>Ga0255338_1000012_pt1 | contig 835559 bp, 798 predicted proteins | sample MeOH1_35cm_T4_19_FD_203715 | JGI IMG/M metagenome (GOLD analysis project Ga0255338, IMG submission 203715) | Sandy soil microbial communities from University of British Columbia, Vancouver, Canada - MeOH1_35cm_T4_195 | ecosystem: Engineered > Artificial ecosystem > Sand microcosm >...
GCTGATCGGCATGTGGATCAAGCTGCTGACGGTGCCCTACCGCTGGCTGTTCCCGGCCATCGTGCTGTTCTGCGCGATCGGCGTGTACTCGACCAACAACAACACCTTCGACGTGTGGATGGTGGGCATCTTCGGCATCATCGGCTACCTGTTCATCAAGCTCGGGGCCGAACCGGCGCCGCTGCTGCTCGGGTTCATCCTGGGGCCGATGATGGAGGAGAACCTGCGCCGCGCGCTGCTGCTCTCGCGCGGCGACTGGAGCGTGTTCGCGACCCGCCCGCTGTCGGCCGGCCTGCTGGCGGCGGCGCTGGTGCTGATCGTCGTGGTGGCGCTGCCGGCCATCCGCTCCAAGCGGCAGGAAGCCTTCGTCGAGGACTGACGCGGCGCGCTGGCGCCCGCCCTCATGCACAACGGCGCCCGCGGGGCCTGGCCGTTCCGTTCAGGAGTTGCCAAGAGCCCAGTTCGGCTGATGAGAGCCCCTCCTGCTTCGGCGGTGAGGGGCTCTGCTATTTGCACTTGTCGGTCACTGCGTCGTACGCAATCCTGACGATGGACAGAAGCGAGCCGCGCTCATTTGACGCGAGGCAGTCAGCCTTCCCGGCGCGGCTGACGGACCGCGCGAGCCTGCCCTGTTCGGACAGCCGCTCATCGCCCATGTAAGTGCCGGCCTTTTCTGCCACGCTGCGCAATGAGCTCCCGCCGGCCCGAGCATCCACGTCGCGCAGCTGCAGGTTCAACGTAGCCGCTCGGCCAGGCGCCTCCGGGACAGGCGCCAGCGACTCGCCCGCTTCCGGCGCGGGAAGCACACCCGCGGGTGGCACGGCTATTTGTTCCGGTGCTGAGCGTCGCAAGCCGGTGCTTGCGAGGCGCCGGGTTGGCCGCGCGGCCTGATCCTTTTCCTCCTCCGTTGCCGCAGACGCCGCGGGAGAAAGCGGCGGCAGCCAGACCAGCACCTTGCCCACCGGTCCTTGCCCGATGCGATCAACGTGCGTAACCTCCAGCGCGGACAGCAGCGCCGCGGTTATCCCGACTGCGAGTGCCGCGACCCCGAACCGCGGTCCCCGCGACATACTCCAGTTGGCATGTGAGCTCACTTTGCGCTGCGGCCGTTGACTGGGGCGGAATTGTCGGCCGTCAGCCCGGCCTTATCAACTCTTTGAACCGCGGGGCGCCGTTCTGCCTTCCGGCCGCCGGCGCGACAATAGGCGACGACGAGGGAGCACCGTGACCAGGACGCACTCGCAGCGGGTGGCGCTGCACAACGAAATCCACGCGCGACCGCCGGAAGCCATGGAAGGGCCGCTGGCGATCTCGCATGTCGTGATGCTGGCGACGGCGGCGCAGCGCGAGGCCAGCCGGGCCCATCTCGCGGCGCTGCTGCGCGAACACCACCTGCCGCTGCCCGACGGCGATGCCAACCACCTGCGCATGGACCTGGGGGGCTGGCGCCTGCGCTGGGAGCTGCACACCGAATTCGTGACCTGGACCTTCACGCGGGCGGTGGACCTGGCGCGGGTCGCGCCCGCCGATCCGCCGACCGGGCGCGACGCGGTGCCGCGGGACTGGCTGGCCGCGCTGCCCGGCGAGTGCCTGGCCAGCATGCACCTGTGGGTGATGCCAGCCGGCGACACGGCGGCCGCGGCACCCGCCCTGCAACTGCTGCGCGAGGACACGCTGGTCGGCTCGCGGGTGGCGGACGGGCAGGCGCAGGTCTACACCGACTTCACACTCCACGCCGACGGCTTTTCGCGCCTGGTGCTGCTGGCGGGCGGCGCCGGCGCACCCGGGGAGATGTCGCCGCGGCGCACCGGCCGGCTGGTGCAGCGACTGCTGGAGATCGACACCTATCGCATGGCCGCCCTGCTGGGCCTGCCGGCGGCGCGCGAGACCGGCGCGACGCTGGGCAGCGCGGAGCGCGAGCTGGCCGGACTGGCCAGCGCCATCCGCGCTGCCGGGCGCGAGGAAGAGCCGCAGTTGCTGGAGCGGCTCACCCGGCTGGCCGGCGAGATCGAGAGCCAGTACGCGGGTTCGCATGCTCGCTTTTCGGCCAGCGCGGCCTACTTCGAGCTGGTCGACCGGCGCCTGGCCGACATCCGCGAGACCCGCCTGCCCGGGCTGCAGACCATCGGCGAGTTCATCGAGCGGCGCCTGTCGCCGGCGCGCGCCACCTGCGAGTGGACCACGCGGCGCCAGGACGCGCTGTCGCAGCGGGTCTCGCGCATCAGCAATCTGCTGCGCACCCGGGTCGAGATCGAGCAGCAGCAAAGTACGCAGGACCTGCTGGCCGCGATGAACCGGCGCCAGCAGCTGCAGTTGCGGCTGCAGGCGACGGTGGAAGGCCTGTCGGTCGCCGCCATCACGTACTACATCGTCGGCCTGGTGAGCTACCTGGCCAAGGGCGCCCAGGCGCTGGGCTGGCCCTTCAGCAGCGAGGCCACCGCGGCGGTCGCGATCCCGGTGGTGGCCGGCGCCGTCTGGTGGTCGCTGCGCCGGCTCCACTCGAAGGTGTTCGCCGCCTGAGACCATGGCGGCCGCCGCGGCCGTGCCACACTCGGCGCTGGCGGAAGGCACGGCGTCTTGAACAACGAGAACTCGGAACGGCACCTGGCGGCGGGACTGGCACTGGCATTCTTCGGCGCCATCGCCTTCAGCGGCAAGGCGATCATCGTCAAGCTGGCGTATCGCTGGGGCGTCGACGCCGTCACGCTGCTGATGCTGCGCATGCTGTTCGCCATGCCGATCTTCGCGGTGATGGCCTGGTGGGCCGGCCGCGGCCAGCCGGCCCTGGCGCGCCGCGACTGGCTCGGGGTCGTTGGCCTCGGCTTCACCGGGTACTACTTCTCCAGCTATCTCGACTTCGTGGGGCTGCAGTACGTCACGGCGTCGCTGGAGCGTCTGATCCTGTACCTCAACCCCACGCTGGTGATGGTGCTCGGCTGGCTGCTGTACGGGCGCAGGATCCGGCGCCTGCACGTGGCCGGGATGGCCGTCAGCTACGGCGGCATCCTGCTGGTGCTCGGGCGCGAGCTGAGCTTCGAGGGCGGCCAGGTCGCCTGGGGCGCGTTCCTCGTGTTCGCCAGCACGATCACCTATGCGCTGTACCTGGTCTACAGCGGCCAGCTGGTGCTGCGCCTGGGATCGGTGCGGCTGGTCGGGCTGGCGACCACGGTGGCCTGCCTGTGCTGCGTGGCCCAGTACCTGGTGCTGCGCCCGATCGACACTGCGCTGGCCGTGGCGCCGACGGTGGTCTGGCTGTCGGTGCTCAACGCCGTGCTGTGCACCGCGCTGCCCGTGCTGATGGTCATGATGGCCATCGAGCGGATCGGGCCGACGCTCGCGGCGCAGACCGGCATGGTGGGGCCGCTGTCCACCATCATGATGGGCGTCGCGCTCCTGGGCGAGCCGTTCACGCCCTGGATCGCGGCCGGCACCGCGCTGGTGATCGCCGGCATCTACCTGTTCAGCCGGGGCGGCAAGGGCTGACCGGCCGGCGCCGCCCGGCAAGGCACAATGCGGCCCACCAACAACCTCGTCGAAGGAACACACGCATCATGGATTTCGGAATCTCCGGCAAGTGGGCCCTGGTGTGCGGCGCCAGCAAGGGCCTGGGCTTTGGTTGCGCGCAGGCGCTGGCGCGCGAGGGTGTGAACGTGGTGCTGGTGGCGCGCGGCGCCGAGGCGCTGGCGGCCGCCGTGGCCCGGCTGGGCGCCGACCCCGCGCGGCCGGCCGCCGCGGCGGTGCAGTCGGTGGCCGCCGACATCACGACCGCCGAGGGGCGGGCCAGGGTGTTCGCGCTGCGCAGCGACTGGGACATCGTGGTCACCAACGCCGGCGGCCCGCCGCCCGGCGACTTCCGTAGCTGGGACCGGGACGCCTGGATCAAGGCGGTGGACGCCAACATGCTCACGCCGATCGAGCTGATCAAGGCCACCGTCGACGGCATGGCCGCGCGCGGCTACGGGCGTATCGTGAACATCACGTCCAGCGCGGTCAAGGCGCCGATCGACATCCTGGGCCTGTCCAACGGCGCGCGCAGCGGGCTGACCGGCTTCGTCGCCGGCGTGTCGCGCACCAGCAAGCTGGCCGGCGCCAACGTCACGATCAACAACCTGCTGCCGGGCGCGTTCGACACCGACCGCCTGAACACCACGATGAAGGGCGCGGCCGAAAAGGCCGGCAAGTCGATCGACGAGATCAAGGACGCGCGCAAGAAGACGATTCCCGCCCAGCGCTTCGGCACGCCCGACGAGTTCGGCGCGACCTGCGCCTTCCTGTGCAGCCAGCACGCCAGCTACATCACCGGGCAGAACGTGCTGATCGACGGCGGCGCGTATCCGGGAACGTACTGAGGGGAGCGGGAGCGGACAGCCGAACGCAGGGAGGCAAACCCAACAGCCGAACGCAGAGGTCGCAAAGGAGCGCAGAAGACGCAGAAAAGACAAAGGGGGATGAAGAAGGGAGGCTTCTCGTCTTTACCGGTCTCTTTTGCGATCTCTGCGTACCCTCTGCGACCTCTGCGTTCGGCTGTTGGGTTGGACGCTCCGGATTTCAATCACCGGCGAGACGAAGCCACGATCCCGGCCACGATCAGCAGGAAGCCGGCTGCGTGGTACGGGTGCGGCCATTCGCCCAGAAAGGCCGCCGACATCAGCGCGGCGAACAGCGGCGTGAGATTGGCGAAGAAACCGGCCAGGTTCGGTCCCACCCGCTGCACACCCAGGCCCCAGCAGCGGTACGCCAGGATCGCCGGGCCGATGGCCACGAAGGCGAGCGCGGCCGCCAGCGGCCAGCCCCAGCGTACCGGCGGCGCGCCCAGGGCCCACTCGCCGGCCGCGAACAGCCCCGACCAGCCCAGGCCGAACGCGATCTGCCCCAGCAGGAACGCGGCCCAGTCGGCGCGGATGGCGGGCGGGTCGCCCGGCCGGGTCAGCAGCCAGCTGTACCAGGCCCAGGCCGCCGTGGCCAGCAGCATGTACACATCGCCCGGCACCAGTTGCACCTGCCGCAGCACCTCCCAGTCGCCGCGGCTGAGCACGACCAGCACGCCGGCCACCGACAGCGCCGCGCCGACGTATTGGCGGGACGAGGTCCGGTGCCCGAAGAACGCGGTGCCGATCGCCAGCATGAACACCGGCGAGCTGCCGGCCACCAGCGTCACGTTCAGCGGCGTCGAGGTCTTGAGCGCCAGGTATTGCAGCGCGTTGTAGCAGCCCACTCCCAGCAGGCCCAGCACGGCGAAGCGGCGCGCGTGCGGCCACAGCGGACTGCCCGGGCGCAGCACCCAGGCCGCGAGCGGCGCCAGCAGGGCGCCGGCCAGCAGCCAGCGCAGGAAATTGAGGGTGACCGGCGGCACCAGGTCCTGCAGCAGGCGGCCGACCACCGCATTGGCGGCCCACAGCAGCGGCGGGATGGTGAGCAGGGCGGCGGTGGCGGGCGTGAGGCGCTGGTTCATGCGAAGCCGAGACTGTATCGCCTCGAGCCGCCCCGGCCCGCGCGGCGGTGGTTTGCGTTTCATGGCAGGATGCGCGACGCATGCATCACACACGAGGAGATTCCATGAGCAGAGCCATCCAGATCGAGCGCCACGGCGGCCCCGAAGAACTGCAGCTGGTCGACGTGAACGTCGGCGAGCCGGGCGCCGGCGAGATCCGCATCCGCCACAAGGCCGTCGGGCTGAACTTCATCGACGTCTACCACCGCACCGGGCTGTACCCGCTGAAGATGCCGGCGCGCATCGGCATGGAAGCTTCCGGCGTGGTCGAGGCCGTCGGGCCCGGCGTGACGCACCTCAAGCCGGGCGACCGCGCCGCCTACGCCAGCCAGCCGCCGGGCAGTTACTGCGAGGCGCGCGTGATGCCGGCCAAGACCGTGTGCAAGCTGCCCGACGCGATCGATTTCGAGACCGGCGCGGCCATGATGCTCAAGGGCCTGACGGCGCAGTACCTGCTGAAGAAGACGCTGCCGCAGGGCGGCCTGCAGCCCGGCGATTTCGTCCTGTTCCACGCGGCGGCCGGCGGGGTCGGCCTGATCGCCTGCCAGTGGGCCAGGGCGCTGGGGCTGCAGCTGATCGGCACCGCCGGCTCGGACGCCAAGTGCGCGCTGGCCCGGGACAACGGCGCGGCCCACGTGATCAACTACGCGAAGGAGGACTTCCTGGCGCGGGTCAGGGAGATCACCGGCGGCAAGGGCGTGAAGGTGGTGTACGACTCGGTCGGCAAGGACACCTGGGAGAAGTCGATCGACTGCCTGCAGCCGTTCGGCCTGATGGCGACCTTCGGCAACGCGTCCGGCCCGGCGCCGGCGTTCGCCCCCGGAATGCTCGGCGTCAAGGGTTCGCTCTACGTCACCCGGCAGACCCTGTTCACGCACATCGCCACGCGCGAGAGCACGCAGGCCATGGCCGACGACCTGTTCGAGGTTGTCGCCAGCGGCAAGGTGAAGATCCACATCGAGCAGCGCTACCCGCTCGAGCAGGTGCAGCAGGCCCATCGGGACCTGGAGGCGCGCAAGACCACCGGCTGCACCATCCTCACGCTGTGACGGCGCCGCCGCGATGCGCGCCGCCGGCGCCGTCGCGGCGCGCAGGTTGAGCGGGCGCTTCCTACACGACCATGGCCTGGCTGCTTGCAGCCTGCGCGCACCGTACGCTCCTACAGTGGCGTGAGAGTCATGGGTCGGCCGCTGCTTCGGCGCGGACGGCCCGCCGTGGAGAAACGCCATGAAGTTCCGTGCCTACATCGTCGAGGACAGCCCGACGATCCGGGAAAACCTCATCGAGACGCTGCAGGAGCTCGCCCTGGTCGACGCCGTCGGCGCGGCCGAGACCGAATACGAGGGCAAGTGCTGGCTGGCCCAGCACGACGACTACTGGGATTTGGCCATCGTCGACCTGTTCCTCAAGGAGGGCAGCGGCCTGAACATCCTGGAAGCCTGCCGCTCGCGCCGGCCCGGCCAGAAGATGATCGTGCTGAGCAACCACGCGACCCGCGACGTGCGCTGGCGCTGCGCCCAGCTGGGCGCCGATGCGGTGTTCGACAAGTCCACCGAGATCGACGCGCTGGTCGACTACTGCGTGCGCGAACGCAAGAAGGCGCAGACGCAGCACTGACGCCGCCTCGCGGCGCCGGCCGTCACGGCGTGTCGGCCAGCCGGGCCTGGCGCAGCCGGTTGGGCGCCAGCGCGCCGGCCGAATCGAGGATCGGATAGGCGATCGAGCAGATGTGCGAGTTGATGCGCTTCAGGTCGCTGATCAGGTCCAGGTGCAGCGAGCTGGTCTCGATGCTCTGCATGGTGTTGCCGGTCAGCCGGTTCAGGTGGGTCGAGGCATAGGCATGCTCGAGGTCGCGAAAGCGCGCCTTCTCCTCCAGCAGCTTCTGGGCGTCGCGCACCGAGCCGTTGAGGAACACGCTCATGCCCAGCCGCAGGTTGTCGATCAGCCGGGCATGCAGTTCGCAGATCTCGGCCATGCCGGCATCCGAGAAGCTGCGCCCCTTGCGAATCTTCTTGTCCTCGATGTCGATCAGGATGCGCTCGATGATGTCGCCGATCTGCTCCATGTTGATCGTGAAGCTGATGATGTCGGTCCAGCGCCGGCTCTCCTCCTCGCCCAGGTCCTCGCGCGAGATCTTGGTCAGGTAGTACTTGATGGCCGAATACAGCTCGTCGACGTGGTCGTCCAGCTTGCGCAGCTCCTCGGCCAGCCGCAGGTCGTTGTGCCGGATCACCGAGAGCATGCCGCGCAGCATGGTCTCCACCACGTCGGCCTGGTGCAGCGCCTCGCGCGCCGCGCACGAGATGGCCAGCGACGGCGTGGCCAGGGCCGAAGGGTCGAGGTGGTGCGGCCGGCCGGCCACCATCGTGTCGTCTGGCTTGGGCAGCCACAGCGCCACCCAGCGGGCCACCGCCTGCGTCAGGCCGATGAACAGCACGGCCACCAGCACGTTGAAGCTCAGGTGGAACAGCACCACCGCCGTGGCGGCGTCCTGCACGAACGGCCGGACCTCGCTCAGCCAGAGCCCGACGAACGGCGCCGCCAGCAGCACCCCGATCGCCTTGAACGCGAAATTGCCCAGCGGCACCCGCCGCACCTCGATGGCCGAGCGGGCCGTGGTCAGCACGGCCAGCAGGCCGCTGCCGAGATTGGCGCCCAGCACCAGCCCCAGCGCCGGCTCCAGCGGAACCAGGCCGGAGGCGACCATGGTCGCCGTGAGCAGCACGATGGCCAGGCTGGAATAGGCCAGCAGCGAGATGAAGGCGCCGACGGTGATCTCCAGCAGCAGGTCGCTGGAAATCGACCCCAGCAGCGCCTTGACCACCGGCGACCGGGTCATGATGGCGGTCGATTCGCCCACCAGGCGCAGCGCCAGCAGCATCAGTCCCAGCCCGATCAGGATGCGGCCGACCCGGCCCACCTGGTCGCTCTGGCGCGACAGGAACAGCACCACGCCGACGAAGACGAACAGCGGCGACAGCCAGGACAGGTCGAACGAGAACACCACGACCATCAGGCTGGTCCCGACGTCGGCCCCCAGCATCACGGCCAGCGCCAGTGGCAGGGTGATCAGCCCCTGTCCCACGAAGGCCGAAACGATCAGGGCGGTGGCGGTACTCGACTGCACCAGCGCGGTCACGCCCAGGCCGGCGACGGCGGCCGCCCAGCGGCTGCCCGCGCTCTGGGCGATCACGCTTCGCAGGTGGGCGCCGAACACCCGCAGGATGCCGGTCCGCACGAGGTGCGTCCCCCACACCAGCAGCGCGATGGCCGCCAGCAGATTCAACAGATGCTTCATGCTCCGGCTTTCACTATACCTGTGGTGCACCGCAGCATCGGCGGGCGGCCGAAACCGGACTCCGACCTGACCCGCGCCTGACTGTTGGAGGAACGCCGCAGATGCGCTGGTTTCGCGCAGTCGCCTGTGCCGGCTGCAGCGGTTCGCCCCGATACTTGTGAACAGCTGTAACGTAGTTGGGGAGATGCGCTCCATGGCAGAGATGGACGAAGGGGCACTGGCAGAGCTGGTCGGCCGGCTCTACGACAGTGCCATGGAATCGGGCACGACCGCCCACATGCTGGCACTGATGAACCGGCAGCTGGACGCGGACTGCACGCGGCTGGTGGTCTGCCACGCAGCGACCCGGGAGGTCCTGCAGTCCTGGGCAACGGGGCCGGCCGGCACCGACGTGGCGAGCCAGGCCGACTATGTCGCGCGGTGGTCGACCCAGGACCCGCTGGTCGGCCGGATGGCGCAGCACGCCCCGGGCGAGGTGCTGCGCTGCCACGAGCACCTGGACGAGGCCTTCGTGGCCGCCAGCCCGTTCTTCCAGCAACACCTGCTGCCGCACGGCTTGCGCTGGACCATGTGCGCACTGCTGGACAGCGACGGACAGACCATGAGTCTGCTGGCGTGCCTGCGCCGGGTGGGCGCCGCGCCCTTCGACGACCGCGCCGCCACCACGCTGCGGCTGCTGCTGCCGCACGTGCGGCGCGCCGACCGCCTGCGCGCCGCCCTGCAGCAGGTGCAGCCGCCCGGGGGCGACATGCTGGAACTGCTGCGCGCGCTGCCCACGCCATGGCTGCTTACGGATCACGCCGGGCGCTGCATCGAATCGAGCGCGGCCTTCCAGTCGCTGGCCGCCCCGCTGGGCTTCACGCAGGTGCTCGGCCGGCTGCGGTTCGGTGCGGCCGACGTGCAGGCGCGCTGGGAGCGATCGCTGTTCGAGACCCACGGCACGGCAGTCGGGCGCAGCGTGGAACTGGCCGAGGCAGGGAATCCGGCGCAGGGCTGGTGCGCCCACCTGGTGCCCTGGCAGTCGGCGGGCGCCGCCGACACCGAACCCAGGTTGATCATCGCGCTGTTCGAGCGCGCGGCCGCCGCCGCGCTGCCCTACGCGCGACTGCTGGAGCTGAAGGCGCGCCTGACCCGGGCCGAACTCGAGGTGTTCGGGGCGCTGCTGCAGGGCTCGTCGGCCAAGACCATCGCCAGGCAGCGGGGCGCGTCGTTCAACACGATCCGCAGCCAGATCATGCGCATCCTGGGCAAGACCGGGCACCACTCGCAACGCGAGCTGATCGCCTCCTTCGGCGTCAGTTCGCTGCCGGACTCGGTCCTGGAGCCCGACCCCGACTAAGTCAATGTCGCGCCGGCGCCGCGGCCTCCTCCTGGTTCGCAAGCCCCGGCCACCGGCTCGGCCGGGCCGCGTCATGCATTTGCAGGATGGCGTCTTTGATACAGCTCAAATATTCTGCGATCAGGCGTAACAAATACAGGCCGTCCGTTACGTCCAGCACCACTCCAGCCCGGACGTCCCTCCATTCGGAAGATCGCGATGAAGCAGACACAAACCTCGGTCAAGATCGCCACGCTCACCGGCGCGGCCAAGGACGACACGTTCAACGGCGTCGTGTACGAAGATGGTGGTAGTCACGTGCTCGACGTGCTGGCCAACGACCCCGGGGCGGCCCGGCTCTATTCGGTCGACCAGGGCGCCGGCGCCCTGGCGGGCACGGCCCAGTTCCCTGTCACCGCCTCGGCCACGCTCGCCAGCGGCGCTTCCATCTCCATCGTCGACGGCGCGCTGGTCTACGACGCGGCGGGCGCGTTCCAGAGCCTGGGCGCCGGCGTGGTCGGGTACGACCACTTCGTCTACACGGTGCGCATGGCCAACGGGGCATTGAGCACGGCCGTCGCGACGGTAGAGGTGACCGGCGTCAACGACCCGGCGTCGATCACCGGGACGGACACTGGCGCCGCGTCGGAGGACGGCACCCTGACCGCCGGCGGCCAGCTCACGGTGCACGACGTCGACACCGGCGAGAACGTGTTCGCGGCCGTCGCTTCGGCGGCCCTGGCGGGCACCTACGGCGACTTCACGTTCGACGCCGGCGCCTGGAACTACACGCTGCGCAACGGCGACGCCAACGTCCAGGCCCTGCGCGGCGGCGAGCAGGTGTCCGACTCGCTGCAGGTGGGCTCGCACGACGGCACTGCCTCCACGACGATCGCCGTCACCGTGACCGGCCTCAACGACCCGGCGTCGATTTCCGGCACGGCCTCCGGGGACGTCACCGAGGACGGGACCTTGATGGCGGGCGACACCCTGGCGGTGAGCGATGTCGACACGGGCGAGAACGTCTTCGCCGCGGTCGACCCGTCGGCCCTGGCGGGCACCTACGGCGACTTCACGTTCGACGCCGGCGCCTGGACCTATACGCTGCGCAACGGCGACGCGAACGTGCAGGCGCTGATCACTGGCCAGTCCGTTTCCGACACGCTGGCCGTCGGCTCGGCGGACGGGACGGCCTCCCAAAACATCACGGTGACCATCCACGGCACGAACGAGCCGGTCATCCAGCAGGAGCCGCTGCCCCCGCCGCCGCCGCAGGATCCGGTCTACCAATTCAGCCTGAACCGGAACAACGTGACCGGCGGCGAGTCGGCCATCCAGTTCGTGAACGGCGTCGCGACGCTCACCTATTTCACCGCCAATGACTCGGTGACCTGGAGGAACCAGGACTTCACCAGCATCACCGAAGTGCATGCCGGCGGGAGCACGCTGGTGTCGTACGAGTGGCAGACCGGCAACAACTCCGGCACCGTGACGCTGACGCTGGTCGGCGTGGCCGACGTGGTGATCAGCGGCAACGCGCTGACCATGGCGCCCTGAAGCCTTGCATGCGAAGCCGCGGCGGCGCGGCTTGTCCCGTCAGCGCGCCCGCCGCACCCGCAGCAGTTCGTCCAGGATCAGGCAGGCGGCGCCGATGGTGATGCCGGCGTCCGCCACGTTGAAGGCCGGGAAGTACCAGCCGCGCCAGTGCAGCTGCACGAAGTCCACCACGTAGCCGTGCAGCAGCCGGTCGACCACGTTGCCGACGGCGCCGCCCAGGATGCAGGCCAGGGCGAACGAGAACAGCTTCTGGCCGGCATGGCTGCGCAGCATCCAGACGATGAACACCGCGGCGCCGACGCCGATCGCGGTGAAGAACCAGCGCTGCCAGCCCGAGGCATGCGCCAGGAACGAGAACGCCGCGCCCGTGTTGTGGGCGCGCACCACGTTGAAGAAGCTGGTGACGTAGGTCGAATCGCCCAGCCGGTAGTAACCCAGGATCAGGACCTTGGTCAGCTGGTCGGCGATGAAGATCGCCAGCGCCAGCCCCAGCCAGGGCAGCCAGGCGGCGCGGCCGGCGGCGCGTGCCATCAGGCGAAGCGCCGGTCTTCGCCGGGCCCGGACAGGTTGCTGGTGCAGCGGCCGCAGATGGTCGGGTGCGCCGGGTCCTGCCCGACGTCGTCGCGCCAGTGCCAGCAGCGCTCGCACTTGACGGCGGTCGACGGCGTCACCGTGACGGCCAGTCGATCGCCCGGCACCAGCTTCATGGCCGAGGTGATGAACACGAACTTCAGGTCGTCCTCCAGGCTCGCCAGCGCCGTCCACAGCGCGCCCTCGGTGTCCTGCGGCACCGCCAGTTCCACGTTGGCCTGCAGCGACGAGCCGACCTTGCCGGCCTCGCGCAGCGCCTCGATCTCCTTGTTCACCAGCTCGCGCGCGGCCCGGATGCGGCTCCATTTCTCCAGCAGCGCCTCGTCCGGCCCGCCGATCTCGGCGTAGGTGGCCAGGAAGATCGATTCCGAATCGCCGAACAGCTTCCAGGCCTCCTCGGCCGTGAAGCTGAGGAACGGCGCCATCCAGCGCAGCATCGCGTGCGTGATGTTCCACAACGCTGTCTGGGCGCTGCGCCGCGCCAGTGACTTCGGCGCCGTCGTGTACAGCCGGTCCTTGAGCACGTCCAGGTAGAACGCGCCCAGGTCTTCCGAGCAGTACACCTGCAGCTTGGCCACCACCGGGTGGAACTCGTATACCTCGTAGTGCGCCAGCACCTCCTGCTGGAACTGCGCGGCCCGCGAGATGGCGTAGCGGTCGATCTCCAGCATCTGCGCCAGCGGCACGGCGTCGCGCGCCGGGTCGAAGTCGCTCACGTTGGCCAGCAGGAAGCGCAGCGTGTTGCGGATGCGGCGGTAGGCGTCCACCACCCGGGCGAGGATCTTGTCGTCGCCCGCGATGTCGCCCGAATAGTCCGAGGCGGCGACCCATAGCCGGATGATCTCGGCGCCCAGCTTCTTCGTGGTCTCCTGCGGGTCCACGCCGTTGCCCAGCGACTTGCTCATCTTGCGGCCCTGGCTGTCCACCGTGAAGCCGTGGGTCAGCAGCCCGCGATAGGGCGCGCGGCCGTACATGGCGCAGGCCGTCAGCAGCGACGAGTGGAACCAGCCGCGATGCTGGTCGTGGCCTTCCAGGTACAGGTCGGCCTCGGGGCCGCTCTCGTGCCCGGCGCCCTCGTGCGAGTGCTTGAGCACCGTGGTGTGGGTGGTCCCCGAGTCGAACCACACCTCCAGGATGTCGGTACTCTTGGTGTAGTGCGGTGCGTCCTCGCTGCCCAGGACGGACTCGGTCGTGGCCTTGCTCCAGGCCTCGATGCCGCCGCGCTCCACCATGTCGGCGGCCAGGTCCAGGATCTCCATGGTGCGCGGATGCAGCTCGCCGGTGTCCTTGTGCAGGAAGAAGGGCAGCGGCACGCCCCAGCTGCGCTGGCGCGAGATGCACCAGTCGGGCCGGCCGGCGATCATGTCGCGCAGCCGCGCCTTGCCGTTCTCCGGGAAGAAGTTCGTGTCCTCGATCGCGTCCAGCGCCATCTGGCGCAGCGTCCGGGGCGCCTTGTCTTTCGTGAACACCCCCTCGCCCTCGTCCATCCGCACGAACCACTGCGCGGCGGCCCGGTAGATCACCGGCGACTTGTGGCGCCAGCAGTGCGGGTAGCTGTGCGTGATGGTGTCGGTAGCGAACAGGCGGTCGGCATGCCGCAGCGCGTCGATGATCTGCGGCCCGGCCTTCCAGATGTTCTGGGCGCCGAACAGCGGGAAGCCCGGCTCGTACGAGCCGTTGCCCTGCACCGGGTTGAGGATCTGGTCGTACTGCATGCCATGCGCGACGCAGGAGTTGAAGTCCTCCAGGCCGTAGGCCGGCGACGAGTGCACGATGCCGGTGCCGTCCTCGGCGGTGGCGTACTCGGCCAGGTAGACCGGCGACAGGCGACGGTAGCCCGGGTCGGCGTCGTACAGCGGGTGCTGGAACTCGAACCCGCCCAGCGCGCGACCGGGCGCCGTCGCCAGCACCTGGCCGGCCAGCTTCCAGCGCTCCAGGCAGCTCGCGACCAGCGTCGCCGCGACGATCAGCAGGCCGCGGCTGGTCTCGACCAGCGCGTACTCGAGGTCCGGGTTCAGGTTGAGGGCCTGGTTGGCCGGGATGGTCCACGGCGTGGTGGTCCAGATCACGGCGTAGATCGCCGTCGCGGCCCGGGTGGGCGGCAGCCCGAAGGCCAGCAGCACCTGCTCGGGCCGGTCGGCCTTGAACGCGACGTCGATGGTGTGCGACTTCTTGTCGGCGTACTCGATCTCGAACTCGGCCAGCGACGAGCCGCAGTCGAAGCACCAGTACACCGGCTTGAGCCCGCGGTACACGAACCCGCGCTCGACCACGCGCTTGAAGGCGCGGATCTCCTCGGCCTCGTTGACGAAGTCCATGGTGCGGTAGGGATGGTCCCAGTCGCCCAGCACGCCCAGCCGCTTGAAGTCGGCCATCTGGATGCCGATCTGCTCGCCGGCGAAGGCACGGCTTTTGGCCTGCATCTCGTCGCGCGCCAGGTTGCGCCCGTACTTCTTCTCGATCGCGTTCTCGATCGGCAGCCCGTGGCAGTCCCAGCCCGGGATGTAGTGCGCGTCCAGGCCCTTGAGCTGGCGCGCCTTCACGATCATGTCCTTCAGGATCTTGTTGACCGCGTGCCCCATGTGGATCTGGCCGTTGGCGTAGGGCGGGCCGTCGTGCAGGATGAACTTCTCGTGGCCGCACCGCGCCGCGCGCAGTTTCTTGTACAGGCCCTGGTCCTCCCACTCCTTGACCCAGCCGGGCTCGCGCCTGGGCAGGTCGCCGCGCATCGGGAACGGCGTGTCGGGCAGGTTGAGCGTGGCGCGGTAATCGGTCTTTTCGGTCATGGCGAAACTCTGGCGGGGGCTTCGACTAGCTCAGCCCGAACGGGGCGGGGTGCGCCTGCGTGAATCGGCGTGCGTCTGCGGAACCGTTCGCCCTGAGCGTGTCGAAGGGCAGCGAACGACTGTCCCGCACGCTAAATTCGGTCGCGCGTGGTCTGCCGGCGGGTCGACGCGAAATACGCCCGCGCGTCGGCGATGTCGCGCGAGATGCCCGCCTGGAGGGCATCGAGGCCGTCGTACTTGAGCTCGTCGTGCAGCTTGTGCAGCAGTTCCACCCGGACGATTTTACCGTACCCCCCCTCGGGGCCGAGCTCGCGCGGCCAGTCCAGGCAGAAGGTCTCCAGCAGCACCCGTCCGCCGTTGACGTCGCGCGGGTCGAGCGAGGGCCGGATGCCAAGGTTGGCGACCCCTTCCAGCGGGGCGTCGGCCAGGCCGTACACCGCCACCGCGAAGATGCCGCTGGCGGCCGGCTTCCAGTGGGAAAAGCGCAGGTTGAGCGTCTTGAAGCCCAGCTGGCGGCCGAGCTTGCGGCCGTGGACCACGTGGCCGCTGATGCTGTAGGGCCGGCCCAGCAGCGCCGCCACCCCGTCCATGTCGGCGCGGGCCAGCGCGTCGCGCACCTCCGAGCTTGACACCCGGATGCCGTGGACCTGGTAGCTGTTCATGCGGGCCACGTCGAAGCCCCCGGCGGCGTCCAGCATCGAGTAGTCGCCGGCCCGCTTCGCACCGAAGCGGAAGTCGTCGCCCACCAGCACGTACTTCGCTCCCAGCCCGCGCACCAGCACGTGGTCGATGAAGGCTTCTGGGCTTTGCGACGAAAGGCGGGCGTCGAACGGCAGCACCACGCACTGGTCGGCGCCGCAGCGCGCCAGCTCGGTGAGCTTGTCGCGCAGCGTGGCGATGCGCGCCGGCGCCAGTTCGGGCTTGCGCGCGACGGCGGCGAAATAGTCGCGCGGGTGCGGCTCGAAGGTCAGCACGCAACTGGGCACGCTGCGATGCCGCGCCTCGTTGTTCAGCAGCGCCAGCATGGCCTGGTGGCCGCGGTGCACGCCGTCGAAGTTGCCGATGGTGAGCGCGCAGGCCGGCGCGATGCCCGGATGGTGGAAGCCTCGGAAGATCTGCATCGCGCTGGCGCCGGTATCGTTTTGATAGCAAACGGAGCCCATTCCGTCACGCACAAGAGCTGCTGCGTGACGGCCGGTGACACCGAAAGAGGGTATATTGTGCTGTACAGCGCCGCGCGGCGCTGCGCCGGACCCGTCGCATGGTTTCCTCTCCCCCGAAAGGAGTGGTGTCTTGAAGGTGTTGAAGCTGTCGGCCCAGGGCCTGCCCCAGTCCTGGATCTCGCTGGAGCAGGCGGTGCTGCACTACGCAGCCGAGGAGGTGCGCTGGGAGATCGGCGCGCGCATCGCGCTGTTCCGCGGCGGCCACAACGCGCTCACCGGCCAGCAGTCGCTGATCGCCATCAGCAGCATCATCGGCACCAAGGGCGTGCCCAGCATCAACCCCTTCGAGCTCAAGCCCGGCCTCACCAACGGCAAGCTGTTCGCGCGCGACCGCAACGTTTGCGCCTACTGCGGCGGCGAATTCCACGAGGAACTGCTCACCCGCGAGCACATCATCCCGTTCGCCCAGAACGGCCGCGACCACTGGATGAACGTTGTCACGGCCTGCCGCACCTGCAATCACCGCAAGAGCAACCGAACCCCCGAGCAGGCCCGCATGCCGCTGCTGTACGCGCCCTACGTGCCCAGCCTGTGGGAGGACTTCATCCTGCGCAACCGCCGCATCCTGGCCGACCAGATGGAGTTCCTGATGGCGCACCTGCCCAAGAGCTCGAGGCTGCACGCGTAGGGGGAGGGGCCAGCCTCCGGCCTCCAGCCCCTCGGCAGTTCAGGCAAACACCCCCGCCGTGTCCTGCATGCGGGCCGACACCTCGCCCAGGTGGTGCAGGGTGTCGCCGAAGCTCAGTTCCAGCTGGGTCAGCTTCTTGAAGTAGTGGCTGCCGATGTATTCGTCGGTGACGCCGATGCCGCCGTGCAATTGCACCGAGTTCTGGCCGACGAAGCGCATCGACACGCCCAGCTGGTACTTGGCGCGCGCCATGGCGCGGCGGCGCTCTTCGGCCGGCGCGTTGAGCTTGAGCGAGGCGTAGTAGCTCATCGAGCGCGCCAGCTCCTGCTGCATCTTCATGTCGGCCATGCGGTGCCGCAGCGCCTGGAAGGTCGCCAGCGGCACGCCGAACTGCTTGCGCGTGTTCATGTATTCGGCCGTGACCTCCATCGTCTTGTCCAGCACGCCCACGGCCTCGGCGCAGGCCGCCGCGATGCCGATGTCCACCGCGTGCTCCAGCGCCGCCAGGCCGTCAGTGGTCACCAGCGCCGCCGGCGACGCGGCGAACGCGACCTCGGCCGCGCGGCCGCCTTCCATCGTGCCGTAGCCGCGCGCGGTCACGCCGGCGGCGCCGCGCTCGACCAGGAACAGCGCCATCTTGCCGTCCGCCAGCGCCGGCACCAGGAAGGCCTGCGCCTGGTCGCCGGCCGGCACGATGCTCTTGCTGCCGGTCACGGTCCAGGCCTCGCCGTTGCGGGCGGCCTTGGCGCCGCACACGTCGAGCTGGTAGCGCGCCGCACGCTCCTGGTGGGCCAGCACGACCAGCGCCTCGCCGGCCGCGATCTTCGGCAGCCAGGCCGACTGCAGCGCCTGGGGCGCGTAGCCGCCGATGATGCCGCTGGCGATCAGCGTCTGGGCCAGCGGCTCCAGCACGATGCCGCGGCCCAGTTCCTCCATCACCACCATGCCTTCGACCGGGCCCATGCCCATGCCGCCGTGCTCCTCGGCGATGTACAGGCCCGCCAGCCCGAGCCCGGCCAGCTCGTCGTAGACGCCGCGGTCGAAGCCGCCGGCCTTGACGATCGCTCGCCGGCGCTCGAAGTCATAGCCCTTGTCCACCCATTTGCGCACGGCGTCGCGCAGCTGGTCCTGGTCGTCGGTGAAATTGAAATCCATGGTGTGCCTCTGGAGTGAGGAAAGCGGGTTCAGGAACGCAGAGGACGGAAAGATTTCGCAGAAATCGCAGAAGGATTCATTCCTGAATTTTCTTCTCTGCGTCCTCTGCGGTTCCTTTGCGTCCTCTGCGTACGGATGTTGGGTTGGTCAGCCGAGCACGGTCTGCGAAACGATCGTCCGCTGCACCTCGTTGGAGCCGCCGTAGATGGTGGTCTTGCGCATGTTGAAGTAGGTGGCCGCCAGCGGCGCGATGTAGGGGGCGCCGACGAACTCGCCCTGCCAGCCGGCGTCCATGGCCTCGCGCATCCAGGGCAGCGAATAGGGGCCGGCGGCCAGCATCATCAGTTCCGAGTAGCGCTGCTGGATCTCGCTGCCGCGGATCTTGAGCAGGCCGGCGATGTCCAGCGAGTTCTTGCCCGACTGCTGGGCCGACAGCACGCGCAGCACCAGCATCTCCAGGGCCACTACCTCCACTTCGAGCCGGGCGATCTCGTCGCGGAAGCGCTGGTCGTCCCAGACCTTCTCCGCCTTCGCGATGCGCTTGAGGCGCTCGAGTTCGCGCTTGGCCCGGTTCACGTCGGCGATGTTGGTGCGCTCGTGCGACAGCAGGTGCTTGGCGTAGGTCCAGCCCTTGTTCTCCTCGCCGATCAGGTTCTCGGCGGGCACCTCTACGTTGTCGAAGAACACCTCGTTGACTTCGGGCTCGCCGTCCAGCATGTAGATCGGGCGCACGCTGACGCCGGGCGACTTCATGTCGACCAGCAGGAACGAGATCCCGGTCTGCGGCTTGCCCTCGGTGCTGGTGCGCACCAGGCAGAAGATCCATTCGCCGTGCTGGGCCAGCGTGGTCCAGGTCTTCTGGCCGTTGACGATGTACTTGTCGCCCTTGCGTTCGGCGCGGCACTTGAGCGAGGCCAGGTCGGAGCCGGCGCCCGGCTCGCTGTAGCCCTGGCTCCACCACACCTCGCCGCTGGCGATGCCGGGCAGGAAGCGCTTCTGCTGCTCCTCGTTGCCGAAGGCCATGATCACCGGTGCCACCATCACCGGCCCGAACGGCACGATGCGCGGCGCGCCGGCCAGCGCGCACTCCTCCTCGAACAGGTGCCTTTGCACCGCGTTCCAGCCCGGGCCGCCGAACTGCTTGGGCCAGCCGTAGCCGAGCCAGCCCTTGCGGCCCAGGATCCTGGCCCAGCCCTGCATGTCCTCACGCGTCAGGCGCAGCGCGTTGTGCACCTTGTGCGCCAGCTCGGGCGGCAGGTTGTCGCGCACCCAGGAGCGGATCTCCTGGCGAAACTGCTGTTCTTCGGGGGTAAAGGCTAGATCCATGGAACATCTCCGAAACGTTGCCGGGATTATGTCTGTCGAGGGGCTAGGCGGATTGTCCGGGTTGCGACAAACCAAGCTGCTCGCGCAAGTCCTGCACTGCGGAACGCAGTGCCGCCACCTCCGCTTCGAGCGCCGCCAGGCGCGACTCCAACGCTGCCGGCGGCCCTTCGCCGCCCGTACGCGCCGCCGGCTGGTCGGCGGCCACCGGCCCGCACAGCAGGTGGGCCCAGCGCGATTCGCGCGCACCGGGCGCGCGCGGCAGCAGCACCGCGAGCGGCCCGCCTTTTTCCTCCGAGCGGTCGCGCAGCTCTTCCAGGAACGCCTCGACCGACGAGATGTCGGCGAAGCGGTACCAGCGATCGGTGTTGATGCGCAGTTCGCCCGCGGTCTGCGGGCCGCGCAGCATCAGCAGGCCCAGCAGCACGGCGGACTGCTCGGGCACCCCGACGGCGCGCTGGAAGTTGTGTTCCCAGCGGGCGACGCGCCCGCCGCTGGTCTCGAACGCCAGGCTCAAGGCCTTGAGCGCATCCAGCGCCTCCTGCGCCTCGCCTTCGCCGACGTTCATCGGCGGCTCGCGGCTGGTCTTCTGGTTGCAGCCGGCCACCACCGAATGGAGCGTGAGCGGGTAGCTGTCGGGAACGGTGCGGGCCTTTTCCATCAGGGTGCCCAGCACGCGGGCTTCGATGGCGGTGAGGGGGCGCAGGGGCATGGCTGGGATAATCGGACGGACATGAAGAAGATCGTCATTCTGATCTCCGGCGGGGGTTCCAACATGGCCGCGATCGTGCGCGCCGCCCAGCGCGAGGGCTGGCGCGAGCGCCTGGGCGCCGAGGTCGCGGCCGTCGTCAGCAATCGCGCCGACGCCGGCGGGCTGGCGTTCGCGCGCGAACAGGGCATCGCCACCGAGGTGCTCGACCACCGTCAGTTCGCCAGCCGCGAGGCCTTCGACGCCGAACTGGCGCAGGTCGTCGACCGCCACCAGCCGGCCCTGGTGGCGCTGGCCGGCTTCATGCGCATCCTCACGCCGGCCTTCGTGCAGCGCTACGAGGGGCGGCTGCTCAACATCCACCCGTCGCTGCTGCCGGCCTTCCCCGGGCTGCACACCCACCAGCGGGCGATCGAGATGGGCTGCCGGTTCTCCGGCGCGACCGTGCACCAGGTCACGGCCGAGCTCGACTACGGGCCGATCCTGGAGCAGGCCGTGGTCCCGGTGCTGGCCGACGACACGCCGCAGGCGCTGGCCGCGCGCGTGCTGACGCAGGAGCACCTGATCTATCCGCGCGCCATCGCCGCGTTGCTCGAGAAGGTGTAACCGATGCATCCCAAGGCATTGCTGGACGCCTGCGCCGAACTGGTGGCGCTCACGCTGCGCTTCGACCACCCGGCCGACGCCGTGGTGTCGCGCTACTTCCGCGAGCACCGCTCGCTGGGCCCGCGCGAGCGCGCGACCCTGGCCGAGACGGTGTACGCCGTGCTGCGCCGCAAGCTGCTGTTCGACCACCTGGCACCGTCGGGCAGCGGGCCGAAGGAGCGGCGGCTGGCCATCCTGGGCTTTGCCGGTCCGCGCGACTTCCTCAAGAGCGCGCTCACCGAGCAGGAGAAGCGCTGGCTGGACGAGTGCGACGCCATCGACACTGCGGCGCTGCTGGAGCGGCACCGCCACAACCTGCCCGAGTGGCTGGTCGGGCCGCTCAAGGCGCAGCTGGGCGACGACTTCCTGGCGCTGGCGCAAGCCCTGCAACAGCCGGCCCCGCTGGACCTGCGCGTCAATGCCCTGACCGACAAGCGCGAGGACGTGCGCCGCGAACTGGCGCTGGCCGGCCTGCGGGCGCAGGCCACCGCCTGGTCGCCCTGGGGCCTGCGGCTGGACGGCAAGCCGGCCGTCAACCGGCTCGATGCGTTCGCGCGCGGCGCGATCGAAGTGCAGGACGAAGGCTCGCAGCTGCTGGCCCTGCTGCTGGATGCCAAGCGTGGCGAGATGGTGGTGGACTTCTGCGCCGGCGCCGGCGGCAAGACGCTGGCGATCGGCGCCGCCATGCGCAGCACCGGCCGGCTGTACGCCTTCGACACCTCGGCCCACCGGCTGGACGCCCTGAAGCCGCGGCTGGCCCGCAGCAAGCTCTCCAACGTTCATCCGGCGGCCATCGCGCACGAGCGCGACGACCGGATCAAGCGGCTGGCCGGCAAGATCGACCGGGTGATGGTCGACGCGCCCTGCTCCGGGCTGGGCACCTTGCGGCGCAACCCGGACCTGAAGTGGCGCCAGTCGCCGCAGTCGGTCCAGGAAATGACCGTCAAGCAGGCGGCGATCCTGGCCAGCGCGGCCCGGCTGGTGAAGTCCGGCGGCCGGCTGGTGTATGCCACCTGCAGCCTGCTGCCGCAGGAAAACGAGGAGATCGCCGGCGCGTTCGGTGCCGCCCACCCCGACTTCGAGCCGCTGCCCGCCGGCGAGCTCCTGGTCCAGCTGAAGGTGCCGGGCGCCGCCAGCCTCTGCAGCGGCGGCGAGGACGGGCAGCGGTACCTGCGGCTGTGGCCGCACCGGCACGGCACCGACGGCTTCTTCGCGGCGGTCTGGCAGCGGCGCTGACCGGACGGGGCTGGCCAGCACCCCTGCGCCAGCAGGATTGAACCTTTCTCCCTAGAATCCCTCCCAGCACGCTGGACCCGCCAGGGTCCGGCGTCTTCAGAGAGGAATCCCCCCGACAATGTTGCTCCCCGACTCGGCCGTGCTGAACGCGGCAGTGGACTGGCTCGCCAATGGCCTGTGGAACCTGTCCTGGTGGCAGGTCGTGCTGTACACGCTCGTCACCACGCATCTCACGATCGCCAGCGTGACGATCTTCCTGCACCGCAACCAGGCGCACCGCGCGCTGGACCTGCACGCGATCCCGGCCCATTTCTTCCGCTTCTGGCTGTGGATCGGCACCGGCATGGTGACCAAGGAATGGGTTGCCATCCACCGCAAGCACCATGCGAAGTGCGAGACGGCCGACGACCCGCACAGCCCGCAGACGCGCGGCATCGAGACCGTGTTCTGGCAGGGCTCCGAGCTGTACCGCGCCGAGGCGAAGAACCGGGAGACCGTGGCCAAGTTCGGCCACGGCACGCCCGACGACTGGATCGAGCGCAACCTGTACACGCGCTACAGCATGCTGGGCGTGGCGCTGATGCTGATCCTGAACGTCGCGCTGTTCGGCGCGATCGGCCTGGCCGTCTGGGCGGTGCAGATGGTGTGGATCCCCGTGTCCGCCGCCGGCATCATCAATGGCATCGGGCACTACTGGGGCTACCGCAACTTCGAGGCGCCGGACGCCAGCACCAACATCTCGCCCTGGGGCATCCTCATCGGCGGCGAGGAGCTGCACAACAACCACCACACCTACCCGACCTCGGCCAGGTTCTCGGTGAAGCCGTACGAATTCGACATCGGCTGGGTCTACATCAGCCTGATGCGCCGGATCGGCTGGGCCACGGTCAAGAAGGTGCCGCCCCGGCTGCGGCTGGGCGAGGTGCGGCCGGTGGCCGACCAGAACACGCTGGAGGCCGTGATCGCCAACCGCTACGAGGTGATGGCGCGCTACGGCCGCGAGATGCGGCGCGCCTGCAAGGCCGAGATCGCCCAGCTCAAGGAAAAGGGCGCCGACCTGTCGCCGCTGAAGGCGGCCAAGCGCTGGCTGCACCGCGACGACGAGCGCGTGCCGGCCAGCGCCCGGCCGCAGCTGGCGCAGGCCCGCCTGGCGCACCCGGTGCTCGACAAGATGGCCACCATGCGCGAGGAGCTGCGCCAGATGTGGCTCAACACCAGCCGCTCGCGCGAGCAGCTGGCGGCCGACCTGCAGGCCTGGTGCCGGCGCGCCGAGGAGAGCGGCATCGTGGCGTTGCAGCAGTTCGCCCTGAAGCTGCGCGCGGCGCACGCCTGAGAGTCCCCGGGGCGGCCGTCACAGCAGCGTGAAGGCCGCCACCGCCACCAGTGTCGGGACCAGGGCGCCGGCCAGCAGGCCGGCTGCCCCGATCGATGCGTCGGCGAAGCCGTGTCTCAGCAGGGCCACCCCCGCCGGGTTCGGGGCATTCGCGATGACCGTCAGGCCGCCGCCGGCCACGGCGCCCGCCACCAGGCTGTACCTGGCCTGGTCCGAGATGCCCTCGATCAGCGAGCCCAGGTAGGTCAGGGCCGCGTTGTCGGTGATGGCCGTGAGCGCCGTCGCGCCGAAGAACAGCACGCCCGGAGACATCCCGCCGACCAGTGGCTGCAGCCACCACTGCTGCATTCCGCCCAGCACGACCAGGCCGGCCAGGAAGAAGGCGACCAGCAGCGCTTCGCGCAGGATCAGCGGCGACTGGTGCCGCTCGTAGGCCTGGGTGAAGCCCAGGAACATCAGGAAGATGGCCAGGAAGGCCACCGGATGGTGGGCCAGTACGACCGCCGCACCCAGGAACGCGAAATGCAGGAGGGCCACGAGCGGCGGCACCCCGGCGCCGTCGTCACCGGATGGCCCATGCGGCCGGGCGCGCAGATGGGGGCGCAGCAACACCGCCGCCAGGCTTGCATTCACCAGCACTGCCAGGGCCGCCTTCCAGCCGAAGGTGGCCAGCATGAAGGCCGAGGTCCAGCCCCATGTGTCCGCCACCATCAGCACCGGCGGCGCCGCGAAGGTGGTCATGGTGCCGCCGATCGAGACATTGACGAACAACACTCCCAGTGCGAAGTACTTCAGCCATTCCGGGATGCCTTCACGGAAGATCTGCGGTGCCAGCATCAGCGCGGCGATGGTCATGGCGGCCGGCTCGGTCACCAGGGATCCCAGCAATGGAACGGCCGCCAGGCCGAGCCAGGCGGTGGCCAGCGGCGCCGGCAGCGGAAGCTTGCGCGCCAGGGCCTGCGTGACGGCGAAGATGGTGCGAACCACCGGCCGCGAGGCGGCGATCACCATGATGACGAACACGAACAGCGGCTCGGCGTACTGGCGCGACCCGGCGTATTCGAGGGCCCTTCCGGGCGAGCCGATCAATGCCATCGCCAGCACCAGCAGGATCGCCCAGAAGCCGAACACCACCTCGACTTCGCCGAGCAGGTGGAACAGCCCGGCATGGCGCGGGAACCGCCGGGACAAGCGTTCGAACTGCTTGACGGCAAAGGTGTGGACCAGCGCGAGCGCGAACAGGATCGCGGAAACGAGCTGGATGAGTCGGTCGGGTGTTTCGGTCATGGTCGCGGTCAGTCCGCGTGGCGGCCCGACCAGCGCGAATCAACCTGCCCCGTGGCCGCTGCTGCGGCGGAGAACACCCAGGCGCGAAGTCTAAGTCACCTCGCGTCCCCGCGGACGCGGTTCCCCCGGAAAGCGTCGCTGGTCGAGCCAGCCATGCCGACGTCACCGGCTGTCACCGTCCGACATGCAATCGTGACCGGGGCGACACGGCCGCGATACGGCGCCGGGCTCCAATGGTGGCAAGCGGGCCGCTGGCGCCCGCGCGCAAGGAGGTGCCATGGACAAGCTCTTCGTTTCCGTGCTGGCGGCCGCCGCGCTGACGGCCGGCGGCGCCGCGTTGGCCCAGGGCGGAGGCGATGTCGACTCGCAGCCGGGCTCGACCTGGAGCGGCACCTGGATCGGGACCGGCGACTATCCGCCGCCCGTCACCAATTCGGATGCGGAACGCATTGAGCGGGCCCAGCGCGGGATCGGCCCGGCCTACGGCACCCCCGAGTACTGGGGCAACAGCGGCGCGAAGCTGGCGGCGCCTGGCTATGTCTACCGTGGCACCGACCGCTGGGGCCGGCCGTTGTTCAGCCAGGTGGCTCCGGCGGCGCCCTACATCCTGCACGACCGGGCGCGTCGCCACGACCGCGACGGCGACGGCGTGCCCGATCGCCGCGACCGCTACCCGGACGACTACCGGCGCTGGTGAAGCCCAGCGTCCCGCCGGTCCGCCGTTCGCGACCTGCGCGTCCGGTTGGCCGCGCTGCCTCACTCCACCTTGTAGGCCGAAAAGACGGCGTCCACCGGCGTCGCGAAGGCGTGGTTGGTGTAGTTGCTGAGCGTCTTCACGGCGATCGCCAGCACGATGTACAGCACGTCCGTCTCGCGGAAGCCGGCGTCCAGGAACGTCTTGAGCAGCGCCGGGTCGGGCCGGCCCTGGGTCCTGACCATGTCCGTCGTCAGTGCGTACAGCGCGGCCAGCCGCGCGTCGGGAATAGGCCGGCCGGTGCGGATCGCCTGCAGCACGTCGACGGGCACGCCCGAGCGCTTGTCGGCGATCATGCTGTGCGCCGCCATGCAGTAGGTGCAGCCGTTGGTCCGGCTCACGGCCAGGAACACCACCTCCTGTTCGGCCGGCTGCAGGCCCGACTCGGACCGGAACAGCCCGTAGCCGTGCAGGTAGGTGCTCAGCACGGCCGGCGCGTTGGCCATGTTGCGGTACATGTTGGGCAGGAACCCGGCGGCCCTGGCGGCCTGGTCCAGGACCGCCTTCTGGGCGTCGGTGGCGGCGTCGGTGGCGACGGGGTGCAGGCTGTGCAGCAGGGCAGTGGTAGACATGATGGTTTCCTTGTGGAGGCTGGTTTGCAAAGCGGCGCGCCGCGAAATGCCGGCGCCGTCACGCCATGGTAGGAAAGGCGCCTGCGCCGGGGGCTGCCGGGCGTCGCGAAGGCATGGCCGCGCGTCTCGGCCGGGCCCTCGATCAGCTCAGCGTCCCAGGTCGCTCTCGACCTGCAGGCCTTCCAGCATCTTGTTGAAGCCGCTGAAGAGGTCGACCACGGCCATCAGCTCCACCAGTTCGCCGTCCGTCGTGCCCATGGCCCGCAGGGCGCCGCTGTGGGCCCGCACGCAGTACTCGCAGCCGTTCACCGCCGAGACCGCGACCGCGATCATTTCCTTGGTGCGGCGATCGAGCAGTCCCGACCCCATCACAACCTTGACGCGCGTCCAGCTGGCCTGCAGGTAGGCAGGGTGGTGCGCCATCGCCTTGAACATGTTCGGCACGACCGGAAGGCCGAAGGTCTTGCGGATGTCGGCGTAGATTTCCGCCACCGTCCCTGATGCGTCGCGCTCGTCGACGTAGCTCACGTTTGCCATGAATCGATTTCCCTCGTTTGCTGATGCCGTGGCGCCAGGAACGACGCCACCAATGCCAGCGTAGGCGCGGCGCGGGCGCCACCGGCGGCCGGGCGTCGCGAAGGCGTGGCCGCGCGTCTCGCCGGCGCGGCGCGGGCTTCAGGCGGCGGGCTCTGCTGCGCCCGTGCGGCGCCGCCATTGCGTCGGGGCTTCGCCGGTCTTGCGCACGAAGGCGCGCGTGAGCGCGCTGGGGCTGCCGTAGCCGACGTCGACGGCCACGTGCTTGAGCGGCCGCCCGGCGCGCAGCAGCTGCTGCGCCAGCGTGACGCGCCAGCCCGCCAGGTAGTCCGCCGGCGTGTCGCCCACCACCTCGCGGAAGTGCGCGGCGAACCGGGCTCTCGACATGCCGGCCAGGCCGGCCATGTCTTCCAGGGTCCAGGCCCGGGTGGCGTCCTCGTGCACGGCCACCAGCGCCTTGGCCAGCCGCGGGTCGGCCAGCCCGGCCAGTGTCCCGGCCTGCACCAGCCCGTGGTCCAGGCAGTGGCGCAGCAGGTGCAGCAACAGCAGTTCGCACAGGCGGTCCAGCGCGGCCTGGCGCCCGCAGCGATCGGAGAACGCCTCCTCATGCAGCAGCTGGAGCAGCGCCGGCGCGCCCGGCAGGTCCGCCAGGGCAACGCGCACCAGCGCCGGCAGCGAGTCCGTGATCGGATTGCGACCGCCGCCGCCGAACGTGACCGACGCGCAGACCACATCGGCGCCCTGGCGGTCGTCGGCGATCAGCCGATGGGCCTCCGGGCGCGGCAGGAACAGCAGCGTCGGTTCGGTGATCGTCAACGGGCCTTCGGGACCGCCGGTCAGGGTCACCGGCCCGCGCCTGACCAAGTGCACGTGGCCGCGCCGGGTATCGCGTTCGAATTCGTGAATGCCGCAGATCTGCCCGGTGTAGAACACGCCCGCGCTCAGGGAGAAGCGCTGCAGCAGCAGGGAAAGTCGGTCCATCGGCGCCGGAGGGATGCGAGATCGTCTGGAGCGCCGATCGTCTCACAGCCGGGCCGCAGCCGCTCCAGGTCGGCCGGCACGTCCAGGTCCCACAGGGTTTCGAACTCGCGTACCCGCAGGCCCGCGGCGGCCGCGCGCTGTCGGGTATGCGACATCACCGACGCGGTACTCCATGCCATGTCGCGGAACAGCGCGGGCTGCGGTCGGCGCAGTCCCACCAGCACGTAGCCGCCGTCCTGCGCCGGGTGGAACACCGCGTCGTCGCCCTGCAGCAGCGCCCGCGCCGCCTGCCGCAGGTGCGCCGGCGCGAGCGGCGGGCAGTCGGTGCCGATCAGCAACAGCGGTCCCTGCGCGCAGTGCAGCGCGAACGCCGCGTGCATGCGCTCGCCCAGGTCGCCGCCGGGCTGGACCCGGCAGTCCACGCCCGCGGTCCGGCGCAGGGCGCGGAAGAACCGATGTTCCGCGTGCGGGGCGCACCACAATGTCACGCCGCCCAGCTGCGCCTCATGGGCCGTGCGCAGCGCGTTGCGGGTCAGCTGCCGCTGCAGCCGGGCGGCGCCGCGCGGACCCAGCGCCGGGATCAGCCGGGTCTTGGCCAGGCCGGGGATCGGTGCCTTGGCCAGCACGGCGACGCGCACGCGCCGCAGCTCACCGGCCGGCAGCTCGTGGACGGTAGCCATAGCGGATCGCCAGCGCCTGCGGGTCGGCGCCCAGGAAGAAGGCCGCCCGCAGCCGCCACATCAGGAAGATGGTGCGCCAGGGGCCGTGCTGTTCCCAGCGGCGCGCCGAGGTCGTGACGCGCTCGCGCAGGCAGGCCGGCCGTCCGTGGCGCCGGAGCCGGCGCGACAGCGCGACGTCCTCCATCAGCGGCAGCTCGGGGAAGCCGCCCAGGCGCCAGAACAGCTCGTGCCGCACGAACAGCGCCTGGTCCCCGGTCGCGATGCCGGTCCAGCGCGAGCGCAGGTTCATCAGGCTCGACACCAGCCGCAGCAGCGGACGCGGGCTGTCGATGCGCACGTCGAAGCGTCCCCACTGCAGCCGGCCGCGCAGCGCACGCCGCACCAGCAGGTCGGCGTCCGGCGGCAGCGCGGTGTCCGCGTGCAGGAACAGCAGCACGTCGGCCGGGCAGGCAGCGGCGCCGGCGTTCATCTGCGAGGCGCGGCCGCGCGGCGCCGGCAGCGCCAGGTCGGCATGCGCGCGGGCGATTGCCAGGCTGGCGTCCGCACTGCCGCCGTCGGCCACCACCACCCGTGCGCCGCGGTCGCGCAACGGCTGCAGCGCCTGCAGGCGCGCGGCCAGCGTCGGCGCCTCGTCCAGCACCGGGACCACGATGCACAGCGCGGGCCTCATGCGCCGGCCCCGCGGCGCCAGCCGTGCAGCCGCTCCAGCCAGGCCAGCACGGTGCGCGGCGCGTGGGCACGCTTCCACTGGCCGGCGGCGTACTTGTTGGCCTCGGCCAGCGTCGGGTAGGTGTGGATGGTGCCCAGGATCCGATTGAGGCCGATGCCGTGCTTCATCGCCAGCACGTACTCGGCCAGCAGGTCGCCTGCGTGTTCGCCGACGATGGTCACGCCCAGGATGCGGTCCTTGCCGGGCACGGTCAGCACCTTGACGAAGCCGTGGGCTTCCTCGTCGGCGATCGCCCGGTCGAGGTCGTCCAGCCCGTACACGGTGGTCTCGTAGGGGACCTGCTGCTCGCGCGCCTCGAGCTCGTTCAGTCCCACCCGCGCGACCTCGGGCTCGATGAAGGTGGCCCGCGGGATCACGCGGTAGTCGGCCCTGAACCTGGCGAACGGGCTGAACAGGGCGTTGACCGCGGCATACCAGGCCTGGTGCGCGGCGGTGTGGGTGAACTGGAAGGGGCCGGCCACGTCGCCGGCGGCGTAGATGCTGGGAACGCTGGTGCGCAGCCAGCCGTCGACCTGCACGGTGCGGTCCGTCGCCACGCCCAGCTCCTGCAGCCCGTAGCCGTCCAGGTTGGCTGCGCGCCCCACCGCCACCAGGATGGCGTCGAACGGAACCTGCAGTTCCTGGCCGCCGGCCTCGACCACCAGCATCTTGTCGGTGCCGTCCGCTTCCACGCGCACCGCGCGGTGGCCGGCCAGCACGGTGATGCCCTCGGCGCGGAACCGCGCCGTGACGAGCTCCGACACCTCGGGGTCTTCGCGGGCCAGGATCCGGGGCAGCATCTCGACCTGCGTCACGCGCGAGCCCAGGCGCGCGAAGGCCTGCGCCAGCTCGCTGCCGATCGGGCCGCCGCCGAGCACCACCAGCCGGTCGGGTCGCTCGCGCAATTGCCAGACCGTGTCGGAGGTCAGCACCTGGACCCGGTCCAGGCCGGGGATCGGCGGCACGAAGGGGCGTGCGCCGGCCGCGATCACGATGGCCCGGGTGGTGAGCCGCTGCATCCGGCCGTCGTGGTGGGCGATCTCCACCTCCCACGGCGTCACGATGCGGGCCGTGCCCTGCGCCACGTCGACGCCCAGCCCGCGGTAGCGCTCGACCGAGTCGTGCGGCGCCACCGCACCGATCACCCGCTGCACCCGCTCCATCACCTCGCCGAAGTCGAAGTCGGCACTGGCCGAGCGCACGCCGAATTCCCTGGCGCGCCCGATGTGCGACAGGAACTTCGCCGAGCGGATCAGCGCCTTGGAAGGGACGCAGCCGGTGTTGAGGCAGTCGCCGCCCATCGCGTGCCGTTCCACCAGCGTGACCTTCGCCTTGAGGGCCGCCGCGATGTAGGCCGTCACCAGGCCGGCCGAACCGCCGCCGATGACCACCAGGTTGCGATCGAACGCGGCCGGCTTGCGAAAGCGGGTGCGCGCGCCGCGTGCCTGGACCAGGCCGGTGGCCTTGCGGGCCGCGAGCGGAAGCACGCCCAGCAGCACCAGCGAACCGAGCACGGCAGGGCTCGCGACGTCGGTGAGCGACTCGATGCGGCCCAGCTGGGTGCCGGCGTTCACGTAGACCAGGGTGCCGGCCAGCATGCCCAGCTGGCTTACCCAGTAGAAGGTCCAGGTGCGCAGCGTGGTCACGCCCATCGCCAGGTTGATCGCGAAGAACGGCAGCACCGGCACCAGCCGCAGGGTGAACAGGTACAGCCCGCCGTCGCGGGCGATGCCCGCGTTGAGCGAGGCCAGCCGGGGGCCCAGGCGCGACTGTACCCAGCCGCCCAGCAGCCAGCGCGCCGCCAGGAAAGCCAGCGTCGCGCCGATCGAGGAGGCGAAGGACACGATCAGGGTGCCCCAGCCGAGGCCGAACAGCGCGCCCGCGGCCAGCGTCATCACGGCCGCGCCGGGCAGCGCCAGCGCCGCCATCGCCAGGTAGGCCGCGAAGAACAGCGCTGCGGCCAGCGCCGGCTGGGCCGCCCGCCAGGCCTGCAGCTCCAGCTGGCTGCTGCGCAGCGCGGCCACAGTCAGGTGGCGGCCCGGCTCCAACGCAGCCACCAGGCCCAGCAGGGCCCCCAGTCCCAGCAACAACCACCAACGCTTGTCCAGACGCATCTCGTTTCTTCCAGGCACGCGGCAAGCGTGCCTTTCATAGACGCCGCCGGGCCGGCTTCCTTACAGATGCGCTGCCGCCGCCCCTGTAAGGCCGGTGCGCGCCGGAACGTCTATCGGAAACGCCGGCGGCCTGCGGCCAGGGCCGGCGGACATCCGCCCCGGGGCAAGCCGGCTCGGGGGCACCGCAAACCACCTCAGGAAGGAGACATTCATGACCCAGGCATCCACCACGCTGCCCGCGCTCGGCCTTGCGCTCGCGCTCGGCACCGCCTTCGCCGCGCTGCCGGCCGCCGCGCAGACGGCCGACCAGGAGAAATGCTTCGGCGTGGCGCTCAAGGGCAAGAACGACTGCGCCGCTGGCCCGGGCACCACCTGCGCTGGCACTTCCAAGGTCGATCACCAGGGCAACGCCTGGAGCTTCGTGCCCAAGGGAACCTGCGCCCAGGTCGCGTCCAGGACCTCGCCGACGGGCTTCGGCCAGCTTGCAGCCTTCAAGGAAAAGAAGGCCTGAGCCGCCGCCAGGCGTCTCGCGGGACTGCTGCGCCATGCTGCAACCGGACGTTCTGGATCGCTGCGGCCCGCCCGCGGGGCGGCCCGCCGGGTTGCCGCCGCGGGCCGGCATCGGCCTGAAGCCGCAGCATTTCCGCGAGGTGCTGGCGACGCTGCCCGCCATCGGCTTCTTCGAGGTGCACGCCGAGAACTACATGGTCGACGGCGGGCCCATGCATCATTTCCTGAGCCGCATCCGCGAGCACTACCCGCTGTCGCTGCACGGCGTGGGGCTGTCGCTGGGCGGCGACACTCCGCCCGACGAGGCACACCTGGACCGCCTGGCCGGCCTGATCGCGCGCTACCGGCCGGCATCCTTCTCCGAGCACCTGGCCTGGTCGACGCATGGCGGCGTGTTCCTCAACGACCTGCTGCCGGTGGCGTATGACGGCCCCACGCTGGCGCGGGTCTGCAGCCACGTCGACCGGGTGCAGGAGCGGCTGGGCGTGCGCATGCTGCTGGAGAACCCGTCGACCTACCTCGAGTTCGAGCGCTCCACCATGAGCGAGGCCGCGTTCCTGCGCGAGGTGGTGCGGCGCACCGGCTGTGGCTTCCTGCTGGACGTGAGCAATGCGCACGTGTCCTGGACCAACCATGGCCGCGACCCGATCGCCTACCTGCGCGAGTTGCCCATGGACGCCGTCCGCGAAGTGCACCTGGCCGGGTTCGCGCGCGACGCGGACGCGGCCGGCGCGCCGTTGCTGATCGACGACCACGGCAGCCCGGTCGACGAAGCGGTCTGGCGCCTGTACGCCGGGGTGATCGCCAGCCTGGGCGCCGTCCCGACGCTGCTCGAGCGCGACCACCACGTGCCCTCGCTGCCCACCCTGCTGGCCGAAGCCGCGCGGGCGGAGCGGCTGATGGCGCCGGCCCCCTGGCCGCAACCCGCCGCGCGGAGCTGCGCATGAACGGCCAGCGCCTGGAACAGGGGCCACCCCACGGGTGGTTCGCCGCGGCCCTGCTCGATCCCTCGCTGCCGCTGCCGGCGGGCCTGCGGACCTGGAACGGGTCCGACCCGGCGCGCCGGCTGGCCGTCTACCGGAACAACGTCGTCGGGTCCCTGGTCGACGCGCTGGCCGACACCTTCGCGGTCACGCAGCAACTGGTCGGCGAGACGTTCTTCCGCGCCATGGCCGGCGTGTTCGTGCGGCGCAGCCCGCCGCGCTCGCCGGTCCTCGCCTATTTCGGCGGAGGCTTCCCGGACTTCATCGCCGGCTTCGCCCCGGCGGCAACGCTGCCCTACCTGCCGGATCTGGCGCGGCTCGAGTTCGCGCGCCTGCAGGCCTGCCACGCAGCCGAAGCCGCGCCGATCGCAGGGCCGGCGCTGTCGCAGGCGCTGCACGACCCGCAGCGGCTGGGTGCACGGCAGCTGAACTGGCATCCGTCGCTGCGGCTGGTGGAGTCCCCGTACGCGGTGGTGTCACTGTGGGTGGCCCATCAGACCGAGGGCGAGGTCGCGCCGCTGGCGGTGGACCATGCCGAAGCGGCGCTCGTGCTGCGCGACGGGCTGGACGTGCTGGTGCTGCCGGCCGATGCGGGCACGGCGTGCTTCCTGCGCCGCACGCTGGCCGGCGCGACCTTCGGCGCCGCGGCGGCCGAGGCGCTGGCCGCCGATCCTGCGTTCGACCTGGGCGCCGCTCTGGCGCTGCTGGTGCGGCACGGTGCCTTGGTGGTGCTGGCTGCGCCGGCTGCCGTGCCCGGCGGGCCGCCATGAACCGCGGCGCGCGCCTGCTGCGGCGGCTGCACGGATGGCTGGAGCGCATTCCGTATGCGCTGGTCGCGCTGCTGGCGCGCTTCTCGATCGCGGCGGTGTTCTGGAACTCGGGCCAGACCAAGGTGACCGGTTTCGCGCTCAACATCGTCACGGGCGAATTTGCGACCGGCTGGCCGCGCCTGTCCGACTCGGCGCTGGCGCTGTTCCGAGAGGAGTACCGGCTGCCGCTCATCGCACCCGCGGTGGCCGCGTTGCTGGCGGCGACCGCCGAACATGTCTTCCCGATGCTGCTGCTGATGGGGCTGGGCACCCGGCTGGCGGCGCTGGCGCTGCTGGGCATGACGCTGGTGATCCAGACCTTCGTCTATCCGGGCGCCTACGCCACCCACGGCACCTGGGCCGCGCTGCTGCTGCTGTTGATCAGCCGCGGCGCCGGGGCGGTCTCGCTGGACCACTGGATCGCGTGCCGGCATGCCGCGCCGCTGGAAGCTCAGCGCCCGGCGGCGAGTGCGCGCCGCAACTCGTCGAAGCCGGGTTCGACGAAGTCGTAGGCCATGTTCGGCTCCGGGTCGGGCGGACCGCCGGGCCCCCATTCGTCGGGCCGCCGCACGAACGCCGTGCGAAAGCCGGCGCCATGGGCGGCGTTCAGGTCGAAGTTGTGGCAGGCCACCATCAGGATGTTCGCGGGCGCCACGCCCATCCAGCGCGCCGCCGTCGCATAGGCCTCGGGGTGCGGCTTGTACACGCCGGTCATCTCGCAGGAAATCACGGCGTCCCAGGTGAAGCCGTTGCGGCGCGAGACCTCGACCACCAGCGCGGTGGGCAGCATGGTGAACGACACCACCGGCCAGGCCGCACGCAGCGCCGCCTGGGCCGGCGCGAAGTCCGGCCAGGCGTCCAGCTCGTACCAGGCACGCCAGATCCGCAGGCGCTGCGCCGGCGTGAAGGCTTCCAGCCCATGCTGCTCCAGCACCTCGTCCAGCGCGTGCAGGTGGACCTCGTCCATGTTGAAGCCCGGATGCCGCTGGCCGACGATGCACTTCATGGAGCGGCGCCGCCAGTCGTTGGCCACCGCATGCCAGTCGCGTACGCACTGGCTCTGCGCTCCGGCCTCGGCCAGTGCCTTGACCAGGCCGCGGTGCCAGTCGAGCACGGTGCCGCCGGTGTCGAACGCCAGGGCCCGGATGTTCATGCTGTTCTCCTTGTGTGATGTTTGCTGCGGCCGGGCGGCGCCGCTACTGCGACGGTCCGGCGGCCTGGTCCGGCGAGTACGCCGGCCCGCGCGTGATGCGATCGAAGTACGACTGCCACGCCGGCGAGCCGGGCGGCCACTGGGCCAGGAACTCGCGCTGCCAGCGGTCCGTGTCAAAGCGCACCGGCAGCAGCGCCACCCAGGCGCCGGCGATGCACACCTCGCGCACGGCCGGATGGGGCGACGGCGTGGTGGCGATGCGGGTGCACAGGCCGGCCAGGTCGCCGGCGAAGTTGGGCATGCCGGCCGCGCCGTTGTTGGCGACGCAGGCGTCGTGGCCGTGCACCAGGCGCAGCCGGCGCAGCGCCGGCAGGCAGGTGTGGGTGCTGGCGAAGACGTCCACCCGTGCCGCCTCGAACATCGCGCGGCGCCACGGCGCCTGCACCGGGTCGTCGAGCGCGCCCGCGCCGAAGCGCCAGCCGGCCAGCGACTCGGCGTCGCCGTGGACCACGCCGACGCGGCAGTCGCCGACCCGGTAGCGGGCCACCATCGGCAGCCGCGCGATGCGGCCCAGCAGTTCCGGATGGCGCCCGGCGGTCGCCTTGAGCCGCTGGTGGATGCGGTTGGAGCGCTCGACCAGCGCGTCGTCCACCCCGGCCGGATAGGCGCAGCCGCAGCCCGCGTCGTCCAGCCGTTCGCCCAGCTCGGCCTCCACGTTGCCGAGGATGGCGTCGTGCGCCAGCACGCGCGCATTGACGTCGGCAAAGGCATGGTCGTCGACGTCGAACCAATTGAAGTCGCCGTTGAAGCACAGGGTCGGCACCGCCGCGCCCGCCAGTGCCTCCGCATCGGCCATGCGTTCGATCGCGTCCAGCGCCGGCCGGTTGCCGTACAGGCCGCCCACCACGTAGAGCGTGTCGGCTGCCCGCGGGTCGGCGCGCGCGATGGCGCCCGGACCGTGGCGGTAGCGCAGGGGGCAGACGCGGCCGGGCGCTTCGGTCGCGGGCGGGTCCAGGGTCACGGTGGGGCTCATTGCAGTCCTCGCAGCAGCGCGCGCAGGCGGGCTGGCGTTTCGGCGCCGACGGCCAGGTCGGCCACCACCGCGCCGCGGCGCAGCGCGATCGCGCGGTCGGCCAGTCGCGGCAGCAGTTCCAGGTCGTGCAGCACGCACACCAGGGTGGCCCCGCGCTCGGCCGCGACCTGCGACAGCAGGGCCGCCACCTCCGCGGCGGCCTCGGCGTCCAGGCTGGCCGTCGGCTCGTCGGCCAGCAGCAGCGGCGCGCCCTGGTGCAGCGCGCGGGCGATGGCCACCTTCTGGCGCTCGCCACCCGACAGCGTGTCGGTGCGGCGCTGCGCGGCTGCGGCCATGCCGACCCGGGCCAGCGCCTCGCGGGCCGCGCGCCGTTCCGCGGCCGGCCAGTGCCGCAGCCAGCTCCAGGGGGAGGGGTGGCGCGCGGCCCCGCCGATCAGCACGTTGTCCAGCGCGCTGAGGCGCCCCACCAGGTGCAGTCCCTGGTGCACCTGCGCCAGGCGCGCGCGCAGCCGGCGCAGCGCGCGCTCGGCGGGCGGCGCCGACAGCTCGGTGTCCAGCACCCGCAACTGCCCGCCGCTCACGCGGCCGGCGCCGAAGCCGGCCAGCGCCCGCAGCAGGGTCGACTTGCCCGCGCCGTTGTGCCCCACCAGCGCGACGCGCTCGCCGGCCGCCACCGTGAGGCCCACGTCGCGCAGCAGCACCCGCGCGCCGACGCTGACCTGCAGCCCTTGCGCCTCGATCACGGCCGGCGCGGCGGTGCTCATACGATCCTCCGGCGCACGGCCCGGCTCAGGGCGTCGAAGCTCGTGACCATCAGCACGATCACCAGCAGCAGCGTCGCCAGCCGGGCCCACTGGAACAGGCTCATCGCCTCGGCGAGCAGCAGGCCGAGGCCGCCGGCGCCGACCAGTCCGAGCACGGTGGAGTCGCGCAGGTTGAACTCCCAGACGTACAGCGCCTGCGAGACGAACTGCGGCAGCACCGCCGGCCAGACGCCCAGGAAGAACACCTGCCCCGGGCCGGCGCCGGTGGCCCGCACCGCGTCCACCGGCTGCATGTCGAGCGACTCGATCGACTCGGCCAGCAGCTTGCCCAGGGTGCCGGCCGAGTGCGCCGCCACGGCCAGGATGCCGGCGGTCGCGCCCAGGCCGACGATGCCGACCAGCAGCAGGCCGAACACCAGCGTGTGGATCGACCGCAGCGTGTTCAGGAGGCCCTTGGCGCCGCCGGCCGCCAGCCGGGGCGCCGCCAGGTTGCGCGCGGCCAGCAGGCCCAGCGGCAGCGCGACCAGCACCGCCAGCGCCGTGCCCAGGGTGGCGATGCGCAGCGTGGTCCACAGCGCCCGGGCCACGCCCTGCAGGTAGCGCTGCTCGGTGGCGCGCTGGTCTTCGACGCGCAGCAGGCGGCCCTCGCCGTCGCGCACCTGGTGCCGCGGTTCGCCCAGCCACAGGCGCAGGAAGCTGGGCGTGGACAGCTCCGAGGCCGTCGCCGCCAGGTTGCGCCAGGGGTTGCGGCCCAGGCTCAGTTCACCCTCGTCGTGCAGGGTCCACAGGCTGGCCAGCACCAGCAGCGCGGCGGCCAGCAGCAAGGCGGGCAGGGCCGGCGACGGGCCTCGGCGGCCATCGGCGGCTCCGGCGCGCGGCGGCGGCGCGAGCTCGAGCCCGCGCACGCTGGCCGCGTCGGCCGACGGGTTCACTGCGCCACCAGCTTGCCGGTGGCCAGGCCGGCGTCGCGAATCGGCCGGTAGAAGGCGTTGTCCTTGGCGACGAAGCCGGTGTAGCGCGCGGGCAGCAGGTTCGGCGTGCGGCGCAGCTCCGGCCCCACGCCCTCCAGCGCCGAGCGCAGCGCGGCGACGAAGCCTGCGTCCTTCGCCAGCTCGGCGCGCACGGCGACCGCGTCGTTGGGCAGCGGGTCCGAGGTCCAGAAGACGACGCTGTCGGACGCCTTGATCAGCCCCTCGGAGATCATGGCGTCGCGGTTGCGGTTGTAGTCGGCGCCGGCGTCCAGCTCGCCGCGCGTGACCTGCAGCTCGATCGCCTGGTGCCTGGTGTTCAGCACGCGGCCCAGGTAGGTGTCGGGGTCGATGCCGTTCTTCTGGAAATGGTGGTAGGGGATCAGGTAGCCCGAGGTCGAGCCCTTGTCGCCGAACGCGAAGCTGCGTCCCTTGAGGTCGGCGATGCCTTTGATGCCCGAGCCGGGATGCGTCACCATGATCGCGTAGTACTCGGGCCGGCCGTCGTACAGGATCGACGCCACCGCCTGGGCGCCGGCCACGTGGTTGGCCAGCACATAGCCCCAGGGACCCATCAGGGCGATGTCGGTCTCGCCGTTGGCCAGCGACTTGGCCAGGCCCTCCCAGGTGTCCACGGTGTACAGCTTCACCGGCCGGCCGAGCCGGCGTGCCAGGTGCTCGGCCAGCGGCCGGTACGTGGCGTCGTTCTTCTCCTTGTCGGGCTGGTACAGGCCGACGCCGAACCGCAGCACGTTGTCGGCGGCGCGGGCCGGCGCCAGCACGAAGGCACCGAGCGTCGCGGCGCCGGCGCCGGCGACCAGGCGGGACAGCACGGTGCGGCGGTGCACGGTGCGGGGGGTGGCGGGCATCATGGAGGGGTCCTTGGGGATGGTGGTCATGGAGTCGGTCAGGCCGGGCAGGCGTCCTGCGCGCCAGCGCCGGCGGCCAGCGCGCCGCCGCAGCTCGAGCCCTGGCCCGCGGTGCAGCCGAAGCAGTGGCCGGCCACGCGGATCGGACGCCCCGCCAGCTCGCGCGCGGTGGTGCTGCCGACGTGCGGGCGGGCGGTGCTGGCGTCCAGTAGGGGCAGGCCCAGCTGCTGGTTGAAGTCGCAGTCGTACAGCCAGCCCTGCCAGTCCACGCTGACCAGGCTGCGGCACATCACCTGCTCGAGGTTGGCGTCCTGGTGCGCCTCGCGCAGCAGCGCCATGTAGCCGTTGAACTCGCCCCGGGACACCAGCGTCGAGCCGAAGCGCTGGATCGGCATGTTGGCCAGCGTGAACAGCCGGTTGAACGACACGCCGAACTGCGTGTCCAGATGGCGCCGGTAGTCGCGCTCCAGCGCTTCCTGCGGCGGCGCCAGGGTGGCGCCCTGCGGGTTGTAGACCAGGTTCAGCGCGAGCCCGCTGCCGGGCCGGCCGTAGCCCAGGGCATTGAGCCGCTGCAGCCCGCGGATGCTGGCGCCGAACGTGCCCTGCCCGCGTTGCCGGTCGACGTTGTCCTCCAGGTAGCAGGGCAGCGAGGCCACCACCTGCACGCCCTGGCTGGCCAGGAAGCCGGCCAGGTCGTCCTGCCCCGGCTCCTCCAGGATGGTGAGGTTGCAGCGGTCGATCACCTCGAGGCCGCGCGACCGGGCCGCGGCCACCAGCGAGCGGAAGTGCGGGTTGAGTTCCGGCGCGCCGCCGGTCAGGTCGAGCGTGTGGACTTCGGGGCTGGCCGCCAGGAAGGCGAGCACCGCGTCGACGGTCTCGCGCGACATCTCCTCGGTCCGGTTCGGGCCGGCGTTGACGTGGCAATGCCGGCAGCTCTGGTTGCAGCGGTAACCCAGGTTGACCTGCAGCGTGTCGACGACGCGGCGGCGCAGCGCGGGAAAGCGGGACTGGGCGAGCAGGGGCAGGGTGGCGTGCATGGCGGGGACGTTGCTGGTGTTCCCCCTTTGGACGGCCCGCCCGCGGCTTTCTTACAGTCCGGCTGGCAGCGGCACGTCCTGTAAGAATCTAGAATCTGCGCCGTCGAACACTCGTGTCCGTGATGACCATGCAGCCACCAGTTCCCCCGCCCGCGGCGGCCGGCGCCGCCTTGCAAGGCATCAGCGCGCAGGCCCTGCTGTCGCTGCGCTCGGACATGCTGCGCTTTGCCCGGCTGCAGCTGCGCAATGCCGAGACGGCCGAGGACATGGTGCAGGAGGCGATCGAGGCCGCGCTGCGCAAGGGTTCCACCTTCGCCGGCCAGTCGTCCCTGAAGACCTGGGTGTTCGCGATCCTGCGCCACCGCATCATCGACCACCTGCGCCAGGCCTCCCGCACCGTGACCATGTCGAGCCTGGTGGGCGACGACGACGACTGGCAGGAAAAGCTGGAGGCGATGTTCAACGAGCGCGGGGGCTGGCGCGACGGCGCGCGGCCGGTGGACTGGCCCGATCCGCAGGAATCGATGCAGCGGCGCGAGTTCTGGACCGTGTTCGAGGCCTGCCTGGACCATCTGCCGGCCGCGACCGGCCGGGTCTTCATGATGCGCGAGTTCCTGGGGTTCGAATCCAACGAGATCTGCAGTCAGCTGGGCATCACGACCAGCAACTGCCACGTCATCCTGCATCGCGCCCGGCTCAAGCTGCGCACGTGCATGGACGTCGGCTGGGGACGGCCGGAGGGTTCATCATGCTGAGCTGCAAGGAAGTCACCCAGGTCTGCTCCGACGAGATGGAGCGGGCGCTGAGGGTGGGGGAGCGGGTGGCGCTGCACACCCATCTCATGATGTGCACCGGATGCACCAACTACCGCCGCCAGCTGAAGGTGCTGCGGCAGGCGATGCACGCCTATTCGCAGGGTCTGGCCCCTGCAGGGGATCCGGGAGAGGCAACCGGGGCCGGCGCCCCGGGAGGCGCGCCGAAGCCGTAAGGGGCGGCTCGGCGCTGCCGCGGGAACGCGGCGCAGGAGGGCGCATGGCGGCGCCGTCCGTTCACTTCAGCTTGGTTTCCTTGTACTCGACGTGCTTGCGCGCCTTCGGGTCGAACTTCATCATCGAGATCTTCTCGGGCGTGGTCTTCTTGTTCTTGCTCGTGGTGTAGAAGTGGCCGGTGCCCGCGGTGGACTCCAGCTTGATCTTCTCGCGGCCGCCTTTGCTGCTTGCCATGATGCTTTCCTTTCAGTGCGGAATCAGGCCTGGCCGCGGGCCCGCAGGTCCGCGAGCACGGCGTCGATGCCATTCTTGTCGATCAGGCGCAGCGCGGCGCTGGAGACGCGCAGGCGCACCCAGCGGTTCTCGCTCTCGACCCAGAAACGGCGGTATTGCAGGTTCGGCAGGAACCGGCGCTTGGTTTTGTTGTTGGCGTGGGAAACGTTGTTCCCGACCACCGGGCCCTTGCCCGTCACGTCGCATACGCGTGCCATGAAGCACTCCGATATCGTCAAAACGGCAGTCACTGACGGACGGCACGCCGTGCCGGTCCTCGCTCCTGCCTCACCTCGCCAGAAGGGTGGCGGTACCCCGGGCCCCCTCGCGGGAGCCGCTGCCTCCACCTGACGGTTCGGCAGCAAAGCCTGTCATTATAGCCCGAGCGCGCCGTGTGCGGCGGGCCGGGCCCCGTCCCGCGTTCAGCCGGCCTGTTCCAGGAAGCGCTGGGCGTCCAGCGCGGCCATGCAGCCGGTGCCGGCGCTGGTGATCGCCTGCCGGTACACGTGGTCCTGCACGTCGCCGGCCGCGAACACGCCCGGCACGCTGGTCATGGTGGCGAAGCCGTCCAGGCCGGTCTTGGTGATGATGTAGCCGTCCTTCATCTCCAGCTGGCCCTTGAAGATGTCGGTGTTGGGCTGGTGGCCGATCGCGATGAAGCAGCCCTGCAGCGCCAGCTCCTCGGTCGCGCCGGAGCGCACGTCCTTGAGGCGCACGCCGGTCACGCCGGTGGCGTCGCCCAGCACCTCGTCCAGCACGCTGAACAGCTTCAGCTCGATCTTGCCGGATTGCACCTTCTCCATCAGCTTGTCGATCATGATCGGCTCGGCGCGGAACTTGTCGCGCCGGTGGATCAGGTACACCTTGCTGGCGATGTTGGACAGGTACAGCGCTTCCTCCACCGCCGTGTTGCCGCCGCCCACCACGCTGGTGACCTGGTCGCGGTAGAAGAAGCCGTCGCAGGTGGCGCAGCCGGACACGCCCTTGCCCATGAACGCCTCTTCCGACGGCAGTCCCAGGTACTTGGCCGACGCCCCGGTGGCGACGATCAGCGCGTCGCAGGTGTACTCGCCGCTGTCGCCGCGCAGCCTGAACGGCCGCTGCGCGAGGTCGACCTGGCTGATGTGGTCGAACACGATCTGGGTCTTGAAGCGCTCGGCGTGCTCCAGGAAGCGCTGCATCAGGTCGGGGCCCTGCACGCCGTGCACGTCGGCCGGCCAGTTGTCGACCTCGGTGGTCGTCATGAGTTGGCCGCCCTGCGCCATGCCGGTGACCAGCATGGGGGACAGGTTGGCGCGCGCCGCGTAGACGGCGGCCGTGTAGCCGGCGGGGCCGGAACCGAGGATCAGGACTTTGGCGTGTTGGGTCGTGCTCATGATGGAAGAATCTGTGTGGAAAACACCACAGCTGGGTGTACATTTTGTGCCCTGGCGGCAAGTATCGCGCTGGCCGCGCGCCAAGCCCGACCGGATTGTCGGGCCGATTGCAGCAAGCAGGTTCCAACGAGCGATTTCGGAAGGAAGCGAAAACGATGTCGATGTTGTCCAATCTGGAGCTGATCCGCCGGGTGCCCCTGTTCGCCCTGCTGACGGCCCACCAGGCGGAGTCGGTCGCGGACTCGGTGACCAAGCGCCGCTTCAAGCGCGGCGAGGTCGTCGTCGAGCAGGGCGAGAAGTCCAACACCCTGTTCATCATCCTGACCGGCCGGGTGCGTGTGATCACTTCCGACAAGCGCGGCCGCGAGGTGATCCTGGCCACGCTGCAGCCGGGCGACTACATCGGCGAGATGAGCCTGATCGACAACCAGGAGCATTCGGCCACCTGCCGCGCCGAGGTGCAGACCGACATGCTGGTGCTGGGCCGCGCCGAGTTCGCCCGCTGCCTGCCGGAGAACAGCTCGATGGCCTACGCCATCATGAAGGGGCTGGTGCAGCGGCTGCGCCAGGCCGACCGCAAGATCGAATCGCTGGCGTTGATGGACGTGTACGGCCGCGTCGCGCGCGCGCTGCTCGAGTTCGCGCTGCCCGACCGCGAGGGCCAGATGACCATCCGCGAGCGCATCTCGCGCCAGGACATCGCCAAGATGGTGGGCGCCTCGCGCGAGATGGTCAGCCGGGTGATGAAGGACCTGGAGGACCGCGGCTTCATCGAGACCCGCGAGGACGGGTCGATGCTGATCAAGGACCGGCTCAGCACCCTGGGCTGAAGCGCCGGCGCGTTGCGCGCACGCCGCAGCGGCTCGCCCGGGCCGCCCCCCTGCGGTAAGCTCGTGCGCACTTCATGACCTACTCCCTGGACACCTTGAAAGACGGCGGCGCCGCGGCTGCGCCCTCCCGGGGCGGCGCGGGCCGCTTCGCCCACGAAATTTCCCTGGTCCTCGGCGCCGCCGGCATGCTGTTCTGGCTGCTCGCGCTGCTCACCTATTCGCAGCAGGACCCCGCCTTCTCCACCTCCGGTACCGGCGCGGGCGTGCGCAACCTGGGCGGCGCCATCGGCGCCTGGGTGGCCGACGCCAGCTACTTCCTGCTCGGCTTCTCGGCCTGGTGGTGCCTGGCCGCCGGCCTGCGCGCCTGGCTGGCCAGCCTGGCGCGCTGGATGCGCGGCCAGGAGGGGACCGCCACCGGTGCGCGCGCCCGGCTCGCGTTCTGGGGCGGCCTGGCCCTGCTGCTGGCGGCCAGCACGGGCCTCGAATGGTCGCGCCTGTACCGCCTGGAGCCCGGCCTGCCCGACCACGCGGGTGGCGCGCTGGGTGCGCTCGCCGGCCGTTGGGGCGTGCAGTGGCTCGGATTCACCGGCTCCGGCCTGGTGTTCGTAGCGCTGGCCGTGGTCGGCTCGGCGCTGGTGTTCCGGTTTTCCTGGGGCCAGGTGGCCGAGCGGCTGGGCGCGCGCATCGACGGCTGGTTCGAGGCGCGGCGCGAGCGGCGCGAGCAGGCGCAGGACCTGGCGCTGGGCCAGCAGGCGGCGCGCCAGCGCGAGGAGATCGTGCTGGAAGAGCGCATCGAGATCGAGGAACACCATCCGGCGCCGGTGCTGATCGAACCGGCCCGCGTCGAGCCGCCCAAGAGCGAGCGGGTGGCCAAGGAACGCCAGAAGCCGCTGTTCACCGAACTGCCCGACTCCAAGCTGCCGCAGGTCGACCTGCTGGATTCGCCGCTGTCGCGCCAGGAGACGGTGTCGCCCGAGACGCTGGAGATGACCAGCCGGCTGATCGAGAAGAAGCTCAAGGATTTCGGGGTCGAGGTGCGCGTGGTGCTGGCCCAGCCCGGGCCGGTGATCACGCGCTACGAGATCGAGCCGGCCGTGGGCGTGAAGGGCTCGCAGGTGGTGAACCTGGCCAAGGACCTGGCGCGCTCGCTCAGCCTGGTGTCGATCCGGGTGGTCGAGACCATCCCCGGCAAGGCCCACATGGCGCTGGAACTGCCCAACGCCAAGCGCCAGTCGATCCGGCTGGCCGAGATCCTGGGCTCGCAGGTCTACAACGAGGCCCGGTCGATGCTCACCATGGGCCTGGGCAAGGACATCGTCGGCAACCCGGTGGTGGCCGACCTGGCGAAGATGCCGCACGTGCTGGTGGCCGGCACCACCGGCTCGGGCAAGTCGGTGGGCATCAACGCGATGATCCTGTCGCTGCTGTACAAGGCCGAGGCGCGCGACGTGCGGCTGCTGATGATCGACCCCAAGATGCTGGAGATGTCGGTCTACGAAGGCATCCCGCACCTGTTGTGCCCGGTCGTCACCGACATGCGGCAGGCGGCCAACGGACTGAACTGGTGCGTCGGCGAGATGGAGCGGCGCTACAAGCTCATGAGCAAGCTGGGCGTGCGCAACCTGGCCGGCTACAACCACAAGCTGGACGAAGCCAAGGCCAGGGGCGATCTCATCCCCAACCCGTTCAGCCTCACGCCCGACGCACCGGAGCCGCTGGACCGCCTGCCGCACATCGTGGTGGTGATCGACGAACTGGCCGACCTGATGATGGTGGTCGGCAAGAAGATCGAGGAACTGATCGCGCGGCTGGCGCAGAAGGCGCGGGCCGCCGGCATCCACCTGATCCTGGCGACCCAGCGGCCCAGCGTCGACGTGATCACCGGCCTGATCAAGGCCAACATCCCGACCCGCATCGCGTTCCAGGTGTCCAGCAAGATCGACAGCCGCACGATCCTCGACCAGATGGGCGCCGAGGCGCTGCTGGGCATGGGCGACATGCTGTTCATGCCGGCCGGCACCGGGCTGCCCACGCGCGTGCACGGCGCCTTCGTCAGCGACGAGGAGGTGCACCGGGTGGTCTCGTTCCTCAAGGAGCAGGGCGGCGAGCCCAACTACATCGAGGGCGTGCTGGAGGGCGGCACGGTGGACGACGACGGCGACCTGGCCGGCGGCGAGGGCGGGGCGAGCGAGCAGGACCCGATGTACGACCAGGCCGTGGAAGTGGTGCTGAAGAACCGCAAGGCCAGCATCTCGCTGGTGCAGCGGCACCTGAAGATCGGCTACAACCGCGCGGCGCGGCTGGTGGAGGACATGGAAAAGGCCGGGCTGGTCAGCGCCATGAGCGGCAGCGGCCAGCGCGAGATCCTGGTGCCCACCCGCAGCGAGTAGGGCGAACTTTCGCGGCCTTGTCCGACCCAAGCGTAGGCGCGCGGCCGATCCGGCCGGTGCGCCGCTTCTGCGACACTGCAACTGCATGAAACGACTGATCGCATTCACCGTCCTGGCTGCCAGCCTCGTCGCTGCCCGCGCCTCCGGGCTGGACGCCCTGGAGAAGTTCATCCAGACGGCCCGCACCGGCCGCGCCGAGTTCACCCAGGTCGTCACCTCGCCGGCGCGCGAGGGGCAGGCCGCCAAGACCAGGAAATCCTCCGGCACCTTCGAGTTCGCCCGGCCCAACCGCTTCCGGTTCAATTACAAGAAGCCGTTCGAGCAGACGATCGTGGCCGACGGCCAGACGCTGTGGCTGTACGACGCCGACCTGCGGCAGGTCACCCAGCGCAAGCAGGCGCAGGTGCTGGGCTCCACGCCGGCGGCGCTGATCGCGTCCGCGCCCGACCTGGCCACGCTGCGCCGCGACTTCGACCTGCAGCCGGCCGGCGAACAGGACGGGCTGCAGTGGGTGCAGGCCACGCCGAAGAACAAGGAAACCCAGTTGCACGGCATGCGGGTGGGCTTCCGCGGCGCCGAACTGGCCGCCCTGGACATCCTCGACGGCTTCGGCCAGCGCTCGGTGCTGACCTTCACCCGGATGGAGCTGAACGCGCCGCTGGGGCCCGAGGTGTTCAACTTCAAGCCGCCGCAGAACGCCGACGTGGTGAAGCAGTAGTTGGTGAAAGTCATCGGGGTCGGATCACGATTCAGGACGAGGCTTTCGCCGGAGAGCTGGCCGTCGTACGAAATCGTGCTCTGACCCCGATGACGGGCGGCCGCTCTCGCCGCCCCTGCTGCAGCGTTCTACACTCCCCGGGTGACGAAGCAGCCTGCCGCCGCCCACCAGCCCCTGGCCGAACGGCTGCGGCCGCGCGCGCTGGGCGAGGTGATCGGGCAGCAGCACCTGCTCGGGCCGGGAATGCCGCTGCGGGTGGCGTTCGAGTCGGGCCAGCCGCACAGCTGCATCCTGTGGGGACCGCCGGGCACCGGCAAGACGACCATCGCGCGGCTGATGGCCGATGCGTTCGACGCGCAGTTCATCCAGATCAGCGCCGTGCTGGGCGGCGTCAAGGACATCCGCGAGGCGGTGGAGCAGGCGCAGCTGGCCCAGGGCACCGCGCTGGAGACCGCGGCCGGCGCGTCCGGCCGGCGCACCATCGTGTTCGTCGACGAGGTGCACCGCTTCAACAAGAGCCAGCAGGACGCCTTCCTGCCGCATGTCGAATCGGGCCTGTTCACCTTCATCGGCGCCACCACCGAGAACCCGTCGTTCGAGGTCAACTCGGCGCTGCTGTCGCGCGCCGCGGTGTACGTGCTGCAGCCGCTGTCGGAAGCCGACCTGGCGCAGATCATCGGCAAGGCGCAGGCGCTGGGCGCGGTGCCCGCGATCGAGGAGGCCGCGCGCGACCGGCTGGTCGCCTACGCCGACGGCGACGCGCGCCGGCTGCTCAACACGCTGGAGATGCTGGCGGTGGCCGCCGCCAAGGAGCGGCGCGAGCAGATCGGCGACGCGTGGCTGCTGCAGGTGCTGGGCGAGCGCCTGCGGCGCTACGACAAGGGCGGCGAGCAGTTCTACGACACCATCAGCGCGCTGCACAAGTCGATGCGCGGCTCCGACCCGGACGCCGCGCTGTACTGGCTGGTGCGCATGCTCGACGGCGGCGCCGACCCGCGCTACCTGGCGCGCCGCATGGTCCGCATGGCGGTGGAGGACGTCGGCCTGGCGGACCCGCGCGCGCTGCGCCTGGCGCTGGACGCCGCCGAGGTCTACGAGCGCCTGGGCTCGCCCGAAGGCGAGCTGGCGCTGGCGCAATGTATCGTGTACCTGGCGGTGGCGCCCAAGTCGAACGCTGTGTACCAGGCCTGGAACGAGGCGCGCACCCTGGTGAAGAAGGAAGGCACCAGGCCGGTGCCCATGCACCTGCGCAACGCGCCAACGCAGCTGATGAAGGACCTCGAATACGGGCGCGGCTACCGCTACGCGCACGACGAGGACGGCGGCTTCGCCGCGGGCGAGCACTACTTCCCCGAAGGCATGGAACCGCCGCAGTTCTACCGCCCCGTGGAGCGCGGGCTGGAGATCCGGATCGCCGCGCGGCTGGCCGAATTGCGCGAGCTGAACAAACAGCAGCGCGGCTGACCTGCGTCAAATCCGCGCCGTTGCGCCCTAGGGACAACCCGGGGAAATTGCGGACTTTCGGCTTCAGCCGGCCGCTACAATCGACGCCGCAAAACCCGCCGGAGGACTTGTGGCGGGTTTTTTGCTGAATGGCCGCACGCGTCCACAAGACCGGTGGCCCAAAGGCGGCCGACCGGCCAAGCGCGGGCCGGCCATCCTGGCAGGAGACGCCGGTACTCATACGGAGAAGTCAATGGAAATTCTGCTGCAGCAGATCATCAACGGTCTGGTCCTTGGCAGCATGTACGCCTTGGTGGCGCTCGGCTACACCATGGTGTACGGGATCATCAGCCTGATCAACTTCGCCCACGGCGAGGTGCTGATGGTCGGGGCGCTCACCAGCTGGGCGGTCATCATGGGAATGCAGGACACCGTCCCGGGGCTGCTGCCCGGCTGGGCGACGCTGCTGGTCTCGACGCTGATCGGCTGCATCGTGGCCGCCGCCCTCAACTACACGATCGAGAAGGTGGCCTACCGGCCGCTGCGCAACAGTCCGCGGCTGGCGCCGCTGATCACCGCCATCGGCGTGTCGATCCTGCTGCAGACGCTGGCGATGATCATCTTCAAGCCGAACTACAAGCCGTACCCGGTGCTGCTGCCCGCGGCGCCGTTCAACGTCGGCGGTGCGGTGATCACGCCCACCCAGATCATGATCCTGGGGCTGACGGCGGTCTGTCTGGCGGTGCTGATGTACCTGGTGAACTACACCAAGCTCGGACGCGCCATGCGCGCCACCTCCGAGAACCCGCGCGTGGCCGCGCTCATGGGGGTGCGGCCCGACATGGTGATCTCGGCCACCTTCATCATCGGCGCCGTGCTCGCCACCATCGCCGGTGTCATGTACGCGTCCAACTACGGCACGGTGCAGCACACCATGGGCTTCCTGCCGGGCCTCAAGGCCTTCACGGCGGCGGTGTTCGGCGGCATCGGCAACCTGGCCGGCGCGGTGGTCGGCGGCGTCCTGCTGGGGCTGATCGAGGCGATCGGCTCCGGCTACATCGGGTACCTGACCGGCGGCGTGCTGGGCAGCCACTACTCGGACATCTTCGCGTTCATCGTGCTGATCGTGACGCTGACGCTGCGGCCCTCGGGCCTGCTCGGCGAGCGCGTGGCCGACCGGGCCTGAGGAGACAGGACATGCTGCACTTCATCAACAAGGGCAACCGCGCGCTGGTCGTCGGCCTGTCGGCGATCGCGCTGCTGGTGCTGCCGCTGCTGCTGCAGTCCCAGGGCAACGCCTGGGTTCGCATCGCCGACACGGCGCTGCTGTACGTGCTGCTGGCGCTGGGCCTGAACATCGTGGTCGGCTACGCCGGCCTGCTGGACCTGGGCTTCGTCGCGTTCTACGCCATCGGCGCCTACATGTTCGGCCTGCTGGCCTCGCCGCACCTGACCGAGAGCTTCGAGTGGATCGGCGCCATGTTCCCCGAGGGGCTGCACATGCCGCTGTGGATCGTCGTCCCGGCCGGCGCCTTCCTGGCGGGAGTGTTCGGCATCCTGCTGGGCGCTCCGACGCTCAAGCTGCGCGGCGACTACCTGGCCATCGTGACGCTGGGCTTCGGCGAGATCATCCGCGTGTTCCTCAACAACCTGGACCACCCGGTCAACATCACCAACGGCCCCAAGGGCCTGAACCAGATCGACCCGCTGCACTTCTGGGGGCTCAACCTGGGCCGCCCGCTGCAGATCGGCGAGTACGAGATCTCCTCGGTCACGCTGTACTACTACCTGTTCCTGGCGCTGGTGCTGTTCAGCGTCCTGATCTGCCACCGGCTGGAGCTCTCGCGCATCGGGCGCGCCTGGATGGCCATCCGCGAGGACGAGATCGCCGCCAAGGCCATGGGCATCAACACCCGCAACATGAAGCTGCTGGCGTTCGGCATGGGCGCCACCTTCGGCGGCGTGTCGGGCGCCATGTTCGCCGCGTTCCAGCAGTTCGTCTCGCCCGAGTCGTTCAGCCTGATGGAGTCGGTGATGATCGTCGCCATGGTGGTGCTGGGCGGCATCGGCCACCTGCCGGGTGTGATCCTGGGCGCGGTGCTGCTGTCGGCGCTGCCCGAGGTGCTGCGCTACGTCGCCAGCCCGCTGCAGGCCATGACCGACGGCCGGCTCGACGCCGCCATCCTGCGCCAGCTGCTGATCGCGCTGGCGATGATCATCGTGATGCTCTTGCGCCCGCGCGGCCTGTGGCCGTCGCCCGAGCACGGCAAGTCGCTCACCCGGCGCGGTGCGGCCGGAGCTGCCGGCACCACGTCCCCGGCCACCGTGAAGTGAGGGCGGCCATGACTGACACCGTCCTTCGCGTCGCCGGCATTTCCAAGCGCTTCGGCGGCCTGCAGGCCCTGAGCGGCGTGGGCATCAACATCCAGCGCGGCCAGGTCTACGGGCTGATCGGCCCCAACGGCGCCGGCAAGACCACCTTCTTCAACGTGATCACCGGGCTGTACACGCCCGACACCGGCAGCTTCGAGCTGGCCGGCAAGCCCTACCGGCCCACCGCCGTGCACGACGTGGCGCGCGCCGGCATCGCACGCACCTTCCAGAACATCCGGCTGTTCCAGGACATGACCGCCCTGGAGAACGTGATGGTGGGCCGCCACGTGCGCACCCGTTCGGGGCTGCTCGGTGCGATCTTCCGCACCCCCGGCTTCAAGGCCGAGGAGGCGGCGATCGAGGACCGCGCGCACGAGCTGCTGGAGTACGTGGGCATCGGCAAGTTCGCCGACTACAAGGCCCGCACGCTGTCCTACGGCGACCAGCGCCGGCTGGAGATCGCCCGCGCACTGGCGACCGACCCGCAGCTGATCGCGCTGGACGAGCCGGCCGCCGGCATGAACGCCACCGAGAAGACGCTGCTGCGCGAGCTGATCGACCGCATCCGCAAGGACAACCGGACCATCCTGCTGATCGAGCACGACGTGAAGCTGGTGATGGGCCTGTGCGACCGCGTCACCGTGCTCGACTACGGCAAGCAGATCGCCGAGGGCACGCCGGCCGAGGTGCAGCGCGACGAGAAGGTGATCGAGGCCTACCTGGGGCAAGGCCAGAAGGCACATGCCCTGCCGACCGGAGACGCCCAATGAGCGCGCCGCTGCTGAAAGTCAAGGGGCTGAAGGTCGCGTACGGCGGCATCGAGGCCGTCAAGGGCGTGGACTTCGAGGTGCACGACGGCGAGCTGGTCACGCTGATCGGCTCCAACGGCGCCGGCAAGACCACGACGATGAAGGCCATCACGGCCACCCTGCCCGTGAACGAGGGCGACATCGAGTACCTGGGCCGGAGCATCCGCGGGCGCGGCGCCTGGGACCTGGTCAGGGAGGGCCTGGCGATGGTGCCCGAGGGCCGCGGCGTGTTCACCCGCATGACCATCGCCGAGAACCTGCAGATGGGTGCGCACATCCGCAACGATACCGCCGGCGTGGCGGCCGATGCCGAGAAGATGTTCGCGTTGTTCCCGCGCCTGAAGGAGCGCCGCGACCAGCTGGCCGGCACGCTCTCGGGCGGCGAGCAGCAGATGCTGGCGATGGCGCGCGCCCTCATGAGCCGGCCCAAGGTGCTGCTGATGGACGAACCCTCGATGGGGCTGTCGCCGATCCTGGTCGACAAGATCTTCGAGATCGTGCGCGACGTGTCGGCCCAGGGCATGACGATCCTGCTGGTGGAGCAGAACGCCAGCCGCGCCCTGCAGATCGCCCACCGCGGCTACGTGATGGAGTCGGGCCTGATCACCATGCACGGCCAGGCCAGCCAGATGCTGACCGACCCGAAGGTGCGCGCGGCGTACCTGGGCGAGTGACGCAAAAAAAGGTACGCCCGCGGACCTTGCGATCCGCGGGCGTCCCGCCTTGCGGCTTCCCTGAGCTTTCTCTTCTTCCCTGAGCCTTTTCCTGACTAGTACCGGTACTGCAATCCCAGGCTGGTGGACCGCACCGGGTCCCGCCCGCCGCCGGCGAAGCGGAAATCGTTGCTGTCCCACTCCAGCGTCGCCGACAGCCGCGGCGTGAAGTCGTAGCTCACGCCCGCGCCGTACGACAATCCCATGCCTCGCTCGGTGCCCGCGGCGACGCCGCTGCTCGCGAGTGCCGACGTCTCGGTGCGGCCGTAGGTCGCCCCCAGCTTGCCGAACACGCCGAACTGCTGCAGCACGGGCGCCTTGCCCACCAGGCTCAGATTGAGCCCCTGGGCCTTGGTCGTGCCGCCGGCACGCGCAATTCTCCCGAGGTCGAGGTAACCGAGCTCGACGCCCCAGAAATTCCCCGTCATGACGCCGGCCGTCACCTTGACAGCCTGGTCCTTCGTGTCGCAGACAAAGGCGGCACTGCCGCAGTTCACGCCGTAGCGCGCGCGCCCCAGGCTCAGGCCCAGGTAGCTGCGCCCACTGCCGAGCCACTCGGTGCGCGGCGCCGAGGCGCCGGCCGTGCCCGACGACTGCGCGGCCGCGGGAGCCCAGAACGCTGGCGCGGCGGCGAGGACCACACACACGACGGTTCGCAGGGCTGCCATGACGGCTCCTTTTGGGGACTGGCAGAGTCACTGTACCGAGACCCAACGGATGAGCGTGTCGGACAAACCGCACAAGCAGCGTAGGACTCAGCAACTCGTTGGGCGGGCGCGACAGCTGGGCGCGCCCGCACACCTCGGGCTTCGACAAGCTCAGCCCGAACGGTGTGAAAGGGCGGTCGCCCCGAGCACCACCCCGTTCGCCCTGAGCCTGTCGAAGGGCCTGCCGGCGCTTAGCCTTCGACCCGTCCGGTCCAGGACTTCAGTCCACCTTGGCCCCGGACAGCTTCACGATCTTCTGGTACTTGGCCAGTTCGGCCTGCATGAAGCGGCCGAATTCATCGGGCGAGCTGGTCACCGGTTCGGCCAGCAGCGACGCGAACCGCGTCTTCGCCTCGGGCGACTGCAGCGCCGCCACGAACGCCTGGTTCATCTTCGCCACCACATCCCTGGGCGTGCCCGCCGGCGCCACCAGGCCCCACCACGTGTCCACCGAGAAACCCTTGATGGTGGCCGACACCGGCGGCACGCCGGGCAGTGCCGGCGACGGCGCCAGCGTCGTGACCGCCAGCGCCTTGAGCTTGCCGGACCGGATGTTGGGAGCGGCGGTGGCGAGGTTGTCGAAATTGAAGTCCACCTGCCCGGACAGCAGGGCCAGCTGCGCCGGGTTGCCGCCGTTGTAGGGGATGTGCACGGCGTAGATGCCCGCGCCCTGCTTGAACATCTCGCCGGCCAGGTGGCCGGCGCTGCCGTTGCCGCCGCTGCCGTAATTGAGCTTGGCCGGATTGGCCTTGGCATAGGCGATCAGGTCGCGCAGCGTGTTGATCTTCAGGCGCGCGGCCACCTCGGCGTTCATCACCAGCACGTTGGGCACGCGCACCATCTGCGTGATGGGCGCGAAGTCCTTCACCGGGTCGTAGGGCATCTTGCCGAACAGCCACGGGTTGATGGCATGCGTGGCCACCGCCGAGATGCCGATGGTGTGGCCGTCCGGCGCCGCCTTGGCCACCGCGTCGGCGCCGATGTTGCCGCCGCCACCGGGCTTGTTCTCGATGATCACGGTGCCCAGGCTGTCCTTGACGCGCTCGGCCAGCACCCGGGCCGTGACGTCGATCGGGCCGCCCGCGGCATAGGGAACGACGAGGCGGATCGGGCGGGCGGCGCCCTGGGCCAAGGCGGTGGAGGCACTCAGGGCCGCGACTGCGGCAATGCTGGCAAGAAAGAGTTTGCGACGGGTCATGGCCGGTATTGTGCAGAAATACCGTGATTTAGGCCCAAAGTGGCAATGGCTGACATGCATTGTGAGCGCCGTCCGACGCCGCAGGTAGGCCCGAGCTGCGTTGATCGGGTACGCCCTCAACTTCTTCGCTGAAAGGAAACCCGATGAAGATCCAAGCCCTCGTGGCCGCCGTGGCCCTGGCCGTCGCCGGCGGCGCCTTTGCGCAGTCCTACGACACCTCCAAGCCGACGCCGGGCGACAAGGCCGCCGCCGCGGCCGCGGACGCCAAGGCCGACACCAAGGCCGCCGCCGGCGAAGTCAAGGCCGAAACCAGGCATGCGGTCAAGAAGACCAAGAAGGTCGCCAGCAAGAGCAAGCGCAAGGCCAGGCATGCCGCCCACCACGCCGCCATGTCCGACCGCCACATGAACTCGACCCGCCACATGGGTTCGATGGGCAGCGGTCCGGCCACCGATCTGGAGGCGCGCGAGCGGCAGTCGCGCATGGACGATGCCTACTCCACATGGCAGCGCCAGCACAAGAGCTGACCGCCGCCGCGCGGGCCCGGCGCGTACGGGCCCGCGGTGAATTGCCCCCGGGCGTGCCGCTAGCGCAGCGCGCCGAACACCTTGCGCACGATCGCGTCGGCGCTGGCCGCCGGGTTGCTGCGCAGCTTGCGCTCTTCCTCGCCGATCACGAAGTACAGGCCGTCGAGCGACTTGCGCGTGACGTACTGTTCGATCGTGGCGTCCTCCTTCTTCACCAGGCCCGTACCTGACACCTTGCCCGCCACCCGGTTGTACTTCTCGGCCAGCCCGACCTTCCTGGTGGCGGTCGTCACCACCGGAAGAAAGCGCAGGCCCAGCGGCTCGCGCGTGCGATCGGCGAAGAATGCCGTCACGGAGGTCGGCCCGCCGGTGAGGATGTTTTTGGCGTCGGCGATGGTCATGCCCCGCACGGCATTCACCAGCAGATCCCTGGCCAGCGGCACGGCCGCTTCGGCCGCGCGGTTCATCGCCACTTCGAGTTCCTCGACCTGCCGAGCCTGGCCGAGCGCCTTCAGCAGCTTGGCCGCGTCGGCGATGAAGCCTGGGAGCGGAATGCGCACCTGGGGGTTGTCCAGGAAGCCGCCGGGGCGGCCGAGCAGCCCCACCGCAGCCACCGCCCCCTGCTCCAGCGCACGCTTGAGGCCCTGGTTGGTTTCCGCGGCGCCGAGCTCGTTCAGGCCGAGCGCGAGGGCGCCGCGGGGCGCCCACAGGGCCAGCCCGGCCAGGGCGGCGGCGATCTCGATCTGACGGCGTTGCATGGCGCGGCTCCCGAAGCAATGGACTTCAGATGCAGCGTACGCCGGCGCCCCGCGCGTGCCTTGACCAGCGTCAGTGCGCCGGCCGCGCCGCGCTCAATGTGCCGTCCCGCCCGGCTTCGGCAATTCCTGCCGCAGCAGCGGCTGGGCCTGCGCTGCCTCGCGCCGCTCGCACAGCGACTGCAGGTACGCCAGCAACTCTCCCTCGTCCTCGTTGGGCGTCGTCCGCAGCACGATCGCCTCGTCCCAGTCGTCCTTGCCCATGGCGGCCTCCTTGCGCGATGTCTGGAGTCGATATGGGCTCATGATCGGGCGCGCGCTGCGCGCCCATGCGGGGGCTTCGCCCTGACGGCGGCAGGAGGAACGACACTTTTTGATCGGGACAGGCGCCGTGGCGGGGTCAATCATCATCGAGATGAATGACTGTCATCACTATTCAAAAGTAGAGAAATATAGGTGAAAACCCTAGTATCTGGACATGCGCTCAACCGAGTCGACGGGCGCATACCGAAAGGGAATCCACCATGACCGCCAGCGTCAGCGACCACTACCACGCCACCCGCATCGAGCTTGCCGAGCAGAGCTACCAGCACACGCTGTTCACGCTCGAGCTGGCGGGGCGCTTCGCCAGGCGCGTGGCGCGGTCCGTCGGCGATGCCATCATGCGCTGGGCCGTGTCGTACGAAGCCATCGCCCAGGAACGCATCATGCGTGAGCTGGCGCTCACCCACCCCGACCTGGTCGCGCAGATCCGGGCCGGTCGTGCCAGGGCCGCACGGGACAGCCGGCCGTCACCCGTCGCGGGACTCTGGGAATAGCCCAGGACAGGCCCTTCGACCCTTCGCCTCGCTCAGGGCAGGCCAAGCTCAGGGCGAACGGAGGGGATCGGGGTGAACGGCCCCTCATTACCGTTCGGGCTGAGCTTGTCGAAGCCCCGGGGTCCTGTGCCCGCCTTTCGACACGCTTCCTTCGACAAGCCACGGAGCGGCTTTAAACCGCCTGCCCGGGCCGGGGCAGCATCACGTCCACCTGCGCGCCGCCCAGTGTGCCGCGCGTGAGCTTCAATGCGCCGCCGTGGCTGGTCACCAGGTCGTTGACCACGGCCAGCCCCACGCCGTGGCCCGGCACCCGTTCGTCCATCCGCACGTGCAGCCGCAGGATCGCCTCGGTGTCGGTGAAGCCGGGGCCGTCGTCCTCCACCCGCAGGTGCAGCCGGCCTGAATCCAGCCGGGCCTGCACGGCCACCTGCCGCCGGGCCCACTTCGCGGCGTTGTCCATCAGGTTGCCGGCGATCTCGAACAGGTCGCCTTCGTCGATGCGCCAGGCCAGATCCGCCGGGCACTCCAGCGCGAACGCGAGCCCCTTGTCCGCGTGCACCTTGGCCAGCGCGTCGCGGATGCGCTGCAGCACCGGCGCCACCGCCACCGGTGCGGCGAAGCGCGAAGCGCCGCCTGCCGCGGCCCGTCCGAGCTGGTGGCGCACGATGTCGTCCATGCGGCCGACCTGTTCGCGCACCGCGGCCGGCAACTGCGCGGGTTCGGCCAGCGCGCCGCGCAGCACCGCCAGCGGCGTCTTCAGGCTGTGCGCCAGGAAGCTCAGGGCCTCCTGGTAGCGCCCCTGCCGCACCCGCTCCTGCTGGATCAGCGCGTTCAGGTTGTCGGTGAGGCCGACGATCTCGGTCGGATAGCGGCCCTCGATGCGTGCCTGCTCGCCGCTTTCCACGCGTGCGATCTCGCCGGCCACGCGGCGCAGCGGCGCCAGCCCCCAGCGCAGCAGCAGGCCCTGCGCCAGCAGCAGCAGCAGGCCGGCGCCGCCCAGCCAGGCCCACAGCGTGCGCGCGAAGATGGCAAGTTCGCGGTCGAACGCCGCACTGTCCTCCAGCACCGTCAGTACGAGCGGCGCCTCGTGCCGGCCGGCCGCCCAGCTGACGCCGTAGCTGGTGACCAGGAACGAGCGGCCGCCGCCCTGCACGATGCCGTGCCGCCATTGCCCCGGCGCCAGCGTCTCGCGGCCGAACGGCGGGTCGGCGCCCAGGCTCGACGCCGACTGCCAGCGCTCGCCGCGCCGCAGGTTGTCGATGCTGGCGTACAGCCCCGACTGCGGCAGCGTCAGGCGCGGTTCGGCGAAACCGGGCGGCATCACCAGCGCGCCGGCCTCGTCGAGCTCCGCTCGCGCCAGCAGCAGGTACACGGTGGTCTGCAGCCGGCCGAAGTGGACGTCGCGCACGCTGTCCGCGTGGGCGCGCTGCACCGCCAGCCCGGCGCCGGCGACGAAGGCCAGCAGCACCAATGCCGCAGCCAGCAGCAAGCGGGCCCGGATCGAATACCCGGGCCTCATCCCGGTTGCTCCACCGCGCCCCTGCCGGCGCTCGCCTGGGCTTCGACAGGCTCAGCCCGAACGGTGAACTGGCGAACGGCGGAATGGCGAACGGTGTGATCGCCAACGGTGGAATGGCCAACGGTGGGACGGCAAGACGCTTTCATCCCAGGTGGAAGCGGTAGCCGCGCCCGCGCACGGTCTCGATCGGCGCCAGCGTGCCGGCCGGATCGAGCTTGCGCCGCAGCCGCCCGATCAGCACCTCCAGCACGTTGCTGTCGCGGTCCTCGCCGTGCGGGTACAGGTAGTCCGACAGCTCCTGCCGGCTCACGACCCGCGCGCGCTCGCGCACCAGGTGCTCCAGCAGGCGGTATTCGTAGGCGGTGAGTTCCACCGGCTCGCCGTCCAGGCGCACGCCCTGCGAGGAGAAGTCGATCGCCAGCGGGCCGAACGTCATCACTTCGCTGGCCGCCTGCGTCGAGCGCCGCAGCAGCGCCTTGACGCGCGCCGCCAGCTCCGGGTACTCGAAGGGCTTGACCACGTAGTCGTCGGCGCCGGCTTCCAGGCCCGCCACCTTGTCCTGCCAGCTGCCGCGCGCCGTCAGGATCAGCAGCGGGATCGAGCGGCCGGCCGCGCGCAGCCGCTGCACGATGGTCAGGCCGTTGACCTTGGGCAGGCCGAGGTCGACGATCGCCAGGTCGAACGGATATTCCTGCGCCAGGAACAGGCCTTCGGCGCCGTCGCCCGCCTGGTCGACCCGGTAGCCGTCGGCCTCGAGCTGCCGTGCCAGTCCCTGCCGCAGCGCGGCGTCGTCCTCGATCAGCAGCAGGCGCATGCCGTCGCGGCTCCGCGGCTACTGCGCCTGCCCGGTGGCGACGTCGACCAGCAGCACGCGCACCTCGCCGCGCGGCGTCAGCACCTTGACGCGCCAGACGGCGCGCCCGCCCGCGTCGGCCCGCTCCACCGCGAGCACGCGGCCGCCGGTGGCGCGCTGGGCGATCGCCGCCGCGGTGTCGCGGTCGACGGCTGCGGCGGCGGGGAGGGCGGTGGCCGCCAGCACGGCGGCGCAGGCGATGGCACGAAGGATGTTCACGGTGCGGGCGGCTGCTTCAGTACGGACGATAGTACTCCCGCTCTTCCACCGGCGTGACCGACACGCGCACCGGCAGCGTCGCGCCCGGCTGCTCGCGCGTGACGACGGTGGAGCGCTGGCCGCGGTACTCGTAGGTCACGCGGTAGCCGGTCAGGCGCTGCTGCTGGTCGTACACCGTGCGGCAGGACTGCACCTCGCGCTGCGCCAGCGGCTGCGGCGCCGCGTTGCCCGCGGCGACGCGGTCGCCGGCGATCGCGCCGATCACCGCGCCGACGGCGGTGGCGGCCTCGCGGCCGTGGCCCTTGCCCATCTGGTTGCCCAGGATGCCGCCGGCCAGGCCGCCGACCACCGCGCCGCCGTAGCCGCCCGCGCCCACGCCGTAGCCGGCCTGCGGTTCGTTGACCCACTGGCTGCTGCACTCCTGGCGCGGCGTCTGCACCGCTTCGTATTGCGGCTCGACCCGTTCGACCCGCGCCCGGTCGACGAACGACTGGGCCTGGGCCGCCACGGCGGCGGTCGCGAGCAGGGGAAGGAGGGCGGCAAGTTTCATTCGATCGCTCCGGTTGGTTTCAGGTGCAGCAAGGTTAGGCCGGCCGCGGTGAACGGAAGCTGAACGGGAAGAAGCATCCGTTCGCCCTGGCTTCAACCCGTTCGCCCTGAGCTTGTCGAAGGGCTTCGACAGGCTCAGCCCGAACGGAAGGATCCGTTCAGCATGTGTTCATGCACCCGCGCGGAAGATGCGCCTCATCAACCCACGCAAGGAGATCCCATGACAGCGCTCACGACCAGATCGATCGCCGCCGCCGTGCTGGCGCTGGCGGGCCTGGCAGTTGCCTCGGCCGCGCGGGCCGACCGCGGGGAGTGGCATGTGTCGGTCGGCGTCCAGCCGGCGGGTGTGTACGTGCAGCCCGCGCCGGTGTACGTGCAGCCGGCGCCCGTGTACGTCCAGCCGCGGCCCTACGTGATGCCATCGCCCTACGACTACGCGCGGCCGACGCCGTACGGCTACACGCGGCCGCAGGAATGGGGCGACCGGCGCTGGCAGCGCTGGGGCGCGTACGGTGACGACGACCGCGACGGCGTCCCGAACCTCTACGACCCCGACAGCCCGCGCCACCGCCGCCATGCGCATCTGTACGGCCCGTGGGGCGACCGTGACGGCGACGGCGTGCCCAACCGCGTCGACCGCTTCCCGTTGGATCCGTACCGCTATTGAGTGCAGGGCAGGGCGTTCCACCGCCGGTCCGGTTGAGCCCTGCCCGCGCGACCTTCACCCTTCGACAAGCTCAGGGCGAACGGGGGTGGGAGCTCAGGGCGAACTGGGTGGGAGCTCAGGGCGAACGGGGTGGGAGCTCAGGGCGAACGGGGGTGGGAGCTCAGGGCGAACGGGGGTGGGAGCTCAGGGCGAACGGCATCTCATTTACCGTTCGGGCTGAGCCTGTCGAAGCCCTGGCCCGCGTGCCCCTCCTTTCCTCCCTTCGACGGGATTCCTTCGACAAGCTCAGGGCGAACGAATGGGGAGTCGCCGCCTCACGCCTGATCCAGGAAGCGCATCGCGCGGCCGCGCGGGTCGTTGGCGATGTCGGCGGCGAGCCGTGCCAGTGCCTGCGTCAGGCCGGCCGGATCGGTGTCGGGCAGCGGCGCGCAGGCGCCGGCGATGGACAGGCTGAGCGTCGTGTTGGGCGGCAGGCGGGCCGAAAATTTCAGCCCGCGCGCGATGATGTCGCGGCCGGCCTCCATGGCTTGGTTCGGCGTCACCTGGCCGGCCACTACCAGCAGCAGGTCGTGCCCCTGGTCGCGCGCCACCAGATCGCCTTCGCGCGCCTCGGCGGCCACGCATTCGGCCGCGCGCAGCAGCGCCGCCTCGGCGGCTTCGCGCCCGTATTCGGCCCGCAGGTCCTGCAGGTTGCGCACCTGCACCCGCAGCACCGCGCCCAGCCGCGGATCGCGCTTGGCATCGCGCAGCAACTGGCCCAGCGTGTTCAGCAGCACGCGCTCGTTGGCCAGCCCGGTCAGCGGGTCGGTGTGGGCCAGCGCCTGCGACCGCAGTCGCAGCTCGCGCCGCTCGCTGCTGCGGTAGAACAGGCCGGCCAGCACCAGCGGGATCTCCAGCGCGCTGCCCACCGGCACCCCGTAGCGCACCAGGAACGAGCCGGGCAGCAGCCCCAGGTTGTGCAGCGCCGGCAGCAGGGCGCCGACGGTCAGGAAGCCGATCCCCGCCAGCACCCAGGCGCCCACGGCCGGCCGGCGCAGCGCGTACCACAGCAGCACCGCGAAGACGCAGGCCATGCCCGGCAGGCCGTACACGCTGGGCGCGCGGTACACGTTGGCGCGGCCGACCATCAGGAACGCCGCCACCAGCGCCAGGCACATCGCGACATGGGCCAGCAGCAGCCACGACACCATCTGCTGCCCGCGCTCGGCCACCAGCTCGCGCACGAACAGGCCGGACCAAGCCAGCGCCAGCGCCGGCACGACGGCCGGCGCCTTGTCGTTCCACCAGGCGTTGTCCGGCCACAGGTAGTTGCCGGCGAACCCCGTCAGCGCCATCACGCTCAGCGCCACCAGCAGCACGTGCACGGTGTAGTACAGGTGGATCGGATCGCGCCACGACACCGCGGCGCACAGGCTGATCAGCACGACGACCACGATCAGCCCGCCGTAGGCGCCGGCGGCCAGGTGTGACAGCTTGGCGGACTCGGCCAGGTCGTCGGCCGTCTCGTATACCCAGTCGACCCGCACCGGCTGGGCGTTGCGCACCCGCAGGTAGGTCGCCTCGCGTTCGCCCGGTTGCACCGTGAAGACGAAGGTGGGCTTGGGATAGCGCAGCGGCCATTCGGACACTGGCCGGGCGTCGCCCGTGCGCTGCACCTGCCAGCGGCCGGCCGCATCGGCGCGGAACAGCTCCACCGAATCGATGCCGGCGAACTCCATGCTCAGCGCGGCGCGGGTGGGCGTCGTCACCGCGGGCAGGTCCAGCCGGTACCAGACTGCGGCGTCGGACCCGAGCGGCATTACCCGCTTGGGGTCGGCCGGCAGGCCGGCCCCGCCGTCGAACGCCTGCTGCGCGACCTCGATCGGCACGCGTCCGCTGCGGTCCATCCAGTACTGGGCGCCCGCCTGGGTGGCAGGTGCGGACGAGGCCGTGGCGGGGCAGATCGCCGCCGCCAGCCAGAGCACGCCCGCCAGCAACGGCACGAGCCCCCAGCGGCGCAGCGGCGCCAGCCAACGTGAAGGAAAACTGTCTGGATACTGCACGGGACTACGGGACTGGGACGACCCAGAGGCTGCCAAGCATGCATTTTCGGCACAAAAGCCGAGCTGGCGTTCACACCCTGTCACAGTTGACAGGGGTTTGCGGGAAAGTCCCTATCCGGTCCGTGCGTCCCGCGGCGGCCGCAGCACGCGGCGTGTCTGTAGCGATGCGGCCGCGCTGGGTTGCACGATGGCGCGCAGCCCATCGGGCCCCGTCAGGGCGGCGCGCAGTTCGCGGTACTACTCGATGGAGGACACCAGGAAGTCGATGTCGACCGACTCCCGATACTCGCCGTAGCGCAAGGCCATCGCGGTCCCGCCGGCAAAGAGGCAGTGCCGCTCCCGCAGGAGCGCCGCATCGAGCGATTCGAGCACCTGCGCAATGCGCTGGTGGTGCGGCCGGCTAAACATGCTGATCGGGGCCCAGGGCCGTCCTGAGTGCATCGATCAGGTCGCGCTCGGGCGCGCCCAGGCTGTTTGGGTCCATGTGCCGCCAGTTGCGCTCGTAGATGCCCAGCGCCTCGCGCGGCGTCAGTTCAGCCACGCCATGAACGTGCCACGCGAGTTGCCGCAGCACTGGATAGTCGTCGATCCGTACCCGCGCGGGAATCCAGCCCTGCCGGCTGGACCGCGCGGCGGTTGCGGGATCTGTGGCCGTGCCGATCGCGGGCCGCAGGCCAAGCGCCGCAAACACGGCGAAGTACGAGCCCGCAGTCACAGATGGCTCGCCCTTCTCAATGCGAAAAAGGGTAACCCGTGAAATGCCTGCGGCCTCAGCCGCTGCCGTTGCACTGATGCGCAATTGCTTGCGTCGCGCGCGCACGTCTTGGCCGATCGACGCCAGTGCCTCGATGGCAGCAGGAGACAAGGGTGGGGCTGGTGCGGGCATTTCGTTTCTCATAATAGACGATTTCGCGGAATCGTCAATAATGAGAAACATATTTTGGAACGGGAGGCCGGGCTGGTGGTGGAAGCTCGCCCGCTTGCCCTTCGACAGGCTCAGGGCGAACGGGGAGGGAGCCCCGGGCGAGCGGAGTGGGAGCTCAGGTCGAACGGGGGTGGAACCACCGCTCCCAAATCACCCCAGATGCTTGTCCGCCTCGCTGGTGAAGGAGTCGGCGTAGAACTCCTCGGGGGGCAGTTTCGCGAGCTTGCTGTACTCGGCGCGGGCCGAATCCACCACGATCGGGGCGCCGCAGGCGTAGACCTGGTGGCCTGACAGGTCCGGCTGGTCCTCCAGCACGGCGCGGTGCACGAAGCCCGTGCGGCCGGTCCAGTTGTCCTCGGGCAGCGCGTCGGAGATCACCGGCACGTACTTCAGGGTGGGCATCACCGCCAGCTGCTCGCGCACCCAGTCGTCCAGGTACAGGTCGGCCGGCCGGCGCCCGCCCCAGTACAGCGTGGCCGGCCGCGTGATGCCCTTGAACTGCATGTGCTCGATCAGCGCCTTGATCGGCGCGAAGCCGGTGCCCGACGCCAGCAGGATCATCGGCTTGTCGGAGTCCTCGCGCAGGAAGAAGCTGCCGAACGGCCCTTCCACCCGCAGGATCTCCTTTTCCTTCATCGCCGTGAACACGTGGTCGGTGAACTTGCCGCCCGGCATGTGGCGGATGTGCAGCTCGACGTGCGGCGCGTTGTTCGGCGAGGCATCCGGCCGCGCCGCCAGGTGCGGCGCGTTGGCCATCGAGTAGCTGCGGCGCGCGCCGTCGCGCAGGATGAACTCGATGTACTGGCCGGCGTGATAGCGCAGCGCGTCGTTGGCCGGCAGCTGCAGCCTGACCACCATCACGTCGTGCGACTTCTTCTCCAGCGTGGCCACGCGCGATGGCATCTTGCGCACCGGGAAGGCACTCTCGTCGGTGACCTGCTTCGATTCCAGCAGCACGCTGGTCTGCGGCACGCCGCAGCAGGTGAGGATCCAGCCGGCGGCTTCTTCCTCGGGGCTGAGCGCCTTGGTCTGGTGCTCGCCGTGCACCACCGTGCCTTCGAGCTTGCGGCACTTGCACGAGCCGCAGGCGCCGTCCTTGCAGCCGTACGGCATGCCCACGCCCTGGCGGATCGCCGCGGCCAGGATCGCCTCGCCCGGGTCCACGCTGAACGAGCGGCCGCTGGGCTGCACCGTCACCTGGAATGGTCCGCTGGCGGTCTCTGCGCTCGACATGACTTGGGTATCCTCGCTGTCTGGTCTTGTATCCGGTCGATTGTGCCTTCAATCCAAAGCCCCCTCGGCGCCCTGCCGGCGCGTTTTCGCCGCGAGCGCGTGCTCATCGTCGGCTGCGGCGACGTCGGCCTGCGGGCCGCGCGCATGCTCGGCCGGCGCGTGCGGCTGTTGGCCCTGAGCTCGTCGCCGGCGCGCGCGCCGCGCCTGCGCGAGGCGGGCATCACGCCGCTGGCCGGCGACCTGGACCGGCCCGCCACCTTGCACCGGCTGGCCGGGCTGGGCACTCGCGTGATCCACCTGGCGCCGCCCGAAAGCGAGCTGGCCGCCGACTGGTGGCGCGACTGGCGCACCCTGGCGCTGTTGCGCGCGCTGCGGCGGCGCACAGCCCCGGCATCGCTGGTGTACGGTTCGACCAGCGGCGTCTACGGCGACTGCGGCGGCGCGCGCATCGACGAAACCCGCGCCGTCAACCCGCGCACGCCGCGCGCGCAGCGGCGCGTCGACGCTGAGCGTGCAGTGCGCCACTACGGCCGTGCGGCCCACGTGCGCGCCGGCATCCTGCGCATCCCGGGCATCTACGCGCCCGACCGCGAAGGCGGCACCCCGCGCGAGCGCCTGCTGCGCGGCACGCCGGTGCTGCAGGCGCCCGATGACGTCTACACCAGCCACATCCACGCCGACGACCTGGCACGGGCGGTGCTCGCCGCGCTCTGGCGCGGCCGGCCGCAGCGCGTCTACCACGCCAGCGACGACACCGAGCTGAAGATGGGCGACTACTTCGACCTCGCCGCCGACCTGTACGGCCTGCCCCGCCCGCGCCGCCTGCCGCGCAGCACCGCCGAGGCCGAACTGCCGCTGATGCTGCTGAGCTTCATGAGCGAGTCGCGCCGCCTGGACAACCGGCGGCTGAAGGGCGAATTGCGGCTGAAGCTGCGTTATCCGACGGTGGAGCAGGGACTCCGCAAGCGTTCGGGCTGAGGCTCCACTCGCTTCCCGCTGAAGTCGGCCGTCACCCGCACCGCCGCCACGGGACGCCCATGCCTGCATGTGCCCCGGCCGTCGAAGCTGGACCTCGCATAATCCTGAGCTGACCCGTCACTGAAGGCGCGCCATGATTCAACCCGTCATCCTCTGCGGGGGCTCCGGCACCCGGCTCTGGCCGCTCTCCAGGAAGTCGCTGCCCAAGCAGTTCGTTCCGCTGGTGGGTGGTCGCAGCCTGCTGCAGCTCACGCTGGAACGGCTGAAGCCGCTGGCCGCCGCGTTGCCCACGCCGCGGGCGATCTGCGTCGGCTCGGAGGAGCACCGTTTCTTCATCAGGGAAGCGGCGGACGACGCGGGAACGCCGGCCACCATCATCCTCGAGCCGGCGGGTCGCAATACGGCCGCCGCGATGGCACTGGCCGCGTTGCAGGTGGCGCCGCAGCAGCTGATGCTGTTCGCGCCAGCCGACCATCACATTCCGGACGTCGATGCGTTCGTGCGGATGGTCCGCTCGGCTGTGCCGGCGACCGAGGCTGGGGCCCTGGTGATATTCGGGGTAAGGCCCAGTTTTCCAAGCACCGCCTATGGGTACGTCGAGCAGGGCGCGGCCGCGCCGTTCGGAGGATCGGTGGTCAAGCGTTTTGTTGAAAAGCCGAACGCCGAACAAGCGCAGGAGTTGCTGCTCACCGGCAATGTGCTCTGGAATGCCGGCATCTTCATGTGCAGTGCGGCGACCTTGCTGCAGGCCATGGAAAGCCATGCACCCGACATCCTGGCAGCCTGCCGCTCGGCCATGGCCAATAGCAGCCGCGATGGCGATTTCGTTCGGCCGGATGTGGCGGCTTTTTCCGCCTGCCGGTCTGAAAGCATCGATTACGCGGTGATCGAAAAGCACGAGAACGTCGTCGTATTTCCGTTCGACGGCAGCTGGAGCGACGTCGGCAGCTGGAACGCCGTCGCCGACCTCACTGCCCCGGACGAAGCGGGCAACCGGATTTCCGGCAACGGTTCGGCACTGGCCGCTGAAAACACCTATATCCACGCCCCGACGCGTCGCGTGGTGGCGCTGGGCACCAAGGACCTCCTGATCGTCGACACGCCTGATGCCTTGCTGGTGGCCGCGCGATCGGCGGCCGAACAGGTCAAATCGGTCGTCGCGGCGCTCGAAGCCGAGGATCGGCCGGAGGCGGTGATGCATCGCAAGGTGGCCCGCCCCTGGGGCTGGTACGACAGCATGGAGGCGGGCGACCGGTTCCAGGTGAAGCACATCCACGTCAAGCCCGGCGCTTCCCTCAGCCTGCAGATGCACCACCACCGCGCCGAACACTGGGTGGTTGTCAGAGGGACCGCCGAAGTCACCTGCGGCAGCGAAACCTTCCTGCTCTCCGAGAACCAGTCGACGTACATCCCGCTCGGAGAGGTGCACCGGCTGCGCAATCCGGGCAAGACCGATCTGGAGATGATCGAGGTGCAATCCGGCAGCTATCTTGCGGAAGACGATGTCGTCCGCCTCGACGACAGCTACGGCCGCGTGGTGCCGCTGGACAGCGCCAAGAAGGCGGCGTGAGCCGGGACGCTCCCCTCAAATCCCCGCCGGCCGCACCATCGTCTTCATCCGGTCCGCCCCGCGCACGGTGATCGTCTGCGTCTCGCCGGCGCGTTGCAGGGTCAGGCGGATCTCGTCGTCCGCGTTCTGCCGCGTCCACAGCCGCTTGTAGAACGCCTCCAGCGATTCCACCGGCTCGCCGTCCACCGCCAGGATTACGTCACCGCGCCGGATGCCGCCGCTGTGCGCCGGGCTGTCGACCGTCACCCGCGCCACCACCACGCGGCCCTCGTGCTCGCCCGAGGTCAATCCCAGCCAGGGCCGATGGCTTTGCCGGGTGCTGCCCGTGGCCTGCATCTCGGCCAGGATCGGCTTGAGCAGGTCCACCGGCACGAACATGTTGCCGGGCGTGCGCGGCGCCTGGCCCAGCGCGTCGGCCACGAACAGGCTGCCGATCCCCAGCAGCTCTCCGCGCTGGTTGAACAGCGGCGCGCCGCTGTGGTTGCCCACCGCGGGGCTGGTGAAGAGGGCGCCCTCGATGTGGTATTCCCAGTAGCCCGAGAACGGCCGCCGGCTCACGAGATACGTCAGTTCCACCTCGGCGCCGTCGCCACCGACCGACACCATCATCGGTTCGCCGGTGGACGCCTGCGCCGCCTCGCCCAGCCGCACCGGGCTCACGCCGCGCAGCGGCATCAGCGGGCGCACCAGCCCGAAGCCGGTGGCCAGGTCGTACGCCACCGGCCGCGCCGGCCAGGTCTTGCGGTCCTGCGTGGTGACCTGGATCGAGTCGGCCTCCAGGATCAGGTAGCCGATGGTCAGGATCAGGCCGTCGGCGCCGATCACCACGCCCGATCCGCTGCGCTCGCGCCCCAGCGTCTGCGCCGAGCGCGCGCCCTCCACGGCCGTCACTTCCAGCCCCACCACGGCCGCATTGGCCTTGCGCAGCGCATCCACCGCCGACTGCATGCCGGCAGCACTGTCGGGCGCGCCGAACGCCGGCGCCAGCCCCCCGAGCAACAACGACACCAGGAGCACGAGACGCTTCCACATGACACACCCCCTGAAAACGACGCCCGACATGGCAAGAATGGCCCTCGCCGGGCGATCTTGCAACCGGCTCTGTACCGCTCGGGCTGAGGCGCCTCTACCGTTCGCAGCAAGCAATCGGGGTCGGATCGGAATTCAGGACCAAGTCCCCGGAGATCCCGATGACTCGAGCCTCGCCGGCCGGCCCACGAGCAATCGGGGTCGGATCGGAATTCAGGAAGATCAGGTTGCCGGAGGGCTGGGCGGTGAACGAAATTCCGCTCTGACCCTGATTGCGGTGGTGGAGCGGGATGCGGTGGCGGAGCGACGAAGGTCTTGTCAGTCTCCGGCCGCCCCGTCATCGGGGTCAGAGCACGATTTCGTACTGGACCCAGCTCTCCGACAAACACCCCGTCCTGAATCGTGATCTGACCCCGATGACTCTCGCTGTTCGGGCTGAGCCCCTCCACCGTTCGGGCTGAGCCTCCCTACCGTTCGGGCTGAGCCTGTCGAAGCCCATTCGCAAACCACAAAAACCATGCCCAAGACGGCATAATTGCAATTCCTCCAATTCACGCAAAAGGGAATACCGAATGGCAACGTATGTCGAGCTGATGGAAAAGGCGCAGCAATTGATGGCCGAGGCCGAGCAGGTGCGGCAAAAGGAAATCGACGCCGTCATTGCCGACATCCGCCAGAAGATGCAGGCCTATGGCCTGACGGTGCAGGATATCGGGGGCACCGCCGCGCCGCGCAAGCGCGCTGCCGCCAGCCGCAGCAAGGCCGCCGTCAAATACCGTGGTCCCAATGGCGAAACCTGGTCGGGCGGCCGCGGCCGCAAGCCGCGCTGGGTGCAAGAGGCGCTGAAGGCGGGCCGCAAGCTGGAAGAATTCGCCGTCTGACCGGCCGCCAATAAGGCGGGCCTGCCCCGCCGACCCCAAACGACGCCCGCCATTGCGCGGGCGTCGGCGTTTGTGCGCCCACCTCTCGCGGCAGCCAGCTCTGCAGTGCCCATGTACCCAAGCTGGTTACTCGGTCATATGAGACGGAACAGTTGCATTTTCGCCGCGCAATGCGTCTTAAAACAGTAACCAAATTACATGTTTGTGACTGAACACCAATCAAAAATAGTCGGAGATTCTCCCCGCTGGACTCGCTGCGACGACTGATCTACAGTCTCGTCTCCCGGAGGATGGGACTTGTCCCAGCGGAACAAGAACATAAGCAGTACGTCCGCTTGCGGCCCGCGTCAGTTTCATCAAGGCACAAATCTTGATTGACTTGCCAGTGCTTTCATGGCAGGTAGCGACAGCTGCCGCCGCGCTGCTGTGTGCTTTCTCGGTGTCGCTGGCGCTGGTGCTCACCAAGAAGCACCACGGCCACCTGACGCTGGACAGCACCATCGGCGTGCAGAAGTTCCACGCCGAGCCCACGCCGCGCGTGGGCGGCGTGGGCATCTACCTGGGCCTGGCGCTGGCCTGGCTGGTGGTGCGCGACAGGGGCGTGCGCGAGATCCTGGGCGTGCTGCTGGTGGCCGGCGCGGTGCCGCTGCTGTGCGGGCTGGCGGAAGATCTCACCAAGCGCGTCGGCGTGCTGCCGCGCCTGCTGGCCACGATGCTGGGCGGCCTCGTTGCCTGGGCCATCAGCGGCGTGTCGCTCAACCGGCTCGACGTGTACGGGCTGGACTGGCTGATGACCATCACGCCCGTCGCCGTCATCTTCACCGCCTTCGCCGTGGGCGGCGTGGCCAACGCCATCAACATCATCGACGGTTTCCACGGGCTGGCCAGCGGAACGACCATCATCGCCCTGCTGGCGCTGGGCTCCATCGCGCTGCAGGCCGACGACCCGCAGGTGGCGCTGGCGTGCTTCATGACCGCCGCCTCCATCGGCGGCTTTTGGCTGGTCAATTACCCCTGGGGCAAATTGTTCATGGGCGACGGCGGCGCCTATTTCGCCGGCTTCGCGCTGGCCTGGCTGGCCGTGCTGCTGGTGGTGCGCAACCCCGAGGTGTCGGTGTGGGCGGCGCTGCTGGTGTGCGCCTACCCCGTGATCGAAGTCCTGTACAGCATGGCGCGGCGCTATGCCAAGCGGCAGTCACCCGGCGAGGCCGACAGCGGGCATCTGCACAGCCTGATCAAGGTGAAATTGATTCGGCCGAAGTTGACCGCCCTGGGCGTCGACAGGAGCGTGCGCAATGCGGCCGTGTCGCCGGTGATGTGGGGCTTCAGCGCGATGCCGGCCGTGGGCGCGACAGCGATGTTCGATCAATCCGCCCTCCTTGCCGGCGGCATCGTGCTGTGCGGTGGGGCATATCACGTTGCGTATCGATATCTGGCCGGCAAGGATGCCGACGACCGCGGGCCCGCTGCAAAACCGGCCATTCCGGCGTACCAGCCTCGCCGCCCCGCGCGCCATTCACGCCATCGCGTCCGCGCGTACCGCAGCCGCTGATCAAGGCACGCGCATGTCCACGGCTGCCGGACGCCCCCCTCATTGCTCATTCTTGAGCGGTGACGTGCATCCGCTGCCGTCGTGCCGCCGAATCGCCACCATGACGAGCCACCGTGTCGAGCGAGCAGAAGACCTTCACTTCCGGGTATTGAAGCTGCTCCAGCAGCAACCTGATATTTCGCAGCGCGAATTGGCAGCCAAGCTGGGCGTGAGTAACGGCAAGCTGCATTACTGCCTGCGTGCGCTGATCGACAAAGGGCTCGTCAAATTGGAGAACTTTGCGAATTCGAAGCACCACCTTGGATACGCCTATCTGCTGACCCCGGCAGGCATTGCGCACAAAGCCAGCATCACCGGGCGCTTCATTCAAAGAAAGATGGCCGAATACGAGGCCCTGAAACGCGAGATCGTGTTGCTGCAGGCAGAGCTGACAGCGCAGCAGCGCGCAAACCAGACGGAGCGCGCATGACCGCCATAACGCCGGTCGTCCTCTGCGGTGGCTCTGGCACGCGCCTGTGGCCCTTGAGCCGCAAGAGCTTCCCCAAGCAGTTCGTGCCCTTGGTCGGCAGCAAGAGCCTGTTGCAGCTGACCCTGGAGCGGGTTGCGCCGCTCGCGCCGCAGGTGATCGCCGTAGCAGCGGAGGATCATCGTTTCTTCGTCGCGGACGCGATGCTCGCCGCGCAGGTGAGCGGGACCGTGGTACTCGAGCCGGTGGCCCGAAACACTGCAGCCGCAATGGCACTCGCAGCCCTGCGCGCCAAGCCAGATACCCTCCTGCTGTTCTGCCCCGCCGACCATCACATCCCCGACGCCAAGGCGTTCGTGGACACGGTACTCGAAGGCATTCCCGCGGCGGACGCCGGCGCGATCGTGACTTTCGGCGTCCAGCCCACCTTACCCAGCACTGCGTACGGGTACATCGTCCCTGGGAAAGAGCGCGCTGACGGAACGCACCAAGTCGCCAGCTTCATCGAAAAGCCGGACGCACGGCGCGCGCAGGAGTTGATTCTCTCCGGTGATGTGCTGTGGAACGCGGGGATCTTTCTGACCAAGGCGCAGACCTTGCTGCTGGCGCTGGGAGAGCATGCGCCCGACATCCTTCAGGCCTGCGAGGCGGCGGACCAGGGCAGTACCACCGAATACGCCAAAGATTCAGGGTCGGAAACCATCTTTGTCCGTCCTGTGCGGGCTACCTTCGAGCAGTGCCGCGCGCAGAGCATCGACTACGCCGTCATGGAAAAGCACCATGATGCGTGCGTGCTGCCGTTCAAGGGCCAGTGGAGCGACGTTGGCAGTTGGAGCGCGGTCGCTGACCTGCAGCCTGCCGACGGCGAAGGCAATCGTGTACACGGGCAAGGGTTGGCACACCGCGCGCGCAACACCTTTGTCCACGCGCCGCATCGTCCTGTCGTGGCGCTGGGCACCGACGATCTGTTGATCATCGATACGCCCGACGCCGTGCTGGTGGCGCACCGCGACGCGGCGCAGGAGGTGAAAGACGTGGTCGTCCGCCTCGAGCAGGCAAGCACCATCCAGGCGATCGCACATCGCAAGGTCTCGCGCCCCTGGGGCTGGTACGACAGCGTCGACGTGGGCGAGCGCTTTCAGGTCAAGCGCATCGGCGTGAAGCCGGGCGCATCCCTCAGCCTGCAGAAGCACTACCACCGTGCCGAGCACTGGATCGTGGTGAAGGGGACTGCCGAGGTCACTCGAGGCGACAAGACCTTCCTTGTCAGCGAAAACCAGTCCACCTATATCCCCATCGGCGAAGTGCACCGGCTGCACAACCCCGGAAGGCTGGAACTGGAGATGATCGAAGTGCAGTCCGGCGGGTATCTGGGCGAGGACGACATCGTCCGCTTCGCCGATAGATATGGGCGGCCATCGTCAGAGGAAGCATCCAATTGAAAGAGGTACTGCGCGCTCCCTTCCAACGCAGCAGCTTCGAAGAGAGTTTTGCGAACAACGAGGCGGGTATATATCGGGACTTTTGGTTGCAGCAAAGGTTCGAGCCATGCAATAAAAATCGTTAAGCAACATTAAATATATCTATGACAAAAATTGCGGTGGCAGGTATCGGCTACGTAGGCTTGTCGAATGCTATTCTGCTTGCTCAGCGCCATGAGGTTATCGCGCATGATGTGGTTCCATGGAAAGTAAATCATGTGAACAGCAACCGCACTCCGATTGACGATAAAGACATCAAGCAGTACCTCAATGAGAAGGAGCTGAACCTTACGGCAACTCTGGACAAGGATGAGGCATACATCGACGCGGAAATTGTCATTGTCGCGACGCCGACAGATTATGACGCCGAAACAAACTATTTCAACACTGCATCTGTAGAAAGTGTTATTCGGGATGTCTCCACTAGAAACCCCGGAGCGCTAATCGTCATTAGGTCAACCGTGCCGGTAGGGTTCACCGCAAACGTTCGAAAGAAGTTGGCAAATCCGAACGTGATCTTTTGCCCAGAATTTCTCCGAGAAGGCAAGGCGCTACGCGACAACCTTTACCCGGGTCGAATAGTCGTAGGCGATGACTCCATCCGTGCGCGCAAGTTCGCAGGCCTGCTGAAAGAAGCGGCTTTGAGGGAAAATGTGCCCGTACTGTTTACGCGGAGCACCGAAGCCGAGGCAATAAAGTTATTTGCTAACACCTACCTAGCAATGCGTGTGGCATTCTTCAATGAATTAGATAGCTACGCTGTTTCATTTGGCCTTGACACGCGCCAGATCGTCGAGGGGATCTGCGGTGACCCGCGCATCGGGGCTCACTACAATAACCCAAGTTTCGGCTACGGAGGTTATTGCTTGCCGAAGGATACCAAGCAACTGCTTGCCAACTACCGTGGGGTGCCTCAATGCCTCATCACAGCCATCGTTACAGCCAACGAATGCAGAAAGGATTTTGTTGCGGCGGAGATTGCGCGCAGAAGGCCGCAGCGGATTGGGGTGTATAGGCTTGCCATGAAAGCAGGTTCGGACAACTATCGTGAGAGTAGCGTCATAGGCGTAATCGAAAAACTCCGAGCGCGCGGTGTCGATGTCGTGATTTATGAACCCCTGCTGCCTAGCAAAGAGTTTCTCGGTTTCGAAGTTATATGCGATTTAGCTGCAATGAAATCAAAATGCGACCTAATTCTTGCTAACCGAACGACCGCGGAACTCGCTGATGTTGCCGGCAAAGTCTATACGCGAGATTTGTTTGAGCACGATTGAATTTGATGGAAGCGTGCGCCAGTTGGGTATCGCGAACCACGACATATGAGTATTCAACCTCGTGCGCTATTTGTTACTCCTGCTTTCGGGGCAAAAACCGAAAGTGGAGGAGTACAGGTCTCCCGGGAACGTCTGTCTAAGCTCGCGCAACATTTCGATGTCACTGTCTTGTCGTTGACGCCAGACGGTGCAACGCATGACCATGGCGGCGCCGTTCTTCAGGCCGGGGCGCTGCAGCCTCGATCAACATCTAATCTGCTGCAATCGTATTTCCGCGGATTGCCGCTGAGTGTCTGGAGAAATAGTCCGCAGGAGATACGCGACATAGCAGAGAAGATTGCTGAAATAGGATGGGACCTGATTTATGTAGATCATTGGCTGATGTGGGAAGTGGCTCAGCGTATTCCCGCCGACAAACGCGTTCTACATCTTCACAACGCGGAGCCAGAACTCTTCTTTCGCGCGGCTAAGCAGCAGCAGACGCTGAAACGTCTAGCGTGTTGGGCGGAGGGGTGGCGCGCTACGCGTTACCTGCGACGGACCATGCGGTCCGTGCAGGAATTGCACCTCCTGTCCGAGGCGGATAGGGCCACGCTGTCGGCCCGTGGCGTCGTGCATCCTAATACGCGCGTGTTTCTACCGAAGATTAACGCGACTAGTTCTACGAACCTGGGAAAAGTTTGGAGCATCAAGCGGCGGGCTATTTTTGTGGGCTCTCTTGGGTGGCTGCCCAACGCGGAAGGATTACGTTGGTTCATGCGCTCTGTACTTTCTTTGCTTAATTTAGAAAGCCCCGTTCTCATAGTGGGTGGCGGCGCAGACGCTGAGTTGATCGCACAGTTCGCATCATGTCCAAACGCTCTCCTTTTAGGCTACGTTGACGATCTCACGCAAATATACGGCACTTCCCGCTGCTTAGTCGCTCCATTGTTGTCCGGATCAGGAATTAAGATGAAGATCGTGAATGCGCTGGCAGAGGGTCTTCCGGTAGTCACCACCTCAGTAGGCGTAGAAGGGTTCCCTTTGGGTTGGGGCGATGCAGTGCTTGTTGCGGATGACGCTCGGACCTTTGCTTGCCACGTTTCTCGGATGCTTTACGACGACGAAGCCTGGTGGGCGGCTTGCGGGCAAGCGAAAGCGTACGCTCAAAAACACTTCAACGGGTCCGCGTGGAATCGCTGGTGCGAAGTTCAGTCTCAGTCGAGCTCGCGACGCTAACGCTACTGATTGCGGTAATCACTTAAATGCTACACGAACCAGTCGCGATAGTCGCTGGTGTGGGCGTCCACACGCCGACAAAAATCGAGCTTACAAATGCATTGCGTGCATATATGCGGAGCTTACCAGTGGCGCTCACGGCAACGAAGCGTACTGTGTGCACAATATACACGCTGAACCCGGAAATTTTAATGCATGCTGTGCGCAACGTGGAATACTGCCGTGTGCTGTCGACCGGCACATGGAACCTCGTAGACGGCGTGGGACTCTCTTTTGCGCTTTATCGTAGGAAAATATTCGCGCATGAGAGACTATGTGGCTCAGACCTAGTTCACGAGCTGGCCGCGCTCGCGAGAGATGCGGGCCGGTCGTTATTCATCGTGGGTGGAAGTCCTGACCGGCTAAAAAAAGCTTGTGCAGCACTAGAGCAGCAACATTCAGGTTTACGCGTTTCTGGCTTTTCTCCGTCTTTCCACCCCGATTTCCCCTCATGCGAGCAGTCCGTGATTGAGGCTGCCGTCAGCCGTGAGCAGCCTGCTGTCGTTGCGATCTGCCTCGGTGCGCCGAAGCAGGAGTTATGGATTCATAGACATCATCAGTTTCTTTCCGAGCACGGCGTCTGCGTCGCAGCAGGGCTTGGCGGGACCGTTGATTTCTTGAGCGGGGAGGTACCGCGCGCCCCTCTGATTCTGCGAAAGCTGGGGCTTGAATGGCTGTTCAGATTGTGGAGAGAGCCGCGCCGGTTGAGGCGACAGCTAAACACGTTACCTGCATTTGCGCTTCGGACCATGTTCGATAAGTCTTTCATACGGTGCGTTTCGCAGCGGCAACGGGTTGTTCTCTATGCTCACTATGCCCCGCCGCATCCGTCTGCGAGTGCAACTAGGATCCTCTCTTTGGCTCGATACCTCAGAAAGGCAAGCATAAATGTCCTCATTCTCTCGAGCCAGCATGGGGAGGGTGAGTTCGATGGGTTTCCGATCGTTCGTGTCCCTGATCGCCTGAAGTTGGTGATTTGGCTACTGCGTAATCGTGGCAGCCCGATCCTAGTGACCTCGCCGCCCGCCACGCCTGCGGCTGAGGTAGCTATGGCTGCACGTTTTTTCGGATACAGAGTGGTTGTGGATATCCGAGATCCATTTGTCAGCGAGGCAATTGCGACAGGCGACCTTCAGCCAGGGCTTCGGACCCGCATAAAGCACCTGCTCGAAGCCAGCCTCTTCCGGTCGGCACACGCAGTGTCGTTTGTCTCGCAGCAACTGCACGAACGGATGATTGGGCTCATGGGCGAAATACCGAGACCCTCGTATATTGCACCAAATGGAGTTGACAAGAGCATCTTCTACTTAGCGTCTAGCGCCTCCAGAGCCTCGACGCGCGCGGAGTTAGGGCTCACGTGCGAGCCCACGTTCGTTTACGCAGGAATTCTCGGGGGCAAGAAAATTGGTGAGACGTTGATCGCGCTAGCACCTGCTCTTAAGGCAGGCGCTAGGCTGCTGATAATTTGTGTTCTTTACGTGCACTCACAATTCGTTCTTGCTCGGCTTAAAGCAATTGCTGACGAGATCGGAATTCAAGAGCGTATCCTATGGAGGCAGAACCTGCCATTGGAACAGGTGGCTCGTCATTTGAATGCGTGCGACATCGGCGTCAATCCGCTTCCGCCCTCCCGCAGCTACTGCTTGCCCGTGAAAACCTACGAATACTTGGCCTGCGGTCTATACAACTTGGCCTATGGTGCACGAGATGGAGCACTATCGCATCTTTTGGCTGACCGACGCTGCGGACAGCTCTGCTCGGATTGGAAAATTTTTTCGGATATTGCCCTCGAGCTGTCCGCAAATATTAGTCGTGTGCGTTCGGGGGTCAAAGATCGAGAAGAATACGCTCATCGATTCGACCGAGATCTGTCGAACGCAATGCTTCTCGCTGCCCTGTTCGGTGACCGCACCGGTGGATAGAAATGCGTCAACCGAGCATCGCTATCCTTTGTCCGCACCAACCAGGTTCCGGTTTCGGGGGGGCGGAGCAACACTTAGCAGACCTAGCCATCGTTTTACAAAGCCTGCAGGCCGATGTCTCATTTCTTTCCAGAGAAGCGGCCGGCTCAGACAGTATTATCGAACGAATTACCGGTCGGGCGTTTCCATTGTTGAGATCGCCATTGGCCTCCCGCCGGCTTCGAGGAAGGGATGCAATTAGTCGCGCGGACCTTCTGCTCAGCATCGAGCTAATGGGGATAGGCATTGAGCATCCAAAGCATCTGCATCTGTTCTTTGGAAGTTACGCTGCTTTCAGGAATGACGCGCTTCCTCCGTCTGCGGGAATTAGGAAATTCACCGCGTCAACGATAACTAGCATCGCCGCCGCGCTGGAGCGGAGCACCCAAGGCTCCCTGGGAGCGATTGCAAACTCGTTCGGTTTGCGCGACGCGTTGAGATCGCACGGTATTCCAGTAAGAGACGAAATACTGCTCCCACCTACGAATACATCGCGCTTTCGGCTGGGCAGTAAGAAAGAAGCGCGGCGGCAACTGGGATTGCCGGAGGGCGGGGTCGTACTGCTCTTTGCAGGGCGTTGGGAGTACGCAAAAGGTGCGGATCGTGTAGAAAAACTTATCGCCTGTATGCCGACTGATTGGATCATTATTCTTTCGTGTCCATCATCATCTACATGGCCATGGCCTGAGGACCCGCGTGTGATCCGTGTTCTGGATACCAAAAATGAAGATATGCCATGGCTCTATCAAGCAGCCGATGTTTTCGTACAACCCTCACGATTTGAGGGTTACAGCTTGGTCGTTAGCGAAGCGCAAGCGTGTGGTTGCCCTGTAACTACAAGCGACGTCGGACATGCCCGCCACTTGGCTGCCGGGGGTGACCTCGTGTCGCTCGGTGTCGTACGCGATGCCGATAGCCCTTGTCAGTGGATGCACACACTTCAACTGATGCTTCAAGCGGTCAAGGATGGTCGGCGAGCGGACCTCGCTGCTCGCGGGTTTGCCGAAGCAACCGTTTCTCATAAAGCTGTTGCGCTCCAGTGGGCAGCATTTGCAACAAAAATATTGCCGGAATTTGAATGGCACCCTCGCTTAGCATCCTAGCCCCAACCCATAACAGGCCCGATGTCCTCGCGAAGGTATGGCCAACTTGGCTCATGCAGGAGGGTCTTTCGGAAATCGTTGTTGTGGATGATGGCAGCACCAACGACTATACGGCTGTTTTTTCTCAACTAGCGGATGCGTGCGCACGGCACGGTATTTTACTCAAGATAGTTAGGTTACATCGACGAAAAGGTGCGCCGGCGGCAAAAAATGCTGGCCTCGGTCAATGTACTTCCGACGAAATACTTACCACAGACGATGATGTGCTGCTAACTTGCAATCTTGTCGCTCAGTGTCGAAAAGAGCGGCCGAGCAATATGCCGCATGTGATTTGTGGACCTCGTGTCATCTATCTCGAACTTGGCGAGTCGCAAGAAGATGCGAGACTAAGAGCAGACAGGGAGACGGCGGCCTACTTCAATTATAGGAAACTCACAGTTACCCCGTGGGCAAATCCAAAAAGAGTGACGCGATATCCGTTTATTACCGCAATCGCTCTGTGGCCTAGATCGCTTTTTGACTCTGGGTTGCGGTATTTTGAAAATTACGGCGGTAACGGCTTCCGAGAGGAAACCGATCCCCAAATAAGGGCGCAAGTGGATTTCAATGCGCAAGTTTATCTTATCCCGAGCGCCGAATGTTTTCATCTTCCCGCATCTGTTGCTTACGCGAACAGAGGAGGGCAAAGACGCGGCGGCCATCTGTGGTTCGAGTTTTGGGTGCTGGTTAATAATGGAAAGTTCATTGCACGGTACCAAACCGAGCTGCGATCTCGCTTTGAGATAAGGCCATGGTCTACCTGGGTGCTGCTGGCCTTGTCGAGATTCTCGCCGCACCGCGTCGCCCGGTTCGCGAATAAGCTGAGAGGGTCTTAATGTTTACTCGGGTTAATCGGCGACAACGATACACTTGGATTTTTACCACGCTGCTCCCGGTGCTGTTTTTGGCGCCGGAGATCATCAATGTTGGATTGCTATTTTTTCGATGGGATTATCTTCTTCTTGCCTTCTTTTTGCTTCAGTCGGCGTTTGAAGCCTCCGTCCGCTCTCGAACGACCGGCAGCCTGCACCTGAGGGTGCCAGACGTGCGCATTGGGGTATTATTTTTAGGGTTTGCGGTTTACCAAGCACTTGCTATCGAATCAGGAGAGTCATTTCTGGAAGGAATTAAGTATGCAACTTGGCCCCTGAAGGCAATTTTTTGGGCAATAGGTGTACGAACAGTGTACATGCGACTGAAATGCAGCCCACAAGACGTAGTTTCCCTCATCCGAAATTTGACCTTTATAGTATTCGGTATGCAGGTCCTTGAACTCTCATCGGGAAGCTTTCGAGATGCTCTTTTCGACCTGTACCCCGTAGCTTCGACCGGTCGGCTTGCCCAATTGTCGTACAGAGCCCGCGGCCCGTTTAACGGCTACGACGTAAGCTCATTGTTTTATGCTGTGGCTGCGGTCGTACTAATTGAGGTTCATAGATGGCGATCGCAGCGCCTCGGTATCACGACGAGTGCAGCGTTGGGAGTATCTGCCGTCGGTGCACTTATAGCGGCGCGACTGGGGTTCGTGCTTCTTATGATATATTTTATATATGTCCTGCTACTGAGAAAGCCGAGTGTATTGAAAGTCAGCATCCTGCTAGTGGCCATCGCTGTTGGTCAGCAATTATTAACCGGCGGCGAGCTTGGATATGCAGACGACCTCGGCTTACTGGAAAGATACCAAGAGGTAATCGCGGCAGTCCAGAAAGGCGATATTTTTCTGGTTTCGTCCGTGCAGGGGACATTCTCCATGAATGAGTTGCTATCGTTTGAGGCGCGGGACTGGCTTTGGGGCGCTGGACTGATTACGGGTACCACTGCAGATCAGTTATATTCGAAGTATCTATATATGTATGGAGCGATGGGCTTATCCTTTTGGGTTTTCATTCACATCGTGTTGACCATTACAGCGGCAAGAGGCGCCTCCGATGTAAACGCGGGGGGGTATGCGCGTGGCGCACTACTGATATCCATCATGTTTGCGGTTGCCCACTTTAAGGGGGGAAATTACTTTTTTTCAAATCGCTTAGGGGAGCTAGCAGTGCTATTGTTTATGCTCTCCTATTCTAGACGCCCTGTGCCCTGCGCGCGCGGTCAGAGCGAATTTGCATGATGGAAAAGCTTGTACAGCTCGATGAGCAGAGCTCGCGGCGGCGCCTAGCTTTGCGCTTAGGATCCGGTCAGAAAATTTTGTGTGGAATTGAGGTGGGCTCATTAGAGAGTTTTTTCTCATTTGAGGACAAAACCCTTGGAAAAGTCCGTATGTTTGATGATGAGCTCCGGGTGGGTGATAAATACTGGCGCTATCGGGCTGAATTTCAGCTGCCTGGGGCTCATCTGTGCGTAAGTGAAAACTGTAGAGTCCGCTCCCGTGGCGGTGTCCGCGCCTTGAGCTTGGCTGCAATTGACGACTCCGTCGTAATGGACTGCGTTATCAGATTCATAATTGCAAAAACGGACGTCGCTTGCGCCTTCATCGGCAAGCGCCAGATTCCCCATAGGGCTGAAAATAGATATCACCAGTTTCCTCTTGAAACAGTACGTCTCGAGATGAATGGCGGTTCGTCACTCGTTTTCCTTGCCGAAGCCGCGGCAATTCCGATGGGTATGATCCCGGTCGTGTATTTGCGTGACGAGCGCGATGCGTGGGTTTTGCACTTTCGCGTGCTGGCAACGGCGCCAGAATTGTTTGCGATAAAGGGCTGTCACCGTTTTTACGATCGGCCATTTCCGAAATTCCTTCAGCGCCTTGCGACGGGATCCTTTGTCGTTCGCAAAAAGCTGCTATATGTCCGAGAGCGCGTGTCACGGCTTATACCTTTTCAAGTAAATGGGGCTACCCGGTTAAAGGCCGGTGAGGCAATTCGATTGCGAGTGAATTGGAGATGGAGTGCTTAGCGCGGACTGGCAGGGATTCTATGGCTCAGCGTACCGCGCGCTCGTGGCAGCAGCCCGCGTGGGGAGCATTTCAGATGAGGTATGGCAATACTGCATTAACCAGTGCGAGCGCAATCCTCGCGGTGAAGAGCATTGGGAGTTTCTCGCCGTTGGCTATTTGCACCTCGTAGATCGTGGACGCACCTTATCCTCTCAAGACTTGGTTCGATTGTCCTTGCTTGCAGGCAAACTCAAGAAGGCACACAGAACAGTCAACTGGCGGTTGATGGCACGAGTGACGGGGGTGCGCTTAGCTGGTCGGCGACTGACTAAGGACGATCTCCGTTCGATTGGCGCCGTTCCGGACCATGAGGGTTATCTGAACGACGAGGCGGGCGAGCCAAGCACCCAGTACCACGCATACATCCTCTTGCTGATGCTCAGATTCGCTGACGACGACGAGACGGTTGCCTCGTGGATGAAGCGGTCGTTGGAATGGTTGGTGCGCACTTGGCAGCTTAATGGTGACCCATCTGCTTTGGGGCGAGGGCGCTTTCAGCTTTTTGGCTACGCAGCGATGAGCGCCATCGCCCATTTGGCAGCATCTCGGAATATGCACGTCCCACGCGAATGGCTCAGCGCAGTATTGAGTAGGTTATCGCCCGAGGAACCAACCGGTGCACTCTCGTCCACATGGACTGGGCCATTTCGCGACAAGCTCTTGCGCGGTTACAACACGGCCGATGATTATGCGGCCTTTTCGGAATTGTGGGTGTCGGAGCGTGAAGAGGTCGTCTGTACAGGGCCCGTAGCGCAGCGAAATGGCTACTGGATTCATTCGTTGGACTCCTCAGGGAGTTGTCTAATTGCAAGGCTCGAGGGGCCAGTGGCTGCAGTTACGGTAAGCGATTTACCTTTGCAACGCGGAGCAAATCGTCTGGTTTGGCACGTTCGACGCATCACAGGTTTTTCGACAAATATTTCCAACGCAGCGGCGTACGAGCAAGCGCCGGGCTCGGGGGAGCTCACACTGCGGTCAGGCGCATTCACCTTGACCGCTAAAGCAGACGAACTTCGCTGGCAGCTAGCGCGGGAAGTACTACGTGGTGGCCTCGTTGAACAAGGAAGAACTTTGTGGGTTCCGGCCGCGAGTGCCTCGACAATTTTGCTGTGCGGCTCAGTTGAAGTTGAGGAGTTCAGGTGGTGTAGAGCCAATGTTGAATGGCACGGATATCGCGCTCGAGCAGTTCGCAATGGCCACTTGGAAATACAATGGCGTATGTAGTCCGACCCGGAACGGAAAAGCTATGGCGTTATGTAGATGCGTATCTTCCGAGAATATTCGGCCTTTACCTGCATACCGCACTCATAGCGCACTACGGCTTGGGCCAGTACGCCACGCCCGCCTGGTTGCTTGGCGTTTTTGGCGTTCTCTTAGCCGCAATCCCAGACCCGCATTCCTTCCTCTTAATAAGACATTACGGAGCTGCTGCTCGTCGGCTTTTAGCGCTCACAACTCCTTGGCTTTTGTTCAAAGCCGCGCTGGCAGCTGTGGTCGCGTGGTCGAGCCTGCAGTTTGCGGCATCGACTTTGTTGGGGGGGCGGGTTTCGGAGCAAGCTACGCTCTGGGCAGTTTTGTGGTTCGGGAGTGTGGAGTTTTTATGGTCTGTGCTGGGGACTTCCTCGTTAGCATGCGGAAATGTTCGACAAGTAGCACTCACTGGTCTCGCTGCACGCTTGATCGCACTCCTCTCACTAACAGCTGGCTGGTTCGTTAGTCAACTCTCATTTGCGCAATCTATCGCTCTCGCTGCTGCCCCAACAACCACTGCACTTCTATTTCTACTGCCGGCAACCACGCGATACGGGCGGAGCGCGAAGTTCATGGTTTTTTCGCTTCGCAAGTACGCGATATGGGCTCAGGGTATTGGGTTGGTGACTGTTGTTTTGTTTCAGCTTCCGACGATCGTACTTGGCGTAGCACCCCTAAGTGCGCCCGCTGGTGTAGGGCAGCTGTCTTATATTAGCCGAATAGTTCTGGCGGTGCTGCAACCGCTTCAGATCATGCAGGCTATGGTTATCAAGGAGACGGTGAGCGCACGAACGGTCGATCTGCTTTGGATGCGCCGAACGTTCCGAGTGGGATCGGTGGCATTGTTGGCGGCCGGCCTTGCGGTAATCGGGGCACTCTATCAAGGGGCTCAAGTCGAAGCATCTATTCTGGTAGTGTCGCTTGCGTTTGTTAGTGGCGTGTCTTTCTCAGCGTGGCATCGATTCGAGTTATCTCAATTGCTAGCCTCAGCGAGCGTGCGAGATCTTTTCCTGCGAGGTTACTTACCGGTACTAGTAGGGACTGTCGTGCTTATCTCGGCACTAGTTCCATTAATAGGCGCCGTCGGTCTAGCGGTAGCAATACTATTCGGCTGGGTGGCGCTTTCCATCTGTTGGAAGTGGGTTTGAGGCATGAAGGCTTACGTCATTCGCGCACTCTGGATTTTTATTCGAAGATGCTTCAGTGTCACCAAGGAGGCGATTGAGCAGAAGCAATGGGAGCTCGGTCTACTGTCCAAGCGCGTAACAATTCTGCCGGGCTGCAAGGCGACATCGCTTAATAAGATCTCCTTTGGGCATGATGTGCTCATATCGCATAAGGCATTCATCCAAGGGGCGGGAGGCATCACGTTCGGTAGCCAAGTGATGGTGGGGCCGAACGTAATGTTTATCACAACGACCCATGACAAGGTAAATCGCGCAAGTAAGACGGCACCTATTGAAATCGAAGACGGCGTTTGGATCGGAGCAGGCGCGCTAATCCTCCCGGGAGTTACCCTCGGCGAAGGAAGCGTTATCGGCGCAGGTGCGGTCGTGACGCGCAATGTCGCACGGGGCACACTGGTTGCGGGCGTGCCGGCTAAGCCTATAGGCAGGCTGTCAGGATCCGTGGCCGATCAAATCTATTTTGGGTCTGAGCAGTGGCGCGGGCAATTCAGCGGCTGCAGAGACAACAAATACTTGTGAGACCCCACTTCGGCCCGCTCAGTATGAGTTCAATTCATCGAGCCGATGTGCGACCTCAGCGGATGTTGGTTGTGAGCGGCTGCGTCACGGCTCAAAGGTGCCGATAGCCGTACTGCCTATACTTGTAGCCACCGTACTTGTAGCCATAGGTGCCGTAGTGCCGTCGCGAGAGATCCATCGCATTGAACAGGACACCTGTTACGGTCTTTCCGGCATGCGCCAGCCGTCTGCCGGCTTCGCGAAGCTCGCCCATCTGCGTGATCCCGGCCCGGGCAACGAGCAAGACGGTACCTGCCTGCGTTGCGATTCCGGCAGTATCGGCAGCCACCAATACCGGCGGGGTGTCAACAATCACTAGGTCGTACTGGCTTGACACGTCCTCCAATACCTCGACGAGCGCTGCGCTCATCATCAATTCGGCCGGATTGGGAGGCAGTACGCCGGTGGTCATGAGGTCTAGATTCGGCAGCAAGGCCTTGCGTATGGCAGCGGAGACTGGCATGTTTCCGGCAATCACCTCCGACAGACCCCGCTCGCGCTCGATGTCGAAATAGTGGTTCAAGTGGCCCTTCCGCATGTCACCGTCGATGAGGAGCACTCGCTTGCCGGCGCGCGCCAGGATTGCGGCGAAGTTGGCGGACACGAAGCTTTTCCCGACGGCGGGCGTGGCACCGGTGATCAGCACGCGGTTGTTCGGCGCCTCCAGCATTGCAAATTGAAGGGCGGTGCGCAGGCTGCGCAGGCTCTCGACGGCGGGGTCCTGCGGATCCTGCGCAGCCAACAGGTGCACGCCCGGCCGCTGCTCCTTGGTCGTGCGATCGAGGACTTCCTGCGTCGCGCTCAATGGAATGGTGCTGTAGACACTCAGTCCGGTCTGCGCCTCTACTTCCTGCGGGTCGCGGATGCCGCGATTGAGGGCGTTGCGAGACAGGGCCAGCGCTACACCGCCTAATAGCCCCAGGACCGCAGCGAGCGCCAGCACCAAGGAGCGCTTCGGCTTCACCGGCACTTCCGGTGCTACCGCTTCGTCGATCAGCCGCACGTTGCCGACCTTGCCTTCGCGGATCAACTGCAATTGGAGGGCGTTGTTGCGCAGGCTCTGGTAGGCCTCGTTGTTCACCTTGACGTCGCGTTCCAGCCGCAGCGCGTCCTGCTGCACTGCAGGCATCTTGTGCACGCGTGCGTTCAGGCTTTCAATCTCGCCGCGCCAGGCGGCGATCTGCGTGTCCAGAGTCTTGACGGCGGGGTGCTCGGATGTGAATCGGGAGACGAGCTCGCGTCGCTTCTGCTGCGCCTCGAGCAACTTCGTTTCGAGGTCCACTGTGCGCGCCAGCACCAGCTTCGCCTCTTCGTCCAGGGCCACGGTGCCCTGCTTGTTGCGGTAGCGGTTGTACGCTTCCTCTGACTGATCCAGTTGCTTCTTGAATTGGGGCAGTTGCACGTCCAGGAAGGCCAGCATCTTTTGCGCTTCCGCGGCCTTGCGCTCCACGTTCTGCCGCACGTATTGCCGGCCGACCTCGTTGAGGATCAGCGTGAGCTTGTCGGGATCGATGCCTTGCAGCGTGGCGTCGATCACGCCGGACTGCCGGCCCTTTTCGGCGAGCCTCAGGTTGGTCTGCAGGTTTTCGACGGTTTCCAGGCGGGACCGGCGAACCAGGTCGAACTGCGCGCCCGGCTTGCCATCCAGCGCCGTCACCAGCAGCGACACCGTGCCGGCCGGCGTGCTGCGCAACAGCGGCGCGCCGACCGAGCCGGTAAGGACTGCGGACAGATCCGGATGTGACAGGCTGTAGCGGCCTTCGCCGCTGGCCGTGAGCCGGAAGCGCGTGCCTTCCAGCGACTGCGGCACCTTGAAGGCGGCCACGGTGACCTTTTCAGCGCCGGTGACGTAGCCACCGAAGCCAAGAAAGCCGGGTTCCGACAGGCCCTCGGCCCGCCGCGCCATCCAGTTACCCACCAACGGGAGGTAGCGCGGCGTGGCGTCGATATACAGCAGCGTGTTGTCGACGGCTTGGCCGACGATCATGCGCGAGCGGATGATCTCCATCTCGGCGGCAGCCGGCGTCTTGACGTCGAACAGGCTGGACGCCTCGCCCAGGAAGCTCTTCGCCGAGCCAGCTGAATCCTCCACCTGGATCAACAGGTTGCTCTCGTAGACGGGGCGCGACAGGAACGCGTAGCCGCCGCCGATGACCAGCGCCAGCGCCGTGATGGCTGCCACCAGCCAGCGGTTGTCGATGATGATGTCCCAGTATTCGACGAGGTTGATCTCATCGTCGTCCTCGACGGGGGCAGCGAGGGGCACCGGCATCTGGGTCATCGGGTTCTGCAATGGCGTGCGGGCATTCATGGGGCGGGCTGTCAGATCTGGTGGATGCGCTGGAGCCATGCGCGGACTCCCTGATCGATGAGGCCAAGCGTCTCGCGAAAGGCCGCTTCGGGCTGGCGGTAGGGGTCAGGTACGTCCGCCTTGTCGAACTCCCCGACGCGGAACACCTTGCCGCAGGAGAAGGGGTAGATCTGCTCCAGCCGCTGGCGCTGCTCGGTGGACATCACCAGCACCAGGTCCGAGCGCTTGCACATCTCGCCGCTGATCTGCACGGCGCGGTGCGGCGCGATGTCGATGCCGCGCTCGTCCATCAGGCGCACGGCCGTCTCGTCGGCCGGCATGCCGATCAGCGCGCCCAGGCCGGCCGAACTCACGCGTGCTTGTGGCAGCGCGGCGGCCAGCAGACCCTGCGCCATCGGGCTGCGGCAGATGTTGCCTTCGCAGACCACCAGGATGCCATTCATGGGTTGACGATCTGGCGGCCGGTGTTCAGCACCTGGGCCGAAGGCAGGATCAGCGAGATGATGCGGTTCCAGCTGACCAGCGGCACCGGGTCGACGTAGACCACGTCGCGCGGCCTCAGGGCGAAGGTGTCGGCCAGCGCCAGGGCGCTGGGGGCGCTGGCGTTCAGGTGATAGACCGCCGGCGTGCCCTGCGCCGTGTTGCGGATCACGTAGACCTGTCCGGTGTTGGCCGTGGCCAGGTTGGGGCCGCCGGCCTCGCCGATGGCCTCGTTCAGGCTCAGGCGGCCGTTTCGCATCTGCAGCGCGGCCGGCCGGGCGATCTCGCCCATCACGTACACCTTGCTCTCGTCGCGGTGCCGCACCGTCACCGTGTCGCCGTTCTGCAGCAGGATGCGGTTGGCGCTGGCGCCCATTTCCTGCAGCTGCATCAGGTTGATGGTGGTGGTGCGGTTGTCGCGGGTGAGGGTGACGAAGGATCGGTCGCCGGCAGGCGTGATGCCGCCGGCGCGGTTGATCGCCTCGGGCAGCGTCATCGGCACGTCGGTGAAGATCTGGGTGCCGGGCGTGCGCACCTCTCCTTCCACGTACGCGCGGCGGCTTCGGAAGGACTGGATGCGCACCGTCACCTGCGGGTCCTTGATGACCCGTGTCAGCCGCTTGGCCAACAGCTCTGACGCCTCGATCTCGGTCAGGCCCTCCACCTTGATGCGGCCGACGTACGGAAAGCTCACCTGGCCGTCGGCGCCGACGATGAAGCCGGGCGCGGAACTGATGCCGGTCGGGTCGCCGCCTTGGCCGATGACGGCCGCATTCGTCTGCAGCAGCTCCGGATGGTCGTACACCACGATGCCGATCACGTCGCTGGGGCCGATGGTGTAGGGCTTGCCTTCCGCGAACAGCGCCTGCACCTCGGGCGGAATGCCGCGCGGCTGGCTCTGGATTTGCGCCTGCACCAGGGCCGGGGTGATCGGCGTGACGACGCCCTGCGGCGGGTTGTTGGCGTCGGTGGGCAGGTACTGGCCCAGCGTGACGCTGGTGCGCTGCCTGGGGTCGGCGTAGTCGAAACCCGGCGCGGTGACGACGGCGCAGCCCTGGACCACCAGGACCAGCAAGGGAATGGCAAGGCGCACGAGACGGGCTCGCGGCGGCAAGCGCATGGAATTGTTTTGGGTTGTAGGTTTTGTCACTAATCGCAACTCTAGCTCGACTGCTAGCCCGTTGCCATAGTGCTTGCCCGGTTATTGGAGTGGGCGCGAACCTCCGTATTGCATGGCGGCGCGCCTGTGGTCAGTGCGCCGCATCGCGGATGCGGCGGATGTTGTCCTCGAAGTACACGAGGCCGGCCCGGTCCGAATTGAATGCTTCGTCCAGGGCGGGCGCCGGGGTCGCCAGGCCGAAGCCGGGCCGCACGGCGTTGTTGTTGTTGGGGTCGCGCACCAGGGTTTCCTTGACCAGGGCGAAGCGGGGCGTGCCGCCCACCTGCAGGTGACGGCCGACGGCGGCGTCGCGCCGCGGCCCGATCGGCAGCGACAGCTCCAGGCCGGCGAACTGGCGCGTCGGGGCGCCCTGGAAGCTGGTGCGCCGGTAATACGCGCGCACGGCGACGTCGCCGAACCACTGGCGCAGGCCCAGCTGGATGCCGCGGTCGTTGTAGAAGAACTGACCGGCCGACGCTTCCAGATAGGTGCGGGTGGGCGTCACGTGGTAGCGGTAATGGGCTAGCAGCGGCCTGGCCGTGCGCGGCCCCAGGTTCTGCAGGCCCGAGTCGAAGCGGTCGTTGCGCAGATACCCGGTTTCGGCGCCGACGCGGTGCCGGCCCTGGCCCGGCTCCCAACGCAGCGCCCCGTGCACGCCGTCGAAGCGGCTGCCGAAGCGCCCGGCGCTGGCCTGTGCCGTGACGCCGGCCAGGCCCCAGCGGCGGGCCCTGGCATCGTCGCCCGGGGCCAGCCAGCGCTCCAGCGGCAGGCGCAGCGTCTGCGTCAGGGCCAGCCGCTCGGTCTCGGGGCGCACGCGCCAGGTGGCGAAGGCGCCGCCGTTCTCGTAGTCGCGGGTATGGGCCAATGGCACGTTGCGCCGCCACTCGACGCTCGCGCCGGCCCACAGCGGCAGTTGCAGGCCGAGGTTGAGGCCGGCCGAGTAGTCCAGCGCGCCCAGCTCGGTGCCGATGCTGGTGTGCAGCACCGGGCTGATCGATACGCGCAGTTTGTGCCAGCCCGGAGCACCGTTGCGCACGGCCCAGGCCGCGCCCTCGTGCAGCGGCTCCAGCGCGCCGGTGCCGGGCGTGGACAGCTGGCCGGCCGTGCAGCCGGCGTTGTCGCCGGCGATCCAGTCGCGCAGGCAGTCGGCCTGGCCGGTGACGGCCACCACCGGGGTCTGGCGCTGGGTGAGGATCAGGCGGTAGCCGGCCTTGTGCTCGCCCAGGGTGCGCGCGATCGCGCCCAGCGCGGCGCCCAGCGCGTCGGCGGCGTTCCAGCGGTAGGAGCCGTTGTTGGCCCGCACGGCGATCGAGCCGTCGGGCATGCGGCCGATGGAGATGTCTTCCAGCCCGTTGGCTTCGAGCGCGGCGGCCAGGCGCTCGAGGTCGGCGTCGGTGGCAGGGGTGGCGGGCACCGGCGCGGGGCGGGCGGTGGCCGTGGCATCGGGTGGCGGGGCGGGCAGGGTGCGCGCTTCGTAGACCGGCAGCGGGCGCTGGGCTCCGGCGAGCTGGGGGGCGGGCGCCTGCGGGCCGCTGCCGGGCAGCGCCGGCACCTTGTACAGCGGGATCGACACGCCGGCGGTGATCCAGGCGCCGCGCGTCAGCTTGTTGTCGTTCAGGCGGTGGTTGCTGCCGATGTGGGCGGTCCAGCCTTCGGGCAGCCAGGCCTTGGGTGCGAACAGGCGCACACCGGCCCAGGCATTGCCGTCGGTGTATTCGAGCTGGCCGCGCAGCCAGGGCAGCGGCTGCCAGCCGGCGGCGGCAAACGGGCCGTGCAGCGGCGACATGGCCGTCGTGCGGGCGGCGCTGCGGCGCGCCAGGCCGGCGCTGGCTTCGATGGGGCCCTCGTTGTAGCTCACCACACCGTAGAAGCTGCGGAAGTTGGTGGCGGCGCCGCCGACGTCGGTGGCACCGACCGCGGCGCGGAAGCGGTTGGCGCTGTCCAGGCCGATCGCCAGCTTGCCGGAGGCCGAGAGGTCGCGGGTGCCGCAGCCTTCGGTGAAGCAGTTGCGGTCCAGGCTGTTGGTGGCGAGGCGGCCGACCAGCTCGAGGTTGGGCAGCAGGCCGAAGCCGAGCACGAAGTTGTGGCCGGTGGGGTCGCGCACCAGGCCGGGCAGTTGCCGGTCGTAGGTGGCCTCCATGCGGCCCCAGTCGATCAGGTGCGCGTTGGGGGTGAGGCCCAGGCCGGTGTAGCCGGCTTGCGTGAGGGTGCTGACCTGTGCCTTCGCCGGTGAAAACGAAAGTGCCAGGACGGCGACGGCGGCGGAGATCGAGGGTCGCATCATGCGAGGTAGATTTTATTTACACTTCATACGCTTTGTTGTAACCTGATCGATCGGAATTACATTTCCGGAAGGGACATCACCGATGAACAAGAGCGCCAAACTGCTTCTCAGCTTCTTTGCGGCAGCCGCGCTGGCGGGGTGTGGCGGGGGCGGAGGCGGCGAGCCGGCGCCGGTGATGGTGACCACGACCGACACCACGGTGGCGGCCGCGCCGGCCGTCACTGCGGCGGTGGCGACAGTGCCCTTCAGCTTCCCGACGGGCGTGACGCAGTTCGGCACCACGGCCACCACCAGCGTGACTTTCACCAACACGGCCGCGACGCCGGCGTTCTCGATCGCCGCCGACGGCCACACCGCCACGGGCACGACCAGGTTTGGCTCGTGCATCTTCGCGGTGACCTCATCCAGCTTCCCGGCGGGCCACGCGCTGGCGCTGGGTCAGACCGTGACGGTCAACCCGTGCACCCTCAATGTGAACACCGCCGGCGCGGTGGCCAACGGTGCGGCGACCACCCGCAGCGTGGCGCTGGTGCTGGGCGCCGCGGCCTCGGCCAATAGCTCCGTGACGATCGGCGTGAACGCGGGCGGACAGTTGAGCCTGAACGGCAACATCGTGACGACGGTGGTGCTGACGCCGGTATCCGGCTGATCGCTCCGTGCCTTGCGCAACGAAGGCCGCCCCTCGGGGCGGCTTTTGTTTGTGCTCCTTCTCCAGAGGGGACGGGTCTTCAGTCCATCGGACCGGGCTGATCCCCACACCACTCGGGCCGAGCACCACTACCGTTCGGGATAAGCACCACCACCGTTCGGGATAAGCACCACCACAGTTCGGGCTAAGCACCACCACCGTTCGGGCTGATCACCACCACCGTTCGGGCTGAGCCTGTCGAAGCCCCGCGGGTGTGCCAGTTGGCCCTTCGACAAGCTCAGGGCGAACGGAGGGGAGCTCAGGGCGAACGGAGGGGAGCTCAGGGCGAACGGAGGGGGAACTGAGGGCGCACGAAGAGGGGCACGGGCAAGGGAGTTGTGGTGCCTCGGGTCGGACTCGAACCGACACTTCTTGCGAAACGGGATTTTGAGTCCCGCGCGTCTACCGATTTCGCCACCGAGGCATCGCTGCGACGCAGGGTCCCTGCCGGGCCTGCGTCTGCAAATTTCACCCGCTCCGGGCGGGGCGGGGAAGGCGGGAATTATAGTCATGGGCATGATGAACTACCCGACCATCGAAGACGCGATCGGCGGCACGCCGCTGGTCGCGCTGCAGCGCATCGGCGCGGCCGAGAACCGCGAGCGCGGCAACGTCGTGCTGGGCAAGCTGGAAGGCAACAACCCGGCCGGCTCGGTGAAGGACCGGCCGGCGCTGGCGATGATCAAGCGCGCCGAGGAGCGCGGCGAGATCAAGCCCGGCGATACGCTGATCGAGGCGACCTCCGGCAACACCGGCATCGCGCTGGCGATGGCCGCGGCGATCCGGGGCTACCGCATGGTGCTGGTGATGCCCGAGGACCTGTCGGTGGAGCGGGCGCAGACGATGAAGGCGTTCGGCGCCGAGCTGATGCTCACGCCCAAGAGCGGCGGCATGGAGTACGCGCGCGACCTGGCCGAGAACATGCAGCGCGCCGGCAAGGGCCGGGTGCTGGACCAGTTCGCCAACGACGACAACCCGCGCGTGCACTACGAGACCACCGGCCCCGAGCTGTGGCAGCAGACGGGGGGGCGCATCACGCATTTCGTGAGCGCGATGGGCACCACCGGCACGATCACCGGCGTGTCGCGGTTCCTCAAGGAGAAGAATCCCGAGGTGCGGATCATCGGGGCGCAGCCCAAGGAAGGATCGCGCATCCCCGGCATCCGCAAGTGGCCCAAGGAATACCTGCCGCGGATCTACGACCCGTCCGCGGTGGACGAGCTGGTGCTGGTGAGCCAGGAGGACGCCGAGGAGATGTGCCGGCGCCTGGCGCGCGAGGAAGGCATCTTCGGCGGCATCTCGGCCGCGGGCGCCTGCTGGGTGGCCATGGAACTGGCGAAGAAGGTGGAGAACGCGACCATCGTGTTCGTGGTGTGCGACCGCGGCGATCGCTACCTGTCCACCGGCGTGTTCCCGGCATGAGCGATTACCGGTTCTGCCCCTGCTGCGCGCAGCCGCTGCAGCTGCTGGCGCAGCTGGAGGACGGCGGCCACAAGGAGCGGCTGCGCTGCGCCGGCTGCGGCTGGACCCACTGGAACAATCCGACGCCGGTGCTGGCGGCGGTGATCCAGTACCAGGACAAGATCCTGCTGGCGCGCAACGCGGCCTGGACCCACAAGATGTATGCCCTCATCACCGGCTTCATGGAAGCGGGCGAGACGCCGCAGGACGGCGTGGTGCGCGAGGTGAAGGAAGAGACCAGCCTCGAGGTGCGCGAGCTGAACCTGATCGGCGTCTACGACTTCCAGCGGATGAACCAGGTGATCATCGCCTACCACGCGCTGGCCGAGGGCGAAGTGAAGCTCTCGCCCGAGCTGGTGGACTGGCGGCTGTTCGCGTACGAAGATGTGCGCTGCTGGTCGGCCGGCACCGGCCGCGCGCTGGCCGACTGGCTGCGCAGCCGCGGGCTGGAGCCGCAGTTCATGGAGAGCGCGCGGCGCGACTGAATGGGGATGCAACGGCAATGAACATCGACAAGGAAATCGACACCCGCGGCCTGAACTGCCCGCTGCCCATCCTGAAGGCCAAGAAGGCCCTGGCCGACCTGCACAGCGGCCAGCTGCTGAAGGTGATCTCCACCGACGCCGGCTCCGTGCGCGACTTCCAGGCCTTCGCCAAGCAGACCGGCAACGAGCTGGTCGAACAGTCCACCGCCGGCGAGGACTTCATCCACGTGCTGAAGCGGCGGTAGCGGCGCATCAACCGTTCGCCCTGAGCTTGTCGAAGGGTGGACGCGGCCGGCAGGGCCCGGCCGTACACCAAAGGATGTATTCCCACCCCGCCGCGCGGGGCGCAGGATGGGAGTTGCCTGGGGCGCCACGCGGCAAACGCGAGCCCCGTCAGGCGAAGGGAGACTGCCATGATGATCGCCCGCTGGAGCATCAATGCCCGCTTTGGATACAAGCAGAACGTCGTCGACCTGATGCAGCGCTGGCTGCGGGAGATCGCGCCGCAGGTGGGCTTCGCGGCGTCGCGCACGCGGCTGCTGACCGGGTCGGTGGGCACGCTCGAAGCCACCGTCCAGACCGAGCATGAGATCGACGACCTGGCCGAGCTGCAGCGGGTGTGGGACAAGCTGGCGGCGCTGGACGGCCACAAGCAGTGGGGCAAGGAGCTGGAGGCCTACGTGGTGTCGGGCACCAGCCGCTGGGAAATCCTGAGGGTGCTGTGAACCCCCGGTGCGTCAGGAGACTGACTGGCGCAGCCAGGCGCGGAAGGCCGGGCCCACTTCCTCGTGCTTCAGCGCGAATTCCACCGTGGCCTCGAGGAAGCCCTGCTTGCTGCCGCAGTCGTAGCGCTTGCCCTGGTAGCGGTAGGCGTGCACGCCCTCGGTGTCCATCAGCTTGGCGATGCCGTCGGTGAGCTGGATCTCGCCGCCGGCGCCGCGGGGGTTGGCGCGGATCTGCTCGAACACCGACGGCGTGAGGATGTAGCGGCCCGACACGCCCATGCGCGAAGGCGCACTCGCGGGGTCGGGCTTTTCCACCATCTGGCGCACCTTGATCAGGCGCTCGCCCACCTGGTCGCCGGCGACGATGCCGTAGCGCCTGACGTGGTCGGTCGGCACTTCCTGCACCGCCACCAGCGAGGTCGGGAAGTCCTGGAACACCTCCACCATCTGCGCCAGCACGTTGGCGCCGCCCTCGGGGCCGCACATCAGATCGTCGGGCAGCAGCACCGCGAACGGCTCGTCGCCCACCAGCGGCTGCGCGCACAGCACGGCGTGGCCCAGGCCCAGCGCGCGCGGCTGGCGCACGTAGGAGCAGACCATGTCCTCGGGCATGACCGAGTGCACCAGCGCCAGCAGGTCGTGCTTGCCGGCGGCCTGCAGCTCGTGTTCGAGCTCGTAGGCGGTGTCGAAATGGTCCTCGATGGCGCGCTTGCTGCGGCCGGTGACGAAGATCATGTGGCGGATGCCGGCCTCGTAGGCCTCCTCGACCGCGTACTGCATCAGCGGCTTGTCGACCACCGGCAGCATCTCCTTGGCGATCGCCTTGGTGGCCGGCAGGAAGCGGGTGCCCAACCCCGCTACAGGAAAAACTGCCTTCTGGATCTTCGTGAGTCTGGTCATCTTGGGGTTTTAGCGATAAAGTTTCGCCCTCGCCGGGCGCCTGCCACACTATCCGGGCAAAGTGCGCCCCCGGCCTGTCGGACAAGGACGCATTCAGCTTTGGAAATCTTACTCGTCGAAGAGCTGGCCCCCGAAGCGCGCGAGTGGCTGGCCGAACGGCATACCGTCGAATACCGGCCCGAGTTCGCCAACGACGTGAGCGCGCTGCGCAAGAGCGTGTACAAGACGCGTGCGCTGGTGCTGCCGCGCAAGCTGCCGGTGAATCGCGAGTTCCTGGGCTTCGCGCCGCTGCTCAATGCAGTCGCGCGGCTGCACGTGAGCACCGACAACACCGACCTGGAAGCCTGCCGCGACCGCCGCGTGCGCGTGATCCAGCCGTCCACGGCCAGCGTGCGTTCCAACGCCGAATACCTGCTGGGCGCGCTGCTGCTGCTGCTGCGCCAGGGCATCGGCCTGTCGTACGCCGGCCAGCGCCACGCGGCGCCGCTGCTCGGGCAGGAACTGGGCGGCTGCCTGGTCGGCGTGTTCGGGCTCGCGCCTTCGGCGCACACCTTCACCGCCATGCTGCGGTCGCTGGGCGTGAAGATGATCGGCTACGACCCGGCGGTGCACCACACCGCGCCGATCTGGCAGCGGCTGCAGGTGCAGCCCGTGAGCGCCCGCGAGCTGATGGCCAACGCCGACGCGGTCTGCGTCACCGTGCTGTACGCCTCGCGCTACCGCGGCCTGATCAACGAGCAGATGCTCGCGCACTGCAAGCCCGGGCAGATCTGGGTCGGCACGACGCGCTCGCAGCTGTTCGAAGCGCAGGCGCTGTCCGAGGCGCTGCAGGACGGCCGCATCCAGGCCTGCATGCTCGACGGCGCGGAAGAAGGCTTCGCCAGCAAGGGCACGCCGCTGCATGCACTGGAAAACCTGTACCTGACGCCGCGGCTGGGCGCGCACACGCACCAGGCGCGCCTGCGCGCCAGCTGGTACGTGGCCCACCGCATCCACGAGACGCTGACCATGCCGCGCAACACGGCGTTCGACGAAGTGAGAAGCGTACCGGCGCCGCTGTAGTTCCTCCGCACTGTGCGGGCTGAGCCCAACCACCGTTCAGGCTGAGCCCACCACCGTGCGGGCTGAGTCCAACCACCGTTCGGGCTGAGCCCAATCACCGTTCGGGCTGAGTCCAACCACCGTTCGGGCTGAGCCTGTCGAAGCCTTGCACCCCGGCCCTTCGACAAGCTCAGGGCGAACGGAGAGGAAGCCCAGGGCTTGGCGAAGGGTCGAAGCCCGCTGCGGGAAAACACGGAGCGGCGTCGCGCTACTTCTGGTTACATTACGCGCTTTGCTCCACGCACCGCGCGGTTCGCGGCTGCGGCAGGAAGTCGAAGAAGGAGTCGCAGTGATGTCCAGAGTCGTGCTGGCCTCGTTGGCCATGGCCGGTTGCGTGGTTCTTGCCGGCTGCGGCGGCGGCTCCGAGGACAAGGCGGCACAGGCCTTCGCGCAGCCGCTGCGCAAGCCCGCGCCCGAGCTGTGCTCCAAGGGGCAGCACGACACGCAGGCGGTGCGCTATCGTTCGCTGGATGGCGTGTGCACGGCGCTGTTCGCCCCGATGGCCGATCCGCCGGCGCAGCAGCCGTCCGCCGCGGAAGGCGCGCCGCAGCGCGCGGCGCATGCGCCCTTCACCTGGTCCTCGTTCCTGGCGTGGGCGAGCAGCGCCTATCCGCAGCTGTTCGCCGGGAGCTTCGAGGACGGGGTGGCCGGCCAGTACAGCTATCGCTATTGGCCGCAGACCGACCACTACCTCGCGGTCGCGGGCGGCGAGTCGCTGTACGCACTGGGGCCGGCCACCGACTGGGAGATCGTCTACATCGGCCGCCTGAGCGCGTTGCTGTGCTTCGTCTACCCGGCCAACTGCGCCGCGGCTTCCACGGACATTCCCGGCAACGCTACCACCGGCGCGACGCTGGCCGTCGGCGCTGCGGCGACCAGCACGATCGAAACGCAGGACGACCAGGACTGGTTCGCGGTGGACCTGGTGGCCGGCGTGACCTACACCTTCCGCATGGAGGGCGCGAGTACCGCCAAGGGCACCTTGCGCGATCCCTCGCTCGGCCTGTACAGCGCGGCCGGCACCAGGGTGGCGTCCAACGACGACGTCAGCTACCCCTCCAACCTGAACTCGCAGTTCCAGTACGCGCCGACGACCAGCGGGCGCTACTACGTCGCGGCCGGCGCCTACCAGTCCACCGGGACCTACGAGGTGTCGGTGTCTTCGTCCGGCACGGGGACGGGCACCGGTGGCACGGGAACGGGCGGTTCCGGCGGCACCGGCGGCACCGACATCCGCGGTGACGCGGCCACCACCGCCTGGCTGGGTTTCCCGTCGGTGGCGACCAGCACCATCGAGCGCTCGGACGACCAGGACTGGTTCGCGGTGGACCTGGCGGCCGGCGTGACCTACACCTTCCTGCTCGAAGGCGCCAGCACCGGCAAGGGGACGCTGTCCGATCCCTACCTGCGGCTGCACAACGCGGCCGGCGGCGTGGTGGCCAGCAACGACGACGTCAGCTACCCGTCGAACCTGAACGCGCGCATCCAGTACACCGCCACCGCCGGCGGTCGCTACTACGTCGCGGCCTCGGCCTACCAGTCCACCGGCAGCTATCAGCTGTCGGCGTCTTCGTCCGGCACGGGCACGGGCGGGACTGGCACCGGCGGCACTGGCACGGGGGGCACGGGCACCGGCGGAACTGATGGCACTGGCACGGGAGGCACGGGCACGGGTGGCACGGTGACGACCAGGCGGCTGACGACCAGCACCAGCGGCACCGGACAGGGCACGATCAGCCCGGCGTCCGGCACCACCTATGCGCCGGGCGCCATCGTCGACGTCTATGCGCAGCCGCAGTTCTTCTCGGAGTTCGCCGGTTGGACCTCGCTGTCGACGGCCTGCGCCGGCACGCGCAACGGCTGCCGCCTGACCATGGACCGCGACCACAGCATGCAGGCACGGTTCGAGCCGGCGATGTTCGTGACCAGCTTCGATACCGGGTACTCGAACTCGCTGGCCAACGGCTGCAACTGGCAGGTGACCTGGACCGGCACCCGGATCGAGCTGACCTACCGGCTGTCCAACGGCAGCTACGTGGGCCGCATCCGCATCAAGGGCCGGCGCCAGGCGGTCGTGACGCGGGAGTATCCCGGCTGGAACTGCTCCGGATCGGACAACAACACGGACCTGAGCTTCGACATCGGCACGCAGCAGGCCGGTGCCGGCGCGTACGCGCGGGTGCGCTCGTTCGACGGCGCCGGCGACGAGTACCTGACGCTGAGCACCGGCGGCCTGCCCGGCCCCAACGGCGCGGCGGCCGGCTTCGTGCCGGGCCAGATCAGCCTGCAGTACACGGGAACCAACCGTTCCGGCAGCACGACGCTGCCCGTGATCGTGCTGACGCGGCTGCTCCCGCAGTAGGCGCAGCAGGCGCTCCCGTTCGGGCTGAGCCTGTCGAAGCCCCTGCTGCGTGCATACCGGCCCTTCGACAAGCTCAGGGCGAACGGCTTGGAGCCCGCCCCGCTGGGTCGCAACTCACCCCAGCCGCTTCAACTGGTCCTGCAGCTTGCCCAGCGCTCCGACCCCGATTGCGGTGGTTGAGCGGCGAGGTCAGTCCGTCTCCGGCCGCCCCGCCGTAGGCGCAGCAGGAGTGCCCGTTCGGGCTGAGCCTGTCGAAGCCCCTGCCGCGTGCATACCGGCCCTTCGACAAGCTCAGGGCGAACGGCTTGGAGCCCGCCCCGCTGGGTCGTAGCTCACCCCAGCCGCTTCAACTGGTCCTGCAGCTTGCCCAGCGTCTGCGCGAACTGCGCGATGCGGCTGCGCTCCTGCTCGATCACCGCGGGCGGGGCCTTGGCGACGAAGGCTTCATTGGCCAGCTTGCCGTTGGCCTTGGCCAGTTCGCCTTGCAGGCGCGCCACTTCCTTGCCCAGGCGCGCGCGCTCGGCGGCGACGTCGATCTCCATGTGCAGGCACAGGCGCGCGTCGCCGACCACGGCCACCGGCGCGGCCTGGCTGGCGGCGGCCCAGGCGGCCTCGTCGTCGAACACCTTCACTTCGCTCAGCTTGGCCAACGCCTGCAGCACCGGCGCGGCCCGGCGCATGAAGGCGGCGTCGCCCAGCACATAGGCCGGCAGGCGGGTCGAGGGCGACACGTTCATCTCGCCGCGCAGGGCGCGGCAGGCGTCGACCACCTGCTTCAGGTGCTCGATCGCGGCCTCGGCCTGCGGATCGATGCTGGCGTCCTGTGCCTGCGGATAGGGCGCGACCGCCACCGACTCGCCCGCCTTGCCGGCGACCGGCGCCACCTTCTGCCACAGCTCCTCGGTGATGAAGGGGATCACCGGATGCGCGAGGCGCAGGATCGCCTCCAGCACGCGCATCAGCGTGCGCCGCGTGCCGCGCTGCTGCGCGTCGTCGCCGCCCTGGATCTGCACCTTGGCGATCTCGAGGTACCAGTCGCAGAACTCGTCCCAGACGAACTGGTAGATCGCGCCGGCGACGTTGTCCAGGCGGTAGGTCTCGAAGCCGTCGGCGACCTGCGCGTCCGCGCGCTGCAGCCGCGAGACGATCCACCGGTCGGCGTCGGTGAAGGTCGCACCCTGCTCCGCGAGGTCATGGCCCTCGCAGTTCATCAGCGCGAAGCGGGTGGCGTTCCAGAGCTTGTTGCAGAAGTTGCGGTAGCCCTCGCAGCGCTTGGGATCGAAATTGATGTTGCGCCCCAGCGTGGCCAGCGACGCGAACGTGAAGCGAAGCGCGTCGGCGCCGAAGGCCGGAATGCCTTCGGGGAATTCCTTCTGCGTGTTCTTGCGCACCAGCGGCGCGGTCTCGGGCTTGCGCAGGCCGGTGGTGCGTTTGTCCAGCAGCGGGGCCAGCGCGATGCCGTCGATCAGGTCGACCGGGTCGAGCACGTTGCCCTCGGACTTGCTCATCTTCTTGCCGTGCGAGTCGCGCACCAGGCCGTGGATGTAGACGTGCCGGAACGGCACCTGCCCGGTGAAGTGCGTCGTCATCATGATCATCCGGGCGACCCAGAAGAAGATGATGTCGTAGCCGGTGACCAGCACCGAGGAGGGAAGGTACAGGTCGAGGTCGTTCAATCCCCGTTCGCCCTCAGCTTGTCGAAGGGCTTCGACGGGCTCAGCCCGAACGGCGGTGGGGCGAACGGCGTCGGGCCAGCCCAGCGTGGAGAAGGGCACCAGCGCCGACGAATACCAGGTGTCCAGCACGTCCGGATCGCGCGTGAGCGTCCTGCCCGGCGCCTTGGCCTGCGCCTCGGCTTCGTTGCGCGCCACGTAGACGTTGCCCTGCTCGTCGTACCAGGCCGGGATCTGGTGCCCCCACCAGAGCTGGCGCGAGATGCACCAGTCCTGGATGTTGTTCATCCACTGGTTGTAGGTGTTGACCCAGTTCTCCGGCACGAAGGTGACGGCGCCGGATTGCACCGCGTCGATGGCCTTCTGCGCGATCGACTTGCCCGTGGGGTCCTGCTCGCTGACCTTCGTCATGGCGACGAACCACTGGTCGGTGAGCATCGGCTCGACGATCTGGCCGGTGCGGGCGCAGCGCGGCACCATGAGCTTGTGCTTCTTCGTCTCGGCCAGCAGGCCCTGCGCCTGCAGGTCGGCCACGACAGCCTTGCGCGCGTCGAAACGGTCCATGCCGCGATATTTCGCGGGGCCGTTCTCGTTGATCTTCGCGTCCAGCGTCAGCACGCCGATGATCGGCAGCTGGTGGCGCTGGCCGACCGCGTAGTCGTTGGCGTCGTGGGCCGGCGTGACCTTCACCACGCCGGTGCCGAACTCGCGGTCGACGTATTCGTCGGCGATCACCGGGATGTCGCGGTCGCACAGCGGCAGCTTCACGCGCTTGCCGATCAGGTGCCGGTAGCGCTCGTCCTCGGGATGCACCATCACGGCGACGTCGCCGAGCATGGTCTCGGGACGGGTGGTGGCGACGGTGAGATCGCCATTCCCGTCGGCCAGCGGATAGCGGATGTGCCAGAGGAAGCCTTCTTCCTCCTCGCTCTCCACTTCCAGGTCGCTGACCGCGGTCTTGAGTTCCGGGTCCCAGTTGACCAGCCGCTTGCCGCGGTAGATCAGGCCCTGCTCGTAGAGCCGCACGAAGGTGTCGGTGACGACCGGCGAGAGCTTGTCGTCCATCGTGAAGTACTCGCGCGACCAGTCCACGCTGTCGCCCATGCGTCGCATCTGCGTGGTGATGGTGTTGCCGGACTTTTCCTTCCACTCCCACACCTTGGCCACGAAGTTCTTGCGGCCCAGGGCGTGGCGCGACAGGCCCTGCTCCTGCAGCTGGCGCTCCACGACGATCTGGGTGGCGATGCCGGCGTGGTCGGTGCCGGGGATCCAGGCCGTGTTGAACCCGCGCATCCGGTGGTAGCGCGTCAGGCTGTCCATGATGGTCTGGTTGAACGCGTGCCCCATGTGCAGCGTGCCGGTGACGTTGGGCGGCGGCAGCTGGATCGCGAACGAAGGCTCGCCGGCCTTGGCCTCGCCGGTGCCGCGATGCCCCCCGCGCCCGTAGCCGCGCTGCTCCCACAGCGGTCCCCAGGTGGCTTCGATGGCGGCGGGTTCGAAGGACTTCGACAGGCTGTCGAGGCCGGGCTGGGATACGGTGGTCATGTCAAATGGGGTCAGATTCCAATTTCCCTTCAGATAATTGGAATCTGACCCCGATTGTTGGAGCTTGGGGTTCGATTTTACCGAAGGAGGGGGCCGCCTCGCGGGGCGCTGGAGGCCAGCAGCGCCTTGTTGCTGTCGACCAGGTCGACCCGCAGCACGTGGGCGATGAGCTGGCCCGCGCCGGGGCCGATGGCCGCGTCCTGCACGAACAGCGACACGCGCAGCGATCCGGTGAGCGCCAGCGGCGTGCCGGTGCGCAACTGCTCGATCCGGCGGGCCGTGGCGTCGTCCTCGACCTTCAGCAGCGCGAAGTCGGCGCCGTTGGAGAACGCCAGCGAATAGTCGGCGGCGGTGCGCGCCAGGTCGACGCCGCGCATGAAGGTGATCCGGTCGTCCGCGCCCAGCCCCTGCAGCGGGAAGCCCTTGCGGAACACGTCGTAGGGCCCCAGCGCGGCGCTGGCCTGCACCACCCGGTAGCGCAGCCGCGGGTCGGCCGCGATGCGGCGGGCACCCTCGGCGATCTGCGCGGCCACCTGCGCGACCGCCTGCTGGCGCCTGGGCTCGTCGTGCTGCGACCTGATCGCCGGCGCGTCCGCCGTCTCCTTGGCCGCATCGACCGGTGCGCCCGTGAGGGCATGGAACAGTTCCGCCAGGTCGCGCCGCGAGGCGATGGCCTGGGTCGCGAAGGATTCGGGCGTGACGGCGGGGTCTGGCTGCGCCAGGGCTGGGCGGGCGGGCGGCGCCGGCTCGGCGGCGGGGGACCTGCCGGCGGCGTTGGCCTCGGACAGCAGGTCGCCGCGATCCGCGAAGCAGCCCCCCAGCAACGACAACGACAGACAGGCGGGCAACAGCCAGCGCATTCGGACACCTCCCCTGCAGATGCGCGGGACTTCGGCTGGTCCCGCGGACCGCTCATTGTGCCGCCTCGGCGGGTCGTGCCCCTCAGTGTCTTTCCTGACCGACCGTGACGGACGGTCCTCGGCGCCGCGAGCGCCGGCGAGACATCGGGGTCGCAGCGCAATTTCGCTCACCACCGCGCTCTCCGGCGACGTGATCGTCCTGAATTCCGATCCGACCCCGATTACTCGTGCGGTCCCCTATCGCAGGTCGCCGGCCAGGGAGGCCAGGGCTTCGGGGGCGATCGCCACGTGCGCCGGGTAGTTGCGATGGTCGCATCCGAGCTTGACGCCGGCGCCGGCCCGGATGGCGGCCAGCGCCGCCGGCGGGAACTCGAAGCGCAGGAAGTGCACCGCCGAAGTCTTCTCCTCGTTCTCGCGGTCCAGGTCCTCGTCGGCGATGGCGTAGATGCGCGGATGGCCCTCCACCTCGACGAACATGCGGTCCTCGACGCCGATCAGGCGGGCCAGCTCGCGGTGGCGCTCGTTGACGTCGGGGTACTCGATCATCATCGTCGCCTTCCAGTTGGTGCCGTCCGGCGCCAGCGTGGCGTAGGTCTCCAGTTCGTGCTGGATCGCGTCCTCCTCGAAGATCTTCTCGATGCGCAGCATCTCCTGGATCTGGTAGCGGATGGTCTGCTCGTCCTCGAACTGCAGCGTGACGTGGTCGCCCAGCGGCACGCTGCGCAGCTTGCGGTGCGCGATGACCTCGGGCTTGTGCGTCTTGCGCCAGGTGCTGTACGCCTCCAGCGTCATCAGGCTGTCGCGGGTGATCTTGCCGGTGAGTTGCATGGTTACTCCAATCCATACGCCTTGCGCAGCAGCGTGAGCGGATGCGCCAGCTTCGGCTCGCCCAACTGGTTGCGCTCGAAGCCCTGCTCGATGTGGTGGCCGCCCAGCGGGCAGTCGGAGCTGATGTAGTCGGGCAGGCCGCCTTGCGGATGCTCCGCCATCCGCTTGAACAGCGGCTTGCCGATCTTCATCGACATCTCGTGGCCGTGCTTCTTGACGCCGTAGGTGCCGGCATGGCCCGAACAGCGCTCCACGGTCTGCACCGAGGTCTGCGGAATCATCTTGAGCAGTTCCTCGGTCTTGCGTCCTATGTTCTGCACGCGCCCGTGGCACGGCACGTGGTAGCTCACCTTGCCCAGCGGCTGCGAGAAATCGGTCTTGAGCAGCCCGTCGCGCTGGCGCGCCGCCAGGTATTCGAACGGATCCCACATCGCCTCGCGCACCGCCTGCACGTCGGCGTCGTCGGGATACATCAGCGGCAGTTCCTGCTTGAACATCAGTGTGCAACTGGGCACCGCGCTCAGGATGGCGCAGCCCTCGCGGGCGTATTTCGCGAGCACCGGGATGTTGGCTTCCTTGGCGCGGTTCACCGATTCGAGGTCGCCGATCTCCAGCTTGGGCATGCCGCAGCACTTCTCCTTGTGCACCAGCTGGTACGGGATCTCGTTGTGGCGCAGCACCGCCAGCAGGTCATGACCGATGCCGGGCTCGTTGTAGTTGATGTAGCAGGTCGAGAAGATGGCGACCTTGCCCGGCGTGCGCGCGCCGTCCTTCACCGCGAACTCCTGCGACTTGGGGGCGCCCGAACGGAACTTGCGGGTGGCCAGGTCGGGCAGCCAGGCCTCGCGGTCCACGCCCAGCACCTTCTCCAGCGCGGCGCGCGCCGGCCTGGTGTGGTTCAAGGCGTTGGCCGCCTGCACCACGATCGGGATGCCGGCCAGCTTGCCGTGCACGTCGGTGGCCGCCAGCAGGCTGTCGCGCGGCGACACCGCGCCGCTGGCGAACTTGATCGCCTTGGCGCGCAGCATGGTGTGCGGGAAGTCCACGTTCCATTCGTGCGGCGGCACGTACGGGCACTTGGTCATGTAGCACAGGTCGCACAGGTAGCAGTGGTCGATCACCTTCCAGTAGTCGGCCCGCGCCACGCCGTCGATTTCGCCTGAGGGGCCGGCGTCGACCAGGTCGAACAGGCTCGGGAACGCGCCGCACAGGCTGACGCAGCGCCGGCAGCCGTGGCAGATGCCGAAGATGCGTTGCACCTCGTCGAACGCCTTTTCTTCGTCGTAGTACCCGCGATTGCGCCAGTCGACGGGATGGCGGGTGGGCGCTTCGAGACTGCCTTCGCGTGCGGCCATGGTGCTGTTCTCTTTGTTGAAGGGCTCGGGTGAGGGCAGGCCCCTCACCCCAGCCCTCCCCGGAGGGGGAGGGAGTCGGATGCGGCCCTCGTCAGAGGGCCGGTGCCGGTCAGTCGACCAGCTCGTTCAGCGCCTTGGTGTAGCGGTTGGCGTGCGAGCGCTCGGCCTTGGCCAGGGTCTCGAACCAGTCGGCGATCTCGTCGAAGCCTTCGTCGCGCGCCGTGCGGGCCATGCCCGGGTACATGTCGGTGTACTCGTGGGTCTCGCCGGCGACGGCCGCATGCAGGTTCTCGCGCGTGCGGCCGATCGGCAGGCCGGTGGCCGGGTCGCCGCACTGCTCGAGCCACTCCAGGTGGCCGTGTGCATGGCCGGTCTCGCCTTCGGCCGTGGAGCGGAACAGCGCCGCCACGTCGTTCTGGCCCTCGACGTCCGCCTTGTTCGCGAAATACAGGTAGCGACGGTTGGCCTGGGACTCGCCCGCGAACGCGGCCTTCAGGTTGTCTTCCGTCTTGGAGCCCTTGAGTGCTGCCATGGTGTGACCTCTCCTTGTGGTTGCAGTGACCGGCAACCCGGCGCCTCCCTAGGTGCCGGGACCGAACGAAGATTAGACGCGCGGGCATGACCCGTCTAATTGGATGGATTTATCCGATTGATAGTCATTAACTATCGATGCGATTGAAATCATTGTGCCGGTGGATGCCGCGCGGCGCCTGTCGCCGAGCGGGAAGGCGGCTTAGGATGAGGGCGACTCATGGCGCATGAGTAATAGCAGGAGACTTTCGATGGCCGCAGTCCAGCCGCCGGGCGCGATGCCCGCGCCGCCCCCGATCCAGCAGCTGCACCACTTCGCCTGGCGGGCGCGCGACGCCGAGGAGACGCGGCGGTTCTACGAGGACATCCTGGGGTTGCCGCTGTACCACATCATCCAGAGCGACCGCGTGCCCAGCACCGGCGAGTACTGCCCCTACACGCACTTCTTCTTCCGGCTGCAGGACGGCTCGTTCATCGCCTTCTTCGACCTGGGCGACGACGTGAAATGCGAGCCGTCACCCAATACGCCGCCGTGGGTCAACCACATCTCGTTCCGGGTCGACTCGGTGCAGGCGCTGCTGGACATGAAGGCCCGGCTGGAAGCGCACGGCGTCGAGGTGCTGGGCGTGACCGACCACCACATCTTCCACAGCATCTACTTCTTCGACCCGAACGGCATCCGGCTGGAGCTGACGGCGCAGCTGGCCGACGAGTTCCAGATGCTGCAGGAAAGCCGCACGGCGCGCGCACGGCTGGACGAATGGACCGCGCGCAAGGAACAGTGGCGCCGCGAGCGCGCCGCCGGCCGCACCGACCAGCCGCTCAAGCCGCAGCGCAACGACCGGCCCGAGGCCGGCCAGCGACAATAGCCGGGCCCGCCGTCGCGGCGGCACAGGAGGACAACACATGCCGGCCGAGTACGCGCGCACGCCCGCTGCCAGTGGCTACGAATTCGCCGAGGGCAGCGGCTACCCGCTGCCCGAATACCCGTTCGAGGCGCCGCCGGAGATCGCCAGCGGCCAGGTGAGCCACCACCCGATCGTGATCGTGGGCGCCGGGCTGGCCGGCCTGACCATGGCCTGCTCGCTGGCCCGCTACGGCGTGCCGGCGGTGCTGCTGGACGAGGACAACACGGTGGGCGCCCGGGGCGCGTCCTCGCGCGGCATCTGCTACACGCAGCGCTCGCTGGAAATCTTCCAGCGGCTGGGCGTGTACGAGCGGATCGCGGCCAAGGGCATCCAGTGGAGCGTGGGCCGCACCTTCGCCGGCGCCGACGAGGTCTATTCCTTCGACCTGCGCCAGCAGAGCAACTACAGCCTGTCGAGCCAGCCGCCGTTCATCAACATCCAGCAGTTCTACGTCGAGGGCTACCTGGTGGAGCGGCTGGCGCAGCTGGGCCACGTGCAACTGCGCTGGTGCAACCGCGTCACGGCGTTCCGCCAGGACGGCGAATGCGCGACGCTGACCATCGCGACGCCGGCCGGCGAGTACCGCATGCGGGCCGATCACGTGATCGACGCCACCGGCGCGCACAGCCCGTTCCGCGGCTGGGTCGGCGCATCGGTGACGGCGCGCCAGGGCGACGACCGCTGGTGCATCGCCGACGTGCGCTTCTCCAGGCGTCCGCCGGTGGAACGCCACACCTGGATCGAGGCGCCGTTCAACGAGAACCGGGCGGTGTGGCAGCACCTCATGGCCGACGACGTGTGGCGCATCGACTACCAGATGGCGCCCGATGCCGACCCGGCGCAGGTCAGCCGCGAATCGGTGGTGCGCGAGCGCCTGGCGCGCCAGTTCGGCGCCGACTGCGAGGTCGAGATCGTGTGGGTCGGTCCCTATGCCTACCGCAGTGAATGCGTCGACCGCCTGCGGCACGGGCGGGTGTTCTTCATGGGCGACGCCGCCAAGGTGGTGAGCCCGTTCGGCGCGCGCGGCGGCAACACGGGCGTGTCGGATGCCGACAACCTGGCCTGGAAGCTGGCGGCGGTGATGAAGGGCCGGGCCGACCCGGCCCTGCTGGACAGCTACCACCAGGAGCGGCACGAGGCGGCGCTGCAGAACGTGCAGGTCACCAACCGCACCTCCACCTTCCTGCGGCCCAGGCCGGGGCCGCAGAAGCTGTTCCGCGACGCCGTGATCGGCCTGGCGCGGCAATACGCGTTTGCCCGGCCCCTGGTGAACACCGGCCGCATGGCGATCGCCAACCCGTACACCCGGTCGGCCGCCTGCGATCGAACCGGCGGCCAGCCGGTGCAGAACGTGAGCTTCGGCTGGCCCGACGGCTCGCCGGGCAGCGTCAACGACCTGCTCAGCTGGGCCGACGGGCGGCTGTTGCTGCTGGTGTTCGGCGACGCCGGTGGCGAGGCGCTGCGGCGCCTGGCGGCCCTGACCGAATCGATGCCGGTGCGCGCCGTGCAGGTGGTCGGCACCGAGGACCTGCCGCTGGCGGCCGAGCACGTGCTGGATCCCAAGGGCCACCTGCAGGGCGCCTGCCATGTGTTCGGCCACGCCTGGGCGCTGGTGCGCCCCGACAGCTACGTGGCCGCGACCGGCGAGAGCATCGACACCACGCTGGTGCACGCGATCGGCCGCGCCCTGGGTCTGCAGGACGAGGCGGCGCGGCCGCCGGCGCAGGTGCATGGCGCGCGGGTGGGCGCCGAGCCGCCGTCGTTCGAGGCGCCGCGCGAGGAGGCCGCGTGATGATGAAGACGAACTTCCATTTCCAGGACGGCGACGGCTTCTACGAGCAGCTGCTGCAGGCGCACGAGGGCCTGACCCGCGAGCAGTCGGACCTGCTCAATGCCCGCCTGATCATCCTGCTGGCCAACCAGGTCGGCGACGCCAAGGTGCTCAAGGAGTGCATCGAGGCCGCCAGGTCCTGAAGCCTCGCGGCTGCGCTGCTGCACTGCAAGCAGCGCAGCCGTTCACCGCGGTCCCGGCTGCAGCATCGCCTTGAGCAACGCGCCCAGGCGATTGGCGCCACGCGACCACCAGCGCGGCGCCGGCGCATCGTGCGTCCCGAAGGGCAGCCAGGTATCGTCGGCGTACTCGTGCAGGTCGAGCGTCGAGCGCGATCCGACGTCCGTCGCATGCGCTGCCATCCAGCTCGCGCCCGCCTCGCGGCCGAGCGCGAACAGCTCGCGGATCACGCCCGCGTCCGCCGAAGCCCGGCTCGACTGGGGAAACCGCTGCAGCTCGTCGCCGCCGCCGATGCGGTGCAGGCGGATCGAGCGGCTGGCGGGCAGCACGCCGAGCTCGGCCAGCCGGTTCACGTGGGCCACCACGCGCACCTGCGACAGCAGGCTCGCATTGAAACCGAGCTCGCAGGCACGCTGCTGTACGTCGTGGACCGTCTCGGGCACCGCCGAACTCAGCGGGTTGATCTGCACCAGCAGCACGTCCGCGGGGCCGTCCAGGTCCAGGAACGGCGACAGCGGGGGGTTCACCGAATAGCCGCCGTCCCAATAGGCCTCGCCGTCGATGACGACGGTCGGAAAGAGCGTCGGCAGGCAGGTCGACGCGAGCACCGCCTCGAGGCTCACCGCCTCGGCGGAAAAGACCTTCGCTCCGCCGCTGCGCACATGGGTGGCCCCCACGTGGACCACCGGAGCGCCCGGTGCGCGCAGGGCTGCGAAATCGACATGCTGCTGCAGCAGACCTCTCAGCGGATGGAAGGGCAGCGCCGGCCCGCTCGGCCATCCGATCAGCGAGGCCGCGCTGCTCCAGGTCGCCAGCCACTGCCGCTGGGCGGCGTAGGCGCCCAGGCCGATCACCTCTTCCCAGATCGCTCGCAGCGCCTCGCGCGCCCCGGCCCGGCCGTCACCGCCGCCGCGGGACGCGACCGACCAGCCGCTGGCGAAGGCGACCGCATTCAAGGCGCCGGCGCTGGAGCCGCTGAGTACGGGAAAGACGGCATCGCGCTGCTCCAGCAGCGCATCGAGCACGCCCCAGGTGAACGCGCCGTGCGAGCCGCCGCCTTGAAGAGCCAGATGAAGCGGTTTCATTGCCATTGCGCCAGCACAACGCGTGCCCGCCCTCAGGTGATGACCTGGAGCGCCCGGCGCATCTTTGTCCTTCCTCTCTGCCGGAAGGCGCAGACTAGATGCTTCGTGTGACGGCACCGTGACGCGGCGGCAGGGGCCTATTCCCAGAACGCCTCAGCCCCCTTGAGCTTGCGCAGCGCCCGGCGGCAGGCCTTGGCCTCGTCCGCCCGGCGCTGCGCAAGCCATTGCACGCCAAAGAGCGCCCCTGGGTCGCTGCCCGCGAGTTCCTCGTACAGCGCCTGCGCCATCACCTGGTCGTTGTACTCGCCGATCACGTCCTGCGCGGGCTTGAGCGCGGCGACGAAATCCTCGACCTTGCCGGCCGAGTAGAGCGGCGCAGCGAATTCGGCGAGGTAGCGCAGCCGCTTGAGGCGCTTTCGCACGCGGTGCTGCTGGTCCAGCCGCAGGCGGGTGAACTGGGCGCCGTCCCGCGTCACCTGCCGGTGCAGCTTGCCGAGCCGCGCGCGCAGCAGGCGTTTGATCTTGGTGTCCTTCCTTCCCCGCCGGGCGTCGCCGGCCAGCAGCAGCACGAACAAGGCGTCCTGGAACGGCGCGCCGCGCACCAGTTCGCCGGGGTCGCCCGCCGCATGGAAGCCGGCCGGGATGCGCAGGGGGCGCCCGCCCGCGGCTTCCACCAGCGGCGCGATGCTGCGCAACACGTGGTTGCGGTCACGGTGTGTCCCGAGGTCGCGGAACACGTCGACCAGCGCCGGCTCGACCTCGGCGCGCACGTTCGCGGGGAAGGACAGGTGCCGCAGCGCCGTGCGCAGCCGCCGCACGCCCACGCGCAACTGGTGCACGTGTTCGTCGGCCTGACTGCCGGCGGCGATTTCGCCGGCATTGGACAACACCTGGTCCAGGCAGGCGTCCAGCACGGCGGCGGTGAACCCGGCTGGTGCGGCCTTGGGCGGCAGGCTGGGCGGCCTGGCGCCGAGCGCCGTGCCGTGAAGCGCGCCCGTCGCCAGGCGCGCGCCGCGGGCCGCCTTGCTCGCCGTACTGATCCACAGACCCCAGCGACCGCGCCAGCGCCTGGCGAGTGCCAGCAGATCGCGTTCGCATCCGTGGACGAGCTCCAGCTCCAGTTCGCGCAGCGGGCGCGTGCGACCCAGGGCAAGCAGCTCGCCCTCGTCGAGCGCAATTTCGATCACGGAGCCGCCATGCACTACCTGCTGCAGGCGCCGCAGCACCCGGACTTCGAACGCCGGTGGCAGCATGGGCAAGGGGGCATTGCCGGTCAGCGACAGGGCCTGACGCAACAGATCCTGCGCCGCGGCGTGCAATTGCGGGTCGGCGGGCGGGGCGGCGCCATCCTCGGTCACCGGGCCGAGCGTGACGCTGTCTTCCAGCCGCTCGAAGATGCTGCCGCGCGCGGCCTTGAGGGTCTGGACCCAGCGGCCATCCTCGCTGCGCACGCGCAGCGAGATCCCCGCTGCGGCCAGGGCCTGGTCCGTGGTGTCGTGGTAGATCGCGCGCAGCGCGAGCCGGCGCGATTCGGGTCCCGACATCTCGGCCACGAGGCCGTCCCACGCATACGGGGGGACCTCGAGCTTGATCTCGCGCTCGACCGCCCCGCCGGAGCGGATGTGCTTGTGCCGCGCCGCGGGAACGCCGCGATGGGCCCGCTGGCGACGGCGCGCGAGTTCCTTACCGCGTGCCATGCCGGCACTGTGCGAGGGCGCCCGCCCGCGGTCAAGCACATCGTGCGAGGCCGGCGGCGCGCTTGCCGGGCGGCGTCAGTCCGCCGGGCCGAAGCGGTCGACGCGGTCGGTGATGATCGCGTCGGTGCCCAGCGTCCACAGGTGGCGCGCGATCCACTCGTCGTTGACGGTGTAGCTCAGGCAGCGCATGCCGGCCGCGTGCACCTGCGCCACCGTGCTCGCGTTCCACAGCGCGTAGTGGCAGACCACGGCCACGCAATCGAGCTGGCGCGCGAAGGCGAGCCAGCCGTCCCACAGCGTGTCCAACAGCAGGCCGCGGGGCAACGCGGGCGCCGCAGCCTGCGCCCCGGCCAGCGATTCGGGCCGGAAGGAGGTCAGCAGCGGCGGGGCCGCCGCATCGGCGAACAGGCGCGCAGCTTCGCGGGCCACCACCTCGCCGGTGTGCCGTTCGACGCCCGGCGTCGGCTTGATCTCGATGTTGAGGAAAAATCCGTTGTGCCGGCAGAACCGCGCCAGCGCCTCCAGCGTCGCCAGCGGCTCGCCGGCGCAGGCGCGCGAATGCCAGCTGCCGGCGTCCAGCCGCGACAGCTCGCTCCATGGCAGCGAGCCTGCCACGCCGGCGCCGTTGGTGGTGCGCTCCAGCGTCGCGTCGTGCAGCAGGAAGGGCACGCCGTCGGCGGACAGCTTGGCGTCGCACTCGAACATGCGCCAGCCGTGGCTGGCACCCACCCGGAACGCCGCCAGCGTGTTCTCCGGCGCCAGCGTGCCGGCGCCGCGGTGCGCCACCCAGCGCGGATACGGCCACGGCTTCATCATGCCGCGGCGCTCATGCCGCGAGCCGCTTGCCGCTGGCCGCGTCGAACCAGTGCACGCGGTCCTCGCGCGGGCGCACGTGGATCGTGCTGTCGGGTGGGGGCGGCGCGACCGGGCCCTCCTCGTGGCGCACGATCACCTGCTCGTCGCCCAGCCGCCCGTAGACCAGGCGCTCGGCACCCAGCAGCTCGGTGGTCTCCACGCGCAGCGCCCAGCCGCTGTCGGCCATGTCCAGGTGTTCGGGCCGGATGCCCATGATGTTGCCGGCGCGGCCCCCGGGCGCGTTCTTCAGCAGGTTCATCGGCGGCGAGCCGATGAAGCTGGCGACGAAGGTGGACGCCGGGCGGTGATACACCTCCTCGGGGCTGCCGAACTGCTCCATCACCCCGGCGTTCATCACCAGCATGCGCTGCGCCAGCGTCATCGCCTCCACCTGGTCGTGGGTGACGAACAGCGAGGTGATGCCCAGCTCGCGGTGCAGCTTCTGGATCTCGATGCGGGTCTGCGCGCGCAGCTTGGCATCCAGGTTGGACAGCGGCTCGTCGAACAGGAACACCTTGGGCTGGCGCACGATGGCGCGGCCCATCGCCACACGCTGGCGCTGGCCGCCCGAGAGCTGGCGCGGCTTGCGGTCCAGCAGCTGCCCCAGCTCCAGGATGCCGGCGGCCTTGTCCACCCGCGCGCGGATCTCGTCGGCCGGCACCTTCTTGATCTTCAGGCCGTAGGCCATGTTCTCGAACACGCTCATGTGCGGGTACAGCGCGTAGTTCTGGAACACCATCGCGATGTCGCGCTCGGCCGGCTCGAGCCGGTTGACCACGCGGCCACCGATGTGGATCTCGCCCTCGGTGATTTCCTCCAGGCCGGCCACCATGCGCAGCAGGGTGGACTTGCCGCAGCCCGACGGCCCGACGATCACGACGAATTCGCCGGTGTCGACCTCGGCGCTGACGCCGTGGATGACCTGCACCGCGTGCTTGCCGGCGCCGTAGCGCTTGACGACGTTGCGAAGGGAGATTGCGGACATCTTATTTTTCGGAGTCGACCAGGCCCTTGACGAACCACTTCTGCATCAGCAACACGACGAGCGCCGGCGGCAGCATGGCCAGGATTGCCGTCGCCATCACCACGTTCCACTCGTTGGCGGCGTCGCCGCCGGCGATCATGCGCTTGATGCCGATCACCACCGGGTACATGTCCTCGGTGGTGGTGGCCAGCAGCGGCCAGAGGTACTGGTTCCAGCCGTAGATGAACTGGATCACGAACAGCGCAGCGATCGAGGTGCGCGACAGCGGCACCAGGATGTCCTTGAAGAAGCGCATCGGCCCGGCGCCATCCACCCGCGCCGCCTCCACCAGTTCGTCGGGCACCGTCAGGAAGAACTGGCGGAACAGGAAGGTGGCGGTGGCCGAGGCGATCAGCGGCACCGTCAGGCCGGCGTAGGTGTTGAGCATCCCCAGGTCGGACACCACCTTGTAGGTGGGCATGATCCGCACCTCCACCGGCAGCATCAGCGTCACGAAGATGGCCCAGAAGAAGAAGTTCTTCAGCGGGAAGCGGAAGTAGACGATGGCGAAGGCCGACAGCAGGGAGATCGCGATCTTGCCGATGGTGATGATCAGCGCCGTCATCAGGCTCACGAACAGCATCCGGCCGGCGGGAGCGGTGGAGCCGGCGCCGGTGTGGCCGCCGAGCAGCGCGTCGCGGTAGGTCTCGAGCATGTTGCCGCCGGGCAGCAGCGGCATCGGCGCCTGCACGATGTCCTGCGCCGTATGGGTCGACGCGACGAACGCCACGTACAGGGGAAAGGCGACGATGACGACGCCCAGCACCATGACCAGGTGGCTCAGGACGACCAGCGGGCGATTGCGTTCAACCATGCTCGGGCACCATCGCTTCTCAGTACTGGACCTTCTTCTCGACGTAGCGGAACTGGATCACCGTCAGCGCCACCACGATCGCCATCAGGATCACCGACTGCGCCGCCGAGCCGCCCAGGTCGCCGTTCTTGAAGCCGTCGTTGTAGACCTTGTAGACCAGGATCATGGTGTCCTGCCCCGGCCCGCCCTGGGTGGTGGCGTCGACGATGCCGAAGGTGTTGAAGAAGGCGTACACCACGTTGATCACCAGCAGGAAGAACGTCGTGGGCGACAACAAGGGGAACTGGATGGTCCAGAAGCGCCGCCACGGCCCGGCGCCGTCGATGGCAGCGGCCTCGATCAGGCTCTTGGGGATCGACTGCAGGCCGGCCAGGAAGAACAGGAAGTTGTACGAGATGTGGTTCCAGACCGCCGCGATCACGATCAGCGCCACCGCGTGATCGGTGTTGAGCAGGTAGTTCCAGTCGATGCCCAGCCGGCGCAGGCCATAGGCGACGATGCCCAGCGTCGGCGAGAACATGAACAGCCACAGCACGCCGGCCACGGCGGGGGCCACCGCGTAGGGCACGATCAGGAAGGTCTTGTACAGCATCGCGCCGCGCACGATACGGTCGGCGAACACGGCCAGCAGCAGCGACAGGCTGATGCCGAAGAAGGCCACCAGCACCGAGAAGAAGCCGGTGATCTTGAAGGACGCCAGGTAGGCGGGGTCGACGAACAGCGCGCGGAAGTTGTCGAAGCCGACCCATTCGGTCGACATGCCGAAGGTGTCCTGCAGCTGGAAGGACTGCAGCAGGGCCTGTCCGGCCGGCCAGAAGAAGAACAGCGTAATCACGGCGACCTGCGGCGCCAGCAGCAGCCAGGGCAGCCAGGAGGACTGGAACAGGACCCGCTTTTCCATTGCTTGCGTATTCTCGCTCATCAGCGGAGACGAGTTCCTTCGACAAGCTCGGCCCGAACCGGCTTCGACAGGCTCAGCCCGAACGGGCGATGGAAATCCGTTCGCCCTGAGCTTGTCGAAGGGAGCTTGTCGAAGGGAGCTTGTCGAAGGGAGCCTGTGCGCGAACCGACCTACAGCTTGTTCGCTTTCTGGAACTTGTCGAGCTGGTCGTTGCCGCGCTGGATGGCGGCGTCCAGCGCTTCCTTCGGCCCCTTCTTGCCGGTCCAGATCTGCTCGGTTTCCTCGTCGATGATCTGGCGGATCTGGTTGAAGTTGCCCAGGCGGATGCCGCGCGACTTGTCGGTGGTCTTGCGGATCATCTGCGTCACGGCCACGTCGGTGCCGGGGTTCTGCTTGTAGAAGCCGGACTTCTCGGTCAGCTCGAACGCGGCCATGGTGATCGGCAGGTAGCCGGTGCGCTTGTGGCTGGCCGACTGCACCTCGGGCCTGGACAGGTAGTTGAAGAACGAGGCCACGCCCTTGTAGGTCTCGGGCTTCTTGCCGTTCATCACCCACAGGCTGGCGCCGCCGATGATGGTGTTCTGCGGCGCGCCGGGCACGTCGGGGTAGTAGGGCAGGGTGGAGATGCCGTAGGCGAACTTGGCTTCCTTGCTGACGCGGGCGTACAGGCCCGACGAGCCGGTCATCATCGCGCACTCGCCCGAGGGGAAGGTGACGTCGGCCTTGTTGTCGCGGCCCTTGTAGACGAACAGCCCCTGCTTGGCCATGTTGGCCAGGTTCTCGAAGTGCCGCACGTGCAGCGGCGAGTTGATCGCCAGCCGCGCGCCGGTGCCGCCGAAGCCGTTGTTCTGCGTCGCGAACAGCGTGTTGTGCCAGGTCGAGAAGCTCTCCAGCTGGGTCCAGCTGATCCAGCTGGTGGTGAACGGGCACTTGTGGCCGCTCGCCTTCAGCTTGGCCGCCGCCAGCGCCACTTCGGGCCAGGTCTTGGGCGGGGTGTTCGGATCGATGCCGGCCGCCTTGAAGGCGTCCTTGTTGTAATAGAAGATCGTCGTCGAGCTGTTGAACGGGAAGCTGAGCATCTGCCCGCTCGGCGCCGTGTAGTAGCCGGCCACCGCGGGGATGTACACCTTGGGATCGAATTTCGCGCCGCCCGTCGTCATCACTTCGCCGACCGGCTTGACGGCGCCCTTGGCGGCCATCATGGTGGCGGTGCCGACTTCGTACACCTGCAGGATGTCGGGCGCGTTGCCGGCGCGGAACGCGGCCATCGCGGCGGTGAACGATTCCGGATAGGTGCCCTTGTAGGTGGGCACGACCACGTAGTCCTTCTGCGTGGCGTTGTATTCCTTGGCCAGGTCGTTGACCCACTCGCCGAGCGGGCCGCTCATCGAATGCCACCACTGGATCTGGGTCTGAGCATGGCCCGGCAGGGCAAAAGCCATCGCCAGCACGGCGGCGGAAAGTTCAAGCTTCATTCAATTCTCCTTGTGGGAACTGTCGAGTGTACGCACGCTTTGTGACAGTCATTGGAGCGCGCAGCGGCAGGGCGGGCAATCGGGTTTCCCTCGACGGCGCGGCGGCGCCGGCTGCGGGATGGGCCTGCGGGGACCGAGGAATGCTGCGGTGCGGTACCATCTTCCGCCAGCCGCTGCACACCTTCGGCTGACATGCAGCCTCCCCTGCCCGCACGAGACGTGCTCGCCCGAAGGCCACCCGGCCTGCCGGCGGTGCGGGCACTGGCACCGACCGAAGAATGAACGCACCCACCACGCTCAATCACCTGCTGGCCGATGTCGGCGGCGAGGCGCCGCGCCTGCGCGAGATTCCATACAACTACACGTCGTTCTCCGACCGCGAAATCGTCATCCGCCTGCTCGGCGAAGCGGCGTGGCAGGTGCTGAACCAGTTGCGCGAGGAGCGCCGCACCGGCCGCTCGGCGCGCATGCTGTACGAGGTGCTGGGCGACATCTGGGTGGTGCAGCGCAATCCCTACCTGCAGGACGACCTGCTGGACAACCCCAAGCGGCGCGGCCTGCTGGTGGAGGCCTTGCACCACCGGCTGGCCGAGGTGGAGAAGCGACGCACGCCGGACTCCGACCCGCAGCGCGACGCGCTGGTGGGCGGGCTGCTGGCGGCGGCCGGCCGGGCCGTGGATGCGTTCGACCGCGGCTTTCGCGAAGTCGCCGACCTGCGGCGCCAGACGGTGCGCGCGCTGCGCCGGTTCACCGCCCGCGACAACATCAAGTTCGACGGCCTGTCGCGCGTCTCGCACGTCACCGACGCCACCGACTGGCGGGTCGAATACCCGTTCGTCGTGCTCACGCCCGACACCGAGGCCGAGACGGCGGCGCTGGTCAGGGGCTGCATCGAGCTGGGCCTGACCATCATCCCGCGCGGCGGCGGCACCGGCTACACCGGTGGGGCCGTGCCGCTGGACTGGAAGAGCGCCGTCATCAACACCGAGAAGCTGGAGGCGATGACCGAGGTGGAACTGGTGGCGGTTCCCGGCCACGAGCAGCCGGTGGCCACCGTCTGGACCGAGGCCGGCGTGGTGACCCAGCGCGTGTCCGACGCCGCCGAGCGCGGCGGCTACGTGTTCGCCGTCGACCCGACCTCGGCCGAGGCGTCGTGCATCGGCGGCAACATCGCCATGAACGCCGGCGGCAAGAAGGCGGTGCTGTGGGGCACCGCGCTGGACAACCTGGTGTCCTGGCGCATGGTGACGCCGCAGGCGCAGTGGCTGGAGGTCACGCGCCTGGACCACAACCTGGGCAAGATCCACGACGCCGAGGTCGCGCGCTTCGAGCTGCGCTGGTTCGAGGCCGACGGCCGCACGCCGGTGCGCAGCGAGCGGCTGGAGATTGCGGGGCACACCTTCCGCAAGGAAGGCCTGGGCAAGGACGTCACCGACAAGTTCCTGTCGGGCCTGCCGGGCATCCAGAAGGAGGGCTGCGACGGCCTGATCACCAGCGCCCGCTGGGTGGTGCACCGGATGCCGCGCCACACCCGCACCGTGTGCCTGGAGTTCTTCGGCAACGCGCGCGACGCGGTGCCCAGCATCGTCGAGATCAAGGACTTCATGTTCGCCGAGCAGCGGACCAGCGGGGTGGTGCTGGCGGGCCTGGAGCACCTGGACGACCGCTACCTGCGCGCGGTGGGCTACATGACCAAGTCCAAGCGCGCCGTGCTGCCCAAGATGGTGCTGGTGGGCGACGTCGCCGGCGACGATCCCGACGCCGTGGCGCGCGCCACCTCGGAGGTGGTGCGCATCGCCAACTCGCGCAACGGCGAGGGCTTCGTGGCGGTGAGCCCCGAGGCGCGCAAGAAGTTCTGGCTGGACCGCAAGCGCACGGCGGCCATCAGCCGGCATACCAACGCGTTCAAGATCAACGAGGACGTGGTGATCCCGCTGCCGCGGATGGCCGAGTACACCGACGGCATCGAGCGCATCAACATCGAGCTGTCGCTGGCCAACAAGATCCGGCTGGCCGGCGCGCTGGAGGCGTTCTTCGAGCGCGGCCAGCTGCCGCTGTCGCGCCACGACGACGCCAGCGAGATCCCGTCGCCGGAGCTGCTGGAAGACCGGGTGGCCAAGGCGCTGGACCTGATCCGCGGCGTGCGCGCCCAGTGGCAGGACTGGCTGGCGAACGTGGCGACGCTGTTCCCGCAGCTGCAGGACCACACCTTGCGCGCCAGCTGGAAGACCCAGCTGCGCGCGCCGCTGCAGACGATCTTCGGCGGCCAGCCGTTCGCGCCGCTGATGGCCGAGGTCAACGCGATCCACCAGCGCGTGCTCAAGGGCCGGGTCTGGGTGGCGCTGCACATGCACGCCGGCGACGGCAACGTGCACACCAACATCCCCGTCAACAGCGACGACTACGAGATGCTGCAGACCGCCCACGCGGCCGTGAAGCGCATCATGGTGCTGGCGCGTTCGCTGGGCGGCGTGATCTCGGGCGAGCACGGCATCGGCATCACCAAGCTGGAGTTCCTCACCGACGAGGAACTGCAGCCGTTCGCCGACTACAAGCAGCAGGTCGATCCGCGGGGGCACTTCAACAAGGGCAAGCTGCTGCGCCAGGCACCCGCATCCGTTCGCCCTGAGCCGGTCGAAGGGCAGGGGGGCGAGCACCTGCCCACGGTCTACGCCGACCTGACCAACGCCTACACCCCCAGCTTCGGGCTGATGGGGCACGAGTCGCTGATCATGCAGCAGTCGGACATCGGCGCCATTTCCGACAGCGTGAAGGACTGCCTGCGCTGCGGCAAGTGCAAGCCGGTGTGCGCCACCCACGTGCCGCGCGCCAACCTGCTGTACAGCCCGCGCAACAAGATCCTGGCCACCTCGCTGCTGGTGGAGGCCTTCCTGTACGAGGAGCAGACCCGGCGCGGCGTGTCGATCAAGCACTGGGAGGAGTTCGAGGACGTGGCCGACCATTGCACGGTGTGCCACAAGTGCGCATCGCCGTGCCCGGTGAACATCGACTTCGGCGACGTGTCGATGAACATGCGCAACCTGCTGCGCAAGATGGGCCAGAACAGCTTCAAGCCCGGCGCCTGGGCCGGCATGCTGATGCTCAACGCCACCAGCCCCGACACCATCAAGGCGCTGCGCGCAGGGGTCGTGGGCGTCGGCTTCAAGGCGCAGCGCCTGGCCAACAACCTGCTGCGCGGGCTGGCCCGCCGCCAGGTGGAGCGCCCGCCCGCTACCCACGGCGGCATTGCTCCGGTCAAGGAGCAGGTGATCCACTTCGTCAACAAGAAGTTGCCCGGCGGGCTGCCCAACAAGACGGCGCGGGCGCTGCTGGACATCGAGGACAAGCAGTACGTGCCGATCATCCGCGACCCGCAGGCCACGACCGCGGACACCGAGGCCGTGTTCTATTTCCCGGGCTGCGGCTCGGAGCGGCTGTTCTCGCAGGTCGGCCTGGCGACGCAGGCGATGCTGTGGCACGCCGGCGTGCAGACCGTGCTGCCGCCGGGCTACCTGTGCTGCGGCTATCCGCAGCGCGGCGGCGGCCAGTACGACAAGGCCGAGAAGATGATCACCGACAACCGGGTGCTGTTCCACCGGGTCGCCAACACGCTCAACTACCTGGACATCAAGACGGTGGTGGTCAGCTGCGGCACCTGCTACGACCAGCTGGCCGGCTACGAGTTCGACAAGATCTTCCCGGGCTGCCGGCTGATCGACATCCACGAATACCTGCTGGAGCGGGGCATCGCGCTGCCGGCCGGGCAGGGCGGCTACCTGTACCACGAGCCCTGCCACAACCCGATGAAGCTGCAGGACTCGCTGAAGACGGTGAAGGCGCTGGTGGGCGACCAGGTGCGCAAGTCCGAGCGCTGCTGCGGCGAATCGGGCATGTTCGGCGTGGGCCGGCCCGACATCGCCACGCAGGTGCGCTTCCGCAAGGAGGAGGAGCTGCGCAAGGACGAGGCCGCCCTGCGCGCCAGCGGGGCGGTGCCGGCCAAGGGCAACATCAAGATGCTCACCAGCTGCCCGAGCTGCCTGCAGGGCCTGTCGCGCTACACCGACGACCTGAGCAACGGCCTGCTGGAGGCCGACTACATCGTGGTCGAGATGGCGCGCCAGATCCTGGGCGAGAACTGGTTGCCCGAGTACGTGCACGCCGCCAACAGCGGCGGCATCGAGCGCGTACTGGTGTGATGCGCGCGGCCGGCTGTCCGCTGTGCGAGGGCCCGGGCGGCGACCTGGTGTTCCAAGGCGCGGCGCTGCGCGTCATCCGCACCGACGAGGGCGGCTTCCCGGCGTTCTACCGGGTGGTCTGGAACGAGCACGTGGCCGAACTCTCGGACCTGCCGGGCGCGGACCGTGCCCTGTGCCTGGACGCCGTGGTGGCCGTCGAGCAGGCCCTGCGCGCGCACCTGCGGCCGACCAAGGTGAACCTGGCGAGCCTGGGCAACATGGCGCCCCACCTGCACTGGCACGTGGTGGCGCGCTTCGAGTGGGACAGCCACTTCCCGGCGCCGGTCTGGGCCGCGGCGCGGCGGGAGGCGCCGGCGGCGGAGGTGGCGCGGGTGGTGGCGGCGCGGGCCGCGCTCGAAGCCGACATCCGGCGGCGGCTCGGCACGCTCGATCCTGAGTCCCGGACCGCCTGACGTGCGGGGGGCCGGGGTGCCCGACGGGCATTGCCAGCGCGACCGTGCGCCGGGGGTGTGGCCGCTGCCCAGCCGCAGCCCCCCAGCACCTAGAATCCTCCCATGGCAGGCCTGAATTCAACGACCCCGACGCCGGAGTCAATCACGGTGCACGGGCAGTCGCGCGTGCTGGAAGTGGCGTTTTCCGACGGTGCCCGGTACCGCCTTCCATTCGAGCTGATGCGGATCTATTCGCCCTCGGCCGAGGTGCAGGGGCATGGCCCGGGGCAGGAGGTGCTGCAGACCGGCAAGCGCGGCGTCGAGCTCGAGTCGCTCGAGCCGGTCGGCAACTACGCCGTGCAGCCGCGGTTCTCCGACGGGCACGACAGCGGCATCTACTCCTGGGACTACCTGTATTTCCTGGGCCAGCAGCAGGAGCAACTGTGGGCGGACTACGAGCGCCGCCTGCGCGAAGCCGGGCTCGACCGCGACGCTCCGATGGCGGCCAAGGCGGCGCCCGGCTGCGGCCACTGATGCGTCGCGCCGGCGCCACGGCGGCGCACCGCGCCGGCTGGCGCGAAGCGGCGGGGCCTTGCGTGCCCTACGATCACCCCCATATGAAGCGACTGGCGGCGCGCACGCGCCGGATGGCCACATGAGCAGCACACATTTCGGTTTCGAATCGGTCGAAGAGCGCGACAAGGCCCGCCGGGTGCGCGGCGTGTTCGACTCGGTCGCCTCGCGCTACGACGTGATGAACGACCTGATGTCGATGGGCCTGCACCGCGCCTGGAAGGCCTACACCATCCTGGTCAGCGGGGCGCGCGCCGGCGACCAGGTGCTGGACATCGCAGGCGGCACCGGTGACCTGGCGCTGGCCTTCGCCCGCAAGGTGGGGCCGACCGGCCGCGTGGTGCACACCGACATCAACGAGGCGATGCTCAGGACCGGCCGCGACCGGCTGCTGGACGCGGGCGTGGTGCTGCCCACGGCGGTCTGCGACGCGGAAAAGCTGCCCTTCGAGACCGGCAGCTTCGACCTGGTGAGCGTCGCCTTCGGCCTGCGCAACATGACGCACAAGGACGCCGCGCTGGCCGAGATGAACCGGGTGCTCAGGCCGCGCGGCCGGCTGCTGGTGCTGGAGTTCTCGAAGGTGGCCCAGCCGCTGCGGCGGGCCTACGACTGGTATTCGTTCAACGTGCTGCCGCAGCTGGGCCGCCTGGTGGCCGGCGACAGCGCGAGCTACCGCTACCTGGCCGAGTCGATCCGCATGCACCCCGACCAGCACGAGCTGAAGGCCATCATGCAGAGAAGTGGCTTTGGCCATGTGGACTATCACAACATGACCGCGGGCGTGGTCGCCCTTCATGTTGGAATCAAGTGTTGATCAATCGAAGAGCCGTTGTGGAGGCAATATGAAGACGTGGTCCTGGATTCTGGTGGCGGTGCTGGCGTTCGCCAGCTTCGAGTCCGAGGCGGCGCGCCGCATCGGCGGTGGCGGCTCGATGGGCCGGCAGTCGAGCAACGTGACGCAGCGCGAAGCGGCCAAGCCGGCGCCGGCGCCGCAGCAGCAGGCGGCTCCGGCGACCCCACCGGCCGCCAATCCGGCGGCTGCTGCACCCAAGCGGCCGTGGGGCGCCATGCTGGGCGGGCTGGCGGCGGGCCTCGGCCTGGCGTGGCTGGCCCATTCGCTGGGCCTGGGCGCCGGCTTTGGCAACCTCCTGCTGATCGCGCTGCTGGCCATGGTGGTGCTGGCGGTGATCGCGGCCGTGCGGCGGTCGCGCGCCCCGGCGCAGGGCGGCTACGCCTACCAGGGCGCCGGCGCGACTGCCGACGCTCCGGCCTCGCCGCGCCAGTACAGCCCGGACAAGGTGGGCAACGACGCGTCGGCCCGACCGTTCGAGCGCGGCAGCATGGCGTTCGAGGCGCCCAGGGCCGGCGGCGTGCAGATCGGATCGGGGCTGGCCGGCAGCCAGAACTGGGGCATCCCGGCCGACTTCGACACCGAAGGTTTCGTCGGCGCGGCCAAGCGCAATTTCGTGCAGCTGCAGGACGCCTGGGACCGCGGCGACATCGGCACCCTGCGGTCGATGATGACCGACGAGATGCTGACCGAGATCAAGTCGCAGCTGGCCGCGCGCGAGCGCGAGCAGGCCGGCGCGGGCAAGACCGAGGTCGAGATGCTGGACGCCAAGCTGCTGGGCATCGAGGACACCGGCTCGGAGTACCTGGCCAGCGTCGAGTTCTCCGGGATGATCCGCGAGGAGCCCTCGGCCGGCGCGGCCGCCTTCCGCGAGGTCTGGAACATGACCAAGCCGAAGGCCGGCGGCGGCTGGCTGGTGGCCGGCGTGCAGGCGCTGCAGTAGGCGGGTCACCAAACTCCAGACCCGACAGCCGGACGCATAGGTCGCAGAGGGTACGCAGAGGACGCAGAGGGAGGCAGTGAAGTTGGGGCGCCTGCGGCGCCCCTTTTTCTTGTCTCTTATCTGTTTCCTTCTTCTTCCTTCCTTTCTTTCTGCGTTTTCTGCGTTTTCTGCGTTCCTTTGCGTCTTCTGCGTTCGGCTGCTGGGTTTTCTTCCCCTGCCGCGTTCTCGGCGAGAATCGAAGGCTATGGCAACACAGTCCCCCTTTCCATTCCTGGACGACCTGGCTGCGCGGCTGGGCGAGCTGCGGCCGCCGGCCTGGGTGCTGGAGGAAGTCCAGCGCCGGCTGGTGCTGCTGGTCAACCATGTGCTGATGCAGGAGCCGGAAGCGCAGGCGCGGCTGGCGCGCCGGGCCGGCGCCGTCGTGGAGGCGCGCTGGCGCGTGTTCGAGATGCGGCTGCGCATCACGCCGGCCGGCCTGCTGGACCTGGCGCCCGCCGGCGCGGCGTCCGACCTGACGCTGTCGCTGACCGAGGTGTCGCCCTGGCAGTTCGCGCAGGCCGCGCTGGGCGGCGAGCGCCCGCCGCTGCACATCGCCGGCGACGTGCAGCTGGCCGGCGACATCCACTGGCTGGCCGAGCATGTCCGCTGGGACGCCGAGGAGGACCTGGCGCGCATCGTCGGCGACGCGCCGGCGCACGCCATGGGCCAGGCCATGCGCCGCCTGATGGCCGCGGTGCGCGGCTTCATCGGCGCCGCCGGGGGCGGCGGGCAGGCGGGGGCATGACGCGCTACCTGCGCGGCATCGCCATCATCTGGGTGGCGCTGCGGTTCGGGCTGGACGAGCTCGTCCTCAACAGCTTCCAGCGGCCCTGGCTCAGCCGGATCGCGCGGGTGCTGGCGCTGGGGCGCAACCTCACGGCGCCGCGCGGGCAGCGCCTGCGCCTCGCGCTGGAGCACCTGGGGCCGATCTTCGTCAAGTTCGGCCAGGTGCTGTCGACCCGCCGCGACCTGCTGCCGCCCGACGTCGCCGACGAGCTGGCCAGGCTGCAGGACCGGGTGCCGCCGTTCGACTCGCAGATCGCGATCGCCACCATCGAGCGCGCGTTCCGCAAGCCGCTGGACGCCATCTTCGCCAGCTTCGAGCAGGTGCCGGTGGCCAGCGCCTCGATCGCGCAGGTGCATTTCGCGACCATGGTCGACCGCAACGGCCACACCCGCCACGTCGCGGTGAAGGTGCTGCGCCCGGGCATGCTGCCGGTGATCGAGAAGGACCTGAGCCTGATGCGCATGACGGCCGGCTGGCTCGAGCGGATCTGGGTCGAGGGCCGGCGCCTGAAGCCGCGCGACGTGGTGTCGGAGTTCGACAAGTACCTGCACGACGAGCTGGACCTGGTGCGCGAGGCGGCCAACGCGGCCCAGCTGCGGCGCAACATGGACGGGCTGAACCTGGTGCTGATCCCGGAGATGTTCTGGGACTACTGCCACCCCGAAGTGATCGTGATGGAGCGCATGGACGCGGTGCCGATCAGCCAGGTGGGGCGCCTGCGCGACGCCGGCGTCGACATCCCCCAGCTGGCGCGCGACGGCGTGACGATCTTCTTCACCCAGGTGTTCCGCGACGGCTTCTTCCACGCCGACATGCACCCGGGCAACATCCAGGTAAGCATCGCGCCGGGCACGTTCGGGCGCTACGTGTCGCTGGACTTCGGCATCATCGGCACGCTCACCGAGTACGACAAGGAATACCTGGCGCAGAACTTCACCGCCTTCTTCCGGCGCGACTACAAGCGGGTGGCCCAGCTGCACATCGAGTCGGGCTGGGTGCCGCAGGACACCCGGGTGGAGGAGCTGGAGGGGGCCGTGCGCACCGTCTGCGAGCCTTATTTCGACCGCCCGCTCAAGGAGATCTCGCTCGGGCTGCTGCTGATGCGGCTGTTCCAGACCTCGCGCCGCTTCAACGTGGAGATCCAGCCGCAGCTGGTGCTGCTGCAAAAGACGCTGCTGAACATCGAGGGACTGGGCCGCCAGCTCGACCCCGACCTGGACCTGTGGGCCACGGCCAAGCCCTTCCTCGAGAAGTGGATGGTGGAGCAGATCGGCCCGCGCAAGCTGTGGACCCAGCTGCGCGACGAGGCGCCGCGCTACGCCAAGATGCTGCCGGAGCTGCCGCGGCTCGTGCACGACTACCTGCTGCACCGGCCGGCCGACCACCGCCGCGAGCTGATGGAGCTGCTGGCCGAGCAGCGGCGCGCCAACCGGCGCCTGCAGCGGGTGCTGTATGCGTTCGTCGGCTTCGGCCTGGGCCTGCTGGCGATGCACCTGGCCGTGCGCGCCGGGCTGTGGTGACATCCCGCTGGCGCGGGCGGCTGCTTCCTGCATAATGCCGCGCAGCCCGCGGGCCGGGACCAGGCCATGAACCACACGCTTGTCGCTTTCGTCGTGCTGTACCTGCTCGGGACGCTGGCCATCGGCGTCTGGGCCGGCACGCGCATCAGGAACACGACCGATTTCGCCATCGCCGGCCGCCGCCTGCCGCTGGTCATGGTGGTCACGACCACGTTCGCGACCTGGTTCGGTGCCGAGACGGTGATGGGCATCCCGGCGCGCTTCGTGCAGGGCGGCCTCAACGCCATCGTGGAGGACCCGTTCGGCGCCGGCACCTGCCTGGTGCTGGTGGGGCTGTTCTTCGCGACCCGGCTGTACCGGCAGAACCTGCTGACCATCGGCGACTTCTACCGCCAGCGCTTCGGGCGCGGGATCGAGGTGTTCTGCTCGTCGGCCATCATCCTGAGCTACCTGGGCTGGGTGGCGGCGCAGATCACCGCGCTGGGGCTGGTGTTCAGCGTGCTGACCAACGGTGCCATGTCCGAAACCGCCGGGATGGTGGTGGGCACGCTCGCGGTGCTGGTCTACGTGGTGATCGGCGGCTTCCTGGCAGTGGCCTGGACCGACTTCATCCAGATGATCGTGCTGGTGGTGGGCCTCACGGTGATCGCGGTGTTCTCCGCCGAACTGGCCGGCGGCAGCGACAAGGTGTTCGCGCTGGCCTCGTCGAAGGACCTGTGGAACTTCCTGCCGGCGCCGAGCTTCACCGACGCGGCCTTCTTCGTCGCCGCGGGCGTCACCATGATGCTGGGGAGCATCCCGCAGCAGGACGTGTTCCAGCGCGTGATGTCGGCCAAGGACGCCAACACCGCGCGCAACGGCGCCGTCATCGGCGGCGTGTCGTACATCCTGTTCGCCTTCGTGCCGATGTTCATCGTGGCCAGCGCCGTGGTGGTGATGGGCGACGGCGCGATGGAACTGGCCAAGAACGACTACCAGCGGGTGCTGCCCACCTTCGTGCTGACGAAGATGCCGCTGGTCATGCAGATCCTGTTCTTCGGCGCGCTGCTGTCGGCGATCAAGAGCACCTCGTCGGCCACGCTGCTGGCGCCCTCGACCAGCTTCGTGGAGAACATCCTGAAGAACCTGCGCCCGCGCATGAGCGACCGGCAGCAGCTGTTCGCGATGCGGGCCACCATCGTGTCCTTCACCGGGCTGGTGCTGGCCTACGCGATCGCCATGAAGGGCACGTCCATCTACGACCTGGTCTCCTCGGCCTACCAGGTGACGCTGGTCGGGGCCTTCGTGCCGCTGGTGATGGGCCTGTACTGGAAGCGCGCGACCACCCAGGGCGCGGTCTGCTCGGTGGCTGCGGGCATCGCCGTCTGGATCCTGTTCTTCCCGCAGGTCGGCGGCGAGGCGCTCAGCAAGCAGTTCCCGGGCCAGCTGGCCGGGCTGCTGGCCGCCTTCGGCGGCATGGTGGCCGGCTCGCTCGCGCCGCAGAAGCTGCGCAACCGCCACGAGGCGGTGCACCATGTGGCCGGCATGCCCGCCGGGTAGCGGCGCACCCAGGCGCCGGTCGATCGGCACCGCCGTCCCGGCGCGGCTTGCAAAAGCGCCCTCCGCCTATAATTGAGGGCTTTGCAGACCAGAACCTCCGAGCGATGCCCATCTACGCCTATAAATGCGGCTCCTGTGGCCATGCCAAGGACGTGCTGCAGAAAATGTCCGACGCCCCCCTGACCCGGTGTCCCGCCTGCGGCGCCGAGGCGTTCAGCAAGCAGCTGACGGCCGCCGGCTTCCAGCTGAAGGGCTCCGGCTGGTACGTGACCGATTTCCGCGGCGGCAACGCCAACGGGGCCGGTGCGGCCAAGTCCGGCGAGGCCGGCAAGACGGCCGACAGCGCCAAGCCGGCGGACAGCGCCAAGCCGGCCGACGCGTCCAAGCCGGCCGACACCGGCGGCGGCAGTTCCGCCAAGTCCGACACCCCGGCCGCCTCGGCGGGCAGCTGAGCCGCCCCTGAAAGCCCGAACCATGTCCGCGGTGCGCAAGTGGCTGGTGGCCGGACTGCTGGTCGTCGTCCCGGTCGCGATCACCGTCAGCGTCCTGCAGTGGATCATTGGGACGCTGGACCGCACCCTGCTGATCCTGCCCGAGGCCTGGCAGCCCGACCGGCTGATCGGCGTGCACATCCCGGGGCTGGGCGTGCTGCTGACGCTGGCCATCCTGCTGCTGGTGGGAGCCGCTGCCAGCAACCTGGTCGGCAAGAAGCTGATGGTGTGGGGCGATGCGCTGGTGGCCCGCATTCCGGTGGTGCGGTCGATCTATTCCAGCGTCAAGCAGGTCTCGGACACGGTGTTCTCGCCCAGCGGCAACGCGTTCCGCAAGGCGGTGCTGGTGCAGTGGCCGCGGCCCGACGTCTGGACCATCGCGTTCGTCACCGGCAGCCCCGGCGGCGAAGTCAGCCAGTACCTGGCCGGCGACTACGTCAGCGTCTACGTGCCCACCACGCCCAACCCCACGGGCGGCTATTTCGTGATCCTGCGCAAGAGCGACTGCCTCGAACTCAAGATGACCGTGGACGAGGCGCTCAAGTACGTGATCTCCATGGGCGTCGTCGTTCCGGGCGCTCTTCCCCCCCTCAATCGATAAGGCGGCACGCCGGTGCCGCGCCTGCAGCGGAAGTTTCATCCATGTTCACCCAGAAAATGCGTACGACCTACTGCGGTCTTGTGACCGAAGCCCTGCTGGGGCAGACCGTGACCCTGTGCGGCTGGGTGAATCGCCGCCGCGACCACGGCGGCGTGATCTTCGTTGACCTGCGCGACCGCGAAGGCTACGTGCAGGTGGTGTGCGACCCGGACCGGCCGGAGATGTTCAAGGCCGCCGAGGGCCTGCGCAACGAGTTCTGCGTCCAGGTCAGGGGCCTGGTGCGCGCGCGCCCGGCCGGCACCACCAACGAGAACCTCAAGAGCGGTGCGATCGAGGTGCTGTGCCAGGAGCTGGTGGTGCTCAACCCGTCGGTGACGCCGCCATTCCAGCTGGACGACGAGAGCCTGTCGGAGACCACGCGGCTGGTGCACCGCGTGCTGGACCTGCGCCGTCCGTACATGCAGAAGAACCTGATGCTGCGCTACAAGGTGACGATGGAGGTGCGCAAGTTCCTCGACGCCAACGGCTTCATCGACATCGAGACGCCGATGCTGACCAAGAGCACGCCCGAGGGCGCGCGCGACTACCTGGTGCCCAGCCGCGTGCACGACGGCATGTTCTTCGCGCTGCCGCAGTCGCCCCAGCTGTTCAAGCAGCTGCTGATGATGGCCGGGTTCGATCGCTACTACCAGATTACCAAGTGCTTCCGCGACGAGGACCTGCGCGCCGACCGCCAGCCCGAGTTCACCCAGATCGACGTGGAGACCTCGTTCATGGACGAGGAGGAGATCCGCGCGATGTTCGAGGGCATGATCCGCAGCACATTCCAGCACGCGATCGGCGTGGAACTGCCGGCGTTCCCGGTCATGAAGTACGTCGACGCGATGCGCCTGTACGGGTCGGACAAGCCGGACCTGCGCGTGAAGATTGAGTTCACCGAGCTGACCGACGTGATGAAGGACGTCGACTTCAAGGTGTTCTCGGGCGCCGCGAATGCGGCCGACGGCCGCGTGGTCGGCCTGCGGGTGCCCGGCGGCGGCGCCATGAGCCGCGGCGAGATCGACGGCTACGGCGAGTTCGTCAAGATCTACGGCGCCAAGGGCCTGGCCTGGATCAAGGTGAACGATGCGGCGGCGGGGCGCGAGGGGCTGCAGTCGCCGATCGTCAAGAACCTGCATGACCGCGCGATCGCGGAGATCGTCAAGCGCACCGGCGCCGGCAACGGCGACCTGATCTTCTTCGGCGCCGACAAGGCCAAGGTGGTCAACGACGCGATCGGCGCGCTGCGCGTGAAGGTCGGCCACAGCGAGTTCGGCAAGGCCCACGGCCTGCTGCAGGGCGAGTGGCAGCCGCTGTGGGTGGTCGACTTCCCGATGTTCGAGTTCGACGAGGAAGGCCAGCGCTGGAACGCGGTGCACCACCCGTTCACCTCGCCCAAGGACGGCCACGAGGACTGGCTGGAGACCGACCCCGGGCGCTGCGTCGCCAAGGCCTACGACGCGGTGCTCAACGGCATCGAGCTGGGCGGCGGTTCGGTGCGGATCCACCGCGAGGACGTGCAGAGCAAGGTGTTCCGTGCCCTGAAGATCGGGCCGGAGGAGGCGCAGCTGAAGTTCGGCTTCCTGCTGGATGCCCTGCAGTACGGCGCGCCGCCGCACGGCGGCATCGCCATCGGCCTGGATCGCTTCGTCATGCTGATGACCGGCGCGGACTCGCTGCGCGACGTGATCGCCTTCCCGAAGACGCAGCGCGCGCAGGACCTGCTCACGCAGGCGCCGAGCCCGGTCGACGAGAAGCAGTTGCGCGAACTGCACATCCGCCTGCGCAACGTGCCGGGGGCTGCTCAGTAGGCCGCCATCGCCCCGCGCACGCGGGAAAAAAAAGGGGCGCGCAGCGCCCCTTTTTTCATTTGGAGACGATTGCACGGGCGGTACGCACGAGCGCAGCCGCCGGCGTTGCGCACGGGCGTCATGCCATGGGTCGCGCCTGATCTTTCTCAAAGAAGAGTAATTTGGTTCAAGCCCTAATGCGGGTATGGGCGGCCCCCCACGCCGGCCCTGCGGTTCACCACAGGAGAGTCAACAATGCGTACATTCCATATTCGTGCCGTCGCGGCGGCTGCCCTCGCCACCCTCGCGCTGGCCGGGTGCCAGGGCATCGGCCAGTCCGCGGCGCCGCCGAACACGCTGGTCGCCACCAAGGTCGGCGCCGCGCCCAGCTTGAACGCCTTGGACAAGGACCCGGCCTGGGCGAACGCCCGGTCACTGAGCGTGAACGTGACCAGCGGCGCGAACCTGGTGAATGGCGAAACCACCGGCGTCCTGAAGGCGGTCTATACCAACGACACGCTCTACATGCTGGTGCAGTACAAGGACCCGACTCAGTCGGTGCGCCGCGCGCCGTACCAGAAGCAGGCCGACGGCTCCTGGAAGCAGCAGACCGACCCGAAGGACAAGGGCGGCGACAACAACCTGACCTACGAAGACAAGTGGGCGATGATCTGGAACATCAACGTCAAGGGCTTCGAGGAGCAGGGCTGCGCCGTGCTGTGCCACGAAGGCGAAGGCAAGCCCTACGGCAACAAGTACACCCGCACGCCGGGCGAACTCGCCGACATGTGGCACATGAAGTCCCAGCGAACGATTCCGCACGGCCTCATCGACGACCAGTACGTCGACAGCACCCGCTACGACAAGGAGAAGTCCCCGAACGCCGGGCGCAAGGGCGACCCGGGCAATCCCGAGGGCGACTACACCTCGGTCAAGCTCGTGAACGGAAAGCCGCAGTTCATGAACCGCGACGGCAAGGCGGCGAACGCGGGCGGCACCTACTACATCAACCGCGGCAACGAAGTGCCGTTCGTGGACAACTTCAAGGCGGGTGACGAGGTTGCGGCGCACATCAATAATCTCCTGAAGGGCGACCGCGCCGACATCAAGGCAGCGCACAAGTGGGAGAACGGCGTCTCCACCACGGTGCTCGCCCGCAAGCTGCAGACCGGCAGCCAGTACGACGTGCAGTTCGACCCGTCCAGGCGCTACGCCTTCGGCTTTGCGGTGTTCGACAACGCCGCCGTGCGGCACGCCACGCCGGACGACGCGCTGTTCATGGTGTTCGGCAAGTAAGAAGCGAATCCGCGCGCGCCGGGGAACGTCCGGCGCGCGCGCGTGCGGCAGAATGAACCCGTCGCAGGGTTCGTCTGCCAATGTCCAAACCCTACAAGATCCCGCAGTCGGTGCTGGTCGTGATCCACACGCCGGCGCTGGACGTGCTGCTGGTCAACCGCACCGACATGCCGGGCCACTGGCAATCGGTGACCGGGTCCAAGGCGCACGAGGACGAAGCCTTCGAGCAGACCGCCATCCGAGAGGTGCGCGAGGAAACCGGGATCGCTTGCGCGCTCGGCCGGCTCGCCGACTGGTCGCTCGAGAACGTCTACGACATCTACCCGCATTACCTGCACCGCTACGCCCCTGGCGTGACGCGCAACCGCGAGCACGTGTTCGGCCTGTGCGTGCCGGCCGGCACGCCGGTGACGCTCAACCCGCGCGAGCACACGGACTGGCGCTGGCTGCCCTGGCGCGAGGCGGCCGACGCCTGCTTTTCCCCTTCGAACGCCGAAGCGATCCTGTTGCTGCCACAATTTGACCGATGAGGGAGCAGTTCCGGCGTGGCGTTCGCTTGCCTGGTGCCCGGCGCGGGGCCCGGGGGGAGGCGCGCTGAGATGCCGCTGCTGCGCGTGGCCACCTACAACATCCACAAGGGCGTGCAGGGGCTGGGCCCGGCGCGGCGCCTGGAGATCCACAACCTGGGCCACGCGGTCGAGCAGCTCGACGCCGACATCGTCTGCCTGCAGGAGGTGCGCAAGCTGCACCGGCGCGAGGAGCGCTTCTTCAACCGCTGGCCGGAGCTGCCGCAGGCCGAGTTCCTGTGCCCGGAAGGCTACCAGGCGGTGTACCAGACCAACGCCACGACCCGCCACGGCGAGCACGGCAATGCCATGCTGTCGCGCTGGCCGGTGGTGTCGCACGGGCACGAGGACATGTCCGACCACCGGTTCGAGCAGCGCGGCCTGCTGCACGTGGAGGTCCGGCCGCACGGCCGCACGGTGCACGTGATCGTGCTGCACCTGGGGCTGATTGCCGGCAGCCGGGTGCGCCAGGTGGAGCAGCTGGGCCGCTTCATCGAGCGCGAGGTGCCGCGCCGCGCGCCGCTGATCGTCGCCGGCGACCTCAACGACTGGGGCGGCAAGTTGCGGCCCGCGATGAACGAGATCGGCCTGCGCGACTACGCGGTCGAGCGGGTGGTCACGTATCCGTCGCGGCTGCCTCTGACGCAGCTCGATTACGTGTACGCGCGCGGGCTGAAGCCGTCCGGCGTGCACGTGCCGCGGGGCCGCATCTGGTGGCGCATGTCCGACCACCTGCCGCTGATCGCGGAGTTCAAGGTCTAGGCCCATGTCGCACGGCATGTCCACCCCCCGCAGCGGACACGAGGTGCAGCTGTTGCAGGGCAGCGCCGAGCTGTTCCCGGCCCTGGTGGCCGAGATCGAGGCCGCCGAGCGCGAGGTGCGCCTGGAAACCTACATCTTCGACGTCACCGGCGCGGCGCAGGCGGTCGCGGCCGCGCTGGAGCGCGCCGGTGCGCGCGGCCTGCTGGTGGAGATCGTGGTGGACGGGTTCGGCACCGCGCCGCTGCCGCTCGAGTGGCAGCAGCGCCTGCAGCGCGCGGGGGTGCGCTGGCGCGTCTACGCGCCGGTGGGCTGGATGGGAATGCTGCGGCTGGGCAACTGGCGGCGGCTGCACCGCAAGCTGTGCGTCGTCGATGGCCGGGTGGCGTTCTGCGGCGGCATCAACATCCTGGACGACCTGCATGACCCCAACCACGGGCCGCTGGCGGCGCCGCGGCTGGACTTTGCCGTGCGGGTGACCGGTCCGCTGGTGGCCGACGCGGAAACCGGCATGGCGCGGCTGTCGTGGCGGATGGAGGCGGTGCGCGACATCCGGCGGGCCCAGCTGGCGGTGGCGCTGGACGCCCTGCGAGCCGCCGGCCGCAGGCGGCGCTCGCCCCGGCGCGCCGGACCGGGCCGGGCGCACCCCAAGGCCAAGGCGGCGCTGCTGCTGCGCGACAACCTGCGCAACCGCACCCGCATCGAGCGCGCCTACCGGCGGGCGATCGGCCGCGCGCGCCACGAGATCATCATCGCCAACGCGTACTTCGTGCCGGGGCGCAAGATGCGCGTCGCGCTGATCGCCGCGGCCCAGCGGGGGGTCAAGGTGCGGCTGCTGCTGCAGGGCCGCTACGAATATTTCATGCAGTACTACGCGGCCCGGCCGGTGTACGGCGCGATGCTGCGCGCCGGCGTCGAGATCCACGAATACTCGCCGAGCTTCCTGCACGCCAAGGTGGCCGTCATCGATGGTCGCTGGGCCACCGTCGGCTCGTCCAACCTCGATCCGCTCAGTCTGCTGCTGGCGCGCGAGGCGAACGTGGTCATCGACGACGCCGGCTTCGCGGGGCAGCTGCGCGAGCGCCTGCTGCAGGCGATGCGCCAGGAAGGGCGCGTGATGAGCCCGGCCGAGTATGGCAAGCGCCCGCTGCGCCAGCGCGTGATGGAGCATGTCGCGCTGGCCCTGATGCGGCTGGCGCTGCTGGTGCAGGGCAAGAAGTACCTGTGAGGGCCGCCGGCGACCTGGTCGCGGATTATTGGGGTCTGACCCCATTTATGAGTGGTGGAAGTGGAAGATCGACCCGATGACGGCGGACTGCGTGCCGGTCTGGGCCCAGCCGGGGCACGGCCGGAGGGCCCCGGCAGCCGGTGTTAGCATCTGACATGCTGATGAAGGCCGAACCCGCCATGGACGCATCCGACGCAGACATCGGAACCCCGGTGTCGGTGAAGATCCGCGAGCGCATCCAGGCCGCGCGCAAGCGCTTCCACGCCAACGACAACATCGCCGCGTTCCTGGAACCGGGCGAGCTCGACCTGCTGCAGCGCGAGGTCGAGGTGAAGATGCAGGGGGTGCTGGACAGCCTGGTGATCGACACGGCGGGCGACCACAACACGGCCGACACCGCGCGCCGCGTGGCCAAGATGTACGTCAACGAGGTGTTCCGCGGCCGCTACGTGAAGCCGCCCGCCATCACCGAGTTCCCCAACGCCGAGCACCTCAACGAGCTGATGATCGTCGGCCCGATCGCGGTGCGCAGCGCCTGCAGCCACCACTTCTGCCCGGTGATCGGCAAGCTGTGGATCGGCGTCATGCCCAACGAGCACACCAACGTGATCGGCCTGTCCAAGTACGCGCGGCTGGCCGAGTGGGTGATGGGGCGCCCGCAGATCCAGGAAGAGGCCGTGGTGCAGCTGGCCGACCTGATCATGGAGAAGACCCAGCCCGACGGGCTGGCCCTGGTGATGGAGGCGAGCCACTACTGCATGGCCTGGCGCGGCGTCAAGGACATGGACGCCAGGATGCTCACCTCGGTGATGCGCGGCGCGTTCCTGAAGGACCCCGCGCTGCGCCGCGAATTCCTGGCCCTGGTGCCACGCAAGGGTGACTGATCATGCTGGTGCGACTGATCTATGCCAGCCGGGCGGTGGATGCCAGCCCGGAAGCGATCGATGCGATCCTCGCGCGCTCGCGCGAATGCAACCCGGCCAACGGGATCACCGGCGTGCTGTGCTACGGCAGCGGCATCTTCCTGCAGTGCATCGAGGGCGGGCGCGCGCAGGTGAACGACCTGTACGGCCACATCGGCCGCGACGCGCGGCACCGCGACGTGACGCTGCTGCACTATGAGGAAATCCTGGAGCGCCGCTTCGGTGGCTGGAGCATGGGGCAGGTCAACATCTCCAAGGCCAACCACACACAGCTGCTGAAGTACTCGGAAGGGCTGGAGCTCGATCCGTACGCGCTTTCCGGGAAGGTATCGCTGGCGCTGCTGGAAGACCTGGCCGCAACGGCGGCGGTGTGCGGACGGGTGTAGGCCCCGGAGGGCTCCAGCCATGCAAGCGGCCTTCTACGAATCCACCGGCGCGGCGCGCGAGGTCCTGCACCTGGGCCGGATCGAACTGCCGAAGCCGGGCGCCGGCGAGGTGCGGGTGCGCGTCGTCTGCTCCGGCGTCAATCCCTCGGACGTCAAGAGCCGGGCCGGCCTGCGCAGCAGGACGCTGCCGTTTCCGCGCATCGTGCCGCACAGCGATGGCGCCGGCGTGGTCGATGCCGTGGGCGCCGGCGTGTCCTCGCCGCGCGTGGGCGAACGGGTGTGGATCTGGAACGCCGCGTGGAAGCGGGCCAACGGCACCGCCGCCGAATACGTGCTGCTGCCGGCCGCGCAGGCGGTGCACCTGCCCGAGCAGGTCGGCTTCGACGCGGGCGCCTGCCTGGGCATCCCGGCGCTGACCGCCTACCATGCGGCGGCGGTCGACGGCGGCGTGACCGGCAAGTCGGTGCTGGTGGCCGGGGGTGCCGGTGCCGTCGGTCATTACGCGATCCAGTGCGCCCGCCTGATGGGCGCGCGCCAGGTCATCGCCTCGGTCAGCGGCGACGCCAAGGCAAAGCTCGCGCTGGAAGCGGGCGCCGACCTGGTGGTGAATTACCGGCGTGACGATGCCGCCGAGCGCATCCGCGAGGCCACCGGCGGCGCGGGCGTGGACCGGGTGATCGAGGTCGACATCGCCGCCAACTCGGCGCTGGACCTGAAGGTGTTGCGGCAGGGCGGCGACGTGGTCGTCTACGGCAGCGGCGCCGGCGAGTTCCAGCTGCCGTTCTTTCCGCTGATCGTGCAGCACGTGCGGCTGCGTTTCTTCATCGTGTACGAACTGGCGGCGGCCGACCGGGCGCAGGCGCAGGCGCACCTGGGATCCTGGATGCGGCGCGGCGTGCTGGCGCACAACGTGGCACACCGTCTGCCGCTGGCGCGCATCGCCGAGGCACACGAGCTGGTCGAGTCCGGCGCGGCCGTGGGCAACGTGGTGGTGGAGTGCACGGCGGGCTGAAGGCGCCGCTGCTGCTGGGCTGCGACTTCTCCAGCACCCCGACCCGGCGCAAGCCGATCGTGCTGGCCCTGGGCCAGGAGCAGCACGGCCGCGTCGCGCTGGCAGGGCTGGAACCGCTGGACAGCCTCGATGCCTTCGGCGCCTGGCTCGCGCAACCGCGCGAGTGGGTCGGCGGCTTCGACTTCCCGTTCGGGCTGCCGCGCGAGCTGGTGGAGCACCTGGGCTGGCCGCTGCAGTGGCGGGCCTGCATCGAGCACTATGCGTCGCTGGCGCGACCGCAGATCCGCGCGACCTTCGCCGCCTTCTGCGCCGCCCGGCCGGCCGGCGCCAAGTTCGCCCACCGTGCCTTCGACCGGCTGGCCGGCTCCAGCCCCTCGATGAAATGGGTCAACCCGCCGGTGGCCTACATGCTGCACGCGGCGCTGCCGCGGCTGCTGGCCGCGGGCGTGCACATCCCGGGCCTGCACCAGGGCGATCCGCGCCGGGTGGCGCTGGAAGCCTATCCCGGCCTGCTGGCCCGCGAGCTCATCGGCCGGCGCAGCTACAAGAGCGACGACAAGGCCAGGCAGACCGCCGACCGCCTCGCCGCCCGCGCGGACCTGCTGGCTGCACTGGAGCACGGGAACACGCGCCTGGGCCTGCAGCTGGCGCTCACGGATGCGCAGCGCGACGTGCTGGTGCGTGACGCCACGGGCGACCGGCTGGACGCGGTGCTGTGCCTGCTGCAAGCCGCCTGGGCGCGGCGCCAGGGCGCGCCGCGCTACGGCCTGCCGGCCGCGCTGGACCCGCTGGAGGGCTGGATCGTCAGCGCCTGATCCGGGTCCGGCACCGCCAGCCGCGCCAGCGCCGCCAGCAGTTCCGCGTCGGTGCGGTACATGGTCAGCAGCGGTGCGGGCTGCAGCACGCCGGCCTTCGCGAGCACCCGCTCCACCGGCAGCTTCAGGCCGCTGACGTGCAGGTGGATGCCGCGCTCGGCCAGCATCCTGCGCATCTGCCCGAACACTTCCACTCCGGTGGCGTCGACCCGGTTGATCGGCAGCGCGAACAGGCAGACATGCCGCACGTCGTGGTGCGCCGCCAGGTGATCCACCAGCGCGCGTTCGAAGGCGCTGGCCGAGGCGAAATCCAGCTCAGCGTCCATCCGCAGCGCACAGACCCGCGCCCCCAGCTGGGTCAGGTTCCACAGGTGGCGGTCGCGCAGGCTGCCGTCCGGATGCAGCCCGACCTCGATGATGCGGGGATGCAGCCGCAGGTACAGGAAGTGGCCCAGCGAGAGCAGCACCCCGGCCAGCACGCCCCAGTAGATGCGCGGCGTACTGGCCACCGTGACGGCGAAGGTGACCAGGGCCGTCACGGCCTCGACGCGGTCAATGCGCCACAGCCGCACGATGATCTGCGGCTTGACCAGGCCGGCGACGGCGGTGACCACCACCGCCGCCAGCACCGAGCGCGGCACGTGGTGCAGCACCGGCGTGAGGAACAGCAGCACCCCGAGCACCACGCCGCTGGCCAGGACGGTGGCCCAGCCGGTGCGGGCGCCGGCGTACAGCGTGATGGCCGAGCGGGAAAAGGAGGTACTGGTCGGGAAGGCGCCTGACAGCGCGGAGGCGAGCTTGCCCATGCCTTGCCCGACCAGGTCCTGGCCGGCGTCCCAGCGCTTGCCGTCGTGCTGGCTTTCGATCTTGGCGCTGGACGCCATCTCGAGCGAACTCACCAGCGTGATCACGAGGGCCGGCACCAGCAGGGCAGCGAGCGTGTCCGCCGGCGGCAGCGGCGGCAGGTACGGCTGGGGCAGTCCGACCGGCAGCGCGCCGATCACCGCACCCCCGGCCGAATAGCCGGTCCACCAGCTGAGTGCGGCGGCTGCACCGAGCACCAGCAGCACCGTCGGCAGCCGCGGGGCGAAGCGCTTGCCGAGCACGAACAGCAGCACGCTGGCCACGCCGAACGCGAGCGCGGCGGGGTCGAAGTGCGGGGCCTGCCACAGCGAAGCGAGCGGCCCCTGCAGCCCCAGCAACGCCGGCAGCTGCGAAGCGATGATCAACAGGGCCGCGCCCTGGCCGAAGCCGGCCAGCACTGGCGAGCTGACCAGGTTCAGGACCCAGGCCGCGCCGGCGGCGCCCAGGCCGATCTGGAGCGCGCCCGACAGCAGCGCGAGCCAGACCGCCAGTGCGATCCATTCCGGCGTCGCCGGCTGGGCCAGCCCGACCAGCGAGGCTCCCACCAGCACGCTGCTGAGCGCGGAGGGGCCGACCGACAGCCGGGTCGAGCCGCTGAACAGCACGGCCGCCAGCGCCGGCAGGAAGGTGGCGTACAGGCCGGTCACCAGCGGCATCCCGGCCAGCCCAGCGTACGCGACCGACTGCGGCACCATCACCACGGCGACCGTGAGCGCGGCGGTGAGTTCCCCGCGCAGCAGGGCGGCGTCGGGGCGCGGCCAGCGCAGAAAGGGGAACCAGCGGGACCACTGCATCCCGCCGAGTATGCCCGCCGCCGATCCGCCGGCCCGGTTTATAAAGACGCCTCCCATGGCCAGCGCACCCTCCAGCTTGCACGCCGACACCTGGCTGGCCGGGCGCGGCTGGCGCGCCTTTGCCTTCCAGCGCCAGGTGTGGGAGGCCGTGGCGCAGGGGCGCAGCGGCCTCCTGCATGCGACCACCGGCTCGGGCAAGACCTATGCGGTGTGGCTGGGGATGCTGGACGCGTTGCTGCGCCGCCATCCGGCCGCGCCGCCGCCCGCGCGCGGCGCGGCGCAGCCGTTGCGGCTGCTGTGGCTCACGCCGATGCGGGCGCTGGCCGCCGACACCACCCGGGCGCTGGCGCAGCCGCTGCGCGACCTGGCACCGGACTGGACGATCGGCCAGCGCACCGGCGACACGCCTGCCGCCGAGCGCGCGCGGCAGGACCGGCGCTGGCCGACGGTGCTGGTCACGACGCCCGAGTCGTTGAGCCTGATGCTCTCGCGCCCGGCGGCGCGCGAGGAACTGGGCGGCGTCGAGTGCGTGGTGGTCGACGAATGGCACGAGCTGCTGGGCAGCAAGCGCGGCGTGCAGGCGCAGCTGGCGCTCGCGCGGCTGTGGCGCTGGAATCCGCGGCTGGTCGCCTGGGGGCTGAGCGCCACGCTGGGCAACCTGGACCTGGCGCTGCGCACGCTGTGCCATCCGGGCGCGACCGGTGGCGCGCCGGCGCCGGTGCTGGTGCAGGGCCGCATCGAGAAGAACCTGACGATCGACACCCTGATTCCGGCTGACCCCGGCCGCTATTCCTGGGCCGGCCACCTGGGCGCGCAGATGCAGCAGCCGGTGGTCGACGAGATCGCGCGCTCGGGGCCCACGCTGGTCTTCACCAACGTGCGGTCGCAGGCGGAGATCTGGTATCAGCTGCTGCTGCAGGCGCGGCCCGACTGGGCCGGCCAGATCGCGCTGCACCACGGTTCGATCGACAAGGCGACCCGCGACTGGGTCGAGCAGGGCCTGAAGGCGGGCACCCTGCGGGCGGTGGTCGCCACCTCTTCGCTGGACCTGGGCGTGGACTTCCTGCCGGTGGAACGCGTGCTGCAGATCGGCTCGGCCAAGGGCATCGCGCGCATGATGCAGCGCGCCGGCCGCAGCGGCCATGCGCCCGGGCGGGCCAGCCGCCTGACGCTGGTGCCGACCAACACCATGGAGCTGGTCGAGGCGGCGGCGGCCCGGGCGGCGATGCTCGCCGGCCGGGTGGAGGAACGCGCCTCACCCGAGAAACCGCTCGATGTCCTGGTGCAGCACCTGGTGACGGTGGCCCTGGGCGGCGGCTTCCGCCGCGACGAGCTGTTGCGCGAGGTGCGCACTGCCTGGGCCTACCGCGGGCTCACGCGCGAGGAGTTCGACTGGGCGGTGGCGTTCTGCGAGCACGGCGGCGCCAGCCTCGGTGCCTACCCCGACTACCACCGGATCGTGCCGGACGATGAGGGCGTCTACCGCGTGCCCGACCGGCAGGTCGCCAAGCGGCACCGGCTGGGGATCGGCACCATCGTGAGCGACGCGGCGATGCAGGTGAAGTGGCTGACCGGCGGCCACATCGGCACCATCGAGGAGGGCTTCATCGCGCGCTTGCGTCCCGGCGACTGCTTCTTCTTCGCCGGCCGCCTGCTGGAGTTCGTGCGGGTGCGCGAGATGGCCGCCTACGTGCGCAAGGCGACGCGTCACAAGGGCACGGTGCCCACTTGGCAGGGCAGCAAGATGGCGCTGTCGGCCGAACTGGGCGACGCCGTGCTGGCCATGCTACAGCGCGGGGCGATGGGCGACTTCGGCGAGCCCGAGCTGCAGGCGGCGCGGCCCATGCTGGAGACCCAGGCCCGGCTGTCGCTGATCCCGACCCCGGGGGTGCTGCTGCTGGAGACCTTCCGCTCGCGCGAGGGCTGGCACCTGTACCTCTATCCGTTCGCGGGGCGCCATGTGCATCTGGGCCTGGCCAGCCTGCTGGCGTGGCGGCTGGCCCGCGAACGGCCCAACACCTTCAGCATGTCGGTCAACGACTACGGCCTGGAGCTGGTGAGCGCCGAGCCGGTCGACCTTGAGCCGGTGGCAAGCCGCGCCGTGTTCGGGGCGCAAGACCTGTTGCACGACGTGCTGGCCTCGCTCAATTCGACCGAACTGGCGCAGCGGCGTTTCCGGGAGATCGCCCGGGTGGCCGGGCTGGTGTTCGCCGGCTACCCCGGCCAGCCCAGGAGCGCGCGCCAGCTGCAGGCGTCCAGCGGGCTGTTCTTCGAAGTCTTTCGCAAGTACGACCAGGGCAACCTGCTGCTGTCGCAGGCGCAGCAGGAGGTGTTGAGCCAGGAGCTGGAACTGACGCGGCTGCGCGCCACGCTGGAGCGGCTTTCGCGGCAGGAGCTGCGGCAGGTCGCGCTGCGCCATCCCAGCCCGATGAGCCTGCCGCTGATGGTCGAGCGGTTTCGCGAGCAGCTCTCGACCGAGCAGCTGGCCAATCGCCTGGACCGGATCCTGCGCGACATGGAGCGCGACACCGCCGGCAACGCCTGAGGCCGGCCTTCTCCTACGCAGGCTTCGGACCGCTCCGACCGCGGCACTGCAGCCGGCTGCCTAGAGTGGAGCCATGCGGGGCCGACGCGGCCCCGGGCTCAACCATTGGACCAGGAGAAACCATGCAAGCGACTCGATACAAGGGCCTGATGGCCATCCCGGCGGCGGCGCTGCTGCTGGGGCTGGCGGCGTGCGATCGCGCCGACCAGCGCACCGCGCGGAGCAACGAATCGGCGACCAGCCGCACCGAGCGGGCCGCCGCCGATACGCGCGATGCGGCACGCCGGGAGACACGCGAGGCCGCCGCCGGTGCCGGCGCGGCCCTGGACCGTGCGGCCCAGGAGACCAAGGCGATGGGCGCCGCGGCTGCGGACAAGACCCGCGAGCTGGGCGCGGCCACGGCCGAGAAGGTCGACGATGCGGCCATCACTGCCAAGGTCAACGCGGCAATCGCGGCCGACAAGGATCTGAGCGCGCTGCGCATCGACGTCGACACCCGCGGCGGCATCGTCACGCTGAGCGGTCCCGCCCCCACCGCGGCCGCCAAGGAGCGCGCGGCCGAGGCCGCCCTGAAGGTGAAAGGCGTCACCTCGGTGAACAACCAGCTGACGATCAAGGCCGGCTGAGCCGGCCCGGCCCAGGCCGGGGTCAGGGCGCGGGCTGGCGCGTGCCGCGGATCGCGTCGTGGACGAAGCGCAGCTTGTCCAGTGCGTGCGTGCTCAGCGCGAACGGGTAGGCGTCGTCCTGCCCCAGGCTGCGGTTCAGGCTGTTGAGCAGCAGCGTCAGCGGTACCCATTGCTGGACCAGGCGGGAGAAGTCACGGCCGTCCGCATCGAACGGATCGGTGACGGTCTGCCCGGGGATGCCGCCGGCTCCCGCCACGGCCAGCCGCGTGCCGAAGGCGGACGCGGTCTCCAGCAGATCCACCATGTGCAGGTAATGGGCCCAGGTCTCGGCCCAGTCCTCCCATGGATGCGCGGTGGCATAGGCGCTGACGTGGCGATCCTGCCACTGCGCCGGGACGCCCGCGGCGGCGTAATGGACCGCCAGCGCCTGCTGATAGTCGGCGCGCTCGTCGCCGAACATCGCGCGGAATTCGGTGGCGCGGCCGGCGGCCGGGACCAAGCGGTCCCAGTAGAAGTGGCCGGACTCGTGCCGCAGGTGGCCCAGCAGGGTGCGGTACGGCTCGTGCAGCGCGACGCGCCGGCGCACCCGCTCGGTTTCGTCCGCTTCGGCGACGTTCAGGGTGATCACGCCCTCGCGATGCCCGGTGAGCACCTGCTGGCCGGGGAGGTCGGCCAGGAACTCGAACACCGGCCCGTCGCGCTGGCCGCCGGGCGGGCGGGTCGCGACCAGCCCCAGCCTGGCCAGGGTGTAGAACAGGCGCCGCTTGGCCGCTTCCGCCCGGTACCAGCGGCCGTGGTTCTGCGGGACCGACAGGTCCGGCAGGATGCGCGTCTGGCGGCAGGAGACGCACAGCGGATTCGGATCGTCCTGCGGTACCGCGAAGTTGCAGGCCTGGTGCTCGACGTTGTTGCGGCACAGCCGGTAGACCGCCTCGCCGGCCTCCCGCCGCCCGCCCGCCCGGCGCTGCCACAGCCCCGCGCGGTCGGCCACCGGTTCGATCGCGGCCAGCGCCAGCCGGTCGGGCAGGAACGCCAGCGTGCTGCCGCAACGCAGGCACTGCACGTTCTCGAAGAACAGCGCGTGGCCGCAGTGGTCGCAGGCGAAGGTGCGCATGGGCGTCAGGGGCTGGAGGCTGGGCGAGGGACGAGGGTAGCGGAGCCACGCACCAGAAACAGCAACGGCGGGTGTCCCTCGCGGAACGCCCGCCGGCACCCGATGCGTGGATGCCCTACATCGTAGCGCCTGGACCCTTCGTCACGGCCGCACCGACAGATTGTTGCGCACCTCGCGCACGCCCTTGGTGTTGCGCGCGATGTATTCGGCCTTGGCCTTTTCGGCGTTGGACTTCGCGAAGCCGGACAGCTGCACGGTCCCGTTGAGGGTTTCCACCTTGATGGCGCCGGCATCGACCGTCTTGTCCTCGACGAACTTCGCCTTCACCGCCGTGGTGATGGAGGCGTCGTCGACATAGGCGCCCACCGTTTCCTGGCCGCGAACGACCGCGCAGCCGGTTCCCAGAACGGTGGCGCCCACCAGCACCGCGGCCGCCAGTGTTCGCGTGCAATCGATTGTCTTCATGATGTTTTCCCTTTCCTGATGCGTTCTATGGTGCCGAAAGCTTTCCAAAGACTCCCCGGGGCGACGGCACCACGCGCCTCGGCTCGTTGATCCTCACACGGGTGGCTGCTCGTCCTCCTCGGCCCCGAAGTCGGCGCCGGCCATGGCGGACATGATCACGCTCGACAGCTGGGACGACTTGGCGATCGCGACGATCAGGCCGGTCACCGAAACCAGGCGCCAGGGCCGCACCGCCACGAAGACCGCGCCGGCCAAGGCGGCCAGCCCCAGGTACTGCACCGGCTTGCGCGCGGCATAGGCGGCCAGGGCCGGCGTCACCAGCTCCACGCCCATGCTGGCAGGATGGTGCTGCCACCACCGCCTGACCGCGTGCCGGGCGTGGCGCAGCCAGCCGGCGGCGCCGTGCTGCCCGCGCGCCGCGCCGCTGTGCGGCTCGCGCGCATCGTCGGCGCCTTCGTCGTCGTCGCGCCCTTCGCGCCGCCGCTGCCGGCTTTGCGCCTGGGCGATGATGGCCTGGCGCGAGCGCGCCAGCCGGTCGGCGGCATTGCTCATGCCGGTCCCGTCCCCGCGGTGCGCCGGGACGGGCGGGACCACCCGGCTGCGCCGCTCACGTGCGCGCTCCGATGGCGCGCAGCGCCTGGGCGTCCGCGTCCAGCTGCGCCTTCAGCTCGGTGAATGCCTTGGCCGGCAGCTGCTGGCGGGCCACGGTCCATGCCAGCACCGACACCAGCAGGGCCGCCAGCGGGGTGAGCACCAGCGGCCAGTGGAAGCCGTGGATCGCCGCCAGCATTGCAGCCACGCCCGCCAGCACCAGAAACACCACCAGCGCCAGCACGGCCACGCCCCAGGCGATCGCCCGCCGGGCCAGCTGCAGGCCGACGCTGGAGGCTTCTTCCTGCACCAGCGCGGCGTACCCCGCGACATGGTCCACGACCAGCTCGGGACGCGCGATCAGCACCGTGAAGATCGGATGGACCATGGCTGACTCGGGCCGCCGCGGGTCAGTAGTAGTAGCGCTTGTTGCGACGCATCGCCAGCACCAACGCTGCGACGGCGGCGCCCACCGCGGCGGCGATAAGGGCCGACTTCACCGGCTGCTCGCTGACGTAGCGCCCGGTCGCACTGGCGTATTCGCCGAGCTGGCGGCCGGCCTTCGCGGTGGCGTCGCTCACGCTGCTGGCGCTCTTGCTGGCCAGCCCCTTCATGCCGGTGCCCAGGCCGCGCACCCGGTCGATGGCCTGGGCCGCCATCTCCTTGGTCGTGCCCAGCGCCCGGTCGGTCATGCCGTGCGCCTCGTCGGCGGCGGCGGAGGCGTGGAGTTCCTTGCTGCGGGTCGAAAACATGGTGTCTGGTCCTCTCGTGTGGTTGATGCGATTGCGGCTAGCCCTTTCGGCCGAAGCCGGCGACGAAGGCGACGATGGCCAGCACCACGAACACGAAGAACAGGATCTTCGCGATGCCCATGGCGCCGGCGGCGATGCCGCCAAAGCCGAACAGGGCGGCAACCAGCGCGATCACGAGGAATACAAGGGCGTAGTGGAGCATCACGAACTTTCTGGACCGCGGGCGGCCGGCGTCGCCAGACGCCTGGCCCAAGGGTAGTGGCCGCGGCCGCCGCGCGCTGATCAGCGGCAGGCGTGACTGCTTGTCGGTAGCCGGGACTCACGCATGTAGGAATGCGCCTACAGAAAAACCGGCGCTGTCGGACAAGGTCGGCGCGGCCGTCAGCCGGCCGGTGCCGCCTTGGCCAGCACCGCCGAAATGCGGCAGCCCTTGCCCGGCGCGGACAGCACCGTCAGGCGCCCGCCCGAAGCTTCCACCCGATGCCGCATGCCCGCCAGGCCGTGCGTCGAAGGCCTGATGTCGGCGACGTTGAAGCCCTTGCCGTCGTCGGCAATCTCGACCTGCACGTAGTTGTCGTGGTTCTGCACGGTGACGGCCACGTGCTTGGCGTCCGCGTACTTGCCCACGTTGGTGAGCGACTCCTGCACCAGCCGGTACACCGTGAGCTGGCGCGGCTCGTCCAGCTCGACGGCTTCGAGTTCGGCGGTGACCTCGATGGCCGAGCGCTCCGAGAATTCGCGCGCAAGGATCTCCAGCGAAGCGGTCAGTCCGAGGTTGGACAGCGACGATGGCCGCAGATCCTCGATGATGCGCCGCTTCAGCGCGATCCCGCTGTTGAGGGCGTCGGTCAGGTGCTGCAGGCGCTGGCCCACCTCGGGGGTCAGCTGCGGGCCCAGGCGCGACTTCAGCCGCGCGACGTCCAGCTTGGCCGCCGTGAGCAGCGCACCGAGTTCGTCGTGGAGTTCCCGCGCGAGATGGCCCCGCTCGTCTTCGCGCACCTGCTGCAGGTGGGTGGCCAGCTCGGCCAGCGTGGCGGTGCGCTCGCGCACCTGCCGCTCCAGCAGGTCGCGTTCCTGCTGCAGGATCTTCTGCTGCTGTTCGCCGGCGCGCTCCAGCGCAGTGGTCTGCCGCAGGTACAGGTAGAACGCCAGCAGGCCGGCCATCGCCACCGCCGCGATGCCGATGCGCGAGAGCAGCAGCGACCGCCGCACCTGCACCTGGCTGACCTCCATCCGCGCCGTTGACGCGTTGATCAGCTTGCCGGCCTGGTCGCGGATGGCGTCCATGTGCTCCTTGCCGACGTCGGTCATCAGCACGAACTTCCACGCGTCCTCGTTGCCCTGCTTGCGCATGCGCACCGACAGATCCATCTCGGCCAGCTTGCGCTGCACGTTGCGCGTGAGCTGGCCCAGGATCGCGTATTCGTCGGCGCTGGGCGCGTAGATCATGCGCAGCGCATCGAGCTGCTGCCCGATTTCGGCGACCGCGGCGTTGTACGGTTCGAGGTAGCGCGGATCGCCGGTCAGCAGGTAGCCGCGCGAGCCGGTTTCGGCGTCCAGCACGTGCTGCAGCACCCGATTGAGCGAGGCGCGGGTGCGCGACGCGTCGGCGATATTGTCCAGAGCACTGGTCGACTCGCTGAACCCGGTCTCGTTGATGCCGATCAGCACGACCGAGGCCAGCAGCGCCAGCGCCAGGCTGACGCCCATCTTCGGCATCGAAAACGCCCGCAGCCATCTCTTCATGCCATGCTCCTGCCGAACTGCCTAAAATTGCAGTGGATCTTCACCGGGGGCCGGGCCTCCTGAAGTGAAGGTTGGGCACAATGGACGAGACCTGAACGCGAAAGAGAACAGACATGATCAAAGTCGGCATTGTCGATGACCACGCCATCGTCCGCTCGGGATTGAGGCAGTTCTTCTCCGAGCAGGTCGACCTGCGCGTGGTGGGCGAGGCCGCCAGCGGCCGCGAAGCCATCGATCTGGTGCGCACCACCGAGCTCGATGTCCTCGTGATGGACCTGTCGATGCCCGGCCAGAGCGGCATCGATGCGCTGGGCATGATCCGCGCGAAGGCGCCCGACGTCGGAATCCTGATCCTCTCGGGCTACCCGGAAGAGCATTACGCGATGAACCTCATCCGCCAGGGTGCCAGCGGCTACCTGAACAAGGAATGCGAGCCGATGGAGATCGTCAACGCGATCCGCACCATCGCGCTGGGCCGGCGCTACATCTCGCCGGCCGTCGCCGAACTGCTGGCCCAGCAGCTCAATCGCAAGGAAGGCGGGGCGCCGCACGAGCAGCTCTCCGAGCGCGAGTTCCAGGTGTTCCTCAAGCTGGCCAAGGGCGAGACCGCCGGCGACATCGCCAAGGCGCTGTCGCTGAGCGTCAAGACCGTGAGCACCTACCGCACCCGCCTCATGGAGAAGATGAGCCTCGCGTCCAACAGCGATCTCACGTATTACGCCCTGAAGAACAAGCTGATCGACTGAGCGGCGGTCAGGCATCCGGCCGCGCCTCTTCCGCCTGCAGGATGCAGTACTCCACCAGCGCATCGATTTCATTGGACTTGTCGAACACGGCATCGGCGCCCAGCTGCAGGCAGCGCTTGCGCATGTCCGACGTCGCATAGTTGCTCAGGACGACGACCCGCTGGCCACCGGCGCGGGTGCGGCACGCCTCGAGCACGCCCAGTCCGCTGCCCTGCTTGAGGAACAGGTCCACGATCGCGAGGTCCCAGCCGTCGGGGTGGCCGGTCAGCCACGCTGTCGCATCGCCCTCTGTCTCGGCCCAGCCCAGCGCCCTGATGGAAGCCAGTTCCTCCAGCGCGCCGACCAGATTTTCGCGGATGGTGGCATTGTCTTCGACGATGTAGGTGCGCAATTCCACGGCGGGGGGTCGGTTCAGGGCCAGAACGCCTGGTTGTTGTTGTGGCAGCACGGGAGTACGTGTGTGTCTCGGGTGAGCCCCACCCCAAGCCATTGTGCCAGCCGGTCGGTCGGCGGCCGGTAGGAGGAATCCTACAGCCGCGCTCGTAGTCCCCTGCCGACATGAGGTGCCGCGCGCTGCCGACCGGGCCGCTCACCTGCCGTGGCCACACTCGTTGCGACATTGGAGTGCTGCGTGATGAGACTGTTGCTGCAGGCCGCGATGATTTTCTTCGGCACCCTCATGGCCGCCGCGCTGCTGGCCCTGGGCGAGCCGCGCGCCGACCGGCCCGCTGGCGCACCGCACGCCGATGCTCCCCCGTTCACCCGCGTGGCCGCCGGTGCGGCCGCCATCATGGCGACGCCCGCGCGGCGCTGAACGGGCGCATGGATGGCACGACGCAGCCCCCGGCCGCCCACAGCCGCCTGTGGGTCAAGGTCGTGGCCGGCGTGCTGGCCGTGGCGGTCCTGCTGGGACTGCTGATCGTCTTCTTCCCGTGGAACGTGCTGCGTGGCCCCCTGAATCGCTACGTGACCGAACGCACCGGCCGCCACTTCGAGATCACCCGCCGGCTCGACGTGAAGCTGGGCCGCACCACCCGCGTGCTGGCCGATGGCATCGAGTTCGCGAACCCGGAATGGGCCCGTGACCCGATGCTGGTGAAGGCACAGGGGGCGGAGATCCACATCGAGCTGCTGCCGCTGCTGCGCCAGCGGATCGTGCTGCCGATGGTGCGGTTGCAGGAGCCCCAGCTGGGACTGCAGCTCGAGCCGGACGGGCGCCGCAGCTGGGCGCTTGGACGCGACACCGGCGATCCGGGCAACCTGCCCGAGATCGGCGCGCTGGTCGTCGACCGCGGCAGCATGCACTTCGTGGCCGCCGGCCACGGCGCCGATATCAGGACCGACTTCACGATCGACGGCGCCGGCACCGGCGATCCCTCGCTGCCCCTGAGCTTCAAGGCGGCGGGCACCTGGAAGAAGCAGCCCTTTGCCGCCAGCGGCCGCACGGGCGACGTGCTGGTCCTGCGCGGCCCGCAGCGCCAGCGGTTCCCGGCCCAGTTCGAGGCCAGCGCGGCCCACACGACGCTGCGGGCCCGCGGATCGATCGCGAGCCTGGCCACGCTGGAGGGCGCCGACGCCTCGTTCGACCTGCGCGGCAAGGATCTGCAGGAGCTGTACCAGCTGCTGGGCATCGTGCTGCCGGCAACGCCGCGCTATTCGTTGCGGGGCCGGCTCGCGATGGATCACGATGTGTGGCACATCCGCGAGATCGACGGCCGCCTGGGGAACTCGGACCTGCGCGGCGAATTGACGTTCGACCGCCGGCAGGCGGTGCCGCTGCTGACCGGTGCGGTGGAATCCAGGGCGCTGGATTTCGACGACCTCGCGCCGCTGGTCGGCCTGGACGAGCGGCCCCGCAGTGCCGCGGCGGTGCCCCAGGTGCGCGGCCGGCGGCCGGCGCCCCCGCGCGCGGCCCCGCCGGTGCGCGACGGCGTCCGCAAGGTGCTGCCCACGGCCGTGCTCGACCTTGACCGGCTGCGCCGGATGAACAGCGACGTGAGCTACCGCGCCGCGCGCATCACGCACGCCAAGCAGTTGCCGCTGGACCGCATGAGCGTGCGGGTGCGGCTGAACGACGGCGTGCTCGATCTCGAGCGCATGAACCTGGGGGTCGCCGGCGGCAGCCTGGCCGGCCGCGCCCGCATCGACGGTACGCGCGATCCGGCGGTGGCCGACGTCCACCTGGACGCCAGGGCGCTGGAGCTGGGCCGGCTGTTCCCCAACGTCAAGCTGACCAAGGCGAGCGTGGGCAGGATCCACGGCGACATCGACCTCAAGGGCCGCGGCAACAGCGTGGCGCAGATGCTCGCCACCTCTGACGGCGCGGTGGCCATGCTGATGGGCCGGGGCGAGATCAGCAACCTGCTGCTGGAGATCGCCGGCATCGACGGCGCCGAGATCGTCAAGTTCTTCCTGGAGGGCGACCGCAACGTCGAACTGCGCTGCGCCGCTGCCGCCTTCGACGTGAAGGGGGGGCTGATGACCAGCCGCGCGGTGGTGCTGGACACCTCCGACACGGTGATCTACGGCAACGGCCAGGTCAGCCTGGCCAGCGAGGCGATGGACCTCACGTTGCGGCCCTATCCGAAGGACATGAGCATCCTGAGCCTGCGCTCGCCGCTGAAGATCGCCGGCACCTTCGCGTCGCCGCGCGTCGGGCCGGACAAGGCTGCGCTCGCCGCCCGGGGCGGCGTGGCGCTGGCGCTGGCCGCCGTCAACCCGCTGCTCGCGTTGGCTGCCACCGTCGAGACCGGCCCGGGGGCGGACGCCAACTGCGGCCCGGCCCTGCGCGAGGCCTCCTCGGCCTACCAGGCGGCACGCATGGCCGTGATGGACCAGCCTGCCGAGGTCAAGGATGGCGAACGCAAGAAGGGGTTGGCTTCGCGCCTGCTCGGTGGCCCGGCGGCCCCGCCGCAGCAGGCGTCGCCGGCGCGTGCGCCGCACGCGCCCGGCGCCCCCGGAGCGCCCGAGCGGACCTACGGCCCCTAGCCGAGGCGGTCCGGCGGGCCGACCCGCCCATCGTTTCCAGTCGCAATTCCTGTCGCGCCTGCTTGCAATTGTTGCGGGATGTACTACCTGATTCGGGACATTCCTGCGATGCGCCGGAACCGGTGGGGGCACTGTAATGCTGCCCTTGCAGGTGCGGAGTGCTGCGCCGCACCGCGAGAGCCCCTATGCACGTGCTTCCGTGTCCACGCTGCGCCCTTGCGCCTGCGCGATCGCGCAGGCCGTCCGGGTGCGGCAGTGAGGCGAGCCGGTGGACACGTTGATCGCTGACCTCGCAGCCTGGCACCAGTCGTACCAGCGGCTGCAGGACGCGCGCCAGCGGCTCAACGAAGCCCGCCATGCAGGGGCGCAGGCCGATACGCTGGTGCAGCTGGAGCGCGAGGTCGAGCTGCTGCACCAGCAGAGCGACGCCTGCCTGGACCGGCTGAAGGCGGCGGCGGTCCGTCGCCGGCAGGGAAACTGAGAGCGTCGTGCGGCCAGTGCGCGCGCGCCGGCGCGTTCAGCCGCGCTGCGCGCACACCGGGCAGGCGGGGTTGCGCGGCACCCGCACCTCGTGCCACTCCATGCTGCGGGCGTCCAGCATCTGCAGGCGACCGGCCAGGCTCGTGCCGGCGCCGCACAGCAGCTTGAGGGCTTCGGCCGCCTGCATGGCGCCGACGATGCCCACCAGCGGCGCAAACACGCCCATGGTGGCGCAGCGCGTTTCCTCGAAGTCCTCGGCCGGCGCGAACAGGCACGCATAGCAGGGCGACTGCGCATCGCGCGGGTCGTACACGGTGACCTGCCCGTCGAAGCGGATTGCCGCGCCCGACACCAGCGGGCGGCGATGCCGGACGCAAGCGGCGTTGATCAGGTGGCGGGTGCGGAAGTTGTCGGTGCAGTCGATCACCACGTCGGCCGCCGGCACCAGCTCGTCCAGCAGGGCCGCGTCGGCGCGCGCGGTCACGGCCTTGACCACCGGTTCGGGATTGATCGCGGCGATCGCCTCGCGTGCCGACGTCGCCTTCGGCTGGCCGATGCGCGCCACGCTGTGCGCCAGCTGGCGCTGCAGGTTGGTGAGGTCCACCGTGTCGTGGTCGACCAGCGTGATGCGGCCCACGCCGGCCGTGCCCAGGTACAGCGCCACCGGCGAGCCGAGCCCGCCGGCCCCGATCACCAGCGCATGCCCGGCCAGCAGGCGGTCCTGTCCTTCCACGCCCACTTCCTCCAGCAGGATGTGGCGCGAGTAGCGCAGCAACTGGTCGTCGGTCATGGGCGCATTGTCGCGGAACCGCGCCGGCGCGCCGGTGTATAGCCCCGGTGTCCTGCTGCGCCCCGGGCAAGCGCTTGATTTCAAAAGACATTCACTTGCGCGGGCGGCGCAGCTGCATGGCGCGCATGTACTTCGGCGCCATCCCGCAGGCCGGATCGCCCCCGTCGTTCACGGCCAAGCCTTTGATTCCAGAGAAGAAAACGGCGGTCCGACGCCGCTGGCACAGCTGATGCTTTGACGATGGCAAGCGAAAGCAGGCAAGGGCGGACACCATGAACCACAAGGCCAAGATCCTCATCGTCGACGACGAAGAAGTGGTCCGCCTCAGTTTCACGCGGGCGCTGGCGACGACCCACTGCCAAGTGAAGGCGGTGGCGAGCTGGACCCAGGTGGCCGAGGCGCTGCAGAACGACCCCTACGACGTGGTGCTGCTGGACCTGCGGATGCCCGACGTCGACGGCATCACCGTCCTGCGCGCCGTCAAGCAGCGCTGGCCGGACAGCGAGGTGATCGTGATCACCGGCTATCCGACGCTGGACACCGCCAAGGAGGCGGTCGCGCTGGGCGCCTACGACTACCTCGCGAAGCCGGTCGGCCCCGACCAGCTGGTCGAAGCCTCGAACGCGGCGATGCAGCACAAGCGCTGGGCGCTGCACGAGGCCGGCTCCGCGCCTGATCACGGCGTAGCGGCCCTGGCGGCCGCCGCGTCCCCGCAACCCGTTTCCTTCAGGAGGGCATCATGAGTGCGCTGCGCAAAGTATTGGTCGTTGACGACGACCCGGTGGTTGGCAAGAGCTTCAACCGTGTTCTGTCCGGCAAGGGCTACATCGTGGTGACGGCCGAGGACGGCTACGAGGCCCTGAGCAAGCTCCAGTCGGAGCAATACGACGTGGTGTTCACCGACCTCAGGATGCCCGGCATGGACGGCCTGGAGGTCGCCGAGCGAGTCAAGGCCAGGCAGCCGTGGACCCCGGTGGTGATCGTGACCGGCTACGGCAGCGGCAAGAGCGAGGAACGCGCCCGCGCCGCGGGTGTCACCGAGTTCCTGCACAAGCCCCTGTCGCCCGAGATGATCGAGGCAACGACGGCGAAGGCGCTGCAACCGGCGCCCGCGCCCGCCGTGCCCGCAGCCCCGGCACCGGCCCCCGCCGCCGAGCCGACCCGAAGGCGCAGCACCCTGGTCAACATGCTGCTGTTCCTGTCGGCGCCGTTCGTCGGGCTGCTGTACGCGGTGCTGCTGCCGTTCGTCGGCCTGGGCATGCTGGCCTGGATCGGCGGCAAGGCGGCGATGAAGTCGCCGCGGGTGCGCGAGGGCTTTGCGTTCGCGAAGTTCATGACCAAGCTGGTGTTCTCGCCGCTGGTGGGCCTGGTCTACGTGATCGCCTATCCGTTCGTCGGACTCGCGATGCTGGCCTGGACCGGCGCCCGGGCCCTGGCCGGCGGCGCTGCCACGAAGTGAGGCCGGTGGCCGGCATGTGCGGGCGGGCGAACGCTGCATGAACCGGGCCCGCGCCGGTGGTGGCCACCGGCGCGGGCATCCAGTCAGCGCGAAATGGAGGACAGCATGGCCAAGGTCTACGTCAATCCCCTGCCGGTGCGCATCTGGCACTGGGCCAACGCGCTGATGTTCATCATCCTGATCGCCACCGGACTGCAGATCCGCTACCTGGACCTGTTCTCCCTGGTGTCCTTCCGCAGCGCCGTCACCGTGCACAACTGGGTGGCCTTCGCGCTGATCGCCAACTTCTTCATCTGGCTGCTGTTCTACCTGTTCTCCGACAGGAACCAGGCCTATCACCCCGAGTTCAACATCCTCAAGCTGGCCGACCAGTCGCTCAAGCAGATGCTGTACTACGGACGCGGCATGTTCCGCGGGGAACCCAACCCGCACCACATCGACCCGTACAACAAGTTCAACCCGCTGCAGCGCATGCTCTACCAGATCCTGATGCTGCTGCTGCTGCCGCTGCAGTTCGCCACCGGGCTGCTGCTGTGGGACGTCAAGCGCTTCCAGCCGTACATCGACCTGGTCGGCGGCGTCCGCGTGGTCGACACGGTGCACGTGCTGATCTTCATCTTCTTCGTCTTCTACATGTTCTTCCATCCCTACCTGGCCACCCTGGGCCACACGCCCACCGCCCACATCAAGGCGATGATCACCGGCTGGGAGGACGTGGACGAGGAAGCGCCGGCAAGCGAAGGCGCTGCGCCGGCGTGACGGGGTTGGACGGGCCTGGGGAGGCCCCGTCCGGCGGGAGGGGCCTGGGCGGCCGTTGCCCTGCCGCCCAGGCTTCCTAACCCTCGGCGACCGGGTCGCGCGCCATCAGGTCCGCGACCGCGGCGCAGGGCTCGAGCTCGCCATCGAGCAGCGCCACGACCGCGCGCGCGATCGGCATCTCCACTCCCAGGTGCGCCGCGCGGCGCACCACGGCGCGGGCGCAGTACACGCCTTCGGCCACATGCCCGAGCGAAGCCACCGCCTGCGCCAGGCTCGCGCCCTGGGCCAGCAGCAGGCCGACGCGCCGATTGCGGCTGAGATCGCCGGTGGCCGTCAGCACCAGGTCGCCCAGGCCCGACAGGCCCATGAACGTTTCGGTGCGCGCTCCCAGCGCCACCCCCAGCCGAGTCATTTCCGCAAGACCCCGGGTGATCAGGGCGGCACGGGCGTTCAGCCCGAGCTGCAGGCCGTCGCACAGGCCGGTGGCGATCGCCAGCACGTTCTTCACGGCCCCGCCGATCTCGACGCCGGCGACGTCGTCATTCGCGTAGACCCGCAGTTGCTGGCTGTGGAAGGCGGCCACCAGCGCCGAGCGTACCGCCGCGCTGTCGCTGGCCGCCACCAGTGCGGTGGGCTGGCCGCGGGCGACCTCCTGCGCGAAGCTGGGCCCGCTGAGCACGCCGGCGGCCAGCCCGGGGGCGACCTGGGCCTTCACCTCGTGGCCCAGCAGCCCGTCCGCCTCGCCGGCCGGCGCTTCGAAGCCCTTGCACAGCCAGGCCACCGGCCCGTCGTGCGCGGCCAGCTGCGCGAGCATGGCACGCAGCCCGGCCATGGGCGTCGCGATCACGGCCAGCTCGCAGCTGCGGGCCAGCGATGCGATGTCGGCCGTGGTGCCGCCGTGCACCGCCAGCGCGGGCGGCAAAGCCACCCCGGGAAGGTAGCGCCGGTTCTCGCGTCCGGCGGCCATGGCGGCGGCCTGGGCCGGGTCGCGCGCCCACAGCGTCACCTCGTGGCGGGCCGCCGCCGAGGCGGCCAGCGCGGTGCCCCAGGCACCGGCGCCGAACACCACGATCTTCATGGCGTCGTGCCGACCGCCGTCAGGCGGTGGTGATGATGCCCGAGGGCTGCTGCGCCTGCTGGGCCTGCTGCTGGTCGTACATGGCCTGGAAGTTGATCTCGGCCAGGTGCACCGGCGGGAAGCCGGCCCGCGTCACGATGTCGGCCACGTTGCTGCGCAGGTAGGGGTACACGATCTGCGGGCAGGCGATGCCCATCACGGCGTTCATCTGCTCGGCCGGGATGTTGCGGACCTCGAAGATGCCGGCCTGCTTGGCCTCCACCAGGAACACGGTGCGGTCCTTGATCTTGGTGGTGACGGTGGCGGTGACGCACACCTCGAACACGCCGTCGGCGGCCTGCTGGGCCTCGACGCCCAGCTGGATGTCGACCGAGGGCTGCTCCTGTTCCAGCAGGATGGCCGGGGAGTTGGGCTGTTCCAGCGACGCCTCCTTCAGGTAGACGCGCTGGATCTGGAACACGGGTTCGTTGGTCTGGTCGGCCATGGTTTCTCTTCCTGTCAAAGCGAGCGAAAGCCCGCCGGCGGCGGCCGAAGCGGGCTGGATGGGCGGATTATCTCAGGGCGCGCCGGCGCCCCCGGGCTCAGCCGGGCTGGCCGTTCAGCAGCGGCAGCAATGCGCCCTGGCTGTCCAGGGCCATCAGGTCGTCGCAGCCGCCGACATGGGTGTCGCCGATGAAGATCTGCGGCACGGTGCGCCGCCCGGTGATCTCCATCATCCGCAGGCGCTCCTGCGGCTGGGTGTCGACCCGGATCTCCTCGATGGACTCGACCCCGCGGGCCTTGAGGATCTGCTTGGCGCGGATGCAGAACGGGCAAACGGCCGTGGTGTACATCTTGACGGGCTGCATGGCAAAACGCTTCGTGTTGGGGAGGGCGGGCCGCCCTCAGGCTTTCTCGACCGGCAGGTTGGCGTCGCGCCAGCCCTTCATGCCGCCGGCCAGCACCTGGGCCTTGTCGTAGCCGAGCTTGCGGGCTGCCGCCAGGGCGCGGTTGGAGCGCATGCCGCTGGCGCAGACCAGGATCAGGGGCACGGTCTTGTTCTTGACCACCTCGGGCAGGCGCTGCTCGAACTGGTCCAGCGGCACGTTGCGGGCGCCGGTGACGTGGCCCGCGGCGAACTCGTCGGGGCCGCAGACGTCCACGACCACGGCCTTTTCCCGGTTGATGAGCTGGACGGCGGCGGCGGCCGACAGGCCGCGCGCGGCGCCGCCCTGGACCACCGGCCACAGCAGCATGGCGCCGGAGACGAATGCCACCGAGAGGAGCATCCAGTTGTCGATGATGAATTTCATGGTTTGTTCGGAACGTGCAGGCTGTGGCTCAACCCGCAATTCTAAAATGCCGGGTTTTGCACTGCATCCGAAGGCCTGTTCCCATGTACAAGCTCGTCCTGATCCGCCACGGCGAATCGACCTGGAACCTGGAAAACCGCTTCACCGGCTGGACCGACGTGGACCTGACGCCCACCGGCATCGAGCAGGCCGCAAGCTCCGGGCGGCTGTTGCGCGAGGGCGGCTGGGAGTTCGACCTGTGCTACACCAGCGTGCTCAAGCGTGCGACCCGCACCCTGTGGCATTGCCTGGACGAGATGGACCGCACCTGGCTGCCGGTGGTGCATTCCTGGCGGCTCAACGAGCGTCACTACGGCGCGCTGCAGGGCCTGAACAAGGCCGAGACGGCCCGCAAGTTCGGCGACGAGCAGGTGCTGGTCTGGCGCCGCAGCTACGACATTCCGCCGCCGGCGCTGGAGCCGGCCGACCCCCGCTGCGAGCGGGGCGACCCGCGCTACGCCAGGCTCAAGCCCGGCGAGGTGCCGCTGACGGAATCGCTCAAGGACGTGGTGGCCCGGGTGCTGCCGTTCTGGAACGAGGCTATGGCGCCGGCCATCAAGGCCGGCCGCCAGGTGCTGGTCGCCGCCCACGGCAACTCGATCCGGGCGCTGGTGAAATACCTTGACGACGTGTCGGACAAGGACATCGTCGGCCTGAACATCCCGAACGGCATCCCGCTGGTCTACGAGCTGGACGGGCAGTTGCGGCCGATCCGGCACTACTACCTGGGCGACGCCGAGGCGGCGGCCCGGGCGGCCGCCGCCGTCGCGAACCAGGGCCGGGCCTGACGGCCGGCACGCACCGGCTCGGGGAAAACCAGCAAAGACCGGCCGCCGCCGCGAACCTTTTCGCACAACCGGACGCCGGCGCGGGGAACCAGCGCGAAACGGCTGCGTCAGAGCAGGTTCTCAGGTGTATATTTTCCCGAACTGCTGCAGGACTGGACCGCTTTTCCCCATGAGCCACAAACTGAAGATTGCCGGCTGGATTTCCGTGGGCGCCCTGGCCGGCGCGCTGACGACCGTGTCGCTGCAGACCGTCGCGCGCGGCTCGCTGGCGCCGTTGCCGCTGGAAGAGCTGCAGCAGCTGGCGGCCGTGTTCGGCATGATCAAGAGCGACTACGTCGAGCCGGTCGACGAGAAGAAGCTCATCACGGACGCGATCGCGGGCATGGTCGCCAGCCTCGACCCGCATTCGCAGTATTTCGACCGGAAGTCGTTCAAGGAATTCCGCGAGGGCACATCCGGCCGCTTCGTGGGCGTCGGCATCGAGATCTCGCAGGAGGACGGCCTGGTGAAGGTGGTCTCGCCGATCGAGGGCTCGCCGGCCTACCGTGCCGGGCTCAAGCCCAACGACCTGATCACCAAGATCGACGACACCGTCGTCAAGGGGCTGTCGCTGAGCGAGGCCGTCAAGCGCATGCGCGGTGAGCCCAACACCAAGGTCATGCTGACGATCTTCCGCAAGGACGAGAACCGCAGCTTCCCGGTGACGATCACCCGCGAGGAAATCAAGACCCAGTCCGTCAAGGGCAAGGTGATCGAGCCCGGTTACGGCTGGATCCGCCTGTCGCAGTTCCAGGAGCGGACGGTGGATGACTTCGTGCGCAAGGTCGAGGAGCTCTACAAGGCCGAGCCGCACCTGAAGGGCATGGTGCTGGACCTGCGCAACGACCCGGGTGGCCTGCTCGACGCGGCGGTGGCGATCTCGGCGGCCTTCCTGCCGGAGAACGTGACGGTGGTGTCCACCAACGGCCAGCTGGCCGAGAGCAAGTTCGTCTACAAGGCGGCCGCCGAGTACTACCAGCGCCGCGCCGGCGCCGACCCGCTGCGCCGCCTGCCGGCCGCGCTGAAGTCGGTGCCGCTGGTGGTGCTGGTCAACGAGGGTTCGGCGTCGGCCAGCGAGATCGTCGCCGGCGCGCTGCAGGACCACAAGCGCGCCACCATCCTGGGCAGCCAGACCTTCGGCAAGGGCTCGGTGCAGACCGTGCGGCCGCTGGGTCCGGACACCGGGCTGAAACTCACCACGGCCCGCTACTACACCCCGACGGGCAAGTCGATCCAGGCCAAGGGCATCGTCCCCGACGTCATGGTGGACGAGACCGAGGAGGGCAACGTCTTCTCGGCCCTGCGTACCCGCGAGGCCGACCTGGAGAAACACCTGCAAAGCGGCCAGGGCCCCGAGTCCAAGGATCCGGCCCGAGAGAAGGCGCGCGAGGAGGCCCGCAAGAAGGCCGAGGACGAAGCCAGGAAGCCGGTGGCCGAGCGCAAGATGCCCGAGTTCGGCACCGACAAGGACTTCCAGCTGGTCCAGGCGCTGAACCAGCTGAAGGGCAGGCCGGTCCTGATCAGCAAGACGCAGGTCGTCGAGCGCCGGGACGAGAAGAAGGAAAACTGACAGCCGGCCCGGGCGCCTTCGCGGCGCGGGCACCATCGAAGCGGGGCCGCGGCCCCGCTTTTTGCTGCCCGCGCGCCGCGTCGCCGCTATCCCGGGTCCAGTTGCTTGTGATCAAAAGGCCCTGGTACGGTTGAGGGCACACTGGCCACGGGCGCAGTGCATCCGTCGCGTCCGCAGCGCATGTTCCCGACCAGCCTCAAAGCCAAGGTCAGCCTCTCGCTCAGCGCGGTGCTTGTGGCCGTGATGGTGCTGTTCGTGTTCCTGATCGTGCAGCAGGCCCGCAGCGACCAGCTGAACACGATGATCGCGCAGATGACGCAGCTGTCGCAGGTGATCGCCCGCAGCACGCGCTACGCCATGCTGCTGGACGAGCCGGACATCGTCGACAAGATCATCCAGGACGTCGCGCAGCAGCAGGGCATCCAGCGGGTGCGGGTGGTGCGCAAGAGCGGCGTGATCGCGCATTCCAACCACGCGGAGGAAATCGGCCAGAACATCGACAAGGAGGCCGAGCACTGTTCCCACTGCCACGAGGGCGAGAAGGCGCTGTCGGATATCCCGAACCACAAGAAGTGGCGCATCTTCGACACCCCCGACGGCCAGCAGCGGCTGGGCACCATGGAGGTGATCCGCAACGAGAAGTCGTGCGCGGGATCGTCGTGCCACAAGGACCCCAAGGCGCAGCCGGTGCTCGGCGTGGTCGACATCACCTATTCGATGGACGCGATCAACCGCACCATGCGCAGCCACATGGTCAACATGATCGTCGTGTCGGTCGGCGTCGTGCTGCTGATGGCCCTGAGCGTCGGCTGGCTGCTGCACCGGCTGATCTACCTGCGGCTGGACGACCTCGACAAGGGCGCCCGGCGGCTGGCTGCGGGCGATTTCGACAGCCCGATCCCGGTGCGCGGCGACGACGAATTCGGCAGCCTGGCGCGCGAGACTAATGCGATGATGGCCGCCGTGAAGAAGTCGCACCAGGACCTGGAGCAGTGGGTCGAGAAGCTCGAGGAGAAGGTCAAGGAGCGTACCGCCGAGTTGCGGCTGGCCGAGGCCGAGGTGGCGCGCGGCGAGAAGCTCGCCTCGATCGGCCAGCTGGCCGCCGGCATCGCCCACGAGCTGAACAACCCGCTGACGGGCGTGCTCACCTTCACCAACCTGCTGCGCAAGAAGGCGCCCGACGGCAGCCAGGACGCCGAGGACCTGGACCTGGTGATCCGCGAGACCAAGCGCTGCGCCAGCATCATCCGGCGCCTGCTCGACTTCGCCCGCGAGAAGACGCCGGAGAAGGCGATGGTCGACATCAACCAGCTGATCCAGGAGACGGTGCGCTTCGTCGAGCGCTCGGCCGCGCTGCAGCAGATCGAGATCGCCACCGAGCTCGACCCCGACCTGCCCTGCCTGTCGGTCGACGCCGACCTGATGAAGCAGGTGTTCATGAACATCCTGGTCAACGCGCAGCAGGCGATCAACGGCCCCGGCCGCATCGTCGTGCGCACGCGGCTGCACACCGCCCGCCGGCTGCCCGACTGCGCGGGCGGGCAGCCGGCCGTGGAGATCGCCGTCACCGACACCGGCTGCGGCATCCCCGAGGCCAACCTGCAGCGCATCTTCGACCCCTTCTTCACCTCCAAGGAGGTCGGCAAGGGCACCGGGCTGGGGCTGTCGGTGAGCTACGGCATCGTGCGCTCGCACGGCGGCGAGATCGCCGTCGAAAGCACGGTGGGCGAGGGCAGCACCTTCCGCGTCTGCCTGCCCGCCAGGGTGCCGTTCGAAGAGTCGGCCCGCCATCTCTCGGAGAGCATTCAATGAAATCCAGGATCCTCATCGTGGATGACGAGGAGATCGTCGTTCGCAGCTGCCTGCGCATCCTCGAGGGAGACGGATACGAGGTCGAGGCCGTCGGCGACGGATGGGAGGCGCTGCGCCGCATCGACGAAGGCAGCTACGACATCGTGGTGCTCGACATCATGATGCCCAAGATCGACGGGATGGAGGTGCTGCAGCACGTCAAGGAGCGGCATCCCGACATCGACGTGGTCATGATGACGGGGCTGTCGCAGATCCAGACCGCGGTGAAGGCGATGAAGCTGGGCGCCTTCGACTACCTGTCCAAGCCGTTCGACCCGGACGAGCTGAAGATGGTGGTCGACCGCGCCATCGAGCAGCGGCGCCTGAAGCAGGAGAACCGGTCGCTCAAGAGCGAGGTGAGCTCCAAGTACCGCTTCGAGAACATCATCGGCTTCTCGCCGCAGATGCAGAAGGTCTACCAGCTGATCGCCAAGTGCGCCCCGACCAACGCCACGGTGCTGGTCACCGGCGAGAGCGGCACCGGCAAGGAGATGGTGGCGCGCGCGATCCACTACAACAGCCTGCGCAAGGACGAGCCGTTCGTGCCGGTCGACTGCACGGCGCTGTCGGAGAACTTGCTGGAAAGCGAGCTGTTCGGCCACGTCAAGGGTGCCTTCACGGGCGCCGTCGCCAACAAGCGCGGCATGTTCGAGGTCGCCAACAACGGCACGCTGTTCCTGGACGAACTGGGCAACATCCCGCTGGCGACGCAGGCCAAGCTGCTGCGGGTGCTGCAGGAGCGCGAATTCCGCGCGGTGGGCGACACGCGCGTGCACACGACCAACGTGCGCGTGATCGCCGCCACCAACAAGGACCCGCGCGCGATGGTGGAGGAGGGCACGTTCCGCGAAGACCTGTTCTACCGCATCAACGTGTTCCCGATCCACATCCCGCCGCTGCGCGAGCGGCGCGAGGACATCCCGGCGCTGGCCTTCCATTTCCTCAAGCACTTCAGCGAGGAGCTGGAGCGGCCGGTGCCCAGGCTCTCGGACGGCGCGATGAGCCTGCTGATGACCTATGACTGGCCCGGCAACGTGCGCGAGCTGCAGAACACCGTGCACCGCGCGGTGATCCTGGCGTCCGACGACATGATCCGGCAGGCCCACCTGGCCAGCATCCTGCACGTGGCGCCGCGGCGCGACCTGGAGGTGCCGCGCACCAGCGAGGACCTGAAGCGCGTCAAGAAGATCGCCCGCGAGAAGTCGGTGGAGGACATCGAGAAGCTCTTCATCAACGAGACGCTCAAGCGCCACGCCTGGAACGTCACCAGGAGCGCCGAGGAAACCGGCATGCAGCGCGCCAACTTCCAGGCGCTGATGAAGAAGTACAACATCCGGGTGCGCGACACCGAGCCGGGCGGCTCGGACGAGGACGAGAACTAGCGTCGCCGGCGCCGGTTGCGTCGCGGCGACTACTTGGCGAACTTGCGGAAATCCGGCTTGCGTTTTTCCTTCAGCGCGGCGACGCCCTCGCGCGATTCTTCGGTGTCGTAGTACAGCTTCAGGGCGTACATGCCCATGCCTGCAATGCCCGCCTGGTGCGCGGTGTCCATGTTGAAGCTGCGCTTGGCGATCGCGATGGCCGTCGGGCTGCGCTCGCAGATCTCCTCGGCCCACTGCTGGACCGTGGCGTCCAGCTGCTCGTGCGGCACGCAGACGTTGGCCAGGCCCATCGCCACGGCCTCCTGGCCGCTGTAGCGGCGGTTCAGGTACCAGATCTCGCGCGCCTTCTTTTCGCCCACCACGCGCGCCAGGAACGCGGTGCCGTAGCCGGGGTCGACCGAGCCCATCCTGGGGCCGACCTGGCCGAAGATGGCCTTTTCGGAGCAGATGGTCAGGTCGCAGATCGTCGCCAGCACGTTGCCCCCGCCGATGGCGTAGCCCTGCACGCGCGCGATGACCGGCTTGGGCACGTCGCGGATGGCGGTATGCAATTCCTCCATCGGCAGCCCGATGGTGCCGCGGCCGTCGTAATTGCCGTCGTGGGCCGACTGGTCGCCTCCGGTGCAGAACGCGCGGTCGCCGGCGCCGGCCAGCACGATCGCGCCCACGCCGCGGTCGTAGCCGGCCTTGTTCAGGGCCTTGATCAGCTCCTCGCAGGTGGTGCCCCGGAACGCGTTCATCTTGTCCGGGCGGTTGATGGTGATCCAGGCGACGCCGTTGCGCACTTCGTAGAGGAGGTCTTCAAACTGCATGCTGTGTCTCCAGACGGTTGGGTGGTGTGATCGGCCGGCCGTGCCTTGCTGGTCAGGCACGGAGCTGCGGCCTATGCGGGGTCCGGGTCGATGCGTGCCAGCGCCTGGCCGACGGCGGCGGCGTCCTGCGGCCGCACCAGCCGGGCGACTTCCACGCCGTCGCGCAGGAAGATGAGGGTGGGCCACAGCTTGACACGGTAGGAGCGGCCCAGCGGCCGGCCGCTGCCGTCCTCGACCTTCAGATGCCTCAGCTGCGGATGGGCCGCCATGGCCTCGTCGATCAGAGGCTGGGCGCCGCGGCACCAGCCGCACCAGGGGGTGCCGAATTCCAGCAGGGTCGCGCCCGGCAGCGCCTCCACCTCGGCCCGGGAAGGTCCGGTTGCTGCATACGCCGTGTTCATGCCGGCATTGTCGCCGGCCCTCGCCAACGGTCGCGTAGGTGCCGGCCCCGGGGCCGCCGCCGGCGAACACACGGCGGCCGGGCTTGACGCCGGGCAAGGCCGCGTCGCCGCCGCGGCGGCGCCGTGCGGCTATGCTTGCCCGATGGCAACGACAACAGACTTTTCGCCCGCCGGGCTGGCCGAACTGGCCCGCTCCGACGCCGCGCGGGCGTTGGCGGAGGACGTCGGCGCCGGCGATCTCACCGCCGCGCTGGTGCCCGCCGGCCGCCGCGCCCGCGCCCGGATCCTGGCGCGGCAGCCGGCCGTCATCTGCGGCGCGGCGTGGGTGGAGGCGGCGCTGCGCCAGCTGGAGCCGGCGGCGACCGTGCACTGGCTGGTCGGCGAGGGCCAGCGCACCATGGCTGACCAGGTGGTGGCGGAACTGGAGGGCAGCGCCCGGGCGCTGCTGACGGCGGAGCGGACGGCGCTGAACTTCCTGCAGCTGCTGAGCGCGGTGGCGACGCAGACCGCGACCTATGTCGAGGCGGTGCGCGGCACCCGGGCCCGCATCGTGGACACCCGCAAGACCCTGCCGGGCCTGCGGCTGGCGCAGAAATACGCGGTGCGCACCGGCGGCGGCACCAACCACCGCATCGGCCTGTTCGACGCCGTGCTGATCAAGGAAAACCACATCGCGGCCGCCGGCGGGGTCAGGCAGGTGCTGCAGGCCGCGGCGGCGGTGGCCGCGCAGGCTGCCTTCGTGGAGATCGAGGTGGAGACGCTGGACCAGCTGAGGCAGGCGCTCGACGCCGGCGCGGCGATGGTCCTGCTGGACAACATGGACCTGCCGACCCTGCGCGAGGCGGTGCGGATCAACGACGGCCGCGCCGTCCTCGAGATCTCCGGCGGCGTCACACTGGAGACGGTGCGTGCCCTTGCGGAAACCGGGGTCGACCGCATCTCCATCGGGGCCCTCACGAAGGACGTGAAGGCTGTCGACTTTTCCATGCGCCTGAAGGAACTCTGACGTGAGCGCGGTCATTCCCATTTTCGACGTCGAGTACGAGCAGCCCCGCACCGGCGACGCCTGCGACACCCGCCATGCCTGGGCCCGCGTCCCGGCCGAGCCGTCGCCCGCCGAGCGGGCCGAACTCAAGGACCGCATCCGGCGGCTCCTCAAGGAACGTGACGCGGTGATGGTGTCGCACTATTACGTGCATCCCGACCTGCAGGACCTGGCCGAGGAGACCGGCGGGATCGTCAGCGATTCGCTCGAGATGGCGCGCTTCGGCCGCGACCACGCGGCCGGCACGCTGGTGGTGTCGGGCGTGCGCTTCATGGGTGAGACCGCCAAGATCCTGTCGCCCGAAAAGCGTGTGCTGATGCCGGACCTGGATGCCACCTGTTCGCTCGACCTGGGCTGCCCGATCGACGAGTTCTCGGCGTTCTGCGACCAGCATCCGGACCGCACCGTGGTGGTGTACGCCAACACCAGCGCCGCGGTGAAGGCGCGCTCGGACTGGCTGGTCACGTCCAGCTGCGCGGTGGACATCGTGCGCGCACTCAAGGACGCCGGCCAGAAGATCCTGTGGGCGCCGGACCGGCACCTGGGCCACTACATCCAGCGCGAGACCGGCGCCGACATGGTGTTCTGGAACGGCGCGTGCATCGTGCACGACGAGTTCAAGGCGTTCGAGCTGGAAGCGCTGATGAAGCAGTACCCCAGGGCCAAGGTGCTGGTGCATCCCGAGTCGCCGGCCGAGGTCGTGGCGCTGGCCGACGCCGTGGGATCGACCTCGGCCATCCTGAAGGCGGCGCGCGAGATGGACGCGCGCGAGTTCATCGTGGCCACCGACAACGGCATGATGCACAAGCTGCGCACGGCCAACCCGGGCAAGGTCTTCATCGAGGCACCGACCGCCGGCAACAGCGCCACCTGCAAGAGCTGCGCGCACTGTCCGTGGATGGCGATGAACGGACTGGCGGGCCTGGCGCAGGTGCTGGAAAGCGGCGCCAACGAGATCCACGTGGACCCGGCGCTCGGCCAGCGCGCCCGCGTGCCGATCGACCGGATGCTGGCCTTCACGGCGGCGCTGAAGGCGGGGCAGCCCGCCGGGGCGCTGGTGCCGAACATCGGGGCAGCCTAGCGTCGGCTGCGGGCTGCGGACCCGTTGCTCAGAGCAGGAACGGCCGGCCCGCCACCGGCGTGCTCGGCACCGCCATGTCCTGCCTGGCGATGATGCCGCTGCGATGGGCGAGGTGTCCCGCCTCGATGGCCAGCCTGAAGGCACGCGCCATCGTCACCGGATCGTCGGCTTGCGCCACCGCGGTGTTGACCAGGACGGCGTCGAAACCGAGCTCCATCGCCTCGACCGCATCCTTGGGCGAGCCGATGCCGGCGTCCACGACCAGCGGCACGCCGGGCAGTCGTGCGCGCAGTGTGCGCAGCGCGGCGGGATTGATCAGGCCCTGGCCCGAACCGATGCAGGAGCCCCACGGCATCAGGATCTCGCAGCCGGCGTCCAGCAGCCGCCGGCACACGACGAGGTCGTCGGTGCAGTAGGGAAATACCTGGAAGCCGTCCCTGGTCAGCTCGCGCGCGGCCGCCAGCGTCTCGTACGGGTCGGGCTGCAGCGTGTGCTCGTCGCCCAGCACCTCGAGCTTGATCCAGTTGGTCTGGTACAGCTCGCGTGCCATCCTGGCGATGGTGACGGCCTCGCGCGCGCTGTAGCAGCCCGCCGTGTTCGGCAGCACGTGCACGCCGCTGTGGCGGATCAACGGCAGGTCGTTGGGTGCGCCGCCCGCGGCGAGCTGCCGCTTCAGGCCCACGGTGGCCACCTGCGCGCCCGAGGCGGCGATCGCCTGCTGCAGCACGGCGGGCGAGGGATAACGGGCGGTGCCGATGAAGAAGCGGCTCTCGAGCTCGACGCCGTAGATCGTGAGTGGCATGGCGTTAGCCTCCGGTGATGGGTTGGAAGGTGAAGATCGCATCGCCTGCGCGCAGCGGCGTGTCCGCGCGCACCTCGCGCGAAACGAATTCGCCATTGACGGCGGTGGCGAGCGATCGGGGCTGGTCGGTCAGGGCCGCAATCAAGTCGGCCAAGGTGGCGCCCGCGGGGACCGTGCGCGGCTCGCCGTTGAGGGTGACCGGCGTGGTCATGGCAGCGTCTCCAGCGCCTGCTCCACCAGCGCGGGGGCGATGAGCCAGCCGTGCCGGTACAGGCCGTTGACGCGGGTCAGGCCGGGCTGCGTTTCGATGCGCGGCAGGTTGTCGGGCATGGCGGGGCGCAGGTTGGCTTCGGCCAGCACGATGCGCGCCTCGCCCAACTCCGGCACGACGCTGTGCGCCGCCGCCAGCAGCTCCACGGTGGTGCGCAACGAGACCGGCGAGCGGTCCTCGCTTTCGATCGAGCTGGCCCCCACCACCACCTGCTCGCCGGCGCGCGGCACCAGGTAGACGGCATGGCGTGGATGCAGCAGGCGCAGCGGCCGGCGCAGCGCGACGCCCGGGGCGTGCAGCGTGTACACCTCGCCACGCACGCCACGCACCGGCAGGTCGGGGCTGGCGCCGGTGCCGCGGGCGTCAAACACCCAGTCGAAGCGGTGCAGTTCGCCGGCCACCCGCAGCGTGCCGCTTTCGACCCGCTCCACCGGCTCGCCCCAGTGCCACGTGGCACCCGCGCGCGTGGCCGATGCCGCCAGCGCGTGCATGGCCTGCACCGTGTGCAGGCTGCCCTCGCCGGGCAACAGCCAGGCGTGCGCAGGACCCTGTACCGCCGGCTCGAGCTCGCGCGCACGGTCGATCCCGATCGGGCGCGGCTCGAAGCCGGGCGGTGCCTTGCGCGCGAGAAAGTCGATCATGCGCGCGGCCGCGCCCTCGTCGCCGCGATGGGCGAAGAGCAGGCTGCCTTCGCGCCTGATCTCGATCTCGACGTCCAGGCGCGCGGCGATCTGCGGCCACAGTTCGAGCGAGCGCAGTCCCTGCCGGAACACCTGCTCGTCGGCACATTGCAGCTCCGCGACCGGGCACAGCATGCCCGCGGCGGTCCAGCCGGCGGCGCCGCGCGCCTCGGCGTGCGCGGCCGGATCGAACACCTGCACCGAATGGCCGCCGCGTGCCAGGTCGAGCGCGAGCAGGCGGCCGACCAGTCCCGCCCCGGCGATGCCGATTTTCATGGCATCACTCCTTCGCGATCGGGACGTAGATCTCGCCGCCGGCGGCGCGGAACTCCGCGCTCTTGGCGGCCATGCCTTCCTGCGCCGCCGCGTACTCGCGCACCTCCTGCGTGATCTTCATCGAGCAGAACTTCGGCCCGCACATCGAGCAGAAATGCGCCACCTTGGCGCCGTCGGCCGGCAACGTCTCGTCGTGGAAGTCGCGCGCGGTCTCGGGGTCGAGCGACAGGTTGAACTGGTCCTGCCAGCGGAACTCGAAGCGGGCCTTGGACAGCGCCTCGTCGCGCGCCCGTGAGGTCGGATGGCCCTTGGCCAGATCGGCCGCGTGCGCCGCGATCTTGTAGGCGATGATGCCCTGCTTGACGTCGCCGCGATCGGGCAGCCCGAGGTGCTCCTTGGGCGTGACATAGCACAGCATCGCGGTGCCGAACCAGCCGATCATCGCCGCGCCGATGGCGCTGGTGATGTGGTCGTAACCCGGCGCGATGTCGGTGGTCAGCGGCCCCAGCGTATAGAACGGCGCCTCGTCGCAGTGCTTCAACTGCTCGTCCATGTTGGCGCGGATCATGTGCATGGGCACGTGGCCCGGGCCTTCGATCATGGTCTGCACGTCGTGCCGCCAGGCGACGCGCGTCAGCTCACCCAGCGTGCGAAGCTCGGCGAACTGGGCCTCGTCGTTGGCGTCCGCGCCGCAGCCGGGGCGCAGGCCGTCGCCCAGCGAGAAGCTGACGTCGTACTGCTTCATGATGTCGCAGATGTCCTCGAAGCGCTCGTACAGGAAGCTCTCCCGGTGATGCGCGATGCACCACTTGGCCATGATCGAGCCGCCGCGCGAGACGATGCCGGTGCGCCGGGCCGCGGTCAGGGGGATGAACGGCAGACGCAGGCCGGCGTGGATGGTGAAGTAGTCGACACCTTGCTCGGCCTGCTCGACCAGCGTGTCGCGGAAGATCTCCCAGGTCAGGTCCTCGGCGACGCCGCCGACCTTCTCCAGCGCCTGGTAGATCGGCACCGTGCCGATCGGCACCGGGCTGTTGCGCACGATCCAGTCGCGCGTGGTGTGGATGTTGGTGCCGGTCGACAGGTCCATCACGGTGTCGGCGCCCCAGCGGATGGCCCACACCAGCTTCTCGACTTCCTCCTCGATGCTGGAGGTCACGGCCGAATTGCCGATGTTGGCGTTGATCTTGACCAGGAAGTTGCGGCCGATCGCCATCGGCTCGAGTTCGCGGTGATTGATGTTGGCCGGGATGATCGCCCGGCCGCGCGCCACCTCGTCGCGCACGAAGTCGGGCGTGATCACCTCGGGGATCGCCGCCCCCAGCGGCTGGCCGCGCAGGCGCGCAGCCCGCTGGGCATCGGCGAGGTATTCGGCCATCCATTCGCGCCGGCCGTTCTCGCGCAACGCCACGAACTCCATTTCGGGCGTGACCACGCCGCGGCGCGCCGCGTGCATCTGCGTCACGTTGACGCCGGCGCGCGCGCGCCGGGGCGACCGCTGCAGCGCCGCCGCGGCCGCGCGCAGCGCTTCGATACGCTGCCCCTCGCGCGCCGACGGCCGGCCGCCGTCGTCGACGCCCTGATGTGCACGGCCGGCGTACGGCTCGGTCGCGCCGGCTGCGTCGATCCACGGGCCGCGCAGGTCGGGCAGGCCCAGATGCACGTCGATCGCCGCTTGCGGGTCGGTGTAGGGGCCGGAGGTGTCGTAGAGCGTGATCGTCTCGCCGTTGGCCAGCGCGACTTCGCGCATCGGCACCCGCAGCTGCGGGTGCAACTGCCCTGGCACGTGGATCTTGCGGGAGGCGGGGAAGGGTTCGCGCGTGAGCCTGAGCCGTTGCGCGAGGGCGTCGGGAGCGTTCAAGAGGACCATCCTTTCGGTGTGAGAACACGCTCCGGAAGGATTGGCAGGAGGGGGCTCGTGCGAGCGGTGCCTGTCAGCTCTTCTTACGCCGGTACGAACCGGTTCAAGTTCACGGGTTTGGTCTTGCCATCTCAGCGATCACGGCCTGCAGGCCGCTCGCACCCCGGAGCAGCCATGAGTATACGGCCGCCCCCGGGCGCTCAGTGGTCCAGACAGCGGAGCATCACGGCCGCGATGTCCTGCAGCACCTGACGGTCCGGGTTCGCCTTGCCGATCAGGCGCAGGCCCTGGATGCCAGACGTGAGGAAGCGCGCTGTCGCGGTGACGTCCACATCGGGTCGCAGTTCCCCCCGTGCCTGCGCCACGACGATGGCATCGCAGAAGGTGTGCTCGACCAGATCGAGGCTGTGGCGGACCTTGCCGGCCGCCCGCCGGTCGTTGCGGGAGAGCTCGGCGGCGCAGTTGCCGATGAAACAGCCGCGCCTGCCGGGCCCTTCGACGATCTCGTCGACCAGTCCGCCGAGGAAGGCGGCGACAGCCTCGCGGATCGAATGCGGGCCGGACAGCGCCGCCGTGAGGCGGACGGCCACCATCCGTTCGTAGCGTTCGAGCGTCTCGAAGTAGAGGCCGCGCTTGCTGCCGAACGCCGCATAAAGGCTGGAGCGCCCCAAGCCGGTGGCAGAACACAGTTCGTCGAGCGAGGTCGCCTCGTAGCCCTTGGCCCAGAAGGCGTGCATGGCCCTGTCGAGTGCAAGCTCGGTGTCGAATTCGCGAGGTCGTGCCATTTTCGGATTGTCACCTCGACAAGCGATCGGGGACGGATATCGGTCGGCTGCCGCGCCGGGCGGCAGGTCGCTGCCTTGTCAGCGGGCGGCGGGCCAATTGCCGGACTGGCGGGCCCCACGCCGGTCCAATTGATCGAAGATCCTCGCGCTGTTCGCGAACGAAAGAGCCGGCAGGAGATGACCGTTGCCCGGCACCACCTCCATCCGCACGTCCACGCCGGCTGCTGCCAGGCGATCGCGGGTTTTTTCCATGCCTTCCTTCCAATCCAGATCGCGCTCACCGACGAACATGGACACCCTCAGCGCGCGCAGGGTATCGAGCCGGTCGAAGTCGCGCCGTTCGAGCGGGAACGCGGCCAGCACCGTCAGCGAGCGGAACAGCTCGGGATGACGGACCGCGGCGGCGAAGGCGCTCACCCCACCATTGCTGTGTCCGGCAAGGTGCAGCTTGCCGCCTTCGATCCTGAACTCGACGAGCAGCCGCCGAACGAGTTCGAACACCAGATCGGCGCCTTCATTATAGAAAGCCTTGCCTGCCGGCGCGGCCGGGCTGAATACGATGAAGCCGCGCCTGGCCGCTTCGGGCCCCCAGAAGCGCCCTAACGCGGCTTGCACGCTTTCCGTGTTCTGCCGCCCGCCGGGAAGGGCGAGCAGCGCGGGATAGGTGCGTCCTTCCTGGAAGGAGTCGGGCAGGATCAGCGTGTAGGCGATGTCGGTCCCGTCGGACAGGCGCATGTGTCGCGCTTCGGGCGCTTCGGCGGCGGCCGCGCAGCCGACCGCCGCGAGCAGCAGTGCCAGCAGCTTGCGGGTCGCTGCGCGTCTCATGAAGCGGCGCCGGGAGATTCACCCAGCAGCTGCCGCACCGCCGCACCGATTTCCGCGGGCTTCGCCTCCGCGCCGAGCAGGAGACGGGTCCGGCCCTGGCGGTCCAGTGCGTAGAGGAAGGCGCTGTGGGCCACCGTGTAGGCGCCACCGCTGGCGTCGCCTTGCCGATGGAAGACGTGGTACTGCCGGGCGACCTGCTCGATCTCCTCCACGGTGCCGCTCAAGCCGACGAAGCTGGCATCGAAGAAGCGCACATAGGCCGAGAGCGCGTCCGGCGTATCCCTGAGCGGGTCGATGCTCACCATGATCACTCGCACCTGGCGGGCTGCGGCGCCGAGTTCATTCACGGCCTGCCGCACCGACAGCAGCGTGGTCGGACAGACGTCCGGACAATGGGTGTAGCCGAAGAAGACGACGACGACCTGGCCCCGGTAATCCGCCAGTCGCACCCGCCTTCCCGCGGCGCTCGCCAGCTCGAAGTCGCCGCCAACGCCGGACAGCACGGGTGGCCCGGCGGGCGGTTGCACGGACGCACGCAGTGCCATGGTGGCAGCCACTATCGCGATCGCGATGGCACCCCCGATCGTCCAGGCCAGGATGCGGGTCGGCCGACGCCCAGGGCCGGGCGCCGTCGTTGCGCCTGCACCAGCCGTCATGGAGGCGCCTCATGCACGCCGGCCGCACGATGGTGGTCGTGCGCCCCGGCGGACGCGTCGCGTACCTCGAACCGCACAGTCATCGCGGACCCATCCGCGAACCGGAGCGCGACGGGCACCCGGCGGCCCGCCTGGAGCGCCTGCTTCGGCTCCTCGAGCATCAGGTGGTCGGCACCAGGCTGCAGGACCAGCCGCCCATGGGCGGGAATGCTCAGCGCGGCAAGCTGCTTCATGGCGGTCATGCCGGCCGCGTGCTCCGTGCGATGGACCGTGACCCGCCCGAAGTCAGGCGAGGTGGCCGCCACCAGCTGGCGCTCCTTGCCCGAGCGGTTCTCGAGCGTCATGTAGCCGGCCAGCGGCGCATTCGGCGGGGCGGTCCGGATCCACGCCTCCAGCACCATGAGGTCCCCGCCGGCGGCGAAGGCGGAAGCGGCGAAATGGCAGGCCAGGGCAAGGGCGAAGAGACGTGGTTTCATGGTCGCGCTTCAGTGGCAGTAGTTGTTCGTGCGGGCGATGACCGCGCTCGAGGGTCGACCACCGGCACCCGAAACGAGCGAAACCAGGGCGTGCCGCTGCGTGTCGATGATCGCGAGCTGGTCGGTCTCCGCCAAGGAGACGAAGAGCTTCTGGCCGCTGTCGTTGACCACGCCGGCGCCCGGTGCGGCCGGAAGCTCGATGTCGCCGAGACGTGCGAAGCCCATGAGGTCGAGGACGGCCACGCGGCGTTCGGTGCGGCTCGTCACGAAGGCCAGGGATTCGAACCAGCCCGTGTTGATGGCGGCGACGTCGCGCACCGCCGGCACTGTGGCGCGCACCACCAGCGCCTGCGCGTCGATGATCGATATCGAGCCGTCGCCTTCGTTCGGAACGAGCATGAGGCGCCCGTCGGCGGTGCCCCAGGGCCGTGCGGGAAGGCGGCCGACCTGCAATCGCTTGACCGGCTCCAGCGTGCTGAGGTTCAGCACCAGCACGCTGTCGCTGTCCCGCAGGGCGACAAAGCCGTGACGTCCGTCGGGCGTGCGGGTCAGGGCCGACGCCGCGGTCTGGGTCGCATCGGGCCGGCCAAGCGTCGCGCGCGAGATCACCGATTGCTGGACGATGTCCACCAGCGCCAGTTCCGGCGCTCGGGCCGCAGTCACGTAGAGCTGCGAGCCGTCGGAGCTGAAGGCAAGATGTCGTGGCCCGCCCGGGATGGCGAGCTCGAACAGCAGCTTGCGCTGATGCAGCGAAACGACGGCGATGGACCCGCGGGCGCCGTCGACCAGGCCGACCAGGTATCCGTCGGGGCTGAGCACCATGGCGTCCGGCGTGAGCGGCAGGCTCAGAATCGAGCGTTCGCCCGGCCGCGCCAGGCTCACGAGCTGCAGCGCCTGTCGCCCCTCGAAACTGACCACCATGGTCCCGGTCGGTTCTGACACCAGCACGTGGCTGGGCCGGCCGGCCACGTCGAGGGTCGAAACCACGCGGTTGGAAGCGCCGTCGATCACGGTAACCCGGCTTGCACTTCCACTCGGGACGAACACCAGCGTCGGCCGGTCCAACGGCTGGGAGGCGTCAGCGGCGGCTCTTCCGATGAGCATCCTCGCCGCGAGCATCGTGAGGGCGGCGGCGAGGATGACCGACGCGATCCATCCCCATGCGACCCTGCGGCGCGCAGATGCGCTCGAAGATCCGTGCGCTGCGGCGTGCAAGTGGCTCTCCGGCTTCAGGACAGGCCCAGATAGGGATAGATGGCGCTGCTCAAGGCGTGGAAGTTGTCGGTGAGGAGCACCAGACCGAAGGCGATGATGACCAGCATGCTCGCCAGGCTGAAGAGGGGCGCATGGCGAGCCAGCACCTGCATCGTCGCCATGGCCCGTGACAGGTACAACGCGGCGGCCAGGAAGGGGATCGCCACGCCGGCGGAAAACAGCAGCATTACCATCGCCCCGGTCAAGGCGCTGCCCAGGGCGCCGACGTAGATCAGCAGCGTGGCGATGATCGCTCCGCTGAAGCAGGTCATGCAGCCGAGGGAGTAGACCGCCGCCATCACGGCCGGCCCCAGCGTGCCGTAACGGTCAAGCCTGCCGGCAGCGGCGGATGGCGCAATCCTGCACACGACCGGCGCGCGGCCCCGCACGCCGACCCAGAGGCCCATCGCAATCATGACGACCCCCGCGATCAGGGTCACGGCGCGACTGTTCTCGGCCAGGTAAAGCTGCATCTCCTTGCCGGCGTATCCGATTGCCGCGCCGGCGATCGTGAACAGCGTCGAGAACCCGCCGACGAAGGCCAGCGCCACGGCGAGCACTCTGCGGGAGGCGTCGGGGGATGGCCCGTCCCGCCCGGCGAGCTGTTGCGCCGTCAGGCCCGTGAGGGTTGCGAGGTACACAACGATCAGTTGGAGCAGGCACGGCGTGAGCACCGCCGACAGCAGCCCCGCGGCGAGCGCCAGCACGGCGGCGGGGGTGAAGCCGGTCCGGGAGCTGAGTTCTGCCGGAATGCGCAGAGGCAGTTGCCAGTGTGCCGTGCGCGGCGTGTCGCGTGCGTCCCATCGGTTGCGCAGGCGCAATTCAAGCGAGCGCGTGCCTTCGGACACGAGCGCAGTCCCGCGCGCATCGATCGCCGGGAACTGGAAGACGGTGGTCCGGTGGTGCTCTGCGACGGCGGGCCCCTCACGATGGACCGGTGCGTATTCCACGCCGTCCACGCGAAGGGTCACCGCGGGCAGGGTTCCCGGCAGCCGCTCGGTATGCGTGCTTTCCGTGACGACGAACACGAGGAACCGGTTCGGCTGGTATTTGCCGACGACACCGGCCCGGTCGCTTGCCTGGAAGTACTCGGGCGTGGCGAAGAGCACCTCGACCTCGGCCTCGCCTGCCCCGTCCGCGACACGGCTGAGAAACTGGCCAACGCTGATCGCGCGCAACTGCCGGTCCTGCCGCACTTCGCTGCCGACCTGGAACAGCAGCTTCTTGCCCTGCACGAAGTAGGGGAACACCAGCCAGGCCGAGCACAGCAACAGGGCAACCAGCAGCGAGACCGCAAGCGCCACCCCGCGCCCCGGGCGCTGCTGCGGGCCGCACGTCACGCCGGGCGCGGATTCGGACGCAGCGTATTCGGACGCAGGGGTCATGGCGCGGTACCGGTTTGAAGGCGCGATTCGAGCCGCGCTATTGGTCGGAATCCGGCAGGTGGTACTGCCGGGCGCTTCGGCTGACCCTGACGGTCAGGCTCTGGTCCGGCACGGAGCAGTCCGCGCAGCGCAGCGTGTACGACCCTTCCTGCTCGGGCGCACGCCAGATGAAGTCGTGAAACTCCCTTCCGGCCACGGTGAACTCGGCCGCGGCCGTACCCGGCCCGAGCAGTTTCCGCGGTGCCTGGCCGCTGTTGTTGACCACGATCTGCAGTGAGGTGCCGGGATAGACGTCGACCACATCGGGGATGAAGCGGTCCCGTTTGAGCAGCGTCTTCACCACCTGGTGTCGCCCCGTCCAGTGCCAGTACGCCGCGACGGCTTCGACGTCTTGAGGGCTGAGTTGCGTCTTGACCATCTGCATGGCGCTGACCGCGGCAATCGCCGCCTGGACCTTGGACAGCCCGACGCCCCGGATGTAGGGACCCACGCCGGTGTCGCCTTCCCCGAAGCGGCCATGGCAGCCGACGCAGCCTATGCCCGCCACCGTGTGCGCGATCTTGTCGCCTCGCTCGACCAAGGCCATGTCGGTCGCGGCGGCGGCCGCCGCCGCACCCGACATGCAGCCGGCCGCCCCCACGAGCGCGGCGAGCGCCCTGATGAATATCGTACTCATCCTTGTTCTCCGGAGTGGAATTGCCGTATGCCGCGACGGCTCGCCGTCAAGCGGCCAACCGTCATGCGGCGGCGTCCAGGCTCGTTTCAGGGTTTGGCGGATCCGACGGTCCTGCCCTTGGAGGTCAGCTTCTGCTGCAGGGCCAGGGCGCTGCCGTGCAGGCCGTTGTGGTCGGCCAGCACCTCGCCCGTCCAGTCGCCGCCATAGCGAACGAAGGCGCCAGAGTGGGTCGAGCCGCCGTTGGGTGTCGGCAGCCGGGCCGTGACCTTCTTCTGGTCGAGATCGAACACCACGACCTCGAAACTGGAGTTGCAGCTGATCCACATTTCGTTGGCCTCGGGATCTGGATTGAGCGTCGCGTGATCGCCCCGGATGCAGCCGGTGTAGAACTGATCGGAGGCCGCACCGGTCTTGCCGATCAGGCCGGCTTCGACCAGGCCCACGACCTTGCCGCGGTTGTGCGAACCCTCGCCCTTGCCCACCGTGTACAGCTCCTTCTCGTCCCAGCCGAGGTGCACGCCGTAGGGGCCCTCGACACCGGCGCGAATCTCTCCGGTGATGCGGTCGGTGGTCATGTCGTAGCGAAACACGCGGCTGCTGTGTCCGCCGCTGATGTAGGCGGTCCTGCTGTCGCCGGTGAAGGAAATCCAGACCGGCGTGCTGTCCGGAACGTGGACGGAGCTTTTGAGCTTCCAGTCCTTGGTCGAGATCTTCATCACCACGTTGTCGTGCGCCTGGTCCCGCGCCGACGCGGGCTCGATGCGGCCGCTGGCGAGCATGTACTTGCCGGCGGGATCGACGAAATACAGATAGCCGGGCTGCTTCATCTCCTTGAAGGTGATGCCGCCGACCACGCGGTTGTCGTTGGTGGGGTCGAGCACGAAGGGCGGCTGGCCCCAGCCGTAGGCGAGCACGCGGGGCTGCCCCGCCTCGTCCGTGTAGGTGCTGACGTGATGGGCCTGGCCTTGCAGGCGCAGCACCTTGTCCAGCTTCAGCGTTCGCGCATTGACGATGAGGATCGCGCCCTTGTTCATCGTGTCGAACGATCCCTCACCGGTCGGGATGTAGATCCACTTGCCGTCGGCCGACACGCCCAGGCCGTGCGGCTCGAAGACGTTCTGGAATCCCATCTTCAGGACGTCGAAGCTCCGGCTCGTCACGACCGCGCGGGAGTTGGCGTCGAACATCGCGAGGCCGGGAAGCTTGACGCCGCTGAGCAGGCCGCCATACCCGGGACCTTCGGTGGTCATGAACACCGTCGGATGCTTCTTCGGGTCCCAGGCGTCCGGTCCCTTGGAGTCGAACTGCGCCTCGAGCCGCACCCCCAACTGCGTGGCCAATGGAGTGGTCCACTGGTCCTGCGCCGCCAAGGCTGAAGTTCCAAATCCCGCCTGCAGCAGCAACCCCGCGCAGGCGACGACGCCGGTGGAGACCCGCCGCCAGAGGCGCGTGAAGGTTCGCGGATTCATGCGTAGCTCCTTGGTGATGATGAAATCTGCGAAGGGGCGCAGGCCCGGCGCGCGGGCTGCCGCCGGCGGTCCTGCCACACCGGCGATTCCCCATTCGTTGGGCGAACTGTATGCAGCCTCGCTCGGCGAATCCGTGATATGGATCAATCAGTACATAATTAGCGAAAAGCGATCCTGCGACTGCACCAAAGCGGGGCGCGGCCTTTCATCGAGCACCAGCGCGCGACCTTCGCGCAGTCGCCCGGCAGCGTCGTGGTGGAAGTCGTGCGGGTGTCCGGCGCCAGCGAGCAGGCGAACCGGTCCTGCCGTCTCAGCGGCGCGGCCTGTCGGCCGTGGCGCCCCGGAGCAGCCGCCAGTGCAGGCGGCGACCGGGCCTCAGGCCCGCGAGAGCACCTGCTCCTGCGTGAGGATGGTGGGCACGGCCTGCGGCAGCAGGTCCGGGTAGTCGCGGCTGAAATGCAGGCCGCGGCTCTCATGGCGCGCCTTGGCGGACCTGACGATCAGGTCCGCCACCGTGACCAGGTTGCGCAGCTCCAGCAGGTCGCGCGTCACGTGGAAGTTGGCGTAGAACTCCTGGATCTCTTCCTGCAGCAGGCGGATGCGGTGCGCTGCCCGCTCCAGCCGCTTGTTGGTGCGCACGATGCCAACGTAGTCCCACATCGAGCGGCGCAGCTCGTCCCAGTTGTGCGAGATCACCACGCACTCGTCGGGATCGGTGACCCGGCTCACGTCCCAGGCCGGCACCTCGGGCGGGGTGGGCAGCGGCGTGGCGCGGATGTCCTGCGCCGCCGCGCGGGCGAACACCATGCACTCGACCAGCGAGTTGCTGGCCAGCCGGTTGGCCCCGTGCAGCCCGGTGTAGGCCGCTTCGCCGATCGCATGCAGCCCGGTCAGGTCGCTGCGGCCGGCCAGGTCGGTGTGGATGCCGCCGCAGGTGTAGTGCGCTGCGGGCACGACCGGGATCGGCTGCCGGGTGATGTCGATGCCCAGTTCCAGGCAGCGCGCGTGGATGGTCGGGAAGTGCTCGCGGATGAACGCTTCGGGCTGGTGCGAGATGTCCAGGTACACGCAGTCCAGGCCGCCCTTCTTCATCTCGAAGTCGATCGCACGCGCCACCACGTCGCGCGGTGCCAGTTCGCCGCGCGCATCGTGCCTGGGCATGAAGCGGGTGCCGTCGGGCAGCAGCAGCCGCCCGCCCTCGCCGCGCACCGCCTCGCTGATCAGGAACGACTTGACGTTGGGGTGGTACAGGCAGGTCGGGTGGAACTGGATGAACTCCATGTTCGTCACCCGGCAGCCGGCGCGCCAGGCCGCGGCGATGCCGTCGCCCGTCGACGTGTCGGGGTTGGTGGTGTACAGGTAGACCTTGCCGGCGCCGCCGGTGGCCAGGATGGTCTGCGGCGCGCGGAAGGTGATCACCTGGTCGGTCGCCTCGTCCAGCGCGTACAGGCCCAGGCAGGCCGGCGGCGCCCCCGCCGACATGCCCAGCTTGCGGCTCGTGATCAGGTCCACCAGCGTGTGCTGTTCGAACACCCGGATGTTGGGCGTGCGGCGCACGTGCTCGATCAGCGTCTGCTGCACCGCCGCGCCGGTGGCGTCGGTCACGTGGACGATGCGCCGCGCGCTGTGGCCGCCTTCGCGCGTCAGGTGCAGGTGGCCGTCCTCCAGCGAGAACGGCACGCCCAGCTGGCGCAGCCAGGCGATGCTCTCGGGCGCGTGCTCGACGACGAAGCGGGTGGCGGCGACGTCGTTCAGCCCGGCGCCGGCGACGATGGTGTCGTCGACGTGCGACTGGAAGGTGTCGCCCTCGGCCATCACGGCGGCGATGCCGCCCTGGGCGCGTTCGCTGGAGCCGTCGGTGATGCCGCGCTTGGTGAGCACCGCGACCCGGTGGGTCGGCGCCAGGTGCAGGGCGGCGGACAGGCCGGCCAGGCCGCTGCCGACGATCACAACATCGAAATCCATGGAAGTCGCAGTCACGCAGATCACCTCAGTTGCCGCCGCCTGGCGGCCAATTCGCAATTGTCCTCACGCCGGCTGGTACGCCAGCCGCACATAGATCGGCGCGAACGCCTCGGCCTGGGTCACGTCGATCAGCGCCTCCTTGGCCAGCTCGAGCAGCGCGATGAAGGTCACGATCAGTACCGGCACGCCGCGGCCGGCATCGAACAGCTGCTCGAACTCGACGAATCTGTGCCCCTGCAGGCGCCTGAGCACCAGGCTCATGTGCTCGCGCACCGACAGCTCCTCGCGCGTGATCCTGTGGTGCTGCACCAGCTTGGCGCGCCTGACGATGTCGCGCCAGGCCTCCTGCAGGTCGACGACGTTGACCTGCGGAAAGCGCGGCTGCAGCGACTGCTCAATGAACACCTGGGCGCGCCAGACGTCGCGCCCCAATTGCGGCGCCTCGTTCAGGCGCGCCGCCGCCAGCTTCATCTGCTCGTATTCGAGCAGCCGGCGCACCAGCTCGGCCCGCGGGTCCTCGGGCTCCTGGCCTTCGGCGCTCTTCCTGGGCGGCAGCAGCATGCGCGACTTGATCTCGATCAGCATCGCGGCCATGAGCAGGTATTCGGCCGCCAGCTCGAGGTTGCGCGAGCGGATCTCGTCGACGTAGGTCAGGTACTGGCGGGTGAGGCCCGCCATCGGGATGTCGAGGATGTTGAAGTTCTGCTTGCGGATCAGGTACAGCAGCAGGTCCAGCGGCCCCTCGAAGGCCTCGAGGAAGACTTCGAGCGCGTCGGGCGGGATGTACAGGTCGGTCGGCAGCGCGAACAGGGGTTCGCCGTACAGCCGCGCCAGCGCCACCTGGTCGACCACGTCGGGCATGCCCTCCAGCGGCTCGCCCGGCGGCTCGGGCAGCGCCGCCGGCGCCTGGGAGGTCATCGCTTCTCGGGTTGGGAGAAGTAGACGTAGGCCTTCTGCCGCACGCGGGCGGCCGTCCATTCGCGCGAGGCCTCGCGGTCGATGTGCTTGTCCCACAGCAGGGCGCGGCCGATGCGCTGGCCGGCCTCGATCGCCGGCTTCTTCACCTTCAGCTGCTCGATGAATTCGGTTGTGTCCGAGTTGTAGTCGGGGCGGCGGAAGATGCGAAGCAGGATCGACATAGACTGATGGCCTTTCGGGTCGAATTTTACCTCCGGGCGATTTTGATGCTCATCAAGCAAGCAGCAGCCGTCCTGGTCATGCTGGCGCTGGCCGGCTGCGACCCGCAGCGCATCAGCCAGCTGGAAGAGGGCGTCGCCACCGAGGACGACGTGCGCTCGCGCTTCGGCCGGCCCGACGAGGTCTGGGACGGCCCGGGCGGCGAGCGCATCCTGGAGTACGACCGCCAGCCTTCGGGCCACCAGAACTACATGATCGCGATCGGGCCCGACGGCAGGATGCGCTCGCTGCGGCAGGTGCTGCATCCCGCGTCCTTCGCCAAGGTGCTGCCGGGCATGCCGATGGAGCAGGTACGCCGGATGCTGGGGCGGCCGATGAAGAAGACCCCGTACGCGCTGAAGAATGAGGTGGCCTGGGATTGGCGCTACCTGGAGCCGCCCAACCAGTCGATGGTGTTCACGGCGTGGTTCGACCCCGAAGGCCGGCTGTTGCGCACCAGCAGCGCGCCCGATCCGGAGGCGATCGAACATCGCGGCCGCTGATGCGGGCCGGGCAGCCGGGATTGGAGGGATTAGGTATGGCCAAATCACTAATCGAAGCCTGTTGAATTCGGATTACCATATACGGCATCCATGAAACCGGCTGAAATCGGTTCAAACAACCCGACCGTGCACGCCTGTCGCGTCCGGCCGGAGTGCTGCACGCGGGCGCCCGTGAAGGTATGACGCAGCCGACCGAATTCGCCCAGCTGGACTGGATGCTGCTGGTGGTGGGCGCGTGGCTGTTGATCGGCATGGCGGGGGTGGCGGCGCTGCGCCGTTTCACGTTCGTCTCGCGGGTGCTGTTCCCGGCCGGCGGCATCCTGGGCCTGGCGCTGTTCGGGCTGGCGCTGCCGGCCGTCTTCGGCAGCCCGCAGACCGCGGTGCTGGCGGTGGGGCTGCCCATGCTGCCGTTCCACCTGCGGCTGGACGCGCTGGCGGCCTTCTTCCTGATGGTGATCGGCGCAGTGAGCGCGGGGGTGTCCACCTTCGCCGCCGGCTATTTCCGCCGGGCCGAAGGCACGCCGCCCGGGCTGCTGTGCCTGGAGTACCACCTGTTCCTGGCCGCCATGACGCTGGTGGTGCTGGCCGACGACGCCTATGCCTTCATGGTGATGTGGGAAACGATGGCCCTGTCCTCGTACTTCCTGGTCACGGCCAACCACCGGGTCGCGGAGGTGCGGCGCGCCGGCTACCTGTACCTGACCATGGCGCACATCGGCGCCGTCGCCATCCTGCTGTGCTTCGGCGTGCTGCAGGCCAATACCGGCGACTACACCTTCGCCAACATGCGCGCCCAGCAGCTGCCGCCGTTCTGGGCGTCGGTCGCCTTCCTGCTGGCGCTGCTGGGCTTCGGGGCCAAGGCGGGGCTGCTGCCGCTGCACGTGTGGTTGCCCGAGGCGCACCCCGCGGCCCCCTCGCCGGTGTCCGCCCTCATGAGCGCCGTAATGCTCAAGACGGCGGTCTACGGCGTGCTGCGCGTGTCGTTCGACCTGCTGCACTCGCAGCTGTGGTGGTGGGGCGTGCTGCTGCTCGCGCTGGGCCTGGCCACGGCGCTGTTCGGCGTGGTGTTCGCGGCGGTGCAGGTGGACATGAAGCGGCTGCTGGCGTATTCCTCGATCGAGAACATCGGCCTGCTGTTCGCCAGCATCGGGCTGGCCGTGGTGTTCGCGGCCTACGACATGAAGCCGCTGGCGGCGCTGGCGCTCACCGCCGCGCTGTACCACGTCGCGGCCCATGCGTTCTTCAAGAGCCTGCTGTTCCTGAGCACCGGCTGCGTGCTGCACGCGACGGCCGAGCGCAGCCTGGGCAAGCTCGGGGGCCTCGCCCGCTACATGCCGTGGCTGGCCTGGGTCACGCTGATCGGGGTGCTCACCAGCGCCGGCCTGCCGCCGTTCGGCGGCTTCGTCTCCGAATGGCTGCTGCTGCAGAGCTTCCTGTTCACGCCGGGCCTGCCGCACTCGCTGCTGAACATGCTGATTCCGGTGGTCGCCGCGCTGATCGCCCTGGTGGCGGCGCTGGCCGGCTACACCATGGTCAAGTTCTTCGGCGTCATCTTCCTGGGCCAGCCGCGCGAGGAGAAGCTGGCGCAGGCGCACGACGCCGGCCTGTGGGAGCGCATCGGCATGCTCTGGCTGGTGGCCGGCTGCGTCGGGCTGGGGCTGGCGCCGGTGCAGTTCATCCAGTTCATCGACCCGGTCACCCAGCAGCTGGTGGCCGCGGGGCTCGGCCGCACCGTCGCGGCCGGCGGCTGGCTGCTGGCGCCGATCAGCGTCGAGCGGGCCAGCTACGGCCCCGTGATCTTCCTGGCCGGGGTGGCCGCCAGCTTCGGCCTGGCCTGGCTGCTGGTGCGGGGCTTCTACCACGGCCGGCTGCGCCGCGCGCCCGCCTGGGACTGCGGCCATCCCTGGCAGAACGCGCGCATGCAGGACACGGCCGAGGGCTTCGGCCAGCCGATCCGCCAGATCTTCGAGCCCTTCTTCGTGATGCGGCGCGAGCTGCCCACGCCGTTCGACGCCAGGCCGCGCTACCGGGTGGTGGTGGAGGACCATTTCTGGCGCTGGATCTACCTGCCGCTGGTGGACGTGGCCACGCGCATCGCGCGGCTGGTCGGCCTGTTGCAGCAGGGCCGCATCTCCGTGTATCTGCTCTACAGCTTCGCGACGCTGATCGCGATCCTGGTGGTGGTGCGTCGATGAGCGCCGCGGGAGCCATATGAACTGGACCGGCATCGTCTCGCAGGCGCTCGAGATCGTGGTGGCGCTGTCGCTCGCGCCGCTGCTCACCGGCTGGGTGAACCAGTGGCGGGCGTGGCTGCAGAACAGGTCGGCACCCAGCCTGTGGCAGCCGTACAAGGTGCTGCACAAGCTGTTCCACAAGGACTCGGTGGTGGCCGATCACGCCTCGCAGCTGTTCCGGGCCGTGCCCTACATCGTGTTCGGCTGCATGGCGCTGGCCAGTTCGATCGTCCCGACGCTGTCGACCAACCTGCCGCTGGCGCCGGCGGCCGACGCCATCGCGCTGGTGGGCCTGTTCGCGCTGGCTCGCGTGTTCATCTCGCTGGCCGCCATGGACATCGGCACCTCGTTCGGCTCGCTGGGCGCGCGCCGCGAGATGCTGATCGGCTTTCTGGCGGAGCCGGCGCTGCTGATGGTGCTGTTCTCGGCCTCGCTGATCTCGCGCTCGACCTCGCTGGCCACCGTGGTCGAGATGCTGGCGCACCAGGAGTTCGCGATCTATCCGGCGATGGCCTTCGCCGGTGTTGCGTTCACGATGGTGTCGATCGCGGAGAACGCCCGTGTCCCGGTGGACAACCCGGCCACCCACCTGGAGCTGACGATGATCCACGAGGCGCTGATCCTCGAGTATTCGGGGCGGCACCTGGCACTGCTCGAATGGGCCGCCAGCCTCAAGCTGTTCGCGTACTCGTGCATCGGGCTGGCGCTGTTCTTCCCCTGGGGCATCGCCGAGGCTGACGCCCCGCTGGCGATGCTGCTGGCGCTGCCGGTGCTGGTGCTCAAGCTGGCCGTGGGGGGCTTCGCGCTGGCGCTGCTGGAGACGCTGGCCGCCAAGATGCGGATCTTCCGCGTGCCCGAGTTCCTGGCGGCGGCCTTCCTGCTGGCGGTGCTCGGCATGCTGGTGCACCTGCTGCTCGCTTCGGGAGGCGGCGCGGCATGACGCACCTGCTCACCCAGTCGGTCAACCTGCTCGGCGCGTTCCTGCTGATGCTGGCGTTCGCGATGATCGCGCAGCGCCGCATCCTCACGCTGATCAATCTGTTCACCCTGCAGGGGCTGGTGCTGGTGGTCTCCACCGTGGTGGTCGGCTACGTCACCGGCCAGCCGCACCTGTACCTGTCGGCGGCGCTCACCTTCGCGCTGAAGGTGGTGCTGATCCCGATCCTGCTGCACCGGCTCATCGACCGGCTGACCATCCGCTGGGACGTGGAGACGCTGATCAACATCCCCACCACCATGCTGATCGGCATCCTGGTGGTGATCTTCGCCTTCAACCTGGCGACGCCGATCGCGCAGCTGTCGTCCTCGCTGGCGCGCGGCACGCTGGGCATCGCGCTGGCCTGCGTGCTGCTGTCGTTCCTGATGATGATCACCCGCGCCAAGGCGGTGCCGCAGGTGATCGGCTTCCTGGCGATGGAGAACGGGCTGTTCTTCGCCGCCACCTCCGCGACCTACGGCATGCCCATGGTGGTGGAGCTCGGCATCGCCCTGGACGTGCTGATCGGCGTGCTGATCCTGGGCGTGTTCATGTTCCAGATCCGCGAGCAGTTCGACAGCCTGGACATCCGCCACCTCGAGCGGCTGAAGGACCAATAGACATGGTGGACCTGCTGTTCCTGGTGCTGGCCATTCCGCTTGCGGGCGGAATCGCGCTCGCGCTGACCGGGCACCACGTGCGGGCGCCGGAGATCAACGTCGGCTTCAGCCTGGGCACCTTCGTGGCCGCCTGCGGCCTGACGGCGCGGGTGATCTCCGACGGACCGCTGTTCGCCTGGGGCGAGGAGTTCTTCATCGACCCGCTGAACGTGTTCCTGGTGACGCTCACCGCGTTCGTCGGCCTCACCACGGCGGTGTTCTCGCGGCCCTACATGCGGGTGGAGCGCGACCACGGGAAGATGACGCCCAACCGGCTGCGCCTGTACCACAGCATGTACCAGCTGTTCAGCTTCACCATGCTGCTGGCGCTGACCACCAACAACATGGGCATCCTGTGGGTGGCCATGGAGGCGGCCACGCTGACCACCGTGCTGCTGGTCAGCGTCTATCGCACCGCCGCCAGCCTGGAGGCGGCCTGGAAGTACTTCATCCTGTGCGGGGTCGGCATCGCCCAGGCGCTGTTCGGCACCGTGCTGCTCTACATGACCGCCGAAAGGGTGCTGGGCGCGGCCGGCGGGGCGCTGCTGTGGACGCACCTGGACGCGGTGAAGGACCAGCTGGACCCGAACATCATGACGCTGGCGTTCGCGTTCCTGTTCATCGGCTACGGCACCAAGGTCGGCCTGGTGCCGCTGCACAACTGGCTGCCGGATGCGCATGCGGAGGGCCCGACCCCGGTGTCGGCGGTGCTGTCCGGGCTGCTGCTGAACGTCGCGCTGTACGCGGCGCTGCGCTGCAAGGTGCTGACCGACGGCGCGCTGCAGAACCACCTGGCCGGGCGGCTGATGATGGGGTTCGGGCTGCTGTCGGTCGTCGTGTCGGCGTTCCTGCTGATCCGGCAGAAGGACGTCAAGCGCATGTTCGCGTATTCGTCGATCGAGCACATGGGCCTGATGACGTTCGCGTTCGGCATGGGCGGCCCGATCGCCAGCTTTGCCGGGCTGCTGCACATGACCGTCCACTCGCTGGTGAAGTCGGCCATCTTCTTCGCCGTCGGCCACGCCGCGCAGAAGGCCGGGACCCAGGTGATGGACGAGATCCGCGGCCTGATCAAGATCAGTCCCACAGTCGGCTGGGGCCTGATGCTGGGATCGCTGGCGATCCTGGGCATGCCGCCGTTCGGCGTGTTCGCCAGCGAGTTCCTGATCGTCACCACCGCGATGCGCGAGCAGCCGTGGGCCACGCCGTTCCTGCTGGTGGCGCTGGGCGTGGCCTTCGCCACCGTGTTCAGCCGGGTGCAGCCGATGGTGTTCGGCGACACCACCGTGAAGCAGCTGCCGCACCCGCCGGCGCTGGTGCCCGTCTTCCTGCACCTGGGGCTGGGCCTGATGCTGGGCCTGTACATCCCGCCGTACCTGGACATGTGGTACCGGCAGGCGGCTCGCATGCTGGGAACCTGAAGCCATGTCGCTGTCCGGCCTGCACCTCGATTCGCACCGCCTGTCTGGCCCGCTGCCGATGTGGCGGGCCGGCGTCGACGCGCACCAGTGGCTGGCCGCGGCGCGCACGGTCGCAGCCGGCGGCGGCCGGCTGCTCGCGCTGTGGGGCGTGGACCGCGGACGGCCGGGGCTGCCCGCGCTGGCGGTCTGCGCCGCCTATGCTGTGCGCGAGGGGCTGTACTGGCTGGACCTGCCGCTGGGCGAGGGCACCCGCTATCCCGACCTGGCCCCGGTGTTCCCGTTCGCCGCGCGGATGCAGCGCGCCGCCGCCGACCTGCTGGGACTGGTGGCCGAAGGCGCCGAGGACCGGCGGCCGTGGCTGCGCCACGGTGCCTGGCCCGAGGACTACCACCCGCTGCGGCAGGGCGCGGCGGACCAGACCGTGGCACCGCTGCCGCTGCAGGACTATCCGTTCGTGCGGGTGGAGGGCGACGGCGTGCACGAGATCGCGGTCGGGCCGGTGCATGCCGGCACCATCGAGCCGGGCCACTTCCGCTTCTCGGTGGTGGGCGAGAAGGTGCTGCGCCTCGAGGAGCGCCTGGGCTACACGCACCGGGGGGTCGAGCAGCGCTTCATGGGCCTGCCGGTGCTGGAGGGGCAGCGGCTCGCGGGCCGGGTGTGCGGCGATTCCACGGTGGCCTTCGCCTGGGCCTACTGCATGGCGGCGGAAGGCGCCCTCGAGGTCGACGTGCCCGCGCGGGCGCAATGGCTGAGGGCCCTGCTGCTCGAGCGCGAACGGGTGGCCAACCACCTGAGCGACCTCGGCGCGCTGGGCAACGACGCGGCGCTGGGCTTCGGCCTGGCGCAGTTCTCGCGCCTGCGCGAGGACTGGCTGCGGCTGTCCGGTGCCCTGTTCGGCCATCGCCTGACCATGGATGCCCTGGTGCCCGGCGGTGTCGCGGTCGACCTCGACGCGGCCGCCTGCCGGCAGTTGCGGCAACAGTGCGACGCGGTGGAACCCGAGGTGCGCACGCTGGCAGGCATCTACGAATCGCATGCCGGGCTGCAGGACCGCTTTGCCACGGCCGGCATCGTGACGCCGGCGCTGGCCGCCCAGCTGGGGCTGACCGGCCTGGCGGCGCGCGCCAGCGGCCGCACCACCGACCTGCGCTGCGACCAGCCCTGGGCGCCGTACGACGGCCTGCGGGTCGTGCCGGCCGAACGGCAGGCCGGCGACGTGGCGGCGCGCGCCGCCGTGCGGTTCCACGAGGTGTTCGAGTCGCTGCGGCTGATCCGCGAGCTGTGCGCCGGGCTGCCGGCCGGCGCCGCGCGCGCCGACATCGGGTCGGCCCGGCGCGGCGGCGCGGGCGCGGGCCGGGTCGAAGGCTGGCGCGGGGAGGTGTTCGTCGCGCTGGAAGTCGCTGCCGACGGCGGCGTGGTGCGCTGCCATCTGCACGATCCGTCCTGGCAGAACTGGCCGGTGCTGGAACACGCGATCATCGGGAACATCGTTCCGGACTTCCCGCTGATCAACAAGTCATTCAACCTGAGCTACGCGGGGCACGATTTGTAGATGTGGAAGATCCTCCGCCAGATCGCCCGTGTCGGCATCCCGACCGAGAGCGCCCCCACGCCGGCCGAAACCGAGGCAGGCGCGGCCGGGCGCATCCAGCAGGAGCTCCTGGACATCCTGGGGCAGGCGCTGGCGATCCGGCATGTCGACGCCGGCTCGTGCAATGCCTGCGAACTGGAGATCCACGCGCTGGCCAATCCCTACTACAACCTGGAGGGGCTGGGCATCAAGTTCGTGGCCAGCCCGCGCCATGCCGACATGCTGCTGGTGACCGGGCCGGTGACGCGCAACATGGAGCAGGCGCTGCGCCGCACCTACGATGCGACGCCCGAGCCGCGGCTGGTGGTCGCCGTGGGCGATTGCGCGGGCTGCGGCGGCATGTTCGGGGAGAACTACGCCAGCTGCGGCGGCGTCGCGAAGATCCTGCCGGTGGACGTGACGGTGCCGGGCTGCCCGCCGCCGCCGCTGGAGATCATGCGCGGCATCCTGGCGGCGGTGCGGCGTCGCCGCTAGGTTTACTCGCCGTCGGATGACGGCATCACCGCGCCCACGGCCTTGCCGGTGAGTTTCACGGCGCCCACGCCGGCATCCACGGCCAGGCTGACGCCGGTCGCCGCAACGCCCACCGCGGCGCCGGCCACCGTGATCACCGTGCAGCCGCCCAGCAGGGCGCTGCCGGCGGCCAGCAGCGCGGGCAAAGCGAAGCGGCGAACCAGACGAAGCGGGGAAAGGGTACTGCGGAACATCGTGCTGCCTTCAATGGATCGGGCATTGTAGGCAGCGCGTGTCAACGGCCGCGACGAGGGCGGCCGGCCGCTCGCGTCAGAACTCGTATTCAGCCTGCAGCCGCAGGGTGTGGCGCGGCGCCGCGTCGGTCAGGCCGAACAGCACACCGGCGTTGTACTTGACGACCTGCCTGTTGCCGAGGCGGAACTTGCCGAACACCGCCGGCCCCGCCTTGTGCGGCTGCTCGGAATGCGGCTCCCAATGGTCCCACGGGCCGACGTCGCCGAAGCCCTGCGCGCCGAACTCGAGCTCCGGGCGCCAGCGGTACTTCATCTGCCACTCGTAGCCCAGTTCGGCCTTGCCGGCGTTCTCGGCGCGGATGTGCTTCTCGATCAGCAGGTTCAGGTTGGCCTGCATCCGGCCGCCGCCGAACTCGGTCTGCAGCAGCGGGCCCCACTTGTACTCGTAGCCCTCGCTGCGGTCCTTGGGCCGCTCGATCTCCAGCAGGAAGCCGACATCCACCGGGTACTTTCCGGTTTCGGTGAGCTGGAACTTGTTCTCCCATTCCCAGGCGTCGAACCCGTGCCGCTCATCCGGATGCTTCTGCCACTTGGCGTACAGCTCGGTGAACCACCAGGGCGTCGCGCCCCAGCCGAAGCCGATCGAGTATTCGGAGGCCCGCGTGCCGTCGCGGTTCTTCACGGTGCCCGCCTTGAAGTCGATCTCGCGCTCGCCGTACTCGACCGTGGGCTCGTGGACGTAGTCGGAAGCCCCGGCGATAGAGGCGGCGGGCAGGACGAGGCAGCCCAGGGCCAAGGCAGCCCCGATGCGCCACCGAATGGCGTTGGTCATGGAAATCTCCGAAGGTGAAGGAAAACTGGAAGCGGGGCTCAGCGCGCCGCGGGAGCCGCCGGGCTCAACACGCGGTTGCCCAGGTAGATCAGGGCGAGCACGCCGACGTAGCAGGCGATCTGCGCCGCCGACGGCCGGGCGTCGTAGCCCACCAGGGCATGCAGCACGGTGCCCAGTGCCGAGTCGGGCGCCAGCCAGCCCGAGGTGTCCCACAGCGGGGCCGTCCAGCGTTCGATCAGCCCGGCCTGGGCGAGCGCCTTGACCAGCTGGCTGCCGATCGAACCGGCCAGGATCGCGATCAGCACGTTGGTGGTGGCGAACAGGTGGCGCGCGGCCATGCGCGCCAGCCCGCTGTAGATCACCACGCCGGCAGCCACCCCCAGCGCCAGGCCGACGACGACCGAGGCCGCCACGGTCGCCGGGCCGGCTTCGGTGCCGGTGAGCGCGCCGCCGATGAACAGCACGGTTTCCGCGCCCTCGCGCAGCACCGCCAGCGCCACCGCAACCAGCAGGGCCCAGGGTTTGCGCTGGCCGTGCTCGACGGCCACGCCCAGCCTGCGCGCGTCGCCGGCCATCTCGCGCGAATGCGATGCAACCCAGATGCAGTGCCACAGCAGCATCGCCAGCGCGATGGACAGCACCGCGATGTTGATCGCGTCCTGGCCCAGCCCGCCGAACCAGTCGCTCACGTGCTGGGCGACCAGTGCCAGCAGCAGGGCGCCGAGGACGCCGATGGCCACGCCGCCGGACAGCCAGCGGCCGCGGCCGACCAGCTGCCGGGTGGCGGCTGCGACGATGCCGACGAACAGCGCGGCTTCGAGCGATTCCCGAAAGACGATCAGGGCAGCGGCGAACATGGCAGCCCTACTCGGCGACGATGGCGCCCTGCGCCGTCTTTTCGTGGTACTCGCCGAAGAAGGTGTAGCGGCCCGGCTTGAGCGGCCCGATGAAGATCGCGGCCTTGGTGCCGCCCGGAATCACCTTCTCGCGGTTCAGGCTGTGGCTCTCGAACTCTTCCGCCGTGCCGTCCTGGTTGTCCACGATCAGCTTCACGCGCTGGCCGGCGGGCACCTTCAGTTCCGCCGGCTCGAAGCGGTGGTTCTTGATGACGAGGGCGAATTCCGGCTCGGCCGCGAGGGCCCAGCCGCACAGGAGCGCGCCCGAGACGGCGACGCAGAGGCTGCGACGGACGGTGAACATGGGTGTTCTTTCGTTGTAGTGGTTTGCAACGAATATAAACACGAATCGTTCGTATTTGCAAGAGGGCTGAAGAAAAGGCGGCACCCGAACCGGGTTACCGCCTGCCGCGCCCGCGCCGCGCGACCGCCTCAGCGCACCCGCATTCCAGGCTGGGCGCCCGGCCAGGGGTTGAGGATGAAGATGCCGGGGTTGGCTTTCTGGTCGCCGTGGCTGGCGGCCAGGACCATGCCTTCGCTCAGTCCGAACTTCATCTTGCGCGGCGCCAGGTTGGCCACCATCACGGTGAGCTTGCCCACCAGCTCCTGTGGCTGGTAGGCCGAGGCGATGCCGGCGAACACGTTGCGCGGCGCCGCCTCGCCGATGTCCAGCGTCAGGCGCAGCAGCTTGCTGGAGCCTTCCACCGCCTGGCAGTCGAGGATCTTCGCGATGCGCAGGTCGACCCGCGTGAAGTCGTCGATCGTGATCCCGGCCGCCAGCGGCTCGCCGCCCGGTTCACCCCCTCTCCCGGCCACGGGAGACGGCTGGGGTGAGGGTTGCGACGGCGCTTCCGCCGGCAGGTCGAACAACGCGTCGATCTGCTTCATCTCCACCCGCTGCATCAGGTGCTTGTAGTCGCCGACCTGATGGCCCGCGCCGAGCGGCGCCGCGGCGTTGCGCCAGTCGAGCGGGTCGCAACGCAGGAACGACTCGGCCTGTTGCGCCAGCTGCGGCAGCACCGGCTTGAGGCAGGCCGTCAGCAACTTGAACAGCTCGATGCACTCGGAACACACCGCAGCCGCCTCGGCGCCCCGGCCCTCCTTCACCAGTTTCCAGGGCGCGGCGCCGTCGAAGCGCAGGTTCACCTCGTCGGCCAGTGCCATGATCTCGCGCAGCGCCTTGCCGTATTCGCGCGCCTCGTACAGCTGCGCCACGTGCTGCGCCCGCGCTGCGACGTCAAAACCCGCGAGGTTGGTTGCGACCAGCGTGCCGCCCGGGATGAACTTCACCGCGCGGCTGGCGATGTTGACGTACTTGCCGATCAGGTCGGCGTTGACGCGTGCCACGAAGTCATCCGGGTTGAAGTCGACGTCCTCGACCTTGCCGTTGAGCTTGGCGGCGATGTAGTAGCGCAGCCACTCGGGATTCATCCCCAGCGCCAGGTACTTCAGCGGATCGATGCCGGTGCCGCGGCTCTTGCTCATCTTCTCGCCGCTGACGGTGATGAACCCGTGCACGTTCACCTGGCTGGGCGTCTTGCGGCCCGAGAACTGCAGCATGGCGGGCCAGAACAGGGTGTGGAAGTACACGATGTCCTTGCCGATGAAGTGCACCTGCTCGACCGCGGGGTCGGCCACGAAGTCGGCGAAGCTCGCCGCCGTGCGGGAGGGCTCGTGCCAGTGGCTGGCCGCCTGCCCCTTGTCGAAGTGGTTCTTCAGGCTGGCCAGGTAGCCGATCGGCGCGTCCAGCCAGACGTAGAAGTACTTGCCGGGCGCATCCGGGATCTCGATGCCGAAGTAGGGCGCGTCGCGGCTGATGTCCCAGTCGGCCATGCCGGCCTCGAACCACTCGCTCGCCTTGCGCGCCATCTCGGGCTGCAGCTTGCCATCCTGCGTCCAGGCCTTGAGGAAGTCGACCACCTTCGGATCGGACAGCTTGAAGAAGAAGTGCTCGGAGCTGCGCAGCTCGGGCTTCGCCCCCGACAGCGCGGAGTACGGTTCGATCAGGTCGGTGGGCGCGTAGACGCTGCTGCACACCTCGCAGGCATCGCCGTACTGGTCCTTCGCGTGGCAGCTGGGGCATTCGCCCTTGATGTAGCGGTCGGGCAGGAACATGCCCTTGACGGGGTCGTAGAACTGCTCGATGGTGCGCGTGGTGATCAGCCCGGCCGCCTTCAGGCTGCGGTAGATGCCTTGCGCCAGCTCGGTGTTTTCCGGGCTGTCGGTCGAATGCCAGTTGTCGAAGCGCACGTGGAAGCCGTCCAGGTACTGCCGGCGGCCGGCCGCGATGTCCGCCACGAAGGCCTGCGGCGTCTGGCCGGCCTTCTCGGCGGCGATCATGATCGGCGCGCCGTGGGCGTCGTCGGCGCCGACGAAATGCACCATGTGCCCGTGCATTCGCTGGCACCGCACCCAGATGTCGGCCTGGATGTATTCCATGATGTGGCCGATGTGGAACTTGCCGTTGGCATACGGCAGGGCGGTGGTGACGAAGAGCTTGCGCTGTGCGGGCATGGGGGGCTTTCCGGGGGACCTGGAATTCTAGGCGACCCCCTGAGCCAGGCCCGCCGGGCCGGTGCCCTTGCCGGAGCGGGGCCATGCCGGCCGGTCGCGGTGGACTGGCTACACTTGCCGCAGAGGAATTCCACACCCATGTCCGTTTCCCAAGACCAGCTGCTGCAGGCCCTCGCGGCCGTCATCGACCCCAACACCGGCAAGGATTTCGTCAGCACCAAGGCCCTGAAGAACCTGCAGGTCGCCGACGGCGACGTCTCGTTCGACGTCGAGCTGGGATATCCGGCCAGGAGCCAGGTGCCGGCGCTGCGCAGCGCGCTGGTCGCCGCGGCCAGGGCCGTGCCGGGCGTGAAGAACGTGTCGGCGCAGGTCGCCACCACGATCACGGCGCACGCGGTGCAGCGCGGCGTGCAATTGCTGCCGGGCGTCAAGAACATCGTCGCCGTGGCCTCGGGCAAGGGCGGCGTCGGCAAGAGCACGATGGCGGTGAACCTGGCCCTGGCGCTGGCCGCCGAAGGCGCCCGGGTCGGCATCCTGGACGCCGACATCTACGGACCGAGTCAGCCCATGATGATGGGCATCGAGGGCCGCCCCGAGTCGGCCGACGGCAAGACCATGGAGCCGCTGGAGAACTACGGCGTGCAGGTCATGTCGATCGGCTTCCTGGTGGCCGCCGACGAGGCGATGATCTGGCGCGGGCCGATGGCCACCCAGGCGCTGGAGCAGCTTCTGCGCCAGACCAACTGGAAGGACCTCGACTACCTGGTGGTCGACCTGCCCCCCGGCACCGGCGACATCCAGCTGACGCTGTCGCAGCGGGTGCCGATGACCGGCGCCGTGATCGTGACCACGCCGCAGGACATCGCGCTGCTGGACGCGCGCAAGGGCATCAAGATGTTCGAGAAGGTCGGCGTGCCGATCCTGGGCATCGTCGAGAACATGGCGGTGCACGTGTGCACCAACTGCGGCCACGCCGAGCACATCTTCGGCGAGGGCGGCGGCCAGCGGATGGCGGCCGAGTACGGCATGGACTACCTGGGCGCGCTGCCGCTGGACATCAGGATCCGGCTGCAGGCCGACAGCGGCAAGCCCACCGTGGTCGCGGACCCGGACGGCGAGGTCTCGGCCATCTACAAGTCCGTGGCGCGGCAGGTGGCCATCAAGATCGCCGCCAAGTCCAAGGACTTCTCGTCCAAGTTTCCGAGCATCAAGATCTCCAAGGAAACCTGAGGCCGCCGGACGGGCGACCGGTGTGACGGCCCGGTCAGCCCGGCAGCATCGTGCTGCAGGGCTGCGGACCTGCAGCCGGCTTGCCGCCGGACAAGGCGGGCGCGGCCCGACTTGCTAGGATTTCGATCCGTGGAGTCCATCCAACCATGAACAACGCTGCTGGCACCGTGCTGGGCACGGCCGATGGGTTGCGGCGCGCCGCCAGGCTCAAGGGCAGGCAGCCGCAGGACGCGGCCCTCGCCGAGGTCCGCGCGCTGGTCGGCGAGGCGCCGGCCAGCGGCCACCGGCGCGACCTGCTGGTCGAATACCTGCACCGCCTGAACGACGCCTGGCACGGCCTGCACGAGCGCCACCTGGTCGCGCTGGCGCGCGAGATGAACATCCCCATGGCCGAGGTGATGGAAGTGGCGAGCTTCTACCATCACTTCGACCTGCTGGCCGACGACCAGCCGGGCGCGGCGCTGACGGTGCGCGTGTGCGAAGGTCTGTCGTGCGAGCTGGCCGGCTCGCGCGAACTGCTGGCGCGGCTGCCGGGCCTGGTCGGCCGCGAGGTGCGGGTGCTCGGCGCGCCGTGCATCGGCCGCTGCGAACAGGCGCCGGCGGCGCTGGTGGGGCAGGTCGCCGTGCCGCAGGCCACGGCGCAGGCGCTCGCGCAGGCCGCAGCCGCCGAGCTGCAGCGGCCGGCGGGCGAATGCGGCCGGGCCGGCCCGCCAGCCGGCTTCATTGGCTACCGCGCCTACCGCGATGCCGGCGGCTATTCGACGGCCGCCGCCATCGTGAACTGCGAGGACGACGCGGACGAAGTGCTGCGCGCCATGGAGCAGTCGGGACTGCGCGGCCTGGGCGGCGCCGGCTTTCCGGCCGGGCGCAAATGGCGCATCGTGCGCGACCAGCCCGCCCCGCGGTTCATGGCCGTCAACATCGACGAGGGCGAGCCCGGCACGTTCAAGGACCGGCATTACCTGGAACGCGACCCGCACCGCTTCCTGGAAGGCATGCTGATCGCGGCCCAGGTGGCGGGGACCGAGGCCGTCTACATCTACCTGCGCGACGAGTACCACGCCTGCCGCGTGATGCTGGAGCGCGAACTGGCCGCGCTGCAGGCCGACCCGCCGTGTCCGCTGCCGGCCATCGAGCTGCGCCGGGGCGCCGGCGCCTACATCTGCGGCGAAGAGTCCGCGATGATCGAGAGCATCGAAGGCAAGCGCGGCGAGCCGCGGCTGCGCCCCCCCTACGTGGCGCAGGTGGGCCTGTTCGGCCGCCCGACGTTGGAGCACAACTTCGAGACGCTGTTCTGGGTGCGCGACATCCTGGAGCGGGGGCCGGGCTGGTTCGCCGGCGCCGGCCGCAACGGCCGCAGCGGCCTGCGCTCGTTCAGCGTCAGCGGGCGGGTGGCCCAGCCGGGCGTGAAGCTGGCGCCGGCCGGCATCACGCTGCGGCAGCTGATCGACGAGCACTGCGGCGGCATGGCGCCGGGCCACGAGCTGTATGCGTACCTGCCGGGCGGTGCCTCGGGCGGCATCCTGCCGGCGCGACTGGCCGACCTGCCGCTGGACTTCGACACGCTGCAGCCGCACGGCTGCTTCATCGGCTCGGCCGCCATCATCGTGCTCGGGCAGCACGACCGGGCGCGCGACGCGGCGCTCGCCATGATGCGCTTCTTCGCGCACGAGAGCTGCGGCCAGTGCACGCCGTGCCGCGTCGGGACGGCGAAGGCGGCGCGGCTGATGGAAGCGCCGCGCTGGGACACGGCCACGCTGGCCGACCTGAACCAGGTGATGGCCGACGCGTCGATCTGCGGCCTCGGGCAGGCGGCGCCGAACCCGGTGCGCTGCGTGCAGGACTACTTCGCCCATGAAATCTGATCTTCCCCTGGTGGACTTCCGGCTCAACGGCGCACCCGCCAAGGCCGTGCAGGGCGAAACGATCCTGGAGGCCGCGCGCCGCGCCGGCGTCGACATCCCGCACCTGTGCCACAAGGACGGCTACCGGCCCGACGGCAACTGCCGCGCCTGCGTGGTCGAGATCGCCGGCGAGCGGGTGCTGGCGCCCAGCTGCTGCCGCAACGTGACGCCTGGCCTGGAGGTGCGATCCGACAGCGAGCGTGCGCTCAAGAGCCAGCGCATGGTGCTGGAGCTGCTGCTCGCCGACATGCCGGAGGCGGGCTACAAGTGGACCGATGGCCCGGCGGGAGAGGACGGGGGCGAGGGTATCGTCGGCCAGCACGGCGAGCTGAGCGACTGGGCGCAGCGCCTGGACGTGACGGCGCGCCCCGCGCTGCAGGCCTTGCGCCGCGAGCAGCCGGCGCCGGACCTGTCGCATCCGGCCATGGCGGTGCACCTGGACGCCTGCATCCAGTGCCAGCGCTGCGTGCGCGCCTGCCGCGAGGAGCAGGTCAACGACGTGATCGGCTACGCGCGGCGGGGTGCCGCGAGTGCGATCGTGTTCGACCTTGCCGATCCGATGGGCCAGAGCAGCTGCGTGGCCTGCGGGGAATGCGTGCAGGCGTGTCCCACCGGCGCGCTGATGCCCGCCACCCTGGTCGGCTCGCAGCAGGTCGACCGCGAGGTGCCGTCGGTCTGCCCGTTCTGCGGCGTCGGCTGCCTGATCACCTACAAGGTGCGCTCCGGCAGGATCGTCGCGGTCGACGGCCGCGACGGGCCGGCCAGCCAGAGCCGCCTGTGCGTGAAAGGGCGCTTCGGCTTCGACTACGCGCACCATCCGCACCGGCTCACGCAGCCGCTGATCCGCAAGCCCGGCGTCGCCAAGGACCCGGACGTCGCGCGCGACCCGGCGCGCTGGCGCGAGGTGTTCCGCGAGGCGAGCTGGGACGAGGCCCTCGACTTCGCCGCTGGCCGGCTCGGGGCCCTGCGCGACGCGCACGGGCCCAAGGCGCTGGCCGGCTTCGGCTCGGCCAAGGGCAGCAACGAGGAGGCCTACCTGTTCCAGAAGCTGGTGCGCACCGGTTTTCGCAGCAACAACGTCGACCACTGCACGCGCCTGTGCCACGCCTCCAGCGTCGCGGCGCTGCTCGAAGGCGTGGGCTCCGGGGCCGTAAGCAACCCGGTCAACGACGTCAGCCACTCGGAGCTGATCCTGGTGATCGGTTCGAATCCGACCAGCAACCATCCGGTGGCGGCGACCTGGATGAAGAACGCGGCCAGGCGCGGCACCAGGATCGTGCTGGCCGATCCGCGCGCCACCGACCTCAGCCGCCACGCCTGGCGCACGCTGCAGTTCAAGGCCGACGGCGACGTCGCGCTGCTCAACGCGATGATCCACACGATCATCGAGGAAGGCCTGGCCGACCAGGACTTCATCGCGCGGCGCGTTGCCAACTACGAGGCGCTGCGCGAGAACGTGCAGCGCTTCAGCCCGGAGGCGATGGCGCCGGTGTGCGGCATCGCCGCCGCCACCATCCGGGAGGTGGCGCGCGCCTTCGCCACCGCCCGCAGCGCGATGATCCTGTGGGGCATGGGCGTCAGCCAGCACGTGCACGGCACCGACAACGCGCGCTGCCTGATCGCGCTGTGCACGGTGGCCGGCCAGATCGGCAAGCCGGGCAGCGGCCTGCATCCGCTGCGCGGCCAGAACAACGTGCAGGGCGCCAGCGATGCCGGGCTGATCCCGATGATGTTCCCCAACTACCAGCGGGTGGACAACCGCGAGGCCCACGCCTGGTTCGAGCGGTTCTGGGACACGAAGCTCGACGTCGTGCCCGGCTACACGGTGGTCGAGATCATGCACAAGGCGCTGGCGCCCGAGCAGGATCCGCACAAGGTGCGGGGCATGTACATCATGGGCGAGAACCCGGCCATGAGCGATCCGGACCTGAACCATGCGCGCGCGGCGCTGGCGGCGCTGGAACACCTGGTGGTGCAGGACATCTTCCTGACCGAGACGGCCTGGCTGGCCGACGTGGTGCTGCCGGCCACCGCCTGGCCGGAAAAGAGCGGCACGGCCACCAATACCGACCGCATGCTGCAACTGGGGCGCCAGGCGATCGAGCCGCCGGGCGACGCGAAGCCGGACCTGTGGCTGATCCAGCAGATGGCCCGGCGCCTGGGCCTGTCGTGGGACTACCCGGGCGCCGACTGCGGCGTCGCCGCGGTGTACGAGGAGATGCGCCAGGCCCAGCACGCGGCCATCGGCGGCATCAGCTGGGAGCGCCTGCAGCGCGAGGGCAGCGTGACCTTCCCCTGCCTGGCCGAGGATGACCCGGGCCAGCCGATCGTGTTCGTCGACCGCTTTCCCACGCCCGACGGCCGCGTCAAGCTGGTGCCCGCCGGGATCGTGCCGGCCGACGAGCAGCCCGACGCGCAGTTCCCGTTCGTGCTGATCACCGGCCGCCAGCTGGAGCACTGGCACACCGGCAGCATGACGCGGCGCTCGGCCGTGCTTGACGCGATCGAGCCGGTCGCCACGGCCAGCCTGTGCGGTGCCGACATCGCAGCCCTGGGCCTGGCCGCAGGCCAGCTGATCCGCGTGCGCTCGCGCCGCGGCGAGGTGCAGCTGTACCTGCGGCGCGACGACGGCACGGCGCCCGGCACGGTCTTCATCCCGTTCGCCTACGTCGAGGCCGCGGCCAACCTGCTGACCAACGCGGCGCTGGATCCGTTCGGCAAGATCCCGGAGTTCAAATACTGCGCGGTGGCCGTCGCGGGCGCGGCGAGCTGACGTGCACCCGTCGTGAGCGATTCCACGCGGAGTCCCTGGTGCGGCTGGCGCCGTCTGCTGGCACTCCTGCGGGCCGAGCTGGCGCACCTGGCCACTGTCCACCCGAGCGACCGCCCGTGGCAGATGCCCCTGGCGGCGGCGCTGACCTCGGGCCTGCCGCTGATGGTCGGCGCATGGTTCGGCCGGCTGGACTGGGGCCTGGCCTCATCGCTGGGCGGCCTGGTCTTCCTGTACGTGCCCAGCACGCCCATGTACCACCGCATGGTCACGCTGATGGCCTGCGCCTTCGGCATGTCGGCCTGCTACGCGCTCGGCCTGATGAGCCACTTCGCTCCCGCGCTGACGGCACTGGCGATCGGCGTGCTCGCGGTGCTGGTGACGATGGTGTGCCGGTTCTACGCCCTGGGTCCGCCGGGCAGCTTCTTCTTCATCATGGCCGCGGCCATCGGCGCGTCCATGCCGGTCCAGGTGTCCGAAGTGCCGCTGTACGTGGGGCTGCTGACCATGGGCTGCGTGCTGGCCTGCCTGATCGCGCTGGTCTACAGCCTGTGGATCCTGCGCCTGCGCGACCCGGTCCCGGTGGCGCCGCTGCCCACGCCGACCTTCGATTTCGTCGTCTTCGACGCCGTGGTCATCGGCGCCTTCGTCGGGCTGTCGATCCTGGCGGCGCAGTGGCTGGGCCTGCAGCGCGCCTATTGGGTGCCGGTGAGCTGCATGGCAGTGATCCAGGGCGCCACCATGCGCGCGGTGTGGAACAAGCAGGTGCATCGCATCGTGGGGACGGCGGCAGGCCTGCTGCTGGCCTGGGCCCTGATGTCGCTGCCGTTCAACCCCTGGCTGGTGGGCGCCATGGTGATGGGACTGACCTTCGTCATCGAAACCATCGTGGTGCGCCACTATGGCGCGGCTTCGATCTTCATCACGCCGCTGACGCTGCTGCTGGCCGAGGCGGCCGCGTTCGGCCAGCAGCCCACCGCAGTGGTGCTGCGGGCGCGCTTCGTCGACATCGTGCTGGGCAGCGTGATCGGCCTGATCGGCGGCGCCTGCATCCACAGCGCGCGTTTTCGCGCCGCCGTGGCACCGCTGCTGCGCCGCCTCATCCCGCGTCGGCTGCTGATACCGCCGCGCTGACGCCGCGATGCACGGCCGGCGGCGCTGTCGTACAGTCCCGTGGATGAACCCGAATATCGGCCAGGACGCGCCGGCCGGCGCCGAGCCCCGCCCGGCGCTGCAGGTCGCGGTGCTGATGCGCCGCGTGCCCGTCACCGGCGTGGCGGCGCGCTGGCAGTCATGGCGCTGGATGCTCGAGGACGTGGTGCCGCAGCAGGCGAGCTTCGGCACCGAGCCGCGCCGGCTGGTCGCAGACGAGTCCGGCGAGCGCTGGCTGCACCCGGGCTTCGCGGTCGAGCTGTTCCGCGACGACGCCGAGGGTTATGAGCTGAACATCACCACGCCGTCGCCCGGCTGGTTCGTGCTGTGGCGCATGGAAGAGGCGCCGGGGCTGGCGACCGAGCCGATCGCGCGGCCGATCATGGTCACGCTCAGTTATCACGATGCCGGACGCTGGCTGGACGCGCAGGAAACGGTGGAGCAGGTCCCGGCACCGGCCGACGTGGTCGAGTGGCTCCGCGCCTTCGTCGACCGGCATCGCGTCGCCGAGCCGAAGCAGCGGCGTCGCCCGCAGAGCTTCCGGCCGCTGCAGGACCGGTTCGGGCGGCCGGCCACGGTGACGACGGACAAGAAGTTCGGCGGCGGCCATGGCTGACGGTTTCCTCGGGCGCTGGTCGCGCCGCAAGATCGAGGCACGGGACGGCGCGCTTGCGGACGAGCCGGCGCGGGACGAGCCGCTCAGCGCCGGCGTTCCGGCGCGGCGGCTGCCGGTCGAGCAGCACGATGGCATGCCGGCGCAGGAAGCGGCGCCCGCGGACGCGCCGGCCGTTGCGCCGCCGCCGACCATGGAAGACGTCCGGGCGCTGACGGCGCAGTCCGACTTCAGCCGTTTCGCCGCGCGCGACGTCGCGCCCGAGGTGAAGAGCGCGGCGCTGAAGAAGCTGTTCGCCGACCCGCACTACAACGTGATGGACGGGATGGACGTGTACGTCGACGACTATTCGAAGGCCGACCCGCTGCCGGGCCACATGCTGCGCCAGCTGGCGGGCGCCGCGTTCCTGCGCCTGGTCGAGGAGCCGGCGCCCGATGCGAGGGATGTTGCCGATAACCCCAAGGCCGAAAGCGTGGCACAGTCCGGCACCGCCTCCGATGCCTGCCAGCTGACCGACGATGCCGACCCTGATCTGCGATTGCAACAAGACGATGCCACTGCAGCCGGGGGCACTGGGCCAGGCGCTGGGTGAGGAGCTGACGCTGCATTCGACGCTGTGCCGGCGCGAGGCCGGTGCGTTCCAGCGTGCGGTGCAGGGCGCGCAGGAAGTGGTGGTGGCCTGCACCCAGGAGCAGCGGCTGTTCGCCGCGATCGGCGAGCGCACCCAGGGCGCCGCCGCGCCGATCAAGTTCGTCAACATTCGCGAGGCCGGCGGCTGGAGCCGCGACGCGGCCAAGGCGATGCCCAAGATCGCCGCGCTGCTGGCCGCGGCGCACCTGCCCGATCCCGATCCGGTCGCCACGGTGAGCTACCGCAGCGCTGGCCGGCTGCTGGTGATCGGAGCGCTGGAGGACGCGGAGCGCGCGGCCGCACTGGTGGGCGATGCGCTGGACGTGACCGTGTTTGCACAAGGCGGGGCCGGCGCCCAGGAGCGGCGCCAGCCCGTGATCGGCGGCCGCATCGAGGCGCTGCGCGGCTGGCTCGGCGCGTTCGAGCTGCAATGGAGCGCCGACAACCCGATCGACCTGGATCTGTGCACGCGCTGCAACGCCTGCGTCGCCGCCTGCCCGGAAGGCGCGATCGGTCTGGACTACCAGATCGATGCGGCGCGGTGCACCGGCCATCGGCAATGCGTGAAGGCCTGCGCGGTGGCGGGCGCGATCGACTTCGAGCGCCGGCCGCAGCAGCACGCCGACCGCTTCGACCTGGTGCTGGACCTGCGCGCCGCCCCGGCCTTCGTGCAGCACGCCAAGCCGCAGGGCTATTTCCACGTGCCGGCGGCGGCGTGGGAGCAGCAGGCCCTGGCCGCCGTGCTCGAGCTGCGTCAGCTGGTCGGCGAGTTCGAGAAACCCAGGTTCGTCGCCTACCGGCAGAAGCTGTGCGCCCACAGCCGCAACGAGCAGACCGGCTGCAGCGCCTGCATCGACGTGTGCTCGGCCGAGGCCATCGCCAGCGACCGGGCCCGCCAGCAGGTCAAGGTCAACGCCAACCTGTGCGTGGGTTGCGGCGCCTGCACCACTGTCTGCCCGACTGGCGCGATCGGCTACCAGTACCCGGCGCCCGCCGCCCAGGGCCTGAAGATCCGCACGCTGCTGTCCACCTACCTGCGGGCCGGCGGCAGGTCGCCGGTGCTGCTGTTGCACAGCCAGGAGCGCGGCCGGGCGCTGGTGGAGGAGGTCGGCCGCGCCGCGCAGCTCGGCGTCGCGCACGGCCTGCCGGCGAACGTGATCCCGATCGGCCTGTGGCACACGGCGAGCCTGGGCCTGGACGTCTGGCTGAGCGCCGTGGCGTTCGGGGCGTCGCAGGTGGCCGTGCTGGCGACCGGCGAAGAGGCGCCGCAATACCTCGATGCCCTGCGCGAGCAGATGGAGGTCGCGCAGGCGATCCTGGGCGGACTCGGCTACGAAGGGCGGCACTTCAGCCTGCTGCGGGCGGACGCGCTGGCGGACCTCGACCAGGAACTGCAGCTGCTGGTGCGCGAGCACCCCGCCACGCCGGCGCGCACGGCGCCGTTCGCGCTGGCGCCGGAAAAGCGTTCGACGCTGGAGCTGGCCCTGGACCATCTGCTGGAACACGCGGCGCAGCGGCCCGCGGTGCTGCCGATGCCGGCGCGCGGCTCGCCGTTCGGCAGCGTGGAGGTGGACAAGGACCGGTGCACCCTGTGCCTGAGCTGCGTGGGCGCCTGCCCGGCCGGCGCGCTGCAGGACAACGCGGCCTTGCCGCAGCTGCGCTTCATCGAGAAGAACTGCGTGCAGTGCGGCCTGTGCGAGCGCACCTGCCCCGAGCGGGCGATCGCGCTGGTGCCGCGCCTGCTGCTGGCGCGCGAACGGCGCGAGCCGCGCGTGCTCAACGAGGCGCAGCCCTACGCCTGCATCCGCTGCGGCAAGCCGTTCGGCACGCTCAAGGCGATCGAGGCGATGCTCGGCCGCCTGGGCGGCCACTCGATGTTCCAGGGCGCGGCCGCCGACCGGCTGAAGATGTGCGGCGACTGCCGCGTGATCGACATCTACACCGCTCCCGACGAAGTGAAGATCACGGACATCTGATTCCCTGCGGGCACCATCATGCAACCCATTCCCGCTTCCTCCGCCCTCGACGAGGAAACCGCGCGGGCCGAGGTCTACGGCCTGCTCGCGCAGCTGTACTACGCGCCGCCGACGCCAGCGCTGCTGGAGGCGCTGGGCGTGGCCGTCACCGAGGCGCCGCACGCCGGGGCGTACCTGGAGGAGCCTTGGCGCCAGCTGGTGGGTGCGGCGCGCGCGGCCGCAGCGCCGGCGGTGGCCGACGAATACGCGAACCTGTTCGGCGGCGTCGGCAAGCCCGAGGTGTACCTGTTCGCCTCGCACTACCTCAGCGGCTTCCTGAACGACCGGCCGCTGGCACGGCTGCGCTCGGACCTGGCGGCGCTCGGGCTCGCGCGCGACGAAGCGGTGCCCGAGACCGAGGACCACATCGCCTGCCTGTGCGAGGTGATGCGCTACCTCATCGCGGGGGACGACGCGGCGGTGAGCAACCTGACCCGCCAGCGCGAGTTCTTCACGACCCATCTGCAGCCATGGGTGGGCGAGCTGTGCGATGCGCTCGCTGCTCATCCGACGGCGCGCTTCTATGCGGCGCTCGCAGGGTTTACCCGCGCCTTTGCCGGCGTGGAGACGCAGGCGTTCGACCTGCTGGAGTAGGGTCTTGCAAGGTGTGGCAGGCTTCGCTTGCCATGGAACCTTGCAGCAAGCTGTCGACAGGGTTTCCATCATTGCCCCGGTTAGGTGCGGGCGCTACATTCCAGCCCCGCATGTGCCCTGCGCACAGAGCCTGGAGACAGACGATGAACAAGCCGAAGAGCCTCGTGTCGCGAAGAACCTTGTTTGCCGGGGCCGGCGCCGCCGGCGCGGTGGCCGCCGCAGCGACGCTGTTGCCCGGCGCCGGGCCGCAGCCCGCGCCGACGCTCCAGGCCAGCGAGCCACCCCAACGCGGCGGCGGCTATCACCTGAGCGACCACGTCCGGCGCTACTACAAGTCCACGCTCGTCTGATACCGCCGGAGCGCGCGGTGTCCATGAGTTTCCACCGTTCACGTCGCCGGGCCGCGCGCGCAGCCGCGCCCGGGCAGGAGTCGCCATCATGTTGCTGACCAGGAAGACCGGTTCCATCCAGGGCACGGGCCAGTCGCCGTTCGTGCACAGCCTGCAGCGCGGACTGTCGCAGGCGCTGCCGACCATGGACCGGCGCGGGTTCCTGCGCCGCTCGGGCCTGGGCGTCGGCGTCGGGCTGGCCGCGTCCTCGTTGACGCTGGTGAAGCGGGCGCAGGCCGCCGAGGGCAGCGCCCCGGCCGTCGGCGCCGGCAAGATCGAGGTCAGGCGCACCGTGTGCACGCACTGTTCGGTCGGCTGCGCGATCGATGCGGTCGTCGAGAACGGGGTCTGGGTGCGGCAGGAGCCGGTGTTCGATTCGCCGCTGAACCTGGGTTCGCACTGCGCCAAGGGCGCCGCCATCCGGGAGCACGGCCACGGTGAGTTCCGCCTGCGCTATCCGATGAAGCTGGTGGACGGCAAGTACCAGCGCATCGGCTGGGACCAGGCGCTGAACGAGATCAGCGCCAGGATCCAGGAGCTGCGCAAGGCGAGCGGCCCCGACGCGATCTACTGGATCGGCTCGTCCAAGCACAGCAACGAGCAGTCGTACCTGATGCGCAAGTTCGTCAGCCTGTGGGGCAGCAACAACTGCGACCACCAGGCCCGCATCTGCCACTCCACCACGGTGGCCGGCGTCGCGAACACCTGGGGCTACGGCGCCATGACCAACTCGTACAACGACATGCAGAACAGCAAGTGCGCGTTGTACATCGGCTCCAACGCCGCCGAGGCGCATCCGGTGAGCATGCTGCACATGCTGCATGCCAAGGAGACCGGCACCAAGATGATCGTGGTCGACCCGCGCTTCACACGCACCGCGGCCAAGGCCGACGAGTACGTGCGCATCCGCTCGGGCAGCGACATCCCGTTCCTGTTCGGCCTGCTGCACCACATTTTCAAGAACGGCTGGGAAGACAAGAAGTACATCAACGACCGCGTCTACGGCATGGACGAGGTCAAGGCCGACGTCATGGCCAAGTGGACGCCCGACAAGGTCGAAGACGCCTGCGGCGTGCCCGAGGCCCAGATGGCCAAGGTTGCCGAGATGATGGCCAAGAACCGCCCGTCCACCATCGTGTGGTGCATGGGCCAGACCCAGCACACGATCGGCAATGCGATGGTGCGTGCCTCCTGCATCCTGCAGCTGGCGCTGGGCAACGTGGGCGTTTCGGGCGGGGGTGCCAACATCTTCCGCGGCCACGACAACGTGCAGGGCGCCACCGACGTCGGTCCCAATCCGGATTCGCTGCCCGGCTACTACGGCATCGTCGAAGGCTCGTGGCGCCACTTCGCCAAGGTCTGGGGCGTCGACTACGACTGGATCAAGGGCCGCTTTGCCAGTCCAGCGATGATGTCCAAGCCCGGCATCACGGTGTCGCGCTGGATCGACGGCGTGCTCGAGAAGAACGAGCTGATCGACCAGGACTCCAACCTGCGCGCCGTCGTCTACTGGGGCCACGCGCCGAACTCGCAGACCCGCGGGCTGGAGATGAAGCGGGCCATGGACAAGCTGGACCTGCTGGTCGTGGTCGACCCCTATCCGTCGGCCACGGCGGCCATGGCGGCGATGCCGGGTCGCCCCGAAGACCTGAACCCGAACCGCGCCGTCTACCTGTTGCCGGCGGCAACCCAGTTCGAGACCAGCGGTTCGGTGACGGCCTCGAACCGCTCGCTGCAATGGCGCGAGAAGGTGATCGAGCCGCTGTGGGAAAGCCGCACCGACCATATGATCATGTATCAGCTGGCCGAGAAGCTCGGATTCGGCAACGAGCTGGTCAAGAACTACAAGATGCAGAAAGTGAAGGGCATGGACGAGCCGGCCCCGGAGGAGATCCTGCGCGAGATCAACAAGAGCGTCTGGACCATCGGCTACACCGGCCAGAGCCCCGAGCGGCTGAAGGCACACATGCGCAACATGGCGGCCTTCGACGTGAAGACGCTCAAGGCCAAGGGCAACGTGAAGGACGCGCAGACCGGGTACGACCTGACCGGCGACTATTTCGGCCTGCCCTGGCCCTGCTTCGGCAATCCCGAGCTCAAGCACCCTGGCTCGGCGAACCTGTACGACACCAGCAAGCACGTGATGGACGGCGGCGGCAACTTCCGCGCCAACTTCGGCGTGGAGCGCGGCGGCAAGAACCTGCTGGCCGAGGACGGCTCGGCGTCGCTGGGCGCGGACATCCAGACCGGCTATCCCGAGTTCGACCATGTGCTGCTCAAGAAGCTCGGCTGGTGGGACGAGCTCACCGCTGCCGAGAAGTCCGCGGCCGAGGGCAAGAACTGGAAGACCGATCCCTCCGGCGGCATCATCCGCGTGACCATGAAGAACCATGGCTGCCATGTCTACGGCAACGCCAAGGCGCGGGCGGTGGTGTGGAACTTCCCGGACGCGATCCCGCAGCACCGCGAGCCGATCTACAGCACCCGGCCCGACCTGGTGGCCAAGTACCCGACGCACGACGACAAGAAGGCGTTCTGGCGGCTGCCCACGCTGTACAAGACGCTGCAGGAGAAGAACGTCACGGACAAGGTGGCCGAGAAGTTCCCGCTGATCCTCAGTTCCGGCCGCCTGACCGAATATGAGGGCGGTGGCGAGGAAACGCGGTCCAACCCATGGCTGGCCGAGCTGCAGCAGGAAGCCTTCGTCGAGATCAACCCGAAGGCCGCCGCCGAGCGCGGCATTCGCAACGGCGACCGGGTCTGGCTGCTGACGCCCACGGGCGCCCGGCTGAACGTGCAGGCGCTGGTGACCGAGCGGGTCGGCCCCGACACCTGCTGGATGCCGTTCCACTTCTCCGGCCGCTGGCAGGGCACCGACATGCTGCCGTACTACCCGGCGGGCGCCGCGCCGGTGGTGCGCGGCGAGGCCGTGAACACCGCCACGACCTACGGCTACGACAGCGTCACCATGATGCAGGAGACCAAGACCACGATCTGCAACGTCCAGAAGGTGGCGGCATGAAGAAGGCTGAGCGGCTGGCGACCAGCGACCAAGGAGCGACCCGATGGCACGAATGAAATTTGTCTGCGACGCCGAGCGCTGCATCGAGTGCAACAGTTGCGTGACGGCGTGCAAGAACGAGCACGAGGTGCCGTGGGGCGTGAACCGGCGCCGCGTCGTCACGCTCAACGACGGCGTGCCCGGCGAGCGCTCGATTTCGGTGGCCTGCATGCACTGCTCGGACGCGCCCTGCATGGCGGTGTGCCCGGTCAACTGCTTCTACCGCACCGACGAGGGCGTGGTGCTGCACGACAAGGACGTGTGCATCGGCTGCGGCTACTGCAGCTACGCCTGCCCGTTCGGCGCGCCGCAGTTCCCGGCGGCCGGCACCTTCGGCGTGCGCGGCAAGATGGACAAGTGCACCTTCTGCGCCGGCGGTCCCGAGGCCAACGGCTCGCAGGCCGAGTTCGAGAAATACGGACGCAACCGGCTGGCCGAGGGCAAGCTGCCGGCCTGCGCCGAGATGTGCTCGACCAAGGCGCTGCTGGGCGGCGACGGCGACGTGGTGGCGGACATCTTCCGCAACCGAGTGCTCAACCGGGGCAAGGGCGCCGAGGTGTGGGGCTGGGGCACGGCGTACGGATCAAGGCAGGCGGGCCAGCCGCCGGGAGGCAAGTCATGAAGCTCAGCGCCATTCCCTTCGCCGCCGTCGCGCTGTTCGCGCTGGCCGGCTGCACGGAGAAGCCGCAGACGCTCGGCAGCAACGCCAAGGTCGACGCCGCCGCGTACCAGGGCACCGGGGCGGCGTTCACGGCCACAGGTTGGAAGCCGGGCGAGAAGGTCAGCTGGGAGCAGCAACTCAAGACGCGCACCATGAACGGCCAGAACGAGTACACCAAGGTCAAGTGAGGATGGCCGCCATGCTGCTGCGATCACTGCTGCTGGGGTCCCTGCTGGCGCTCACCCTGTCCGCGACCGCGCAGACCCGGCCGCAGGACGACCCGGCGCCGCCGGCGGCTGCCGGGCAGGGCGGCATCCGGGGCCAGAACATCTTCGACGTTCCCACGGCGGGCTCGGGAGCGGCCAAGCCCGAGGTGAAGCCAGACGCCAGTGCCGATCCGAACTACCTCAAGCAGAACAATGCCGAGCGCAGCCGCGTCCAGCCCGGCAACAACGCGCCGATCTGGCGCGGGGTCGTCTCCGGCAACAAGGGCTACTCCAGCCTGCCGCTGAGCCAGGCGCCGGAAGCGGGCGTGCTGATCCAGGGGCCGGTGCAGTATCCCGGCTCGCGCCTGACCACCGCCGGGGAAGCCTGGCGGCAGGTGCGCAACAACTGGATCATCCCCTACGGCGGCGCGCTGTTCCTGATCGTGCTGGGCGCGCTGGCGATCCTGTACTTCGCGCGCGGCCCGATCGGGCACAGCGGCGCCGAAGACGGCGGCGCGCGGATCGAGCGCTTCACTGCGTTCGAGCGCTCGGCCCACTGGGCCAATGCGATCGCCTTCGTCGTCCTGGCGCTGTCCGGCCTGGTCATGGCCTTCGGCAAGTTCTTCCTGCTGCCGGTGGTCGGACTGACGCTGTACGGCTGGTTCACCTATCTGCTGAAGAACCTGCACAATTTCGCCGGACCGCTGTTCGCCGTGTCGCTGGTGATCATCATCGTTACGTTCATCCGGGACAACCTGCCGCAGCGCGGCGATCTGCGCTGGCTGCTCAAGGCCGGCGGCACCTTGAGCAAGAACGGCCAGGAACTGCCATCGAACCGCTTCAACGCCGGCGAGAAGGTGGTCTTCTGGGTCGGCGTCCTCCTGTTCGGCATCGTGGCCGTCGGTTCCGGCCTGATGATGGATCACCTGATCCCCGGCGTGCTGTACGACCGCGCGACCATGCAGGTGACCCACATGGTCCATTCGGTGGCGGCGGTGCTGATGATGTGCATCCTGGCGCTGCACATCTACCTCGGGACCGTGGGCGTGCGCGGGGCCTGGCGCGTGATGCGCGACGGCTACGTGGGCGACGATTGGGCGCGTGAGCACCACGTGTACTGGTACGAGGAGATCCAGGCCGGCCGCATTCCCGCGCAGCGCAGCCGGCCGGCCGGCAGCGCGCCCGAAGAGATCAAGACGGTACGCCCGGCGTGACGCGGGCGGGAGGCATGCAATGAAGAGACTTCTGGTTCCACTGGCGTTGACCACCGCCTGCGCCCTGGCCGCGGCCAAGCTGCCGCCGCCCGACGACGCCGCCAAGGCGAAGGCGGCCGAGACCGCGGCCAAGGCGGCCTGGCAGGCGAGGGCGGATGGGTTCCTGTTGTGCAAGGCGCAGGACCGCGTCGCCGCGCGCTACAAGGCCAGCGGGAAGCAGGTCGCCCGGCCGGCCGCCGCGCCGGCCAGCGCGGCGCCTGCTGCTGCCGCCCCGGCTGCTTCCGGTACGCCGGTGGCGGTGGCGCCGCCGCCGCCATGCCAGGATCCGGGCCCCTTCGCCTACAACCCGCCCGAGCAGAAGCCGCTGGAAACCGCCGGCGCGCACTCTCCCAGCGGGACGGCCGCCACGCCGCCAAGTGTCAAGCCCCATTCGGGAGAGATGCCGGCGCCGGCCCCGGCGTCCGCGGCAAAGAAGCCCTGAGACCCGCCCGCGCGTGTTGCCTGCAGGGCCGGCCCGCGACGGCGCCGGCCCTTTTGCTGTAGCCTTGGGCTTCGCCCCATTCCTGCACTGACCCCTGATGGCCTTGCCCGCACTCACCCAGGCCCGAGCGCCGCTCACGCACGACGTCGAGACGGTGAACGAGCGCGGCGAGCGCGAGCGGATGCAGATCCCGGCCGAGCGGCCGCTGACGATCTACGTCGACCGGCGCGAGCTGGTGACGCTGATGACGCTGGGCGCGCATCCGGAGTGGCTGGTGTTGGGCTACCTGCGCAACCAGCGGCTGGTGGCGACGCTGCAGGACATCGAGTCGGTCACCGTGGACTGGGACGTCGACGCGGCGGCGGTGCGCACGCGCAAGGGCATCGCCCGGCTGAAGGAGCGCACCGCCCGGCGCGTGGTGACCACCGGCTGCGGCCAGGGCAGCGTGTTCGGCGGGCTGATGGACGAGATCGACGCCATCGCACTGCCGCCGGCCACCCTGACCCAGGCCCAGCTCTACGGGCTGGTCAACGCGATCCGGCTGCAGGAGTCCACCTACAAGTCGGCCGGCTCGGTGCATGGCTGCGCGCTGTTCCGCGGCCCGGAGATGCTGCTGTTCGTCGAGGACGTGGGCCGGCACAACGCCGTCGACACGATCGCGGGCTGGCTCTGGCTGCAGCAGCACGAGCCCGGCAACCCGCTGGCTGGCGCCGACCCGGCGTCCTTCGTCTTCTACACCACCGGCCGGCTGACCAGCGAGATGGTGATCAAGGCCGCGCAGATCGGCGTGCCGATCGTCGTGTCGCGCAGCGGGATCACCCAGATGGGCCACGAGATCGCGCAGCGGCTGGGGCTGTGCGCGATCGGGCGCGCCACCAACCGGCATTTCCTGTGCTACACGGCGGCGCACCGGCTGCTGCTGCAGCCTGAACTCGCCGCCGCGCCGTTGCGTGCGGTGGCCTGACCGGATGGGCCAGGCCTGGGGCCTCGGCTGGCGCACCCTGCGGCGCGACCTGCGCGCCGGCGAGCTGCGCCTGCTGATCGTGGCCGTGACGCTGGCGGTGGCGGCGCTTGCGGCCGTGGGCTTCTTCGCCGACCGGCTCAACGGCGGCCTCGCCCGCGACGCCAGGCAGTTGCTGGGGGGCGACGCCGTGGTGGCGAGCGACAACCCGGCGCCGCAGGCGTTCCTGCAGCAGGCGCGGGCGCTCGGCCTGGCCGGCCTGTCGACGCTCAACTTCCCCACCATGGCGCGCGCGCCGGATGCGCTGGGCGGCGCCAGCAAGCTGGTGGCGCTGAAGGCGGTGCCGCCCGGCTATCCGCTGCGCGGCGCCCTGCAGACGGCGTCCGGCCCCGCCGCGAAGGCTGCGACCACGCGCGACATCCCGGCCCAGGGCGAAGCCTGGGTCGACGCGTCGTTGCTGGAGGTGCTGGGCCTGCAGCCCGGCGATCCGCTGCTGCTGGGCGATGCCCGCTTGCGGGTCGGGCGGGTGATCGTGGTCGAGCCCGACCGCGGCACCGGCTTCGTCAATTTCGCGCCGCGCGTGATGATCAACCAGGCCGACCTGCCGGCCAGCAACCTGATCCAGCCGGCCAGCCGCGTGTCGTACCGCTACGCGGTGGCGGGCGGCGATGCCCAGGTCGCCCGGTTCGTCGCCTGGGCGGCCGAAGAAGCGAAGAAGCCGTCGGTGCGCGGGGTGCGGGTGGAGTCGCTGGAGGGAGGACGGCCCGAGATGAAGCAGACGCTCGAGCGCGCCGAGAAATTCCTCAACCTGGTGGCGCTGCTGGCGGCGCTGCTCAGCGCGGTGGCGGTCGCGCTGGCCGCGCGCGGGTTCGCCGCGGCCCACCTGGACGACTGCGCCATGCTGCGCGTGCTGGGCCAGAGCCAGCGCACCATCGCGTTCGCGTACACGATCGAGTTCGCGCTGGTCGGCCTGGCCGGCAGCGTGGCCGGCGTGGCGATCGGCTACGGCGTGCACTTTGTCTTCGAATTCCTGCTGTCGGGGCTGGTGGAAACCGCGCTGCCGCCGCCGGGCTGGTGGCCGGCCGGTCTCGGCCTGGGGATGGGCCTGACGCTGCTGTTCGCGTTCGGGCTGCCGCCGGTGCTGCAGCTGGCGCAGGTGCCGCCGCTGCGCGTCATCCGGCGCGACGTCGGCAACCTCAAGCCGGCGTCGCTGGCCGTGCTCGGCGTCGGGATCGCGGGCTTCGCGGCGCTGCTGCTGGCGGCCAGCAGTGACCTGTGGCTGGGCGGCATCGCGGTGGGCGGCTTTGCCGCTGCCGTCGTCGTGTTCGCTGGCCTCAGCTGGCTGGCCGTGAAGCTGTTGCGGCGGGCCGTGAACGAGACCACGGCGCCGCGCTGGCTGGTGCTCGCGGTGCGCCAGGTTTCCGCGCGGCCGGCCTATGCCGTGGTGCAGGTGAGCGCGCTTGCCGTGGGCCTGCTGGCGCTGGTGCTGCTGGTGCTGCTGCGCACCGACCTGATCGCCAGCTGGCGGCAGGCGACGCCGCCGGACGCGCCGAACCGGTTCGTCATCAACGTGATGCCCGAGCAGGGCGAGGCCTTCCAGCGCGCGCTGCGTGACGCCGGGGTGCGGCAGTTCGACTGGTATCCGATGATCCGCGGCCGGCTGATCGCCGTGAACGGCCGCACGGTGACGCCGGACGATTACGCCGAGGAGCGCGCGCGGCGGCTGGTCGATCGCGAGTTCAACCTGTCGCACAGCGCCGCGCAGCCGCCGCACAACCGGGTGGTGGCCGGGCGCTGGCAGGCCGAAGAGGCGGGCGCCGTGAGCGTGGAGGAAGGCATCGCCGCCACGCTGGGGCTGAAGCTGGGCGACGCGCTGCGCTTTGACATCGGCGGGCTGCAGCTGGACGCGCGCATCACCTCGCTGCGCAAGGTGGACTGGGGTTCCATGCGGGCGAACTTCTTCGTGATGTACCCCGTCAGCCGGATGCCCGAGGTGCCGGTGACCTACATGAGCGCCTTCCGCGCTCCGGCCCGCGCGGGCTTCGACAACCAGCTGGTGCGCGCCTTCCCGAACATCACCAACGTCGACATGAACAGCACGATCAACCAGGTGCAGGGCATCCTCGACAAGGTGATCCGCGCGGTGGAGTTCCTGTTCGGCTTCACGCTGGCCGCCGGCGTCGTGGTGCTGTTCGCCGCCGTGACCGCCACGCGCGAGGAGCGGGCGCGCGAATTCGCGATCATGCGCGCGGTCGGCGCCGGGTCCGCGTTGCTGCGCCAGGTGCAGCGCGCCGAGCTGGTCGGCGTCGGCCTGCTGGCCGGGCTGCTGGCCAGCGTGGTGGCCAGCGCCGTCGGCTGGGGGTTGGCACGCTACGCGTTCGGGTTCGACTGGACGGCGTCGCCCTGGGTGGCCTTGGGCGGCGCGCTGGCCGGCGCCGTGCTGTCCCTGGCCGCCGGCTGGTGGGGCCTGCGCGAAGTGCTCAGCCGCCCGGTGGTGGAGACGCTGCGGCGCGCGCCGCAGTAGCGCCTTGCGGCGCCCCAGGGCGGGCGACAGCCTGGATCGGCCGGACAATATATAAATACATAGAATATCAACGATATATGGTCCATCCGAAATCCTGTCCGTGAGCGCCGCCTTGTCGATCGGCCCGCTGGTCGTTCCTTTCTCGGTGTTGCTGGCAGCGGCGGCGATCGTGGCGGCCGTGCTGGTGGGCTGGCGCGCCGGGCGGCAGGCGCCGGCGGAGGTGGATCGGCTGTTGTGGCAGAGCATCCTGGCGGGCCTGCTGGTGGCGCGGCTGGCCTTCGTGTGGCAGTTCCGCGACCAGTACCTGGCCACACCGCTCACGATCCTGGACATCAGGGACGGCGGCTTCACGCCGCTCGCGGCGGCGGCCGGCGCGGCGCTGTTCGCCCTGCTGCGGCAATGGCGGCGCCCGCAGGTGCGTCGCGGCGTCTGGGCCGGGCTGGCCGCCGGCGCCATGGTGTGGGCATTGGGAGCCCTGGCGTTGGCATTGGTGGCGCGCGAAAACGAGCAGTTGCCGCCGCTGGCGCTGGTCTCGCTCGATGGCCAGCCGGTGAACCTGTCCGCCTACCAAGGCAAGCCGGTGGTCGTCAACCTGTGGGCGACCTGGTGCCCGCCGTGCGTGCGCGAGATGCCCGTGCTGCAGCAGGCGCAGGCCGCCCGCCCTTCGGTCCACTTCGTCTTCATCAACGTCCGGGAGCCGGCGCCGCGCGTCAGGGCCTGGCTGCAGTCGCGGCAACTGTTGCTGCGCAACGTGCTGCTGGACGAAGCCGGCGATGCCGCGGCGCAGGTCGGCGCCCCTGGGCTGCCCACCACCCTGTTCTTCGACGCGAGCGGCCACCTTGCCAGCACTCGCGTCGGCGAGCTCTCGGCGGCGACGCTGCAACAGCGCCTGGAGGCGATCTCGCGCTGACCCATGAATCCCATACCTACCAAGGCCCCGGTCCCATGAGCACACCCACCACCAGCTACCGCGCGCTGACGCAGGACGTCACCCGCAACCTTGGCACCCTGCGCACCGGCATCCCGGACGTGATGAAGGGCTTCGGCGACATGGCGCGGGCGGCGACCCGCGACGGCGTCCTGGACAAGAAGACCAAGGAGCTGATCGCGCTGGCGCTGGGCGTGGCCGCGCACTGCGACGCCTGCATCGGCTTCCACGTGCAGGCGCTGGTCAGGCTGGGTGCCACCCAGGCCGAGGTCGAGGAAACCCTGGGCATGGCCATCTACATGGGCGGCGGGCCATCGGCCATGTATGCCGCCAATGCGATGGCCGCGTTCCAGGAGTTTTCCGCCGCTGCCGCCTGATACCGGACGCTCGGTGCCGCGCAGGCGCGGCAGCGCCGCCTGCTCGATCAGCCGACCGCCATCGGGACGATGTTTCTCGTGCCGAAATGGCGCATGGTCTTGTCCTCGCTGGCCGAACAGGTCTCCTGCAACGCGCGAAACACCTGCGCGATCACCGTTTCGCGCCAGAACCACTGCTCCGCCTCGAGCGCGGCGCGCGCCCCCGGCTGCGCCGCCGCCGCTTCGAGGTAGTAGGCCTTCAGGTCGTGGCACGCGAGCCGCAGTGCGCTCACCGGCGTCAGGTCGTCCCGATACGCCGGGATGGCCGGGTCGGCGATGAAATCCGTCACGAACCTGGCTGCCGCCTCCGTGGCCAGCCCGCTCAGCCCCGCCGTCGTGCGCCCGCGCCGGTGCCGCGCCAGTTCGTGCCAGGGCAGGAGCTCGGCAATCTCCCTTTGCAGCGAGCTTGCCAGGTCAAGCTCGCCCGGTGGCCGGCTGAGCGTGAACGGGCAAGCGAACCCTTCCAGTTCCTCATGCGGCGGCTGCGGCGCGTCCTCCGGATAGTCCTCGAGCACCGGACCTGACCGCGCTTCCAGCAGGCCCAGCACGGCCAGCAGCACGCGGCGCTGAAACGCGGGATCGCCGGGCGCGCCCAACGGCCGGCCCAGCATGAACGGGACCCAGAGCGCCCGTGGCGGATTCATCGTCACGGTATGTTCCCGGACCAGCGAAATCTGGGTCGTCGCGATGCCCTCTTCCTCGAGGTAGTGACCGAGAGCGCCCACGGCGCCCGTGCAGTTCGGTCACACCGGCGTCAGCAGCACCGCGTCGACACGATCCTGCTTGAGCATCCCGGCGAGCTGGCGCGCTTTCGGCTCCAGTGTGCGCGGCGGCGGCGCCCCCATGAAGGAATAGTGGTAGTCGGCGAGCTCGCCGATCACGCCCTCGGCCGCCAGCTCCCGCAGGCGGTCGATCGGAAACACGACGTTGATATCCTGCTGGAAACCGGTCCGGTCGAAATTCACCGACACGTGGCTCATCACCAGGTCGCCGGCATCGACGTCGCCTGGAATGACGCGGTAGTCCACATCCGCCGCGCCGCCGCCAAACGGCCGGTCTTCCTGTCGGTGCAGGCCGGACGTTGTGATGATGGCGACTCGGCGTTGGTTCAGCGCGGGTCCTGTCACCCAGGGCCGCCCGTCGAATCCCGTCAGTTCATTGACCCTGCCGAGCAGGTGATTGCGCTCTGTTTCCGATAGGTCTGCAAGGCGAACCATGGTGTCGCTGTCTCCTCGAATGGTTTGGTCCCGGGCATGGCTCGAAGTGGCGGAAAAGAGTGGGAGTCGAACCCACCAGAGGCGTCTGACGTCTCTCGCCGGATTTGAAGTCCGGGCGCCCCACCGGGGTGCGATCCTCTTCCTTCAATCACATCGAGCCTGCACGTTCGTTGTGGCCTGGCCGTCGCCAAAGACTTCCCGCGCGGGCCGCAGCACCCGGCGAGCATCGCCTTCGCGCCGGGTGAATTTTGCACGATCGAAGTGCTCCAGCACCTCGATCGTCAGATTGCGTCCGATCCCCGAGGCGTCCCTGAACGCACTGGCGGTCAACAGGCCGGTTGCTTCCCCCTGAGCGAGCTCCTGTGCGATGTGCGCCAGCCGGCGCAGCGACCGTGGCAGCAGGAACCGCGTCTGTGACGTCCTGACGATGAGGCCCTGGCGCGCGATTCGCGCCAGCAGGGAGGCGGCCTTGTCCGGATCGAGGTGCAATGCCTGGGCGAGCTCGCCGCCGGACAGCGGGCGCAGGCCGCCGGCTTCCAGCAGCGGCTCGATGCGCTGCCACTGCCTGGCATCCGCCGCCTGCGGCGCCGGCCGGTGCCCCGGCAGGTGCACGCCGGCGCCGCTCCTGACCACTGCACCCGCTGCCACCAGGTCGGCCACGACCGCCAGTGCCGCTTCACGGCGCAACGGCGCGCCCGATCCCTGCAGCACGCGGTCTTCGCTCTGGGCCAGAACGTCCGGTCGCAGCTTGTGCCAGGCAGCGAGCGCCGCGACGGCCTGCGACCGCAAGGCGCTCCAGTGGGCTGCGGAAAATGCCAGCAAGCCATCGCCTGTCGCAACCTGCCTCGCCGGGATCCTCGCAAGGATCCGCGCCGCCTCCTCGGGACGGAGGTTTCGATTCGATGCGAACTTCGAAAGATCGAGTCCGCCTGCCGCGCCATCGAGCAGCGTCTGCAGCGCCTGGACGGGATCATCGCTCTCCATGCCGGCCAGATCGGCCAGACGCTGCGGTCTGGCACGGCCTCGTGCCGGCGGAAAGACATCGATGACGTGGCCGCCGCCGACGGTACGGCGCGAAGACTGGTCGCGGATGATCAGCCGGTCGCCATGCACCGCGCAGACGGGCCGATCGAGCACCAGTTGCGCCAGCGCCGATTGACCGGGCTGGATGCTCGTCTGGTCGAGGATGGCGACGCGGCCCGTCAGGTCGGCCGCGCCGATGTGGACATGCACCGGGGTCCAGTGTCCGAAGGCTTTCGTCTCGGAGTCCAGGATGCGGATGCGCGTGTCGAGCTTGCGCACCGGGTCCGGCACATCGCCCGCGACGATCCAGTCGCCGCGCACGATCGATCCGGTCCTGAGATCGGCACCCGCGAGATTGAGCGCGCACCGCTGGCCGGCTCTGCCCACGGGGGCCGGTGCGTTGTGGGCGTGGATCGAGCGCACGCGGGCGGGCAGTCCGGCGCCGGCTGCCCTGACCTGATCGCCGACGGCGATCGAGCCCGACAGGCAGGTGCCCGTCACGACGAGGCCGGCCCCGTCCAGCGTGAAACTCCGGTCCACCGCCAGCCGGAAATGTCCGGCGGCATGCCTTGGCTGGTGTTCCACGGCGGAACGGTGCAGGTGTTCTCGAAGGGCGTCGACTCCGGTGCCGGACAGCGCGCTGAGCGGGAACACCGGCGAGCGCGCCAGCGCCGTCGCCTGGACCAGCTGCGCAATCTCCTGCCTGGCCTGCGCGACCCGCTGCGGATCGACGCGGTCGATCTTGGTCAGCGCGACGGCGCCGGCGGGCACGCCAAGAACGTCGATGATGGCCAGATGCTCCCTCGTCTGCGGCATGGGGCCGTCGTCGGCCGCCACCACCAGCAGCGCGAAGTCAATGCCGGCCAGGCCACACAGCATGTTGCGGATGAAGCGCTCGTGTCCGGGGACATCGACGAAGCCGATCGTGCGATCGGGGCCGGCCGGCAGATACGCGAATCCCAGGTCGATCGTGAGGCCGCGCCGCTTCTCTTCAGGCAGCCGGTCGGTGTCGACGCCGGTGAGGGCCTTCACCAGCAGCGTCTTGCCGTGGTCGACATGGCCTGCGGTAGCGACGATCATGCGCTGGCGTCCTTGCCCGGGCGCAGCGATGACGCCAGCGCCGCAAGGGCGGATTCGTCTTCGAGGCTGCGCAGGTCCAGGATGAACCGGCCATCCTCGATTCTCCCGATCACCGGGATCGGCAAGGCGCGGAAGGCCGCCGAGAGGTTCTTCAAGGCGGTTCCGCCGCGCCCGGCGCGCAGCGGCCGGATGGAAAGACCTGCGCTTGCGAGCCTGCTCGAGGGCAGGGCGCCGCTGCCGATCTGACTCTCGCAATCGACGATTTCCACAGATGCGATGCCGTCGAGCGCGGTAGCGAACACCGGCAGGAGGCGCTCGGCGCACCCGCGGATCTGGTCCGGCGGCCTCGTGAGCTGGCGCAGTGCGGGGTGGCGTTCGACCAGGCGAGCCGGATCGGTGTACAGCTGCAGCACCGCTGCGAGCGCCGCCACCGTCAGCTTGTCCACGCGCAGTGCGCGCTTCATCGGGTTGCGCCTGATCCGTTCGATGAGATCCTTGCGTCCCGCGATGATTCCGGCCTGCGGGCCGCCCAGCAACTTGTCGCCGCTGAACGTGACGAGATCGGCGCCGCTGTCCAGGGTCTGCCTGACGGTCGGTTCGTGAGGCAGTCCGAACTGGCGCAGGTCGGCAAGCGAGCCGCTGCCCAGATCGACCACGAAAGGCACGCCGCGCTCGCGGCACAGGCGGGCGAGGGCGGGCTCCGCCACGGAGGCGGTGAAACCTTCGATCACGTAGTTGCTGGTGCAGACCTTCATCACCAACCCGGTCCGCGGGCCGATCGCCTCCTCGAAATCGCGAAGATGCGTGCGATTGGTGGTGCCGACCTCGCGCAGCCTGCATCCCGAGCGTGCCATGAGCTCGGGCAGGCGAAACGAACCGCCGATCTCGATGAGTTCGCCGCGCGAGGTCGGCACCTCCTTGCGCAACGCGAGGCTGTTGAGGACGAGCATGACGGCCGCAGCGTTGTTGTTGACCACCGTTGCGGCCGCGGCGCCGGTGAGCCGGCACACGTGCGATTCCACGTGGACATCGCGCTCGCCGCGTTCGCCCGTTTCCAGGTCGTACTCGAGATTGCTCGCCCCGCGGCCGGCCAGTGCGACCGCCTCGATGGCTTCCGGCGGCAGCGGCGCGCGACCCAGATTCGTATGCAGGACGGTGCCCGTCAGGTTGAACACCTGCCGCAGCGACGGCCGCGCCTCGTCGGCAAGGCGGGCGCAGACGCGACTCACGATGGCGACCTCGTCGACCCCGGGCGATGGCCGCGTGCGCGCCAAGGTGCCTCGAAGGTCGGCCACCACATGCCGCACCGCGCTGGTCACCGCGGGCAAGCCGTAGCGTGCGATCAGGGGCTTGGCCTGGCCGCTTCGAAGCAAGCGGTCCACCGAGGGCAGCGCAGCGAGCGGGGATGCCTGCATCGCCGCCACGTCAGCGCGGTTCGCACGACATGCCGTCGGCCGGCGGGCGGAAATTGGCAACCGGGAGGTTCATTGCATCTGTTTCAGCGCATGGGCCGACACGCCGGCATGATCGGCACTCGACACCCACGCTGCAGCCATGCTACAGGAGGGGTGTGTCGTCTCGCAAACCATTCGTCGCGGTTTGATGACCCGGGGTCTCGGCTTGCGAGCCGTGGCGGGTGACACGCGGCCTGTGTCAGGCCCGGATCGAAACGAACAGCGCGGACCAGACCGACCAGCCGCCCAGGGCGACCAGAACCCATCCCGTCCATCCAGGCGCGCGGCGCGACAGCGCCGCGACCTTGTCGAGCGCCGCGCGCGCCGGCGCAAGAAAGACGGCGATCACCAGCGGCAGCGACAGCGCCAGACCGAACAGCGCCAGCGAAGCGAAGCCGCTGATCGCGGAGGCTCCGGCAGCGCCGCCGACTGCGGCCGACCCCAGCAGCGCGAGAATCAGCGGAGCGGCGCAGGCCGGCACGTTCAGGCCAAAGAGCAGGCCCAATGCGATCGATCCGCGCACGCTGCGCAGCCCCGCCAGGTTCGGGCCGAACGACCGCATCAGCACGCCGGCCCGGCCTGTGAGGTAGAGCACGCCCAACGCGACGTAGCCCAGTCCGAGCACCAGCCACGCCGCCTTCTGCAAGCCGAGAAAGGCGGCGCCCGCCAGGGCAGCCAGCACGCCCAGCGAGCCGATCAGCACGGCGCGGGTGAGGGCGAACGTGAGGGTCTGCAGGACCTTGGTGCGCGTTGCCGTTCCTTCGATCTGCTTGAGAACCAGCAGGGTCGAGCCGACGGAGCACGGCTCCACGAAGCCTGCCAGCCCGAAGAAGAGCGGCAGAGCGATGACGCTGACCAGCCCGGTGTGGTTCATTCGCCCACTCGGCGCGGCAGGAGGGCTGTCCCGCGTCCTTGAAGAAGGTTCCGGCCGCAGCGAGCGCCGCGGCCATTCGTGGATTCGGAATTCACGGTGCTGTGTCCTGCGGTTTCATCGAATGGGGCAGGCTACGCCCGTACCGAAGTACGGAGTCAACACCCGATGCGGCGCGCGCAAGAAAAAACCGGGCCCGAAGGCCCGGCTTTGTGGCGATGGCGGCGGTGGCGCCGGTTACTGCACGACCTTGGCCACCCGCAGCGCAACGCCATTGGCGCCGAGCTTGACGGTCTGCGCGGTCGAGAGCAGGTCGCCGGCCTCCTGCCTGGCCAGTCCGGTCTTGGAGATGCGCGCTTCCACTTCGATCTCGGCCACCGAGGACAGGCGCGAGTTCGGATCCATCGAGAGCGAGTCGTCCAGCGTGAACTGCAGCGGCAGGTCGGCCGCGCGCTTGCGCAGCACGGCCAGCGGCATGCGGGTGCCAGGGCGGCGGGCGATCACCATCACCACGTCGTCCGGCCCGGCCTTGGCCTTGAGCGCCGGATCGAGCTCCACCACGCCCTTGACGTTGGCGCCGGCCGGCGCCGCGGCGGCGACGGCGCCCGGAGGCAGGCCGCCCTTGGCGCGCGCATCGCTGATCGCGCCTTCCAGCATGCGCACGTCGTCCGAACCCGCTGGCAGCATCGCCACCAGCTTTTCCCAGGTGCGCACGGCCTGCTGGTAGTTCTTCTGCTCGAAATGCGCCGTGCCCTTGAGCCACAGGGACATCGGGTGGTTGGGGTCAACCGCCAGCGCCTTGTCGATCAGCTGGGTTGCCTTGCCGGCCAGCGTGCCGGCGTTGCTGGCCACGACGTCGGCGTAGCTGGCCAGCATCTCGGGGTCGTCCTCGATGGCGGCGCCGGCCCGCTCGAAGGCTTTTTGCGCCTCGGGCGCACGCCCCATCGCCTTGTACGAGCGTGCCAACATGGCCCAGCCCTTGGCGTTGGACGGGTCCTTCTCCAGCTTCTCGGCCAGGGCCGTCACCATGCGCTCGAATTCCTGCGGATTGCTCAGCTGGCCGTGGCCCGCCGCCGCAGCCTGGGTCGCCATGGGGTCCATCGCCGCCGGCGTGCCGATCAGCAGATAGAACGCGCCGGCGGCGACCGGCACGGCCAGGCCGACGCCGATCATGGTCCGGCGCGGAACGCCGACCACGGCGGTCTTCTGGTCCTGGACGGCGGTGTCCTCGAGCACGCGGCGCTGCAGCTCGGCCTTCGCCTGCGCGTGGTCGGCCTGCCCCAGGGTGCCTTCTGCGAGGTCCTGCTCCAGCCGGGCGAACTGGTCCCGGTAGATGGCCGCGTTGAGCTGCGCGCGCGAGCTCTCGCCGGGGCCGAGACGGCCGAAGTAGGGCCGCATCAGCAGCACCAGCACGATGACGACCGTGGCCGCCGCGGCCACGACGAATGCGGTCATTTCGCTTCCTCCTTGAGCAGCGCCTCGGCTCGGCGCGCTTCTTCCTCGCTCAGCTGCGCCTCGCCGGCCACGGCGCGGTTGCGGCGCCGCAGGTAGACCAGCAGCACCACCACGGCGACCACCATGAACAGGAACGGCCCGCCCCACAGCAGGTAGGTCATGGGGCTGACGCGCGGGCGGTACAGCACGAAGTCGCCGTAGCGGCTCACCATGAACTCGCGGATCTCGGCGTCGCTCTTGCCCTGCTTGATCAGCGTGCGCAGCTCGCGCCGCAGGTCCATCGCCAGCTCCGCACGCGAACCGGCCAGCGACTCGTTCTGGCAGACCAGGCAGCGCATCTCTTCGGAGATGGCGATCAGGCGCTGTTCGACCACCGGGTCCTCGGCCAGCGGCGCGGCCTCCTTGGCGCCGGCGCCCGCGAGGGCGAGGGCCAGCAGCAACAGTGTCAGCAGGCGTTTCATTGGCTCTTGAGCTTTTCGATGATCGGCAGGATCGTCTTGTCCAGCGCCTCGACCGTCACCGGGCCGATGTGCTTGTAGCGGATGATGCCGTTCTGGTCGACCACGAAGGTTTCCGGCACGCCGTAGACGCCCCAGTCGATGCCCACGCGGCCGTCCAGGTCCATCGCCGAGAAGTCGTACGGGTCGCCGTTCTGCGCCAGGAACTTCAGCGCGTCGGGCCGCTTGTCCTTGTAGTCCAGGCCGATCACCGGCACCAGGTCGCGGCGCTTCAGGTCCATCAGTACCGGGTGCTCCACCTTGCAGGCGACGCACCAGGAGGCCCAGACGTTGAGCATCCAGACCTTGCCCTTCATGTCGGCCGGCGAGAAGTTCTTGTCGGCCAGCACCAGCTGCTGCACGTTGAACGCCGGCGCCGGCTTCTCGATCAGGGGCGAGGGAATCTCGCGCGGGTCGCGCTGCAGGCCGACGGCCAGGAAGCCGACCAGCACGAAGAACAGCGCCAGGGGAATCAGGAACCGGGCCTTCATGCGGCGGCACTCCTCAGGTTGTCCAGCGCCGCGGCCGCCTTCACCTTCAGGCGGTAGCGGCGGTCCATGACGGCCATCAGCCCGCCCAGGGCCATCAGCAGGCAGCCGCCCCAGATCCAGTTGACGAACGGCTTGAAGTAGACGCGCACGGCCCAGGCCTTGCCCTCCAGCGGCTCGCCCAGCGAGACGTACACGTCGCGCGTGAAGCCGGCGTCGATGGCGGCCTCGGTCATCGGCATGCCCGACGATGCGTAGTTGCGCTTTTCCGGGAACAGCACGCCCGTCGCCTTGCCCTTGCGGCTGACCTGGAACTCGCCGCGCGCCGCCTGGTAGTTGGGGCCCTGGACGTTGCGCACGCCCATGAATTTGAACTCGTGGCCGCCGACGCTGGTGACGTCGCCCGGCTCCATGCGAACGTCCTTCTCGTCCTGGTAGCCGCCCACCAGGGTCACGCCGACCACGAACACGGCCACGCCCAGGTGGCCAAGGTGCATGCCCCAGAACGACGCCGGCGGGGTGCCGGCCTTCAGGCGCTTGGCGACCTGCACCACGGTGGAGGCGCCGATCCAGCCCGCCAGCATCATGCCCAGGCCCGTCAGCAGGGTCCAGCCGCCCATCAGCACCGGCACGGCGACGCCGCACAGCACGGCCACCCCCGCCGGGATCACCAGCTTGCCGGCCATGTCCCTGAAGTCGGCGTTCTTCCAGCGCGTCAGCGGCACGGCGGCCAGCAGCAGCAGCACGGGCGCCATCACCGGCACGAACACCGCGTTGAAGTAGGGCGGGCCGACCGAGATCTTGCCGATGCCCAGGGCATCCACCAGCAGCGGGTACAGGGTGCCCAGCAGCACCGAGCCGGCGGCCACCACCAGCAGCACGTTGCCCACCAGCAGCAGCGATTCGCGCGAGAACAGGCCGAAGGCGCCGCCCAGCCCGACCTTCGGGGCGCGCCAGGCAAACAGCGACAGCGAACTGCCGATCACCAGCGCCAGCAGGATCAGGATGAAGATGCCGCGCTTGGGATCGGTGGCGAAGGCATGCACCGAGGTCAGGACGCCCGAGCGGACCAGGAAGGTGCCCAGCAGCGAGAGCGAGAACGCTCCGATCGCCAGCAGCACCGTCCAGTTGCGGAAGCTCCCGCGCTTTTCGGTCACGGCCAGCGAGTGCAGCAGGGCGGTGCCGATCAGCCAGGGCATGAAGGAGGCGTTCTCCACCGGATCCCAGAACCACCAGCCGCCCCAGCCCAGTTCGTAGTAGGCCCACCACGAGCCAAGGGCGATGCCCAGCGTGAGGAAGATCCACGCCGTGGTCGTCCACGGGCGCGACCAGCGGGCCCAGGCCGCGTCCAGGCGGCCCGACAGCAGCGCCGCGATGGCGAAGGCGAACGCGACCGAGAAGCCCACGTAGCCCATGTACAGCAGGGGCGGGTGGAAGATCAGGCCGGGGTCCTGCAGCAGCGGATTGAGGTCGCGGCCGTCGCCGGCGGCCGGCATCAGGCGCTCGAACGGGTTGGACGTGAGCAGCACGAATAGCAGCAGGCCGGTGGCCACCAGGCCCAGCACGCCCAGCACGCGCGCGACCATGGCCTCGTCCAGGGTGCGCGAACGCTGGGCCACCGCAAAGGCCCAGCCGCCCAGCATGAAGATCCACAGCAGCAGCGAGCCCTCGTGGCCGCCCCACACCGCGGCCAGGCGGTACGGCGTGGGCAGCAGTGAATTGGAATGGCCGGCGACGTACGCCACCGAGAAGTCGTTGGCGTAGAAGCTCCAGGCCAGGGCCGCGATGGAAGCGGTCAGCAGCAGGAACATCGCCTGGGCCGCCGGTCGGGCCAGCACGATCCATTCGCGCCGCCCCTGGTGCGCGCCGACCAGGGGCAGCGTGCCGAGCAGCATGGCGACGATCGCCGAGAGGATGAGGGCGAAATGGCCGAGTTCCGGAATCACTTGACGGCCTCCTGTACCGGCTGCATGCCGGGCTGCGTGCCCTGCGCCCGCTTGGCCTGGTCGACCGCGTGCTGCGCTGCCGGCGGCATGTAGTTCTCGTCGTGCTTGGCCAGCACCTCGGTGGCCGCGAACTGGCCGTCCCTGAAGCGGCCCTGCACCACGGCGCCCTTGCCCTCCTTGAACAGGTCGGGCAGGATGCCGGTGTAGGCCACCGGGACCTCCTTGACGGTGTCGGTGACGACGAAGTGCACCGTGAGGTTGTCGCGGCGCACCGAGCCCTCCTTGACCATGCCGCCGATGCGGAACGCCGAGTCGCGGGGCGCCTTGCCGGCGGCCACCTCGCTGGGCGTCACGTACAGCGCGATGTTGCTGTTGAGCGCATTCAGCACCAGCGCCGCGGCGATGCTGACCACCACCACGCCGCCCAGGACGATGGCGCCACGTCGTTTCCACGCCTTCATTGCTGTTCTTCCTTGTCGTACTTGTTGGCCCGCGCGCGGCGGCGCAGGCTGACCAGAATGCTGTTCTCGCGCTTGGCCACCAGCAGCGGTTCCAGCACCAGGGCCAGCGCGCACACCCCGAAGCTGCCCCACACGTAGAGCCCGTAACCGCCCATGGCGAAGAAGTCGGCGGCCGAATTCCAGATCATGCCTTCACCTCCGGCAACTGCTGCACCCAGTCGGTGTGCGCCTCGCGCTCCAGGATGATCGCGCGCACCCGGCGCAGCGCCACGGCGATCGAATACATCCAGAAGCACAGCGCCATCAGGACCATTCCCGTGAACATGGTCATCGCCATGGACGGGGCCCTGGTCATCGAGACCGAGGAACCCTGGTGCAGCGTGTTCCACCACTTCACCGAGAAATAGATGATGGGCACGTTGATGGCGCCGACCAGCGCGATGATCGCACCGGCCTTGTCGGCGCGGCGCGGGTCGTCGATGGCGGCCTGCAGGGCGATGAAGCCCAGGTACAGGAAGAAAAGGATCAGCTCCGAGGTCAGCCGCGCATCCCAGACCCACCAGGTGCCCCACATCGGCTTGCCCCAGAAGGCGCCGGTCCACAGCGACAGGAAGGCCATCAGCGCCCCGGTGGGCGCCAGCGCCTGGGCCCACATGCTGGCCAGCCGCGTGTTCATCGACAGCCCGACGGCGGCCCAGCCGGCCATCACCAGGTAGATGAACATCGACAGCCACGAGGCCGGCACGTGCACGAAGATGATCCGGTAGCCTTCGCCCTGCTGGGCGTCGGTGGGCGCGACGAAGAGCCCGACCCACAGCCCGGCGAGGCCGAAGGCGAGCGCCAGCGCCCAGAACCACGGCTCGAGCCGGGCGGCGACCGGGTAGAAGCTGTAGGGGCTGGCGAACCTGAACCAGTGAATCATGCCCCGGTTCGGCTCGATGCGGTCAGTGGCGATACTCGGGCTCATTCCAATGCGATCCTCAAGGCCGCCGTGGTGGCCCACGGCGCGAAAAACAGGGCCATCACCAGCAGCGCGGCCAGCAGCGAGAGATGGCCGGCGGCGCCCAGTCCGGAGTTGTAGGCCTGCACCGCCCCGGCGCCAAAGATCAGCGCCGGCACGTACAGGGGCAGGACCAGCAGGCTCAGCAACACGCCGCCGCCGCGCACGCCCAGCGTGAGCGCCGCGCCGATCGAGCCCACCAGCGACAGTACCGGGGTCCCCAACAGCAGACTCGCCATCAGCACTGCGAGTTCCCCGGCCGCCAGGTCGAACTGGATGCCCAGGATCGGGGCCAGCACCACCAGCGGCAGGCCGGAGACCAGCCAGTGGGCGATGTTCTTGCCGCCCACCAGCAGCGCCAGCGGACTGGGCGAGAGCACCATCTGCTCCAGGGTGCCGTCCGCGTGGTCGGCCGCGAACATCCGCTGCAGGCCCAGCATGGTGGCCAGCAGCGCGCCGACCCAGAGGACGCCCGGCGCGATCTTGCGCAGCAGCGCCGTCTCGGGCCCGATCCCCAGCGGGAACAGGCTGGTGACGATGACGAAGAAGAAGAGGGCGGTGAGCACCTCGGTCTTGCGGCGCATGGCAAGCAGCAGGTCGCGCCGGACGACGGCCAGGAGCGACTTCACAGCTCGATCGCCTTGCCGCCGGGGATCGGAATCGCCTGGTGGCTGGTGACCACCGCCATCCCGCCCTGCGCCAGGTGCTCGCCGACCAGCCCGCCGAGCATGTCCACCGCGCGCGTGTCCAGGGCCGTGAACGGCTCGTCCAGGATCCACAGCCGGGCCTTGCGCGTGACCAGCCGCGCCAGCAGCACGCGGCGCTTCTGGCCGGCCGACAGATAACGCACCGGCAGGTGCTCGCGCCCTTTCAGGCCGAACCGGTGCAGCGCCGCCACGGCCTCTTCCTCGTCCAGCGTCGCGCCGTCGAGTTCGGCCGCCAGCTGCAGGTTCTCCAGCGCCGTCAGCTCCTCCTTCACGGCGCCCTGGTGGCCCAGGAACAGCATGGCCTGGTGGTAGGCCTGCAGGTCCTCGCGCACCGGCTGGTCGCACCAGCGGATCTGGCCGGCCGCCGGGCTGGCCAGCCCGGCCAGCAGCCGCAGCAGGCTGGTCTTGCCGCAGCCGTTGCCGCCGCGCACGTGCAGCCACTCGCCGGCGCCGACCGCGAGGTCGAGCCCGGTGAAGAGGGTCCGTTCGCCGCGGACACAAGTGAGTTGATGGGCGCTCAGCATTGACGGATCGATTGTCGGGAGGCCGACGGTGGTTTCCAATACGACACACGCGACCCCGTTGAGGAATGTCAACCGCCACGGGATCGTCGGAGAAGCCCTCGCATGCCGGGCCGGCGCGCCGGGTCCCTCGCGGCCCGCGCTGTTGTTCTCTCGGGCCGCGTCATGAGCCCGCATGCTTCGGCGCAGCTGCCACGGCGCCTGCCGTCACGCCGGCGGGCAGCGCGCATTATCACAGAGCGCATGGCCGGCACCCCGCCGGGACTGTCGCGTTCCCGTTGACGTAGATCAACGGGGGTCGGCCACCCTGACAAGACACTATGACCCACCATGAGACTGGCCCGCACGGCGGCTCGGCATCGAACGTTGTGGTAGGGGCCATGGAGGGCGCGTGAGAATCGAGGTACTGATAGCAAACGAGCATCCGGTCGTCCGGGTCGGCTTGACGTCTCTCGTGGCCGCGGCGGCCGACATCGTGGTGGGCGGCGAAGCGGCCGACGGACATGCGACGCTGGAGCTGATCCGCCGCCAGGACTGGGGCCTGGTCATGCTGGACCTGTGCATGCCGGGGCGCAGCGGGCTCGAACTGATCAAGATGATCAAGGCCGAGCGTCCGCGGCTGCCGCTGCTCGTGTTCAGCGCCCATCGCGAGGAGATGTATGCGGTGCGCGCGATCCGCGCCGGCGCCCTGGGCTATCTCTCGCTGGACTCCGAAGCCGACACGGTGATTGCCGCCATGCGGCGGGTGGCCGGCGGGCGCATGTTCGTCAGCCCGCGGGTCACGGAACTGCTGGCGTGCCATCCGGCGGGCGACGGCGACGTGCTGCCGCACAACCGGCTGACGGATCGGGAATACGGCATCTTCAGCCGCATCGTCAGCGGCGCCACGCTCACCGACATCGCGGACGAACTGTCGCTGAGCATCAAGACCGTCAGCACCCACAAGTCGCACATCCTGGACAAGATGACCCTGGGGGGTCAGGTCGAGCTCGTGCGGTACGCTATCGAACACAGGCTGCTCGATACAGTGCGCGAGTAGTCCATGGCGTCTCGCACCGCTCATGCCGGGGAACCTGGGTCGGCAACGACCCTTGGGCAGGTGGTGTCGGGATTCTGGAACGGTGCGGGGCGGCCCAGCCTCCCGTCGCCTTTTTTTGCAGTCAGGAAAACAAACAATGCACCTCGAGGGCCCTTTTGCACGCCTGCGCCGGCTCGCGGTTTCCGCGGGTCTGGTCCTTGCCGGTCTCGGCCTGTCCGGGCTGGCGGCCACCGCGGCCGCGCAGGCCGCCGCGCCGGCTGAAGCGAAGCTCGACAACGCGACCTGCCTCACCTGCCACGACGGCAAGAAAGACAAGCTCGAGATCCAGACGCCGGCCGGCAAGCCGCGTGCGCTGCGGGCCGTCGACCCGCAGAAGTTCCAGAAGGGCGTGCACGCGCGCATGGAATGCGTGGCCTGCCACACCGACATCAAGGACAACGCCGAGAAGGGCAACGTCCATGCGAAGGCTCCGAGCCAGGCGCTCAAGAAGGTCGACTGCGCGTCCTGCCACCAGGAACTGTGGGAGCAGACGGTCAAGCGCGGCCGGGCCGAGGAGCGTCCCCGCCTCGGGGTGGTGGCCAAGAACATCGAGGCCTACCGCAAGTCTTTCCACGCGCGTCCGAACCCGGACGACAAGACCAGGCCGAACGCGGTCTGCGACAACTGCCACGACACGCACAGCTTCAACGTCCCGGCCAAGAACTCGCCCGAGTACACGCAGTTCCGCCTGGGCATTGCCGACATCTGCGGCTCGTGCCATACCGACCAGCTCGATACCTACAAGGAATCGGTGCACGGCCAGGAGAACGCCAAGAAGATGCTGGCGGACGCGGCGGTGTGCTCCGACTGCCACACGGCCCACGCGGTCACCAACACCTCCAGCGACCCGTTCAAGCTCACGGTGACGGCGCAGTGCGGCGAATGCCACGCCAAGCAGTTCGAGACCTACAAGGACACCTTCCACGGCAAGGTCAGCACGCTGGGCTATGCGTACACCGCCAAGTGCTTCGACTGCCACGGCAGCCACGACATCGTCCGCGTCGACAATCCGAAGTCGAAGGCGCATCCCGACAACCGGATCGAGACCTGCCGCTCCTGCCACAACCCGAAGAAGGGACTGCCCGACGTTTCGAAGGGCTTCGCCAGCTTCCAGCCGCATGCGGACGCCGGCGACTTCCACCGCTACCCGCAGGTCTGGGCCGCCTGGCAGCTGATGAGCGGCCTGCTGATCGGGACCTTCGCGTTCTTCTGGCTGCACACCATCCTGTGGTTCTACCGCGAGTGGAAGGAGCGCAAGGCGCGCGGCGGCGGCCACCTGCGCGTGCGCCTGGACGAGGTGCCGGCGCCGCTGCACGGCAAGCAGGTCCAGCGCTTCACGAGCACCTGGCGCATTGCCCACCTCACGTTCGCGCTGAGCCTGATGGTGCTGACGCTGACCGGAATGCCGCTGTTCTATCCGGAGGTGCCGTGGGCCCCGGCGATCATGCAGTTCTTCGGCGGCCCGCGGGTGACCGGCGTGATCCACCGCACCGCCGCGGTCATCTTCGCGGGCGTGTTCTTCTGGCACCTGATCTACATGCTGTGGCGCATCGGCCGCAACTGGAGGACCTTCGAGATCTTCGGCTCCAACTCCATGGTGCCGAACCTGAAGGACCTGCAGGACATCATCGCCATGTTCCGGTGGTTCTTCGGCAAGGGCCCGCGTCCGACCTTCGACCGCTGGACGTACTGGGAGAAGTTCGACTACTGGGCGCCCTTCTGGGGGGTGACGATCATCGGCGTCAGCGGCCTGGTGATGTGGCTGCCGAGCTTCTTCGCGACCTTCCTGCCGGGATGGATCTTCAACGTGGCGTCGATCTTCCACGGCGAGGAAGCGTTCCTGGCGGTGGTGTTCCTGTTCACGGTGCACTTCTTCAACAACCACTTCCGTCCGGACAAGTTCCCGGTCGATGTGGTGATGTTCACCGGCAGCGTGCCGCTCGAGGAATTCAAGAAGGAGCATGCGCTGGAGTACCAGCGCCTGGTCGCCAGCGGCGAACTGGAGCGCCGTCTGGTGGATGCGCCGTCCGGCATGCGACTCAGGCTCTCCAAGCTGCTTGGCTTCGTGCTGATCGCCATCGGGCTGACGCTGTTGACGCTGGTCGTGATCGGATTCTTCTCCGCACGATGACCGCGCGCCCCGGTTCCTGAACGGTGCAATCGGGAACCGCCTGCCGCCGCCGGCACCTGCGCCTTCGCGCGCAGTTGCCGCAGCGGCAGGTTTCGGGGCAGATGCACAATGCAACGATTTTCTTTTGAGGAGTGTTTTATGAAGTTGCTGACCACCCTGGCCGTTACCTGCGGCTTGATGACCGCCCTGAGCGCGCAGGCAGCGCCTGATGCCGAGGCCGCACAGGCTCTGATGAAGAAGAGCGATTGCTTCAAGTGCCACGCAGTCGACAAGAAGAAGGACGGCCCGCCGTTCAAGGAAACGGCCAAGAAGTACAAGGGCAAGGCCGACGCCGAGGACAAGCTCACCAAGCACATCACGACGAGCCCCATGGTCGAAATCGACGGCAAGAAGGAAGAGCACCGCTCGATCAAGACCAAGGATGCCGCCGAGATCAAGAACGTGGTGCAGTGGATCCTGTCGCTGTAGCGGCCGGTCTGCGCCGCGCACGTCCAACCGCCTGGTGAGCCGTGCCATATGCCGCCGCAAGCTGCATATGGCGCGGGCGCGGGCCTGAAAGTCACGAGTGTCGGCACCCGCCGCGGGCGCGCGCCCGCGGTGGGGCAAAGCCTACGCTCCACAATTTGAAGGAGCGAACATGCCCCGGAGAGTGCTAACAAAGCTGTCCAGATGGGTCGCCGGCAGGAGAGCCTTCGTCGTCCTGCTTGTCGGTGTCGTCCTGGGGATCGCCGGCCTCAGTGTGTTCGGCACCACCATGGTGTACACGAGCACGGAACCGTTCTGCGCGACCAGTTGCCACGAGATGGCCAACAACTCCAACATGGAGTACGTGGGGTCGGTGCACGACAAGAACCGCACCGGCGTGCGCGCGACCTGCGTGGATTGCCACGTGCCGCACGCGCCGGTGCCGCTCTACATCGCCAAGATGGGTGCGCTCAACGACCTGTGGAGCCACCACGTGACCGGGTCGGTGGACACGCGGGAGAAGTTCGAGGCGCAGCGCGGGAAGATGGCGCAGCGGGTCTGGACCTACATGAAAGGCAACGACTCGCGCGAATGCCGGCATTGCCACAACGCCGCCAACATGGATCCGGAGAAGCAATCGGTGCGCGCCGTCGCCAAGCACGAGCGGGCCAAGCGCGAGAAGCAGACCTGCGTCGACTGCCATTTCGGGATCTCGCACAACGTGCCGCTCGGAGGGCCGGGGCCGCAGGAGCTGGAAGTGGATCGCAGCCTGATCCCGCGCAGCGCGATCTTCTAGGCGCCCATGGACCAGACCGAGAGGAGAAGCTGAGATGTTCAAGAAAGTGTTTCAGAGAATCCGCGCCTGGGGCGTCGGACCGGGCAGCCTGCTGGTCCTGATCGCGGGCCTGGCGATCGGCGCCGTGGCCTTCGCGTCGATGGGATCGTTCATGGTGTACGCGAACTCGGAGGCGTTCTGCGCCAATTCGTGCCACGAAATGAAGCAGTTGCAGAAGGAGCACAAGGGCACGGTGCACGACGTCAATCGCAGCGGCGTGCGCGCCACCTGCAACGACTGCCATGTGCCGCACGAGTACGTGCCAAACTACCTGGCCAAGCTTGGGCTGTGGTCCGATTACTGGGGTCATTTCGTCACGAAGTCGATCGACACGCCGGAGAAGTTCGAGGCCAAGCGCTTCGAGCTGGCCCGGCGTGTGTGGACGTACATGAAGCAGAACGACTCCAGGGAATGCCGCCACTGCCATACGACGGCCAAGATGGACCCGGACAAGCAGAGCGAAAAGGCGATCAGCCGGCACGCGAAGGCGCGCCTCGAGGGGCTGACCTGCATCGAATGCCACTTCGCGATGTCGCACAAGGAGCCCGAAGGCCCCGGTCCGCAGGAGCTGTTCGCCAAGCAGCCGCCACGGCCATAGCGCGGGCGGCGCGATCCAGACACGAAAGGAGTCACCCGTGCTCATCGAATGCCCCGAATGCAAGGCCAGGATTAGCGACACGGCCGCCAGCTGCCCCCAGTGCGGCGCCGTGCCGCTGGATGGCGACCGCGCGCTGCCCGTCTACGTGGCGGACCTCAACATGAAGTTCGGCACGATGTTCTGGTTCATGATCAAGGTCGCCGTGGCCGCCGTGCCGGCCGTGGTGGTGCTGTACACGGCCTCCACGGTGATCGGCGGCCTGATCACGCCGTTGTTGCGGCCCTAGCGGCGCACGCGCACGCCCGAGCAGGGCCGCGGCGATTGGCCGACGGCTTTGCTCGGGTTGTGGCTTTTTCGCGTCGCGGCACAACGTCCGGCGTCTTCGTCCAGGCGTGCGCACCGCTGCCGGTGCGCCCCGTTTTCGCTGCGCGCTTCCGGCGCTCGTGCGGCCCGGCCATTGCCTAAGACTATTCCTAGGGAAATTTTGAATCGGTTCCGATATCGGCTGCAAAGGCCAATCGGGAGAATCGATGCACAGCTCGATCCATGGCCCGCAACGGGTATGGAGACGGGCGAAGTGGAGTGAAGTCGATGCGAATTGGTCCCGATGCAGCGCCTCGAGATGCGGCACGGGCGGCAGTTTCGGTCAGAGGCTTGTCGTGTTTCCATGGAGTCAGGTATGAATAAATTCCTTGTTCGCAGCAGCGCGGCGGCGTTCGCCGCGCTGGTCCTCGCCCTGGCGGGCTGCGGCGGCGGAGGTGGCGGTGACGCCGCGCCGCCCCCGGACGGCGGCACCCCCACGCCGCCGCCGGCCACCGTTTCGATCGCCCCGGCGCTGGCCGCGGCCGGCGCGCAGTCGGGCAACGACAGCTCGGTCAATTCGACCGCCGGGTTCACCGTGCTGCAACAGAACGGCGTGGCCGCCGTCACGGTCAACAGCCCGCCCAAGGTCAATTTCGCCGTCTTCTCGGACGGCAAGGTCGTTCCCAGCGTCACGGCCGGCAGCGTGAGCTTCGCCATGGCCAAGCTGGTGCCCGGCACCAACGGCGATCCGGACAAGTGGGTCAGCTACCTCAACCGCACGGAAACGGCCACGGCCACCGTCGGGCCCGACGGCAGGGCCGCGCTTGCCAGCGCGGTGCAAGCCACCAGCGAAGCCGGGACCGCCGGCCAGCTGACGTACAACCCGGACGGCTACTACACGTACACGTTCAAGGCCGACATCAAGGACCCGGCGCAAACGGCCGGCGTGACGTTCGAGCCCAACCGCACCCACCGCCTGGTGGTCCAGCTGGCGTACAAGAACGCGGCCGGCGAGCTGATCCGCGTCAACCCGTACTTCGACTTCACGCTGGGCGCCGACGGCAAGTCCGTGGCCGCCACGGCGCGCAAGATGGTCGACGTCGCCACCTGCAACAACTGTCACGACAAGCTGGCGATGCACGGCGGCGGGCGCGTGGACACCCAGTTCTGCGTGGTGTGCCACAACACCGGCACGACGGACGCCAACAGCGGCAACGTGCTGACGCTGTCGACGATGGTGCACAAGATCCATGCCGGCGCGATCCTTCACGAGAAGGGCGAGAGCTACACGATCTGGGGCTACCGGGACACCAAGTTCGATTTCAGCGAGGTGGGCTTCCCGCAGCCGGTGCGCAACTGCGCGGTCTGCCATGACGGGTCCAACCCCAAGACGCCGCAGGGCGACAACTGGAAGAGCGTTCCGAGCAAGGAAGCGTGCCTGAGCTGCCACCAAACCGGTGCCACCAGTGGCTTCTTCGCCACCCACGTGACGACGCTCAAGCTGGGCGCTTCCGCCGCCGCGATCTCCAACTCCACCTGCGCATCGTGCCACGGCCCGAGCAGCCCGCTGAGCGCCGACAAGGTGCACTGGGTGCAGGAGCTGGCCAATGCGGCCAACTACGAAGCCAAGATCGAGAGCGTGTCGCTCAAGCGCGCCGCCACCGCCACGGCCAGCGGCCTGCTGACGGTCAAGTACAGCGTCGTGAATCCCAAGACTGGTACGGCGTACGACCTGCGCGAAGGCTGCAGCGCCGCCGCCACGACGGACGCCGCCGGCGCATCCATCGTCGGATGCAACGCCAACTACCGTTGGGACGCCGTGCTGCCGCCGGCCCTGCCGGGCAAGCCGACCGACAAGTTCGGGATGTTCACCGTGTACCTCGGGGCGGAAACGCTCGCCGGTGTGACGACCGACGATGTCACGGCCACCTCCAGCTGGACGGCCTACCGCGGTGCCGACGACGGCGCGCGCCACTACACCGCGGATCTCACGATCCCGGCCGGTGCCAAGGGCAACGCCCGCGTGATGATCATCGGCGCGGTCTCCGAGCGCCGGCTCGACCCGGTGACGCGCAACGCCATCGGTGCCGTTCCGCCGACGACCAACGAGGACCTGGCCTACGTGCCGGTGAAGAACGCCATCAAGGAGGTCAACATCGCCACGGGCACGGCCTCAACCGCGGCTCGGCGCGCGATCGTCAGCAATGACAATTGCAACAGCTGCCATGCCATCCTCGGCCTGCCGATGGGTGCGCAGACAGTCGGCTTCCACAAGGGTCACCGCAACAACTCCGAAGGCTGCGCGATCTGCCACAACGCCAACCAGGCGGGCAGCTACACGCTGATGGCCGACGGGTCCACCGGTCCCGTCGTGGGTGACCAGCTGACGGCCATCGTCAACGCGGCCACCTCGTCGTTCCTGCACGAGTCCTACCAGGCCAAGCGGTTCGTCCACGGCATCCACTACGGTGCCAAGCGCAACTATCCGTTCACGCACTGCATGAACGTTGGTGGCGAATACAACAAGGACGGCACGAACAAGGTGGCCGGTGGTCCGAGCATGGGGACGGCGACCTGCGTCAACCAGTATCCCGGCGTGACCGACAACTTCACGGCCGAAGTCGCCTACCCTGGCGCCCTCAAGTCGTGCTCGAACTGCCACGTCAACGACTCCTGGAAGCAGGACAAGAGCGTGCTCGGCTCGGTGGTCTTCAAGCCCACGGGCAAGACCAACATGCTCGACTGGTACGTGATCTCGCCCAAGGCCGCGACCTGCACGACCTGCCATGACGCGAAGGCGGTGCAGACGCACGTGAAGACGGTCGGCGCATCGTTCGGCACGTTCACGCAGAACGATCTGTTGTACGGAGGCAAAGTGTTCGAGTCCTGCGAGGGCTGCCACGCAGCCGGCAGCGCAATCGGGGTCGACACCGTGCATGCGTTCAAGTAGCATCCCTCGCAAGGGAAAGGTAGTCTGACGGAACCGGCCCCTTGGGCCGGTTCCTTTTATTTGATCGGTGCACAACCGGTCCAGGAGCAGCAACGTGAAGAAGAATTGGATTCGGGCGAGCGCGGCCATCCTGTTCGCCATCACCATCGCCGGTTGCGGCGGCGGTGGCGGCGGCACCGAGACGACGCCCGGGGGCGGCACCGGAACGCCCGGCACCCCGGTCGGCCAGGCCCTCACCACGGCCGCGGCCGCAGCGGCCAACGACAGCGCGATCAACTCGTCCGCGCCCTTCACGGTCCTGCAGCAGGCCGGCGTGGCGCCGGTCAGCGTCGCCAGCGGCGCGCCGAAAGTGAACTTCGCCGTGTTCTCCAGCGGACGGGCCAAGACCGACCTGCGACTGGCCGACGTCAGCGTGGCGGTCGCCAAGCTGGTGCCCGGCACCAACGGCAACCCCGACCAGTGGGTCAACTACATCTATCGCACCGAGACCGCCACCGCCACGGTGGGGCCGAACGGCCGCCCGGTGCTCGCCAGCGCGCGCCAGGCCACGACCGACAGCAAGCAGACCGACCCGGCCCTGGCGGCGCAGCAGCTGGTCCTCAATCCTGACGGCTATTACACCTACACCTTCCGCACCGACATCAGGAACCCGGCGCAAACCAGCGGCGTCACGTTCGAGCCCGACCGTACGCACCGCATCGCGTTGCAGCTCGCCTATACCAATGCGGCTGGCGAGACGGTGCGCGTGAATCCGTATTACGACTTCAGGTTCGACGCCGCCGGCAACTCCGTGCCGGTGGACGCATCGCAGACCCGCGTCATGGCCGATGTGACGGCGTGCAACGGCTGCCACGAGCGGCTGGCGCTGCACGGCGGCGGCCGTGTGGACGTCCAGTTCTGCGTGCTGTGCCACAACCAGGGCACGACCGACGCGAACAGCGGCAACGTGCTGACGCTGTCCACCATGGTGCACAAGATCCACGCCGGGCGCCTGCTGGAGCAGCAACGCGCGGCCGGCCGCGGCGGCGAACGCTACACGATCTGGGGCTACCAGAATTCGATGCACGACTACTCGGAAGTGGGTTTCCCGCAGGACCTGCGCAACTGCACCGTGTGCCACACCGGCGCGAACCCGAAGACGCCGCAGGGCGACAACTGGAAGACGCGCGTCAGCCGCGACGCCTGCCTGACCTGCCATGCCGCGGGCCCCGGCTCCGACTGGTACAACACCCACTTCGTGCTGAACGCCAACCGCGACCCGAACGCCGCCGCCACGCAAATGCCCAACAGCGCCTGCGCCGGATGCCACGTCCCCGGCAACGCGATCTCGCCCGAGCGCGTGCACTGGAACCAGAACGAGGAGAACGGGGCGCTGTACAAGATGAACATCGAGAGCGTCGCCTACGACTCGGCCGCGCGGGTGGTGAACGTCAAGTACTTCCTGTCCAACCCGGCCAACGGCACCGCCTACAACCTGGTGACGTCCGACTGCACCGGCAGCGGCGCCACCCTGGCGTGTTCCGGCAACACCAGGTTCGGCAACCTGCGGTTCTATCTGGCCTATCCGGGCATGGTCGGCCAGCCGCTGGGTGTCACCGAGCTGACCTCGTTCAACAACGGCGGCAGCGGCGCCAACGTGTTCGCCTACAAGGGCGCCAACGACGGCAGCAACCACTACACCATCGCCATCCCGGTGCCGGCAGACACCGCGACCCTGGTGGCGCAAGGCACCGGCCGCGTGGTCTCGATCGGCCAGATCAAGGAGCCGCGCCTGCAGGTCAAGGCCGCGACCGATCCGCGCCCGGAGGTCACGCCGCGCGAACTGATCAACGTGGTGGCGCAGAACACGCACGCCGACGTCGCGCTGAGCGGCGCGCTCAACCCGCGCCGCCAGATCGTCGCCAGCGAGAAGTGCAACGTCTGCCACGGCGCGCTGGGCACCACCTCCGGCTCCAACACGCTGGCCAACGCCTTCCACGGCGGCGCCCGCAACACCGTCGAAGCGTGCCCGGTCTGCCATGACCCGAACCGCATGTCGTCCACCGTGATGACCAACGGGCTGGCCCTGAACGAGTCGTACCAGATGAAGCGGATGATCCACGGGATCCACGGCAATTCGAAGCGAACCTTCCCGTTCACGCACGGCAACGTGGTGCAGGGGGTCTTCAACGACGCCGGCGCGCTGACGGCCCAGGGCGCGTTTCTGGCCAACCAGTCCGTGACCATCAACGGCACGTCCACGGTGGTGGTCACCGCCGGCACCACGGTGGCGGCGGGCAGCACCTTCGAGACGATCGCCGAGATCGTCACCAACGCCGCGCGCGCCCGGGGCTACACGGGCGCCGCGATCGCGCCCGCGGAGAACTATGCCGCCGAGGTCGCGTACCCGCAGGTCGGCCTCAACTGCGACTCGTGCCACGTCAACAAGTCGTGGATGATCGACCGCGGCCCGGTGGGCGCGGTGGTGGCCAAGCCGGCCGGCGGCACCGACCCGATGCGCTGGCTGGTGGTGTCGCCGCAGGCCGCCACCTGCACGGCCTGCCACGACTCGCCCAAGGCCATCGGTCACGTGACCACCTTCGGCAACGCCTCGTTCGGCGACCGCACCCAGGCCCAGTCGCTGCAGATCCAGGAAGCCTGCCGCGACTGCCATGCGCCGGGCGTCTTCATGGGCGTGGACCTGGTGCACGGGCAGAAGTAAGAATCGCGGTCGGGCGCCCGCCTGGGAAGGGGGCGCCCGAGAGACCGCTTGGAGGGCCGCTGGCCCGAGGAGATCGAATGCGAATCAAGCGAGCGATGGCGGTCATCGCCCTGGGCCTTTTCGGCCTGACCGGGATCGCAATGGGGGCGCCACGCGACGCCGCAGCGTCGGAAGCGTGCATCGAGTGCCACGACGCCGAGGACCTGCCGGACATGAGCCGCAGCGCCCACGCCGTGGCTACCGACTCGCGCACGCCGACCTGCGTCACCTGCCACGGGGCAAGCCCGACCCACGTGAAGAAGCCGGCCAACGTCTCGAAACGGCCGCCGCCGGATGTCCGGTTCACCAAGGCGGCGCCGACGCCGGTGGCCGAGCGCAACGCGGCCTGTCTGAGCTGCCACAAGAAGGACTTCCGGCGCGCCATGTGGGGCGGCAGCCAGCACGAGACGGCCGACGTGGCGTGTTCGACCTGCCACAAGATCCACAGCAACCACGACAAGGTGCTCGCCAAGAAGAGCGAGGCCGAGTTCTGCTACACCTGCCACAAGGAGCAGCGCACCCAGGTCGCCAAGGCCTCGCACCATCCGGTGCCCGAAGGCAAGATGAGCTGCTCGGACTGCCACAACGTGCACGGATCGGCCGGGCCCAAGCTGGCCAAGCGCGACAGCATCAACGCCACCTGCTACAGCTGCCACGCCGAAAAGCGCGGCCCGTTCGTGTTCGGGCATGAGCCGGTCAACGAGGACTGCGCGATCTGCCACAACCCGCACGGGACCACCGTGCAAGGCATGCTCAAGGCGCGCGCGCCGGTGCTGTGCCAGCAATGCCATACACCGCACGTGGCCGGCAGCGTCGGCGCCGTCGGCGGCCAGCCGGGAGTGTTCCCGCCGGCGGCCGGCAGCCAACTCGCCCCGGCGATCAGCGGCACCAGCAACGGCAAGAACGTGGTCAACATGTGGCAGGGCCGCAGTTGCCTGAACTGCCACACCCAGGTGCACGGCACGAACAACCCCTCGGCGAGCAACCCGACGCCGCGGCTCTTCTTCCGTTGAGGCCGAGCATGAGCAACAACAACCTCGTCCCCACCCTGCGGACCCGCCCGACGCTTCTCGCGCTGGCGCTGCTGGCTGTCTTCGGCGGCGCAGCCGCCCAGGACAAGGAGCAGTCCCAGGTCGTCGAAGGCTCGGTGAGCCTGGGCGCCGGGCTCATCACCAACGGCCGCGACGAACGCGCGCTGTTCGACCAGTACAGTGGCCTGCGACCCGGCAGCAGCGTGTTCGGCGTGCTGGGCGCCGACTACTACCGCCGCGACAGCAAGACCGGCACCCTGACCCGCTTTGCCGCCACCGACCTGCTGACCGGCAACCGCGAACTGGACTTCCTCTGGAAACGCCAGGGCGACTGGGCGGTGTCCGCCCGTTACGGCGAGCTGCGCCGGTTCGACCCGTACGTCGCCAACACGGGCCTGGTCGATGCCGGCTCCTTCGCGCCGCGCGTCGCGGCGCTGCCGGGTGGTCCGGGCAGCGGCGGCGACGTCGACCTGAAGGTCAAGCGCACCAGCCTCGGCCTGGGATTCCAGAAGGTGCTGTCCAGCCGGCTGCAGTTCGACGCCAGCCTCTCGACCGAGAACAAGGAAGGCGCGCGCCTGTTCGGCATCGGCATGGCCTGCCCGACCTTCGTCGCGCCGGGCTGCCGCGGCACGACCAGCGCCGAAGTCGGCTCGGCGGTGCTGATGCTGCCCGAGCCGATCGACTCCAACCACAGCCAGGCCGAGGCGCGACTGACCTACGCCGCCGACGGGTTGCATCTGTCGCTGGGGTACTACGGCTCGTTCTATCGCAACAGCCTGGGCGCCCTGGTGCCCAACGTGTCCGGCAGCCTGTACAACCCGCTGGGCGCGCTGCTGCCGGTCACCACGGGGCTGCAGGGCGTGCTGAACCAGCCGGTGGCCCTGGCGCCGGACAACCAGGCGCACCAGGTGGACCTCACTGGCGGCTACGCGTTCTCGCGCACCACCAACCTGAACTTCAAGCTGGCCTATTCGCGCGCGACGCAGAACCAGAACTTCGCCGGTGCCGGGTTCGCCGCGCCGGCCGGCATCGCCGACCTGGGCGGCAAGGTGGCGACCACGCTGGCGCAGGTGGGGCTGAGTTCGCGGCCGCTGCCCAGGCTGTCGCTGCACGGCAACCTGCGCTACGAATACCGCGACGACAGCACACCGCTGGCCGAGTACGGCCTGGCCGGCAGCGGGACGTTCGCCAACGGTTTCACCAACCGCCAGTACCCGCTGTCGTCGCTGCGCGGCCGGCTCGAGGCCGGCTACCAGTTCACGCCCGAGACCAAGGGCACGCTGGGCGCCACCTTCCAGCAGGTTGATCGGCGCACCTTCACCGCCAGCAGCGCCACTTCGGGCGTCACGGCACTGCGGCTCAAGACCGAAGAGACGGGCCTGAAGGCCGAACTGCGCCGGCGCCTGTCGGAAACCCTGAGCGGGGCGGTGGCGCTGGAAGGCAGCCGCCGCGACGGCTCGCGCTGGCTGCGGGACGTGGGCGGCCGCGGGGTGACGGAGGAAGCGGATCCGGCCTCGGTGCTGTTCTTCCAGAGCGGCGTGTTTCCAGTCAACCTGGCCGACCGGCGCCGCGAGAAGCTGCGCCTGAGCGCCGACTGGCAGCCCACCGAAGCGCTGTCGCTGCAGGCCAGCGCGGAGTCCGGCCGCGATCGCTACGACGTGCCCAGCGCGTACGGCGTGCGGCGCTCGGGCATGGACCAGGTGAACCTGGACGCGACCTATGCGTTCAACGAGAAGTGGAGCGTGAACGGCTTCGCCTCGCGCGGCCGCCAGGAACTCGACCAGGTGCGGCCGGCCGGGGTGTCCCTGGGCCTGGACAACACGACCACCATGCTGGGGTTGGGCGTGACCGGCAAGCCTTCGAGCATCATCGAAGTGGGCGGCAACCTCAGCTTCCTGCAGGACCGCAGCAGCTACGCTCAGGCGCTCGAGGCCAACGCCGATGCCGGCAGCGCCGCGTTGCTGGCGGCCACCGGCGGGCTGCCCGACATCGTGTTCCGGCAGACGCAGCTGCGGCTGTACGCGAAGTACGCGCTGGACAAGCAGTCGAGCGTTCGCGTGGACCTGGGCCACCAGCGTTCGCGCTGGACCGACTGGGCCTGGAACTCCGGCGGCGTGCCGTTCGTGTACTCGGACGGGACCACCCTGAACTACCGGACGCTGCAGAACGTCAGCTTCCTGGGTGTCACCTACACCCGCCGCTGGCAGTAGAGGCCCAGGGTCCGTGGCAGGGCTGATGCGAGGCCAGCGCGCGCAAGCCCGCTGGCCTCGCGCATCGGGCAGCACGTGCACCAATGCTCTATCTACACCGAACCCCGCGTTTCGTGAACCCAGCTGTTCCCGGAGCGGTTGACCTTTGTCAACGCCGCTCTCGAGGGCCGGGCGCACCATTCTTTCGTCGCACGGGACAGTTTCAACCTACGCTATAGGAGTCCATCAAGTGAAAGTCCTCCCCCTCCTTTCCACCGCCGTTGCCGCCGTGGCGTTTTCGTTGCCCGCGCTCGCCCAGGACGCCGACGCCGCCACCAAGACCCTGAAGGCCGACGGCTGCACCAAGTGCCATGCCGTCGACAAGTCCAAGAAGGGTCCGGCCTACCAGAAGGTCGCCGCCAAGTACAAGGGCAAGGCCGACGCCGAAGCCAAGCTGACCGAGTTCCTGACCAAGAACCCGAAGGTCAAGCTCGACGACGGCAGCGAGGAAGAGCACAAGGCCGTGAAGGACAAGGCCCAGCTGGCCAACCTGATCAAGTGGGTGCTGGCGCAGTAAGCGCCTGAGCAGCGGACGACGCCACCCATGCCGCCCCCCACAGTCGACGCCGGGTTTGCAGTTCCGGAGTCGGCGCCGGCTCGAACACTGCCCATTCCCAAGTACCTCGAGCAGGTCTACTGGTGGGCCTACGTCCACCCGAACGCGATCCACGTGTTCGAGCGCGAGTGGCTGGTCAACCTGATCCTCTTCGGCAACTACGGGCGGCTGCGCGACGCGGCGCTCGACGACCTGGGCGAGACGATCACCGGCCAGACGCTGCAGCTGGCCTGTGCCTACGGCAACCTGACGCCGCGCCTGGCGCGGCGGCTCGCACCGCAGGCCAGCCTGGACGTGGTGGACATCGTGCCGGGCCAGCTCAAGAACCTGGCAGCCAAGCTGCCGGCGGACGAGCGGATCGTGCTGCTGCAGGGCGACTCGTCGGCGCTGGCCTGTGCCGACGCCTCCTATGACCAGGTGCTGCTCTTCTTCCTGCTGCACGAGCAGCCGGAGAGTGTGCGGCGGGGCACGCTGGCGGAAGCCATGCGAGTGGTGCGGCCGGGCGGCAGGATCGTGATCGTCGACTACCACCTGCCCGCCCGCTGGCATCCGCTGCGCCTGTTGATGACGGGCGTGTTCCGCAAGCTCGAACCCTATGCGATGGATCTCTGGGAGCACGAGGTGGAGGATTTCCTGCCGCCCGACGTCCGCCCCGCGTCCATCACCAAACAAACCTATTACGGCGGGCTGTACCAGAAGCTGGTCCTCGTCCGTTGAGCCCATCATGGAAACATTCAAGGCAGATGTCGCGATCGTGGGCGCCGGTGGCGCCGGCTTGCGAGCGGCGATTGCTGTCGCTGAGGCCGACCCGACGCTCAGCATTGCGCTGATCTCCAAGGTCTATCCGATGCGCAGCCATACGGTGGCGGCCGAGGGCGGCGCTGCCGCCGTCACGCAGGCGCACGACAGCCTGGAGCACCACTTCCACGACACCGTGGCCGGGGGCGACTGGCTGTGCGAGCAGGACGTGGTGCAGTATTTCGTCGGGCAGGCCCATGAAGAGATGGTGCAGATGGAGCACTGGGGCTGCCCCTGGAGCCGCAAGGCCGACGGCCACGCCAACGTGCGCGCCTTCGGCGGCATGAAGATCGAGCGCACGTGGTTCGCGGCCGACAAGACCGGCTTCCACATGCTGCACACGCTGTTCCAGACCTCGATCAAGTACCCCTCGATCCGCCGCTTCGACGAGCATTTCGCGCTCGACCTGGTGGTCGATGAAGGGCGCGTCAAGGGCGTGGTGGCGATCGAGATCGCCACCGGCGAATTCCGCCTGATCCAGGCCAAGTCGGTGATCATCGCCACCGGTGGCGCCGGCCGCGTGTTCCGCGAGAACACCAACGGTGGCATCGTCACCGGCGACGGCATGGCCATGGCCTTCCGCCACGGCGTGCCGCTGCGCGACATGGAGTTCGTGCAGTACCACCCGACCTGCATGCCCGTCACCGGCCTGCTGTTCACCGAGGCGTGCCGGGGCGAAGGTGGCTTCCTCGTGAACAAGGACGGCTACCGCTTCCTGCAGGACTACGGACTGGGGCCGGCCGAGGACAAGCCGCGCAACAAGTTCATGGAGCTCGGCCCGCGTGACCGGCTGAGCCAGGCGATCTGGCACGAGAAGCAGAAGGGCCGCACGCTGTCCGACCCGCGCTGGGGCTCGTACGTGCACCTCGATCTGCGCCACCTGGGCGAGAAGAAGCTGCGCGAGCGCCTGCCGCAGATCTACGAGCTGGCCGTCGAATACCTCGGGGTCGATCCCGCCAAGCAATGCATCCCGGTGCTGCCGGCCGTGCACTACACGATGGGCGGCATCAGCGCCGACGGCGCCACCGCCGCGCCCGGTGTCGCGGGACTCTATTCCGCCGGCGAGTGCTCCAGCGTCGGCATCCACGGCGCCAACCGGCTGGGCAGCAACTCGCTGACGGAACTGCTGGTGTTCGGCAAGATGGCCGGCGTCGAAGCGGCCGCCTTCGCCAAGAGCACGCCGCACGCCAACACCGACCGCGTCAGCAAGCTGGCCGACGAAGCGCAGGCGCGTGCCGCCTCGATCGTGACGCGCATGGACGGCACCGAACGGCTGGCGACCATCCGCAAGGAAATGGCCAAGAGCATGGAAGACGGTTGCGGCATCTATCGCACCGCCGAAACCATGCAGGCCACCTGCGACAAGCTCGCCGAGCTGAAGCAGCGCTACAAGAAGGTGCGCCTGGACGACAAGTCCAAGGGCTGGAACACCGAGTGGATGCTGTCGATCGAACTGGGCTACCTGCTCGACGTCGCCGAGGCGATGGCGCACTCGGCGCTGAACCGGCGCGAGTCGCGTGGATCGCACCAGCGCCTGGACGGCTACACCGAGCGCGACGACGTCAACTTCCTGAAGCACTCGCTGGCCTTCTACCAGGGCGCGGACGCCGCTCCGCGCATCGACTACGGGCCGGTGAAGATCACCACGTCGCAGCCCGGCACCCGCGCCTACGGCGCAGCAGGCGAGGAAGCCGACCGGAAAGCCAAGGAGGCCGCCCATGCCTGAAGCACAACGCATCGAGATCCAGGTCCTGCGCTACCGGCCGGAGGAAGAGGACAAGCCGGTCTGGCAAAGCTACTACGTGCCGTTCACCAACGACATGTCGGTGCTGCAGGGCCTGCAGTACATCAAGGACGAACTGGACGGCTCGGTGAGCTTCCGCTGGTCGTGCCGCATGGCCATCTGCGGCAGCTGCGGCATGATGATCAACGGCAAGCCGATGCTCTCGTGCTCCACCTTCCTGCGTGACCTGCTGCCCGGGCCGGTGCGGGTCGAGGCGCTGGCGCACTTCCCGATCGAGCGCGACCTGGTCGTGTCGGTCGGCGAGTTCGTGAGCAAGCTCGAAGGCATCAAGCCCTACATCATCCCGAAGGAGGAGCGCGAGCTGTCCCAGGGTGAGTACCTGCAGACGCCCGAGCAGCTGGAGCAGTTCGAGCAGTTCAGCTCCTGCATCAACTGCATGCTGTGCTACGCGGCGTGCCCGCAGTTCGGCCTGAACCCGGACTTCACCGGGCCCGGCGTGCTGGCGCTGCTGCACCGCTACAACGCCGACTCGCGCGACGGCGGACGCGCCGAGCGCATGAAGATCGTCAACGCGGAAGAGGGCGTGTGGGGCTGCACCGCCGTGGGCTATTGCTCCGAGGTCTGTCCCAAGCACGTCGATCCGGCCAACGCCGTGAACCAGAACAAGGTGAACAGCGCCAAGGACTTCTTCCTCCGATTCCTGTCTCCGAAGGGAACCACGTCATGAACCACAGGGCCACATTGCGCAGGGGCTACGTCCGCCCGATGCAGGGCTGGTGGCGGCGCGACCCGTTCTTCGTGAAATACATGATCCGCGAAGTGACGGCCGTGGCCGTGCTGGTGTACGCGATCATCCTGATGGTCGGCGTGGTGCGCCTGTCGCAGGGCGAGGCGGCCTTCAACGGCTGGCTGGCCGCCCTGCGCAGCCCCGGCTCGATCCTGCTGCACCTGGTGCTGCTGTTCTCGATGATCGTGCATGCCAAGAGCTGGTTCGACATCATGCCCAAGACCATGCCGCTCATGTTCGTGGGCGGCCAGCGGGTCGAGGGCTCGACCATCACCCGCACCGGCTACGTCGTGACGATCGTCGCCACGCTGCTGGTGCTGGCGCTGGTGTGGGGGGTGCGGGCATGAACGCGAACCTCAAGCGCTCCCGGGCGCCGATCTTCTGGGTGATGTTCGGCGGCGGCGGCATGCTGTCGGCGCTGTTCGGCACGGCGCTGGTGTTCACCACCGGCATCGCCGCGCCGCTGGGCTGGCCGTTCGGGGCCGACCTGCTGTCCTACCAGCGCGTGCTGGCGTTCTCGCAGCACTGGCTCGGCAAGGGCCTGCTGTTCGTCCTGATCTGGCTGTTCTCGTACCACGCGATGCACCGGATCTATCACAGCCTGCACGACCTGGGCATCCCGACCGGCTTGGCGGCCAAGACGGTCTGCTACGGCGGCGCCTTCGCGATCACCGTGGTCGCGGCCTGGAAGCTGCTGGCGATCGGGTTCTGATACGGCCCAAACATCCGTACGCAGAGGACGCAGAGCGGCCGCAGAGAACGCAGAATAAAGCAGGTCCTGGAAGAGTGCGGGGCGCCACTGGCGCCCCGTTCATTTTTTCCTGGTCTTTTTTTTGCGTCCTTTGCGGATCCTCTGCGTACGGGTGTCCGCTTTCAGCCCCGCAGCGGCGCCGCCGGGCTGGGCTTGAGCAGCACGACGAGCGCGCCGGCGCCGCCTTCGGCGGCGCGCGCCTGCACGAAGGCCATCACCTCGTTCTTCTGGATCAGCCAGCTCTGGACCTTGCCCTTGAGCACCGGCGTCTTGCCCGGTGAGCCCAGTCCCTTGCCGTGCACCACCCGCACGCAGCGCCATCCCCGGCGGTGGGCTTCGCGGATGAAGCCGGCCAGCGCCTCGCGCGCGTCCTCGCGGCGCAGCCCGTGCAGGTCGATCTCGCCCTGCAGGCTCCACTCGCCGCGACGCAGCTTGCGCGTCACGTCCGGTCCGACACCGGGCCGCCGGAAGCTCAGCGCGTCGTCGATGTCCAGCAGGGTGGCGGCGTCGAACTCGTCGCTGATCGCCTCGCGCAGCACCCGTTGTTCGTCCAGCTGTTGCTGCACCGGCAGCGGCGCCGGCTGGTCGGGCGCCAGTTCCACCCGCCCATGCCGGCGGATCGGCTGCACGGCGCCGGCGGCGCGCACGAAGAGCGTGCGTTCGGCGTGGACCCGGCGCTCCGCTTCCTGGCGCGCGGCTTCCTGCGCCGCGGCGATCTCCTGCTGCTGCGCCAGCTTGCGCTGGATGTGCTGCAGGTCGTGGAGCGACTTCAACTTCATCGTCGTCACTGCTTTCAGATGAGGCCCTGTTCGGCCATCGACAAGGCCGCGCCGGGCGCCACGATCACATGGTCCAGCACGCGCACGTCCACCAGCGCCAGCGCCGCCTTCAACGTCTGGGTGAGCGCCTCGTCGGCGCGCGAGGGCTGCACCGTGCCGCTGGGATGGTTGTGGGCCAGCACCACGGCGGCCGCCCGGTGGTGCAGCGCCTGCTGCACCACCTCGCGCGGGTAGACGCTGGTCTGGGTCAGCGTGCCGCGAAAGAGTTCCTCCAGCGCCAGCAGGCGGTTCTGCGCGTCCAGGAACAGGACGGCGAACACCTCGTGCGGCCGCGTCGCCAGCTGCAGCTGCAGGTACTGCTTCACGGCGCCGGGCGAGCCGAATACCTCGCGCTCGCGCAGTTGCTGGGCCATCGCGCGGCGCGCGAGCTCCAGCACGGCCGCCAGCTCGGCGCGCTTGGCGCTGCCGCCCAGGCCCTTGGCGCGCTTCAGGTCGTCCAGTCGCGCGCCGAGCAGCCCCGAGATGCCGCCGAAACCACCCTGCGCCGGCGACGCCAGCAGGTCGTGCGCCATCTGCAGCACGCCGCGGCCGGGGGTGCCGGTGCGCAACAGCAGCGCCAGCAGCTCGGAGTCGCTCAACGCGCCCGGGCCGCGGGCCAGCAGCTTCTCGCGCGGGCGGACGTCGGCAGGCAGGTCTTTCATCGGCATGGTGGCAGGCGTGGCGCCCCGCGGCGCCGATGGGTATGACGGCACTGCGGCCGGTGCGGCGGGGCGGCCTTTTCTACAATAGGGCCCAGTTTATCGGGACTTCCATGGCCGCCACCACCGCGCACCGGGTTCAGCCGGGCTCCTTCTTGACCCTGCATTACCGGCTGGCCGGTCCGCGGGGCGACGTCATCAACACCTTCGGCGAGCAACCGGCCACCCTCACACTGGGCAACGGCGAATTGGCGCCGGCCGTGGAGCAGCGGCTGCTGGGGCTGGAGGAAGGCGCCCGCGCCACCTTCGAGTTGCCCCCCGGCGCGGCCTTCGGCGATCGCAACCCGGGACTCGTGCAATGGGTCGCCCGCAAGCTGCTGCAACGCGAGGGCGAGTCCGGCGAGTCCGGCGAGGACTACGAGGTCGGCGAGGTGGTGCAGTTCGCCACGCCCGACGGCCAGGGCCGCTACGCCGGTGCCGTGGTCCAGGTCCGGGCCGCGGGCGACGGCGAGGACGCGGGCGCCGTGCTGCTGGATTTCAACCATCCGCTGGCCGGCCAGCCGGTGACCTTCGAAGTGCATGTGATCGGGGTGCTATGACGGCGGACTCCCGACGCCTGGACGTCATGCTGGCCGAACCGCGCGGGTTCTGCGCGGGGGTGGACCGCGCCATCGAGATCGTCGAGCGCGCCCTGGCGAAGTTCGGGCCGCCGATCTACGTGCGCCACGAGATCGTGCACAACACCTTCGTCGTGAACGACCTCAAGGCCAAGGGCGCGATCTTCGTCGACGAGCTGTCCGAGGTGCCGCCCGGCGCGACGCTGATCTTCTCGGCCCATGGTGTCAGCCGCGCCGTGCAGGCCGAGGCGCAGGCGCGCGGCTTTTCCATCTTCGATGCCACCTGCCCGCTGGTGACCAAGGTCCACGTCGAGGTGGCCAAGCTGGCGCAGGAAGGCTACGAGTTCATCATGATCGGCCACAAGGGCCATCCCGAGGTCGAAGGCACCATGGGCCAGCTCGACGGCGGCATCCACCTGGTGGAAGACGTCGCCGACGTGGCGGGCCTGCAGCCCGCGCAGACCGAAAAGCTCGCCGTGGTGACGCAGACCACGCTGTCGGTCGACGATGCGGCGGCGATCACGGCGGCGGTGCGGCAGCGCTTTCCCGGCATCCGCCAGCCCAAGCAGCAGGACATCTGCTATGCGACTCAGAACCGGCAGGACGCGGTCAAGATGCTGTCGCCGCAGGTCGAGGTCGTCGTCGTCGTGGGCAGCCCCACCAGTTCCAACAGCAACCGGCTGGCCGAGCTCGCGCGCAAGCTGGGGGTGCCCAGCCACATGGTCGACAACGCCGGCGAGCTGCGCCCCGAATGGTTCGAGGGGCGCTCGCGCGTGGGCATCACGGCCGGCGCGTCGGCGCCCGAGGTGCTGGTGCAGGAAGTGATCGCCCGCCTGCGCGAATTCGGCGCCGTGACGGTGCAGCGCGTGGCCGGCGCCGAGGAGACGGTGAAGTTCCCGCTGCCCAAGGGCCTGCGGCTGTGAACCGGCAGGACGTCGAGGCGGCGGCCGCGCGCTGTGCGCCGCACGAAGGCGTGTTCCTGCGCCGCACGCCGTTGTGGAAGCTGCCCGGCGCCGCGCTGGGCGTGGCGTGCGGGCAGGTGTGGCTGAAGCTGGAACAGCTGCAGGTCGGCGGCAGCTTCAAGGCGCGCGGCATGCTCCATCGGCTGCTGGCCAATCCCATCCCGGACAGCGGCGTGATCGTGGCCTCGGGCGGCAACGCGGGCATCGCCACGGCGGCCGCGGCCCAGCGCCTGGGCGTGCGCTGCGAGGTGTTCGTGCCGACGGTCAGCAGCCCCGCCAAGCAGGCGCGACTGCGCGAGCTCGGTGCCCAGGTCGTGGTCGGCGGCGAAGGCTACGCGCAGGCGCTGGAGGCGTCGATCGAGCGCCAGCGCCAGACCGGTGCGCTGGTCACGCATGCCTACGACCAGCCGGAGGTGGTGGCCGGGGCCGGCACGCTGGCGCGCGAGATCGAGCAGCAGGGCGGCCATCCCGACAGCGTGCTGGTCAGCGTCGGCGGCGGTGGCCTCATCGCCGGCGTCGCGTCGTGGTTCGGGTGCGAGGCGCGGGTGGTGGCGCTGGAGCCGCAGCGCGCGCCGACGCTGCACGCGGCCCGCGCCGCCGGCGGGCCGGTGGACGTGGCGGTGGGCGGCATCGCGGCCGACTCGCTGGGCGCCCGGCGCATCGGGGCCATCGCCTGGGAGGTCGCGCGCGAACGGGTAGCCGATGCGTTGCTGCTGCCCGACGAGGCGATCCGCGACGCGCAACTCGCGCTGTGGCGTGAGTTCAAGCTGGCCGTGGAGCCGGCCGCGGCGCTCGGCCTGGCGGCGCTGCAGACCGGGGCGTACCGGCCCGCGGCGGGCGAAACCGTCTGCCTGGTGCTGTGCGGCGCCAACCTGGATCCGGCCACCCTCGCGTGAACGGCGGGGTCGGGAACCCCGCATGAATGTGCAGAAGGCCTCCCGGCGCTGCCCAGGCAGGCACATCCCCCCGTGCCGATGACGGGGCAGCCATCACTGCGCCCTACGGCGCTGGGCGATTCCCGCGCCATTCCGCAGGTTGATTTCTGAACCCGAACGCCAGCAATGGCGCCACGGCGGGACCAGACGCGCGGAGACATCAGTTGAGCTGGATCAAAGTCAATGCAAATGCGAATCGCTATCGTTTGTATTGACTCGAATGGAGCTCCCTGATGAATCTGAATCTGCTTCTGCGTTTGGTCGCCGGACTGGGCGCGGCGTGCTTCGCCCTGGCCGGCCACGCCCTCGAATATCCCATCGGCTCGCCCCAGAACGTGGCGGGGATGGAGGTGGCGGCCGTGTACTTGCAACCCATCGCCATGGAACCCGAAGGCGTCATGAGGAAGGCCCAGGAGTCCGACATCCACCTGGAAGCCGACGTTCACGCCATTGCCAGCAATTCGAACGGGTTTGCCGAAGGCATGTGGATTCCCCACCTGCTGGTCAAGTACGAGTTGACCAAGCTGCCCGGCGGTGAAGTCATCAAGGGCGACATGATGCCGATGGTCGCCTCGGACGGCCCGCATTACGGCGACAACGTCAAGCTCAAGGGGCCGGGCAAATACAAGCTGAAGTTCGTCATCTACCCGCCCAACGCCAAGGAAAACCCGATGGGCACCCACTTCGGACGCCACACGGATCGCGCAACCGGCGTGCGGCCCTGGTTCAAGCCGGTCGAAGCCGAGTGGGAATTCAGCTACACGGGGGTGGGCAAGAAGGGCGGCTACTGACCATGCGGCTCACCCCTGTTGTCCTTGCGCTGGCCCTGGCCGGGCCGGCCTTCGCGGGCGACGACGTCACGGCCTTGAAGGCGGAACTGCAACGCCTTGCCGCCCGCCTCGAAGTGCTTGAGAAACACAGCCAGGAGATGGAAAAGGCACTTGCCTCGGATCGCGTCAGCGAGACGGAGCCGGAAATCGCCACACGGCTCAAGGCGATCGAATTCCAGACCCTTTCGATGCAAAAGCAGGCGCGTCAGATCGAGTCCCTGGAAGGCATTACCGTCGGCGCCAGTCTCACTGGCGTGGTGCAAAGCGCTGGCGCAGGCGCCACCGCCTCCGGCGAACGCGAGCGGCGCGCCAACTACCGCGGCGATCTGTCGGTCACGCTGCCCGGCGGCGCCATGGGAGACACCGAGGGTTCGATCTTCGCGCATCTGCGTTTTGGCCAAGGCGAAGGAGTCGGGCTGCGTCCCACCTATGCCAGCACCCCCAATACCACTGCGTTCCAGGTTGGCAGCGTCGCCGCCGAGGATTCGTTCGGCATCCTGGCGCAGGCCTGGTACCAGCTCAAGGTTCCCCTGCTCGATGGGGGTTCCAAGGCCAATGCCCGGGAACATCTGAAATTCACCTTCGGGAAGATCGACCCGTTCGTGTTCTTCGACCAGAACGCGGCAGCCGACGACGAGTCGACCAAGTTCATGAACAACGTCTTCGTGCACAACCCGCTGCTCGATTCCGGCGGGGATGTGGGCGCCGACGCTCACGGCTTCGCACCCGGGGCCGTCCTTCAATACACGAACGAGCGCGACAAGGGCGCGGGATGGGGTCTGTCGGCGGGTGTCTTTGGCACCTCGGGAACCCGCACTGCCAACAGCGCCAACTTCGCGGGCAACCTGCGCTCACCGCTTGTCATCCTGCAAGCCCAGAAGGCAGCCCATCTGAACTATCTGCCCGGCAATTACCGCGCCTACCTGTGGCGCCACGCCGGCGCCGCCGGGTACGACAACACAGAGCGTCCCCACACGGGGATCGGCGTGTCGGCCGACCAGAAGGTGACCGACGAACTGACCCTGTTTGGCCGATATGGCCACCAGCTCAAGGGCAAGGTTCGCTTTGACCGCGCGATCACTCTGGGCGCCGAGCTGAACGGGGCGCAGTGGAGCCGCGCCGCCGACAGCATCGGCTTTGCCGCCGGCGCACTCCGAACGAGCCGCAGCTTTCGCATCGATTCGCCCGTCATTGACGCCGACAACAATGGCGTCGCCGATTTCGGCTACCGGGCGTCGGGCGCGGAGACGCAGTTCGAGCTCTACTACCGCTACCGGCTCAACAGCCGTTTCGAGCTGACTCCCGATCTCCAGCGGATTCGCCGACCGGGCGCCGACAGCACCGCGCGTGCGATCACAGTGGTGGGAGTGCGAGCCAAGGTGGGGTTCTAGGATGAGATCCCCGTCGTATCTCGCCGCGCTCGCACTGACGGCTGCGCTGAGTCTCGGCTGGCCGCTCAAGTCGTCTGCCCAGGCGTCCGACCTGCCGACGTTCCACATCGTCGCCAAGGACGGCCGCTTGCTGCCGGATCGCCTCGAAGTTCCGGCCGGCAAGAAGATCAAGCTGACCCTGGCCAACGAAGGACGGTCGCCGGTCGAATTCGAGAACCTCGACCTGCGGGTCGAGAAAGTGCTCGGACCGGGTGCCGCTTCCTTCGTTGTCATCCACCCCCTCAAGCCCGGCAGCTATCGTTTCGTCGACGAGTTTCACGCCGACACAGCGCAGATGCTGCTTATCGCCAAGTGAGAACGTGATGCTCAATGCATTTGTCGTCGTGTGGCGCGAAAGCCTGGAAGCCATGCTCGTGATCGGTGTGCTGCTGTCCTGGATCGCACGCCAGGCGCAACCGGGCGTGCTGCGCCGCGGTCTGTGGCTGGGAGTACTCGCCGGCGTGGCGCTGGCCATGCTGCTCGGCTTCGCGACCTATGCCGCGCAGGGACAGTTCGCCGGCCAGTCGCTCGAGGTCTTCCAGCTGGCGATGGTGCTGATCGCATCGGCCCTGATCGTCCAGATGGTCCTGTGGATGCACCGCCACGGCCGCACGATGAAGCGCGAGCTCGAGGCGCAAGCTGCGCGCGCCGCCGGCGCCTGGGGCATCGGCGCGGTGACGGCAATGGCCGTGGCGCGCGAGGGCGCGGAAACCGTGGTGTTCCTGTACGGGCTGTTCGCCGAAGCCGGGCCGGGGCAACTGGCCCGATTGTCCGGTGCCGCCGTCGCCGGATTCGTGCTGGCCGCAGCGACAAGTTGGATCGTGGCGCGGGGCGCCCGCTTCCTCAGTTACCGCACGCTGTTTCGGGCCAGCGCAATCGCGCTGCTGCTGATCGCCAATGCCTTGCTGGTCAACGGCGTCGACCGGATGATCGCCATGGACTGGCTGCCGCCGCTGCTCGATCCGGTGTGGGACATGTCGGCCGTGCTGGAGGACAGCCGCGGTGCTGGTCGTCTGCTCGCCGATTTCGTCGGTTACCGCGCCCGGCCCGCCGGCATCCTGCTCGCCGCCTCCCTCGCGTTCTGGACCCTGATGCTTTGGCGCCTCGGACGTCTGGATCGGACAAGGAGTTCAGCATGACTGCCGTCAGCGTCGCCGGCCGGCAGGACCCTTCTTCAGGTGACCATGGAAGTCGGGCGATATCCGGCCTCATCAGCCGATGCGCCGGCGTCATCGAATCCTTTTTCGTCCGTGTCCGCCCGTACTTGACCTGGGTCCATGTCGGGATGGTCGTGGTCTTCGTCGGCATCATGTTCGTGCCGCTGCTGCTGCCCGAAGCCCCGGAGAACGCGACGCCGCTGACGAACTTCACCGCGTTTGCCAATTACGTGGTCTGGGGATTGTGGTTTCCGCTCCTGTTCCTGTCGGTCATCTTCGCGGGGCGCTTGTGGTGCGGCATTCTCTGCCCGATGGGCGCGGCTTCCGAATGGATGAACAAGATCGGTTGGCAGCGCCCGATTCCCCGTTGGCTGCGCTGGGAAGGCACGCCTGTCGTCAGCTTCGTTGTCACGACAGTGCTCGGCCAGACGCTCGGCGTGCGCGATCACCCGGAGGCACTGGCGGGAGTTTTCGGCGGCACCATGGCGGCCGCGCTGCTGATCGGCCTTCTCTACGGACGGAAGAAACGCGTGTGGTGCCGGCACGCCTGTCCGATCGGCCGCGTGCTGGGCCTGTATTCGCGCATGGGCGGTGTCCAGTTCACTCCAAAAGCCCGGCTTCCCGGCCCGGAGAGTTATACCGAGAAAGGCGTCTGCCCGACGCTGATCGATCTGGCGCGCAAGACCGAGTCGCGCCATTGCATCGAGTGTTTCCGCTGCGTCAACCCGCAGGCCAAGGGCAGCGTCCGGATGGAGTTGCGCCGGCCGGGCGTGGAGATCGAGCTCATCCGGGATCACCGCGCCAATCCGGTGGAGGCATGGTTCCTCTTCCTGGACACCGGCGTCGCGCTGGGCGCGTTTCTGTGGCTGGTCCTGCCTCAATACCAGCAATGGCGCCAGGCGCTGGGCAGCCTGGCCATCCACCGCCAATGGGATTGGCTGCTGCAGATCGGGTCGCCCTGGCTGGTGAGCGTGCATCCGCAGCGTGCCGAAGTCTTCCTGTGGCTCGACTTCGTCATGATCGTCGGCTTCATGCTGGCGTGCATGGCGGCCCTCACGCTGCTGCTGGCCGCCACGACCGCCGCCTGCGCGCGCCTGTCCGGGCTGATGGGGGGAACCGGCTCCTTCAAGCAGCGTTTTGCCGAGCTTGGCTATCAATACGCGCCCGTGGCCATGATGTCGCTGGTCATCGGCCTGGGCGGCATGCTGTTCGAGCCCATCAGGCACACCGCGCTCGGCATGCCCGGCGTGCACGCGCTCAAGGGGGGCCTCTTTCTGCTGGGCGTGATCTGGAGCATCTGGCTGGCTGACCGCATTCTGGTTCGCCAGGGAGTCGCCGCGGCGCGACGCTGGATTCCCCTGCTTCCCGGCGTGGCGGGAAGCATCGCGGTCGGCATCGCCTGGTGGCCGGCGATCTTCGGGGTGTGACGCCCTGGCCGGCGGGACCTGCCCACGGTCCGGCCGCCACTAGAATTCCCGGATGCTCGATATCACCCTGTTGCGCAAGGACCTGGCGTCCGTCGTCGATCGCCTGGCCACGCGCAAGAATCCGCAGCCCTTCCTGCAGGTCGACGCCTTCCAGGCGCTGGAGACCGAGCGCAAGGCGATCCAGACGCGCACCGAGGAACTGCAGGCGCAGCGCAACCAGCTGTCCCGCCAGATCGGCCAGCGCAAGGCCAAGGGCGAGCCGGTCGATGATGTCATGGCGCAGGTGGCGGCGCTGAAGGACGACCTCGACCGCTCGGCCGCCCGCCTGGAACAGATCCAGCCCGAACTGCAGGCGCTGCTGCTGTCGGTGCCCAACCTGCCGCACGAGAGCGTGCCGGTTGGCGCCGACGAACACGCCAACGTCGAAGTGCGGCGCTGGGGTACGCCGCGCCAGTTCGACTTCGAGCCGCGCGACCACGTGGACGTCGGCACGCCGCTGGGGCTGGACTTCGAGACCGGCGTCAAGCTCAGCGGCTCGCGCTTCACGGTGATGAAGGGCCAGATCGCCCGGCTGCATCGCGCGCTGGCGCAGTTCATGCTGGACGTGCAGACGCAGCAGCACGGCTACACCGAGTGCTACACGCCCTATGTCGTGAACGCGGACTCGATGCTGGGCACCGGCCAGCTGCCCAAGTTCGAGGCCGACCTGTTCGCCGCGAAAAAGGGCGGGCAGGAGGGCGAGGAAGGCGCGCTGTACCTGATCCCCACCAGCGAGGTGCCGCTGACGAACTTCGTGCGCGGCGAGATCCTCGCGCCCGAGCAGCTGCCGATCAAGCTCACCGCGCACACGCCCTGCTTCCGGTCGGAGGCAGGCAGCGCCGGCCGCGACACCCGCGGCATGATCCGGCAGCACCAGTTCGACAAGGTCGAGATGGTGCAGATCGTCCACCCCGAGCGCAGCTACGAGGCGCTGGAGGAGATGACCGGCCACGCCGAGGCCATCCTGCAACGGCTTGGCCTGCCCTACCGGGTGGTACTGCTGTCCACCGGGGACATGGGGTTCGGCGCCGCCAAGACCTACGACCTCGAGGTCTGGCTGCCGGCGCAGGACACCTACCGCGAGATCAGCTCGGTGTCCAACTGCGAGGCCTTCCAGGCGCGGCGCCTGCAGGCGCGTTTTCGCACCGCGCAGGGCCGGACCGAGTGGGTGCACACCCTCAACGGCTCGGGGCTGGCGGTGGGCCGCACGCTGGTCGCGGTGCTGGAAAACGGGCAGAACGCCGACGGCTCCGTCACCGTGCCGGCGGCGCTGCGGCCTTATCTGGGCGGCCTGGAGACACTCGTTCCCGGCGTCGGTTAGAATGGCGGGCTTCGCACCACGCGAAACTGGAATCACCTGGAGAGGTGGCAGAGTGGTCGAATGCGCCGGACTCGAAATCCGGTGTACGTGCAAACGTACCGTCGGTTCGAATCCGACCCTCTCCGCCAGCGACACAGCCCCGCGCCAGCCAACGGCCCGGGGCTTTTTTCATCGCGCTGGCTTTGTCTGATCGTGGGGCTCGGCGCCGCTGGCGCGCTGCCCGCTCAACCCGGCAGCTGGTACGGTGGTGATGCCGGTGCGCCCGCCTGTGCCAACAGGCGCTGCTCCATGGCCTGCACGATCCGGCAGTGCCGGCGCCACAGGGCCATGAAGGCCGCGTCGTGGCCCGATTCCAGGGAGGCTTCCGGGTCGCCGGCACGCAGTTGTTCGTGGGCGCGCAACAGCTCGGTCAGCCGCACATGGACGGCGAACAGCGCGTCCGTCTCGCGGCCGAGTTCGGGGAACCACTGGCGCTGCCGCGCGCCGATCTCCTGCAGCGCCGGATCGCTCTGCTGGGTCGGCCCCTGGAAGCGCACCGCGCGGCCCTGCGCCTCGACCCAGTCGGTGTAGCGGCCCAGCGCCTGCAGCAGCGTGGCGGCGCGCGCCTGGCGCAAGCCATGCCTGAGCCGCCAGACCACCAGCGCGCTGCTGGCGGCACTCACCAGCAGGACGGCGCCCAGCGAGATCAGGTAATACGAGAGGCTGGTCACAAGGTGGCGCCCGGGACGGACAGGTCGGATCCCGTGCCCCTGCAGTGTGCAAAGCCGGCGGCCGCAACCGCGTCGGACAGCATCAGGGCGGCGTGTAGGCGGTGCCCGACAAAGGCGGTCAATGCAGCGCGGCCAGCGCCGGCCGCGGTGAGCCGGTCCCGGAGTGCGACGGGTCGTGTACGGGCGCCAGCCGGTCGGCCTTGGCACCCCAGCGCTGGGACAGGTTGTGGAACACCGCGCGGCACTCGGTGCTGAACACCGCGTCCTCCTCGTGCAGGGTGCCGAGGTTCCTGGCGATCTTGCGCGCGATGAGGTAACGGTGCGCCGGCGCTGCGGTCTGCATGAATGCCGTCATCAGCGCCAGCGTGGCGACCCACAATGCGCCGCACGCGTGGGCGAGGGCCAGCTGCTCGCTGGCGCGCGCTTGCTCGGCGGCCGCTTGCGCGGCGGTCTCGTCATGCATGGGGGCTCCTGGGGACTTTGGACGATCCTAAAGTTCGCCCGCGGGTCCCCGTGTCAGCGTCATGGACCGGCAACCGCGCGGCGTCTCCTACGCCGGGCCGGGCGTCCGCCCGGTTTCAGCGCTGCCCGGACGGACCGCCGCGGGCGTGCCGCTTGCGGCCCGCGGCGCGCGCCTCCTCGCTGGTGAACTCGTGCGCATGGCCGCTCTGGTGGGCGGCGCGCCCGCCCAGGCTGGCAATCTCGCGCTGGCGTTGCGGATCCATCGCGGCGAAGCCGCGCGGCGCGCGCCGTTGCGTGCCGCCGTCGTGCTCGCCGGGCGAGCTGTTCGACTGTTGGGGAGACATTGCGGACCTTTCGTGGAGATGGAGGAAACCCTGCGCGATGGGGCGGGGAAGCGCCGCGCTTGCCGGGTGATACCGAGGTTCCGGCGCCCGGTACCCGTTGCGACCGGCTCGGCGATTATTCGTGCCGAGCTCGCCGGCAGGTGTAACCCCCGGTGAGCGACGCCTTCATTCGGTGCCAGTGCCGCTGTCTGCGCAGTCGCGGGCAGGGGGCTCCGGCGGCGTGGCCTGCAGCGCGTCGCGCAATGCAGCGATCTCGCGCACCGGCAGCCGTGCCGGCAGGCGAGCCGTGCGGCCGTGCAGCGCCAACTGCTTCAGCGGATGGCACACCTGGCGCGCCACCCACGCGGCCAGCGACAGCCCCAGCAGCAGGCTGCCGCCGCCAGTGGCCAGCGCGATCGCGATGGCGCGGCCGTGCGCAGCCTCGATCGGCGCCGCCGGCAAGGCCACGCGCACCGTCCAGCCCGAGACGGAGCTGGTGCGCCAGGCGGCGTACACGGTGCTGCCATCGACGTCGCTGGAGCGGTGCAGGCCCTCGGGGCGCTCGTGCACATCGGCGGCAGCGTCGGGGGGCAACGCGGCGCCGCGCGGGGCCGCCGTTGCAGCCGAGGTGCCCAGCAGCCGCCCCTGCCCGTCGAAGACGGCCGCGCTGGCGCCGGCCGGCCGGTTGGCGGCGCTGCTCAGCTGCTGCCAGGCCGACTCGTCCATGCGGGCCCCGATCACGTAGCGCGGCTGGCCGTGCTGGACGATCGGCACCGCCACCGCGGTCCGGCGCCCGCCGGAAGAGGTTTCCCACAAGCCCGATACAGCGGGCTGGCCGCGCAGCGCCTGCCGGTGCAGTGCACGCAAGGTCTCCGCGTCCGCCCTGGCACGCGGCTGGCCGGTGTCCAGCAGCACGGCGCCCTGCCGGTCGAGCAGGAACACGCTGTCCCAGTCGCCGCGCGGCCGCCCCTGGAGCAGCCGGCCGAGCGCCGCGATCCGCTGCTGCTGGAACAGCTCCGACCCGGCCAGCACCTGCAGCCCCTCGATCGACGAGCGCAGCTGGCGCTCGAGCGATGCCGCCAGCGCGGCAGCCGCGCCGTCCAGTTCGTGCTCGATGCGCTGCTGCTCGCCGCGCAGTTCGGAAAGGCGCTGCAGCGCCATCAGCACCGCCAGCGGCAGGGCCGCGAGCAGCATGATGGCGACCAGATAGGTTCGCAGCGAGGCCACCGGCCAGGACTGCTCCAGCCGGGATTCGAGACGTGGCAGCAGGCTCATGGCGCAGGAGCCCGAGCCTAACGCGGCGGCGGCATGGGCAGGGCCTGCGGTGGCACGCCCTGCAAGCAGGTGTAAGTCGGATGGCTGTGTCCGCGTCCTGCAGCGCCACGGTGCTGGCAGGGCGGTCACGCGGCGGCCAGGGTCGTTACATTCGCGGTGGCCCCCGCTGTCCGATGGCGCGAACAATCCGCCTATCCGGATGGCAGGCAGCGGAAAGGGGATGCACATGGCTTCTGACAAGCGGGGCGGCCGCGGGGCCGGACAGCAGCGGCCAGTGCCTGCACCGCCAGGGTCCGTCAACCGCGGCTTCGCCTCGCTGGATCCCGAGCGGCAGCGCGAGACCGTCGGCCAGGCTGGCCATGCACCGGCGGCGGACGCCACGGCGGCCGGCAAGGGCCGCGAGCGGGGCGCGCCGGCAACGCGCCGGCGGCCCCCCCGCGGCACGGCGCCGCCGGCGCGGGCCACCAGCGAGGACGATCCGGGCTGACGCGCGTCGGTGGCCGAGGCGCGGGCGGCCAGCCCGCGGGCGTCGGGACCGGCCGCGCGTGTTCTAGACTGCGGGGATGAAACCCGACCTGCCAGCTGCCGTCGCGACCCCGGCGGAAGCCCAATGGGTCGAGGCGGAGCTGGTGCGCAGCCTGTTGCGCACGGCCCGCATGACCCAGCTCCTCGGGCTGTTCCTGATCCCCATCTTCGTCGGCGTGCTGTGGAACGACGCGGCGTTGACTTCACTGGTGCTGTGGGCGGCCTGCGCCCTGGGGGTGGCCGCCGTCCGGTTCGCCATCCTGCGCAAGTACGTGCGCGAGGTGCGTACGCTCGGGGCTGCCGAGCACCTGGCCTTCTTCACCCGGTACCGGCTGCTGTGGCCGGTCAGCGCGGTCGTGTGGGCGTCCTCCACGCTGCTGTACTTCGACCGTTCCTCGCTGGCCGACCAGTTCATCTGCTGGCTCATGCTGGCCGGGCTGGCGATGTTCGCGATCAACGGCCTGTCGACGCACCTGGCCACGCTGCGCGCCTACCTCGACAGCCTGGCGTTCACGGCGCTGGCCGTGATGCTGTGGCGCATCGGCGGCGAGCTGCAGTTCCGCGGTCCCTACTACCACTACTGGATCATCGCGCTGCTGCTGATCTTCTGGGAGGTGTTGCGCGAGGCCGGGCTGCGGCTGCACCTGACGCACCGGCGCAACTTCGAGCTACAGTTCCGCAACGCCCAGCTGATCGAGTCGCTCACCCGGCAGACGCAGGCGGCGCTCGACGCGGTCGAGATCAAGAACCGATTCCTGGCCAGCGCCGCCCACGACATCCGCCAGCCGGTGCATGCGCTGAGCCTCTACGCCGACTGGCTCGGCAGCGAACCGGAACTGGTCCACGAGCTGGCGCCCAAAATCGTCGAGTCGACCAAGGCGGTGAATGCGCTGTTCGATTCGCTGTTCGACTTGGTGCGGCTCGACTCGGGCAAGATCAAGCTGAACATCGAGCCGGTGGACCTGGCCCGGCTGCTGTACGACCTGGAGCTGCAGTACCGCCCGCTGGCCCAGGCCAAGGGCCTGCAGTTCCGGGTGCACGCCGCGCCGGGCAAGGTGCTGTCCGACCCGATCCTGCTGCGGCGCATCGTCGGCAACCTGCTCTCCAACGCCATCAAGTACACCGAGCGCGGCGGCCTGCTGCTGGCGTCGCGCGCCGGCGCCGGCTGCCGGATCGAGGTCTGGGACACCGGCGTGGGCATCGCGCCGGTGCACCAGCGTGAGATCTTCCGTGAGTTCTACAAGGTGCCGACCCACGGCGGCACCGAGGACGGGTTCGGCCTGGGCCTGTACATCGTGGCGCGGCTGGCCGCGATCCTGGGCCATCCGATCACGCTGGCCTCGCGCCCGGGGCGCGGCACGGTGTTCCGGCTGCAGCTGGCGCCCACCGACCCGCAACAGGCGGCCGACCGCGCCGCGGCGAGCTCGGCTCAGCTCGTCAGCATGCCGTGAGTGCGGGCGTAGTGGATGGTCTGGGTGCGGCTCTTCACGCCCAGGCGCCGGAACAGGCGCCACAGGTGGACCTTGACGGTGTGCTCGCTGATGCCCAGTTCGTCGGCGATCTCACGATTGGACAGGCCGCGGTCGAGCATCACGATCAGCTGCTTTTGTCGCTTGGACAGCTTGCTGTCGTTCGGCGCGAGTTCCTCGAAGCCGCCGTCGGCCGCCAGCAGCGCGCGCAGGGCGCTGGCGATTTCCTGGGCGCCGGCCGACTTCTCGATGTAGATGTCGGCGCCGGCCTCGATGCAGCCTTCCTCGGCGTCGGCGGCCGGGGAGGCCGACAGCACCGCCAGCGGCGCGTCGGGATAGCGCTTCTTGAGCTCATGGATGCCAGAAGTACCGGTGGTGTCGGGCAGCTTCAGGTCCAGGCAGATCAGGTCGGGCAGGCCGTGCTGGCGCACGGCCGACTCGATGCCTCCCAGGCGCTCGAGCTCGATCACCGTCGAGCCGGGCCGCAGCCGCCGCAGCAGCATCACGACCGCTTCGCGCATCAGCGGGTGGTCGTCGATGACGTACAGGACCATGGGTCTGGGGATTTTATTTTCTGCGGACATAAGAAGAAGGATAACGCTGATTGCCGCCGCGCCGACCCCCGCGGCGGGCCGGATCACTGCTCGGCCATCAGCCGTAGCGCAGCGGCAACGTCGGCCGGCGTGACGCCATCGGGCAGCTGCAACGCAGCCTGCAGCGCACCGGCCCCTTCACGCTTGAGCAGGGACACGGCGCGGCCGGCCTCCTGCGGCGACTCGAAGCCGGCGCTTTGCGCCAGCACGCGGCCGCCGGCGTCCACCAGCTTGAAGTAGTGCCGGCCGTCGGCCTCGCGGTACTGCTTGAAGACGGGCAGTGCCGCCTTGGCGGCCTTCGCCCTGCGCGCCGGTGCCGGCCCGGCGGCCAGGTCGCGCAGGCCCACCGCCTCGCGCAGCTGCGCCATGAACGGGGTGGCGATCGCGCGTGCCCTGGCGGCGCCGGCCCGCAGGATGCGCTCGATGCTGGCCGGCTCGGCGATCAGCGCCTCGTAGCGCTCGCGCATGGGCGCGATCTCGCCGTCGATGCGGTCGAACAGCAGCTGCTTGGCCTCGCTCCAGGCGATGCCGTCCGCATAGGCCTGGCGCAGCCGCTGCGTTTCCTCGGCCGAGGCGAAGGCCTCGTAGATCTGGAAGAGGGCCGAGCCCTCGACCTCCTTGGGTTCGCCCGGCGCCCGCGAGTCGGTGACGATGCCGGCGATCAGCCGCCGCAGCTGCTCGCGCGGCGCGAACAGCGGGATGTGGTTGTCGTAGCTCTTGCTCATCTTGCGGCCGTCCAGGCCCGGCAGCAGCGCGACGGTCTCGTCGATCTGCGCCTCGGGCGCCACCAGCAGGTCGCCGTACAGATGGTTGAAGCTGCTGGCGATGTCGCGCGCCATCTCCACGTGCTGCACCTGGTCGCGGCCCACCGGGATCCGGTGCGCCTTGAACATCAGGATGTCGGCGGCCATCAGCACCGGATACATGAACAGGCCGGCGCTCACGTCCACATCCGGGTCGAGCCCCGCGGCCGTGTTCTTGTCGACCGACGCCTTGTAGGCATGGGCACGGTTGAGCAGCCCCTTGCCGGTCACGCAGGTGAGCAGCCAGGTCAGCTCGGGAATCTCCGGGATGTCCGACTGCCGGTAGAACAGCACCCGCTCCGGGTCCAGCCCGACGGCCAGCCAGCAGGCCGCGATCTCCAGCGTGGAGCGCTGCACCCGCGCCGGCTCGTCGCACTTGATCAGGGCGTGGTAGTCGGCCAGGAAGTAGAAGTTCTCGGCTCCGGGCCGGCGGCTGGCCTCCACCGCCGGCCGGAAGGCGCCGACGTAGTTGCCCAGGTGCGGGGTGCCGGTGGTGGTGATGCCGGTGAGGAAGCGAACGGGTGCAGCCATCAGGAGATCAGCGAAGTCAGGGGCGTGAGCAGGAAATTGAGGATGACGTAGCCGAGCCCGATCAGCGGCCGCAGCCACCAGGTGCCGACGATGCCCACCAGCACCAGGCCCAGCACGATGAAGAAGCCCCAGGGCTCGATCCGGCTGAACGACCAGGCCAGGCGCCGCGGCAGCAGTCCCACCAGGATCCTGCCGCCGTCCAGCGGCGGCAGCGGAAACAGGTTGAAGGCCCACATCACCAGGTTGACCAGCACGCCGGCCTTGCACATCTCCAGGAAGAAGCGCTCGGTGACGTCCGCGCCCACCAGCAGCGTGTACGCGACGGCCCACAGGAGCGCCTGCAGGAAATTGGAGGCGGGTCCGGCCAGCGCGACCCAGATCATGTCGCGCTTGGGACGGCGCAGCTGGCCGAAGTTCACCGGCACCGGCTTGGCGTATCCGAACAGGAAGGCGCCCGCCGTCGCGAAATACAGCAGCAGCGGCATCAGGATGGTGCCCATCAGGTCGACGTGCCGGATCGGGTTGAGGGTGACCCGCCCCATCGCGTAGGCGGTGTTGTCGCCCAGCGCCCGTGCCACGTAGCCGTGCGCCGCCTCGTGGATGGTGATCGCGAACAGCACCGGCAGCGCGTAGATCAGGACGGTTTGGACGAGGTTGTTGATATCCACCCCCGGGATTGTCTCAGACGAGGTCCGGCCGCCGCCGCTACAGGCCCAGCGCCGACGGATCGCCGCGGCCGCGCCGGGTCACCACCGCCTCGCCGCCGTCGCCCATGGGCGTCAGGTCGATCACCGTGGTGGGCTCGGCCGAGCAGGCGCCCGCGCCCACCACGGCGGCCACCAGCTTCTCGTAGCGGTCGCGGATCTGCTGCGGGTCCTTCAGCGCCTCGGTGGCGCCCGGCGGGATCAGGGTGGTGGCCAGCAACGGGCCGTCGTGCTGCGCCAGCAACTGCTGCAGCACGCGATGCTCGGGCACCCGCAGGCCGATGGTCTTGCGCTGGGGGTGGCTGACGCGGCGCGGCACCTCGCGGGTGGCCTCCAGGATGAAGGTGAACGGACCCGGGGTGCCGCTCTTGAGCAGCCGGTACTGCCGGTTGTCGACCCGGGCGTAGGTGGCCAGCTCGCTCAGGTCCCGGCACAGGAGCGTGAGGTGGTGGCGCTCGTCGACCCCGCGGATCTGGCGCAGCCGGTCGACCGCGGCCTTGTCGTCCAGGTGGCAGGCCAGCGCGTAGCTCGAATCGGTTGGCACCACGACGATGCCGCCGCGTTCGAGCAGCGCCACCGCCTGCCGCAGCAGGCGCGGCTGGGGGTTGTCGGGATGGACTTCGAGATACTGGGCCATGGGGTCAGCGCCAGCGGGCGCAACCTGCGAAGCTACCACGGCCGGCGGGATGGCCGGTCATGCCTCGACCGGCTCCAGCATGGCCCGGCTCTCGCGCAGGGTGAGCCAGGCGCTCGCCGCGCCGCACAGGGTGATTGCCGCCATGCCCGCGAGCGACCAGCCGTCGGGCACATGGGCGAACACCAGCCAGCCGCCCAGCATGGCGAAGGCGATCTGGGTGTACAGGTAGGGCGTGAGGGTGGCCGCCGGCGCCCGCTGGTAGGCCAGGATCAGGAAGAAGTGGCCGATCGCGCCCATCGCGCCCATGAAGCACAGCGCGGCCCACAGCCACCAGGACGGCAGCGCCGTCCAGACGAACGGCAGGGCCAGCGACGCCAGCAGCGTGCCCACCCAGCCGGTGTACAGGTGCATGGTCACCGGGTCCTCGGTGCGCGCCATCCTGCTGGTGAGCACCTGGAACCAGGCGTTGGTGACCACCAGCCCCACCGGCAGCAGGCTGATCCAGTGGAAGGCCGCGCCGCCCGGCCGGATGATCACCAGCGTGCCGGCGAAGCCGCCGGCCACCAGCAGCCAGCGCAGCGGCGACACGTATTCCTTGAGCACGGTGGCCGCCAGCAGCGTGATCGCCAGCGGCGCCATCATCACGATCGCGGTGAACTCGCCCACCGGCATGTACTTCAGGCTGGCGAAGGCCAGCAGGCTGCTGCTCAGCAGCAGGACGCCGCGCAGCAGCTGGAAGCGCGGATGCGCCGTGCGCAGGGCGGCGGTCCCGCGCAGCGGCAGCACCACCAGGGCGGTCGCCACGGCCTGGAAGGCGTAGCGGAACCACAGGGCCATCAACAGGGGGACCGACAGGCTGACGTACTTGGTCGTCGTGTCCAGCGCCGCGAAACAGGCACAGGCCGCGACGGCCAGCGCGACGCCGGCGAGAGCGCGCCGCGACCGGCTCACCGGATGCGATCGGCCAGCAGTTCCCACACTGGCGTCAGCCCGGCCGGCAGGAACGGCAACTGGCCCAGGTCGGTGTGGCTTTCGCCCGGGCTGTGGAAATCGCTGCCGCGCGACGCGGCCAGGCCGAATTCGCGCGCCGCGTCGGCGTAGCGCACGTACTCCGCGGCGGTGTGGCTGCCGGTGACCACCTCGACGCCCCGGCCGCCATGGGCCTTGAACTCCGTGAACAGCGCGTATTCCTCGTTGGCGGTGAACCGGTAGCGGGCCGGATGCGCGATCACGGCCAGGCCGCCGGCCTGCACGATCCAGTGCACGGCATCGCGCAGACCGGCCCAGCGATGCGGCACGAAGCCCGGATTGCCCTCGGTCAGGAAGCGGCGGAACACCTCGCCGGTGTCCCTGCACACGCCCGCCTCGACCAGGAAGCGCGCGAAGTGGGTGCGCGAGATCAGCTCCGGATTGCCCACGTACTTGAGGGCGCCCTCGTAGGCGCCCGGGATGCCGGCGGCCGCCAGCTGGCCGGACATTTCCTGGGCGCGCGTGCCGCGGCCACCGCGCGTCGCGAACAGCCCCGCGCGCAGGGCCGGGTCGTCGGGATCGAAGCCGAGGCCGACGATGTGCACGGTCTCGCCGGCGAAGGTGACCGAGATCTCGGTGCCCGTCAGATATCGGACGCCGCGGGCCGCGGCGGCAGCGGCCGCGCGGTGCTGCCCGCCGACCTCGTCGTGGTCGGTGAGGGACCACAGCGCCACGCCGTTGGCGGCAGCGCGCTCAGCCAGTTGCTCCGGGGTCAGGGTGCCGTCTGAGACCACGGAGTGGCAATGCAGGTCGGCATTGAGAATGGACACCGTGCGATTCTAGGTGCGCGCCGCGGCGGGCGCGGGGGAGCGCGCAAAGCCCTTCAGGCGAGCGCACCGGCCGGTTGCCGCACGTCGGCCAGCGTGGTGAGGGCGCACTCGATGGCCACCCGCAGGCCGTGGACGATCTCGTCCAGCCGCATCGACGGCTGGCCCTGCGCCGGCAGCCACGGCACGTGCACCAGTCCGCCACGCGTGCGCTGCCATTGCGCCTGCGTCGCCAGCTGGTGCATCAGCCAGTAGAAGACGTGGTTGCAGACGAACGTGCCGGCGGTCTGCGAGACCTCGGCGTTGATGCCCTCCTGCAGCAGCGCCAGCAGCATGGCCTTGATCGGCAGCGTCGTGAAATAGCCGGCCGGCCCGCCCGCGACCGTCGGCACGTCGACCGGGAGCGCTCCCGCGTTGTCCGGGATGCGGGCGTCGTTGACGTTGATGGCGATCCGCTCGAGCGACAGGGCGGTGCGGCCGCCCGCCTGGCCCGCGCACAGCACCAGTGTCGGACGATGCCGGTGCATCAGGTCGGCCAGCACCTCGGTGGACCGGCCGAAGGCCGTCGGCAGCCGCGCCCCGATGAGCCGGTGGCCCGCCACCAGCCTGCCGTGCAGCGCCTGCGCCGCCATCCAGCTGGGGTTCAGGGCCTGGCCGCCGAACGCGTCGAACCCGGTGACCAGGACACAGGGAAAGCGGCCCACGGCCGCCGGCGGAGGCGCTACCATGTTTTCACTGTACCGCAGGGCGGTGCGAAGGCAAGGAGAACAGCATGCGTTGGGAAGGCAACCGCGAATCGGGCAACGTCGAGGATGTGCGTGAAGGCGGCGGCGGGGGCGGATTCGGCCTGGGCGGACGCAGCATCGGCATCGGCACCATCGTGATCGCGCTGCTGGGTGGCGCGATCTTCGGCATCAATCCGCTCACCATCCTGGACATCCTCAGCGGCGGCGGCGGGCCGGCGCCGCAGGTGCAGCAGGCGCCGGCGCGGCAACCGCCGGCCGACGACCGGATGGCACGGTTCGTCTCGGTGGTGCTGGCCGACACCGAGGACGTGTGGAAGCAGCTGTTCAGCCAGGGCGGGGCCACCTACCGCGAGCCCAAGCTCGTGCTGTTCCGCGGCGCGGTCGGCACCGCCTGCGGCACCGGGCAAAGCGCCATGGGCCCGTTCTACTGCCCGGGCGACCAGAAGGTCTACATCGACCTGGGCTTCTACGAGACGCTGCGGCAGCGGCTGGGTGCGCCGGGCGACTTCGCCCAGGCCTACGTCATCGCCCATGAGGTGGGGCACCACGTGCAGGACCAGCTGGGCATCACCGCGAAGGTCGACGCGATGCGGCCGCGCCTGGGCCGCGCCGAGGCCAACGCCCTGAGCGTGCGCGTGGAACTGCAGGCCGATTGCCTGGCCGGGGTCTGGGCGCACCACGCGCAGAACGCCCGGCAGATCCTGGAGCAGGGCGACGTCGAGGAGGCCATGAACGCCGCAGCCAAGATCGGCGACGACGCGCTGCAGCGTTCGGCCGGCCGCGCCGTGGTGCCCGACAGCTTCACCCACGGCACCAGCGAGCAGCGCCAGCGCTGGTTCGCCGCGGGGTTGAAGGGCGGCAGCGTCAAGGGCTGCGACACCTTCAACACCCGGCAGTTGTAGCGCCGTCCCCACCGCGGTGGCACCTCCCGCGGGGGCCGAAACAGGCCCCCGCCGGCCACCCCGGCCCGCGGTGCGACAATACGGGGTTGACATGACAGCATCTTTTTCGAAACTCGCGCTGGCCGAGCCGCTGGCCCGGGCCGTGGCCGAAATGGGCTACGAGACCATGACCCCCATCCAGGCGCAGGCGATTCCCGTCGTGCTGACCGGCAAGGACGTCATGGGGGCGGCCCAGACCGGCACCGGCAAGACCGCGGCCTTCTCGTTGCCGCTGCTGCAGCGGCTGCTGAAACACGAGAACAGCTCCACCTCGCCGGCGCGGCACCCGGTGCGGGCGCTGGTGCTGCTGCCCACGCGCGAACTGGCCGACCAGGTGGCGCAGCAGATCAAGCTCTACGCGAAGCACAGCAACCTGCGCAGCGCCGTGGTGTTCGGCGGCATCGACATGAAGCCGCAGACCGCGGAGCTCAAGCGCGGGGTCGAGGTGCTGGTCGCCACCCCGGGTCGCCTGCTCGATCACATCGAGGCCAAGAACGCGGTCCTGAACCAGGTCGAGTACGTGGTGCTCGACGAGGCCGACCGCATGCTGGACATCGGCTTCCTGCCGGACCTGCAGCGCATCCTGTCGTACCTGCCCAAGCAGCGCACGACCCTGCTGTTCTCGGCCACCTTCTCGCCCGAGATCAAGCGGCTGGCCAGCAGCTACCTGAAGGACCCCGTCACGATCGAGGTGGCCCGCCCCAACCAGGAGGCGTCCACGGTCGAACAGCACTTCTACAGCGTGTCCGACGACGACAAGCGCCGGGCGCTGCGGCAGATCGTGCGCCAGCGCGGCCTGTCCCAGGCCTTCGTGTTCGTCAACAGCAAGCTCGGCTGCGCCCGGCTGGCGCGTTCGCTGGAACGCGAAGGGCTCAACACCACGGCGCTGCACGGCGACAAGAGCCAGGACGAGCGGCTGAAGTCGCTGGACGCGTTCAAGCAGGGCAAGGTCGACCTGCTGGTGGCGACCGACGTGGCCGCGCGCGGACTGGACATCAAGGACGTGCCGGCGGTGTTCAATTTCGACGTGCCGTTCAACGCCGAGGACTATGTGCACCGGATCGGCCGCACCGGCCGTGCCGGGCAGTCGGGGCTGGCGGTGACCCTGGTCTCGGGCAGCGACACGCGGCTGGTCGGCGACATCGAGAAGCTGCTCAAACGCAAGATCGAGATCGAGCCGCTCGAATTCGACGACGAGCGGCCGCGCGGCCGCATCAACGACGGGCGCCGGACCTGGCGCGAAGCCGGCGAACTGGGCGATCCGCGCGACGTGCTGGACCCGCCGGCGCGCGAGCGGCCCCGGCGCGACTGGCGCGCACCGGCCCAGCCGAAGGACCCGTTCTTCGACCAGCCCTACCAGGCGCCCGCCGCCGACGCGGCGCCGGCCTGGGAGGCCGCCACCAAGCAGGGGGCGACCAGCCGAGTCTCGTCCAACATCAAGACCCGACGCAAGGTGCCGGCCCTGTTCAAGGCCGAGTGAGGCCGCTGCGGGCGCGCCCTCACTCGCCCGGGGCTTGCGACTGCTCGCATTCCGCCTGCACCAGTTCGTGTGCGTCGCCGTGCGGGTCCAGCCGCAGCGCGCTCAGGCAGCCGCCCCAGACGCAACCGGTGTCCAGCGCGATGATGTCCGGCCGGCGCAGGTAGCCCAGGGTGGACCAGTGGCCGAACGCGATGGTCGTCCCGGCCGTCCGGCGCCCGGGCACGTCGAACCATGGCAGCATGCCGGCAGGCGCCTGGTCGGGCCGGCCGGCCGCGCGCAGGTCCATCACTCCCTCCGGCGTGCAGAAGCGCAGGCGCGTCAGCGCGTTCACGATGACTCGCAGCCGGTCGGCGCCGGCCAGCCCTTCGCTCCAGCGGTCCGGCTGGTTGCCATACATCTGCGCGAGGAAGTCCACCAGCCCGCGGCCGCGCAGCACCGCCTCCACCTCGCCGGCCAACGCCAGCGTCTGCGCGAGGTCCCACTGCGGCAGCACGCCGCCGTGCACCATCAGCAGGCCGTGCGCATGCACCGCCATCGGCTGGCAGCGCAGCCACTCCAGCATCGCCTCGCGGTCGGCGGCCAGCAGCACCTGGTCCAGCGTGTCGTTGCGGTGCGGCGCGCGCTGGCCGTGCGCCACCGCCAGCAGGCTCAGGTCGTGATTTCCCAGCAGGCAGGTGGCGGCGTTGCCGTATCCCATCGCCCGCCGCAGCACGGCCGCCGAATCGGGTCCGCGGTTGACCAGGTCGCCCAGCAGGAACAGCCGGTCGCGGCTGGGCGAGAACGCGATCTTCTCCAGCAGCCGCTGCAGCGCCGCGTCGCAGCCCTGCACGTCACCGATCAAGTAAAGTGCCATGGTGGCCGATTCTCTCCCTGATCGATGGAAATCCTGCTGATCGCGCTGCTCACGGTGCTGAACGGGATCTTCGCCATGTCGGAGATGGCGCTGGCTTCCAGCCGCAAGGCGCGCCTCGTGGCGCTGGCCGAAGCGGGCGACCACGGCGCGGTGGCGGCGCTGCGGCTGATGGAGCAGCCCACCCGGTTCCTGTCGACGGTGCAGGTGGGCATCACGTCCATCGGCATCCTCAACGGGATCGTCGGCGAGGCGGCCTTCAGCGACGGTCTGGCGCGCTGGCTGCAGGGCCTGGGCGTGGGCGTGCGGCCGTCCGGCTACCTCGCCACCGGCCTGGTGGTCACGGCCATCACCTACGTGACGATCATCTTCGGCGAACTCGTTCCCAAGCGCATCGGCCAGCTCTATCCGGAAACGATGTCGCGCTGGCTGTCCCGGCCGATGGGATGGCTGGCCCGCGCCGCCGGTCCGTTCGTGCGGCTGCTCACCGCTTCGACGCAGGCGGTGCTCAAGCTGCTGGCGATCGACACCACCAAGGCGCGCGGGATGACCGAGGAGGAGATCGCGCACAGCCTGGAGGAGGGCGTGGACGCCGGCGTGATCGAGCAGCACGAGCACCAGATGGTGCAGAACGTGTTCCACCTGGACGACCGGCCGCTCACCTCGATGATGGTGCCGCGCTCGGACATCGAGTGGATCGAGGCCGAAGCGGGCGTCGGGGACTGCCTGCGCAAGGTCGGCCGCGACGGCGCGCACTCCTGGTACCCGGTGTGCCGGGGCTCGCTGGACGACGTGGTTGGCGTCGTCAGCATCTCGCGCCTGCTGGCGCTGGGAGCCGGCGAGCACAGTCGGGTCGAATCCCTGGCGACGCCGGCGATCTTCGTGCCCGAGACGCTGTCGGGGATGGAACTGCTCGAGCAGTTCCGCCAGAAGTCCGGCCGCATGGTGTTCGTGGTCGACGAATACGGCGTGGTGCAGGGCCTGATGACGCCGCACGACCTGCTGGAGGCGATCACCGGCGAACTGCAGCCCGGCGCGCCCGCCGATGCCTGGGCGCGCCGGCGCGACGACGGCGCGTGGGAGCTCGACGGCACCATGCCGATCTCCGAGCTGAAGGCGCGGCTGGACATCGACGAACTGCCCGAGGAGGAGCGGGGCCGCTACAACACGGTGGCCGGGCTGCTGATGTCCGTGTCCGGCCGGCTGCCGGCGGCGGGCGAACGCATCGAGTGCGGCGACTGGCTGTTCGAGGTGGTGGCGCTGGACGGCAAACGCATCGACCGGGTGGTCGCGCGCCAGCAGACGCTGACGCCGCCCGTGTCGGAAGGCCAGCCTCAGGCCTGAGTCGGGAAATGCGAGGGGTCGATCACCTCGACCTCGCCGCGCGCCACCAGCCGCTGCAGCAGGGTGTCGATGCGGGTGGCTTCCAGCCGGCTGTGGGCGATCATCCAGCGCCGGTTGACCGGCCGGTGACTCATCACGGACAGCAGGCGCAGCACGTCGGCGGTGCGGGCCGCGCTTGGCAGCTCGGGCCAGTGCCGCAGACGGTACACGAGGCCGTCTGCGGCGTCGTTGGCGGCCTCGGTTGCCGGCCTGGACGCGAGCCAGACGAGCGGACCGAACGAGGTCCGGGTGCGGCGGGCCCAGGCGGCAAGGGTGGCGGTGACGGCAGACATGAGGCGTGGCGAGTGGAAGCAGTTTCGCGTTCGGGGCGGCTCGGCAATTAAGAAACTGCGGATCGCCGGTACGGGCGTTTACCTAATACGGACGATGCAATCCGCGCTGCCGGGCCACAATCACGGGTTGATGAGGCTGCGACGATGCCGTATTTCCGCATGACCGTGTCGTTCACGACTGGCGCCGCCGCGGCGCTGCGCGCCGAGCTGGGCGCCGGCTGGGACCGGCCGCGTGCCATGTTCACGCTGGAGCCGCTGCGCGCCGCCGGCAAGTTGCCGGGTCCGGGCGACCTGGTGGCCGACCTGCGGCTCGCACCCCGCGTCTGGCGGGTCGAGCAGCGCCTGCTGCTGGCGGACCCCCAGGCCAACGCCACCATGTCGCTGCTGCTGGGCGCGGCGCCGCAGGCGCGGCTGGCCTGCGGTGTGGAGGATGAGCGCGTGCAGCTGACCGGCGATGCGCAGGCGGCGCTGTTCGCCGAGTACGTCGGCCGGGAGCAGCCGTCCGAATGCCGCGTGCTGATGGCCGCCCTCAGTGCCGCCCCCGACCTGAGGGCCGGCGACGTCGTGCAGGACGCGAGCTTCTCGCGCCACCTGTTCTTCATCGACGAGCGGCTGTTCCTGTGGACGTCCGCGAACGAGGTTCAGGTGCGCTATCTGCTCGACGTGGGCATGAAGGCCGGCGACTGGGCGCAGCTGCGCGGGTGAGGCGCGGCGGCAGCCTCCGTGGCATGCCGGCGGCAGGGTCAATGGCGATTCGTATACTCCCCGCAGTGTGTGCGCCGCCCGGCGCGCCGGCCTGCAAGGACTGACCGATGAACCATTGCTCCCCGCCTGCGGTGCGCCGCCGCCTGGCTCTCGTGGCGCTGGCCGCCTTCGCCGCCGCCGGCGCGGTGCGGGCCGCCGACGCCGATGCCGATGCCGATGCCGTGACGCTGGAGCGGGCGCGGGCCGACGCCGCGGCTGGCCGAGCGATCCTGATCGACGTCCGCGAGCCCCAGGAGCACGCCGGCGGCGTGGCGCCGGGCGCCCGCCTGTTGCCGAGCCGCCAGCTCGGCGCCCGGCTCGGCGAGATCCCGCTCGACCCGAAGCAGCCGGTGTACCTGATCTGCGCCACCCAGAACCGCTCCAGCGCCGCGCTGCGCACGCTGCGCGAACGTGGCGGCTACGGCCATGTGCGCTATGTCAGCGGCGGCATGTCGGAGTGGGCGCGCCGCGGCTGGCCGCTGGTCAAGCCCGCGCCGTAGCCGGCTCGGTCTGCACCTGGCAAGGTGCCTCGGGGGCTGATTCCACCTGCCGCCCCGGGATTGCCTCGGTCCAGACGGCGACGTCCGCGGCCGTCATGGTGCTGGCCGGCGTCAGCCGGCCATCCACATAGCCCAGCCGTTCCACGTCGTGCAGGTACTGCTCGCGCGACAGCAGGGTGCCCGCGCAGATGCGGGCGTCGCGCTGCGGCGGCTGCGCGGACTCGGCCGCGAGGCGGGCCAGCAACGTGTCCATCACCCAGCGCGGCACCCGGTCGCGCTCGCCGGGGTAGATGAAGCCGAACAGCGTCAGGTGGGCCAGCAGCACGCGCCAGTTGGGACCGAAGCGTTGCAGCAGCCCGGGCCAGTCGAGCTGCTCGGCATTGGCCTGCAGCAGGTGGGCGATGTCCGCGCCGTCGTAGCGCTCGCGCTCCATGATGAAGGCCTTGGACAGCAGGCTGTCCTCCATGTTGGCGACCAGCACCGGCACGCCCAGCACGTCTGCCGTGGCGTTGTCGCGGAACCAGCGCTCGTCCACCGGCGTCACACCGTTGCCGGAATTGAAGATCAGGTCGACGAAGTCGTCGCCGGCGAGCACCTTGGCCAGCCAATGCGGATAGGTCAGTTCGGTGCGCCAGCCCTGCGCCTGCATCAGCGCGGCCACCTGGTCGTAGTCGGTCCGGCGGATGAACAGGTCCAGGTCCTTGGTGCAGCGGCGGATGCCGGTGAAGCAGGCATGGGAGAACGCGCCCCCGACCAGGAACGGCACGCCGGCGCCGGCGAGCGCCTGCAGCACGCGCCGGTAGAAGGCCGCCGTGGCCGGCGGAATCTCGTTGGCGAGCGACGGTGCGAGCGGAGCGGCGATCATTGGGGGGCTCCCGGTGAAGTCCTGCGTGCGTTCCAGCCTAGCCGCGGCGACGCCGCGCGCGGTGAGGACGAGGAGCCTCAACCGGCGTCAGCGCCCGCCTACAGGTGACGGCGGCGGATCGACATGGCTGCCGGCGCCGGTCGGCGGCACCATGGCGCTGTCTCATCGCCACGACCGCACCAGCCCATGCGCATGCACACCCGCCAGCTCCCGCGCCACGCGCCGGCCCGCCCATGAGCAAGTCGGCCAGCAGCGTGCGCTTTGCCGCCGTCGGCGACCTGCACGTCACCAAGGACGCGGCGGGGACGTTGCGCGGCTTCTTCGCGCAGGCGTCCGAGGCCGCCGACGCGCTGCTGCTGTGCGGCGACCTCACGGACTACGGCACGGCCGAGGAGGCCCAGGTGCTGGCCGACGAGCTGGCGGCCGTGGCGGTGCCGATCGTCGCGGTGCTGGGCAACCACGACTATGAATCCGGCGCGCAGCAGGCGGTGGCCGATGCGCTCACGCGCGCCGGCGTCCGGGTGCTGGACGGGGAGGCCTGCGAGATCGAGGGCGTCGGCATCGCCGGTGCCAAGGGCTTCGCCGGCGGCTTCGGCCGCGGCTCGCTGGGCGCCTGGGGCGAGCCGGCCATCAAGCTGTTCGTGCAGGAGGCGCTGCACGAGGCGATGAAGCTGGAGTCGGCGCTGGCCAAGCTGCGCACGCCCCAGCGCATCGCGCTGCTGCACTACGCACCGATCACCGGCACCGTCGCCGGCGAACCGGTGGAGATCTTCCCGTTCCTGGGCAGCAGCCGGCTGGAGGAGCCGCTGCTGCGCTATCCGGTCGACGCCGTGTTCCACGGCCACGCGCATCGCGGCACGCCCGAGGCCAGGACGATCAACGGCGTGCCGGTCTTCAACGTGGCCCGGCCGCTGCTGCTGCGCACGCAGCCGGACCAGCCGCCGTTCCGCCTGTTCGAGCTGCCGCGCCCGGCTTGAATGGCCGGCCGGCGGCGGCGGCGGCGGCGAGCGGGGCGCGCGGCCTCAGTCGCCTTCGAACTCGCACAGCGTGAAGACCTTCTGCCCGCCCGCCTCCAGCCGCCGGCGCCCGCCCAGGTCGGGCAGGTCGATGACGAAGCAGCACTCGACGATGGTCCCGCCCATGGACTCGATCAGGCTCACGGCGGCCTGCGCCGTGCCGCCGGTGGCCAGCAGGTCGTCCACCAGCAGGATGCGGTCGCCCTGGTCGATGGCATCCAGGTGGATCTCGATGCGGTCCGATCCGTATTCGAGCTCGTAGTCGTGCCCCTTGGTGGCGGCCGGCAGCTTGCCCTTCTTGCGGACCGGCACGAAGCCGACTCCCAGCTGGAACGCCAGCGCGGCGCCCACGATGAAGCCGCGCGACTCGATCGCCGCGATCTTGTCGATCCTGCTGCCGGTATAGCGATGGACGAACTCGTTGATCGTGACCCGGAAGCCGACGGGGTCCTTCAGCAGCGTGGTGATGTCGCGGAACATCACGCCCTGCTTGGGGTAGTGCGGGACGGTGCGGATGCGGGATTTGATGGTCATGTCGAGGCGGGCGCGGCCCGGAGCGTGCGCCGCGTGCCTCGCGGGCGTGCGGCGGATGGTCCGGATGAGCTGGTCTGTGATTGTCCCGGAGGATAAGCCGGCCGGGGCGCTGCGGGGCAATAGCCGAGTGCGGCGGCACGCCAGCGGCGCCCGCGCGGACCGCGGCCGGTGCTCCCGTTACGCCCCTTGCAAACTGGCGCTCAGGCCGGTTGGTTGTTACGGTGCCGCCGCCGAATACTCTGCTCCCCGCCGGCCCTGAACACCTGTTCGATCCTGGGAGACAAGCGCATGCAGTCCAAGAACAATTCACGCGCCGCCGCGCGCATCGCCTGCCTGGCGCTCGCGGCGTCGTCGCTGGCCGGCCCCGCCGTGCGCGCGCAGGAACCCGCGGCCATCCACGAGGGCAAGCCGGTGCGTCTGGGCAATGGGGTGGCGCGCACCTTCGTGCGCGCGGCCGCGGACGGCCGCGCGAGCGCGATCGGCATTTCGTTCACAGAAGACGCCCTGGAGGGCTTGCCGAGTCCCGCCAAGGGAGCCGCGCCGAATTTCCCGTACGTGCTGCCGATGCCCCAGACCGGCCCGCGCACCGTGGTCGACCATGTGGTCGTCAACTGGGAGTCGCTCGGCCATCCGCCGGCCAAGGTGTACGACGTGCCGCACTTCGACTTCCACTTCTACCTGGTCAACCGGACCTTCCGGCAGAAGGTGAAGTTCAAGTCGGACCAGGAGTCGGCCAGTCCGCGGCAACAGCCTGCCGCCGGCATGCTGCCGGCCGGCTACATCGTCCCGCCGGGAACCGCGGTGTCCGGCATGGGGGTGCATGCGATCAATCCGGCCTCGCCCGAATTCAAGGGGCAGCCGTTCACCTCGACCTTCATCTACGGCTACCACAACAGGCAGCAGTTCTTCCTCGAGCCGATGGCGTCGCTGTCGTACCTGAAGTCCAGGCCCGCCTTCTCGGCTCCAGTGCCACGGCCGGAGCATTACCTGAAGGCCGGTGCCTATCCCTCGTCCTACAGCGTGCGCTACGACGAGGCCGCCAAGCGCTATGAAGTGAGCCTGGAAGGCCTGCAGTAGCCGTCCCCGGCCGCCGGCGGCGCCCACGCCGCCCAATCAGTTTCTGCATCGACTAGCCTGGCCAGGCCGAGCGGGAGGTCGCCAGCGCCTGGCGGGCCGCTCGGGGAGCGCGGGGAGATCACCCCAAAAGCCAGATGCCGGTTTGATCAACATGCACAAATAAATAGTATTCATGTATAAATTAATGATATTGACAAATATGATGAGAACGCAATAATTGTGACAAAGGCGGAAAACAACATGCAATCTCTCCCGGCCACCGCGAGCGCGCTCCATCGTCTGCCGGCACGCGTGCTCAACGAGCCGCTGTGCGCCGATCGGGCAGAAGGGTGGCCGACGGACCACCAGCATCGGGAGGGCGGCTCGCGGCTGCAGACGCGCGGCAAGGTGCAGTACGGCGACGCCGTCGTGCTGCTGGCGGACATGCGGGGCGTGGCGCTGCGCGCGGCGGGGGACATGCCCGTGCAGCGCCTGTACGACGCCGCCTATGACGCGATGTCGCTGTTCGGTGCCCGGCACCTGCTGACCTTCGGCACCGAGTTTCTGGCCGTGTTCGTCGATGTGGCGCTGCCCGCTGCCGTGCCGGCGCGCACCCGCGCGGCGCGGGCGGCCAGCGCGCTGCTCGATGTGGCCAAGCGCCTCGCGTGCTGCGACATGGTTCCCGAGCAGGCGCCTGCGGGGCTGGCCGTGGCGCTGCACACCGGGCCGACGGCGCTGCTGCGCGTGCGCGACCCGCTGCAGCGCTTCGATGACGCCTGGCTGGCCACCGGCGAGACGGTGGAGGCAACCAGGGCGCTGTGCGACCACGCGCTCAGGGCGCGCTGGGCGCTGGCTTCTTCGGCTCGCACGCTCGCCTGCATGGACAAGCCGGCGCGCACCGGCCGGCGCGGCGCCGTGCCGCTGCCGTCGCGCGGGACCACGCTCGATGCTCTCGAAGTTCTTGGGGTGGACTGACGATGCCGGCCCTGATCTGCGTGCCCGAGCCGGCGGCTGTGCTTGCGGTCCGGGAGGATGCCGATTTCGCCGGAGTGCCCCCCGCAGCGAAGCCGGTTCCCGACGTCGGGCTGGAGCAGGCCGTCGAGCGGATGGGCGGCAACCTGGATACCTACCGGCACCTGTTCCCGGTGCTGCGCAACGATGCCGCCAACATGATCGGCGTGGCGGCGGGCCTGCTGGCCGACGGCCTGCGCCCCGAGGCCGGACTGATGTTCCGCACGCTGGCCGGCATTGCCGAAACCTTCGGCGCAACCGCCTTGCGGGCGGCGGCGACCGAGGCTGCCGCCAGCACGGAGCAGGGCCCCGGCCAGGACGACGATCGGCTCGTCGGACAGGTCAGCCTGGCGCTGCTGCGATGCTCGCTGAAGCTGGAGGCCGAATTGCGGGTGGCCGAGCGTGCCGCACAGGAAAGCCTGCGCGCCTGGTCCAACCCCGGATCGGGCGGGCGGCGCATCCCCCGGTTCGCGATAGCGCGGCGCGCCGTTTTCGCCTGACGCTGCCGCAGGTCCGGGATCTTGCCGGGGCTGAACCGGCCAGTGCGCGACCGCTCCGTGCGGCTGCTGCCGCTCAGGGCGCCGGCGCCGCGAGCGGTTCGGCCGCCGCGCCGGGCAGGTGCCTGACGAACATGGCCCGCAGGTCCGCGATGGACAGCGGCTTGGTCAACACGTCGTCCATGCCCGCTGCCGTGCAGCGTTCGTGCGTTTCGCCGAAGGCATCCGCCGTGATGGCGACGATCGGCACGCGCGGCGCCCCGTGGTCGGTCTCCCACTGCCTGATGCGCCTGACCGCTTCGTAGCCGCTGAGGACCGGCATCTCGCAGTCCATGAGCACCAGGTCGGGACGCGTGGTCGCGGTGGCCGCTGCCAGGCCCTCCTGGCCGTCGAAGGCGAACTCCGGCGCGAACCCGAGGACCCCCATCATCCCTGCAGCCACCTGGCGGTTGATCGCGTTGTCCTCGACGATCAGGACGCGCGCGCTGCGCGCCCGTGCCGCAACCGGTGCAGCGGCCTCGGCCGGCGCCGCTGCAGGAGCCGGCGCGGGCGGGGGCGCCGGCGGCATCGGCGGCAGAACCGCCCGGGTCGCCTGCCGGGCGCGGATGCGGACGCGGAACGTCGAGCCAGCGCCTGGGCGACTTTCGACGTGCGCGTCGCCGCCCATGGCGCGCGCCAATTGCCGCACGATCGACAGGCCCAGGCCGGTGCCGCCGAACTGGCGCGTGGGCGAGGAGTCGACCTGCATGAAGGGCTCGAACAGCCGGGGCAGATATTCGGGTGCGATGCCGCTGCCGCTGTCCGACACGCTGAACTCGAGGACCGCGACCTCGCCGTCCCATTCGACTTCCACCCCGCGGATCGACACCAGGCCTGTTTCGGTGAACTTGATGGCGTTGCTCACCAGGTTGCCCAGGATCTGGCGCACACGTGCGACGTCGATCTCGTACGCGGCGTCGGCGCGCCCGGCCCAGTGTCCCTCCAGCCGCAGCCCCTTGGCCTGAGCCACCGCCTCGAACAGCAGGATGACGCCGCCGATGACGCCCGCCGGCGCGGCCGCAGCGGGCCTGAGCTCGAGCCGGCCGGCCTCGATCTTGGACAGGTCCAGGATCTCGTTGAGCACGGTCATCAGCGCCGTGCCCGAATCGAGCACGACCTGGGCGTAGGCCTGCCGGTCGGCTTCGGTCAGGCCCGGCATGAGCAGCAGCTGGGCCATGCCGAGCACGCCGTTCAACGGGGTCCTGATCTCGTGGCTCATGGTGGCGAGAAAGCGGCTCTTCGCCTCGTTGGCCGCTTCGGCCAGCTGGCGGGCCCGGATCAGTTCGCTGATGTCCATGTGGACGCCCACCATGTGCCCGTCGGGCGTGCGGCGGTCCGCGGTGCGCAGCCAGACGCCCGACGCCAGTTCGCCGATCGAGGAGTCGCCGCGGGCGTGCGCCGCGACCCGCTGCGCGACCCAGGCCTGCAGCTCGGCTGCGCCGATCCGCGGCGAGACGGCCTGCTTCCAGTCGCGCATGATCGTCTCGTACTGCGCCCCGGGCCGGATCAGGTCGGCGACCTCGCGATAGGTCTGCACGTAGCGCTCGTTGCAATAGACGATGCAGTCCTGGGCGTCGTAGATCGCGAAGCCTTCATCGAGCGCTTCGATCGCCGTGCGGAACAGCGCCTGCTGCTGCGCCAGGGCGGCGGTCTTCTCCTGGACCAGCTGCTCCAGGTGTTCCGCCACGTGCTGGTACGACTGTAGCGCCTCGCGCAGCGCACGCGACAGCACCCCGATCTCGTCGCTGGACTGGTCCGGCGCGATCGCGCCGGCGTGCCCGCCCGGGATGTCCTGGCATGCCTCGGCCAGCCGGCGCAGGCGCATGGTGAGGCGGCTGGCCACTACGTCGGCGACGCGCCAGGCTCCGATCCCGAACAAGGCGCTCACGATGAGCGCCATCAGCACGCGGTTGAGCACCGGCGCGAACAGCGGGTTCTCCAGCCGGTACAGGCGCAGCACCATGGCGCGATCGTCCGACGAGGACTTCATCGGCACCACGTACTCGGTGGGGAAGTGGCGCGAACGCTCGTTGCCGGCCGACGAATAGACGTGTGTGCCGTGATACAGCAGGTCGAAGCCGACCTCCACGGGCAGCCGCTGGCGCTGGGCGGACAGCATGGCGCCGATCGGGACCGCCCCGACGACGACGGCCGTGGTGATGCCGGAGTAGGGCGCCGCCACCGGGTAGGCGGCCAGCAGCACGGCGTCGGAGCCGCCCACCACGTCGGACGCCGTGGCACCGGATTCCAGCACCCGCTGCACCACCCGGTCGACGCTGCCCGGCGCTGGGGTCAACGGCAAGTCGCCCAGGATGCCGCGCCCGCGGTAGTCGTACAGCTTTACCGGTACGCCGGGACGATTGCGCTCCCGGCTCTTCAGGAAGGGCTCGAGGTAGGCCCTCATGCCGGCCGAGTCGGTCAGCGCACTCGACACCAGGGGACTGCGGCTGAGATCGCTGAGGGATTCGGCCTGGTTGTTGATGTCGCTGGCTAGCACTTCCGACAGGATGGCGGCCAGGTAGCGGTTCTCGTCGTCGATGTCACGGCTGGTCTCGTAGAACGTGAGGACGATGCCGGTCGTGCTGCCCAGCAGCGCCACGGTCATGGCCATGGCGAAGGCGGCGCGCCGGATCGGCAGGGCCAGCGAGGAGGGCCGCTCGCGGCTGCGTCGCCACGCCAGCAGGTTCATGGCCTCGGCATCACCCGGGCCGGCGCGGGCGTCTGTCCCGCGCCACGGGAACCAGCCGCTCGTCCGGCAGGTAGCGTGCGAAGAACACTTCGGCGGGTGTCAGTGCGTCGTGCCGCGCCGGCGTGAACGGCTCCTTGTAGCGCCGCACCAGTCCGTCGTAGGGTCCCAGCCGTTCCATGGCCGAGCGGATGCGCGCCCGGTCGGTGCTGCCGGCCTTGTGGATGGCGCGGGCCAGCAGGTGCATCAGGTCGTATGCGTGCGCCACGCCGACCGGGCTGCGGATGTCGGCCACTGTCGCGATGCCGTATTTGGCGCGCAGCGCGGCGACCACGCGGCGTGCCGCTGGCGTGTCGTTGCCGTCGAACCGGAAGGTCTGGATCACGGTGTATTCGACCTCGCGCAGGGCCGGACCGGCCAGCGCCGCGAACTGGCCGCCCGTCACGCCCCAGTGGCTGACGAGCGGCAGGCGTTCGGCCTTGGGCAGGCCCGCGACTTCCCTGACCAGAAGGGCGCCCTCGACTTCGTTGGTGACGACGACCAGCGCCTGCGCCCCGGCCGAACGCAGCCGGGCGTATTGCGGCAGCAGGCTGCGCTCGCCCCAGTTGAACCACTCCTGGCCGACGATGGCGGCGCCGCCGCCACTGGCCGCCTTGAGAAGGGCGTCCCGGTTGCTGCGGCCCCAGGCGGTGTTGGGCAGCAGAACGCCCAGCCGCCAGGCGCCGTACTGCTGCCTGGCAAAGCGGATGAAGGCGGGTGCCGCCCAACTGTCCTTGAGTGACAGTCGGAAGGCGTAGTTGGGCCGGAAATCGTTGTCGGTGATGGGGTCGGCCGAACCCCACGGGTCGAGCAGCAGCACGCCGAGTTCCTGCGCGACCGGCAGGCACTCGACATAGATCGGGCTGTACTTGCCGCCGAACACGGCCACCAGGTCGGGCCTGGCCGCGAGCTCGCGCAGGTTGTCCCTGGCCTTGGCGGTGATCGCCGCGTTGTCGGTCGTCACCAGCTGCAGCGGGCGCCCGCCGAGCACGCCGCCGGACCGGTTGATCTCGTCGATGGCCAGTTCGATGCCCTGCTGCACGGCCTGCGCCGACGTGCTGGTCTTCAGGCCGAATTCAGCATCCAGGCCGATCAGCACCGGCGTCGCCGCGTGCGCCGCCGCCGCCAGGGCCAGCGCTAGCGCGAACGCCCAGCGCATCATGGCCGGTCCGTCCCGGCCGCCGGCGCCGGCTCGGCGGCCACGGCCGGTGCGGTCCCGCGCAGGCGCCCGCGCAGGAATCCGTCGAGGAAGCCTTCCAGCCAGCCCATGTCGACCGGTTTGTAGCGGCAGATGACGCCGGCGGGCAGTCCGCCGCGCCGCTCGATGTCCTCACTCGCCAGCCCGGTCACCACCACGATCGTCATATCGGCGTGCTTGGGTGCGGCACAGAGCATCCGGACCATGTCGAAACCGTCGATGCCGGGCATGCCGAGGTCGGCGATCATCAGGTCCGGGTCAATGCTGGCGATGTCCATCAACGCCTCGATCGCGGACCCCATCACCGTCAGGTCCAGCGGCAGCTCGAAAGCCTGCAGGCGCGCACGGTAGACCTCGCGCATGGCCTTGTCGTCGTCCACCACCAGCACCCGCAGGCGCCGGGCGGCCGGTGTCTCGGCCGGCGGCTCGACGCCGTGGTCCTGCATGTACCGCGCCAGCGAGCGCATCGAGATCCGGCGATGGCCGCCCTTGGTCTTCCAGGCCTCCAGCTGCCCGGCTTCCACCAGGCTCTGCACGCTGGCGACGGACAGGCGCAACAAGCGGGCCGCGTAGGTCGTCCCGCAGTACTCCTCACCCGCACCGAGCGGGGGTTTGCTCATGTCAGTTTTCCCATGTCCGGAAGATGGGCCGGCAGTTGCACAGCACAATCTGATGAAATCATAATCGAAACAATTGGTTTGAAATCGCAGAAAGCATTGAAAACTACGGACATGGAGCGCGAAACCGAAGGCGCAGCGGCCGATCCCGCCGATCCCGCCGATCTGGCCCAGCTGAGGCATCGCCTGCTGCGCCTGCTCGGCCACGAGTTGCGCAACAGCCTCAACGGCGTGATCGGACTCGCGGAGGTGGCGAAGCTTTCCCCTGCCACGGCCCGGGCGCAGCAGTACGACGCCCTGATTCACGAGAGCGCGTGCCAGCTCAAGGACCTGGTGGAAACGATGCTGGACCTCGCGCTGGCCGACCCGCAGGACGGCGCGGCGGCCCCGGCGCGTGTGGAGACGCGGCCCTTGCTGGCCGGCATCGTCGCCTTCCACGAGCGCCTGGCGAGCCGCTCGGGGATGCAGCTTTCGTGCAGCGTCGACGAGCGCGCGCCGGCCTTCCTGCGAACCGACCGGCGCAAGCTCGCGCTGGCGCTGCATCTGGCGATCTGGGACGCGACCCGCACCGCTGCGGCAGGCGCGCGGATCGGCCTCGCCCTGGAAGCAGCCGATGGCGGGGCGCGCTTCAGCGTGGAAGGGCCCGGCGCACCGGCGGCCGAGGGTTCGCCCGGCTGGCAACGGGCGGCCTGCGAGGAACTGGTGCGCGCGTTGGGCGGGCAGGTCGAGGCCGCGCCCGGCGCGAGGCGCGCATCGATGGTGATCCCGTTGGGCCCGAACGGGTAACCTTGGCCTGGAAGTCAGAACGCACGCTACCGATTCACCCCGCCCCATCCAACTTATGGTTCGCATTGCGGCATCGACGAGACTCAGGGGGGCCATGAACGCGGGGCACGCGGCCATCGCATGGCGGCTGCCGGCCGCGCTCGCCTTGGTCGCGGCCACCCTGCTGGCAAGCGCGTGCGCCAGTTTGCCGGAGCACTTGGCCGGGCCGCCTTCGTACGCGCTGGCGGCATCGGCGGAGACGCCGCTCGGAAGGATCGCTCGCGCGTCGCAGACGGATCCGGACCTCACTGGTTTCAGGCTGCTGCCGAGTGGAGACTATGCGCTGCATGCGCGCCTGGAACTGACGCGCCGGGCGACGCGTTCGCTGGATGTGCAGTACTACCACGTCGAGAATGACGCCACCGGCCGCTATTTCCTGCGCACGCTGCGCGACGCGGCACTGCGCGGGGTGCGAGTCCGCCTTCTGCTGGACGATCTGTACACCGGGGGCGAAGGCGCCATGCTGCTTGGGCTGGCGGCCACGCCGAACCTCGAGCTGCGCCTGTTCAATCCCTTCCCCACCCGGTACGACAGCTTGGCCGCGCGCTTCGCCGCGTCGCTGCTGCGGTTTGACGAGGTCCAGCGGCGGATGCATAACAAGCTGCTGATCGCCGATGGCGCCATGGCGGTGGCGGGTGGGCGCAATATCGGTGGCCGCTACTTCTTCCAGGCCACCGACGAGAACTTCCTTGACCTCGACACCTTCGTCGCGGGTGCGCTCTTGCCGCGCCTGGGGCAGCTGTTCGACCAGTACTGGAACAGCGACTCGGTCGTGCCGCTCGGGCGGGTCGCACTGGCGAGCGAGGCCGCGGCGGATCTGCAGCGCCGGTTCGATGAGCTCACGGCGCCGCCTGGCACATCGCCGCCGCGGCCGCCCCCGCCCAACGATCTGCTCGGCTACGGGCCACTCACGGAAGATCTGGACTCAGGCCAGCTGCGGTTGGTATGGAGCACGGCGCAGGCCTATGCCGACTCGCCCGATCGCGCGAAGGGAAAAACGGCCACCTACGGAGGTGTGCCGCTGCTGGACGTTGACAGCGTTCGCTACAACGTCATCGAGAACATGCGTCGCGCGCGCAGCGACGTGACGATGACCTCGCCCTATCTGGTTCCGGGGCGGGCCGGCCTGCAGGTCATGCAGCAGGCACGCAACCGCGGCGTCAGCATCAGCATAGTGACCAACTCCTTCGCAGCCACCGACGAACCGCTGGTGCACACGGCCTACCGCCGCTACCGCCGCGACATGCTGCAGATGGGCGTGGAACTGTACGAGCTCAGCTCCAGTCGCGCCCGCCGCAGCTTGCGGCTTGGTCTATTCGGTTCGTCCATCGGTCGGCTGCATGCCAAGTCGGCAGTATTCGACCGGAAAATCCTCTTCGTGGGGTCGATGAACTTCGACCCGCGCTCGGAGTCGGTCAATACCGAGTTGGGGCTGTTTATCCATAGTCCCACCCTGGCGCAACAGGCGCTCAAGCTGGTGGATGCGCTCAAGGAGCAAGGGGCATGGCGTGTGCGGATCGCCCCCGACGGCAAGAGCCTGGAGTGGGTCAGCAACGAGCCGGACGGCATGATGTCGCGCCAGGAGCCGGATGCCGGCTTCTGGAATCTGCTGCTGCTTGAACTGCTGGCGCCGCTGACGCCCGAGAGCGTGCTGTAGCTACGGAATGTGGACGGCTTCGACCTGGACCAGCAACCGAACCTTGTCTTCGAAGCCGAACGGAATTCCCCAGCTGATCCCCCACTGGCTGCGCTCGATCGTGCCCTCGAAGTCGCCGCCGCAGACCTGGCGCTTCAGCAGCGGACTCAGGTAGCAATTGAAGCGCCGGGCCAGCAGCCGGATGGGGCGCGACTGGCCCAGCAGGGTGAGGCTGCCCTGGACTTCGCGGACCCGGTCACCGTCGACGCCGATCCGGTCGGCCACGAAACGGGCCGTGGGGAAATCCGCGACATTCAGGAAATCCGTGCTCTGGATATGCCGGTTCAACAGTTCCACTCCGGTATTGATGGAACTCATGTCGATCGTGATGTCCACCTTGCCGTTGCTGCCGCTGCCGTCGATCTGCACCGAGCCATCCTTGGTGCTGAAACGGCCCCGGTTGGTGCTGGTCGCGTAGTGCCCGACCTCGTAGATGACGAATGTATGCGTCGGGTCGATCAGGTAGCGCGCGCCCTTGAGCAGGGCGCCGCCCGGACCCGCCGCCATCGGCTCCGGCATGTCCGGTGTAATGTCGGGCGCTCGCCTTGCCGCTTGCGCGCCGGCGCCGGTCGCGGCGGCGAGCGCGATGGCGGCCAGAGCGGCAGAAGCGACTCGAACGATCGGGTGGCGATGAGAGCGTGTCACGGTACTTTCGAGCAGTGCTTACGCGGTATTCAGGACCCGTTGACTGCGGCGAGTGTAAGCTTGAATCGGATCTGAACTTCATCGGCCACCATGGAGGTGTCGCGCCATTCGCGGTCACCGACGTCGAAGTCCAGGCGCCTGAGCGCGAAGCCGCCGCTGGCTACCAGCCTGCGGTCCATCTGCGCCAGCGTCACCGGCACCACGAGCTCGCGCGCATGACCCTTGAGGCTCAATCTGCCGGCAATCTCGTAGCGACCATCGCCCAGCGCCTTGACGGCGGTGGAGTGGAAATCGGCTTTTGGGTGGCGCGCCACATCGAACCAGGGCGCCTTGGACAGCTCCATGTCAATCATTGGAACACCCAACGTGGCGCTGGCGGTGTCGACCTGCATCGCCACACTGCTGCTCTCCGGCTTGCTCGCATCGAAGGTCACCTGCACTTCAAAGCGCCTGAACTGGCCTTCGACGGGCACTCCCATCTGTTTGCTCACGAAGGCGACCCGACTGTCAGCAGGTACCATCTTGAACAGCGGTTGCGCCGATATCGGCGTGCCGGCCGCAAGCAGCATCACCGCGAATCCCCACGCCAGCCGTGCCCGTGCCACGGATGCTTGCAGCCTCCTCATGGCGCATCCTTGCGCCGGGCGGGCCACATGCGCGCCAGCAATTCGGCGCCGTCGATCCACTGGTGTTTCAAGACTGCCAATACATGCAGCGCCACGAGCGCTGCGAGGGCGAACGCGCAGCCGGCATGAAGGGGTTTGTACAGAGCTTCCGCCAGATCGTGGTTCACCGGAACGAAGTCAGGTAGTTGCAGCACGCCGAACCAGGATACCGGAAACCCCTCCGCGGAGCTGTAGGCCCAGCCGGCCAACGGAACGGCGAAGAACAGAACGTACATCGCTCGGTGCATCGCGTGCAGCATTGTGTGCTGCCAGCGCGGCATCGACGCGGCGAGGGGGGCGGGCAATTCTGGCGGAGGGTGGCCCCGGCGCCAGACCAGGCGCAGCGCAGACAGCGCGAGGATGGTCACACCGGCCCACTTGTGCCAGTTGTAGAGTCTCAGCCGCGTCGGCGACACCGCCAAGTCGGTCATGTATACACCCAGGCCGAAGGAGACCGTGATCAGCAGCGCCAACAGCCAGTGCAAGCTGATGATCACTGCATCGTACCGAACCGGCGGGCCTTCGGTCGCCGGGCGCGAATCTTGGTGGACAGGCGGGCGAGTCATTCCGCTCGAATTGTCACTCAGCGCTGGCGGGCCCCTGCCGTCCCAGAGCGTCTCCGGAATAACCATTCCAGCGTACTGGTTAGTCGATTGACTTGAAACTGCCTGGGCCGTGCGGGTCAACCGTAGCTGCAGCCGGTCCGTTACGGAGAAACCTTCCCAAAGTCCGGGAGGGGCAAGCAAACTTTCAAAAGGATATCCAGCATGACGAAACTCTTGGCCGTTGTGATCGCGGGTCTGTTCTCCGCTGGCGCGTTTGCGCAGTCATCGGTTCCGCCGGCTACCCCGGGCGGCCCGGCGACCCCGGCTCAAGCCAAGGCCGAAGCCAAGGTTGAGGCTCGCAAGGCCGCCAAGCCTGATGCGAAGCCTGCTGCGACTCCCACGCCCGGCGGCGCCGCCGCGGCTGCGGCCGGTTCGACCGTGCCGGTGGAAACCAAGGCACAGAAGGCCGGTGAATCCCGCAAGGCCAAGCGCAACGCCAAGCGGCCGGGTCGCAAGGCCGCAGAGCCGGGCAAGACGCCCACCTGATCGTCGACCGGGGAGACCCGTACCCGGGTCTCCTGCGGTGGAGGCATCAGCACCTCGTTGATCATGCGCGGAAGGGCGTACCGGCATGGACCACGTGGTGGATCGACTGACGCATGAGGTTCTTGAGTTTCATCGGTTTGCTCCTCGTGGCCGGGGTCGCAAGCGCCCAGAGTCCGTCCGAGGCCGCGTCAGGCGAGATCACGCAGCTCTTCCTGGCTCTCCAGAATTCGAAGTGCATGTTCTCGCGCAATGGCGTCCGGTACGGCGGGCGTGAAGCGGCAGCACATCTGCGCCGCAAATACGACTACCTGATCGAGAAGGGCATGGTTTCGTCCGCCGAAGCCTTCATCGACCTTGCTGCGACGAAAAGCAGCATGTCCGGCGAGGCTTACCTCGTGTTCTGCGGGAACGCGCAGCCCGTCGCGAGCAAATCGTGGTTCACCAGGCAACTCAAGGAAGTGCGCACACGTTCCGCCGACGCTCGCTGATCGGGCTGGCACGATGGCGAAGCACTGACACGAGAAAGGGGTTGGCTGCGACCGCCGACCCCGTTCCTTGTTGATCAATGCTCTATGCGCCTTTGAGAATTCGTTGGCGTTGATTGAAATGCGGGTCGCTTCCCGTAAGCTGGCTACACGGTGGCTAGGGCGGAGAATGTGAATCTCACGGCGGACCATCGCTGGCCGGGCACATGGGTGGACATTCGGCTGCGCAGCCACTTTGGTTTGAGCGACTGACGTCAGCGCAACACTTCGGTGCCGGGATGGAAGGCCACCCAGGCGAACCAGAACGCCATGATGCCCGGCAGAGGTTTGCCGCCGGCATCGAACGCCTCCGCAGTGCCATGGCCGCGGTCATAGTGCACCCGCACGCGCCGGCCGCCGACCGTGTCGCTCAATTCCCCGTTCGCATCGACGGCACGGGCCAGAACGCTGAAAGGGTAGGCCTTGGACTTGCCCGCGACCTGGACTCCGAGTACCCACTCCTTGAGCGGAAAGCGGTCGTCGCGACGCTCAACGTTGAACATCAGGCGCTCGATGCGGTCATAGCCGGCATAGGGGTCGAGCTCATAGTCCCGCTGGAAACCCGTGTCGCTGGACAGCACCTCGGTATCCGGATGGAGCCGCCGCCAGTCGGACCAGGTCGTATGCGTGAGTGGTAGCAGGGCCAAACGGGCGCCGCGCAGCGGCCCGCTGATGGCCGTCTGGAGAATCTGGGACCAGAGCGAGTCGGTGGCGCGGTCATACAGCAGGACGTCACTGTTGTACAGCAGACCGGACACGCCGAAGGACCGGCCCTGCGCGGATGCGGGCGGATCGAACGCCATGCCGGTGCCGCACAAGGGGCAATAGGTGATCACAACCTGGCGGGCGCCGAAGCGATCGTTCACCACTTCATGCCAGTTGAGAATCCGGACCGGGTACGCGCGGGCCCTCCCGCTCAGGGCCACTCCCAGCACGCGATCACGGCCGTCCAACTTCGCCTGTCCGGCACGGACGAACCTCGGATGATCGATGGCCGGAATTCCGTCTCTCGGCGGGCCCCCGTGCTGGATGGCGGTGGCAGGAATGCTCGCATTGCTCACGTCGAAGCCGTTGAATTCGCTCCGGTCCGCAGACGCTGCGAAGGCAGGCAGTGCGCAGAGGGTGGACAGCAACAGCGCCGCGGTGACCGCGCATCCCCGGCTTGCCCGTCCGGATAACGCGCGCCACTGCCGAATGCATCGTATTTTCATCGCGAACTTCGCGGCCGACCGGTATCGAGTTGGCCTACCTTCGTTGGACGGGCATGCCGGAGGGTCCCTTACACCGCTGGCTGCCTGGCGGCCTTGCATCGGCACGCTCGAACCGCTGAGCCAGGTGTTCGACGCACCGCACGACCAATGCAGGGACCGAACACGTCGAGCTTAAGCAGGTGCCGCCAGCGGCGGACTGGTTTCCGGCGAGAACTCGTACATTGCACGCCGCTAGAACGAGTAGCGTACCTGCGCGGCCAGGATGTTCACCTTGTTGTCGAACGTGCCCACGAGGTTGTTCTTGCCCGCGCAAGCGGCCGGATTCGCGGCAGCCTGCGCCGCATGGCACAGGTTCGCGCCGCTGTCGTTCACGAACAGGTGGGCGTAGCCGATGTCCACGGCGAGCTGTTTCGATACGCGGTACTGCGCGCCAATGGCGACCCACCTGCGGTCCTGGTCCGGGACGCGCGGCGAGCGGTCTGCGGCCTCCACGGGCGACTGGTCGTAGGCGACACCGAGGCGCAGCGTCCACTGGTCGTTGTAGTGATAGTTGGCCCCGACGCCCGCGCGCCAGGTGTTTTTCCAGTTGAGTGGCGTCGTGGACAGCGGAGCACCGCCGCCGCGACGGACGTCGAGTGATTTCAGGACGCTCCAGTCGGTCCAGCCCACGTCGGCCAGCACATCCCACTTCGGGTTGACCTTATGAAACAGGCTCAATGAAGCGCTTGCGGGGAGCTTCAGATCCGCGCGAACGGGTCCATCCGGAAGGCCTGCGGCAAGCAGCGCCGGCCGATCGCTGAACGAGACGGAACCCTCCAGGGTGTACCTGATGGAGGATCGATAGGCGAGACCGACGCGGGTTTGTGCGTTGAGATCGATCATCGCGCCCAGGTTGTAACCCCATCCGGTGTCATCGCCTGCGACAGTGGCGATGCCCTCGCGGCCACGCCCGCCGACTGCCGCGAGCGCCGGCGCGCCGCCAGCCCCGAATGCCGCCGCGCTGTAGTTCACCGCGTTGCTCAAGGTCGCATCGACGCGCTGGTAGTTGACGCCGGCGCCCACCGAGAGCATGTCGTTGAGCTTGTACGCGACGCTCGGGTTGACGTTGATCGTTTTCAGCTCCGACTCGATCGCGTGGAAGCGGCCGGCAAAGTTCGTGTCGTATTCGGTCTTCAGCCCGAAGGGCGCGCCGATGCCGACGCCCGCGAACAGATTCGGACTCAGTTGCCAGGAAAAGTACGCACTCGGCACGAAGGCCAGGTCGCCGGCGTCGCCTCCGCTGCCGCCGAGCGTGGGTTGTAATGGCGCGTTGGTGGAGCCGTTGTTCGTGAACTTCGCAGACGGACGGATGGCGTTGAGCGCGCCGACTGCGTTCTTGCCGGGCAGCTTCGTCATCCCGGCCGGATTGAAAAAAATGGTGCTTGCGTCCTGGGCTGACGCTCCCTGCCCGGCAAAAGCATTGCCAAGACCGCTCGCGTTCTGCTCGGTGAGTTGGAATCCGCTCGCGTGCACGCCTGTGGCCATGGCCGCGCAGGCCGCGGCGACGGACCATGCGAGAAGGCGCTGGTTTGCATTACACATGACTTTCCCCTTCTGGATCCGTGCCGTCTGGCGATGTCAGGCCACCGGCAAACAAGCCGGCCGCCAGCGCGTTGACCTGGCGTAGCTGTTCGTCGACGTTGGAGCAGTTGCTGCACATCGACATGTGCAACCGAAGCCGCAGGTTGTCGATAGCGCCGAGCGGTTCGTCCAGCCGCTGCGAAAGCAGCTGCGCCACCTGTTTGCACGAGTAGAGCCAGTTCATGCGCTTGCCTTTGTCTGAATCCAGTCGCGTTGCATGCAGTCTCGAAGCGCCATGCGGGCGCGATGCATGATCTTCCTGCAGTTTTCGGCAGTGACGCCGACACGTTCGCAGATTTCCGCCGTCTCGAACCCAAGCCATTGGTGCATCATGAAGATCCGGCCGGTCTGCACCGGCAGGTAGCTCACACAGCGATCCAGCGCCGTCATCATCTGGCGCTGCTCCATCAGGTTGTCGGGCTGTTGCCACGCGGGGATCGGGTCGGTGTACGCACCGTTCGCGTCATAGAGCGCGTCGATTGTCTGGTCCATGTTTTCGTCGCCCGGGGCGAGTTGGACCATCCGGCGCCGCGTGGACGAGCGATACCAGTCGGCGATCTTGTTCTTCAGGATGGCCGTGGCCCAGGTCACGAGCGAGGCGGCGCCGCGATGCCGGTCGCGTTGCTCCACGACGGCCATCAGCGTGTCCTGCACCAGGTCTTCGGCCACGCTGCCGTCGCGCAGGGCCAACCGGGCGTGCCGCAGCAGGCGCTGGCGAAGCGCGGGAAGTTGCGCGTCTAGGTCGTCGGCCGGCCCGGGCCGGTCGTTACCTTGGGCGGGTGGCTGCGAATAAGTCAGCGTCATGATGCTTCTCCTTGGCGAATGTCTCCTGGGATCGATCGGGCGGGGGCTGCCGCGCCGGCCACGTCACAGCCGGCTGGCGAGCATGCGACCGCGGGCATGGATGCATGCGCGGTTCGCAGTACGACGAGTACCAGGGCGATGCCCATCAGCATTGACAGGTAGCCGGCCAGGGCGGCGCCCGTCATCGTCGGCAAGCCTCCCAACAGCACGGTGTCGTTGCCGCCCGGCAACATGGCCGCGCCCGACCCCATCAAAATGCCGCCGGCGGCATGGCGAGACCAGCCTGCAGATTCGGATGGCCAACGCCACCCGAACGACCGTCGATGCAGCGCGGACGCGGTCATTCCCCCCAGCAATGCGAGGACGAGAACGCCGTGCCAGGCCGAGGGAACGGACGCGGCGTCGAATGCGTGCAACAAGCGCACGCGCAGATAGTTGGTGTACGACCAGGCGTCCTGCGTCGCGTAGAGCAGCCCGGCTGCGAGTCCGATCAGCGCTGCGGATACCGAAAGGTGATAGTGAGGCACGATCAGCAGCGCCTTCAGTCGCCGGCCCGCGCTTAACTTCACCAGGACCCAGGTGCGATGGACGGCCCATGCCAGGAGTAGGACCAGCACCCACGGCGCCACGTCCGGCCAGCGCAGCCACGGCGATGCTTGCGGCGTCAGCGTGGCCGGCCAGCCCACGGCCAGCACGCCCAGCCATGTACTCACGCCCAGGAGAAATCCGGCAAGCGTCGCCGCCATGCCCAGGTCGCCGTCGGCCAGGCGAGTCAACGTGGACAGCGAACAGCCCCCGTTGACGGCTGCGCCCGCCCCGAACAGCAGGCCGCCCGCTGACGACCAGGCCAGCTGCGCGCGGGCCCAGGCAAATTGTGGCGCGATGCCGAACACCAGCGCCATCACGCCCGTCAGCGTCGCCGTCCACAACACGGCCTGCAGCAGGCTCCACAGCAATTGGGCGCTCCCCGAGGTCATGATCTCGGCTACGGCGCGCACGTTGCACAGGCTCGCACGATGCGCTGCGAAGCCGATCAGGGCGGCGCAGGCAAGGGCGACAAAGGCCAATGGCACTGGAGAGACTCCATGTTGGCGACGGGGTGCCGGCCGCGAAACCCTGCGCGTGGCCAGCGCAGCGTCGTTCTCGCCGTCTCCGGCGCACCCCGTCGTCGTAGTAGACGTTCGCGGCCGCGCGGCCTTACACATATCCCCTACCGCATTTGGTAGGCCAATAAGGTCGCGGGAGTGGTTGCGGCAGAATGTGAGCCGGTTACGCGCCGGCTACGTAGAAAAGCCCCCTGACTGCGACAGTCAGGGGGCTTTGTAAGTGGTGCCGGAGAGATGATTCGAACACCCGACCTTCTCATTACGAATGAGCTGCTCTACCGACTGAGCTACACCGGCTGGTGAAACGTCAATTATAGCGTGGCGACGGAAGGGCTGACCGGCGGCGTCGCGCAAGGCTGGTCGGCGCGGGCCCGCGGGCGGTCCGAAATTAGTTGACACTTCAACGATTCAAGCGGTGTGATTGCGCTGCGCCTCGGTAGTAATCCCGTGCCGGCCGCAAGGTGCCGACTCTATACTCGTCCGTTACGTCGCGCCCGTATTGGCGCATTACAAACGTTCGATGTCTTTTTGGGCGTCCATGGACGCAAAAGGATTCACCTTGCAGATCGTCTTTCCTGCCTCACTCGTGCGCCTCGCGGCGCTGGCCGTGCTACCCGCCGCGATGCTGTTCGCCACCGCGCCCGCCGCGGCGCAGGCGCCGTCGGCACCGCCCGCCAGCGCAGCCGCCGCCCCGGCGGCCCCCGTAGTTGCTGCCCCTGCCGCCAATGGCGCCAACGGCGCCAAGAAGGCCGACCTCGAAAATCCATATGGCCTGGAGGCGCTGTGGCGCGGCTCCGACAACATCGCGCGCGCCGTGCTGGTGCTGCTGGCGATCATGAGCGTGGGCAGCTGGTACATCATGATCACCAAGCTGCTCGAGCAGTCCAAGATGCACCGCCACGCGCGCACGATGGACGAGAAGTTCTGGGGCGCCGCCTCGGTGAGCGCCGGCGCCGGCTCGCTGGAGAAGAACAGCGCCTACCGCTTCATCGCGGAAACCGGCGTGCAGGCGACCACCGATCACGGCGGGCTCAAGAGCCACATCCCGATGAACGAATGGATCCCCATGAGCATCACCAGCGCGGTGGACCGGGTCCACGCCACGACGCAGGGCGGCCTGGCGTTCCTCGCGACCGTCGGGTCGACCTCGCCGTTCGTCGGACTGTTCGGCACCGTCTGGGGCATCTACCACGCGCTCACGGCCATCGGCATCTCGGGCCAGGCGTCGATCGACAAGGTGGCCGGGCCGGTGGGCGAGGCGCTGATCATGACGGCCATCGGGCTGGCGGTGGCGATCCCCGCGGTGCTCGGCTACAACTGGCTGGCGCGCCGCAACAAGGCGGTGATGGATGAGGTGCGCGAGTTCAGCGACGAGCTCAACGCCGTGATCCTCGGCTCGGCCGGGAAGGCCGCGTAAGCGGCCGCGCGAGGAGAGCGCCATGGCCATGGCCGTCGGCCCGTCCAGCGGGGACGAGGACGAAGTCATTTCCGCCATCAACACCACGCCCCTGGTGGACGTGATGCTGGTGCTGCTGATCATCTTCCTGATCACGATTCCGGTCGTTACCACCTCGATCCCGGTGCAGTTGCCCAAGGAGCGGGTCGAGGTGCGCGAAACCAAGCCCGAGAACATCATCATCTCGGTCGACAAGGGCGGCGCCATCTACTGGTACGACGCCAGGCTGCCCAACGTCGAGGCGCTGGTGGTCAAGCTCAAGGCGGTGTCGCAGATGAAGCCACAGCCCGAAGTGCAGATCCGGGGCGACCTGGCCGCCCGCTACGACGGCGTCGGGCGCATCATGTATGCCTGCCAGCGCGCCGGCATCACCAAGGTCGCCTTCATCACCGAACCGCCGCCGCTGGGCGGCTGACGCCCGGCGCGGCGAACGAGACACAAGGACAACGCACATGGGCCTCAACACCCGGCGTTTCGGCAGGGGCGACCCCGACGTCATGATGGACATCAACACCACGCCGCTGATCGACGTGATGCTGGTGCTGCTGGTCATGCTCATCATCACGATCCCGATCCAGCTGCACGCCGTCAACCTGGAAATGCCGGTCGGCGTGCCGCCGGACAACACGATCAAGCCCGAGAAGGTGCAGATCGACATCGACGACCGCAGCGTGGTTTACTGGCAGGGCCTGCCGGTCGGCGCCGACGAGCTCGAGCAGAAGATGAGCCTGGCGGCGCAGCAGCCGGTGCCGCCCGAGATCCACCTGCGCCCCAACAAGGACTGCCAGTACGCGGTGTTCGCCAACGTGCTGTCCACCACCAAGCGCAAGGGCCTGCACAAGGTTGCCGTGATCGGCAGCGAGCAGTTCGTCCAATGAACGCCGCCACACTCCACCGGCCGCGCTATCGCGGCAGCGACCCGCGGCGCAAGGCCATCGGCTGGGGCGTCGTCGTCGCCGTCCACGGCCTCATCGGCTGGGCCCTGGTCAGCGGCACCGCGCGCAGGGGCCTGGAGCTCATCAAGAAGCCCATGGAAGCGGCCGTGATCCAGGAAGTGATCATCCCGCCGCCGCCCCCGCCGCCGCCCAAGAAGATCGAGCCGCCCAAGCCGGTGTCGCCCAAGGTGGTGGCCCCGCCGCCCTACGTGCCGCCGCCGGAGGTGGCGCCGCCGGTGTCGTCGTCGGCCGTGGCGGTGCAGTCGGTGCCCCTGCCGCCGCCGGCGCCGCCCGTGATCGCCCCGCCGCCGCCACCGGCACCGCCGGCCCCGGTCGCGCCGGCCCGGCAGGACATCGCGCTGGCCTGCCCGCAGCAGGTCAAGCCCGAGATCCCGCGCAAGGCGCTGCAGGAAGGCGCCGAAGGCGTGGTCAAGGCGCAGGCCGTGATCCGCGACGGCGTGGTCAGGGAGGTCACCATCCTGTCCGGGCCGCGGATCTACCACGCCCCGGTGCGGACCGCGATGATGCAGTACCGCTGCGTCAGCGGCGGCGAGGTGATCGCCACCCAGGAGTTCGTCTTCAAGATCGACTGACGCCCCGCCTGCGGCCCGCTGCGCCGTGCGTTTCCCCGCGGGGAACGCACGGCGCAGCCGTTTGTGCTCTTCCGTTGCGGGATCGAATACTTCAGTCCTGACGTATTTGGACCACAGGGGGGTTTCAACGAGGTGACTCGCTGTCACCAGTTGTGTACAAAAACAGGCTCCAGGGCGGGCTGCGGCATTTTCTGTTGCTGGCCGCAATCCGCCTCGTTTTTTTCACGCGGGTCGTGCAGTACGCGAGGCCTGAACATCAGCAACAGCACTGGAGAAGAAACTTGAAAAGAGGCACACAACAGTTCAGGCAAACGGCCCTCGTCCGTGCCCTGATCGCCGCCGCCTGCGGCTCCGCCACGATGATGGTCGCCCATCAGGCGCTGGCGCAGCAGAGCGGGCAGACGCTGCAGCGGGTGGAGATCACCGGGTCGAACATCCGCCGCACCGACGCCGAGACGGCGTCGCCGGTGCAGACCGTGACCCGCGAGGACCTGGAGAAGTCCGGCAAGTCCTCGGTGGCCGAGTACCTGCAGACGCTGTCGGTGGACAACCAGGGTTCCGTGCCGATGACCTTCGGCAACGGCTTCGCCTCCGGCGCCTCCGGCATCTCGCTGCGGGGCCTGGGCACCAACGCGACCCTGGTGCTCATCAATGGCCGCCGCATCGCCCCGTACGGCCTGGCCGATGACGGCCAGAAGACCTTCGCCGACCTGAACATCATCCCGCTGGAGGCGGTGGAGCGGGTCGAGATCCTGAAGGACAGCGGCTCGGCGATCTACGGCTCCGACGCGCTGGGCGGCGTGGTCAACGTCATCCTGCGCCGCAACTACGCGGGGACCACCGTCAAGGCCGACGTCGGCATGTCGCGCTACAGCGACGGCAAGGAAGGCCGGGCGGCCATCACCCACGGCTTCGGCTCCGAAGCCAGCGGCTTCAACGTCCTGCTCAACCTGGAGGTGGGCAAGAAGGATCCGATCTGGTATCACGACCGCAAGGGCCGCGGCCTGGTCGGACAGACCGACCTGCGCGGCGCCGGCTACGACTTCCACGGCGCCACCGGCGTCACCTCCACCGGCGGCACCGGCGCGATCGTGGCGACCAATGCGGCCGGCAGCTCGGTCGCCGGCAACGTGCGCAACCCCAGCACGAACGAGTACTACAGCCGCACCAACCAGAACACCGCGCAGACCGGTTTCACCCGCAACTTCCCGGGGGCCAACTGCGCTGCGCTGAGCAACAACTATCCGCAGGGCGGCGACCTCAACGGCGGCGGCTGCCTGATCGACGCCACCCAGCAGTACTCGCAGATCCAGCCGGAGCAGAAGACCGCCAACTTCTTCGCGCGGGCGAGCAAGATGCTCACTGCGGAGACCGAGGCGTACGGCGAGTTCAGCTACTACCGCGGCGAGTCCACGTCGTCGACCACGCCGTCGGGCATCAGCGGCTCGGTCGGCTCGCCGGTCGGTCCGATCAGCAACGCCGCCGTGGCGCTGGGCGCTTCCCATCCCGACAACCCGTACTTCGGCTCGTCGGCGCGCTTCCGCTACCTGGCAGCCGACGTCGGCCCGCGCGTGAGCAATGTCGAGTCGACCTTCACCCGTGCCGTGCTGGGGCTCAAGGGCACGATGGGGGCCTGGGACTACAACAGCGCGCTGCTGCACTCGGAAAACGAAGTCTCCAACACGCGCACCGGCTACCTGCAGCGTGCCGTGACCTTCGCGCTGCTCAACCCCACGGCCGCCAACGTCGCGGCCGCCACCGCGCGCAGCGCCGCCTATGCGGCTCTGCCGCCCGGCAGCTTCTGGCGCATTGCCGAGAACGCCGGCCTCAACTCCGCGGCCCTGTACGCGGCGCTGTCGCCGGCGATCAGCAACGACGGCCGCACCAAGAACACGCAGATCGACCTGAAGGTGTCGCGCGAGTTCGGCCAGATGGCGGGCGGCCCGATCGGCTTCGCCGCCGGCGTCGAGTACCGCCGCGAGAGCGCCAAGCTGGACCCGACGCAGGGCACCGAGGTCGGCCAGATCATCGGCCTGGGCTACTCGGCCTACAACGCCTCGCGCAACGTCTTCGCGGCGTATGCCGAAGGCCTGTTCCCGGTGACCAAGAAGCTGGAACTGAGCGCGGCGGCCCGCTACGACCACTACAGCGACGTCGGCACCTCGGTCACCCCGAAGCTGGGCGCGAAGTTCACGGCGCTGCCGAACCTGGCGCTGCGCGGCACCTACGCGCGCGGCTTCCGGGCGCCGGGCGCGGCTGAAATCAGCGCCGGCGGCGTGTCGGTGTCCGCATTCAGCTCGGCCACCGATCCGGTGCGCTGCGCCCTGGGCGTGCCGGGCACCTGCTCGGCCAGCACCGTGGCGTTGCTGATCTCGGGCAACCCGAATCTGGAACCGGAGAAGTCCGAGAGCGTCACGCTGGGCACCGTCTGGGACATCACGCCCAAGACCGGCCTGGCGCTGGACGTGTGGCAGATCAAGCGCAAGGGCGAGATCAACTCCGAGTCGACCGACGCTGCCATCGCGGCCGGCCGGGTGGTGCGTGATCCGTCCACCTCGACCCGTGCGGGCGACCCGGGCCAGATCGTGTCGGTGACGGAGCAGTTCATCAACTCGTCGCGCACGACCGTGCGCGGCCTGGACCTCGACCTGAAGCACCGCATCGACCTGAACCAGGGCTGGGGCCGCACGACCTTCGGCGTGACCTGGACCCACCTGTTCAAGTTCGAGCGCGTCGATCCGGACGGCAGCGTGCGCGACTTCGCCGGCACCCACGGCAACTGCGACGTGACCAACTGCATGGGCACGCCCAAGGATCGCCTGAACTTCTCGGCCGGCTGGGAAATGGGCAAGTGGCGCCTGGCGCTCGCGGCCAACTACCGCGGCAGCATCAGCAACACGGCGTTCAAGGGCGACCCGGCGGGCTGCCTGGTGGCCTTCGCCAACGGCAGCGATTCGCCGGCCGGTTGCCGCATCGGCTCGTTCGTGACGTGGGACCTCGGCGCGCGGTACCGCTTCACCGACAAGACCGAAATCTTCGGCTCGGTGCAGAACCTGTTCGACCGCATCCCGCCGAACGACCCGGGCACCTACGGCGCCATCGGCTACAACCCGCTGGACTACAGCGGCGCCGTGGGCCGCTACTTCCGCATCGGGATACGTCACCAGTTCTGACGCGGAGCCGCCGCAACGAAGAACCACCGCTGCGGCGGTGGTTTTTTTTGGGCGGGCGAAAAGCCGCGCCGGCTACGCCGCCGGCTGCTGCGGCAGGTGCTGCTGTCCGCGCAGCAGGGTGAAGCGCCAGCCGGCAACGGCGACCACCAGTGCGCCCGCGCCGGCGGCCGCCAGCGCCCAGCGCAGCCCCAGGTGCTGCCCCAGCCAGCCGCCGGCCAGCGCGCCGGGCGCGGCCGGCAGCAGGATCAGCCAGCGCATGGTGCTGGTCATGCGGCCCAGCAGCGGCTCGGGCGTGGCGGCCTGGCGCAGCGCCAGGAAGTTGATGAAGATCAGCACCGCGCCGGCGCCGAAGCACACCAGCATCAGGACGAAGGCGGCGATGCCCCAGCGGCCGGGCGGCACCAGCGCCAGCTGCAGCCAGCCGGCACCGGTCAGCGCGACGCCGGCGAGCAGGCAGTTGCCCACGCCGAGCCGGCCGGACAGGCGGGAGCCCAGGGTGCTGGCCAGGATGGTGCCCACGCCGGCGGCGAGGTAGCACAGGCCGATCTGTCCTTCGTCCAGCCGCAGTTCGCGGGTGGCGTACAGGATCTGCACCACGAACGCAGTGTGGTGGCACAGTTCCCAGCCGCCCACCACCAGCGCCATCGCGACCAGCAGGCGCTGCTGCTGCACGAACCGCAGGCCGTCGGCCAGTGCCGGCCAGAACGGCCGGTGCGCCCCGGCGCGCGGCGGCTCGTTGACCCTCAGGCCGCGCAGGATGGAAACGCTCACCAGCATCAGCGCGGCCGTCGCCAGCAGGGCCAGCGGCCCGCCCACCGCGCGGATCAGGGCGCCGGCGACGGGAGGGCCGGCCAGCTCCGCCGTCGAGCCGGCCAGGGCGTTGCGCGCGTGGGCCTCGACCAGGCGCGACCGCGGCACGACCTGCGTCAGCACGATCTGGGTGGCGCTGCCGGCCGTCACCACGACCGAACCGGCCACGAAGGCGACGCCGTACAGCCAGGACATCTGCAGCGCGCCCAGTGCCCAGGCCAGCGGCACGCTGGCCAGCGCCGCGGCCACCAGCAGTTCGCCGCCGATGTAGACGGGCAGCTTGCGCACCCGGTCGAGCCAGACCCCGCTGGGCAGGGAAAACAGCGCGAACGGCGCCACTTCCATGGCTGTCAGCCATCCCATCTGGGTGGGTGTGGCGCCCAGCAGCACGGCGGCCGTGAGCGGCAGCGCCATCATCGCGATCTGGCCGCCCAGGCTGCTGGTGAGCAGCGACGACCAGAGGCGCCGGTACAGCGCCTGGCGCAGTAGGTCGCCCGGCGGCACCAGCGCGCGGGCCGCGCGCGCCGCCAGCGGCCCCGGCGTGCCCGGGCCCCGCCCACCCGGGCCGGGCCCGCCGGCGTTCATGCGTGCAGCCAGCAGGCCGCCTGCGACCGGCCCGCCGGCAGCAGCGGCGGCACCTCGCGCGCGCAGCGCTCGAACGCATGCGGGCAGCGGGTGCGGAACACGCAGCCCGAGGGCGGCGCCAGCGGCGAGGGCAGTTCGCTGGGCAGCAGCTGGATTGCCTTGGCGCGTTCGCGCAGCGGATCGGCCAGCGGCACCGCCGCGAGCAGCGCCTGGGTGTAGGGGTGCTGTGGCTGCGCGTACAGCGTCTGCTTGGGCGCCAGTTCCATCACGCGCCCGAGGTACATCACCAGGATCCGCTGGCTCACGTGCTTGACCACCGCCAGGTCATGCGCGATGAAGATCAGCGCCAGCTGCAGCTCGCGCTGCAGGTCCTGCAGCAGGTTGATGATCTGGGCCTGGATCGACACGTCCAGCGCCGATACCGGCTCGTCGCACACGATCAGCCGCGGCCGCAGGATCAGCGCGCGGGCGATGCCGATGCGCTGGCACTGGCCGCCGGAGAACTCGTGCGGATAGCGGTACAGGTGGGTCTCGGACAGGCCAACCTTGGCCAGCATCTCCTTGACCTGGCGCAGCACCTCGTCGCCTGCCAGCTGCGGCTGATGGGTGCGCAGCGGCTCGCCCACCAGCTGCGCCACGTTCATGCGCGGATTGAGCGACGCCAGCGGGTCCTGGAACACCATTTGCACGTGGCGCCGCACCTGCTGCCATTCGGCCGGCGCCGCGCCCTTCATGTCGCGGCCCAGCCAGGCGATCTGGCCCGAGGTGGCCGGGATCAGGTTCAGCAGCGCGCGTGCCAGCGTGGACTTGCCGCAGCCCGATTCGCCCACGATGCCCAGCGTCTCGCCCGGCTGCAGGTCGAAGCTGACGCCGTTGACGGCGCGCAGCGTGCGGCGCGGCGGCAGCAGGCCGCCCTCGCCGCGCACCTTGAAGTGCACGTGCAGGTCGCGCACCGACAGCAGCGGCGCGCTCATGCCTGGACCCTCGCGGCCTGCGCCACCACCAGGCCCGCCGGCGCATGGCAGGCCCGCAGCACGGCCGGATCGTGGGCCGCCGCAGCGAGCGGCGGCCGGTCGCCGGCGCAGCGCTCCATGGCGAAGGCACAGCGCTCGGCGAACGGGCAGCCGGGCGGCAGCCGGGCCATGTTCGGCGGCACGCCCGGAATGGCGACCAGCCGCTCGCCGTCGTGGTCGAGCCGGGGCACCGCACCCAGCAGGCCCAGCGTGTACGGGTGCGTCGGCCGGTAGAAGATGCTCTCGGCGCTGCCGCGCTCCATGATGCGGCCGCCGTACAGCACCATCACCTCGTCGCACAGGCCGGCCACCACGCCAAGGTCGTGCGTGATCAGGATGATCGCGGTGCCGAAATCGCGCTGCAGCTCGCGCAGCAGCGCGATGATCTGCGCCTGCACCGTGACGTCCAGCGCCGTCGTCGGCTCGTCGGCGATCAGCAGGTCGGGCTCGCACATGAGGGCCATCGCGATCATGATGCGCTGGCGCATGCCACCCGAGAACTCGTGCGGATAGCGCCGGATGCGCTGGGCCGCGTCGGGGATGCGCACCGCCTCCAGCGCGCCGATGGCGCGCGTGCGCGCGGCGCCGCGCGACAGGCCGCGATGCAGCTCCAGCACCTCGGTCATCTGCCGCTCCACCGTCAGGTAGGGATTGAGCGAGGTCATCGGGTCCTGGAAGATCATCGCCATGCGGTCGCCGCGGATGCGGTTGAGCGCCGGCGTCGGCATGGCCAGCAGGTCCTCGCCGTGCAGCAGCGCCCGGCCGCCGGCGCGGCCGTTGGCGGCCAGCAGGCCCATCAGCGCCAGCATGCTCTGGCTCTTGCCCGAGCCGCTTTCGCCGACGATCCCCAGCGTCTGGCCGCGCTCCAGCCGGAAACTCAGCCCGTTGACGGCCGTCACTTCGCCGTCCTCGGTGCGAAAGCGCACGCCCAGGTCGTCCACGCGCAGCAGGGTGCCCGCCTTCATGCCAGCCGCTCCTTGGGGTCGAGCGCGTCGCGCAGGCCGTCGCCGATGAAGTTGAAGCAGTACAGCGTCACGGACAGCAGGGCGGCCGGGAACAGCAGCATCCAGGGCGCGACCTCCATCACCTTGGTGCCGTCCTCGATCAGCACGCCCCAGCTGGTCATCGGCTCCTGGATGCCCAGGCCGAGGAACGACAGCACCGACTCGGTCAGGATCACGGCCGGCACCGTCACGGTGGTGTAGATCACGACCACGCCCAGCAGGTTGGGCACGATGTGCGAGAAGATGATGCGCCGGGTCGGCACGCCGATCGAGCGCGCGGCCTCGACGAATTCCATGGTGCGCAGCGACAGCGTCTGGCCGCGCACCACGCGCGCCATGTCCATCCAGGAGAACGCGGTGATCGCCAGCACCACCAGGTAGAACTCCCGGCCCAGGATCGTGACCAGCAGGATCGCGATCAGCAGGTAGGGGATGGCGTACATCATGTCGACGATGCGCATCATCAGGTTGTCGACCTTGCCGCCCAGGAAGCCGGCCGTGGCGCCCCAGGCGATGCCGATCGCCACCGAGGCCAGCGTCGCCAGCAGGCCCACCATCAGGGAGATGCGGCCGCCGACGAGGCAGCGCACCAGCAGGTCGCGTCCCGACTCGTCGGTGCCCCACCAGTGCAGGTTGCGCCAGGTCGGCGGCAGCGACATCGCGTCCCAGTCGGTCGAGTCGAACTCGTGCGGCAGCAGGAACGGCCCGACGATGCACACCGCGGCGATCACCACCAGGATCGCCAGGCTGGCCACGGCGGCCTTGTTGCGCAAGAAGCGGGTGCGGGCATCGCGCCACGGGCTGCGGCCCGGCACGGGCGTCACCGCCTGTTCGAGCTGGTCCGCCAGGGCCTGGCGCCGGTTGGAGAAGATCATGGGATCAGTAGCGGATCTTCGGGTCGAGCGCGGCATACGCCAGGTCGACCAGCAGGTTGAGCAGCACGGCCAGCAGCGTGATCAGCACCACCAGTCCCAGCACCAGCGTGTAGTCGCGGTTGCCGGCGCCGTTGACGATCAGCTTGCCCAGCCCCGGCAGCGAAAACACGGTCTCGGTGACCAGGGCCGCCGTGATGGAGGAAATCGCCAGCGGGCCGAGCACCGACACCACCGGCAGCAAGGCCGGCTTGAGCGCGTGGCGCAGCACCACCACGCGGGTCGGCAGCCCCTTGGCCCGGGCCGTGCGGATGAAGTTGCTGTGCAGCACCTCGATCAGGCTGCCGCGCATCACGCGGGCGATGGTCGCCACGTTGATCAGCGTGAGCAGCGCCACCGGCATGACCATGAAGCGCGGCGCGAAGGCGTCCCAGCCGCCGGCCGGCAGCCAGTGCAGCCACAGCGCGAACACCAGGATCAGCACCGGCCCGATCACGAACGAGGGGACGACGCTGCCCAGGTTGCCCAGCAGCATCACGCCGTAGTCGGCGGCGCTGTTCTGGCGCAGCGCCGCGGCGATGCCCAGGCCGACGCCGGCCACGAACGAGATCGCCAGCGCCGTCCCGCCGATCGCCAGCGATACCGGCAGCGCATTGGCCACCAGCTCGTTGACCGACCAGTCGGCGTAGCGGAAGGAGGCGCCCAGGTCGCCGCGCAGCAGGTTGCCCAGGTAGTGCAGGTACTGCTGCCACGGCGGCAGGTCGAGGTGATACTTGGCCTGCAGGTTGGCCAGCACCGCCGCCGAGACGACGCGCTCGTTGTCGAACGGGCCGCCCGGGGCCGCGTGCACCAGCAGGTAGGAGACGGTGATCACCGCCAGCAGGGTGGGGATCGTCACCAGCAGGCGACGCAGGGTGTAGGACCACATGGAGGCTCAGGCGCGCGGTTCGGACCGCGCGCTCTCAATGCTTGATGATGTACAGGTCCTTGCTGCGGAAGCGGTCCTGCGCATTCTCCAGCGAGTAGCCGCCCACGTAGGACTTCACCAGGCGCGGCAGCGAGTACTGCAGCAGCGGGATCAGCGGGTAGTCTTCCATGATCAGCTGCGAGGCCTGGGTCAGCAGCGCCTTGCGCTTGACGGCGTCGGTCTGCTGGGTGCCTTGCACGATCAGCTCCTCGGCCTTGCGATTGCAGTTGAAGTTGTTGTTCTGGTCCGAGTCGCAGCGCACCAGCGCCAGGAAGGTGGTGGCGTCGTTGTAGTCGGCCAGCCAGCCGTTGCGCGCGATCTGGAACTGGCCGTCGTGGCGCTTCTTGAGCAGCACCTTGAACTCCATGGCCTCCAGCTCCACCTGCAGGCCCAGCTTGGACTTCCACTCGGAGGCCGCGAAGATCGCCATCTTCTTGTGGTATTCGCTGGTGTTGTAGGAGAAGGTGTATTTCGTGCCCGGCTGCACGCCGGCCTGCTGCAGCAGCGCCTTGGCCTCCTGCACGCGCCTGGCCATCGGCCAGCCGGCCCAGTCGTAGCTGGTCACGTCGGCGCCTTGGACGCCCTTGACCATGAGGCTGTAGGCCGGCGCCTGCCCGTCGGCGGTGATGCGCTGCGCCAGGATGTCGCGGTCGATCACCATCGACAGCGCCTTGCGCACCCGCACGTCCTTGAAGGCCGGGCTCTGGTTCTGCAGCGAGTAGTAGCGCAGCCCGATCATGGGTGCGTTGCGGATTTCCTTGGGGTACTGCTGCTTGTATTTCTCGTAGGTGCCGGGCGGCAGCTGGTAGACCCACTCGTTCTGGCCGGACTCGTAGAGCTTGACGTCGGCATTGCCGTCCTCGACCGGCAGGTAGGTCACCCGCGTGAGCTGCACGTTCTTCGCGTCCCAGTACTGCGCGTTCTTCTCGATGACGACGCGGCTGTTCACCAGCCATTCCTTCAGCACGTAGGCGCCGTTGCTCACCAGGTTGCCCGGCTTGGTCCAGTCGCGGCCGAACTTCTCCAGCGAGGCCTGGTGCACCGGGCCCAGGTTGTTGTTGGACATCAGGCTGGGCAGGAAGGACACCGGGAACGCCGTCTTCACTTCCAGCGTGTGCCGGTCGATCGCCTTCACGCCGACCTTGTCCGGGGGCAGCTTGCCCAGGGCGACGTCCTTGCCGTTGGCCAGGAACACGCCGAAGGTCGCGGCATAGGTCGAGGCGGTCTTCGGATCGACGAAGCGGCGGATCCCGAACACGAAGTCCTGCGCCGTGACCGGATCGCCGTTGGACCATTTCGCGTTCTGGCGCAGCTTGAACACCCAGGTGAGGGGGTCCGCCTGCTTCCAGCTCTCGGCCACCCCGGGCACGATCTTGCCGGCCCCGTCATTGGCCGTCAGCCCCTCGAACAGGTCGCGCGTGAGGTTGTTGGCGCCCACCGATTCGGCCAGCGCCGGGTCCAGCGTCTCCGGCTCCGAGCCGTTGTTGCGCACCAGGGTCTGGGTGGGGTGCAACTGCACGCCGGCGGGGATCACGGCGGCTGCGGCCGGCCAGGCCAGCGCGGCGGCCAGCGCCAGCGCGGCGAAGGGGGGGATGCGGGAATGGGTCATGGGGGTCCTGTCCTTGGGGATTGGATCACTTCTTGTTGAGCCGGGCCAGATCGATGTCGACGTAGGGCCAGAATTCGCGCGCGAACGGGTGCCGCCGGTAGCCGATCAGCCAGGGCTGCATCAGGTCGGTGCCGATGCGGTGCACGCGCAGCTTGATCGGCATGTAGGCGACCAGCAGGCGGACCGCGTCGCGGATCACCCGGTCGCGCTCCGGCCCGTCGGGCAGCATGGCCTGCCGCTCGTACAGCTGGTCGAAGCGCGCCAGCTGGAACCGCGAGTGGTTCTGCTGCCCGATCGACTTGCCGTAGGCGAGCTGCAGCACGCCCCCGCTGTTGGGCGAGCCGGCCGACAGTCCGTAGCCCCACATCATCAGCTTGCCGGCGCGCGAGGCGCGCAGCTGCTCGGGCCACTTGCCGATCCGGTACTCGATCCGCACGCCGATGGCGTCCAGATTCTTCTTCATGATCTCGTCGCGTTCGCGGTAGTCCGCGACGCCCAGCGTCTCGTACTCCAGCACCAGCGGCCGGCCGTCGGGCAGGTCGCGCCAGCCGTCGCCGTCCTTGTCGGTGTAGCCGTACATGTCCAGCAGGGCGATCGCCCGCGCCCGGTCGAAGGTGCCCATCTCGGAGCGGAACTTCGCATCGAAACTGGCGGTGTTGGGCATGACGAAGCCCTGTGCGACCATCGCCTGGCCGCGCCGCGCCAGCCGCACTTCCTCCTCGCTGTTGACGGCCAGCGCGATCGCGCGCCGCAGGGCGACCTTGTCGGGCGTGTAGCCGCCGACCACCGGATGCGTCATGCTGAAGTAGAACATCGTGATGTCCGACAGCGGCGTGCGTTCGACCTGGATGCCCTTCTTCGCGAGGTTGGGGGCGAGCTTGTTGTTGGGAACGGCCTGCAGCGCGAAGCCCTCCTGCAGCCGTTCCATGAAGTCCTGTTCCTCGTTCAGGAACGACAGCCAGCGCGGCTGCTGCTCGTCGATGACGGTCACTTCGACCTTGTCGACCATCGGCAGGCGCCGGCCCTTCATCCGCGCCAGGATCGCCTGGCCCTGCGCGTCGTCGGCGCCCGGTTGCGCGTCGTAGCGCTTGTCGCGAAACGCCGGGTTGCGCACCAGGGTCATGCGCGACGAGCGCCGCCACTCCCTGAGCATGAAGGGCCCGCTGCCCACCGGATGCTCCATGATGCGGTCGCCGTAGTGCTCCACCACCTCGCGCGCCACGATCCCGAACACGCCCGGGTCGGCCAGGCCGAGCAGGAAGCGCGGGCGGGTCTCCCCCAGCCTGATCTGCACGGTGTAGCGGTCCAGGGCGCGCAGGCCCTCGACCTCGCTGTCGTAGTCGAACCGGCCGCCGGCCTCGGCCTGGCGGCGCAGCTCGTTCAGGCCCAGGATGTTGTCCTCCGCGATGCCGGCCAGCCGCGGGCTCTTGTTCCTCGGGTCGTAGAAGCGCTTGACGGTGTAGACGAAGTCCTGCGCCGTCACCTCGCGCGGCCGGCCGCCGAAGGCGGGATCGTCGGCGAAGAAGATGCCCTTGCGCAGGCGGAAGGTGAAGGTGCGGAAGTCCGGCGATACCTCGGGCATGCCCTCGGCCAGATTGGGCCGCACCCTGGCCGGCCGCGCCAGGTAGTCGTACTCGTAGGGCGCCTCGAAGATGTTGGCGCAGATGATCGCCGAATACAGGTCGGTGATCTGGGCCGGGTCGAACCCGGTTTCGGCGACGGGGAACGAGTAGCGCAGGACCTTTTCCGGCGCTTTCTCGGTCTGGGCCACGACCGGCGCGGTGGCGCCGAAGGCCAGGCACAGGCTGATGGCCAGCGCCCAGTGGCTCTTGCTCATTCTTGGAAATACCAATACGGAAAACTTGAAGCTGCAAGCATAATCCGCGCCTTGAAGCCTGCCACGAGCGGTTTTCCCTAGGGGACCCAGCGCGCGCCGCGGGGATGCGAGAAAGTCCTGGATGTTGTCTTATCTGTTGCGGCGGATCCTGCAGATGGTTCCCACGCTGGCCGGGGTCATCCTGCTGGTGTTTTTCCTGTTCAAGTACTTTGGCGGCGACCCGGCCGAGATCCTGGGCGGGCTGCAGGCCACTGCCGAACAGGTCGAGTCGATCCGCAACCAGCTGGGGCTGAACCGGCCGGTGTGGGAGCAGCTGTGGCTGTTCGTGGCCAAGGTGGCGACCTTCGACTGGGGCCGCAGCTGGGCGACCAACGAGGCCGTGTCGGCGATCTTCGCCTCGCGCCTGCCGGCCACGCTGACGATCATGATCCCGATCCTGGTGCTGGAGGTGGCGCTGGCGATCGTCGCGGGCATGGCGGTGGCCGCCGTGCGCGGCAGCCTGACCGACCGCGCCGTGATGATCGTCACGACGGTGGCGCTGTCGGTGAGCTTCCTGGTCTACGTGATCGTTGGCCAGTACCTGTTCGCCTTCCGCCTCGGCTGGTTCCCGGTGCAGGGCTGGAGCCACAGCCTGTGGACCAACCTGGTGGTCTACGCGCCGCTGCCGGTGCTGCTGGCGGTGCTGGTCAGCCTGGCGCCGCACACGCGCCTGTACCGCAGCTTCTTCCTGGACGAGATCGGCCACGACTACGTGCGCACGGCCCGCGCCAAGGGCGTGTCCGAGCGCGCCATCCTGTTCCGGCACGTGCTGCGCAACGCGCTGATCCCGATCCTGACCAACGTCGCCACCCAGCTGCCGGGCGTGTTCATCGGTTCGTTCCTGATCGAGGTGTTCTTCTCGGTGCCGGGCCTGGGGCGCGAGGTCTACCAGGCGGTCGGGCGCAGCGACTATCCGGTGATTCAGGCCGTCACCATCTACCTGGCGGCGCTGACCATGGTGATCAACCTGGTCACCGACGTGCTCTACAAGTTCGTCGACCCGCGGGTGGTGCTCAAGTGAACGCGGCGCCGTCCGCCACCGATGGCGCGGGCGTGATCGCGCCGCTGCCCGCTCTGGCCGCGCTGCCGAAATCGCCCGGCGTGTGGATGCAGGCCTGGACCCGGCTGCGCGCCGACCGCGTCGGCATGGTGTCGCTGGCGGTGGTGGCGCTGTTCCTGGCGCTGGTGCTGCTGGCCCAGGCCGGCCTGGTGGCGGGCAGCTGGCAGCGCGAGGTGGGCGAACCGTTCGCGCCGCCCCACATCGTCGGCGCCCAGGCCCGGCAACAGGCGGCGGTCGCCGATCCGCCGCCGCCCAACGTGGACCTGTCCGACATCGATCCGCTGGCGCCGCGCTACGCCGAGTGGGCGCGCCGCGCCGCCGAGGTCAAGACCGTGGCGCAGGAGCGTGCGGCGACGCTCGCCTTCGGCGGCGACCGGCTGGGCCGCGACGTGCTGGCCAAGGCAATCAAGGGCGCGCAGGTGTCGATCCTGGTGGGGATTGCCGCAGCGCTGCTGGCCACCCTGATCGGCACCGTGCTGGGCGCGCTGGCCGGCTATTTCGGCGGCAGGACCGGCGACTTTCTGGAGTGGGTCTACAACGTCTTCACCTCGGTGCCCTACATCCTGCTGATCTTCGCGCTGGCGGCCGTGTTCAAGTCGGGGCCGCTGGCCAGGACCTTTTCCAGCGGCATCGCGCCGGTGGTGATCATCCTCGGCGTGGTCGGCTGGACCGGCATCTACCGCCTGGTGCGCGCCGAATACATGAAGCACCGCTCGCGCGAGTACGTGCGCGCCGCCGAGGCGATCGGCGCCGGCCACGCGGCGCGCATGTTCGGCCACATCCTGCCGAACGTGAGCCACGTCGTGCTGGTCCAGCTGAGCCTGCACGTGGTCGGCTTCATCAAGGCCGAGGTGATCCTGTCCTTCCTCGGCCTGGGGGTGCCGATCGACATGGTCAGCTGGGGCACCATGCTGGGCGAGGCGCAGACCGAGCTGGTGCTGGGCAAATGGTGGCAGCTGGCCACGGCAACGGCGTTCATGGCCACCTTCGTCACGGCGTTCGCGCTGCTGACCGACGCGCTGCGCGACGCCATGGACCCCAAGCTGCGGTGACGAGGCACGCCATGGACTCTCTGATCGAAGTGCGCGACCTGCGCGTCGCGTTCCGCCTGGGCCAGGAAACCCAGCAGGCCGTGCGCGGCGTGACGTTCGACATCCCTGCCAGCGCCAGCGTGGCGCTGGTCGGCGAGAGCGGGTCGGGCAAGAGCGTGAGCGCGATGAGCATCGTGCGCCTGCTGCCGGACAACGCGCTGGTCGACCCCGGCAGCCGCATCCTGTACCAGGGGCGGGACCTGCTGCGGGCCAGCCCGCAGCAGATGCGACAGCTGCGCGGGCGCGACATCTCGGTGGTGTTCCAGGAGCCCATGAGCTCCCTCAATCCGGTGTTCACGGTGGGTGAGCAGATCGCCGAGGTGTTGCGCATCCACGCCGGGCTGGGCGCGCGGGCGGCGCGCGCGCGCGCGCTGGAACTGCTGGACGAGGTCGGCATCCCGCAGCCGCGGGCCCGGCTGGACGCCTACCCGCACGAGCTCTCGGGCGGGCAGCAGCAGCGGGTGATGATCGCGATGGCGATCGCCTGCGAGCCCAAGCTGCTGATCGCCGACGAGCCCACCACCGCGCTGGACGTCACGGTGCAGCGGCAGATCCTGGAACTGCTGGCGCGGCTGCAGGAGCGCAAGAAGATGAGCATGCTGTTCATCAGCCACGACCTGGCGCTGGTGGGCGAGGTGGCGCGCCAGGTGGTGGTGATGCGCGCGGGCGAGGTGCGCGAGGCCGGCGCGACGGCGGAAGTCTTCCGCTCCCCGCGCGATGCCTACACGCGTGCGCTGCTGGCGTGCCGCCCGCGGCTGGACGCGCGGCCGCGCCGCCTGCCGGTGATCGACGACATCGTCCACGACCGCGTCCCGGCCGCCGGTGAGCGCAGTTCGGTGCCGGCGGCCGGCGCGCCGCTGATCGAGGTGGCGGGCCTGGCCAAGGCCTACCGCCTGAAGGAAGGCCTGTTCAGGCACCGCCAGATCGACGCCGTCAAGGGTGCCGACTTCGTGCTGCACAAGGGCCGCACGCTGGGCGTGGTAGGCGAGTCCGGCTCGGGCAAGACCACCATCGGCATGATGCTCACGCGCCTGACGCCGGCCAGCAGCGGCCGCATCCTGTTCGAGGGCCGCGACCTGGCCGCGCTCGCCGGCCGGCAGCTGCAGCCGTACCGGCGGCGCATCCAGATCATCTTCCAGAATCCCTACGCCAGCCTGAATCCGCGCTTCACCGTGGGCCAGATCCTGATGGAGCCGATGCGCCTGCACGGCATCGGCGCCGGCGACGACGAGCGCGCGCGGCTGGCGCTGGGCTGGCTGGAAAAGGTCGGCCTGCCGGCCACCGCCTTCGGCAAGTACCCGCACGAGTTCTCCGGCGGCCAGCGCCAGCGGATCGCCATCGCCCGCTGCCTGACCATGCGGCCGGAGGTCATCGTCTGCGACGAGAGCGTCAGTGCGCTGGACGTCAGCGTGCAGGCGACGGTGCTGAACCTGCTGCTGGACCTGCAGGAGGAGTTCGGCCTGACGTACCTCTTCATCAGCCATGACCTCGCGGTGGTGAAGTACATGGCCGACGACATCTTGGTCATGAGCAACGGCGAGATCGTCGAGCGCGGCACTTCGGAACAGATCTACCGCAGCCCGAGGCATCCGTACACGCGATCGCTGCTGGCCGCGATCCCCAGGGGCGACGTCCACGGCGCCGCCGCCGTGGTCGCCTGAACCGCCGTGTTCGCGCGCGCCGGTTTCCGTTTCGTGTTCCTGCTGCTGGCGCTGCTGGCGCTGCTGGCGGGCGGCGCCGCGCGCGCGGCGGCCGATCCGCAGGAAGCGGCGGCGCTGCACGCGCTGTTCGAACGCCACTGGGAAGCCAACGCGAGCCGCTTCCCCGACGACGCCACCGTCCGCGGCGACCTGCGCTTCAACGACCGCCTGGCGGACCTGTCGCCCGAGGCGATCGCGGCGCACGACGCGGTGGTGCGGCAGGCGCTGGCGCAGGCCCGCGCGATCCGGCGCGAACGGCTCGATGCAGGCGACCGGCTGTCGCTGGACCTGTTCACCGGCCAGCTCGCGCTGCGCGTCGAGCAGCAGGCGTTCGCCGGCTATCGCAGCCTGATGATCGGAGCGCTCGGCGGTGCCCAGAACGAGTTCGCCGGCCTGATGCGCGTCGTCCCCGTGCGCACCCGCGCCCAGGCCGAGCAGGTGCTGCAGCGCATGGCTGTCTACCCGCGGCTGGTGGACCAGCAGATCGCGCTGATGCGGCGCGGGATGGCGCTCGGCTGGGTGACGGCACGGCCAGTGCTGGAGCGCTCGCTGGTCCAGATCGACGAGCAGCTTCGCTCCGGCATCCAGGACGGGCCATTCGCCGAGCCGTTCCGGCGGCTGGGCAGCGACATCGCGCCCGCCGACCGGGCGGCGCTGCAGGAACGGGCGCACCGGGCCATCGGTGAGCAGGTGCTGCCGGCGTTGCGCACGCTGCGCGATTTCGTCGCTGGCGAGTACCTGACGCGTGCGCCGGCGGACGGCGCGCTCAGCGGCTACCCGGACGGCGCCCGCGTCTACGAATACCTGGCCCGGCGCTCGACCACCACCAGCCTGGCGCCGGCGCAGATCCATGCGATCGGCCAGCGCGAGCTGGCCGCCATCCGGGCCGAGATGGACGCGATCGTGCAGCAGGTGAAATTCGACGGCGGCTTCGCGGCGTTCGTCGAGCACCTGAACACCGATCCCCGCTACTTCCACCGCTCGCCGGAGGAACTGCTGGCGGGCTACCGGGCCATCGCCAAGCGCATCGACGCCGAGCTGCCGCGCCTGTTCGCCCAGCTGCCGCGCGCGCCGTACGGCGTGCGTTCCATGCCCTCGTTCCAGGGACCGGATGCCGCCGAGTACTATGACGGCCCGGCGCTGGACGGCACCCGGGCCGGGTTCTTCAATGCCAACACCGTCGGCTGGCGCACCCGCCCGACCTGGAAGATGGCCACGCTCACGGCGCACGAGGCGGTGCCCGGCCATCACCTGCAGATCGCGCGCTCGGTCGAACTGGGTGCGCTGCCGCCGTTCCGCCGCGCCGGCGGCTACACGGCCTTCGTCGAAGGCTGGGCGGTGTACGCCGAGACGCTCGGCCGCGAGATCGGCCTGTACGACGATCCGTACAGCCTGTTCGGGCACCTGCAATGGCAGGCGCTGCGCGCCGCGCGGCTGGTGGTCGACACCGGCATCCACAGCCAGGGCTGGTCGCGCCGGCAGGCGATCGACTTCATGGTCGAACGCACCGGCATGGACCGCGGTTTCGTCACCTCGGAGGTGGATCGCTACACCTCCAATCCCGGTCAGGCGCTCGGCTACATGATCGGCAAGCTGAAGATCGCCCAGCTGCGTGAACAGGCGAGGCAACGGCTGGGCGAGCGCTTCGACCTGCGGCGCTTCCACAACGCCGTGATCGACCAGGGGGCCCTGCCGCTGGACGTGCTGGAGCAGGTGATCGGGGAGTGGATCGCCGCCGAGCGGGCGCGCTGAACGCGCACCCGGCCGGGACCGCCGCCTACTTCAGCAGGAACTGGCGCACGAACAGCACCCGGGCGTAGAAGTCGAAGTCCCGGTTCCTGCGCTTGGCGAAGCCGTGGCCCTCGTCGTTGGCCATCAGGAACCACACGGGCGTGCCGTTCAGCCGCGCCGTCTCCACCATCTGCGTCGCCTCGGTGTGCGGCACGCGGGGGTCGTTGCGGCCCTGCACCACGAACAGCGGCTTGCGGATGTTGCCTGCCTTGTTCAACGGCGCGATGCGCTGGAGAAACTCGCGCATCTTCGGATCGCGCTCGTCCCCGTACTCCACCCGCCGCAGGTCGCGCCGGTAGGCCTCGGTGCGCTCCAGGAAGGTGACCAGGTTGGACATGCCCACCACGTCGATGGCGCAGCAGATGCGCTCGGCATAGTTGGTGGCGACGGCCAGCGTCATGTGGCCACCGTAGCTGCCGCCCGTGACCAGCACGCGGTCGGCATCCAGGCGCGGGTCGCTGCGGACCCAGTCGAGCAGGGCGGCGATGTCCTTGTACGAATCCTCGCGCCGATAGCCGTCGTCCAGGGTCAGGAAGGTCTTGCCGTAGCCGCTGGAGCCGCGCACGTTGGGCAGGATCAGCGCGACCCCGAGTTCGTTCACCCAGTAGTTGTTGCGACCCTGGAACCAGGGCCGCGCCTGGCCCTCCGGGCCGCCGTGGATGTCGATGATCACCGGGCGCTTGCCGGTAAACCGGGCCGGCGGCGCGAACAGGAAGCCGGAGATCGAGCGCCCGTCGAAGCTGGGCCAGGCGATCGTCTGTGCCTGGGCGAAGGCGCTGGCATCCACCGCGCTCTCGCTCTCGGTCCAGCGCGTCAGGCGCCCGCTGCGGGCGTCCAGCGAGTAGACGTCCGATGGCGAGCCGGCCGAGCTCGTGGCGAAACCCAGGTCGCGGCTGTTGGCGTGCCACGCGAGCCCGTAGATCACGCCCGGCGGCAGGCCGGGCACGAGCCGTTCCCGCCCGCTCGCGGTGTCCAGCAGGCGCAGGCGGGCGACGCCGGCCTCGTTGGTGAGAAACGCGATCCGCCGCCCGTCGTCGGCGAGCGCGAAGGCCTCGACGTCCCAGGGGATGTGCGAGGTCAGGAAATGGTGCTGTCCGGTGGACAGGTCGATCCAGGCCAGCCGCTTGAATTCGAAGTCGCGGTCGGTGGTGACGTACAGCCGCCGCCCGTCGCGGCTGAAGTGGGCATCGCCGTAGGCCACGCGCGCGCTGCTGGGCGCAACGGGCACCGCCCGCCTGCTCCCGCTGGCTGCGTCCACCAGCCACAGGCGCGACTCGTTGGCCGAGACGTATTCGACCAGCGCGATCTGGCGTCCGTCGGCCGACCAGGCCGCCGGCTGCCAGCCGCCGCCCTCGAGGGCCGTGAGCAGGCGGTCGGAGGAGGGCAGGGCGGGGTCCATCACGTACAGGTCCCAGTCGCGCCCGTTGCGCCGGGTGGAGGTGTAGGCGATCCGCCGGCCCGCGCGGTCCCAGACCGGCGCCTCGTTGCGCGACTTGCCGTCGGTCAGCAGCGTCACGGCGCCGCCGGCGACGTCGTAGCGATAGAGCTGGAACCACTCGCCGCCGCCGCTGTCCTTGCGGAACACGAAATAGCGGCCGTGCACCGGCTGCCACAGGGCGCCGCGCGCGCCGTCGGCGAAGAACGTGAGCTGGGTGCGCGCGCCGCCCGGTTGCCGCACGCGGTGGATCTGGTTGGTCTCGGCGAAGCGGGTCCCGATCAGCATCTCGCGCCGCACCGGATGCCAGCTGTGCAGGCTGGCGCCGCGGAACTCGGTGTAGCGCGCGACCTCCTGCGCCAGCACCGCCGGGATCGGCGGAATGCCCTGGACGACGAGGTTGTCGCCCGGGATGACGAGCGCTTCTTCACGGGCGGCCGCCGCGGGCGTCGCCACCGCCAGTGGCAGGGCGAGCGCCAGCGCGGCCAGGCGGCCGGCAAGCTTCATGCCGTCTCCTCGATCGTTGTTGTTGTCGGTGGCGGCGCCACCGGCGGGCGCCGCGTCACGTCACTGCCGGTGGTACGAGGTCACGCGTTCCACCTCGTTCTTGCTGCCCAGGATCACGGACACCCGCTCGTGCAGCTTGGTCGGCTGCACGTCCAGGATGCGCTGCATGCCGTTGGTGGCGGCGCCGCCGGCCTGCTCGATCAGCCAGCCCATCGGGTTGGCCTCGTACATCAGGCGCAGCTTGCCGGGCTTTTCAGGCTCGCGCTTGTCCCAGGGGTACATGAAGATGCCGCCGCGGGTGATGATGCGGTGCACGTCCGCCACCATCGACGCGATCCAGCGCATGTTGAAGTCCTTGCCGCGCGGGCCTTCCTTGCCGGCCAGGCATTCGTCGATGTAGCGGCGCACCGGCGGCGCCCAGTGCCGCATGTTGCTCATGTTGATGGCGAACTCGCGCGTGTCCTCCGGGATGCGCATGTTCTCCTGCACCAGGATGAACGAGCCTTGTTCGCGGTCCAGCGTGAACTCGGCGACGCCGTCGCCGACGGTGAGCACCAGCGTGGTCTGCGGCCCGTAGACGCAGTAGCCGGCCGCCACCTGCCGGCTGCCCGGCTGCAGGAAGTCCTCCTCGGTCACGCCCGGGTGGCCCTCGGGCTTCTTCAGCACGCTGAAGATGGTGCCGATGCTGACGTTGACGTCGATGTTGCTCGAGCCGTCCAGCGGGTCGAACAGCAGCAGGTATTCGCCCTGGGGGTAGCGGTTGGGCACCACGTAGATGCCCTCCATTTCCTCGGACGCCATGGCCGCCAGGTGGCCGCCCCATTCGTTGGCCTCGATCAGCACCTCGTTGGCGATGATGTCGAGCTTCTTCTGCATCTCGCCCTGCACGTTCTCGCTGCCGGCGATGCCCAGGATGTCACCGACGGCGCCCTTGTTGACGGCCTGGCTGATGCGCTTGCAGGCGCGCGCCACCACCTCGATCAGCAGGCGCAGCTGGCCCGGGATCAGGCCGTCGACGCGCTGCTGCTCGACCAGGTAGCGGGTGAGGGAGATGGTGCGTGATGGCATGGGGTGCTCCTCGATATGCCGGCGCCGACTGTACTCAGTCGGCCAGCGCGCGGGTGACCACCTCGCGCACGTCGTTGCTCAGGTCCGCGCGCGCGGCCACGCGCGCGATCGCCTCGCGGGCGGCGCCGCGCAGCGGCTCGGCCAGCTTCTTCCAGCGGTCCAGCGCGCGCGCCAGCCGCGCCGCCACCTGCGGGTTGATCGCGTCGAGCTCCAGCACGCGCTCGCTCCAGAACACGTAGCCGGCGGCGTCCGGCCGGTGGAACGCGCCGGGGTTGGCGCTGCAGTAGCTGAAGATCACGCTGCGGGCGCGGTTCGGGTTGCGGATGTTGAAGTCCGGATGCTGCATCAGCTGGCGCACCGCGGGCAGCACGTTGCCGCCGCGGTCGGGGGCGCCGGCCTGCAGCGCGAACCACTTGTCCAGCACCAGCGCCTCGTCCTTGAACATGGCGTGGAACTTCTGCAGGGCCGGTGCCGCGAGCGCGCTGCCCGAGGTCACCAGCGCCGCCAGCGCGTTGAAGCGGTCGGTCATGTTGCCCGCGTCCTTGAAGCGCTGGTAGGCCTTGCCGGGCCACACCGCGTCGCCCGTCTGGCGCGCGGCCAGGCACAGGCTGGACAGCGCCATGCCGGCCAGCGCGCGCCGGCCCGACGACACCGGATCGGCCCGGTAGGCGCCGTTCTCGCGGTGCGCGTCGAAAGCCCATTCCCAGTCGGCGGCGAGCGCGGCGGCGAGCTGTTCGCGCATCGCCTCGCGCACCGCATGCAGGCGCTGCGGGTCGACCACGTCCAGCTGCTCGGCGATGTAGGTTTCGGCCGGCAGCGTCAGCACCAGCTCCTTGAACGCGGCGTCCAGGGTCGGATGGCGCAGGATGCTGCGCATCGCCTCGACGTACGGCGCGTCGAGCCGGATGTCGCGCGGCGCCAGGCCCTGGTCACGGACGAAGGCGAGGGCACGATTGACGGCCAGCCGCTGGCCGGCCTCCCAGCGGTTGAACGGATCGCTGTCATGGGCCAGCAGCGCGATCAGCTGCGCGTCGGTGTAGTCGAACTCCAGGATCACCGGGGCGCTGAAGCCGCGCAGGATCGAGGGCACCGGCTCGCTGGCAACGTCCTCGAAGGTGATCGTTTCGCTTTCCTGCGTGAGCACGTGCATGCCGCTGGCCAGCTCGGCGCCGTCCGCGCCCACCAGGCCCAGGCCGACCGGGATCACGAACGGCAGCTTGGCCGGCTGGCCGGGCGTGGCGCCGCAGCTTTGCGACAGCGTCAGCTGGTAGCGCCGTGCCTGGGCGTCCCACTGGCCCGCCGCGTGCAGGCGCGGCGTGCCGGCCTGGCTGTACCAGCGCTTGAACTGCTCCAGCAGGCGCGCCAGCGTGGAATCGGGGTTGGCGTCGGCGATGGCCTGCGCGAAGTCGTCGCACGTCACGGCGTGCCCGTCGTGGCGTTCGAAATAGAGCTTGAGCCCGCGGGCGAACCCTTCGCGGCCGACCAGGGTCTGCATCATGCGCACCAGCTCGGCGCCCTTTTCGTAGACCGTGACCGTGTAGAAGTTGTTGATCTCCAGGTACTGGTCCGGCCGCACCGGGTGCGCCATCGGGCCGGCGTCCTCCGGGAACTGCGCGGTGCGCAGCACCCGCACGTCCTCGATGCGCTTGACCGCGCGGGCCGAAGGCTCGCCGGCCAGGTCCTGGCTGAACTCCTGGTCGCGGAACACCGTCAGGCCTTCCTTCAGACTCAGCTGGAACCAGTCGCGGCAGGTGACGCGGTCGCCGGTCCAGTTGTGGAAGTACTCGTGGCCGACCACCGACTCGATGTTGGCGTAGTCGGTGTCGGTGGCCGTTGCCTGGCTCGCCAGCACGTACTTCGTGTTGAAGATGTTCAGGCCCTTGTTCTCCATCGCGCCCATGTTGAAGTCGCTGGTGGCGACGATCATGAAGCGCTCCAGGTCCAGCGGCAGGCCGAAGCGTGCCTCGTCCCAGGCGATCGAGGCCATCAGCGAGTTCATCGCGTGCTCGGTCTTGTCCAGGTCGCCGGCGCGCACGTACACCTGCAGCAGGTGCTCCTTGCCGTTGCGCGCGCGGATGCGCTGCTCGCGCGCCACCAGCTTGCCGGCGACCAGCGCGAACAGGTAGCTCGGCTTGCGGAACGGGTCGACCCATTTGGCGTAATGCCGGCCGTCGGGCAGCTCGCCCTGGTCCACCAGGTTGCCGTTGGACAGCAGCACCGGGTACTTCGCCTTGTCGGCGCGCAGCAGCACCGTGTAGCTGGCCATCACGTCGGGCCGGTCCAGGAAGTAGGTGATGCGCCGGAAGCCCTCGGCCTCGCACTGCGTGAAGAACGAGTCGTTGCTGACGTACAGGCCCATCAGCTTGGTGTTCTTCGCCGGCTGGCAGGTGGTGAGGATCTCCAGGTCGAAGGCGTCCGGCCCTTCGGGCAGGTTCTCCAGCACCAGCTGGCTGCCTTCCAGCTTGAACGAGGTGCCCTGGCCGTTGACCAGGACGCGGGCGAGATTCAGCTCCTCGCCGTCCAGCCGCAGCGGCTGCGGCCCGACGTCCAGGTTGCGTCGCACCTTCATCCGGTTGAGGACGCGGGTCTTGGCCGGATCGAGGTCGAAGCACAGCTCCACCGCGTCGATCCAGTAGCCGGGGGCCTGGTAGTCGGCGCGATAGATCACGCTGGTCTGTCCTTCACGCATGGGCGCTCTCCAGAAAATGCTTGGTGTCAGGTGGCGGGCGCACGGCGTCAGACGCCCTGCTTGAGCGAGGCTTCGATGAACGCGTCCAGGTCGCCGTCCAGCACCTTCTGCGTGGCCGAGATCTCGACGCCGGTGCGCAGGTCCTTGATGCGGCTGTTGTCCAGCACGTAGCTGCGGATCTGGTGGCCCCAGCCGACGTCGGTCTTGGTGTCCTCCAGCTTCTGCTGTTCTTCCATGCGCTTGCGCATCTCATGGTCGTACAGCCGCGAACGCAGCCGCTTCCAGGCGACGTCGCGGTTGCTGTGCTGGCTGCGGCTGTCCTGGCACTGCACGACGATGTTGGTCGGCAGGTGCGTGAGGCGAACCGCCGAATCGGTCTTGTTGATGTGCTGGCCGCCGGCGCCGCTGGCGCGGTAGGTGTCCACCCGCACGTCCGCCGGGTTGATCTCGATCTCGATCGAATCGTCGATCTCCGGATAGACGAACACGCTGGCGAAGCTGGTGTGCCGGCCGCCCGACGAGTCGAACGGCGACTTGCGCACCAGTCGGTGCACGCCGGTCTCGGTGCGCAGCAGGCCGTAGGCGTAGTCGCCCTCGAGCTTGATGGTGGCGCTCTTGATGCCGGCCGTGTCGCCCGGCGTCTCGTCCTCCACCGTGGACTTGAAGCCCTTGCGCTCCGCGTACTTCAGGTACTGGCGCAGCAGCATGCTGGCCCAGTCGCAGGCCTCGGTGCCGCCGGCGCCGGCCTGGATGTCCAGGAAGCAGTTGAGCGGGTCGGCCGGCTGGTTGAACATCCGGCGGAATTCCAGCGCCTCGACGTCCTTGGCCAGCGTGGCGGCCTCGCCCTCGATGGTCGCAAGGCCGGCCTCGTCGCCTTCCTCCTTGCTCATCTCGAACAGTTCGAGGTTGTCGCCGAGCTCGCGCGTGAGCGTCGACAGCGTGACGACCACACTGTCGAGCTGCTTCTTTTCCTTGCCCAGCTCCTGGGCCTTCTTCGGGTCATTCCAGACCTGGGGGTCTTCCAGGGAGGCGTTGACGGTCCTCAGGCGTTCCGACTTGGCATCGAAGTCAAAGATACCCCCGGAGGGCTGCGGTGCGGGCGGCGAGGTCGGCCAGCTGGGTGCCGATCTGATTGATGCGTTCTGCTTCCATGACGGTTCTTTCGGTGAACCTGTCATTTTCGCATGGACGGCCGCGCGCGGGCCGCCGCGCGGGCGCCGGTGCCGGCTGCTACTTGAAGCCGCCCAGCTTGGTCTGCGCGCTGCGGTTGCCCAGGTTGGCCGCGCGCTCCAGCCATTTCACGGCCTGCGTCGCGTCGCGCGGCACCGTCACGCCTTCCAGGTAGGCGATGCCCAGGAAATAGCTCATCTCGCCGCGGCCGAAACGGATGCCGTCGGGCGTGGACTTGCCCGAGCGCTTGACCACGGCCGGCACGTCGCCCTGGCCGTTGGCATAGGCATGCATCTTCTGGATCACGCTGCCGAAGAACTGGTCGCGTGCCCTGGCGGCTGCGGGCTTGTCCGCGGAGGTGGCCACCAGTTCGTCGGCCAGCACCGGCAGCGCCTCGAACGGCGTCATGCCGGCGGCCATCCGGTTGGAGTACCAGGCGCGCAGCATCACCCGGTCCAGCGGCAGCAGGCCGTCGATCTTCCAGGGGAAATAGCTCAGCACGGTCTGGCCGGCCGGATGGCCGCGCACGCCCATCACGTGCATGGCCTCGTGGTAGGCGCAGCGCCAGGCATCCTTGTCGCGCATCTGCACGGTGGCGCGGTCGATGCGCGTCTCGGTGCGGAAGTCGAGGTAGGTGACGCAGGGCTGCATGTCCTCCAGCTGGCCGTCGGGCGTGATCTCGACGCTCAGGTTGGCGGTCTGCTCGGCGTCGGGAGCGCCGGTGACGTCGACGAGCTTGATGCCGGCTTCGTACGTGACCTCGCGCAGCGCCTTGAGCACGTGTTCGCGGTGCGCGGCGGCGTTGACGCCGCCGATGCGCACCCGCAGGTCGTTTTCCCAGCGGACCACGCGCGTGGGCGTGCCGCTCTGGTGCCACAGCACCTCCCACAGCGTGGCCAGCCCCTGGTCGAATTCATCCGCGACGGCTGAAGCCGGCAGCGCAAACGCCAGACACAGTCCCCAACAGATCCGTCGCATCCGTCACCTCGAACACACTTGGTGACGGCAGTCTGACGTAGGACGGCTCCTACCTCAAGCGCTGTTACTTCTTGAGCTTGGGAGGGCCCCGCACGACGGTAATTTGTCGCACTTACAGTGCATTCACGCGTCCAGGAAGGCCTCGATCAGCCGTGCCAGCCGCTGGGGCTGGTCGTGGTGCACCATGTGGCCCGCGTCATCCAGAACCTCCACCCGCACGTCGGACAGCGCCTTCAGACGTTCGTGGTATTCGTCCAGCGTGTACTTGCCGCGCCACCATTGCGCCAGGCTGTCCTCGCGCGTCTCGACGGCCAGCGTGGGCGCGGCGATCGAACGGTAGATCTCCAGCACCTCGTCCACGCGCGCCAGTTGCGGGTTGATGACCTTGTGGGCCGCGTCGCCCAGGATCCGCCAGCGGCCCTGTTCGTCGGGCCTGGCCCAGTGCCGTGCCAGCCAGCCGGCCTTGTCGGCCGACAGCCGGCGGTTGGTCTTCATCAGGCGCTGGGCGACGCCGTCCGCCGAGTCGTAGCTTTTCAGGTCCAGCTCGCCGCGCCGATGGGCCTGCAACTCGTCGAGCCAGCGCGCCAGCCGCCGCGGCGCCTGCTGCGGACGACTGGCCGGCATGCCGAAGCCTTCCAGGTTGACCAGCCGGCGCACCCGTTGCGGCCGCACGCCGGCGTACAGCATGGCGACGTTGCCGCCCATGCTGTGGCCGACCAGGTCGACCGGCGCCTCGGGGCAGTAGTGGTCGATCAGCCGGTCGAGGTCGGCCAGGTAATCCGGGAGCCAGTACGAATCGGTGGCAGGGGCGCGCGTCAGCCCGTAGCCGCGCCAGTCCGGCGCGATCACGTAGCGATCGCGGGCGAAGGCGTCCACCATGAACTGGTAGGAGGCGGCCACGTCCATCCAGCCGTGCACCAGCACCAGCGGGACCTGCGGCGGCGCCGGTTCGCCCCAGATCCACACGTGGTAATCGAGCTGGCGGATCGGGACAAACTCGCTGCGCGCGGCCTTCTTCGCTTGGTACATTCAGCCCATCATAAGGAGCCGCCCGATGAACGTCAGTCAACGCAGGGACAACCACGCGCGAATGCACGCGGCCTTCGGCTGGCAGGTTCCGCGCGACTTCAACATCGCGCAGGCCTGCTGCGCCCGCTGGGCCGCGCGCGAGGATGCCGGCCAGCGCATCGCGATCCGCGCCCACGGTGCGCCGCAGGGCGCGCAGGCGCTGTCGTACCGGGCGCTGCAGCAGTCGGCCGACCGCCTGAGCCACGCGCTGGCCGCCCTGGGGGTGCGGCGCGGCGACCGGGTCGCGATCGTGATGCCGCAGCGCTTCGAGACGGCGATCGCGTACATGGCGGTGTTCCAGATGGGCGCCGTGGCGATGCCGCTGTCGATGCTGTTCGGCCCCGATGCGCTGGAATACCGGCTGCGCAACAGCGAAGCCGGGGTGGCGATCTGCGACGAGAGTTCGATCGGCAACATGCTGGCGATCCGCGGCCAGTGTCCGGCGCTGCGCACCGTCATCGGCGTCGGCGCCGCGGCCCTGCAGGCCGACCTGGACTGGCAGACCGAGCTCGACCGGCACCGCGGCCGCTTCCCGCCCGAGCCCACTAGGGCCGACGACGGCGCCGTGCTGATCTACACCAGCGGCACCACCGGCCCGCCCAAGGGCGCGCTGGTCCCGCACCGCGCCCTGATCGGCAACCTTCCCGGCTTCGTCTGCAGCCAGAACTGGTTCGGATTTCCCCCCGGCGCCGTGGACTTTGCTCCCTCCCCCGCGCGGGGGAGGGCTGGGGTGGGGGCGGGCATATTGCAGGCCACGCCCCCGGGCGAAGCACCGGGGGCGACGCCCAGCGGCGCTGACCAGAACACGGCAGTGTTCTGGTCACCAGCCGACTGGGCCTGGACCGGCGGCCTCATGGATGCGTTGCTGCCCACGCTGTATTTCGGCCGCACCATCGTCGGCTGCAACGGCCGCTTCAGCCCGGAGCTGGCGTTCGAGCTGATGCAGCAGCACGGCGTCACCCACACCTTCCTGTTTCCCACGGCGCTCAAGGCGATGATGAAGGCCTTCCCAGAGCCGCGCCGGCAGTTCCGGCTGCAGTTGCAGGCGATCATGAGCGCCGGCGAGGCGGTGGGCGACGCGGTGTTCGCCTATTGCCGCGACCAGTTGGGCGTCGTGGTCAACGAGATGTTCGGCCAGACCGAGATCAACTACGTGGTCGGCAACTGCAGCATGGAGTGGAGCGGCGCGGCCGGCGTCCCGCCGGTGCGCCGCCATCCCGCGCTCGGCTGGCCGGCGCGCCCGGGCAGCATGGGGCGGCCCTATCCGGGCCACCGGGTCGCCGTGATCGACGACGACGGCCAGGAGTGCCCGCCTGGCGTGCCGGGCGACGTCGCCGTGAACCGCTTGGACGTGCACGGCGAGCCCGACCCGATCTTCTTCCTGGGCTACTGGCGCAACGAGGGCGCGACCCGCGCGAAGTACACCGGCGACTGGTGCCGCACCGGCGACCTGGCCACGCGCGACGAGGACGGCTACCTGTGGTACCAGGGCCGCGCCGACGACGTGTTCAAGGCCGCCGGCTATCGCATCGGCCCCAGCGAGATCGAGAACTGCCTGGTCAAGCATCCGGCGGTGGTCAACGCGGCCGTGGTGCCCAAGCCGGACCGCGAGCGCGGCGCACTGGTCAAGGCCTTCGTGGTGCTCGCGCCCGACTACGCCGCGCAACGCGCGCGGTCCGGTTTCGACGCCGACCTGATCGCGCAACTGCAGGCCCACGTGAAGGGCAAGCTTGCGCCCTACGAATATCCGAAGGAAATCGAGTTCATCGACGCGCTGCCGATGACCACCACCGGCAAGGTGCAGCGCCGGGTGCTGCGGTTGCGCGAGGAGGAGCGGGCCCGGCAGGCGGCGACGCCGTAGCGCCGCCGCGCGTGCGGGCTTTGCGGACGGCGGCAGCGAGGCCGCCGCCGCGCCGCTAAGATGGCGCCCCGCCACTTCGCTTCACGCGCTTTCCCATGCAAAGAATCCGTCTCGGCCGCAGCGACCTGGAGGTCACGCCCGTCTGCCTGGGCACCATGACCTTCGGCGAGCAGGTCGACGAGCCGACTGCCCACGCCATCCTGGACCGCGCCATGGAGCGCGGCGTGGACTTCATCGACACGGCGGAAATGTATGCGGTCCCGGCGCGGGCGCAAACCTTCGGCGCCACCGAGACCATCATCGGCAACTGGCTGGGCAAGCGGCCGGACATGCGCCACAAGATCGTGCTGGCCACCAAGGTGGCCGGCCCGGCCCGCGGCATGCCGTGGATCCGCGCCGGCAACGGCATGACCGCCCAGGACATCGTCGCGTCGTGCGAGGCCTCGCTGCAGCGGCTGAAGGTCGACGTGATCGACCTGTACCAGATCCACTGGCCCGAGCGCCACGTGCCGATGTTCGGGCAGAGCTACTACGATCCGGCGCAGGAGCGTTCGGCCACGCCCATCCTCGAGCAATTGCAGGTGCTGGAGCGGCTGGTGCGCGAAGGCAAGGTGCGGCACGTCGGTCTGTCCAACGAGACGCCCTACGGGGTGCACGAATTCGTCCGGCTGGCCGAGCAGCACGGCCTGCCGCGCATCGCCAGCGTGCAGAACGTGTTCTGCTTGGTCAGCCGGGCGCTGGAAAACGGCCTGGACGAGACGATGCACCGGCTGGACGTCTCGCTGCTGGCGTACTCGCCGCTGGGCTTCGGCCTGCTGACCGGCAAGTACGACGACGCCGGTTTCGAAGGGCCGGGCGCGCCCGAGGGGCGGATCGCCCGCTACCAGTCGGTGCGCACGCAGCGCTGGGGCCGGCCGGAAGCGCTGGCCGCCGCCCGCCGCTACAACCAGCTCGCGCGCGACCACGGGATGACGCCCACGCGCATGGCGCTGGCCTGGTGCTACACCAAGTGGCAGGTGGCCAGCACCATCATCGGCGTCACCTCGGTGGCGCAGCTCGACGAGGACCTGGACGCCTGGGGCACCAGGCTGTCGCCGCAGGTGCTGGCCGAGATCGACCGCATCCGCTGGGAGATCCGCGACCCGGCGAACTGAAGTCGTGCGGCGCGAACCCGCTCGCGCTACCCGCAAGCCGCGTCAGTCTCAAGGCAGCGGCAGCGCGCAACTGACCGGCCGGGCCTGCAACGGCCCGGTCAGCACCGACGGCTCGATGGCCACCAGGAAGCCCCGCCGGCCGCCGTTGATCAGAATGCGTGGCAGGGCGAGCACGCTCTGCTCGACGTACACCGGCAGCGCCTTGCGCATGCCGAACGGCGACGTCCCGCCGACCTGGTAGCCGGTGTGGCGCTGGGCCACCTCGGGCCGGCACGGCTCGACGCTCTTGCACCCGATCGCCCGTGCCAGATTCTTGGTGCTCACCTGGCAGTCGCCGTGCATCAGGACGGCCAGCGGGGCGCCGCGCTCGTCCTGCATGATCAAGGTCTTGACCACCTCGTGCGGCGGCACGCCCAGCTGGCGCGAGGATTCCTGTGCGCCGCCGCGGTCCACGTAGTCGTAGGGGTGCTCCGTGAATGCCACGGCGTGGCCGCGCAGCCATGCGGTGGCGGGTGTCTCGCTGATGTGTCTGTCCTTGCTCACGTCATGCCGTCGAACGTCTCGCAGGGTTTATAGCAAACCGTCTTGTGGGCACGCCGCGTCCCGCCCTTCATTTCTTCAGCACGCCCAGGAATTCGTATCCCGCCACCGCCAGGCCGACCGCGAGCAGGGCGACGCTGGCCCAGGCCCACGCCAGCCGACGGCCCCGGGCCGTGACATCCGCGCCCACCTGCCGGTCGTGCCGACCCAGCAGTTCCAGCGTCGATTCGCGCCACAGCTCGACCAGGCGCCCGTGCATGACGGACAGCGTGAGGGTCAGCCACGCGCCGGCCTCGGCCAGGGCCCCCAGCACGTCGCTGAGGTAGTGGGCCCCCAGGTACAGGCGGCTGACGGCGACCAGCAGCACGATCGCCGCGGCCGCCAGGAGGGCTCCGACACGAACCACGGGCCGGCGTGAATGGGCGATGACGAACGCGCACAGCACGCCGTAGAAGAGCATGCTGCCGGCGACGTGCCCGCTCGGGAAGCTGAAGGTGTGCAGGCCGAGGATCGGGTCCTGCAGCTCGGGCCGGGCCCGATGGAACGCCAGCTTCAGGCCCGTGTTGACCAGCATGCCGGCCGGCAGCGCCACCAGCAGCGTCTTGAGCCACAGCCAATCGCGCCGCCGGGCCAGCCAGGCGGCAAAGGCCAGGGCGGCGACGGTCATGGGCACCGGCGCATGCAACTGCGAGACCATCCCGAGCAGCCCGGTCAGCCAGCCGAGCCGGTGCGTCTCGAACCAGCGGACCAGGCGCAGATCGAGCTGCGCCAGCGGATCGCCGGCGACGACGTCCTGCGCGATCGCGGCGAACAGGCACACCGCCAGCACGATGACGGCGAGTTCGACCCACCCGGCCGGCGGCCTGCGCAGGTGGCGCCGCAGCAGCCAGGCCAGCCCCAGCGCCGCGGCGGCGACGGCGCCCGCACGCCCGAGCCACGATTCCACTGCCTGCCAGCTGCTGCCCACGAAGTAGCCGGCCAGCACGATGGCCACGGCCCACAGTGCGGCGCCGCCGGCGTTGTAGGGCAGGAACCGCCGGTACTGCATGCGCGACGCGCCGGCCAGGAACGGCACCAGCGCCCGCGCGAAGCCGACGAAGCGGCCGAGGAACACGGATGACGCACCGTGCCGCGCGAAGAAGCGTTCGACTTCGTCGACCCGCCGGGGGGTGACGCCGAACCGGCTGCCGTACTTCAGCAGGGCGGGCCGGCCCAGCACCCGTCCCATCTCATAGCCGAGGCTGTCGCCGACGGTCGCGCCGGCGGCGACGCAGACGATCAGCAGATCGAGGTCGAAGACGCCCTGCGAGGCGAAGAACCCGGCCAGCAGGACCAGCGCCTCGCCCGGCACGAGCAGGCCCAGCATGGCGGCCGACTCGAGCATGGCGCCGGCGAACACGACGGCATAGGCGCCGTGCCCCATGCGCGAGAGCAGCGCGGCAAGTTCGTCCAGCGAAATCATGGGCGCGTGCGAGGCATGTCCAAGGGGCCGCAGCTGTGCCGCCCGCGCCGTTCAGCGTCCGATCGCGTGATAGGTGAAGCCCTGGGCCCGCAGCGGACCGGGCGCATACATGTTGCGACCGTCGAAGATCACAGGCTGCTTGAGCAAGCGCTTGACGGCCTCGAAATCTGGCGCCCAGAACGCCTTCCATTCGGTCGCGATCAGCAGGGCGTCGGCGCCGGTCAGGGCGTCCATCATGTCGGGTGCGAAACGCACTGCGGACGCCTCGCCCGGCAGTTGCCCGGCCTGCGGCATGGCCACCGGATCGAACGCGGCGACGCTGGCGCCGCGCCGCACCAGTTCACCGATGGTGATCAGGCTGGGGGCTTCGCGCAGATCGTCGGTGTTGGGCTTGAATGCCAGCCCCCACAGGGCGAGGTGGCGGCCGCGCAGATCCTCGCCGAACTCGGCCACCACCTTGTCCACGAGGCGCAGCTTCTGGCGGCGGTTCACCTCCTCGGTCGCCTCCAGCACGCGCATGACCTGGCCATGCGCGTGCCCGGTGGCGATCAGCGCCCGCAGGTCCTTGGGGAAGCAGGAGCCGCCATAGCCGATCCCCGGATAGAGGAAGTGAAAACCGATGCGCGGATCGGCGCCGATTCCCCTGCGCACGTCCTCGATGTCCGCGCCCAGCTGCTCGGCCAGATTGGCCAGTTCGTTCATGAAGGAGATGCGTGTCGCCAGCATGGCGTTGGCCGCGTACTTGGTCAGTTCGGCCGATTGCACGCCCATGACCAGCAGGCGCTCGTGGTTGCGCTGGAACGGCTCGTACAGGCGGCGCATGATCGTGACGGCGCGCTCGTCGTCGGCCCCCAGCACGATGCGGTCGGGCCGCATGAAGTCGCCGATGGCCGCGCCTTCCTTGAGGAACTCCGGGTTGGATACGACGCTGAAAGGGACGTCCACGCCGCGCGCGGCGAGCCCGGCCGCGATGGTCGCCCGCACCCGTTCGGCCGTGCCCACCGGCACGGTGGACTTGTCGACGACGACGCGGTAGCCGTCCAGATGGCGGCCGATGGCATGCGCGGCGGCCAGGACCTGCTGCAGATCGGCCGAGCCGTCCTGCTGCGGCGGCGTGCCCACGGCGATGAACAGTACCTCGCCCTGGTCGACGGCCTCGGCCATCGAGGCGGTGAAGCTCAGGCGCCCGGCCGCCAGGTTGCGGCCCACCATTTCCTCCAGCCCCGGCTCGTAGATCGGCACCTTCCCGTCCTGCAGCCGCGCCACCCGCGCCGCGTCAACGTCCATGCAGCAGACCCGGTAGCCCATCTCGGCGAAGCAGGCACTCGTCACGAGGCCGACGTAGCCCGAGCCGATCACCGCGATGCGGTGCCCTGGGAACGCATTCATCCGATCGTCTCCTTGTGGTTCACTGAACCGGCTCGCCCTGCAGCGCGAGCGTGCCGCTGCGCCCGGCGACCTCGCCGGTGCGCACGCGGTGGCGCGGCAGGCGGGAGCGGTCCAGGGCGGCGAACAGGTCGGCCGCCGCCACCAGCCGGTAGCCCTGGGCCCGCCAGCCGATGAGCAGGCGCTCGAAGGTTCCCAGCAGCTTCTGGCCTTCCAGCTCCGCGTGCAAGGTGTAGACATGGCCGTGCAGCGGCGGCCTGGCCGTCAGCGCCAGCAGGCGCTCGTGCACGCTGGTCGGCGTCAGCCCGTCCAGGCCGATCAGCTCGTCCAGCGTCGGCAGCGTGCTGGGCAGCTGCGGCACGCCCAGCGTGCGCCCGTTGGCGTCCACCGGCAGGAAGGGATGGCTGCCGCGGCCGTCGGAGGCATAGTCGAAGCCGAATTCGCGCTCCAGCGCGTAGGCCGCTTCGTTCATCTGCCAGCCGGCGGCGCCGTGGGTGCGCGGCGCGGCCCCGAAGATCTCGGTGAAGCGCGCGACCGCCCGGGCCATCTCGCGCCGCGTCCATGCCGCGTCCCGGCCGGCCACCTGGTCCTGCCAGCGGATGTGGTCCCAGCAATGGATGCCGACCTCGAAGCCGGCGTCGCGCACCCGGCGCAGCAGCGCGGCCTCGCGCCGGCCGATGTCCGGCCCGGGCAGCAGCGTGCCGTACAACAGCGTGCGCACGCCGTAGTGCTCCAGCACCGAGGTGCGCGACACCTTGCGCAGAAAGCCCGGCCGCAGGACGCGCCTGATCGCGCGGCCAGTGTGGTCGGGTCCCAGGCTGAACAGGAAGGTCGCGCCGGCGCCATGGCGCTGGAGCAGTTCGACCAGCCGCGGCACGCCCTCGCGGGTGCCGCGCCAGGTGTCGACGTCAATCTTGAGCGCGAGCAGGGGCGTCATCCGGTCAGATCGCGCGAGGCGACGATCCGGTCGCGGTAGTAGTCGTAGATACCGCGCAGGGCATCGGCCATGGGAACGAGCGGTGCCCAGTCCAGATCGGCCTGGGTGTTGGCGATCGCCGGCACGCGGTTGCGCACGTCCTGGTAGCCCTTGCCGTAGTAGGCGTCGGCGCTGGTGTCGACGATGCGGACCCGGCTCGCGCTGTCCCGGTACTCGGGATACTCGGCCGCCAGCGCCAGCATCATGGTCGCCAGCTGCCGGATCGAGTAGTTGTTGGCCGGATTGCCGATGTTGTAGATCTGGCCGGATGCCTTGCCGTCCTTGTTTCCGATGATCTTCATCAGCGCCGAGATGCCGTCGTCCACGTAGGTGAAGGCGCGCTTTTGCTCGCCGCCGTCGACCAGCTGGATCGGCTCGCCGCGCACGATGTGGCCCAGGAACTGGGTGATCACCCGGCTCGAGCCTTCCTTGGGGGTGTTGATGTTGTCCAGGCCGCCGCCGATCCAGTTGAAGGGTCGGAACAGCGTGTAATTGAGGCCCGCCTCCATGCCGTAGGCGTGGATCACGCGGTCCATCAGCTGCTTGGCGCAGGAGTAGATCCAGCGCGGCTTGTTGATCGGGCCGCAGACCAGCTCGGAGCGCTCCGGATCGAACTCCTCGTCGCGGCACATGCCGTAGACCTCGGAGGTGGATGGGAACACCAGGTGCTTGCCGTAGCGCACGCACTGGCGCACGATCGGCAGGTTGGCCTCGAAGTCCAGCTCGAACACGCGCAGCGGCTGGCTGACGTAGGTGGCCGGCGTGGCGATGGCCACCAGGGGCAGCACCACGTCGCATTTCTTGACGTGATACTCGATCCATTCCTTGTTGATGGTGATGTCGCCCTCGAAGAAATGAAAGCGCGGATGGCCCAGCCACTCGCGCACCCGGTCGGCCTGCATGTCCATGCCGAACACGTGCCAGTCGGTGGTGTCGATGATGCGGCGCGTCAGGTGGTGGCCGATGAAGCCGTTCACGCCGAGGATCAGGACTTTCTTCATGAGGTGTTCGCCTGTTGGATGCGATCGCCCTGCGGGGCGATGCCCACCAACGAAACGCGGGGCCGCCCGAAGCGGGCGCTGAAGTTGTCGGCCCGCAGGGGTTCGCCGGCCAGGGTGGCTTCGGTCACGCGCAGCACGCCGCCGTCGGTGCAGACCAGGTGCAGTTCCTGCTGCGCTACGACCAGTTCGATTGCGGCGGGCCGCCGCGCGACCTGCCCCGCATGGTGCGTGCGCCACAGCTGCAGGCGGCCCTCCGGAAGATCGGCGAAGGCGCCGGGATAGGGATGGGTGAGGGCACGCACCAGGTTGTGCAGCGGCCCGGCAGCAAGTTCCGGGGGGACGCGGCCGTCTTCGGGCCGCCGGCCGCCGAAGTAGCCGCCTTGGCGCAGGTCCTGCGGCGTCAGCCGCGCCGTGCCGTCCAGCAAGGCCGGCAGGCTGCGCCACAGCACCATTTCGGCCGCCACGGTCACCTTGTCGAACACCTCGCGCGCGCTGTCGTCGGGCAGGATGGGCACGGCGAACTGGTCGACGAGGGCGCCGTTGTCGGGCTTCTCGTTCATCAGGTGCAGCGTCGCCCCGGTTTCGGTCTCGCCGTGGATCAGCGCCCAGTTGACCGGCACCCGGCCGCGGTACCTGGGCAGCAGCGAGCCGTGCATGTTGAAGGCCCCGCGCGGCGCCGCCGCCAGCAGCGGTGCCGCCAGCATGTGGCGGTAGTAGAACGAGAACAGGAAGTCGGGACGGGCGGCGCGCACCTGTGCCAGCACGTCATCGGTGTTGGGATCATCCGGGGTGATGACGGGAATGCAGTGCTCGGCCGCCAGGGCGGCCACGCTGGCGAACCAGATGGTTTCGGCAGGGTTGTCGCGGTGGGTGACCACCAGCGCGACCTCGACGCCGCGCCCGAGCAGCGCCTGCAGGCAACGCACGCCGACGTTGTGATAGGCGAAGACAACGGCGCGGGGGGCGGAGCGGGCGGTCTTCATCGGACGGTTCATGCTGCCTGCGCCGGCTGGCGCTCCAGCACGGCAGCCACCACGTAGCGCGGCCGCTGGCGCACCTCCTGGTAGATGCGGCCGATGTACTCGCCCAGCAGGCCGATGCCGAACAGCGCGATGCCGATCAGGAGGAAGGCGATCGCGAACAGCGTGAACAGCCCGCCCTCCTCGGGTCCGATCAGCAGCCGGCGCAGCCCGAGGTAGACCACCAGCAGGCCGGACAGCAGCGACACCGCCATGCCCACCAGCGAGAACAGCTGCAGCGGCACCAGCGAGAAACCCGTCATCAGGTCGAAGTTCAGGCGGATCAGGCTGTAGAGCGAATACTTGGACTCGCCGGCATGCCGCTGCTCGTGGCCGACCACGACTTCGGTGGGATTGCGGGCGAACTGGTAGGCCAGCGCCGGGATGAAGGTGTGCATCTCGTTGCACTGGTTGATGGTGTCGACCAGCGGGCGGCTGTAGGCGCGCATCATGCAGCCCTGGTCCGTCATCCTGATGTGGGTGATGCGTTCGCGCAGCCGGTTCATCGCGCGGCTGGCGGCGCGGCGCCACCAGCTGTCGTCGCGCTGGCGCCGGATCGAGCCGACATAGTCGTGGCCGGCATCCATCTGGGCCAGCAGGGTGGCGATGTCCTCCGGCGGATTCTGCAGGTCGGCATCCAGCGTCACCAGCCGCTCGCCGCGGCTGTAGGCGAAACCGGCCAGGATGGCGCGGTGCTGGCCGAAGTTGCCGTTGAACAGCACCACCCTGGTCACGTCGGGCCGCTGGTGGAACTGCTCGGCCAGCAGCCGCGCCGACTGGTCCAGGCTGCCGTCGTTGACGAACACCACCTCGTAGGACACGCCCAGCAGGTCGAGCGCGCGGTAGAGGCGCTCGAACAGCGCCGGCAGCACCGCCTCCTCGTTGAAGACCGGGATGACGACCGACAGTGCAGGAACGGCGGACATGATCAGGCCAGGGCCGGTTTGACGACGCGCGCGACGGCTTCGCACACGCGCGGAACATCCGCGTCGCGCATCGCCGGAAACAGCGGCAAGGTGACGGTGCGCCGTCCGATGTCCTCGGCCACCGGGAAGTCGCCTTCCGCGAAACCGCGCCGGCGGTACAGCGTGAACAGGTGCATGGCGGGGTAGTGCACGCCCACGCCGATGCCCTCCTGGCGCATCGCCTCGATGAACTCGCCGCGTGACAGGGTCGTGCGGTCGAGCGGCAGCAGCGGCTGGAACATGTGCCAGTTGCCGTGGCTGAAGTCGGCCGGCGGCAGCTCGAAGCCCAGCGTGCGGTCGAAGTGCTGGAAGTACAGCCGTGCCAGCTCGCGGCGCCTGGCGTTGAAGCCGTCGAGCCGCCGCAGCTGGCCCAGGCCGATGGCGGCGGCGATGTCGGTCAGGTTGGACTTGCCGCCCAGCAGGTCGACGTCCATCGAGCCGTCGGCCGCGCGGGTGACGCCCTGCAGGCGCAGCTTCTCGCACAGGCGGGCCTCGTCCTCGTTGTTGAGCACCAGGCAGCCGCCCTCGCCGCACGTCATGTTCTTGTTGGCGTGGAAGCTGAACGACACCAGGTCGCCCAGGCTGCCGATGCGCCGTCCGTTCCAGCTCGCGCCGCAGGACTGGGCCGCGTCCTCCACCACGCGCAGCCGGTGGCGCCGGGCGATGTCGTACAGGCGGTCGCGGTCGACCGGCAGGCCGGCCAGATCCACCGGCAGCAGCGCCCGCGTGCGCGGGGTGATCGCCGCCTCCAGCCGCTCCAGGTCGATGTTGCGGCTGGCCGGGTCGACGTCGACGAACACCGGGGTCGCGCCGACGGTCAGGATGACGTTGGCCGTCGCGACCCAGCTCAGGGGCGTGGTGACGACCTCGTCGCCCGGTCCGACGCCCGCAACGCGCAGGGCGATTTCCAGCGCCGCGGTGGCGGAGTTCATCACGCGCACCGGGCGGCCGCCGACGTAGTGCGACAGGGACGCCTCCAGCTCGCGCGCCTTCGGTCCGGTGGTCAGCCAGCCCGAACGCAGAACCGCCGCCACGTCGGCGATCGTCTCCTCGTCGATGTCGGGGCGGGTGAAAGGCAGGAATTCCATCGGGTCCTTGTGTTCAGTGGCTGCGCGCGACGATGACGACGCCGACGATGATGACGGCGATGCCCAGCAGGCGCTGCGGGCCGACCGCCTCGCCGAACAGCCACCAGGCCAGCGCCGCGTTGACGATGTAGCCGATGGACAGCATCGGGTAGGCGACGCTCACCTCGACCCGCGACAGCGCGAGGATCCACACCAGCACGCTGACGACGTAGCACGCGAGGCCGCCGTAGATCGGCAGGTTGGTGGCCAGCGAACGGCCGACCGGCAGCAGGCTGGCCGGCGCGAACTCGAAGTGTCCGATCTGGCGCATGCCGGCCTTGAGCAGCAGCTGGGCGACTGCGTTGAGCAGCACGCCGGTCAGGATCAGTCCGAATTCGAGCAGCTTCATCGGGAGTCGGCCTCCGGTTTGACCACGACCACGCGGTTGGGATCCCGATAGGCGACGCGCATCGGCAGCTCCAGTTGCTGCAGTTCGCGGTAGGTCTCGGGCGCCATCAGCGCCGCCGCGCGTGGCGCGTTTCGCCAGCGGGCGACGAAGGGGTCCAGGCTTGGCAGCCAGCGTGCCGGGTCGGCCCGCTCGCCGAGGCTGAACTCGTCGCGGTAGTCGACCAGCGTGACCGGCCGGCGCAGATAGAACGGCAGGGTCTGGTCGTAGGTGCGCACGGCGAATACCTCGGTGTCGGGCCGCAGATAGGGCGCCAGCTGCACGACCGCGGTCTTGCTGCTCTTGAGCGCAGCGCCGTAGCTGTCATGGCCGGCCATGCCCAGCGTCAGAGCCAACAGGCTGCCCAGCGCGACCAGCGCCACCGCCGGCTGCTGCTGCCCTCGGGCGAGCAGGCGCCAGGCCAGCGCCGCCGCCAGCAGGAAGGTCGCTGCCGCCAGGGCCAGCGCGCGGGCGAACGGCTGCACGACCTCCATCGGCAGGCCCGGCGTTGCCAGGCGCCCGGCGAAGGGCAGCGCGGCCAGCAGCGCGAAGGCCAGCGCCGCCGGCGCCAGCAGATGCCAGCGCAGGCGCGCCGGCGCCATGCGCGCCAGCTGGTGGCCGGCCAGCAGGGCCAGCGCGGGGAACATGGGCAGGATGTAGGACGGCAGCTTGGAGCGCGAGATGCTGAAAAAGACGAAGACGAACGCCGACCAGATCAGCAGCAGCCGCAGCGGCTGGAAATTCGCGCCCGGCTCGCCGCCGGCTCCGGTCCGGCACAGCCCCGGCAGCAGCGTGGTCCAGGGCAGCAGCCCGGCCAGCAGGTACGGCACGAAGTACAGCAGCGATCCGGTGCGGCGCGCCTCGTCGGTCAGGAAGCGCCGGAAATGCTCGTGGACGAAGAAGAAATCGAAGAACTCGGGATGCCGGATGGACATCGCGGCGAACCAGGGTGCGGCCAGCGCCAGGTAGATGGCCAGCCCCGAGGCCCAGTGCATGCGGCGCCAGAAGTCGAACTGGCGCTGGACCAGGCTGTACACCATCAGGGTCGCGCCCGGGATGACCAGCCCGACCAGCCCCTTGGTCAGGGTCGCGCCGGCCATGGCCGCCCAGCACAACCACATGAGATGCCGCCGCTGCACGGCCGCGATTCCGTCGCGCTGGGCCAGCAGGAAGCCGCACAGGGCCAGCGTCAGGAAGAAGGCCAGCCCCATGTCGAGCGACAGGAAATGGCTGCCGGCGATGATCCAGGTGGTGCTGCCGGCCACCAGGGCCGCGTAACGGCCGGCAGCTTCGCCCCACAGGCGCCGCGCCGTCGCGGCCACGACGATCACCGTCAGGAAACCGGTCAGCGCCGGCCACAGGCGCACGGCGAACTCATTGATGCCCAGCAGCTGCAGGCTGGCCGCCCCGGCCCAGTAGGGCAGGGGGGGCTTCTCGAAGTACAGCAGGCCGTTCAGGCGGGGCGTCAGCCAATCGCCGCTTTGCATCATGCCCAGCGCGATCGTCGCGTAACGCCCCTCGTCGGGGCTGATCAGGGCGCGCCAGCCCAGCGAGCCGAACCAGATCCAGGCCAGCGCGCCCCATGCGGCAAGCTGCCACCGACCCGAACTGGGTGAGCGCGCGGCGATGCGGGCTACGGTTTCTTGGAGCGGCGGCAAGGGCTCTCGGCAGGACGATGGAGCGCACGACCGGCTCAGGAATGGACGTTCCTGAAGCGGCCACAGGGGCGAACTTGTTCAACTTCCGCTGGCGATTCTAGAGGCTCGTCGGCGCGCTGTCGGGCCGTCCATGCAGCGCCATTGGACGGCGCTTCCTTCAGGTCCCGTTAAGCGGCAGGAGGTAGCCGGGTCCGGATGGCGGGCGCCCCTGCGCTGGCAGAATACGGCTGAGCGGCGCGCACCGCCGCCGGAGGTCCGCCTTGCACATCGTCTACTCTGTCATCGCCATCGCCCTGGGGTACCTCGCCGGCTCGCTCTCGTTCGCCGTGATCGTCAGCCGCGTCATGGGCCTGCAGGACCCGCGCACCTTCGGCAGCAAGAATCCCGGCGCCACCAACGTGCTGCGTTCGGGCAGCAAGGCCGCCGCGGCGACCACGCTGCTGCTGGACGGCGTGAAGGGCTGGCTGCCGGTGCTGCTGGTGCGGCTGCTGGGCAAGCCGTACGGGCTGGAGGAAGGCACCATGGCGCTGGTCGGGCTGGCCGCCTTCCTCGGCCACCTGTTCCCGCTGTTCTTCCACTTCAAGGGCGGCAAGGGCGTCGCCACGTTCATCGGCGTGGTGTTCGGCATCGACGCCGTGCTGGGGCTGGCGACGGCCGCCACCTGGCTGCTGATTGCCCTGTTCTTGCGCTATTCGTCGCTGGCTTCGCTGGTGTCGGCGGTGTTCGCGCCGGTGTACTACCTGCTGGGCAACCGCGTCGCCTGGTACGTCGATGCCACGGTGGCCGTGGCGCTGGCGGCGATGGCCGCCCTGCTGGCCTGGCGCCACCGCGAGAACATCACGCGCCTGCTGCAGGGCAAGGAGTCGCGCATCGGCGCCAGGAAGGCCGAGGCGGCGGCGCCCCAGCATCACGCCGGGCACCACCGCCACCGCCACTGACCGCTAGAGCGACTTCAGGTACTGCGCCAGGTCGGCGATCTGCTGCGCCGACAGTCCCAGCGCCATCCGGGCGTCGTAGCGCCGTCCCACGTCTTCCAGGGTCGCCGCCGAGCCGTCGTGGAAGTACGGCGCGTGCTGCCAGACCCCGCGCAGCGGGCTGGTGCGGTACTGCTTGGTGGCCGTGCGCGACGCATAGCTCGGGCTTTCGGGTTCGGCCATCGAGTCCGCCGGCGGATGCAGCCGCTCGTTGGCGTCGGTGTAGCTGGCGCCGCTGTGGCAGGTCGCGCAGCGTCCGGGACCATCGAACACCGCCTTGCCGCGCGCGGCCGCCGCTGCGTCGAAGCTGCCGGCCGGCGCCGTGGGCGCGGACAGCGACAGCTGGTAGGCCTGCAGCGCCGGCAGCTTGTCCGTCACCAGGTCCACCGTGCCGTTGGTGACCGCGAGGCTCAGCCGCGGCTCGCTGAAGCTGCCCTGGCCGCCCATCTGGGTGACGGCCACGTAGCGGTTCCAGTACGCGATCTCGTCGCCGTCGCCCGTGAAGGTGATGCGGTGGATGCCCTGCAGCCCGTATGCCGGCGGAATCACCAGCGGCTTGTTCTTGCCGTCGATGTTGAAGCGCGGGTCGTACTTGCCCTTGCCCCAGCTGTTGAAGACGGCCTTGGTCGCGGCCGGCAGGGCCGGCGAGAGCGCGATGATGGCGCCCGGGTTCAGGTCGCGGTTGGGCCAGCCGTCCAGGCGCTTGCCGATGCCGGGTGCGAACGAGTTGTCGACCGTGGAATGGCACAGGGCGCAGGTGATGCCCACGCGGGTGAGCCGGTCCTGCCCGTTCACGGTCTCGACGGTGCCCTTCAGACCGACCACGGCGTCCAGCTTCAGCAGCGCCAGCGTGGTCGCGGTCTTGGTGAGGTCGACGCTGCCGTTGCGGATGCCCTCGACCACCGCCGGCGGCAGCGCCTCGGCGTCGACCTTGAGCCCGACCGCCAGCGCCGTGGTCGGGTCCACCGCCTGGGCGATCACCTCGTGCATGCGCAGCTGGTCGGTCCATTTCGCCTCGTCGCCGAAGGTGTCGAAGCGGAAGATCTGGCGCCCCTGGGCCGCCAGCTCCTGCGGGCTCTCGCCCGACGAGCCGCCGCCGCAGGCGGCCAGCAGGACGGCCGGCAGCGCGGCCAGCAGTCCCCTGGCGATGAAGCGGGCGCGTCCGGTCCTGCCGCCGGCCGCGAGCTGATGTGCGATGTCCATGTCGGCTCCCGGCGCCGGCTTACCCGACGAATGCCGCCGGAACGGCTTGCTCGCCCAGGGCCTGCCGCAGCACCGCCCAGTGCATGGCCTCGTCGCCCAGGATGCTGGCGGCGGCGTGTGACAGCGCGCGGTCCCTGAACTTGGGTACCGCGCCGAGGTAGGCCGACACGGCACCTTTTTCCAGGCCGGCCGCGAACTGCAACACGTCGGCCTGGCTCTTGAGCCGCTCGACGGGGAAGTCGTACTTCGACTTGGCCGCGGCGGCCTGTCCGCCCAGCTTTTGCACGGTGCCGGCCAGCACGTCGGCGTGGGCCTTGTGGTGGCCCTGGAACTCCAGCGCGAGCGGCTTGACGGCGGCGGTCAACAGGCCGCTTTCGGCGCCGAGCTGGTAGGCGGCGATCGCCTGGTGTTCGGCCGCCAGCGCCGCGTTCAGGATCGCGATGTCGGCCTGCGGATCGCCCCGCCCGGCGCCGCTCTTGGCGGCCAGCGCGTCACGGCCGCCGAGCAGGGCCACGGCGGCGGCGGACAGCACGCTGCCGGCGACGAAGCTGCGGCGCGCGGGCCGCGCCAGGGACAGGGAGGGAACGATGATTCGGCTCTTCATGGTGGTGGTCTCCTTGGTTCAACGAATGCCGGGGCTTCAGTGCAGGCGCACCAGGCCCCGGCGCACGAGTTCGGCCATCACGTGCGCCAGCACCGCGTCGCAGCGCGCGCCGGCGAACGCGAAGGTGTCGGCGGCGCCGCTCTCGACGCGCGTCGCCAGCCGCTCGCGCAGCATGGCGCGGGCGCGCAGGAACCGGGTCTTCACGACGTCCTCGCTCACGCCCAGGCAGGCCGCCGTCTCCTCGACGCTCAGCTCCTGCACCGCGCGCAGCATGAACACGCTGCGGTAGATCACCGGCAGCTCGGTGATCGCGGCCTGCAGCAGATCGCGCACTTCGTGCCGCTGGGCCGTCGCGTCGGGGGTTTCGCTGTCGTGGTTCTGGCCGGGCATCGCGTCCTCCGGTTCGGGTGCATCGCCGCCGACGTCGTCCAGCTGGACCAGGCGGCCCTTCTTGCGCTGGGCCGAGAGCGCGACGTTGATGGCGATGCGGGCCAGCCAGGTGCCCAGCGCCGCGTCGCCGCGGTAGGCGTGCAGATGGGTGAAGGCGCGCAGATAGGTTTCCTGCACCACGTCCTGCGCCTCGGCATCGTCGGGCACCACGCCGCGGGCGGTGCGGAACAGCAGGCGGTTGTGGCGCCGCACGATGGTTTCGAAGGCTGCCGCGTCGCCGGCGGCGGCGCTCAGCGCCAGCTGCACGTCGCTGGCGGCGGCCGCGGCGGCGGTCGGCGGGACCGGTTGGAGCTGGAGGGCGGGCATCGCTTTCTCGCTTTCTTGCGGCGTTAGACGCGGTCCGCACGCCAAAGGTGACAGGCGCGCCGCGTGCGCGACCGGCCCGGCGTCTCAGCCGATCTCGACCGTGAAATCGGGATCGAAGGCCGGGTTTTCGTTGACGCCGTCGCGGGCGTAGCCGCGCGGGTTGCACACCACCCGGGTCCCGTCCACCCGGTAGTCGAAGCTGTCGTGGGTGTGGCCGTGCACCCACAGCTGCACCCGGCCGGCGCCCAGCAGCTGCTCGGCGTCGGACACGAAGCAGGCGTTCACCGGGGAGCCGGCAAAGCGCGGATGGATGCTGGAGCGCGAGGGCGCGTGGTGCGAGATGACCACGGTGGGCCCGGGGAATGGCTGCGCCAGGCGCTGCATCAGCCAGGCCGCGTGGCGCTGGAAGCGCGCCGCGGCGTCGCCCGGAGTGAACGTCCGCTGCAGTGCGTCGTCGGTGAAGATGCGGCTGAAGTCGCGCATGAAGCGCAGCGCTTCGGCTTCCGCGGTGGCTCGGCCCTGGCCCTCCCCGAGCAGCCCGAAGTCGGTCCACAGCGTCGTGCCGAGGAAACGCACGCCGCCGATCACGGCCTCGTCGTCGTCGAGCACCCGCACCGGCGTGCCGGCCGCGTGCCGATGCAGGGCGCGCAAGGTCGCGTCGAGGCTGTTGCCGTAGAACTCGTGGTTGCCGGGCACGTAGAGGACCGGCTTGCCCAGCTGCGTCGCCCACTCGATCGCCGGCCCTGGCCGGGCGACGTCGCCGGCCAGGACGACCAGGTCCGCGTCGTTGCGCGGCGGCGGGCAGCCGCCCTGGCCCAGGTGCAGGTCCGACAGGATGTTCAGCTTCATCGACACGTCGCGTGGGGCCGCGCCATTCTAGGCAGCGGCCCGAAGGCACGCGGGCGGCAGGGTCACCGTTCGACGCGGAAGCGGCTGACCAGCGGCGGGATGCCGCCGACGTGGAAGGCCAGCTTGCGGTCGCGCAGCCGCACGTCGGCCGCCGTCACCCGGTCGAAGCGGCGCAGGTGCTCGGTCCACGACTCGTCCGTGATGGTCTCCACGACCCGGCCGGGCTCGTACACGTCGTGCATCACCTGCCAGTCCAGCGCGCCCTGGCTCATGCGGCTGCGCCGGCTTTCCTGCATGAGCTGCATGAATTCGTCCAGCCGCGCCGGATCGATGCGGTACTCGATCTGCACCTGGATGCGGCCCTCGCGCGGCGGCGCCTGCGCCTGCGGCACCGGCAGGCCGCGTGCCGGCGTGAGGTCCTCCTCGATGCCGCCGTCGGGCGTCAGGCGCTGCGCCAGCGCCATCAGCAGCGTGCCGCTGGCCGCCGCGATCGTCAGGCTGTGGCCGATCGTCGCCCAGCTGGCGATCTGGCCCCACAGCGCCGCGCCGGCGGCCGTGGCGCCCATCAGCGACATGTGGTAGATCGACATGCCGCGCGCGCGCACCCAGTCCGGCAAGGCCATCTGCGCGGCCACCGTGAGCGTGTTGGCCACCGTGATCCACGCCACCCCGGCCAGGAACATGGCCGGCACCGCCACGAACACACTGGGCGCGAAGGCGACCAGCGCCATGGCCAGCGACTGCACCGCCGTGCCGGCCAGCAGCAGCGGCTGCACCGGCAGCAGGGCGCGGATGCGCCGCACCGTCAGCGCCGCCACGATCGCGCCGGCGCCCATCGAGGCGAGCAGCACGGTGAAGATGGCGGCCGAGCCGCCGGGCAGGCCGCGCGCCACCAGCGGCAGCAGCGCCAGCAGCGCGGTGGAATGGAAGAAGAACAGGGCGATGCGCAGCAGCACGCCGCGCATGCGGCGCGACTGGCGCACGTGCTGCACGCCGACCCTGATCGCGCTGGCCAGCTTCTCACGCCCGAGCGGGCTTTCCCGGTGCTCGCGCTGCCACCGCATCACCGTGAAGCCGGCCACCAGCGACAGCAGCGCGTTGAGCGCGAACACCCAGGCGCTGCCGGCCGCGGCGATGATGGCGCCGGCCACCAGCGGGCCGATGATGCGCGAGGCGTTCATCGACACGCCGTTGAGCGCGAGCGCCAGCGGCAATTGCTGGCGCGGCACCACCTCCGGCACGATGGCGGCGAACACCGGCCAGCGCATCGCCAGGCCGACGCCGTTGGCGAAGGTGAGCGCCAGCAGCAGCGGTGCGCTCATCATGTCGGTCGTGACCGCGGCGGCGATCACGCAGGCGATGGCGGCGACCCAGAACTGGGTCACCATCAGGAAGCGGCGCCGGTCCAGGATGTCGGCCAGCGCGCCGCTGGGCAGGCCCAGCAGGAACACCGGCAAGGTCGAGGCCGACTGCACCAGCGCGACCCACAGCGGCGAAGGCGCCAGTGACGTCATCAGCCACGCCGACGCCACGTCGTTCATCCACATCGTGGTGTTGGCCGCCAGCCAGGTGAACCACAGCATGCGGAACACCGGGCCGCGCAGCGGGGCCAGGGGCGACAGGTCTTCGGCGGGCGCCGGCGCGGGGGCGCTGCTCTGCTCGGGCATCAGTCGCGGCGCTCCAGCACCATCTGCTCGCTGTCGCGCTTCATCTGGAACCGGTTCAGAAAGCTGTTGCCCAGCAGGATCGCCGGGATCGGCTGCTGCGACACCAGCGCGTCGACGTCGAACACCTCGACGTCGCCGATGCGCACCGACGCGAGCTTGACGCGCCAGGCCGCGATCACGCCGTTGGCGGTCTGCGCGTAGCCGGGCTGGCCGGCCTGGTAGTCGAGGCCGAAGCGCCGCGCATCGGGAGCGCCCATCGACACCAGCGTGGCGCCGGTGTCGACCACGAAACTGGCGGCCTTGCCGTTGATGGTGCCCTGCGCCATGAAGTGGCCGCCGCTGCCGGCCGGCAGCACGATGCGCCGGCCGCGCCCCGCCGCCGGTGCTGCGCCGACGCTGGCGGGTGCCTCGCCCACCCGCAGCAGCTGCCGCCGCCCGGCGACCTCCACCACCGCTTCGTCGCCGGAGGTGGAGATCACCTTCACGCTGCCGTGCGTGTCGCCCGGAGCCACGCCCTTGGGCGGCTTGCCGTCGACGATCAGCAGGGCCCGGTTGCCCAGCATGCCCTGCAGCGTCACGGTCTGGGCCGCTGCGACGGCGGCGCCCAGCAGGGCGGCAGCGGCCGCGCAGCAGGCCAGGCCATGGTGCATGTCAGTCGCGGAAGTTGTTGAACGACAGCGGCAGGTCCGCCATGTCCTTGCGGATCAGCGCCATCGCGGCCTGCAGGTCGTCGCGCTTGGCGCCGGTGACGCGCACCGCGTCGCCCTGGATCTGCGCCTGCACCTTCAGCTTGCTGTCCTTGATCAGGCGGCTGATCTTCTTGGCCTGCTCGGACTCGATGCCGCTGCGCACCTTGACCTGCTGCTTGACCTTGTCGCCGCCGATCTTCTGCAGCTCGCCGCGCTCCAGGAAGCGCACGTCCACGCTGCGCTTGGCCAGTTTGGCGGTGAGGATGTCGTAGACCTGATCGAGCTGGAACGGCGCGTCGCCGAAGGCGGTGATCTCCTTGTCCTTCAGCTCCAGCGCGGCCGAGGTGCCCTTGAAGTCGAACCGGGTGCCGATTTCCTTCACGGCGTTGTCGACGGCGTTCCTCACTTCCACCATGTTGGGTTCGCAGACTGTGTCGAAAGATGGCATCCGGATCCCTCCGTCGGGTCGATGTGCTGATGCGACAATTCTCCCATGATCGTGGAGCGCAACGTCCCGCTGCAGCCGCACAACAGCTTCGGCATCGTCGCCAAGGCGCGGCTGCTGGCGCGGGTGCGCGGCGCCGCCGACGTGCAGCAGCTGCTGGCCGACGCGGAATGCGGCCCGATCCCCAAGTTCGTCCTGGGCGGTGGCAGCAACATCGTGCTGACCGGCGACGTCCGGCCGCTGGTGCTCAAGGTGGAGGTGCCGGGCCGGCGGGTGCTGGAGGAGGGCGCCAGGGGCGTCGTCGTGGAGGCCGGCGCCGGCGAGAACTGGCATGACTTCGTCGACTGGACGCTGGCGCAGGGATTCGCCGGGCTCGAGAACCTGGCCCTGATTCCCGGCACGGTGGGGGCGGCGCCGGTGCAGAACATCGGCGCCTACGGCGTCGAGGTGCAGGACCGGTTCGAGTCGCTGGACGCCGTCGACCTGGTCACCGGCAAGGAATTCACGCTGGACGCGGCGCAGTGCGCCTTCCGCTACCGCGACTCGGTGTTCAAGCACGTGCCGGCCAAGGACGGCGACTTCGGGCTGTCCGGCCGCGCGCTGATCCTGCGGGTGCGGCTGCGGCTGCCCCGGCCCTGGAAGCCGGTGCTCGGCTACCTGGACCTGGAACGCAAGGTCCAGGAGAGCGGCATTCACGCGCCCTCGCCGCGGCAGATCCGCGACTGGGTCTGCGCGATCCGCTCGGCCAAGCTGCCGGACCCGCGCGTCATCGGCAACGCCGGCAGCTTCTTCAAGAACCCGACGGTCACTCCCGAGCAGTGCCAGGACATCATCGCCCGCGAGCCGGGCATCGTGCATTACCCGATGCCCGACGGCACCGTGAAGCTGGCCGCCGGCTGGCTGATCGACGCCTGCGGCTGGAAGGGCAAGTCGGTGGGCAACGCCGGCGTGTACGAGAAGCAGGCGCTGGTGCTGGTGAACCGCGGCGGCGCCACCGGCGGCGAGGTCGTTACCCTGGCCCGGGCGATCCAGACCAGCGTCTACGAGCGCTTCGGCATCCGGCTGGAGCCCGAGCCGGTGGTGGTGTAGGCCCGGCGCGCCACCGGGTTTGCCAGCACGGCACTGTCGGCGTTGGCCTACGCGCCGGCGCGAAGCCATCCCGCATAGTTCGGGCACGCCATCCAAGTGCTCATCGGCAATGCCCTTTCGCTGTGTCGCCCGCGCCGTCGGGCGATCGCTCCGCCCCGGGGTGGCGGCCGCGCTGGTGCTGGGCGCCGCGCTTGCCGCGCCGGCCCTCAAGGCGCAGCCGGCTGCACCCGAACCCCGTCCGCCGGCAGCCGCGGGCGTTCCCTCGTTCGACCTGCAGGTGCGGGCGCCGGCGTCGGTGCGCCCACTGCTCGAGCGCCACCTGGAGCTGCGGCGCTACCGCGAGGTGAGCGACCTGGACGACGCGGAACTGGTGCGGCTGATCGCGCTGGCCGAGCGCGACGTGCGCGAACTGGTCGCCACGCTCGGCTACTTCGACCCGAAGGTCGAGATCCGGCGCGAAGCCGGCGAGCGGTCGCGCCCGCTGATCGTGGTCGAGGTCGAGCCGGGCCAGCCGACGGTCGTGTCGGCGGTGGCCGTCTCCTTCGAGGGCGAGATCGCGCAGGACCCCGATCCCGCCGCGGCCCGCCAGCGCGACGAGATCCGTGATGGCTGGCGGCTGCCGCCGGGCCACCGCTTCACCCAGGAAGGCTGGAGCGAGGCCAAGAGCGCGGCGCTGCGGCAGCTGGTCGCGCGCCGCTATCCCGCCGGCCGCATCGGCGACAGCCTGGCCGACATTGACGCACCGGCCGGCTGGGCGAAGCTGGGGCTGCGCCTGGACTCGGGACCGCTGTTCCGGCTGGGCGACATGCAGGTCGCCGGCGTGGAGCGCTACGACCCGCAGCTGGTGCCGCGGCTGGCGCGGCTGCCGGCCGGCAGCGTCTACGACGAGGAGCGCATCCGCGACGCGCAGCTGCGGCTGGCCGGCAGCGGGTATTTCGATTCGGCCTTCATCTTCGTTGACCCGGCGTCGGACCCGAAGGCCGCGCCGGTGCAGGTCAACGTGCGCGAGGCGCCGCTGCACAAGTGGGTGCTGGGACTGGGGCTGTCGACCGACAGCGGGCCGCGCACCTCGATCGAATACCTCAACAACCGGGTGCCGGGGATCGGCTGGCGCGCGCAGACCAAGCTGCAGATCGAGCGCAAGTCGCCCTTCGTCGAGACCCAGTGGACGGCGATCCCGGGACCCGACCTGTGGCGCTGGGGCGTGCTGGCGCGGGCCGAGCGGATCGACGACGGCGCCTTCGTCACGCACGGCCAGCGGCTGCGCGTCGGCCGCAGCCGGGCGCAGGACCGGATCGACCGCAGCGTCTACGTGCAGTACGACCGCGCCAGCGTGCAGGCGCTGCCGGGCACCACCACCGCCCCGGAGGACCAGGGCGACGGCACCGCCGTGAGCGCCAACTATGTCTGGACCGGCCGCTACTTCGATCGCTCGCCCTTGCCCTCGCGCGGTTTCGGCCTCGGGTTCGAGCTCGGCGGCGGCCTGACACTGATCGGCAGCAAGAGCCCGTTCCAGCGCACCGTGGTCCGCTGGCTCGGCATCCGGCCGCTGGAGCAGGGCCGGCTGCAGCTGCGCGCCGAGGGCGGCGCGGTGCTGGCCCGCGGCACCGCGCGCGTGCCGTCGACCCAGTTGTTTCGCACCGGCGGCGACACCACGGTGCGCGGCTATGGCTACCGCGACATCGGCGTGGCGCTGCCGGGCGGCCGGGTCGGCCCGGGCCGCTATCTGGCGGTGGGCAGCGTCGAGTGGCAGCGGCCGATCCGGCGCGACGGCTTGCCGACCGATTTCGAGAGCACCCTGTTCGTCGACGGCGGGGCCGTGGCGGACCGGCCGGCCGGCCTGCGACCTTCGTTCGGCGTGGGCGCCGGCGTGCGCTGGAAGAGCCCGCTGGGCCCCCTGCAGGCGGACCTGGCCTACGGCGTGAAGCCCAGGCGGCTGCGCCTGCACTTCAGCGTGGGGGTGACCTTTTGAGCGCGCGCCCGTTCGGCCGCTTGCTGCGGGCGCTGCTGCTGCTGGTGTTGGGGCTTGCCGCGGTGGTGGTCCTCACCACCGCCGGCCTGTGGTGGTGGTCCGGCACCGAGGGCTCGCTGGCGTGGACCCTGGCGCAGCTGGGCCGCTGGCAGCCGGTGCGCGCCGAAGGCGTGCGCGGCTCGTTGCGCTCGGGCCTGTCCATCGACCGGGTGCGCTGGGAGGAGCAGGGCCTGGAAGTCGAGGCGCGCGAGCTGCGGATCGAATGGAAGCCCCTGGCCCTGCTCACCGGCGGCGTGCAGCTGGATGAACTGCAGGCGCGCAGCGTGCGGGTGCAGGACCGGCGCCCGCCCAGGCCGGCGGTGGCGCCGACGTCGCTCGCGCTGCCGATCCAGCCCGCGATCGACCAGCTGCGTATCGGCACGCTGGAGTGGACCACCCCGTCCGCCACGATCACCGCCGGCGACCTGGTCGCGCACTACAACTTCGACGGCCTGCGGCACCAGCTCCAGCTCGACAGGCTGCGCTGGCAGGAGGGCAGCTACCGCGGCCGCGCCAGCATCGGCGCGGCCGGCGCGCTGCACGTCGACGCCCAGGTCGAGGGGCGCTTCCCGGCGGCCGTGCCAGGCAGCGCCGACGCGCTGCCGCTGGATTTTTCGGTCTCGTTGCTCGGGCCGCTGGCGGACCTGCAGGCCAGGGGCCGGCTGCAGGTGGGCACCGGCTCGCCCGCGGCCGGCACCCGCGCCACCGCCACGGCGCGGCTGATGCCGTGGGCGGCGCAGCCGGTGCCGCAGGCCGAAGGCGAGTTCCAGCAGCTGGACCTGCATGCCCTGTGGCGCGAAGCGCCGCGCACCAGCCTGTCGGGACAGGTGCGGGTGCAACCGGCCGGCACCGCCACCTGGGCGCTGTCGGCCGACCTCGCCAATGCACTGGCCGGGCCCTGGGACCGGCAGCGCCTGCCCCTGGACCAGGTGACGGCGCAGGGCGAGTGGCGCGCCGGCGGCGAAGCGCTGGTGCGGCAGCTGCAGGCGCGCGTCGGCGGCGGCGAGGTGCAGGCGCAGGGACAGTGGCGGCCCGCCGGCGGCTGGACGGTGCAGGGCCGCCTGCATGGCGTCGACCCGGCCCGCGTGCACGGCGCGATGGCGCCGGGGCCGGTCAGCGGCCGCGCCGAACTGGAGGGACAGGGCCAGGCGGTGTCGTTCGACGCGCAGTTGCGGGCGGCCGGCCGGGCCGGCGGCCCCCGCCCGGCGGGCGTGGCGCCGGCGCTGGCGCTGCGCGAGCTGGTGGCGCGCGGCCGCTGGGACGGCGCGCTGCTCACGCTGCCGGCGTTCGACCTGCGCACCGCCGACGCGCGGGCGCGCGGCGCGCTGGAGCTGCGGCCGCGCGAGCTGGCGGGTGCGGGCCAGGTCACGCTGGAAGCCCCCGGCCTGCAGGGGCAGGCCGACGGCCGGCTCGCCGCCGCCAGCGGCGGCGGCAGCCTGCGCCTGCGGGTCGCCGACCTCGGGCAGGCGCTGCGCTGGGCGCGCAGCCTGCCCCAGGCGCCGCCGGTGCTGCGCACGCTGGCGGCCACCGGCCGCGGCGAGGCCCGGGTGGCCTGGCAGGGCGGCTGGCGCGATCCGGCCGTGCAGGCCGTCGTCGAGGTGCCGGTGCTGGAGGGCCCCGCCGCTGCTGCGTCTCCCGGTGCGAAGGCCCAGCCCGCCTGGGCCGTGCGCGACGGCGTGCTGAACGTGGACGGGCGGCTGGCCGACGCCCGCGTGCGCGGCCGCGCGCGGGCCGAGTTCGGCGAGCGGCGGCTGGCGCTGCAGCTGGCCGGGCAGGGCGGCCGGCGCGGCGAGCGGCCGGCCGCATGGGCGGGGCAACTGGCCCAGTTGCAGCTGACGGCCACCGATCCGGCGATCGGCTCCGGCCCCTGGACGCTGACCCTGCAACAGGCCGTGGCCCTGCGCTGGTCCGACGGCAGCCTGGCCGCCGGCGCCGGGCAGGCGCTGCTGCTGCCGCCGGCGCCGCAGCGCGCGCCAGCCGCCACGCCGGCCGTGCTGGCGTGGGACCCGCTGCGCTGGGGCGGGGGCGAGCTGCGCACGGCCGGCCGCCTGACCGGGTTGCCGATGGCCTGGCTGGAACTGCTGGGCGGGCCGCAGCTGGCCGGCTCGGCGCTGTCGGGGGACATGGTGTTCGACGCGCGCTGGGACGCCAGCCTGGGCGCGACGCCGCGCGTGCGGGCCTCGCTCGCGCGCAGCCGCGGCGACGTCACGGTGCTGGCCGAGGGCATCGACGGGCATTCGGCGCGGGTACCGGCGGGCGTGCGCGAGGCCAGCCTCACGCTGGACAGCCAGGGCGAGGCCGTGAGCCTGTCATTGCGCTGGGACAGCGAGCGCGGCGGGACGGCCCGCGGCGAGCTGGCCAGCCGGCTGGTGCCCGGCGGCGCGGCCGGCTGGCAGTGGCCGCCGGACGCGCCCCTGAACGGCACGCTGCGGGCCCGGCTGCCGCGCATCGGGGTCTGGTCGCTGCTGGCGCCGCCCGGGTGGCGGCTGCGCGGGTCGCTGGGCGCCGACATCGCGGTGGCCGGCACGCGCGGCGACCCGCAATTGAGCGGCACCCTGGCGGCCGACGAGCTCGCGCTGCGCTCGGTGGTGGACGGGGTCGAGCTGCAGGGCGGGCGGCTGCGCGCGCGGCTGGACGGCCGGCGGCTGGTGGTCGACGAATTCCTGCTGCATGGCGCCGAGGCCGGTGGCGGCGGCACGCTGCTGGCCACCGGCGAGGGCGTGTGGACCGGCGAAGGGCCGCAGTTGCGGCTGGCGGCGCGGCTGGACCGCCTGCGCGGCAGCATCCGCTCCGACCGGCAGCTGACCGTGTCGGGCGAGCTGGCAGCCCGGGTCGACGCGGCGGCCACCGAGCTGACCGGCCGGCTGAAGGTCGACGCCGCCCGCATCCTGCTGCCCGAGGAAAGCACGCCCCAGCTGGGCGACGACGTGGTGGTGCGCGGCGCCGCCACCCGGCCCACGCGCACCCAGGCCCGCGCGGCCGAGCCGCAGCGCGCCGGCACGCGCCGGCTCAAGCTGGAAGTCGACCTGGACCTGGGGCAGGACTTCCGGGTCCAGGGACATGGCATCGACACCCGGCTGCGCGGCACGCTGGCCGTGTCGGGCCAGTCGCTCACGGCGCCGCGGCTGGCCGGCACCATCCGCACCTTCGGCGGCGAATACCGCGCCTGGGGCCAGTGGCTGGACATCGAACGTGGCGTGCTGCGCTTCACCGGGCCGGTCGACAACCCGTCGCTGGACATCCTGGCGATCCGGCCGAACATGATCCAGCGGGTGGGCGTGCAGATCACCGGAAACGTGCTCAGCCCCTACGTGCGGCTGTATTCGGAGCCCGAGCTGCCCGATGCCGAAAAGCTGTCCTGGCTGGTGGTCGGCCGTGCCAGCGCCAGCGGCGGCGCCGAGGCCGCCCTGGTGCAGCAGGCCGCGCTGGCGATGCTGGCCGGCCGTGGTCCGGGCGGCAAGAGCGGCGGCGTCGCCGGCGCGCTCGGGCTGGACCAGCTGTCGTTCCGCCGGGACGGCGTGGAGGGGCCGGCGGTGACCTTGGGCAAGCGGCTGGGGCGCAATCTGTATGCGGCGTACGAGCGCAGCCTATCCGGCGCCCTGGGCACCCTGTTCATCTTCTACGACCTGACGCGCCGCGTGACGGTGCGGGCCGAGGCCGGCGAACGCACGGCCATCGACCTGATCTTCACGTTCACGTCGAAGTAGGGCGCCTCGCGCGCCCGTCGGGTGCCGTGCTACCTCGGCGTCGTGGTATCGCTGGTCAGCCAGCCGCCTTCATCCTGCAGCGCCCAGAGCGACAGCGTGAGGATCACCAGGCCGGACAGCACCGCGTCCGCCTTCGCCGCCTCGATGGCGGCAAAGCCCAGGATCCAGGGCGAGACCACCATCCACAGGCCCAGCACGCTCTCGGTCCACTCTTCCCACGCGCGCGGCAGGAAGATCGCTCCGAGCGCCGTGGCCAGCAGCAGCACGCCCACGGCGACGAAGTTCCACATCGCCATCATTTCGCCCGAGAAACCCAGGGCCCAGGGCGAAAGGATCAACCAAGCGCCCAGGACCGCGTTCACCGGGTCCTGCCAATGCTTCACCTGCTTCATGGCTTGCCTCCTTGCCGCCGCGGGGGCGGCGGCCACCGGTCGGAGGCGGCCCTGTGCTGCGGCGCGCCTCCTGCCGTCAGCATAGGCCGGCGCGGACGCGGATTCAATCGTCCTTGGCGTGGCCCAGGCTCGGCAGTCCGGTGCCTTCGGCGCTCAGCAGCCCTGTCTTGCTGTAGATGCCGAGCTTGTCGCGGGTGTCGCTGATGTCGAGGTTGCGCATGGTCAGCTGGCCGATCCGGTCCTTGGGCGAGAAGGGCGCGTTCTCCACCTTCTCCATCGACAGCCGCTCGGGCTTGTAGGTGAGGTTGGGCGACTCGGTGTTCAGGATCGAGTAGTCGTTGCCGCGGCGCAGCTCCAGCGTCACCTCGCCGGTGACGGCGCGCGCCACCCAGCGCTGCGCCGTCTCGCGCAGCATGATGGCCTGCGGGTCGAACCAGCGCCCCTGGTACAGCAGCCGGCCGAGCTTGCGGCCGTTGTCGCGGTACTGCTCGATGGTGTCCTCGTTGTGGATGCCGGTGACCAGCCGCTCGTAGGCGATGAACAGCAGCGCCATGCCGGGGGCTTCGTAGATGCCGCGGCTCTTGGCCTCGATGATGCGGTTCTCGATCTGGTCGCTCATCCCCAGGCCGTGGCGGCCGCCGATGCGGTTGGCCTCCAGGATGAGTTCCACCGGATCGTCGAAGCTGTGGCCGTTGAGCGCCACCGGCTGGCCGTCCTCGAAGCGCACCGTCACTTCCTCGCGCTTGACGGCGACCTCGTCCTTCCAGAACGCCACTCCCATGATGGGGTTGACGATGCGGATTCCGCTGTTCAGCTGTTCCAGGTCCTTCGCCTCATGCGTCGCGCCCAGCATGTTGGAGTCGGTGGAATAGGCCTTCTCGGCCGACATCTTGTACTGGAAGCCGGCGGCGGCCATGAATGCCGACATCTCGGCGCGCCCGCCCAGCTCGTCGATGAACTGCTGGTCGAGCCAGGGCTTGTAGATGCGCAGCGCCGGGTTGGTGAGCAGCCCGTAGCGGTAGAAGCGCTCGATGTCGTTGCCCTTGAAGGTGCTGCCGTCGCCCCAGATGTGGACGTCGTCCTCCTTCATCGCGGCCACCAGCATGGTGCCGGTGACGGCGCGCCCCAGCGGCGTGGTGTTGAAGTAGGTCACCCCCGCGGTGGTGACGTGGAAGGCGCCGGCCTGCAGCGCTGCAATGCCTTCGTGGGCCAGCTGCACGCGGCAGTCCACCAGCCGCGCCAGCTGCGCGCCGTACTGCATGGCCTTGCGCGGGATCTCGTCGTAGTCCGGCTCGTCGGGCTGGCCGAGGTTGGCGGTGTAGGCGTAGGGGATCGCGCCCTTCTTGCGCATCCAGTGCAGCGCGGCGCTGGTGTCCAGGCCGCCGGAAAACGCGATGCCGACCTTCTGGCCGGTGGGCAGGTGTTCGAGGATGGTGCTCATTTCGAGGGGCTAGGGCTGGAGGCCAGGGGTCAGCCGAAGTGGCAGATGTAGTGGTAGGGCTCGGTCACCCGGATGTCGAAGCTCGAGTTGGCGGGGACCGAGAACTTCTCGCCCGTGCCGGACCGCTTCCATTCGCCGCTGCCGGCGAGCTTGTATTCGCAGGAGCCGGCCACGCATTCCATGATCTCCGCCGCGCCGGTGTTGAAGGTGAGCTGTGCCGGCAGCACCACGCCCACCGACTTCTTCGTGCCGTCGGCGAGGGTGACGGTGTGGCTCACGCACTTGCCGTCGAAATACACATTGGCCTGGGCGGTCACGCTGGCGGCGGCGAGGGTCTGGGTCGTCATGGAAGGATGGGGCTGGGCGGCGCTCGGGGAAAACCCACAATTTTACCGTTGCGCCGGCCTGTCCTGGCGGCCGGCCGCCGCCGCGCAGCGAGTCGCCGGACGGGTCCTACCCGTGCATCAGCGCAGCCCGGTCACGCTCGGGATGGTCGCCGACAAGGCGGCGCAGCGCCGGGTGTCCAAATCCTGCCATTCACCGTTGACAAGGAGTGACGCATGGACAACACCATGGTGATCGCCGCCCTCGTGCTGCTGGCACTGCTTGCCGTGGCCGCGTGGCTGTGGAACCGGCAGCAGCGCAGCCGGCGGCTGGAACAGCGCTTCGGGCCGGAATACGAACATGCCCTGCACCGGCACGGCGACCGCGCCAAGGCCGAGGCCGAGTTGCGCGAACGGGAACGGCGCGTGGAGAAGCTCGAGATCGTGCCGCTCGCGCCGGCCGACGCCGAGCGCTTCAGCCAGGCCTGGCGGGCCCTGCAGGGCCGCTTCATCGACAACCCGCAGGGCTCGCTGATGGAGGCGGACCGGCTGGTGCGCGAGCTGATGCTGCGCCGCGGCTACCCGATGGGCGACTTCGAACGCCGTGCCGCCGACATCTCGGTACACCACCCGGCGGTGGTCGACCACTACCGCGCGGCCCAGGCCATCGCGCAACGCGACCACCGCGGCGAAGCCGATACCGAGGCGCTGCGCAAGGCGGTCGTCCACTACCGCGCGCTGTTCGACGACCTGCTGGAAGTGGCCGCGCCGGCGCGCCGCGACGCGCGCGCGCCGCAGAGCATGGAGGTACACGACTGATGAACACGACCGAAGACACCAGGCTGACAACCGCCGACTTCGCCAAGGCGGCGCCCGAGCGCGAGGCACGGGAGCGCAGCACGCCCGCGATGGGCGGGCAGGACGAACCGCTGGCGCCGCTGTTCCTGCCGCAGCTGGCGCATGACTTCCGGGCGCACTGGAACGAGGTTCAGATCGGCTTCGTGGACGACCCGATGCAGTCGGTGCGCAAGGCCGACGAACTGGTGGCGCAGGTCATGCACAACCTCGCGCAGACCTTCGCCGACGAGCGTGCCATGGTGGAAAACCAGATGGAACAGGCCGATACCGAGCACCTGCGGGTGGCGTTGCGGCGCTACCGCTCGTTCTTCGAGCGGCTGCTGTCGCTGTGAGGTGCGGGCGCCTCAGCGCCAGTGCCGGTGGTGACCGCCGCCGATGTAGCCCAGGCTGAAGGACAGCGCCACCGGGGGATAGCCGTAGCCGTAGTACGGGTAGGGCCGGTAGGCGTAGGCCGGGTAGATCGGATACACCGGCGCCGGCGCCACGATCACCGGCGCGGTGGCGTACGTGCCGACCACCGGGGCCTCGCCCGGCGGCGTCCAGCCGCCGGAGCTGATTGGCGTCACCTGCAGCCGGATGGTGGGACCCGGGTCGTACGGCAACTGGACGTTGTACTCCTTGCCCGCGTACTCGTAACGCACGTTGTAGCTCGTGGTGCGGTTCTCGTAGAAGGTCTGGGTGCTGCATTGCTGCACGTTCTGCAGCTGGGTCTGGGCCTGCGCCTGGTTGCCCTCGATGTTGTTGCCCAGCAGGGCGCCGCCGATCACGCCCAATGCGGTGGCGGCCGCGCGACCGCTGCCGCCGCCGATCTGGTTGCCGGCCAGCCCGCCGACGATGCCGCCCAGCACGGCGCCGCCGCCGCTGGTGGACGGCGCCTGCTGCACCGCGACCGGTTGCTGCGTGCACACCTGGCGCGGCACCGCGATCTGCTGGATCACCGGCGTCGACGAGATGACCCGGCCCAGTTCCTGGGCCTGCACCCCGCCAGCGCAGGCAGCGAGCAGCCCGAGTGTGGGATAGAGAATCGACTTTTTCATGGACCGCTCCTGCTTCGAGCCCTGTTGAGGAAATTCTAGGCAAGGGCGCGGCCGCCGCAGCCCATTTCGGGTAAACCGGCGGTAAAAGTGGCTCTGCTATTGGCCGCCCGGCAACACCCACTCGCCGGGGTTGAAGCCGATGGTTCTCCTGCCGTCCACCCATTCGACCAGCGGTCGCTTGATGGCGGCCGGGTTGGCCAGCAGCAAAGCCTGCGCGCTGGCCGCGTCCTGCACCGCGCCCTGGGTCGCCGCGTCGAGCCGGCGCCAGGTGGTGCCGCGCCGGTTGACCACCTGCTCCCAGCCGAACTCGCGCAGCCAGGCCTCCAGCTGCCGCGCCGGCACGCCGTCCTTGCGGAAGTCGTGGAACCGGTGTTCGACGCCGCGTTCGGCCAGCCACGCGCGAGCCTTCTTCACGGTGTCGCAGCTGGCGATGCCATACAGGGTGGTGGTCATCGGTCGATCATAGCCAGCGCGCCGCGCGCGACCGACGACAATCGCCCCATGGATACGCTGGATGACTGGCTGGCGCACTGCGAGCGCCTGCACCCCAAGGCCATCGAACTGGGACTGGACCGCGTGCGCAGCGTCGCGCAGCGCATGCAACTGGCATTCGCCTGCCCGGTGATCACCGTCGGCGGCACCAACGGCAAGGGTTCCACCTGCGCGATGCTGGAGGCGGTGGCGCTGCAGGCCGGCTGGCGCACCGGCGTCTACACCTCGCCGCACCTGGTGCATTTCGAGGAGCGCTGCCGCATCCACGGCGAGATCGTGCAGGCGGCGCAGCTGCTGCCACATTTCGAACGGGTGGAGGCCGCGCGCGGCGACGTGTCGCTGACCTATTTCGAATTCACGACGCTGGCCATCCTCAGCCTGCTGGCGGCCAGTGCGCTGGACGTGGCGATCCTGGAAGTCGGGCTGGGCGGGCGGCTGGACGCCGTGAACATCATCGACGCCGATTGCGCGATCGTCACCAGCGTCGACCTGGACCACATGGACTGGCTCGGTTCCGACCGCGAGGCGATCGGCGCCGAGAAGGCCGGCATCCTGCGCACCGGCCGCCCGGCCATCGTCAGCGACCCGGTGCCGCCGCAGAGCGTGCTCGACCGCGCGACCGAGATCGGGGCCGACCTCTGGCGGCTGGGCCACGACTTCAACTTCTCCGGCGACAAGCAGCAGTGGGCCTGGGCCGGCCGCGGCCGCCGCTATGCGGGGCTGGCCTATCCGGCGCTGCGCGGCGCCAACCAGTTGATCAACGCCTCGGGCGTGCTGGCGGCGTTCGAGGCGCTGCGCACCCGCTTACCGGTGACGGCGCAGGCGGTGCGCAACGGACTCTCGATGGTGGAACTGCCCGGACGCTTCCAGGTGGTGCCAGGCCAGCCGGCGCTGGTGCTGGACGTGGCGCACAACCCGCACTCGGCGGCCGCGCTGACGGCCAACCTCGACGCCATGGGCTTCTACCCGACGACGCACGCGGTGTTCGGCGCGATGGCCGACAAGGACCTGGAAGCCATGTTCCGCCGGATCGGGCCGCTGGTGGACCGCTGGTATTTCACCGACCTGCCCATCGCGCGGGCCGAAACCGCCCAGGGCCTGGCCGCGCGCTGGCAGGTGCAACAGCCCGCGTCGCGGGTGCCGGTCAGCGTCCATGCGAACCCCATGGAGGCGCTGGCCGCGGCGACGGCTGCGGCCGACCCCGCTGATAGAATCGTCGTCTTCGGATCGTTCCACACCGTGGGCGGCGTCCTGCAAGACGGCGTGCCCCGCCTTCACGCCAAACATCTTGCGAACAGGCCCTAATCCGGCGAGCCGCTTCATGGCCTTCTTCAAGCTCCGCACCGCAGGGGAAGGCGCTGCGCCCGCGCGCCAGCCGGAAAGCGTCGAGGCCATGCGCCGGCGCGCCCGGCACCGGCTGATCGGCGCCACGGTGCTGGTGCTGGCCGGCGTGGTGGGCTTCCCGCTGCTGTTCGACACCCAGCCGCGCCCGATCCCGGTGGACATCCCGATCGAGATTCCCGACCGCAACAAGGCCAAGCCGCTGCCGATGCCGGCCCGCCCGGCGCCGTCCAGCCCGGTGGCCGCCGGCAAGGTGGGCCCGGCGCCCACGGCCGACGTTGCACCGGCGCCGACGCCGGCGGCCCTGGCCAGCGCGCCGGCACCGAAGGCACAGGAGCCCGCCGCCGCGCCCGCCAAGGCCGAGGCGGCCGCCAGGCCGGAACCGAAACCCGAACCCAAGGCCGAGGCCAGGCCGGAGCCCAAAACCGAAGCCAAGGCCGCCGCCAAGCCCGAGGCCGCAGCCGCCGACAAGGCCAAGCCATCCAGGGACGCCGCGGCCGACGGCCGCTTCGTGGTGCAGGTGGGCGCTTTTGCCGACGCCGCCAAGGCGCGCGACGTGCGCGCGCGGCTGGAGCGGGCCGGACTGAAGACCTATACCCATGTGGCCGAGACCAAGGACGGCAAGCGAACCCGCGTGCGGGTGGGGCCGTTCGCCAGCAAGGCCGAGGCGGACAAGGCTGCGGGCAAGGTCAAGGCGCTGGCGCTGCCCGCGGCCATCCTGACGCTCTGAGCCGTGGACATCGCGCCGCTGGACTGGGTGTTCCTTGCCGTGCTGGGCGTTTCGTTCGTGGTGGGCGCCTGGCGCGGCCTGGTCTATGAGGTGTTGTCGGTGATGAGCTGGGTGACGGCCTTCGTGCTGGCCCAGTGGCTGGCGCCCGACGCGGCCGCGCTGCTGCCGGTGCAGCAGGCACCGGAAGCGGGCCGTTATGCGGTAGGCTTTGCCGCGGTGTTCATCGTCGTGGTGTTCGCCGGCGGCCTGGTCGCCTGGCTGACCCGCAAGCTGGTGGCATCGGTGGGCCTGCGGCCGATCGACCGCGCGCTGGGGTCGCTGTTCGGCCTGGTGCGCGGCGCCGTGCTGCTGCTGGTGGCGGCGATCATCGTCAACATGTCGCCGGCGGGCGGCGCGCCCTGGTGGACCGGTTCGACCGGCGCGCAGGCGTCGCTGGCGGTGTTGAGAGGATTGAAGCCGGTGTTGCCCGAGCAGTTCGGGCAGTACCTTCCGGGAGAGCGCGGCGGCTGAGGGCGGCCCCGCGCGTTGGCCAAGAGAGCATCGACATGTGTGGAATCGTCGGCGTCGTCAGTAGCGCCCCCGTCAACCAGCTGATCTACGACGCCTTGCTGCTGCTGCAGCATCGCGGGCAGGACGCGGCCGGCATCGTCACCCAGCAGGGCCGCAAGTTCTTCATGCACAAGGCCAAGGGCATGGTGCGCGACGTGTTCCGCACCCGCAACATGCGCACGCTGCTGGGCAACGCGGGCCTGGGCCAGGTGCGCTATCCGACGGCCGGCAACGCCCACAGCGAGGAAGAGGCCCAGCCGTTCTACGTGAACGCGCCGTTCGGCATCGTGCTGGTGCACAACGGCAACCTGACCAACGCGCAGGCCCTGCGCGCCGAGCTGTTTTCCACCGACCACCGGCACATCAACACCGAGAGCGACTCGGAGGTGCTGCTGAACGTGTTCGCGCACGAGCTGGAGAAGACCACCCGCGGCCTGCCGCTCAAGCCCGAGGAGGTGTTCGAGGCGGTGCGCAACGTGCACCGGCGGGTGCGCGGCTCCTACGCGGTGATCGTGCTGATCGCCGGGCACGGCGTGCTGGCCTTCCGCGACCCGTTCGGCATCCGGCCGCTGTCGCTGGGCCGCAGCCGCGACGGCACCGCGATGGTGGCCAGCGAATCGGTGACGCTGGAGGGCACCGGCCACGCGTTCGAGCGCCACGTGGCGCCGGGCGAGGCGGTGTTCATCGACCTGCAGGGCCAGGTCCACGCGCAGCAGTGCGCGGACGCGCCCAAGCTGTTTCCCTGCATCTTCGAATACGTCTATCTGGCCCGGCCGGACTCGGTGCTGGACGGCATCTCGGTGTACCAGGCGCGGCTGAACCTGGGCGAGACGCTGGCCAAGCGCGTGATCTCCACCGTGCCGCCCAACGAGATCGACGTCGTGATCCCGATCCCGGAGTCCAGCCGCCCCAGCGCGATGCAACTGGCGCAGCTGACCGGCATCCCGTACCGCGAAGGGTTCGTGAAGAACCGCTACGTCGGCCGCACCTTCATCATGCCGGGGCAGGGCGTGCGCAAGAAGTCGGTGCGCCAGAAGCTCAACGTGATCGCCAGCGAATTCAAGGGCCGCAACGTGCTGCTGGTGGACGACTCGATCGTGCGCGGCACCACCAGCCAGGAGATCGTGCAGATGGCGCGCGACGCCGGCGCGCGCAAGGTGTACCTGGCCAGCGCCGCGCCGCCGGTGCGCTACCCGAACGTGTACGGCATCGACATGCCCACGGCCGGCGAGCTGGTGGCGCACGGCCGCACGGTCGAGGAGGTGCGCCAGATCATCGGCTGCGACGCGCTGATCTACCAGGACGTCGAGGGCATGAAGAAGGCGATCGGCTCGCTCAATCCGAAGCTCGACGGCTTTGACGCTTCGTGCTTCGACGGCGTCTACGTGACCGGCGACATCAATCCCGACGACATCGCGCGGATCAACGAGGCGCGCGTCGGACAGGAAGACCCGCTGGAAGAATCCAATTCGCGGCTGGCCCTGCCCAACGCGCAGGACGCCTGAGCCGCCACCCCATGACCGAGAAGAAACTGCCGCCCGGCCTGCACCGCGAAACGCTCGCGGTGCGCGCCGGCATCGAGCCGAGCCAGTACGGCGAGAACTCCGAGGCGCTGTACCTCAGCTCCAGCTTCGTGCAGCCCGACGCCGCCACCGCCGCCCGCCGCTTTGCCGGCACCGAGGACGGCTTCACCTATTCGCGCACCTCCAATCCGACGGTGGCGGCCTTCGAGCAGCGGCTGGCCGCGCTGGAAGGCACCGAGGCGGCGATCGGCGCGTCCAGCGGCATGGGCGCGATCCTGATGCTGTGCATGGGGCTGCTGAAGGCCGGCGACCACGTGGTGTGCTCGCGCTCGGTGTTCGGCTCCACGCTCAACCTGATCGGCCGCGACTTCGGCAAGTTCGGCGTCGAGACCACCTTCGTCTCGCAGACCGACGTCGGCGAGTGGCGCGCGGCGATGCGGCCGAACACGAAACTGCTGTTCGCCGAGACCCCGACCAACCCGCTGACCGACGTCTGCGACATCGCCGCGCTGGCCGATCTCGCGCATTCGGGTGGCGCGCTGCTGGTGGTGGACAACTGCTTCTGCACCCCGGCGCTGCAGCGGCCGGCGGAGCTGGGCGCCGACCTGATCATCCATTCGGGCACCAAGTACCTGGACGGACAGGGCCGGGTGCTGGCCGGCGCGATCTGCGGCCCGGCGAAGTACATCCGCGACGTGTTCGACCCGGTGGTGCGCACGGCGGGCATGGCGCTCTCGCCGTTCAACGCCTGGGTCGTGCTCAAGGGTCTGGAGACACTGGGCATCCGCATGCAGGCGCAGTGCGCGGCCGCGCTGGAACTCGCGCGCTGGCTTGAGGCGCATCCGAAGGTGGCGCGGGTCTACTATCCCGGCCTGCCTTCGCATGGGCAGCACGAACTGGCCATGCGCCAGCAGTCGGGGCAGGGCGGCGCCGTCGTGTCGTTCGACGTGCGCGGCGAAGGGCCGGAGGCGCTGCGGCGCAACGCCTTCCACGTGATCGACGGCACGCGCATCCTGAGCATCACCGCCAACCTGGGCGACACCAAGACCACGATCACCCATCCGGGCACCACCTCGCACGGCCGCCTGACCGAAGCGCAGCGGCAGGCCGCCGGCATCGGGCAGGGCCTGATCCGCGTGGCGGTGGGCCTGGAACACCTCGACGACCTGAAAGCCGACCTCGCGCGCGGCCTGGACACCTTGTGAACAGCAGCAGCACTTCCACCGGGGCGCGCGTGCGCACCCGCTTCGCCCCGTCGCCCACCGGCTTCATCCACCTGGGCAACATCCGCTCGGCGCTCTATCCGTGGGCCTTCGCCCGTGCGATGGGCGGCGACTTCATCCTGCGCATCGAGGATACCGACCTGGAGCGCTCGACCCAGGCCGCGGTCGACGTCATCCTGGAAGGCATGTCCTGGCTGGGCCTGGACCCCGACGAGGGGCCGTTCTACCAGATGCAGCGGATGGACCGCTACCGCGAGGTGATCGCGCAGATGCAGGCCAAGGGCCTGGTCTATCCCTGCTACATGAGCGTGGCGGACCTGGACGCGCTGCGCGAGCGGCAGATGGCCGCCAAGGACAAGCCGCGCTACGACGGCACCTGGCGCCCCGAGCCGGGCAAGACGCTGCCGCCGGTGCCCGAAGGGGTGCGGCCGGTGTGGCGCTTTCGCAATCCGGCCGGCGGCGTGGTGGCCTGGGACGACAAGGTGAAGGGCCGCATCGAGATCGCCAACGACGAACTCGACGACCTGGTGATCGCGCGGCCCGACGGCACGCCGACCTACAACTTCTGCGTGGTGGTCGACGACATCGACATGAAGATCACGCACGTGATCCGGGGCGACGACCACGTGAACAACACGCCGCGCCAGATCAACATCTTCCGCGCGCTTGGTTACGAGCCGCCGGTGTTCGCGCACCTGCCCACCGTGCTGAACGAGCAGGGCGAGAAGATGAGCAAGCGCAACGGCGCCAAGCCCGTGACGCAGTACCGCGACGAGGGCTTCCTGGCCGACGGTGTGGTGAACTACCTGGCGCGCCTGGGCTGGTCGCACGGCGACGACGAGATCTTCAGCCGCGAGCAGTTCATCGGCTGGTTCGACCTGGACCACCTGGGGCGCAGCGCGGCGCAGTTCGACGAGGCCAAGCTGCGCTGGGTGAACGCCCAGCACATCAAGGCGACGGTCGACGACCGGCTGGCGGTGCTGGTGGCGCAGCAGCTCAAGCGCCGCGGCATCGACAACCTGTTCGAGGACCATGTCGCACGCATCTGCGCCGTCTTCAAGGACCGCTGCGACACCACGGTGGCCCTGGCCGACTGGGCCGAGCGCTTCTACCGCCCGGTGCAACCGCAGGCCGACGAGGTGGCCAAACACGTCACCGAGCAGGTGCGGCCGGCCATCGGCATGCTGGCCAAGATGCTGGAGACCTGCCCCTGGAACCGGCAGGCGATCGGCGACGCGATCAAGGAGGTGCTGCGCGCCACCGGCCTGAAGATGCCGCAGCTGGCGATGCCGGTGCGCGTGCTGGTGATGGGCACGCCGCAGACGCCGTCGGTGGACGCGGTGCTGGAACTGTGCGAGCGCGACGCCGTGCTGCAACGCCTGCGCGCCGCCTGAGGGACGACGGCCGGCAAATAAATTGGTGTCGAAACGGCCGGTGCTCAGCCGGACGCAAAAACCACGCTATAATGCGAGGCTCGACACCCGACGGGGGTATAGCTCAGCTGGGAGAGCGCTTGCATGGCATGCAAGAGGTCAGCGGTTCGATCCCGCTTACCTCCACCAAGGTTGTCGAACGGTTCGTCCATAGGTTTTGACCCTATCGTCTAGAGGCCTAGGACATCACCCTTTCACGGTGAGTACCGGGGTTCGAATCCCCGTAGGGTCGCCAGATTCCGCCCTCAGCGGATGAAGCACAAGCCGCAGCACTTGGCTCGCAAGAGCAGACGCTGCACCGCGCGGAGTGGTAGTTCAGTTGGTTAGAATACCGGCCTGTCACGCCGGGGGTCGCGGGTTCGAGTCCCGTCCACTCCGCCAAGTCTTCGAGGGGCCAGCTTTCACGAGCTGGCCCCTTTTGTTTTGGCGCATCGAGTGCGCGCGAGCGTACAAGCTTCGCATGGCAAAGAGCAGCGCCATGAAACGGGTCTTCGTGCCGACGCAGACGGGACCTGACTGCCAGCGGCAGCTTGCCAAGCCCAGCCTCCATAGCACACGGCCGTCTCAGGCCCCGATCACGCAACACCGTCCCTGACGAACCTGTGGATCGTCCGTCCGCGGCTGTCCACCGCTACCGTGACCGGAAAATCGGCGAACTCGAACTCGTGGATCGCCTCCATGCCGAGGTCTTCGAACGCCACCACGCGCGCGCTTCGGATGGCCTTGGAGAGCAGGTACGCCGCGCCGCCCGTCGCGCACAGGGATGCGCCGCGGTGGCGACGGATCGCCTCGATTGCCTCGGGCCCGCGCTCGGCCTTGCCGATCATGGCCAGCAGGCCGGTGGCCCCCATCAGCCTGTCGATGAAGCGGTCCATGCGATTCGCCGTGGTGGGGCCCGCGGGGCCGACCGGCTCGTCGCCGACGGCGTCCACCGGGCCCACGTAGTACACGACGCGCCCACGCAGATCCACCGGCAGCGGCTCGCCGCGGGCGATCAGGTCGACCAGCCGCGTGTGCGCGGCATCGCGCGCGGTGAGCACCTTGCCCGAGAGCAGAAGCGTCTGCCCGACCTGCCACCGAGCCACGTGGGCGGCGTCCAGCCGGTCGAGGTCGACGCGGATGGCATCGGGCGCGTCGAAGCGATCGGCGATCCCCTCCCAGAGCTCCCCGGGGGGCTCTTCGATCCGCGCGGGACCGCTGCCATTGAGTTGGAAGCGGACGTAGCGTGTCGCCGCGCAGTTCGGGATCAGCGCCACCGGCAGCGTGGCGGCATGGACGGCAGCCGTGCGGACCTTCACGTCCAGCACCGCGGACTGTCCGCCCAGGCCCTGCGCGCCGATTCCAAGGGCGTTGGCGCGCCGGTGGACTTCCAGCCGCAATGCTTCGGCCGGGTCGCGGGCGCCGCGTGCCTGCAGCAGGTCGATGTCGATGGGCTCGAACAGCGACAGCTTGGCCAGCAGCATCGCCTGCTCGGGCGTGCCGCCGATGCCGATGCCCAGCGTGCCCGGCGGGCACCAGCCCGCGCCCATGCCCGGCAGCTGCGCGATCACCCAGTCGGCCACGTTGTCACTCGGGTTCAGCGTGGCGAAGCGGGCCTTGACGTCGCCGCCACCGCCTTTGGCTACCACCAGCGCCTCCAGCGCGTCGCCCTCCACCAGTTCGCAGTGCAGCACCGCGGGCGTGTTGTCGCCGGTGTTGGCGCGGCGCCCGAGCGGGTCGGCCACCATCGTCGCGCGCAGCGGATTGACGGGATCGCGGTAGGCGCGCCGCACGCCCTCGTCGGCCACGGCTTGCAGGTTGCGCGGCGCCTGCCCGTCGCGGCGGAAGAAGGACACGCCGCAGCCCACGCGCAGGAAGACCTGTCCCACGCCCGTGTCCTGGCACACCGGCCGGCGGCCAAGCGCCGCCAGCCGGCTGTTGACCAGCAGCTGCTCCAGAGCCGCCCGCGCCGGCGGATGCGTCTCCGCCTCCCAGGCGCGGCGCAGCGCGCGCACGAAGTCAGGCGGGTGATGGTGGCTGACGTACTGGAAGGCGTCGGCCAGGCTCTGCGCCAGGTCCTCCTGTGCGATGCGCGTCATGCGATCGGCTCAGTCGAGCTGCAGCTTGGCGTCGGTCACCACCTTGCGCCAGCGCTCGACCTCGCTGGCGGTGTGTTTCGCGAAGGCCTCGGGTGCATACTGGGCCTCGGGCAGCAGGTGGATGCCCTGGCTGGCCATGCGGGCGGTCCAGGCCTTGTCGGCCAGTGCCTTCAGGTAGGCCTGGTGCAGCTTCTGCGTGACCTCCCTGGACGTGCCCTTGGGGGCATACAGGCCATACCAGGTGGCGGCCTCGAAGCCCGGCAGCGTCTTGTCGGCCAGCGGCGCCACGCCCGGATACTGTTGCGGCAAGGGTGTGAGCGAGGTCAGCGCGATGGCAGTGAGGCGCCCGCCCTGGACCTGGGGCAGGGCGGTGTTGCTCTGGTCGAACATCGCGTCGACCTGGCCGCCGATCAGGTCGTTGATCGCCGGCGCCGCGCCTTTGTACGCGACCTGGGTGACGTCGATCCCGGCCTTCGATTCGAAGAGCGCCGCGACCAGGTGCGAGGTCGAGCCGATGCCGGCGTTGCTGAAGTTGATCTTGCCCGGCTTGGCCTTGGCGGCAGCGATCAGGTCCCCCGCGCTCTTGTACGGCGAGTTCCTGCCCACCAGGAGCACCAGCGGCGTGTCGGGGAAGCGGAACACCGCCTCGAAGTCCCTGACCGGGTCGTAGCTCAGCTTCTTGTACAGGGCCGGACCCGCGCCCATGTAGCCCATGTGTCCGACCAGGAAGGTGTAGCCGTCGTTCGCCGCCCTGGCAGCCTTGGTGGCGCCGATGGTGCCACCGGCGCCGGCTGCGTTCTCGATGATGATCGACTGGCCGATCTGCTTGCCGACCTTGTCGGCGATGTCCCGCGCCATCGCGTCGGTGGGACCGCCGGCGGCAAAGGGCACGATCCAGGTCAGGCTCTTGGCCGGCCAGGCTTGGGCGTGGGACAGCGTCGCGGCGAGCGAGAGCGCGATGCCGCCGAAGATGCGGGCGAATTTCATGGCGAGTCTCCGGGAGTGGCGGGGAAGGACGGGTCAGCGGGGCAGCGCAGCCGACGCGGCCAGGGCGCGGTCGACCATCACCGGGGCCAAGCCCAGGTAATTGACAGGATCGGTGAGGCGTTCGATCGCGGCGCGGTCGAACTGCACGGTGACCGCCGGCAGCTGCGACAGGGCATCGGCCAGCGTGCAACCGGTTTCATTGGCGGTGCGGCAGGCGTCGTACACCACGTCGTGCGCCTGCTGGCGCCCCATGGCCGGGGCCAGTCCCATCATCACGGCCTCGGCGACGATCAGGCCGCGGCTGATGCCCAGGTTGCGGCGCATCTGGTCGGTGTCCACGATCAGGCCACCCAACGCGAACCTGGCCTGGTGCAGCGCGCCGGCGGTGAGGATGAAGCTCTCGGGCAGCGCGACCCACTCGGCATGCCAGGGGCCGGTGGCGCGCTCGAAATCCTGGACCATGGCGTCCAGCATCAGGCCGGCGTGCTGGCGCACCGCCTTGGCCGCCGCCAGCATCAGCTCGCTGGAGATCGGGTTGCGCTTCTGCGGCATGGTGCTGCTGGCGCCGCGACCCTTGACGAAGGGTTCGTAGACCTCGGCGAACTCGGTCGAGGCCATGATCATGATGTCCAGCGCGATCTTGCCCAGAGAACCGGTCACCAGCGCCAGCAGGTTGACCGCTTCGGCGAACCCGTCGCGTGCCACGTGCCAGGTGCTGGCGGGCACGGCCAGGCGGAGTTCCTCGGCCAGTGCCTGCTGCACCTCCAGGCCCCTGGTGTCCAGCGACGCCAGCGTGCCGGCGGCTCCGGCGAACTGCACGCACAGCACGCGCCGGCGCAGTTGGGCCAGGCGCTCCTGGTGGCGATCGAACATGTTCAGCCAGATCGCCACCTTGTAGCCGAAGGTCACGGGCAGCGCCTGCTGCAGGTGGGTGCGGCCCGCCATGGGCGTGTCGCGGTGCTTGCGCGCCAGATCGGCCAGGATGGCACGCAGCGCCCGGATGTCCGCGTCGACCAGATCCAGCGCGGCGCGCAGCTGCAGCACGTTGGCCGTGTCCATGATGTCCTGCGTGGTTGCGCCCCAGTGCAGGTAGCGGCCGGCCTCGCCACACATCGCCACGAGCTGGTGCACCAGGGGCAGGATCGGGTAGCCCACGATGTCGGTCTCGTCGCGCATGTGGTCGAAGTCGATCCGGTCCAGGCTGGCCTCGCGGGCAATGGCCTCGGCCGCCTCGGCCGGAATCACGCCGCAGCGCGCCTCGGCCCGGGCGAGCGCGATTTCCACCTCGATGTAGCGCCCCACGAGGCTGCGGTCGGCGAACACCTCGCGCATGGCGGGCGTGCCGAAGGCGTCCCGGAAGAGAATCGAATCGATCACCGTGCTGGCAGCGAAGGGAGGGCGCATGGTCCGTGCGAATATGTTTGACAAAAAACGAACATATTGATATGTTCGAACAAACAAAGTCTAAGGATGTTCGATCCGTCCTGAATCCGGGTTAACCCGGATCTCCTGTCCATGGCCAACGATTCAGACGTGCCAAATACCCGCGGCCCCGCACTCGCGCGCGAACTCGCCGAGGCCATCGCCTCGGGCCGCTATCCCGTGGGTGCGCTCCTGCCCACCGAGCTGGAGCTGTGCGAGCAGCACGGCATGAGCCGCTACGCGGTGCGCAAGGCGCTGGATGAATTGCAGGAGCTGGGGCTCGTTTCGCGTCGCAGGAACGTGGGAACCAGGGTGGAGGCAGCGCGCCCGGCCGCCGGGTTCACGCAATCCATCGCGACCGTCGACGAGCTCTCGCAATTCGGCGCACGGCATGTGCGCGTGATCCGGTCGACCGGGCAGCTCGTGGCGGACCTGACCCTGGCAAAGGAACTGGGATGCGCGGGCGGCAGCCGCTGGCTGCGCATCTCCAGCCTGCGCATGGACGACTCGGCCAAGGCGCGTCCGCTTTGCTGGACGGACGTCTACGTGGATGCAGCCCACGCCGACATTGCCAGGCTCGTGAAGAAGTCGCCGGAGCGGTTGATCAGTTCACTCGTCGAGGAGCGCTACGGAAGGTCGATCGCCCGCATCGTGCAGGAAATCCAGGCGGTGAGCCTTCCGGCCGAACTGGCCGGCGAGCTCAAGGCAGAGGCCGGATCGCCGGCCCTCCGGATCATCCGCCGGTACATCGACGCGGCAGGCAGCGTGTTCGAGATCTCGCGCTCGATCCATCCCGGGAACAGGTTTACGTTCTGCCTGGAGATGAATCGCAGCCGATGAGCGGCACGACCGGCCCGAAGGGATGGGCCGCCGCTGGAGCCGAGCCGGCCCGGGCGCTGGCAGTCAGTCACTGATCGACATGAAGGCGACGGCGATGGTCATGACCAGCGTCGCTGCCCAGCCGAAGAAGCGGTGCCGCGGGCTCGTGTTCGCGACCACCAGAGAGCCGACCAGTGCAATGGTCAACCAGCGGGGACAGACCTTGGCGATGTTGGCTCCGAGACCTTCCCCCGTGACCCAGCCGATCCGGGCCGAGAGCATCTGGATGCCGATCATCAGCGGCGTCGTCAGCAGCAGGGTCCAGACCAGCCCGAACCGGAACTGCGACCCGGCCTGCGAGTAGGTCGCGATGCCGCTCGGATCGTCGTCGGCCGCCCCCGTGATCAATCCCGGGCCGAGCCGCTCGGCGAAACCGTTTCTTGCTTTCCGCTGCATCAAACGTGTTCCACTGTCTGCTCGCAGCCGGCCTGGCCCTTCAGGCGCCGGCCCGGGCGGCCTCGCGCCCGAAGTGCGCGTAGAGGGAGTCGAGCACGGCGCTGATCTCGGCGAGGAGGGCGTCGTCGTCGTCGAGCCGTTCGCGGGCGCCGGCCATCACCGCTTCGAAGCCGCTGGCTTCGGGCACCGGCTCGCCGCCTGCGTCGAGCTGATGCACCATCGCCCCCAGGCGGAGCAATGCGGGGTTGTCGTCCAGGCCGAAGGTGGCCAGCAGCGTTTCGAAGGTGACGCGGTCGCCGACGTGGGTGAAGGTCGCGCCGTCGAAATCGAAGCCCAGGGCCCTCTTGGGGCAATCCGACGGGCGCTCCAGCCATTTGAAGCGCGCATCGGGGTCGATGAAGCGCCTGATCAGCCAGGCGCTGGCGACGCGGTCGACCCACAGGCGGCGCCGGGTCGCCCAGGTGCGGCCCCTGTACTGGGCCGGGTCCAGGCGCGCGATGCCGCCGCCCGTTTCGAGCGGTTCGTCGGGCGACAGCAGTTGCCCGATGCGCTTGTCCAGATCCGTCCAGGCCGCCTGCGCCTCGAGGCTCGCCTCCGCGGGAAAGAAGTCGGTCGCCCGGACCGCTTCGTACTCCCGCTGCAGCCTGCGCTGCAGCCGCGCAAGATCCGCCGCTGCAAGGCCGCGAAGCCCGCGGTTGGCCTCCTTCCAGCTGCGACGCAGTTCGGCGTATTCCTGCGACCGGTCGAACAGCTGGCGGTATGCCCGCTCGTCGTCGGCGGACCGCGGCCGCACCGACATCAGCCATGCAGTTCCGCCGCCGCGCTCGCACTCCTCACCGAGCTCGCGCAGTGCCTGTTCCCGCCGACCGTCGCAAGGCAGGAGGTAGGCGCCATCTCGCAACGCCATGCAGCCCATGGCCTTGACCCCGCGCCACACGCGCATGCGCGCCGTCGCACTGGCCGTCGGCAGGGTCACGACCAGCAGAAGCCAGCCAGGTGAGGTGTCGATTGCCATGCCGCGAATATTACGGGAGGGTGCCGGTCCCACCGGCCGGGACGCCGGATCGATCCTGCGGTTACGGCGTGGCGTCATATATCGAAGTCTACAAGCATGTAGAATAATCGACATTGTTATTGAGTTACCTCAACTTTTGTATTGCTTTGCGGACCTAGAGTCCGGGCGACGGGCCGGCAATGACGCCTGCCCACTTGTCTGGAAGGTGCAAGCTGCAATGAATGCGACGGAAACGGCACGGAGAACAATCCGTTGGGTCAAGGTGGCAGCGGTGGCCGGATTGGCCGCCCTGGCGCAACTCGGGGCGGCGCAGCCGACGCTGACGCCGACGCAGACGCTGTCGGCCGCGCGCCCGGCGCCGCGCGTCGAGTCGGGCCAGAAGTTCTTCGGCGACGCCACCTACGCCGGCAGCGACAGCTGCAAGTCCTGCCACGAAAAGCAGTACGCCGAGTGGAAGTCCACCTGGCACGCGAAGATGCAGCGGCTGGCGACGCCCGATGTCGTGGTCGGCGACTTCAACAACCGGATCGTCACGTACAAGGACGTCGAGATCAAGGACAGGGACGGCAAGCCCGCCAGGGACCGGGACGGCAAGCCGGTCAAGCTCACCTTCCAGGTGCGCGCCCACCGCGAAGGCGACAAGTTCTTCTTCACCGTGCTCGACAAGGACAACGCGGCGAACAATCAGACCTACGAGATCTACAAGGTGCTCGGCGGCAAGTGGGACCAGCAGTACGAGATCAGGATCGGCGACAACCTGCTGCCGGGCATCCTGCGCTGGTCGGTCGCCAACCAGGGCTGGATCGTCAGCTCCTACCGCCCCGACGAGTGGGTGCTGCCGGACGGCACGCCGGACGGGCGCCCGCGCAAGCCCGAGGAGCTGCCCACCGGCCGCTTCGCCGAGGCCAAGTGTTCGGGCTGCCACACCACCGGCAACGACTTCTACAAGGACGCGGCGGGCATCTGGAAGGTCAAGGCGAACGGCAAGAGCGAGATGGCCGTCGCCTGTGAGCGCTGCCACGGCCCCGCGAGCAGGCACGTGGCCGAAGCGGAAGCGGCGAAGGCATCCGGCCGGAAGCTGGCGCCGGAGTCGACCACCATCGTCCATCCGCTCAAGGACCTCAACAGCCTGCAGCAGCTGGAGCTGTGCGCCCAGTGCCACGGCCGCCACGCCAACAAGGAGATTCCCGATCTCGCGTTCCAGCTGGGCTTTCGGCCGGGCGATGTCGACATGACCACCCGGGGGCGCTTCTGGAACTATTCCAGCACCCCCAAGCACGCCGAGAACAAGTACTTCTGGCCGAACGACTGGGCCAAGCGCAACCGCCAGCAATGGCAGGACTTCACCAGGAGCACGCACCTCAACAAGGCCGGCATGACGTGCCTGACCTGCCACACCTTCCACGGCGAGCCGGAGGAAGCACAGCTGCGCATGAAGCCGGAGCAGCTGTGCGCCTCCTGCCACACCAACGGCGGCTATGCGAAGCGGCCCAACGCCGAGATGTTCAAGGACAGCCCGATGCAGAAGGCCGGCGTCCAGTGCGTCGACTGCCACATGCCCAAGATCGGCTATCGCTCCGACAAGACGGTCGACAAGCCGCATCCCTGGGACGTCACCGCCCACACCTTCCTGGTGGCCACGCCGGAACTTGAACTGCGCCAGGGCATTCGCAGCAGCTGCACGGGCTGCCACGGCGAAGGCAGGAAGCTGCCCTCAGGCGCGCAGGCTCCCGCTTTCGACACCACGATGCTGAACGCCATGCTCAAGCAGAAGCAGTCGACCACGCGCGCCGAGCTCGATGCCGTGGAGGCGCTGCTGGCGAAGGCCGAGCAGGGCGCCTCGCCGCTGGCCCGCCGACTCGTGGCGGAAGCTCGCGGCAAGCTGAACTTCGTCCTGCTCGACGGCAGCCTCGGGGTCCACAACCAGGAGAAGGCCATGAACTACATTGGCGAAGCGCGCGCGCTGGCCGGGCAGGCCGCCGCGACGAAGTAAGCGAGCGCCGACGACCGAACCCGGTGCCGCAGCGCAGTTGAATATCGCAAAGGAGCTCGACATGGACGCCGATCCCGCTGCCGCACCGCCCGCGTACTCGCTGTGGCAGCTGATCGGGTACATGCTCGGCCTGGGCACCTGGGGCTTTGGCGGTCCCGTGGCGCTGGTGGGGTACATGCACCGGGACCTCGTCGAGGGCCGGCGGTGGATCTCCGACGCCGACTACAAGGAAGGCCTGGCGCTCGCCCAGCTGATGCCGGGCCCGCTGGCGGCGCAGCTGGCCATCTATCTCGGCTACGTGCATTACCGGCTGACCGGCGCGACCCTCGCGGGCCTGGCCTTCGTGCTGCCGTCGTTCTTCATGGTGGTGGCGCTGGGCGCGGCCTATGTCGCCTACGGCGGGATCGGCTGGATGCAGTCGGTGTTCTACGGCGTGGGCGCCGCCGTGATCGGCATCATCGCGATGAGCTCGTACAAGCTGGCGACCAGGAACGTCGGCAAGGACAAGCTGCTGTGGGCGATCTTCCTGGCCAGCGCGGCGGTGACGGTCGTGACCAAGTCCGAGGAGGTGTGGCTGTTCCTGGGCGCCGGCGTGCTGGTCTGGCTGCTGCGCGCGCCGCCCACGCGCTGGACCGGCGGTCGCCTCCACGGCGTCGCACTGCAGGTTCCCGTTGCGGCGGCGGTGGCGGCCGGCGCAATGGACTGGAACCGACTGGCGGAGATCGGCGCCTTTTTCGCGTACGCGGGCAGCTTCGTTTTCGGCAGCGGGCTGGCCATCGTGCCCTTCCTGTACGGCGGCGTGGTGCAGCAGCACCACTGGCTGACCGACCGCCAGTTCGTCGATGCCGTCGCGGTGGCCATGATCACGCCCGGGCCGGTGGTGATCACCACGGGGTTCATCGGCTACCTGGTGGCCGGCTTCTGGGGTGCGGTGGTGGCCGCGCTCGCCACCTTCGTGCCCTGCTACCTGTTCACCGTCGTGCCGGCACCGTACTTCAAGAAGCATGGCAGGCGCCCGGCGATCGTGGCCTTCGTGGACGGCGTGACGGCCGCCGCCATCGGGGCGATTGCCGGCGCCGTCATCGTGATCGGCCAACGCTCGATCACTGACTGGGTGACGGCGGCGCTGGCCGTCGTGACAGCGCTGGTGCTGTGGAAGTTCAAGAAGGTCCAGGAGCCGGTGATCGTGCTGGCGGCGGCGCTGATCGGCCTGGCGGCCCGCTACCCGTACAGCGCCTCGATCTCTGGCGCGTAGGCCTTGTACACGCTGGCGCGGCGCACCTTCATGGTGGCGGTGACCTCGCCGTCGTCGTGGTCCAGCTCCTTGGTCAGCAGATGGAACTTGCGCACCTGTGCCACCTGCGCCAGCCGCTCGTTGCCGCGCTGCACCTCGGCGGCGATCAGCTCGCGCACCTGCGGGTTCTCGACCAGCGAGCGGAAATGCGTGAAGGCCAGGCGGTGCGCCTCGGCCCACTTGGCCACGGTCTCGTAGTCGATCTGGATCAGGGCCGAGACGAACTTGCGCGCATCGGCGATGACGATGCACTCCTTGATGAACGCACTGGCCTTCATCGTGTTCTCGATCTCCGAGGGCGTCAGGTTCTTGCCGCCGGCGGTGATCATGATGTCCTTGAGGCGGTCGACGATCCGCAGGTGGCCGTTGGCGCCTTGCTCGACCACATCACCGGTATGCAGCCAGCCCTCGCGCACCGCCGCCGCGGTGGCCTGCGGGTTCTTGTAGTAGCCGGCGAACACCACGTCGCCGCGTACCAGCAGCTCGCCCTGGTCGCCCACGCGGTGCTCCACGCCCAGGGTCGGCGGGCCGACGGTGCCGATCTTCACGTCGTCCAGCCGCTGGCCGGTGATCATGCCGGTGGATTCGGTCAGTCCGTAGACCTCGACCAGCGGGATGCCCAGCGCGCGGAAGAAGCGCACGATGTCCGGCGGGATCGGCGCCGCGCCGGTCAACGCCACCTTGGCGCGGCGCAGCCCGACGAAGTTCTGCAGCGCGCGCAGCACCGTCCAGTAGGCGGCGAAGCAGCGCAGGTTCTCGCCCAGGGTGCGATGCGCGCGGGGCTTTTCCGCCAGCAGCGTGCCGGACGCCAGTGCCCACTCGAACAGGCGCCGGCGCAGCGGCCCGGTCTCCTGCATCTTGATGGTGATCGCCGCGTGCAGCTTCTCCCAGATGCGCGGCACGCCCAGGAACATGCTGGGCGCCACCTCGCGCAGGTCTTCCTGCACGGTGCGGATCGACTCGCCGAAGTTCACCTGCGATCCGGTGTACAGCGGCACGAAGGTGGTCAGCATCTGCTCGGCCACGTGGCACAGCGGCAGGTACGACAGGTGCGAGGTATCGGCGTCCAGCTGCAGGCGCTCGACGATGCCGGGCACCACGCCGCGGATGTTGCGCCAGGAGGTCATGGCACCCTTGGGCGCGCCGGTCGAGCCCGAGGTGTAGATCATCAGACCGATGTCGTCCAGCGATTGGGCGGCCAGCGCCGCGTCGATGCGGGCGTCGCCCTCGCGCGACTGCAGCTCGCGCCCGGCCGCCTCCACCTCGGCGAAGGTGACGATGCGCTCGCGCTCGGCCGGCGCATAGCTGGCCAGCCCCTTGGTCTCGACCACCACGATGCGGCGCAGCCGCGGCAGCTGGTCCAGCGTCGCCAGCAGCTTGTCGGTCTGCTCCTGGTCCTCGCAGACCACCACCTCGCAGTCGGCGTGGCCGGCCACGTAGGCCACTTCGTTGCTGGGGCTGGTCGGGTAGATTCCCACCGTCAGCGCCCCGATCAGCCCGGTGCCCATCTGCGCCAGCACCCACTCGACGCGGTTCTCCGAAATCACGCCCACATGGCCGCCGCGCTGCACGCCCAGCGTCGCCAGCCCCAGGCCGAAGTGGCTGGCGCGGCGCAGGTAGTCCGACCAGGTCAGCGGGTTCCAGATGCCGAAGTCCTTTTGCCGGATCGCCAGCCGGTCGGGCTGCCGCCGCGCCTGTTCGCGCAGCATCTGCGGCAGGGTCTTCTCGGGCAGGGTGTTGACGAAGCTCATGACAGCCAGCGCTTGCGGCGCTTGTAGTGCTTGAGGTCACGGAAGCTCCTGGCGTGGCCCGCGCCGCCCATGCCCAGGTAGAACTCGCGCACGTCGGCGTCGGCGGCCAGCCGCTGGGCCGTACCGTCGATCACGATCTTGCCGTTCTCCATGATGTAGCCGCCGTGCGCCACCGCCAGTGCGATGCTGGCGTTCTGTTCCACCAGCAGCATCGACACGCCGCGCTCGGCGTTGATGCGCGCGATGATGGTGAAGATCTCCTCCACCAGCAGCGGCGACAGCCCCAGCGACGGCTCGTCCAGCAGGATCAGCTTGGGGTCGCCGACCAGCGCCCGGCCGATCGCCAGCATCTGCTGCTCGCCGCCCGACAGGTAGCCGGCCAGCCCGCGGCGCCGCTCGTGCAGCCGCGGGAAATAGCTGTAGACGGCGTCGAAGTCGCGCGGCTGCGCCTTGCGGCCGGCCTGGGCGTAGGTCGCCGCCACCAGGTTCTCCTCCACCGTCAGGTCGACGAAGATGCGCCGGCCCTCCATGACGTGCGACAGGCCGCGGTGCACCAGCTGCTGCGGCAGCAGGCGGGCCGTGGCTGCGCCGTCGAAGCTGATGTGGCCGGCCTGCAGCTCGCCGTCCTCCAGCGGCAGCAGGCCGCAGATGGCCTTCAGCGTGGTGGACTTGCCCGCCCCGTTGCCGCCCAGCAGCGCGACGATCTGCCCGCGCGGCACGGCCAGCGACAGGCCGCGCAGCACCTGCACGACCTTGTTGTAGACCACCTCGATGTTGTTGACCTCGAGGATCGGGTCGCCGGCCGGGGCGGGGGCGCTCACCATCAGTTCAGCGCGATCCAGTCGGAGGCCGCCACCATCTTCTTGGCCTTCATGTCGGCGCGGTAGACCCGGCCCACCGGGATCGAGTTGCCCTTGATGGTGATCGGCACGCCGATCAGGCCGCCGGTGTCGAAGTCCTTGATCGAGTTGAGCGCAGCCTTCAGGTTGGCGCCGGTCATCGGCTTGCCCGCGTCGAGCGTGCGCCTGGCGGCCTCGACGAACAGCATCGCCGTGAGGAAGCCCTGCACGTAGGCGGTGCTTTGGTACTCGGGGCGCAGCGCCCGGATCTTGTCCAGCATCGGCGCCTTCTCGCCGTCGTAGTAGTAGCGGTACGGCATCACGCCCATGAAACCGTCGCCGGCGTCGCCCATCTTCATGACGGTGGAGCTGTCCATGGTCCAGAAGGTGCCCATCCACTTGCTGGTCATGCCCTGCTGCTTGCCCTGCTGGATGAACTCGGGGATCGGCGCCAGGATGTAGCCGTGGAAGATGGTGTAGTCGGGCGCCGCGCGGCGCAGCTTGATCACCTCGGTGGACACGTCCACGCTGCCCGGCGGCGTCATGATCTTCACGGGCACGGTGAGGCCCAGCTTCTTGGCCAGCGTCTCGCTCTCGTCGACCGGATCGCGGCCGAACTCGGAGTCGGAGTAGACGAACGCCACCTTCGCGCCGGGCTTCTCCTTGGCGATGTGGCGCAGCAGGATGCCGAACATCTCGGTGTAGTCGGGGCCCACCAGGAACTGGTTGGGATACTTCTTGGGGTTGTTCAGCTCGGTGGCGAACGAGGCGCCGGCCATCAGGATGTTGCCGTTGCGTTCCAGCTCCGGATTGATGGTCTTGGAGAACGCCGTGGAATCGCCGTAGTACAGATTGACCTTGTTCTGGCTGGTGATCTTCTTGAAGGCGGCCACCGAGACGTCCACCTTGTAGCCGGTGTCCTCCGGCACGTAGCGCACCTTGCGGCCCTTGATGCCGCCGGCGTCGTTGACGATCTTGACGTAGTCGGCGATGCCGGCATTGATGCCGACCCCGGCGAAGGCGAACACGCCGGTCATCGGGATCGAGCCGCCGATGACGATCTCGTCGGCCTGGGCCCGCACCATCGAGGGCGCGGCCATGGCGGCCGCGGACGCCAGCACCAGGCTGCGGCGGCGCATGGAAAGGTGGTTCTCGTGCTTCATGCTTGGTCTCCTGTCTTCAGTTACGGAACGGCCACAGATGGAAAAAGCGGCGCACGCGCCGCCACACTTCGGCGAGCCCGTGCGGCTCGAACACCAGGAAGCCGACGATCAGCAGGCCGAAGACGACGGTGCGCACGGGCGACAGGAACACCGTCATCTCGTTGCCGCCGGGCAGCAGGTCGAACACCAGCTTGAGCAGTTCCGGCACCATGGTCATGAACACGGCGCCGAGGATGCCGCCCAGGATGGTGCCCATGCCGCCCACGATGATCGCGGCCAGGAAGAAGATCGACATCAGCAGCGGGAAGCTCTCGGGCGTCACCACCCGGAAGAAATAGGCCCACAGCCCGCCGGCCACGCCGGCGTAGAAGGACGACAGCCCGAACGACAGCAGCTTGTAGCGCAGCAGCGGGATGCCCAGCACCTCGGCCGAGATGTCGCGGTCGCGGATCGCGACGAAGGCGCGCCCGATCCGCGTGCGAAACAGGTTGGCCGCGCCCAGCACCATCAGCAGGGTGACCGGCACGATCAGCCAGTACAGGCGGAACGACGTGTCCAGCGCCAGGCCGAACAGCGTCGCCGGCGGCAGCGACAGCCCGCTGGTGCCGCCGGTGAACTTCATGTTGGCGAACACGAAGTGCGCGATGAACGAGGCCGCGATGGTGGCGATGGCCAGGTACAGGCCCTTGACCCTCAGCGACGGCAGCCCGACGACCAGGCCGCCCAGCATCGCGACCACGCCGCCGGCCAGGATGTTCACGACAAACGGCGTGCCGGCGCGGATCTGCAGTATCGCCACCGTGTAGGCGCCCAGCCCCATGAACGCGGCCTGGCCCAGGCTGACCAGCCCGGTGTAGCCGGTCAGGATGTTCAGTCCAGTGGCACTGGCGACGTTGATCGCCACCAGGCAGGCCAGGTACAGCCAGTAGTCGCTGGCCAGGAACGGAAACAGCACCAGCAGCGCCGCGCCGACCGCCAGCCAGGTCTTCTGGGTCGACGAGTCGAACAGCGCGGCGTCCGCGACGTAGCTGTCCTTGAGGGTGCCGATTCGCATCAGTCCGCCCGCCGGGCCGCCCCAAGGGCGGACTGCGCCCCCTCGGGGGGCAGTGACAACACGAAGTGTGGAACGTGGGGGCTCATCACGTTACAGCCTCTCGATTTCGTGCGTTCCGAACAGGCCGTAGGGCCGCATCATCAGCACCACCACCAGCATGAGGAAGGTGGCCAGCAGCTTGTATTCGGCGCCCAGGAAGGCGCCGGCCAGGGCCTCGACCAGGCCGATGAACAGGCCGCCCACCAGCGCACCCAGCACGCTGTCCAGTCCCCCGACGATCACCACCACCAGCACCGACAGGCCGAACACGCCCATCGACGAGGAAATGCCGCCGATCGCGCCCACCACGACGCCGGCGACGGCGGCGATCATGGCCGAGGCCACCCAGGCCAGCGAGAACACCCGCGGCACGTTGATCCCCATCATGTAGGCGGCGCCCTGGTCGGAGGCGGTGGCGCGCAGCGCGACGCCGCCGCGCCAGAAGCGGAACAGCAGCAGCACCAGCCCGATGAGCAGCGTGGCGACCAGCGCGCCGTAGGCGACCTTGGGCGCGAGGAAGGCGTCGCCGACCATCACCGGCGTGTTCGGGAAGAACTCGGGCAGCCGGCGCTGGTCGGCGCTCCAGATGATCTCGACCACGCCCACCAGGATCGAGCCCAGTCCCACCGTGACCATGAAGGCCGAGATCGGCGGCTCGCCCAGCAGCGGGCGGATCATGGTGCGCTCGATCACGGCGCCCAGCAGGCCGGTGCCCAGCACCGCCCCGAGGATCGCCGCCCACAGCGGCAGCGCGAAGGTGGCGGCGAACGTGAAGAATAGGTAGGCGCCGATCATCAGCATCTCGCCGATGGCGATGTTGACGACCCGGGTGGCCTTGTAGACCAGCACGAAGGCCAGCGCGGCCAGCGCGTACAGGCCGCCACCGGCGACCCCGGTGAGCGAGACCTCGAACAGGTAGGCCCAGTCCATCAGGCCATGGCCTCCAGCGGGGCCGCCCTGTCCGCGGAGGCGCCGTCCGGTCCGCGCAGCTTGCGCCGCAGCTCCCCGACATCGCCGGCGCCCAGGTAGGCGCGGATCACCTCGGGGTCGGCCTGCACCTGCGCCGGCGTCCCGCGCGCGATGACCTGCCCGAAGTTGAGCACGACCACGTGGTCCGACAGGTCCATCACCATGCCCATGTCGTGCTCCACCATCAGCACGGTGATACCCCACTCGCGCCGAACGTCCAGGATGAAGCGCGCCATGTCCTCGGTTTCCTCGCGGTTCATGCCGGCCACCGGCTCGTCCAGCATCAGCACCTTGGGCTGCATCGCCAGCGCGCGCGCCATCTCGACGCGCTTTTGCAGCCCGTAGGAGAGCGCGGCCACCGGCGCGTGGCGGATGTGGTCGATCTCGAGGAAGTCGATGATTCGCTCTTCCACCTCGCGCCGCAGCTGCGCCTCCTCGCGCCGGGCCCGCCCGACGTACAGCAGCGCGTCGAGCACATTGGTCTTCAGGTGCGCGTGGCGACCGAGCTTGATGTTGTCCAGCACCGTCATGCCGCGGAACAGCGCGATGTTCTGGAAGCTGCGCGCCAGCCCCATGGCGGCGCGCCGCGACGCCGGCACGCGGGTGATGTCGGCGCCGTCGAACAGCACCTGGCCGGCGGCGGGGCGGTAGAAGCCCGACACGGTGTTGAACAGCGAGGTCTTGCCCGCGCCGTTGGGTCCGATCACGGCGGTGATCGAGCCGGGCTGCACCGCCAGGCTGACGCCGGCCAGCGCCTTCACGCCGCGGAAGGCGAGGGTGAGGTCGCGCACCTGCAGCACGGGCGCGGCAGGCGGAGCTTGGTCGGCGGCGTGGTGCGGCATCAGGGTTTGCGTGGTGCCGGTGCGGGTTACTGGTTCGTAGAATTTCTACCGGTGAGTAACAAATGCTGAAGGCAGCGCCTGCGCGCCACATCAGGAATTACCCCAGCGCCATGACCCCACCGCCGCGCCGCAAGACGCCCCCCGCTTCGCCGTGGCCGGCCGCGCCCACGCGGGCCGAGCAGCGCGAGCTCAAACGCCAGGCCGTGCTGCACACGGCGGCCCAGCTGTTCAACGAGCGTGGCTTCCATGCGACCTCGCTGGACGACATCGCCGAGCGGCTGCACGTGAGCAAGCCGACGCTCTACTACTACGTCAGCAGCAAGGACGAGATCCTGCTCGAATGCGTGCGCGCGGCGCTGGCGATGATGCAGGAGGAGATCGGCGCAGTGCGGCGCGCCGGCGGCCGCGCCCTGGACCAGCTGGTCGCCTGCATGCGCAGCTACACCATGATCGTGACCCAGGAGTTCGGCCGCTGCGTGATCCGCATCGGCGAGGACCCGCTGCCCGCGCCCTTGCGCAATGAGCTGCGCGGGCTGAAGGCCGGCATCGACCGCGAGTTCCGCCGGCTGGTGGACGAGGGCATCGCCGAAGGCAGCATCGCACCGTGCGACCCGAAGATGGCGGCCTTCATGGTGGCCGGCGCGCTGTCCTGGGTCGGCCGCTGGTACCGCGCCGACGGCGACCTGACCCCCGAGCAGATCGCCGACGCGGGCGTTGCCCTGCTGCTGAACGGGATCATCAGCAAGCGCCGCCCGCTGCGCGCCGCGGCTGCTGCGTGATCCGATGCCGCTGCGTGATCCGGGGCCGCTGCCCGAGTGACAGCACCGTTCGGGTTGAGCCTTCCTCACCGTCCGGGCTGAGCCTCCCCCACCGTTCGGGTTGAGCCTCCCTCACCGTTCGGGCTGAGCCTCCCTCACCGTTCGGGCTGAGCCTGTCGAAGCCCAGCCCCGCGTGCCCTTCGACAAGCTCAGGGCGAACGCAGCGCGGCGCCCGCCCCCGGTCACCGCCCCTGGAACAGCGGCTTGCGCTTGGCGAGGAACGCGCCGGTGCCTTCCCGGAAATCCTCGGTCTCGGCGCATTCGCGAAAGCCCGCCGCCTCGGCGTCGAGTTGCTCGGAGAACGGCGTGGCGAACGAGGCCCGGATCAGCCGGCGCAGCCGGCCGTAGGCGCGGGTCGGACCCGCCGCGAGCCGCTCGACCAGCTTGCGCGTCTCGCCCTCCAGCTGGCCGGCCGCAACCACGCGGTTGCACAGTCCCAGGCGTAGCGCCTCGGCGGCGTCGATGCTGTCGCCCAGCAGGGCCAGTTCGAGCGCTGGCCGCAGGCCGACCAGGCGCGGCAGCGACCAGGAGGTGGAGCAGTCGCAGCTGGCGCCGATCAGCGGATAGGCCACCGCGAAGCGCGTGCCTTCGGCGGCCACGATCAGGTCGGCGGCACCCAGCACCAGGCCGAGCCCGCCGCCGGCGACGGCGCCCTGCACGCTGGCCACCACCGGTGCATCCATCCGGGCCAGCACGCGCAGGCCGCCGTGCATGCCCGCGATGAGTTCGCCGGCGACTGCCACCGGATCGGCGGCCATGGCCGCGATGTCGCCGCCGGCCATGAACGCGCGGCCCTCGGCCGACAGCCAGACCACGCGCACCTGCGGATCGCCCGCCAGCGCCTCGCAGGCCCGCAGGAAGGCGGCTGCCAGGGGCGCGTCGATCGCATTGAGGGCCTGCGGACGGTTGAACCGGATGTGTCCGATGGCGCCTTCGCGCCAGGACAGCACGGGGGAGTCGGAAGAGGCGGGGGAGGTGGTCGGTTGCATGGCGGCTGCGCGGTGTGTCGATCCCGCCAGCATAGCGGCTGCCGCGGGTGCGCTCCGGCGCTGGCCGCATGACGGCCGGCCGTCGGTTTCATGACAATTCCGTAAGCCAGCACGGCGCTCGCCCTCCCGGTTGACGGCCGTCAACCGGCCGCCCCCGGGCAGGACTCCTAATGACGGCATGTCGATGTCAGCCCCGCCCCCCGTGGTCGCGCGAAGCGGCGCGCCGCCGGCCGGCGGCGCCTGGATGCTGGTGTTCGCGGCCTGGCTGGTGGCCACTGCCTCCACGCTGGGCGCGCTGTTCCTCAGCGAGGTGGTGGGCGTGGCCCCCTGCGTGCTGTGCTGGTACCAGCGGGTCTTCATGTTCCCGCTCGTGTTCGTGCTCGCGGCGGGACTGTTTCCGCTGGACCCGAGGGTCGTGCGCTATGCGCTGCCGCTGGCCGCGGCGGGCTGGCTGATCGCGGCCTTCCACGTGCTCCTGACCTGGGGCATCGTCCCGCAGGGCCTGTCGCCCTGCGTGCGCGACATCCCCTGTTCGCGCATCGAGGTCCAGTGGTTCGGCTTCCTCACGATCCCCTTGCTGTCCCTGTCGTCGTTCACCGTCATCGCGGCCGCCCTGGCCGCCGCGCGTTCCAGGAGCACTTCATGAAGCAGAAAACCATCTTCATTTCCGCGCTGGTCGTGCTGGCGCTGCTGTTCGCCGGCGGCGTCCAGTTCTACCGCAGCTTCAAGGCGCAGGAGACCGCGGCCGTGGCCGCCAGGAACCGCCAGGCGCTGCAGCGCATGCACTCGCAGTCGCTGGGCCGCGCCGACGCGCCGGTGCAGATCGTCGAATTCTTCGACCCCGCCTGCGAGACCTGTGCCGCGTTCTACCCGCTGGTCAAGAAGATCGTCGCCGAGCACCGCGACGAGATCAGGCTGACGGTGCGCTATGCGCCGCTGCATCCCGGCTCCGACCAGGTGGTGAAGGCCCTCGAGGCGGCGCGCAAGCAGGGAAAGTTCTGGCAAGCGGTCGAGGCGCTGCTGGCGTCGCAGCCGGGCTGGGTGGAGCACCATCAGGCGCGCCCCGAGCGGATCTGGCCATACCTGGAACGCGCCGGCCTCGACATCGCACGGCTGCAGGCCGACATGCAGTTGCCTGAGGTGGCGCAGGCGATCGGGCAGGACGTGGCCGACGGCCAGGCGCTGGGCGTGGCACAGACGCCGGAATTCTTCGTCAACGGCCGCCCGCTGCCGTCGTTCGGCTTCGAGCAGCTGCAACTGCTGATCGAGGAGGAACTGGCCCTCGCGCGCAAGGCCCGGGCGGGGTAGCGTGCCTGTGCGCTCGGTGACGCGCCGAGCGCCCTTCGACAGGCTCAGGGCGAACGGTGACATGTCCCGGTCGGGCTGAGCTTGGCGAAGGGTCGAAGCCCATTCACGTCCCTCCCGCAATCCGCCGCGCCGTCGAATCCAGCGACGTGCACAGCATGTCGACGAAGGCGGTGACGCGGCGCGACTTCTGGTGCCGCTGCGGGTAGACGGCGTAGATGTCGGCCGGCGGGGTGGCGTACTGTTCGAGCACCTGGCGCAGCCGGCCGCTGCGCAGGTACCTGGCGACGTCCCATTCGGCCCGCATCAGGATGCCGTGGCCGTCCAGCGCCCAGGCGACGGCGATGTCACCGTCGTTGGTGCTCAGCGAGCCGGTCACCTTCACCGCTTCGCTGCGCCGGCCGGAACTCAGGCGCCACAGGCCGTAGGCCTCTTCGCCGTGGTGGATGCTGATGCAGTTGTGGCGGGCCAGGTCGGCCGGCGTGCGGGGCGCGCCCTGCCGCGCCAGGTAGGCCGGCGATGCGCACAGCAGGCGCCGGTTGGCGGCCACCTTGCGGGCGATGATGCGTGCATCGGGCGGTTCGCCGAAGCGCACGCAGACGTCGAATTCGTCCTCCGACAGCGGCGGCGGCGTCACCGAAAGATGGAATTGCACCTGCACCTGCGGGTAGGCCTTGCAGAACCTGGAGATCACCGGTGCCACGTGGCTGCGCCCGAATCCCAGCGTGGCGTTCACGCGCAGCAGCCCGCGCGGCTGCGCGGTGGAGCGGCTCAGTTGCTGCTCCAGGTCGTCGATGTCGGCCAGGATGCGCCGGCCTTCGGTCAGGTATTCCTCGCCCTCCGGCGTCAGCCCGATGCGCCGCGTCGTGCGGTTGAGCAATTGCACGCCCAGCCGCGCCTCCAGCAGCGCCAGCCGACGGCTCACCGCCGGCGTGGTCAGCCCCAGTTCCCGGGCCGCGGCGGACAGGCTGCCGCAGCGGATCAGGACGTGGAAGAAGGCCATCTCGGCCGAGGCGTTGGGGATACCGGTCATTGTGAAGTCCAGTTGAATAATGCTGTCAGCACGGGCGCAATTATTCAGCCTGATGGAGTCATACAGTCCGTTTCACCGGTCGCCCACCGGCGGCCGCCCCGAGGAGACACATGAACCGCCCCTTGCATTCCCTGTCGCGCCGCTGCCTCGTGCTCGCGGCGGTCGCGCTCCCGCTCCTGGCCCAGGCCCAGGCCTATCCCTCCAAGCCGGTCACGCTGGTGGTCGGCTACGCCCCCGGCGGCACCACCGACATCGTGGCCCGCATGGCAGCGCAGGCCCTGGGCAGCGCCACCGGCAAGACCTTCATCGTCGAGAACAAGGGCGGCGGCAGCACGACGATCGCGACCGGGCTGGTGGCCAAGGCGCCGGCCGACGGCTACACGCTGCTGGCCAACGAGATGACGCAGACCATCGTGCCGTCGCTGTTCCCGAAGCTGCCGTTCGATCCGATCAAGGACCTGGCGCCGGTCACGGTGTTCGCCGAGGCGCCTTACGTGCTGGTGGTCAACGCCAACGTGCCGGCGAAGAGCCTGCGCGAACTGGTGGCGCTGGCCAAGGCCCAGCCGGGCAAGCTCAATTTCGCCTCGGGCGGTGCCGGCAGCGGCCCGCACATCGCCGGCGAACTGCTCAAGAGCGTGGCCGGCATCGACATGACGCACGTCGCCTACAAGGGCTCCGGCCCGGCGGTGCAGGACCTGCTGGGCGGCCAGGTGGAAGTGCTGATCACGGCCGCGCCCACGGTGGCCGCGCAGATGGCGTCGGGGCGCATGCGGCCGTTGGCCGTCGCGCACTCCAAGCGCCTGTCGTCGCTGCCGAACGTGCCGACCGCGGCCGAGGCAGGCTTCCCCGAATTCCGCATCGCCAACTGGTTCGGGCTGGCCGCGCCGAAAGGCACGTCGCCCGAGGTCATCGGCTACCTCAACGCCGAGGTGCAGAAGATGATCAAGCGCCCCGAGGTGCGCGAGAAGCTGCTGGCCGCCGGCGCCGAGCCGGTGTCCATGACGCCGGCCGAGGCCGCCCGCCACGTCGACACCGAAGCGCAGCGCTGGGCCGCGCTGATCCAGAAGGCGCAGATCAAGGTGGACTGAGGCCGCCATTCGCGAAAGACCAGATGAAGATCACGAAAATCGAGCCCCTGCACGTGGGGCAGTTCATGTACGCGCGCGTCACCACCGACGAGGGCCTCGTCGGCTGGGGCGAGGCCGGCACCTGGGGCCACATCGAGGCGGCCGGTGCCTGCATCCGGCGTTTCGCCGAATACCTGGAGGGGCGCGACCCGTTCGCGATCGAGCACCACTGGAACGTGATGCACCGCTTCAGCTACTTCACCGGCCTGGCCGAGAACGCGGCGATCTCGGCGATCGACATCGCCCTGTGGGACATCAAGGGCAAGGCGCTGAACGTGCCCATCTACGAGCTGCTGGGCGGCGCCGCGCGCACCAAGGCCCGCATCTACGGCCACATCTACGAGCACAGCATCGAGAAGATGCTGGTCGAATGCCGGGCCAAGATGGAGGCCGGCTTCAACGCCTTCGGCCACCTCAATCCGTTCCTGGACGAAGGCAACGACAAGGTCTACTTCAAGACGCACGTCGCGAAGATGCGCGACGCGATCGACAACACGCGCCGCATGCGCGAGGTGGTCGGCGACCGGGTCGACCTGCTGATCGAGATCCACCGCCGCCTCACGCCGGCCGAGGCGATCACGTTCGCGCGCGGCATCGAGGACACGCATCCGATGTTCATCGAGGACCCGATCCGCCCCGAAGGCCCCGACGGGATGGCGCGGGTGGCCGGGAAGATCGCGATCCCGATCGCCACCGGCGAGCGCTTCGCCAACATCTACGAGTTCCAGACGCTGATGGCGCGCGGTGGCGTCGAGTATGCGCGGGTCGACCTGTGCCTGTGCGGCGGCATCACCGGCGCCAGGAAGGTGGCCGCGATCGCCGAGGCGCACCACGTGCAGGTGGTGCCGCACAACCCGCTGTCGCCGATCGGCCTGGCGGCCTGCCTGCAGCTGGCGGCGGCGATCCCCAACTTCGCGATCCAGGAATACGCGACCGGCTTCGAGGCCGGCATCTTCGAGTCGCGGCCCGAGCACCTGGGCAGCAACGTGGTCGACCGCGTGCCGCTGCCCGACAACGGCTTCGTCGACATTCCCTCAGGCCCGGGGCTGGGGATGAACGTGCTGCCAGATGCGCAGAAGATCCGGCCGCCGCTGGTCAAGCCGATCAGCATGCGGCCGCATTTCGACGGCTTCGTCGTCGACCAGTGAGGCTTAGGGCGCGACGGTCATGTAGCCCATCCAGGGCCAGTAGGTGAGGGCGAACACGACCAGCAGCGCCATCGCGGCCACGGTCACCACCAGCCCGGTGCGCACGAAGTCGCGCGCATCGAAGGTGTCGGTGCCGTAGGCGATCATGTTCTGCGGCGCGTTCACCGGCAGGATGAAGCCGAAGCTGACCACGAACTGCAGCAGCATGGTCATGCCCACCACGTTGAGGCCGGGCGTCTGCACCGTGCCCAGCACGCTGATCACGATCGGGATCATCGTGGACGCCAGCGCGGTGGCGCTGGCGAAGCCCAGGTGGATGACGATCAGGAACAGCGACAGCAGCATCAGGATGGCGAAGGCGCTGGCCTGCTGCAGCCCGAGGTTGGTCACGATCAGGTTGGCCAGCCAGGCGGCGGCATTGGTGCGCAGCACGGCGGTGCCGACGCTGATGCCGACGGCGAAGAGGATCACGGTGCCCCAGGGGAAGCTGCGCTGCGACTCCTTCCAGTCCATCACGCCGATGCCGGGCAGCAGCATCAGGGCGATCGCGGCGATGGTGGTCGACGAGGTGTCGAAGGTGTGCAGCACCTTCTCGGTCGACCAGAAGCCCAGCAGCACCAGCACCAGCGCCAGCAGCTTCCATTCGCGCAGCGTCATGGGGCCGATCGCGGCGAGCTGCTCGCGGATGGTGGCCTGACCGCCGGCGATCTCCTCCATCTCGGGGCGCATCATGCGCGTCATGATGAAGTAGAGGACGACCGACAGCGCCACGGAGAACGGCGCGCCGGCCACGAACCAGTCGGTCCAGGTGATGCCGATGCCGAACTGCTTTTCCAGGAAGCCGATGGCCACCATGTTCTGCGCGGCGGCGGTCTTGATGCCGATGTTCCAGACGCTCGCGGTCTGGGCGGCCGTGATCACCAGCAGGCCGGCGAAGCGGCTGCGCTTGTCGACCTTGAAGGCCAGGATGAAGCCCATCATGATTGGCATCAGGCAGGCCACGCGCGCCGTGGTACTGGGCACCACGAACGAGAGCAGGAAGCCGACGATCATGGCGCCGACCACGATGTGATTGGTGCGCGCCCGGGCGTCGACCTTCGACAGCACGACCAGCGCGATCCGCCGGTCCAGCCCGGTGGCGGTCATGGCGGCGGCGATGAAGCAGGCCGCGGCCACCAGCGCCACGGCGCTGCTCGCGAAGCCCGACAGCGCCAGCGACAGCGCCGCCGTGGTGCCCATGTCCTTGGCCGGCTTGGCCAGGTCCGGAGCGAAGGCGAGCATGAACACCATCAGCGCGCCGATCACCACCGAGCTGACGGCGTAGTCGAGCGCCTCGGTCATCCACACGATCACCGCGAAGGCCAGGATGCCCAGCATCACCTGGCCCGCGAAGGGCAGGCCCTGCGGCGTGGGCGCCAGCACGATCAGCAGCAGCGCCAGCACGGCGCCGGCCAGCCCCGCGGGCTTGAGCAGGCCAAGCGGCGATGGACGGCCGGCCCCCTGGGCTGGCAGGGGCAGGGACGAGGTGCTCATGGGCAATCTCCAGTCGGAAGGGATGGTGTGTGCGCGCGCCCGTGTCGCAGGACCCGAAGCGTGGGGCGCGCCGCGGCCGCGGGGTGTTTGAGGGCTGGCATCTGTTTTCAGCCTAGGAGAGGGTCCCGCGAAAAACATGCGCTACGTCAAGACGGCGTGTTCAGTCTTCTGTCAGGTCGGCATGGGTCCCGGCCCGCGCGCGAGCGTTCCGCTCAACGTGGTCGTGATCTATGCGCCGGGCGATGGCGACCACGCCAGCGAGCGCGAGACCGTCACCCGCGAGGACAGCGCGGCTTTTCGCGGCGACGTGCTGATCGTGGAGTCGGAGCACGATGCCATCGTGCCGCACCAGGTGATCCGCAACTACATGGACGCCTGCAGCGGCGCCCGATGCCTACCGGATGGTGACGGTGCCGCCCACGGCCTGTCCGACCCGGCATGGCGACAGGCCTATACCTCGCTGCTGGTCGGCTGGGTCGGCGAGATGGTGCTGGGCGCGCGCGCCGGCACGAGGGGTCCCGGCTGATGGCCGCCGTCAGCGGTCCTGCAGGGCGTACTTCAATGCGAGGCCGACGGTGCGCAGCGGCACATGCTGCCCCAGCTCGGCCGACTTGGCCATCGCGGCGGCGCAGGAGCGCGCTTCGGCCAGCCGGCCGTGCGCCTGCGCCCGCTCCGCGCGGGCCCACCAGTTGACGGCGTACAGCCAGCTGGTGGCCGGTAGCCGCGCGCTCTGCTGCGAGCAGACGCGGTAGCACACCTCGGCCTCCTCCAGGTCGCCACGACGGCAGGCCAGGAAGCATTCCTCGAAGGCCAGCAGCAGCAGGCCGATGTCGCGGCTGCCCAGGCGTAAGGTGGCGATGCGGCCGCGCTGCTCCATGGCCCGGGCGCGGCCGACGATGCGCTCCATCCGCCCCAGGTCCGCCTCGGGTTCGGCCAGCAGGATGCGCAGGGCCTCGCAGGCCGCGGCGTTGACCAGCGGATGAAAGGCGGCGGCACCGCCGGGCGACTGGTTGGTCGCATACCAGGCGGCGGCGTCGAGCAGGCCGCTGGCAGTGGCGAAATCGCGCGCCCAGAAGGCGGCGACACCGGCGTAATTGAGTCCGAACGCCTGGGCCAGCGGCCCGGCCGCGCCATCGCGCAGCGACAGGCCCTCGGCAGCGCACTGCCGCGCGTGGTCCTGCAGGCCCAGCGTGGCCGCGACGTACGCGAGGACGCCGCTGGCCTCGGCCAGGCCGCCGGCGTCACCGTGGCGCACGAACAGCTCGCGCGCGCGGGTGCAACAGCGGCACGCCAGCCGGAAGCGGGACTCGAACACGTAGGCATGGGCCAGCACCAGCATGGCCTGGGCCTGCAAATGCGTGTCGCCGGCGCTGCGGCCGCGGCCGTACACGCCGTGCGCGACGCGGCGCCCGGCCTCGGTGCCGCCCAGGCGCAGCGAGGCGAACGCAGTTACCAGCGATTGGTTCGTCAGCCCCTCGACAACAGTCACCGCAGCCGCCCCCCGCATCGGAAAGGATGTGCTGGAATTCTAGGGGCGTGCCCTGCCGGGCCGTGCGGTTCTGCCCAACGGTTGACCAAGGACAAGGTCGCGGGCCGGCGTCTGTCTCAATCTGAGACGCCCCGTTGCCGGGGCCTGCTGGTGCGTCGCCTCCCGTTCAGCAGGCGATCGCCAGCTTCACGGCCGGACAGGCCAGTTCGCGCCCGACCATGGCGCGGGCATACAGGTAGTTGTTGCGTGCCCGTTCGCTCAGCCGGTCCAGGTCGACCGTGCCCCTGGGGTCGCACGGGAAGGAGAAGCCCCGGCCGCTGTCGAAAAGGGACTGGAAGCGCAATTCGTATTCGGTGACCATGTGCTGTCTCCTGCATAGCCTGACTTCACTATGGTCGGGGGTGCTCCCGGGGAACATAGGCGGACACTGAATGTCGCGGTCGGCGGTGTCCCGTTTGCAGCTTCCATCCCGCCGACACCCTGTCGGAATCGTCCGAGGCGCCGCGGCGTCGGTTGCGTAGTCCGTTGGAGCTACGCGGCGGGCGGCTGGAGCCGGCGCCGCACCAGCGCGATGTTGTTGCGCAGCGCGTAGAGCTCGTCCGCGTAGGACAACGGGACCACGATGTGCGCCACCTTGCGTTCCAGCGCGTCCAGCTCCTGCGCCACCCGCTGCTGGTCCGCGCCTTCCTCCTGCAGTTGCAGTTCCAGCGTGCGCAGCTGCCCGTACCAGCGGAACACGCGCGAGCGGATCCGGAATTCGTACAGCGGCGGCACGATGCGCGACAGCGGCAGCAGGATGGCCACGATCAGGCCCAGCGCCAGCCACATGCGCTCGACCAGGTTGGCCAGCCAGAACGGCAGCCAGCGCTGCAGGAAGGGCCGCCCGCCCGTGATCGCGCGCTCGGCCTCGCGCGACACCGGGTACTCGCCGTGCTGCAGGTTCGGAAAGCCGCCGGCGCGGCTGAACCAGCCGGCGCCGCCGTGCAGTTCCAGCGCCGCCTGCGCGAACAGCTGCAACAGGGCCGGGTGCGTCTGGCCGCGGGTCAGCAGCGCCGTGGTGGTGGCCACCAGCCGCTGGTCGGCCGGCGGCAGGTTGCGCGCCAGGTCGACCACGCCCTGCGGCAGCACGACCGGCGTGAGAAAGGGCAGGCGGCGTGAATACGCCTCGCTCTGCGCGAAGTCCATCAGCCGGATGCCGGGGGTCTGCAGCAGCATCTGCACCATCTGCGATTCGGGCGCCGAGGCGAACACGATCGCGTCGCTGTCGCCGGCCAGCAGCGACATGGTGGCCGGCGTCTCGGCCAGCTGCGTCAGCGCGATGCGGCCGGCGTCGATCCGGTTGGCGTCGAACAGCTTGCCCATCAGCGCCGGCACGCCGCTGCCCGGGCTGCCGACGTTCAGGCGCAGCCCCTGCAGCTGGCCGAGCGAGCCGATGCCGGCCGGCGCCGCCCGCTCCCGGTAGAACAGCCACAGCGGCTCGACGAATAGGCTGCCCAGCGATTCGATGCCGCTTTCCTCGCGGGTCGCCCGCTCGTTGCTGCCGCCCTGCACGAACCCGAGGTCGGCGCGGCCCTCGCGCAGCAGGCGCAGGTTGTCCGAGGAGCCCTGGCTGGGCAGCAGCACCACCTCGATGCCGTTGGCGGCCAGCGCCGCGCGGTAGCGCTTGCCGAACTCGTCGTAGGCGCTTTGCGCGGGGCCGGTCGCCAGCGTCACGCGGCGCGGCGGCGTCGGATCCAGCCACAGGTAGGCCAGCACCACCAGCCCGATGGCGGCCAGCACGAACGGACCGGCCGACACCAGCAGTTCGCGCAGCGACAGCAGCGTGTAGCGGATCGCCTTGGGCATGCGCCGCGGACTACAGGTCGGCCGCCGCCGGCAGATGCAGGCGGCCCACGGTGAGCGCAACCGCGTTGCGGACCGCGCGCGCCACCGCGATCGCGGTGGCCTCGGCGGCCATGGCGCCCAGCGTGAGCATCCCCGGCCCGCCGCTCGCGCGGCCGGTGCCCAGCACGAACAGGGTGTCGCCGTCGGACATGGTGTGCACCGGGTTGATGCTGCGCGCCAGCCCGTCGTGCGCCATGACCGCCAGGCGGGTGGCCTGCGCCTTGGTCAGCACCGCGTCGGTGGCGACCACGCCGATGGTGGTGTTGGTGCCGGCCAGCACGGGCGCCGGTGACTCGCCGCGCAGCAGCGCGCGGCGGCTGTCCAGCAGGGCGCGGCCGTCGGCGCTGCGGGCGCCGGCGATCACCTGGGCCGTGTCGGGGTCCAGCACGTCGCCCAGCGCGTTCACGGCGATCAGCGCCCCCACCGTCACACCGCCGACGCTGACGCTGGCGGTGCCGATGCCGCCCTTCATCGCGCGCTCCATGCCGAAGATCTTGCCGATGCAGGCGCCCGTGCCGGCGCCCACGTTGCCCTCCGCCGGCGGCCGCGCCGAGGCGGCCGCGCAGGCGGCGTAGCCGGCCGCGGCGTCGGGGCGGATCGAGGGGTCGCCCACCATCAGGTCGAACAGCACGGCCGCCGGCACCAGCGGCAGCCGCGCCACGCCGACGTCGAAGCCGGCGCCGCGTTCCTCCAGCCAGCGCACCACGCCGGCGGCCGCGTCCAGGCCCCAGGCGCTGCCGCCGGCCAGCAGCACGGCGTGCACCTGGTCCACCAGGTGGGTCGGATCCAGCAGGTCGGTTTCGCGCGTGCCGGGTGCGGCCCCGCGCACGTCGACGCCGGCCACCGCGCCCTCGCGCGCGAGCACGACGCTGCAGCCGGTCGGCCGTCGGGTCTCGGTGAAGTGCCCGACCTCGATGCCGGCGACGTCGGTGATCGCGCCGGCCGGACGGCGCTCTCGCGGCATGGTCGATGCGGGGCGGGCCATGGACGGCGATTATCCATGGCCGGGTCGCCGGCCCGCGCTGCCGGCGCCGCGCGGCCGGAGGTCAGACCTCGACCGGCTGCTGGCGCGTGCGCTGCGCCATCTCGCGGCAGGCCCGCTCGCAGCGGCGGCAGGCCTCGGCGCATTGCTGGCAATGGTCGACGTCGTGCCGGGCACATTCGGCGCCGCAGTCGCGACAGACGTCGGCGCACAGCGCGCACAGGGCGCCCGAAAAGTCGCTGCCGCCGGACATGAAGGCGACCGCCAGCTCGCACAGCTGGGCGCAGTCGCTGTCCAGCGCGATGCAGCGCGCCATCGCCTTCACGTCGGGCTCCTGCAGGCAGCAGGCGGCGCAGTGGTTGCACGCCACGGCGCAGGCATGGCAGGCGGCGATGCAGTCCTGGTATTCCTCGTATTTCTCGTGGGACATCCAAGGTTCTCCTGTGGCCGAAAGGGCACTGCCTTGCAGTCTAGGCCGCCGCGCGCGAGCCGTGGGGCCCGGCCGCACGGCGGTTACACGTGGAGCGCGCGGCCACGGTCCGGCTGAAAGGTGCGCCCGCTTGACGGTCATCAATGGGAGGCCCGTCCGGCGCGCCAATCATGGCAGCCAGCTTCCTTGGAAACTCAACTCGTCCTTCGCCGCGCGATGGCGCACCTGCGTGCGCTGCTCGTGCTCTGCACCGCCTTGCTGGCCGGCACGGCGGCGGCGCGGGAGGTCGCCGTCGGCGTGTTCGCCTGGCAGGGCGAGCGCGCCGCGATCGCCGACTGGTCGCCGGTGATCGCCAGCCTGAACGCGGCGCTGCCGCAGCACCGGTTCCACCTCGACCACCACGACGCGGCCGGCCTGCGGCGGGCCATCGCCGAGCACCAGGTCGACCTGGTCATCACCAATCCGGGCTATTACGTGACGATGGAGGCCGAGTTCGGCCTCAGCCGCATCGCCACCCTGGCGGCCCCGGACGTGCGTTCGCCGGCCCGTGCGATCGGGTCTGTGGTGCTCGCGCGCGCCGGACGCACCGATCCCGAGGAGCTGGGCGCGCTGGCTGGCCGGCGCGTGGCGGCCGTGGCGCCGGATGCCTTTGCCGGCTGGCTGATCGCCGCCGGCGCGCTGAAGGCGCGCGGGGTCGATCCACAGGCTGACTTGGCCGAGCTGCGCTTCCTGGGGCTGCCGATGCACAAGGTGGTCGATGCGGTGCGCCGCGGCGACGTGGACGCCGGCATCGTGCGAACCTGTGTGCTGGAGCAACTGCTGCAAGAGGGGTTCCTGCGGCCTGACGAACTGCGTGTCGTGGGCGCGCGGCGCGAGGAAGGGTTTCCCTGCGCGACCTCGACGCCGCTCTATCCGGACTGGCCGGTTGCCGTCACGCGCCAGACCGATCCGGCGCTGGCCAAGGAAGTGGCCCAGGCGCTGCTGGCGATGCCCGAGGGGCCGGGGCTGGTGACCTGGACCGTGCCGGCCGACTACCGCCCGGTGCACGAGCTGTATCAGTCGCTGGGCGTGGGACCCTACGCCGAGCTGCACCGGCTCACCCCCGAGGTGCTGGTGCGGCGCTTCTGGCCCTGGCTGCTGGGGATCGTCGGACTGCTGGTCGCCGGCACCATCCACATGGTGCGCGTGGAGCACCAGGTGCATCGCCGCACGGCGCAGCTGCGCGAGTCGCTGCAGGCGCGCCAGGCGGCCGAGGCGCGCATGCGCGAGCACCAGGAGCAGATGGAGCACCTGTCGCGCCTGTCGGTGCTCGGCGAGCTGTCTGGCAACCTCGCGCACGAGATCAACCAGCCGCTGACCACCATCGGCACCTATGCCCGCAGCCTGCTGCGCCGCCAGGACAGCCGTACCCTGACGCCCGAGGCGCTGGTGCAGGCCTGCACCGAGATCGCCGACGAGGCCGAGCGGGCCGGCGGCATCGTGCAGCGCATCCGGCATTTCGCCAGGAAGCGTGCCGCGGTGCGCGAACCGGTCGACCTGGCGGCGCTCGCCGGCGAGGCCGTGCGCCTGCTCGCGGGCATGCTGGCCCAGGCGCCGCGCATCGACGTGCGCGACCGCACCGCACCCGGCTGCCGGGTCCTGGCCGACGGCCAGCAGATCCAGCAGGTGCTGCTGAACCTGGTCAAGAACGCGATCGACTCCGGCCGCAGCCTGCCGGCTGCGCGGCAGGCGATCGCCGTCGAGATCGACCGTGCGGAGGCCCGCGTGCTGGTGCGGGTCATCGACCGGGGCGCGGGGCTGGAGGAGGCCCAGCGCGCCCGTTTGTTCGAGCCGTTCTTCACCACCAAGCCCGACGGCCTGGGCCTGGGGTTGCCGATCTGCAAGACCATCATCGAGGCGCACGGCGGCCGGCTCTGGGCCGAACCCAACGCCGACGGCGTCGGTATGTGCTTCACCTTCTCGCTCCCTTGCCATGAACTTCCAGCCTGACCAGTGCGTCGTGCACGTTGTCGACGACGATCCCGCGCTGCGGCGCTCGCTGCGCTTCCTGCTCGAATCGGTGGAATGGCAGGTGCAGCTGCACGCCTCGGCCGAGGAATTCCTGCAGGCCGCCACCGTGGGTGGCGGACCGGCCTGCGTACTGCTGGACATCCGGATGCCGGCGATGAGCGGGCTGGAGCTGCAGCAGGTGCTGCGCGAGCGCGGCATCGCGATGCCGATCGTGTTCATGACCGGTCACGCCGACGTGTCGATGGCGGTGCAGGCGATGAAGTCGGGCGCCGCCGATTTCATCGAGAAGCCGTTCAAGGACCAGGTGGTGCTGGACGCCGTCGCGATGGCGATGCGGCGCAGCGCCGAGGCGCTGCAGGAGCTGGCCATCCGCGTGGCCTCGCTGCGGGCGCTGGACACCCTCTCGCCGCGCGAGCGCGAAGTGGCGCAGCTGGTGGCGCGCGGCCAGCCGAACAAGGTGATCGCCGCCGGCCTGGGCATCAGCGAGAAGACCGTGCACATCCACCGCCAGCGCGTGATGGAGAAGGCCGGCGTGTCCTCGGCCGCCGAACTGGCCCGCCTGATGCTGCGGGCCGATCCGGCGGCGCTGGATCAGCCGGTCACACGAGCCTGACCCGGGCCGGCAGGCCGTTGCGCACCGAGGTGCCGGACACCGCATCGACCCACGGCGCGCGGTCGGCGCGGGTGGGGTCCAGCAGGCCGACGTCGTTGAGGTTGACGCCGGCGGCCAGCCGGCCGTCGCGCGGCTGGTCCGAGGCGCCGATCCGGTGCGCCCGCGCGCCCAGTTCGCGGTGGCCGAAGCCGTGCTCGACGGCCACCACGCCCGGCGCGACGCCGGCATGCACCATCACGCGCGCCCGCACGCTGCCGCCCGGCGTCGTGATCTCGGCCAGGTCGCCCATCGCCAGACGCAGCCGCTTCGCGTCGTCCGGGTGCATCAGCACCGGGTTCTCCGGGTGCAGCGCCAGCAGGCGGGTGGCGCCGATCGAATAGGGGTTCTGCAGCGCCGACTTGTAGCTCACCAGCAGCAGCGGCCATTCGGACTCGGGATAGACCTTGCGCATCGGGGTGCCGTCGGCAAACCCCGCCTCGCGCCAGGTGGCGCAGCCGCTGTTGCGCCGGCCCGAGAGGCTGTTCTTCGACCCGCCGACGTTCTCGTTCCAGAGGTGGCACATCGCCTTGAGCTGGTTGCGCATCCATTCCGGATGTTCCTCGTCGTAGGCTTCCCTGGCCGGCTGGTAGCGGCCGCCGCGCGAGAGCAGGAAAGCCACCTTGGCCGCCTCCTCGGGCTTGAGCGCGCGCTGCAGCGCGGGCGCGATCCGTTGCACGCCTGCCAGCAGAATGTCCTCCTCGGTGGCATCGGGTACCGGCTCCTTGCCCAGCCAGGCAATGTTGGCGCCGGCGCGCAGGTACCAGTCCTCGGGCCGGTCCAGCGGGTGGGCGTTGCCGTCGGCGTCGGTGAGCGCGTTGGCGCCGAAGCCCGGCAGCTGCATGGCCTTGGCCAGCGCGATCAGGAAGGTCTCCATGCCCACCGGCTGGCCGTCGGCGGCGCGCTGCGCCTTCGGCTCGATCACCGGCCAGCGCGCCCCCATGGACTTGGTGGGCACTGCGTTCCAGGGCGGCACCCAGCCCCAGCTCTCGTACATCAGCGAGTCCGGCACGATGTAGTCGGCGTAGGCGTTGCTCTCGTTGATGAACGGGTCGATCGACACAATCAGCGGCAGCTTCTTCGGATCGGCCAGTTCGCGGCCGATGCGCCCGCGCAGGCCGGGGACGCCGTACATCGGGTTGGCTGACCACAGCACCAGCGCCTTCAGGCCGTAGGGATAGCCGCTCAACGCCGCCGGCAGCGCCTCGGTGGTCAGGCCCGGCGCGTTGGGGAACCAGGGCGCACGGGCCGGATAGGGCGTGCCCTGGGCCTTGCGGGCGGCGAACTCGCTGGTCTTCTCGTAGGGCACGTTGCGCCCGATCGGCAGGCCGGCGGGCTTGACCATGCCGGCAAAGCTGTCCAGGTTGTAGCGCGGGCCCTCGCCGTCGGGCTTGAAGCCGCCGCCATTGGCGACCAGCCCGCCCTTCCAGTTGAGGTTGCCCAGCAGCGCGTTGATCGTCATCACCGCATAGGCGTTGTAGAAGCCGCTGCCGCTCATCATGCCGCCGTGCGCGATCACCGCCGCCTTCTTGCCGTGCGACGAGAGCTCGCGCGCCAGCGCCTCCAGCGTTGCGGCCTCGATGCCGCAGGCCCTGGCATAGGCCGGCAGGTCCAGCCGCATCGCTTCTTCCTTGAGCAGTTGCAGCGAGGACTTGACGCGCAGCTCCCGGCCCCCGACCGGCAGCGTGGTATCGACGAACAGCTGAGCCGGTCCGGTGGCCCGGTCGTGCAGCACCGGGCGGCCGGCCTCGTCCAGGCAGACGAAGGCGTCGCCTTCCTTGTAGCGCTGGTCCTCGGCCACGGCGGCGCCGAGGTCCGACGCGCGCAGCATGCGGCCCTCACGCGGGTGCTTGGGCTCGACCACCACCAGGTGCGTGGCGTTGGAGCACGAGGGCTCGCCGCCCGCCCGGGCCAGTGACTCGTTGGGGAAGGCCAGGAAGCGGCGGTCGATGCGATCCTGCTCGAGCAGCCAGCGGATGATCGCCATCGCCATGGCACCGTCGCTGCCCGGGCGGATCGGCAGCCAGCGTCCGCGGTCGCCGCTGGCGTGGCTGCTGGCGTGGGTCAGGACCGGATCGACCACGACATAGGACAGCAGGCCTTCGGTGCGGGCCTTTGCCAGCAGCGTGCCCTGCCGCTTGAACGGATTGCCGGCCTGCCCCGGCGCAGTGCCGACGAACAGCACGAACTCGGCGTTGGCGAAGTCGGGCTTGGCATGCGGCATGCCCTTCAGGTCGCCGAACAGGGCGCCGGAGCCCGAGCGATAGGCGCCGCCGCAGTAGGAGCCGTGCCCGAAGAAGTTCAGGGTGCCGTAGGCCTTGTTGAAGAAGCGCCGCGCGAAGCTCTCGCGGCCATCGTTCACGCTGGAGAGGACCGCCACCTGGTTGACGCGTGGGCCGAACTCGGGCTGCGCGGCGTCGATCGGTGTGGCCGTGTCGCGCAGCGCCGCCAGTCCGGTCACCGGACCCTCGCCGAACAGGTCGCCGCCGGCCACCAGTTCCTTGACCAGTTGCTCCAGCGAGATCGGCTGCCAGCGACCGCCGTTGCGCGGTCCCACCCGCTTGAGCGGGGTGAGCACGCGATAGGGCGAGTCGATCTGCTGGGCGACCGCGTTGCCGCGGCCGCAGGCCGTCGACCGCCCCGCCAGCCCCTTGCCCTCGAAGGCCGACAGTGCGAGGAAGCTGTCGCGCACGCTGGCCTTCATCGGCAGGTGCGGATCGGTCGACAGCGGGCTGTAGGGATTGCCGGCCACGCGCAGCACGCGGCCGCTGGCGCGTTCGGTGCGCACCCGCACGCCGCACATCGTGGTGCAGCCCAGGCAGGTGGTGTAGCTGACCTGCTGCGCCGTGTTCACGCTCAGGTGGCCGCTGCCGTTCACCGCGAACTCCGGCGCCGGCGCATCGCCGGCGGTGCGGTGCCTGGGCCGGTCGTGTCCCATGAGCTTGCCGGCCATGCGGGTGGCGGTTTCCGAGAAGCCGGCGGCGAAGGCGGCGACCCCGCCTGCGGCCAGCAGCTTGCGGCGTCTGCTGATTTTCATGATGGCACTCCTTCAGGCGCCGGCCGGCTCGTCCCACGGGACGAAACTGGTCAGCACGATGTAGATCGCGAGCAACAGGCCGGCGGTGCCGACGATGCCGATCAGGCCGTCGGGTGCCAGCGTGAGCGAATAGGTGTGGAACGCCGAGCCCATCTTCGGAATGGCCTGGCCACCCATGAAGAGGGTCCAGCGGAAGCCCCAGGCGAGCGCGAGTGCGAGCAATGCCGGCAGCACCAGCGATCGTGGCCGCCAGTGCGCGGTCCACCAGGCCAGCGCGCTGGTGCCAGCCAGTGCCGCACCGGCGAGCGCCCAGCCGGGCAGTCCGCGCACCGCGGCCAGCGCCTCGGCCGCGGGCGCCGACAGGCCGGTCAGTCCGGAGACGAACCACGCCGCCAGCAGCGCCAGGAACAGCCACTGGCTGACGGCGATCCAGCGGTTGAGCAGCGGGGCCGGCGCACCCTGCCGCGTGATCGCCGCGAACAGCGCCGTCATGCCGAGTGCGCCGCCGAACGCCGTCACCGCCAGCAGCAGGGGCAGCAACGGCGTGTTCCACAACGGGCGGGCCCGCACCACCATCACTTCCATCCCGGTGTAGGCCAGGATCAGCAACGCGCCCACGCCGGTCGCGACGGCGGCAAGCGCGATGCCGGCGCGGTTGTCGTGGCCGCCGTATGCCAGCGCGCGATACGCCGCGGCCAGCCTCGGCTGGTCCTCGGCCTGCGCCAGCGCCGCCAGCCGCGGCCGCAGGCACAACCAGGCGTACAGCAGCAGGCCGGCCAGGTACAGCGGGATGAAGAACGAACCCCAGGCCATCCACGAGCGCAGGTTCGGATGCAGGTAGAAGTTCAGGAAGCGGCCCGGCTGGTGCAGGTCCGACAGCAGCGCCACCGGGGCGGTGAGCCCGCATACCAGCGCCACCATCAGGGCCTGGCGGGAGGCGTCCACCCACGCGCCGCGCCGCCACGCCAGGCCGGGCAGCGACAGGAAGAAGGCCGCGGCGGAAATGCCGACCAGGAAGAAGTACTGCACGGCCCACGGCAGCCAGGCCGCCTCGCGGGCGAAGCCGAGGATTTCGACGGTGCTGTTCATGGTCAGGCTCCCTGGGTCGGGCGGGCGGGCCGCCACATCATCTCCGCGGCCGATTCGCCGGCGACCCGGCCGTCCAGTTCGTTGTCCAGGCCGATGTAGAACACGTTGGGCCGGGTGCCGGCCTCCGGCTTGAGCACGCTGGTGCGGCCCGCGGCGGCCTTCATCCGGCGGCTGATCTCGCTGCCCGCATCGTTGAGGTCGCCGAACAGCCGGGCCCCGCCGACGCAGGTTTCCACGCAGGCCGGCAGCAACCCGGCTTCCACCCGGTGACTGCAGAAGGTGCATTTGTCCGCCTTGCCGGTGTCGTGGTTGATGAACCGCGCCTCGTACGGACAGGCCTGCACGCAGTAGGCGCAGCCGACGCACTTGTCCCCGTCCACCAGCACCGCGCCATCCTCGCGCTTGAAGGTGGCGCCGACCGGGCAGACCGGGACGCAGGGCGGCTCTTCGCAGTGGTTGCAGGTGCGCGGCACCATGGCCGTGCCGGTGGATCCGCGGCCCGTGGTGATGGCGTAGGTGGCCACGGTGGTGCGGAACTGGCCCACCGGCAGCGCGTTCTCCATCGCGCAGCCGATGGTGCAGGCCTGGCAGGCAATGCAGCGACGGGTGTCGATCAGCATGCCCCAGTGCGGCCCGCCCTGTCCGCCGCGGGCGGCCGGTGCCGCCAGGCCCGCCGTCACGACCGGCAGCGCCGCCAGGAAGGTGCGGCGGCTGGGCTGTGGGTGGTCTTTCATCGCGAAGCTCCGTTGCAACTGGAGCCAGCTTAGGCAAGGCGGCCGCTGGCGGAAATCGACGCAACGGGCAGTCGGGATAGGGAGACTTCCCTATCGAGGTGCGTTGCTGACCCGCCCGTGACAATTTCGTCATCCGTGCCCGGCGCGCTGCTCTTTCGTCTAGGATTGATTGCAGGACGCGTCGCATGCCGACGCGCCTGCCAGGAGCTTGCGATGGAACACGTCCCGCTCGACACCCCGCGCTCGAAGCCCGATCTCGCGCGCCTCACCCAGTGGCTGCTGTGGCTGGGCCTCGCCGGCGCGGTCGCGTGGCTGGTGTGGCGCCACGGCGCCCATCTCGGCGACATCTGGCCATTCCTGCTGGTGCTGGCCTGTCCGCTGATGCACCTGTTCGGCCATCGGCATGGTTCGCACGGCGCAGGCGGCGCGGACCGGGGGCAAGGACACCGGCACTGACGCCGGCATGGAGCACGAAGGGATGACGACGCCACACGGTCAGGCTCACCAGCACCACCCGGCCGATCACCAGCACGGCCACGCGCATCACCATGCGCCGCCCGGTCCCGCTGCGCCGCCGGCCGACGCGCAGCCGGCGGCCGCCGAAGGCGCCATCTACACCTGCCCCATGCATCCGCAGATCCGGCAGCCGGCGCCCGGCAGCTGCCCGATCTGCGGCATGACGCTGGAGCCCGTGCTGCCGGCACTGGAGGAGGGCGAGGACCCGGAGCTTACGGACTTCCGGCGACGCTTCCGCTGGACGCTGCCGCTGACGGTGGTGATCACGCTGATCGCGATGTTCGGTGCGCGCTGGCGCGCAGGCGGCATCCCCGCGCAGGCCTGGATCGAGCTGCTGCTGGCGGCGCCGGTGGTCCTGTGGGCCGGCTGGCCCTTCTTCGTGCGCGCGATCGGTTCCGTGCGCCAGCGCAGCCCCAACATGTGGACGCTGATCGGCCTGGGGGTCTTCGCCGCGTTCGCCTACAGCGTGGTGGCGACGCTTGCCCCCGAGGTGTTTCCACCGAGCTTCCGCGGCCACGGCGGGCGCATCGGCGTCTATTTCGAGGCCGCCGCGGTGATCGTGTCGCTGACGCTGCTGGGGCAGATCCTCGAGCTGAAGGCCCGTTCGCAGACGTCGGCGGCGATCAAGTCGCTGCTGGGCCTGGCGCCCAAGACGGCGCGCCGCATCCGTCCCGACGGCGCCGAGGAGGACGTGCCGATCACCCATGTCCATCCCGGCGACGTGCTGCGCATCCGGCCCGGAGAGAAGGTGCCGGTGGACGGGGTGGTCACGGAAGGCGAGAGCGCGGTGGACGAGTCGATGCTCACGGGCGAGCCGATGCCGGTGGGCAAGCGCGCGGGCGACAAGGTGATCGGGGCCACGCTCAACACCAGCGGCAGCCTGGTCATGCGCTCGGAACGCGTGGGCGCGCAGACCATGCTGTCGCAGATCGTGCAGATGGTGGCGCAGGCGCAGCGTTCGCGCGCGCCGATGCAGCGCCTGGCCGACGTGGTGGCGGGCTGGTTCGTGGTCGCGGTGGTCGCGGTGGCCGTGCTGACCTGGCTCGCGTGGGGTTTGTGGGGGCCGCAGCCGAGCTGGGTCTACGGCTTCATCAACGCGGTGGCCGTGCTGATCATCGCCTGCCCCTGCGCGCTCGGCCTGGCGACGCCGATGTCCATCATGGCCGCCACCGGACGCGCCGCCACGCAGGGCATCCTGTTCCGCGACGCGGCCGCGATCGAGGCGCTGCGCACGGTCGACACCCTGATCGTCGACAAGACCGGCACCCTCACCGAAGGGCGACCGGCGTTCCACAGCGTCGTCGCGGCGCCCGGCGGCAGCGAAGAAGAGGTGCTGCGACTGGCGGCCAGCCTCGACCAGGGCAGCGAGCATCCGCTGGCGCATGCCATCGTGGCGCACGCGCGCTCGGCCGGACAGGCGCTGGCGAAGCCGGACAGCTTCGAGTCGGCCAGCGGCATCGGCGTGCGCGGGCGGGTGCAGGGGCATGCGCTGGCGCTTGGCAACACGGCACTGATGGAGAGCGACGGCGTCGACTGGCAGCCGCTGGCGGCGCAGGCCGAGTCGCTGCGCGCGCAGGGCGCGAGCGTCATGTACCTCGGCGTGGACGGGCGGCTCGCCGGCCTGCTGGCGGTGGCCGATCCGGTGAAGGCCAGCAGCATGGAGGCGATGGAGCAGCTGCGGGCAAACGGGATCGAGGTGATCATGGCCACCGGCGACGGGGTGACGACGGCGCAGTCGGTGGCACGCCGCCTGGGGATCGCGCAGGTCCACGGCGAAGTCAAGCCGCGCGACAAGCTGGAACTGGTCGAGCGCCTTCAGGCGCAGGGCCGGATCGTGGCGATGGCCGGCGACGGCATCAACGACGCCCCGGCACTCGCCAAGGCCAACGTGGGCATCGCGATGGGCACCGGGACCGATGTCGCGATCAACAGCGCCCACCTGACGCTGGTGCGCGGCGACCTGCGCGGCATCGTGCGGGCGCGCCGGATCTCGCTGGACACGGTCCGCAACATGCGGCAGAACCTCGGCTTCGCCTTCGTCTACAACGCGCTGGGCGTGCCGCTGGCCGCCGGCGTGCTGTATCCCTTCACCGGCCTGCTGCTCTCGCCGATGATCGCAGCGCTGGCGATGAGCCTGAGCTCGGTGTCGGTGGTGACGAATGCGTTGCGGCTGCGCGGCAGCGGCGCGGCGGCGCCGCAGGCGGGCACGTCGCCGCGCTGAGCGAGGGCGGCGACCTCTTCAGACGGGAAGGCGCGATCGCACCCAGGCGAAGAATGCGCCGGCCAGGAACGCCCACACCGACATCACGAGCAGCGCCTGCAGGAACCCCCACCAGGAGAACGATACGGCCGGGCGCACCAGCGCGGTGAAATCCAGCCCGTGGAAGAGGTTGTTCATGAATCCGAGAAACGGCCCGGGAGCTGCCAGCCACAGCAGGGTGCATGCAGCGTAGAAGACTGCCACCGTGGCGGCCAGGGCCAGGCCGATGCCCACCGGGCGGACGGCGGCCGCGTCCTCAAGAAGTATCGCGGTGTTCATGTGGTTCTCCTTGAAGCAACGGTGCTTCCAAGCCAAATCTATGCGGCGAAGCGGCTTCCTGCCGGCGAATGCGGTGACCGCGGCATTACAAATCGGTCATCCGGCGCCTTCGTATACTCATCGCGACGACATGGACGGCAATTCGCTCATGGACCTGCCTGCACCGCCATCGCTGCCTTCGCTCATCGAGCGCTACAAGCGCGACCCGGAGTCCGTGTATCACACGTGGTTCGTCGGCGGCGCAGCGCGCATGAAGGCGTTCCGGTCGATCCGTCGGGGCGTCAGGGACACGGTCGACGCGATCAACGCGGGCAGCTTCGGCAACGACTTCCGGGGTTCACCGCTGGAGGTGGTCCTCGCGGCCATCACCGAACAGAAGCAGCTGTTCGAGGGAGCGGCCCACGCGTTCTACTGGAAACCGAAGCTGCGCATTCCCGACATCTACGAGGACGAGGCCAACCAGCGCACCTTTGGCCGTTTTCTGCACGCCTGCGTGAACGCGACCGGCGAAGACCAGGTGCTCGGCGAGATCAGTCGCCTGGCACGTGCCGGCATCAAGGGTCTGGGCCCGGCGGTCGCCAACATCGTCTATTTCCTGCATCCGACCTTGGTGCCGCCGTTCAATACGGCCATCGTGAACGGGTTCAACGCCTTGTTCGGTGCCAGGCAGAAGCTCGGCTCCTGGGAGAGCTACCTCTCGATGCGAGAGGCCATCATGCGGGCCAACGCCGACCAGCCGGGCCTGTCGAAGGACCTGGGCGCCTTTGCCGGCCTCCTGTTCGAGATCGGATCGAACCGGATGGTGGTTTCCGGCAACGCGGACCACGTGTTGAAGGAGCTTCAGGAGAAGGCCGGGAAGGCCGCGAAGAAGCGGCATGAAGAGACGCTCGCCGACCTGGCGCAGGCCTCGGAGCACACGCAGGCGCAGCACACCTTGATACGGCTCGGTCGAGCACTCGGCTATGACGTGTTCGTTGCTCGCAACGACCGCGGCCGGACCTGCCACGGCGACAGCTTCTCCATGCTGACGATGCCGGCGCTGCCGCCGCTGGAACTGTCCGACGACGTGCGTCAGACGGTCGAATTGATTGATGTCATCTGGTTCGAAAAGGGCGGCAGCGAGCTGATCTGCGCCTTCGAGGTCGAGCAGAGCACGTCCATCTACTCGGGCATCCTGCGGATGAAGGACCTCGCGCTTTCCCTGCCCCGCCAGGGCGCACATTTCTACCTGGTGGCGCCGCAGGAGCGGGAGAGGGAAGTGTTGGCCCAGATGACCAGGCCCGCGCTCGCAGGCGACGCCAGCATGTTCGAACTCGGATACCTCCGGTCCGGCGAACTCAGGACAGAGTGCGATGCCATGTGCCGCTATGGGACCGACCGATCCGTGCTGCTGAAGATCGCCCGCTGCCGGGGCCTGCATTCCTGAGGGCCGGCGGCCAACACCTGCCGGTGCTGGCCGCCCACTGCGCTGTCAGGCCGGGTACTGCGCCTGGAAGGCACGCCGCTCGGCAGGGCTCTTGACCGCTTCCGGAGCCGGGTTGTGGGCGATCTTGTCGGTGCACACCCACTGGCCGTTCACGCGCGCGTAAGTGTGCGCGGGGAAGGCGTAACCCATCTCGCCGCCGACGAAGCGGCCGCCGGCTGCATCGACCGGGTTCTTGCGGAAGGCGAGGTATTCGCTGGTGACCTGCTCGCGCGTCAGGCTGCTTTGCAGGGGCTGGTCGATCCAGCCACGCTCGCCGCCGACGAAGATGGACTGGGCGAAAGCCGGGGCGGCGATCGTGGCGAGGGCCAAGACGATGGTGCTGGTGCGGAAGGACATGGTGGGCTCCTGGTCGATTTGCGGTGCCGGCCCTTGCGGGGTCCGGCGCGATGCAAACCCTTGCATCACGGTTCCTACTGTAGAAACCACGCCTCGACGAGGGCCTGACTCGTCCATGACAAATGCGTCATGGGCGCGTGTCGAAGAAAGAAGGCCACGAAGCCCTGGAGTGGCTTCGTGGCCAAAGGACCGGTGGAGAAACTTGCAATTTCTGCCGGTCGGGAAGAATGATCATGCGCGGGCCTGCTGCGGCCGCACGCGCGCGCTGTCAGAAGCTGTGGCGGATCCCCAGATCAAGGCCGCTCGACGAGCTGTTTGGCGCTGTGGTGGCGCCGTTCAGCGCGAGCGCGGCGCCGCCTCCATTCTTCAGGCGCGCCCAGGTCGTGTAGAGTGCCGTGCGCTTGCTGAGGTGGTGCACGTAGCCAAGGGCAAGTTTCTTGCCTTCGGGACGGCCGACCGCCGTGGTCTCGTACCGCGAGTAACTTCCCAGCAATTCGCCGGCCCCGATCGCGTACCACGCGCCGAGCAGCCATCCCTTGCCCGTCAGAGGTCCGTTCTTGTCCCGGCTGATCTGTCCGCCAATCTTGGCGGCTCCGAACTTCCAGGTCGCCACTGCGTTGCTCTGACGCGTGTCGCCGGCAGCGTACTCGGTGCGGCTGGTGGCGATGGACGCATACAGCGGGCCGTTGGCGTACCCGAGGCGGATGGCGGCGCCGGTGCCGTCATCCTCGGTCGCGGCCCCATTCTTCAGGTTCTCGCCGAAGTAGTACTGCGCCGAGCCGAAGATTCCGCCGATGTTGCCCGGCAGGAAGTAGGTGATGGTGTTGGACGCGCGCACCGCGGTCGGACCGGTGAAGCCGCCAAAGAGATAGACGGCGGGCATCGGCAGGCCGACCCCCACGTTCCCGAAGGGGTCGGCGAAATAGAGGTTCCAGTACTGAGGCGTGTAGTCGCGGCCGATCCGCAGTTCGCCCCAGCCGCCCGCGAGGCTGACCGTGGCACGGCGGCCGAACACCAGCCCCTGCCCGCCGGCTGCCGCGGGTGCGGCGCCGCTGGCCTGGTTGTTTGTGTTGGTCGTCTGTCCGGTGCCGTTGTCGGTGTTCAGCCCGGCCTCGAGCCAGAACGACGCGGACAGGCCCCCGCCCAGATCCTCGACGCCGCGGAACCCGAGCCGCGAGGTGGCATTGCCCGAGTTCGACAATTGCGTGCGGTTGGCGATGCTGCCGCGGCCGATGGCGATGTCGGTGTCGATCACACCGAACAGCGTGACCGACGACTGGGCGCAGGCGGCGCCAGTCGCGGCCAGGACGACTGCGGCGAGAGCATGTTTCTTCATTGAGATCTCCGTGCTGGTGATTCGTGAGCGCTGGCGATGCAGCGCCTTCAAACATATCCCCCGGCGGCACGCCGGCCCATCCGGAAAATTCAGCATTCGCGTTTTTTCAAGCCCCGTCGCCGGGCGCAGGCACCGGCACGGGCGCGCTGTCGGCGGACGGCTGCGTGGATGCCGAGCGCAGCTGCCGCAGTCCGCTGCGCAGAATGGTCAGGATCGCGTGCGCGTGGGTCACGAAGGCCGCGCCGGCGCGCGTCGGATGGAGCCCGCGGTGGTCGCGCTCGAAGAGACGGGCCCCGAAGACTTCCTCGGCCGTGCTCAGCCGGTGGCTGGCGCAGGACAGCGACATGTGCGCGTGCTTCGCGGCGATCGAGAGGCTTCCGAGTTCGGAGCACAGCACCACCAGGCGCAGCGACACGAAGTCGATGCCGGCCAGATTCATGCGCTCGGCCGACTCGGCCGGCGCGGCTTGCGCGTGAGGCCGCGCGTCGCATGGCGCCACGGCCACGCCGCCCGCGGCCGGGCACCGGTCAGTGCCGTGCGCGAGCCGCAGCGGCGGGCGTCGTGCTACGTGGCCAGGACCAGCAACGGGAGGGCAGTAGGTCTCCATCAGGGACGGTGCGTCCGGCAGCAGGCCGGTGCAACCGCTGACGCGACTGTCGGCGCGGCGGGCTGACCGGGGCGCGACGGCGAGATGACAAATTCGTCATCGGTGAAGCTCGGGCGAACGCGTGCCGCCCGGGCGCGGATGCCGCCGGCCGTTACGGCGGCGTCGCTCCGCGGCGGCGTCAGGCACCGCCGATCATCATTCTGCGGATGCAATCCAGGCGGGCGGTCTCGTTGCCGGCCATGCGAATCTGCTGGCCATCGCGCGCCACCATCGCGTGTCCTTCGTTCATGGACACGCTGCGTCCCAGCTTGTCCTCCATCGCCATCTTCCCGTCCTGGAACACGTACACCGAGGTGCCATCCTGCAGTGGCACGATCCGGGCGACGTTCGACAGGTCGTGGGCCAGGACTGCGGTGCCGGCAGCCAGCAGCGCCGCCATGATCATCAGTTTGCCAAGCATGCTCTTCTCCAAAGTTGGGTTCTTTCGACGAGCAGGCGATCGAAGCCTGCACGGTGAAGTATCGAGATGAGCCGTGACGACACGCGGGCCACCGGATGACATTTCCGACATGAGCGGCGCGGCCGGCCCGGCCGTGGGTAACAGCGGCGGGCGACTGCTGGGGTGCCGCACGCGCCCGGTGCGGGCGAGCATGCGCCCAGCGGGCGGCCTACGCCGTCGCAGGCGCGGATGGCGCGGCGGCGCCGCCTCGCGGCAGCGGGAAGGACAGCGTGAAGGTGGTCGACCCGGCGTTGCTGGTGGCGGCGACGCTGCCCCGGTGAGCGTTCATGATCGAACGCACGATCGCCAGCCCGAGGCCGCTGCCGCCTTCGCGCCGTCCGCGGCCGCTATCGGCGCGCCAGAAGCGGTCGAACACGCGTTCCAGCTGCTGCGCGGGGACGGTGTCTCCCTGGTTGGTCACCGCGAGGGTGGCGACGTCGTCCCCGTGGCCGATGTCGATGCGCACCGTCGAGCCTGCGCTGGCGTGCCGCACCGCATTCGAGACCAGGTTGGTGATGGCACGCTGCACCATCAGCCGGTCGCCGGCCACCGGCGCCGCGCTGCCCTGGGCCTGCAGCTGCACCGCCTTTTCGTCGGCCGCCAGCGACAGGTATTCCGCCACCCGCTGCGCCTCGAGCAGCAGGTCCACCGGCTCAAGCTGCAGCGGGAAGGCGTCGTGCTCGGCCCGGGCGACGAACAGCATGTCGGCGATCAGCGTCGCGAGCCGCTCGAGTTCCTCCGCGTTGCCCTCGAGGACCTCGCGCAGCTCGTCGGCGCTGCGGCGCTGGGAGAGCGCCACCTGCGTGCGCCCGATCAGGGTTGCCACCGGCGTGCGCATCTCGTGCGCGAGGTCGCCCGAGAACTCCTGCAGCTGCTGGTAGCCCTGGTCGATGCGCTGCAGCATCCGGTTGAATTCCAGTGCCGTGTCGGCCAGTTCGCCCGGCAGTCCGGCCACCGACAGGCGCTGGTCCAGCGACTGGGTGCCGATCGAGGCGGCCAGCTGGTTGAAGCGGCGCAGCGGCGCGAGCCCCATGCGCGTCACCACGCCGGCGCCCAGCGCCACCAGCAGCAGCAGCAGGGGCAGCGCCAGCAGCGTCGACTTGAGGAAGCCCGCCAGCAGCGCGCCGTCGTGGCGGCGGTCGACCGACAGATAGAAATCGATCGCGCTGTCGTCGGCGACGCGGGCCGTCCCGTGCACGCCGCTGAAGCGCTGCGCCGCCGGTGTGATCCAGGCGTGGACCAGGTCCGGCGCCGCACTCGCATGGCCCAGGGCGATCACCGACTGCGCCGCGGCGTCCGAGAAGGTGAGGAGCACGCTGCCGCTGGCCGGCTCGACCAGCGCCAGGTGCAGGTCGTCGTGGCCGTAGAACAGCTCGTCGAAGCGTTCGCGCGACTCGCGCACCGCGGCCAGCGACGGCACCGTGGACAGCACGTGCACCAGCAGTTCGCGCCGGCCCTGGACCTGCACCGCAGCGCGCTCGTCCAGCTGCTGCAGCAGGGTCCACACGCCGACCAGCAGTGCGCCGGCGGCGACCACCAGGCCGAACAGGGCGCTCGCGGCCGCCAGCCGCACGGCCAGCGAGCCGCGGCGTGCGGCCGTGCTCACCGGTCGCGCCGCTCCAGGACGTAGCCGACGCCGCGCACGGTGTGGATCAGCTTGTCGGGGAAGGGCTCGTCGATCTTGGCGCGCAGCCGGCGCACGGCCACTTCCACGACGTTGCTGTCGGAGTCGAAATGGATGTCCCAGACCAGCGAGGCGATCTGGGTGCGCGAGAGCACCTCGCCGGCGTGCTGCGCCAGCAGGGTGAGCAGCGCGAATTCCTTGGCCGTCAGGTCGATGCGCTGGCCACCCCGCGTGGCGCGGTGCCGCACCGGGTCGATCTCGAGGTCCTGCACCCGCACCACCGGGTCGGCCGGCGCCGTCTGGCCGCGCTTGAGCAGGGCCCGCACGCGCGCCAGCAGCTCCGGAAACTGGAACGGTTTGACCAGGTAGTCGTCGGCGCCCAGGTCGAAGCCGCGCACCTTGTCGTCGGTCTTGCCGCGCGCGGTGAGCATCAGCACCGGCACCTGCCTGGCGGTGCGCAGCGCCGACAGCACGGCGAAGCCGTCGATGCCCGGCAGCATCACGTCGAGGATGACGAGGTCGTGGTCGCCGTTCATGGCGGCGTGCAGGCCGTCGGTGCCGTCGTGTGCGACCTCGACCGCATAGCCGCTCTCGGCCAGGCCCTGGCGCAGGTAGGCCGCCGCCTTCGGCTCGTCTTCGATGACCAGGATTTTCATGGACCTTCCTCTTCGCACACGTCAGACGCGACAAGGGCCCGGCGAACCGGGCCCGTCGCGGCGGCGATCAGCTGGCACGCCCGGAGGACGCCGGTTACTTGACGACCTCGATCTGCGTCACGGTGAGCTTGCCGCCGGGGTTGGCGGCGACGAAGCGCACCTTGTCGCCGGCCTTGACCTTGTCGAGCATGGCCGCGTCGGTGACCTGGAACACCATGGTCATGGCGCCCATGTCGAGGTTCTTCAGCGGCCCGTGCTTCAGCGTGATCTTCTTCTGCGCCTGGTCGACCTTGCGCACCTCGCCTTCGCTCATCTCGGCGGACTTGTCGGCGACCTGCTTGACGGCAACTGCGCCGTGATGGTCGTGGCTTTGCGCCTGCGCGGGGGCGCCGCCCAGTGCGGCCATGGCCGCGGCGGCGGCGATCAGGACGTTGTTCAGGTTCTTCACAGGTTGTTTCCTTCGTATTTCTGATAGACCGCGTGGTTGCCGTTCTTCGCGATGAGCATGATGCTATAGGGGTTCTTCTTGCCGTTGTAGGCCGGCGTGTCCATGCCGGGCGAGCCGATCGGCATGCCGGGCGCGGCCAGTCCGATCGCGTCCGGCTTTTCCTTGAGCAGGCGCTTGATGTCCTTGGCCGGCACGTGTCCCTCGATCGAATAGCCGCCGACCTTGGCCGTGTGGCACGACGCCATCTGCTGCGGAATGCCCAGGCGCTGCTTGGCGGCCTGCGTCCCGCCGGCGTTCACGAACACCTTGAAGCCGTTGGCCTCCATGTGGGCGATCCAGTCCTTGCAGCAGCCGCAGGTCGGCTCCTTCCAGACTTCCACCGGTGGCAATGCGGCCGCCGGCGCGGCGGCCCGCGCCAGGCCGGCCAGCGGCAGCAGGCCCAGGGCCAGCAGCAGGTCGCGGCGCGGACGCAGCGGCATCGGACGGGTCATGACTTCTTCCTCTCGTTGGACGTTGCGGCCGGCGTGACGCTGACGATGCCGGCCATGCCTGCCTGGTAATGACCGGCGATCAGGCATGCATAGTGGAATTCTCCCGGACGATTGAAGTTCCACACAATCTCCTGGCGTGCACCCGGTTTGACATGGGTCATATGCTGCTCGTCGTGCTCCATGGCGGGAAACTTCAGCATCAGCGCCGCGTGTTCATCCAGCGACAGGCTGGTGCCCAGCACCATCTCGTGCAGCAGCCCGCCCTTGTTGCGCACCACGAACCGGACGGTCTCGCCCTCGCGTACCTCGACCCGGTCCGGCACGAAGCGCATCTCGTCGGTCATCGTCAGCTCGATGGTGCGGGCACGCTGGCGGTCTCCTGCGATGCCCCACGCGGTCTGCTCCTTCTCGACCCGGGCGGTCCCGGTCTGGTGGCGATGGTTGCCCCCGGCGGTCGCTGCGCCGGCGCAGGCGACGGTGAGGGTGAGGATGCCGATGACGGCGGCTGTTCGGTGCTTCAAAAGACGGACTCCTTGTCGGTTTCAGTTCGGGTGTCGGATGGGGCCGGCGCGGCCCATGCCGGCCGGCGCCAGCCGGTGGATGCCGGTTGTCGCCTGCGGCGGCTCTTCGCCGGGCCAACGGGCCGGCGGCGGACGCACTTCGGGCGTGCGAGGTCAGGAAATGGGCGGCTTCAGGCCCGGCAGGCGGTCGGCGCTGGCGAACGCGGCGCCGGTTGCCGCCGGGCGCGGCTGGGTCGCCACCGTCGCGTGGGCGGCGGGGGCGATCCCGGGCAGCGCCACCGGCGAGCAGGTGTGGCACAGCACACAGCCGGAGCAGTCGGCGTCGCCGGCGGAAGCCTCGGGCCGGGCGGCGTCCGGATGCCCGTGCTGCTCCATGCAATCCGCCTCGGCCTCGTGGCCATGGTGAGATGCCGCGGCATGAGCCGGGGCGGCCGCGACCGCCGCCTGCGCCGGCGTTGCGCCCGCGCCAATGGCCAGGTCCGCCCAGCCATGCCAGGGCAGCAGGGCCATCGTGATGATGAGGAGCCAGCGCAGCATCGCGCGATGATACCGGCGAGGCCATGGCCGGCCGCCGGGCCGCAGGGAATTGTCCTACAGACGGTGCGGCGGTTTCACCGACAGCGGCCTGACGACGAGCTTCCTACAGTGGTGCTGCGCCAGCCCCGCTGGCGATTTTTTCGACAGCCCCACAAGAGGAAGCACCACCATGAACAGCGAAACGAGCGACAGCATGACCGGCATGAACCCGGGCATGGGATCGGCCGGCCTGAACGGCGCCGGTCAGGACGGGACGGTGCGCCGCGTGGCGCAGCGTGCCCACGAAGCCGTCGACCGGCTGGAGCAGACGATCGGCTCCGGCAGCGAGAAGGTCATGGGCTGGCAGCAGGAATACGGCGAGATGGCCCGCGAACAGGTGCGCGCCAATCCGCTGGCGATCGTGGCCGGCGCGTTCGTGATCGGCTTCGTGCTGGCCAAGCTGAGCCGCTGACGCCGCGGCGCGCCGCCCGGCTGCCGGGCGGCGCGCGTGCCCGAGGCCGTACCATCGCCCTTGCCAGGAGGGACAGCGTCATGGGAGCGGCCGGATTTCACAGGAGTACCCGCTCGCCCGGGGCGATCCGCGGGCGGCGCGCATGAACCTGCGCCTGCCGCGCGGCGTCGGCGCCAGCCTGGCGGCGGCGGTGCTGTTCGGTGCCGGCGCGCCGCTGGCCAAGCTGCTGCTCGAGGCGGCTGGGCCCTGGCTGCTGGCGGGGCTGCTGTATCTGGGCTCGGGCCTGGGCCTGGCGTTGCTGCGCCGGCTGCGCGGCGCCGCGCGGGTCGTGCTTCGGCCCGGCGAAGGCCGCTGGCTGGCCGCGGCGGTGCTGGCCGGCGGCGTGGCCGGCCCGGTGCTGCTGATGCTCGGACTGGTCCGGATGCCGGCTGCATCCGCTTCCCTGCTGCTCAACGCGGAAGGCGTGTTCACCGCTTTGCTGGCCTGGTTCGTGTTCCGCGAGAACGTCGACCGGCGCGTGGCGCTGGGCATGCTGGCGATCGTCGCCGGTGGCGTGGTGCTGTCGTGGCCGGGCGGCGCCGGCTGGGCCGGCTGGCAGCCGGCGCTGCTGATCGCGGCGGCCTGCCTCGCCTGGGCGATCGACAACAACCTGACGCGCAAGGTGTCGCTGGCCGACGCGAGCTGGGTGGCAATGGTCAAGGGACTCGCCGCCGGCGGCACCAACCTCGCGCTGGCGCTGGCGATGGGCGCGCCCTGGCCCGATTGGCCGGTGGTGTTCGGCGCGGCACTGGTCGGATTCTTCAGCTATGGCGCCAGCCTGGCGCTGTTCGTGGTTGCGCTGCGGAACCTCGGGACGGCGCGCACCGGCGCCTACTTCTCGGTGGCGCCCTTCGTCGGTGCCGTGCTGGCGGTGGCCATGGGCGACGCCGTCGACGCGCGGCTGCTGGCGGCCGGCGCACTGATGGCGCTCGGCGTCGCGCTGCACCTGACCGAGCGTCATGAGCACTGGCATGTGCACGAACCGCTGGAGCATGACCACGAGCATGTCCATGGCGCGCTCGACCCGCACCACGAACACCCGCATGATCCGCCGGTGCCGCCGGGCACGCGCCATGCGCATGGGCACCGGCACGATCCGCTGGCGCACAGCCACCCGCACTATCCGGACGCGCACCACCGGCACGGGCACTGAGCAGCGGCCGCGCTCAGCGCGGCGCGAGCGACGGCGGCAACGGCATGCCGCGGCCGTCGAGGACGGCGCGCAGGCGGTCCGGATAGTCGGTGATGATGCCGTCGACGCCCCAGTCGATCAGGCGCTCCATGTCGGCCGGCGCATTGACGGTCCAGGCAAGCACCTGCAGCCCGAGCGCGTGCGCCTGCTGCACCAGCGCCGCCGTGAGTGCGCCGGCGTTGGGCGACCAGCTACGGCACCCCGCCGCCCGGACCAGCGCCGGCACGCTGCCGTGGTCGGCCAGCTGGAGGCCGGCGGTCCAGGCGCTGTCGCGCACGTTGTCGCTGCCGGCGCTCTGGACCGTCAGGCAGGCCGTGGGAATCGCCGGTGCCAGCTGCTGTACCAGTCGCAGGCTGCGCCAGTCGAAGCTCTGGATCGTGACGCGGTCCGTCATCGCATGCCGCTCGACCACCTGCAGCAGGGCGCGGGTCATCGCCTCCGGTGCCACCGTCTCGTCGGGCCGCGTCGGATCGAGCTTGGTCTCGATGTTGAACCGGACCTGGCCGGCGCCGCGGGCGGTCACGCGCTCGAACAATTGCGCCAGCGTCGGCACCCGGACGCCGTCTTGCCCCTGCTGCGTGGCAAACGTGCGGCCATAGGACGAGTCCGGATTGATGCGTCCGACGTCGTAGGCCTGCAGCTGCGCGAGGGTGAGCGAGCGCACCGCGGGTCCCGGGCCAGTCAGCCAGCGCCCCGCGGCATCGCGCGTGAGGGCCGGATTGAGCGAGCGGTCGTGCAGCACGACCACGGCGCCATCGGCCGTCACGCCCACGTCCAGCTCCAGCGTCGTGACGCCGATCTCCAGCGCACGCTCGAAGGCCGGCAGCGTGTTCTCGGGCGCGAGGCCGCGGGCGCCGCGGTGCCCCTGCAGGTCGAATGCCCCGCCGGTCGCCGGGGCGGCGAGCGCAAGCGCGGCCAGCGCGGTCGCGAGCAGGCTTGCGAATCGTGCGGGCGGGCGCATCGCGGCGCGTCGCCTTGGCGTCAGCTCGGGCGCAGCTTGGCCTCGAGCGTGATCTCGGGCACGGCCGCCAGCGCCTTGGACAGCGGGCAGTTCTGCTTGGCGCCCCTGGCCAGCTCCTGGAACTTCGCCTCGTCCAGGCCGGGCGCGGCGGCTTCCAGCGTCAGCGCGATCCGGTCGATGACAAAGCCGTCGGCCTGCCTGGCGAGCCGCACTTTGGCCGTGGTGTCGATGCTGGTGGTCGCGACCCCCGCACGTTCGCAGGCGAACGCGAAGGCCATGGTGAAGCACGCCGCGTGCGCGGCGCCCAGGATCTCCTCGGGATTGGTGCCGGCGCGGTCGCCCTCGAAGCGGGTGGTGAAGCCGTACGGCTGGTCGCGCAGCGCGCCGCTGGCGGTGCTGACCTTGCCCTTGCCGGCCTTGCCGGCGCCGTCCCAGTGGACGCTTGCCTGTTGCTCGATCATCGTGATCTCCTCAATCGGCGCCGAGTGTGCCCGTCTCCTCGTGTGCCCGTCTGTAGGATAGCGCCGACGGGCACGCCTGCACAGCGGAACGCGCCCCCGGGGCATTCCCGATGCCGCCGACCCGGCCGGCCGCTAGGCTCGCCGCTTCAGGAGCTGCTCTTCACCGTGTCCACATCACTCGCCCGTCCGCATCACGCCTTCTGGCCCAAGCGCCTTCCCCACAGCATCACGCCTCCCGCCACCTCGCTCTGGGACAACCTGGAGATCAGTGCCCGCCGCTACCCCGAGCGCGCGGCGCTGGTGTTCTTCGGCCGCGTGTTCAGCTGGCGCGAGGTGCGCGACGGCGCCGAGCGGATCGCCGCGCGGCTGCACGAGCTGGGCGTGCGAAAGGGCGACCGGGTGCTGCTGAACATGCAGAACTGCCCGCAGCTGGTGATCGCGCATTTCGGCATCCTGCGGGCCAACGCCGTGGTGGTGCCGGTCAATCCGATGAACCGGGCCGAGGAGCTCAAGCACTACATCCAGGATCCGGAGGCGAAGGTGGCGATCACAACCGCCGATCTGGCCGCCGAGCTGGCGCGCGCGAGCAACGAGCTGCCGGCGGGCGAGGGCCTGCGGCACCTGCTGGTCACGCAGTTCACCGACGCCTTCGATCCCGACGCGCCGCAGGCCGACCCGGTGCCGGCGGCGTGGCGCGACTGGCTGTTGACGCGGCATGCGCTGCCGTCGCTGGCCGGCGGCGCCGCCACCAGCTGGCAGGAGGCGCTGGCGGGCACTGCAGAGGTGCCGCCCCTGGATGTCGGCCCGGACGATCTGGCGGTGCTGCCCTACACCAGCGGCACCACCGGCCTGCCCAAGGGCTGCATGCACCTGCACCGCAGCATCATGCACAACGCGGTGGCCAGCGCCGCCTGGGGCAACGCCACCGTGGAGACGGTTTCGCTGCTGGTGGTGCCGATGTTCCACATCACCGGCATGGTCAGCCTGATGCACAACGCCATCTACACCGGCTCGACCCAGGTGGTGATGCCGCGCTGGGACCGCGAACTGGCCGGCCGCCTGATCTCGCGCTGGCAGGTGACGGCCTGGACCAACATTCCCACCATGGTGATCGACCTGATGGGCAGTCCCAACTTCGACCAATACGACCTCACCAGCCTGGTGTACATCGGCGGCGGCGGCGCGGCCATGCCGCAGGCCGTGGCGCAGCGCCTGCTTCAGCAGTTCAACCTGCGCTACGTGGAGGGCTACGGCCTGACCGAGACCGCGGCGCCCAGCCACAGCAATCCGCCCGACGCGCCCAAGCAGCAATGCCTGGGCATCCCGTTCATGAGCTGCGAGGCGCGCGTGATCGACCCCGAGACCGGCGCGCCGATGCCGGCGGGCCAGCAGGGCGAGATCGTCGTGCACGGCCCGATGGTGTTCGCCGGCTACTGGAAGCAGCCGGCAGCGACCGCCGCCGCGTTCATCGAGCTGGACGGCCGGCGGTTCTTCCGCACCGGCGACCTGGGCCGCATGGACGAGGATGGCTACTTCTTCATCACCGACCGGCTCAAGCGGATGATCAACGCGTCCGGCTTCAAGATCTGGCCGGCCGAGGTGGAGGCGCTGATGTTCCGGCACCCGGCCATCCAGGAAGCGTGCATCATTTCGGCGCGCGACAGCTACCGCGGTGAGACCGTGAAGGCAGTGGTGGTGTTGCGGCCAGACCACCGTGGCAAGGTCGGCGAGCAGGACATCGTCGACTGGTGCCGCGAGCACATGGCGGTCTACAAGGTGCCGCGGATCGTGGAGTTCACCGAGGCGCTGCCCAAGAGCGGCAGCGGCAAGGTGATGTGGCGCACGCTGCAGGAAGCCGAGGCACGCAAGAGCAGCTGACCGCGTGGGCCGCAGGGTCGCCATGCGCCGCCAGGCGGGCGATGACACCCCGGATGGCAAGACTCTGAAAGATGTGTCGGATTCGGACTACACCTTTTTTTCGCACACGACTCTACGATGCTTGCGGTTGGCATCCACTGACATGACACAAGCAACCGCTTCCCACGTGGCCGTCCCGGAGCAGGAACGGGCCGCCACCGGAATTCCCGGCCTCGACCACATCCTCGAAGGCGGGCTGCCGGCCAATCACCTGTACCTGGTGGAGGGCACGCCGGGCTCGGGCAAGACCACCCTGGGCCTGCAGTTCCTGCGGCGCGGCGTCGCGGCGGGCGAGAAAGGCCTGTACATCACGCTGTCCGAGACGGCGGCCGAGCTGCGTACGGTCGCTGCGTCGCACGGATGGTCGCTGGAAGGCGTGGAAATCTTCGAACTGGTGACCGAGGAAGGGCTCAGCCCCGACGCCGAGCAGTCCATCCTGCACCCGGCCGAGGTCGAGCTGGGCGAGACCACCCGCGGCGTGATGGGGGCCGTGGAGAGCCTCAAGCCCACCCGCGTGGTGTTCGACAGCCTCTCGGAAATGCGGCTGCTGGCCCAGAATCCGCTGCGCTACCGGCGGCAGGTGCTCGCGCTCAAGAGTTTCTTTGCCAGCCGCGGCTGCACGGTGCTGCTGCTGGACGACCGTACCGCCGAGGGTGACGACCTGCAACTGCACAGCATCGCGCACGGCGTGGTGCGGCTGGAGCAGGTGGTCGACCAGTACGGGCCCGAGCGGCGCCGGCTGCGCGTGGTCAAGATGCGCGGCATCCGGTTCCGCGGTGGCGAGCATGACTTCAACCTCGACACCGGCGGCCTGGCGGTGTTTCCGCGCCTGGTGGCGGCGGAACATCGGCACTCCATGGAAACGTCCATGGTCAGCACCGGCACCCCCGCGCTGGATGCCTTGCTGGGCGGCGGGCTGGCGCGCGGCAGCAACACGCTGTTCAGCGGCCCGTCCGGCGTCGGCAAGACCACCACCGCCGTGGCCAGCGTGCGCGCCGGCCTGGTGCGCGGCGAGCAGGCGGCGTATTACCTGTTCGACGAGGGCCTGGCCACGCTGCTGAGCCGTTCGCGGGCGCTCGGGCTGCCGCTGGACGAGTACCTGGACGGCGGGCAGCTGGAACTGCTGACGCTGGATCCGGCCGAGGTATCGCCGGGACAGTTCGCCAACATGGTGCGCGCCGCGGTGGAGGAGCGCCAGGTCCGTACCGTCGTGATCGACAGCCTGAATGCCTACATGCAGGCCATGTCGGGCGACAAGCACCTGCTGCTGCAGATGCATGAGCTGCTGACCTACCTCAACCGCAAGGGCATCGTCACGATCCTGATCCTGGGCCTGCACGGCGTGCTGGGCGACGTGCGTACCGATGTCGACCTCAGCTACCTGAGCGATGCCATCCTGCTGTTCCGCTTCTTCGAGGCGCGCGGCAGCCTGCTCAAGGCGATCTCCGTCGTCAAGAGCCGCACCAGCGAGCATGAATTGACGATCCGCGAGTTCCGCCTGGGCGTCGCAGGCATCGAGGTGGGCGCTGCCCTGACCGACTTCGAGGGCGTGCTGACCGGCGTGACCTCGTACAAGGGCCGCCTGCCGCTGCTGGGTGACGACGCGGTGGCGAACGCCTGATGGAATTGCGTGTCCTGATCCATGCTCCGCGCGGCCGCGACGCGGCCGTGGTGCAGGCCGTGCTGGCACCGTCGCACATGGGGCTGCTGTGCGGGGATGCGCTGCAGTTGCTGCGTTCCATCAACGACGGCGCCGCCGCCGCCATCGTGACCGAGGAGGCGCTGGCCGACGGCACGCTGGTGCAGGCGCTGTCGGGATGGCTGATGGCGCAGCCGTCGTGGTCGGACTTTCCCTTCATCGTGCTGGCCACCAAGCAGGCGGTGGGACGTTCGGTCGACGCCATCGAGTCGCTGCACAGCCTGGGCAACGTCATCCTGCTGGAACGCCCGCTCAACGCCGAGACCCTGCTCAGCGCGGCCGATGCCGCGGTGCGGGCGCGCAAGCGCCAGTACGCGACCCGGCAGCACCTGGAGGAGCTGAGCCGCAACCAGACCGAGATCGAGCGGCTCAACAGCGAGCTGGAGGCCCGCATCGCCGAGCGTACCCGCGAGCTGGCCACGGCCAACGACCGGCTGATGAAGGAGATCGCCGAGCGCGAGCGGGCGCAGGCGGCGCTCACGCAGGTCCAGAAGATGGAGGCCATCGGCCGCCTCACGGGCGGCATCGCGCACGACTTCAACAACCTGTTGCACGTGGTCAACATGAACCTGGAGCTCATTTCGCTGTACGCGAAGGAGGAAAAGGTCAAGCCGGTGGTCGAGCGCGCCAAGAGCGCGGCACGGCGCGGCTCCAAGCTCACCGGTCAGCTGTTGTCGTTCGCGCGCAGCCAGTCGCTGCTGCCCAAGCTCACCAGCGTGAACAAGCTGCTGCTCGGGATGAAGGACCTGCTGGAAATCTCGGCCGGGTCGGCGGTGGAAGTCAGGCTCGCCTTGTGCCCTGAGCCGGCAGCGGTCGTGGTCGATCCGAGCCAGCTCGAGATGGCGGTGCTCAACCTGGCCGTGAATTCGCGCGATGCGATGCCCGACGGCGGCACCCTGACCATCGCGACCGGCGTACAGGAGCGGCGGCTGGCCGACGAGCATCTGCAGGCCGGCAAGTTTGTGGTGGTGCGGGTGACCGACACCGGCGGCGGGATCGCGCCGCACCTGCTCAGCAAGGTGTTCGACCCGTTCTTCACGACCAAGCCCCTGGGCAGCGGGACCGGCCTGGGCCTGAGCCAGGCCTACGGCTTCGCCCGGCAGTCGGGCGGGGACGCCTTGATCCTCAGCGACATCGGCAAGGGCACCACGGTGGAGTTGCTGTTTCCGGCCGCGCCGGCGGACGCGCAGCAAGGGCTGGAGCCGGTCCAGCCGCCGCAGATTCCGACGCCGGCCGCGCCGCGCCGGATCCTGGTGGTGGAGGACGATCCCGACGTGCGCCGGGTGATCGTCGAATGCCTGGGCCTGATCGGCTACGCGGTCAGCGAGGCGCCCAACGGCACCGAAGGCCTGGCGGCGATCGCGAGTTGCAAGCCGGACCTGCTGGTGGTCGACTACGCGATGCCGGACATGACCGGCGCCGAAGTGATCTCCAAGGCCCGCGCGATGGTGGGCGAACTGCCGGTGATCCTGGCCACCGGCTATGCCGACATGGCCGCCGTCGAGCGGCTGGCCGGCAAGCCGGCCATCCTGCGCAAGCCGTTCGACATCAACTCGCTGGGCGCCGCCGTCGCGACCGCGCTGGAGGACAGCGCCGAATCGCGACTGCCGCTCAACGCCTGACCGGCCGCGAGGGCACACCGTGCGCGTGCTCGTGACCGGCGCCAGCGGCTTCATCGGCCGCGCCGTCGCCGCGGTACTGGCCGGCGCGGGCCATGCCGTGGTGTGCGCGTCGCGCCACCCGGGCGCGGCCGCCCCGCTGCGCGAGCCCCTGGTGGTCGATTTCGCCGAGGTGCCCGGCGCCTCCTGGTGGGCGCCGCGACTGGCCGGCGTCGACGCGGTGGTCAATGCGGTCGGAATCCTGCGCGAGCGGCCCGGGCAGGCCTTCCAGGCGCTGCACGAGCGGGCGCCGATCGCGCTGTTCGAGGCCTGCGTGCAGGCGGGGGTGGGCTCGGTCGTGCAGATCTCCGCGCTCGGCGCCGACGCGCTCGCGCAAAGCCGCTATCACCTGACCAAGCGGGCCGCCGACGATGTCCTGCGCCGGTTGCCGCTGCGCTCGGCGATCGTGCAGCCGTCCCTGGTCTACGGCGCGGGCGGCGCCAACGCGGCGATGTTCGACGCGATGGCGCGTCTGCCCCTGCTGGCCCTGCCCGGCGGCGGCGCGATGCAGGTGCAGCCGGTCCATGTGGACGACGTGGCGGCCGGCGTGCTGGCCCTGGTGCAGGCGCCGCCGCCGCAGCCGGTCACTGTCGCGTTCGTCGGTCCCGAGGCGATGAGCCTGAGCGCCTTCCTGGCGTCGCTGCGCGGCCAGCTGGGCCTGCACAGCCCGCAGCTGGTGCTGCCGCTGCCCGAACAGCTGTTCCGCTGGGGCGCCAGCGTGGCCGGCCTGGTGCCGGCCAGTCCGCTGGACAGCGAGACGGCCGGCATGCTGCTGCGCGGCAACGCGGCGCCGGCCGGGCCGTTCGCGCAATTGCTGGGTCGCGCGCCGCGGGCCGTCGCCACCTTCGTGGAGCGACCACGCGGTGCAAGCGGAGCCGGTTAGAACTCGGTCCAGGTGTCCTGCGCAGCAGGCGCGCCGGAGGCGGGCGCCGGCGTGGTCCGGGCCGGCGCCCGCAGTCGGGCAGACGCCTTGTGCGGCGGCTGGTGTTGGGTCAGCCGCGCTGCCGCCGGTGCCGCCGGCAGCTGCTTGCTGGCGGCCTGGATCTGCGAGATCACCTGCTGCGCCTGCGTGTCGGCGCCGACCTTGAACACGCTGACGGCATCGACCAGCGCCGCGGCCTGCTCGCGCATGGCCTGCGCGGCGGCCGCCGCTTCTTCGACCAGGGCCGCGTTCTGCTGCGTGACCTGATCCATCTGGGCGACCGCCTGGTTGACCTGCTCGATGCCGCTGGTCTGCTGGTGGCTCGCCGCCGCGATCTCGCCCATGAGGTCGGTCACGCGCTGCACGCTGTCCACCACCTCCTGCATGGTGCGGCCGGCGTCGGCCACCAGCGCCGTGCCGGCATCGACCTTCTCCACCGAGTTGTCGATCAGCCCCTTGATTTCCTTGGCCGCGGCGGCCGAGCGCTGCGCCAGGCTGCGGACCTCGGCGGCGACCACCGCGAAGCCGCGGCCCTGCTCGCCGGCGCGGGCCGCCTCGACGGCGGCGTTGAGCGCCAGGATGTTGGTCTGGAACGCGATGCCGTCGATCACGCTGATGATGTCCACGACCTTGCGCGACGAATCGTTGATCGCGCTCATCGTGTCGACCACCTGGCTGACCACGGAACCGCCGCGCACGGCGACCTCGCAGGCCGAGCGGGCCAGCTGGTTGGCGTGCTGCGCGTTGTCGGCGTTCTGCTTCACCGTTCCGGTCAGCTCCTCCATGGAAGCGGCCGTCTCTTCCAGGCTGGCTGCCTGCTCCTCGGTGCGCTGCGAGAGATCCTGGTTGCCGCTGGCGATCTGCGAGGAGGCGGTGGCGATGGCGTCGGTGCCAAGCCGCACCTGGCCGACCACCCGGGCCAGGCCGTCGTTCATCTCCTGCAGCGCCTTCATCAGCAGGCCGGTCTCGTCGCGGGCGGTGGCCTCGATCCGGGTGGTGAGGTCGCCGCCGGCGACCGCCTGCGCCACCGTGACCGCCTGCGCCAGCGGACGGGTCACGCTGCGGCTGGCGAGCCACGCCGTCAGCGCCCCCACAGTGATCGCCAGCGCACCCAGCGCCAGTATCAAGGCGCGCGCCTGCGCGTACTCCGCCTCGGCCTCGGCCGCATCCTGCTGGGTGAGGCGCTCGTCCTCGGCCGCTAACTCGTCGAGCGCCGCCAGCAATTGCCGCTGGGGCGGCCGCACCTCGGCAATCAGGACTTTCGCCATCTCCTCGGCCTTGTGGTCCAGCGCCAGCCCAACTGCCTTGTCGATCAGCGGATGCAGCGACGCCTCCAGCTGGGCGATCCGCGCCACCAGGCTCTTTTGCTTCTCGGTGGTGCCTGCACTGCTCGCCAGGCTCTTGCCGAGCTTCTCGTGGGCCTGCGAGAACGCCAGGCGCGCAGCCTTGACGCGATCGGCCTCCGCCTGCCGCGCGTCGGCATCGACGATGACGGCGAGGTTGCGCACCGCGATCGCAGTGGTGTTGACGGCGGCCCGCAGCGCCTGCACCTGCTGTGACTGCACGCCGTTGACGTCGACGATTTCACGCAGGCGCTCCTGCACATGGCCCATGCGTGTCAGGCCCAACAGCGCCATCGTCGCGGTCAGTGCCAGCACGACGCCGAAGCCGATGGCCAGGCGCACGCCGATCTTGAGATTTCCCATGTTCATCGATTTCCTCCGGGCGGTTCCGGCTTGCTTGGTGACCCCGGTGCGCGGCGCGCGCCGGGAATGAGTATCCAATTGCAACTTGACGTGTCGCGGCCGAAGTAGGTGAATGGCTGACTTACAAAGGTATTACGTTTGAGGCAACACCGGCGCTGCATCCGTGGTCCGTGCACCGCTCCCGGGGCCATTCGCCACAGCGCGGCTGGTCTACCATCGGCCAGGTCCGTTCAACCAGCCAAGGCAGGGCAACTCCCGTGAAGATCAAGTCAGTAGAACCTTTCGTCATGCACGTGCCGGTCACCGGCTCCCAGATCGCCGACAGCACCCACTCCATCACCCATTGGGGCGTGGTGGGCGCCAGGATCGAAACCGAGGACGGGCTGGCCGGCTTCGGCTTCACCGGCACCCACGCCGAGCTGGCCGGCGACCACCTGATCACCCGCTGCATTGCCACCTGCTACTCGCCCCTGCTGGTCGGGGAAGACGCCTCGGACATCCAGCGGCTGTGGCTCAAGCTGGCCCGCAACCCGGCGCTGCAGTGGATCGGCCGGGCCGGCATCACGACGCTGGCGCACGCCGCCGTCGACGTGGCGCTGTGGGATCTCAAGGCCAAGCAGGCGGGCGTGCCGCTGTGGAAGCTGCTGGGCGGCCAGGTGCGCGAGCAGGTCCGGGCCTACAACACCGACATCGGCTGGCTGAGCATCGCCGACGACAAGCTGGTCGAAGGCGCGACGCGTGCGGTGGCCCAGGGCTTCACGGGGATCAAGATCAAGGTCGGCTCCACCGTGGAGCGCGACCTGCGCCGGCTGGCGGCGGTGCGGCGCGCCATCGGACCGGACGTGACGCTGGCGGTCGACGGCAACGGCAAGTGGGATCTCGCCAGCTGCCTGCGCTTTTGCCGCGGCGCCGAGCCGTTCGACGTGTACTGGTTCGAGGAGCCGCTGTGGCACGACGACGTCAAGGGCCATGCCCAGCTGGCGCGCGCCACGCGCATTCCGGTGGCGCTGGGCGAGCAGCTGTACACCCAGGACGCGTTTTCCGAGTTCTTCCACCAGGAGGCCGTCCACTGGGTGCAGCCCGATTCGACCCGCATGGGCGGCCTGACCGAGGTGCTGCGCGTGTGCGAGGCGGCGCACGCGTACCGCCTGCCGGTGGCGCCGCACGCGGGCGACATGAGCCAGGTCCACGTGCACCTGAATTACGCGCATCCGGCCTGCCAGGTGCTCGAGTACATCCCCTGGATCAAGGATTGCTTCACCGACCCGGCCGAGGTGGTCGACGGCTGCTTCCGGTTGCCGCAGCAGCCGGGCGCCGGCACCACGCCGACGCGCGAGGCCTGGGAGCGCTTCCGCCGTCCGGCGGCCTGAGGATGGCCGACCCGCAAGGCGACGATCTCGGGCGGCCGCAGCGCGGCTGGCGCCGGCGGGCCTATCGGGTCATCTACGAGTCGGACACCGCGGCCGGGCGGCTGTTCGACCAGATCATCGTCGCCGCCATCCTGATCAGCGTCGTCGTCGTGATGGCCGACAGCGTCCAGGGCTGGCATGCCCGCTGGCGCTGGCAGTTCGCGGCCGCAGAGTGGTTCTTCACGGCGCTGTTCACCGTGGAGTACGTCGCGCGCCTGCTGGCTGTCGAGCGGCCGCTGCGCTACGCGCGCAGCTTCTTCGGCATCGTCGACCTGGTGGCGGTGCTGCCGACCTACCTGGCGCTGTTCTTCCCGGAACTGCACGCGCTGATCGACGTGCGGATCCTGCGGCTGCTGCGGATCTTCCGGATCTTCAAGCTGACCGAATACGTGGCCGAGTACCAGTTCATGGGCGAGGCGCTGCTGGCCAGCCGCCGCAAGATCCTGGTGTTCCTGTCGGCGGTGCTGATGGTGGCGCTGATCCTGGGCACGCTGCTGTACGTGGTCGAGGGGCCGGAGCACGGCTACAGCGACATCCCCACGGCGGTCTACTGGGCCATCACCACCATCACCACGGTCGGTTTCGGCGACATCACGCCGAAGACCGACCTCGGGCGCCTGATCGCGTCGCTGATGATGCTGATCGGCTGGGGCACGCTCGCGGTGCCCACGGGCATCGTCACGGTGGAGATGACCATGCGCCGCCAGATGCGAGCGCCGTTCGTCGCGCGCGCATGCGCGGCCTGCGGTGCCGCCGGCTTCGGTCCCGAGGCCAATTTCTGCCAGCAGTGCGGCGCCCGCCTGCCGGACCCGCCGCCGGGCGCGGACCAGGCGCCGCGGCCGCCGGCGTGCTGACCGTCACTCGATCGCCGCGCCGCGCTGCGCCAGCAGTTCGCGCAGCACCGAGCGATGGCAATGGTTCTCGTCCTCGCAGTAGCAGCCCAGCGAGAACGAGGTCTGGTGCGACAGCGCCGCCAGGGCGTCGAGCAGATGGGCCGCGTCCGGCTCCTTCATTTCCGCGTGGAACTTGCGCTTGAAGGCGGCCCAGGACTTGTCGTCGGTGGCGGCCTGTCCCTGCGCCATCAGGGGCGCGCTGGGCGAGAGGTTGGGCAGCCAGGTGTCATAGAAGTCGCGTTTGGCAAACTCCGACTTCGGCACCCCGCGCGGCGGCCGGCGCACGGTTCCCAGCCGCAATCCCTCATCCGGCGCGCGCGGCGTGCCCAGCCGCACGATGCGAATCCCCATGGTGGTCTCCTCGACGTTGACGCGGCATTCTGGCATCGCGCCGGCGCCGCGACAACGCGGGCCGTCAGCGCGCTCGGGCGGCGCCGAGGGCACGGCGACCCACGACCAGGAAGGTGAAGGCCACCCAGGCCGCGCCTTCGCCGATGGCGGCCAGCACGTCGCTGGCGAAGTGCGCGCCGAGATAGACGCGCGAGACGGCGGTGAGCGCGACCATCGCCACGACCAGCACGGCGCCGGCAGCGCGCTCGCGGGGGTCGGCGCGAGTGGCCAGCACCCACACCAGCACGAAACCCCACCACACGGCGGCGCCGGCCGTGTGCCCGCTCGGGAAGCTGTAGCTGCCCGGCTCGAACGCGCCGCCCACGCCGGGCCGCGCCCGCTGGAATGCGTCCTTGGCGAGGTGATTGAGCAGCATGCCGCCCGGCACGCACACGAGCAGCGGCGGCAGCCAGGCGAGCTGCCGGCGCCACGCCAGCAGCACGGCCGCCAGTGCCGCCAGCGCGAGCAGGGCGCGCGTGCCGTGCAACTGGCTGACCAGCAGCATGGCTGCGGTGAGCCAGGGCCGGGCCAGTCCGTGCAGCCAGGCGCCGACCGTGGCGTCGGCGCGCGTCACCGGACCGTGCCACAGCAGGTCGGCCGCGAGCGCCGCGAACAACCCGGCGCCCAGCACCAGCACCACGAGCGCGGCGCGCGTGGCGCGCGCGGGAGCGGCCGGTTGGGCAGCATCGGGCATCGGCCGATGATACGGACGCTGCCGGCGGTGTCCGAACCCAACAGCCGAACGCAGAGGACGCAGAAGTGCGCAGAAGACGCAAAAAAATTCAGAAAATTTTTGGACTTCTTCTGCGTCCTCTGCGAGTTTTCGCGTCCTCTGCGTTCGGCTGTTGGGTTTCCCCCGCAGTGCACAATCCGGAGCAACAGCGCGCACCAGGAGTCCATTTCATGTTCGCCCTCTCGATTGCCGGCCAGCCGTGGATGCGCCGGCGCAGGTCCGCTTGATGGCGGCGTTCCATCCGGCCGGCCTGCAGCGGTTGCGCGGGGCGCTGCAGTCGCATGTGGACCGCGGCCGCATCCCGGGTGCGGTGGTGGCGCTTGCGCTGGGCGGCCACGTCGAGTGCTTCGAGGCGCTGGGCCGGCTCGATGCCGCCGCCGGCACGCCGATGCCGCCGGACGCGATCTTCCGGATCTACTCGATGACCAAGCCGCTGGTGTCGCTGGCGGCCCTGATGCTGGCCGAGGAAGGCCGGCTGCAGCTCACCGATCCGGTGGCCGCCTTCCTGCCCGAGTTCGGCTCGCAGCAGGTGGCGCTGGAGGAGGGCGGCGCGCTGCGGCTGGTGCCCGCGCAGCGGCCGGCGACGGTGCACGACCTGCTGCGCCACACGGCCGGCCTCACCTACGAATTCCTGGGGGACTCGCCGGTGCAGCGGCAGTACCACGACGCCCGGGTGTTCGACCGCCGGCGCAGCAATGCCGAGTTCAGCAAGGTGCTGGCCGCGCTGCCGCTGGCGCACCAGCCGGGCAGCTGCTGGGAATACAGCCGGGCCACCGACGTGCTGGGCGCGCTGCTCGAAGTCGTCGCGGGCCAGCCGTTGGGCGTGCTGCTGCGCGAGCGCATCTTCGCGCCGCTCGGGATGGGCGACACGGGCTTTTCGGTGCCGCGCGAACAGTGGCACCGGATCGCCGAGCCGCTGGCACGCGATCCCGACAGCGGTCAGGCGGTCGGGCTGCTGGACGCGCGCACTGCGCCGGCCTTCGAATCGGGCGGCGGCGGGCTGCTGTCAACCGCCGCGGACTACATCAGGTTCCTGCGACTGCTGCGCAACCGCGGCCAGCTGGAGGGCACCAGGCTCGTGTCGCGCACGACCATCGACTGGATGACCGCCGACCACCTGGGTGCGATCCCGGCCCGGCACGACCTGCTGCCGCCCGGTCATGGATTCGGTCTCGGGGTGGCGGTGCGCACCGCCGCCGGCCTGGCGCCGCAGCCCGGCTCGCCCGGCCAATACTTCTGGAGCGGCATCGGCGGCACCTATTTCCTGGTCGATCCGGTCGAGGACATGTTCGCGCTGCTGCTGCTGCAGGCGCCCAACCAGCGGATCTACTACCGCAACCTGTTCCGCCACCTCGTGTACGCAGCGCTCGATTGAAAAGGTCGGCGGCGGCGCGGGCCTGGTGTCGGCCGCGTCCTACGCGAAGCTGAGCCATTTGCGCTCACGGATGTCACCCGGACCCTACACACGGCTGGGCTGGTCCTTGGCTACAACTGCCGGCAAGGACCGCCATGCCCGCACACCGCCCCGCCGCCACCGACGACCAGCCGCCTGCCAGCCGGCGCGAACGGGTGGTCAGCTGGCTGGCCGTGGTCGCCGTCGCGCTGGCCGCCCTGGCAGCTGCCACGACCGCGCCGGCCCAGCCCCGCGAGCATGTCAACATCACCGCCGGCGGGCCGTTGCGCGCCGGGGTGTATGGCCGCATCGAGCTGAGCGGCGCCTCGCCGCCGGCGCTGCTGTCGCCGCGACCTGTGGTCGCCTCCAAGGCGCTGGGGCCGCCGCAACAGGGGCCGCTCTACCTGTACGTTCCGGCCGGGCAGGTGCGCAAGTGGGGCACCTACTGCGGGCGCTACGACGCCTGCGACCGCCCGGTCTACTTCGTGCGCATGGACGACGCGCCCTTCAAGCTCGGCCGCTGGAAGCAGCGCAGCAAGCTCGCCGCCGTCGAGGCCACTGCACTGGGGCCCACGTCCGGCGCGCCGTTCTGACGCAGAATGCCAGCGGGAGGCGGCGCACATCAGGCGCCGGCATCGGCCAGATGACGAATCAATCGTGGCGGCGGACCGACGGGCCGCCGATGGATGGCGGCGCGGCCGCGTCCGGTTTCGCCCGCGACCTGGCGGCGGCCCTGGCCGAGCGGCCGCACCGCATTTCGCCCAAGTACTTCTACGATGCCGCCGGCGCGCAGCTGTTCGACCGCATCTGCGAACTGCCGGAGTACTACCCGACCCGCACCGAGGTTGCGATCCTGGCGGCCCACGCGCGCGACATCGCCGCCTGCATGGGACCGCGCGCCGAACTGGTGGAGTTCGGCGCCGGCTCGCTGCGCAAGGTGCGGCTGCTGCTGGATGCGCTCGAGCGGCCGGCCCGCTACCTGCCGATCGACATCTGCGGCGAGCAGCTTGCCCAGGCCGCGGTCGAACTGCAGCGCGACCATGCGGGGCTGGCGGTCGAGCCGGTGGTGGCCGACTACACCCAGCCGCTGTCGCTGCCGGCGCGGTTGCCGGGGGCGGGCCGCCGGATCGGTTTCTTCCCGGGCTCCACCATCGGCAACTTCACGCCCGAGGAGACGCTGCAGTTCCTGGCCGCCGCCGCCCGGATGCTGCGCGGCGGCGCCTTGCTGCTGGGCGCCGACCTGGTCAAGGACCCGGCGGTGCTGCACGCCGCCTACAACGACGCCCAGGGCGTCACGGCGGCTTTCAACCTGAACCTGCTGGCGCGCGCCAATCGCGAGCTGGGAACCGATTTCGCGCTCGACCGGTTCTTCCACAGCGCCTTCTACAATGCGCCCCGGCAGCGCATCGAGATGCATCTGGTCAGCCGCGCGCGGCAGCAGGTGGCGCTGGACGGCCGCAGCTACCTGCTGGACGAGGGCGAGACGCTGCACACCGAGTATTCCTACAAGTTCACCATCGACGGGCTGCACGAGCTGGCGCGGCGCGCGGGCTTCCGGCCCGGCCCGGTGTGGACCGACGAGCAGCGGCTGTTCAGCGTGCACTGGCTGGAGGCGCCGCAGGAAGGCAACGAGGCATGAAGGCAAGCTGGAACGGCGCGGTCATCGCGCAAAGCGACGACACCGTGGTGGTCGAAGGCAATCACTATTTCCCCGCGGCGTCGCTGGATCGCCGCTACGTGACGTTCAGCAACCACCGCACGACCTGCGCCTGGAAGGGCCAGGCGCATTACTACTCGCTGCTGGTCGACGGCGAGCTGAACCCCGACGCGGTCTGGTACTACCCGGACCCGAAGCCGGACGCCGAGATGGTGCGCGACCGGGTGGCGTTCTGGAAGGGCGTGAAGATCGAGCCGTGAGGCGTCACGGGACGCCGCAAAGGGGCTTTTCCGGCATGCGACGGGTCAGCCCCGCACGTCGGCCACCGGGTTGTCGCCGAAGTCGGGCCGCGCGAGGAACGCGAGCACCCGCGCCGCAGCCGCCTCGGGCGAGGCGAGGGTGCCCTGTTCCTTCAGCCCCACGAAGGTTTCGCGGTCGGGAAATTCACCGGCTTCGGCGCCGCGCATCCGTACCTGCATGTCGGTGTCGATGACGCCGGGCGCCAGCGAGCAGACCTTGGCGCCGTCCGGCTGGCCGGCTTCTTCCAGGGCCACGCAGTGGGTGAACAGGTCCATGCCCGCCTTGGCCGCGCAGTAGGCGGCCTGCGAGGCCATCGGCCGCCGCCCGAGGCCCGACGAGATGTTCAGCACCTTGCGCGGCACCGGCCAACGCCGCGTCGCACGCAGGAAGGCGGACGTGAGCAGCAGCGGCGCCTCCAGGTCCACGCGCAGGGCCTCGGCCAGCTCCGCCGCGGCAATCACCGCCAGCGGCGCGATGCGCGGCAGCACGCCGGCGTTGTTGATCAGCGTGACCGACGCGGCCGCAGCCGGTGCGGCGGACGCCAGCCATACCTCCAGCCGGGTCGCCGCCGCCTGCGGCTGCCCGAGGTCCAGCGCCCATTGCTCGCAGCGCCGCCCGGCGCGGCTGGCGCGCTGGCCCAGTTCGTCGTTGTGGCGGCGCGAGATGCACAGCAGGTCGTGGCCGGCGTCGATCAGCTGTTCGGCCATTGCCAGCCCCATGCCGCGCGAGGCGCCGGTGATGATGGTGAGGGGGTGCGTCATGCGCGCATGGTAGCGCGCCGCGTTCGCCGGCGGCCGCGTTCAGAACGGGGCGGTGCTGCGCCAGTGCATGCGTTCGCCGGTGGCCGGGTGGACCAGCGCGAGCTCGCTGGCGTGCAGCAGCAGCCTGGGCGCACGGTCGCGTACCTCCGGCGGCGCATACAGCGCATCGCCCAGGACCGGGTGGCCCAGCGCCAGCAGGTGGACGCGCAGCTGGTGCGAGCGGCCGGTGACCGGTTCCAGTTCCACCCGGCTCGCGTCGAGCGCGGCGTCGTGCCCGAGCAGGCGCCAGCGCGTCCTGCTGGGCCGGCCGCGCACCGCATCGACCGCCTGCCGCGGCCGGTTCGGCCAGTCCGCTGCCAGCGGCAGCTCGATGCAGCCCCAGCCGTCGCCGGCCGGCGGGTCGAGCCGGCCGGCGGCCAGCGCGACGTAGCGCTTGTGGACCCGGCGCTGCTCGAACGCGCAGCTGAGCGCCCGCTGGGCGGCGGCGCCCCGCGCCAGCAGCAGCAGGCCCGAAGTCGCCATGTCCAGCCGATGCACCACCAGCGCGTCCGGATGGCCCTGCCGCACCCGGGCCGCCACGCAGTCCTGCTTGTCGACGCCGCGCCCGGGCACGCTCAGCAGGCCGGCCGGCTTGTCGACCACCAGCAGGTGCGCGTCGCAGTACACCAGTCGCGGGTCACTCGGATAATCCATGTATGAGTACGTTGTCAGCCCTGCCATTTTCCCTGCAGACGATCCTGCTGCTGGTCGCCTCCAACGTGTTCATGACGATGGCCTGGTACGGCCACCTGAAGAACCTGGCCAGCGCGCCCTGGTACCTGGCCGCGCTGGTGAGCTGGGGCATCGCCCTGGCCGAATACCTGCTGCAGGTGCCGGCCAACCGGATCGGCTTCCACCAGGCCGGGCTGTCGGTCGGACAGCTCAAGATCATGCAGGAGGTGATCACGCTGGCGGTGTTCTTGCCCTTCGCCGTCCTGTACCTGCGCGAGCCGCTGAAGCTCGATTACCTGTGGGCGGCGCTGTGCATGGTGGGCGCCGTCTATTTCATATTCCGCAATGGGTGACGGCGGGCCCGGGTACACTCGCCGCAACCAAAGTCATCATCAGGAACCAGCATGCTGTTTGGCAAGTTGCTGCCGCGCGAAGGGAACTTCTTCGAACTGTTCGACCAGCATGCCGACCGGATCGTGGAGGCGGCGCGCGCCTTCGCGCAGCTGGTGGCGAACTACAACGACCAGCACCTGCGCGAGCAGTACAACCGTGACGTGGACAATGCCGAGCGGGCCGCGGACCGGGTGACGCACGAGGTCAACAAGCTGATCCACAAGACCTTCATCACGCCGATCGACCGCGACCAGATCCACACGCTGATCAACACGATGGACGACGTGGCCGACCTGATCCAGGACTCGGCCGAGACCATGGCGCTGTACGACGTGCGGCACATGACCGAGGAGATCACGCGCCTCACGGACCTGAGCGTGCGCTGCTGCGACCGGGTCAAGGAAGCGGTGGCCCTGCTGGGCCGGCTGTCCGATCCGGCGTCGGTCGAGGCGGCCCTGAAAAGCTGCGAGGAGATCGACAAGATCGAGTCCGACGCCGACCGCGTCATGCGCTCGGCCATGAGCAAGCTGTTCCGCGAGGAGCCGGACGTGCGCGAAGTGATCAAGCTCAAGGCCATCTACGAGCTGCTGGAGACCATCACCGACAAGTGCGAAGACGTTGCCAACGTGATCGAAGGCATCGTGATCGAGCATTCCTGATGGACGGCGCGCAAGCCTCCCTGTGGGTGGTCATCCTGCTGGTGGCGCTGGCCCTGGCGTTCGACTTCATGAACGGCTTTCACGACGCGGCGAACTCGATCGCCACCGTCGTGTCCACCGGCGTGCTCAAGCCGACCACGGCGGTGGTGTTCGCCGCCTTCTTCAACCTGGTCGCCCTCTTCATCTTCCAGCTGAGCGTGGCGGCGACGGTGGGCAAGGGCATCGTCCAGCCGGGCGTGGTCGACACCCACGTCGTGTTCGGCGCGCTGATCGGCGCCATCGCCTGGAACATCGTCACCTGGTACTACGGCATCCCGAGCAGCTCGTCGCACGCGCTGATCGGCGGCATCGTCGGCGCCGTGCTGGCCAAGTCGGGCGCCGGCTCGCTGATCGGCGCCGGCATCTGGAAGACCGTGGTGTTCATTTTCGTGTCGCCCTTCCTGGGGTTCCTGTTCGGCTCGCTGATGATGGTGCTCGTCTCGCAGCTGTTCCGCCGCTCGACACCGTCGCGCATCGACCGCTGGTTCCGGCGCCTGCAGCTGTTGTCGGCCGGCGCATACAGCCTGGGCCACGGCGGCAACGACGCGCAGAAGACGATCGGCATCATCTGGATGCTGCTGATCGCCACCGGCTACACCGCGGCGGCCGACAAGTTGCCGCCGATGTGGGTGGTGATCACCTGCTACACGGCGATTGCACTGGGCACCATGTTCGGCGGCTGGCGCATCGTCAAGACCATGGGCCAGAAGATCACCAAGCTGCGACCGGTCGGCGGCTTCTGCGCCGAGACCGGGGGCGCCATCACGCTGTTCCTGGCCACCGCCATGGGCATCCCGGTCTCGACCACCCACACCATCACCGGCGCCATCGTCGGCGTCGGCTCCACCCAGCGCGCCAGCGCGGTGCGCTGGGGTGTGGCGGGCAACATCGTGTGGGCCTGGATCTTCACGATCCCGGCCAGCGCCTTCGTCGCCGCCGTGGCCTACTGGCTGAGCCTGCAGCTCTATTGATCGTCCAGCCGTGGCGGGGCGGGGTGCAGCCGCGCCATGAAGAACGCGTCGACATAGCGGCCGTTCTTCAGGGCATAGGCGCGATGCCGGCCTTCCTCGACGAATCCCATGCCGCGGTACAGCGCGATGGCCCGGTCGTTGTCGGCGTGCACGGTCAGTTCCACCCGTAGCACGCCGGCCCAGTTGTCGGCCCAGTCCAGCAGCCGGTGGATCAGGCGGCGGCCCACGCCGTGGCCCTGCCACTCGCGGGCGATGCAGATGCCGAGCGTCCTGGCGTGCGCGCGCCGCGCCGAGCGATGCGTCATGTGCAGGCCCGCGGCCCCCACAATCTGTCCCTGCGCCACGGCGACCAGCAGGCAGGATTGGGGATCGACCTTCTGGATGAACTCCAGCCGCGAGGCCACCGGCATGTCCGGCAGCTGCAAGGTGCCCTCGAAGGTCCCCGGGCGTCCGATGAGGGCCGAGACGGCCGGCGCATCCTCGGGCTCCTGGCTGCGGATCGTGATGGCATCGGCCTCGTGAGCCTGGTCCATGGCGTCTCTCCTGGTCGGAATGATGGACGCCCCAATCTACACAAGCCCGGCCGCCGGCGCCAATGCGGGGCCGGCATCGACCCATGCCGGCGCTACCCGGAGATCCGGCGTCCCTCTTCGATCTGGTATTCGAAGTAGCGCTGGAAGCTGAAGGCGATGCTGGCCATCAGCACGCCGGTGCCCAGCATCAGCGCCGTGGCGACGGCCAGGATGGTGAACCAGCCGGTCGCGCCGGCCGGTTCCTCGGGCGCGGCGCCCGGATTGAAGCGCCCATTCCACCGTTCGCGGCTGCTGAGGCCGTACACGATCGCCGTGAGCGCGCAGCCGGCGATGGTGAATCCGAGCAGCGGCACCAGCAGCCAGCTGAGCTGGTCGTCCAGCCCCAGCTGCCGCGCCCGCAGGATGCCCCAGGCGCCCAGCGCGGTAGGCAGCGGCAGCATCCAGCCCAGGGGGTCGGCCCAGCCGTGCAGGTAGAAGCGGTGCAGCCCGAGGGGCCCGCCCAGGAAGGCCAGCCACGCGGCTAGCGTCTTGTTCTTCATGCCCCTTCCAGCGGCGGCGTGCCGTCGCCGGCGCCCAGCGCCTTTTCCATCAGAACGATGTCCAGCCAGCGCTCGAACTTCCAGCCGCAGGCGCGGATGACGCCGGCCGGCGTGAAGCCGGCGGCACGGTGGACGCCGACCGAAGCGGCGTTGGCCGAATCGCCGATCACGGCGATCAGCTTGCGGATGCCGCGTCGCGTGGCCTGGGCGCACAGCTCGTCCAGCAGGCGGCGGCCGAGCCCCCGGCCAGCCGCGTCCGGGTGCAGGTAGATCGAGTCCTCGGCCGAGAAGCGGTAGGCCGGGCGCGGCTTGAACCACTGGCAATAGGCGAAGCCGAGCACGCGCCCCGCGTCCTCCGCCACCAGGTAGGGCAGGCCCTTGGCCAGCACGTCGGCCCGCCGCGCCGCCATCTCGTCGCGGCCGGGCGGGGTGGTTTCGAAGGTGCCGGTGCCGTGCAGCACGTGGTGGGCGTAGATGGCGGCGATCGCGTCGACGTCCTCGTCGCGGCTGGGGCGGATGATGCTCATGGCGTTGCAGGTTATAATTTCGGGTTCTTCAGCGTGTCGCTGGCCGGGTGGCCATGTCGCGTGTCTCAACGCTGGGAGAAAACACCCTCCACCCGAAGGATAAATCATGGTCGTCATTCGACTCTCCCGCGGCGGCGCCAAGGCCCGTCCGTTCTACAACATCGTCGTGGCCGACAAGCGCGTGCGCCGCGACGGGCGCTTCATCGAGCGCATCGGCTTCTACAACCCGATCGCCAAGGACGGCGAGGAAGGCCTGCGCATCGCCCAGGACCGCCTCACCTACTGGAAGGGCGTCGGCGCCCAGACCTCGCCGACCGTGGACCGCCTGGTCCGGCAGGCCGCCCAGGCGACGCCGGCCGCCGCGCCCGCGGCCTGAGGGAACGGCCGATGGTCGCCGGGCTCGAGCCCGCGGAATTGCCCGCGGACGCCGTCGAAGTCGGGCGCATCGCCGATGCGTGGGGCATCAAGGGCTGGTTCAAGGTCCTGCCCCACAGCGCTTCCCCGGAAGCGCTTTTTTCTTCCAGGCGCTGGTACCTGCTGCCGCCGCAGCGCGGTCCGCAGGCCTTCACCGGTGCCGCGCTGCTGCGCATCCGCGAGGCGAAGGACCACTCCGACACCGTGGTGGCGACGGCCCAGGACGTCGAGGACCGCAGCGCGGCCGAGGCGCTCAGGGGCGCCCGCATCTTCGTGCCGCGGTCCAGCTTTCCGACGCCGGCCGAAGACGAGTATTACTGGGTCGACCTGATCGGGCTGGACGTCGTCAATCGCGAGGACCAGCCCTTGGGGCGGGTGAAGGATCTGCTGGCCACCGGGCCGCAGACCACGCTGGTGCTCGAATACGAGGCCGACGGCCAGCCGGCCGAACGCATGATCCCGTTCGTGGCGGCCTATGTGGACCGCGTGGACCTGGCCGGCAGGCGCATCACGGTCGACTGGCAGCCCGATTACTGAGGCGCCCATGCGCTTCGACGTCGTCACCCTGTTCCCCGAACTGTTCGGCCCGTTCCTGGAGTGCGGCGTCACCCGCCGCGCCTACGAGTCCGGGCAGGTGCGGGTGCGTCTGTGGAACCCGCGGGATTTCGCCGAAGGCAATTACCGGCGTGTCGACGACCGGCCGTTCGGCGGCGGTCCGGGCATGGTGATGATGGCCGGGCCGCTGGCGCGCTGCCTGGAGGCGATCCGGACGGAGCGCGGCGATGGCGCCCCCGTGGTTCTCTTTTCCCCCGTCGGCACCAGGCTGGACCATGCCGGCGTCGAGCGCTGGTCGGCCGGCGAGGGCGCGATCCTGCTGTGCGGCCGCTACGAAGGCATCGACCAGCGCTTCATCGACCGGCACGTGGACGTCCAGGTCAGCCTGGGCGATTTCGTGCTGTCCGGCGGCGAGGTCGCAGCCATGGCGCTGCTCGATGCGGTGGCCCGCCTGCAGCCGGGCGTGCTGGGCGACCAGGACAGCCACCAGCTCGACAGCTTCAACCCGGCGCTGGACGGCCTGCTGGATTGCCCGCACTACACCCGGCCGGAAGAATGGGAGGGGCAGCGCGTGCCGCCCGAGCTGCTGTCGGGCCACCATGCGCAGATCGAGCGCTGGCGCCACGAGCGCCGGCTGGAGGCCACGGCCCTGCGGCGGCCGGACCTGCTCGCGGCGGCGCGGGCCGCCGGCCGCCTGACCGCAGCCGACGAGGCCTTTCTGGCACGGCTGGCTTGACGCTATAATGGCAGGCTTTCCGATCCTCTGCCCGGCCGCGGCCCGCTTTCGAGCCCTCGCGCCGCCCCTCGTGTAGCGCGGGCACGATCAACGCAAGGTACATCATGAATCTGATCCAGACCCTCGAGCAGGAAGAAATTGCCCGCCTGGGCAAGAACATCCCCGAGTTCGCCCCCGGCGACACCGTCATCGTCAGCGTGAACGTGGTCGAAGGCACCCGCAAGCGCGTCCAGGCCTACGAAGGCGTGGTGATCGCCAAGCGCAACCGCGGCCTCAACAGCGGCTTCACGGTGCGCAAGATCTCCAGCGGCGAAGGCGTGGAGCGCACGTTCCAGACCTATAGCCCGCTGATCGCCGGCATCGAGGTCAAGCGCCGCGGCGACGTGCGCCGCGCCAAGCTGTACTACCTGCGCGAGCGCAGCGGCAAGTCGGCCCGCATCAAGGAAAAGCTGGCGCACCACCAGAAGGCCGCGGCCACCGCATAAGCAGCTGCGCCTGCCTGAACGGGCCGCCCAGCCGAGTGCTGCGGGCGGCCTTTTTCGTTCTCCGGCCCTCCTTCCCATGGTTCCACCGATCAACCCGGCGCCCGCCGACCTGCCGCTGTCCAGGCTGCCGAACTTCGACCCGCGCGAAGTGCCGGTGCTCGGCATCGACGCGCACCTGCCGCCGGTGCCGGCGCGCCTGCTGCAGCCCGATGCACTGCGGGCGCGCTTCCTGGCGCCGCCGGTCTGGACGCCGGAGGTGCTGGCCGAGCGCCGCTTCGCCGACCGCGCGCCGGCCCGTGCCGCCGTGCTGGTGCCGGTCGTCATGCGCGAGCGGCCGATGGTGCTGCTGACCGAACGCACCACCCACCTGTCGACGCATTCGGGGCAGGTGGCCTTTCCCGGCGGCCGGCGCGACGACACCGACACCGACGACGCGTACACGGCGCTGCGCGAGGCGCAGGAGGAGATCGGACTGGCCCCCGAACTGGTCGAGGTGGTGGGGCAACTGCCGACGTACACCACGGGCAGCCAGTTCATCGTCACCCCGGTGGTGGGACTGGTCGACCCCGGGCACCGGTTGACGCTCAACGCCTTCGAGGTGGCCGATGCCTTCGAGGTGCCGCTGGAGTTCCTGATGGACCCGGCGCATCACCGGCGCCACGCGATCGAGGTCGCCGGCGTGCGCCGCGAGTGGTTCTCGATGCCGTACCGCGACGGCTCGGCCGAGCGATTCGTCTGGGGCGCCACCGCCGGCATGCTGCGCAATTTCTATCGCTTCCTCGCCGCGTGAGCGGCGGAGAAGCGCAGGGGCTGGGGGCCGGCCGCTAGCGTCGCGTTCGACTCTTGACGGCACGAATGCAGGCCGCGTACATCGTTGTCCCTGCGCGAGCGAAGACCCAGAGGGCGCGCGCAGGCGATTCGGTGTAGCGGGCTCCTGGAAGGCGGACGGGCAGCAGCGTCGCCTCCGATCCGGCCCGCAGCGGATTTGTCCGCTTCACTCCATGTCCTCCGGCACGCCCCTGCGGGCCGTGCCTCCCCCTTTACTTCCGGAAGCGGACAAACCCGCTGCGGGCCTGCGTCGCGCGGTGCACGCCGCGCCCTCCCCTCAGGAGCACCCGCGACGTAGCGCTGCGCTGCGGCTGACCGGAGCAACGGCTGCGCCACCGTGCGACGCCGCAGGCGCAGGACGGCTTTGTCCGTCTCCGGAAGTGAAGGAGGAGGCACTGGCTTCAGACAGTGCCGGGGGACATGCAGTGAGACGGACAAAGCCGTCCTGTGCCGGAGCGTGTTCCGAACAGCGTCGATCGCCGCACGAACCCCTATCATTACGGCATGTCCTTCTTTGCCATCCTGTTCGCGCTCTTGATCGAGCAGGTGCGGCCGCTGGCGCGGCACAACCCGATCCACAGCGGCCTGCGGACCTGGGCGCGCTGGGTCAGCCGCAATTTCGACACTGGCAGGCGGCAGCACGCACTGGTGGCGTGGACGCTGGCTGCGCTGCTGCCTGCGCTGCTGGCGCTGGCGGTGCACTGGGCACTCACCCTGCTGGCCGGCTGGCCGTTCGCGGTGCTGTGGAGCGTCGCCGTGCTGTACGTGACGCTCGGCTTTCGCCAGTTCAGCCATCACTTCACCGCCATCCGCGACGCGCTGGACGGAGGGGACGAAGCGCTCGCGCGCCAGCTGCTGGCGCAGTGGCAGCAGGTCGACGCGAGCGAGCTGCCGCGCAGCGAGATCGTGCGCCACGTGATCGAGTATTCGGTGCTGGCGGCGCACCGCCATGTGTTCGGCGTGCTCGCCTGGTTCTCGGTGCTGGCGGCCTTCGGCTTCGGGCCGGCCGGCGCGGTGCTCTATCGCATGAGCGAGTTCGTCGCGCGCTACTGGCGCAACCGCGCGCAGGTCCAGTCGCAGCCGGCCAGTCCGGCCCTGCAGGACACCGCCTCGCGCGCCTGGGCGGCGGTCGACTGGCTGCCGGCGCGCGCGACGGCGCTCGCCTTCGCGGTGGTGGGCAGCTTCGAGGACGCCATCGACTGCTGGCGCCACCACGCGCAGCGGTTCCCCAACGACAACGACGGCGTGATCCTGGCCGCCACCTCCGGCGCGGTGAACGTGCGGCTCGGCGGCGAGGCGCTCAGGTCGGCCTGGACGCCGGCCGGCGCGCAGGCGGTGGGGTCCGGCGGGGTGGAGGAGCTGGGCGACACCGAGAGCACGCCCGGCCGAGAGGCCGAACCCGGCCATCTGCGCAGCATCGTCGGGCTGGTCTGGCGCTCCGTCGTCCTGTGGATGGTGCTGCTGGCGCTGCTGACGCTGGCGCGCCTGCTGGGGTAACGGCCGCCCGCTCAGAAGCGCGGCTGCGACAGTTCCGCGAACAGGTCCTGGTAGATCCGGTAGCGCGAGGGTGCGATGCCGCCCGCGGCCTCGCCGACGGCCGCGATCAGGCGGCAGCCCGGCTCGTGCAGGTGGGTGCAGTTGTAGAACCTGCAGTCGCCCATGTGTACGGCCAGGTCGGGCATGCAGGCGGCCAGCTGCGCCGGCTCGATGTGGTGCAGCCCGAACTCCTGGAAGCCCGGCGAATCGATCAGCGCGGTGCTGCGCTGCGAGTCCACCCAGTACCAGCTGGTGCTGGTGGTGGTGTGCCGGCCCGACTGGAGCGCCCTGGAAATCTCCCCGGTCTGCGCCGCCGCGCCCGGCACCAGCAGGTTGATCAACGTGCTCTTGCCGGCCCCGGACGGTCCCAGCACCAGCGTCGTGCGGCCCTGCAGCAGCTCTAGCAGCTTGGCGCGATCGACCTCGCCGGACAGCCGCAGCGACAGCGGCAGGACGCCGTAGTGCATCTGCTGGTAGGGCAGCAGCCGGGCCCAGGCGCGCTCGAACGGCTCGACCAGGTCGCTCTTGTTCAGGGCGATCAGCGGCTGGATCCGTTCGGCCTCGGCCGCGATCAGGGCGCGGGCCAGCTGGTGCTCCGAGAACTCGGGCTCCGCGGCCAGCAGCACCAGCACCTGGTCCAGGTTCGCGGCGAACGACTTGGTGCGGATCTCGTCGCGCCGGTAGAACAGGTTGCGCCGCTCCTGCACCCGCTCGATCGTGCCCTCGTCGTGCGAGCCCTGCCACAGCACGCGGTCGCCGACCACCGCCTGGCTCTTCTTGCCGCGGGGATGGCAGATCAGCCGTCGGCCGTCGGGCGCTTCCACCACGCAATGGCGGCCGTGGGCGGCCACCACCAGCCCCGGCTCGAGCGCGGGCGCGGGGCTCAAGCCATGCCTCAGGCCATCCGCGCCAGCCGTTCCGACGCCGGCGGATGCGAGTAGTAGAAGGTGACGAACACCGGGTCGGGCGTGAGCGTCGACGCGTTGTCCTCATACAGCTTGAGCAGGGCGCTGGACAGCTCGCGCCCGCTGGTCTGCCGCACGGCATAGGCGTCGGCCTCGAACTCGTGCCGGCGCGACACCAGGGCCATCAGCGGCGACAGAAAGAACGAGAACACCGGCACCGCCAGCAGGAACAGCAGCAGCGCCAGCGCGTCGTTGCCGCCCTCCAGGTTGGGGCGCACGCCCAGCCCGGAGTAGAACCACGCCTGGGTCGCCAGCCAGCCGAGCAGGGCGAACCCGAGCAGGCTCAGCGCGAACAGTCCGGCGATGCGCTTGACGATGTGCCTGTGCTTGAAATGGCCCAGCTCGTGGGCCAGCACGGCGTCCACCTCGCCCGGCGAGAGCTTGGCCAGCAGCGTGTCGTAGAACACGACGCGCTTGGCCGCGCCGAAGCCGGTGAAATAGGCGTTGGCGTGGGCGCTGCGCCGGCTGCCGTCCATCACGAACAGGCCCTTGGCCGCGAACCCGCAGCGCTGCATCAGCGCCGTCACCCGCGCCTTGAGCGACTCGTCCTCGAGCGGGCGGAACTTGTTGAACAGCGGCGCGATGAAGGTCGGGTAGATCACCAGCAGCAGCAGGTTGAACGCCATCCACGCGCCCCAGGCCCACAGCCACCAGGTGCGGCCCGCCGCCCCCATCAGCCACAGGATCAGCGCGGCGATGGGCAGGCCGATCACGGCGCCCAGGACCATCGACTTCGCCAGATCGGCCAGCCACAGCTTCAGGCTCATCTTGTTGAAGCCGAAGCGCTCCTCGATCACGAAGGTGTGGTACAGCGTGAACGGCAGCTCGGCGGCCCCGCCGATCAGGGCGAAGCCGGCCATGAGGGCCAGCTGCTGGGCCATGCCCGGCCCGAGCAGGGCGAGTAGCCACCGGTTCAGCGCATCCAGGCCGCCCAGCAACGACCAGGCGAGCAGCACGGCCGCGCCGAACGCGAGCTCGAGCATGCCGAAGCGGGTCCGGGCCACGGTGTAGTCGGCCGCCTTCTGGTGCGCGGCCAGGCTGACGGTCCCCTGGAACGCCGCCGGGACGCCCGCACGGTGGCGTGCCACGTGGCGGATCTGCCGCGACGCCAGCCAGAACTTCACGGCAATCCCCGCCAGCAGGAAGGCCGCGAACGCGAGGGTCAGCATGAGCGAGGCATTGGCAGGCATTGCCGGCGAGTTTAGGCCATCGGCGACAATCGCAAGGATGTCCGACACCCAATTGCCCGTCCTGGTCAAGAGCGATCAGAACCTCATCTGGCTCGACTGCGAAATGACGGGCCTCGATCCGCTGGGCGACCGTCTGCTGGAGATCGCCGTGATCGCCACCGGGCCTGCGCTGGTGCCGCGGATCGAGGGGCCGGTCTTCGTGATCCACCAGAGCGACGAGCAACTCGACCGGATGGACGCGTGGAACAAGGGCACCCATGGCCGCAGCGGCCTGATCGACAAGGTCAAGGCCTCCACCGTCAGCGAAGCGCAGGCGGAGCAGGGCGTGCTGGAGTTCATCGCGCGCTACGCGCCGAAGAACGCCGTGCCGATGTGCGGCAACAGCATCGGCCAGGACCGGCGCTTCCTGGTGAAGTACATGCCGAAGCTGGAGGCGTACTTCCACTACCGCAACGTCGACGTCAGCACCATCAAGGAACTGGCCAGGCGCTGGCGGCCCGACGTTTGCATGTCCTTCAAGAAAGCGCAGCAGCACACGGCCCTGGCAGACGTGCACGAATCGATCGACGAACTGGAGCACTACCGGGAGCACTTCCTGCGGCTGGAAAACCCGGCGCCGGATGCAGGAAAACCCTGATTGTGCGATAATCAACGGCTTGGCTGCAGTTGGCAGCCTTCGTGCATCTCCCTTCACACATTGGCTCACCCGGCCGGATCCCCGGCCGACACAGCACACCCGCTGGAGCCCGCAGTGCCCTCGTGGCCTGAACGTCGTCTGATGGTTGATGTTTCCTGACCATTGACGACCGCGACCGCCACCTTGGCGGCGTGTGCGTGTGAGCATCCATGAACGACACTCCCGAAGTGCGCGGCGAGCTTTCGCCTGCGCAAGACAACACCACCGACGGCGCTGCCGTTGCGCTGGCCCCCAACGGCTTCCTGAAGATGGGGCTCGAGCCCGAGTTACTGCAGGCGCTGCAGGACCTGGGCTTCACCCAGCCGACGCGCGTGCAGGAAGAGGCCATTCCCCAGGCCATGCCGGCCGACGACGACCAGGGGTTCACCGACCTGATGGTCTCCAGCCAGACCGGCAGCGGCAAGACCGTCGCGTTCCTGCTGCCGGTGCTGCACACGCTGCTGCGCCAGCAGGAAGCCGCGCGCGCCGCCGAGCGCGCCGAATTCGAGCGCGCCGCCGCCGAGGCAGCGGCCAGGGGCGAGGCGCCGGCCAAGCGCGCCAAGCGCAAGGACCCGACCAACCCGCGCCACTTCAAGGCGGCGACGCCGGGCGCGCTGGTGCTGTGCCCGACCCGCGAGCTCGCGCAGCAGGTCGCGCATGACGCCATCGACCTGGTGAAGCACTGCAAGGGCTTGCGCATCGCGAACGTCGTGGGCGGCATGCCGTACCAGATGCAGATCGCCAGGCTGCAGAACGCCGACTTGGTGGTCGCCACGCCGGGCCGCCTGCTGGACCTGCAGCGCTCGTCCCAGATCAAGCTCGACAAGGTGCAGTTCCTGGTCGTGGACGAGGCCGACCGCATGCTGGACCTGGGCTTCGCCGACGACCTCGCCGAAGTCAACCAGCTGACGATCGAACGCCATCAGACCATGATGTTCAGCGCCACCTTCGCGCCGCGCATCCAGCAACTGGCCGCCCGCGTGATGCGCGAGCCGCGCCGCATCCAGATCGACAACCCGCAGGAGCGGCACGTCAACATCAAGCAGGTGCTGTTCTGGGCCGACAACCCGCAGCACAAGCGCAAGCTGCTCGACCACTGGCTGCGCGACACGTCGATCAACCAGGCCATCGTGTTCGCCAGCACCCAGATCGAGTGCGACGGCCTCGCGGGCGACCTGCAGCAGGCCGGCTTCGACGCCGTCGCGCTGCACGGCGCCCTGAGCCAGGGCCTGCGCAACCGCCGCCTGATGGCGCTGCGCAACGGCCAGGTGCAGGTGCTGGTGGCCACCGACGTCGCCGCGCGCGGCATCGACGTGCCGACGATCACCCACGTGTTCAACTACGGGTTGCCGATGAAGGCGGAGGACTACACCCACCGCATCGGCCGCACCGGTCGCGCCGGCCGGGACGGCCTGGCCGTGACCTTCGCCGAGTTCCGCGACCGCCGCAAGATCTTCGACATCGAGGGCTACACGCGCCAGCAGTTCAAGGCCGAGGCCATCCCCGGGCTGGAGCCGCAGTTGCGCGCGCCCCAGGGCGGGCGCGGCGACTTCGCCGGCCGCGGCCGCGAGACGCCCTCGCGGGACCGCAAGTTCGGCGCGCCGCGCAAGGGCAACGGGTTCGGCGGCGGCTTCGGCGACCGCCAGCCGCGCGGCCCCTTCGACGGCGAGCGCCAGGCGCGCGGTCCGTTCGACGGCGCGCGCCATGCCGGCGGCGGCTTCGGCGGGCAGGCCGGGCGCGACCGCGACCGCTTCGCCGACCAGCGCAATGGCGGCTTCGATCCGCGCTTGCCGGCCGGCCGCCACGAGGCTGCCTTGCGGCACGGCGACGGCACGGAGCGACGCCCCGCCTTCGACAAGCCGGCCAAGCTGGGCAACGGCGGCAAGGTGTTCGTGCCGCGCGATTTCAAGAAGCGCCCGTACAAGGCGGCGTGATCTGCGCCGCAAACGAAAAAGGCCGGCATCGCCGGCCTTTTTTTCATGCGAACGGGGCGCTTACTTGAAGTCGCGCAGCGCGCGCTCCTTGACCTTGCCGCCCTCCACCGTCGCGACCCGGGTGTTGGCCAGCGAGCCGCCGCGCTCGTCCACGCCGTCAAGGTCGTGCGGGTTGAACTGGGGCGGCAGCGCCTTCATCGCCTTGTCGAGGCTGGCCCGGATTTTCACCGCGTCGGTCACGCTGCCGGACAGCTTCATCGCCTGCACGGTTGCGTGCACGGCCGTGTAGTTCAGCGACACCTCGGAACTCGGGTTGCGGCCCGGGTACATCTTGCGGAAGCGCTCGACGAACGCCTTGGTCGCCGGCGCCGGGTCGTCCACCACCGGCAGCACGCCGATCGCGCCTTCCAGCGGGCCGTAGCCGCCGGTCACCTGCGCGATCTCGTCCATCTTGGCCTGGTCGATGATCACGAAGCCGCCCTTGAAGCCCAGCTCGCGCGCCTGCTTGACCACCAGCCCGGTCGGCTCCGACGCGCCGCCGATGAACAGCACGTCCGGCTTGGCCGCCAGCACCCGGCTCACGCCGCTGTAGAAGTCGGTCGCGCGGTTGTAGGACATCGGGTTCTCGGCCACCACCTTGCCGCCGGCGGCTTCCCAGGCCGGCTTGAAGGCCGCGATCCAGGCCTTGGCGTAGTCGTGGTCGGCGGCGGCGATCGCGAGGTTCTTGCCGTACTTGGCCATCGCATGCTGCGTGAACGGCTTGATGTACCCGGTGAACTCGGGCGGGATGCGCAAGGTGAGCTTGTTGCCGCGCGCCGTCACCTGCGGCACGCTGGTGTACGACAGCAGCAGGTACTTCTGCGCCTCGTTGTTGGTCTGCAGCGCGAAGCTGCCGCCCGAGTGCGGGCACAGGATCGCCGGCGTCTTGTGCTCCTGCACCAGGCGCTGCGCGTTGATGGCGGTCTCGCTGGGGTTGTACTTGTCGTCCAGCGGGACGATCTCCAGCTTGTACTTCTTGCCGGCCACCTCGAATCCTGCGGCGTTGATCTCGGCCGCGGCCATCTGCATGCCGTCCAGCACGTTCTTGCCGTACAGTGCGGCGCCGCCGGACAGCGGGCCCGAGTAGCCGATCTTGACGACTTCCTGCGCGAGCGCGGGAAAGGCCGCGAAGGCGGCGGCTGCGGCAGCGGCCGCGATGCGCTTCATGGATGGTTTCACGTTCACAGTCTCCTTGCGTTGAGAAATGGTCAGGCGCCGATGTACGCCTTGCGCACGGCCTGGTTGTTCATGAGGCTGGCGGGGTCTCCCTCCAGCACGATGCGGCCGCCCTCGATCACATAGGCGCGGTGCGCAATCTTCAGGGCGGCGTAGGCGTTCTGCTCGGCCAGCAGCACCGTGGTGCCGGCGCGGTTGATGCGCTGGATCACCTCGAACACCTGCTTGACCACCAGCGGCGCCAGGCCGAGCGAGGGCTCGTCCAGCAGCAGGGCCTTGGGACGGCCCATCATGGCCCGGCCGATCGCCACCATCTGCTGCTGCCCGCCGGAGAGCGAGCCGGCGGCCTGCTCGCGCCGCTCGGCCAGGATCGGGAAGAGCTGGAACACCTCGTCGAGCATCTTCTGGTTGCCGGCGCGGTCGCCGCGGTGCACGTAGGCGCCGAGCATCAGATTCTTGAGCACCGACATCTGCGGGAACAGCTTGCGGCCCTCCGGGCAGTGCACGACCCCCTGCTGCACGATCTGCGAGGGCTTCATGCCCGCCAGCTCCTGGTTGCGGAACCGGATGCTGCCGCCGGTCGCGCGGGGCAGCCCGCTGGCCGTGAGGAAGATCGTGCTCTTGCCGGCGCCGTTGGCGCCCAGCAGCACGACCAGCTCGCCCTCCTTGGCGTTCAGGGTGACGCCGTGCAGGGCGCGAAAGCTCCCGTAGTGCTGGGAAACGTTCTCAAACGTCAGCATGCTCGCTCCCCAGGTAGGCGTCGATCACGGCCGGATTCGCGCGGATCTGCGCCGGCGTGCCCTCGGCGATCTTCTCGCCGTAGTTCAGGACCGTGATGCGGTCGGCCAGGCTCATGATCATGTCCATCTTGTGTTCGACCAGGCACACCGTGAGGCCGTGGCGCACCATCTTGCGGATCAGCTCGGCCAGACCGACGGTCTCCTCCGGATTGACGCCGCCGGCCGGCTCGTCCAGCAGCACCAGGCTCGGCTCGGTGGCCAGCGCCAGCGCGAAGGCGACGCGCTTGCGCTCCTCCTGCGAAATGTCGCCGGCCATCCGCCTGGCCACGTGCGACAGGCCGACGAAGTCGAGCGCCTCGCGGGCCTTCTCGCGGCACAGCGCCTCCTCGCGGCGCAGCCGCGGCGAATTCACGACCACGTCCAGCAGGCCTGATCGCGTGCGCAGCCGGTGCCCCACGATCAGGTTGTCCAGCACCGTGGCCATGTCGAACAGCGAGGTGGTCTGGAACGTGCGCGAGATGCCCAGGCGGGCCACCTGGTCGGCACGCATCCCCGTGACGTCCCGGCCCTGGAACACGATGGATCCGGCGGTGGGACGGTGGGCGCCGCTGATGAGGTTGAAGAAGGTCGTCTTGCCGGCCCCGTTGGGGCCGATGACGGCGTGCACCTTGCCCTGCTCGATGGTGGTGGTCACTTCGCTGACGGCGGACAGGCCGCCGAAGCGCTTGGTCAGGTTTCGCACTTCAAGCACGGCTGGCCTCCGGCTGGGCTTGGGCGGCGGCCGGCGCCGGCGCGGCGGCGGCCTCGCGGCGGGCATGCCATCCCATGAGGGTGCCCACGATCCCGTGCGGCACGAAGATCACCAGCAGGACCAGGATCGGCCCGAACACGATGAAACGGTACTCCTGCAGGAACTGCAGGTACTGCGTCAGCCAGGGTACCGAGATGGCGCCCAGCAGGGGGCCGAGCAGCGTGCCCAGCCCGCCGATCAGCATGTACATGGTCATGTCGAAGGTCTGCTCGATGCCGGCGATGCCCGGGCCCAGGAAGCGCACGAAGCCCGCGTACAAGCCGCCGGCGACGCCGGCGTAGGCCACCGACAGCAGGAAGGCCAGCAGCTTGGTGCGCATCAGGTCGATGCCCAGCGCCTCGGCCAGGCTGTCGCTGTTGCGGATCGCCATGAAGGTGCGGCCCAGCAGCGAGGTGGCGATCCGGTGCATCAGCCAGGCGCCCAGCACCAGGAAGAAGAACACCAGGTAGTACAGCGAGCGCGGCGTGTCGAAGGTGAGCGAGCCGACGCCGGTGGGCGCGGGAATGCCGATGATGCCGACGGTGCCGTGCGTCAGGCTCTCCCATTTCTCGACCACCAGGAACATGATGTAGCCGACGCACATCGTGAAGATCGAGAAGTAGTGGCCCTTCAGGCGCAGCGACACCAGGCCGATCGGAACGCCCAGCAGCGCCGGGACGAACCCCGACAGCACGAACGCGATCCAGAACGGCACCTGGTGGTCCACGGTGAGGATGCCCACCGTGTAGGCGCCCACGGCCATGAAGCCGCTGTGCGCCAGGTTGAACTGGCCGGTGTAGCCGGTGATCAGGTTCAGCCCCAGCGTGGCCACCGCGAAGATGTAGGCCGTCGACATGACGGTCAGGTGGTAATCGTTCTTCGCGAAGAAGGGAAAGGCCAGGCCCAGCGCGAGCAGCAGCAGCCAGCCGGGCTTGCCGGTGATGTACTTCATCAGTTCGCCCCCTTCGTGAACAGCCCTTCGGGGCGCAGCGAGAGGATCACCACCAGCAGCACGAAGGCGATGATGTCCTTGTAGTCGGTCGAGATGTAGAACGCGCCGAAGCTCTCGGCGAAGCCGATGATCAGTCCCCCGACGATCGCGCCGGGCACGCTGCCCATGCCGCCCAGGATGATGATCACGAAGGCCTTGGTGATCACCAGGTGCCCCATCGCCGGGTAGACCAGGTTGATCGGCGCGTACAGCGTCGCGGCCACGGCGGCCAGCATGCCGGAGATCGCGAACGTCAGCATGGCCACGCGGTTGGCGTCGATCCCCACCAGCGAGGCGCCGTCGCGGTTCTGCGCCATCGCGATGATGGTCGATCCGGTCACCGTCTTGCGCAGGAACAGGTGCAGCACCACCATCAGCGCGAACGCCGCGGCGATGATCAGCAGGCGCTGCACCGGCGCCGTGACGCCGCCCAGGTCGAGGATGCCGGTGTAGGGCGTCTGCAGGCGGTGGAAGTCGGCCCCCCAGATCGCCTGCGCGCCGGCTTCCAGGAACAGCAGCACGCCGATCGCCGCGATCATGGGATGCAGGCCGGACGCCTTGCGCAGCGGGTGGAACACCAGCCGTTCGGCCAGCGTGGCGATCACCGCCACGAACAGCGCCGAGCCGAGCATCGCCAGCCAGTAATTGAAGCCGTAGACCTTCATCAGGTGGAACGACGCGAAGGCGCCGGCCATGTAGAAGGCGCCGTGGGCGAAGTTCGGCACGTGCAGGATGCCGTAGACGAGCGTGAGTCCGAGCGCCACGAGGCTGTAGATGCCTCCCAACGTCAGCCCGTTGAGGACTTGTTGCAGAAATAGATCCATGGGAAGTACGGCCAGGGAATGCGGAAGCGGAATGCGGGGACTGCGGTGCGGCGGCAGCCCCGATGTTGGCAGCTGCCGCAACACTGTAGCGCGCACCCCGGGACCCGATCAATGCGCCGTGCTGCACGGCGGAACTTGAAAGGGAAAATCCCGATGCGAAAGGCCTCGGCGCTGTCGCGGACGTGCCTCGCGGGGCCCTTCGGCTTACGAGGCGGGCTGGCCGTGGTGCGCCCGCCCGAGCTCGGGCGAGCGGTGCTTGACCCAGACCCAGGCTCCCAGCCCGATCCCCATCATCGCGATCGACGCCAGCGCCAGCGCCCGCGTGGAGTGCATCACCAGCGGCGCGATCGCGCCGGCCACGAAGCCGTTCGCGGTCGAGGCGATCACGGCCTGCAGCGAGGAGGCGAGGCCGCGCCGCTGCGGATACAGGTCCAGCACCATCAGCGTGACGACGGGCACCATCAGCGCCCAGCCGAACGAGAACAGCGCGATCGGCAGCAGCGCCCAGCTCGCGTGCGGCGGGAACAGGAAGTTCGCCGCCACGTTGGCCAGCGAGACCACGACCATGATGACGAAGCCGTGCCTGATCTGGCGCCGCGGCGCGATCCGGCCCGCCAGCCGGCCGCTGGCCCAGGCGCCGCCCATGATGCCGCTGATGGTCAGCAGGAAAAACCAGAAGAACTGGGTGGGCGCCAGGCCCAGGTGCTGACCCAGGAAGGCCGGCGCGCACAGCACGTACAGGAACATGCCGTTGAAGGGCACGCCGCTGGCCAGCGCCAGCAGCAGGAAGCGGGGATTGGAGCCCAGCTGCCAATAGCCCTGCAGCAGGTTGCTCATGTTGAACGGTTGGCGCTGCGTGGCGTGCAGCGTCTCGGGCAGCAGCCGGAAGTTCGCGGCCCACAGCAGGATGCCGACGCCGGTGAGGAACCAGAAGATGCTGTGCCAGCCGGCATTGACGAACAGCCAGCCGCCGACGATCGGTGCGACCGCCGGGGCGACGCCGAAGTAGATGGTGACCTGGCTCATCACCTTCTGGGCGTCCGCCGGCGGGAACATGTCGCGGATCACGGCACGCGAGACGACGATGCCGGCGCCCGTCGACAGCCCCTGCAGTCCGCGGAAGAACACCAGTTGCCCGATGCTCTGCGACAGCGCGCAGCCGGCCGACGCGACGGTGAACATGGCGATGCCCCACAGCACCACCGGGCGTCGGCCGAAACTGTCGGCCAGCGCGCCGTGGAACAGGTTCATGAAGGCGAAGCCGAACAGATAGGCCGACAACGTCTGCTGCATCTGCACCGGCGAAGCGCCCAGCGCGGCGGCGATGCCCGAGAACGCCGGCAGGTAGGTGTCGATCGAGAACGGCCCGAGCATGCCGAGCACCGCCAGCAGCGCGGCGAGGGCCCAGCGCGGCGCGCGCCAGAGTTGATCGGCTTGGGGATTCACGAGGCGTCGAGTCTAGCCGGGATGACGCGTGCGCCAGGGTGTGCGGCCTTCAGGGGGGCGCGGGCAGCGAGAAGAAGAAGGTGGCGCCGCGGCCGGGCTCGCCGGTGGCCCACACGCGCCCGCCGTGCCGCTCGACGATGCGGCGCACCACCGTGAGCCCGATGCCGGTGCCGGGGAAGGCGCTGGCGCCGGGCAGCCGCTGGAACAGGCCGAACAGCCGCGTCGCCTCGTCGGCTGCGAAGCCGATGCCGTGGTCGCTCACGCTGAAGACCACTTCGCGGCCGTCGAGGCGGGCCGCGACTTCCACCGTGGGATCGGCGGCGCCGGCGCTGTATTTCACGGCATTGGACAGCAGGTTGGCCCAGACCTGCTGGAAGGTGTAATGGTGGGCGGCCACCGTCGGCAGCTCGCCGATGCGCACGCGGGCGGCGGCCGTGCCCGGCAGCAGTTCCCGGACCACCTGCTCGACGATGGCACGCGTGTCCAGCAGCCTGATGTCGAGGTCGGCGCGCTCGGCGCGCGAGAGCTTGAGCAGGCCCTCGATCATCTGTTCCATCAGCGCGGCGTTGACGCGGATGCGACCGACGTAATGCGCGACCTTGTCGCGATCGCCCTGGGCCATCGCGGCATCCAGCGCCCGGGTGAAGCCCTCCACCCGCGACACCGGCGCGCGCAGGTCGTGCGCCACCGAGTGGGTGAACGCGCTGAGCGCCTCGTTGGCCGCCTCCACCTCGCGGGTGCGGGCCTGCACCCGCTGTTCCAGCGTGCGATTGGCCAGTTCCAGGTCGCGCCGCGCGCGGTTGCGCGCCGTGAGGTCGCGAAAATGCGTCTGCACGATGATGCGGTCGCCCACGCGCACCGAACGGCTGGCGTGTTCCACCTCGATTTCCCGGCCGCTCGGGCCATGGATCCGCAGCTCGGTGGGCGGGCTGCTGCCGGCGGCGGTCGACAGCGAGGCCAGCTGCGACTCGATCAGTCCCTCCTCGTCGGTGTGCACCAGGCTCACCAGGGCCACCCCTTGCAGGCTGACGTGATCGCCGATGCCGAGCGTTTCGCGGAAGCGCCCATTGGCGTAGAGGATGCGGCCGCCGCTGTGCACCACCACGCCGTCGGGCGAGAGGTCGACCGAGCTGAGGTACTGCCGCTGGCTGTCGCGCAGCAGCCGCTCCACCACCGGCAGCCGGTCCAGCAGGTGATAGGCGACCTGCAGCGACACGAATACGAACAGCGCCGAGACGGCGACGAACAGCGCGCCCTTGTAGGTCTGGAAGGCGGTGAGCTGTTCGACGTCGGTGAACAGCGCGGCCCCGGCATGGTCGGAGTACCAGATCCACAGGGTGCCGATCACCAGGTAGCAGAGGCAGGCGACCGCGGGAAAGGCGCCCGGCCGCAGCAGCCGGGCGAGGAAGGCGCGGATGGGCGTGGTCGGTGGCTGCGGATTCATGGGGACGGGCGGCCGGCGTCCTGCCGGGCCGGGCAGCTCAACGGACGCAGGTTGCGTGCCAGTCGCTGCTGCCGGCGGCCCAGTCGCAGCTGCGGGGGGTGGACTCTCGACGGCGTCCCGCCTGTTCCTGGATCCGGGAATGACCCGGCGGCCATTCCCGCGGCGGGCAAGCCGTCCGGCCAGGATTCCCGACCCCCGCGATCGGCACCGTCCTCGAGGACGGCCGGCTCAGGCCAGGATCGCGAGATCGACTGCCGCAGCCATCGCCGCATAGCCGGCATCGTTGGGATGGAGGTGATCGCCGCTGTCGTACGCCGGGTTCAGGACGGACGGGTCGGCCGTGCTGCCCATGGCGCGGTCGAAATCGACCACGGCATCCGCACCGCTGCTGCTCCTGATCCAGGCGTTGACCGCCTGGCGCTTGGCTTCGCCCGCGGCCGAGTAGTAGCCGGTGCCGCGGTACGGCAGCAAGGTGCCCAGGATCACCTTGATGCCCCTGGCTCGGGCCCGACTGGTCGCGGTCGCGATCGCACCGGTGATCTGGTCGGCCGTGACCTCCTGGCCGGGCGCCGGGCTGACCGAGAAGCCGATGTCGTTGATGCCCATCAGCATCAGCGCGTGCGTCACGCCCGGCACGGCGAGCAGGTCGCGCTCGAGGCGGGCCAGTCCGTTAGGTCCGGCGAAGTCGTTGAGCCAGCGGTTGCCGCCGATGCCGCTGTTCACAACCCCCGTGCGCGGCCGGCCGGCCGACTTGAGCCGGTCGTCCAGTTGGTCGGGAAACCGCTTGGCGGCGTCAACCGTGGAGTTGCTGCCGTCGATCAGCGAATCGCCGAAGCCCACCACGACGTTGGTGGCCTGCGTGCTCGCGGTCTCCACCGCGGCCAGGGCGTAGTAGGCGGCGAACGGATCGGCGCTGGCGCCGGCCAGCAGCGCCGCCGCGACCTGGTTGCCGGCGATGGTGTAGGCGGTCTGGCGCGCCACCGGATGGATGGTGCCGACGGTGGACGGCCCGGCGAAATACAGGCTGACCGCAAGGTTCGTGAGCGGCGCCACCGTCCCGGCGATCGCGTCGCTGAGCACCTCGGCGCCGGCCGCGATGGTCACCGAAGCCTGGCCGCCGAAGGTCAATGCGTGGTCGGTGGCGGCATCGATGGTCGACTGGCCGGTGCTGCGCGCCACCCGCGCGGCGCTGATCGTCAACGGTGCCGTGCCGAACAGGTTGCTCAGCTTCACCCGCAGCGCATCGCCGCCCAGCGACAGCCGCACCACCTGCCGCACGGTCTGGTTGTCGAACGCCGGCGCCCGCTGCGCCGTCATGCCGGGCAGCGTGGCCGTCGCGTCCACCGCGGCGGCGGTCCACGACGCGAAGAAACGGCTCGGCGCCGGGGTCGGGGCGGGGGTCGGCGCCGGCGTCGGAGCGGGCGTGGGCGCCGGGGTGGGGGCGGGTGTCGGCGCGGACGTCGGGGCGGGGGTCGGCGCCGGTGTGGGGGCAGGGGTTGGGGCCGGCGTCGGGCCGGGTTCCGGGGCCGGCGGGCCATCGCCGCCGCCGCCTCCGCAGGCGGCGAGCCCGGAAGCCACCGCAGCGGCGCCCATCAAGGATTTCAGAACGGCACGGCGACGGACGGATTGGCGCACTCGGACTCCCCAATGGCTGTGATGGCGACCGGGAAAAGTCTAATGGCCGAACCCGGCGAACTGAGCCGCTGGCGCCTGCGCTGACGCACAGTCGCTCCCTTGTCCGACAAGCGCTCGAGTTGCCGCCGGCGGGCGGCCGGTTCAGCTCACCGCATCGGCCGGCTGCCGCTGCAGCATCGCCAGCGCGTGGGCCACGGTCTTGCGCAGTTCGCGCCGGTCGCAGATGAAATCGACTGCACCCTTGGTCTGCAGGAATTCGGCGCGCTGGAAGCCTTCGGGCAGGGTGACGCGGACGGTGGATTCGATCACGCGCGGCCCGGCAAACCCGATCAGGGCCTTGGGTTCGGCGATCACGATGTCGCCGACGAAGGCGAAGCCGGCGCTGACGCCGCCCATGGTGGGATCGGTCAGCACGCTGATGTAGGGCAGGCCCTTCTTGGCCAGTCGGGTGAGGGCGGCGTTGGTCTTGGCCATCTGCATCAGCGAGAGCAGGCCTTCCTGCATCCGGGCGCCACCCGTGGCGGTGAAGCAGATGAAGGGGACCTTCTGTTCGACGGCGGACTCGACGCCGCGTACGAAGCGCTCGCCGACGACACTGCCCATGCTGCCGCCCATGAAGTCGAACTCGAATGCCGCGGCGACAACGCTGATGCTGTGCACGGCGCCGCCCATCACGACCAGCGCGTCGGTCTCGCCGGTGTTCTCCAATGCTTCCTGCAGCCGCTCGGGATAGCGCCGGCTGTCCTTGAACTTGAGCGCGTCGACCGGCAACACCTCCTGGCCGATCTCGTAGCGGCCTTCGCCGTCGAGAAAGCCGTCCAGGCGCGCCCGCGCGCCGATCCGGTGGTGATGGGCGCAGGTCGGGCAGACGTTCTGGTTCTGCTCCAGGTCGGTCTTGTACAGCACGCTCTCGCAGCTCGGGCACTTGACCCACAGCCCCTCCGGCACCTGCCGCCGGTCGGCGGGGTCGGTGCGCTGGATCTTGGGCGGGAGCAGTTTTTCGAGCCAGCTCATGGTGCGGTGTTCCTCGGGGTCGGGAGAACGATTCTATTCGTCCAGTGCAGCGCGGATTTCGCGCAGGAAGGCGGCCACGGCGGCCACCGCGCCCTCGCGCGGCTGGCCCTGCAGCAGCTGGATGATCCTGGTGCCGATCACCACCGCGTCGGCCACCCGGCCGACGGCCCTGGCCGACGCCGCGTCGCGGATGCCGAAGCCCACGCCCACCGGGATCTTCACGTGTTGCCGGATGCGCGGGAGCATCTGCTCGACGGCCGCCGTGTCCAGGTGGCCGGCCCCGGTGACGCCCTTGAGCGACACGTAGTAGACGTAGCCGCCGGCCACGCGGGCGACCTGGGCCATGCGCTCGTCCGTGCTCGTCGGGGCGAGCAGGAAGATCAGGTCCAGACCGGCCGCCTTGAGGCGGGCGCCGAATTCCTCGCATTCCTCCGGCGGGTAGTCCACCACCAGGATGCCGTCGACGCCGCTCGCCGCGGCGTCGCGCACGAACGCATCCGCGCCGTGGACCAGGTCGTAGCGCTCCACCGGGTTGGCGTAACCCATGAGCACCACCGGCGTGGCGTCGTCGCGCCGGCGGAACTCGCGCACCATCGCCAGCACCTGCGGCATGCCGACGCCGGCGGCCAGGGCCTGCTCGCCGGCCTGCTGGATCACCGGCCCGTCGGCCATCGGATCGGAGAAGGGCACGCCCAGCTCGATCACGTCGGCGCCGGCGCCCACCATGCCGTGCATCAGCTCGGGCGTGACGTCGGCGAACGGGAAGCCGGCGGTCACGTACGGGATCAGCGCCTTGCGCTTGGCCGTGCGCAGGCGCTCGAAGGTGGCGGCGATGCGGCTCATGCCCCGGCCTTTCCGGCGCCCTTGACCTGCAGGCCGCGCATGGAGGGACGGTCGTAGAAGTCGACGCCGGCCAAATCCGCCACCGTCCCGATGTCCTTGTCGCCGCGGCCCGACAGGTTCACCAGGATGGTCTGCGCCGGCTTCATGGTGCGTGCCAGCTTCATCGCGTAGGCGATCGCGTGGCTCGATTCGAGGGCCGGGATGATCCCTTCGGTGCGGCACAGGTAGTGGAAGGCGTCCAGCGCCTCGGCGTCGGTGATGCCGACATACTCGGCCCGGCCGGTGTCCTTCAGCCAGGCATGCTCCGGGCCGACGCCGGGATAGTCGAGGCCCGCGCTGACGCTGTGGGTCTCGGTGATCTGCCCGTGCTCGTCCTGCAGGACGTAGGTGCGGTTGCCGTGCAGCACGCCGGGCGAGCCGCGCTGCAGCGAGGCCGAATGCTTGCCGCTGTCCAGGCCCTCGCCGGCCGCTTCCACGCCGATCAGCCGCGTGTTCGCGTGCGGGAGGTACGGATGGAAGATGCCCATCGCGTTGCTGCCGCCGCCGACGCAGGCGACCACCACGTCGGGCTGGCCGCCGGCCATCTCCGGCATCTGCACGAGGCATTCCTGGCCGATCACGCTCTGGAAGTCGCGCACCATCATCGGGTAGGGGTGCGGGCCGGCGACCGTGCCGATGATGTAGAAGGTGTTCTCGACGTTGGTGACCCAGTCGCGCATCGCCTCGTTGAGCGCGTCCTTCAGCGTCTTGCTGCCGGACTCCACCGGCACCACCGTGGCGCCCAGCAGGTTCATGCGGTACACGTTGGGACTCTGGCGCTTGACGTCGGCGCTGCCCATGTACACCACACATTCCAGGCCGTAGCGGGCGCAGATGGTGGCCGTGGCGACGCCGTGCTGGCCGGCGCCGGTCTCGGCGATCACGCGCGGCTTGCCCATGCGGCGCGCCAGCAGCGCCTGCCCGATCACGTTGTTGATCTTGTGGGCGCCGGTGTGGTTGAGGTCCTCGCGCTTGAGGTAGATCTGCGCGCCGCCTTGCTCGCGGCTCATGCGGGCCGCGTGGTAGATCGGCGAGGGCCGGCCGACGAAGTGCTTCAGCTCGTACCGGAATTCCGCCTGGAACTCAGGGTCGTGCTGGTATTTCGCGTAGGCGTCGCGCAGTTCGTCGATCGCGTGGGTCAGCGTCTCGCTGACGAAGCTGCCGCCATAGCGGCCGAAATGGCCGCTGGCATCAGGTTGCTGGTCGGAAGGCATGGGATGAATGGGCAAGGAGCGCGTCGGCGGCGCGCACCGCCGCGACGAAACTGTGGATCTTGGCCGGGTCCTTGCGGCCGGGCTGGCCGTCAAGCTCGACGCCGGAGCTCACGTCAACGGCCAGCGTCGTGCAACGCGGCCGCAGCAGCGCAATGCCATCGCCCACGTTTGCAGGCGTCAACCCACCAGACAAGACGAGGTGAGCGGGAACGCTTGGAGGAAGGAGTGACCAATTGAAGGGTTTGCCGCCGCCGCCGTAGCCCTCGACCTGGGCGTCGAGGAGGATGGCCTGGGCCTGAGGGTACCGTGCTGCAAATTCTAGCAAGTCGAACGATTCGGCGCCGGGGGGCGGCATCCGCGCCGCACGCAGGAACGGCCGTGCGCCGTTGCCGGCGGCCGCCAGGCAGTCGGCCGGGGTCTCGTCGCCGTGGAACTGCAGGCAGGCGTTGCCCACCAGTTCGCAGGCGGCGTGGACGCTGGCCGCGGGCTCGTTGACGAACAGCAGCACGGGCGTCACGAAAGGCGGCAGCCGGCGGGCGAGCTCGGCGGCGCGCTGCGGCGTCACGAACCGCTTGCTGCGCGGATACAGGACCAGGCCGACCGCGTCAGCGCCCGCCTCGACGGCCGCGTCCACGTCCTGCTCGCGGGTCAGTCCGCAGATCTTGATGCGCGTGCGGCCGGCCGGCAGCTTGGGCGGGGTCATGGCAGCCAATCATACGCAGCGGTGCGGTCCGGCAGGTTCCAGCGCGGCTCGTACAGCGGCCCCAGAAAATACAGGCCGTCCGCAGCGAAGGTGGGCGCCGCCGCGTCGCGGCTGCGCGCGGCCAGCACCTGGCTGATCCACTCGGGCCGCTGCAGCCCCTGGCCGACCGCCACAAGGCAGCCCATGATGTTGCGGATCATGTGGTGCAGGAAAGCGTCGGCCTCGAAGTCGAAGCGCCAGTACGCCCCGCGCCGGCTGATCTCAACTCGGCGCAGCGTCTTGACCGGCGACCTGGCCTGACACCCGGCGGCGCGAAACGACGTGAAATCGTGCTGCCCCAGCAGCAGGCCGGCCGCCTGCTGCATCGCCGCGCCGTCGACGGAGCGGAACACCCAGCCGACGCGGCCGGCTTCGAGGCTGGGGCGCACCGGCGATTCGAGCAGGACGTAGGCGTAGCGCCGGCCGAGCGCACTGGCGCGGGAATGAAACGCGTCGGGCACGGGCTGTGCCCAGTGAACGGCGATGTCGCGCGGCAGGAACCGGTTGGTGCCGCGCACCCAGGAGAACGGGTCGCGCTCGAGCGGCGTGTCGAAATGCACCACCTGCATCAGGCCGTGCACGCCGGCGTCCGTCCGGCCGGCGCAGACGGTGGAGACGGGCAGGGTGGCGAAGTCGGCCAGGGCCCGTTCCAGCCGGTCCTGCACCGTCTGGCCCGATGGCTGGCTCTGCCAGCCCTGGTAGTGGCGGCCGTCGTAGCTGATGCCCAGGGCGATCCTCATGGAGCCAGCCTTGTCGGCCCTCCGCCAGCGCGGGCGGCCGTCAACCGATTTCGGCGAGGAACTTCTGGGCGCGCTTCTTGAGGTCGCCCGAAGCTTCCGCGAGCACTTCCTCGGCTAGGCTGCGCGCGCCGTCCGGATCGCCGATCGCGTTGAACTCCTGGGCCAGGGCGAACTTGGTGGCGAGCGGGTCGCTGTCCGAGTCCTCCAGGCCCTGGGTGGAGACCGTCTCATCGGCCGCCGGCAACGCAGCGGGCGCCGGCGCGACGGGCGTTTGCGCCGCGGGAGCGTGCGAATCCAGGTCGAGCGACAGGGAATCGAGGTCGAACTCGATCATCTTGTCGTCCTTGGGCGCGGCCGGCGCCGCGGCAGGGGGCACGGCAGCGGCCTGGGGCGCATCCAGCTCGAAGGCAAGCCCCTGGTCAGGCGCAGTGGCAGGGGAGGCGGGACTTGCGGCCCTCGGCTTGGCCGGCGGCGGCTCCTCGATCGAGGGCAACTCGAACGACAGCGGTTCTTCGTCGGCCGGCGGTTTGGCAGCGGCGGCGGCAGCCTTTGCCTCGGCGGCATGCTCCTGCTCGGCCTCCTGGAATTCAAGGTCCAGCGCGCTCGCGGTCGGCGCGTCATGCAGGTGCACGGCGGCCGAGGCGTCGCCGGCGGGCTCAGCCGCCTCGTCGCCAGTCGCGAAATCCAGGTCGAGATCCAGGTCGGGGGAACTGGTGGCGGGCGAGTCCAGCGCACTGGCCGCCGCCACGGCCGCGGCGCCGCGCGCCGCGGCGGGAGCGACCCTGCCGCTGGGTGCCCCGCCGGGCCGGTACAGCGGATTGCCGGGATCGAGCTCGCGGCCCAGGTCGCAGACGCGCTCCCATTCGATCCCCTCGCCGTGCGTCAGCGCATGGGCCTCCGAGGCGGTCACCTCGAATGCCTTCGCGTCCCGCCGCTTGGCGTAGATCTCGAGCAGCTTGGAATGGATCGCGACGCGCTGCGGCGATACGCGAAGCGCCTCTTTCAGGATCTCCTCGGCCTGAAGGTCGCGGCCGTAGGCCAGGTACACGTCCGCCTCGGCCACCGGATCGACGTCGCCGGCTGCATCGAGCTGGCTCGGCGAATACACCATCGACGAGCCGGTGGCGCCGCCCTCGGCGGTGTCGATGCGCTGGCCGCCGCTGGCGCCGAAGAAGGAGTCGGGCTGCAGCCGGCTTTCGAGGAAGGAACTGTCGACCTGCGGCGACTTCTTGCGCTGACGCAGCTTGTAGCCGCCGAAACCGAGGAGGGCCAGCAAGGCCCCGCCCCCTGCGGCCAGCAGCAGCGGGTTGTCCAGCAGGTCGTCCAGCAGGCTGGGCTCTTCCAGCGGCGGCTGCGGTGCCGGTTTGGCCGGCGCTGCGGCCGGCTTGGGCGCCGCTGGCGCGGATGCGCTGGCGCTGGCCGCGGCGGCCGACGCCGGCTTCGCTGCCGAGGCGACTGCCGCCGGGGGGGCGGACGCGGCAGCGGCCGGGGCGCTGGCGGCAGCGGCCACGGCGGCAGGCGGGGCGGAAGCTGGCGCGGCGGGCGCCACCGGCGGCTGGGCGCTGACCGCCGGACCGGCCGGCTTGGCCGGCGCCGACGTCGTCGCGGCCGGCGGAGCCGCGGCAGCCGGTGCGGTGGCACTTTGCAGCTTGTTCAGGTCGGCGATGTTCTTGTTCAGTTCCGCCAGCCGGGTGGCCGCGTCCTGGGCCTGGCGGTCGCGGGCGATCCGGTCTTCCGCCGCGGTCTTGCCCTGCACCGCCCCCTTGGACAGCGTCAGCCGGTCGGGCCCGGGCGCAGCCGGCGTCTTGTCCTGGACTTCGGTCTGGACCTTGCCGGAGGCTTGCCGCTCCGAGGGCGCCACCTGGGTGGTCGGCAGGCCTTCGGCCAGCCGGCGCCGGAACTCGTTGAAGTCGCGGCTTTGCGCGACGATCGTGCGGGTGGCCTCGGCCGCCGAGACCTGGCCGGCCTGCTCCTCCGACGGCATCTGCAGCACGGCGCCGGCCTTGAGCCGGTTGACGTTGCCGCGGATGAAGGCGTCGGGGTTGGCCTGCAGCAGTGCGACCAGCATCTGGTCCAGCGAAACCGTCGGCGGCTTGTGCGCCGCCGCGAGCTTTCCGGCCGAATCGCCGCGCTGCACCGTGACCTTTTCACCCTGGCCGCCCGCTGCCGGACGGGCGGGCGGAGCCTCCACCGCCGGTGCCGCTGCGGCCGGCGCGGGCGCCGCACGCGGCGTTGCCGGAGCCGCCTCGGCCTGGGACGGCGCCGGGCGCGGCGCGGCGGGTGCCGGCGCAGCGGCCACTGGCGGCAACGGTGCGACCTGGGCAGCGGCGGGAGGGGACGACCTCGGCGGATCGAACAGCATCGTGTAGTCGCGCACGATGCGGCCGGAGGCCCAGCGGGTCTCGAGGATCAGGTCGATGAAGGGGTCGTTGACGGCGCGCGCGCTGGTCACCAGCAGGAACGGGCGGCCGTCGGCGCGCCGCTGCAGGCTGACCTGGACATTGGCGAGCGCCGGGCTGTACTCGAGCCCGGCGGCGCGAAATGCGTCGGGGGAGGCCACGTTGGCCTGGAGACTGGCCAGTTCTTCCGCGGTGATCTCGGCGATGTCGATTTCGGCGCGCAGCGGCTCACCCAGCGCCGAGCGCACGGCCACGCCCCCGAGCGCAAGCGCGTTGGCGTCCCAGGAAGCCGTGCCGAGCACGGCGGCCGTCGCGATGGCCAATGCCGTTGCCTGCCAGCTCGGCCTCTTCCTGGATATGCGGACCGGAATCTCCCGCTCCGCTGGGCATTTTGTTCTCATCATGCGAACCATCGCCTCGAGGCTGGATTTGCTAAAAGGACCATAACATCAACCCCTTAGCGTGACAAGCTGAGACACCTGTTAACTTCCGGGGGCTGCCTCCGGGTTCGAACCCTGCTCGTCGCATGTGGCGATGCGACAACGGCCTGTAACCGGAGATTACAGGCCGTCGTGTCTGATGGGCGCAGTGGCTCAGGCGTCGAGCAGCACCCGCAGCATGCGCCGCAGCGGCTCGGCGGCGCCCCACAGCAGCTGGTCGCCAATGGTGAACGCGCCCAGGTACTGCGGACCCATCGCCAGCTTGCGGATGCGTCCGACCGGAATCGACAGGGTGCCCGTCACCGCGACCGGCGTGAGCCCCTGCAGGGTCGCTTCGCGCGTGTTGGGAACAACCTGCGCCCATTCATTGTCCGCCGCGATCATCTGCTCGATGTCGGACACCGGGACGTCCTTCTTCAGCTTGAAGGTCAGCGCCTGGCTGTGGCAGCGCATTGCACCGACCCGCACGCAGAAGCCGTCGACCGGGGTGGCGGCGGTGCCGAAGCCCTCGCCCTGGCCGAGGATCTTGTTGGTCTCGGCGCCGCCCTTCCATTCCTCGCGCGAGACGCCGCCGCCCAGGTCCTTGTCGATCCAGGGGATCAGCGAGCCGCCCAGCGGCACACCGAAGTTGGCCATCTCGCCGGCCGACAGCGACTGCTGCTTCGCCAGCACCTTGCGGTCGATCTCCAGGATGGCCGACTTCGGATCGGCCAGCAGGTCCTTCACCTCGCCGTTGAGCGTGCCGAACTGGGTCAGCAGTTCGCGCATGTGTTGGGCGCCGCCGCCCGAGGCGGCCTGGTAGGTCATGGTGGTCATCCACTCGACCAGCCCGGCCTTGTACAGCGCTCCCACGCCCATCAGCATGCAGCTGACGGTGCAGTTGCCGCCGATCCAGTTGCGGCCGCCCTTGGCCAGGGCGTTCCTGATCACCGGCATGTTCACCGGGTCGAGGACGATCACGGCGTCGTCCTTCATCCGCAGCGTGGAGGCCGCGTCGATCCAGTGGCCGCCCCAGCCGGCCGCGCGCAGTTTGGGGAACACCTCCGTGGTGTAGTCGCCGCCCTGGCAGGTGATGACGACGTCGCAGCGCTTGAGCGCCTCGATGTCGAAGGCATCGCGCAGCTTTGTTTCGTTCCTCGCCTGGGACGGCGCTGCGCCGCCGGCATTGGAGGTCGAGAAGAACAGGGGCTCGATCAGCCCGAAGTCGCCTTCGGCCTGCATGCGGTCCATCAGGACCGAGCCGACCATGCCGCGCCAGCCCACGAGGCCGACCAGGGGTTGTTGTCCGTTCGCGAGTTTCATGAGTCCGCCTTTGTCGAAAGTTGCAGGTAACTTTGTTCCCCCGGCTCGTCGGAGCCGGGGAGAGGCGCGCGACGAACCGGAGCTGGATCAGCCCTTGGTTGTTTTCTTGGTCAGGGAGGCGACCACGGCGTCGCCCATCTCGCGGGTGCCGACCCGTTTCGTGCCTTCGGAATGGATGTCCGCCGTGCGCAGACCCGATGCGAGCACGTCCTTCACCGCGGACTCGATCCGGTCGGCGGCTTGGGGCTGTTCGAGGGAAAAACGCAGCATCATGGCGGCAGACAGTATTGTAGCCAAGGGATTGGCGATGCCCTTGCCGGCGATGTCCGGGGCGCTGCCGTGGCTCGGCTCGTACAGGCCCTGGTTGCGATCGTTGAGGCTGGCCGAGGGCAGCATCCCGATCGAGCCGGTGAGCATCGCGGCCTCGTCGGACAGGATGTCGCCGAACATGTTGCCGGTCACCACCACGTCGAAGCGCTTGGGTTCCCTGACCAGCTGCATCGCAGCGTTGTCGACGTACATGTGGTCCAGCGCGACGTCCGGGTACTGCAGCCCGATCTCGGCGACCACGTCCTTCCACAGCTGCGAGGTTTCCAGCACGTTCGCCTTGTCGACGCTGGTCACGCGCTTGCCGCGCTTGCGGGCGGCCTGGAATGCCACATGGGCGATGCGCTCGATCTCCGGGCGCGAATAGCGCATCGTGTCGAATGCTTCCTCGCTGCCGGGGAAATGGCCGTCGGGCGCGCTGCGGCGCCCGCGCGGCTGGCCGAAATAGATGTCACCGGTCAGCTCGCGGATGATCAGGATGTCCAGGCCGGCGATCAGTTCGGGCTTCAGGCTGGACGCTCCCACCAGTTGCTCGTAGCAGATGGCGGGACGGAAATTGGCAAACAGCCCGAGGTTCTTGCGCAAGCCCAGCAGCGCCTGTTCGGGCCGCAAGGGCCGGTCGAGCTTGTCGTACTTCCAGTCGCCGACGGCGCCGAACAGCACGGCATCGGAGTCCTTGGCGAGCTTCAGCGTGACCTCGGGCAGGGGATGGCCGTGCGCGTCGTAGGCGCAGCCGCCCACCAGCGCCGTTTCCATCTCGAACTTCAGGTCGAGGGCCCGCAGCACCTTGAGGGCTTCTGCGGTGATTTCGGGGCCGATGCCGTCACCCGGCAGGACTGCGATTTTCATAGGGACTTTCAGGAGGGATCAACCCAACAGCCGAACGCAGAGGGCGCAAAAGTACGCAGAAGACGCAGAACAGACAGAAAACAAAATTTGATTTGGTTTTCTTCTGCGTCTTCTGCGAAATTTCTGCGCCTTCTGCGTTCGGCTGTTGGGTTTGGTTCGTTCGGTATTACAGCGTATGCGCCAGCCAGGGCTTGGTGGCCAGGCGTTCGGCTTCGAAGGCGCGGATCTTGTCGGCCTGGCGCAGCGTCAGGCCGATGTCGTCGAAGCCGTTGAGCAGGCAGTACTTGCGGAACGGCTGCACCTCGAACGTCATCTCGTCGCCCTGCGGCAGCACGATCGCCTGGCGCTCCAGGTCCACCGTGAGCTGGTAGCCGGGGAAGGCTGCGACCTCGTCGAACAGGCGGCTCACCTGCGATTCGGCCAGCACCACCGGCAGCAGCCCGTTCTTGAAGCAGTTATTGAAGAAGATGTCGGCGAAGCTCGGCGCGATGACGCAGCGAAACCCGTACTGGTCCAGGGCCCAGGGTGCGTGTTCGCGCGATGAGCCGCAGCCGAAGTTCTTGCGCGCCAGCAGGACCGAGGCGCCCTGGTAGCGCGGCTGGTTCAGCACGAAGTCGGGGTTGGGCCGGCGCTCCGATTGCGGCTTGCCCGGCTCGCCCGGGTCCAGGTAGCGCCAGGCGTCGAACAGGTTCGGTCCGAAGCCGGTCTTGCGGATCGACTTGAGGAACTGCTTGGGGATGATCGCGTCGGTGTCGACGTTCTCCCGGTCCATCGGGGCGACCAGGCCCTTGTGCACGGTGAATTTCTGCATGTCAATTCCTGGAATACGGGGTCCGAACGCAGAGGACGCAAAAGGTTCGCAGGAAACGCAAAAAAGAGTGAAGGACGAATACAGCCTTCAATGGGCTCTTCTGCGACTTTGGGCGATTTTTTGCGTCCTCTGCGTTCGGCTGTCCGCATTCGAAGTTACTTCTTCTTCGCCGCGTTCTCGATGGCCGAGCCGGCCTTCTGGATGTCCTCTCCGGCGCCGCGGATCGTGCCGCAGCCGGCGGCCAGCAGCGCGAAGGACAGGGCGAGCAGGGTGGCGATGGTTTTCATGGATTCCTCCTCAGGCGAATTGACGGACGTCGACGAAATGGCCGTGCACCGCGGCAGCGGCCGCCATGGCCGGGCTCACCAGGTGGGTGCGCCCGCCCGCACCCTGGCGGCCCTCGAAATTGCGGTTGCTGGTCGAGGCGCAGCGCTCGCCCGGATCGAGCCGGTCGGCGTTCATCGCCAGGCACATCGAACAGCCCGGCTCGCGCCACTCGAAGCCGGCCGCCCGGAAGATCTCGTGCAGGCCTTCGCGCTCGGCCTGCTCCTTCACCAGGCCAGAACCGGGCACCACCATCGCCAGCTTGACGTTCCTGGCCACTTTGCGGCCCAGCTTCTTCACGACGGCCGCCGCCTCGCGCATGTCCTCGATCCGGCTGTTGGTGCACGAGCCGATGAAGACCTTGTCGATGGCGATGTCCTGGATCGGCTTGCCCGGCTCCAGGCCCATGTAGGCCAGCGCCCGCTCGATCGCGTCGCGCTTGCCGGCGTCCTTTTCCTTGTCGGGGTCGGGCACCCGGGCGTCCACCGGCAGCACCATCTCGGGCGAGGTGCCCCAGGTGACCTGCGGCACGATCTGGCCGGCGTCCAGTTCGACGACCGCGTCGAACTTCGCGTCCGGGTCGGAATGCAGGGTGCGCCAGTAGGCGACGGCCTGGTCCCATTCGACGCCGGCGGGCGCCAGCGGCCGGCCCTTGACGTACTCGATGGTCTTCTCGTCCACCGCGACCAGCCCCGCGCGGGCGCCGGCCTCGATCGCCATGTTGCAGACGGTCATGCGGCCCTCCATCGACAGGCCGCGGATCGCCGAGCCGGCGAACTCGATCGTGTAGCCGGTTCCGCCGGCCGTTCCGATCCGGCCGATGACCGCCAGCACGATGTCCTTGGCAGTGACGCCCCGGCCGATCCGGCCTTCGACCTTGACCAGCATGTTCCTGGCCTTCCTGGCCAGCAGCGTCTGGGTGGCCATCACGTGCTCGACCTCGCTGGTGCCGATGCCGTGAGCCAGGGCGCCGAACGCGCCGTGCGTCGAGGTGTGCGAATCGCCGCAGACCACGGTCATGCCCGGCAAGGTGGCGCCCTGCTCGGGGCCGATCACGTGGACGATGCCCTGCCGCTTTGACAGGAACGGGAAGTAGGCGGCGGCGCCGAACTCGGCCAGGTTCTTGTCGAGCGTGGTGACCTGCTCCTTGCTGATCGGGTCGTCGATGCCGTCGTAGCCGCGTTCCCAGCCGGTGGTGGGCGTGTTGTGGTCGGCGGTGGCCACGATCGAGCTGACGCGCCAGACCTTGCGGCCGGCCTGGCGGATGCCTTCGAACGCCTGCGGGCTGGTCACCTCGTGCACCAGGTGGCGGTCGATGTAGAGGATCGAGGTGCCGTCTTCCTCGGTGTGGACGACGTGCTCGTCCCAGATCTTGTCGTAGAGAGTGCGTCCCATGGTGCTTCCTGTAGCGCGCGATTTTATTCGCAGCCCGGCCCTGGGGTCTTTGCCGCGGGCGCGGGCGCGACAGCCATGAAAAAAAGCCCGCGCGGCGGCGGGCTTTTGCGGGAGGCGGCAATCGCCGCGCGGTTCAGCGCTGGCCGACCGGCTTGACGTCGCGCTTGGTGGCGCCGGTGAACAGCTGGCGCGGCCGACCGATCTTGTACTCGGGGTCGCTGATCATCTCGTTGAGCTGGGCGATCCAGCCGACGGTGCGCGCCAGCGCGAAGATCGCCGTGAACAGCGCGACCGGGACGCCGATGGCGCGCTGCACGATGCCCGAGTAGTAGTCCACGTTGGGGTAGAGCTTGCGCGAGACGAAGTATTCGTCTTCCAGCGCGATCTTTTCCAGCGCCATCGCCAGCTTGAACAGCGGGTCGTTGTGCAGGCCCAGCTCGTTGAGCACTTCGTTGCAGGTGACCTGCATCAGCTTGGCGCGCGGGTCGTAGTTCTTGTACACGCGGTGCCCGAAGCCCATCAGCTTGACGCCGGAGTTCTTGTCCTTGACCTGCTTGATGAACTCGCCGATCTTCTCGACGCCGCCCTGGGCCTGGATGTCGTGCAGCATGTTCAGGCACGCTTCGTTCGCGCCGCCGTGCGCCGGGCCCCACAGGCAGGCCACGCCCGCCGCGATCGCGGCGAACGGGTTGGTGCCCGAGCTGCCGCACAGGCGCACCGTGGAGGTCGACGCGTTCTGCTCGTGATCGGCATGCAGGATGAAGATGCGGTCCATCGCGCGCACCAGCACGTCGTTGGGCTTGTAGTCCTCGCACGGCGTGGCGAACATCATCCGCATGAAGTTCTCGGTGTACGAGAGGTCGTTCTGCGGGTACATGTACGGCTGGCCCATCGAGTACTTGTAGGCCATGGCCACCAGCGTCGGCATCTTGGCGATCAGGCGGATCGCCGCGATCTCGCGGTGTTCCGGGTTCGTGATGTCGGTGCTGTCGTGATAGAAGGCCGACAGCGCGCCCACCAGGCCCGTCATCACGGCCATCGGATGCGCATCACGGCGGAACCCGCGCAGGAAGAACTGCATCTGCTCGTTGACCATCGTGTGCATGGTCACCGTGCGGTTGAACTTGGCGCGCTGGTCGGCGTTGGGCAGCTCGCCGTACAGCAGCAGGTAGCAGGTCTCCATGAAGTCGCACTTCGTGGCCAGCTGCTCGATCGGGTAGCCGCGGTAGAGCAGTTCGCCCTTGTCGCCGTCGATGAAGGTGATCGCCGACTGGCAGGAGGCGGTGGACAGGAACCCCGGGTCGTAGGTGAACATGCCCGTCTGGGCGTACAGCTTGCGGATGTCGATCACGTCCGGGCCGACGCTGCCGTGGTAGACGGGCAACTCGACGGCCGGACTGCCGTTGCTGAAGGACAGGGTGGCTTTGTTGTCAGCGAGTTTCATATGGTCTTCCTAGAGTTTCATTGAACAACATCCGGCGCCGCGCCTCGAGTGCGCAGCATCTCCAGTACTTGTCTCACTTCGCTAGTATTTATGTCGCCCTGCGGTTCCCGCCGCCGCAGCAGCAGGTCGAGCAGGTCGTTGTCCCCCAGGTCCATCAGCCGCCCGAGCGCATCGGCTTGGCCGGCGGTGAGCTGGTCCTCGTAGCGCTCGAAGAACCGCTCGATGAAAAGGTCATTTTCGAGCAAGCCGCGGCGGCAGCGCCACCTGAGCTTGCTGAGCTCGCCCGCACTGATGAGCCGGTCGGCCCCGGCGGACGCGGCGGCGCCCGCGCCGGTTGAGGCGTTCTCGCCGGGGGGCGGCCGATCGCTCATGAACTTGGCTCCCAGTACTGCTTCAGACGGCGCGGCGGACCATCAATTCCTTGATTTTGCCGATCGCCATGGTCGGATTGAGTCCCTTCGGGCACACATCCACGCAATTCATGATCGTGTGGCAGCGGAACAGGCGGTACGGGTCCTCCAGGTTGTCCAGCCGCTCGCCGGTGGCTTCGTCCCGGCTGTCGGCGATGAACCGATAGGCCTGCAGCAGCCCGGCCGGTCCGACGAACTTGTCCGGGTTCCACCAGAAACTCGGGCAGCTGGTCGAACAGCTGGCGCACAGGATGCACTCGTACAGACCGTTGAGCTCCTCACGTTCCTCGGGGGACTGTAGCCGCTCACGGTCGGGCGCCACATTGTCATTGATCAAATAAGGCTTGATCGAGTGGTACTGCTTGAAGAACTGGGTCATGTCCACGATCAGGTCGCGGATCACCGGCAGTCCGGGCAGCGGCTTCAGGACGATCGGGCCCTTCAGCGTGAGCATGTTGGTCAGACAGGCCAGGCCGTTCTTGCCGTTGATGTTCATCGCATCCGAACCGCACACGCCCTCGCGACAGGAGCGGCGGAAGGACAGCGACGGGTCGACCGCCTTGAGCTTCATCAGGGCGTCCAGCAGCATGCGTTCGTTGCCTTCGAGTTCGACCTCGATGGTCTGCATGTACGGCCTGGTGTCCTTGTCGGGGTCGTAGCGGTAGATCTGGAAAGTGCGCTTTTGCATGGTGTGAATCTCGGGGGAGGTCTTGGGGGCCGGAGCCTTCAGAACGTGCGGACCTTGGGCGGCACCGAATCGACCGACAGCGGCTTGAGCTTGACCGGCTTGTACGCCAGCCGGCTGCCTTCGCTGTACCACAGGCTGTGCTTGAGCCAGTTGGCGTCGTCGCGGCCGAGCGGGGCAACCGCGTCGTCGGCCGGGCGCTCGTAGTCGCTCACCGTGTGCGCGCCGCGGCACTCCTTGCGGGCGGCGGCCGACACGATCGTCGCCTGCGCGCACTCGATCAGGTTCTCCACCTCCAGCGCCTCGATGCGGGCGGTGTTGAACACGCGCGACTTGTCCTTCAGGGCCACGCCGCCGACGCGCTCGCGCAGCGCGGCGATCCTGGCCACGCCCTCGTCCATGCTGGCCTGGGTGCGGAACACGCCGGCGTGCTTCTGCATGGTGCCGCGGATGTCGTTGGCCACGTCCTGCGCGTACTCGCCGCCGGCGGCCTCCTGCAGTCGGTTCAGGCGGGCCAGGGTGCGCTCGGCGGCGTCCGCCGGCACCGGCTTGTGCGCCTTGGTCCGGCTGGCGAACTCCACGATGTGGTTGCCGGCGGCCTTGCCGAACACCAGCAGGTCGAGCAGCGAGTTGGTGCCCAGGCGGTTGGCGCCGTGCACGCTGACGCACGAGCATTCGCCCACCGCGTACAGGCCGTTCACCACCGCGTTGTCCTCGCCGCCCTTCTGGATGACGACCTGGCCGTTGATGTTGGTCGGAATGCCGCCCATCTGGTAGTGGATGGTCGGCACGACCGGGATCGGCTCGCGCGTGACGTCGACGTTGGCGAAGTTGATCCCGATCTCGTAGATCGAAGGCAGCCGCTTGTGGATGGTCTCGGCACCGAGGTGGTCCATCTTGAGCAGCACGTAGTCCTTGTTGGGGCCGCAACCGCGCCCTTCCTTGATTTCCTGGTCCATCGAGCGCGACACGAAGTCGCGCGGCGCCAGGTCCTTCAGGGTCGGCGCATAGCGCTCCATGAAGCGCTCGCCGTTGCCGTTGAGCAGGATGCCGCCTTCGCCGCGCACGCCTTCGGTCAGCAGCACGCCGGCGCCGGCCACGCCGGTGGGGTGGAACTGCCAGAACTCCATGTCCTCCAGCGGGATGCCGGCGCGCGCGGCCATGCCCAGCCCGTCGCCGGTGTTGATGAAGGCATTGGTCGAGGCGGCGAAGATGCGACCGGCGCCGCCGGTGGCCAGCAGCGTCGTCTTGGCTTCCAGGATGTGCAGGTCGCCGGTTTCCATCTCCAGCGCCGTCACGCCCACCACGTCGCCTTCGGCGTCGCGGATCAGGTCCAGCGCCATCCACTCGACGAAGAAGCTGGTGCGGGCCTTGACGTTCTGCTGGTACAGCGTGTGCAGCATGGCGTGGCCGGTGCGGTCGGCGGCGGCGCAGGCGCGCTGCACCGGCTTTTCGCCGTAGTTGGCCGTGTGGCCGCCGAACGGGCGCTGGTAGATGGTGCCGTCCGCGTTGCGGTCGAACGGCATCCCCATGTGCTCCAGCTCGTACACCACCTTGGGCGCCTCGCGGCACATGAACTCGATGGCGTCCTGGTCGCCCAGCCAGTCGGAGCCCTTGATGGTGTCGTAGAAGTGGTAGTGCCAGGTGTCCTCGCTCATGTTGCCCAGCGAGGCGCCGATGCCGCCTTGCGCCGCCACGGTGTGCGAGCGGGTCGGAAACACCTTCGAGAGGACGGCCACGTTCAGGCCGGCGCGCGCCAGCTGCAGCGACGCGCGCATGCCGGAGCCGCCGGCCCCGACGATGACGACGTCGAACTTGCGACGCGTGATGTTGTTGGACGTATAAGACATCGCTTTCACACTCTCCAGAGCACTTGGATGGCCCAGCCGGCGCAGCCCGTGAGCCAGACGATGGTGAAGGCCTGCAGCGCAAGGCGCAGCCACACCGGCTTGATGTAATCCATCCACACTTCGCGCATGCCGACCCAGACATGCCACAGCAGTGCGGCGATCACGGCGAAGGTCAGCACCTTCATCCATTGCGCGGCAAAGATGCCGGCCCATTGGTCGTAGCCGATCGGCCCGCGCGTGAAGATCACCTGCGCGAGGACGATCAGGGTGAACAGGGCCATGATGGCCGCGGTGACGCGCTGGGCGAGCCAGTCGCGCAGGCCGTAATGGGCGCCGACGACGGTGCGCCGGGATCCGTAATTCACAGTCATTGTTGGTTTCTTCCTGGTGCGTGGCGGACGGGGCCGGCCAGCGGCCCCGGACGGGAAATCTTCATCAGTACAGGCCGAAGAGCTTGGCGCCCAGGGCCACGGTGAGCAGCAGGCTCACGACGAGCACGACCTGCGCCGAGCGGGCGCCGAACTGCTTGCTGACGGCCGCGTGGCTCACGTCCGACCACAGGTGGCGCAGCCCGGCCAGGAGGTGCTGCAGGTAGGCCCAGATCAGCGCCAGCGCGACCAGCTTGACCAGCACACCGGGCACGAAGCCGATGCCGTTCTGGAACGCCGAGCGGAAGCGGGCGAACGAGATCTCCGACGAGACCGACGTGTCGAACAGCCAGATCACGAACGGCAGCAGCGCGAACATCAGCACCCCGCTGATGCGATGCATGCCCGACACGATCGAGGCGATCGGCCATCGGTAGGTCGGCAGGTCCCGGAACGCATTGATGTTGCGGAATTCCGGGCGTTTCTTCGCGATCTCTGGCATGGGCTGGTCCTTCTGTCTGTTGTCTCTTGGGGGGCGGGCTGCGCAAACGCAAACCGAAAATTCTATTGCAAGCCTGTAACAGCTCGGGCTTGACGCGGTCTAACTCAGCTCGTTGCGGTAATGGTGGGTGTCAGTGCGATACAGCCCGCGCCGCAGCTCCATCGGGACGTCGCTGTAGGTGTAGGCGAGGCGCTCCACGCTCAGCAGCGGCGTGCCGCGCGCTACCTGCAGCAGGTCCGCCTGAGCGGCGTCGGCGGCGATCGCGCGGATCTTCTCCTCGGCCCGCACCATGCGCACGCCGAACTCGAGCTCGAACATCGCGTAGGTCGGGCCGTGGTAGCCGGCCATCTGCTGCGCCGTCAGGCCCCTGAACGCGGCGCCCGGCAGCCAGAGGTCTTCCAGGATGGTGGGTACCGCGCCGAAGGACAGCACGCGGCGCACCTGGATCACTGCGTCGCCGGCGCGCAGCGCGAGCGCGCGCGCCACCTCGGCCGGCGCGCGCACCCGGCGGCACTCCAGCACCGCGCGCTGCGGCTGGCCTTCGCCGGCGAGGTCGCCCGCGTCGGGCATCAGCTTGAGAAAGCGGAACCGCACCTGCTGCTCGGCATGGGTGGCCACGAAGGTGCCCTTGCCCTGGCGCCGCAGCACCAGGTTCTCGGCGGCCAGCTCGTCGATCGCCTTGCGCACGGTGCCCTGGCTGACCCGGAAGCGCGCCGCCAGCTCCATCTCGCTCGGGATGGCTTCGCCGGGCTTCCACTCCCCCGACTGCAGGCGATCGAGGATCAATGCCTTGATCTGCTGGTACAGCGGGCTGAAGGCCGGCGCCGGCGGTGCCGCCGCGTCGGCGCCGCCGGTGGAGGGGGAGGACAGCTGGGCCATCGCGTCGTGGGTGGGTGGAAGGAGGGCGGGCTCGCAAAAAGGCGAGCGCGCGGGCGGGTTTTCTCGCCGGAATCTTAATCTTATATAAGATACAAGACAAGTTGACCCCCAGTGGCGCGCCCGGGTAAACTGAAGGGCTTCCGGCGGGTTGCGTCCACGAGGCGCCGGCCTGCGGCAAGCGGACCTGTTCCCCCACTCTCGTTTTGGAGATTCCCCATGAGCAAGAAGCCCGTCCGAGTCGCTGTCACCGGCGCCGCCGGCCAAATCGGTTACGCCATCCTGTTCCGCATTGCCGCGGGCGAGATGCTGGGCAAGGACCAGCCCGTCATCCTGCAACTGCTGGAGATCCCCGACGAGAAGGCACAGAAGGCGCTCAAGGGCGTGATGATGGAGCTGCAGGATTGCGCGTTCCCGCTGCTGGCCGGCATGGAAGCGCATGCCGACCCGATGACCGCGTTCAAGGACACGGACTACGCGCTGCTGGTCGGTGCCCGTCCGCGCGGTCCCGGCATGGAGCGTGCCGACCTGCTGGCCGCCAACGCGCAGATCTTCACCGCGCAGGGCAAGGCCCTGGACAAGGTCGCCAGCCGCAACGTGAAGGTGCTGGTGGTCGGCAACCCGGCCAACACCAACGCCTACATCGCCATGAAGAGCGCGCCGAGCCTGCCGCGCGAGAACTTCACCGCCATGCTGCGGCTGGATCACAACCGCGCCGCCTCGCAGATCGCCGCCAAGACCGGCGTGGCCGTCGGCGACATCGAGAAGCTCACCGTGTGGGGCAACCATTCGCCGACGATGTACGCGGACTACCGCTTCGCCACGGCCGGCGGCAAGGCGATCAAGGACATGATCAACGACCAGGAATGGAACGCCAACACGTTCCTGCCCACCGTCGGCAAGCGCGGCGCCGCCATCATCGAGGCGCGCGGGCTGTCGTCCGCCGCGTCGGCCGCCAACGCCGCGATCGACCACATGCGCGACTGGGCGCTGGGCAGCAAAGGCAAGTGGGTGACCATGGGCGTGCCGTCCAACGGCGACTACGGCATCCCCAAGGACGTCCTGTTCGGCTTCCCGGTCACCACCGCCAACGGCAAGTACGAGATCGTCAAGGGCCTGGCCATCGACGAATTCAGCCAGGAGCGCATCAACAAGACGCTGAAGGAGCTGCAGGACGAGCAGGCCGGCGTCGCCCACCTCCTGTAAGCACGGGGCTGCGCGCCGGTGAAGCATCCCAGGGCAGTCCTTCTCGGCGCGCAGGCCGGCACCGGCTTCCTGCCGGTGTGCGACCACTACAGCGGCGTCGAGGCGCGCATGCGCAAGAGCCTGCAGCTGCAGGCGCAGCTGGCCGATGAGTTCGGTGCCTGCGTCTTCGACGTCACCCTTGACTGCGAGGACGGCGCCCCGGTGGGCGGCGAGGCCGACCACGCGGAACTGGTCGTCTCGCTCGCCCTGCAGGCGCGCGAGGGCATGCGGGTGGCGGCCCGGCTGCATCCGGTCGACCATCCGGCGTTCGACCAGGACGTCGCCATCGTCGCCGGCAAGGCCGGCGCGCGCCTGGCTCACGTGATGATCCCCAAGGTGGAGTCGCCGGCCGACATCGATCGGGCCAGCCGTGCCCTCGATGCGGCCGGTGCCCCCCGGCTGCCGCTGCATGCCCTGATCGAATCGCCGGCCGCGGTACATCGCGCGTTCGACATCGCGGCGCACCCGCGGGTGCAGTCGCTCAGTTTCGGCCTGATGGACTTCGTGTCGGCGCATGGCGGGGCGATCCCGTCGGCGGGCATGGGCGCCCAGGGCCAGTTCACCCATCCGCTGGTGCTGCGCGCCAAGCTGGAGATCGCATCGGCCTGCCATGCCCACGGCAAGGTGCCGTCGCACGGCGTGGTGACCGAATTCAAGGACCACGCGGCGTTTGCCGAGGCGGCCCGCAAGGCATCCCGCGAACTCGGCTTCACCCGGATGTGGAGCATCCACCCGGACCAGATCCGCCCGATCGTCGAGGCGTTCGCGCCCGGCGCCGAAGAAATCGACGTCGCGGCCGGCGTGATCGCCGCGGCGCAGCAGGCGCAGTGGGCGCCGATCAGTTTCCGCGGCAGGCTCGAGGACCGGGCGAGCTACCGGTATTACTGGCAGGTGCTCGAGCGAGCGCACCAGACCGGCCGCCAGCTGCCGGCGGCGGCGCGCGCCTGGTTCGAGGCAGCGCCGGCGCACGAGAACATTCAAGGAGACAGAGCAGTATGAAATCCTTCGTCGTTACCGCGTGCGCGCTGATGATCGCGGCCGCACCCACGCTTGCCGACGCCCAGAGCGCCGGCGCCAAGGCCGGCGCCGCGCCGGCGTCCAAGGCCGCCAGGAACGGCTCCAAGAAGAACGGCAGGTCCGCCAGCGACGTCAAGGCGATCGAGGCGGCCACCCCCGTCGACGACGACCCGAACGTGAACCTCACGCCCGAAGAGCTCGAGACGGCCAGGAAGGTGCACACCGGCGACATCCCCTGCGAGCTGGGGGCCACCGTGCACATCACGCCGCACAAGCGCGAAGGCTTCTTCATCGTGCGCGCGGGCATCCAGCGCTTCCGCATGCAGCCGGTGGCCAGCCGCACCGGGGCGATCCGGCTGGAAGACCCGCGGGCCGGCGCGATGTGGCTGCAGCTGGGAAACAAGTCGATGCTGATGAGCCAGAAGATGGGCCGCCGCCTGGCCGACGACTGCATGGCCCCGGCGCAGGCCGCCATGGCCGAGGCCCTGAAGAAGAACCCGATGCCGAGCCTGCTGGAGCCGCTGCCTGCCGCCGCCCCGGCCGGTGCCGCCTCGGCGCCAGGCGAAGCCGCCAAGTGATCACGCCCCCCGGAATCGAGACCAAGAGAGAAGACCCATGTTGAAAGCTTATGTTGACCATGTCGCCGAACGTGCTGCGCTGGGGATCCCGCCGCTGCCGCTCACCGCGCAGCAGACGGCCGATCTGATCGAGCTGCTGAAGAATCCCTCGGCGGCCGAGGCCGACTTCCTGCTGAACCTGATCACCCATCGGGTGCCGGCCGGCGTCGACGATGCGGCCAAGGTGAAGGCGAGCTACCTCGCGGCCGTGGCGCACGGCACCGAGAAGTGCATGATCATCAGCCGCGAGAAGGCGACGCAGCTGCTGGGCACCATGCTGGGCGGCTACAACATCGGCCCGCTGATCGACCTGCTGGACGACGCGCAGGTCGGCGCCGTTGCCGCCGCCGGCCTGAAGAAGACGCTGCTGATGTTCGACCAGTTCCACGACGTCAAGGAAAAGGCCGACAAGGGCAACGCGCATGCCAAGGCGGTGCTGCAAAGCTGGGCCGACGCCGAGTGGTTCACCAGCCGTCCCGAAGTGCCGCAGAGCATGAAGGTGACGGTGTTCAAGGTCACCGGCGAGACCAACACCGACGACCTGTCGCCCGCGCCCGATGCCTGGAGCCGCCCCGACATTCCGCTGCACGCGCTGGCGATGCTGAAGAACGCCCGCCCCGGCATCACGCCCGAGGAGGACGGCAAGCGCGGCCCGGTGAAGTTCCTGGAGGACCTGAAGGCCGGCGGCAACCTGGTGGCCTACGTCGGCGACGTGGTGGGCACCGGCTCCTCGCGCAAGTCGGCCACCAACAGCGTGCTGTGGTGGACCGGCGAGGACATCCCCTTCGTGCCGAACAAGCGCTTCGGCGGCGTCTGCCTGGGCGGCAAGATCGCGCCGATCTTCTACAACACCATGGAAGACGCGGGCGCGCTGCCGATCGAACTCGACGTCAACCGCATGGAGATGGGCGACGTCATCGAGCTGCGCCCGTACGAAGGCGTGGCGCTGAAGAACGGCGAGGTGGTCTCGAAGTTCCAGGTCAAGAGCGACGTGCTGTTCGACGAGGTGCGCGCCGGCGGCCGCATCCCGCTGATCGTGGGTCGCGGTCTGACGGCCAAGGCGCGCGAGGCGCTGGGCCTGCCGCCCTCCACGCTGTTCCGGCTGCCGCAGGCGCCCAAGGACTCGGGCAAGGGCTTCACCCTGGCACAGAAGATGGTCGGCCGTGCCTGCGGCCTGCCGGAAGGCAAGGGCGTGCGGCCCGGCACCTACTGCGAGCCGAAGATGACTTCGGTGGGTTCGCAGGACACCACCGGTCCGATGACCCGCGACGAGCTGAAGGACCTGGCCTGCCTGGGCTTCTCGGCCGACCTGGTGATGCAGTCGTTCTGCCACACCGCGGCGTATCCGAAGCCGGTGGACGTCAGGATGCACCACGAGCTGCCGGAGTTCATCTCCACCCGCGGCGGCGTCGCGCTGCGCCCGGGCGACGGCGTGATCCACTCCTGGCTGAACCGCCTGCTGCTGCCCGACACCGTGGGCACCGGCGGCGACAGCCACACCCGCTTCCCGATCGGCATCAGCTTCCCGGCGGGTTCGGGCCTGGTGGCCTTCGCGGCCGCTACCGGCGTCATGCCGCTGGACATGCCCGAATCGGTGCTGGTGAAGTTCAAGGGCAAGATGCAGCCGGGCGTGACGCTGCGCGACCTGGTGAACGCGATCCCGCTGTACGCGATCAGGCAGGGCCTGCTGACGGTGGAGAAGAAGGGCAAGAAGAACGTCTTCTCCGGGCGCATCCTCGAGATCGAGGGCCTGCCCGACCTGAAGGTGGAGCAGGCGTTCGAGCTGTCCGACGCGTCGGCCGAGCGCTCCGCCGCCGCCTGCACCGTGCACCTGAACAAGGAGCCGGTGATCGAGTACGTCAACAGCAACATCACGCTGATGCGCTGGATGATCGCCAACGGCTACGCCGACGCGCGCACCCTGGGCCGCCGCATCGCCGCGCAGGAAGCCTGGCTGAAGGACCCGCAGCTGCTCAAGCGCGACGCCGACGCCGAGTACGCGGCCGTCATCGAGATCGACCTGGCCGAAATCCACGAGCCGATCCTGGCCTGCCCGAATGACCCGGACGACGTGAAGACGCTGTCCGACGTCGCCGGCACCAAGATCGACGAGGTGTTCATCGGCTCGTGCATGACCAACATCGGCCACTTCCGCGCGGCGTCCAAGCTGCTGGAAGGCAAGCGCGACATCCCGGTGCGCCTGTGGGTCGCCCCGCCGACCAAGATGGACGCGCAGCAACTGACCGAGGAAGGCCACTACGGCGTGCTCGGCTCGGCCGGCGCGCGCATGGAGATGCCGGGCTGCTCGCTGTGCATGGGCAACCAGGCGCAGGTGCGCGAAGGTGCGACGGTGTTCTCCACCTCGACCCGCAACTTCCCGAACCGCCTGGGCAAGAACACCAACGTGTACCTGGGCAGCGCGGAGCTGGGCTCGATCTGCTCCAAGCTGGGCCGCATCCCGACCCGCGAGGAGTACATGGCCGACATCGGCGTGCTCGCGGCCGCCAGCGGCAAGGTGTATCAGTACCTGAACTTCGACCGGATCGAGGACTTCAGGAAGGCCGCGGACAAGGTCCCGGCCTGAGCATCGCGGCTCCCGAAGAAGGCGGCCCGCGGGCCGCTTTCTTGTATGCTGTGCGCCATGGGCCGCGGACCGCCGCGGCCCCTGTTCTGTGGCTGCCGAAAGAGATCCTTCCATGACCCGCGTCTTCAATTTCAGCTCCGGCCCTGCCGCCTTGCCCGAACCGGTGCTGCGCCAGGCGGCGGCCGAGATGCTCGACTGGCAGGGCAGCGGCATGTCGGTGATGGAGATGAGCCATCGCGGCCCGGAATTCATGGCCATCCACGCCGAGGCGCAGGCCCTGCTGCGCGAACTGCTGGCGATCCCGGACGGCTACCGGGTGCTGTTCATGCAGGGCGGCGCGATCGGCGAGAACGCGATCGTCCCGCTGAACCTGATCGGCCGCACCGGCCGCGCCGATTACGTGGTCACCGGCGACTGGTCGGCCAAGTCGATGAAGGAGGCCGGGCGCTACGGCAAGGTCAATGTCGCCGCAACCGCCGACGGCAGCTTCACCGAGGTGCCGCGGCAGAGCGAATGGACCCTGGATCCCGGCGCCTCGTACGTGCACATCTGCTCCAACGAGACCATCCGCGGGGTGCAGTACCACTGGCTTCCCGACACCGGCAGCGTGCCGCTGGTGGCCGACATGTCCTCGGACATCCTGTCGCGGCCGGTCGACGTCTCGCGCTACGGCCTGATCTACGGTGGCGCGCAGAAGAACATGGGGCCCTCGGGCCTGACGGTGGTGATCGTGCGCGAGGACCTGCTCGGCCACGCGCTGCCGGCGACGCCCTCGGCCTTCAACTACCAGGTCCAGTCCGAGAATGACTCGATGTACAACACGCCACCGACCTATGCGATCTACATCGCGGGCCTGGTGTTCAAGTGGCTCAAGGCGCAGGGTGGCGTGGCGGCGATCGAGCGGCACAACCGCACCAAGGCGGCGCTGCTGTACGACTACCTGGACCGCAGCGCCTTCTACCGCAACACCGTGGCCCGGGAAGATCGCTCGTTGATGAACGTGCCGTTCCGGCTCAGGGACGAGGCGCTGGACGGGGCGTTCCTGGCCGGCGCCCAGGAGCGCGGCATGGTCCAGCTCAAGGGCCATCGCTCCGTGGGCGGCATGCGCGCCTCGATCTACAACGCGATGCCGATGGAGGGCGTGCAGGCGCTGGTCGCCTACATGAAGGAATTCGAGGCCGGCCACGCCTGACGTGGTGCCGGCCGGGCGGCGGCCCGGGCGCCGGCAAACTGTTGCAGCGGTGTGCCGCCGCCGTCTCCTTGGGGGCAGAATCGGAGCAGAACAACCGGGAGCCACCGCGATGCCGCACGCCTTCGACAAGACGCTGAAGACCTTCACGACCCGGTCCGGGCGCACCGGCCGGTTCTTCGCGCTGCCCGAACTGGCACGGCAGTTCCCCGGGATCGCCCGGCTGCCGGTGTCGCTGCGGATCGTGCTGGAGTCGGTGCTGCGCAACTGCGACGGCCGCAAGGTGACCGCCGAGCACGTGCGGCAGCTGGCCGGCTGGCGGCCCGACGCGCAGCGCACCGAGGAGATCCCTTTCGTCGTGGCGCGCGTGGTGCTGCAGGACTTCACCGGCGTGCCGCTGCTGGCAGACCTGGCCGCGATGCGCAGCGTCGCCGCGCGGCTGGGCAAGCCGCCGGGCCGCGTCGAGCCGCTGGTGCCGGTGGACCTGGTGGTCGATCACTCGATCATGGTGGACCACTACGGCAGCAAGGATTCGCTCGACCTGAACATGAAGCTCGAGTTCCAGCGCAATCGCGAGCGCTACGAGTTCATGAAGTGGGGCATGCAGGCGTTCCGCACCTTCGGCGTGGTGCCACCGGGCTTCGGCATCGTGCACCAGGTCAACCTCGAGTACCTGGCGCGCGGCCTGCACCAGGACGCCGAGGGCCTCTACTATCCCGACACCCTGGTGGGCACCGACAGCCACACGACCATGATCAACGGCATCGGCGTGGTCGGCTGGGGGGTGGGCGGCATCGAGGCCGAGGCGGCCATGCTGGGGCAGCCGTTGTACATGCTGACGCCCGACGTGGTCGGCTTCGAGCTCACGGGCCGCCTGCGCGAAGGCTGCACCGCGACCGACCTGGTGCTGACGGTGACCGAGATCCTGCGGCGCCACAAGGTGGTGGGCAAGTTCGTCGAGTTCTTCGGCGAGGGCACGCGCACGCTGGCGGTGCCGGACCGGGCGACCATCGGCAACATGGCGCCCGAGTACGGCGCGACCATGGGATTCTTCCCGGTGGACGAGAAGACGCTCGACTACTACCACGGCACCGGCCGCAGCCGCGAGCAGATCGAGGCGATCGAGGCGTATTTCCGGGCGCAGGGCCTGTTCGGCGTGCCCCGGGCCGGCGACATCGATTACTCGCAGGTGGTGCGCCTGGACCTGGGCGAGGTGACGCCCAGCCTGGCCGGGCCGAAGCGGCCGCAGGACCGCATCGAGCTGGGCCGGGTCGCCGGCACGTTCACCCAGCTGTTCAGCAAGCCGGTCGCGGAAAACGGCTTCAACCGGCCCGCCGAGCTGCTGCAGACCCGCGCCCTGGTGCACATGGGCGGGGAAACGCCCGATCCAAAGGTGCCGCAACCGCCCGACACGCGGCCGGCCGCGCCGCGCTTCGAGATGGAGATGGAGGGCAACAAGCCGACGCTGGCCTCGGCCCACCACGAGGCGCCGGCGCCGCACGCGCCGGTGGAGGACGTCACCATCGGCAACGGCGACGTGCTGATCGCCGCCATCACGAGCTGCACCAACACGTCCAACCCGGGCGTGCTGCTGGCCGCCGGCCTGCTGGCGAAGAAGGCGGTCGAAAAGGGCCTGCGCGTCAAGCCGCACGTGAAGACCTCGCTCGGCCCGGGTTCGCGCATCGTCACCGAATACTTCCGCAAGACGGGGCTGCTGCCGTATCTCGAGCAGCTCGGCTTTTCGGTGGTCGGCTACGGCTGCACCACCTGCATCGGCAATTCGGGCGACCTCGCCACCGAGATCAACGAGGCGATCACCAAGAATGACCTGGTCTGCGCCGCCGTGCTGTCGGGCAACCGCAACTTCGAGGCGCGCATCCATCCCAACATCAAGGCCAACTTCCTGGCCAGCCCGCCGCTGGTCGTCGCCTACGCGATCGCCGGCACGGTGCTGCGCGACCTGATGACCGAGCCGGTCGGCCAGGGCCGGGGCGGGCGCGACGTCTACCTGGGCGACATCTGGCCGTCCAGCGACGAGGTCCACCGGCTGATGAAGTACGCGCTGCAGGGCGACGCCTACCGCGCCAATTACGCCAAGGTCAAGAGCGAGCCGGGCGCGCTGTGGCAGGACATCCGGGGCGTGGGCGGCGAAACCTACAGCTGGCCGACCAGCACGTATATCGCGCAGCCGCCGTTCTTCAGCGATTTCGCCCTGGAGCCGGCGCCGCAGGCCGCCACCGGGGGCGGCGCGGTGCGGGCGGCACGCATCATGGCCCTGTTCGGCGACTCCATCACGACCGACCACATCTCGCCGGCCGGTTCGATCAAGGAGAGCTCGCCCGCGGGCCAGTGGCTGCTGGCGCATGGCGTGATGAAGCCCGACTTCAACAGCTACGGCTCGCGCCGCGGCAACCACGAGGTGATGATGCGCGGCACCTTCGCCAACGTGCGCATCAAGAACCTGATGATCCCGCCGGGGCCGGACGGATCGCGCGAGGAGGGCGGGCTCACCATCCACCGCGACGCGCAGGGCCGGGCCGAGAAGATGTTCATCTACGATGCGGCGATGAAATACGTCGCCGAGGGCCGCTCCACCGTGATCTTCGCCGGCGAGGAGTACGGCACCGGCTCGTCGCGCGACTGGGCCGCCAAGGGCACGCAGCTGCTTGGCATCCGCGCGGTGATCGCGCGCAGCTTCGAGCGCATCCATCGCAGCAACCTGGTGGGCATGGGCGTGCTGCCGCTGCAGTTCCGCGGCGCCGACAGCTGGCAGTCGCTGGGGCTGCAGGGCGACGAACTGGTCGACGTGGTGCCCGACGCACAGCTGCGCCCGCACAGCGACGCGACGCTGGTGGTGACGCGGCCCGACGGCAGCCGGCGCGAGTTCACGCTGACGCTGCGAGTCGACACGCCGATCGAGGCCGACTATTACCGCCACGGCGGCATCCTGCCGTTCGTGCTGAGGCAACTGCTCGCCGCATGAAAGCCGCGCTGCCCGCCCGCTCCCGCCCGCCGCTGCGCGGCGCCGCATTGCCGGGGCAACGGCCATGACCGGCCAGGTGCTGATCGCCGGCGGCGGCATGGGCGGACTGGCCGCCGGCCTGGCCTGCCTGCGGGCCGGCTGGACCGCGCGCCTGTACGAGCGCGCGGCCGCATTCGGTGAGGTCGGCGCCGGCATCCAGCTTGGCCCCAACGCCACCCGCATCCTCACCGGCTGGGGCCTGGAGGAGCCGCTGCGGCGGGTGGCCGCGCAGCCGCGCGCGCTGCACGTGCGCGACAGCCTGACCGGCGCGGAGGTGGGCACGCTGGCGCTGGGCGAGGCCTTCACGCAGCGCTATGGGTCGCCGTATTTCACCGTGCACCGGGCCGATCTGCAGGCGCTCCTGCTGGAGGGGGCGAAGCGGGCCGGCGCCGACATCCAGCTGGGCTCGCGCATCGGCACCGTCCTGCCCGGCACGCAGGAGGTGCGCATCGAGGTTGGGGACCGGCAGGAACGCGGGGATGTGCTGATCGGAGCCGACGGGGTCTGGAGCGAAGTGCGCGACCAGGTCTGCCATGACGGTCCCCCGCGCGCCACCGGCCACGTGGCGTACCGCACGCTGGCGGTGCAGCGCGACCTGCCGGCCGCGCTGCGCAGCGACGACGTCACGGTGTGGATGGGCCCGCGGCTGCACGTGGTTGCCTATCCGGTCCGCGCGGGCGAGCTGCTCAACGTGGTGGCGGTGGTGGAAGGCAGCGCCCGGGGCGCGGCCGACGACTGGGATCAGGCTGCCGCCGTGGCCGACCTGGTGGCCGCGATGGGGCCGCTGGCGCGTCCGCTGCAGGAGCTGGTGACGGCCATGCCCGGCTGGCGCCTGTGGGCCCTGCACGACCGGCCGCCGCTGCGCGAAGCCGGGCAGATGGCCAGCGGCCGCATCGCGCTGGTGGGCGACGCGGCCCACCCGATGCGGCCCTACCTGGCGCAGGGCGCCGGCATGGCGATCGAGGACGCGGCGCAGCTGGGGCGCGTGCTCGCGCAGGCCAGGCAAGGTTCCTGCGACGTGTCCGCCGCACTGCGCTCCTATGCCGAGCAGCGCTGGCGGCGCTGCGCCCAGGTGCAGGCTCGCGCCGAGCGCAACGGCCAGATCTTCCACGCCACCGGGCCGGTGCGCTGGGGCCGCGACCTGGCGCTGCGCCTGCTCGGGCCGCGCCTGCTCGACCAGCCCTGGTTGTACGGCGGCGAGGTCGGCCGGTCCTAGGGAAGCTCCCCTAGAGGTCGGTGCGCAGGCGCCAGAGTTCGGGGAACAGCACGACGTCCAGCATCTGGCGCAGGTAGCTGACGCCGCCGGTGCCGCCGGTGCCGCGCTTGCGGCCGATGATCCGCTCCACGGTGGTGACGTGGCGGAAGCGCCAGAGCCGGAACGCGTCTTCCAGGTCGGTCAGCTCCTCGCCCAGCTCGTACAGGTCCCAGGCGCGCCTGGGGTCGCGGTACACCGCCAGCCAGGCCTGTTCCACCTGCGCGTTCTCCTGGTAGGGCCGGGTCCAGTCGCGCTCGAGGCAGTGCGCGGGAATCGGCAGCCCGCGGCGCGCCAGCAGCCGCAGCGACTCGTCGTACAGCGAAGGCGACTCGAACGCCTGCCGCACGGCGGCGAACCGCTGCGGGTGATGCTGGTGCGGCTGCAGCATGGCGGCGTTCTTGTTCCCCAATGCGAATTCGAGGCAGCGGTACTGCGCGCTCTGGAACCCGCTGGCGCTGCCCAGGTACGGCCGGATGGCGCTGTACTCAGGCGGCGTCATGGTCGCCAGCACGTCCCAGGCGTGCACCAGCTGCTCCATGATGCGGCTCACCCTGGCCAGCATCTTGAACGCCGCGCCGAGCTCGTCGCCGGCGACGGCGCCGATCGCCGCGCGCAGTTCGTGCAGCATCAGCTTCAGCCACAGCTCGCTGGTCTGGTGCTGGATGATGAACAGCATCTCGTTGTGGTCGGGCGAGCGCGGATGCTGGGCGTCCAGCAGCGTGTCCAGCTGCAGGTAGTCGCCGTAGCTCATCGAGGCGCTGAAGTCCAGCTGGGGGCGCTCCTCGCGCACGATGTCCCCGGGCGTGCGTCGCTTCATGTGACGGCCTGCCGGCGGCTGAACCCGGGCCGCGTCCATTCGCCGCTGTCCAGCACCTGCTGCAGCTGGTGGGCAGCCTGCCACACCTCCTCGAAGCCGATGTACAGCGGGGTGAAGCCGAAGCGCAGGATGCCGGCGCCGCCGTCCGGCCCGGCGGCGCGGAAGTCGCCGACCACGCCGCGTGCGATCAGGGCCTGCACGATGGCGTAGGCGCCGTGCTCGCGGGCCAGGCAGACCTGCGAGCCGCGGCGCCCGTGCTCGGCCGGCGTGACCAGCTCCAGTGCGTGGCCGGCGCAGCGCTCGCGCACCAGCCGGATGAACAGGTCGGTCAGGGCCAGCGACTTGCGGCGCAGCGCCGCCATGCCGCCCAGCCGCTGCGCGGCCAGCACGGTGTCCAGGCCGCAGTCGAGCGCGGCCATGCCCAGGACGGACTGCGTGCCGCACAGGTAGCGGCCGATCCCCGGCGCCGGGCGGTACTGCGGCGTGAACTCGAAGGGCGCGGCATGGCCCCACCAGCCGGCCAGCGGCTGCTCGAAGCGGTCGGCGTGGCGCGGGTGGCTCCAAACGAACGCCGGCGCGCCCGGCCCGCCATTGAGGTACTTGTAGCCGCAGCCGACGGCGAAATCGGCCCCCGCGCCATGCAGGTCGACCGGGACCGCGCCGGCGCTGTGCGCGAGGTCCCACAACGCCAGCGCCCCGGCGTCATGCGCCTGCCGCGTGAGCCGTGCCATGTCGTGCATCGCGCCGGTGCGGTAGTTCACGTGCGTCAGCAGCAGCACCGCCACGTCGCCCGACAGCGCCGCCGGCAACTGCCCGCCGTCCACCAGTTGCAGCTGCAGGCCGTGCTCCTCGCACAGCGCCTGCGCGATGTACAGGTCGGTCGGGAAGTTGTCGCGCTCGCTGAGCACCACGCGCCGCTGCGGCGCCGCGCGCTGTGCCTGCCGCAGCGCCGCACTCAGGACCTTGTACAGGTTCACCGAGGTGCTGTCGGTGGCGACCACCTCGCCCGGGCGCGCGCCGACCAGCAGCGCGATCTTGTCGCCCAGCCGGCGCGGCAGGTCGAACCAGCCGGCCTCGTTCCAGGATCGGATCAGCCCCTGGCCCCATTCTTCGGTGATGGTGCGCGCGACGCGCTGCGCGGTGGCGCGCGGCAGCACGCCCAGGGAGTTGCCGTCCAGGTAGATCACGCCGGCGGGCAGGGCGAACAGCTCGCGCAAGGAGCGCAGCGGGTCCTGCGCGTCGAGCGCCTGGCAGTCCTGCAGCGTGATCATGGCGTGGCGGCTCCCGCCAGTTCGCGCAGCACGGCACGCACCGGCGAGGCGTCCGCGGCGACCAGCTTGAGCGGCAGCGCGATCAGCTCGTAGTCGCCGGCCGGCACCTCGTCCAGCACCAGGTTCTCCAGCACCCGCAGGCCCAGCCGCCGGACCGCCTGGTGGCTGGGCAGCGCCTTGCTGTCGGCCGGATCGATGCTGGCGGTGTCGATGCCGACCAGCCGCACGCCAAGGGCCGCCAGCCGCTCGATGGTGCGCGGCTCGAACGCAACCAGGTCCGCGTCCCAACGGTCGACCGGCGCACGCCGGCAGGTGCGCACCAGCACCCGTGGCGGCAGGTCGTGCACCGCGTGCTCCAGGTCCTGCCAGCGCACCAGGGGGCGGCAGCCGATCGCGTGGATCACCCGGCACGGGCCCAGGTACGGTTCCAGGTCCACGGCGCCGGCGGCGGCCCCGTCCGGGTCGTAGTGCAGCGGCGCGTCGGCGTGCGCACCGACATGCGGCGAGAGCGTGATGCGCGCCACGTTCACCGGGCAGCCCGGCCCCAGGCTGGCAGACCAGTCCTGCGCGTAGGGGGTGTCGCCCGGAAACACCGGCGAGCCCGGCCCGACCGGCGGCGAGATGTCCCAGAGCCTGCGCATGGGCCGAGTGTGCCTCGGCCCGGGCACCCCGTGTTCCCGGCCGGCGCTGTCAACTGCGAGGGCGGGCCGGGCGTTCTCAGAAGACTGTATAGAAGTACAGTTTCGTAAGGAGCCGACCATGAACCTGCAGCAGGCGCGTGCCGTCGTCGAAACCCTGGTGCAAGGCATCCACCCCGTCGCTGGCGTGCTGATGGACGCGGACAGTCGCTACAACGAACCGACTGTGGTCCGCGCGCTCTTCACCGTGGCTCGGGCGCTGGAAGGCCATCGCTCTGGGCCGGGGAAGGAGTCCGCCGGTGGCCGCCCGCCCGCCGCGCCCAACCAGGGCAAGCCCTGGACGCCGCAGGACGACGCCAGCCTCGAAGCCGCCTTCGCGGCCGGCAGCGACCTGAAGCCGCTCGCGCAGGAATTGGGCCGAACGCCGTTCGCGCTGGAAGGCCGGCTGGTCAAGCTCGGCAAGCTGCCGCCGCGTCCCGGCATGCGGCTGGCGGCCGGCGCGGTCAGCTGACCCGGCCTTCAGCCAACCCGGCCCAGCAGCAGATATTCCATCAGCGCCTTCTGCACGTGACTCGGTTTTAGCTCCGGCATAACTTTGCTGCGCAAAGTGAGCCTGCGCTGAAACCGGATGACTAGTTGACGCGGCCCAGCAGCAGATATTCCATCAGCGCCTTCTGCACGTGCATCCGGTTTTCTGCCTCGTCCCAGACCACGGACTGGGGGCCGTCGATCACCTCGGCCTGCACTTCCTCGCCGCGGTGGGCCGGCAGGCAGTGCATGAAGAGGGCGTCGGGCCGCGCGACCTTCATCATGTCCTGGTCGACGCACCAGTCGGCGAAGGCCTTCTTGCGCTCCTCGTTCTCGGCCTCGTAGCCCATGCTGGTCCAGACGTCGGTGGTCACCAGATCGGCGCCGCGGCAGGCCTGCATCGGGTCCTTGAAGACCTTGTAGCTCTCGCTGCTGCGCAGGCCGGCCACGGTCTGGTCCACCTCGTAGCCGCTGGGGGTGCTCACGTGGACCGTGAAGCCGAGCAGTTCCGCCGCCTGCAGCCAGGTGTTGGCCATGTTGTTGCCGTCGCCGACCCAGGCCACCACCTTGCCCTTGAGCGCGTCCAGGTGCAGCCTGCCGTCGGCGTCGGCGCAGCGGTGCTCCAGGAACGTGAAGATGTCGGCCAAGATCTGGCACGGGTGGAACTCGTTGGTGAGCCCGTTGATCACCGGCACCCGCGAGTGGGCGGCGAACCGCTCGATCTTGTCCTGGCCGTAGGTGCGGATCATCACCAGGTCGACCATGCGGCTGATCACCTTGGCGCTGTCCTCGATCGGCTCGGCGCGGCCGAGCTGCGAGTCGCCGGTCGTCAGGTGCACCACGCTGCCGCCCAGCTGGTACATGCCGGCCTCGAAGCTCACGCGGGTGCGGGTCGACGCCTTCTCGAAGATCATCGCGAGCGTGCGGTCGGCCAGCGGATGGTAGGTCTCGTACGCCTTGAACTTGCGCTTGATGATCGCGGCGCGCTCGAACAGCCAGGCATAGGCCTCGGCCGAAAGGTCGCTGAACTGGAGGTAGTGCTGCAGCGCCATGGTCATTCGGCCAGCAGGTTCCGCACGAGTGGCGCCAGGATGGCGACGATCTCGTCGGCTTCCGCTTCGGTGAGGATGAGCGGTGGCACCAGCCGCACGACGGTATCGGCGGTGACGCTGATCAGGAGCCCCTGGTCCGCGGCGCGCTGCACCAGCGCCCCGCAGGGACGGCCCAGCTCGACGCCGATCATGAGGCCCTGGCCCCGGATCTCGACCACGCCCGGCAGCGCACCGAGTTCGCGCGCGAGCGCGGCCTTCAGGTGGCCGCCGACGCGGGCCGCGTTCTCCAGCAGCCCGTCCTCCGTCATGATCCGCATGGTTTCCACGCCGGCGCGCATCGCCAGCGGATTGCCGCCGAAGGTCGTGCCGTGGTTGCCGGGCTGGAAGATGCCGGCGGCCCGCGGCCCGGCCACCACCGCGCCGATCGGCACGCCCGAGCCCAGCCCCTTGGCCAGCGGCATCACGTCCGGGGTGATGCCGGCCCACTGGTGCGCGAACCACTTGCCGGTGCGTCCCATGCCGCATTGCACCTCGTCGATCATGAGCAGCCATTCGCGCTCGTCGCACAGCCGGCGCACCTGCTGGAGGTAGTCGATGCGCATCGGATTGATGCCGCCTTCGCCCTGGATGGTTTCGAAGAACACGGCCGCGATGTCGCGGTTGCCTTCGGTGGCCTTCCTCAGCGCCTCGATGTCGTTCAGCGGCACCCGGACGAAGCCCTCGACCAGCGGCTCGAAGCCTTTCTGGATCTTGGCGTTGCCGGTGGCCGACAGGGTGGCGATGCTGCGGCCGTGGAAGGCTTTCTCGTAGACCACGACCTGCGGCCGCTCGATGCCGCGGTCGTGTCCCCACTTGCGCGCCAGCTTGAGCGCCGCCTCATTGGCCTCCATCCCGCTGTTGCAGAAGAACACGTTGCTCATGCCCGAAACCTCGACCAGCCGGGCGGCCAGTTGCTCCTGCAGGGGCACGTGGTAGTAGTTGGACGTGTGGATCAGCTTGGCGACCTGGTCCTGCAGCGCCGGCACCAGTTTCGGATGGTTGTGTCCCAGGGTGTTGACGGCGATCCCGGCCAGGGCGTCGAGGTACTCCTTGCCGTTCACGTCCCACACGCGCACCCCTCGCCCGTGCGACAGGGCGATCGGCACGCGGCCGTAGGTGTTCATGACGTGGGGCGAAGCAGCCTCGATCAAAGCCATTACTGAATCTCCAAAAGGAAGCGGCTCAACGAAGTGAGCCGTTGAAGCGTGATTTTAGGCACACGCCCGCCGGTGCGGCCGGACGCGGCTCCGTCGGCGGGAAACAAAAAAGCCGTCTTGCGACGGCTTTTTGCTTTGCTGGCAGCGCACCCGTATCAAACGGCGGCTTCCTGGAGGGGGCTTCCCCGGCCAGGACGCCGGGCTGGTGACCTGAAATCCGTCAGGCGGCGGCGGTGGCCAGGGCCTTGACCTTGGCGGCCAGGCGGCTCTTGTCGCGAGCGGCCTTGTTCTTGTGGAAGATCTGCTTGTCGGCGACGGTGTCGACGATGCTTTGCGCCTTGGCGAAGGCTTCGGTCGCCTTGGTCTTGTCGCCGGCCGCGACGGCCTTCTCGACGTTCTTCACCGCGGTGCGGTACTTGGAGCGCAGCGAGGTGTTCGCAGCGTTGAGCTTGACGTCCTGGCGGGCACGCTTGCGGCCCGACGCCAGGCGCGGGTTCTTCTTCTTGGGTTTGGCTGATGCCATGGTGATGTGTCCTTGTGTCTGAGGATGATGCGCAGCAAAGCCGAACATTATAGCTCGGGGGGCCAGAGGCTGGAGGCCAGGGGACAGGAGAGGCAGCGCAGGGCCGCCAGCAGCGTCGGGCAGGCCGGTACACTCTTCCCGGCCTCGTGCCCGGAGGCCATTTCCCCAGCCTCCAGCCCCTCCCAAAGCCCCTTGTCCCTCTTCAAAGCCGCCTCCACCGTCTCCCTGTTCACCCTGGCCTCCCGCGTCACAGGCCTCGTGCGTGAACTGCTGGTGGCGGCCACCTTCGGCGCCTCGGGGCTCACGGACGCGTTCAACGTCGCCTTCCGCATCCCCAACCTGTTTCGCCGGCTGTTCGCGGAAGGGGCCTTCAGCCAGGCGTTCGTGCCCGCGCTGGCACATTCGAAGGAGCAGGACGGAGAGGCGGCGACCCGCCAGCTGGTCGACAGCGTCGCGACCGCGCTGGCCTGGGCCCTGCTCGTCGTCTGCGTCGCGGGCGTGGCCGGCGCGCCCATCCTGGTGTGGGCGCTGGCCAGCGGCCTGCAGAAGGACCCGCGCAGCTTCGAGGCGGCGGTGCTGATGACGCGCTGGATGTTCCCGTACATCGGCTTCATGTCGCTGGTGGCGCTGTCCTCGGGCATCCTGAACACCTGGAAGCGCTTTGCCGTGCCGGCGGCGACGCCGGTGCTGCTGAACCTGGCGATGATCGGCGCCGCCTGGCTGGGCGCCCCCTGGTTCGCCGCCCGCGGGATCGAGCCGATCTACGCGATGGCCGCCGGTGTCATGCTCGGCGGCGTGCTGCAGCTGGCGGTGCAGGTTCCGGCCCTGGCCCGCCTGGGCCTGCTGCCGCGCATCGGCCTGGCCTGGTCGCGGCTGCGCGCGGCCTGGACCGACCCGGGCATGCGCGGGGTCGCCCGCATGATGGTGCCGGCCCTGCTGGGGGTCGGTGTCGCGCAGGTTTCGCTCCTGATCAACACCCAGATCGCCTCCTGGCTGCCGGCCGGGAGCGTGACCTGGCTGACCTACGCCGACCGGCTGATGGAGTTCCCGACCGCGATGCTCGGGGTTGCCCTGGGCGTGGTGCTGATGCCACAGCTGGCCGGCGCGCGCGCCGGTGGGGACGCCGAGCGCTACTCGGGAATGCTCGACTGGGGCCTGCGGCTGGTGGTGCTGCTGGCCGTGCCCTCGTCCATCGGCCTGCTGCTGTTCGCGCAGCCGCTGGTGGCGACGGTGTTCCATTACGGCGCGTTCAAGGACAGCGACGTGCCGCAGGTCTCGCTGGCGCTGGCCGGCTACGGCGCCGGCCTGCTCGGGCTGGTCGCAGTCAAGGTGCTCGCCTCGGGCTTCTACGCCGCCCGCGACATCCGCACGCCGGTTCGCATCGCGATCGTGGTGCTGGTGGTCACCCAGCTGCTCAACCTGGCGCTGGTGCCGCTCCTGAAGCACGCGGGCCTGGCGCTGTCGATCGGGCTTGGTGCCCTGGTCAACGCCGGCTGGCTGCTGGCGGCGCTGCTGCGGCGCGGCAGCTATCGGCCGGCACCCGGCTGGGGCCGGTTCGGCCTGCAGGTGCTGGCCGCCGGCGCGCTGCTGGCCGTGTTCCTCATGTGGGCCGCCGCCAGCTTCCCCTGGATCGCCCTGCAGGCGCGGCCCTGGCACCGGATCGGCTTGATGGCGCTGCTGCTGGCCGGTTCGGCGGCCCTGTACTTCGCGGCGCTCTGGGCTGCCGGGCTGAAGCTGCGGCAGTTCGTGATGCGCTGACCGGGCCATCGCGCGACCCCGGGGGCCGACACTGCCTTGTCATCGGGCCGCAACGGTGCGCGCCCTAGAATGCGGGCGCCATGCCGCGCACCGCCCGCCGCCCGACCGTCCACTCCCGCCGCTGGGCGTGGCTGCTGGCCTTGGCGCTGTGCCTGCCGGTCGCCCAGTGGGCCGCCGACGTCCATGCGCTGCTGCACCTGCAGTCCAGCCTGGGCGGGGAGCGCGAGGCGCCGGCGCAGCTGCCCGGCTTCTGCGAGATCGACCTGATCGCCGTCGCCGTGGGCGGCGCCGCGCCGCTGCCGCAGGCGCAACCTCCGATGCCGGCGCTGGCGCCGCAGCAGCAGCCGGAAGGGCGCGCGGCACCGGTGCCCGCTGCGGCGCCCCGCCTGTCCTACCGAAGCCGCGCGCCTCCTGTCCTGCACGCCTGAGCCGTCATGCCACGCCGTCCGCGTGGCCTTTCCTCATCGTGCAAGGAGCTTTCAGTGGAACACGCATTCCGCCGGGCGGGGATTCTCCTCGGCCTGGCCGCGGGCGGCGCGCTGGCGCAGCCCGCCCCCCATCCCGACACCCAGGCGCTGCGGCGTGAAATCGAGGCGCTGCGCGCCGACTACGAGCAGCGCATCCAGGCGCTGGAGCAGCGATTGAAGGCGGCGGACAACGCCGTGGCGGTCCCAGCCGCGCCGGCTGTAGCCCCCGCAGCCGACATCGCGGCCGCCCCGGCGGCCGGCCGCCAGGGCTTCAGTCCCGACATCTCGGTGATCCTCGGCGGCCAGTACGGCCGCACCCGCCGCGACCCGGCCGACTACCGCATCCGCGGCTTTGCGCTGCCGGCGGACGCCGAGATCGGCCCCGGGACCCGCGGCTTCAGCCTCAACGAAACCGAGATGACGCTGTCCGCCAGCATCGATCCCTGGTGGCGCGGCGTCGGCACGGTCGCGTTCGCGCCGGACAACAGCGTGTCGGTGGAAGAGGCCTACGTGCAGACCACCTCGCTGGGCCGGGGCCTCACCCTGCGCGGCGGCCGCTTCCTTTCGGGCATCGGCTACCTCAACGCCCAGCACAAGCACGTGTGGGACTTTTCCGATGCACCGCTGGCCTACCAGGCGATGCTGGGCACGCAGCTCGGCGACGACGGCCTGCAGCTGGCTTGGCTGGCGCCCACCGAGCGCTTCCTCGAGCTGAAAGCCGAGCTGGGCCGTGGCCGCAGCTTCCCGGGCACCGACACGTCGGGCAACGGCGCGGGCATGGCCTCGCTCTCGGCGCACCTGGGCGACGACGTCGGCGCGAGCCACAGCTGGCGTGCCGGCGTGTCGCTGCTGCGCGCGCGGGCGACCGGCCAGGAGCTGCGGATGCCGGGTGCCGGCGGCAGCGAACTGGCCGGTGCGTTCAGCGGCAGCACCCGCGTCTGGATCGCCGACGGCGTATGGAAGTGGGCGCCTGAGGGCAACGCCACCCGCACCAACTTCAAGCTGCAGGGGGAATACCTGCGCAGCACTCGCGCCGGCAGCCTGGTGGCTGACCCCGCCGGCGCGGCCAGCGAGGGCGGCTACCGCGCCGTGCAGTCGGGCTGGTACCTGCAGGCCGTCTACCAGTTCATGCCGCGCTGGCGCGCGGGGCTGCGCACCGAGCGGCTCGACCCGGGCCATCCGGACTTCGGCGCCAACGCCGGCCTGCTGGCCGCGGACGGCGGCCGCGCCCGCCGCAACAGCCTGATGCTGGAACACAACCCCAGCGAGTTCTCGCGCATCCGGCTGCAGCTGGCGCAGGACCGAGCCCGCCCAGGCCCGGCCGACTTGCAGTGGCTGCTGCAGTACCAGATGAGCCTGGGTGCCCACGGCGCCCACGCCTATTGAGAAGGACATGGCCATGAAGATGCAATCCCTCGTATTTGCCGCCGGCGCCCTGCTGGCGGCCCTGTGCGGTGCGCCGGCCCAGGCCGCGCTGCGCGTGTTCGCCTGCGAGCCCGAATGGGCCGCGCTGGCGGGCGAACTGGGCGGCCCGCTGGTGGAGGCGAGCTCCGCCACCACGGCGCTGCAGGACCCCCACCAGCTGCAGGCCCGCCCCAGCCTGATCGCCCGCGTGCGCAACGCCGACCTGCTGGTGTGCACCGGCGCCGAACTGGAGGCCGGCTGGCTGCCGCTGCTGCTGCAGCAGTCCGGCAACGACAGGGTGCAACCGGGGCGGCCCGGCCACTTCGCCGCCGCCGACTTCGTGCGAAAGCTGGAGATTCCGGCGCGGGTCGACCGCGCCGAAGGTGACGTGCACGCCGCCGGCAACCCGCATATCCAGACCGACCCGCGCAACATCGCCGCGGTGGCGCGCGCCCTGAGCGCGCGGCTGCAGCAGGTGGACGCCGCCCACGCGGGCGACTACGCGCAGCGCGGCGCGGCCTTCCAGCAGCAGTGGCAGCAGGCGGTCGCGCGCTGGACGGCGCAGGCGGCGCCGCTGCGCGGGCTGCCGGTGGCGTCGCAGCATAAGGGCTATCCATACCTGTACGACTGGCTCGGGCTCGAGGAAGTGGCGGTGCTGGAGCCCAAGCCCGGCGTCGAGCCGAGCGTGGCGCACCTGCAGTCCGTGCTGTCGGCGCTGAAGGCGCGCCCGGCGCGCATGGTGCTGTCCTCCGCCTACCAGGACCCGCGGCCGGCCGAGTGGCTGTCCAGGAACGCCGGCATCCCCGTCGTGAGGATCGCCTTCACTGTCGGCGGCAGCGACGCGGCCAAGGACCTGTACGGGCTGTTCGACGACACTGTCGCGCGGCTGCGCGCGGCGGCGGCCAGATGAACGCCGGCGCGCTGGACCTCGGCATCCTGTGGCCGGCCTTCGCGGCCGGCCTGCTGGTGCTGGCCACCCACGTTCCGCTGGGCACGCAGGTGCTCGAGCGCGGCATCGTGTTCATCGACCTGGCGATCGCGCAGATCGCCGGCCTCGGGGTGATCGCCGCCGATGCGCTGGGCCTGCCCGGCGGCGCCATCACCGTGCAGCTGGCCGCGGTGAGCGCCGCGCTGGCGGGCGCGGTGCTGCTGTCCTGGACCGAGCGGCGCGCGGGGGCCCGGCAGGAGGCCCTGATCGGGGTGCTGTTCGTGGTCGCGGCCTGCGTCGGCATCCTGCTGCTGGCCGGCCACCCGCACGGCGGCGAGAACCTGAAGGACCTGCTGGTGGGGCAGATCCTGTGGGTGGGCGCCTCCCAGCTGGGCGCGCTGGCGCTCGTCACGGCCTTGCTGCTACCGGCGATCACGCTCGGCTGGATCCGCCGGCTGGGGCGCTTCGGCTTCTACGCGGCGTTCGCGGTGGCGGTCACGGCATCGGTGCAGCTGGTGGGCGTCTACCTGGTGTTCTGCAGCCTGATCGTGCCCGCGCTCGCCACCAGCGGGCTGACCGGACCGCGCCGCCACCTGCTGGCCTACGCCGTCGGCGCGGCGGGCTATGGGTCGGGGCTGGCGCTGTCGGCGCTGTGGGACCTGCCTTCCGGCGCGGTGGTGGTCTGCGCCATGGTGGCCTGCGCGGCGGCGGGGCGCGGGCTGGCCGCTGTCCGCCGTCGCGGCGCCGCCATCATGTGGACGCGCTGAACGGATACAGTCGTGACTTCCTGGCCGCTTGCCCGGCCGGGGGCCGCGCCGCCCTTGACGCAGGCGGGCGGCTCCATTACAAAACAGCTCATGCGGTTGAATCTGTCCGTGCCCACGCCACTGGAGTACTTCGGTGCGCTGGTGCAAAGCGACGACCAGTTCCCTCTGCTGGAGGCCGCGGCCAGCATCGCCCAGGACGAGTACCCCGACCTGGACGTTCAGCAGGTGCTGGGCGACGTCGACCAGTTGGTGGCGCGGCTGAAGCGCCGGCTGCCGGCCGATGCGGCCCCGCTGCAGCGGCTGCGCGCGCTCAACCAGTTTTTCTTCCGCGACCTGAGCTTCGGCGGCAACGTCAACGACTACTGCGACCCGGACAACAGCCACATCAACGTGGTGCTGCGCACCCGCCGGGGCATCCAGATCTCGCTGGCCGTGCTGTGGATCGAGCTGGCGCAGGGCCTCGGGCTGCACGCCCGCGGCGTGTGCTTCCCCGGCCATTTCATGGTCAAGGTGAACCTGCCCAAGGGCCAGGTCGTCATCGATCCCTTCACCGGACAATCGCTCTCGCGTGAGGAACTGGCCGAGCGGCTGGAGCCGTACAAGCGCAGCAGCGGGCTGGTCGACGAATTCGAGGTGCCGCTGGGGCTGTACCTGCAGGCGGCCCCGGCGCGCGACATCATCGCCCGCATGCTGCGCAACCTGAAGGAAATCCACCAGGCGCAGGAAGACTGGACCCGGCTGATCGCCGTCCAGGACCGGCTGGTGGTCCTGCTGCCCGAAGCCTGGGCCGAATACCGCGACCGGGGCCTGGCCCATGCCGAACAGGGCCACAGCAGCGAGGCGGTGCGTGACCTGGAAACCTACCTGGTGCACGCCCAGGACGCCCTGGACATCGACGCCATCGCCGAGCGGGTGGCGGACCTGCGCCGGGCGAAGAACTAACTCCGTCTCACTGCCAGCAGCACCAGCGCCGCCGCGCTGAATCCGGCGCCCGTCAGGAAAGTGACCGGCGCGCCCCAGGTGTCCCACAGCAGCCCGGCCAGCCCGCTGGCCACCAGCAGCGCCACGCCGCTCACGAGGTTGAAGACGCCGAAGGCCGTGCCGCGCAGGTCGGCCGGTGCGGTGTCGGCGACCATCGTGGCCAGCAGGCCCTGCGTCATGGCCATGTGCAGGCCCCACAGGGCGATCCCGCCCCACAGCAGCGGCCCGGCCGCGGCGGCTGCCAGCAGCAAGTCCGACGCGATCAGCACGGCCAGGCCCCACGCGAGGAGGGCGCGGTGGCTCATGGCATCGGACAGCTTGCCGAAGGGATAGGCGCCGGCGGCATAGACCAGGTTCATGGCGATCAGCACCAGCGGCGTCCAGGCCAGGGCGAGTCCGCCCTGCTGGGCCCGCAGCACCAGGAAGGCCTCGCTGAAGCGCGCCAGGGTGAACACCGCGCCGGCGCCGACCACCCACCAGTACGCCGGCCGCAGGCGGGCCAGGTTCTCGCGCCGGATCGGATTGGTGCGCCGGTGGCCGGCCTGGTGCTCGGGCTCGCGCACGCCGAACGCCAGCAGCGCGACCGACAGCACGCCCGGGATCACGGCCACCCAGAACACCGCCCGGAAGTCGTTGGCCCACAGCAGCATCAGCCCGATCGCCAGCAGCGGCCCCAGGAACGCGCCTACCGTGTCCAGCGACTGGCGCAGCCCGAACGCCGCGCCGCGGATTTCGGGCGGTGCGATGTCGGCCACCAGCGCATCGCGCGGCGCGCCGCGCAGGCCCTTGCCGACCCGGTCGATCAGGCGGGCGCCCAGCACCAGCCCGGACGTGGTCGCCAGCGCGAACAGGGGCTTGGACAGCGCGCCCAGGCCATAGCCCAGCACCGCCATGGGCTTGCGCCGGCCCCAGTAATCGCTGATCGCCCCGGAGAACACCTTCACGACCAGGGCCGTCGCCTCGGCGGCCCCCTCGATCAGGCCGACCATGAGCACGCTGGCGCCCAGACCGCTCACCAGGAACACCGGCAGCAGGCTGTGGATCAGCTCCGAGGAGACGTCCATCAGGAGGCTGACGAAGCCCAGCGCCCAGATGGCGGCGGGCAGCCGGGGCCGGGCGCGGCCCGGGGACTGCATGGTCAGGCGATCACCACCGGCGCGCCGCCCTCGCGCGGCGTGATCGTGCCGATCTCGTACACCGTCTCGCCTTCCTGGCGCAGCATCGCGGCGGTGGCCGCTGCGGCGGCGGCCGGCACCACCACCACCATGCCGATGCCGTTGTTGAAGGTGCGGTTCATCTCCTGGTCGTCGATCTCCGCGGTGCGCTGCAGCCATGCGAACAGCTCGCTTTGCGGCCAGCTGCCGGCCTTCAGGCGGGCGGCGCAGCCGTCGGGCAGCACGCGCGGGATGTTCTCCAGCAGGCCGCCGCCGGTGATGTGGGCCAGCGCCTTGACCGGCTGGCGCGCCAGCACGGCCAGCACGCTCTTGACGTACAGGCGGGTGGGCGCCATCACCGCCTCGCGGAACGGTCGGCCGTCCAGGGTGGCGGGCAGGCCGCCGGCGGCCCGCTCGATGCACTTGCGCACCAGCGAAAATCCGTTCGAATGCGCACCGCTGGAGGCGAGCCCCAGGACGGCGTCGCCGGGCTGCACGGTGGCGCCGGTCAGGATCTTCGACTTCTCCACCGCGCCGACGGCAAAGCCGGCCAGGTCGTATTCGCCGGCCGGGTACATGCCCGGCATCTCGGCCGTCTCGCCGCCGATCAGGGCGCAGCCGGAGAGCTCGCAGCCGCGGGCGATCCCGCCGACCACGGCGGCCGCGGTGTCAACGTCGAGCTTGCCGCAGGCGAAGTAGTCGAGGAAGAACAGCGGCTCGGCGCCCTGGACCAGCACGTCATTGACGCTCATGGCGACCAGGTCGATGCCGACGGTGTCGTGCATGTTCCACTCGAAGGCCAGCTTCAGCTTGGTGCCGACGCCGTCGGTGCCGCTCACCAGCACCGGCTCGCGATAGCGCTTCGGGACCTCGAACAGCGCGCCGAAGCCGCCGATGCCGCCCAGCACGCCCTCGCGCAGGGTCTTGCGGGCCAGCGGCTTGATGCGCTCGACCAGCGCGTCGCCGGCCTCGATGTCGACGCCGGCGTCCTTGTAGGAGAGGGGGGAGGAGCTCATGGATCGGTGAAGGCGGGCCCGCCGAGGCAGGCCCGATAGAATTTGCAGGATTCTAGCTTTCGCCCCTTGCCGGCGCCGCCCACCGGGCCGCTCCGCCCCGACCCCCCAGCCCCACCCCGGATGCAGTTCACCACTTCCCAGAAACGCGTCGCGGCATGGCTGCTGATCGGCCTGCTGGCGTTCCTGGCGCTGTGGCTGCTCGGGCCGGTGCTGACGCCGTTCGTGATCGCCGCGGTGCTGGCGTACGCGCTGGCGCCGCTGGTGGACCGGCTGGACCGGGTGGCGCGCGGGCGGCTGCCGCGGCTGCTGGCGGTGATCGTGGTGGAGCTGCTGCTGATCCTGGCCCTGATCGGGCTGGTGCTGCTGGTCGCGCCGGTCCTGGTCAAGGAGATGCCGCTGGTGCGCGAGCAGCTGCCGGCGCTGTTCGACCGCCTCAATGCCGCGCTCACGCCACTGCTGCAGCAGTGGGGCATCTACGTGCCGCTCGACCTGGGCAGCCTGAAGGCGCGGCTGCTCGACTACCTCAACGCCAATTACGAGGGGGCCGTCGCATCCGTGCTGTCGTCCCTCAAGCTGGGCGGCAGCGTGGCGCTGATGGTGGTGGGCTACACGCTGCTGGTGCCGGTGGCGCTGTTCTACCTGCTGCTGGACTGGAAGGCCTTCGTCGCGCTGCTGCTGGCGCTGGTGCCGCCGCGGGCCCGGCCGGGCTTCGACTCCTTCACCAGCGAGGCCGACCAGGTGCTGGGACAGTACCTGCACGGCCAGCTGCTGGTCATGCTCACCATGGGCGTGTACTACAGCAGCGGGCTGGCGCTGTTCGGGCTCGACCTGGCGCTGCCGATCGGCCTGTTCACCGGGCTGGCGATGTTCGTGCCCTACGTGGGTTTCGGCGTCGGCCTGATCATGGCGCTGCTGGCCGGCCTGCTGCAGTTCGCCTCGGTCAAGGCGCTGGTGATGGTCGCCGCGGTCTACGGCAGCGGCCAGATCATCGAGGGCCTGTACCTCACGCCCAAGCTGGTGGGCACGCGCATCGGCCTGCACCCGCTGATGGTGATCTTCGCGCTGCTGGCCTTCGGCCAGCTGTTCGGCTTCGTCGGCGTGCTGGTGGCGCTGCCGGCCAGCGCGGTGCTGCTGGTGGCGATCCGGCGCCTGCGCGCCGGCTACGTCCGCAGCAACCTGTACCAGAGCTGACGCATGATGAAGCAGATCGCCCTGGACATCGGCCTGGCGGGCGCCCCCACGCTCGCGAGCTTCTGCGCCGGACCCAACGAGGCGGCGCTGGCCCATCTGCGCCTGTGGGCCGGCAGCCCGACGCGCTCGCCGGTGCCCACCTACCTGTGGGGCGCGGGCGGCGCCGGCAAGACCCACCTGCTCAGGGCGGTGGCCGAGGCATTGCGCGAGCAGGGCGCGGCGGCCGGCTGGCTCGACCCCTCGGTGCACGAACCGCCGGCGTTCGAGGAGACCTGGGCCGTCGTGCTGATGGACGACGTCGAGCGCTACACGGCGGTGCAGCAGCACGCGGCGTTCAACTGGTTCGTGAACGCGCAGACCCTGCAGCGCGGGGTGCTGGCCGCCGGCGCGGTACCGCCGGCCGACCTGCGCCTGCGCGAGGACCTGCGCACCCGCCTCGGCTGGGGCCACGTGTTCCAGCTGCAGGTGCTGAGCGAGCCGGAGCGCCGCGCGGTGCTGCGGCAGGCGGCCGACGAGCGCGGGATCTTCCTGGGCGACGAGGTGATGGACTTCATGCTCACGCGGTTCTCGCGCGACCTGGGCAGCCTGATGCAGCTGCTGGACCAGCTGGACGGCTATGCCCTGCAGACCAAGCGCGCGATCACCATCCCGCTGATCAGATCGATGCTGGAGAGCCAGTGACCCACCGCAAGACCAGGATCGCGCTGTTCGACCTGGACCACACGCTGCTGCCGATCGATTCGGACCATGCCTGGGGCGAGTTCACCCAGGTCCTGGGCTGGACCGACCCGGTGCGCTTCAAGCAGCGCAACGACGAGTTCTACGAGCATTACAAGGCCGGCACGCTGGACGTGCACGACTACGTGCGCTTCGCCACCGAGGCGCTGCGCCTGCGCAGCCCGGACGAGGCGCGGGCCGCGCACCACCAGTTCATGCAGTCGGTGATCGGGCCGGCGATCCGGCCGGCGGCGCTGGACCTGGTGCGCACCCACCGCGAGGCCGGTGACATCGTGGTGATCGTCACCGCCACCAACGAATTCGTCACGCGCCCGATCGCGCAGGCCTTCGGCGTGTCGGAACTGATCGCGGTGGAACTGGCGCGCGGCGCCGACGGCTGGATCAGCGGCGAGATCCAGGGCGTGCCCTCGCTGCGCGAAGGCAAGGTGACGCGCGTCGCGCAGTGGCTGGCCGGGCGCGGGCTGGACTGGCCGGGCGTCGAGACCTTCTTCTATTCCGATTCGATGAACGACCTGCCGCTGCTGGAGCGGGTGGACCACCCGGTGGCCACCAACGCCGAGACGCGGCTGCGCGCCATCGCCCGCGAGCGCGGTTGGCGTATCCTGGACCTCTTCACGCACACATGATCAAGAAATTCATCGCCAACCTGTTCGGCGGCAACGGCGGCCGCCCCAACTTCGGCAAGCGCCAGGAGGTGGGGCCGCAGGAGCACGGCATCGATCCGTCGCTGGTGGACGAGCGCGCCGCCAACGTGGTGCACACCCTCAAGGAAGCCGGGCACGAGGCATACATCGTCGGCGGCGCGGTGCGCGACCTGCTGGTCGGGTTGCGGCCCAAGGACTTCGACGTCGCCACCAGTGCCACCCCCGAGCAGGTGAAGGCGCTGTTCCGGCGCGCGTTCATCATCGGGCGGCGCTTCCGCATCGTCCACGTGGTGTTCGGGCGCGGGCGCGAGCACGAGGTGATCGAGGTGTCCACCTTCCGCGCCTACATGGACAACGCCGCCGCCGAACAGGTGGCCGGCAACGAGAAGACCAGCAAGAGCGAGCTGGCGGGCATGAAGCACGCGGTGGATTCCACCGGACGGGTGCTGCGCGACAACGTGTGGGGCCCGCAGGAGGAGGACGCGACCCGGCGCGACTTCACCATCAACGCGATGTACTACGACCCCGAGACGCGCACGGTGGTCGACTACCACGGCGGCATCAAGGACGCCAAGAAGCGCGTGATCCGCATGATCGGCGATCCGCTCGCGCGCTACCGCGAGGACCCGGTGCGGGTGATCCGCGCCGTCCGGTTCACCGCCAAGCTGAGCGGCCTGGGCTTCCAGCTCGATCCCAAGACCGCCCGGCCGCTGCTCGAATGCCGCTCGCTGCTGGCCGACGTGCCGCAGAGCCGGCTGTTCGACGAGATGCTCAAGCTGCTGCAGACCGGCCATTCGCTGGCGACGGTCGAACAGCTCAGGTTGCTGGGCATGGCCAAGGGGATCTATCCGTTGCTGGACATGGTGGTCGAACGGGCCGACCAGCCGTTCGTCAAGGCGGCCCTGCAGGACACCGACCGGCGCGTGGCCGAGGAAAAGCCGGTGGCGGCCAGCTTCCTGCTCGCCTGCGTGCTGTGGTCGGACGTGCGCGACGGCTGGGCGCAGCGCCTGTCCGCCAAGCAGCATCCCTTCCCGGCGCTGCAGGATGCGATCGACGACGTGTTCAACGCGCGCATCGGCGACGTGTCCGGCCGCGGCAAGCTGGGCGCCGACATGCGCGAGATCTGGATGATGCAGCCGCGCTTCGAGAAGCGCGCCGGGCACACGCCGTTCAGCCTGGTCGAGCAGCCGCGCTTCCGCGCCGCCTTCGACTTCATGCGGCTGCGTGCGGAGACCGGCGAGATCGACGTGGTGCTGGCCGACTGGTGGCAGGAGTTCAGCCTGGCCAGCGACGAGTTGCGCGAGGACCTGGTCGCCCAGCTGCGCCAGGAGCAGCACCGCGGCCAGCGGCGGGTGCGCCAGCCGAGCCCGCCGGCGCCACCGGCCGAGCCGGCGGCCACGGGCGCGGGCGAAGCCGCCGAACCGGCGCCCGAGGGTGGCGAAGCGGGCGCCGAGGCGCCCCGCAAACGCCGCCGCCGCCGCCGCAAGCCGACCGGGGCAGCGGGCGCCGGCCCGTCCGGGCCCGACGCGCCGCCGGGCGGCGACTGAAGACGTGGCGCGCGAGCCGGTCACCGCCTACGTGGCGCTGGGCGCCAACCTCGGCGAGCCGGTGCCGGCGGTGCTCGATGCGATCGCGGCCGTGGCCGCGCTGCCGCACACCCGGCTGCTGCGACGCTCGCCGCTGTACCGCACGGCGCCGCTGGGCGCGGTCGGCCCCGACTATGTGAACGCCGTGGCGGCCATCGCGACCCGGCTCAGTGCGCCCGAGCTGCTGGCGCAGCTGCAGGCCATCGAGGCGCGGGCCGGGCGCCGGCGGCCCTATCCCAACGCGCCGCGCACGCTGGACCTCGACCTGCTTCTGTTCGGCGGCGCGACGATCGAGAGCGCGGCGCTGACCGTGCCGCATCCGCGCATGCACGAGCGCGCCTTCGTGCTGGTGCCGCTGGCGGACATCGCACCGGCGCTGGTCGGCGCCGGGCAGCTGCAAGCGGTCGCCGGCCAGCGCATCAGCCGCGTCGAGGAAGCTCCGGGCTGATCAGAACCAGCTCACCAGCCCCGACTGGCTGGCGTTCTGCGGATTCGAGCCGGCGGCGCGCACCCGCTGCAGCGCCTCGTCGGTCGCGACGCCCAGCACCTTCAGCACGCAGGCGGCAGTGCTGCCGGTACGGCCCAGGCCGGCCGCGCAGTGCAGCATCACGGTCTCGCCGCTGCGCAGCGCCTGTGCAATCTGGCGGATGCCCGCGCGGAACGCCGCCGGGTCGTCGGGGACGCCGAAATTGCGCATCGGCAGATGCAGCCAGCGGAACGGCAGGGTGCCGCGTGCCACCGCGGCGTGGTACAGCGGCGACAGCGCCTCGAGCTCCGCATCCGGGGTGAGGCAGACCACGAGCTGGATCGACGCGCTGCGCGAGCGCGCCTCGAAGGCCGCCCAGGGCTCGAAACGCCCCGGCATGCCGGCCAGCAGGAGCGAGCCGGTGACGGCAACGGGCAGGTCGACCGGACGCAGTTCCATGGCACATCAAACCGTTGCAGCTAATTGTGCCCAGCGCCGGCCGATCCGTCAGTAGGTGCTGCCCCGCTGTCGGCTCACTGTCAGCTCCGACACTGGCGCCCCGCGGTTGCCCCAGGCGCTGCGGACGTGGCTGAGCACTGCCGCCACGTCGGCGTCGCGCAGCACGGTGGCGAAGGGCGGCATGCCGAACGGCCGGGGATTGCCGGCCGTCGCCGGCGGGAAGCCGCCGTGCAGCACCACCTGTACCAGATTGGCCGTGGCCGGCATGGTTACGGCGCGGTTGCCGGCCAGCGCCGGATAGGCCCCGGGCACGCCTTCGCCGCGCGCGCCATGGCAGTCGGCGCAGTGCTGGCGGTACAGCTTCGCGCCGCGTTCGGCCGGCGCGGGCGGCGGCGCGACCGGATCGCTCTCGCGCGCCGCCGCAGCCTGCGGCAGCGAACGCAGGAACAGCGCCATCGCCCGCAGGTCGGGCGCGGCCAGGTACTGGGTGCTGTGCAGCACCACTTCGGCCATCGGCCCCAGCACCGTGCCGGCGTCCGAAACGCCCGTGGCCAGCAGGCGCTCGACGGCGCCCGATGGCCAGCGGGCGACGCCGGCTTCGGCCGGAGAGCTCAGCGACGGTGCGTACCAGTTGCGCATCGGCATCAGGCCGCCGGACAGGTCCATCAGGCCGGCGCCGGCGCCCAGCGCATTGCGCGGGCCGTGGCAGGCGCTGCAATGGCCCAGGCCCTGCACCAGGTAGGCGCCGCGCTCGGCCTCGCCGGCGGGCGGCTGATCGCGCGCCGGCTGCGGCCGGAAGTACAGCGCCCGCCAGAGTGCCAGTGCGGCCTGGGTGCCGTACGGCCAGCGCAACTGGTGCGGCCGGTTCGGCCGGTCCGCCGGCGGCAGGCTGCGCAGGTAGTCGTAGATCGCGTCGGCGTCGGCGCGCGCCACCACCGTGTAGTTCGGATAGGGGAACGCCGGCGTCAGCAGTCGCCCGTCGCGCGAGCGACCCTCGTGCAGCGCGCGCCGGAACTCGGCACGGCTCCAGGCGCCCAGGCCGGTGCCCGGGTGCGGCGTGAGGTTGGTCGAGAACACGGTGCCGAACGGCGTCTCGATCGGCCGGCCGCCGGCAAACGGCACGCCGCCGCGCTCGGTGTGGCAGGCGGCGCAGTTGCCCGCGCGCACCAGGTAGGCGCCGCGTGCGACGCCGGCGGTGGCCGGCGCCCCCGCCGGCACCCCGGCCGTCGCGGCGGCGTCCGGCGCCGGCAGCCTGGCGCCGCCGCAGGCGATCGACGGCGGTTTTGGCGAGGCGGTCGCCGGCCTCGCGTCGGCCGGCACCGGCTGGGCCGCCAGCCAGGCCGTCACGGCCACCAGATCCTGCGCCGGCAGTCGGCGGGCGATCTGCGCCATGCAGTCGGACGCGTGGGCGCGCCGCTCGCCCGCGCGCCAGGCGCCCAGTTGCGCGTTCAGGTAGTCGCGCGGCAGCCCCAGCAGCCCCGGGACGCCGGGTGCGACGCCGGTGAGGCGCTCGCCGTGGCATTGCGCGCAGGGCGGCAGGTCCGCCGCCGGATCGCCGCGCCGGGCCAGGGCTTCCCCGCGTTGCAGCACCGCGGCCGGCGCGGCAGCGGTGCCGGGCAGGGGGTAAGGCAGCTCCAGCGCGGCGAAGTGGCGCGCGATCTCGTACAGGTACTGGTCGGACAGCGGGTCGAGCAGGCGCGCCATCAGCCCGTAGTGCCGCCGGCCGTCGCGGAAGTTCAGCAGTTGCTGGTACAGGTAACCGGCCGGCTTGCGGGCGATGCGGGGGTAGTAGCCGTCCGGTCCGGCCCGGCCTTCCTTGCCATGGCAGGTGCTGCAGGCGAGCAGGCGCTGGGCCATGCTGTCCTCGAACACGGGTGCGGCGGGCGCGGCCGCCGCGAGCAGGGCAAACGGCAGCAGGAACAGGAATTTCAGCGTCACGGGGCGGTCACTATGCCATCGCACGGTCGGCCGGGGGCCAGTCCTACATGCGCGAGGCGGCCGCGCCGCTAGATTGGCACACGCGACCACGGCACGGGAGACCGACAATGAACACGCGCAAGCCGCCGCCCCCCGAGGCGGCCCACGAGCCGCCGCCCAGGCCGGTGCCCGCGCCCCGGGAACGCGGCAGCAACGAGGTCGAGCACGAGCCGGACCCCGCCGCCGACCACAGCCCCGACGGCGAGCAGCGCTACATCCGGCGCAGTCCCTACACCTCGGGCAATGACTGATCGCGCTGGTGGCGCCAGTCCAGGCGCGGACGGTCGCGGCGCAGCACCAGATCCGACCGGGCCTGGGCGATGCACGGCAGGATCCAGCCCGCCGCCTTTTCCTCCGGCAGCAGCCCCGGCCACCGGATGCGGTAGGCGACTTCGCCGCTGACCAGCTGGCACATGCAGGTGCGGCAGGTGCCGTTGCGGCACGAACTGGGCAGCTCCATCCCGGCGCGCTCGGCGGCGTACAGCAGCGCTTCCTGCGGGCCGGCGGCGAACGGCATGCTGCCGTCGTCGAACCGCACCTGGAAGCTGGCGACGGACTCGGGCGCGGCGGCCGCCGCGTCTCGTTCTGCTTGAGTCATGGCCCATCATAATCAGGCCGAAGGAACGATCACGCCATGTCCAGCTACCAGGTGCGGCCCGCGCAGGCCGCCGACGCATCCCGCATCACCGACGTCCACGCGGCGTCTTCGCACGCAGCCTACGAGGCGCTCGTGCAGCAGGCGCCCACGGCGCCGCCGCTCGAGCAGCGGCTCGCATTCTGGCGCGACGCCATCGAGTACGGCGAGCCGCTGGTGCAGGTGGCCGCCGCGGCCGGGCAGGTGGTCGGCTTCGTCGGTTATGACCGCTCGCGCGACCCCAGGTCGAAGCCGACCACCGGCGAGCTGTGGGCGCTCTACGTCGAGCCGGCGCACTGGGACCGCGGAGCCGGCCTGGCGCTGTGGGACGCCGCGCGCGAGGGCCTGCTGGAGGAAGGCTGCACCGAGGTGACCATCTGGGTCCCGCTGTGCAACGAGCGCGCCCTGCGCTTTGCCGAGCTCGCCGGCTTCAAGCGCGAACTGAGCAGCGCCAAGACCGCGCTGGTCGGCGGCGTGAAGCTGGAGGAGATCCGACTGCGGCGCGCGCTGAACTGACGGCGGTGCGATGGCCTCAAGCCTGCTGGCCCTGCTGGACGACATCGCGACCATCCTCGACGACGTCGCGGTGCTGTCCAAGGTCGCCGCGAAGAAGACCGCGGGCGTGCTCGGGGACGACCTCGCGCTCAACGCCAACCAAGTCGCCGGCCTGAACGCCGACCGCGAACTGCCGGTGGTATGGGCGGTGGCCCGCGGCTCGCTGGTCAACAAGGCGATCCTGGTGCCGGCGGCGCTGGCGATCAGCGCCTTCGCGCCCTGGGCCGTGACGCCGCTGCTGATGGCCGGCGGCGCGTTCCTCTGCTATGAAGGCTTCGAGAAGCTGGCCCACCGCCTGCTGCACGGCCGCGCCGAGGACGAGGCGCACCATGAGGCGCTGACGCGGGCGCTCGCGGACCCGCAGGTCGATCTGCGCGCGCTGGAGCGCGACAAGGTCAAGGGCGCGGTGCGAACCGACTTCATCCTGTCGGCGGAGATCATCGCGATCACACTGGGCACGGTGGCCGGGACCGGCTTCATGGTGCAGCTGGCGGTGCTCTCGGCGGTGGCGGTGCTGATGACGATCGGCGTCTACGGACTGGTTGCCGGCATCGTCAAGCTGGACGACCTGGGTCTGTACCTCAGCCGCAAGGCCGGCGCCGCGCGCGCCGTCGGACGCGGCATCCTGCGCCTGGCGCCCTGGCTCATGAAGGCGCTGTCGGTGGCCGGCACCGCCGCGATGTTCCTGGTCGGCGGCGGCATCCTGGTGCACGGCATTCCCGCCGCCGGTCATGCGGTCGAGGCGCTGGCGCAAAACCTGTCCGGCGCCGCCGGCGTGCTGCTGGCGAGCGCCCTGAACGTGGCGGCCGGCCTGGCGGCCGGGGCCGTCGCGCTGGCCGGCGTCAGCCTGGCCCGGCGGCTGGCCGGCCGCAAGGCCGCCACATGAGCCAGCCCGTGCTGCAGTGGACCGAGGCCGGCGCCGAGCGGCGGGCGAGCTGGCGTTCCGAGGCCGGGCTGCCGCCGCCGGGACGCGTGCTGCCGGTGGACGATACGCTGACGGCGGCGCAGGCGGTCCGGCTGGCCAGCGAAGGCACCGCCTTGCTGTGGCGCAGCGACTTCCACAACGCCCGCCAGCTGCTGCAGGCAATGGGCCGGCGCATGGAACGGCGCCCCGGCCGGCGCGCGCCGGCCGCGTCGCCGCTGGAGGCGTTCCACCAGCACCGCCAGCAGCAGGGGCAGCGCGCCGCCGTCCTCGGCAAGGTGCTGATCGAGCTCGACGGCGGCTACGGCATCGCCCTGCCGCGCGCCCCGGATCTGCGCCTGGCCTGCAGCGAAGCCTGGGGCCCGGCCGACGGGCAATCGTCGGTGGCGGCGCTGCGCGAACTGCTCGGCCTGGTCGGGGCCCACGAGTGGCGCAAGAAAGGTGTTGCCGTTCCGGCCCTTGGGGATGCAGCGGCCGGGCGCATCCATCCCCACTACGGTGTGTTCTCGCCGGTGCGCGGCGAGTACCTCGACCTGGTCGCGGCGGCGCCGCTGCCGGCGCTGGACCTGGCCTTCGACATCGGCACCGGCACCGGCGTGCTGGCGGCGATCCTGGCGCGGCGCGGCGTGCGGCATGTGGTCGCCACCGACCAGGATCCGCGGGCGCTGGCCTGCGCGCGCGACAACCTCGCGCGGCTCGGACTGCAGACGCAGGTCGACCTGGTCGCGGCCGACCTGTTTCCGCCCGGGCGTGCGCCGCTGGTGGTCTGCAATCCGCCCTGGCTGCCCGCGCGGCCGAGCGCGCCGATCGAGCGCGCGATCTACGACGAGGACAGCCGGATGCTGCGCGGCTTTCTGGGCGGGCTCGCGGACCATCTGGCACCCGGCGGGGAAGGTTGGCTGGTGCTGTCGGACCTGGCCGAACACCTGGGGCTGCGCGCGCCCGGCCAGCTCGAGGCCTGGATCGCCGCCGGCGGCCTGCGCGTCGTGGCGCGCGCGTCGGTGAAGCCGCGCCATCCCAAGGCCGCCGACCGCCAGGATCCCTTGCACGCGGCACGCGCGCGCGAGCTCACCTGGCTGTGGCGCCTGGCACTCAAGTAGTCCTTGTCCGACGCGCTCTTGCGCCGGCGTCGAACAGACGCGGCAAGCTCTGCGGGCGAAGATGGTTCCCGGCCGCTTCACCGGCCTGGGAGGCTTCATGGACCATTCCGCCGCACCGATTCCGCGCCCCGTTGCCGCCGCGCTGGCGACCGCCGGCGAAGACGAAGACATCCCGCTGGGCTGGGAATGCGCCAACCCCGCACTGCAGATCGATTGCTGGGCCGACGAGGAAGGCGCCGCCCCGGCCGTGGGAGCCGTTAGCACATCGTGACAGGTCACGTCCTACAGCCGCGGTCAGGAATGGACCACTTCCGACGGCTGGGGTGGCCTCCTAAGCTGCGTGGCAGCTGGCTGGGAGCCGGCTTCTTCCCACCACGCCCCCCAGCGGGGCACCCACGCAAGGAGTTCAGATGATCACCACCAAACAAACGCTGACGGCACTGGCGGCCGCCGCCACCATGGCCCTGGGCGGCATCGCGATCGCGCAGACCTCGGGTTCGGGCACCAGCGGCCCGACCGGAGCGAGCCCGGCCGCCGCCACCGGCAGCACCGACGCCGGCAATGCCGGCGCGGCGACCGGCAGCAGCAGCACCCTGGGCGCGAGCGGCACCACCAGTTCGGGCAGCAGCACCATGGGCGCCAGCGGCACCACCGGGACGACCGGCTCGACCAGCGGCACCACTGGCAGCAGCACGACGACCGGTGCGAGCACGGACACCACGACCACCACCGCGCCGTCCGCAACCCCCAGCGGGCGCACGCGCGCCGACCGCAACTGACGTTGCGTGGCTTCGTCGGGCCGTTCCGGCCCGACGGGCCATTTCGCGAGGCCGTTCCATGAATCGACCGCATGCCCAGGCGCCTGCCCGGTCGGAGTTCGCGGACGCCTTGCGAAAGGGCCTGCTGATCGGCTCTGCCGTCCTGGCCGCGCTGTGGCCGCCGCAGCTCACGGGGCCGCCGCCGGCCGGTGCGTCGCACCGTGCGGGCGAGCAGCCCGGGCCGCCGGCGGTTGCGCCGCGCGCAGCAGCGCCGGCGGTCACCCGGCTGGCGGATTTCGCCGGCACCAGGCCGTCGACCGACGTGCGGCGGATGGCCCACTGGATCGTGCGCTCGGGTGACCACCGGACCCTGGCGTTCGTGATCGTGGACAAGAAGGACGCGAAGGTCTACGCGTTCGACCCGAACGGCCGCCTGCAGGCCGTGGTGCCCGCGCTGCTGGGGTCGGCGCGCGGCGACGACACCGTCCCGGGCATCGGCGAGCGGCCGGTCGCGCAGGTGCTGCCGCACGAGCGGACCACGCCGGCGGGCCGCTTCGTGGCCGAGATGGGCCTGAGCGCCAGCCGCGGCGAGGACGTGGTGTGGGTCGACTACGACGCGGCGGTGTCGATGCACCGGGTGCTGCGCAAGAAGGAGCGGCTGGCCGCGCTGAGCTCGCCGGGCATCGCCGACAACCGCATGTCCTACGGCTGCATCAACCTGCCGGTCGCGTTTTTCGAGAACGTGCTGCGTCCCGCGGTGAAAGGCCCCGGCGCCGTGATCTACGTGCTGCCCGAGACGCGGCCGCTGCAGTCGGTGTTCGCGTCCTTCCAGGACGTCGTGCCTGCCTTGCAACTCGCCCAGCATTGAAGCGGGCGGATGGTCGGCCGGGCCAGCCGTCTTGCCTCGTCTGCGCGCGGAGGGCGTGCGATGGGACAGGCGTCGGTCGAGGGCGGCAGGCCGCCGTGCCGTCGTCCGACATGCAATGAAGGCTGGACCTGACGCCGCGGCACTGGCCGAGCACTAGGCTAGTTCACAGCCGGATCCAATGCCGGCATCCCGACCTTCAGTCCAATCTCTAGGAGCGTTTGCCATGAGTCTCTTCACCAAAATCGCAGGCATCGCCGCCGGTGTGTCCGCGGTCGCCGTCCTCGGCGTCGCCATCGCGCAGGGCCAGCCACCCAATCCGCTGATTCCCAACCACGCCATCGGCGCCGGCCAGCAAAGCACCCACGTCACGCCGATGGGCGAAACCGGCGTGTTGAGCTGGATCGGCGAAACGCGCACGGCGACGCTGACCCGCGAGCCGGAACCGGTGGCCGTCGCCCCCGCACCCGAGCCGGTGGCTGCCGCGCCGGCCCCGGCGCCCGAGCCGGTGGCTGTGGCGCCTGCCCCGGAGCCGTCGACGTCCTCCATGGGCGCCGCGCCGGCCGAGCCCCCGCCGGCCCGCGTCGCGCGCGCCGACCGCAACTGAGGAAGCCGCCTCAAAGCGACGCCAGTCCGGCTCCCGCAGCGCGTGGGGGCCTGATTGGCGCCGGCGCATCAGCGGTTGCCTGAGCGCTGCTGGCCGATGCGTTGCAGGATCAGCTGCCGCGTGGCGCGCACATCGGCTGCGAACGGGCCGCCGGGGTCGGCGACCTGGCCGATGAGGGCCAGCGCCTCCTGCTGCCGGCCCAGGTCGGACAGCGCCTGCGCCAGGTTGTTGACCACCACCACCGATTGCGGATGCCGGCGCCTGGCCTCGCGCAGCACGGTCACGCTCTCGGCGATGGCCCCGCGCGCGTGGTGCTGGTTCGCCAGTCCCACCGCCGCGGGCAGGCTGTCGGGCCAGCGCTGCAGCGCGGCCGCGTAGGCCCGCGTGAGCGGCTCTGCGCGTTCCTCCCGTGCGAAGGCGAGCACCGCCTTCAGCCAGGCCTCCTCGGTCGCCGTCGCCGGGATGCGATCGGGCGGCGCCACCACCATCGCCCAGTAGCCGCTCTTCATCCAGGTCCGCTCGAACGCGGTGAACGGCATGGCCTGCCGCGGCTGCGTGCCCGAGCGCAGCCAGATCGTGCCCGAGGGATAGTCGAAGCCGTTGACGACGGCGTAATGCCACTGCGGCAGCAACGGCAAATAGCCGATTTCCTGCAGCACGACCACCGGGTTGCCTGCGGCCACTTCGCGCAGCAGATCGCCGTAACGCGGCGTCAGCGCGTATGAGATGCGGCCGTGGCGGCGCGCCGCGGCGAGCATCTCGGCTTGCAGGCTGCCGCGGCGCTGCGGCAGGTAGACCTCGGCCACCAGCGGTTCGGGCGTGACGGCAATGCCGCTGTAAGCGAGCACGGTGGCCAGCGCCGCCGGCCCGCACTGGTACTCGTCCTGAGGGAAGAAGGGCACGCCGGGGAGTTCGGCGCTGCGGGCGACCCCTTCGGGCCACCCAGTGCGCAGCGCGACGGTCTGCGGGACCAGCTGCGCGCAGCCAGCGACCAGCGCCAGCAGCAGCGCACCTGCGACCCGCACGGCCGCGCGGCGCGCTCCTGCAAGCGGGCGAGCGGGGCTCATGCGGCGCCCGCAGCCGCGGGCTTCACCGACGGACTGCGAAGTACCAGACCAGGCCGGCCACCAGGACCACGGCCAGCCAGCCGCCGGAACTGAGGCCGCCGGCCGGCGCAGTCTGCATGTCGGCGGCCAGCGCCTGCACTTCCTGGTCGGTCATGGCGGCGACGCGGGCGCGCGCCGCGTCCGGGTCGATGCCCTGGGTCTGCAGCTGCGCGGCGGTCTCGGCGCGGCCGAGCACGGTGAGCACCAGGCCACGGTCGACGCTCGCGCCGCCGGCGGCTGCCTGGTCCGCACCGATCATGCCGGCGCCGGCGGTCTGGAACGACAGGGCCAGCAGCGACACGACCAGGGCGCGGCATGTCATCTTCATCGCGGTTCTCATGTTCAGGCTCCTTCGGAGGTTGGGCTCAGGCGCCGCGGCACGGACCGCCACCGGCGCCGCGGCCAATATACGCGCGCGTCCCCCCTTTGTGTGGACCGGGTGTCCGCCGCGCGCCGCCCCGGCGACGAAGCTCACAGACTGGCACAAAAAAACGGTCGCGGCGGTGGCGCCGCGCGGGCGCCGACGGCTACGGCCGGGCCGGTGCTGCGCTGGACGGTGCCGCTCAGCGCGGTGTCGTCCCGGCAGCCGGGCCGCAGCCCTTGCAGCTCGAGCACTCGCCGCAGCCGCTGGCGTGTTCCAGGCGCTCCTGCAACGCGCGGGCGCGCTGCGCGTCCAGGCCCGAGCGGGCGGCACGCCGGGCCAAACGGGCAGCGCCGGCGCGGCGCCAGGAGGCCGGCATGAGCAACCAGGCGCTGTAGAGCACGGCGAGGGCGACGATGGCGGCGACGATGAGGGACTGGATCATGAGCAGCTCCTTGCGGTCAGGCGCCCAGCGCCAGCGCGATGCGGTAGGTGGCGAACGACGCGATCCACGCCAGGCCGAACAGGTAGCCGGCCATCAGCAGCGGATAGCGCCATGAATTGGTCTCGCGCCGGACGGTCGCCAGCGTGGAGATGCACTGCGGTGCAAACACGTACCAGGCCAGCAGCGACAGCGCGGTGGCCGTCGACCAGCTGCCGGCGATCACCGGGCCGAGCTGTTCCGCGACCGCGTCGCCGGTGGCCGACAGGGCGTAGACGGTGCCGAGGGCGGCCACCGCGATCTCGCGCGCGGCCAGCCCGGGAATCAGCGCGATGCAGATCTGCCAGTTGAAGCCGATCGGGCGGAACAGCGGCTCCAGCGCGGCGCCCAGCATGCCGGCCAGGCTGTAGCGGATCGGCGCGCCGGTCGCGCCCTCGGGCGGCGTCGGGAAGCTGGAGATGAACCACACCACGACCATCAGCGCCAGGATGATGGTGCCCACGCGCTTGAGGAAGATGCCGGTCCGCTCCAGCAGGCCGCGGGCCAGGCCGCGCGGGCTGGGCAGCCGGTAGGAGGGCAGTTCCATCAGCAGCGGCGACTGCGCGTCGGCCCGCCGCATGTGCTTGAACGCCCAGGCCACCGCCATGGCCGCGACGATCCCGGCGACGTACAGCGCAAACAGCACGATGCCCTGGAGGTTGAACAGGCCGGCCACCTGGCGCTCGGGGATGAAGGCCGCGATCAGCAGGGCGTAGACGGGCAACCGCGCCGAGCACGTCATGAGCGGCGCGATCATGATGGTCACCAGGCGGTCGCGCCAGCTGGTGATGCTGCGCGTGGCCATCACGCCGGGGACGGCGCAGGCGAAGCTCGACAGCAGGGGGATGAAGGAACGTCCCGACAGGCCCGCCACGCCCATCACGCGATCGAGCAGGAAGGCCGCGCGCGGCAGGTAGCCCGAGTCCTCCAGTGCCAGGATGAACAGGAACAGGATCAGGATCTGCGGCAGGAACACCAGCACGCTGCCGATGCCGGCGATGACCCCGTCGACCAGCAGGCTGCGCAGCAGGCCGGCCGGCAGCGCCGCCTGCAGCAGTTCGCCCCCGGCCTTCACGCCGGCCTCGATGGCGTCCATCGGGACCTGGGCCCAGCTGAACACCGCCTGGAACATCAGGAACAGCACGGCGGCCAGCAGCGGCAGGCCCCACACCGGATGGAGCACGACGCGGTCGATCGCGTCGTCCAGCTGCATGTCCGCCGCGGGCTCGTGCACGGCCGTGAGCAGGATGCGGCGCACGCGTTCCTGCGTCTGCATCACCTCGTCCAGCGTCGGCGCCGCCCAGGCCGGTGCCGGCTGCGGATCATGGATGTAGCCGTCGAGGTGGGAGACCAGCGCGCGGGCGCCGTCGCGTTCGACGCCAACCGTCTCGACCACCGGCATGCCCAGTTCGCGCTCCAGTGCGGCGCGGTCGATCCGGATGCCGCGGCGCCGCGCCAGGTCGCTCATGTTGAGCGCCACCACGATCGGCACGCCCAGCCGGCGAGCCTCCAGCACCAGCCGCAGGTTCAGCCGCAGGTTGGTCGCGTCGGTCACGCACACCAGCAATTCGGGCCGTTCGACGTCCGCGCGCAGCCCGGCGACCACGTCGCGCGTGATCGCCTCGTCGGCGCTGAGCGGGCTCAGGCTGTATGCGCCGGGCAGGTCCAGCACGCGCACCAGCCGGCCCGAGGGCGTGCGCATCAGGCCCTCCTTGCGCTCCACCGTCACGCCGGCGTAGTTGGCGACCTTCTGGCGGCTGCCGGTCAGCAGATTGAACAGTGCGGTCTTGCCGCAGTTCGGGTTGCCCAGCAGGGCGATTCTCAGCTGCAGTGCCGCGGCGTCCATCAGCGCGGCTCCACCTGGACGAAGGCCGCCTCGAAGCGGCGCAGGGCGAAGGTGCTGCGGCCCACCCGCACCGCGATCGGTTCGGCCCCGGGCGCCCGCGCCATGACGCGCAGCGGCTCGCCGGGCAGGAATCCGATCTCGGCCAGTCGCCGCACCAGCTGCTCGTCTGACAGCGCAACGGGCGGCAGGACGCTGGTCACCGTCCCGGCGGTGCCGGGGCGCAGGCTGCTCAGGGGGACGGGCATCTCATTTCCTTCCTGGGCGGACGGCCGGTGGGGGCCACCGGTCGCCGCTTAAGTCGTCTGAAATGAGAATAGTTCTTAGTTGAGTCGGATATATTGATCGGCGTCAAGGCCCCGGCTCGCCCCGCGTCCTCAGCCGGACAAGCCCTCCGGCTTGCGAATGCTGTCGCGGCCGCGGTGCTGGTGACGGTCGAGCTTGCCCAGGGTGTGCTCAATGGCCCGCACCAGCTTCTGGGTGGCGCCGCGGATCGCTTCGTCCATGGTCTGGCCGCGGTGGTTCACCGCGACCGGCTCGTGCCCGGTCAGCCGGCCCTCGAGCATGCAGCGCAGGTCGGCCGGCCCGCTGCGCCCGGCGCTCTCGTCATTGAGCTGCACCTCGACCCGGGTGAGGTCCTGGCGGAAGCGGGCCAGTTCCTCGTTGAGAAACCCCGCGGCCCAGCGCTCGAGCGATTCCTTGTTGTCGACGCCGTTGCCGGTGTTCACTTGCACTTGCATGGCCAGGTCCTTTCGTTGCCCGGCTTCCAGTGTGAGCGGCTGCCCGGCAGCACCGTGTAGGAGAGCGCCCCTGATCGGCCCTGGGCAGCCCGGGCCATCGCGGCTGCGCCGGGCTCGCGCGGCGCGCACGGCTCCCGTGGGGACATGCGCCGGCCGTCATTTGCGCGTGAGAAGATCGGCTCGCCGCCCATACTTGCCCCGCGAAAATGCACGAACCCGGCAGCCGTGCTACCTTCGCACTCCCAGGAAACGCGCCCCTTTGACATGAGCATCCTCCAGCCCCGCCTTGCCGCGCTTACGCCCGAGCGGCTCAAGGGCATGCGACGCGGCATCGAGAAGGAAAGCCTGCGCGCCGCCCCTGACGGCAGCCTGGCGCTCACCCCGCACCCGAAGGCGCTGGGCGCGGCGCTCACGCATCCGCACATCACCACCGACTACAGCGAATCCCAGCTGGAGCTGATCACGGGCGTGCATGCCACTCCCGAGACCTGCCTGGAGGAACTGCTGCAGATCCACCAGTTCACCTACCGCGCACTCGGGGACGACGAGATGCTGTGGGTGTCGAGCATGCCGTGCCGCCTGCCCGCCGACGAGAACATCCCGATCGGCCGCTACGGCTCGTCCAACGTCGGCCGCGCCAAGAGCGTGTATCGCATGGGGCTGGCGCACCGCTACGGGCGGCGGATGCAGACCATCTCGGGCATCCACTACAACTGGTCGCTGCCGGAGGTGTCGAGCGAGCAGTACTTCGCCCTGATCCGCAACTTCCGCCGGCATGCGTTCCTGCTGCTGTACCTGTTCGGCGCGTCGCCCGCCGTCTGCTCCAGCTTCGTGGCCGGCCGCCAGCACGAATTGCAGACGCTGGAATCGGGCACGCTGTACATGCCCTACGGAACCTCGCTGCGCATGGGGCGCCTGGGCTACCAGAGCGAGGCGCAGGCCAGCCTGGCCGTCAGCTACAACGGGCTCGACGGCTACGCCGCGTCGCTGCACGAGGCGCTCACCAGGCCGTATCCGGCCTACGAGGCGGTGGGCATCGTCAATCCCGGCGGCGAATACAACCAGCTGGCCACCAGCCTGCTGCAGATCGAGAACGAGTTCTACGGCACCATCCGGCCCAAGCGGGTGATCGGCCGCGGCGAGCGGCCGCTGCACGCCCTGCGCGAGCGCGGCGTCGAGTACGTCGAGGTGCGCCTGCTGGACCTGAATCCGTTCGTGCCGATCGGCATCAGCGCGCAGACGCTGCGCTTCCTGGACGTGTTCCTGCTGCACTGCCTGGGGTCGGACAGCCCGCCGGACACGCCGCAGGAGATCGCGGCGCTGGGCCGCAACCAGCACCGCACCGCGGCGTTCGGCCGCCAGCCCGGCCTGACGCTGGAACGCGGCGGGCGCGACGTGGCGCTGCTGGAATGGGCCGGCGAGCTGATGCAGTCGTTCGGCGCGTTCGCGGCCCTGCTGGACGAGACGCACGGCACCAGCGACTACAGCGACGCGGTGCGCAGCGCGCAGGCCCTGCTGCACGATCCGGACCTGCTGCCCTCGGCCCGCGTGCTGGCCGTGATGCAGCGCGACTTCGCCAACTCGGTGACCGCCTTCGGCTGCGCGCAGTCGCAGCAGGCGCGCGCCAAGCTGCTGGCACTGCCGTTCGGCGCGGCGCTGCAGTCGAAGTTCACCGCCCAAAGCGAGCAGTCGGTGCGCGAGCAGCAGGTGATCGAAGCGTCCGACCGCATTCCGTTCGAGACCTTCCGCCAGCAGTACATTTCCGCCGAACGGCTCGACCCGTCCGCCAACCCCGCCATCGAGCCGGTGCTGGCAGCCGTCTGACCGGCGCGCGGCAAGCGGCCATCTGCGTCCCGCCAGCACGACGGCGGCGGCGGCGGTACAATGTCGGCTTCGATTGCACGGGCGATGCCGGGCGGCGCTGCCGCCGCGCAGGCGGGCGGTGTCCGCCGTGCACGCGTCACAGCCGGGTCCTGCGGACCCGCGTGCCGGCTCAAGCCGCCGGCGCTTCCCAGACGCAGTCCCGGCCTCGAGTGCGAGGCAATGCCACCGGGGTTCGATCGGCGCCAACCTGCCTCGGGGGGGGCTGGCACTCGCGGTGTTCGCAGGCCCCACACATTCAGGAGCAAGCCATGGCCAAGGAAGAATTGATCGAGATGCGAGGCCACGTGGACGAAGTGCTGCCGGACTCGCGCTATCGCGTGACGCTGGAGAACGGCCACCAGGTGATCTGCTACTCCGGCGGCAAGATGCGCAAGCACCACATCCGCATCATCGCGGGCGACAACGTCTCGCTGGAGATGTCGCCCTACGACCTGACCAAGGGCCGGATCACCTTCCGGCATCTGGCCGGACGCAGCGGCCCGCCGCCCGGCCGCTGATCACGCGGCGTCGTCCTACACGGGCCGGTCGGCGCGGCGCGGAACCTTGCCGTTGAGTATCCACGTACCACGACCGGAGTCCCCATGCGCAATTTCACGATCCCAACCCGACTGGCCGTGCTGGCCTTCGCTTCCGTCCTGATGGCCGGACCCGTGGCCGCCAAGGACGACGATGGCGAAGGGCACGGCCAGGGGCGGCATGCCGAGAAGGCGCACAAGCACGCTGAGAAGCAGCGCGAGAAGGCCGAGAAGCGGCGCGAGAAGGAAGAGCGCCACGCGGGCAAGCGGCAGGTGCAGGACCTGCCGGTGGGCGGCTATTTCAGCGACCAGCACCGCGGCTACGCGCGCGAGTACTATGCGCAGCAGTACGGCAACGCCAGGTCCTGCCCGCCCGGGCTGGCCAAGAAGCACAACGGGTGCATGCCGCCGGGCCAGGCGAAGAAGCTCACGGTGGGGCAACCGGTGCCCGCTGGGGTGACCCTCTATCCGGTGCCGCAGCCGGTGGTGGTGCAATTGCCGCCGCCGCCCTATGGCTACCGCTATGCGCGGGTGGGCAACGACATCGTGCTGGTGCGCAACGAGAACCAGCTCATCGTCGACATCATCGTCGGCCTGCTGCACTGACGCGGGCCCGTCTCGCGGGCGGCGACATTCGCTACAGTCGCGCCATGCGAGAACCCGTCGTCCCCCTCTGCGACCAGCCGCTGCTGGAAGTCGTCCCGCGCGACCTGTCTGCCTATCGCGCCGGCAACACCGGCGTGCCGTACGTGCACCGCTTCGAGTCGGGGCGGCCGGGCCCGCACGTCCTGGTCAACGCCCTGACCCACGGCAACGAGCTGTGCGGCATGGTCGCCGCCACCCATCTCCTGGACCGGGGCATCCGGCCGGCCGTGGGAACGCTCACGGTGAGCTTCGCCAACGTGGCCGCCTACGAGTCGTTTGACCGCGACAAGCCGTTCGACAGCCGCCAGCTGGTGCACAACCTCAATCGCATCTGGTCGCCGGAATGGCTGGACGGCAGCCAGGACAGCCCCGAACTGCGCCGAGCGCGCGAACTGCGCCCGGTGCTGGCCGCCGCCGACCACATCCTGGACCTGCACTCGACCTCGCAGCCCGTGCTGCCGTTCTGGGTCTACGCCGGCTTTGCGCGCAACGCGGCCGCCGCACTGGCGATCGGCCGGCCGTCGGTGCACCTGGTGATGCCGCGCGGGCTGGGCAGCGGCACGCCGGTGATCCAGCATGGCGCGCATGGCCAGGCCGAAGGCGCCGGGGTTGCGCTGGTCGCCGAATGCGGCCAGCACTTCCTGCAGGCCACGGCGGACCTGGCGGTGGAGGTCACGCTGGACTTTCTGGCCCACTTCGGGCTGATCGGGGGCCGGCCGCGGGGGCCGGTGTTGCAGCGGCGCTTCGAGCTGCTGCAGACGCTGATGATCCGCACGCCCGAGTTCCGCTTCGTGCGCCCGGTGGTCGGCTTCGAGGAGTTCGCCGAGGGCGAGCTGATCGCGACCGACGGGGCCGACGAGATCCGCTCGCCGTGCGATCGCTGCACCATCTTCATGCCGGCGCGCCAGGCGATCGTCGGGCGCGAGGCGGTCTACCTGACCCGGCCGCTGTAGGGCGCCGGCGCCGCCGCTTCAGGGCAGCGGCAGCGCCGCCGGCGCGCAGGGCAGCAGGAAGCAGATGCGCACCCGCTTGCCGGCGGCCGCCTCGGCCCAGATGCTGCCGCCGTGCGCCTCCACGATGGCCCGGCAGATCGACAGCCCCAGCCCGGTGCCGCGCAGGTCGCCGCGGCCGGCCTGCCAGAACGGCTGGAACATGGATTCAAGTTCCCGGGTCGGCAGCGGCGGGCCGCTGTTGGACACGCAAAAGCGCACGCCGGCCGACTGCGGCTCGGCGCTCAGCACCACCTGCCCACCCGGGTCGGTGAACTTGCGCGCGTTGTCCAGCAGGTTGGCGAACACGCGCAGGATGCGGTCCGGGTCGACGTGCACGACCGGCAGTTCGCCGGCCGCCTGCAGGTCGAAGCTGATCCCTTCGCGGGCCAGGACCGGCCGGGTTGCGCGCGCCGCCCTTTCGAGCAGGGCCGGGGACCTGGTCGCGACCAGCCGCAGCGCCGCGCCGTCGGTGCGGACCACGGCCACCGACAGCAGATCGTTCACCAGCGCCGACATCTGGCGCGAGATCTCCATCATGTTGTCGGCCATCGCACGCACCGGCTCGCCGCCCGGCAGCTGCTGGGCCTTCAGGGCCACCGTCGCGGCAAGCGTCATGATGGCGCCCAGCGGGCTGCGCAGGTCGTGCGTCACCAGCGCGAGAATCTCCTCGCGGTCGCGCACCGCGGCGCGCAGCTGCTCCTGCGTCTGGTGCAGCGCCGTCACGTCTTCGTTGACGGCGATCGCACCGGTGATCTCGCCGCTTTCGGAGCGGATCGGTCCGGCCCAGTTGATCACCGTCTTCATCGAGCCGTCGAAGCACTGGATGCGGATCAGGTCCCGGGTCGACGTCTCGCCGTGCCGCAGCGCGCGCGGAATCCCCCATTCCTCGGGCGCGATCGGCTGCCCGGTGTCGACGCGCCAGCCTTTCTGGCGGCCGTAGTGCTCCGGCCCCATCTGGCCGCCGCCCTGCCAGATGCGGTGGCCGGCCGGATTGCCGCGGGTGATGCGCCCGTCGCGGTCGGCGATCCACAGCCCCACGGGCAGCAGGTCGAACACGGTGCGGAACAACTGCTCGCTGGCGCGCAGGCGCTCCTGCGCGTCGTGCAGTCCGGTGATGTCCTCGTTGAGCGCGATGCCGCCTGTGATGCGCCCGTCCTCGCCGCGCAGGGGCGCGGCCGAGTTGATGATGGTCTTGAAGGTCCCGTCGAAGCAGCGGATGCGCACCAGTTCGCCGGTGCAGGTTTCGCCGTCCCGGATGGCGCGGGCGAGCGCCCAGTCCGAGGCGGCGATCGACTTGCCGCTGCCCGCCCGCCAGCCCTGGAATTCGCCGTACCGGTCCGGCGACACGCGGGGCGCACCGCACCAGATGCGCTCGGCGGCCGGATTGTGGCCGACGATGACACCCTGGCCGTCGGCGATCCAGATGCCCACGGGCAACAGGTCGAACACGCTCTTGAGCAAGCGTTCGCTGTCGCGGATCGTGCCGTGCTCGGCGTTCACCTGCCGCTGCAGCGCCTCCCGCTCCGCCTCCAGGGCCTTGCGTCCCGAGATGTCGCGTGCGAAGCCCTGCCACTGGCCGTCGGGCAGGATCCTGGCCGTCACTTCCACCGGCAGCACGCTGCCGTCCTTGCGGCGCAACGCCCATTCGGTGGGCCCGGTCGGCCCCTGCGCCATTGCCGCGCGGGCCCGTTCCAGGCGGTCGGCGTCGGACGGCCGCACCGTGTCCTGCACGCGCAGCGCCAGCAGTTCCTGGCGCGAGCAGCCGGCCATCGCGCAGCCGGCGTCGTTCACGTACAGGTAGCGGCCGTCGCGGTCGGCCACGAAGATGCCGTCGGGCGCATGTTCGATCAGCGTCAGCATGACGTCTGCACCCGGGACGGTGGCTCCTGGGGCGTCGGCAGCGCGCTCGGTCAAAGTGGTGCTCCTCCTGGGACCGGACCATTGTTGGAGGCGAGTCCCTGGGAGCCGTTGACTGCGATCAAGTTTGCGTCAATGTACGCCTTTGGTTTCATCCGCCGGCGACGCCCAGGCGGCCATGACTTCGGTCAACGACAGCGGCGGCATCGTCGCGTATGGTGGCTGCTCCCATGAGTCAGCCCGCCGCCGTCCCCCGTCCCGCCCGGGACGCTGCCGCCAATCCCCGCCACCGGGCCTACGAAGACCTGCAGGCGCTGGGCACCGGCACGCTGTTCGTGGCGCTGGGCGTCGTCATGTTCAACCAGGCCGGTGTGCTGACGGGCGGCACCGTGGGCCTGGCTCTGCTGGCCCATTACGCGAGCGGAATCGACTTCGGGCCGGCGTACTTCCTGGTGAACCTGCCGTTCTATTTCCTGGCCTGGACCCGGATGGGGCCGGCGTTCACCGTCAAGACCTTCGCGGCGGTCGGGCTGCTGGCCCTGAGCGCCCAGCTGCTGCCGCTGGGGCTGGCGTTCCGCCACCTGTCGCCCGTGCTGGCGGCCGTGCTGGGCGGGCTGCTGTGCGGCACCGGCATGCTGATCCTGTTCCGGCATCGGGCCAGCCTCGGAGGGCTGAACACGCTGGTGCTGTACCTGCAGGAGCGGCTCGGCTGGCGCGCCGGCAAGGTACAGCTGATGCTGGACGGGCTGATCCTGCTGGGCGCGCTGTTCGTGGCCGACCTGCCGCGCATCGCGCTGTCGGTGCTCGGTGCGGTGGTGATGAACCTGACGCTGGCGATCAACCACAAGCCGGGCCGCTACCTGGCCGTCTGACGGCCCCGCGGGCCGCTCACTTCGCCGTCATCTTCACCTTGGGGTCGAGGAACTCGTTGGTGAACATGGTCGCCGGATCGAACGCCTTGTCGATGCCGATCAGCGTCGACACCAGCTCGTAATCTGCCTTCACCCGCGCCGGATCGAACGAGCCCAGCGCCACCCGGGTGGTGGTCTCGTCTCGCATCAGCGTCTTGATGCGCTGCCACTGGTCGCGCTGGTTGTCGGGGTTCAGGCCGCTCACGGCGGCGGTCAGCGCCTGCAGGCAGGGGTTGAAGTCCTTCACGCACGACTCGTAGGCGCGCTGCGTGATCGCGGTGAACCTGGCGACCCGCTCCTTGTTCGCCTGCAGGTACGCGTTGTTCACGATGATCGAGTTGCCGTACGGGTTGACTCCGATCTCGCGCCACGGCTGGAACCCCAGGTCGGCGCCGAACTCGCGGGCCTTGAGGTCGTGTTCGTTGTAGAAGTCGCTGATGATGTCCACCGACTTCGACTTGAGCGCGGCCACCTTCGCCGGCGGGCTGATGTTGACGAAGTTCACCGCCGCCGGGTCGATGCCGACCTTCCTGGCGAACGCCGGCCACATGATGCGCGCGGCGTCGCCGGGCGGGTTGCCGATCTTGCGGCCGGCGAAGTCCTTCGGGCCCTTGATGCCGGACGACTTGAGCCAGTAGAAGCCCTGCGGGCTGTTGGCGTAGATCACCATCACGGCGGTGATGCTGGCGCCCTTGCCCCTGGCCTGCATCGAGGTGGCGAGGTCGGAAATGCCGAGGTCCGCGCCGCCCGAGCCCACGCGCTGCGCCGACACCGCCGAGCCCTTGCCGGCCTCGATGTTGACGTCGATCCCGGCGTCCGAATACCAACCCCTGGCCTTGGCGAAATAGATCGGCGAGTGGTCGGCCGTGGGCGTCCAGTTCAGCATCAGGTTGAGCGCCTCCGCGGCGCCCGCGGGGGCGGCTGCCAGCAGCGCGGCGGCACCGAGTGCCGACATGAGGTGTTTCATGGTGAGTCGCTCCGGGAAGTGGGAGGGGGCGTGGGCTTCTCTGATAGTATCAACTGGACGGTTGACAGGCAACCGTGCCGCCGCCGACCATCCATTGAACACCACCTCGCGCTCATCCGTGGCCGCCCGTGCCGCCCGGGCGGCCGCCCCGCAGCGGCGCGACCCTGCCGCCAGCCGCGAGGCGCTGATGGGAGCTGCCGTGGCGCAGTTCGCCCGCAAGGGCTTCGAGGGCGCCCGGGTCGATGAGATCGCCGCGCAGGCGGGCCTGAACAAGCAGCTGGTCTACCACTACTTCGGCAGCAAGCAGGGGCTGTACCTGGCGGCGCTGGAATCGGTGTACGTGCAGATCCGCGAGAAGGAGCGGCGGCTGTCCCTGGGCGAGCTCGAGCCCGCCGCGGCCATGGCTCAGCTGGTCGCCTTCTCGTTCGACTACCTGCTGGAGCACCCCGAGTTCATCGCGCTGCTGGCCGACGAGAACCGCAACAAGGGCGTGCACGTGCTCGAGTCCGAGCAGCTGCGCCGGATGCACACGCCGTTCCGGGACATGCTGGACGCGACGCTGGCCAAGGGCGTGGCCGCGGGCGTCTTCCGCGCCGACTTCGACGCGGTCAACCTGTACATCTCGATCGCGGGCATCTCGTACTTCTTCTTCTCCAACAACCACACGCTGTCGGCAATCTTCGGCCGCAGGCTGGGCTCGCGCGCGGCGCTGGCGGCGCGCCGCCGCCACGTCATCGCCTTCACCCTCAACGCGCTGCGGCCGGACGGCGCGGGCTGACGACTGTCAACCGGATGGTTGACACTGCCCACCCCCGCTCCTATGATTCGCGCGCACCGCTTCCCTCCGACATGACTTCCACCGACAACGCCCTCGCGGCGCCGGCGCTGCCCGGCCTGGCCGCCGGGCAGCCGCACTGGCAGCGCTGGGCGCTGATCGCGTCCGTGCACCTGGCGGGCATCGGGCTGTGGGAGGTCGCGGTGCGGACCCTGGGCATCCAGCAGTTCATCCTGCCGGCGCCGTCGCAGGTGCTGGGCTCGCTGGCCAACCCGAACCTGCGCTGGTGGTTCAACACCGGCGTCACGGCGCTCGAAGTCTTCGCCGGCTATTCGCTTGGCGTGGTGCTGGGCATCCTCTCGGCGCTGCTGTTCGTCACCAGCCGCAAGCTGATGCTGCTGGTGTTCCCGCTGCTGGTGACGCTGAACATGATCCCGAAGGTGGCACTGGGCCCGCTGATCATCGTCTGGTTCAGCTATGGCATCGGCCCCAACATCCTGATCACTTTCAGCCTGTGCTTCTTCCCGATCCTGCTGACGACCATCCGCGGGTTGAACGAGACCGAACCCGACCTGCTGGACCTGGTGCGCGCGCTCAAGGGCACGCGCTGGCAGCTGTTTCGCTACATCCAGCTGCCCGGGTCGCTGCCCTATGTGTTTTCCGGCATGAAGGTCGCCACGGTGCTGGCAGTGGCCGGCGCCGTGGTGGGTGAGTTCATCGCCTCCGACAAGGGCCTGGGCTACCTGATGATCCAGGTGCAGGCCTCGCTGGACATCCCGGCGGTGTTCATGGCCGTGCTGCTGATCACGGGCCTTGGCGTCGCGCTCTATCTGCTCGTGCTCCTGCTGGAGCGATTCTTCATCACCCAGGACGCGAGAGTGCAATGAGCTTCAACCCCGCCACGCTGCTGGACGACCTCGCGTTGCCGGACCGGTTCGAGGACGAGTCCGCGCTGGACGACTACCTGGCCACGCCCTCGCGCGCCCTGGTCGGCGACCTGGCGCGCGTCGACGGCGACCTGCTGATCCTGGGCGCCGGCGGCAAGATGGGCCCGACCCTGGCGCGGCTGGCGCGCAACGCCATGCCGCCCGAGCGCCGCGTGATCGCCGTCGCCCGCTTCACCGAACCGGGACTGCGCGAGGGCCTGCAGGCGCACGGCATCGAGACCATCGCCTGTGACCTGCTCGATCGGGATGCGGTCGCGCGGCTGCCCCAGTGCGCCAACGTGGTGTTCATGGCCGGACGCAAGTTCGGCGCCGACGACGACATGCCGCTCACCTGGGCGATGAACGTGCAGGTGCCGGCCGTCGTGGCCGACGCGTTCCGCCGCTCGCGCATCGTGGCGTTTTCCACCGCCTGCGTCTATCCCTTCGTGCCGGTGACCGGCCAGGGCGCAGCCGAGGACGAACGGTCGCTCACGCCTCCGGGCGAGTACGCCAATTCCTGCGTCGGGCGCGAGCGGATGTTCGAGCACGGTTCGCGGCTGCATGGCACCCCGGGGCGGCTGCTGCGCCTGAGCTATGCCATCGACCTGCGCTACGGCGTGCTGGCCGACGTGGCGCTCAAGGTCTGGCGCGGCGATCCGGTCGACGTGACCATGGGCCATGTCAACGTGATCTGGCAGGGCGATGCGAACGCGCAGGCGCTGCGCTGCCTGGCCGCCGCCACCGTGCCGACTTCACCGATCAACGTCAGCGGGCCGGAGACCACCTCGATCCGCTGGCTGGCCGGGGAATTCGCCCGCCGGTTCGGCAAGCCGGCGGCGATCACCGGCGCCGAGGCGCCCACGGCCTGGCTGGTGAACACGGGGCAAGCCGAGCACCTGTTCGGCTACCCGCACGTTCCGCTGCCGCGGCTGGTCGGGTGGGTGGCCGACTGGATCGCGCGCGAGCAGCGGCTGCTGGGCAAGCCGACCCGGTTCGAGTCCCGGAATGGGCGCTACTGAGCCGCAAGGCGCCGCCATCTGCGAGCCTGCCGTCGGGCGGCTGGCGCAACTGACGCCGCAATCGCTGGCCATGCTCGGCGAGCTGGTCGAGCGCAGCCACTGGAACCAGACCTTCGACGATTGGCGCGTCTTCTTCACCAGCGGCACGATCTATGTCGTGCGCGGCGAGGCCGGACGGATCGTCGCCAGCGGCGCCGTGCTGCCGATGGGCGAGAGCCGGCCGGGCTACCTGGCGGCAGTCACCGGGCGCGGCGTGGCCTGGATCAGCATGATCCTGGTCGCGCCGTGCTGCCGCGGCCGGGGGCTGGGCCGGGCCGTGTTCCGGCAGTGCGTGGAGCACATCCGGGCCCAGGGCCGCATCGCGATGCTCGACGCCACGCCGGCCGGCGAGGCGCTGTATCGCCAGTTCGGCTTCGACGTGCTGTGGCGGCTGACCCGCTGGCGTCGCGAAGCCGTGGTGGCGTCGGCGACGGCCGCCGAGGCGTCCGCGGCCGCATGTGACCTGGACAGCCTGCTCGAACTGGACCGGGAGGCGCTGGGCTTTTCCCGGGGCGCCGTGCTGCGCGCGCTGGTCGAACGGCCCGACTCTCGTTGCCTGCAGCACGCGCAGGCCGTGGCCGTGGTGCGGTCGGGCCGGACCGCGCACCACATCGGCCCCTTGCTGGCCACCAGCGAGGCCGCCGCTGTCGCGGTGCTGCGCGAGGCTGCCGCTTGCCACGCCGGCGCCTTGCTGATCGACGTGCCCGACGAGCGGCCGCTGATGCGCCAGGCGCTGCAGGACGCCGGGTTCACGTCCCAGCGCGGGTTCGCCCGCATGGCGCTGGCGCAGGCGCGCCAGCGCGTCCCGCAAGGCCAGACCCATTTCATCCACGCGGTCGCCGGTCCCGAATTCGCCTGACGCCGCCAGAACGCCCCATGCCGCTGCACCGATCCGACCTTCCCGCCGACGTCCTCGCGCTGCTGGCGCAGGGCGCGGTGATCCCGGCGCACCCGCTGGCGCTGGACGCCGGCCGCCGGTTCGACCCGCGGCGCCAGCGCGCACTGACCCGCTACTACCTCGACGCCGGCGCCGGCGGGCTGGCCGTGGGCGTGCACACGACGCAGTTCGCGATCCGCGAGCACGGCCTGTACGAAACGGTGCTGCGCAGCGCGATGCAGGACCGGCTCGCCTGGAGCCGGCGTCCGATGGCCATGATCGCGGGGGTGTGCGGTGATACGGCGCAGGCCAGGGGCGAGGCCCGCATCGCCGTCGGGCTCGGCTACCACGCCGGCCTGCTGAGCCTGGCCGCGCTGGCCGGCCGGCCGGAAGACGAAGTGATCGCGCATTGCGAGGCGGTAGGCGAGGAGATCCCGCTGGTCGGTTTCTACCTGCAGACGGCGGTTGGCGGGCCGGTCCTGTCCAGCGACTTCTGGCGCCGCTTCGCGGCGATCCCCAATGCGCTCGCGATCAAGGTGGCGCCGTTCAACCGCTACCGCACGCTGGACGTGGTGCGCGGCGTGGTCGCCGCGCGGGCCGAGGAGCGGGTGTTCCTCTACACCGGCAACGACGATCACATCGTGCTGGACCTGGCGCTGCCGTTCGTCGCGATGCGCGATGGCGCGCCGGTGCAGGTGCGCTTTCGCGGCGGGCTGCTCGGACACTGGTCGGTGTGGACCCGCAGCGCGGTGCAGCAGCTGGCGCGCATCAAGGCGGCGCTCGCGCAGGGCGGCGGGCTGGACGCGGAACTGCTGGCGCTGGACGCGCGGGTCACCGACTGCAATGCCGCGTTCTTCGACGTCGCCAACGATTTCCACGGCTGCATCGCTGGCTGCCACGAAGTGCTGCGGCGCCAGGGGCTGCTCGAAGGGATCTGGTGTCTCGACCCGGCCGAGGGACTCGGCCCGGGGCAGGAACGCGAGATCGATCGCGTGTGCCGCACGCACGCCGACCTGGGCGACGACGCCTTCGTCGCGGAGAACCTGCAGCGATGGCTGTCATGACCGCACCGCGCGCGGCCGGCGCCGAGCCGCTGATCCGCATGCGCAACCTGCGCAAGGCGTACCGCAGGCGCGGCGAGGAGTTCCTCGCCGTCTCGGACGTCACCATGGACATCGACCACGGGGACCTGGTGTCGCTGGTGGGACCGTCGGGCTGCGGCAAGACGACGCTGCTCAAGATCCTGTCGGGGCTGCAGGACCATGACGGCGGCACGCTGGAGGTGGGAGGGGGCAACTTCAACCCGGGGCGGGACGTCGGCATGGTGTTCCAGCAGCCGCTGCTGCTCAAGTGGCGCACCGTCCTCGAGAACGTGCTGCTGCCGGCCGAGATCCTGCACCTGGACCGCCGGCAGGCGGCCGAGCGCGCGCGCGGGCTGCTCGAGATGGTCGGGCTGGCGGGCTGCGACGCGAAGTATCCCTACGAGCTGTCGGGCGGCATGCAGCAGCGCGCCGCCATCGCCCGTGCCCTGATCCATTCGCCCAGGCTGGTGCTGATGGACGAGCCGTTCGGCGCGCTGGACGCGCTCACGCGCGAGAAGATGAACCTGGAGATGCTGCGTATCTGGGCCGAGAGCGGCACCACCTTCGTGGTGGTCACGCACAGCATCCAGGAGGCGGTGTTCCTCGGTTCGCGCTGCGCCGTCCTGACGGCCGGCCCGGCCCGCATGGCCGACTTCTTCCCGATCCGCCTGGAGGAGCCGCGCAAGCTGCACGTCAAGACCAGCCCCGAATTCGGCGAATACGTGCGGCGCATCTACGAACTGCTGGGCGTCGAGTAGGCGGCGGCCGGCGGCTTTTGCACGCGCGGCATCCGGTCTTTGCACGGCGTACACCTTTGCGCCGCATCATGCGGCCATGTTCCGGACCGCACCGTCCCGCAGATCCACCCTGCTCGTGGCCGCCGTGGCGCTGGCGCTCGGGACCCTGGCGCACGCCCAGCCCGACGAGCGGGGGCGGGGCGGGGCCCGGGGTGGCGAGCACCGCCGGGGCCAGCAGGGCGACGCCCGTGGCGGCGAGCGCCCATGGGGACCGCCCGGCGGGCGCGGCTGGCGTGACGCACGGCCGCTCGAGCGCCAGCCGCAGCCCCCCTGGAGCCCGCCGCCGGCAGTGCAGGCGCCGCCCCCGGTGGATGCGCCGCCGTACCAGCCGCAGCTGCGGCAGCCTCCGGGCCAGGGCCGAGTCGTCGAACGCCGCTGGGCCCCGCAGGCGCCGCGGCTGCATTCCGGCGATCCGCTGCCTCCGGAGTACCGGCAGCGCCAGTACCTGGTCAATGACTGGCGGGCGCACCGCCTGTACGCGCCGCCGCCCGGGCATCAGTGGGTGCAGCCGGAGCCCGGCAGCTACCTGCTGATCGGGCGCAACGGCGAGATCGTGAACATGCTGGTCGGCCAGTAGCGCGCCGCGACGCGCTCGGCCCTCCCTCGCCGGCCGGCGGCCTACAGCGGCCGCGGCAGCGCTTTCAGGCCGACCCAGGCGGCGGCGATGACGGCGGCCACCGGCACGCTGAGCGATGCCGGGACATAGAAGAAGGAGGACAGCTCCGGTAGCTCGAGCAGCAGCTCGAAGTAGCTGCCCAGGCCGTAGAGCACCAGCCCGAGGCAGATCCAGCGCCACAGGTACAGCGGCAGCCAGCGTGCCTGGTCGCAGTTGTAGCGCCAGGCCGCCGCGCGCTGGAACGGGTCGCCGGCGCCGGCGTCGCGGAACAGCCAGTCAAAGAAGAAATAGCGATAGAGGAGGGTGCAAAAGGGGACGTCCTGCACGTGGCACCTGCATCGAGCGACAACGACGGATACCGGTCATTGTTCGCCGCGGTGCCGCGCGTCGCTGTAGGAAGGCACCCCCCGCTGGCGTGGGCCGCCGGGCGTGCCCCGCGCCAGCGCGGTCGGCGGCGCGGCGCCCCGCGCAGGGGCATCAGCCGTTCGTGATGCGGCTGACCAGCGCCTTGGTGAAGGCGGCGGTGCCGGCCGTGCCGCCCAGGTCGCCGGTGCGCACCTTGTCGACGTTGAGCGTTTCGTCGATCGCCTTGCGCAGGCGGGTGCCCAGCTCGGGGCGGCGGATGTGATCGAGCATCATCGCGGCGGCCAGCATGAGCGCGACCGGATTGGCGACGCCCTTGCCGGCGATGTCCGGCGCCGAGCCGTGCACCGCCTCGAAGATCGCGGCGTCGCGGCCGATGTTGCCGCCGGGGGCCATGCCCAGCCCGCCGACCAGGCCCGCCACCAGGTCCGACAGCACGTCGCCGAACAGGTTTGTGGTGACCACCATGTCGAACTGCCACGGATTGAGCACCAGCTTCATCGCGCAGGCGTCCACGATCATGGTTTCCAGCTCGAACTTGCCCTTGTACTTCTCCTCGTACAGCTTCACGCCGGTGTCCAGGAAGATGCCCGTCAGCGCCTTCAGGATGTTGGCCTTGTGCACGATCGTCACCTTCTTGCGGCCGGTGGCGACCGCATGCTCGAAGGCGTACTCGATCAGCCGGCGGCTGCCCTGGCGGGTGTTGATGCCGGTGGCCATCGCGACGGCGTGCGGGTCCTCGTCGATGCGGATGTAGTTCTCGTGGCCGATGTACAGGCCTTCGAGGTTCTCGCGCACCACCACCAGGTCGATCTTGTCGTAGCGGCCGCCCGGGACGATGGTGCGGGCCGGCCGCAGGTTGGCGTACAGCTGGAATTCCTCGCGCAGCCGCACGTTCGACGAGCGGTAGCCGCCGCCCACCGGGGTCTCCAGCGGGCCTTTCAGGGCCAGCCGGGTGCGCCGGATGCTGTCCAGCGTGGCCGGCGGCAGCGGGTCGCCGGCGCTCTTGACACCGCCCAGGCCGGCAACCTGGCTGTCCCATTCGAAGGGGGCGTTGAGCGCGTCCAGCGCGGCGAGGGTGGCGTCGACGATTTCGGGACCGATGCCGTCGCCCGCGATCAGCGTGGCGGGGATCTTGTTCATGAGGGGCTCCAGAGGTTCGCCGCAGGGCCGGCGAAGACAAACGAAAACCTTCGATTGTCGCAGCGAATGCCCCCCGGCCGGCCCAAAGCCCGTCGCCCGGCCGCCGCGTAAGGCCCTGTTCAGCCGGCGGGCTCAGACTGATCCGCCCACAAAAATGCCCGCGCGAGGCGGGCATTTCTGCGAGGCCGTATCCGCCGGGGCGGGCACGGCCTGAAGCGAAGAATTACTTCTTGGCTTCTTCCTTCTTCTCGGCCTTGGCGGCCTTCTTGTCGGCCTTGGCTTCAGCCTTGGCTTCCTTCTTGTCAGCCTTGGCTTCGGCCTTGGCGGCCTTCTTGTCGGCCTTGGCTTCCTTCTTGTCGGCCTTGGCTTCGGCCTTGGCTTCCGCCTTCGGCGCCGAAGCGGCGGCAGCCGGGGCCTGGGCGAACGAGGCGGCGGCGAAGAAAGAGGTCACCAGGAGAGCGAGGAGCTTGTTCATGTAAGACTTTTCCATTGAAAGTTTGGGAAAAACGCCGCCCGGATGGGCTGCCAACCCACAACGCGACACTCATCCCCACGGTTGACGAGCCGATCGCGGAGGTTGCCGGGGGCTGGCGCCGGCGGCTCAGCCGGTGCAGGCCGCGCCGCTGGCGCGCTGGAACGTGGCGCCGCGCACCAGCGCCAGCAGGCCGTCGCCGCCCGTCACCCGCAGCTCGTCGCCAGTGCGCTCCAGCAGCAGCGACCCATGCCTGGTCGACTGGGTGTGCAAGGTGGCGCCTTCCACATGGCCTTCGAGGTCGCGCCGCCGCTCGCGCCGCAGCAGGGTGCCTTGCACCTCCTGCTGCTGCTGGGTCAGCTCCAGCGTGAATTCGCGCAGCGGCCCGGTGCCGCACCACAGGCCGGCGAAGATGGTTTCGCCCCGCTGCACCGCCCCTGCCGGCGGCAGCGCCAGGGCGGCCAGGACAGCCAGGGCGGGGAGAACGATGCGGCGAATGGCGGGTGCTGGCATGGACAAGGGCTGAAGGGCGGGACGGGACAGTCCGGATGGACCGCCCCGGCAACCGGGGGTTCCCCGCATCAGTGCGCAGTCATCCGGATCTTGCCTTCGCGCACGTAGCGATCGTACTCGTCGCGGGTGATCGCCGTCGAGCCGGCCGCCCCGTTGCTTTCGGTCCAGCCGAGGGTGACGCTGTCGGCGGCCACCTCGACGTCGACCGGCCCGGGCGGGATCGGCATCAGGATGCCGTCGCCGGCACGAAACGATACTTCGCCGCGGACGAGCGCTGGCTGTGACATGGGCAAGCTCCTGGCGGGTTGGGACAGCCCCATTGCAGCGTCTCTGGCCGGCCGGCGCTGTCAGCCAAATGCTCGTCCCGCCGCCGGGATCGTGGCAGAGCCTGCGCGCGGCCGACCTTGCCACGGCTGCGGCTTCGTCATAGAGTCGCACCCCTTTCGGCAACACCCAGGGGAGTCACGCCATGGCAGTCCTTGACAGCTACCTGTTCTTCAACGGCGACTGCGCGCAGGCGCTGCGGTTCTACCAAAGCACGCTCGGCGGCAAGATCGAGATGATGATGACCTACGGCCAGTCGCCGGACCCGCAGCACTGCCCGCCGGGGTCGCAGGACCGCATCATGCATGCGAACCTGGTCCTGGACGGACGCAATCTGATGGCCAGCGACGTCCCGTCGGGCCAGCCCGCCCCCGCCATGGGCGGCTTCTCGCTCTCCCTGGCCTATCCAGGTGCGGACGAGGCGCGCCGCATCTTCGGACTGCTGGCCGAGGGCGGCAAGGTGACGATGCCGATCGCCAAGACGTTCTGGGCCGAAGCCTTCGGCATGCTGACCGACCGGTTCGGCACCCCTTGGATGGTGGTGGGGGGCGCGTCGAGCTGACGCCTCGACCGGCCGGGCCGCGGCAGGCGCACAATGCAGCCTCATGGGTAGACGGGAGCCAGCCATGAGCCGAGTTGCAGCCATCTTCTGCGCCAGCACCCTGCTGGCGGCCTGCGCGGGATCGGGGCCCTACGGTGGCGCACCTTATCCTGGCGGGCCGGTCCCCGTGCCGCGGGCCGGAACGCCCGGGCCGGAGGTCGCCTACCTGTGCGAGGACCTCACCACGGTGACGGTGCAGTACGGCATGAACCAGGCCCTCGTCACCCTCAACAGCGGCATGGAACTCACGCTGCCGTTGCAGCGCCTGGGGTCCGGCTTCTTTGCCACCCCGACGCACAGCTTCCAGGTGCGCAGCGGCGACGGCCTGTGGGCGGCGGCGCCGCGGCCGCCGGTGCTGTGCTACATCAAGCGCTGATCAGAACCCGGCGCGCGCCGCCAGTGCGGCGTAGTCGGCCAGCGTGCCCATGAACTGAATGGCGCCGCTGGACGCCGGGCCCTGGTAGTAGACATTGCCGTCCCGGATGCCGACGTACGCGCCGCTGGCCGGGTAGAAGCGGTAGATGTAGCCCTGCCAGATCCCGGTGCTGCCGCCGGCCGGCAGCAGGAAGTCGGAATAGGCCTGCTCGGCCCAGTCGAAGACCCGCTCGGCCTGCGCGTGCGTGCGCAGCAACTCGACGATGCCGCCCGGGTCGCCGAAGATCGTCCCCGCCACCGCGTAGCCGTCCGGCGTCCCCGAAGGCGTGGGCGGCACCGTGGCGTCGGCCGCGCAGAACGCGGTGTCGGTGTAGGTGGCGGCGGGGCTGCGCACGAATTCGGTGTAGCCGCGCTTGATGAAACGGTGGTCGCACGCGAACGTGCCGCGCCGCTCGGCCAGCGGCGCCAGGGCGAACTGCGCGCTGGCCATGGGCACCACGCCGTCGTTCGGATACGGGCGGCCGTAGGCGCTCAGCAGGTAACGGTTGGTGAATTCGAGGCCGGACGCGGAGCCGGGCTTGTACACGCCCACCGCCCCGTTGTCCGGGTCGCGGTCCTGCAGCGCGCTCGTGCCGTAGGCGACCAGCTTCTCGTAATACCCCGGCAGCGGCTCGGCCGGGACGCTGCCGCATCGCCCGTATCGCCCGCCGGCGGCCGGCGCGTAATTGTTCAGGCGTGCCAGCCAGGGATTGCAGCGCCCGCCGAGCATGTCCAGTCCGTCGTAATTGGTCCAGGTCAGCTGGCCGAGGAAGCCCGGATACGTGTCCGACAGTTCGGCGATGGTGGACAGGCCCAGCACCAGGGCGGCGTCCATCAGCGGGCTGCCGTGGTGCGGCGTGCCCAGGGTGATCAGGCGCAGCACCTTTTCGCCGCCGCGCTGCCCGTCGCGAAAGGCCTGCTCCTGCATCATCGAGCGCACCACCAGCCCGCCCATCGAATGCGCCACGACCAGCAGGCGCTTGCCCGCGAAGCCCGAGGCCGGCGCCGCGGCCGGTCGGTCGAACATCGCCTGCAGCGCGTCGCGCAGCGCGGCGCCCACCGCCGTGATGCTGCGCGGTGCCGCCGGGTCGGCGCCGACCTCGCCGCTGCTCGTCGCGTAGCGGAACGTGTAGGGCTTGAAGGCGGCGCGCCACGCATCGTGGCGCTCGTAGGCGCGCAGGAAGCTTTCCCAACCTTCGGGGGAGCCGCCCAGGCCATGCACCAGCAACAGCGGCAGGCGCGTGCCGAGCGCGGCCGCGTCGACCTCGCCGCCGTCGTTGAAGCGGGCCGGCGCGAGCTCCGGCGTCAGGGCGGCAGCCAGCGTGCTGGCGGCCATCAGCGCGGCGAATGCAAGTACCGGCAGCAGGCGACGCAGGGGGCGGCCGTGTTGGCGCGCGGGCCGATGTGGTGCCATGTTCGAAACTTCCGTGTGGCCCGGTCATTATGCGGACCGCCAGCGCCCATGGATGTGTCCGGATGTGCCGCAGCCGGCACAGGCGGTCCGGGCTGACAGACGCGGCGGCCGGCAGGCGCTACCCTGGCACATCCGACGTCACCGCCCGAGGACACGCATGGCCCTGCCGCACGCCCAGCCGCTGGACATCATCAACGTCGCGCCGCTCGGCGCCGACCTGCAGGAGGCCGTCAGCACCAGCCTGATCAAGACCGACCGCCTGCAGCTGCTGCACCTGGTGCTGCCGGCCCGCAAGGACCAGCCCGAACACCACGTCAGCGAGGAATGCACCATCCATTGCCTGGAGGGCGACGTGGAGGTCGTGTGGCCCGGCGGCGTGCGCCGCCTGAAGGCCGGCAACGTCGTCGTGCTGCCCGCCAGGGAGCGCCATTCCCTGCGCGCCCGCACCGACTGCGCCCTGCTGGTGACGCTCATCCTGGACCACGGCGACGCGGCCCACGGCGCCGGCTCGGGCGTGCACACGCTCCAGACGGATCGACGCTGACCCGCGCGCGGCGCGGTGGGCGCCGGCCGACAGCAGTCCCGGCCCGCTCCTACGGTGCGCCGGCGCACGCCGCACTAGATTGCGGCTGTCTTCATTTCCGAGGAGCACGCCATGCCACGCGGTGACAAGTCGTCCTATACGGACAAGCAGAAACGCCAGGCTGAACACATCGAGGAGGGCTACGAGAAGCGGGGGGTCGGCCAGGGCGAGGCCGAGCGGCGCGCCTGGGCCACCGTCAACAAGGAGACCGGCGGCGGCAAGAAGAGCGGTGCCGGCCGCGGCAAGGCCACCGACACGACGCCGTCCAGGAAGGGCGGCAAGACCGGCGGCCGCGCCTCGGCGGCGCGGTCGGCCGAGGAGCGCTCGGCCTCGGCTCGCAAGGCCGCCGCCACCCGCAAGCGCAACGCCGGCCGCAAATCCTCCTGAGGGGCGCGGGGGCGCGCGGCCCCGCGTGCCCCCGCTGCGGCTGTGGCCGTTGATCGTTGATGCAGGTCAACGCCTCCCGCAACCGGGTGAGTAGCCTACTTCTCCAAGGGTTGCAACGCCCTTGCTTCGAGGAGTTGTCATGGCTCTGCCAGTCGCATCCGTTCCCATGTGGGCATCCCTGCCCGCGGTCATCGTGTTCGCCGCGCTCGCCGCATCCAGCGGTCCAGCCGACGCCCAGCGCAAGGAGCGCTCCGGCAAGGAAGTCGTCGATGCCGCCTGCGGCGCGTGCCACCTGCCGGGCAAGGACGGTGCGCCCAGGATCGGCGACGCCGCGGCGTGGGCCGCCCGCACCGGGCAGGGCCTCACCATGCTGACCGACCATGCGCTCAAGGGCATCCGCAAGATGCCCGCCCACGGCGGCAGCACGGGCGTGAGCGACCTGGAGCTGCAGCGCGCGATCGTCTACATGGTCAACAACTCCGGCGGCAAGTGGATCGAGCCGGCGGCCGTGCGCACGTCCGCGCTCACCAGCGAGGCGGTGGTGCAACAGCAATGCGCGGCCTGCCACCAGGGCGGCAAGGACGGCGCGCCCCGGATCGGCGACCGCAATGCCTGGACGCCGCGCTTTGCCAAGGGGCTGGACCGGCTGGTCGCCTCGGCCGTCCACGGCCACGGCGCGATGCCGGCGCGCGGCGGCATGCCCGACCTGGAACGCGAGGACATCCGCGACGCCACCCTCTACATGTTCAACTACGGGCTCCCCGTCGTGGTGCCACCGCCGCCGGCGCCCGCGGCCGACCCGCACCACAAGCTGATCTCGGGCCTGGACGTCTACTTCGGCATGATCCGCGCCGACGCCTTGCGCTCGCAGGCCGGCAAGCCCGGCGGCACCAGGCTGTCGATCCCCTCGGGGCGCGGCTACTACCACCTGAACATTTCGCTGGAGGACAACCGCACCCACGCGGCCGTGAGCGACGCCCAGGTGACGATGCAGGTGTCCGACGGCATGTCGGTGGAGACCAAGACGCTCGAGCGGCTGGCTGCCAACAACGCGGTGAGCTACGGCAACTTCTTCAAGTTCGCCAGCGGCAACGCGTACAACATCACGACCGAGATCAAGCGGCCCGGCATGCCCTCGGCCGTCACGGCCCGGTTCGAGTTCAAGGCGCCGTAGCCCGCCGCCGCCGGATCGCCGGGCGCCACGGCGCCGCGCCGGGTGCGTGGACAATACGCAGCCTATGGCGATCCAGTGGTTTCCCGGGCACATGAACCTCACGCGCAAGGCGATCGCCGAGCGCGTCAAGGAGATCGACGTCGTCATCGAGGTGCTGGACGCGCGCCTGCCCGGCTCCAGCGCCAACCCGCTGCTGGCTGAGCTCACCGGCCACAAGCCGACGCTGAAGATCCTGAACAAGCAGGACATGGCCGATCCGCTGCGCACGCAGCAATGGCTGGATCACTACAACGGCCAGCCGGCCACGCGGGCCATCGCCCTGCAGGCCACCGACCGCGATGCCACGCAGCGCCTGGCGCCGGCCTGCCACCAGCTCGCGCCCGGCCGCGGCGGCCTCGCCAAACCGATGCGGGTGCTCATTTGCGGCGTTCCCAACGTGGGCAAGTCCACGCTGATCAACACGCTGACCGGCAAGCGCCACGCGAAGACCGGCGACGAGGCGGGCGTCACGAAGCTGGAGCAGCGCATCACGCTGGCCGACGATTTCTACCTGTACGACACGCCGGGGATCCTGTGGCCGCGCATCATCGTCGCCCGCAGCGGCTACAACCTGGCTGCCAGCGGCGCCATCGGCCGCAACGCGTACGACGAGGAAGAGGTGGCGCTGGAGCTGCTGGCCACCCTGCGACGCGATTATCCGGCGCTGCTCGAGGCGCGCTTCAGGCTGGCCGGCGTGGCCGCGATGAAGGACGAGGACGTGCTGGCCGCCGTCGGCCGCCAGCGCGGCGCGCTGCTGGGCAAGGGCAGGATCAACACGCAGAAGGCAGCCGAGATCGTGATCCAGGAATTCCGCGCGACGACGCTGGGTCGCATCACGCTGGAGACGCCCGGGGAATTCGCGCAGTGGCTGGCCGAGGGGCAGCAGCTCGATGCGCAGCGGCTGGCCAGGAAGGAGGCGAGGGCGGCCAAGGGGAAGAAGGCGCGGCCGGAGGGCGGCGAAGCGCCGTCAAACTGACGCTTCCCCGGCACATCTGCCGAGCTTCTTTTGCAATTGGCAACGCCGGACCGCGCGGGGCCGCCGATAGCATCGAGCTCGACAGTCACGAGCCGAGATGCGTTTCAAATCACCATTGCTGCTGCCGGGCGCGCTGCTGTGCGTCCTCATCGCCTTGCCGGCGGCCGCGCAGCCCGTCTACAAGTGCGGCACCGCCCGTGCCGTGAAGTATTCGGACCGGCCCTGCGCCGGCCGTACCATCGACACGGCTGACGCCCCCGTGCCGGCGAAATCGGCCAGGCAGGCCGACGGCCGCCGGATCGAGCAGAACCGCGCCCTGGCCCGCACGATGCGCCGCGCGCCCGGCGAAAGCGACGAGGCCTTCGCCGCGCGCCGCCGCCGGGCGCCCCTGTTGGCGTCAGACCGCGCGGAATGCGCGAGGCTGGATGTGCGCATGCCGGTGGAACAGGCCAGCATGAACAACCCTGATCCCGTGGAAGTGTCGAAGGCGCAGACCGCGCTGGAACAGAGCCGGAAGCGGTTCGGGGAGTTGCGGTGCTGAATCAGGCCGGCTGCCGCATCGGAAGGATCGACCGGCACTTCGGATAGGTCGCGCAGCCCCAGAAGGCAGCGCCGCCGGCCTTCTTCGTGCGCTCGACCATCTTGATGCCGCAGCTCGCGCACGTCGGACGCCAATAGTCGCCGTCGTAGGCCGTTGCCAGCAGGTCTCGCTGCTGCTCCGCCGCGCGCTTGGCGATCAATGCCAGCAGACGTGCGCCATCGAGCGCATTGATGCCGTTGTCCTTGGCGAACTTCGCCGCGTCTTCGGTGAAGGTGGATGTTGTCGCGTACGTGCCGCGCTTGAGCTTGTGCGACGACATCACGCCGAAGAACTCACGCATCTCCTTCACCCCGACCTGCTTGCCGTGCCAGTGCTTGCATTGCACGACCGCTGCCGGACCGTCGGCGTTCTTCGAGTGCAGCCAGATGTCGACCCCGCCGTCCGCGCCATGCGACTGCGATCGCGTCTCGAAACCGCCTTGCGCGAAGAGCTTCTCGCATACCGCCTCGAAGCGACGCCACTCGATGTCGTCGAAGACCTGCTGGCTCCACGCAGTCTGCGGCCGCCGTTCGTCGGGCGCGGGCGCGGGCGCCGCAGCGCGCGAGGATGACGATGGGGGTTCGGTGGAGGCCTGCGCGGCGCGTCGATCCGATGCGCCGGATGGTCGGGGCGGCACCGGGGAGGCCAGGTTCGGCTCCTGCCGGGACGTGGGCCGTTTTTGCGCCTTGGTGCGCGCCTTGAGGCAGAAGTGCAGTCCGAGCAGCACGGCGCCGATCAGCAGCGCGAACAACGCAGGAATTCGCACGCCGCTCGCGAACGTGCGTGTGAACGCGGAGTTGCTCATGAAGGCGGGAGCCGCGAGCAACCCGACGCCGAGGGCTACCACGCCTATTCCCTTCTGAAGAAGCTTGTCGAGCGCCTTGATCTTCGCCCTGGACTGAGATCGCTGTCGGCCCATTAACCGCTCCCCTCATTTGAGTCCCAACAGCTTAAGGTGGACCGTTGGCGAAAGGCTGTCAACCGCCTGAGAAATTGCGCCCTGAAGCGCAAGCGCGTTATTTGCGCTTCAATTGTGAAGCGTAAAAGACTAAAATACGCTTCATGTATATCTGGCAGGCATCTGGCTGGCCCGGCCTCACCTGGGATGCGACTGCCGTCACGGCGCCGCTGGCGCAGGCGCGGCTGGCCCAGGGTCGCATGCTCGGACTGGCGAGCAGCCTGGGCATGACGGATCTGGCCAAGCTGCAGCTCACCGGGTGGACGCAGGAAGCGCTGGCCACAGCGCAGATCGAGGGCGAGCAACTGCAACTGAACTCGGTTCGCGCGTCCGCCGCACGCCGGCTCGGACTGGCGGATGCTTCCGCCGTCGCCCGGGACCCGCGCACCGAGGCTACCCTGGATGTTCTGCAGGCGGCTGTCGCACGCTGGGAGCACCCTCTGTCCGAACAGGATCTGTTCGATTGGCATGCGGCCTTGTTTCCCACGGGCCGCAGCGGCGCGGCCCGCATCACGACCGGCGCCTGGCGCACCCACGCAGAGCCGATGCAGATCGTCACGCCGCGCATCGGCAAGCCTGACGTGGTGCACTACGAAGCCCCGCCATCGAGCGACGTGGCCGCGCAGATGCGCGCGCTGCTCGAATGGTTCGATACGCACAGCCGCGTGCCGGAGATCGATGGCTTGGTGCGCGCGGCCGTGGCGCACCTGTGGTTCGAGGCCATCCACCCGTTCGAGGACGGCAATGGCCGCATCGGCCGCGCCATCGCGGAGCTGGCGCTGGCCCAGGACATGCGAAGCGGCCAGCGCCTGTACAGCCTCTCGGCGCAGCTCGCGCTGGATCGAGCCGACTACTACGCGCAGCTGCAGGCTGCCACCGGCCAGCCGCGGCTCGATGTCACGCCCTGGGTCCAATGGTTCGTCGGTCGCATCCAGGCGGCGTTCGATGCGGCGACCGGCCAGATGCAAAAGGCCCTGGCGCACGGCCGCTACTGGGCGCAGGTGAACGCGAACCACCCGGGGCTGAGCGCGTCGCAACGCAAAGCGCTGGCGCGGCTGCTGGAAGCCGAGCCCGAAGGTTTCGCGGGCGGCATGAGCACGGAGAAGTACGTCAGTCTCACCGGCGTGTCGCGGGCGACGGCGTATCGTGAGCTGACGCAGCTGGCGGAACTCGGGCTGCTGGCGAGGACGGGGCAGGGGAGGGGGACGCGGTATGGGTGGGTTGTCACGACCCCGTAACTGGTGTCAAGTTCGCGAGCGGTGGCAACCAAGCGCTTATACAACGTCGCGCCGACGCGCGACAACACCGATGTTCTGCTCGATGATCGCTGATGACGCCGATGTCGAGCAAAGTGGTCTGGCAATCCAAACTACTTGCCCCAGGAGTCCTTCATCCCCGTCACCCGGTTGAACACGGGTTTCCCCTCGCGGTGCTCCACCCGGTCCGCCACGAAGTAGCCGTGCCGCTCGAACTGGAACCGGTCGTCGCCCTTCGCCTTCGCCAATGAGGGCTCGACGCAAGCCGTCACCACCTTGAGCGACTCCGGGTTGATCTCCTCCAGGAAATCCTTGTCGCCGGTGCCGGGCTGGGGCACGGAGAACAGGCGGTCGTACAGGCGCACTTCGGCCTGCAGCGCGTCGGCGGCAGCGACCCAGGTGACGACGCCCTTGACCTTGACCTTGTCGCTGCCCGGCGTGCCGCTCTTGGTGTCGGGGATCAGTTCGGCCTGCACTTCGGTGACCCGGCCGCTCGCATCCTTCGTCGCGCCCTTGCACTCGATGACGTGGCCGTACTTCAGCCGCACCTTGTTGCCCGGGAACAGGCGGTTGTAGCCCTTGGGCGGAACGTCCTCGTAGTCGCCGCGCTCGATCCACAGCTCGCGGCCGAACCTGAATTCGCGCCTGCCCCATTCGGGATGGTGCGGGTGCACGGGCGCGGAACAATCGTCCAGCGTGCCGGCGCCCATCAGCGCGTCCCAGTTGGTGATCACGAGCTTGACCGGATCGAGCACCGCCATCGCACGGGCGGCCTTCGGATCGAGGTCGTCGCGCAGCGCCTGTTCCAGCGTCGAGTAGTCGATCCAGCTGTCGCTCTTGGTGACGCCGATGCGCTCGGCGAACAGCTGCAGGCTTTCGGGCGTGTGGCCGCGCCGGCGCAGGCCGACGATGGTGGGCATGCGCGGGTCGTCCCAGCCGCCCACGTGCCGTTCGTCCACCAGTTGCTTCAACTTGCGCTTGCTGGTGATCACGTAGGTGAGGTTCAGCCGCGCGAACTCGTACTGGCGCGGGTGCGGCTGGTTGGTCAGGCCGCCTTCGCCCAGCGCGTCCAGCAGCCAGTCGTAGAACGGGCGCTGGTCCTCGAATTCCAGTGTGCAGATGCTGTGGGTGATGTTCTCCAGCGCGTCCTCGATCGGGTGCGCGTAGGTGTACATCGGGTAGATGCACCACTTGTCGCCGGTGTTGTGGTGCTCGGCGCGGCGGATGCGGTAGATGGCCGGGTCCCGCATGTTGATGTTGGGGCTGGCCATGTCGATCCTGGCGCGCAGCACGGCGGCGCCGTCGGCCAGCTTGCCGTCGCGCATGTCGCGAAAGCGCTGCAGGTTCTCCTCGATCGAGCGGCTGCGGTAGGGGCTGTCGGTGCCCGGCCGGCCGAAGTCGCCGCGGTTGATCCGCATTTCCTCGGCGCTCTGCTCGTCGACGTAGGCCAGGCCGGCTTCGACCAGGTACTCGGCGGCGCGGTACATGAAGTCGAAGTAGTCGCTGGCCTGGTACAGGTGGCTGGTGCCGTTGGCGTCCCAGGAGAAGCCCAGCCACTGCACCGCATCCAGGATGGAGTTGACGTACTCGACGTCCTCCTTCTCCGGATTGGTGTCGTCGAAGCGCATGTGGCAGACGCCCCCGTAATCGCGCGCCAGGCCGAAGTTCAGGCAGATGCTCTTGGCATGGCCGACGTGCAGGTAGCCGTTGGGCTCGGGCGGGAAGCGGGTGCGGATCTTCGCGGGGTCCGGCTGGCCGGCCAGCTGGTGGGCGGCATCGCCCGGCGAGCCGCCCCAGCGCCGTTGCGCGTACGTGCCTTGCTCCAGATCGCGCTCGATCACCTGGCGCAGGAAGTTGCTTGGCTTGGCGGGTTCTTTGTCAGCAGGCACGGTCATAACCGATCGATTTTAGAGGCGCGGGGCGCGGCGTGACTTCCATCACGGCCGTTACGTGTGGCAACGGCTTTGACCGTAGGGCGTGTATTCAATCACGCACGGCCGCGTTTAATGGGGACAGGGGCGGCTCGCAAGGCGCCCATACCAGCAGGAGATCACCATGAGCAGTACCTTCCACGCCAAAGCCGCCGCCGTCCTCCTGGCGCTGGCCGCCGCCGGCACGGCCACCGTCGCCCAGGCCCGGGACAACGTCTATTTCTCGATCGGCGCCAATGTCGCGCCGGGCGTCGCCGTCGGCGTGTCCAACGCGCCGCCCGTGTACTACCCGCCGGTCTACGTGCAGCCAGCGCCGGTCTATGTCGCGCCGGCGCCGGTATACGTGCGTCCGGCACCTGTGTACTATGAAGCGGCCCCCGTCTACTACGGCGCGGCGCCGGTGTACTACGGCCAGCCGGGCTGGCGCCACGGCCACCGCAAGCACTGGCGGCACGAATACCGCCGGGACGGCTGGCGCGACTGAGGCAAGCGTTTTCTCCAGGTTGGGCCCCGCGCGCGAGCGTCGGGGCCCTTTTCTTTGCTCCGGTGCGGGCGAAAAAAAGGCCCCCAGGCGCGAGCCTGGGGGCAACATGCCAGTCGCGGGACGGAGGGCCGGACCAGCTCACCCCGGAGGAGGAGGGGACTCAGAGGAGTCGGGGTGATTGGCTTGTAGTACACCTCTTCCTCGCGACGTCGCCTGTAGGACAAGGCCCACAGCATGTGACAGACGGGGGCGCAAGGGATGGGGTCGCTTGCCCGCGGTGCCGGCTCGGGCAGCCGCCCTGGCTAGTGCGCTTCGGAACGTCCGAACTGGCGCTGCAGCCGCTCGCGTTCGCGTCGCAGCAGCCGGTCGCGCAGTCCCGATCCGGCGCCCAGGAAGAACACGCCGATGCCGTGCAGCGCCAGCCCGAGGCCCCAGCCCAGCACCGTGTAGACCGTCCAGGTGAAGCCGAAGAAGAAGGACAGGGCGGTCAGGAACAGGTTCACGACCAGATAGACGGCGGCATGCACGTACCAGCCCAGCTTGGCGCCGGCACGTTTGTGCGCGAGGCGCTCGAGGTCTTCAGGATTCAGTGTTCTCATGCCGAAAGCCGCGTGAACACCTTCATTGTAGGCCGCGATGCGCCGCCGTGCGAAAACCTCGTCCCCAGCGCGGCTGAGCATGCGACCCGCCTTGGCCGCCCGATCGGCGTTCAGCAGCCGTTGCGATGGTGTCGCTGCAAGCCGTCGCGCTCGCGCTGCACCAGCCGTTGGCGCAGCGCGCCGCGCGAGCCGGCCAGCCACACGCCCGCGCCGTGCAGCGCCAGGGCCAGTCCCCATCCGAGCAGCGCGACCAGCGGCCAGTGCCGGTTGCCGAAACCGTAGCGGGAAACGCCGAAGATGAAGAGGTTGACCGCCAGGTACACGAGGGCGTGCACATACCAGCCCAGCTTGGCGCCGGCGCGCTGGTGCGCGATCCGTTCGATGTCCTCGGGCGTGGGCCGCGCGTTCATGGTGCAGATCATTCTAGGGGCCGCGCGGGCGGCGCGAAAGGCGGTGCGCCGCCGCGCCCGCGGCCGTGCTTTTTCTTTACCTGCGCGACACACCGCCGACAGCGGCGGATGACTTCGCGTTCCTACAATCGGTTGCATGACGAGGTTCTCCTGGAAGCTGGGCGCGGCGGCAGCCCTGGTGGTGGTTGCGGCCGCGGGCGGCGGGACGTGGTGGTGGACGCAGGGGCGCACCTCCGATGCCGTCTACCGGACCGGCAAGATCGAGCGCGGGCCGCTGCAGGCCACCGTGTCGGCTTCCGGGGCGGTGAACCCGGTGACGCAGGTGTCGGTGGGCACCCAGGTGTCGGGCCAGATCAAGGAGCTGTACGTCGACTTCAACTCAGAGGTGAAGGCCGGTCAGCTGATCGCCATGATCGACCCCGAGACCTTCGAATACCGGGTGCGCCAGTCGCAGGCGGACGTGGACGCCGCCCAGGCCGCCGTGCTGACGGCGCAGGCGAACGCCGCAGCGGCCCGGGCCGCGGTGTCGCGGGCGCGGGTCGACCTGGCCGAAGCCAGGCGCGACCTCGACCGCAAGGCGATGCTGGTGGACAAGCAGTTCATCGCGCAGAGCGAGGCCGACAAGGCGCGGGCGCTGGTCAACAGCACGACCGAGCAGGTGCGGTCGGCCGAAGCCCAGCAGGCCGTGAGCGAAGCGCAGATCAAGACCGCCGAGGCCAACGTGCAGCAGCGGCAGGCGGCATTGGCGCAGGCCCGGGTCGACCTGGGGCGCACCCGCATCACGTCGCCGGTCAACGGCATCGTGATCAAGCGGGCGGTGGAGCGCGGCCAGACCGTCGCCGCCAGCCTGCAGGCGCCCGAGCTGTTCGTGATCGCGCAGAACCTGCAGGACATGCAGGTGGACGCCAGCATCGACGAGAGCGACGTCGGGCGCATCCGCACCGGGCAGCGCACGACCTTCACCGTCGACGCCTTTCCAGGCCAGACCTTCGAGGGCGAGGTGCGCCAGGTGCGCAAGGCGGCGCAGAACGTGGCCAACGTGGTGACCTACGTGGCGGTGGTCGGCTTTTCCAACGCCGGCGGGCGGCTGCTGCCTGGCATGACCGCCAACGTGCGGGTCGTGACCGACTCGCGCGAGAACGTGCTGAAGGTGCCCAACGCCGCCTTGCGCGTGCGCATCGCCGGGGTGGAGCCGGCCGGCGAAGGCAAGGCCGCGCCCGGCGCGAAACCGGCCTCGGCGCCGGCCACCGGCGACGCCGGCGGATGGAGCTGGATGTCGCGCGCCTACGCCCAGCCGGCCCAGGGGGGCGCCATGGCGGTGCAGCCGCCTTCGGGCGGCCCATCGGCGACGGTCGGAACGGGGCCGGCCGCGGGCGCGCCCCCCAAGGCAGCCGCGGCGCCCCAACCGGCCGCCCCGGGCGGCGGCGCCGGCCAGGAATTGCGCGCCCGGCTGCAGAACGAGCTGAAGCTCACGCCGGCGCAGCTGGAGAAGGTGGACGCCATCTATGCGGATGTCCGGCCCAGGTTCATGCAATTGCGTGAGCTCCCGGCCGAGGAGCGGACCAAGGCGCGCGAGCGCATCTCGGCCGACGTGCGGGCGCGCATCGCCGACCTCCTGACGCCCGAGCAGAAGCCGCTGTACGCGGCCATGGTCGCCGAGAGCGCCGGGCGCAGCGTGACGCGCGGCCGCATCTTCCTGCTGGGCGACGACAACAAGCCGCGCGCCTACAACGTGCGCCTGGGCATCACCGACGGCACCAGCACCGAGCTGATCGTGCCGGCCAATTCGCCCGACGCCGCGGTGCTGGCTGAAGGGGCGGTCGTGATCACCGGCGTCACCACCCCGGGCGCCGGCGCGGCCGGTGCCCGTCCGTCCGGTCCGCGGATGCCGTTCTGATGGCGCTGATCGAGGCCAGGGACCTGACCAAGGTCTATGAAATGGGCGACCAGACCGTGCGCGCCTTGCGCGGCGTGTCGGTCGACATCGAGGAGGGCGCGTTCGTGGCGATCATGGGCGCGTCCGGATCGGGCAAGTCCACGCTGATGAACATCCTGGGCTGCCTGGACCGGCCGACCAGCGGCACCTACCGGCTGGCGGGCGAGGCGGTGGAAGCCATGGGCCCCAACCAGCTGGCTTCGATCCGCAACCGCCGCATCGGCTTCGTGTTCCAGCAGTTCAACCTGCTGCCGCGCACCAGTGCCGTCGAGAACGTGGAGCTGCCGATGGTGTACTCGGGCGTGAAGGCGCCGCAGCGGCGCGAGCGCGCGATGGCCGCACTGCGCAAGGTCGGCCTGGGCGAGCGCTGGAGCCACACGCCGGCCGAGCTGTCGGGCGGGCAGCAGCAGCGCGTGGCGATCGCCCGCGCCCTAGTCAACGAGCCGCAGCTGATCCTCGCCGACGAGCCGACCGGCGCCCTGGACTCGCAGACCTCGGAAGACATCATGCGGCTGCTGGCCGACCTGAACGCGCAGGGCATGACGGTGGTGCTCGTCACGCACGAGTCCGACATCGCGGACTGGGCCCGCCGCCGGATCGTGTTCCGGGACGGGCACATCCTCGAAGACAAATCGGGGTCAGATTCCAATTTTTCGGCCCGGATCGGTCAGGGCCAACAATTGGAATCTGACCCCGATTCGGAGGCGGCGTGACCGGGCTCGCCGCGTTCCGCTCGGCGCTGCGGGCCCTGGCCGCGAACAAGCTGCGCAGCGTGCTCACGATGCTGGGCATCATCATCGGCGTCGGCGCGGTGATCACCATGATCGCCGTCGGGCGCGGCGCGACCGAGCGCGTGCAGGAGCAGATGAAGGGGCTGGGCTCCAACATCATGCTGGTGCTGCCGGGCGGCGTGACGGCCGGCGGCGTGCGGCTGGGCGCGCAGACCGGGCAGGCGCTCACCGAGGAGGACGCGGCGGCGATCGCGCGTGAGATCCCCGAGGTGCAGGTGGCGGCGCCCAACCTGCGCACCGGCGCCCAGGTGGTGGTGGGCAACACCAACTGGGGCACCTCGATCTTCGGCACCACCAACGACTACCTGGAGGCGCGCGAATGGCCGCTGTCCGACGGGCGGGCGTTCGAGGCGGCGGAGATCCAGGGTTCGGCCAAGGTGGCGATCATCGGCCAGACCGTGGCCCAGCAGCTGTTCGGCGACGCCGACCCGCTGGACCAGGTGATCCGCGTGAAGAAAGTGCCGGTCACGGTGGTGGGCGTGCTGGAGAAGAAGGGCCAGAACTCGATGGGCCAGGACCAGGACGACATCGTGGTCGTGCCGATCAGCACCTACCGCAACCGCATCCAGGGCGGCACCGCCGGCAAGCTCAAGCGCGTCGGCTCGATCAGCGTGAAGGTGCGCGCGGGCCAGAGCATGAAGGACGCGGAGGAGGGCATCAAGGAGCTGCTGCGCCAGCGCTTCAAGGTGCAGCCGGGCGCGGAAGACCCGTTCTCGATCCGCAACCTGACCGAGATCCTGCAGGCGCAGGAGGCCTCGAGCCGGGTGATGACGCTGTTGCTGGCGGCCGTGGCCGGCATCAGCCTGGTCATCGGCGGGATCGGCATCATGAACATCATGCTGGTCAGCGTCACCGAGCGCACGCGCGAGATCGGCCTGCGCATGGCGGTGGGCGCCCGCGGCCGCGACATCCTGCTGCAGTTTCTGATCGAGGCCGTGACGCTCAGCCTGATCGGCGGCGCCATCGGCGTCGTGATCGGCGGCGTCGCCACCTGGGCCGTGGGCTATTTCGCCGGCTGGCAGGTGAGCATGACGGCCGCCTCCATCGGCCTGGCCGCCGGCTTCTCGGCGATCGTCGGGATCTTCTTCGGCTTCTATCCGGCCCGCCGCGCCTCGCGGCTGCTGCCGATCCAGGCGCTGCGCTACGAGTAGCGGCGCCGGCAGCGCTGCGGAGTCAGCGCTTGTCGAGGTGGCCGCGGTCCCGCTCGAGCCGGTCCTCGCGCGCCGCCTCCTGCGCGTTGCCAATGCCCTCCTGCAAGCGGCCCTTGGCGTCGCGTGCCGCGCCCTTGGCGCGCAGCGACCGGTCGCCGGTCGCCTTGCCGATGGCTTCCTTCACCTTGCCGGTGGCCTGGTTGGTCAGTCCCTTGACCTGTTGCCTGTTCATCGCGGTCGCTCCTGCGGTGCGGGAGAAAGCACTCCCATGGACCAACGCTAGCGCTGCGCCGGGCGGGGCCAAGCCGACACGGCCGCGTGTCGCCGTGGGCGGCCTCCTACGCCGCCGGCGCGGATGGCCCGGTCGAGCCGGTGCCGCACGCGGCCGGCCAGCGATAATCCAGCCTCTTTCAAGGAGCGTGCGTGGACGCAGTGTTGCTGGCCAAGGCGGTGGTCATGGGGATCGTGGAGGGCCTGACCGAGTTTCTCCCGGTATCGAGCACCGGCCACCTGATCCTGGCGGGGAGCCTGCTTGGTTTCCACGACGACAAGGCCAAGGTCTTCGACATCGCGATCCAGACCGGCGCCATCCTGGCGGTGATCATCGTCTACTGGGCCAAGATCCGCGAGACGGTGGTGGCGCTGCCGACCCAGCGCAGCGCGCAGCGGTTCGCGCTGAACGTGCTGGTCGCCTTCCTGCCCGCGGTCGTGCTGGGGCTGGCGGCGGGCAAGGCGATCCAGGCCCATCTCTTCACGCCCGGCGTGGTCGCCAGCACCTTCATCCTGGGGGCCTTCGTGATCATCTGGGCCGAGCGGCGGCCGCCCGAGACCGTGCGGGTGCACGACGTCGACCAGATGACCTGGCAGGACGCGCTCAAGGTGGGTCTGGTGCAGTGCGTCGCCATGATTCCCGGCACCAGCCGCAGCGGCGCCACCATCATCGGCGGCATGCTGTTGGGCCTGTCGCGCAAGGCCGCCACCGACTTCTCGTTCTACCTGGCGATCCCCACCCTGGTGGGCGCCGGCGTCTACAGCCTGTACAAGCAGCGGGCGCTGCTCTCGGCGGCGGACCTGCCGCTGTTCGCCGTCGGGCTGGCGGTCTCGTTCGTGAGCGCCTGGCTGTGCGTGCGCTGGCTGCTGCGCTACATCTCCACCCACAGCTTCACGCCGTTCGCCTGGTACCGCATCGCCTTCGGCCTGCTGGTGCTGCTCACCGCGGCGACCGGCTGGGTCGAGTGGTCCGCCTGAGCGGCGGCGCCGCGCTGGCTCAGGCGTACTCGAGGCCGGTGGCCGCCAGGCCGACCAGGCCGATGTGGACCGCGTTCACGTCCGTCGCGGCGGCCATGGCCAGCAGGTCGGCCTTGCTCGCGCCGTTGTTCAGCATGCCGACGAACTCGTTCAGCGCGTTCGCATCCGGCGCGCTGCCCACTACGTTGGTGTAGACCAGCCGCACGAAATCGGCGTTGCCGGTCGAGCCGGCCAGATTGGTGAAGACCGGCAGCCCGATCACGAAATCGGCGACCTGGTGCATGGTCCAGCCGGCATCGAAGACGGCGAGCCCTTCCTTGACGTAGGACGGCACGAGCGCGTCCCGGCCGAACGCCGCGCCGAGCATCCGGGCTGTGTTGCCCGCGCTGCCGGCCATGTCGAAGGCGAGCCTGGCATCGGTGAACTCCACCCGCTCCACCCGGTCGAGCGTGTCGGTACCCTGCAGGCCGCGCGAGTCGCTGACCGTGAGCGCCGTTCCTGATCTGGCGACGGTGAAGGCTGCACGCGCGCCGCCGTAGACCACCGTGTCGACCGCGGCGCCGCCGACGATGACGTCGTTGCCGGTGCCCGAATGGATGCGGTTGCCGGCGTCGCCCCCCACCGCCAGGCTGTTGCCGCCGCCCAGGACCATGGTGGTGAACTGGTCGCCGCCGACGAAGTAGTTGCCGCGATCGCCGCCCTGCAGCGTCGTCTCGCGGCTGACGCTGAGCGTGAAGGAGTTGGTGATGCTGATCTTGGCACCCGCCTTCTGGCCGATCTCCACCAGCTGGCCGAAGATGGTGCCCCAGTTGCCCGGCGCCTGGCTGGCCAGCTGGCGCTGCGACATCTGATCGAACTCGGTCCTGGTGCCGCTGGTGAACGCGTCGTAGCGCGCCTCGAAGTCGGCCAGCGTCATGGTGCCGTTGATGACGGCCATGCCGTTGCGCATCGTCTGCACGGTGCCCTCGGCCACCCGGTTCTGCGCCTCGCCGATCTCGCGCACGTCCTGTGCCTTGGCGTAGAAGTCGCCGAAGCCCAGCGCCTGCGCGCCGGCGCCCAGCAGGCCCTTCCAGGTGATCGACGCGGCGTCGCCCAGCAGGTCCCAGAAGCCCTGCGTGCTGGTGGCCTGGTAGCCGCCCACGGTCAGGTTCTCCGGCGAGGCCGTCGGCGAGACGTATTCCAGGCTGCTGCCCACGCGGGTGAAGGCGGCCTGGGTGGGGATGGTCGGATCGGTCTCGCGCAGCAGCATGGGCGTGTCGCCGTAGATGCGCACGCCGTCGCCCGAATAGGGCGCCGGTCCCGTGGGCATGACGCTGGGCAGGATGGCTGGCTGCGGGGCCGGCGTCGGGGCCGGGGTCGGCGCTGGCGTGGGCGCCGGTGTCAGGTCCGGGAAGTTCGGCATCGGCGTGCCGGTGCCGAGATAGGCCGACATGTCGATCGAGCCGATGTCGACACCGTAGGCTTGCGCCGCGATGGTCGCCAGCGTGGTGTCCAGCGGATAGGCCGCGGCCAGCGCCGGCAGCTCCAGCGCGAGGTGGTCGAACAGCTCGATGGTCAGTTCGCGGTAGCCGGTGACGATCGTCATCGCCGCACTGGTGTCCACATAGGCCGACGCTGCCGCCAGCTGGGCGAGCGACTGGTCATACAGCGACAGCACGTAGGCCCGAACCTGGCCGATGTCCCCCAGGTCGTGCAAGGTGATGGAAGCGAACGGATTGACGGCCATGGCTGTCTCCTGCTGAGGTATCCCCCACGCTAGGGCTGCGAGCCCGGGCCGTCCTTGAGCCGGGTCAAGATTCCAGCGAACGCAGGGCGGCCTCGATCGCCGCGGCCGTGGCCAGCGGCTTTTCCATGGGGTAGAGGTGGCTGCCATCGAGCATCGACATGCGCCCGCGGGTGACCTGCTGCGTCATCGCCAGCCCCACCTGCCGGTTTTCCTCCGACTGCAGGCCGCCGATGAAGGCGACGGGGCACTTCAGCGGATGGCGCCGCAGCAGGCCGTCCAGGTTGTCCGGCAGGGTGTTGTAGATCAGGGTCTCGATGTCGCGGTCGAAGGACAGCACGCGCTCGCCGTCCTCGTCGTGCGTGCCATGCGCCACGTAGTCCTGCAGCACCTGTTCGTCCCAGCGGGCAAACGCCTTCTTGTGGCGGAAATGTTCCAGGACCGCGACCGTGCCGGGCCAGCGGTTCTTGCGACGCCGGCTGACGCGCCCCGGCGAGACCGAGCCGACCAGCGGCGTGTGCTTGATCGCGCCGAGCGCCGTCGCCTTCCAGCCGCCCAGCAGCGGCGAATCCAGCAGCAGCACGCCGCGCGCCAGCTTCGGGTGGCGCGCCGCGCACATCAGGCTGAGGAAACCGCCCAGCGAATGGCCGACGAAGAAAGCCGGGCCGCCGTGCCGCTCGGTCTCGCGTGCCGCGAACTCGTGCAACTGCTGCACCAGGTGCGGCCAGTTGTTGGTGACGGGGTAGCGCGGGTCATGGCCGAACTTGTCCACGGCACGCACCTGGAAGCCGCGCGCGCGCAGGTGCCGGAACAGCACGCCGTAGGTGGAAGCCGGGAAGCTGTTGGCGTGCGAGAAAACGATCAGGGACATCCCCCGATTGTCGCGCCGGGCTGCCGGCCGCCCTTCGCAGCGCCTCAGATCAGCCGCTCGTCGGCCCGCGTGATCTTCTTGAGCGCCTTGCTGCGACCGGCCGGCACCTTCAGCGGCACGTCGGTATGCGTGTCGTCCCAGACCGGGTCCTCCAGGCTGTCGAACACCTCGCGCAGCTTCTGTCCCCAGCTGCTGTGCAGCATCCGGTAATAGGGGTTCTGCATGTCGATGCAGACGATCTTGTCGGTCTCGAACCGGTTGGCCTCGTACACCACCAGGTCCAGGGGCGGTCCGACCGAGAGGTTGGACTTCATGGTCGAATCCATCGACACCAGCGCGCACTTGGCCGCCTCGTCCAGCGGCGTATCGGGCGTGATCACGCGGTCGAGCACCGGCTTGCCGTACTTGGACTCGCCGATCTGGAAATAGGGCGTTTCGGGCGTGGCCTCGATGAAATTGCCGGCCGAGTACACCTGGAACAGCCGCATGCTTTCGCCGCGGATCTGGCCGCCGAACACCAGCGCCACGTTGAACTCCACCCCGGCGTGCTGCAGCGCCTCGGCGTCGCGTTCGTAGACGTGGCGCACCGCGTTGCCCAGGACGCGCGCGGCGTCGAACATGCTCCTGGCGTTCCAGATCGTGATCGGCTCCAGCTCCGGCCGCTCCTGCAATTGCTCCACCTGCAGGATCTCGCGCACCGATTGCGCGATGCTCAGGTTGCCGGCCGACAGCAGCACCATGCAGCGGTCGCCGGGGCGCTCGTACACGATCATCTTGCGGAAGGTGCTGATGTTGTCCACGCCCGCGTTGGTGCGCGAGTCGCTGAGGAACACCAGTCCGGCGTTGAGCTTGATGCCGACGCAGTAGGTCATGGGTTCATCTCGCAAGCAGTTTCTTCAGGCGGTACACCGCGTCCAGTGCCTCGCGCGGGGTGAGCGCGTCCGGGTCGAGCGCGGCCAGTGCCGCCTCGGCCGCGCTGGGCGCGCTCGCCTGCTCCGCGGGAGGCGGTGCGAACAAGTCTACCTGCTCCCGGCTCAGCGTTTGCTGGGTTTCGAGGGCTTGCAGCGCCTGCCGGGCATGGTTCACCACCGCCGCCGGGATGCCGGCCAGCCGGGCGACCTGGATGCCGTAGCTGCGGCTGGCCGGGCCGGCCTGGATCTCGTGCAGGAAGACGATGTCGGCGCCCGACTCGGCGGCGCTCACGTGCACGTTCACCGCCGCGTGGTGGCGCGCCGGGAATTCGGTCAGCTCGAAATAGTGGGTGGCGAACAGGGCGAAGGCCCGGGTGCGGTCGTGCAGGTGGGCCGCGATGCCGGCGGCCAGCGCCAGCCCGTCGAAGGTCGAGGTGCCGCGCCCGATCTCGTCCATCAGCACCAGTGAATTGGGCGTGGCGCCGTGCAGGATCTGCGCGGCCTCGGTCATCTCGAGCATGAAGGTCGACTGCGCATTCGCCAGGTCGTCGGCGGCGCCGATGCGGGTGTGGATGGCGTCGATCGGGCCCAGCCGGCAGGCCTGCGCCGGCACGTACGAGCCCATCGAGGCCAGCAGGCAGATCAGCGCCACCTGGCGCATGTAGGTGGACTTGCCGCCCATGTTGGGGCCGGTGATGATCTGCATGCGCTGCCGGGGGCCCAGCCGCGTGTCGTTGGCGATGAAGGCGCCGCCGGAGGTCTCGGCCAGCCGGGCCTCGACCACCGGATGGCGCCCCTGCGTGATCTCGATGCCCGGCTCCTTCGTGAACTGCGGGCAGCTCCAGCCCAGCGTCAGCGAGCGCTCGGACAGTGCGCACAGGGCGTCCAGCGAGGCGATGGCGCGCGCCAGTTGCGCCAGCGCGGGAACGTGGGGCTGCAATTGGTCCAGCAGCTGCTCGTACAGCCATTTCTCGCGCGCCAGCGCCCGTTCCTGGGCCGACAGCGCCTTGTCCTCGAACGCCTTCAGCTCGGGCGTGATGAAGCGCTCGGCGTTCTTCAGCGTCTGGCGCCGCCGGTAGTCGGCCGGCACCTTGTCCAGCTGGCTCTGAGTGACCTCGATGGAGAAACCGTGCACCTTGTTGAACTGCACGCGCAGGTTGGCGATGCCGGTGCGGGCTTTCTCGCGGGTTTCCAGCTCCAGCAGGAAGCCGTCGCAGTTGTCCTGGATGGCGCGCAGCTCGTCGAGCTCGGCGTCGTGGCCGGCGGCGATCACGCCGCCGTCGCGCACCAGGGCGGCCGGCTCCTCCATGATGGCGCCGGCCAGCGCCTGGCCGCAGCCCGGCGGCGGCGCCAGGCCGGCGCGGATCGCGGCCAGCAGCGCGCCCGCACCGGCGACGGCGCCGGCCAGCTGCCCGGCGCGCTCCAGCGCCTGGCCCAGTCCCACCAGCTCGCGCGGCCGCACCTGGCGCAGGGCCAGCCGGGCGGTGATGCGCTCCACGTCGCTGCAGCCCTTGAGCGCCGAGCGCAGCGGCTGCCAGGCGCCGCCGCGCAGCCACTCGATCGCCTCCAGGCGCTGCTGCGCCTGCGTGCGCTCCCGGCGCGGCTCGAGCAGCCAGGACTTGAGCGTCCGGCTGCCCATCCCCGTCATGCAGGTGTCCAGCAGCGAGAACAGCGTCGGGGCGTCCTCGCCGCGCAGGGTCTGCACCAGCTCGAGGTTGCGGCGGGTGGTCCCCGGCAACTCGATCAGGTCGCCGTCGCGCTGCACCAGCAGCTGCTGCACGTGCGACAGCGCCCGGCCCTGGGTGTGCTCGGCGTAGGCGAGCAGGGCGCCGGCCGCGGCCTGCGCCTGCACCAGCTCCTGCGCGCCCCAGGCCGCCAGGGTGGCGCTGTCCAGCTGCGCCAGCAGCTTGCCCAGCCCGAGGCCGGCGTCGAACTGGAATTCGGGTCGCGCCGTCAGCGACAGCGCGCTGCCCGCGCGCAGCGCCTGCAGGCGCTGCTCGAAGGAGGGCGTGACGCCGGCGCTGAACAGCAGTTCGCTCGGGCCGATGCGCGCGACCCAGGCCTCGAGTTCGTCGCCGGCGCATTCGGCCAGCTGCAGCGCGCCCTGCGTCAGGCTCAGCCACGCCAGCCCCAGCCGGTGCCGCTGCCCCTGGTGGACCGCCAGCAGGATGGCTTCGCTCTTGTCGTGCAGCAGCGCGCTGTCGGTGAGCGTGCCCGGCGTCACCACCCGCACCACCTTGCGCTCCACCGGTCCCTTGGACGCGCCGACGTCGCCGACCTGCTCGCAGATCGCGACCGATTCGCCCTGCCGGATCAGGCGCGCCAGGTAGCTTTCCACCGAGTGGAACGGCACGCCGGCCATCACCACCGGCTCGCCGCCCGACCGGCCGCGCTGGGTCAGCGTGATGTCCAGCAGCCGCGCGGCCTTTTCCGCGTCGTCGTAGAACAGCTCGTAGAAATCCCCCATCCGGTAGAACAGCAGCGTGTCGGCATGCTGCGCCTTGATGGCGAGGTACTGGGCCATCATGGGCGTGTGCGCCGGGCGGGCGCCGTCGTCGGCGGTCGGGGAAGCCAAGGTGGTGTGCTCTCTCGCTGCGTGCCGGCCGGTCCGGCGCGGCTGGGCTGATAGCTTAGCCGAGGCGTTGCGCCGCTATCCGGCCGAGGCGGCGCCGCGGGCGGCCGCGCCGGGCGGCTGCGTGTCGGCCGCCATGCTGCGCACCTGCGGCAGGCATTGCGGGTACTCGCGGGCGACGAAGGCCAGCAGCTCCTCGCGCACCCGGCAGCGCAGGTCGAAGGCCTTGCCGGCGTTGACGGCCGACACCAGCACGCGCAGCTGCATCGCGCGCTCGGTGGCGTCGGTCACCTGCACCACGAACACCCGGCCGTCCCACTCGGGCGCGGCGCGCACGATGCGCTGCGCTTCCTGCCGCAACGGTTCGACCGGCGTCGCATAGTCCAGGTACAGCAGGACGCTGCCCATGATCTGCGAGCTGGTGCGGGTCCAGTTCTCGAACGGGTTCTCGATGAACCATTGCAGCGGGACGATCAGCTGGCGCTCGTCCCACAGCTTCATCACCACATAGGTCCCGGTGATCTCCGTGACCCGGCCCCACTCGCCCTTGACGATCAGCACGTCGTCCAGCCGGATCGGCTGGGCCAGGGCCAGCTGCAGGCCGGCGATCATGTTGCTGAACACCGGCCGTGCGGCGATGCCGGCCACGATGCCGACCACGCCGGCCGAGGCGAGCAGGCTGGCCCCCAGCTGGCGCGCGCCCGGGAAGGTCATGAGCGCCATGGAAGTGCCGGCGACCACCACCACCACCATCGCCGTGCGCGACAGCACGGTGGCCTGGGTCTGGATCCGCCGCGCGTGCAGGTTGTCCTCGACGTCCACCGAATGGCGCCGCATGACGCCCAGCGCCACGCCCCGGATCGCGCGGGTGGCCAGCCAGGTGAGCGCCGCGATCAGCAGCAGCCCGTTGAAGTGCCGCACGTTGGCGATCCAGCGCAGCGTCTCCGGCGCGGCCGTCCACACCAGCTGCAGGGCGGCCAGCGGCAGGGTGGCGCCGGCCGCGGCGGCGCTGCTGCGCACCACGGCCTGCAGCAGCGGCACCCGGGCCGAGGCGCGCAGCAGCACGGCCTGGCCGACGCGGTGCAGCGCCAGCGCCGCGAACACCGCCAGCAGGGCGACCGCGGCGGTCGCGCCCCACGGCGCTTCCTGGAAGAACGCCGTCAGGAAGTCCGCGGCCATCGGGCGTTCATTCCTGCGGCGCGTCCGCCTCGGGACCGTGCGGCTGGGCCGCCGCTTCCGCCTGGCGCAGCGCGGCCTTTTCGCCGGCGCTGGCGAACTTGCTGTACTTGCCCAGGATCTGCACCAGCTGACCGTAGATGCGCGGGTTGCCGGCGACGCACTCGCGCTGCTCCAGGAAGTCCGACTCGCCGGTGAAGTTGCCGATCAGGCCGCCGGCCTCGGTGACCAGCAGCGAGCCGGCGGCGGTGTCCCAGGGCGACAGGCCGGTCTCGAAGAAGCCGTCGCTGAAGCCGGCGGCCACGTAGGCCAGGTCGAGCGCGGCGGCGCCGGGTCGGCGCAGGCCGGCGGTGCGCTGCATCACCTCGGCCATCATGCGCAGGTAGTTGTTGAAGTTGTCGCCCGGGCGGAACGGGAAGCCGGTGCCGATCAGGCACTGGCGCAGGTCGGTGCGCTTGGACACCCGGATGCGGCGCTCGTTCATGTACGCGCCGCGGCCGCGGGTGGCGGTGAACAGGTCGTTGCGGGTGGGGTCGTAGATCACCGCCTGCTCGACCTTGCCCCTGACGGCCAGCGCGATGCTGACGCAGTAGACCGGGAAGCCGTGGATGAAATTGGTGGTGCCGTCCAGCGGGTCGATGATCCAGACGTGGTCCGAGCCCTGCCGGCCATGCGTCTTGCCCGACTCCTCGGCCCAGATCGCATGGTCGGGATAGGCGCCCAGCAGCGTCTCGATGATGGTGGCCTCGCTCGCGTGGTCGACCTCGGTCACGAAGTCGTTCACCTGTTTCTGGGACACCCGCACCGCCTCGACGTCGAGGGCGGCCCGGTTGATGATCGCGCCGGCGGCGCGGGCGGCCTTGACGGCCACGTTGAGCATGGGATGCAGGTTGGAGGAGGCCATGAATTGTTCGAACAGATGCAGGCCGGCGCACGGCGCCGGCCTGAGTGATCAGGAGCAGGGGGCAGGAGCCGTCGATGCGGCGGGCCCGAGGCGGAGATTGTCCCACGAATCCGCGGCCGCCCTGTCGGAGAACATCCCGCCTGCGGGCGGCTACGGCTCACCGGTTCATTGATCCGGCGCAAGGCGATGGGCCGCCGGTCCACACAACAATGCCGCAAGCAAAGCAGACAGGAGGCTTCATGGTCGACGTCATTCTGGATCCGAAGCGCTGGGAGCGGGCCGAGCCCGACGCCGAGGCGGTGCTGGAAAGCTGGCTGGTCGACGAGGGTGACCACGTCGCCGCCGGCCAGGTGCTGTGCAAGGCTTCGCTGGTCAGCCAGGGTGTCGACGTCGCCGCGCCTGCCGCCGGCGTCGTGGAGCAGATCGCCGTGTCCGCCGGCGAGAAGTTCGGCCCGGACTACATCCTGGTGCGCCTGGCCGACGAGTGAGCCGGCGGCGCGCACCGCCGGGGGGCTGAGACAATCGGCCCCATGCGCACCCGCTTCATCCTGATCAACACCAGCCACGCCGGCAACGTCGGCGCGGCGGCGCGCGCCATGAAGGTCATGGGGTTCGACGACCTGGTGCTGGTGGCGCCGCGCTGGCCCGACGTGCTGCTGCGCGAGGAGACGGTGCAGCGCGCCAGCGGCGCCGCCGACGTGCTGCAGCGCGCGCGCATCGTCGGCTCGCTGGACGAGGCGCTGGACGGGATGAGCTATCTGTGCGCCACCGCCATGACGCCGCGCGACTTCGGGCCGCCGACCTTCACGCCGCGCGAGCACCTGGGCGGCCTGGCGGCCTCCGGCCACGGCGTCGCCTTCCTGTTCGGCTCCGAGCGCTTCGGCATGAGCAACGAGGACGTGTATCGCTGCCATGCGGCGCTGACCATTCCCACGGCAGCGGGCTATGGCTCGCTCAACCTGGCCGCGGCGATCCAGGTGGTTGCCTACGAGTGGCGCACCGCCCTGGGCGGATTCGGGTCGCCGGCCGCCACGGGCCGGACGGCCGCGCCGGCCGACGCCCAGGCCGTGGCCGGCATGCTGGCCCACTGGGAGCAGGCGCTGGTGGCGATCGGCTTCCTGGACCCCGCGACGCCCAGGAAACTGATGCCGCGGCTGAACCAGCTGTTCAACCGGGCGCAGCCCACGGTCGAGGAAATCCACGTGCTGCGTGGTGTCGCCAAGGCCATGGCGCAGGCTGCCGCCGGGGCGAAGCGCTAGACTGGGGCACCCGCCACCTCATCATCATGTTCAGCCGCCTGCGTTCCGACATCCAGTGCATCTTCGACCGCGACCCTGCCGCGCGCAGCAAGTGGGAGGTGATCACCTGTTATCCGGGGCTGCACGCGCTGGTGCTGCACCGGGTGGCGCACTGGTTCTGGCGGCGCCACCTGCGCTGGCTGGGGCGCTTCACCTCGCACGTCTCGCGCTGGCTGACCGGCATCGAGATCCATCCGGGCGCCACCATCGGCGACAAGGTGTTCATCGACCACGGCATGGGCGTCGTGATCGGCGAGACCGCCGAGATCGGCGAGGGCTGCACCATCTACCAGGGCGTCACGCTGGGCGGTACCTCGCTGACCAAGGGCTCCAAGCGGCACCCGACGCTCGGGCGCAACGTGGTGGTCGGCGCCGGCGCCAAGGTGCTGGGCGGCTTCACCGTCGGCGACAACGCCAGCATCGGCTCCAACGCGGTGGTGACCAAGCCGGTGCCCGCGGGCGCGACGGCCGTGGGCATCCCGGCGCGCGTGATCCAGGCCGAGGACACGAAGCGGCGCGAGGAAGTGGCCAACCGCATGGGGTTCTCCGCCTACGGCGTGACCGAGCAGGACGATCCGCTGGCCCAGGCCATGAAGGGCCTGATCGACAACGCCGCGTCGCAGGAGCACCAGATCTCGCTGCTGTGGCAGGCCATCGAGAAGCTGTCCGACAGGTCCCGGGGCCCCGAATGCGTGCCCGAGGACGCGGCGCTGAAGGAAGGCTTCGAGAAGGACAAGCTGACGCAGCTGGTCGGCAAATAGCGCTTCAACCCAACAGCCGAACGCAGAGGCCGCAAAGGAACGCAGAAGGCGCAGAAAAGAAATCCAATTTGAATTGGAGTTCTTCTGCGTTCTTTGCGTCCTCTGTGTCCTCTGCGTTCGGCTGTTGGGTTTTCTTCAGGTTTTCAGCCCCGCCGGCCGTAGCGCCGACTTCGGCCGGAAGGCCTTGCACACCGCGTCGTCGGTCTCGAGGTAGGGCCCGCCGATCAGGTCGATGCAGTACGGCACCGCCGCGAAGATGCCGGGCACCAGCACCTGTCCTTCGGTGTCGCGCAGGCCCTCCAGCGTCTCCTGGATCGACTTCGGCTGGCCCGGCAGGTTGATGATCAGGGTCTTGCCGCGGATCACGGCGCACTGGCGCGAAAGGATCGCCGTCGGCACGAAGCGCAGGCTGATCTGCCGCATCTGCTCGCCGAATCCCGGCATCACCTTGTCGGCGACGGCCAGCGTCGCTTCCGGCGTCACGTCGCGCGGTGCCGGCCCGGTGCCGCCGGTGGTGAGCACCAGCGAGCAGCCGGCGTCCACCAGCCCGACCAGCGCGGCGCTGATGCCGGGCGCCTCGTCCGGGATCAACCGCGGCTCGAACGTGAGCGGGTTGCGCAGCGCGCGGCCCAGCCAGTCCTGCAACGCAGGCAGGCCCTTGTCCTGGTACACGCCGCTGGAGGCGCGATCGCTGACCGACACGATGCCGATGCGGACGGGGTCGAGCGTTGCGGTGGTCATGGCAGCGGTGCGAGGCCCGAAGGCGGGCCCTCCTGTTCGAGCTGCTGGCGCACCAGCTGGAAGATGTCGCGGAACGCTCGGCCGTGGCGCGGCGCGAGGCCTCTGGATGCCGCGTCCCGGTCGGCCGGCGTGTCCTTGCGGGCCTGCCGGATCAGGGCACGCAACTGCTGGGTGTCGGTGTCCGGGTAGGCCTGCAGCCATTCGCGCAGGGCTTCGTCGCTGGCCACCAGCTTGTCGCGCCACTGTTCGGCGCGGTGCAAGGCCAAGGCCTCGCCGGCCGAGCCCTGGCGCTGCTGCTCGAGCGCGTCGCGGACCGCCTGCAGCCCGTCGGCATCCAGGCCGCGCATGAGCTTGCCAAGGTACTGCAGCTGCCGCCGCCGGCCCTCGAAATCGGTGATGCGCCGGGCGTCGGCCAGCGCCTCTGCAAGCTTGTCGGGCAGCGGCAGCCGCTGCATGAGCTCGGCGCGCAAGCCGAGTAGCGCCTCGCCCAGCTTCTGCAGTTCCGCGCTCTCGCGCTTGAGTTCGGTCTTGCTGGGCTCGTCGCCCTTGAGCTCGGCCTTGAGGGCGAGGTCCTCGGCGCTGCCTTCGGCAATGAACTGGCCGCGGACGAAATAGCCTTTTTTTGGTTTGCGTGACATGGAGTGGAACTGCGCCGCCGCGGCGGCGCGGCGCAAGTATCATAGCCGCGCAATGACAAAACCAGACTCCCGCGCGGACGCCGTGTTCGCCTACAGCCGTGCCGTGTTCGAGGACCTGGTGGACGCCGCGCTCGCCCACGCGAAGAAGCTCGGCGCCACCGACGCGGGCGCCGAGGCTTCCGAAGGCTGCGGCCTGAGCGTGTCCGTGCGCAAGGGCGAGCTCGAGAACGTCGAGCGCAACCGCGACAAGTCGCTGGGTGTCACCGTGTACGCAGGCCAGCGCCGCGGCAACGCCAGCACCTCGGACTTCTCGCGCGCCGCGATCGAGCAGACGGTGCAGGCCGCCTACGACATCGCCCGCTTCACGGCGGAAGACCCGGTGGCGGGTCTGCCCGATGCGCACGACATCGCCCAGCCCGACGAGCAACCCGACCTCGACCTGTTCCACCCGTGGGACATCACCAGCGAGCAGGCGACCCGCATCGCGCTGGCCTGCGAGAAGGCCGCGTTCGCGACCGACCGACGCGTCACCAACAGCGAAGGGGCCGGCGTGTCGGCCCAGCAGAGCCATTTCTTCAGTGCCCACACCCGGGGTTTCCGCGGCGGCTATGCCAGCTCGCGGCATTCGATCTCGGTGGCGCCGATCGCCGGCCGCGGCGAGAACATGCAGCGCGACGCCTGGTACAGCTCGATGCGCGACGCGCGTGAGCTGGCCGGGCCGGAGGCGATCGGGCGCTACGCGGCCGAACGCGCGCTGGCCCGGCTGAACTCGCGCAAGATTGCCACCCGCGAATGCCCGGTGTTGTTCGAGTCGCCGCTGGCCGCGGGCCTGCTGGGCGGCTTCGTGCAGGCCGTCAGCGGCGGGGCGCTGTACCGGCGCAGCAGCTTCCTGGTGGACTCGCTGGGCAAGCCGGTGTTCGCCGGCCACATCGACGTGCTGGAGGACCCGCTGGTGCGCGGCGGCAAGGGCAGCGCGCCGTTCGACGAGGAAGGCGTGCGCACCCGGGCGCGCAAGGTGGTCGACGCCGGCCGGGTGGAAGGCTACTTCCTCAGCAGCTATTCGGCCCGCAAGCTGGGCATGAAGACCACCGGCAACGCCGGCGGCTCGCACAACCTGACCCTGACGTCACGGCTGACGCGGCCGGGCGACGACCTGCCCGAGATGCTGCGCAAGCTGGGCACCGGCCTGTTCGTGATCGAACTGATGGGGCAGGGCGTGAACTACGTGACCGGCGACTATTCGCGCGGCGCCAGCGGCTTCTGGGTGGAAGGCGGCCGGATCGCGTACCCGGTCGAGGAAATCACGATCGCCGGCAACCTGAAGGACATGTTCGCCGGCATCCAGGCCGTGGGCGCCGACGTCTACAACTACGGCGCCAAGAGCGTGGGGTCGGTGCTGGTCGGCCGGATGAAGGTCGCCGGGTCCTGAGCCGGATTCCTTCTGCGCCCTTTGCGCATCCTTCGCGTCCTCTGCGTGCGGGTGTCCGGTCCCGTCTTCAACCAGCCAAAGCCGCCTTCACCGCCGCCGACACCTGGCCCATGTCGGCCTTGCCGGCCAGCTTCGCCTTGGCTGCGCCCATCACCTTGCCCATGTCGGACGGGCCCTTGGCGCCGACTTCGGCGACGATCGCCTGCACCGCCGCGGCGATCTCGCCGGGCGACAGCCGCGCCGGCAGGTAGGCCTGCAGCACGGTGATTTCGGCGGCCTCGTTGTCCGCCAGGTCCTGCCGGTTCGCCTTCTGGAAGGCCTCGACGCTGTCCTTGCGCTGCTTGATGAGCTTGTCGACGATGCCGACCACGGCGGCATCGTCCAGCTCGATGCGCTCGTCCACTTCCTTCTGCTTGATCGCGGCCGTCAGCATGCGGATCGCGCCCAGCCGCTGCGCCTCGCGGGCGCGCATGGCGGCCTTCATGTCTTCGGTGATGCGTTCCTTCAGGGTCATGGTGCTGCTCCGGGAGTGCGAAATGGAAAAGCCCGCACGAGCGTCCTCAGGCGGGCTTGGAATCCTGGCGGCCGCGGCCGCCGGCGCAAGAGGCTCAGTAGAGCTTCTTGGGCAGCTGCATGCTGCGCACGCGCTTGTAGTGGCGCTTGACGGCGGCCGCCTTCTTGCGCTTGCGCTCGGCCGTGGGCTTCTCGTAGAACTCGCGGGCGCGCAGTTCGGTGAGCAGGCCCAGCTTCTCGATGGTGCGCTTGAAGCGGCGCAGGGCCACGTCGAAGGGCTCGTTTTCTTTTACACGGATCGTCGTCATCAGCGAATGAATTCCAAAGTGTGCGGGCAGAGGGTGCCTGGGAAGATCGGGCCCGGGCGCCGTAACCGCGAATTTCCCCAATGTATGGTGATCAGGCCCATTGGGGTGTGCCAGCAAAGCCCTACATTATAGCCCTCTGGCGCCAGCCGGCAAGTTGGCTGGCCCGCGGGTCCTCCGGGGCGGCTCAGCCGCCCCCCGCCATGCCCTGGGCGCAGGCCCAGGCGCTGGCCCAGGCCCACTGGAAGTTGTAGCCGCCCAGCCAGCCCGTGACGTCGACCACTTCGCCGATGAAATACAGGCCCGGCCGGGCCGACTCCATGGTCTGGGAGGACAGGTCGCGGGTGTCGACGCCCCCGGCCGTGACCTCGGCCTTGCGGTAGCCCTCGGTACCGTCGGGCACCAGTTCCCAGCGGGCCAGGCGCTGCGCCAGCGCCGCCAGGGCCTTGTCGCCGGCATCGGCGACCGGCCGCTGCCAGGCCGGATCCTGCGCCACCCAGGCGTCGGCCAGCCGGGCTGGCAGCCAGGCCGCCAGCTCGTTGGCGACCAGCCGGCGCGAGTGCGACTTGGCCCGCTGCAGGGCGGCGGCCAGCGCCACGCCCGGTGCCAGGTCGATGCGGATCGGCTCGCCCTCGCGCCAGTAGCTGGAGATCTGCAGGATCGCCGGGCCGCTCAGGCCGCGATGCGTGAACAGCAGGTCCTCGTGGAACTGCGCGTGACGCTTCTTGTCGCCGGTGGAGACGGCGACCGGCAGCGCCAGCCCGGCCAGGGACGCCCAGGGTGCCCAGTCGGCGCCGGCGAAGGTGAGCGGCACCAGCGCCGGGCGCGGTGGCACGATCCGCAGTCCGAACTGGCGCGCGACGCGGTAGCCGAAGTCGCTGGCGCCGATCTTGGGGATCGACAGGCCGCCGCTGGCGATCACTACATGGCGCGCGCGCACCGAGCCGCGGTCGGTTGCCAGTTCGTAGCGCGCCCCGCCGGCATCCTCGGCGGCGCGGATCTCCTGCACGGCGCACGGCTGCCAGCGCGTGACGGCACCGGCCTCGCATTCGGCCAGCAGCATGCGGATGAAGTCGTCGGACGAGCGGTCGCCGAACAGCTGCCCCTTGTGCTTCTCGTGGAACGCGATGCCGTGGCGCCGCACCAGGGCCATGAAATCGGCCGGCGTGTAGCGCGCCAGCGTCGAGCGGCAGAACTGGGGGTTTTCGCCCAGGTAATGCCGCTGCGGGGCGCGCGGGTCGAGGTCGCGGTTGGTGAAGTTGCAGCGGCCGCCGCCGGAGATGCGGATCTTCTCGGCGACGGCTTGCGCGTGGTCGACCAGCAGCACGCGCAGCCCGAGTTGCCCCGCCACGCCGGCGCAGAACAGGCCGGCGGCGCCGGCGCCGACGATGACGGCATCGAAGGAATGCATGGGCGGCGAGTGTAGGCCGCCGCGCGGAACCTCTGCCCCGCCTACCCGAACTGCCGGCGCAGCGATTCGGCCGCCGCGGCCGCCACGCTGCCGATCACGTCGCCGACCACGATCACCGACGGGCTGCCCAGGCCCTCGCGCTCGATGGTCGCGGCCAGCCCGCCCAGCGTGGTCACCACCTGGCGTTCGCCCGGCAGGCTGACGCGGTGCACCACCGCCACCGGCGTGGTGCCGGGCAAGCCCGTGAGCAGTTCGTCCTGGATGGCGGCCGCGCCGGTCATGCCCATGTAGATCACCAGCGTCAGGCGCGCCTCGCGCGCCATGGCGGCCAGGGCGCGCCAGTCGGTGGCCGGCGCGCCGTGCTGCGCGTGTCCGGTGATGAACAGCACGCCATGCGCGTGGTCGCGGTGCGTGAGCGGCACGCCCAGCGCGGTGGCGGCGGCCAGCCCGGCCGTGATGCCGTTGATCACGCGCACTTCGATTCCCGCTTCTCGCAGCGCTTCCAGCTCCTCGCCGCCGCGGCCGAAGATGAAGGGGTCGCCGCCCTTCAGGCGCACCACCTGCTCGCCCTCCTGTGCGGCCGTGATCATCAGCTTCTGGATGAAGCTCTGCGGCGTGCTGCGGCAGCCGCCGCGCTTGCCCACATGGATCACCCGCGCGGCGGGCGACGCCAGGGCGACCACCTCAGGGCTGACCAGGTCGTCCACCAGCAGCACCGTGGCCGCCTGGATGGCTTTCACCGCCTTGACGGTGAGCAGTTCCGGATCGCCGGGGCCGGCCCCGACCAGCGTGACTGTTGCGAGCGTGTTCATGACGAGGCCAGACGCAAGATGTGTTCCACCTGGGTCGCGATCGCGGCCGGCACCGGCGCGCGTCCGGCCAGCACGTCGCGGGTGTAGGCGGCTGTCGATTCGGCATCGACGGCGTGCGGAAGTTCCGGCGGCGCCGCCAGCGGCCCCGGGGTCCGCTCTTCGAGCAGCACGCGCCGTCCGGCCTGGAAGCCTTCCATGGCCGGCGCCCGCCGCGCATCGGCGGTGGCCTCTCCCTCGGTGCCGCGCAGCAGCAGCGCGGTGGCGCCCTGCGCCTCGAACACCTCGCCCATCGCCGTTCCGTACTCCGCATGGGTGTAGCTGCCGACGATGACGGCGGGGCCGGCGCAGGGATTCATCAGCTTGACCACGCTGTGGCCCGGGTTGCGCAGGCCGATCAGCTGGCGCGCCTCCAGCAGCCAGGCCAGCCGCGGATGGAGCAGGGCGGTGGGCAGGTAGGCCGCTTCGCCGGCGGCGACCGCCCGCACCGTGTCCAGCGGGTGGACGTCCAGGGCGCGCAGCACCGAATGGGCGAACACGCGCCCCGATTCGGTGGGCGTGCCGTGCACCAGGACGGCCGCCCCGCGCCGCGCGAGCAGCAGCGCCAGCAGCGGCGTGAGCACGGGCAGCCGGCGGGCGCCGTTGTAGCTGGGCAGCACCACCAGCGGCCGGTCGCCGGCCGGCACCAGTCGGGCCCGGGCGCGGGTGGCGTCCAGGAAGCCGCACAGTTCCTGCGGCGTCTCGCCTTTCAAGCGCATCGCCAGGCAGAAGGCGCCCACCTCCAGGTCGCTGGCGGTGCCGTCGAGCACCTGCCCGAACAGGTCGGCCGCCTGCTCGCGCGCGAGCGGACGCCCGCCGCTGCGGCGGCCGATCTGGCGGATGTACTGGCTGATGCCCATGGACCCAATTGTCCCTGATGCATCATGACTTTCGGTCATGAGCTGATGCCCGCGGCATCGTCAGACCAGCTGCGGGACCGGCTGGACGGCGGCGATCAGCCGCTTGAGTTCGGGCACGCAGGAGCCGCATTGGGTCCCGCATTTCAGTGCCGACTGCAGCGCTGCCAGGCGATCGCCGTCACTGCCGGCGCAACCGGCCGCAAAGCGCTTGATCGCGTCGTCGCCCACGTCCCGGCACGCGCAGACCTGCCGGCTGGGTGCCGCCACCGGCAGCGGCGGCTGCGCGGCCGCGAGCAGCAGCCGGCGGCCATAGGCCTGCGCGGGCAGTTGCTGCAACAAGAGCGGGCGGAGCCAGGTCTGCGCGCGGGTATCGCCGGCCAGCAGGAAGCCGTCCAGGCGCCGCTGCGCGCCCGCGAGGCCCAGCTTCATGGCGCGGCGCTGCCCGCGCCTGGCGTCCACGTAACGCAGCACGGCTGCGCCCTCCAGTCCCATCAGCCTCTCGACGCGCGCCAGCAGCTCGTCGGTGGCTGCTTCGTGGCCGGCGGCGCGCAGCAGCAGTCCCTGCCGCTCGCGCCCGAACGGCACGCAGGCGGCGAAGGGGAACTCCTGCAGCAGCGCCTGCGCGGCGGCGCGGGCTGGCCAGACCTGGTCCTCGTCCAGCCAGGCCATCGCCCACAAGGACCAGGGCAGTTCGGCCTTGAGCACCTTGACGGCGGCGTGCTTGAGTTCGGGCTGTTTCGAACGCGGGCACGAAGCGGACGTCGTGAGGGCGTTGACGCCGGCCAGCGGCTGGCCCGTGCTGGAGCGCCCGCCCAGGAACTCAGGTCCCCAATGCATCGCCAGGAAAGCCTGGCCCGGCGTCACCTGGGCGCTGCCCTGGACGGGCACGATGATCGAGCCGCGCCGGCTCGTCACGTGCACCAGATCGCCGTCGCGCAGGGCGCGTCGCGCCAGTTCCTGCGGGTGCAGTTCCACCGCCGGCTCGGGCACATGCCCGAACAGGCGCTCCACGGCGCCGCTGCGGCTCATGCCGTGCCACTGGTCGCGCAGCCGGCCGGTGGTCAGCGACAAGGGGTGGCGCGCATCGCGCGGTTCGGCCACCGGCCGCCATGCGACCGGTACGAAGCGCGCGCGGCCGTCGGCGGTCGCGAAGCGGCCATCCTGGTACAGCCGCGCCGCCCCGGCGGACGCGGCGGCGGGCATGGGCCACTGCTGCGGCGCCTGTTCCAGCAGCCGGTAGCTCATGCCCGTGATGTCCAGGTCGCGCCCCCGGGTCGACGCCCGGTGCTCGTTCCAGATGGCTTCGGCCCCGGCGCACCCGGCGTCGGGGCCGTAGGGAAAGAGGGTGGGGCGGCCTGGGCGCAACAGGCCCTCCAGCCGCCGGGCGAATCCGACCGCAATCGACCAGTCGTGCCGCGCCTGGCCCGGTGCCGCGACGGCGGGCCGCACGCGGCTGATGCGCCGCTCGCTGTTGGTGACGGTGCCGGTCTTTTCGCCCCAGGTGGTGGCGGGCAGCAGCAGGTCGGCCCAGGCGCAGGTGGCGGTGGTCGCGAACGCCTCCTGCACCACGACCAGTTCCGCCCGCTCCAGGGCGCGTCGCACGGTCGCCTGGTCGGGCATCGACTGCGCGGGATTGGTGCAGGCGATCCACAGGGCCTTGATCTCGCCGTCAGCGGCGGCCTGGAACATCTCGACGGCGGTCTTGCCGGGACCTGCGGGCACGCCGGGCAGTCCCCACAGCGCTGCGACCTCGGCGCGATGCTGCGGGTTCGCCAGATCGCGGTGCGCCGACAGCAGGTTGGCCATGCCGCCGACCTCGCGGCCGCCCATCGCGTTGGGCTGCCCGGTGAGCGAGAACGGACCGGCGCCCGGCCGGCCGATCTGTCCCGTGGCCAGGTGCAGGTTGATCAGCGCGAGGTTCTTGTCGGTGCCGCTGGTGGACTGGTTCAGGCCCTGGCAATACAGGCTCAGGGTCGCCGCCGAGGTGGCGAACAGGCGCGCGGCCGCGACGAGGTCGTCCCTGGAGATCCCGCAGACCTGCGACACCAGCTCCGGCGTGCAGTCGCGCACGGTGGCCTTGAGCTCGTCGAAGCCGGTGGTGCGGGCGGCGATGAAGTCGTGGCGGGTCCATCCCTCCCACAACATGACGTGCAACATGCCGTTGAACAGCATCACGTCGGTGCCGGGCAGCAGCGCCAGGTGCAGGTCGGCACTGGCCGCCGTCTCGGTGCGGCGGGGGTCGCAGCACACGATCTTCAGGCGCGCATTGGCGGCGCGCGCGTCCTCGATGCGGCGAAACAGCACCGGGTGCGCCCACGCCGTGTTGCTGCCGGCGATGAAGATGCACTCGGCCTGGTTCACGTCGTCGTAGCAGGCGGGCGGCGCGTCGGCGCCCAGCGCGGCCTTGTACGCCGCGACTGCGCTGCTCATGCACAGCCGCGAATTGCTGTCGATGTTGTTGGTGCCGACCAGGCCCTTGGCCAGCTTGTTGAAGACGTAGTAGTCCTCGGTCAGCAACTGGCCGGAGATGTAGAAGCCGACGGCGTCGGGGCCATGCTCGCGGATGATCTGCGCGAAGGTCTCGCTCGCGAAGTCGATGGCGTGGTCCCAGCTGACGGCCCGCGGCTGGCCGCCGCGGTGCTCGCGCCGCATCGGCTGCAGGAGGCGAGCATGCCGGGTGACCGGTGCGGTCGCCGTCAGGTGCAGCGTCGAGCCCTTGGTGCACAGCCGCCCGAAGTTGGCCGGATGGTCCGGGTCGCCGCGCACGCCGGTGATCCGGTCCCCTTCAGACTCGATGATGACGCCGCAGCCCACCCCACAATATGGGCAGGTGGATTTGGTTTCCTTCACGCGGATTGCGGCGCCGTCGCGTCCAGGGAGGTGTCGCCGTCCGCGGCGCAGGAGGCGCGCGGGCCGGCCTGCGGCGGCGGCAGGTCGATCGCGTGCGTCGCCAGTTCGTGGGCGTCCAGCAGCACGGTGTCGCCTTCGACCCGGCACGCGAACTTCGGCACGCAGCCTTCGTCCGGCGCCTTGGCGCAGCCGTCCTGCAGGCCGATGGTCCAGTTGTGCAGCGGGCAGGCAACGCTGGTGCCGAACACGATGCCCTGCGACAGCGGCCCGCCCTTGTGCGGGCAGCGGTCCAGCAATGCGAACACCTGGTCCTGCTCGTTGCGGAACACGGCGACGGCGACGCCTCGGGGCCGGGCCACGCGCCGCGAGCCCAGCACCGGGATCTCGTCGACGCGGCAGATCGCTTTCCAGTCGCTCATGCCAGCTCCTGCTGCACCGAAGCGGCGGCAGTCGCGGCCGCGAGCGGCTCGAACTGCCGCACGTCGACGCGCGCCTTGACGAACTCGAACCACGGATCGGGCTCACCATCCAGGGCGAACTGCAGCCGCTCCCACAGCGCCTTGCGGCCCTCGTGGTCGTCCAGGACCTTCTTCTTCACGTGGTCAAGGCCGACCCGGTTGATGTAATGCACGGTGCGCTCCAGGTACCAGCCTTCCTCGCGATACAGCTGCAGGAAGGCGCCGGCGTACTCCAGCACCTCCTGCGCCGTCTTGACCTTGCACAGGAACTGCGCCACTTCCGTCTTGATGCCGCCGTTGCCGCCGACGTGGATTTCCCAGCCGGAGTCGACGCCGATCACGCCCACGTCCTTGATGCCGGACTCCGCGCAGTTGCGCGGGCAGCCCGACACCGCCAGCTTGACCTTGTGCGGGGCGTACATGCGCCACAGCGCGCGTTCCAGGTCCTTGCCCATCTGCGTCGAGTCCTGGGTGCCGAAGCGGCACCATTCGCTGCCCACGCAGGTCTTGACGGTGCGCAGCGCCTTGGCATACGCGTGGCCGGACGGCATGCCGATGTCGCGCCACACGCCGGGCAGGTCCTCCTTCTTCACGCCCAGCAGGTCGATGCGCTGGCCACCGGTGACCTTCACCGTCGGGATGCCGTACTTGTCGACGACGTCCGCGATGCGGCGCAGCTCGGCGGCGGTGGTCTCGCCGCCCCACATGCGCGGCACCACCGAATAGGTGCCGTCCTTCTGGATGTTCGCGTGGCTGCGTTCGTTGATGAAGCGGCTCTGCGGATCGTCCTTCGCCTCCTTCGGCCAGGTCGAGATCAGGTAGTAGTTGACGGCCGGGCGGCAGCTGGCGCAGCCGTTCGGCGTGCGCCACTCCATGAAGCGCAAGGTGTCGGCGACGGTCAGCAGCCGGTGCTCGCGGATCGCGTCGCGCAGTTCCTGGTGGCTGTGGTCGGTGCACCCGCACAGCGCCTTCTTCCTGGGGGCTGCCGAGTAGTCACCGCCGGCCGTGAACATCAGGATCTGCTCGACCAGGCCGGTGCAGGAGCCGCAGGACGCGCTCGCCTTGGTGTGCTTGCGCACCTCGTCGATCGTGAACAGGCCCTTTTCCTTGATGGCCTTGCAGATGGTTCCCTTGTTCACGCCGTTGCAGCCGCAGACCTCGGCGTCGTCGGCCATGGCAGCGGCCCGGGTCTGTCCCTCGTGGCCGGCGTCGCCCAGGCTGGACTCGCCGAACATCAGCCTGTCGCGGATGTCGGCCAGGCTGCGGCCCTCGCGCAGCAGCTTGAAGTACCAGCTGCCGTCCACCGTGTCGCCGTACAGGCAGGCGCCGACCAGCCTGTCGTCCTTGATCACCAGCTTCTTGTAGACGCCGCCGCCGGGATCGGACATCACGATCTCCTCGGTGCCTTCGCCGCCCATGAACTGGCCGGCGCTGAACAGGTCGATGCCGGTCACCTTGAGCTTGGTGGACGTCAGCGAGCCCGTGTAGCGGCCGATGCCGAACTGGGCCAGGTGGTTGGCCGCGACCTTGGCCTGTTCGAACAGGGGCGCCACCAGGCCGTAGGCGATGCCGCGGTGCGCCGCGCACTCGCCGACGCTGTAGATGCGGGCATCGGTCACCGTCTGCATCGTGTCGTGCACCACGATGCCGCGGTTGACGTGCAGGTGCATCTGCTCGGCCAGGCCGGTGTTCGGCCGGATGCCGACGGCCATCACCACCAGGTCGGTGTCGACCTCGCTGCCGTCCTTGAAGCGGATCGCCCTGACCCGGCCGTCGGCGCCGCCGACCAGTTCCTGCGTCTGGGCGCCGATCATGAACTTCAGGCCACGGTCTTGCAGCGACTGCTGCAGCAACTTGCCGGCGACGTCGTCGAGCTGGCGCTCCATCAGCCAGGGCATCACGTGCACCACCGTGACGTCCATGCCCCGCTTCATCAGTCCGTTGGCCGCTTCCAGGCCGAGCAGCCCGCCGCCGATCACCACCGCCTTGCGGTACTTGCGCGCGGCCTCGATCATCGCGTTGGTGTCGGCGATGTCGCGGTAGGCGATCACCCCCTGCAGGTCCTTGCCGGGCACCGGCAGGATGAAGGGGTTGGAGCCGGTGGCGAGCAGGAGCCGGTCGTACGGCTCCTCCGTCCCGTCCTCGGCGCGCACGATGCGCCGCACGCGGTCGACTTCGACCACCTTCCTGCCGGCATGCAGCCGGATGCCGTTGCGCTCGTACCAGTCCCAGCCGTTCAGGACGATCTCGTCCAGGGTCTGCTCGCCGGCCAGCACGGGCGACAGCAGGATGCGGTTGTAGTTCGGATGCGGCTCGGCGCCGAACACGGCGATGTCGTACAGCTCGGGCGCCACCTTCAGCAGCTCCTCGATCGTGCGCACGCCGGCCATTCCGTTGCCCACCATCACCAGCCTGGATCGCTTCATTTCGTTCTCCCCGTGGATGCAGTTGCGCAGTGCGGCTCTTCAGGCGTGCTGCGCCGCCAGCGCGCCCGCGTCCCGCGCGGCACGCGGCGCGGCGATCGGTTCCACCTTGCGCTGCTTCGCGTACAGGAAGGCCAGGATCTCCTGCCGGCAGTGGTTGTAGACCGGGTCTTCCGCCAGGGCGATCCGGTCGCGCGGCCGATCGAGTTCCACCCGCAGGATCTGGCCGACGGTCGCGCCCGGGCCATTGGTCATCATCACGACGCGGTCGGACAGCAGCACCGCCTCGTCCACGTCGTGCGTGATCATCAGCACGGTGTTGCCCAGTTCGGACTGGATCCGGATCACCTCGTCCTGCAGGTGCGCGCGCGTCAACGCGTCCAGCGCGCCGAACGGCTCGTCCAGCAGGAGCAGCTTGGGCTCCATCGCCAGCGCCCGGGCGATCCCCACCCGCTGCTTCATGCCGCCCGAGATTTCGGAGGGCAGCCGGTCCAGTGCATGCGACATGTTGACCATCGCAAGGTTGTGCAGCACCCAGTCGCGCCGCTGCGCCGCGCTGCGCGTGCGGCCGAAGATCTTGTCCACGGCCAGCGCGACGTTCTCGCGCACGGTGAGCCATGGCAGCAGCGAATGGTTCTGGAACACCACGGCGCGGTCCGGACCGGGGACATTGACCTCGCGGCCGTCCAGGATCACGCCGCCCGAGCTCGCCTGCAGCAGCCCCGCGACGATGTTCAGGACCGTGGACTTGCCGCAACCAGAGTGCCCGATCAGCGTGATGAACTCGCCGCGCGCCACGTCGAGGTCGATGCCCCGCAGCACCTGGTTGACGGCGCCGCCGCGTTCGAACGCCATGTCGACGCGCGAGATGGAGAGGTATGCGTTGCTCATGCCGCTTCCTTCAGCTCGCGGAGGTGCCGCGGGTGATCCGGTGCCCGACGGCGGCGACCAGCCGGTCCAGCGCGAAGCCGACCAGCCCGACGTACGCCAGCGCCAGGATGATGTCGCTGAGGCGCGACGAGTTCCAGGCATCCCAGATGAAGAAGCCGATGCCCACGCCGCCGATCAGCATCTCGGCGGCGATGATGGCCAGCCACGACAGGCCGACGCCGATGCGCAGGCCCGAGAAGATCGAGGGCGCGGCCGCCGGCAGCATCACCTTGGCGAAGTACTCGAGGCCGTTCAGGCGGATCACCTTCGCCACGTTGCGGTAGTCGTCCGGGATGTTGCGGATGCCCACCGAGGTGTTGATGATGATCGGCCAGACCGAGGTGATGAAGATCACGAAGATGGCCGACGGATGGCCGTCGCGAAAGCCCGCCAGCGAGATCGGCAGCCAGGCCAGCGGCGGGACGGTGCGCAGCACCTGGAACAGCGGGTCCAGCCCGCGCAGCGCCCACGTCGACTGCCCGACCAGCACGCCCAGGCCCACGCCCGCCACCACGGCCAGCGCATAGCCCCAGGCCACGCGCCTGAGGCTGGCCAGCAGTTGCCACGCGATGCCGACGTCGTTGCCGCCGCGGTCGTAGAACGGCTGGGTGATCAGCTCCCAGGTATCCAGCACCACCTTGGTCGGTGCGGGCAGCGAGGCGCCGGGACGCGAGCCGAGCGCCTGCCACACCAGCACGAGCAGTCCGATGACCACCAGCGGCGGCAGCACGCGGGTCAGGAAGCCTTGCGCCAGCTTCTTCGCCCACAGCCGCGCCGCGCCCGGCGCCGCGGCCGGCGCGACCGGAAGGATTTCGATGGACGTCATCATCGCCGCGCTCCTCAGGCCGCCTTGATGTTCTTGATCTCGAGCGAGTCGAGGTACTTCTTCGGGTTGACCGGATCGAACACCTTGCCGTCGAAGAACTTCTCCACGCCGCGCGAGGTCGACGCGGGGATGTCCCTGGCGGCAACGCCCAGTTCCCTGGCCGCGGCGCGCCAGATGTCCTCGCGGTTCACCCTGGCCACCAGCGCCTGCAGGTCCAGGCCCGGCGGCAGGTAGCCCCAGCGGATGTTCTCGGTGAGGAACCACAGATCGTGGCTGCGGAACGGATAGCTGGCGAAGTCCTTCCAGTAGCGCATCTGGTGCGGGCTGTTGGACACCACGCGGCCGGTCCCGTAGTCGAAGTCGCCCTTCATGCGGTCGACGATGTCCTCCAGCGGCGCGTTGATCCAGCGGCGGCGCGCGCAGATCTCGGCGACCTCGACCCGGTGCTTCGGCTCCTCGCAGTACATCTGCGCCTCCATGATCGCCTTGACCAGCGCCTTGGTCGCGTTGGGGTTGGCGGCCACGTAGTCGGCACGCATGGCGAAGGCCTTCTCCGGATGGTTCATCCAGAGCTCGCTGGTGGTGGCGGCGGTGTAGCCGATCTTCTGATGGATGAGCTGGTGGTTCCACGGCTCGCAGACGCAGAAGGTGTCCATGCTGCCGACCTTCATGTTCGCCACCATCTGCGGCGGGGGCACCACGATGGTGTTGACGTCGCGGTTGGGATCGACGCCGCCGGCGGCCATCCAGTAGCGCAGCCACAGGTCGTGGGTGCCGCCCGGGAAGGTCATCGCCGCGTTCACCGGCTTGCCGGTCTTCACCCGCTTGGCCAGCAGCGCCTTCCTGAACTCCCGGGAGTCGACGCCGACCTTCAGGTCCCGGTATTCGTTGCCCACCGAGATGCACTGGCCGCCCAGGTTCAGCCGCGCCAGGATCGTCATCGGCACCGGCACGTTGTTGGCGGTCACGGCGCCGGTCGTGATCAGGTACGGCATCGGCGTCAGGATGTGGGCGCCGTCGATCCCGCCGCTCTTGGAGCCGAGCACCAGGTTGTCGCGGGTCGCGCCCCAGGACGACTGCTTGAGGACCTCCACCTGCGTCATCCCGTGCTTCTTGAAGAAGCCCTTTTCGTCGGCGACGAACAGCGGCGCCGCATCGGTCAGCGCGATGAAGCCGAGCTTGGCGGCCGTGGTTTCGGGCGCGCCTCCCTGCGCGCGGCCCGCGATCGGCCACAGGCCGCTCATGGCGCCGGCGCCCGCTGCTGCCCGGATGAGCGACCGGCGCGACCAGCCGGTCCTGTTGTCCGTGTGTTGCATCACTGTTCCCCCTGAATGCGCGACGAGAAGGACACGGCGTCCATCCGCGACCCTGGGCCGGGCCGGGACCGGCGCCGTCGTCCGGTTCAGATCCACGCCGTCGTCGGCGCGGGTCGAGGAGCCTGATGCAGGGAGCGTGCCAAGCCATGCGCGGCCGTGGAGGGCAGCGGGAACCGAGACGCCAGGCCCACCAAAAGGGGGAGACGTCACTGGCCGCGGGGGCCGCGGCCGCCCGCCTTGGCGGCCGGACCAATCGAGCGTCCACGCACTGAATGCGTGCGCGGGGCGCGCACCACGCACCGGATTCGGATCGTCGCGCCGGCTTCCCCTACACTGCCGGCCATGCTGGTGCTGGGAATCGAGTCGTCCTGCGACGAGACGGGCGTCGCGCTGGTGGAAGCGCGCGGGCAGGGCGTGCCGGTGCTGCGCGCCGACGCGCTGCACAGCCAGGTCGACATGCATCAGGCCTACGGCGGCGTCGTGCCGGAGCTGGCCAGCCGCGACCACATCCGGCGGGTGCTGCCGCTCGCGCAGGCCGTGCTGGCGCGGGCCCAGGTGGAGCTGGATGCGATCGACGTGGTCGCCTACACGCGCGGCCCCGGCCTGGCCGGGGCGCTGCTGGTGGGCGCCGGGGTGGCGTGCGCCCTGGGCGCCGCGCTGGACCGGCCGGTGCTGGGCGTGCACCACCTGGAAGGGCATCTGCTCTCGCCGTTCCTGGGCGGCGACCCGCCAGAGTTCCCGTTCGTGGCGCTGCTGGTGTCGGGCGGCCACACGCAGCTGATGCGGGTGGACGGGGTGGGCCACTACCAACTGCTGGGCGAGACCATCGACGACGCGGCCGGCGAGGCCTTCGACAAGTCGGCCAAGCTGCTGGGCCTGGGCTACCCGGGCGGGCCGGCGCTGGCGCGGCTGGCGCAGCAGGGCGATCCGGCGGCCTTCAGGCTGCCGCGGCCGCTGCTGCACAGCGGCGACCTGGATTTTTCATTTGCCGGACTCAAGACCGCCGTGCTCACCCAGGCGAAGAAGCTGGGCGATCAGCTGCCGGCGCGCCAGGCCGATCTGGCCGCGTCGACCCAGGCGGCGATCGTGGAGGTGCTGGTGCGCAAGGCGATGGCCGCGCTGGACCAGACCGGGCTGAAGCGCCTGGTGGTCGCCGGCGGGGTGGGCGCCAATCGCTCGCTGCGCGCGCAGCTGGACGGCGCCGCCGCCGGCCGCCAGGTGCGGGTGCACTACCCGGAGCTGCACCTGTGCACCGACAACGGCGCGATGATCGCGATGGCCGCGGCGCTGCGCCTGGCCTCAGGCGCGGCAACGGCCAGCCGGTCCTACGCCTTCGACGTCAGACCGCGCTGGCCGCTGGGGGAACTCTGAATGCGGACCGCCGTACGCAGAGGTCGCAAAGGTTGCGCAGAGAGCGCAGAAGGATCCAGCGATCAGGGTTGAATTCCTGAGTCTGTTCTGCGTCCTCTGCGAACCCTCTGCGCCTTCTGCGTACGGGTGTCCGTCCCCGGTTTCGGTTTACTTGACCTCGATCTGGCGGGCGTTGCTCACCGGCGCCTGCTTGGCCAGCGTCAGCACCAGCACGCCGTTTTCCAACTTGGCGCCGCTGGCGGCGGCGTCGATGTCCTGCGGCAGCTCGTAGGCGGCCTTCACCTGGCGGGTGGCCTCCTGGCGGGTCTCGATGCGCACGACAGCGCCTTCGATGCTGATCGCAAGGTCTTCCTTCGCGACCCCCGGCAGGTCCAGCGTCAGGGTCCAGGCCTTGTCGTCCTGTTCCACCTGGAAGCGGGGCGTGGCGTTGCCGAAGAACGCGTCGTTGACGAAGCGCTCGAAGCTGCGGTCGAACGAACGGAAGGCCGGCGACATGGCGCGGGTGCGGACGACGGGAGCGAAAAACATGGTGAACTCCTTTTCGGGGAGCGCGAAGGGCCTTCGCCGCTCCGATACACTGCGCGGCTCTCAACCGTGATTGCCGCATGGCTCCCATCTGCGAGCCCCGCAGTCTTTTTCAAGGGAATTGCACGAGTGAAAAATTCGAGGCGCCGCCTCTTGAAATCGCTGGTGGCAGCGTTATGTGTCCCGGCCGCCGCGATCGGCCAACCGGCGCGCGCGCCGATCAGGTTGGCGCTGATCGAGGGACTGTCGGGGGGCAACGCCAACGGCGGCGAGGCGGTGTTCCGCAACCTGGTGTGGGCCGTCGAGCGCGTCAACCAGCGCGGCGGTGTCAGGACCGCAGAGGGCGCGCGCCCGCTGCAGCTCGATCGCTACGACAGCAAGGGCCAGATCGAGGAAGCGCTGGCGGCGCTGCGCTCGGCGATCGACGACGGCGCGCGCTTCATCCTGCAGGGAAACTCCTCCGCGGTGGCGGCGGCGCTGAGCGACGCGGTGGGCAAGCACAACGAGCGCGAACCGGGCCGGCGGGTGCTGTTCCTGAACTACTCCGCGGTCGACCCCATCCTGACCAACGAGAAGTGCAGCTTCTGGCACTTCCGCTTCGACGCGCATGCCGACATGCGCATGGCGGCGCTGATGTCGGTGCTGCGCGAGGACCGGGCGCTGAAGTCGGTCTACCTGATCGGCCAGGACTACAGCTTCGGCCATGCGGTGGCGCGCGAGGCGCGGCGCCAGCTGGCCGCCCAGCGGCCCGACGTGCGCATCGCGGGCGACGAATTGCATCCCATGCTGCGCGTCAAGGACTTCGCGCCGTACGCGACCAAGATCAAGGCCAGCGGCGCGCAGGCGGTGGTCACCGGGAATTTCAGCAGTGACCTGACGCTGCTGGTGAAGGCGGCGCGCGAGATCGGCTTCGACGGGAAGTTCTACACCTTCTACGGCAACGCGCTGGGGGCGCCGGCGGCGCTGGGCGACGCCGGCATCGGCAAGGTGATCGCGGTGGCCGACTGGCTGCCCAACGCCGGCACCCCGGCCAGCGACGCGTTCTACCAGTCGTTCCGGGCGCGCTATCCGCAGCCGGCCGACGACTACGTCCACATGCGCATGCAGCTGCTGGTCGAGGCGCTGGCCCAGGCGCTCGAGCGGGCTCGCGGCGTGGAAGCCGTGCCGGTGGCGCTGGCGCTGGAGCAGGCGAAGGTGGAACTGCACGGCCAGCGCGGCGCTATGCGCGCGGCCGACCACCAGTTCCAGCAGCAGCTGATGGTGGGGATCATGGACCGCCAGGGCACGGCCGGCGTGCGCTTCGACGTGGAAGGTTCCGGCTACGGCTTTCGCGTGATCAAGACGATCCAGCCGGCACAGGCGGAGATGCCCTCTGGCTGCAAGATGACCCGTTACGAGTGAGAGCCGCCATGCGCCAAGCCATCCAGAACCTCGAAGAATCCAAGATCCGCGAAGTCGCCAACGCCGGCCTCGGGCGCAGCGACGTGCTGGCCTTCTGGTTCGGCGAAAGCGACGAGGTCACGCCCGAGTTCATCCGGCAGGCCGCCATCGAGTCGCTCCAGCGGGGCGAAACCTTCTACGCGCACAACCTGGGGCTGGCCGAGCTGCGCGAAGGCGTGGCGGGGTACACCAGCACGCTGCACCCGAAGCTGGGCAGCGACCGCATCGCCATCACGTCCAGCGGCGTCAGCGCCCTGATGCTGGCGGTGCAGGCGGTGGTCGACGCGGGCGACGAGGTGGTGGTGGTCACCCCGGTCTGGCCCAACCTGGTGGCCCAGCCGCGGATCATGGGCGCCAACGTGAAGCGGGTCTCGCTCAAGCCGGTGGGCGGCGCATGGACGCTGGACCTGCAGGCGCTGCTGGACGCGGTCACCCCGGCCACCCGCCTGCTGGTGGTGAACGCACCCAACAACCCGACCGGCTGGACGCTCGCACGCGACGAGCAGCAGGCGATCCTGGCGCATTGCCGCCGCACCGGCACCTGGATCCTGGCCGACGAGGTGTACGAGCGGCTGTACTACGAGGAAGGGGCGCGCTGCGCGCCGAGCTTCCTGGACCTGGCCTCGCCGGACGACCGGCTGATCGTGGCGCACAGCTTCTCCAAGAGCTTCCTGATGACCGGCTGGCGGCTGGGCTGGCTGGTGATGCCGCCCCAGCTCACGCATCACATGGGCAAGCTGCTGGAGTTCAACACCTCCTGCGCCAGCACCTTCACCCAGCGTGCCGCCGTGGTGGCGCTGCAGCGGGCGGACGAGGTCACGCCGCGCGTCGTGGCGCACCTCAAGCACTGCCGGGACACCCTGGTGCCGATGCTGCAGGCGCTGCCGCGGGTGCTGGTGGAGCCGGCCCGGGGCGGCATGTACGCCTTCTTCCGGCTGGACGGGTTCGGCGATTCGCTGGACGTGGCCAAGCGGCTGGTGCGCGAGGCCGGGCTGGGCCTGGCGCCCGGCAATGCCTTCTCGCCGGAGGCGCAGGGCTGGCTGCGCTGGTGCTTCGCGTCCCGGGACGTCTCCAGGCTGGAGCAGGGCGTCGAGCGGCTGCAGGGCTGGCTGGCGAGGAACTGATCAGAAAACCCAACAGCCGAACGCAGAAGGCGCAGAAGGCGCAGAAGGCGCAGAAGGCGCAGAAGGCGCAGAAGGCGCAGAAGACGCAGAAGACTTCTGCTTTTTTGTTTCTTCTGCGATTTTGGCTGTTCTCTTTCGCGCCCTCTGCGTTCGGCTGTTGGGTTTCCCCGTCCAGTCGGCCCGAAACCCGCTTCCGGCTATAATTCCATGGTTCTGCATCCCGCAGAGCGCACGTTGGGGCTTCTTCCAGCCTCCAACGCAAGTGGAAACTCCCAAGGAAACCCGATGACTGCTATCAACAAGGCCGAGATCGTCAAGGCCAACTCCCGCGGCGCCAACGACACCGGCAGCCCCGAAGTGCAGGTGGCCCTGCTCACGGCCCGCATCAACGAACTCACCCCGCACTTCAAGACGCACGCCAAGGACCACCATGGCCGCCGCGGTCTGCTGCGCATGGTGAACCGCCGCAAGAGCCTGCTGGCGTACCTGAAGGACAAGGATGCCGAGCGCTACACGGCGCTGATCGGCAAGCTGGGCCTGCGCAAGTAAGCAGGACGGCGACAAGTCGCGAGGCGCCTGGGCTGGTGAAACCGCTGGCTCAGGCGCTTCGTTCTTCGGAGACGGCAAGACGAATGCGCGCTGTGTCATTCCACAAGGGGCTGTCGGCCCCTTCTGGAATGGCATCGTGTTCGACACCGCCGCTCCGGGCCCCCGGCGCAGCCACATGCGCCCCCAGGTTGGATCGCCGCCGCGCGGTCCGCAACCAAGGACAACAACCATGAGCATCTTCAACAAGGTCACCAAGACGTTCCAGTGGGGTTCGCATACCGTCACGCTGGAAACCGGCGAGATCGCGCGCCAGGCCGGCGGCGCCGTCGTCGTCAACATCGATGACACCGTCGTGCTGGCCACCGTGGCGGCGTCCAAGAGCGCCAAGCCGGGCCAGGACTTCTTTCCGCTGACCGTCGACTACATCGAGAAGACCTACGCCGCCGGCAAGATCCCCGGCAGCTTCTTCAAGCGCGAAGCCAAGCCGAGCGAGCACGAGACGCTCACCTCGCGCCTGATCGACCGCCCGATCCGCCCGCTGTTCCCGGAAGGCTTCTTCAACGAAGTGCACGTGGTGATCCACACGCTGTCGCTGAACCCGGAAGTCGACGCCGACATCGCCGCCATGATCGGCACCAGCGCCGCGCTGGCGATCTCCGGCATTCCCTTCGCCGGCCCGATCGGCGCGGCCCGCGTCGGCTACGTCAACGGCGAGTACGTGCTCAACCCCGGCCAGACCGCCCGCAAGATGTCCGACCTGGACCTGGTCGTCGCCGGCACCGAGAGCGCCGTGCTGATGGTCGAATCCGAGGCGCAGCAACTGTCCGAGGAGGTGATGCTGGGCGGCGTGGTGTTCGGCCACGAGCAGGCCCGCATCGCCATCAATGCGATCCACGAGCTGGTGCGCGACGCCGGCAAGCCGGTGTGGGACTGGCAGGCGCCGGCCCGCGACGAGGCCTTCATCGCCAAGGTCACCGGCTTCGCGGAGGAGAAACTGCGCGCCGCCTACCAGATCCGCAGCAAGCAGGCCCGCACCCACGCGCTGCGCGAGGCGAATGCCGCCGTGATGGCCGACCTGAAGGAAGCGGGCGTCGAGTTCGACCCGATCAAGGTCGAGGGCCTGCTGTTCGACATCGAGGCCAAGATCGTGCGCAGCCAGATCCTGGCCGGCGAGCCGCGCATCGACGGCCGCGACACCCGCACCGTGCGCCCGATCGAGATCCGCACTGCCGCGCTGCCGCGCACCCACGGCTCGGCCCTGTTCACCCGCGGCGAGACGCAGGCCCTGGTCGTGACCACGCTGGGCACCGAGCGCGACGCGCAGCGCATCGACGCGCTGATGGGCGAGTACGAAGACCGCTTTATGTTCCACTACAACATGCCTCCCTTCGCCACCGGCGAAACGGGCCGCATGGGCTCGACCAAGCGCCGCGAGATCGGCCACGGGCGGCTGGCCAAGCGCGCGCTGATCGCCTGCCTGCCGAGCAAGGACGAGTTCCCGTACACGATGCGCGTGGTCTCGGAGATCACCGAGTCGAACGGCTCCTCGTCGATGGCCTCGGTGTGCGGCGGCTGCCTGTCGCTGATGGACGCCGGCGTGCCGATGAAGGCGCACGTGGCCGGCATCGCCATGGGCCTGATCAAGGAAGGCAACCGCTTCGCGGTGCTGACCGACATCCTCGGCGACGAGGACCACCTGGGCGACATGGACTTCAAGGTGGCCGGCACGACCAACGGCATCACCGCCCTGCAGATGGACATCAAGATCCAGGGCATCACCAAGGAGATCATGCAGGTCGCGCTGGCGCAGGCCAAGGAAGCGCGCATGCACATCCTGGGCAAGATGCAGGACGCGCTGGGCGAGGCCAAGACCGAGGTCAGCAACTACGCGCCGCGCCTGTACACCATGAAGATCAACCCGGAGAAGATCCGCGACGTGATCGGCAAGGGCGGCGCCACCATCCGCGCGCTGACCGAGGAAACCGGCTGCACCATCGACATCGCCGAGGACGGCACGATCACGATCGCGTCGACCGAAGCCGAGAGGGCCGAGTTCGCCAAGAAGCGCATCACGGAGATCACCGCCGAGGTGGAAGTGGGCAAGATCTACGAGGGCCCCATCACCAAGCTGCTGGAGTTCGGCGCGCTGGTGAACCTGCTGCCCGGCAAGGACGGCCTGCTGCACATCAGCCAGATCGCCCACGAGCGCGTGGAGAAGGTGACCGACTACCTGAGCGAGGGCCAGGTCGTGCGCGTGAAGGTGCTCGAGACCGACGACAAGGGCCGCGTCAAGCTGTCGATGAAGGCCCTGCTGGAGCGTCCGGCCGGCATGGAAGACCGTCCGCCGCGCGAAGACCGCGGCCCGCGCGGTGAAGGCCGCGGCGAGTACCGTGAGCGGCGCGAGCCGCGCGAATCCCGCGAGTCCCGCGAGTCCCGCGAGTCCCGCGAGTCCCGCGAATCGCGGGAGCCGCGCGAGGGCCAGCCGCCGCGCGACCAGCAGGCGCCGGTGGACGACCAGGTCTGAAGTCCCCATGGGCAGGCGGCGGCGCACCGCGGGTGCCGCCGCCGCGACGGAGCACACATGATGAAAGCCGTTGAAATCAGCGCCTTCGGTCCGCCCGAGGCCCTGCGCCTGGCCGAGCGCCCCGACCCCGTGGCCGGGGCGGGCGAAGTCCTGATCCGCGTCGCCGCCAGCGGCGTGAACCGGCCGGACGTGCTGCAGCGCACCGGCAACTATCCGGTGCCGCCGGGCGCCTCCGACATCCCCGGCCTCGAGGTCGCGGGCGAGATCGTCGGCGGCGACACGGCGGCGATGGCGCAGGCCGGCCTGCGCACCGGCGACCGCGTCTGCGCGCTGGTGGCCGGCGGCGGCTACGCCGCGCTGTGCGCCGCCCCGGTGGGGCAGTGCCTGCCCGTGCCGCAAGGCCTTTCGGACGTCGAGGCGGCGTCCCTGCCGGAGACATTCTTCACCGTCTGGAGCAACGTCTGGGACCGCGCCCGGCTGCAGCCTGGCGAAACCCTGCTGGTGCAGGGCGGCACCAGCGGCATCGGCGTGACGGCGATCCAGCTCGCCCGGGCGCTGGGCTCGCGCGTGATCGCCACCGCCGGCAGCGACGCGAAGGTCCAGGCCTGCCTCGCGCTGGGCGCCGACCACGCGATCAACTACCGGACGCAGGACTTTGCCGAGGAGGCCAGGAAGCTGACCGGCGGCGCCGGGGTCGACGTGATCCTGGACATGGTGGCGGGCGGCTACGTCGCGCGCGAGGTCGAGTGCCTGGCCGAGGACGGCCGGCTCGTGATCATCGCCGTGCAGGGCGGGATCAAGAGCGAATTCAACGCCGGGCTGGTGCTGCGCCGGCGGCTGGCGATCACCGGTTCCACGCTGCGGCCGCGGCCGGTGGCGTTCAAGGCGGCGATCGCCCGGTCGCTGCGCGAGAAGGTGTGGCCGCTGCTGGCGTCCGGCGCCGTGAAGCCGGTGATCCACGCGACGTTCGATGCCGCCGACGCCGCCAAGGCGCACGTCCTGATGGAGTCCAACCAGCACGTCGGCAAGATCGTGCTCACCTGGAGCTAGCACATGGGCGACAAGAAGAAACTCATCGCCGGCAACTGGAAGATGAACGGCAGCCTGGCTGCCAACGACGCGCTGGTGCGCGCGATCGTCCGCGGCATGGGCGAGGCGGCCTGCCAGGTGGCGGTGTGCGTGCCGGCGCCGTACCTGGCGCAGGTCCAGATGCTGCGCGCCGGCTCGGCGCTGGAGCTGGGCGCGCAGGACGTGTCGCAGCACGCCGAAGGTGCCTACACGGGCGAGGTGGCGGCGGCGATGCTGCACGAGTTCGGCGTGCGCTACGCGATCGTGGGCCACTCCGAGCGGCGCCAGTACCACGGCGAGGGCGACGCGCTGGTGGCCGACAAGGCCAAGGCCGCGCTGGCGTGCGGCGTGACGCCGATCGTGTGCGTCGGCGAGACGCTGGCCGAGCGCGAGGCCGGCCGCACCGAGGAGGTGGTCAAGCGCCAGCTCGCCGCGGTGATCCACGCCAACGGCCACTGCATCAGCGAGATCGTGGTGGCGTACGAGCCGGTGTGGGCGATCGGCACCGGCCGCACCGCCACGCCCGACCAGGCGCAGCAGGTGCACGCCGTGCTGCGCGCGCAGCTGAAGGCGGCCACGCCGCACGCCGAGCGGGTGCACATCCTCTACGGCGGCAGCATGAACGCCGGCAACGCCGCGGCGTTGCTGGCCTGCCCCGACATCGACGGCGGGCTGGTGGGCGGCGCGTCGCTCAAGGCCCCCGATTTCCTGCAGATCATCGCAGCCGCGCGCTGAGGCGCGCCGCCCGACGACAACGATACGGAGTTGAATCCCCCATGAATTTCGTTCTCACCGCAATCCTGGCCGTGCAGATGCTCACGGCGCTGGCCATGATCGGACTGATCCTGATCCAGCACGGCAAGGGCGCCGACATGGGCGCCGCGTTCGGCAGCGGCAGCTCGGGCAGCCTGTTCGGCGCCAGCGGCAGCGCCAACTTCCTGTCGCGCACCACCGCCGTGCTGGCCGCGGTGTTCTTCGTCTGCACCTTGCTGCTGGCCTACTTCGGCAACCTGCGCGCGCCCGAAGGCGGCAGCGTGCTCGATCGTTCCCACACCGCGGCCCCGGCTGCGGCACCCGCCGCATCCGGCGCCGCAGCCCAGATCCCGGCGACCGCGGCACCGGCCGCTGCGGCCGCGAGCGCGCTGCCGCCGGCCGCCGGCGCCTCGGGCGCCGCGCAGATTCCGGCGCGCTGAGGCCTGCGGGCGGCGCCTGCCCGCAGCGGCGAGGCGACTCGCTCCGCCGCTGCGCATTGCCCCGTCGCGATTGATGTGGCGCAACTCGGCAGCAGCGGAAACAGCACCTTTTCAGGGTAAACTCTAGGGAGATCGGAACGGGCCACAAGAAGCGTCCAGCTCAGGCCCGGAGCGGTCCCACAACCGCCGTCGTGGTGAAATTGGTAGACACGCTATCTTGAGGGGGTAGTGGCGAAAGCTGTGCGAGTTCGAGTCTCGCCGACGGCACCAAACAACGAGAAGCCCGCCGTGCGGAAGCGGCGGGCCAAAGAGCGGACTCAGACTCAAGATGAATCTTGAACAGTATCTCCCTGTCCTCCTGTTTCTGCTCGTTGGCATGGCCGTGGGCATCATGCCCATCGCGATGGGGTGGGGCATCAGCGCCCTGGTAGGTTTCGACAAGCCCGACGCCAACAAGAACGCTCCCTACGAATGCGGCTTCGAACCGTTCGAAGACGCGCGCATGAAGTTCGACGTGCGCTACTACCTCGTCGCCATCCTGTTCATCCTGTTCGACCTGGAGATCGCCTTCCTGTTCCCGTGGGCCGTGGCCCTCAAGGACATCGGGGCGACCGGCTTCTGGTCGGTGATGGTGTTTCTGGCGATCCTGGTGGTCGGCTTCGTCTACGAGTGGAAGAAGGGCGCGCTCGACTGGGAGTGACGCTTCGCGGGCGCTTGCCCGCCAAGGAAGTTTTGACATGGCGAACCAAGGCATTCTCGAAAAGGGCATGGTCACGACGACCGTGGACACGGTCATCAATTGGGCCAAGACCGGCTCGCTCTGGCCGATGACCTTCGGCCTGGCCTGCTGCGCGGTGGAGATGATGCACGCCGGCGCGGCGCGCTACGACATCGACCGCTTCGGCATGCTGTTCCGGCCGAGTCCGCGGCAGTCCGACCTGATGATCGTGGCCGGCACCCTGTGCAACAAGATGGCGCCGGCGCTGCGCCGCGTGTACGACCAGATGGCCGAGCCGCGCTGGGTCATCTCCATGGGCAGCTGCGCGAACGGCGGCGGCTACTACCACTACAGCTACTCGGTGGTGCGCGGCTGCGACCGCATCGTCCCGGTCGACGTCTACGTGCCCGGCTGCCCGCCGACGGCCGAGGCGCTGCTGTACGGGATCATCCAGCTGCAGCAGAAGATCCGGCGCACGCAGACCATCGCCCGGGCCTGAAAGGCACAGAACTCATGACTCTTTACGCCGTCGATCCCCAAGCTCTGAAGGACACGGTGGCCGCGACGCTGGGCGCTCGGGCCAGACGAATCGATCTCAAATGGGGCGAGGTCACCGTGGTGGTGGCGCCCGCCGACTACCTGGAGGCCGCGCGCCTGCTGCGCGATTCGCCCGGCTGCAAGTTCGAGCAGCTGGTCGACCTGTGCGGCGTCGACTACAGCGACTACCGCATGGGCGGCTACGACGGTCCGCGCTTCTGCTCGGTGGCGCACCTGCTGTCGGTGAGCCTGAACCAGCGCGTGCGGCTGAAGGTGTTTGCGGCCGACGACGACCTGCCGGTGGTGGACTCGGTGACGTCGCTGTGGAGCTCGGCCAACTGGTTCGAGCGCGAGGCCTTCGACCTGTACGGGATCGTCTTCGAAGGCCACGCCGACCTGCGCCGCATCCTGACCGACTACGGCTTCGTGGGCCATCCCTTCCGCAAGGACTTCCCGACCGAAGGGCACGTGGAGATGCGCTACGACCCCGAGCGCCAGCGCGTGATCTACCAGCCGGTGACGATCGAGGCGCGCGAGATCACGCCCCGGACCATCCGCGAAGAGAAGTACGGCGGGCTGCAATAGGTTTGACCATGGCAGAGATCAAGAACTACACCCTGAACTTCGGGCCCCAGCATCCGGCGGCGCACGGCGTGCTGCGCCTGGTGCTGGAGCTGGACGGCGAAGTGATCCAGCGCGCCGACCCGCACATCGGCCTGCTGCACCGCGCCACCGAGAAGCTGGCCGAGACCAAGACCTACCTGCAGGCGCTGCCGTACATGGATCGTCTCGACTACATGTCGATGATGGCCAACGAGCATGCCTACTGCCTGGCCGTCGAGAAGATGCTGGGCATCGAGGTGCCGGTGCGCGCGCAGTACATCCGCGTGATGTTCTCCGAGATCACCCGGCTGCTGAACCACCTGCTGTGGCTGGGCGCGCACGGGCTGGACTGCGGCGCGATGAACATCCTGATCTACTGCTTCCGCGAGCGGGAAGACCTGTTCGACATGTACGAGGCGGTGTCGGGCGCGCGCATGCACGCGGCGTACTTCCGACCGGGCGGCGTGTACCGCGACCTGCCCGACAGCATGCCGCAGTACAAGGCGAGCAAGGTGCGCAACGAGCGCTCGGTGCGCCAGCTCAACGAGAACCGCCAGGGATCGCTGCTGGACTTCATCGACGACTTCTGCGGGCGCTTCCCGGGCTACGTCGACGAATACGAGACGCTGCTGTCGGAAAACCGCATCTGGAAGCAGCGCACGGTGGGCATCGGCGTCGTCTCGCCCGAGCGCGCGCTGAGCCTGGGCTTCACCGGCCCGATGCTGCGCGGCTCGGGGTTCGCGTGGGACCTGCGCAAGAAGCAGCCGTACGACGCGTACGGCAGCGTCGACTTCGACATCCCGATCGGCCATACCGGCGACTGCTACGACCGCTACCTGGTGCGCGTGCGCGAGCTGCGCGAGTCCAACCGCATCATCAAGCAGTGCGTGGACTGGCTCAAGGCCAACCCGGGCCCGGTGATCACCGACAACCACAAGGTCGCGCCGCCGGACCGCCAGTCCATGAAGTCCAACATGGAGGAGCTGATCCACCACTTCAAGCTCTTCTCGGAGGGCTTCCGCGTGCCCGAGGGCGAGGCCTACGCCGCCGTCGAGCATCCGAAGGGCGAGTTCGGCATCTACTTCGTGAGCGACGGCGCCAACAAGCCCTATCGCATGAAGATCCGTCCGCCGGGGTTCGTGCACCTGTCCGCGATGGACGAAATGGCCCGGGGCCACATGATCGCCGACGCCGTCGCGGTGATCGGCACCATGGACATCGTGTTCGGAGAGATTGACCGATGAGTTCGCAACCAGCAAAACAGGAGCCGGCGCTGTCGGACGCCGTGCGGGCGCGCTTCGACCGCGAGATCGCGAAGTACCCGGCCGACCAGCGGCAGTCCGCCGTGATGGGCTGCCTGCGCATCATGCAGGAAGAGCGCGGCTGGGTCAGCCGCGAGACCGAGCAGCAGATCGCCGATTACCTGGGCATGCCGGCGATCGCCGTGCACGAGGTCACGACGTTCTACAACATGTACAACCAGGCGCCGGTGGGCCGGTACAAGCTCAACGTGTGCACCAACCTGCCGTGCCAGCTGCGCGACGGCGCGCGCGCGCTGCACCACCTGGAGCAGCGGCTGGGCATCAAGATGGGCGAGACCACGCCCGACGGCCTGTTCACGCTGCAGCAGTCCGAGTGCCTGGGCGCCTGCGCCGATTCGCCGGTGATGCTGGTCAACGACGGCACGATGTGCAGCTTCATGAGCAACGACAAGCTGGACCAGCTGATCGACGGCCTGCGGGCCGCCTCGCGCGGAGAGGCAGCATGAACGCGCAGCAAGTGCTGGCACAGTTCCAGGCGACGGGCGTCCAGACCTGCTTTCACGATCGCCACATCGACCCGCAGATCTACAAGGGCCTGAACGGGACCAACTGGCGGCTGAAGGACTACGAGCAGCGCGGCGGCTATGCGGCGCTGCGCAAGATCCTCGGGCAGGCCGGCGTCGACCGCATGGACCCGGCGGCGGTGACGCAGACGGTGAAGGATTCCGGGCTGCGTGGCCGCGGCGGTGCGGGCTTCCCCACCGGCCTCAAGTGGAGCTTCATGCCCAAGAATTACGCCGGGCAGAAGTACCTGGTGTGCAACTCGGACGAAGGCGAGCCCGGCACCTGCAAGGACCGCGACATCCTGCAGTTCAACCCGCACATCGTCATCGAGGGCATGATCATCGCGGCCTACGCGATGGGCATCACCGTGGGCTACAACTACATCCACGGCGAGATCCTGCAGACCTACCACCGCTTCGAGGAAGCGCTGGAAGAAGCCAGGGCGGCCGGCCTGCTGGGCGACCGCATCCTGGGCACCGACTTCTCCTTCCAGCTGCACGCGGTGCACGGCTGGGGCGCCTACATCTGCGGCGAGGAGACCGGCCTGCTCGAATCCGTCGAGGGCAAGAAGGGCCAGCCGCGCTACAAGCCGCCGTTCCCGGCCAGCTTCGGCCTGTACGGCAAGCCCACCACGATCAACAACACCGAGACGTTCGCCGCCGTCCCGTGGATCATCAACAACGGCGCGCAGGCCTACCTGGAGGTCGGCAAGCCGAACAACGGCGGCACCAAGATCTTCTCGGTGTCGGGCGACGTCGAGCTGCCGGGCAACTACGAAGTGCCGATGGGCACGCCGTTCGCCAAGCTGCTGGAACTGGCCGGCGGCGTGCGCAAGGGCCGCACGCTCAAGGCGGTGATCCCGGGCGGCTCGTCCTCGCCGGTGCTGCCGGCGGACATCATGATGGGCTGCACGCTGGACTACGACTCGATCGCCAAGGCCGGCTCGATGCTCGGGTCGGGCGCCGTGATCGTGATGGACGACACGCGGCAGATGCCCGAGTCGCTGCGCCGCCTCTCATACTTCTACATGCACGAGTCGTGCGGCCAGTGCACGCCCTGCCGCGAAGGCACCGGCTGGCTGTGGCGCGTGGTCGACCGCATCTGCAACGGCCACGGCAAGCCTGGCGACATGGACCTGCTGGACTCGGTGGCCGACAACATCCAGGGCCGCACGATCTGCGCCCTCGGCGACGCCGCGGCGATGCCGGTGCGCGCGATGCTCAAGCACTTCAGGCACGAGTTCGAGGCCCGCATCCAGCACCCGAACCCGGCCACTCCGGACGGCCAGCAGGCGGTGGCCGCTGGCGCGCGCGGCTGATCGAAGGAATCTGCTGATGATCGAAATCGAACTGGACGGCCAGAAGGTCGGAGTGCCCGAAGGCAGCATGATCATGCATGCCGCGGACGCTGCGGGTACCTATATCCCGCATTTTTGCTACCACAAGAAACTGTCGATTGCCGCGAGCTGCCGCATGTGCCTGGTCGAGGTCGAGAAGGCGCCCAAGCCGATGCCGGCCTGCGCCACTCCGGTGACCAACGGCATGGTGGTGCGCACCAAGAGCGACAAGGCCATCAAGGCGCAGCAGTCGGTGATGGAGTTCCTGCTGATCAACCACCCGCTGGACTGCCCGATCTGCGACCAGGGCGGCGAGTGCCAGTTGCAGGACCTGGCCGTCGGCTACGGGGCGTCCTCCTCGCGCTACGAGGAGGAAAAGCGCGTCGTGGTGCACAAGGACGTCGGCCCGCTGATCTCCATGGAGGAGATGAGCCGATGCATCCACTGCACCCGCTGCGTGCGCTTCGGCCAGGAGCTGGCCGGCGTGATGGAACTGGGCATGGTCAACCGGGGCGAGCACGCCGAGATCACCACGGTGACCGGCGACACGGTGGACTCCGAGGTCTCCGGCAACATGATCGACCTGTGCCCGGTCGGCGCGCTCACCAGCAAGCCGTTCCGCTACCAGGCCCGCACCTGGGAGCTGTCGCGGCGCAAGTCGATCAGCCCGCACGACTCCACCGGCGCGAACCTGATCGTGCAGGTCAAGAACAACAAGGTCCTGCGCGTGCTGCCGCTCGAGAACGAGGAAGTCAACGAGTGCTGGCTGGCCGACCGCGACCGCTTCTCCTACGAGGCGCTCGATTCGGCCGAGCGCCTGACCTCGCCCATGATCAAGCACGGCGGCGAGTGGAAGACCGTCGACTGGCAGACCGCCCTCGAATACGTCGCCAACGGGCTGCGCCACGTGAAGGCCGACCACGGCGCTCAGGCCATCGGTGCGCTGGTCAGCCCGCACAGCACCGTGGAAGAGCTGTACCTGGCCGGCGCGCTGGTGCGTGCGCTGGGCAGCGAGAGCGTCGACTACCGGCTGCGCAACGCGCAGTTCCCGCAGGCCGAAGGCGTGCGCTGGCTCGGCACCTCGATCGCCTCACTGTCCGACCTGCAGAGCGTGCTGGTGGTCGGCTCCAACCTGCGCAAGGATCACCCCCTGTTCGCCATGCGCGTGCGCGCCGCGGCGCGCAAGGGCGCAGCCGTGCACCGGCTGCACGATGCGAACGACGACTGGGCGATGAACGTCGCGTCGTCGACCATCGCGCCGGCGGCGGGCTGGGCCCAAGCCCTGGCGGACATCGCCACGGCGGTCGGACAGGAAAAGGGTGCCGCCGCCCCGGCCCAGGGCACTGCGACCGACCCGGCGAAGGCAATCGCCCGCTCGCTGCTGTCCGGCGAGCGCAAGGCCATCCTGCTGGGCAACGCCGCGGCGCACCATGCCAACGCGTCGACCCTGCTGGCGCTGGCCAACTGGATCGGTGCGCAGACCGGCGCCAGCGTCGGCTACCTGACCGAGGCGGCCAACACCGTGGGCGCGCAGCTGGCGAAGGCGCTGCCCGGTACCGGCGGCCTGAACGCCGGCCAGATGCTGGGCGGAGGCCTGAAGGCCGCCATCCTGCTGAACGTCGAGCCCGAGTTCGATGCGGCCGACGGCAAGAAGGCGCTGGCCGGGCTGGCCAAGACCGACATGGTCGTGTCGATGAGCCCCTTCAAGGCCAACATGGACTTCGCCGACGTGCTGCTGCCGATCGCGCCGTGGACCGAGACGCCCGGCACCTTCGTCAACGCCGAGGGCCGCGTGCAGAGCTTCCATGCGGTGGTCAAGCCTGCGGGCGAGGCGCGGCCGGCCTGGAAGGTGCTGCGCGTGATCGCCAACACCATGGGCCTGCCCGGCTTCGAGTTCGAGTCGGCGCAGGACGTGCTGGTGGCCGCCCGCGGCGCCCAGGACGCGCCGGCCGGCCATGTGCAGGGCGGGGCGCTGTCCAATGCGACCGGCGCCGCCGTCGACCTGTCCGCCGCCGCCGGCACGCCGGTCACGGCCGCGATCTACCAGCTGGACGGGATCGTGCGCCGCGCGTCCTCGCTGCAGCTGACCGCCGACGGCCGCCGCGCGGCCATGGCTCGTGAGGAGATGCCAGCATGATCGACCAGATCTGGGGCCTGGGCAACGGCCTGATTGCCGCACCGTGGTGGACCAGCATGGGCTGGCCGGTGGTGTGGGCGCTGATCAAGATCATCGTGCTCGTCGCGCCGCTGATGGGGGCCGTGGCCTACCTCACGCTGTGGGAGCGCAAGGCGATCGGCTTCACGCAGATCCGCCTCGGCCCCAACCGCATCGGCCCCTCCGGGCTGCTGCAGCCGATCGCCGACGCCGTCAAGCTGCTGACCAAGGAAGTGATCCGCCCGACGATGGCCAGCAAGGGCCTGTTCTTCCTCGGGCCGGTGATGACCATCACGCCGGCGCTGCTGGCCTGGGTGGTGGTGCCGTTCGGGCCGGAGGTCGCGCTGGCCAACGTCAACGCCGGGCTGCTGCTGCTGATGGCGGTGACCTCGATCGAGGTCTACGGCGTCATCATCGCCGGCTGGTCGTCCAACTCCAAGTACGCCTTCCTGGGCGCGCTGCGCGCATCGGCCCAGATGGTCAGCTACGAGATCGCGATGGGCTTCTGCTTCGTCGTCGTGCTGATGGTCTCGGGCAGCATGAACATGAGCGAGATCGTGATGGGGCAGGCGCGCGGCATCGGCGCCAGCAACGGGCTGAATCTGCTGTCCTGGAACTGGCTGGGGCTGCTGCCGATCTTCGTCGTCTACTTCGTCTCCGGACTGGCCGAGACCAACCGCGCGCCGTTCGACGTGGTCGAAGGCGAGTCGGAGATCGTCGCCGGCCACATGATCGAGTACTCGGGCATGAGCTTCGGCATGTTCTTCCTGGCCGAATACGCCAACATGTGGCTGGTCTCGGTGCTCGCGGCCACCATGTTCCTGGGCGGCTGGCTGCCGCCGTTCGAGTTCCTCTCGTTCATCCCCGGCTGGATCTGGCTGGGCATCAAGACCTTCGTCCTGGTCACGATGTTCCTGTGGGTCCGCGCCACGTTCCCGCGCTTCCGCTACGACCAGATCATGCGCCTGGGCTGGAAGATCTTCATCCCGGTGACGCTGGTGTGGCTGATCGTGGTCGGCGTGTGGATGCAGACCCCCTACAACATCTGGAAGTAGCAACGGAGAAGTTCCCGCCATGTCTACACCCGAAGTGACCGCCCCGCGCCACCTGCCCTTCTCGCTGAAGGACTTCCTGTCCAGCTTCGCCCTGACGGAGCTGCTCAAGGGGATGGCGCTCACCGGCAAGTACGCGTTCAAGCGCAAGATCACGATCCAGTTCCCGGAAGAGAAGACGCCCCTGTCGCCGCGCTTCCGCGGGTTGCACGCGCTGCGCCGCTACGAGAACGGCGAAGAGCGCTGCATCGCCTGCAAGCTGTGCGAGGCCGTGTGCCCGGCGATGGCGATCACGATCGAATCGGACCAGCGCGCCGACGGCACCCGCCGCACCACCCGCTACGACATCGACCTCACCAAGTGCATCTTCTGCGGCTTCTGCGAGGAAAGCTGCCCGGTCGACTCGATCGTCGAGACCCACATCCTGGAGTACCACGGTGAGAAGCAGGGCGACCTGTACTTCACCAAGGAGATGCTGCTGGCGGTGGGCGACCGCTACGAGGCCGAGATCGCGGCCAACAAGGCGGCCGACGCCAAATACCGTTAAGGGTCAGGCGGCAAGCGCTCAGGTCCGGCCAGAACAAGCCAAGCCCGACGCCCCACGCTCAAAGCTCAACGCCGAACGCTCAACGCTCTACGCATCATGGACATCCGAACCGGCTTCTTCTACCTGTTCTCGGCGCTGCTGCTGTTCGCGGCGTTCCGCGTCATCACCGCCCGCAACCCCGTGCACGCCGTGCTGTTCCTGGTGCTGGCGTTCTTCCAGGCCTCGGCCATCTGGCTGCTGCTGCGGGCCGAGTTCCTGGCCATCACGCTGGTGCTGGTCTACGTCGGCGCCGTGATGGTGCTGTTCCTGTTCGTGGTGATGATGCTCGACATCGACGTCGACAGCCTGCGGGCCGGCTTCTGGAAACACTTCCCGCTGGCCGCGACGGTCGGCGTGCTGATCGCGCTCGAGATGGCGGCCGTGCTGATGGGGGGCTTCCGCGTCGGCGAGGAGCCGAAGGCGGCGCCCGCGGCCGCGCAGGCCGCGGCCCAGGTGTCCAACACCAAGGAACTGGGCAAGCTGCTGTACACGCAGTACCTCTACGCGCTCGAAGTCGCGGCCGTGATCCTGCTGGTGGCGATCATCGCCGCCATCGCGCTCACCCTGCGCAAGCGCAAGGACAGCAAGTTCACCGATCCGTCGCAGCAGGTGCGGGTGCACGCCCGCGACCGGCTCGAGGTCGTCAAGCTGCCGCCGACGCTGCCGGCGGCGCGCGCGGAGACCAAGGCATGACTCTCACTCTCGGACATTTCCTCTCGCTCGGCGCGATGCTGTTCGCGCTGTCGGTGATCGGCATCTTCCTGAACCGCCGCAACCTGATCGTGCTGCTGATGGCGATCGAGCTGATGCTGCTGGCGGTGAACATGAACTTCGTCGCGTTCTCGCACTACCTGGGCGACATGCACGGCCAGATCTTCGTGTTCTTCATCCTCACGGTGGCGGCGGCCGAGTCCGCGATCGGGCTCGCCATCCTGGTCCTGCTGTTCCGCAACAAGTCGAACATCATGGTCGCCGAACTGAACGAGCTGAAGGGCTGATCGAGAAGAAAACATGAGCCAGACACTCAACGCAACCACGCTGCTCGCCGTGCCGCTGGCCCCCCTGGCCGGCGCCGTGCTGGCGGGCATCTTCGGCACCACCTTCGGCGGCAACCTGATCGGCCGGCGCCTGTCGCACACGCTGTGCATCCTGGGCGTGTTCATCGCCTTCGTGCTCTCGGCCATCACGCTCAGGGACGTCGCTCTCGACGGTGCCCGGTTCAACCAGACGATCTACCAGTGGATGGTGGTGGGCGGACTGAAGATGGAGATCGGCTTCCTCGTCGACGGCCTCACGGCGATGATGATGTGCGTGGTGACCTTCGTGTCGCTGATGGTCCACATCTACACCATCGGCTACATGGAGGACGACGACGGCTACAACCGCTTCTTCTCCTACATCTCCCTGTTCACGTTCTCGATGCTCATGCTGGTCATGAGCAACAACTTCCTGCAGCTGTTCTTCGGCTGGGAGGCGGTGGGCCTGGTCTCGTACCTGTTGATCGGCTTCTGGTACACCCGCCCGACGGCGATCTTCGCCAACCTGAAGGCCTTCCTGGTGAACCGGGTCGGCGACTTCGGCTTCATCCTGGGCATCGGCCTGATCGCCGCATACGCCGGCACGCTCAGCTACAACGAGACCTTCGCCAAGGCCGGCGAACTGGCCCGGCTGGGCTTCGGCTACGGCACCGACTGGATGCTGATCACCGTGATCTGCATCTGCCTGTTCATCGGCGCGATGGGCAAGAGCGCCCAGTTCCCGCTGCACGTGTGGCTGCCTGACTCGATGGAAGGCCCGACCCCGATCTCCGCGCTGATCCACGCGGCGACGATGGTCACGGCCGGCATCTTCATGGTGGCGCGGATGTCGCCGCTGTTCGAGCTGTCCGACGTGGCGCTGTCCTTCGTGATGACCATCGGCGCGATCACCGCGCTGTTCATGGGCTTCCTGGGCATCATCCAGAACGACATCAAGCGGGTGGTCGCGTACTCCACGCTGTCGCAGCTGGGCTACATGACGGTGGCGCTGGGCGTCTCGGCCTACTCGGTGGCGGTGTTCCACCTGATGACGCACGCCTTCTTCAAGGCGCTGCTGTTCCTGGGCGCCGGCTCGGTGATCATCGGCATGCACCACAACCAGGACATCCGCTGGATGGGCGGCGTGCGCAAGTACATGCCGATCACCTGGATCACCTCGCTGCTGGGCTCGCTGGCCCTGATCGGCACGCCGTTCTTCGCGGGCTTCTACTCGAAGGACAGCATCATCGAGGCGGTCCACTTCAGCCGGCTGCCCGGCCACAGCTTCGCGTACTTCGCGGTGATCGCCGGCGTGTTCATCACCGCGTTCTACTCGTTCCGCATGTACTTCCTGGTGTTCCATGGCAAGGAGCGCTACGACCAGAACCCGGACGCGCACCACGGCCACGGGCACGACGCGCACGGCCACGGACACGGACACGACAAGCCGCACGAGACGCCATGGGTGGTGACGGTGCCGCTGGTGCTGCTGGCGTTGCCCTCGGTGGTGATCGGCTTCCTCACCATCCAGCCGATGCTCTATGGCGGGCTGCTCAAGGACTCGATCCTGGTCGACCCCTCCAGGCACGCCGCGATGGCGGAGCTGGCCAAGGAATTCCACGGGCCGCTGCAGATGGCGCTGCATGGATTCACCACCGCGCCGTTCTGGCTGGCGCTGGCCGGCGTCGTCGCCGCCTGGTACATGTACTTGGTGAACCCGGCCGTGCCGGCCGCGATCAAGCGCACGTTCCAGCCGATCTACACGATCCTCGAGAACAAGTACTACATGGACTGGTTCAACGAGAACGTGATCGCGCGCGGCGCCCGCCTGCTGGGCCGCGGGCTGTGGAAGGGCGGCGACGAGGGCGTCATCGACGGCGTGCTCGTGAACGGCAGCGCCCGTGCCGTCGGATGGATCGCCGGCATCGTGCGCTGGGTCCAGACCGGCTACCTGTACCACTATGCATTCGCGATGATCATCGGCGTGTTCGTGCTGATGACATGGTTCGTCTGGGTGAACCGCTGAAGGCGCCGGACACCTGAACACAAGCAAAGACGGAAGAACAAAATGGGTTTGTTGAGCCTCGCCATCTGGACACCGGTCTTCTTCGGTGCTGTGCTGCTGGCTTTCGGGCGGGACGACCAGGCCCGCATGGTGCGCTGGATCGCACTGATCGGGGCCCTGGCGGGACTGGCGGTGACGCTGCCGTTGTACCCCGGCTTCGACCTGGGCACCTCGGCCATGCAGTTCGTCGAGAAGGCGCCCTGGATCGATCGCTTCAACGTCAACTACCACCTGGGCATTGACGGCATCTCCTTCTGGTTCGTGCTGCTGACGGCCTTCATCACGGTGGTCGTGGTGATCGCCAGCTGGGAGTCGATCACCGAGCGCGTCAACCAGTACATGGCCGCGTTCCTGATCCTGTCGGGCCTGATGATCGGGGTGTTCTGCGCGCTCGACGGCATCCTGTTCTACACCTTCTTCGAGGCGACGCTGATCCCGATGTACCTGATCATCGGCGTATGGGGCGGCCCCAACAAGATCTACGCCGCGTTCAAGTTCTTCCTGTACACGCTGCTCGGCTCGCTGCTGATGCTGATCGCGCTGATCTACCTGTACGTGCAGTCCGGCGGCAGCTTCGACATCGCCACCTGGCACCGGCTGCCGCTGCCGTCGCTGGCGCAGACGCTGCTGTTCTTCGCCTTCTTCGCCGCCTTCGCGGTCAAGGTGCCGATGTGGCCGGTGCACACCTGGCTGCCCGACGTGCACGTGGAGGCGCCCACCGGCGGCTCCGCGGTGCTGGCCGCGATCATGCTGAAGCTGGGGGCGTACGGCTTCCTGCGCTTCTCGATGCCGATCGCGCCGGATGCCGCGCACGAGTGGGCCTGGCTGATCATCGGCCTGTCGCTGATCGCCGTGGTCTACGTCGGCCTGGTGGCGATGGTGCAGCAGGACATGAAGAAGCTGGTGGCGTATTCGTCGGTGGCGCACATGGGCTTCGTCACCCTGGGCTTCTTCATCTTCAACGACATCGGCGTGGCCGGCGGGCTGGTCCAGATGATCGCGCACGGCTTCACCTCGGCCGCAATGTTCCTGTGCATCGGCGTGCTGTACGACCGCATGCACTCGCGCCAGATCGCCAGCTACGGCGGCGTCGTCAACACGATGCCGAACTTCACCGCCTTCGCGATGCTGTTCGCCATGGCCAACAGCGGCCTGCCCGCCACCGCCGGGTTCGTGGGCGAGTGGATGGTGATCCTGGGCTCGGTGAAGGTGAACTTCTGGATGGGCCTGGCGGCGGCCACCTCGCTGATCCTGGCCGCGTCCTTCACGCTGTGGATGGTCAAGCGCGTCTACCTCGGCCCGGTGGCCAACGACCACGTGCGCGAGCTCACCGACATCAATAGCCGCGAGTTCCTGGTGCTGGGGCTGCTGGCCGTCGCGGTGCTGGCGATGGGCATCTATCCCAAGCCGTTCACCGACATCATGAACGTCTCGGTGGCCGATTTCCTCAAGCACGTCGCCACTTCCAAACTGTGAGCTGCTGGCGGGAAGACTAGAAATGATCGACAAACTCAGCTGGACGACGGCCTATCCTGAACTGGTGCTCCTGACCATGGCGTGCCTGATCGCCATGATCGACCTGACGGTGACGAGCGCCCGCCGCACGCTCACCTACGTGCTGACGCTGGCGACACTGGCGGTGGTGGCCGTGATGCTGGCGTATCAGGCCGGCGAGGGCGCCACGGTGTACGGCTTCTCGAACATGGTGGTCAGCGACCCGATGGGCAACTGGCTCAAGTGCTTCGCGACGCTCGCGATGATGGTGTGCCTGGTCTACGGCCGCCCCTACGCGGCCGACCGCGGCATGCTGCGCGGCGGCGAACTGTTCACGCTGGGCATGCTCTCGCTGCTGGGCATCTTCGTGATGATCTCGGGCAGCAACTTCCTGATCATCTACCTGGGCCTGGAACTGCTGACGCTGTCGAGCTATGCCCTGGTTGCCCTGCGCCGCGACCACGCCGCCTCGACCGAGGCCGCGATGAAGTATTTCGTGCTGGGCGCGATGGCCAGCGGCTTCCTGCTGTACGGCATGTCGATGCTGTACGGTGCCACCGGGTCGCTGGAGATCTCCACCGTGTTCAAGGTGATCGGCTCGGGCCAGGTGAAGCATCAGGTGCTGGTGTTCGGGCTCGTCTTCATCGTCGCCGGGCTGGCGTTCAAGATGGGCGCCGCGCCGTTCCACATGTGGATTCCCGACGTCTACCAGGGCGCCCCCACGGCCGTCACCATCATGATCGGCAGCGCGCCCGAACTGGCCGCGTTCGCGATCTGCATCCGGCTGCTGGTGGAGGGGCTGCTGCCGCTGGCCATCGACTGGCAGCAGATGCTGGCGCTGCTGGCGATCGGCTCGCTGCTGATCGGCAACCTGGCGGCGATCGCGCAGACCAACCTGAAGCGGATGCTGGCGTACTCGACCATCGCTCAGATGGGCTTCGTGCTGCTGGGCCTGCTGTCCGGCGTGGTCGCCGGCAAGGCCTCGCCGGCCTCGCTGACCACCGCGTACAGCGCCGCGATGTTCTACATCGTCACCTACGTGCTGACCACCCTGGCGAGCTTCGGCGTCATCCTGCTGCTGGCGCGCGAAGGCTTCGAGAGCGAGGAGATCGCCGACCTGGCCGGCCTGAACCAGCGCAGCCCGCTGTATGCCGGCGTGATGGCGGTGTGCCTGTTCTCGCTGGCCGGCATTCCGCCGCTGGTCGGCTTCTACGCCAAGCTGGCGGTGCTGCAGGCGCTGGTGGGCACCGGCCAGGAACCGTACATCTGGCTGGCCGTGTTCGCCGTGATCATGTCGCTGATCGGCTCGTTCTACTATCTGCGAGTCGTGAAGGTCATGTATTTCGACGCGCCGATCACCGCGACGACGGTGTCGGCCCCGGCCGAGGTGCGCGTCGTGCTGACGCTCAACGGCGCCCTGGTGCTGGTCCTGGGCATCCTGCCGGGCGGGCTCATGACGCTGTGCGCGCAGGCGATCGTGCGGATGCTGGGCACCTGACGGAAGTCCGGTGCGTGCCGCGAATGCCGCCTGCGGGCGGCATTTTCGTTGGGCCGGCCATCATGCGTGCCCCGGTTCGCTACAGTTGCCGTCTGAGCGCCGCGCCGCCGGCCCCGCCAGCCAAGGAACCCCTGCATCCCATGTCCCGTGACAGCCACCTGATCGAACGCAAGATTGCCGGCGAGGAAATCCTCAAGGGCCGCTTCCTGCACGCCTTCCGCGACACCGTCCGGCTGCCCGACGGCAGCAGCGCCACCCGCGAGTACGTGGTGCATCCGGGCGCGGTGTGCATGATCCCGTTGCTCGACGACGGCCGGCTGGTGCTCGAGCGCCAGTTCCGCTGGCCGATGCAGCGCGTGATGGTGGAGTTTCCCGCCGGCAAGCTCGATCCCGGCGAGGATCCGCTGGCCTGCGGGCGGCGCGAACTGCTGGAGGAAACCGGCTACACCGCGCGCGAATGGGCGCACGCCGGGCGGCTGCATCCGGTCATTTCGTATTCCACCGAATGCATCGACCTCTGGTTCGCCCGCGGCCTGCAACTGCAGGAACGGCGCCTGGACGACGAGGAGTTCCTGGAGGTGATCACCGCCACGCCGCAGGAACTGATGCAGTGGTGCCGCGACGGCACCGTGACCGATGCCAAGACCCTGGCCGGCTGCCTCTGGCTGCAGAACGTCCTTTCGGGTGCCTGGGCGCTCGACTGGCAGACATAATCAAGGCTCCATGAAAGTATTGGACCTGCAGTGCTCGGCGCAGCACCAGTTCGAAGGCTGGTTCGCCTCGGAGGACGACTTCCAGGCGCAGCTGGCCCGCGGCCTGGTGGAATGCCCCATGTGCGGCGACACCGCCGTCGCCAAGAAGCTGAGCGCGCCGCGCCTGAACCTGGGCGCTGCCCCGTCGCAGGGCAGGCAGGAAGTCATGACCGCGCCTGACGCCCGGCTGCAGGCGGCCTGGCTGAAGATGGTGCGGCATGTGATGGCCAACACCGAGGACGTCGGCGAGCGCTTCACCGAGGAGGCGCGCCGGATCCACTACGGCGAGACCGAGGAGCGCGGCATCCGCGGCCAGGCCACGCCCGAGCAGACCCAGTCGCTGCTGGAAGAAGGCATCGGCGTGCTGCCGCTGCCCATCCCCAAGGCGTTGAAAGAGCCTCTGCAGTAAGCGCTGAATGCGGGAGCGGACAGCCGTACGCAGAGATGACGACAGAAGGTTCGTTCCTTCTTCTCCCCTTGTATTCTTTTGCGTCTTCTGCGCAATCCTGGCGACCTCTGCGTACGGGAGTCCGCTCCCGCTTTAAACCATGAACTGCAGCGCCGCCAGCCGCGCGTAGATGCCGTTGGCCGCCACCAGCGCCTCGTGCGTGCCTTCCTCGACGATGCGGCCGTGGTCCAGCACCACGATGCGGTCGGCACGCTGCACGGTCGCGAGGCGGTGCGCGATCACGAGCGTCGTGCGATCGCGCATCGCCGACTCCAGTGCTGCCTGCACCATCCGCTCGCTCTCCGCATCGAGCGCGCTGGTGGCCTCGTCCAGCAGCAGCAGCGGCGGATTCTTCAGGATCGCCCGCGCGATCGCGATGCGCTGGCGCTGGCCGCCCGACAGCCGCACGCCACGTTCGCCCAGGAAGGTGGCGTAGCCTTCCGGCAGCGCCGCGATGAAGTCGTGCGCGAAAGCCGCGCGCGCCGCGTCGATGACCTCGTCGTCGCTTGCGTCCGGCCGGCCGTAGCGGATGTTCTCGGCGGCGCTGGCCGAGAAGATCACCGGCTCCTGCGGCACCAGCGCGATGCGCGAGCGCAGGTCGTGCAGCGCCAGTTCGCGGGTCGCCACGCCGTCGAGCACCACCCGGCCGCGCTGCGGATCATAGAAGCGCAGCAGCACCTGGAACACCGTGCTCTTGCCGGCGCCGCTCGCCCCGACCAGGGCCACGGTCTCGCCGGGCGAAGCGGCCAGGCTGAAGTCCTGCAGCGCCGGCGTGGCCGGGCGCGAAGGATAGTGGAACGTGACCTGCTCCAGCGCGAGCGCGCTGCCGCCGGCGGCAGCGGGCGCCGCCACCGGCCGTGCGGGCGAGGCCACCGGCGAGCGGCTCGCCAGCAGTTCCATCAGCCGCTCGGTGGCGCCGGCCGCGCGCAGCAGGTCGCCGTACACCTCGCCCAGCACCGCCACCGCGCCGGCCAGGATGACGACGTAGACCACCGTGGCGCCCAGGTGGCCGGCCGTCATGGTGCCGGCCAGCACCGACTGCGTGCCCTGGTACAGCCCCCAGAGCAGCAGCGCCGCGTTGCCGATGATGATGAAGGCGAACAGCGCCGCGCGCGCCCGCGTGCGCCGCACGCCGGTGCGGAAGGCGTTCCCGGTGGCCGCCGCGAAGCGCGCCGCCTCGCGCGGCTCGGCCGCGTAGCTCTGCACGACGGGAATCGCGTTGAGCACCTCGGCGGCGATCGCGCTGGAGTCGGCCACCCGGTCCTGGCTGGCGCGCGAGAGCCGCCGCACGCGGCGGCCGAACCACATCGTCGGCAGCACCACCAGCACGATGATCAGCAGCACCTGCGTCATCACGTACGGGTTGGTCCACACCAGCATCGCCAGCGCGCCCAGGCCCATCACCAGGTTGCGCAGCCCCAGGCTCAGTTGCGAGCCGACCACCGTCTGCACCAGCGTGGTGTCGGTGGTCAGGCGCGAGAGCACCTCGCCGGTCTGCGTCGTCTCGAAGAACTCGGGACTCTGTTCCAGCACATGGGCGTACACGGCCACGCGCAGGTCGGCCGTCACCCGCTCGCCCAGCCAGCTGACCATGTAGAAGCGGGCCGCCGAGAACAGCCCCAGCGCCACGGCCACGGCGAACAGTTCCAGGAAGTGCGAGCGCAGCGCGACCAGCTGGCGGCCCTTGTCCTCGGCGCTCAGCCCGCCGTCGATCAGGGTGCGCAGGGCCACCGGGAACAGCAGGGTGGCGGTGGCCGCCAGCAGCAGGAACAGCCCGGCCAGCGCGATGCGGCCCCGGTAGGGGCGCAGGAACGGCACCAGGCCCGACAGCGAGCGCGGGGAAGCGCCTGCGGTCGCGCTGGCTGCAGGAGCGGCGGGGAGGGGAGCGGGCATCGCCGCAGTGTAGCGACGATTGCCGTGGCAAAAACAGACTTGACAATGTTTGACTAGGCAATTAATATCGCCACCCCATGAATGCCACTTCGAAACATGCCGGCGGTGACCAGGCGGCCGTCCTGTACCGGCCCGACGACTACCGGCCGCAGGACAGTGTCGCCTTCCTGATGCGCCAGACCCTGGCCGCGATGGCCAACGAAGTCGAACGGCGGCTGGAGCCCTGTGGCCTGACCAGCGCCCAGTGGGTGCCGCTGCTGGCGCTGCACATGGGCCGGGCCTCGATGGTGGCCGAGCTCGCGCGCCAGTGCCAGCTCGACGCCGGCGGCATGACCCGGCTGCTCGATCGGCTGGAGGTCAAGGGGCTGGTGCGCCGGGAGCGCTCCAGCGCCGACCGCCGTGTCGTCAACCTCGAACTGACGCCCGAAGGGCGGGAAGCGGCCAAGGGCATTCCCGCCGTCCTGTGCGACGTGCAGAACGCCGCGCTGCACGGTTTCACCGAGGAGGAGTGGGAGACGCTGCGGCGCCTGCTGGCGCGCATGCAGGCCAATGCACAGGCGCTGCAGGCACACGGCGAGGTGGCCCGATGAAGGCGCGTGATGCCGCGTCGCGACTCGCGATGCTGACCGCCATGCTGGCCCTGGCCGGCTGTGCCAGCTTCTCGGGCATCGACCCGCAGGCGGCACTGCGCGCGCCGGAGGCGGTGGGCCTCGCTACGGGCACCGGCGAGCCCTTCGCACCGGCACCCGAGTGGTGGCGCGAATTCGGCGACCCGCAGCTGGACCGGCTGGTCGGCGAGGCGCTGGCCGGCAATCCGGGCCTGAGGCTGGCCCAGGCGCGGCTGGCCCGGGCGCAGGCGCTCACCGAAGCGGCTGGCGCGGCGCGCCTGCCGCAGGTGAACGGCTCGCTCGACCTGACGCGCCAGCGCTACACCGAGCACGGGGCGGTGCCGCCGCCGCTGGCCGGCTCGATCCGCGACAGCGGCACGCTGCAGCTGGCCGCGAGCTGGGAGCTGGATTTCTTCGGCCGCAACCAAGCGGCCTTGCAGGCGGCCCTGGGGGGCGCGCGCGCCGCCCGGGCCGAGGCCGAAGCGGCCCGCGTGCTGCTGGCGGCCAATGTCGCGCGGGCCTACCTGCAGCTCGCGCGCACCAACGACCAGCTGGCGGTCGCCCGTCGCACGCTGGCGCAGCGCGAGGAATCGCTGGGCCTGGTGCGCGATCGCGTGCGGGCCGGCCTGGACACCCAGCTCGAACTGCGGCAGAGCGAAGGCGCCCTGCCGGATGCGCGCCAGCAGATCGAGGCGCTGCGCGAGCAGGCGGCATTGGCGCAGCACGCGCTGGCCGCCCTGGCCGGTGCCGGCAACCGCGAGGTCGTGCAGCAGCCGCCGTCGCTACAGGCGATGACGGCCGCCGCGGTGCCGGCCCAACTGCCGGCCGACCTGCTGGGCCAGCGGGCCGACATCGTGGCCGCGCGCTGGCGCGTGGAGGCGGCCGCGCAGGACGTGCGCAGCGCGAAGGCGCAGTTCTATCCCAACGTGAACCTGGTCGGGCTGGTCGGCCTGTCGGCCATCGGCCTGGGCCGCCTGCTCGATTCGGGCAGCGGCCAGTGGGCGGTTGGCCCGGCGGTGCGGCTGCCGCTGTTCGATGCCGGCCGATTGCGCGCCAACCTGCGTGGCCGGACGGCCGACCTGGACGCCGCCGTCGAAAGCTACAACGGCGCCGTGCTCGAGGCCATCCGCGATGCCGCCGACCAGGTGGCTTCCGCGCAGTCGATCGCGCGCCAGCAGTCCGAGCAGCGTGACGCCCAGGCCGCCGCCGAAGCCGCGTACGCACTCGCGCGCCAGCGCTACCAGGCCGGACTGGGCAGCTACCTGCATGTGTTGAGCGCGGAAACCGCCGTGCTCGCCCAGCGCCGCCTTGCCGTCGACCTGGCGGCCCGCGCCCTGGACACCCGCGTCGCGCTGCTGCGGGCGCTGGGCGGCGGGGCGCACACCGAATCCATCGCCGAAGGCCCGGACCGCCGCGATCCCACCCTGTCGAAAGCAACGCCATGAGCAACGAACCGCAAGCCGCGTCGCCCGTCGCCGGCGGCAACCGGCGCCGCCGCAAGGCCCTCGCGACGCTGGCCGGCACCGTCGGGCTGGCCGCCCTGGCCTGGGGCGGCTACGAATGGCTGGTCGCCAGCCACTTCGAGGCGACCGACAACGCCTACGTGCAGGGCAACGTCATCCAGATCACGCCGCAGATCGGCGGCACCGTGCTGGCGATCCAGGCCGACGACACCGACTTCGTGCGCGCCGGCCAGCCGCTGGTGCAGCTCGATCCGGCCGACGCCGGCGTGGCGCTGGAGCAGGCGCAGGCCAACCTCGGCCAGGCCGTGCGGCAGGTGCGCACGCTCTATGCCAATAACGGTTCGCTGGCGGCGCAGGTGCGGCTGCGCGAAGCGGACATCGCGAAGGCCGATGCCGAGGTCGAGCGCGCCGGCGACGACCTCAAGCGGCGCCAGTCGCTGGCCGGCAACGGCGCGGTGTCGCGCGAGGAGCTGAACCATGCCGCCGCGCAGCTGGCCAATGCCAGGGCGGCGCTGGCCGCGGCACAGGCCGGCGCGGCGGCGGCGCGCGAGCAGCTGGCCAGCAACCAGGCCATGACCGAAGGCACCAGCGTCGAGCAGCACCCCAGCGTGCAGGCGGCTGCGGCGAAGATGCGCGAAGCCTGGCTGGCCGCGCAGCGCACGGCGCTGCCCGCGCCGGTGGACGGCCACGTGGCCAGGCGCACCGTCCAAGTGGGACAACGCGTGGCCGCGGGCACGCCGCTGATGGCGATCATTCCGCTGCGCGAGGTCTGGGTGGACGCGAACTTCAAGGAAAGCCAGTTGCGCAAGATCCGCCTGGGCCAGCCGGTGCGGCTCACCGCCGACCTGTACGGCCGGCGGGTCGACTACCACGGCACGGTGGCGGGCCTGGGCGCGGGCACCGGCTCGGCGTTCGCGCTGCTGCCGGCGCAGAACGCCACCGGCAACTGGATCAAGGTGGTGCAGCGGGTGCCGGTGCGGGTGGTGCTCGATGCCAATGAGCTGGCGGCCAATCCGCTGCGCGTGGGCCTGTCCATGACCGCCGAGGTGGACGTCACCCGGCAGGATGGCAAGACGCTGGCCGACGCACCGCGCACCGCGCCGGTCGCCCAGACGCAGGTCTACCAGGCGCTCGAGCGCGGTGCCGACACGGAAGTGCGGCGCGTGATCGGCGCCAACCTGGGCGCGGCGCGCGGCCAGGCGCATGCGCGCGTTGCCGTGCCGGGCGGCGCGGCCACCCGCACGGCCTCGGCGGCGCACTGACGATGTCCGCCGCCACCCAGCCCCTGCCGCCGCTGGAAGGGTCCGCGCGCGTCTGGGGCACCGTGGCCCTGTCGGCCGCGACCTTCATGAACGTGCTGGACACGTCGATCGCCAACGTGTCGCTGCCGGCCATCGCCGGCGACCTCGCCGTCAGCCCCAACCAGGGCACCTGGGTGATCACCAGCTTTGCCGTGGCCAACGCGATCGCCGTCCCGCTGACCGGCTGGCTGGCGCAGCGCTTCGGCCAGGTGCGGCTGTTCATCGCCAGCGTGGTGCTGTTCGTGATCGCGTCCTGGCTGTGCGGGCTGGCGCCCAACATGACCATGCTGATCGCGTTCCGCGCGCTGCAGGGTTTCGTCGCCGGACCGATGATCCCGCTGTCGCAGTCGCTGCTGCTGTCCAGCTATCCGAAGGCGCTGGCCGGGCTGGCGATGGCGATGTGGGCCATGACGACGCTGATCGCGCCGGTGACCGGGCCGCTGCTGGGCGGCTGGATCACCGACAACATGAACTGGCCCTGGATCTTCTACATCAACATCCCGGTGGGCATCGTCGCGGCGCTCGCGACCTGGGGCATCTACCACAAGCGCGAGAGCGCCACGCGCCGGCTGCCGATCGATACCGTCGGCCTGGCGCTGCTGGTGGTGTGGATCGGCGCGCTGCAGATCATGCTGGACATCGGCAAGGAGTACGACTGGTTCCAGTCGCCGCTGGTGGTGGGGCTGGCGGTGGTCGCCGCCGTCGGCTTCGCCTTCTTCCTGGTCTGGGAGCTGACCGACGAGCACCCGGTGGTCGACCTGCGTCTGTTCGCCGGCCGCAATTTCTGGACCGGCACCGCGACCACCGCGATCGCCTATGGCCTGTTCTTCGGCAACGTCGTGCTGCTGCCGCTGTGGCTGCAGCAGTTCATGGGCTACACCGCCACCGACGCCGGCATGATCCTGGCGCCGGTCGGCCTGCTGGCCATCGTGTTCTCGCCGCTGGTGGGCAAGACGGTGGGCACGATCGATCCGCGGCGCCACGCGACCTTTGCCTTCCTGGTGTTCGCGCTGGTCCTGTGGCTGCGTTCGCGCTTCAACACCCAGGCCGACTTCGCCACCATCATGGTGCCGACCATCATCCAGGGCCTGGCGATGGCCTTCTTCTTCATCCCGCTGGTGACCATCACCCTGTCGGGGCTGTCGCCCGATCGCATCCCGGCGGCGTCGGGGTTGACCAACTTCGCGCGCATCACCGCCGGCGCCTTCGGCACCTCGATCTCGACCACGTTGTGGGAACGCCGGGCCGCGCTGCACCACGCCCACCTGGCCGAAGCGGTGAACGCCGGCAGCCCGGCGACGCAGTCGACGCTGTCCGGCCTGGCGGCCAACGGCCTCGCGCCGGACCAGGCGCTGGCCCTGGTCAACCGCATGGCCGACCAGCAGGCCTTCATGCTGGCCGCCGACGACATCTTCTACGTCTCGGCCGTGCTGTTCCTGGTGCTGATCCCGCTGGTCTGGCTGAGCCATCCGCAGCGCGGTGCGGCCGGTGCCGACGCAGCAGGGGCGCACTGAGCCTCACAGCCGCAGCCGCTGCGCGTAGCCGGTCATCTCCAGGTAGCCGCGGCCCACGCGCCGTCCCGCGCCATCGAGCAGGTCGCTCAGGCCCTCCCAGTAGATCGCGCCGGTGGAGCCGCGGCTGTCGAGCTCCTGCTGGTCGATGACGGCGCGCACCGTGAACGCGCCGGCCGGCGTGCGCACGATCCATTCGACCGGATAGGCGGCCTGCGACAGCGGGCTGGTCCAGCGGCGGCCGGGCACGAACTCCACCTGCGCCGCCTCGAAGACCTGCACCGCGCCGCCGCGCGGGCGCAGCGAGCCGCCCGCCCACAGCGCCGAGCCGTCCTCGCGCCGCAGCCGGAACGCAGTGAGCGCGCCGCCGTCCTCGAGGTTCATGCCGATCCAGTCCCAGCCCACCGCCTGCGGGTGCAGCAGCGCCTCGCTCCACTCGTGGTCGAGCCAGGCCCGGCCCCGGCACTCGAGGCGCCGGCCCTGCAGCGTCACCGCGCCGTCCACGGCCAGTTGCGGCTCGCTGTAGTAGTAACTCGCGTGAACGGCTTGCGGCCCCTTGCGCGACAGGCCCTGCTCGCCCTGCAGCAGCACCGGCTGCGTGGGCGCCAGCCGCAGCTCCAGCGCGAATTCCGCCGCCGCCAGCCGCGCGTGGTAGCCGTCGGCGCGGCGCGCGAGCGACCAGTCGCGCAGGCGCAGGTCGGTGTCGCCGGCGGCGGCCCGCGCGATGTCGAAGCCTTCGCGGGCGATCCGCTGGTCGTGCCACAGGCGCTGCCCCTGCACGTCGGTCAGGGCGGCGTGCGCAAACACCAATTGCCTGGCGGCAAAGCGCGACCGCATCTGCTGCGTCGCGTCGACCCGGGTGCGAAAGAACGTCAGCTGGAAGCCGAATTCGCGGCTGCCGGCGGCGGCATGGCCGGTCGCGTACCACCATTCGGTTCGCAGGTCCGGGTGCGCGCCGAAGTCGCGCGGGAACCGCAGCTGCGCCGGCGGCAGCGCGTGGCCCGACCGCCAGAGCGCGCCGGCCGGCAGCGCGAGCAGGATCGCTCGCCGCCGCATCACCAATCCTCCTTGACGGCCAGCACCGCGTCGCGGCTGGCGGCGGCGCGGCCGGCCAGCCAGGCCGTCACGGTGCCGGCCGCGACGACGGCCGCGCACAGTGCGAGCAGCCGGGCCCACGGCAGCAGCAGGTCCATCGTCCAGTGGAAGCTCTGCGGGTTGACCACGTGCACCAGCACCACCGCCACCGCCAGCCCGAGGCCCAGGCCGGCGGCCGAACCGATCAGGGTCCAGGCCGCGCCCTCGCCGGCGACCACGGCCAGGATCTGGCGGCGGGTCAGGCCCAGGTGCGCCAGCAGTCCGAACTCCTTGCGCCGCGCCAGCACCTGCGCGCTGAAGCTGGCCGCCACGCCGAACAGCCCGATGCCGATCGCCACCGCCTGCAGCCAGTAGGTGACGGCGAAGCTGCGATCGAAGATGCGCAGCGAGATCGCGCGCAGCTCGCTCGCAGACGCAAAGTCCAGGCCACCGGCGCTGCCGCCTTCGCGCTCGGCCAGCGCGCGCAGCCGGTGCTGTACCTGCGCGCGGTCCGCGCCCGGCGCCAGCCACAGCTGCAGGTCGTTGGCGCGGGCGTCCCCGGTCAGGCGCTCGAAGTCGCGCCGGTCGATCAGGATCGCGCCGCTCTGGCGCACGTAGTCGCGCCAGACGCCGGCCACGAAGAACACCGGCGGCGCGCCGGCCGACGGGAACGCCTGCGTCAGCGGCGCGAACGGCGCGCCGGGCCGGGCCCGGTACAGGTCCACCATCGCCTCGCTGACGTAGACCGGGATCTGCCCTGGCGGCACCGCATGCGTCGGGCCCACCAGCGGTGCCGGGTCGCCGCCGTGCGCGACGTCGCGGGCCAGCAGCGTCACGCCCGGCAGCGCCGGGTCCAGCAGCAGCGAACGGGTGCGGGTGGCCGCCACGCGGCGCACGCCCTCGACCCTGCCGGCCGCCTGCACGAACTGCGGCGAGAACCAGGCCGTGTCGGCTGCCGCCCCCGAGATCGCGGTGCGCACGTACAGGTCGGCCGGCAGCACCGCGTCGAGCCAGCGCGCGACCGAGTCGCGGAAGCTCGCGACCATCACCGTGAGGGCGACCGCCAGGCTCAGCGAGGCGACCACGCCGCTCACGGCCACCGCCGCGCTCTCGCGCACGCGCCGCGCCCGCTCGATGGCCAGCAGCGGCAGCAGGCGGCGGCCCAGCGCCGGCGCGAGCCGGTCGTACAGCAGCTCCACGGCCCAGGGCAGGGCCGTGATGCCGCCCACCAGCAGCAGGCCGACCGACACATAGGCCGCCAGCGGGATGCCGCGCACCGGCGGCACCAGCGCCAGTGCGACCGCGGCCGCCATCAAGGCCAGCCCGAGCGCGCGCCGCTGGCCGTGGCGCGCGGCGGTGCCCAGTCCCTTGAGGGTCTGCGCCAGCGCCAGCCGCTGCGCCTGCCCGGCGGGCACCCAGCCGCCGGCGGCGGCGGCCACCGTGCCCAGCGCCCCGTACGCCAGCGCGGCCCATGGACTCCATTGCAGCTGCGGGGCGACGCCGGCGAAATAGCCGCCGCCCAGGTCGCCGCCGAGCACGCGCAGCGCGACGGCGGCCAGCGCCGTGCCCAGCGCCACGCCGAACGCGCTGCCGACGGCGCCCAGCAGCAACGACTCGGCCACCACCAGGCGGCGGCGCTGCGGGGCCGTCAGCCCCAGCACGCCCAGCAGCGCGAACTGCTGTGCCCGCCGCGCCACGCTGAGCGCGAGCACCGAATACACCAGGAAGGCGCCGGTGAACAGCGCCACCAGCGCCAGCACGCTGAGGTTGACCCGATAGGCGCGCGAGAGGTTGCTCACGCGCTGCGTGTCCTCGCGCGGCTCGGTGTCCACCACGCCGGCAGGCAGCTGCAGCGAGCGCACGAAGGCCGCGCGATCGGCGCCCGGGCGCAGCTTGACGTCGATGCGCGACAGCTGTCCCGGTCGCTCGAAGAAGTCCTGCGCCGCGCCGATGTCCATCACCAGCAGCGGCGCGCCGCCGGCGGCCACGGTGCCGGCCAGCCTGGCGGGGCGCAGTTGCAGCCCGCTCTGCAGCCGCACTTCGCGGGACGGCGCGCCGCCCAGCAGGCGCACCGCGGCCGGGTTCGCGAAGACAGTGGCGGGCGCCAGCACCGACAGGCGATCGGCACCAGTGGCCGGAACGGGCATTAGCGCGGGCGCGACCGATCCGACGACCAGCGCGTCGATGCCGACCACGCGAACCTGCTGGCGCTCGCCGCCGGCTCCGGTCGCGAGCGTCGCCAGCTCCAGCACCGGGCTGGCCACGGCAACCTGCGCGTGGTGCGCCACCCGCGCGTACAGGCCCTCGTCGAGCGTGCCCTGCACGGCGCGCAGCTCCAGGTCCGGCTGGCCGCCGGCCGAGCGCACCGCCAGCGAGAACTCGCTCAGCGCGGAAGCGTTGATCAGGTGGACCGAGAACGCGAGCGCCACGCCCAGCATGACGGCCAGCACCGCCGCCGCGTTGCGCCAGGGATGGCGCCGCAGCTCCTGCCAGGAAAAGGTGCGCAGCAGGGCGAGCATGCGCCCATTGTGCCGGCGTCGCCAAATGCGGACAGCCGAACGCAGAAGTCGCAGAAGTGACGCAAAAGTCGCAGAAGAAAACCGGTTGATCTTTTACACAAAAAGGGACCATCCCTTTTGCGTCCCTGCGTTCGGTTCGCGTTGCCGGTTTCGCTTCCCGATCAGGCCATCTCGGCCATCAGTTCTTCCTTGCGCGCTTCCAGCTCGTCGCGCATCGCGACCAGGTCCAGCTTGCGGGCGGCGCGGGCCTTCGGGAAGATCTCGTTCTTTTCTTCCTTGACGTGGTGCTCGACGTATTCGCCCAGCACCTTGACGCGCGCGTCGAACATCTCGTCGGCTTCCGGCATCTCCTGGATCTGCGCGATCAGGTCCTTCACGCTCGTGTGCTCGACCTCGGCTTCGTTGAGCAGGTCGGTGTCCTTCATCACCTCGCGCAGCGCCGGATAGAAGATCTCCTCCTCGATCTGGGCGTGCACGGCGAGCTCGTGGCAGATCTGGTGCGCGAGCTCCAACTTCTTCTGCGCGGCGCTGCGCGCGCGCGAGCCGGTCAGCTCCTCGTACTCGTTGAACATCTTCTTGACGGCGCGATGGTCGGCGTCGAGCAGGTCACAGGCATCTTTGGCGGCACGGGTGGCCATGATCTCTCCTTAAGTTGGACGGCCGGATCATGACCAGCGGGGGCGACCGATCCTGTAGGAGAACGTCGGCAAGCGCCGGCGAACCGGGCTGACGGCGTGCCGGAGGCACGGGCACACCGGCCGCCGACTGCGCTAAGCTTCGCTCCATGGTCCAGCTTCCCACCTACGACGACGTGACCGCGGCAGCCAGCCGCCTGCAGGGCACCGCGCACCGCACGCCGGTGCTGCGCTCCGCGACGGCGGACCGGCTGCTCGGCGCGCAGCTGTTCTTCAAGTGCGAGAACTTCCAGCGCATGGGCGCCTTCAAGTTCCGCGGCGCCTTCAACGCGCTCGCGAAATTCGACGCGGCACAGCGGCGTGCCGGCGTAATGACCTTCTCGTCGGGCAACCACGCGCAGGCGATCGCGCTGTCGGCGCAGCTGCTCGGCATCCCGGCCACCATCCTGATGCCGCAGGACGCGCCGCAGGCGAAGGTCGACGCCACCCGCGGCTACGGCGGCGAGGTGGTGGTGTACGACCGTTACACGCAGGATCGCGAGGCGCTGGCGAAGGAGCTGGCCGACCGGCGCGGACTGACACTCATCCCGCCGTACGACCATCCGGACGTGATTGCCGGGCAGGGCACCGCGGCCAAGGAGCTGCTGGAGGAAAGCGGCGCGCTGGACGTGGTGCTGGCGCCGCTGGGCGGCGGCGGGCTGCTCTCGGGCACCGCGCTGGCGGTGCGTGCGCTGGCGCCCGCAGCGCGGCTCTACGGCGTGGAGCCCGAGGCCGGCAACGACGGCCAGCAGTCGCTGCGCCGCGGCGAGATCGTCCACATCGACACGCCCAAGACGATCGCCGACGGCGCGCAGACGCAGCACCTGGGGCAGTACACCTTCGGCATCATCCGGCGCGACGTGAACGACATCCTCACGGCGTCGGACGCGCAGCTGGTGGAGGCGATGCGGTTCTTCGCCGAACGAATGAAGATCGTGGCCGAGCCGACCGGCTGCCTCGGCTTCGCGGCAGCGCGCCACGCGTCGCTGGACCTGAAGGGCAAGCGGGTGGGCGTCATCATCAGCGGCGGCAACGTTGACCTGGCGCGCTTCGCGCAGCTGGTCGCCGGCTGAGCGGCGCCGGCGTCCCGCCGGCGCTCACTGGTCCTCGATCAGCTCGCCGAACAGCTCGCGCACCTTCTTCTTGGCGTCGGTCAGCTGGACGCGGCCTTTCCTGGTGATCTCGTAGAGCCGGCGCACGCTGCGCCCGTTGCGCTCCTGGCGCGACTGCAGATAGCCCTTCGTTTCCAGTCCGTGCAGCATCGGGTACAGGGTTCCGGCGCTGATCGTGTAGCCGTGGTGCCTCAGCTCCTCGGCGATGCCCAGCCCGAACACCGGCCCATGGTTGGCATGGTGCAGGATGTGCAGCCGGATCAGTCCGCCGTACAGGTCCTTGTCCGTCATTCGTTCCGCCTTCGCCTTCGCGGGGAAGTGTGCCAGAGCGCGCGACGGTCCGATACCGCAGCGGCGCGGAGGGGTGTTGTCGATTTTCGATATCGACATGCGATCCGCATGACCCGGATCAAAGACCCTGCTGGCGTATCGGCGCCAAATGCATGCGGCGGTGGCTCGCCGTCCCTCTGTGCAGACGGGCCGCCGGCGCATCGCCTCGATGGCCGGGAGCAGGACTGGCCGGAACCGGCGCGGCCGCACTCGGGCCGCGTGCGGCGCCATTGCGATCCCCGATCGTCGAGGTCTTCAACGACGAGGGGTACATCATGAGGAAATGGGTCATCGGCGGCGCGGCAGCGCTGTCATCGGCGCTCGCGCTGTTCGGTTGTACGCAGACCGGCTGGCAACAGCGCGACGCGGCCGTCAGCGGCGTGGTGGAGGACGGCAGCGCGCAAACCTTCAGGAAGGTGGCCAATGCCACCGTGTGGCTCATTCCGGCCGCCGACGTCGCGACGATGGCGAAGACGCCGGTCGAGGTCAGGAAGGACGCGAAGAACGACGAACCCCTGGAGGACAGCCTGGCGGCCAACCGGGACCGCTACCTGAAGGCGAAGACCGACGCCAAGGGCGAGTTCAGCTTCGCCAAGGTGGCCGGCGGCAAGTATTTCGTCTATGTCGAGCCGGCCGGCGCCACCTATCTGCCCGGCGGCGACAAGGCCCGCAAGGCGCTGACCACCGCGGAACTCGGCCAGGGCCCGCTGAAGATCAAGGTGTCCGGCAACGTCCCGACCGGCGCGACCTACATCGGCAGTTCGCGCTGCATCTCGTGCCACGAGGAGCAGCAGCACTTCACCGGCACGCTGCATCGCCTGGGCATCGGGGTGGTCGGCAAGCCGAGCAAGCTGCAGGACTATTCGCGCTTCCCGGAATTCAACAAGGGGCTGGACAAGCTGCTGGCCGGCACCAAGTTCTGGTTCCACGGCTACGACAAGGGGCGCGGCTTCGACAAGTACCACATCAGCACCAAGGCGCCGGCCGACGCGGCCAGCGTCAGCTTCACCGCCACCTTCTACAAGGACGCCGACGGCAAGCTCAAGTTCCGCACCGAGAACGCCCGTGACCCGAGCGACAAGCCGCGCGTCTACCCGGTGGAAATGACCTACGGCGGCGGCGTGTACAAGCAGCGCTACCTGGTGCGGGTGGGAGCCGACCTGTTCCCGTTCGTGCAGTTCAACCAGAACGGCAACGAGGCCTACGCCGACCGCGGCCGCAAGGAATGGCGCGACTACCACGGAGACTGGTTCTACAACGAGCAGAGCAGGAAGCTGGCCGATCCGCCGGTGGCCAAGTCGTTCGACAAGGAGTGCGCGTCCTGCCACTACAACGGCTACACGCTGACCAAGACCGCTGCGGGCGGCTACAAGGCCGGCGCGGCCAACGACAAGAACGGCGAGGCGGACATCGACGGCGACGGTCGGCCCAATGAGCTGAACATGGGTTGCGAAACCTGCCACGGCCCCGGCTCCGCGCACAACAAGGCCGACGAGATCGACATGCCGGCCACCATCGTCAACCCCAGGAAGCTGGCGGCCGAGCGGGCCGACATGATCTGCGGCCAGTGCCACAGCCGGCCGCAGGGCAACCTCAACAACGACCAGCCGGTCAACAAGGACAACAGGATGATGCTGCCGGGCACCGCCCGCAACGTCTACCTGAAGGACTACACGACGCGCGAGGACGCAGCCAAGGGCGACTACTGGGCCGACGGCCTGCATTCCAAGTCGCACCACCAGCAGTACACGGACTTCATCAAGTCGCCCAAGTACCGCAATGGCACGCAGCTGGTCTCCTGCGCCGACTGCCATGACCTGCATGGCGGCGCCAAGTTCCCGCACCAGCTGAAGAAGGACGTCAAGACGGTGGAAGCCTGCAACGGCTGCCATCAGAAGACCGTCGACCTGAAGCGGCACGTGGCGGAGACCACCAAGTGCACGGTCGACGTCAAGGCGATCAGCTGCGCCAGCTGCCACAACACCAAGACCATGCAGACCGGCTCGGGGTTCGGCAAGGGCCTGGTCGCCCAGGGCGGCAAGAACTACTGGATGAACGACATCACGTCGCACCTGTACGACGTGCCGCGCAAGGACAACGCCGGCTTCAAGGGCGCGGCGCCCGGCGCGGCGATGCCGATCCCGTACAGCAACGCCTGCGGCGCGGCCTGCCACAAGGTCTGAGCCGACGATCGGCAGGAGAAGCATCGCGGGGCGCGCAGCGCGCCCCGCGTTTTCTCGTCCGGGAGCCGCGGCCCGTCAAGGGGTGCAGCAGAAGACCTTGAAGCGGGCCGGCGTGCCCACCTCGTTGCTGGACGCGCTCGCGGTGTCGCCGCCCGTCGGGCCCAGGCGCACTGACGCATCGACGCCGATTCGGGGATCGTTCGGCGTGACCGCCATTTCAATCGCGTGCCCCCGTTGGATCTGCAGCGGGAAGAAGGCGGTCCCGTAGGTCGTGCCGGTCTGGTTGCCGACGACTGCGCCGGTCGCGGGGTCGGTGATCCGGAACGCGTAGGTGTACGTCGCCTCCGGCGGGTAAGGCTGCACTGTGGAGTAGGCGAACACGGCCAGTTGGATGGCCACCGTTTCGCCGACGGCCGTCCGGGGGCCGCAGCACCCGAGGGAGACATACCGCCCATTCTGCGAAGTCGCGGGCGCGACGAGTGTCGACTCCGCGAACGTTCCGCCGCCACCATCGATTCGCGTCGTCACTCGAGTGCCCGCCGGCAGCGGAATGTTCGGGTTCGTCGCAAGCCGCAGCGCATCGCCGTCGGCGGCCGGCAGCGTGCCGGCGAAGGTGCCCTGCGACTTCGGCACGAGCATGTCGAAATAGCCCGCCGGCGACGTGCGGGAGGCGAAGGCAGTGATCGGAGCCGTCGCCGAGTAGCTGAACCGGGCCGAAGTGGGCCCGTAATCCGAGAACGCGCCGAAGTCGAGTTCGCTCCCGAACGTCGCACACGCCGCGACCCTCTTCGTGTACGTGAAACCCGTGACGTCCACCACCGTGATGCCGATCGGCAGCGTCGGGAAGAAACCGCTGCACTCCGGCGCCTCGGCCAGTTGGCCGAAATCGAAACGATACTGCGGACGCCCTTGTGCATCGGTCGAGTTGGGTGCCGTCAGGACGACCGGCGCCGCCTGATCGAGCTGGACTTCCACCCGCGCCACCGCATTGGAGGCGATGCCCGTTTGCCCGGGCAGCGCCCGCAGCGTGAGGGTCGCCGGCGGAATCGGGCCGACGCTCGAATAACGCGTGGGGCTCCAGATGCCTTGGTAGCGGACCCAGGGCGCGGGGACGGCACCGTTGCCGCCAGCCGGTGATCCGTCCGCGGGCGATGACGATCCGCCGCCGCACGACGCGGCCAGCGCGGCGGCGAGCAGGGCGAGGAGCAATGCGTTGAGTCCTTGCATGGATCACCTGTGCAGCGACCGGTACGGGGATGATACGGCCGGGTGCAGGCCGAGGCCGTCACTTGGCCGCGCTGGCCGGCGCGCCGGAAGGCCACAGCGCTCGCGGGCTCCTGCCCTGGCGCGGCGGCTGGCGCACGAACATCGACACGGTGCCGCTGCGCCGGGCTTCCCGGATGCGGTCGGCCAGCGCCGTCACGCGGCGCCAGCCAGCCTCGGAGCCGCCGTTCGCCAGATAGAGATCCCTGGCCTTCCGCTCGCGATCGGGGGCGCAATCGCCGCCTGCTGCGCAGACGACGCGCAGCAGGTCGTCGGCCGCGCACGGCAGGCCCGGCGTGCAAAAGCCCAGGTCCAGCGCCGTGCGGGCTTCGAGATGGCTTTGCTGGTCGGCCGGCGAGATCACCTTGCCGTCCAGGAACAGGCCGAGCCGGCTGCGCGCCTGCGGGTCGGCCTGCGCCGCGAAGTCGTACAGCCGGTGCGCGGTCCACAACACGGGATCGTCGATCTGCAGCAGCCGCCGCACCGCCGGGCGCAGCGCTTCGGGGTGGCGCGACCTGGCGGCGGCGATCAGATCGCGTTCGGCGACGAGCAGCGGATCGCTCGTGTCGCCGGAGCGCGTCTTCAGGCCGGCCAGGATGGAAGTTGTCTCGCCCGGCGCGAAGGAGGCACAGCGCCGCGGCAGGTCCTGCATCAGTTCCAGCCGCCAGGCGGGGACGCTGCCCGTGCGGGTAATCTCCTTCTGCATGGCCGCTTCGCCCAGCCTGGCGACGGCCGCGTAGTCGCGCCCGCATTCGCTGGCGACGTAGCGAGCGTAGAAATGGCCGCCCTCGGCCGGCCGCTGCAACGCCGACAGCGCGAAGGCCCGCAGGTCGTGCGCCGCCGCGAACTCGCGCAGCAACTGCGCGGAAGGCCGCGCGGGCGGCTGGGCGGCCGCGGCGGCGGGCAGCAGGGTGCAGGCGAGGAGGAGCGCTCTTGCGGTTTTCATGGGCCCCACGCAACCCTATCGTAACGGCTTGTCGCCCTCCGCGATCCCTGCGCTGGTCAGATGCAGCACCCGGTCGGCGCGGTGCGCCGCGGCCTCCGAGTGCGTTACCAGCACCAGCGCCGCCCCGCGTTCGCGCGTCTGCGCGATCAGCAGGTCCATCACCCTGGCGGCGGTCGCCGGGTCGAGATTGCCGGTGGGTTCGTCGGCCAGCAGCAGGCTCGGGCCGTGCACCAGCGCCCGCGCGATCGCCACCCGCTGCAACTGTCCGCCCGAGAGCTGCTGCGGCAGGCGCGGGCCGAGCCCGTGCAGGCCGACCGCATCGAGCATCGCCTCGACCTGGCCGTCCGGACGCCGGCCCAGCAGCATCAGGGGCACGGCGACGTTCTGCGCCACGTCCAGGTGCGGCAGCACGTGGAAGGCCTGGAACACGAAGCCGACTTCCTTGCGCCGCAGCAGCGCGCGCGCGTCGTCGTCCAGCGCCGAGAGGTCCTGCCCGGCCAGCACGACCGACCCCGCATCCCAGCTGTCCAGGCCGGCCATGCAATTGAGCAGGGTCGACTTGCCCACGCCCGACTCGCCGACGATCGCGACGAATTCGCCGGGCGCGACGTCCAGCGAGACGTGCTCGAACACCGGCACCTCGCCGTAGCGCTTGGCCAGATCGCGCACCGCCACGATCACAACCCGGCCTCCACCTGCGCCAGCAGTCGCGCCAGCGCATCGGGCGCATCGCAGGCGATCACGCGCCGCTGCGGCAGGCCGCGCAACCAGGTGAGCTGGCGCTTGGCGAGCTGGCGGGTGGCGGCGATGCCGCGCTCGCGCAGCCGATCCAGCGGGAAGGGATGGACCTCGCCCGCGGCCTCCTGTTCGTCCAGCAGCTCCCAGGCCTGCCGGTAGCCGACGCAGCGCATGCTGGGCAGCTGGGGCGCGAGGTCGCCGCGCTCGCGCAGCGCCCGCACCTCGTCCACGAAGCCGGCCGCCAGCATGGCGTCGAAGCGCTGCGCGATCCGCTCATGCAGCCACGCGCGGTCCTGCGGTTCCAGTGAGAACAGCGGTGTGTCGTTGCGTCCGGTGGCGGCGCGCTGCCCATGGAAGCTGGACAGCGGCCGCCCGGTCGCGCGATGGACCTCCAGCGCGCGCTGAATGCGCTGCGAATCCGCGGGCGCCAGCCGCGCGGCCGTGGAGGGGTCCAGCTGCGCTAGTTGCGCGTGCAGCGCCGGCCAGCCGAGCGCCGCCGCCTCGGCTTCGATCTGCGCGCGGATCGCCGGGTCGGCCGGCGGCATTGCGTCCAGCCCGTCGTACCAGGCCTTGAAATACAGCATGGTGCCGCCGGCCAGCAACGCCAGGCGACCGCGCGCGTTGATCTCGTGCACCAGGCGCTGCGCATCGGCCGCGAACTCGGCCGCGCTGTAGGCCTGGGCCGGGTCGCGGACGTCGATCAGGTGGTGCGGTACCGCCGACTGCTCGGCCGGCGACGGCTTGGCGGTGCCGATGTCCATGCCGCGGTACACCAGGGCAGAATCGACCGAGATGATCTCGGCGTCGTGCCGGGCCGCGATCGCCAGTGCGGCCGCGCTCTTGCCGCAGGCGGTGGGGCCGGCGAGCGCGATCGCCCGCACGCGCTCAGGCGCGCCGCGGTTCGCCATGCCGCTGCACCAGCGTCCACGCCACCGCGGCGATGCAGACGCTCCAGAACCACACGCCGTTGGTCAGCGCGTCCACCGTGCCGTCCAGGCGCGCGCCGACCCACAGCCCGACGCCGAACGCCACCACCATGCTCATGAAGCCGGCCAGCGCCGAAGCGGCGCCCGCCGCCTGCGGGAACGGGCCGACGGCGCCGCTCTGCGCGCAGGGCTGGTGGATGCCGTGCGCCAGGATGAACAGGTAGTAGGGCAGGATCATCAGCAGCGGCTGGCGCACGCCGGCCAGCCCCAGCAGGCCCAGCAGCGTGCCGCCGGCCAGCGACAGCCCGCCGGCCACCGCGATCGAGCGCCGGATGCCCAGGCGCGGCAGCATCCGCTTGCACACCAGCGTGCCCAGCAGGTAGGTGAACGACATCGAGAACACCAGCACGCCGTACTGCACGCGCGTGAGCCCCAGCACCTTGATGAACACGAACGAGGAGGAGGCCAGGAACGTGAACAGGCCCGCGTAGGCGCAGGTCGCGAGCGCCGAGTAGGCCAGGAAGGTCGGGTTGCGCACGATGAAGAACCAGTTGCGTGCCAGCGTGGCGGGCTGCAGGGCGCGCGGGTTGCGCTGCGGCACGGTCTCCTGGAAGCGCAGCGCCACCACGGTCACGGCGGCCGTGCCGAACAGCGCCAGCCCGGCCAGCGTGTAGCGCCAGCCCAGCGCCTCGCCGATCAGGCCGCCCAGCGGCGGCGACAGGCAGGCGATCACGCCCAGGCCGGCCATCGCGTTGGCCATCACGCGCGCGCCGATCTCGGGCGAGTACAGATCGCGGATGATGGCGCGCGCGCCCATCACGGCCGCGCCCATGGCAGCACCCTGCAACGTGCGCCACACGATCAGCAGCGCCATCGACGGCGCCAGCGCGCAGCCGATCGAGGCGAACGTATAGCCCGCCAGGCCCACCAGCAGCACCGGGCGCCGTCCGAAGCGGTCCGACAGCGGTCCCCACACCAGCTGCGACATGCCGAAGGCCAGCAGCAGGGTCGTCAGCGTCAGCTGCGCCTGCGCCACCGGCGCGCCGAAGCTTTCCGTCAGGGCCGGCAGTGACGGCAGGTACAGGTCGGTGGTGATCGGCTGGATGCCCAGCAGCAGCGACAGCACGAGCACGACGACGCCCGGCGTCATGGCGGGGCTGCGGTCGGCGGGAAGGGCCTGCGGCGCGGCGGACATGCGCGCGAGGGTAGCAGATGGGGTCATGGCGAGGGCGTGGCCGCGCCGGGGTCAGTCCGCCAGCCAGCGCGCGCCGGCCCAGCGGCGCTCGCGCACGGCGGCCCGCATGCAGTCCAGCAGGGCAGCCGCGACGCAGCGCACCGGCGCGCTGGGCTGGCGCGCGGCCGGCGCGGCCAGTGCGATCTTGCGCAGCAGCGCGGGCTCGGCCAGCGGGGCGCCGGTGAGGGTGCCGCGCGCGATGTCGGCGGCCGCGGCGACGGCGGGCAGGATGGTCCAGCCATGGCCGCCGGCCACCAGCTCCTTCTGGACGCTCAGCGCATTGGTTTCCGCGAGCACCTTGAATTCCAGGTGCATCAGCGCAGCCGCCTGCTCCATCAGGGCGCGCAGGCCGTGCGGGGCGCTGGGCAGGACGAACGGATGCCGCACCACCTGGGCCAGCGGCACCGGCCGGTCGCGCCGCAGCCGGGCCGAGGCCGGGCCGATCGCCCACAGCGCCTCCTCCAGCAGCGGCTTGACCTGCAGGGCCGGGGTGCGCTTCTGGTCGTACAGCAGCGCCAGATCGACTTCGCCGCTGCGCAGCCAGTCGGCCAGGTGGCCGGCGTAGCCCACCAGGATGCGCAGGCGGATGCCCGGATAGGACGCGGCCACCGAGGTGACCAGCGTGGTGGCGAGCAGGTCGGCGGTGCTGGCGAGCAGGCCGACGGTGACGATGCCCCCGACCGGGCCCTGGCTGGGCCGGACCTCGGCTTTCGCGCGCGCCACCTCGTTGAGGATGCGCCGCGCATACTCCAGCATGGTCCGGCCGGCATCGGTCAGTTCCATGCCGTGGCGGCCGCGCTCGAAAAGGGCGGCGCCGACGTCCTCCTCCAGCAGGCGCAGCTGCCGGGACACGGCCGGCTGGACGACGTTGAGCAGCGCCGAGGCGCGCGTGACGTTGCCGGTCTCGGCGACGGTGACCAGGGCGCGCAGCTGCTTCAGGTCCATGGCGCGGCGATGCGCAAACGTGATGGCACGATCAGGATATTCTATTGGAGGGCGACAGCCATCAAATCATAAGATTGCAGCTTCACGATGAAGACCGCACCCGACCAATACCAGGACATCCGGGACGCCGTGCGCGCCCTGTGCGCGCAGTTCCCGGACGAATACCACCGCCGCATCGACGCCGAGGAAGCCTACCCGGAGGAATTCGTCTCCGCGCTGACCAAGGCTGGCTGGCTGGCCGCACTCATCCCCAGCGAGTACGGGGGCTCGGGCCTGGGCCTGGCCGAGGCCTCCGTCATCATGGAGGAGATCAACCGCAGCGGCGGCAACGCCGGCGCCTGCCACGGCCAGATGTACAACATGGGCACGCTGCTGCGGCACGGCTCCAGGGCGCAAAAGGAGCTGTACCTGCCGAAGATCGCGTCGGGGCAATGGCGGCTGCAGTCGATGGGCGTGACCGAACCCACCACCGGCACCGACACGACCAAGATCAAGACCACCGCCGTGAAGAAGGGCGACCGCTACGTCGTCAACGGCCAGAAGGTGTGGATCAGCCGCGTGCAGCACAGCGACTGGATGATCCTGCTGGCGCGCACGACGCCGATCGGCGAGGTGAAGAAGAAGTCCGAGGGCATGTCGATCTTCCTGGTCGACCTGCGCCAGGCCGAACGCAGCGGCATGACCGTGCGGCCGATCGCCAACATGGTCAACCACGAGACCAACGAGCTGTTCTTCGAGAACCTGGAGATCCCGGCCGAGAACCTGATCGGCGAGGAGGGCCAGGGCTTCAAATACATCCTGGACGGGCTGAATGCCGAACGCACGCTGATCGCCGCCGAGTGCATCGGCGACGGCTACTGGTTCATCGACCGGGTGCGCCGGTACGCGTCCGAGCGGGTCGTCTTCGGCCGCCCGATCGGGCAGAACCAGGGGGTGCAGTTCCCCATCGCCGAGAGCTACATCGAGGTGGAGGCGGCCAACCTGATGCGCTTCCGCGCCTGCCAGCTGTTCGACGCGCACCAGCCTTGCGGCGCCGAGGCCAACATGGCCAAGTACCTGGCGGCCAAGGCCAGCTGGGAGGCGGCCAACGCCTGCCTGCAGTTCCACGGCGGCTTCGGCTTTGCGCGCGAATACGACGTCGAGCGCAAGTTCCGCGAGACCCGGCTGTACCAGGTCGCGCCGGTGTCCACCAACATGATCCTGAGCTACGTGGCCGAGCACCTGCTTGCGCTGCCGCGCTCGTTCTGAGGAGCGGCGTCATGGCAGGCAGCAAGCCGCGGCCGCTGGACGGCATCGTCGTCGTGTCGCTGGAGCACGCCATCGCGGCGCCGTTCTGCACCCGCCAGCTGGCCGACCTGGGCGCGCGCGTGATCAAGGTGGAACGTCCCGGCAGCGGCGACTTCGCGCGCGGCTACGACACCCGCGTGAAGGGCATGGCGTCGCACTTCGTCTGGACCAACCGCTCCAAGGAGAGCCTCACGCTGGACCTGAAGCAGCCGCCGGCGCTGGCCGTGCTGAAGGAACTGCTGGCCGGCGCGGACGTGCTGGTGCAGAACCTGGCGCCCGGCGCCAGCGCGCGCATGGGGCTGGGCTGGGACGACCTGCGCGAACGCCATCCACGGCTGGTCGTGTGCGATATCTCGGGCTACGGCGAGGACGGCCCGTACCGCGACAAGAAGGCCTACGACCTGCTGATCCAGAGCGAGGCCGGCTTCCTGTCGATCACCGGCACGCCCGACTCGCCCAGCAAGGCCGGCATCTCGGTGGCCGACATCGCGGCCGGCATGTACGCCTACAGCGCCATCCTGTCGGCGCTGCTGCTGCGCGGCCGCACCGGCGCCGGCAGCCACATCGACGTGTCCATGCTGGAGGCGATGGGCGAGTGGATGAGCTATCCGCTGTACTACGCGTTCGAGGGCGCGGCGCCGCCGCCACGCACGGGTGCCGCGCACGCGGCCATCTATCCCTACGGGCCGTTCGCCGCCAGCGACGGCGGCACCGTGGTGCTGGGGCTGCAGAACGAGCGCGAGTGGAAAGCCTTCTGCGAGACGGTGCTGCGCCAGCCGGCGCTGGCCGCCGACCCGCGCTTCGACAGCAACGCCAAGCGCAACCAGCACCGGGAGGCGCTCGGCGCCGTCGTGCTCGAAGCATTTGCCGGGCTCTCCACCGCGGAGCTGGTCGCGCGGCTGGAGGAGGCGCAGATCGCCAATGCGCGCATGAACGACATGGCCGGGCTGTGGGCGCATCCGCAGCTGGCCGCGCGCGGGCGCTGGTCCAGCATCGACACGCCGGCCGGGCAGGTGCCCGCGCTGCTGCCGCCCGGGCGCATCGACAGCTTCGACTACCGCATGGACCCGGTGCCTGCGGTCGGCGAGCACACCCACGCCATCCTGCGGCAGCTGGGCCGCAGCGACGCGCAGATCGCGCAACTGCGCGCCAGCGGCGCGATCTGATCGCCGCGGCGGCGCGGCAAGCACCGCGGGCCTACAGCGCGTTGCGCGCGGCGATGCCGGTGGCCGGGAAGTCGGTGAACAGGCCGTCCACGCCCAGCCGCATGTAGTACTCCATCTCCTTTTGCGGATCGGCGAAGCCGTAGCCGCTGGCGTCGTTGCGGAAGGTCCAGGTGTGCACCAGCAGGCCCCGGGCGTGCGCCATCTCGACCACGCCGGTGCTGCCGTCGACGCGGCGGTCGTTGATCGTGAGCGTGGCGTTGCCGGTGCGCTCGACCCGGTCGTTCACGGTCTTGACCAGGTACGGCTTCCAGGGACCGACCGCGTCGGCGTAGGTCTTGACGAAGTCCAGGCCGGTCGGGGTGAGCAGGTCGGCGAAGGTGCGCGGGTCGCCCTTGGCCACGAAGTCGTAGGGCTGGCGATAGGGCGCGACCAGCGACAGGCTGCCGTCGTCGTTGACGTCGTCGGCGTCGATCAGCTGGACCCGCCGGATGCTGGTCCTGGTCTTGAGGTATTGCAGGTTCGAGACCTCGAAGGACTGGATGAACACCGGCGCCGAGCGCGTGTTGCCGTAGGCGGCATGCAGCGCGGCGACCAGCTTGTCCTCGAACACGTTGGCGCCGAAGCCGGCGACTGTCGCGTGGAAGGTCGAGTGCTTGATCTCGGGATAGATGCCGATGGTGCGGCCGGTGCGCGCGCTCTCGGCCTTCGCCAGGGCGATCACTTCGTCCAGCGTCGGGATGCCGAACTGCCCGTCGAACGCCTTGGAACGGCTGGCGTTGGACTGCACGGCGCGCAGCGTCCTGATCTCGGCCAGCGTGAAGTCGCTCGCGAAGTACGCCGTGGTCGACACGCCGTCCACCATCTTGGTGGTCTTGCGGCTGGCCGGGAACTTCTGTGCCACGTCGGTCGTGCCGTCCATCATGGGCTCGTGGCGCGCGACCATCACGCCGTCCCGGGTCAGCACCAGGTCGGGCTCGATGAAATCGGCGCCCTGCGCGATGGCCAGGGTGTACGACTCCAGCGTGTGCTCGGGCCGTTCGCCGGCGGCGCCGCGGTGGCCGATCACGAGGGGAGCCGTGCCGTCGAGCGTGGCATAGCCGTTGCCGCCGCCGCCGCAGGCCTGCAGCAGCGCCAAGGCTGCGGCGCCGATGAGGATCCGGATGTTCATGGTGTTGGAGTCGTGCACCCGCGACGCTGCGGGCCACCGGACTGTAGGCGCGGCCCGTGAAACCTGCATGACAGCGGCGTGACGGCGCTGCGCCGGCGATCACGCCGCGCGGCGAGCGTCAGTGCAGATCGAAGATATCCGCCAACGCCTCGCGGTAGCGCGACAGGCCCACCGCCATGGTGTTGTGGTGCGACCCGCCTGCCACCAGCAGGAAGCGCTTGCGACCCTGCGCCGCCTCGTAGAGCTTGCGGCCGAGCTCGCTGGTGATCAGGCTGTCCTGGTCGCCGTGCACCACCAGCAGCGGCGAGCCGACCCGGGCCACCTTGCGCACCGCCTCGAAGCGCTGCGAGATCAGGGCCCCGATCGGCAGCCAGCCCCATTTCATGGTGCCCGCCACGTCGGGAATCGAGGTGAAGGTGCCTTCGACGATGGTGCCGCGCTCGTCGGTGACGCGCGCCGCGAGGTCGATCGCGATCGCGCCGCCCAGCGAGTGCCCGAAGATGTAGCGGTCGCGCTGCGGGTAGCTGGCGGCCAGCCAGTCCCAGGCCGCCCGCGCATCCTCATAGGCCGTTTCCTCCGACGGCAGCCCCGGCGTGCTCTTGCCGAAGCCCCGGTAGTCGATGGCCAGGACCGAGAAGCCGAGCTCATGCAGGCGGCGGATGCGCGGCGCCTTGGCCGGCTGCGCGGCCGGCAGCCACAGGCCGTGCAGCCGGGCCGGCTCGCCGGTCACCTGCGAGTCGAACGCGATCCACACCTCGTCCATGCCGCGCGCCAGCTCGGCGGTGCTGCCCCAGGCGCGGTCGCTGGGCTGGAAGATCCAGGCTCGCTCGCGCTCCTCCAGCGTGGCACAGCCGAGGGTGAGGGTCAGCGTGACGGCGGCGGCGGCCGCGGCGGCAAGGCTCCAGCGCTTCATGAATGACGACAGAGTGGCCCGGCGGCGGGAAAGTTCGAGGCGGGGGGTCAGCGCCCGCGCAGGCCGTAGACCGCTGCCGCCAGGAACAGGACCACAAAGCCGCCCGCGAGCGTGGATCGCACCCTTGCCGGGGCCGCGTCGAGCACGCGCTTGAGTCGGTAGTACCCGGCGACGTCGATCGATCCGATGGCGGCCGACACCAGCAGCACGAGCGCAAGGCTGGTGCCGATCAGCAACCAGGCCGGCGCGTGCGGCATCAGTTTGAACGTGCCCAGGATCACGGGCACGTGCACTAGGTACATGGCGTAGCTCCAGTCGCCCAGGCGCCGCAGCAGAGGAAACGAGCCCAGCCTGCCGGCCCGCTCCAGGCCGATCACGCCGATGATGACCGCGGCCAGTCCCGCGGCCACCTGCACCATGGCCAGCCGGTGCGGCACCAGCTCGGACAGCGCCAACAACGCGATGCCGGCCGCGATTGCCGGTGCCGCCGCGATGCGCCTGCCGATGCGCGCGGCCAGAATGCCGAAGATGAAGGCTGCATTGATGCCGAAGAACGGCAAGGTGGCAATCGAGGGCGTGGTGTATCCGCCCTCGCGCCCGGGGTTGTACCAGATGCCGGCGACCAGCAGCGCCAGCCACAGCAGGGCCAGGTGGGGCAGGAAGCGCAGCAGTCCCGCCCGGCTGACGGCGAAGATCATCACGTAGAACGTGGTCTCGTAGAGCAGGGTCCACTCGATGCCAAGGGGAAAGTCGGGGAACACCATCGGCGCGAGCGTCAGCCGCAGCGTGTCCCGCGCCTCGCCGCGCCCGAACAACATCGCGGCGATGTTCGGCACGTAGTCGGCGTTCGGCTTGGTCACGAACCACAGCCAGGCAAAAAACCACGTCCCGATGACCACGCACAACCAGTAAGTGGGATAGATCCGGGTGATCCGATGGACGAGGAAGGTCGCGGGCTGGTACTTGGGCGCGATGTCAGCCATCAGGTAGCCTGAGAGCACGAAGAACGCCACGACGCCGAACAGTCCCGGCACCCCGCCGAACACGTCGTGCAGCCCGGGCTCGCCGGCCATCCGACCGAGATAGACGGTCTGGTGGTAAAACACCACCAGCAAGGCAGCCAGTGCACGGATGTACTGGATCGAATCCGTCTTGGCGGCCTGCCGCTCGCTGGCCACCCCACGGACCGTCGGCACGTCAACGGCGGTCGGGGGTGGCATCAGACTCATCGGCGCAGGATTCTACAGAACGGTTCTCGCGACTCCGTGAGGCCGAGTTCGGCCCCGCCCTGCCGGGCAGGAGCCGAGCGGAAGCCGTCAGATGACGCCCTGGTGCAGCATCGCGTCGGCCACCTTCACGAAGCCGGCGATGTTGGCGCCGTTGACGTAGCTGACGTGGCCGTCCTTGCCCTTGCCGTACTGCACGCAGGAGCGATGGATGGCGTGCATGATGCCCTGCAGCCGGTTGTCCACTTCCTCGCGGGTCCAGGACAGACGGGCCGCGTTCTGGCTCATTTCCAGGCCGGACACCGCGACGCCGCCGGCGTTGCTGGCCTTGCCCGGCGCGTAGAGGACGCCCGAGCGCTCGAAGGTGTGCACGGCGTCCAGCGTCGAGGGCATGTTGGCCCCCTCGGCCACGCACAGCACGCCGTTTTCCACCAGCATGGCGGCATCCTTGGCGTGCAGTTCGTTCTGGGTGGCGCCGGGCAGGGCGACTTCCACCGGGATGTGCCAGGGACGCACGCCGGGCAGGAACTGGGCGCCGACCTTCCTGGCGTAGTCCTCGCAGCGGCCGTACTGGACGTTCTTGATCTCCATGAGCTGGGCCAGCTTCTCGGCGGTGAAGCCGTCCTTGTCGTAGACGGTGCCGTCGGAGTCGGAGACGGTGAGCACCTTGGCGCCGAACTGCATGGCCTTCTCCACCGTGTACTGGGCCACGTTGCCGGAGCCCGACACCGACACGCGCATGCCTTCCATCGACTTGCCCTGGGTCTGCAGCATTTCCTGGGCGAAATACACGGTGCCGTAGCCGGTCGCCTCGGGACGGATCAGCGAACCGCCGAAAGACAGGCCCTTGCCCGTGAACACGCAGTCGGCGCGGTTGGTCAGCTTCTTGAGCATGCCGGCCATGTAGCCCACCTCGCGCCCGCCCACCCCGATGTCGCCGGCCGGCACGTCGGTGTCGGCGCCGATGTGGCGGTACAGCTCGGTCACGAAGGCCTGGCAGAAGCGCATCACCTCGCCCTCGCTCTTGTGCTTGGGGTCGAAGTCGGAACCGCCCTTGCCGCCGCCCATGGGCAGCGTGGTGAGCGCGTTCTTGAAGGTCTGCTCGAAGGCGAGGAACTTCAGCACCGAGAGATTGACCGAGGGATGGAAGCGCAGGCCGCCCTTGTAGGGTCCGATCGCCTGGCTGTGCTGAATCCGGTAGCCACGGTTGACCTGCACGTCCCCTTTGTCGTCCATCCACGAGATGCGGAAGATGACGATGCGCTCGGGATCCACGATTCGCTCGAGCAGGCTCAGCGAGCCGTACTGGGGATTCTGCTGGACGAAGGGCCAGAGGCTCTCGAAGACCTCCGTGACCGCCTGCAGATATTCCGGCTGGCCCGGGCTGCGCTGCGCCACGTACTGCAGGAATGCTTCGAGATTCGCGTGCTTCATCGATATCGCCTTTGCTGATGTGCTGGGTTATGCAAGGGCGGTATTGTCCTATGCAAAAGCGGCAACCCGGCAATACCTTGGTGCATAGCCAACCAATTTGGGGCATATGACCAAAAAGTTCTCCACAAGAGTGCGTCGACGCACTAAAGAGGTGCACCGGGGCAGTCCTCGGACAGGTCTAACGTCCGCGCAGGAACAAGGCGTCCAGTTCGCGCAGGCCCAGCTGCCGCCAGGTGGGACGGCCGTGGTTGCACTGGTCCGAGCGCTCGGTGGCCTCCATCTGCCGCAGCAGGCCGTTCATTTCCTCGAGCGTGAGCTGCCGGTTGGCGCGTACCGCGCCGTGGCAGGCCATGGTGGCGAGCAACTCGTCGCGGGCGCGCTGCACCACGGTGCTGGCGTCATGCTGGGCCAGTTCTGCCAGCACGGCCCGGGCCAGCTCGACGGCGTCGCCCTGCGCCAGGCTGGCCGGCACGGCCCGCACGGCCAGCGTCCGGGCAGAAAAGGGCGAGATCTCCAGGCCGAGCGCGGCCAGCGCCGCTGCGCAGCTCTCGGCCGTGGCGACCTCCTGCGGCGTGGCGGCGAAGGTTGCCGGAATCAGCAGCGGCTGGGCGGCCAGGGCGCCGCGCTGCTGGTCGAACTGGCGCTTCAGGCGCTCGTAGACGATGCGCTCGTGGGCGGCGTGCATGTCCACGATGACGAGCCCCTCGCGGTTCTCGGCCAGGATGTAGACCCCCTGCAGCTGGCCGATGGCGCGACCCAGCGGCCAGTCGCCCGGGGGGAGGGAAGCGTTTGCCGTGGCCTCACCCCAGCCCTCCTCCAGGGAGGGCGGAGGGCTTCCCTCCTGTGGCGCCTGCCACAGGGCGGCCAGGTCGCGCGACCAGTCGGATGCGACGGGCGCTGGCCGCAAGTCCATCGCCGGCTGCGACCAGGCGGCGGTGGGCCACGCCGCCTGTTGCGGGCGTGGCTGGCCGGCGGACCCGCCATCCGGTCCGGCGGCGACGGCCGCGGCGGCCCGGGGCGCGGCCAGGGCATTTTCCAGCGCGTGCCGCACCGCTTGGTGCACTTCGCGGCTGTCGCGGAAGCGCACCTCGATCTTGGTCGGGTGCACGTTGACGTCGACCCGCGCCGGGTCGATCTCCAGGTAGATCGCGTAGACCGGCTGGCGCTGGCCGTGCAGCACGTCCTCGTAGGCGCTGCGGGCGGCATGGGCCAGCACCTTGTCGCGCACGAAGCGGCCGTTGACGTAGGCGAACTGCTGGTCGGCGCGCGAGCGGGCGGCATCGGGCACCCCGGCGCGGCCGCGCACCCGCAGCGGTCCGGCGCCGTATTCCACGGCCACGCTCTGCTCCAGGATCTCCGGGCCCAGCACGTCGGCCAGTCGCTGCTCGTGCGTCGCGGGCCGCCACTGCTCGACCAGCCGGCCTTCGTGCCAGATCGCGAAGCCGACCTCCGGCCGCGCCAGCGCATGGCGGCGCACCGCCTCGACGCAATGCGCCAGCTCGGTCGCGTCGGTCTTGAGGAACTTGCGCCGCGCCGGCGTGCTGAAGAACAGCTCCTTCACCTCCACGCTCGTGCCGGTGGCGCGCGCGGCGGGTCGCAGCTCGCCGCTGCCGGCATGCAGCAGGAACGCACTGGGCTGGCCGGCCGGCCGCGAGACGATGCTCAGGTCGGACACCGACGCGATCGCCGCCAGCGCCTCGCCGCGAAATCCCATGGTGCCCACCGCTTCCAGGTCGGCCAGCGAACCGATCTTGCTGGTGGCGTGGCGGCGCAGCGCCAGCGCCAGTTCCTCGCGCGCGATGCCGACGCCGTCGTCCTCGACGCTGACGAGCCGCACGCCGCCGGCCAGCAGGCGCACCGTGACCTGGGTGGCGCCGGCGTCCAGCGCGTTGTCGACCAGCTCGCGCACCACCGAGGCCGGGCGCTCCACCACTTCGCCGGCGGCGATCTGGCTGACCAGCTCGTCGGGCAGTTCGCGGATCGGCCGGCGCGGAGCGGGCTGCAGGGGGGCGTTCACGGGCTGATTGTAGAGATGGCCGCACACGGCGCCGGGGCGGCAGGGATAATCCGCGCGGTATGGAATGGCTCGCTTTTCTGGTCGACTTCATCCTGCATGTCGACACCTACCTCGAAACCTTCGTGGCGAATTACGGCGCCTGGGTCTACGCCCTGCTGTTCCTGATCATCTTCGTGGAGACCGGCGTCGTGGTGATGCCGTTCCTGCCGGGCGACTCGCTGCTGTTCGTGGTCGGCGCCATGTGCGGCGTCGGCCTGATGGACTATTCGCTGGCCGTGCCGCTGCTGCTGGCCGCGGCGATCCTGGGCAACCAGAGCAACTACACGATCGGGCGTCATTTCGGGCCGCGGGTGTTCCAGTGGGAGCAGTCGCGCTTCTTCAACCGCAGGGCGTTCGACCGGGCCCACGCGTTCTACGAGCAGTACGGCGGCATCACCATCGTGGCGGCCCGCTTCATGCCGTTCCTGCGCACCTTCGCGCCGTTCGTGGCCGGGGTGGCGGAAATGACGCGCAGCCGGTTCACCTTCTACGACGTGCTGGGCGGCACGCTGTGGGTCGGCGGCATCGTCACGGCCGGCTATTTCTTCGGCAGCGTGCCTTTCGTCAAGGCGCACCTGGACAAGATCATCTGGGCCATGATCCTGGTCCCCGGTCTGATCGTGCTGTGGGGTGCCTGGAAGGGCCGCCGCAAGCCCGCTGAGGTCTAAAGAGCCCAGGCGCGCGGCGCCGCCGCGGTCGGCAGCCAGCGCACCGCGTGCGCTGGGCGCGCCGGGCACAGGGCCAGGCCATCGCCGTGCTCGCGTCGCACGGCAGCCCAGGCCTGGCTGCCGTCGCGGCTCAAGGCGATGTCGCCGAGCAGGCGGCCGCTGACGGCGGCGCTGCCGGCCGGTGCCAGCGATGCCTTGTCGACGATCGCGAGCATGGCCTCGTCGGCATTCAGCTGCAGCCCGACCCACAGATGCGGCGAGCGCGCCTGCGTGTGCACGAACAGCGGCCGCCCGGGCAGCGCGACGCTGCGCACCAGGCGCCACGGCCCGGCCTCGGCGATGCGCAGCACGGCATCCGTGCCGGCCACGGCCGCCAGGGTGCGGCCCTGCACGGCGAAGGCGGCGGGCGCCACGCTGCAAGGCAGGTCGGCCAGCCGGGCGATGCGGCGGCGCACGTCGAGGTTGACGACGTCCAGGGCGGCGTCCGGCGCCGCGAACCCCAGCACATGGCGCTGGCCGCCGCCGTCGAGCGCGAGCGCCGTGAACGGTTCCTCCAGCGGCGTGCGCCGCACGCCCAGGAAGCCGCTGCTGGCGATGCTCTCGCCCATCCGGTAGTCGTGCACCAGGCCGTCGAAGATGGGTGGCGCCGCGCGGTCGTACGAGATCTCCCACAGCTCTGGCAGGGCGTCGAAGGCCACGATGAAGCTGCGGCGGCCGGCGGCGTGGAAGACCGCGGCGACGGGCGACGTCAGCTTGCCGTCCAGACTGGCGGCGCTGTAGCGGCGCAGCGGCTGCAGCTCGCGGTCGAACACGGTCAGGGCATCTGCGTGAGCCGCGAGCAGCCACTGCCCATCGCCCGCCAGGGCAAGCCCGCGCGGATCGGCGCCGGCCTGCACCCGCGCGGTCCGTGCGCCCGAGCCCAGGTCGTACCGCGCGATGGCGCCGTCGCGCAGCGCGAGGAACGCTTCACGGCCGTCGGGCGTCAGCGCCGGCTCGCCGTGCGCGGCGCCGTCGACCGGCCAGCGGCGCAGCGGCTCGAGCGTGGCGGTGTCGATGACCGCCAGCCGGCGGCCGTCGTCGTCGAGCAACAGCGCCAGTGGCGCACCGGCCCCCCGCGCGACGCGCGCAACGGGCGGCAGCAGGGCGGCCAGCGCGGCGGCGCTGCGCAGGAGGCGGCGGCGGGATGGCATGACGGGCAACAAAAAGGGGGCCGAAGCCCCCGATCCTGCTGCGGAAACGCAGCTTCAGTAGACGTCCTTCTGCGTGTTGTACACGTTGAAGTGGCCGGTCGGCGTGATCAGCTTCGGGTCCTTGATCACGGTCTTGAGCTTGAGCGTCTTGTCGTCGACCACCACCAGGGCGGACGCCTTGTCCTTGGCCGACCAGACCGCGAACCAGACCTCGTCGCCGGCCTTGTTGTACTCGGGCTGGACCACGCGCTTGGCGCCGCCGTCGGCCGGCAGACCGGCCCATTCGGCGATCGGCAGCACGGTGTAGCCCTTGTCGAGGTTGTTGATGTCGTACACCACCACCGACTGCGAGATCTTCGGGTCGGGGTTGAGCGGCGTGTCCGAGTACAAGTGCTTCGACTTGGGATGGCTCTTGATGAACAGCGCGCCGCCGCCCGGGCCCTTGAGCGTCTGCACCACCTTGAAGGCCTGCGCCTTGTGCTTGACCGGGTCGGTGCCGATCAGCGAGATGGTCTCGTCGCCGAGGTGGCCGGTGGCCCAGACGGGGCCGAACTTCGGGTGGACGAAGTTGGCGCCGCGGCCCGGGTGCGGGATCTTGCCGACTTCGACGACGGCCTGGACCTTGCTGTCCTTGGCGTCGATCACGCCGACCTTGTTGCTGTTGTTGGCTGCCACCATGAAGTAGCGCTTGCTGGAGTCCCAGCCGCCGTCGTGCAGGAAGCGGGCCGAACCGAGTTCCGTGACCTTGAGCGAGGCCAGGTTGGTGTAGTCCACCAGCAGGGTCTTGCCGGTTTCCTTGACGTTGACGATGAACTCGGGCTTGTAGTGCGACGCCACGATCGACGCGACGCGCGGCTCGGCGTGGTACTCCTGCGTGTCGACGGTCATGCCGCGGGTGGAGACGATCTTCAGCGGCTCGAGCGTGTCGCCGTTCATGATGACGAACTGCGGCGGCCAGTAGGCGCCGGCGATCGCCAGCTTGTCGGTGAAGTCGCCTTCCTTGCCCTTGTACTTGGAGGTGTCGACCGAGCGCGCCTCCAGGCCGATGCGGATCTCGGCCACGTTGTCGGGCTTGGGCATCCACAGGTCGATCATGTTGACCTTGCCGTCGCGCCCGATCACGAACAGGTAGCGCCCGGACGCCGACATGCGCGAGATGTGCACCGCGTAGCCGGTCTTGACGATGTTGATGATCTGCTTGGTGTCGCCGTCGATCAGTGCGACCTCGCCGGTATCACGCAGCGTGGTCGAGAAGATGTTGTCGATGTTGTAGTTGTTCATCTTCCGCTTGGGGCGGTCCTTCGGCTGCACCACCACCTTCCAGGTGCCCTTCATCTCGGGCAGGCCCCATTCGGGCGGCATCGGCGGCTCGTGCTGGATGTAGCGCGCCATCAGGTCGACCTGCTTCTCGGTCATCTCGCCGGAGGTCTGCCAGTTGGGCATGCCGGCGGGCGAGCCGTAGGCGATGAAGACCTTGAGGTACTCGGTGCCCTTGCCCAGCGTGATGTCCGGCGTCAGGGGCTTGCCGGTGGCGCCCTTGCGCAGCACGCCGTGGCAGCCGGCGCAGCGCTGGAAGTAGATGTTGCGCGCGTCGCCGAACTCCGACATCGTCATCGGCGGCGCCTTCGGGTTGGTGCTCTGCACCATCTGCTCGCCGGCCAGCGGCGACGGGGCTGCCTGGTAGTTCAGCTCCGGGGTGGTGATGCCTTTCTTCTCCTGCGCCTCGGGCGTCACCTGCGCCAGCGCTGCAAACGCAAGCGTGGAGAGCGCCAGCAGGCCAGCCCGGGCGATATTCCTCGTCTTCATTGGGTTCCCTTTCTGTGCGGCGGATCCGTGACCGCCACGGCGCCGTAAAAAAGTACAGAGCGGATGCATCTTCTGCAAAAAACCCGCGAAAATCCTTGACCTCACTCAAGGAATGGATTGCCGATTTCTGGTTCCCTGATGCAGATTCCGCTCATCCCTTCGGAAAGGCTCCGACTTTGTCCTCCGCACCGCGACATCTTGCACGCCTTGCCCCCATTGCGGCAACGGTTTTGTTGTACCCGTCGGTTGCCGGCGCGGCCGACCGCGGCGAGGCGCCTGCGGCCATCCTCAAGCCGGTCGTCGTCAGCGCGTCGCGGCAGGAGCAGTTCACGGATGAGTTGCCCGTGTCGGTGGACGTGCTGGATGCACGCGAGCTCGAGCGTGCGCAGGTGCAGGACATCCGCGACGTCGCCCGCGACCTGCCCAACGTCTCGGTGCGGCACGCGCCGGCGCGTTTTGCGCTCACCGGTCCGGCCAACAACACCGGCCGCGAGGGCAACGCCGGCTTCACCGTCCGCGGCCTGGGCGGCAACCGGGTCCTGATGCTGGTGGATGGCGTGCGCATGCCGCGCAGCTACGTGTTCGGCGGCAACGCGTTCGGTCGCGACTACCTGTCGCTGGATCTGGTCAAGCGGGTCGAGGTGGTGCGCGGCGCAGCGTCCGCGCTGTATGGCTCGGACGGCATGGCGGGGCTGGTGAACTTCGTCACCTGGGAGCCGGCCGACCTGCTGCGCGACGCCGCCGGTGCGCCCAAGGCGAATGGCGCGCGGCTCGGCGCGGCCTGGAGCGGCGACGACGATGGCCTGGGACTGGCCGCCACCGTCGCAGGGCGCGCCGGAGCGGCTGGCGAATGGCTGGTATCGTTCTCCGGGCGCCGTTTGCACGAGCTTGACACGCGCGGCAGCAACGACGCGCCCGATTCCACGCGCACCCGTTCCAACCCCCAGGACGACCGCGACCGCGGGCTGCTCGCAAAGCTGGTGCTGCGTCCCGGCGCGGGCCAGAAGCATGTGCTGACCGGCGAGCATGTCGGCCGCAGCTCCGACGTCAACCTGCTGTCCAGCCGCGCGACGCTGCCGCTCAAGGGCACTGCCGCGCAGGTGGCGGCGGCGGTGCTCGACGAGCGGGCCGGCGCGACCATGGAACGCAACCGCCTCACCTGGGACGGCCACTGGCGGTTGGCGACCGGCGTGGCCGACACGCTCGACACGGTGCTGGGCCTGCAGGAGGCCGCATCGCGCCAGTGGGGCACCAGCGACCTCAATGCGCGTCCCGACCGCGAACGCGACGTGCGCTACGACGAGCGCAGCTGGCAGGCTTCGGCGCAGGCCGGCAAGTCGCTGACGTTGCGCGGCGAGCAGTCGCTGCGGGTGACCTATGGCGCCGAGTACGGCGCATCGAAGATCACCAACCGCTACGACGGTGTGAACCCGTTGCCGCCCGAGGTGTTCCCGCTCAAGCGCTTTCCCGACACCCGGGAATCCACCGGCGCGCTGTACGGGCAGGCCGAATGGACGACCGGCCCCTGGACGGTAGTGCCGGGGCTGCGCTACGACCGGTTCGACCTCGACGTGCGGCAGGAAGGGTTCTTCCCCCCGGCCAAGGCGCCGGCCCGCTCACTGTCCGGCTCGGCCGCTTCGCCCAAGCTGGGCCTGCTGTACCGCGTCACGCCTGCCTGGAGCGTCTTCGGCAATGCCGCCGGAGGGTTCCGTGCGCCCAACGCCAACCAGGTCAACGGCTATTACGAGAATTCCGCCGAATACGTCGTCGTGATCCCCAACCCGGACCTGCAACCGGAGAAGAGCCGGACGCTGGAACTGGGGCTGCGCGGGCGCACGTCGCGCCTGAGCCTGGACGTGGCCGTGTTCGCCGGCCGCTTCACCAACCTGATCGTCGACACGGTGCTGGTCTCGGGGATCGGGACCGCTGCGAACCCCAAGCTGTTCCAGACCCGCAACGTCGAGCGGGCCCGCATCCACGGGCTGGAGGCCAAGGGCCGGATCGAGGCCGGCACCGTGGCCGGTGGACGGCTGGCCGTGCCGTTCGCGTTCGGCACGGCGCGCGGCACCAACCGAACGACGGGCCAGCCGCTCAATTCGGTGGACCCGTGGCAATTGAGCGCGGGCCTGGACTGGAGCACGGCCCGCTGGGACCTGCGGCTGGACCTGCGCCACCACGCGGCCAAGAAGACCGGAGACATCGACAGCGCGGCGCTGGTCAAGGCGCCGAACGTTCAGGTGACGGTGCCGTCGGCGACCACGGCGGACCTGTCGGCGCAGTGGCGCATCCGGCCCGACCTGCGCCTGACGGCCGCCATCGTCAACCTGACCGACCGCAAGTACTGGCTGTGGTCGGACGTGCAGGGCCTGGCCGCATCCTCACCCGCATTGGATGCGTACAGCCAGGCGGGGCGCCACGCGCGGGTGTCGCTCGTGGCGCAGTTCTGAAGCCGGGACCTCAGCGCTTGGCGGCTTCGCGGCCCAGGTAGGCGCCGGCGGCAGCGCCGCCCACGGTACCCAGGGTGCTGCCGGTCAGCGCATCACCGACCACGCCGCCGACCACGGCACCGCCGACGGTGCCGGCGGTCTGGCGGTCCATGCCGGCGCAGCCGGCCAGGCCCAGCAGGGAAGCGGCGGCGAGCGCGGCCGCGACAATCTTGGTTTTCATGGGGTCACCTCTCGAATGGTTGAGACTGCCAGGCGCTCCGTGCGGCGTGCCCGGTGCTTGTGTTGCCTGTGCCTGCACTCTAGGCAGCGGCCATTCCGCGGGGTGTAGGAAAACGGCGGGGCGACCCGTCGGCACCCCGCGCGATTGCCGGGCAGACGCGGACGATCGCGCGCCGGCCGTGGCCGCGTCACATGGCGCGGCTGCGGGCCAGCGGCGGGTTCTGCGCGAAGTAGCGCTGGATGCCGCGCATGATCGCGTCGGACAGCTGTTCCTGGTAGGCCTCGCTGGCCAGGCGAACCTCTTCCTCGGGATTGCTGATGAAGGCGGTCTCCACCAGCACGCTGGGAATGTCGGGTGCCTTCAGCACGGCAAAGCCGGCCTGTTCCACGTTGCGCTTGTGCAGGCGGCCGACGCCGCCCATCTCGCCCAGCAGCGCGCTGCCCAGCTTGAGGCTGTCGTTGATCTGGGCGGTGGTGCTCATGTCCAGCATGGCGTGCGCCACCAGCTGGTCGCGGGTCTTGACGTTGACGCCGCCGATCAGGTCGGCCCGGTTCTCCTTGTCGGCGATCCAGCGCGCCGCCGTGCTGGAGGCGCCCACCTGGCTCAGCGCGAACACGCTGGCGCCGCGCGCCGCCGGCGTCATGAAGGCGTCGGCGTGGATGCTGACGAACAGGTCGGCCTGCACCCGCCTGGCCTTTTGCACGCGCACGTGCAGGGGTACGAAGAAGTCGGCGTCGCGGGTGAGGAAGGCGCGCATCGGGTTGCCGCCGATCACGGTGCCGTTGATGCGGTCGCGCAGCCGGTGGGCGATCCGCAGCACCACGTCCTTCTCGCGGGTGCCGGCCGGACCGACCGCGCCCGGGTCCTCGCCGCCATGGCCCGGATCGAGGGCGACGATGATCAGGCGGTCGGTCCTGGCGCGCGGGGCCGCCTCGGCCCGGCCGATGACGGCCGGGGATCGCGGCCGTTCCAGCTGCCGGGCGATCAGGTCGCCCAGCGGGTCGCCGGCGGCCGGCGGCGCCTCGGCCAGGTCGCGCAGCCGCTCGGCGATGAAGGCCTCCAGCGGATCGACCGGCCGGGCCGGATACAGATCGATGACCAGCCGATGGCGGTACGCGGCGACCGGCGGCAGCGTGAACACCTGTGGCACCGCCACCTGCTTGAGCTCGACCAGCAGCCGGACCACGCCCGGCCCCTGCTGGCTCACCTGCATGGCCGCGATGAAGGGATCGTCGGCCTGCACCTTGGCCACCAGTTCGCCCAGCTGCGGCGCCAGATCGAGTCCGCGGATGTCCACTGCCAGCCGCGGCGGCTGGGTCATCACGATCTGGCTGGAGCTGAGCTGGCCGTCCGACTCGATCGTCAGGCGCGAGTACTCGGGGGCGGGCCAGACCCGCACGCCCACCACGCCGGCGCCGCGGGCGATCTGCGCGGGACCCAGCAGCAGCACCAGCGCGCCGCGGCCCAGCAGCTGGCGGCGCTTCATGCCAGCAGCTCCCGCCCGGCGAGCGTCTGCGCGACCAGCGTCGCCAGGCGCGACTCGTCGGCCTGCACCTCGAGGTGCACCACCAGGTCGGCGCGCGGCAGCAGGGCGGCGGCGTGTTCCGGCCATTCGGCGATCTTCAGCCCGGGCGCGGCGAACAGCTCGCGAAAACCCGCATCCTCCCATTCGCGCGGATCGGCGAACCGGTAGAAATCGAAGTGCCAGATGGCCAGCCCCGGCACCTCGTGCGGCTCGACCACGGCATAGGTGGGGCTCTTGATGCGGCCGGCCACGCCCAGGGCGCGCAGCAGGTGCCGCACCAGCGTCGTCTTGCCCGCGCCCAGTTCACCGTGCAGCTCGATGAAAGCATTGGCCAGCGCCGGGCGGCGCGCGAGCTGGGCCGCGAAGGCCCGGGTGTCGTCCTCGCCGTGCCAGACCAGACGCAGCGCCGATGGCCCGGCCGCCTGGAGGGCCGCGTCCGCCGCAGCCACGCCGGCGGCGGGGCTGCTTCCTACAATCGGCGGGTGACGGCGAGCGGTGGTCAGATCGAAGGTCCTGAGCTGGTGGGGCATGTCCGGGACTGGGCCCGCGAGCTCGGATTTTCCCAAATCGGCGTGGCTGGTGTCGACCTTTCGGCGGCCGAGCCGGGGCTGCTCGCGTGGCTGTCCAACGGTTTTCACGGCGAAATGGCCTACATGGAACACCATGGCGTCAGGCGCGCCCGCCCCGCCGAACTGGTGCCGGGCACCGTCAGCGTGATCACGGCGCGCATGGACTACCTGCCGCGCCGCACCCCGCAGGGCTGGCAGGCGATCGAGTTCGAGCGCCTGCAGCGACCCGGCGAGGGCGTGGTCTCGCTGTACGCCCGCGGCCGCGACTACCACAAGGTGCTGCGCGCGCGCCTGCAAAGGCTCAGCGACCGGCTGGCCGAGCGGGTCGGCCCCTTCGGGCACCGGGTGTTCACCGACTCGGCACCGGTGCTGGAGGCCGAACTGGCGGCCCGCAGCGGCCAGGGTTGGCGCGGCAAGCACACGCTGGTCCTCGGGCGCGAGGCCGGTTCCATGTTCTTCCTGGGCGAGATCTACGTCGACCTCGCGTTGCCGGCCAGCGAGCCGGTGGCGGCGCACTGCGGCTCCTGCAGCGCCTGCATCGAGGCATGTCCGACCGGCGCCATCGTCGCGCCGTACCGGCTGGACGCCCGCCGCTGCATCTCCTACCTGACCATCGAGCACCATGGCGCCATCCCGCAGGAGCTGCGCCCGCTGATCGGCAACCGCATCTACGGCTGCGACGACTGCCAGCTGGCCTGCCCCTGGAACAAGTTCGCGCAGCGCAGCGCGCTGGCGGATTTCGACGAGCGGGCCGGCCTGAGCGGGCAGCAGCTGGCCGCGCTGCTGGCCTGGTCAGAAGCGCAGTTCCTGCAGCACACCGAAGGCAGCCCGATCCGGCGCATCGGCCATGAGCGCTGGCTGCGCAACGTCGCCGTCGCCGCCGGCAACGCCCTGCGGCGCGCCGACGATGCGGTGCTGCGCGCCGCGCTGCGGGCGCTGGCGGAGCATCCGAGCCCGCTGGTGCGCGAGCACGTGGCCTGGGCGCTTGCCGCCGTTTCCTGACAAATCTCAAGCATGCGGCGCGGCGGGCTGGCAAGCTGCAGGATCGATTCACGGTCCAGCCCGGTTGCCCGATGTTCAAGCCTCCGCTCGGCGTGCGCGCCATCCTGATCCTCCTGGTGCTGGTGGCCGTGGCGCCGATCTTCGCCCTGGTGCTCCACACCTCGGCGCTGGAGCAGCGGCACGCGATCGCGCAGGCGAAGCAGGAGCTGGGCAGCCAGGTGCAGCTGCGCGCCGCGGCGCAGGAGCAACTGGTGTACGGCGTGCGCCAGATGCTCACGGCGCTGGCCTACGGCGCGCCGAGCGCGGCCGACAGCGGACCCGACTGCGACGCGCGGATGCGCCGGGTCCATCAGCACTTTCCATCCTTCGGGCATTTGGCGTTCGCCGACCTGCAGGGCAACATCGCCTGCCGGTCGGCGCCCGACCAGCGGCCCACGTACATCGGCGACCGCGCGTATTACGTCGGCGCCGCCCGCAGCGGCCGCTTCACGATCGGCGAGTACATGGACAGCCGCATCCTGCATCGGCCGAGCATCGGCATGAGCCTGCCGGTGTTCGACGAGCGGCGGCGGTTGAGGGGCCAGCAGTATGCCGTCCTGGATATGGCGATGTTCCAGCAACAGCTGGCGTCCAATGCCACGCCGGCGCATGTCACCGCGCTGGTGACCGACGGCCGCGGCCGCGTGCTGGCATCGCTGGGACCGGCGGCGATCCCGGCCGGGGAACAACTGCCGGCGTCGCTGCAGGCGGCAATCGGCCAGCCGGCGAGCCCGGACGCCGTCTTCGAAGACGCAGGCGGCGAATGGATCCAGGCGGTGCGATGGGTGCGGCCCGACGGGGAGGGCGGTCTGGCCGTGCTGGCCGTGCGGCCGGCGGCGAGCGTGCTGGCGCCGGCCCTGTGGCGGCTGCGGCTGCAGCTGGCCGTGCTGCTGGCGGTCGCCGCCTCGGCCAGCCTGCTGGCCTGGTACCTGGGCGACCGGCTGCTGGCGCGGCCGGTGGCACGGCTGGTGGACTTCGTCGGCGCCCTGGCGCGCAACGAGCCGCCGCCGGCGGCGCTGGCGGGCGACGGCCCGGTGCGCGAGCTGGCGCGCATCGAGCGCGGCGTCGCCGACCTGGCGGCCGGCCTGGCCACGCGCTCGGCGCAGCGCGACGCCGCCATGGCCCAGATCGAGCGGCAGCAGCTGTCGCTGCAGCGCAGCGAGCTGCGCTACCGCGCCCAGTTCGAGACCTCGCCCCTGCCCATGTGGGTCTTCGACACCGAAACCCTGGCGTTCCTGGAGGTCAACGACGCCGCCGTGGCCCAGTACGGCCATTCGCGCCAGCAATTCCTTCGCATGAAGCTGGTTGACGTCTGGCCGCCCGAGGACGTGCCGTCGCTGTTGCAGGAGATGGACCCTGACGGGCGGCTGCCGGCCCCGCACCGTGCGCTGCGCCACCGCCGCAAGGACGGCTCCATCCTGCACGTGGAGCTGGCATCGCAGGAGCTTGACTGGGACGGCCGGCGGGCGCGCGCCATCGCCGTGCGCGACGTGACCAGCCGGGTCGAGGCGGCCCTCGCGTGGGAGCGGCTGCACGAGACGCTGGAGCGCGAGGTGGGAGAGCGCACCCGCGAACTGGCGGTGGCGAACGAGGAACTGGAAGCCTTCTGCTACTCGGTGTCGCACGACCTGCGCGCGCCACTGCAGGTCATCGACGGCTTCTGCGCCGTCCTGATCGAGCGGCACGGCGCCGCGCTGCCGCCGGCCGCCGCCCACTACCTGGAGCGCATCCGCGCCGGCACCGGCCAGATGGACCGGCTGATCCGCGATCTGCTGGCCTTCGCCCGCAAAGGCCGCGAGCCCATGGTGCGGCGCGAGGTGGACCTGGCGCCGTTGGCCCGGCAGGTGGCCGCCTCGCTGCGCCAGCGCTGGCCGCAGCGCCAGGTGGCCCTGGAGATCGAGGAGCCGCTGCCTGCCTCGGGCGACCCGGCGCTGCTCACGATCGTGCTGGAAAACCTGCTGGGCAACGCCTGGAAGTTCACGGCCCGCGTGCCGGCGGCGGTCGTCAGCCTGCGTCACGCCGGCGCGGACAGCTATGTCGTCGCCGACAATGGCGCAGGCTTCGACCCGGCCTATGCGGACAAGCTGTTCCGGCCGTTCCAGCGGCTGCATTCGACCGCGGAGTTCGAGGGCTCGGGTGTCGGGCTCGCGATCGTGCAGCGCATCGTGCAGCGGCACGGCGGCAAGGTCTGGGCCCAGTCGGCCACCGGGGCCGGCGCGCGTTTCTTCTTCAGCCTGCCGCTGCCCGCCCAGGCGGCCTGACGCGCCGCCGCTTGACAGCGGCCGGTTCCCGGCTACTCTGGCGCAGGACGAAGGCGAGGAGGCCATCATGCCGAGCAGGGGAAAGCGCCTGGCGCTGGGGCTCGTGGTGCTGCTGGTCGCGGGCTGCGGGGGCGGGGATTCGTGGATCGCGGCGCCGGCCCGGCGCGCGGCGGCCTTGCCTGCGACGGCGCTCGAGGCGGCGGCCCTGATGGACTGGGCCGAGACGGAATACGCGCCGTATTTCCCGGGACATCCGGCCACGGCCACGGCCACGGTCGGCACCACGAGCTATACGTACCGCGCCTATCCGCTCGGCGACGGGCGTACCAATTACCTCGGCGTCACGGCGGACGGCGCAGTCCACGTGCTCGGGCCGGACTTCAACGGCGGCCAGCTCTGGGTCGTCGGCACGCTGGCCGATTTCACCTGCCGGGTGCGGCGCTGCGCCGGCAGCGTGAGCGGCACGGCGGCGGCGGGCGCGCCGCTGGTGGGGGCGACCGTCACCCTGAAGGACAGCGCCAACCGCTCCACCACCGCGACCACCGTGCTCACCGGTGCCTATACCCTCGACACCACGGGGCTCGCCCCGCCGTTCCTGCTGCAGGTGGCCACCCCGGGCGGCCAACGCCTGCACAGCGTGGCGACCGGCACGGCGACGGCGTCCGTGGCGAATCTCACGCCGGTCACCGACCTGATCGTGCGTTCGTGGTACGCGGTGCAGGGAATGGCCGCCGATGCGGCGTTCGCCGACCCGGTCGGCGCGCCGGCGCCATCCCGGCAGCAGGCCGCCGCGGCGGCCGAGCCCGTGTGGTCGATGCTGCGGCTCGCGCTCGACGGCGCTGGTGCCGGCGTCGCGGCACCGCTGGACCTGATCGCCAAGCCGTTCGCCGCCAACCACACGGGGCTGGACGACGTGCTCGACCGGACCACCATCACCTACGGTGCGGCCACCACGGTCAGCGTGGCGACCGCCGGCGGCCGGCAGACCTCGGTCCTTGCCTACGACGTGGCCGGCAGCACGATCGCCTCGACTTCCACGACTGTGAGCGGTGCCGACACCACGACCAGCTCGATCAGCGCGCTGGTGCCGGTGCAGGGCGCCCAGGCCGGCGCGCTGGGCGAAATCGCGGCCATGCTGGACGGCTTCGGGAGCATCGTCAACGCGCGCCGCACCAGCCTGGCCGCCGCCGACCTGATGCCCTATCTCGATCCGGGCCTGTTGCACGACGGCCGCGACCGGCTGCAGTACGCCGCCATGCTGGCAGGCATTTTCGGCCGCGGACAGACGTTCGGCGCCTCGATCCGGCGGCTTACCAGCCTGGATGCGGCCGCCGGCCGTGCCGAGGCCGTGGTGGACCTCGCGTTCAGCCTGGGCGGGCAAAGCATGGTCCAGCGCGGGACGTTCGTGTTCCGCAGGATCGGCGGCGCGTGGCTGTTCTCGGGCAACCAGCGCATCGCCCAGGTCGAGGTGCAGGCCGAGGCCAGCACCCGGCAGGGCGCCTCGTCGGGTGGCGGTCCGCTGGTCAACGTGTCGGTGCTGGCGCCGCCCGGCGTGGTGCGCAGCGCCAGCGCCGTCGGGGCCTCGGGCATCCTCTCGCTCGGGCAGCATTCGACCGTCGTCGACGAAGGGGGCATGACGCTGGACCAGTTCAACGGCGAACAGGGCCAGTCGCCGGCGGCGCTGCCACCGGCGGGGACCCGGTACACCGTGACGCTGACCAGGAGCGACGGCACCACGACCAGCTACGTCGAGGCGATCGACGCGTTCACCACCGAGGGCGTGCGCATCACCAGTCCGACCGGCAGCTCGCTGGCCGACGCCCACCTGGACGGAACGCTGAACGTCTCGTGGGCGCTGCCCACCACGTACGCGATCGCGTCGGTCCAGCTCTCAGGCACCGCCTACACCGGCGAGATGGACCTCCCCGCCACCTACCGCTGCGAGACGCCGTGGGCGATCACGAGCACGACGGCCACGTCGGCCAGCCTGTCCGTTGCGGGCACGTGCAACGGCCAGCCGGTGCGCATCGTCGACCTGCTGCTGGTCGTGACCGGCGCCAACGGCGAGCAGTCGCAGACGCACTACACCCTGCGCTAGGTCAGCACGCCCAGCGCGAACGGCAGGCTGGCCAGGCCGAGGATGGTGGAGAGCGTCACCAGGCCGGCGACATAGGGGCCGTCGTACCCCATGCGGGCGGCCAGCACGTAGGCGCTGGAGGCGGTGGGCGTGGCGGAGAACGCCAGCAGCACCGCGGTCTGCGCGGCATCGAGCCGCCACAGGCGCGCCAGGGCGAACGCCGTCAGCGGCATCAGGACGTGCTTGATCGACAGCACGCCGGCGCTCAGTGCGGGCGACTGTGCCATCTTGCCGAACTGCATGCCCGCGCCCGCCGCCATCAGGCCCAGGGCGAGGGCGGCGGCGCCGATGCGCGTGAAGGTCGGCACCAGCCAGTCGGGCACGCGCAGGCCCAGCAGGTTGGCCGCCAGCCCGGTCACGGTGGCGATGATCAGCGGATTGCGCAGCAGCGCCCGCGCGACTCCGGTCCTGGAATGCCGCGCCATCGGCCAGACGGCGCCGAGGTTGAACAGCGGCACGCAGAATCCGATCAGCACGGCGATCAGCAGCTGGCCGCGCGCGCCGGCGAGCCGTTCGGCCAGCGCCAGCGTGATGAAGGAGTTGAAGCGGAACGCCACCTGCGCCGCGCCGACGTGCTCGCGGCGGTCGATGTGCCGGCCCAGCCACGGCACGAAGGGCAGGGCGTAGGCCAGCGCGATGCCGGCAATCCCCAGCATCAGGCCGGCGCCGATCAGGCTGGAGGCTTCGCCCAGGTCCAGCGGGCTGCGCGTGATCGAGTGGAACAGCAGGACCGGGAACAGGAAGTAGTAGACCAGCACCTCGGCCTGCTCCCATACGGTGCGGTTCAGGGCCGTGAAGCGGCACACCAGGTAGCCCGCCAGGATCAGCGAGAAGTCGGGAAACAGCAGTTGCGCGAAATTCACCCGCCGAGGATAGCCGCCCGCGCGGCGCGGTCCGGCATGCGCGGCGGCCCCCGGGGCCGGCATCCCGTACCATGCGAGGTTGTCCCCGTTGTTCAACTCCCGAGGAATATCGATGAAAGCCCCTCACTGGTTCGCGCCGTCGGCCGCCGCCCTGCTCATGGCCGCGGCGCCTGCATTCGCGCAGAACTATCCCAGCAAGCCCGTGAAGCTGCAGGTGCCGTTCGCACCGGGCGGCACCACCGACATCATCGCCCGCGTCATCGCCGATCCGCTGGGCAAGGCGCTCGGCCAGCCGGTGATCGTGGAGAACAAGGCCGGCGGCGGCGGCATCATCGGCGCGCAGGAGACCACCCGCGCCACGCCGGACGGGTACTCGCTGGGCATGGCGACGGTGTCGACCACCGCCGCCAATCCGGCGATCAACCCCAAGGTGCCCTACAACCCGGTGACCGACTTCACGCCGATCATCAACATCGCGGCCACGCCCAACGTGATCGCCGTGCACCCCGGCTTCCCGGCCAAGGACTACAAGTCGTTCGTCGCCGAGCTGAAGCGCAACCCCGGCAAGTACTCCTACGGTTCTTCCGGCACGGGCGGCATCGGCCACCTGCAGATGGAGCTGTACAAGAGCCTGTCGGGCACCTTCGTGACCCACATCCCCTATCGCGGCGCGGGTCCCGCCCTCAACGACACCGTCGCCGGCCAGGTGCCGATGGTGTTCGACAACCTGCCGTCGGCCCTGCCCTTCATCAAGGACAACCGTCTCGTGCCCATCGTGGTGGCCGCGCCGCAGCGGCTGACCGTGCTGCCGAACGTGCCGACCTTCAAGGAGGTGGGCCTGGAGCCGGTCAACCGCATGGCGTACTACGGCATCCTGGGTCCCAAGGGGCTGCCCAAGGAAGTGGTCGACAAGATCTACGCGGCGACCAAGAAGGTGCTGGAGGACCCGGCGGTGCGCAAGCGCATCGAGGACACCGGCTCGCTGATCATCGGCAACACGCCGCAGCAGTTCGCCGACCAGATCAAGGCCGAATACGGCGTCTACAAGGCCGTGGTGGAAAAGGCCAAACTCAAGCTCGAGTGAGCCGTGGCCGGCGCGCCGCGCCGGCCCGGGACAGCTGCGCATGACCTCCTCCCGCGACGCCGGCATCGACGCGTTCATCGACGCGCTGTGGCTGGAGGAGGGCCTGTCGCCCAACACGCTGGCGGCCTACCGGCGCGATCTGGCGCTGTACGCCGGCTGGCTCGCGGCGCGCGGCGGGCGGCTCGAGGCCAGCAGCGAGGGCGACCTCAACGCCTACTTCGCCGCGCGCCACCACGAGACCCGGGCCACGTCGGCCAATCGCCGGCTCACCGTGCTGCGGCGCTATTTCCGCTGGGCCCTGCGCGAGCGGCTGATCGAGGCCGATCCGACCTTGCGGCTGCAGGCGGCCCGCCAGCCGCTGCGCGTGCCCAAGACGCTGACCGAGGCGCAGGTGGAACTGCTGCTGGCGGCGCCCGACGTCGACACGCCGCTGGGCCTGCGCGACCGCACCATGCTGGAGGTGATGTACGCGAGCGGCCTGCGGGTGAGCGAGCTGGTCACGCTCAGGACCTTCGAGCTCGGCATGGGCGAGGGCGTGCTGCGGGTGCGCGGCAAGGGCGGCAAGGAGCGGCTGGTGCCGTTCGGCCAGGAGGCACGCGACTGGATCGTGCGCTACCTGGGCGAGGCGCGGCCGGCCATCCTGGGCGGCCAGCAGACCGAGGACCTGTTCGTGACCGCGCGCGGGCAGGGCATGACGCGCGCGATGTTCTGGGTGATCGTCAAGAAGCACGCCCGCGCCGCGGGCATCACGGCGCCGCTGTCGCCGCACACCTTGCGCCATGCCTTCGCCACCCACCTGCTGAATCACGGCGCCGACCTGCGCGCGGTGCAGATGCTGCTGGGGCATGCCGACATTTCCACCACCACGATCTACACCCACGTCGCGCGCGAGCGGCTCAAGCAGCTGCATGCGCAGCACCATCCGCGCGGCTGAGATAATCGTCGGCGCGGCCGGCCCCGGCCGAGCGGGCTGCCGGCCCGCCGCGATCCGATCCACTTTCCCATGACCTTGCCTTCCACCCCGTCCCGCCGCGGCCTGCTGGCCGCCCTGTCACTGTCGGTGCTGGCGCTGCCCCTGGCGGCCCAGCCGGCCTGGCCCGCCAAGCCGGTGCGCATCGTCGTGGCCTACCCGGCCGGCGGCGTGAGCGATGCCGTCGCGCGGCTGCTGGCCGAGAAGCTGGCCGGGCCGCTGGGCCAGCCGGTGATCGTCGAGAACAAGGCCGGAGCGAGCGGGACCATCGGCATCGACGCGGTGGCCAAGGCTGCGCCGGACGGCTACACGCTGGGGTTCTCCGCCATCAGTCCGCTGGTGCTGAGCCCGCACCTGGGCCGGCTGCCGTACGAACCGCTCAGGGACATCGCGCCGGTGGCCAGCGTGATGTATTCGCCGGTGCTGCTGGCGGCCACCGCCGCCACCGATGCGAAGACGTTCGCCGAACTGCTGGCGGTCGCGCGCTCCAGGCCGGGCGCCGTGCGCTGGGCCACTTCGGGACCGGCGTCGCTTGGCCACATCATGCTCGAGCAGCTGCAGGCCGGCGCCAAGGCGCAGTTCACGCACATCCCCTACAAGGGCGGCGGACAGCAGATCACCGACGCGCTGGGCGGCCAGTTCGAGCTGCTGTCGGTCAACACCGCGCCGGCGCTGATGCAGCACGTCAAGGCCGGCAGGCTGCGGGCCCTGGCCGTCGGCGCGCCGGCCCGGCTGGAGGCGCTGCCCAACGTGCCCACGCTGGCCGAGCTGGGCCATCCGGCGGCCAACCTCACCTCGGTGTTCGGCATCTTCGCGCCGGCCGGCCTGCCGCAGCCGGTGCTGGAACGGCTGAACGCCGAGATCAACAAGGCGCTGGCGCTGCCGGACGTGCGCGCCAGGCTGGTCGGCAGCGACAACGTGCCCACCGGCGGCAGCGCCGCGGAGTTCGCGCGCCAGATCGCCGCCGAATCCGCCAACAACGCGCGCATCATCAAGGCGGCGGGCATCAAGGGCGAGTGAGCCTGGCAGCTGGGCCGTTCGCCGCGGCGAGCGCCTCCCTACAATGCCCATTTGACCGAAAGTAGCGATGGCGATCTACGAACTCGACGGCAAGGCCCCGCAACTGGGGCAGGGGGCCTGGGTGGCCGACAGCGCGCAGGTGATCGGCAACGTCGAACTCGGGACCGATGCCAGCGTCTGGTTCGGCGTGGTGGTCCGCGGCGACAACGAGCCGATCCGCATTGGCCGCAACAGCAACATCCAGGACCTGGCGGTGCTGCACTCCGACAAGGGCGTGCCGCTGACCATCGGCGAGCACGTGACGGTCGGCCACCAGGCGATGCTGCATGGCTGCACGGTCGGCGACGGCTCGCTGATCGGCATCCAGGCGGTGGTGCTCAACGGCGCGAAGATCGGCCGCGGCTGCATCGTCGGCGCCGGCAGCGTGGTGACCGAGGGCAAGGAGTTCCCGGACCATTCGCTCATCATCGGCAGCCCGGCCAAGGTGGTGCGCACGCTCGACCCGGAGCGCGGCGAAGGCCTGGTCACCGGCGCCCGCAACTACGTGGCCAACGCGCAGCGCTTCGCCAAGGGTCTGCGCCGGATCGGCTGAGGGAGCTTCCTTGAGCGAGTTGCACAAGTTCCTGTTCGACGGGCTGCCGGTGCGCGGCAGCATCGTGCGCCTGACCGATGCGTGGACCGAGGTGCTGGCGCGGCGCCGGGCCAACGGCGCGACCGGCGCCTGGCCGGCGCCGGTGGCCGAGCTGCTCGGCGAGATGGCCGCGGCCGGCGTGCTGATGCAGTCGAACATCAAGTTCAACGGCGCCCTGGTGCTGCAGATTTTCGGCGACGGCCCGGTCAAGGTGGCGGTGGCCGAGGTGCAGCACGACCTGAGCCTGCGCGCGACGGCCAAGGTGGTGGGCGAAGTCGGCGTCGACGCGCGCCTGCCGGACATGGTCAACCACGGCAACAAGGGCCGCTGCGCGATCACGCTCGATCCGAAGGACCGGTTCCCCGGCCAGCAGCCGTACCAGGGCGTGGTGCCGCTGCACGGCGACCGCGGCGAGAAGCTCGGCCGGCTCGGCGAGGTGCTGGAGCACTACATGCTGCAGTCCGAACAGCTGGACACCCGGCTGGTGCTGGCGGCCGACGACAAGGTGGCGGCGGGGCTGCTGATCCAGCGGCTGCCGGTGGCCGGCGAGGGCAACCTGGGTGCGGCGGGCGGGCGCAGCCGCGAGGGCGCACCCTCGTACCGCGGCCAGGCCAACGAGGATGCGATCGGCCGCAGCGAGGACTACAACCGCATCGCGACGCTGGCGGCCACCCTGACCCGCGAGGAACTGCTGGAGCTGGACGTCGAGACCGTGCTGCGCCGCCTGTTCTGGGAGGAGAAGCTGCTGCGCTTTGACATCCAGACGCCGCGCTTTGCCTGCACCTGCAGCCGCGAGCGCGTGGCCAACATGATCCGCGCGCTGGGGCGCGAGGAGGCGGACAGCATCGTGGCGGACCACGGCGAGATCGACGTGGGCTGCGACTTCTGCGGGCAGCAGTACCGTTTCGACGCGGTGGACGCGGCCCGCCTGTTCACGGCGCCAGGCGACCAGCCACCGGCGACGCCCACGGTGCAGTGAATGCGGGAGCGGGAGCGCAGGCGGGATCGGGAACCGGAACGCAGCAGTCGCGAAAGCTTCGCAAAAGCCGCAGGACAACGGCCGAAAGAACGATGTTGCAAGCAACGGCACGGGACACCTTCAATCATTCCATGAGCATGAAACGCCTTCCTTCCTTCCGCCCGGCGCTGCTGGCGCGCCGCGCCGCCATCGGCGTGCTGCTGTCCTGCGCCGCCGCCGCTGCGCTCGCGCAGGCCTGGCCCAGCAAGCCGATCAAGCTGATCGTGCCCTACGGCGCCGGCTCCTCGCCCGACGTTGCCGCCCGCATCCTGGCCGAGAAGGTCGGCGCGCGGCTCGGGCAGCCGGTGGTGGTCGAGAACCGGGTCGGCGCCGGCGGCAACAACGGCACCGGCGCGGCCGCCAAGTCGCCCGGCGACGGCTACACGTTCCTGATCAGCACCAACGGGCCGCTGGTCTACAACACGGTGCTGTACGAGAAGCTGCCCTACGATCCCTTCACCGAGCTGCGGCCGGTGGTGCTGGCCGGCGGCCAGGCCAACATCTGCGCGGTGCGGGCCGACTCCGGCATCCGCTCGCTGCGCGAGCTGGTGGCGGCGATGAAGCGCAATCCGGGCCAGTTCAACTACTCGTCGATCGGCGTGGGCAGCCTGTCGCAGCTGGGCGTCGAGCTGCTGAAGGCCAAGACGGACACGTTCGCGGTGCACATTCCCTATGCATCCTCGCCGCTGGCCATCCTGGCGGTGCTGCAGGGCGAGGTGCAGTTCTCGTGCGTGCCGGCGGTGGCCGTGGCCCCGCAGGTCAAGGCCGGCAAGCTGCGCGCGCTGGCCGTGTCGACCGGTCAGCGCAGCCAGCTCACCCCCGACATCCCGACCATGAAGGAAGCGGGCTTCCCCGAGGTGGAGAACGTGGCCTGGATGGCGATCATGGCGCCGGCGGGCACGCCGGGCGAGATCGTGCAGCGCATGAACCAGGAGATCAACGCGGCGCTGGCCTCGCCGGACGTCAAGCAGAAAATGCACTCGCAGTACATGGAGCCGATCGGCGGCTCGCCCGAGGAGCTGCAGCGCTTCATGCAAAAGGAGCTCAGGACGATGGCGCCCGTGATCAAGCGTCTGGGGACCAAGCTCCAGTGAGCGCGGGCCGGGCGCGGCTGGCGACGGGCTGACGCCGGCGAACGGTCAGTTCCGCGCCACTGAGCGGAACAGCCGGTGTTCGCAGTCCGGGTCGCTGCAGCTGTCGCACTGCCAGCGCCACGCCACCCGTGCCGCCGGCGCCGGCGGCGCGAGGGCGGCCGGCAGCACCGCCAGCGCATTGCGCAGTCGCTCCTCGCCGCTGCCGTAGACCACGCGGTAGCCGATGCCGGCGCGCCCCAGCAGTTCGCGCAGCAGGGCGTCGGTGTGTTCCCGTGGCCAGGACCGGTCGCGTTGCAGGCCGTCGGCTACCCAGGGCAGGTCCAGGCCCATGACCAAGGTGAGGTCGTAGCCGCGCTGGCGTGCGAGCGCGAAGCGCAGCAGCGGGTGGTCGGCAAACAGCAGGCCGCCCCAGATCGCGACCATGAGCGCCGTGGTGTCGGCGACGACGATGCCGGCGGCCGCGGCGCTGACGCGCTGCTCCTGTTCCTGCGCGATCGCCAGGCACTCGTCGGGACGGGGGGCGCGCCGCTTGCGCGTGCACCATTCGTGCAGCCACTCGGGCACCACGGCCACCGCGTGCCCCTCACGCCGCAGGTGGGCGGCGAGCTGTCCGGCCAGCGTCGTCTTGCCGGTGCTTTCCGCGCCGAGCAGGGCGATCTTCAAGGCTTGGGCGCTGCCGAAGCTGGTGGCCTGGCGATCTGCACGTAGATCTCGTTGGGCTTGACCATGCCGAGCTCGGCCCGGGCGCGTTCCTCGACCATTTCCTGGCCTTCCTGCAGGTCACGCACCTCGGAGGCCAGCCGCCCGTTGGCCTGCTGGGCCTGCGCGTTGGAAGCCTTCTGCTCCTCCAGCTGCCGCTGCAGGCCCGACACGTTGCGCACGCTGCCACGGCCGAACCACAGCTGGGCGTGGACCAGCAGCAGCAGCGCGACCAGCAGCAGCGGAACGAGTCGTTTGCCCAAGCGGCGGGTCCTGCTGCGCCCTAGCGCAGGTTGTAGAAGGCGAAGCGGCCAGGGTAGCTGGCGACTTCGCCGAGGTCTTCCTCGATGCGCAGCAGCTGGTTGTACTTGGCCATGCGGTCCGAGCGCGACAGCGAGCCGGTCTTGATCTGGCCGGCATTGGTGCCCACCGCGATGTCGGCGATCGTCGAATCCTCGGTTTCGCCGGAGCGGTGGCTGATGACGGCGGTGTAGCCGGCGCGCTTGGCCATCTCGATGGCGGCAAAGGTCTCGGTCAGCGTGCCGATCTGGTTGATCTTGATCAGGATCGAGTTGGCGATGCGCTTCTCGATGCCTTCGGCCAGGATCCTGGTGTTGGTGACGAACAGGTCGTCGCCGACCAGCTGCACCCGCGAGCCAAGGCGCTCGGTCAGCAGCTTCCAGCCGTCCCAGTCGCTCTCGCCCATCGCGTCCTCGATGCTGATGATGGGGTACTTGTCGACCCAGCCGGCCAGGATGTTGGTCCATTCGCCGGCCTCCAGCACCAGGCCCTCGGCCTCCAGGTGGTAGCGGCCTTCCTTGTGGAACTCGCTGGCGGCGCAGTCCAGGCCCAGCGCGATCTGCTCGCCCGGGCGGTAGCCGGCGGCCTCGATCGCCGACAGGATCAGGCCGATGGCGGCCTCGTGGTTCTCGACGTTCGGGGCGAAGCCGCCTTCGTCGCCCACGGCCACGCTCATGCCCTTGTCGTGGATGATCTTGCGCAGCGCGTGGAACACCTCGGCGCCGTAGCGCAACGCCTCGCGGAAGTTCGGCGCCCCCAGCGGGATGATCATCAGCTCCTGCAGGTCGAGGTTGTTGTTGGCATGCGCGCCCCCGTTGACGACGTTCATCATCGGCACGGGCAACTGCATGCCGCCCATGCCGCCGAAGTAGCGATACAGGGGCAGGCCCGATTCCTCGGCGGCGGCGCGGGCCACGGCCATCGAGACGGCGAGCGTCGCGTTGGCGCCCAGCCGGCTCTTGTTGTCGGTGCCGTCCAGGTCGAGCAGCGTCTTGTCCAGGAAAGCCTGCTCGGAGGCATCCAGGCCCAGCACCGATTCGGAGATCTCGGTGTTGATGTGCTCGACGGCGCGCAGCACGCCCTTGCCCAGGTAGCGGCCCTTGTCGCCGTCGCGCAGCTCGATCGCCTCGCGCGAGCCGGTGGACGCGCCCGACGGCACCGCCGCGCGGCCCATCGTGCCCGATTCGAGCAACACGTCGCATTCGACGGTGGGGTTGCCGCGCGAGTCGAGGATCTCGCGGCCGACGATGTCAACGATGGCGCTCATGTTCTGTTTCTTCCTAGTTCAAATTCAACAGCAAAATTCAACAGCCGAACGCAGAGGGCGCAGAGAAAACGCAGAGGCCACAGAAGAAAACCATCTTCATGTGTCTTTTCTGCGTCTTCTGCGGACCTTTGCGTCCTCTGCGTTCGGCTGCTGGGTTTCAGAGTCCCTCGACCACGATCATCCGCATGTCGGCCGCGCCCTCGCGGGCCTTCTTCGCGGCCTGGTACTCGGGCGAGTCGTAGAACCTCTGTGCCGCCTCGACGCTCGGGAACTTCAGCATCACGAAGCGCGCCGGGTTCCAGTCACCTTCCAGCACCTGCACCTTGCCGCCGCGGACGCACAGCTCGGCGCCGCCGGCCTTCATGGCGATGGTGGAAAGCTTCTTGTATTCCTCGTACTGCACCGGATCGGTGACGTCGACGGTGGCGATCACGTAGGCACTGGGCATGTCGTTGTCTCAGGCGTTGAAGCTGTTTTCGAGAAATCCGTTTTTCTTGGCGACCGCGTCCAGCGCCACCAGCGTTTCCAGCAACGCGCGCATGTGCTTGAGCGGCACGGCGTTCGGGCCGTCCGACAGGGCCTTGGCCGGGTCGGGATGGGTTTCCATGAACAGGCCCGCCACGCCCACGGCCACGGCCGCGCGCGCCAGCACCGGCACCATCTCGCGCTGGCCGCCCGAACTGGTGCCCTGGCCGCCCGGCAACTGCACCGAGTGGGTGGCGTCGAACACCACGGGGGCGCCGGTCTCGCGCATGATGGCCAGCGAGCGCATGTCCGACACCAGGTTGTTGTAGCCGAAGCTGGCGCCGCGCTCGCAGGCCAGGAAGCGGTCTTCCGGCAGCCCCTTCTCGCGGGCCGCCGCGCGCGCCTTGTCGATCACGTTCTTCATGTCGTGCGGCGCGAGGAACTGGCCCTTCTTGATGTTGACCGGCAGCCCCGACTGCGCGACGGCGCGGATGAAGTCGGTCTGGCGGCATAGGAAGGCGGGCGTCTGCAGCGCGTCGACCACCTTGGCCACCGCCGGGATCTCGGCTTCGGTGTGCACATCGGTGATGACCGGCACGCCCAGCTCCTGCTTCACCTTGGCCAGGATCTCCAGCCCGCGCGCCATGCCGGGGCCGCGAAAGCTCGCGCCCGACGAGCGGTTGGCCTTGTCGTAGCTGCTCTTGAAGATGAACGGGATGCCCAGCGAGCTGGTGATCTCCTTCAGCTGCCCCGCGACATCCAGCTGCAGCTGCTCGGACTCGACCACGCAGGGTCCGGCGATCAGGAACAGGGGCCGGTCCAGGCCGGCGTCGAATCCGCACAGCCTCATGTCAGGCCACTGCCTTCAGCGGCTTGCCGGGCTGGTGGCCGGCCCGGTGCTGGTGGTCCACCGCCGCCTTGACGAAGGAATTGAACAGCGGGTGGCCGTCCCAGGGCGTCGACTTGAACTCGGGATGGAACTGCACGCCCATGAACCAGGGGTGCACCTCCTGCGGCAGTTCGACGATCTCCGTCAGGTGCTCGCGCTGGGTCAGCGCCGAGATCACCAGGCCGGCCGAGCGCAGGCGGTCCAGGTACTTGACGTTGGCCTCGTAGCGATGCCGGTGCCGCTCGGTCACGACGTCGCCGTAGATGCGGTGCGCCAGCGTGCCCGGCGCCACGTCCGAGCTTTGCGCGCCCAGCCGCATGGTGCCGCCCAGGTCGGACTGCTCGGTGCGGGTCTTGATGGTGCCGTCGGTGTCCATCCATTCGGTGATCAGCGCGATCACCGGATGCGGCGTGGCCGGATCGAACTCGGTGCTGTTGGCGTCGGCCAGGCCGGCGACGTCGCGCGCGTATTCGATGGTGGCGACCTGCATGCCCAGGCAGATGCCCAGGTACGGCACCTTGTGCTCGCGCGCGAACCGCGCGGCCGCGACCTTGCCTTCGATGCCGCGCTTGCCGAACCCGCCCGGCACCAGGACCGCGTCGTACTTCGCCAGCTGCGCCTGCGTCTCGGGCGTGATGGTCTCCGAGTCCACGTAGTCGATTTTCACCCGCACGTGGTTGCGCAGTCCGGCGTGCCTGATCGCCTCGTTGAGCGACTTGTAGCTGTCCGACAGGTCGACGTACTTGCCGACCATCGCGATGGTGACCTCGCCCTGCGGATGCTCGGTCTCGTACACCAGGTCGTCCCAGCGCCTGAGGTTGGCCGGCGGCGTGTTCAGGCGCAGCTTGTCGCAGATGAGGCCGTCCAGGCCCTGCTCGTGCAGCATGCGCGGCACCTTGTAGATCGTGTTCACGTCCCACATGGAGATCACACCCCACTCGGGCACGTTGGTGAACAGGGAGATCTTCGCGCGCTCCTCGTCGGGGATCTTGCGGTCGGCCCGGCACAGCAGGGCGTCGGCCGAGATGCCGATCTCGCGCAGCTTCTGCACCGTGTGCTGGGTCGGCTTGGTCTTGAGCTCGCCGGCGGCGGCGATCCACGGCACGTAGGTCAGGTGCACGAACGCGGTGTTGTTGGCGCCCATGCGCAGGCTCATCTGCCGGGCCGCCTCCAGGAAGGGCAGCGACTCGATGTCGCCCACGGTGCCGCCGATCTCGACGATCGCCACGTCGGCGGCGCCCGGTTCGTCCACGCGAGCGCCGCGCTTGATGAATTCCTGGATCTCGTTGGTGACGTGCGGGATCACCTGCACCGTCTTGCCGAGGTAGTCGCCGCGCCGCTCCTTCTCCAGCACCGACTGGTAGATCTTGCCGGTGGTGAAGTTGTTGACCTTGCCCATGCGGGTGGTCACGAAGCGTTCGTAGTGGCCCAGGTCGAGGTCGGTCTCGGCGCCGTCGTCGGTCACGAACACCTCGCCGTGCTGGAACGGCGACATCGTCCCGGGATCGACGTTGATGTACGGGTCGAGCTTGATCAGGGTGACTTTGAGGCCCCGCGATTCCAGGATCGCTGCGAGGGAGGCTGAGGCGATTCCCTTGCCCAGGGAGGACACCACACCGCCGGTGACGAAGACGAATTTGGTCATGTCGGTCGGGAGCCGCGGCGCCCGGAGGTGGGAAAGCGGAATTATAGGGGTGGGGCAGTTCGCCGGGCATGCAGCGAAGGCGTACGGGTGTCCGCATTCCACGCGGTGCTACATTCCCCGCCATGATCGAGCTTGCCGGCAAACACATCGTTCTGGGCCTGACCGGCGGCATCGCCTGTTACAAGGCCGCCGAACTGTGCCGGTTGCTGGTGAAGGCCGACGCCACCGTGCAGGTGGTCATGACCGAGGCCGCCGAGCAGTTCATCACGCCGGTGACCATGCAGGCGCTGTCGAACCGCCCGGTCTACACCTCGCAGTGGGACAGCCGCGAGGCCAACAACATGCCGCACATCAACCTGTCGCGGCAGGCCGACGCGATCCTGGTCGCGCCGTGCAGCGCCGACTATATGGCCAGGCTGCTGCAGGGGCGGGCCGACGACCTGCTCAGCCTGATGTGCCTGGCGCGGCCCATCGCGCAGGTGCCGCTGCTGGTCGCGCCGGCGATGAACCGCGAGATGTGGGCGCACCCGGCGACCCAGCGCAACATGATGCAGCTGGCCGCCGACGGCGCGCACATCCTGGGCGTGGGCAGCGGCTTCCAGGCCTGCGGCGAAACGGGCGACGGGCGCATGCTGGAGCCGGCGCAGATCCTGGAGGACCTGATCGCCTTCTTCCAGCCCAAGCTGCTGGCGGGCAAGCGGGTGCTGGTCACGGCCGGCCCGACCTTCGAGGCGCTGGATCCGATCCGCGGCATCACCAACCACTCGTCGGGCAAGATGGGCTTTGCCATCGCGCGGGCCGCCCGCGAATGCGGCGCCGAGGTCATGCTGGTGGCCGGCCCGGTGCATCTGCCCACCCCGCGCGGCGTGGACCGCGTCGACGTGACCTCGGCGCGCGAGATGCTCGACGCCGTGCTGGCCGAGGAGCCGCGAGCCGACGTCTTCATCGCGACGGCCGCGGTCGCCGACTGGCGGCCCGCCAGCCACAGCGAGCACAAGATCAAGAAGCCCGACAGCGGGGCGGCCCCGGTGGTCGCGTTCACCGAGAACCCCGACATCCTGCATACGGTGGCGCAGGGCGCGCGCGCGCGCGGCGGCGCGCTGTACTGCGTCGGTTTCGCCGCCGAGACCCACGATCTGGTGGCGCACGCGCGTGCCAAGCTCGCCAGGAAGGGCATCCCGCTGATCGTCGGCAACATCGGGCCGCTCACGTTCGGCCTGGACGACAACCAGATGCTGCTGGTCGACGCCCAGGGGGTGCGCGAACTGCCGCGCGCCTCCAAGACCGTGCTGGCGCGCCAGCTGATGGCCGAGATCGCGCGGCGCCTCGGCACGGCCGCCGGTCCCGCAGCCGAATGAAGATCGACGTCAAGATCCTCGATCCGCGGATGGCGGATCAGCTTCCCTCCTATGCCACGCCGGGCAGCGCCGGGCTGGACCTGCGCGCCTGCATCGAGGCGCCGCTGACGCTGGAGCCCAACGCCTGGCAACTGGTGCCCACCGGCATCGCGATCTGGCTGAAGGATCCCGGCTACGCCGCCCTGATCCTGCCGCGCTCGGGGCTGGGCCACAAGCATGGCATCGTGCTGGGCAACCTGGTCGGTCTGATCGACAGCGACTACCAGGGCCAGCTGATGGTCAGCGCCTGGAACCGCAGCGACACGGTCTTCACCTTGCAGCCCATGGAACGGCTGGCCCAGCTGGTGATAGTGCCGGTGCTGCAGGCCCGCTTCAACGTCGTGGACGAGTTTCCTGCGTCGCAGCGCGGCGCGGGCGGCTACGGCTCGACCGGCAAGCACTGAGCTTCCTCTCCCCCTTCGTCAGTATCAGTTTGTTCCTACAGCAAGGCGCGGCGATGGCTGCGCTCGCGCCGTACGCGGCCGATCCCTAATGGCCGGCATGAGGCGAGTCCTGAGCTCGCCGGGTGTCGAACCAACTTGAAGGAGAACCACCATGACAACGAAATTCCGCGTCCTTTCCCTCGCTGGCGCCGCGACCCTGGCCGCGGCCATGGCCGGCTGCGGCAGCGTGGACCTGTACGGACAGCAGCAGCCCGTCAGCTATCCCTCCGGCACCTACAGCACGGCACCGGTCGCCGCGGTCGAGTACGGCCGCGTCACCAACGTGTCGCTGGTCAGCGGCACGCCGATCGCGTCCAGCACCCAGGGCCGCAACCTGGCAGGCACCGCGATCGGGGCGATCGTCGGCGGCTTGCTGGGCAGCCAGGTCGGCGGCGGCTCGGGCCGCACCGCAGCCACGGTGCTGGGCGCGGTGGGCGGCGGCGTGGTGGGCAACCGGATCGCCCAGAACGGTGCGCCCGGCACGGTGGCCACCACCAACCCGGTGTACCGGGTCGAGGTTCAGACCGACCAGGGCTACGTGCGCACGTATGACGTGAGCGCCACCGGCGACCTGCGCATCGGCGACCGTGTGCGCGTCGAAAACGGCGTGATCTATCACGCGTAAGCCATCGGGGCGACGGCCGATCGCGCCGCCGTCCCGCGCCTGCCTCCCCGCCGCGGGGAGGGCGCCAAGCTAAGGCTGGACCTTGAAGAAACCGGTCCCGGCCGAACCGCGGCCGACTTCCTCCGCGGTCGCCTCGCGTACCCGCTCCACCTGCAGCTGCAGCCGCAGCGCGATGCCGGCCAGCGGGTGGTTGCCGTCCACCACCACATGCTCGGGGTAGATCTCGGTCACGGTGTACAGCAGGTTCCCGGGCGCCTGGGCATTGGCGCCGGCAGGCAGACCCTCGAAGGTCATGCCTTCCTCCAGCTCCTTCGTGAACAGGCCGCGCGGCTCGAGGAACACGAGCTGCTCGTCGTAGTCGCCGAAGGCTTCCTCCGGTTCCAGGTGCAGGTCCAGGCGGTCGCCAGCCTGGTGCCCCTGCAGCGCCTGCTCGACACGCTCGAGCAGGTCGTCGCCGCCGACCAGGAACTCCACCGGTTCGGCCAGCTCGTCCAGCACTTCGCCCAGCGTGTCCTGCAAGGTCCAGGTGAGCGCGACGACGCATCGGGGTGTGATTTCCATGCCATGATTCTCGCAGCTCGCGATGGACATCACACGACCCCTGGCCCTGCTCGGCGGGCTCTCGCCGGCCCAGTTCATGAAACGGCACTGGCAGAAGAAGCCGCTGCTGGTGCGCGGCGCGCTGCCGGGCTTCGCGCCGCTGCTGTCGCGTGCCCAGCTGTTCGCGCTGGCCGGGCAGGACGAGGTCGAATCGCGGCTGGTGGCGCACAGCGGCGGCCGCTGGCGCCTGCGGCGCGGCCCGTTCCCGCGGCGCGCCCTTCCGCCGTTGGCGCAACCGGGCTGGACGCTGCTGGTGCAGGGCGTGGACCTGCACCACCAGGGCGCCCATCAGCTGCTGTCGCGGTTCGGCTTCCTGCCGCAGGCCAGGCTCGACGACCTGATGATCAGCCATGCCACCGACGGCGGCGGCGTCGGGCCGCACTTCGACAGCTACGACGTGTTCCTGCTGCAAGCCCACGGACGGCGCCGCTGGCGCTATGGCCGCCAGCGCGACCTGTCGCTGCTGCCGGACTCGCCGCTGAAGATCCTGGCGCGCTTCGAGCCGGAGGTCGAATGCGTGCTCGAGCCGGGCGACCTGCTGTACCTGCCGCCGCGCTTTGCGCATGACGGTGTCGCGGTCGGCGAGTGCCAGACCTGCTCGATCGGCTTTCGCTCGCCGGCCGGTGCCGAGCTCGCGCGCGACCTGCTGCAGCGCCTGTCGGAGGACGCGGCCGATGCGGCCGGCGAGCGCCTCTACCGCGACCCGGGGCAGCCGGCCACCGATGCCCCCGGCGCCATTCCGCAGGCGCTGCAGCAGTTCGCGCGCACGGCGCTGGCCGCCGCGCTGAAGGATCCGCAGGCGCTGCAGCGCGCGCTGGGCGAATCGCTGTCCGAACCGAAGCCGAACGTCTGGTTCGAAAGCGCGCCGGCAGCCGGTCTCGAGTCCGGCGTGGTGCTCGATCGGCGCACGCGGATGCTGTACGACCGCCGGCACGTGTTCATCAACGGCGAGAGCCATCGCGCCGCCGGCCGCGACGCCGCGCTGCTGCGCGCGCTGGCCGACGGGCGCCGGCTGGGCGCCGCGCAGCTGGCGCATGCCGGGGCGGCGACGCGTTCGCTGCTGGCGGCCTGGCAGCAGGCCGGCTGGTTGCAGCCGCTCGGAGCGCACGACACATGACAAGCACCGAATCGCCTGCCGGGGCGCTGCCGGCCGGCCGCTTCGAGGGCCGTACCGCCTTCGTTCAGCTGGTGCGCGACGCGCTTTCCTGCGCGGCGCGCGAAGGCTGGCGCGAACTGATCCTGAGCGACGCCGACTTCGCCGACTGGCCACTGGGCGAACGCGCCGTGGCGCAGTCGCTGCAGGCCTGGTCCGCCAGCGGGCGCCACTGCATCCTGTTGGCGCGCCGCTGGGACGAGGTGGTGCGCCGCCATGCACGCTTCGTCGCCTGGCGCGGCACCTGGGCGCACATCATCGAGGCCAGGGCCTGCCGCAATGCCGATCCGCTGGAGCTGCCCAGCGCCATCTGGAGTCCCGGCTGGGTGCTGCAGCGACTGGACCCGCAGCGCTGCCAGGGCGTGTCCGGCAGCGAGCCCGAGCGGCGCCTGCTGCTGCGCGAGACGCTGCAGGAGTGGCTGCGGCAGAGCTCCCCGTCGTTTCCGGCCAACACTCTGGGTCTGTGACGACGGTTCCTCAGGGGATGCCCTTAAGGGTTTGTCGGGTGTTTCGGATTCGGACCTATAATTTCGTGCTGAACGGCAGGAAGCTCGGTCCCTGCGTTCGGGTCACAACCGGCCATTTCGCCGAACTGACAACTTCCGAAAATCGTTTAGTCCCAGAGAAGGAACCCTGAAATGAAGAAATCGCTCGTCCTGGCGACCCTGGTTGCCGCCGTTGCGCTCGCCGCCTGCGGCAAGAAGGAAGAGCCGGCGCCCGCTCCGGCCCCCGCTCCCGCTGCCGCTCCGGCCCCCGCCCCGGCTCCGGCCGCCGCCCCGGCTGCCGACGCTGCCGCCGGCGCTGCCTCCGCTGCTGCTGCTGCCGCCTCCGGCGCCGCTGCTGCCGCCGCTCCCGCTGCCTCCGCTGCCAGCGGCGCCAAGTAATCGGTTCTTCCGGTTCGATGCAAAGCCGCCTTCGGGCGGCTTTTCTTTTGGGTGCGCCCGCCGCGGGTGCCGCGCGCTCAGGCCGTCACCCAGCCGCAGCCGCTCGCGGCGTCGGCGACCTGGATGTCGGCCGGCGCACAGCCGAGCCCTTGCGCCAGCGCCTCGCGCGCCAGCGCCGGCCGGTTGTTCTGCTGGCTCAGGTGGGCGGCCACCACCTGCTTCAGGCCGCGCGGCTGCAGCGCCGCCGCCAGGGCGGCTGCGGCGGCATTGGCCAGGTGGCCATGGCTGCCGGCCACCCGGCGCTTGAGGAACGGCGGATAGCCGGACGCTGCCAGCAGCTCGGGGTCATGGTTGCATTCGAGCAGCAGCGTGTCGCAGCCGGCGAGCTGTTCCAGCACATGCGCGCTGGCATGCCCGAGGTCGGTGGCCAGGCCCAGCCGGCGATGGCCGTCGCCGCAGGTCAGCTGCAGCGGCTCGCGCGCGTCGTGCGGCACCGTGAAGGGCAGCAATTGCATCGCCCCGAGCTCGATGTCCACCTCGTCGCAGGCGATGCGCAGCAGGCCCTCGAAATCCGGTTTGCCGATCGCCGACCAGGTGCCATGGCTCATCCACACCGGGATGCGTTCGCGCAGCACCAGCTGCCGGACGCAGCCGACGTGGTCGGAGTGCTCGTGGGTGATGAAGACGGCGTCCAGCTGGGCCGCCTGCAGACCGGCCATCGCCAACCGCTGGTCCAGTTGCCGGATGCCCAGGCCGCAGTCGACCAGCAGGTGGGTGGCGCGGCCGTCGCCGCCGGCCTGCACCACCGTCGCATTGCCGGTGCTGCCGCTGCCGAGCGACTTGAAACGGATCATCGGCCGAAGGACGCGCAGCTGCGCAGCAGCAGGACCCGCGTCCCCACCTTTACTTCAGGTCGTCGGCGATGACCTGCACGATCCGGCGGGCGGTCTCGGAAGTTTCCGGTGCGCCGCGGGCATTGAGCACCGACACCGTGGTCGCTTCGCCCTGGCTCTTGAGCGCGATGCGGTACTTGACCGGCGCGCCGTCCTTGTCTCGGCTGAACAGCTTGGAGAAGAAGCCCGAGTCCTTCTTGTCCGCGCTCGGTTCGACGTAGCGCACGAAGTACATGCCCTGGGCCCGGTCGCGGTCTTCCACCGTGAAGCCGGTGCGGTCCAGCGCGAGGCCGACCCGGCGCCAGGCGCGGTCGAACCCTTCGTCGATCTGCACCACCGGGGTCGCACCCACCATCGCAGTGCGCGCCGTCGGCTTGGCGGCGCCGGAGGCGACCAGCGCCTTCGACTCGGCCTGCGGCACGCCCAGCCGGACCATCAGGCGGCGCAGGAACTCGGCTTCGAGCTCGGGATCGCTGGCACGCGGCTGCCACACCGTCTGGTCCTTCTGCGTGTTGCTGTACACCTCGATCATGCCGCGGTGGCTGATGTAGATCTCGGTGCCGCCGCCGGCGGTGCGCTCCAGCCGGGTGCGGAACTTGTCGCGCTCGGCGGTGGAGTAGAACGAGTCGAACACCTTGCCCAGCGCGCTGCGCAGCATGTCCTGCGGGATCTTGGCGCGGTTCTCGGCCCAGTCCGTCTCCATGATGCCCAGCGGCGCCTGGTCCTGCGCCAGCAGGAAGCCGTTTTCCAGCCAGAAGTCGCGCACCGGGCCCCACAGCTGGTCGGCCGGCCGGTTCACCACCAGCCAGCGCTGGCTGCCGCTGCGCTCGACGCGCACGTCTCCCAGCGTGGTGGCGGCCGTCGGCACGCCCGGGGCGGCCTGGCCGATCTGGAAGCTGCTGGCCGTGACGGCCCCGCCCGGCACCTGGTAGCGCGATTCGCGCGAGAGCTGGGTCAGGTCCGGTGGCACCTCCAGCGACGCGCCCTTGCCGGCGCTCTTGTAGTCGACCTTCTCGCCTTCCAGCACGGAACAGGCCGAGAGCGACAGCAGCGCGCAGGCCGCCAGCACGCCGAGTCTTGCAGATTGCTTCACTTGATCCCCTCAGGATTTCCGGATTCTTGGGTACTTCTTCAGGCCAGCAGGCCGGCCGCGCGCAGCGCTGCCTCGACCACCGGCTCGTTGGCCGGGGCGAGCGGCGTCATCGGCAGGCGCAGCGCGCCGCCGCACAGGCCCATGCGCGCCATGGCCCACTTCAGCGGGATCGGATTGGCCTCGACGAACAGGTGGCGGTGCAGCGGCAGCAGCCGCAGCTGCAGTTCCATCGCCTGCTTCGTGTTGCCGGCGATGGCGGCCATGCACAGCTCGTGCATCAGCCGCGGCGCGACGTTGGCGGTGACGCTCACGTTGCCCTGGCCGCCGCACAGCATCAGCGCGACGGCGGTCGGATCGTCGCCGGAGTACACGGCGAAGCCGGCGGGCCGCTCGCGGATCAGCCATTGCGCGCGTTCGAGGTTGCCGGTCGCCTCCTTGATGCCGACGATGCCCGGCACCTGCGCCAGCCGCAGCACGGTGTCGTGCTGCAGGTCGGCGACGGTGCGGCCGGGCACGTTGTACAGGATCATCGGCAGGTCGACCGCCTCCGCGATGGCGCGGAAGTGCCGGTACTGGCCTTCCTGTCCCGGCTTGTTGTAGTAGGGCACCACCTGCAGCTGGCAGTCGGCGCCGATCTTCCTGGCGTACTTGGCGAGCTCGATGGCCTCGGCCGTTGAGTTGGCGCCGCAGCCGGCCATGATCGGCACGCGGCCGGCGGCCTGTTCCACCGAGACACGGATGATCTCGTGGTGCTCCTGGACGTCCACGGTGGGTGATTCGCCGGTGGTGCCCACCACGCCGATGCAATCGGTGCCTTCGGCGATGTGCCAGTCCACGAGTTTCCGCAGGGCCGGATAATCCACGCTGCCGTCGTCGTGCATCGGCGTGACCAGGGCCACGATGCTGCCTGTAATCGGTGTCATTGCGGGTTCTCGAGGGAAAAGAGCATTCTACCCAGCCGCTGCGGCGTCCCGCGTGGCCCGAGAGGGCGGAGATGGCTGGCCCGGCTATTCCAGCGGGAAGCGCGGCGGCGCCTCGCCGGCACCCGCCCGCACGGCCGCGATGCGCTGCACGAAGCGCGGCCCGTCGGCCAGGAACCCGTCCTCGTAGGCCACGATTCGCAGCCGGTCCACCAGGCGCAGCAGTTCGCCCGGTCCCAGCAGGAACTCGGGCCGGGCCGGCCGGCCGACCGTCTCCTGCCCGGCGGCGAAGGTTTCGTACAGCAGCACGCCACCGGGCGCGACGCTGTCCTGCAGCGCCGGGAACAGCGGCCGCCACAGGTAGTTGGTGACGACCACGGCACCGAAGCGCCGCTGTGGCAGCGGCCAGGGGCCGCCGTCCTCCAGATCTGCCTGCAGCGCCTCGCCGAACGCACGTGCCGCCTCGACCGCCTCGGCCGCGCGGTCCAGGCCGGTGACCGGGTGGCCGCGGCCGGCGAACCAGCGCAGGTGGCGGCCGCCGCCGCAGGCGACGTCCAGCACCGGCGCGCCCGCCGGCACCAGGTGCGACCAGCGCCGCACCCAGCAGGACGGCGAGTCGGGACCGTGCGGCGCGGCCGTCATCGGAAGCAGGCCCAGATCTGCTCGGAGAGCGTGACCATCAGCTCGGGCCGGGTGTAGAGCGCGAACACGCCGGCCAGCACCGCGACGGCGGCGGCCCAGGCGAGCAGTTTGCGCGCCGGCGCCATGTCAGGCCGGCTGCGGCATGTGCCGCACGATGGGCGCCTCGCGCACCGGCAGGTTCACCAATGCGGCGAACACGCCCAGCGCGATGGCGATGTACCAGACGATGTCGTAGCTGCCGGTGCGGTCGTACAGCAGGCCGCCCAGCCACACGCCCATGAACGAGCCGATCTGGTGGCTGAAGAACACGAAGCCGCCCAGCATCGACAGGTGGGCCACGCCGAAGATCTGCGCCACGGTGGCGTTGGTGGGCGGCACCGTCGACAGCCACAGCAGGCCGATCACCGCGGAAAAGAGGTAGACCGAGGTCGGCGACAGCGGCGCCCACAGGAACAGGGCGATCGCCACCGAGCGGGCCAGGTAGATGAAGGCCAGGATCTTGCGGCGGGCCAGCCGCTGGCCCAGCGTGCCGGTGATGTACGAGCCGAACACGTTGAACAGGCCGATCAGCGCCAGCGCGTAACTGGCCACCTGCGGCGACAGCCCCTTGTCCCGCAGGTAGCTGGGCATGTGCACGCCGATGAAGACGACCTGGAAGCCGCACACGAAGTAGCCGGCCATCAGCAGCTGGAAACTGGGATAGCGGAAAGCCTCGGCCAGCGCCTGCGCGATGGTCTGCTCGCGGTGGCCCGCGCGGCGGCCGGCGAAGCCCGGCTCGCGCAGGCCCAGCGCCAGCGGCACCGCCAGCAGCACCGCCAGCGCCAGCACCAGCAGGGCGGTCTGCCAGCCGAAGCCGTTGATCAGGAAGCCCTCGACCGGCACCATCAGGAACTGCCCGAATGAACCGGCCGCTGCCGCGACCCCCATGGCCCACGACCGGCGCGCGGCGTCGACCTGCCGCCCGATGACGCCGTAGATCACCGCGTAGGTGGTGCCCGCCTGGGCAGCGCCGATCAGGATGCCGGTGGACAGCGTGAACAGCGCGGGCGTCGGCGCCAGTGCCATGCCGGCCAGTCCCAGCGCGTACACCGCGGCGCCCAGCACCAGCACCCGGAACGCGCCGAAACGGTCGGCCAGCATGCCCGCGAAGATGCCGAAGAAGCCCCAGGCCAGGTTTTGCACGGCCATGGCGAAGGCGAAGGTTTCACGGCTCCAGTTCTGGGCCTGGGTGATCGGCTGCAGCCACAGCCCGAAGCCATGGCGGATGCCCATGGACAGGGTGACGATCGCGGCGCCGCAGGCCAGGACCTGCGCGAGGGAAAGGTGACGGTCGGAGGCGGGAGGCATCCGGCGACTTTAGCGAAAACCCGCAGACGGTCGCGCGGTCCGGCGCGATGACCCATTGGCCGGGGCCGGCCAATGGCGGGATGAACTGTACGTTCATACAGTCGCACGGGGCCGGCGGCATACAATCCGCATCCCATGGCCAGCAAACTTCCTCCCGCGTATTCCGAAGGCTCCATCCGGGTGCTCAAGGGCCTCGAGCCCGTCAAGCAGCGCCCCGGCATGTACACGCGCACCGACAACACGCTGCACGTGATCCAGGAAGTGCTGGACAACGCGGCCGACGAGTCGCTGGCGGGCCACGGCAAGCGGATCAAGGTCATCCTGCACAGCGACGGCTCGGTGAGCGTCGAGGACGACGGCCGCGGCATCCCGTTCGGCATGCACCCCGAGGAGCAGGCGCCGGTGATCGAGCTGGTGTTCACCCGGCTGCACGCCGGCGGCAAGTTCGACAAGGGGTCGGGCGGCGCCTACAGCTTCTCCGGCGGACTGCACGGGGTCGGGGTCTCGGTGACCAACGCCCTGGCGCGCCGGCTGGAGGCCACCACCCATCGCGAGGGCCAGGTGGCCCGCATCGTGTTCGCCGGCGGCGACGTGATCGAGCCGCTGCAGCTGCGGCCGGCCCAGGAGGGCGACCGGCGCCAGGGCACCTCGGTGCGCGTGTGGCCCGATCCGAAGTACTTCGAATCGACCCAGCTGCCGCTGGCCGAGCTGGCCCACCTGCTGCGCAGCAAGGCGGTGCTGATGCCGGGCGTGACCGTGTCGCTGGTCAACGAGAAGACCAGGGAGAGCCAGAGCTGGCAGTACAAGGGCGGGCTGCGCGACTACCTGCTGCAGACGCTGCCCGCCGAGCCGATGATCCCGCTGTTCGAGGGCGAGGGCTTCGCCCAGAACAACGACAGCTTCGCCGAGGGCGAGGGCGCGCAGTGGTCGGTGGCCTTCACCGAGGAAGGCCAGCCGGTGCGCGAGAGCTACGTCAACCTGATTCCCACCGTGAACGGCGGCACCCACGAGGCCGGCCTGCGCGACGGCCTGTTCAACGCCGTCAAGAGCTTCATCGACCTGCACTCGCTGCTGCCCAAGGGCGTCAAGCTGCTGCCCGAGGACGTCTTTGCCCGTGCCTCCTACGTGCTGGCGGCCAAGGTGCTGGACCCGCAGTTCCAGGGCCAGATCAAGGAGCGGCTCAATTCCCGCGACGCGGTGCGGCTGGTCTCCAGCTTCGTGCGGCCGGCGCTGGAGCTGTGGCTGAACCAGCACGTCGAATACGGTCGCAAGCTGGCCGAACTGGCGATCAAAACCGCCCAGAGCCGCCAGAAGGCAGGCCAGAAGGTCGAGAAGCGCAAGGGTTCGGGCGTGGCCGTGCTGCCCGGCAAGCTCACCGACTGCGAGAGCCGCGACCTGAGCCACAACGAGGTGTTCCTGGTCGAGGGCGATTCGGCCGGCGGCAGCGCCAAGATGGGGCGCGACAAGGAGTCGCAGGCCGTCCTGCCGCTGCGCGGCAAGGTGCTCAACACCTGGGAGGTCGAGCGCGACCGCCTGTTTGCCAACACCGAGATCCACGACATCGCGGTGGCCATCGGGGTCGATCCGCACGGCCCTGACCAGGAGGCCGATCTGTCCGGTCTGCGCTACGGCAAGGTCTGCATCCTGTCGGATGCGGACGTGGACGGTTCGCACATCCAGGTGCTGCTGCTGACGCTGTTCTTCCGGCACTTCCCGAAACTGATCGAGGCCGGCCACGTGTTCGTGGCGCGCCCGCCGCTGTTCCGGGTCGACGCGCCGGCGCGCGGCAAGAAGCCGGCGTCCAAGAGCTACGCCCTGGACGAGGGCGAGCTCACCGCCATCCTGGACAAGCTGCGCAAGGAAGGCGTGCGCGAAGGCGCCTGGACGATCAGCCGCTTCAAGGGCCTGGGCGAGATGAGCGCGGAACAATTGTGGGAAACGACGCTCAATCCCGATACGCGCCGGCTGCTGCCGGTGCAGCTGGGCAAGCTGGACTTCCTGCAGACCCAGGCGCTCATCACCAAGCTGATGGGCAAGGGCGAGGCCGCGGCCCGGCGCGAGCTGATGGAGCTGCACGGCAACGCCATCGAACTCGACATCTGACAGCCCATCTGCCGTGACCGGATTCCGCCCCGCCGAACTGCCCCTGGAACGCGCATCGGTGCGGGTGCGCCTGCGCCCGACCATGCAGAGCGACCTGGACTTCGTGCTGTCGCTGGAGCGCGACGAGGCCAACCTGCCATTCATCACCCCGTGGGAGCGCACCCAGCACGAGGCCGCGATCCGGTTCCCGGACTTCCGCCACTTCATCGTGGAGGGCGGGCCGCCGCTGGAGGCGGTGGGGTTCCTGATCCTGGTCGGCTGCCGCAGCCAGCACCAGTCGCTGGAGCTCAAGCGCATGGTGATCCGCGGCAAGCGCCAGGGCTACGGGCGCGCGGCGCTGCACCTGGTCAAGAAGATCGCGTTCGACGACCTGGGCGCGCACCGCTTCTGGCTCGACGTGAAGAGCCGCAACAGCATCGCCGCGACCCTGTACCGCACCGAGGGCTTCGTGCAGGAGGGCGTGCTGCGCGAGGCGGTGAAGGTGGCCGGCGGCTTCGATTCGCTGATCGTCATGTCGCTGCTGCGGCCCGAGTACGAGGCGCGCCGCGCGGTGGCCCTGGAGCTGCCCGAATGACGGGCCTGCGGCGGCTGCTGGCGGCGGCGCTGCTGGCGCTGGCGCTGCTGCCGGCGGCCCGGGCCGACGTCTGGGGCCATGTCGACGAGCGCGGCGTGGCGCATTTCGCCGCCGAGCAGGTGGACCAGCGCTACCAGCTGTTCTTCCGCGACGGCGAGGGCTTCGATACGGCGCGGGGCGTGCCGACGCCGCGGCCGGTGGCGGTTCCCACGTCGCAGTCCAAGCTGCTGGCGTTCTTCGACGTGTCGCCGGCCTACAAGCAGGTCAAGCACCACCTGCGCGAGGCGTCCCGCACCCAGGGCATCGACTACGACCTGCTGAAGGCGCTGATCGCGACCGAGTCGGGCTTCGACGCGCGCGCGGTGTCGCCAAAGGGCGCGGTGGGCCTGATGCAGGTCATGCCGGCGACCGCGCAGCGCTACGGGGTCACGGGCGACGCGAAGGCGTCGGCGGCCAGCAAGCTGGCCGACCCCGGCACCAACATCAGGACCGGGGCGCGCTACCTGCGCCACCTGCTGGACCTGTTTCCCGGACGGATCGAACTGGCGCTGGCGGCCTACAACGCCGGCGAAGGGGCGGTGCAGCGCGCCGGCAATCGGGTGCCGAACTACCGCGAGACGCGCGACTACGTGCAGACGGTGCTGCAGCTGTACGGGTTGCTCAGGCCGCCGGCGCTGGCGGCGCGCGGCGCGGCGCCGACGCGGGTGCGGATGGAACTGCCGCCGGGCGGCGCGCTGGGCCGCGGCAACCTGCCGCCGGGCGAGGCGCCGGGCGTGCCGTTGGCGATCGGCCCGAGCCTGCCGGGGGCGACGGTGTCGGAATGAGGGAGCGGCCGGGCGGCGCCGGCCTTTGGACGGAGCGATGGAACAAGAACTGATTTCCTTCGACGGCGGCGACGCCGGCGATGACAACGAGCTCGACCTGGGCTCCTACGCCCAGCGGGCCTACCTCGAATACGCGCTGAGCGTGGTGAAGGGCCGGGCATTGCCCGACGTCGCCGACGGGCAGAAGCCGGTGCAGCGGCGCATCCTGTATTCGATGTGGCGCATGGGCCTGGGCTTCGGCGGCGCCGGCGGCGCCCGGCCGGTCAAGAGCGCCCGCGTCGTCGGCGACGTGCTGGGCCGCTTTCACCCGCACGGCGACCAGGCCGCCTACGACGCGCTGGTGCGCATGGCGCAGGATTTCTCGCAGCGTTATCCGCTGGTCGACGGCCACGGCAACTTCGGCAGCCGCGACGGCGACGGCGCCGCGGCCATGCGCTACACCGAAGCGCGGCTGGCGCGCATCGCCAACCTGCTGCTCGACGAGATCGACGAGGGCACGGTCGATTTCATCGCCAACTACGACGGCAGCACCCAGGAGCCGCAGCAGCTGCCCGCGCGCCTGCCGTTCGCGCTGCTCAACGGCGCCAGCGGCATCGCGGTGGGGCTGGCCACCGAGGTGCCCAGCCACAACCTGCGCGAAGTGGCCGATGCCTGCGTCGCGCTGATCAAGGACGGCAAGCTCGCGGACGACGAGCTGTTCGCGCTGCTGCCCGGGCCCGACTACCCCGGCGGCGGCCAGATCATCAGCGCCGCCGCCGACATCGCCGAGGCCTACCGCACCGGCCGCGGTTCGCTGAAGGTGCGCGCGCGCTGGAAGATCGAGGAGCTGGCGCGCGGCCAGTGGCAGCTGGTCGTCACCGAGCTGCCGCCGGGCGTCAGCGCCCAGAAGGTGCTGGAGGAAATCGAGGAACTGACCAATCCCAAGGTCAAGGCCGGCAAGAAGGCGCTGCTGCAGGACCAGCTGCAGCTCAAGCAGACGGTGCTGGCGGTGCTGGACGCGGTGCGCGACGAGTCGAGCAAGGACGCGGCGGTGCGCATCGTGTTCGAGCCACGGACCAGCCGGATCGAACAGGCCGAGCTGATCGCCACCCTGCTGGCCCACACCAGCCTGGAGACCTCGGCGCCGATCAACCTGACCTCGATCGGACTGGACGGCAAGCCGGTGCAGAAGCCGCTGCGGCAGATGCTGCTGGAATGGACCGAGTTCCGCCAGGCCACCATCGGCCGGCGTTCGCGCCATCGGCTGGACAAGGTGCTGGACCGCATCCACATCCTGGAAGGCCGGCAGCTGGTGCTGCTCAACATCGACGAGGTGATCGCCATCATCCGCGCGAGCGACGAGCCGAAGGCCGCGCTGGTCGCGCGCTTTCGCCTCAGCGAGCGGCAGGCCGAGGACATCCTGGAGATCCGGCTGCGCCAGCTGGCGCGGCTGGAGGCGATCCGCATCGAGCAGGAGCTCAAGGAGCTGCGCCAGGAGCAGGGCCGGCTGGAGGAGATCCTGGGCAGCCCGGCCGCGCTGCGCCGGCTGATGATCCGCGAGATCGAGCAGGACGCCAAGCAGTTCGCCGACGCGCGCCGCACCCTGATCCAGGCCGAGAAGCGCGCCACCGCGGAACTGCGCGTGGTCGACGAGCCGGTCACGGTGATCGTCTCGCAGCGAGGCTGGGTGCGCTCGCGCCAGGGCCACGGCCACGACGCGGCCAGCTTCCAGTTCAAGGCCGGCGACGGGCTGTACGCCACCTTCGAATGCCGCACGGTGGACACCTTGCTCGCCTTCGGCAGCAACGGCCGCGTGTACACGGTGCCGGTGTCGACCCTGCCGGGCGCGCGCGGCGACGGCCAGCCGGTGACGACCATGATCGAGCTGGAAGCCGGCACCCAGCTGCTGCACTATTTCGCCGGCGCGGCCTCGGCCTGGCTGCTGCTTTCCAGCTCGGGCGGCTATGGCTTCCTGGCGACGGTGGAGAACATGATGTCGCGGCTGAAGGCCGGCAAGGCCTTCATCAGCGTGGGCGAGGGCGAAACGGTCTGCCGGCCCTCGCCGGCGAACGTGCCGCCGCCACCGGGCGCGCCGGCGACCCCCGCCAATGCGCCGGCGACCCACGTGGCCTGCGCCTCCGTGGCAGGCCGCATCCTCACCTTCGAGATCGGGGAACTGAAGGCGATGGCCAACGGCGGGCGTGGCCTGATGCTGATCGACCTGGACGCCAAGGACTCGCTCGCCGGCGCCGCCGCGTACACGCGCAGCGTGCGCATCGCGGGCACCGGCCGCGGCGGCAAGGAGCGCGCGGAGACGCTGGAGATCCGCTCCCTCAACAACGCCAGGTTCGCCCGCGGCCGCAAGGGCAAGGCTGCCGACCTGGGCTTCAAGCCGGCGTCGATCGAACGGTTGGAGTAGCGCAGCCCGCCGGCCGAAGCGCAAGAGAAGAACAGCCGAACGGCTGCCCGGCTGTGTTCAGCCGACCTCGACCACCAGTTCGATCTCGACGCAGGCGCCCAGCGGGATCTGCGCGACGCCGAAGGCGCTGCGCGCGTGCTGGCCGCGGTCGCCGAACACCTGGCCCAGCAGCTCGCTGGCGCCGTTGGTGACCAGGTGCTGCTCGGTGAAATCACCGGTGGAGTTGACGAGACTCATCACTTTCACGATGCGCCGGACCTTGTCCAGGTTGCCGGTCGCGGCGTGCAGCGTGCCCAGCAGGTCGACCGCCACCGCGCGGGCGGCCGCCTTGCCTTCCTCGGTGGTCATGGTGCGGCCGAACTGGCCGACCCACGGCTTGCCGTCCTTCCTGGCGATGTGGCCGGAAAGATAGACCAGGTTGCCGGTCTGCACGAACGGCACGTACGCGGCGGCGGGGGCGGCCACCGGCGGCAGCGCGATGCCCAGTTCCTTGAGTTTGTCGTAGACGCTCATCGGGGTTCCTTCAAGTGTCGGGGGATTGTAGGAGCGGCCCGCTTCGATGCTCCGGTCGGCAGCGCGTGCCCCTCGACCGTTATGCACCGGCATGGCGAACCAACCTGGCAGCGTTCCCGGTCGCTGGATCACGCCGCTGCTGCTGGGCGCCGTGGCAGGCCCGGCCTTGCAGTTGCAGCAGCCGGCGCTGTGGCCGGGCGCGGCATATGCGGCGCTGGGCGGCCTCGGCCTGGCCGTCCTGGCGCTGGCGGCCCGGCGGCGCAGCGCCCGCATCCGGCCGGCGCTGGCACTGCTGGCCGCCGCGCTGGTGGCGTTCGCGTCCTGCGGGTGGCGCGCCGATCGCTTTCTCGCGGGCGGGCTCGACCCGGCCCTGGAGGGCCGCGACCTGTTGGTGGTGGGCGTCGTGGCGGCGCTCCCCCAGCAGCATGAAGCCGGCCTGCGCTTCCGGTTCGAGGTGGAGTCGGCCACCACCGCCGAGGGCGTCCCGGTGCGGCTGGTGCCGCTGCTGTCCCTGGGCTGGTACGGGGGCGTCCAGCCCGCCGGCTCCGGGCTGCTGGAACTGCAGCGCCTGCCGGCCGACCTGCATCCCGGCGAGCGCTGGCAACTGGCGGTGCGCGTGAAGGCGCCGCACGGCACCAGCAATCCGCACGGCTTCGACTACGAGCTGTGGCTGTGGGAACAGGGGGTGCAGGCGACCGGCTCGGTCCGTGCCGGGCCGCGCGATCCGGCGCCGCGCCTGCTGGGGTCCGGCTGGCGCCACCCGGTCGAGCGGCTGCGCCAGGAAGTGCGTGACGGCGTGTTCCGGCAGGTGCCCGACCGCGCCACCGCCGGCGTGCTGGCGGCGCTGGTGGTCGGCGACCAGAACGCGATCGAGCGGGCCGACTGGGACGTGTTCCGGGCTACCGGCGTGGCCCACCTGATGAGCATTTCGGGCCTGCACATCACGATGTTCGCGTGGCTGGCCGCGCAGGTCGTGGGCGCGCTGTGGCGGCGCAGCCGGCGCGCCTGCCTGGCTTGGCCGGCGCAACACGCTGCGCTGGCCGGCGGCGCGCTGCTGGCGGCGGGGTACGCCTTGTTCAGCGGCTGGGGCGTGCCGGCGCAGCGCACGGTGCTGATGCTGGCGACCGTGGCGCTGCTGCGCCTGTCGGGACGGCACTGGCCGTGGCCGGTGGTGTGGCTGCTGGCGGCGGCGGTGGTGGTGACGGCCGATCCCTGGGCGTTGCTGCAAGCGGGCTTCTGGCTCAGCTTCGTCGCCGTCGGCGTGTTGTTCGCCAGCGGCTCCGCGCCGGCCGCGGGCGCGCTCCCGGACCGGCGCGCGCGGCTCGCGCGCGCCGCGGTGGCCGCACTGCGCGAGCAATGGGTGGTGACGCTGGCCCTGACGCCGCTGACCCTGCTGCTGTTCGGACAGGCGTCGGTGGTGGGGCTGGCGGCCAATGCGCTGGCGATCCCCTGGGTCACGCTGCTGGTGACGCCGCTGGCCATCCTCGGGGCGGCCGTGCCGTGGCTGTGGACGCCCGCTGCCGCCGCCGTGCAGGTGCTGCAGCAGTTCCTGCAGCTGCTGGCGGCGCTGCCGTTCGCCACCGTGACGGTGCCGGCGGCGCCGCTGTGGGCCGGCGTCGCCGGCCTCGCCGGCGGGGTCCTGCTGGCACTGCGGCTGCCGTGGACGACCCGGCTGCTCGGGGTGCCGCTGCTCCTGCCGGTGCTGCTGTGGCAATCGCCTCGTCCCGCACCGGGGCAGTTCGAGCTGCTGGCGGCCGACATCGGGCAGGGCAACGCCGTTATCGTGCGCACGGCCGGCCACACCCTGGTCTACGACAGCGGCCCGCGCTACAGCGCCGAAAGCGACGCCGGGCACCGGGTGCTGGTGCCGCTGCTGCGCGCGCTGGACGAGCGGGTCCAGCTGCTGGTGCTGAGCCACCGCGACACCGACCATACGGGCGGCGCCGCTGCGGTGCTGGCGCAGCAGGGCGCCGCGTCGCTGCTCAGTTCGCTCGCGCCCGACCACGCGCTGCAGACGCTGCGCGGCTCCGGCCGCTGCGAAGCCGGCCAGGCCTGGAACTGGGACGGTGTGCGCTTCGAGGTCCTGCACCCGGCCGCCGCCGACTATGCGGCGGCCGGCCGGGCCAACACCCTCTCCTGCGTGCTGCGCGTGGCCGGCGCCGGGTCCGCGGCCCTGCTCGCCGGCGACATCGAGCAGGCGCAGGAGGCCCGGCTGGCCGCGCAGGCGGGCGACGGCAGCGTCGCACTGGCGGCCCAGGTGCTGCTGGTGCCCCACCACGGCAGCCGCACTTCGTCGACGTCGGCATTCCTGGACGCCGTGCAGCCGCGCATCGCGCTGCTGCAGGCGGGCTACCGCAACCGCTTCGGCCATCCCGCGCCGGTGGTGCTCGAGCGCTACCGGGAACGGGGCGTGCAGGTGGTGGAGTCGGCGCGCTGCGGCGCGGCCGGCTGGCGCTCCGAGCAGCCCGACCGGGTGACCTGCGAACGCGAGCGCTCGGCGCGCTTTTGGCTGCACCGGATGCCGTGAGCCCGCGCTGGCGCGTTCGTTGCTATCCTTGTGGCAAAGGCGGCTTCGATGCACAAATTCGACGAGATGTTCGTCCAGTGGCCGGGCTCGTTCCAGGCGGGCGAGGCGCCGGCCGGCGCCGTGCGCGAACACTATCGGGGCTACGCCGAGTGGCTGGCGCGCCAGCCACAGGAGGCGTTGCGGGCGCGCCGGGCGGAAGCCGAGATGATCTTCCGGCGCGTGGGCATCACCTTTGCCGTCTACGGCTCGAAGGACGAGGAGGGCGCAGGCACCGAGCGGCTGATCCCGTTCGACCTGATCCCGCGCATCATTCCCGCCCATGAATGGGGCGTGCTGGAGCGCGGACTGGTGCAGCGGGTCACGGCGCTGAACCGTTTCCTGCACGACGTGTACCACGGCCAGGAGATCGTGCGGGCCGGCATCGTGCCGGCCGAGCAGGTCGAGCGCAACGGCCAGTTCCGGCGCGAGATGATGGGTGTGGACCTGCCGCACGGCGTCTATTCGCACATTGCCGGGGTGGACCTGGTGCGGGCGGCCGACGACCGCGGCGCGGGCGAGTACTACGTGCTGGAGGACAACCTGCGCGTGCCCAGCGGCGTGAGCTACATGCTGGAAGACCGCAAGATGATGATGCGGCTGTTTCCGGACCTGTTCAGCTCGCACCGGGTGGCCCCGGTGATGCACTATCCCGACCTGCTGCTGGAGACGCTGCGCGCCTGCGCGCAGCCCGGCGCGTCGGACCCGGCGGTGGTGGTGCTGACGCCGGGCATGTACAACAGCGCCTATTTCGAACATGCCTTCCTGGCCCAGCAGATGGGCGTGGAGCTGGTCGAGGGCCAGGATCTGTTCGTGCGCGATCGCTTCGTCTACATGCGCACCACCCGCGGGCCGCGCCGGGTGGACGTGATCTACCGCCGGGTGGACGACGATTTCCTCGACCCTTCGGTGTTCCGGCCGACCTCCACGCTGGGCTGCGCCGGCCTGGTGGAGGCCCTGCGCGCCGGCAATGTCGCCATCTGCAATGCCATCGGCGCGGGCATCGCCGACGACAAGTCGATCTATCCGTACGTCCCCGACATGATCGGCTTCTACCTGGGCGAGCAGCCGATCCTCAAGAACGTGCCGACCTACGTCTGCCGGCACCGCGAGGACCTGAAATACGTGCTGGCGCACCTGGGCGAACTGGTCGTCAAGGAGGTCCACGGCGCCGGCGGCTACGGCATGCTGGTCGGCCCGGCCGCGACGCGGCAGGAAGTCGAGGACTTCCGCGCGCGGCTGGAGCGCAACCCGGCCGGCTACATCGCGCAGCCGACGCTTGCGCTGTCGACCTGCCCGACCTTCGTGGAGCAGGGCATCGCGCCGCGCCACGTCGACCTGCGGCCGTTCGTGCTGTCGGGCCGGCAGGTGCAGCTGGCGCCGGGCGGCCTCACGCGGGTGGCGCTGCAGGACGGCTCGCTGGTGGTGAATTCCTCCCAGGGCGGCGGCACCAAGGACACCTGGGTGCTGGAGGCCTGACATGCTGTCACGCACCGCCGACCACCTGTTCTGGCTTTCGCGTTATACGGAAAGAGCCGAGAACACCGCCCGCATGCTGGACGTCACGTACCAGACCTCGCTGCTGCCGCAGTCGGCGGCCGTCGCCCAGCTCGGCTGGCAGGGGCTGCTGTCGATCAGCGAACTGCTGCCGGCCCATGCCGCGCGGCACGGCGCGGTGACGCCGCGCAGCGTGCTGGAATTCATGGTGAAGGACGAGGCCAATCCTTCCTCCATCCTGTCGTGCCTGCGCGCGGCGCGCGAGAACGCGCGGGCGGTGCGCGGCTCGCTGACCACCGAGGTGTGGGAGACGCAGAACCAGACCTGGCTCGAGGTCAACCGCATGCTCGCCGCGGGTGAACTCGAGCGCGATCCCGGCCGGTTCTTCGAGTGGGTCAAGTTCCGCTCGCACCTGTCGCGCGGGGTGACGGTGGGCACCATGCTGATGGACGAGGCGCTGCACTTCCTGCGCCTGGGCACCTTCCTGGAGCGCGCCGACAACACGGCGCGCCTGCTGGACGTGAAGTTCCAGGCGGTGCGCAGCGACTTCTTCGGCACGGCCAGCCAGAAGGACCAGGAGTACGACTTCTACCACTGGAGCGCGATCCTGCGCAGCGTCTCGGGCTTCGAGATCTACCGCAAGGTGTACCGCGACGTGATCCGGCCCGAACGCGTGGCCGACCTGCTGATCCTGCGCCCTGACATGCCGCGCTCGCTGCACGCCAGCATGAACGAGGTGGTGGCCAACCTGGCCATGGTGGCGAACGAGCAGTCGGGCGAGACCCAGCGGCGCGCCGGCAAGCTGCGCGCCGAGCTGCAGTACGGCAGCATCGACGAGATCCTGGCCAACGGCCTGCACGCCTTCCTGACCCAGTTCCTGGACCGGGTGAACGAACTGGGCGGGCGCATCAGCCGCGACTTCCTGGTGCCGGCGCCCGCGTGAGCGGCCGCTACGAGGCCGGCGGCGGCTCGGCCGGGGGCAGCACTTGGGGCGGCTGCGGCACCCCGGGCGCCGGCTCGGCCGGCGGTGGCACGGAGGGCGGCTCGGCGGCGGGGACGGTGGCCGGCGCCTGGGCGGCCCGCCTGACTTCCTGGCCCAGCTCGATCACCGCCATCGCGTAATAGCTCGACCAGTTGTAGCGCGTGATGACGTAGAAGTTCTCGGTGCCGGCCAGGTACTGCGGCTCGCCCTCGCCGTTCTGCAGTTCCACCAGGGCCAGCGGGCCCTGGTGCCGCAGCCCCGGCTCGTCCAGCAGCGCCCCCTTCGCCAAGAAGCTGGCCACGCTGAAGGTGGGCAGGATGTCGGGCGCCAGCAGCGCCTCCTTGTCCAGGCGCTGCGGATCGAACCGGACCGGATAGTGCGTCGGCATGCCGGGCTGCCAGCCGTAGCTCTTGAAGTAGTTCGCCACCGAGCCGATCACGTCGGCCGGGCTGCGCACGAGGTCGACGCGGCCGTCGCCGTCGAAATCCACTGCCCAGCGCGCAATGCTGCTGGGCATGAACTGCGGCATCCCCATCGCGCCCGCGAAGCTGCCCAGCGGCTGCAGCGGGTCCGCGCCGCGGGCCGCCTGCGTTGCCAGGAACTGCTCCAGCTCGCCGCGGAAGAATGCCGCGCGCTCGGCCGCGCGCGGATGGCTGGCCGGAAAGTTGAAGGCCAGCGTGGCCAGCGCGTCCAGCACGCGAAAGCTCCCCATCTGCTGGCCGTAGATGGTTTCCACGCCGACGATGCCGACGACGATCTCCGGCGGCACGCCGTACTCGCGCTCGGCCCGCTGCAGCGCCGGCTCGTTCTCGCGCCAGAAGCGCACCCCGGCGGCGATGCGCACCGGGTCGATGAAGCGGCTGCGATAGACGCGCCAGTTCTTCGCCATGCCCGGTGGCCCCGGCTGCATCAGCCGCGCGACCACCGGCAGGAAGCGGGCGCGCGCCAGCGCCTGCCGCATCCAGGCAGGGTCCAGCCCGCGCCGCTGCGCGGCCTCCTCGGCCCAGCGCATGGCCGCGTCGTCGCCGGCGTAGGGCACGCCGGCCTGCTCATGGCGGCGCTCGGCCGCCTTGCGTGCCTTGGCGGAGGCGGCGCCGGCCGGCGCGAGCGCGACGGCCAGCAGGAGGAGGGCGAGGACGGGCAATGGGAACATCAGGCGGGCCATGGCACGCGATTGAACTCGCGCCGCAGTGCCGGCAGCGCGACCGCCGGAGCGCGGGCGTAGCGCTGCGTCTCCAGCCGCAGCAGCCAGTCTGCCAGCGGGCGCGCCGCCGCGCCGAAACGCGCGGTGACAAGGGTGGCGATCTCCCGCGGGGGCGCATGCGCGGGCACCGGCACGCCCAGCTCGCGGACCCGGGTGCGTGCTCGCCGCAGCAGCCGCAGCCAGGGATCGTGCTGGCTGCGCTCCCAGGCCGACCAGGCGGCGCCGCCCAGCGCGGCCGCGACGACCAGCCCTGCCAGCAGCAGGCCCAGGTCTTCCCAGCCGGGCGAGCGAAAGCCAGCGCGGCGCAGCAGGTCGAGCTGGCGGCTCTGGGTGTAATTGAGCACCCGCTGGTTCCAGCCGTTGTTGACGGCGTCCCAGAACGCCCGCAGGCCGGCGGCGAACGCCGGCGTCACGTTGCCCAGGGCGGCGGCCACGATTCCGGGGCGCGGCTGCAGGCGCTGCAGCGATCCGGTGCGCGCCGGCGCCACCGCCGCCGTCGGGTCGACCCGCACCCAGCCGCGGCCGGCCAGCCAGACCTCGGTCCAGGCGTGCGCGTCGCTCTGGCGCACCACCCAGTAGCCGTCGATCGGGTTGCGCTCGCCGCCCTGGTAGCCGGTGACGATGCGCGCCGGGATGCCCAAGGCGCGCATCAGCACCGCGAACGACGAGGCGATGTGCTCGCAAAAGCCCTCCCGCCGGTCGAACCAGAACTCGTCGGCCGTGTGCACGCCGAACGTGCCGGGGTCCAGCGTGTAGTGGTAGTTGCCGGTGCGCAGGCGCTGGAGTGCCGCCTGCACGAAGGCCTCGGGACCGCCCTGCGCCAGCGTGGGGTCGCGGCGCCACTGCGCCGCCAGGTCGAGCGTGCGCGGATTGAAGTCGGGCGGCAGCTCCAGGTACTCGGGCAGTACGGCGGCGATGCTGACGGGGCCGTGCCGGAAGCTGGTGTGGCTCTCGGCGCGCAGGCGCAACAGGTCGGTCACCGGGCGCTCCGCCAGCCACACCAGTTCGCTGGTCATCGCCGCGCCCATGCCCGGGATGGAGGGCGGCGCGGCGGCAGCGTCCAGCAGCAGCAGCCAGGGCCGGTTGTTCGGCTCCAGCGTGGCCTCGTAGCGCACTGGCTCCCCGCGCACCTGCAGCCGCGCCAGCGACCCGGGCTCCAGCGCCCAGCGGCCGCCGCGGCGAGGCCCGAGCGCGCGCCACTCGCGGCCGTCGAAGGCGGCGAGCACGGGGCCGCGGAAATAGAGATCGGCCTGCGGCGGCACAGGCCCCTCGAACCGCAGGCGCATGGCGATGCTCTCGTCCAGCACCAGCTGCGCGATGTTGCCCACCTGCATGGTCGCGGCCAGCCCGCTGCGCCCGCTCATGGCGTCGCGGGGGATGCCCCACAGCGGCGCCAGCCGCGGGAACAGCAGGAACAGCGCGGCCATGACGGGGGCTCCCAGCAGCGCCATCCGGCCCGCCGTGCGGGCGGCCTGCGCCAGTGGCGGCCGGCCCACCGGCAGGTGCGCGTTCACCAGTGCCGTGAGCAGGCCCAGCAGCGCGACCAGCATGGCCAGCGCCGTGAGCAGGGACTGCGAGAAGAAGAAGTTGGTGAGCATCGTGAAGAAGCCCAGGAAGAACACGACGAAGATGTCGCGCCGCGCCCGCAGCTCCATCGTCTTGAGCGCCAGCAGCACCACGATCAGCGTCACGCCGGCGTCGCGCCCCAGCAGCGTGCGGTGGGTGGCCAGCGTGGCGGCGACCGCCAGCACCAGCACCGCCAGCACCCAGCGTGCGCGCGGCAGGGGCCGCCCGGCCAGCGCCAGCCAGCCGCGCCACAGCAGCACCCCGCCCGCCAGAGCGCTGCACCACCAGGGCAGGTTGCCCACCTGGGGCAGCACCACCCAGCCGATCACCGCCAGCAGGAACAGCGTGTCACGGGTCTCGCGCGGCAGCGCCTGCAGCCGCTGCAGCGGGCCGGGGCGCGGGGCGGTGGTCACTGCTGCCATGTGGCCAGCGCCTCCAGGCACAGCCGCTTGTGGGCCGGGCCGCTGGCCGGGGCGATGGCGCGGCCGCCCAGCCGCAGCCCGTAGACGGCGCCCAGCCGGTCCGCCTGCAGCACCCAGGCGGCCAGCCGCGAGAGCCGGCGCTCCGGGTCGCCGCCGCCGGCCTGCGCCAGGTCCAGCCAGAGCTCGTGGCGCTGCGCCTGCACGGTGTCCCGGCTCACCAGTTCGCCGGCCTTGGCCATCTTCTTCCAGACCACCTGCCTGAGCGGGTCGCCGCGGCGATAGGCGCGCACGCCCTCGAAGTCGCCGCCAGGCTGCTGCTGCGACGCCGCGGCGGCGCCGGCGCGCGGCTCGCCCGCAGGCAGCGGCGGCGGGTTCGCTTCGGGGGCCGGATAGACCAGCACCTGCGCGGCCGGGCGCCACACGGTCCAGACGCGGAAGATGCCCAGCGGGAAGCGGGTCTCGGCCGTCAGCGGCGGCACGCGGTGCAGGCCCCGGCGCGGCGGGCGGAACGCCACGTGCAGCGCCGCCGTGTCCTGCGCCGGCACGTCGGTCCACACCCAGCGGTCCTCGCCGTGCGCGTCCAGCACCGCCACGCCGATCGCATGGCGCGGGCTGGCGCGCTGGTTCGTCAGCACGACCGACAGCAGGGCGCTGGTCCCCGCGAACTGCGGATCGGGCGGCAACAGGTTCAGCGTGAGCCCGCGCAGCGTGGCATGCGACACGTGCATGCCGGCCAGCGCGCTGCCGGCCAGCAGGAACGTGAGCAGGTAGCCCAGGTTCAGCTGGTAGTTGATCGAACCCACCAGCAGCACCAGCAGGGTGGCGCCGAGCATGAAGCCGGGCGCCGTCGGCAGGATGTAGACGTTGCGCTGCGTGAGCAGCATCCGGTCGGCCAGCGGCAGCCGCTCCTGCCACCAGCGGCGGAAGCGGCCACGCACCAGGCCGGCCGGGCGCATCAGCCAGGCGCCGGCCGTCATGGCAGCGGGACGGCCTCCAGCATCGCGGCCACCTGCTCCACCGGGCCGCGGCCGGCGTCGCCGGCCGGCATCAGCCGGTGCGAGATGGTCTGCGGCAGGATCGCCTGGACGTCGTCGGGCGCGACGTAGTCGCGGCCGGCCAGCAGCGCCTGGGCCTTGGCCGCGCGCATGACGGCGATGCCGGCCCGCGGCGACAGCCCCTGCAGGAACCAGCGCCCCGAGCGCGTGGCGGCGACCAGGTCCTGCACGTAGCTCACCAGCGGCTCGGCCGCATGCACCTGCAGCACCTTCTGCTGCAGCGCCTGCAGGTCCACCGGCGTCATCATGTTCCGCATCGCGTCCAGCATGCCGCGCCGGTCGGCGCCGCCGATCAGCTCGCGTTCGGCCGCGCGGTCCGGGTAGCCCAGCGAGATCCTCATCAGGAACCGGTCCAGCTGCGACTCGGGCAGGGCGAACGTGCCCAGCTGGTCGTGCGGGTTCTGCGTGGCGATCACGAAGAAGGGCGCCGGCAGCGCGCGGGTCTCGCCCTCGACGCTGACCTGCCGCTCCTCCATCGCCTCCAGCAGTGCGCTCTGCGTCTTCGGGCTGGCCCGGTTGATCTCGTCGGCCACCAGCACCTGCGCGAAGATCGGCCCGGGGTGGAACACGAAGGCTTCGCGGGCGCGCTCGTAGACCGAGACGCCCAGCAGGTCGCTGGGCATCAGGTCGGCCGTGAACTGCACCCGCGAGAACTGCAGTCCGAACGAGCGCGCCAGTGCGTGGGCCAGCGTGGTCTTGCCCACGCCCGGCACGTCCTCGATCAGCAGGTGGCCGCCGGCCAGCAGGCACGCCACGCAGTCGCGCACCTGGGCCGGCTTGCCGACGATGACCGTGTTAAGCTGATCCAGCAAGGCCTGGAGCTTGCGCAGTGAATCCATGGCCGAGACGTTATCCGAATTTCGCCACGCCGAGCGCCACATTGACCAAAACCGGGTTTTTCACGCATCCCGACTGCCGCCGCCATGAGATGGGACCCGGCCACCCCGAGTGCCCCGAGCGGCTCGACGCGATCGAGGACCGCCTGCTCGCCTCCGGGGTGGGCATCGGACTGGACCGCCGGCTCGCGCCGCAGGCCTCGGCCAGCGATCTGGAACTGGCGCACGGGCGCCTGCACGTGGCCGCGATGCGCGGACTCGGGCAGGAGCTGAAGGAGTCGATCGCCGCCGGTGGTCCGGCCTACTCGCAGATCGATCCCGACACCTGCATGAACGTGCACACCTGGAACGCCGCGCTGCGCGCCGCCGGCGCGGTGCTCGCCGCCACCGACGCCGTGATGGGCGGCGACCTCGAGAACGCGTTCTGCGCGGTGCGCCCGCCCGGGCATCACGCCTGCCACGACAAGGCCATGGGGTTCTGCTTCTTCAACAACGTCGCGATCGGCGCGAAGTACGCGCTGGAGCGGCACGGCGTCAAGCGCGTCGCCGTGGTCGACTTCGACGTCCACCACGGCAATGGCACCGAGGACATCCTGGCCGGCGATCCGCGGGTGCTGATGGTCGGCTTGTTCCAGCACCCCTTCTATCCGTACACGGGAGATGCCCCGGCGGGCGACAACATGCTGAACCTCCCGGTGCCGGCCTATACCAAGGGCATGGACATCCGCGAGATGATCGAGATGCTGTGGATGCCGCGACTGGAGGCATTCAAGCCCCAGCTGCTGTTCGTCAGCGCGGGGTTCGACGCGCACCGCGACGACGACTTGGGGCAGCTGCGCATGAACGAATCCGACTACGCCTGGATCACCGGGCGCATCAAGGAGGTCGCCCAGAAGTACGCGCAGGGCCGCATCGTGTCGGCGCTGGAGGGCGGCTACAACCTGGGCGCCCTCGGCCGCAGCGTCGAGGCGCACCTGCGCGTGCTGGCCGATCTGTGACCCTGAACGAGGAGACCGCCATGAGCGACAACGACGCCGTGCTCCAGACCCGCGACGAACGCGGGGTGGTGACGCTGACCATGAACCGGCCGGCCAGCTTCAACTCGCTGAGCGAGGAGATGCTGGCGGCGCTGCAGCAGGCACTGGACCGGCTGGGCGAGGACGAGGCGCTGCGCGCCGTCATCATCGCCGGCGCCGGCAAGGCCTTCTGCCCGGGCCACAACCTCAAGGAGATGATCGCCGCGCCGTCTCCGGAGTATTACCAGGGCCTGTTCGCCCGCTGCAGCCGGGTGATGCTGTCGATCCTGAAGCTGCCGGTGCCGGTGATCGCGCGCGTGCACGGCATCGCCACGGCGGCCGGTTGCCAGCTGGTGGCGCAGTGCGACCTGGCGGTGGCCGCCCAGGAGGCGAAGTTCGCGGTGAGCGGAGTCAACTACGGGCTGTTCTGCTCGACGCCGAGCGTGCCGCTGCTGCGCAATATCGCGCCCAAGCAGGCGATGGAGATGCTGGTGACCGGCGAATTCATCAGCGCGCAGCAGGCGCTGGAGCGCGGCCTGGTCAACCGGGTGGTGCCGGCCGGCGAACTGGACGCCGAGATCGGCAAGCTGGTGGCGAGCATCCTGGCCAAGCCGCGCGCCGCGCTGGCGATGGGCAAGGAGCTGTTCTACCGGCAGCGCGAGCTGGGCATCGAGGCGGCCTACCAGCTGGCCAATCAGACCATGGCCGCCAACATGATGAACGAGTGCGCGCTCGAGGGCTTCACCGCCTTCACCGAGAAGCGCGAGCCGGCCTGGAGATCGTGAACCGCGGGAGGCTGCCGGCCCGATGACGACGCTCGACGAGCTGCTGCGGCGGCTGGCGCATCCCGGCCTGCCGGCGGAAGTCGCGGTGCTGGCCGGCTGCCTGGCGCTGGCGTTCGGCGCGAGCTGGCTGATCGGGCGTCGCCATTCGGCGGACTCGGTCTGGTTCGGCCGGGCGACCGTCGACGGCCTGCTGTTCCCGCTGCTGGCCCTGGTGCTCACCTACAGCGCCTCGCTGGTGCTGCGCGGCGCGCAGTCGGTGGCGCTGCTGAAGGTGGCGCTGCCGGTGCTGGTCTCGCTGGCCGGCATCCGGTTCATCGCGCGGGTGTTCACCGTGGTCTTCCCGCGGTCGGCCCTGGCGCGGCTGGTCGAGCGGCTGTTCTCGTGGCTGGCCTGGATCGCCGCCGTGTTGTGGATCGTGGGCCTGCTGCCGGCCGTGATGAGCGAGCTGGACGCGATCGATTTCGCCTTCGGCAAGTCGCGCGTCAGCCTGCTGTCCATGGTCAACGCGGTGCTGTCGGCCGGCGCCGTGCTGGTGATCGCGCTGTGGATCTCCGCCGTGCTGGAGCGCAAGGTGCTGCGCGACACGGTCTCAGACCTGTCGCTGCGCAAGGTGGCTGCGAACGCCATCCGCGCGACGCTGCTGCTGGTCGGCATGCTGTTCGCGCTGTCGGCGGTGGGGGTCGACCTGACGGCGCTGTCGGTGCTGGGAGGCGCGCTGGGCGTGGGCCTGGGCTTCGGTCTGCAGAAGCTCGCGGCCAACTACGTCAGCGGGTTCGTCATCCTGTTCGAGCGCAGCCTGCGCATCGGCGACACCGTCCGGGTGGACGGCTTCGAGGGCATCGTGGTCGACATCAAGACCCGCTACACGCTGATCCGCTCGCTGTCCGGCCTCGAGTCGATCGTCCCCAACGAGAAGCTGATCACCGAGCGGATCGAGAACCTTTCGCTGGCCGATCCGCGCGTGCTGCTCGCCACCGACGTCACGGTGGGCTACGACAGCGACGCCGCGCAGGTGGAGCGGCTGCTGGTGCAGGCCGCTGCGGGCGCCCAGCGGGTGCTGGCCGAACCGGGTCCGGCGGCCCGGCTGGCGCGCCTGGGCGCCGACGGCCTGGAGTTCAAGCTGCTGTTCTGGATCGCCGACCCCCAGGCCGGCGAGCTGGGGGTGCGGTCCGAGGTCAACCTGCGCGTGCTGCGGGCGCTGCGTGAAGCGGGCATCGACATCCCGTACCCGCAGCGGGTGGTGCACCTGCGGCCGAACGCCGCCTGAGCGGGCCGCGCGATCCTCTAGAATCGAACGATCGTGCTATTTTCCAGGCCCGCTGTCGCTGGCGCGAAATGGCCGTGGTGCAGCGCCGCATAGAATCGCAAGTTACGTACACGTCAATTCAGCAACTCCTGAGGAGCGCCAAGCAATGAAGGTCCTGGTCCCGGTGAAGCGGGTGGTCGACTACAACGTGAAGGTCCGGGTCAAGTCGGACAACACGGGCGTTGACATCGCCAACGTGAAGATGAGCATGAACCCGTTCGACGAGATTGCGGTCGAAGAGGCCGTGCGGCTGAAAGAGAAGGGCGTCGCGACGGAAATCATCGCCGTGTCCTGCGGCGTCACGCAGTGCCAGGAGACGCTGCGCACGGCCATGGCCATCGGGGCCGACCGCGCCATCCTGATCGAATCGGCCGACGAGTTGCAGCCGCTGTCGGTGGCCAAGCTGCTCAAGGCGATCGTCGACAAGGAGCAGCCCGGGCTGGTCATCTGCGGCAAGCAGGCCATCGACGACGATGCCAACCAGGTCGGACAGATGCTGGCGGCGCTGTGCGACTGGCCGCAAGCCACCTTCGCCTCCAAGCTCGAAGTGGCCGACGGCAAGGCCAAGGTGACGCGTGAAGTGGACGGCGGCATGGAAACCGTCGAACTGGCCCTGCCGGCGGTGGTCACCGCCGACCTGCGCCTGAACGAGCCGCGCTACGTCACCCTGCCCAACATCATGAAGGCCAAGAAGAAGCAGCTGGACACGCTCAAGCCGGCCGACCTGGGCGTGGAGATCAAGCCGCACCTGAAGACACTGAAGGTCACCGAGCCGCCCAAGCGCTCGGCCGGCATCAAGGTGCCCGACGTGGCCACGCTGGTGGCCAAGCTCAAGAACGAAGCGAAGGTCATCTGAAGCCCCGTCCGCATTCAAAAATCGTAGAGACCCAACCATGACCTCTCTCGTCATTGCAGAACACGACAACGCTTCCATCAGGCCGTCCACGCTCAACACCGTCACGGCCGCTGCCCAGTGCGGCGGCGAGGTGCACGTGCTGGTGGCCGGGCACAACGCCGGCGAAGCAGCCAAGGCGGCCAGCCAGATCGCCGGCGTGGCCAAGGTGATCCACGCCGACGGCGAGCAGCTGGCGCACGGCCTGGCCGAGAACGTGGCCGCCCAGGTGCTGGCCATTGCCGGCAACTACAGCCACATCCTGTTCCCGGCCACCGCCGGCGGCAAGAACGTCGCGCCGCGCGTGGCCGCCCGGCTGGACGTGGGCCAGATCTCCGACATCACGCGGGTGGACGCGGCCGACACCTTCGAGCGGCCGATCTACGCGGGCAACGCCATCGCCGTGGTGCAGAGCCTGGACGCGGTGAAGGTGATCACCGTGCGCACCACCGGCTTCGATGCGGCTGCGGCCAGCGGCGGGACGGCCGCCATCGAGCAGGCGCAGCCAGCCGCGGCCAACGCCAAGGCCAGCTTCCTGGGCAACGAGCTGGCCAAGAACGACCGGCCCGAACTGACGGCCGCCAAGGTGGTGGTCTCGGGCGGGCGGGCGCTGGGCTCGGCCGAGAAGTTCAACGAGGTGATGACGCCGCTGGCCGACAAGCTGGGGGCGGCCATCGGCGCCAGCCGCGCCGCGGTGGACGCGGGCTACGCGCCCAACGACCTGCAGGTGGGCCAGACCGGCAAGATCGTGGCGCCGCAACTGTACATCGCCGCGGGCATCTCCGGGGCGATCCAGCACCTGGCCGGCATGAAGGACTCCAAGGTGATCGTGGCGATCAACAAGGACCCCGAAGCGCCGATCTTCGCGGTGGCCGACTACGGCCTGGAAGCAGACCTGTTCACGGCGGTGCCGGAGCTCGTGAAGGCGCTGTAACGCTTTCACCAGAGGGGCTGGTTCCAGGGCCTATGGCCCAGGGAAGCAGCCCCTGTCAGCGACAACACCTCGGCCCGCGGCCGATGCACCGCGAGCGCACCGGGGCTCCCTGGCCCCTGGCCCCTAGCCCCTCGGAGTTCGAAAAATGAGCTACACCGCCCCTCTCAAGGACATGTTGTTCGACCTGCGGCACCTCGCAGGGCTCGACGAGATCGCGAAGATGCCGGGCTTCGAGGATGCCGGCTTGGAAACGGCGCAGGCCGTGCTGGAGGAGTGCGCCCGCTTCAACGAGGGCGTGGTCGCGCCGCTCAACGTCGACGGCGACCGCAATCCCTCGTCCTGGAAGGACGGCGAAGTCACCACCAGCCCCGGCTTCCGGCAGGCCTACGCGCAGTTCGCCGAAGCGGGCTGGCAGGGGCTGCAGCACCCGCCCGAGTTCGGCGGCCAGGGGCTGCCCAAGACGGTGGGCGCCGCGTGCGTCGAGATCCTCAACTCGGCCAACCTCAGTTTCGCGTTGTGCCCGCTGCTGACGGACGGCGCGATCGAGGCGCTGCTGACGGCCGCGTCCGACGAGCTGAAGGCGGTCTACCTCGAGAAACTGGTGAGCGGCGAGTGGACCGGCACCATGAACCTGACCGAGCCGCAGGCCGGCTCCGACCTGGCGCTGGTGCGCACCAAGGCCGAACCGCAGCCGGACGGCACCTACCGGATTTCCGGCACCAAGATCTTCATCACGTACGGCGAGCACGACATGGCTCGCAACATCGTGCACCTGGTGCTCGCACGGGTGGCCGGCGCGCCGGAGGGCGTCAAGGGCATCAGCCTGTTCGTGGTGCCGAAGTTCCTGGTCGGCAAGGACGGCTCGCCGGGCGCGCGCAACGACGTGCACTGCGTCAGCATCGAGCACAAGCTGGGCATCAAGGCCTCGCCGACCGCCGTGCTGCAGTTCGGTGACGAAGGCGGAGCGACGGGCTACCTGGTCGGGCAGGAGAACCGCGGCCTGGAGTACATGTTCATCATGATGAACGCGGCGCGCTACGCCGTCGGCGTGCAGGGCATCGCGATCGCCGAGCGGGCCTACCAGAAGGCGGTGGAATACGCGAAGGAACGCGTGCAGTCGCGGCCGGTGGACGGCTCGATCAACGCCAGCGCGGCGATCATCCATCACCCCGACGTCAAGCGCATGCTGATGACCATGCGTGCCTGCACCGAAGGCTGCCGCGCGATGGCCAGCGTCGCGGCCGCGGCCTACGACGCGGCGCACCACCACCCGGACTCCGAGGTGCAGCGCCAGAACCAGGCCTTCTACGAGTTCATGGTGCCGCTGGTCAAGGGCTACAGCACCGAGATGAGCATCGAGGTGACCTCGCTGGGCGTGCAGGTGCACGGCGGCATGGGGTTCATCGAGGAGACCGGCGCGGCGCAGTACTACCGCGACGCGCGCATCCTGACCATCTACGAGGGCACGACGGCGATCCAGGCGAACGACCTGATCGGCCGCAAGACGGCGCGCGACGGCGGCCAGGTCGCCAAGGGCATCGCGGGCCAGATCGCCGCGACCGAAGGCCAGCTGGCGAAGTCCGACAGCGCCGCGGCGCGTGCCATTGTCAAGCGGCTGGCGGCGGCGCGGCAGGCGTTCCTCGAGGTCGTCGATTTCGTCGCCGGCAACACCAAGGCTTCGCCCAACGCGGTGTTCGCCGGCTCGGTGCCGTACCTGATGCTGGCGGGCAACCTGATGGCGGGCTGGCAGCTGGCGCGCTCGGTCGTGGCCGCCGAGGCGCTGCTGGCGCAGCCCGCGGCCGGCGGCGAGGACCCGCAGTTCCTGCGCTCGAAGATCGCCACCGCGCGCTTCTACGCCGACCACATCCTCAGCCGCGCGCCAGCGGTGCGCGACGCGATCGTCGACGGCGCCGAGAGCGTGACGGCTCTGCCGATCGACGCTTTCTGAATCCACAGAACATCCGTACGCAGAGGACGCAGAGGACACGCAGAGGACGCAGAAGAAGTCAGGAAGAAATGAACTTCAGATTCTTTCTTGCTTTCTTTTTTGCGGCTTCTGCGTAATCTTTGCGTCCTCTGCGTACGGCTGTCCGATTTCCAGCGCAACGAACACCGAAACCAGACGGAGCCACCAATGTCCCTGCCGCCAGTCCTGCAACGCCTCGCCTTGCCGGTGATCGGCTCGCCGCTGTTCATCATCAGCAACCCGAAGCTGGTCATCGAGCAGTGCAAGGCCGGCATCGTCGGCTCGATGCCGGCGCTCAACGCGCGTCCCGCCTCGCAGCTGGACGAGTGGCTGCACGAGATCACCGAGACGCTGGCGGCGTGGAACCGCACCCATCCCGAGCGACCGGCGGCGCCGTTCGCGATCAACCAGATCGTGCACAAGAGCAACGACCGGCTCGACCATGACCTGGAGATGGTGGTCAGGCACAAGGTGCCGGTGATCATCACGTCGCTGGGCGCGCGCACCGACGTCAACGACGCGATCCATGGCTACGGCGGGATCGTGCTGCACGACGTCATCAACAACACGTTCGCGCGCAAGGCGGTGGAGAAGGGCGCCGACGGCCTGATCGCCGTGGCGGCCGGCGCCGGCGGGCATGCCGGGGTGAAGAGCCCGTTCGCGCTGATCCAGGAGATCCGCCAATGGTTCGACGGGCCGCTGGTGCTCAGCGGCGCGATCGCCAACGGCGGCGCGGTGCTGGCGGCGCAGGCGATGGGCGCCGACCTGGCCTACATCGGCTCGGCCTTCATCGCCACCCAGGAGGCACGCGCCTCGGATGCCTACAAGCAGGCGATCGTCGACTGCGACTCGGACGACATCGTCTACACCAGCCTGTTCACCGGCGTGCACGGCAACTACCTCAAGCCGTCGATCCGCGCGGCCGGGCTGGACCCCGACCAGCTGCCCGAGAGCGACCCGAGCAAGATGAACTTCGGCGGCGGCGAGGGCAGCAAGGGCAAGGCCTGGAAGGACATCTGGGGCTGCGGCCAGGGCATCGGCGCCGTGACCGAGATCGCCACCGCCGCGGCTTTCGTCGAGCGCCTGAAGCGCGAGTACCAGGAGGCGCGCGGGCGCCTCTGTGCGGCTCAGTAGTCCGCGCTTCCCTTCGAGTAGCTCAGCGCCTGCGCCGGCCCGCGGAACACGCGGTACATGTAGATCGTGTAGCCGATGATGGCCGGCAGCGTGATGGCCACGCCCACGAAGATGAACACCAGCGACTTGGTCGCACTGGCAGCCTGCCACACCGTGAGGCGGTCGATCACGATGTAGGGGTACAGGCTGTACGCCAGGCCGAGGAACGACAGCACGAAGATCAGCACGGTGCTGGCGAACACCACCCAGCCGTAGCCGGCGGCGACCACTTCGGGACGCCGCGTGACGTGGAAGGCGGCGTAGAAGGCGACGGCGCACGCGACGGGAATCGGCAGCAGACCGATCAGTTGCGGCATGGCGAACCAGCGGTCGAACACCGTCGCGCTCACCAGCGGCGTCGCCAGCGAGATGCCCACCAGCGCAATCCCCATCGGCCACAGCGCGGCGCGGGCCCAGCGCGTGGCCTTGGCCCGCAGCGGATCGCGCGTCTTCATCATCAGCCAGCCCGCGCCCAGCATGGCATAGGCGGTCGGCAGCGTCAGCGCGATGCCGGCGCTGAAGAGCGTGGAGCGCAGGTCGTGCACGAACCCGGTCAGGTAGCGGCCGAGCATCCAGCCCTGCGCCGCCGCGGCAGCTACCGAGCCGAGCGCGAACAGCGCGTTCCACATGCCCTTGCGCGTGGCCCTGGCCTTGACCCGGAAGTCGAACGACACGCCGCGCAGGATCAGGCCGATCAGCATCACGGCCACCGGCAGGTACAGCGCCGACAGCACCAGGCCGTGCGCCAGCGGGAAGGCCACCAGCAGCACGCCGACGCCCAGCACCAGCCAGGTTTCGTTGGCATCCCAGAACGGCCCGATGCTGGCGATCATGATGTCCTTCTCGGCGTCGGTCGCCAGCGGCAGCAGCACGCCGACCCCCAGGTCGTAGCCGTCCAGCACCACGTAGGCGAGCAGCGCCAGGCCCATGACGCCCATGAAGACGAGCGGCAGCCAGTCGGTCCAGGTGGCAGTCACGCACGTGCTCCTCAGGCCGGACCGCCAAGGGGTTCGGCCGCCTTGGCGCTTTGCGCCGTCTCGGGGGTGGCCTGCGCGGGATGCGCCGCCATGTACACCAGCACCGCCACGTAGGCGGCCAGCAGGAAGACGTACAGCGCCAGGTAGGCCAGCAGTGTGGCCAGCACCATCTGCGGCGGGTGGTCGGCCACCAGGTCGGCGGTGCGCAGGATTCCGTACACCAGGAACGGCTGGCGGCCGATCTCGGTGACCCACCAGCCGGCCAGGGTGGAAACCCAGCCCGCGAACGTCATGGCGGCCAGCAGTCGCAGCTGCCAGCGCGAGAACGGGCTACCGGCCGCGCCCGCGCCGCGGCGCCGCCACAGGGTCCAGGCGCACCACCAGGACAGCGCCAGCATCACCAGTCCCATGCCGACCATGACGCGAAAGCTCCAGAACACCGGCGCGACCGGCGGGTGGGCGTTCGGGAACTCGTCCAGGCCCTTCAGTTCGGCATCGGCATCATGCGCCAGGATCAGGCTCGCCAGTTTCGGCACCCGGATCGCGTAGTCGGTGCGCTGCGTCTGCTCGTTCGGCCAGCCGAAGAGCGTCAGCGGCACGCTCTTCTCGGTGTGCCATACGCCCTCGATGGCCGCGATCTTGGCCGGCTGGTGCTCCAGCGTATTCAGCCCGTGCAGGTCGCCGACGAACACCTGGACGGGAATCGCCGCCGCGGCGGCCAGCACGCCGGCGCGCAGCGCGCGGTGGGTGCCGCCGTTGGCGGTGCCGCGCAGCAGCTGCCAGGCCGAGAGGCCCGCGATCAGGAACGACGCCGTCAGCGTGGAAGCCAGCAGCTTGTGGGCCAGCCGGTAGGGGAACGAAGGGTTGAAGATCACCTCCACCCAGCTGCTGGCGTGCAGCCGCCCGTCGATCATCTCGTGGCCCTGCGGCGTCTGCATCCACGAGTTCAGGCTCAGGATCCAGAAGGCCGACATGGTGGTGCCGGCCGCCACCATCAGCGTCGCGACCAGGTGCATGCGCGGCGAAACCTTGTCGCGGCCGAACAGCATGATGCCCAGGAAGGTTGCCTCCAGGAAGAACGCCGTCAGCACCTCGTAGCCGAGCAGGGGCCCGGCGATGTTGCCGGCGCGCTCCATGAACCCGGGCCAGTTGGTGCCGAACTGGAAGCTCATCGTGATGCCCGAGACCACGCCGATGGCGAAGCTGAGCGCGAAGATCTTGGTCCACAGGTAGTACGCCTCCTCCCACTCGCGCGCGGCCTGCGCGTGCGGCGCCGCATCGTGGCGCAGCCGGAAGTACACCAGGAACCAGCACAGCGCGATGGTGATCGTGGGGAACAGGATGTGGAAGCTGATGTTGGCGCCGAACTGGATGCGCGAGAGCAGCAGCGTGTCCAAGGGGCGGTCCTTTGCGGGGGTGAACGGGCCATTATGGGCATCCTGGCCGGATCGTGGGGCTCTGCAGGAGCCGCGCCACGGCTGGGAGAAACCGTGATACTGTATGAACAAACAGTATTACGGGAACCGTCGTGGAAGAAGTATCCATCCCGCTGCACGCCATCAAGGGGCGCGGCGCTGCGACCCGCCTGCAGCACCGCTTCGAGGCCGATGAGCGCGCGGCCTTCGACGACGGCTGGGGCACGATCGAAGAGTCATGGGAGGGGCCGTCCGAAGCGCTGCGCACCGAAGTCACCTGGGAGGACGCGCGCAGCGCCATCACCCGCAACGAATCGCCGGACATCGGCTTCGACCGCTCGCTCAACCCGTACCGCGGCTGCGAGCACGGTTGCATCTACTGCTATGCGCGGCCGACGCACGGCTGGCTGGGCCTGTCGCCCGGGCTCGACTTCGAGACCAGGATCATCGCCAAGCGCAACATCGCGCAGCTGCTGCGCGCCGAGCTGGCCCGCAGGTCATACCGGCCGCAGCTGCTGGCGATCGGGACCGCCACCGACTGCTACCAGCCGGTGGAGCGCGAGCTGCGCCTGACGCGCGCCGTGATCGAGGTGCTGCGGGAGGCGCGCCATCCGTTCTCGCTGGTGACCAAGTCCAGCGGCGTCGAACGCGACCTCGACCTCATCGCGCCCATGGCCGCGCAGGGGCTGGCCGCCGTCTACGTCACGATCACCACGCTGGACGCCGGGCTGGCGCGCCGGCTCGAGCCGCGCGCGGCCGCGCCGCAGCGCCGGCTGCGCGTGCTGCGCACGCTGGCCGAACATGGGGTCCCGTGCGGCGTGAGCCTGGCGCCGCACATCCCGTTCCTGACCGAGGATCTGGAGCAGGTGCTGGAAGCGGCCTGGGAAGCCGGCGCCCGCAGCGCGTTCTATCACGTGCTGCGGCTGCCCTGGGAGGTGAGCCCGCTGTTTCGCCAGTGGCTGGAACTGCACCATCCGCAGCGGGCCGGGCGCATCATGGCGCGCATCCACGACATGCGGGGCGGTCGCGACTACGACAGTGATTTCGCCACCCGGATGAAGGGCAGCGGACCCTGGGCCGAACTGGCACGGCAACGGTTCACTCGGGCGACACGCCGTCTCGGATTCAATGCGAAGCGGATGGAGTTCGACACCGGCGCCTTCAGGCCGCCGTCGGTGGGCGGGCAAGGCGCGCTGTTCTAGACATCACGGTCGCCCGTCCGTTCCAGCGGGGGGCCGGCCTCCGACACCGCATCTTGGCCAGTATCCCTTTTGGGATTCACTCATGGACGCGGCGCCACACGCCATCGAGGAGTTGCCAGACGATGCCAAGCGTCACGATACTCACAGACTTCCTCTCCTGGGTGATTTGATGATGTTTCGCCATTCCCCGGAAATGTGCTCCGCGTCACTTCGATTCCGATCGCCGGCCCGCAGAATGCGCAGGTCCCAACCCACCCACCACCCATGATGGCCACCCTGCGCAAGCTTGTTCCGCTGCTGCTTGTCCTTCTGCTTGCCGCATGTGGCGGGGGTGGCGGCCAAAGCGATACGCCTGCCCCCAGCTCTTCCGCGCCGACGCTGCGCTTTGAAGCCGTGTACACCGGGGGCACTCTCGTCATTCACCCTGTGACCGATGCACCAACGATCGGCAGCAACGCGCTGGCGCGTGTCGACGTGCTGGTGAACGACCGGTCGACACTCTCGCTCGCCGCGCCCACCCGGGTCGACGCGACGGGGCGCAACGAATACGTGTTCAACGTCCCGACCATTGTGGGCGACGCCGGGCGCATGTGCTCGGCTTACATGCCGCTGCGCGTCACCGTCACCGATGTCAGCGGCTTCAGCTTCTCAAAGTACACCGCCGTCTGTCCCAGTGGGTCCGCCACCTTCACCGGGTTGTCCGATGACGGCGAACACGACGTGCGCATCACGGCATCGTCGTCGGTGCCGATGAACTCGCGCGCGCAGCGGCACCAGGAAGTCGGCACTTATCGCGACGACGTGCTGCACAGGTTGGCGACGTCTCTCGACGTGGTACTGCGCTCGAGCGAACGCGACTCGCTGACGGCGAGCGTCGGTAGCTTTGGATTGGCACCGGAAAGCGCGCCCTCCGTGCCGGCCGGCAGCACGATGACGGTGCGCGTGGACGCCGGCGGCGGCGCTTTCGCGGAAGCCGCAGGCAGCACTGCATCCGCCCCCGACCCGTTGGGTTACGGCGAATCCGCAGACGTGTCCTTGGCGTGCTGCCACGCGGTCGGGGACGGCTCGGCCAAGCAGGTGCGAATCATCATCACCGGCGTGCGCTCGGGCACCCCCGCCACCTTCGCCTACGCGTGGCGGATCACCGATCCCGCGACCGGCACGGTGCTGTCGCAGGACAGCGCAACCCGGGTCGGCGTGCCGCACGGCCCGGACGGCGGCACGCTGGCTCGCCTCGAGCAGGTCCTTGACGTGCGCTCCGGCCAGCGGGTGGAGGTGACGGCCACGGCGGACGATCCGCAGACCCGGGTCGACGCGGGGGTGTACGCCGGCGCAACGACCGGTCTGGCGCTTGGGTCCGCGGGCAGCAACCGCCAGGCCCGTATCAGCGTGTTCTGCTGCTCGCTGTATGCGTCGCCTTAGTGCGGCGCGTTCCACGCATGGCGCAATGCGCCGCGGAGCTTGCGTCTGCGCAAGCTTCGTCTTCAGTGCTCATGCGCTGAAGAATCCTTTCAACTTGTCCGCCCAGGACTCCTCGGTGGGGGAATGCTTGGAGCCACCCTTCTTGAGCGACTCGTCGAGTTCCTTGAGCAGCCGGCGCTGGTGTTCGGTGAGCTTGACCGGCGTCTCCACGGCGATGTGGCAATACAGGTCGCCGGGATAGCTGGACCGCACGCCCTTGATGCCCTTGCCGCGCAGGCGGAACTGCTTGCCGGCCTGGGTGCCCTCGGGAATGTCGATCGCGGCCTTGCCGGCCAGCGTCGGCACCTCGATCTCGCCGCCCAGCGCCGCCCGAGTGAAGCTGATCGGCACCACGCAATGCAGGTCGTCGCCGTCGCGTTCGAAGATGTCGTGCTTCTTCAGGCGGATCTCGATGTAGAGATCGCCCGGAGGCCCGCCGTTGGTGCCCGGCTCGCCGTTGCCGGCGCTGCGGATGCGCATGCCGTCGTCGATGCCCGCGGGAATCTTCACCTCCAGCGTCTTCTGCTTCTTGACGCGGCCCTGGCCATGGCAGGTGGTGCAGGGCTCGGGGATGATCTTGCCGGTGCCGCGGCAGTGCGGGCAGGTCTGCTGCACCGAGAAAAAGCCCTGGCGCATCTGGACGACGCCCTGGCCGTGGCAGGTGCTGCAGGTCTTGGCCTGGGTGCCCGGCTTGGCGCCGCTGCCGTGGCAGGTCTCGCACTGCTCCCACGACGGAATGCGGATCTGCGCCTCCTTGCCCAGGGCCGCCTCCTCCAGGGTGATCTCCATCGCGTACGACAGGTCGCTGCCGCGGTACACCTGCCGCCCGCCCCGTCCGCCGCGCTGCTGCTGGCCGAAGATGTCGCCGAAGATGTCGCCGAAGGCCTCGGCAAACCCGCCGAAACCTTCCGGACCCGCGCCGCCGCGCATGTTGGGGTCCACCCCCGCGTGCCCGTACTGGTCGTAGGCCGCGCGCTTCTCGGCGCTCGACAGCATTTCGTAGGCTTCCTTGGCCTCCTTGAACTTGGCCTCGGCGGCCTGGTGCGCATCACCCTGGTTGCGGTCAGGGTGGTACTTCATCGCCAACTTGCGATAAGCCTTCTTGATCTCGTCCTCCGAGGCGTTCTTCGGAACGCCCAGGACTTCGTAATAGTCTCGCTTGGTGGCCATGTTTGTTGTGCAAGGGGCCAGAGGCTGGTCTCCAGCCCCTGGCCTCTGGGTTTTCTTCAGCCCTTCTTGACTTCCTTCACCTCGGCATCGACCACATTGTCGTCGGCCGGGCGGGTCGTCCCGCCGGTGTCTGCGCCGCCCCCCTGGGCACCGGCGCCGGCGCCGGCCGCCTGCGCGCTCTGCTGCGCCTGCATGTCGGCGTACATCTTCTCGCCCAGCTTCTGGCTCACGGACATGAGGGCGTTCGTCTTTTCCTCGATCGCGTCCTTGTCCTCGCCCTTCAGCGCGGTCTCCACGTCCTTCAGCGCGGCCTCGATCTTTTCCTTCTCGCCGCCATCGAGCTTGTCACCGTATTCCGTCAGGCTCTTGCGCACGCTGTGCACCAGCGCCTCGCCCTGGTTCTTCGCCTGCACGATCTCGAGCTTCTTCTTGTCCTCGGCGGCGTTCAGCTCGGCGTCCTTCACCATCTTCTGGATCTCCTCCTCGGAGATGCCAGAGTTGGCCTTGATGGTGATCTTGTTTTCCTTGCCCGTGGCCTTGTCCTTCGCGCCCACGTGCAGGATGCCGTTGGCGTCGATGTCGAAGCTCACCTCGATCTGCGGCAGGCCGCGCGGCGACGGCGGGATGCCTTCCAGGTTGAATTCGCCCAGCAGCTTGTTGCCCGAGGCGATGTCGCGCTCGCCCTGGAACACCTTGATCGTCACGGCCGGCTGGTTGTCGTCGGCCGTCGAGAAGGTCTGCGCGAACTTGGTCGGGATCGTCGTGTTCTTGCTGATCATCTTGGTCATCACGCCGCCCAGCGTCTCGATGCCCAGCGACAGCGGCGTCACGTCCAGCAGCAGCACGTCCTTGCGCTCGCCGCCCAGCACCTGGCCCTGGATCGCGGCACCGACGGCCACGGCTTCATCCGGGTTGACGTCCTTGCGCGGCTCCTTGCCGAAGAACTCCTTGACCTTCTCCTGCACCTTGGGCATGCGGGTCTGGCCGCCCACCAGGATCACGTCGTGGATGTCGGAGACCGACACGCCGGCGTCCTTGATCGCGGTGCGGCACGGCGCGATGGTGCGCTCGATCAGTTCGTCCACCAGCGCTTCCAGCTTGGCGCGGGTCAGCTTGATGTTCAGGTGGCGCGGACCATTGGCGTCGGCCGTGATGTACGGCAGGTTGACGTCGGTCTGCGAGTTGCTCGAAAGCTCGATCTTGGCCTTCTCGGCCGCTTCCTTCAGGCGCTGCAGCGCGAGCACGTCCTTCGACAGGTCGACGCCTTGCTCTTTCTTGAACTCGCCGATGATGTAGTCGATGATGCGCTGGTCGAAGTCCTCGCCGCCCAGGAACGTGTCGCCGTTGGTCGACAGCACCTCGAACTGCTTCTCGCCGTCGACGTCGGCGATCTCGATGATCGAGATGTCGAAGGTGCCGCCGCCCAGGTCGTACACGGCGATCTTGCGGTCGCCCTTTTCCTGCTTGTCCAGGCCGAAGGCCAGCGCCGCGGCCGTCGGCTCGTTGATGATGCGCTTGACTTCCAGGCCGGCGATGCGGCCGGCGTCCTTGGTCGCCTGGCGCTGGCTGTCGTTGAAGTAGGCCGGCACCGTGATCACGGCTTCCGTGACCGGCTCGCCCAGGTAGTCCTCGGCGGTCTTCTTCATCTTGCGCAGCACTTCCGCCGAGATCTGCGGCGGCGCCAGCTTCTTGCCGCGCACGGTGACCCAGGCGTCGCCGTTGTCGGCCTTGCTGATTTCGTACGGCATGAGGTGGATGTCCTTCTGGACTTCCTTTTCCTCGAACTTGCGCCCGATCAGGCGCTTGACCGCGTACAGCGTGTTCTTGGCGTTGGTGACGGCCTGGCGCTTGGCCGAGGCGCCGACCAGGATCTCGCCGTCCTCCTGGTACGCGACGATCGACGGCGTGGTGCGGGCGCCCTCGCTGTTCTCGATGACCCGTGGGGTGTTGCCCTCCATCACGGACACGCAGGAATTGGTGGTCCCCAGGTCGATGCCGATGATTTTGCCCATGTTGCTGCTCCTTTTGCGCGGCCCTCAAGGCCTATTCAAGATGTTCGTCAGTTGTGGATAAGCTGTGGCGTTTCAAGCGGTCAGGCCGGCCCGGCCACCGTCACCAGAGCCGGCCGCAGCACGCGGTCGGCAATCAGGTAGCCCTTCTGCAGCACTGTGACGATGGTGTTGGCTTCCTGTGCGGAACCGGCCGGCACCGGGACCACCGAGATGGCCTGGTGCTGGTGCGGGTCGAATTTGGCGCCGGGCGCCGGGTTGACCTCGATCACCTTGTTGCGCTCGAGCACGCTCTTGAGCTGGCGCAGCGTGGCTTCCGTCCCTTCCCGCATCTGCTGGGCGGAGGCTTCCTGCAGGCCCAGTGCGGCCTCCAGGCTGTCGGCCACGGCCAGCAGGCTCTCGGCGAAGCCCTCGATGGCGAACTTGCGGGTCTTGGCCATTTCGTCGTCGGCGCGCCGGCGGGTGTTCTGCATGTCGGCCTGGGCGCGCAGGTACTGCTCGGCGAGCTGGGCGTTCCTGGCCTGCACCTCGGCCAGCTGGGCCTGCAGCTGGCCCAGCGCATCGGCTTCGTTGGCGGCCTGGGCCGCCTCGCGCTCTTCGGGGCTGGCGTCCGCCGGCGTTCCGGCCGGCTCCAGGGTGGGTTCGATCCGCTCGTGCTCGGGGATGACGGGCTGCTTCTTGTCAGGCATGGGTCGTTGTCGGTGAGAACTGGCGCTTCGCACCAGCTTGGGGTGCCGTGGTTCTTTTCAAGGCTTGCGCGCGGCGGCCGGACGCGGCACCGCGCCGCCGCCGCCGGGCTGACCGGCACCGCCGGGCGCTCTGGCCGCCGGGCGCCGGCAGCCTCAGCGCGCGTCGAGCAGTTCGACGTCGAACTTCAGGGTCGCGTTGGGCGGGATGACGCCGCCGGCGCCGCGGGCGCCGTAGCCCAGTTGCGGCGGGATGACCAGGGTGCGCTTGCCGCCGACCTTCATGCCGGCAACGCCTTCGTCCCAGCCCTTGATCACCATGCCGGCACCGAGCGAAAACGCGAACGGGTCGCCGCGGTCCACGCTCGAGTCGAACTTGGCGCCTTGCTGGCCGCCGTTGTAGAGCCAGCCGGTGTAGTGCACGCGCACGTGCTGGCCGGGCCGGGCCTCTGCGCCGGTGCCGGGCGTGGTGTCCTCGTACTGCAGGCCGGAAGGGGTCGTGATCATGGCATGGGTCCTCGAGTGTGGGGCGGGGGCTGGCGGCCGCCGCCGCCGTGGCGGTCAGCGGAGCAGGCCGCGGCGCGCCAGGTCCCGCATGAGCGAACGGGTGCCGTAGGTCCACGGGGCGACCCGGTCGCTGGTATTGACGCGATTGGCGAGTGTACCCAGACGCGGCGTGGCCACCGTGACCACGTCGCCGACCACGTGGGTGAAACCCTGGCCGGGCCCGTGCCGGTCCTGCGTCGGCGCGAACATCGTGCCCAGGAACAGCATGAAGCCGTCGGGGTACTGGTGGTTCGCGCCGGTCGCCTGGCCGACCAGGTCCAGCGGGTCGCGGCTGATCTTCGACAGCACCGAGGACCCGTGCATCACGAAGCCGTCGGGACCCTCGACCCGCATCGAGAGCTCGCAGCCGCGCACGTCGGCGATGCCGAAGCGCGCGTCGAACAGCCGGATGAACGGACCGATCGCGCAGCTGGCGTTGTTGTCCTTTGCCTTGCCCAGCAGCAGGGCGCTGCGGCCCTCGAAGTCGCGCAGGTTGACGTCGTTGCCGAGCGCCGCGCCCTTGACCTCGCCACGGCTGCTCACGGCCAGCACGATCTCGGGCTCGGGGTTGTTCCATTCGCTGCCGGGATGGATGCCGACCTCGGCCCCGGTGCCCACGGCGCTCATCGGCTGCGACTTGGTGAAGACCTCGGCGTCGGGGCCGATGCCCACCTCGAGGTACTGCGACCACATGCCCTGCGCGATCAGGATGTCCTTGAGCCGGGCCGCTTCGGGCGAGCCCGGCTTCACGGCGCCCAGGTTGTCGCCGATCACGGCGATCACGGCCTGGCGCACGGATTCGGCCTTCGAGGCGTCGCCGCGGGCCTGTTCCTCGATGACCCGTTCCAGCATCGAGGCGACGAAGGTGACGCCGGCGGCCTTGATCGCCTGCAGGTCGCAGGGCGCCAGCAGGAACGGCGTGTCCTCCACGCGGGCGTCGCAGGAGCTGTTGGCAAGCACCTCCCGGGTCGAGGCGATGCGCTCGCCGCCGTGCGCGCGCACCGCGGCCGCAGGGTCCGGCAGTTCCAGCAGGTCGCTGCAGGTGGGCGCCAGCCGCGACAGGTCGTACACAGCGTCGGCGCGCACCTGCACCAGGGTGGGGCCGGAGCCGGGCAGCTGGATGCGGCCGACGATGGCGGCGTCCTGGTGGTCGGACGGAAGGGCGGCCTCGGGCCGCAGATGGGATGAAATCATGCGCAGGGGGTGGAAGCGGCCGCTCAGGCGGCGCGCGATGTCGAAACGGGTTTTCTCCGGGACTGGCCGGCCGACCATTTTGCCGCGAACGAGGGCAGGTCCGAGATGCGCCGCAGCAATTCCGACCCGGCCGGCGTGACGAGGTAGCCCGTGTCGCCGTGGTTCACGAAGCCGGCCTGCCGCAGCTCCTTGATGCGGGTGTTCAGCGTGTTGGGGGTGATGCCGCCGACGCTGTCCTGCAGCAGGCGGAAGGTCTGCGCGTGGCCGTCGCGCAGCGCCCACAGGACCCGGATGGCGTAGCGCGATTCCAGCAGGCCCAGGAGCTGGTTGATTGCTGCGCGTTCCCTGGAATTCATGATGCTTCTTTCCCCGCGCCGGCTGACCGGCGGCCTCGCGTCCAGTGTACGCACAAGATGCTATGCAAACAATAGCAGTCGCGCCGACGCCACATACCGCAGCTATTGACTCAGGTACAGCTTGCGCAGCAGCCTGAGCAGCGTTCTCGTTTCGGCGGCGCTCAGCCGCGCCGCGGCCCGCGCCTCGACCTGCGCAGCCGTCCGCTCGGCCCGGCGCATGAGGCGCAGTCCGCCGGCGGTAAGGTGCAGCCCCATCGCGCGCCCATCGGTCGGGTGGGGGCGGCGCAGGATGAGGCCGCGGCGCTCGAGCGCGCCGACGATGCCCACCAGGTTGGGCGGCAGGATGCCCAGCGCGGCGCACAGCTGGCGCGAGGTGATGCCCGGGTTGTGCAGCACCAGCGACAGCACCGAGAAGTCGACCGGCCGCAGGTGGTAGGCGCCCATCCCGCCGAGGAAGGCGTCGATCAGCGCCAGCGCCGCCCGGCGCGCGTTGTAGCCGATCAGGCTCTCCAGGTAGCTCGCGTCCACCGCCTGCACGGCGGCCGCCGGCGGCGCCGCCTCGGGTGCGCCGGCCGGATTCATGAGTCGTCCGCGGCGCCCGCGCTGGCGCCCAGGTAGGTGTCGATCACGCGCGGGTCGCCCGCCAGCGCGCGCGCCGGGCCCTGCAGCACGATCTCGCCCATCTCCAGCACGTAGGCGTGGTCCGCCACCTCCAGCGCGGCGCGCGCGTTCTGCTCCACCAGCAGGATGGTGACGCCGATGCCGCGCAGTCCGACGATCGTGCGGAAGATGTCGCGCACCACCAGCGGCGCCAGCCCCAGGCTCGGCTCGTCGAGCATCAGCAGGCGCGGCCGCGACATCAGCGCGCGGCCGACTGCCAGCATCTGGCGCTCGCCCCCCGAGAGCGTTCCGGCGAGCTGGCAGCGGCGTTCCTTCAGCCGCGGAAAGATGTCGTACACGTCGGCCAGCCGCTCGCGCCACTGCCGGTTGCGCAGGCGCACCTGCGGCCACGCACCCAGCAGCAGGTTGTCCTCCACCGGCATGGTCCCGAACAGCTCGCGCCGCTCCGGGACCAGAGCGATGCCCAGCAGCACGCGCTCCTCCAGCGTGTGCTGGCCGATGCCCTGGCCGTCGAACACGATGTCGCCGCGCCCCGGCAGCACGCCCATCAGCGTGTTCAGCAGGGTGGACTTGCCGGCCCCGTTCGGGCCGATCACGGTGACGACGCTGCCGGCGGCGGCCTGCAGCCGCACGCCGTGCAGCACCGTGGCGCGGCCATAGCCGGCCTCCAGCGCATCGACTTCCAGCAGCGACCGGCCGGCCATCGCTTCAATGCTCCGTGCCGAGGTAGGCGGCGCGCACGGCGGAACTCTGCTGCACCTCGCGCGGCGTTCCTTCCATCAGCAGCGTGCCGAATTCCATCACCACCAGCCGCTGGCAGACTTCCATCACCAGGTCCATGTCGTGCTCCACCAGCAGGATGGTCATGCCCTCGGCCTGCAGCTGCCGCAGCAGCTGGGCCAGCGCGCGCTTCTCCCGGTGCCGCAGCCCGGCCGCCGGCTCGTCGAGCAGCAGCAGAGCCGGATCCGCGCACAGCGCGCGGGCGATCTCCAGCAGCCGCTGCTGCCCCATCGGCAGGTTGCCCGCCAGCTCGTGCAGGTGGCCGCCCATGCCAACCCGCTCCAGCTGGCGCTGCGCCTCGCGAAACAGGGTGCGCTCCTCGGCGCGGTCCAGCCGTGCCATGGCGGCGAGCACGCCGCGACGGCCGCGGGTGTGGCCGCCCAGCGCGACGTTCTCCAGCACGGTCATGTCGGCCACCAGCTTCACGTGCTGGAAGGTGCGCGCCAGCCCCAGCCGCGCGATCCGCCGCGCCGGCAGGCGATCGGCCGGCCGCCCCCGGAAGCGCACGCTGCCGCGGGTGGGCGCCAGCGCGCCGCTGATCATGTTGAAGGTGGTGCTCTTGCCGGCGCCGTTGGGACCGATCAGGCCCACGATCTCGGCCGCCCGGACCTGGAAGCTGATGTCCCGCACGGCGACCAGACCGCCGAATTCCTTGCGCAGCGCCTGCACCTCGAGCACCGTCTCGCCGGACGCCGGCCGTGCGCGCGCCGTCAGCGCCGCGGCATCGGTCCAGTCCTCGGCGCGCGGTGCGCGCGGCAGGCGACGTTCGACGACATCCCACAGGCCCTCGGGCTGGTACTTCAGCATCAGCACCAGGGCGATGCCGAAGACGATCACCTCGTAGCTGCCGCTGGTGCCGATCAGGCGCGGCAGCAGCACCTGCAGCTGGTCGTCCAGCAGCCGGGTGAGGGCCGCGCCGGCGATCGCGCCCCAGACATGGCCGACGCCGCCGACCACCGTCATGAACAGGTACTCGATCCCCATCTTCAGCCCGAACGCGGTCGGGTTGACGGTGCGCTGGAAGTGCGCGAGCAGCCAGCCGGCCAGGCAGGCCGCGAGCGCCGCGATCAGGAAGATCAGCACCTTGTAGCGGAAGGTGCTGATGCCCACCGATTCGGCCATCGCCGCACCGGACTTGAGGGCCCGCATGGCCCGGCCGGGGCGCGAATCGAGCAGGTGCAGCAGCGCCGCCGCCAGCAGCGCCACCAGCGCCCAGGTGAGCAGGAAGAAACCGCGCCCCTGGCCCAGGTCGTGGCCGAAGAGCGACAGGCTCTTCAGGCCGAGGATGCCGTCGTACTTGCCCAGCGCCTCCAGGTTGCCCATCAGGTAGTACAGCGACAGGCCCCACGCGATGGTCGCCAGCGGCAGGTAGTGGCCCGACATGCGCAGCGTCACCAGCGCCAGCAGCAGCGCTCCGGCGGCCGTGATCGCCAGCCCCGCCGGCAGGGTCAGCCAGGGCGACCAGCCCAGGTTCATCGTCAGCCAGCCGGTCGTGTACGCGCCGATGCCGACGAACGCCGCCTGGCCGAACGAGGTGAGCCCGGCGATGCCGGTCAGCAGCACCAGCCCCAGGCAGGTCAGGCTGTACAGGCCGATGTAATTGAGCTGGGTGATCCAGAAGTCGGGCAGCGGCAGCAGCGCCGCCAGGGGGATCGCCGCCAGTGCGGCCGCGCCGAGCCGGCGCCGCGAGAGCAGGGCGCGGGCGGCGCTGCCCGGGCGGGCCGCCAGCAATGCGTCGCGCGGGTTCATGCCTCGTCCTCGTGGCGGCTGGCCATCGAACGCACCAGCAGCACCGGCAGGATCAGCGTGAAGACGATCACCTCCTTGAAGGCGCTGGCCCAGAACGAACCGAACGATTCGATCACGCCGACGAACAGCGCGCCCAGCAGCGCCCCGGGATAGCTCGCGAGGCCGGCGATGACCGCGGCGACGAACCCCTTGAGGCCGATCAGGAAGCCCGAGTCGTAGAACACGGTGGTGGTCGGCCCGATCAGCAGGCCCGACAGCGCGCCGATCAGCGCCGCCAGCGCGAATGTCGTCTGACCGGCGCTATCCGGCGAGATGCCCATCAGCCGGGCGCCCAGCCCGTTCACCGCGGTCGCCCGCAGTGCCTTGCCGCGCAGGGTGCGGCCGAAGAACAGCCACAGCATGGCGATCAGGGCGACCGACGCCAGCGCGATGATGAGCGCCTGGCCGCTGACGTTGACCGGCCCCAGCGGCAGCCGCAGGTCCCAGAACGCGGGATTGCGGAAGCCCTCGGCGCCGAAGAACAGCAGTCCGAGCCCGGTCATCGCGAAGTGCACGCCGACCGACACGATCAGCAGTACCAGCGGCGTGGCGCCGGCCAGCGACTGGAAGGCGACGCGGTAGATCAGCGGCCCGTAGGCCGTGACCAGCCCCGCGGCCAGCAGCGCCTGCAGCGCCATCGGCGGCTGGCGCGGTGCGGCCCAGGCGGTGAGCAGCGCCATGCCGGCGGGGAACGCCAGCGTGGCCAGCGCGGAACGCAGCGCGGGCCACACGGCGTGCCGGCGCCGCCAGGCCTGCGCCGCGTTCATCAGCGCGGCGACCGCCGCCAGGATCAGCAACAGCCACACGGTGCCGGGCACCTTGCCGGTCTGCAGGATGGCCAGCGTCAGCGCGCCATAGGCGACGAACTCGCCCTGGGGGATGAAGATGACGCGGGTGACGGCGAACACCAGCACCGTGGCCAGCCCCAGCAGCGCGTAGATCGCGCCGTTGGTCAGGCCGTCGAGCAGCAGGATGCTGGCGATCGAGAGGTCCATCGGAAGCGGATGCGTGCAGGCGGGCGGGCCGCGCCAGCCAGGCGCGGCCCGCCGTGCGGATGACGCCGCCTATTCGACCTTGAAGTCGCCGCCGGAGACCTTGAGCATCACGCCGGTTTCATTGGTGAAGCCCCAGTGGTCGGTCTTGCTCCAGTTCATCACGCCATGCGCGAAGACGGTGCGGCCCATGTTCTCCAGGGCGTCGCGAATGGCCGCCCGGAATTCCCTGGTGCCGGGCCTGGCCTTCTGCAGCGCCACCGGCAGCACCTTCTCGACCACGAGCTGCGAGTCGTAGGCGTGGCCGGCGAACTGGTTGCGGGTGCCCGCGCCGACCGACTTCTCGTAGCGCTGCACGAAGTCGATCGCGACTTTCTTGGACGGATGCGCGTCGGGCAGCTGCTCGGCGATCACCGCCGGTCCGGAGACGACGAACGAGCCTTCCACGTCCTTGCCGCCGATGCGCATCAGGTCCTTGGTCGCCGCCGCGTGGGTCTGGTAGATCTTGCCCTTGAAATTGCGCTCCACGATGGCCTTGTGCGGCATCGCCGCGCCGCTGCCGGAGGCCACGATCAGCATGGCGTCCGGGTTGGCCGAGACCAGCTTGAGCGCCTGCGGCGTCACGCTGGTGTCGGGCCGGGCGAAGCGCTCCACCGCGATGATGCGGATGCCGTTCTTCTCGGCCTCCGGGGTGAACTCCTTGAGCCACTGCTCGCCGTAGGCGTCGGTGTAGCCGAGGAAGCCGACGGTCTTGACGCCCTGCTTCTTCATGTGGCCGACCATGGCATGCGCCATCACGGTGTTGGACTGCGGCAGGCGGAACAGCCACTGGTCCTTGCCCGGCGGCACGCCCACCGGCGAGGCCGCCAGTTGCACGGTGCCGGACTCGGCGGCGATGTCGGCCATCGCGGCCGCGACCGTCGTCAGGCACGAGCCGATGATCATGTCGACCTTGTCGTCGGTGACGAACCGGCGGGCGTTCTGCGCGCCCTTGCCGGGGTCGCTGGCGTCGTCCAGGATGATCAGGTTGACCTTCTCGCCGGCGATCTCCTTCGGGAACTGCCTGTACCAGTTCTGCATCGGGATGCCCAGCCCCGAGCCGGGGCCGGTGAGCGACAGGCTCACCCCGATGTTGACGTCCGCCAGGGCGGCGGCCGATGCCGCCAGCGCGGCCAGTGCGATCAGCGTCTTGCGAAGGGCCTTCATGCTTGTCTCCTGTCGTGGTGCCGGATGCGGGGGGTTCAGCGCGGCGCCATGCGCAGGGCGCCGTCGAGGCGGATCACCTCGCCGTTGAGGTGGGTGTTCGTGACGATATGGCATGCCAGCTGGGCGAACTCCTCGGGTTTACCCAGGCGCGGCGGAAACGGGATCGAGGCGGCCAGCGACTGCTGCACGGGTTCGGGCAGCTGCTTCATCAATGGCGTGGCGAACAGCCCGGGCGCGATCGTGCAGACGCGGATGCCGTGCTGCGCCAGGTCGCGCGCCATCGGCAGCGTCATGCCGACCAGCCCGCCTTTCGATGCGCTGTAGGCCTGCTGGCCGACCTGCCCGTCGAACGCCGCCACCGACGCGGTGAACAGCATGACGCCGCGTTCGCCGTCGTCCAGCGCTGGCAGTCTGGCGCAGGCCGCCGCGAACAGCCGGCTGGCGTTGTAGGTGCCTACCAGGTTGACGTTGACGACGCGGGCGAAGTCCTCCAGCGCGGCCGGGCTGCCGTCCTTGCCGACCACCCGCCGGGCGGTGCCGATGCCCGCGATGTTCATCAGGATGCGCGCCGGCCCGTGCGCGCCGGCCGCGCCGTCCAGGGCCGCCTGCACGCTCGACGCGTCGGTGATGTCGCAGCGGCAGGCCACGCCGCCGATCTGTCCGGCGACGGCCTGGGCCTGCTCGAAGTTGACGTCGAGCACCGCCACCTTCGCGCCCAGCCGCGCCAGTTCGCGGGCCGTCGCCTCGCCCAGTCCGGATGCGCCGCCGGTCACCAGGGCGGCCTGTCCTTCGATCCTCATGCGCTGTCTCCTTGCGGCGATACGGTTGATCGGGACCCGGCCCCCCACCGCGCCGTGCCGAGGGGCGAGTGGCCTGCGGCGCACGCGCAACGCGCGCCCGGAGCCAGGGATTATTGGTTATGGTCCATAACCACTCCAGCCCCGTCGCACTGGTGTTTTCCCGGGGGGCGCGGCGCCGCCGGCCGGCTGATTCCAGTGCGCCGCCATCCGGGCGCGGGCGCCTCCGGCCGCTCATAATCGCCTCTTTCCCGGCGCGGTGCCGGGGGACCGACGCATGAACGACGACAACGCACCGGGCCGGCCGCCACCGGCCGGCGGCCGCCGCAAGCAGCCTGACGAACTGCGCTCGCACCGATGGTATGGCGTGCAGGACCTGCGCGCCTTCGGCCACCGCTCGCGCACGGCGCAGATGGGCTTCCACCGCAGCGACTACGCCGGCAAGCCGGTGATCGCGATCATCAACACCTGGAGCGACATCAACCCCTGCCACACGCATTTCAAGCAGCGGGTGGAGGAGGTCAAGCGCGGGATCTGGCAGGCCGGCGGCTTTCCGGTCGAGATGCCGGCGATTTCGCTGTCCGAGCCGTTCCAGAAGCCCACCACGATGCTCTATCGCAACCTGCTGGCGATGGAATGCGAGGAGCTGCTGCGCTCGTATCCCGCCGACGGCTGCGTGCTGATGGGGGGCTGCGACAAGACGACGCCGGCGCTCGTGATGGGCGCGATCTCGATGGACCTGCCGGCGATCTTCATGCCGGCGGGACCCATGCTGCGCGGTGACTACCAGGGCGGCGTCCTCGGCTCCGGCTCCGACACCTGGAAATACTGGGCCGAGCTGCGCGCGGGCACCATCACCGAGCAGGACTGGCAGGCGGTCGAGGACGGCATCGCGCGGTCCCCCGGCCACTGCATGACCATGGGCACCGCCAGCACGATGACCAGCGCCGTCGAGGTGCTGGGGCTGGCGCTGCCGGGCGCGGCCTCCATCCCGGCGCCGGATGCACGCCACGCGCAGATGGCGACGCTGACCGGCAAGCGCATCGTCGACATGGTGTGGGAGGACCTCAAGCCCTCCGACATCCTCGCGGCCGCCTCCTTCGACAACGCCGTCACCGCGGTGCTGGCGCTGGGCGGCTCGACCAATGCCATCGTCCACCTGATCGCGATGGCGCGGCGCGCCGGCGTCGCGCTGGACCTGGCCCGCTTCGACCAGCTGGCGCGGCGCACCCCGGTGCTCGCCAACATCCGTCCCGGCGGGCAGTACCTGATGGAGGACTTCTTCTACGCCGGCGGGCTGCGCGCCCTGCTGACGCGGCTGGGCGACCTGCTGGACCTGGACCGGCCGACCTGCAACGGCCGCACGCTGGGCCGCAACATCGAGGGCGCCACGGTCTGGAACGAGGACGTGATCCGGCCGCGCACGAACCCGCTGCTGGCCAGCGGCGGGCTGGCCGTGCTGACCGGCAACCTGGCCCCGGGCGGCGCCGTGATCAAGCCGGCGGCGATGGAGCCGCAGCTGCGCCGGCACACCGGGCCCGCGGTGGTGTTCAGGGACTACAACGACATGGCCGCCCGTATCGACGACCCGGCGCTGCCGGTCACGCGCGACAGCGTCATCGTGCTGCAGAGCGCCGGGCCGCAGGGCGCGCCGGGCATGCCCGAGTGGGGCCAGCTGCCGATCCCGCGCAAGCTGCTGCTCGAGGGCGTGCGCGACATGGTCCGCATCAGCGACGCCCGCATGAGCGGCACCAGCTACGGCGCCTGCGTGCTGCACGTCACGCCCGAGTCGCACGTGGGCGGGCCGCTGGCGCTGGTACGCGACGGCGACGCGATCGAGCTCGACGTCGATGCCCGCAGCATCCGGCTGCTGGTGGGCGACGAGGAACTGGCGCGGCGGCGCGCCGCCTGGCGCCCGCCCGCGCCCAAATTCACCCGCGGCTACGGCGTCCTGTACCTGAAACATGTCGGCCAGGCCGACACCGGCTGCGACTTCGACTTCCTGCAGCCCGAGCCGGCGCAGCCGGGCGCCGGCGGCGAGCCGGAAATTCATTGACGACGAGGCCGCCACCATGAAGGAACGCTTGCTCCAGAACGGCCGGCTGCTGCCGGCGCTCGAGGCGGCGCTGGCCGACCGCTACGAGTTGCACCCGCTGTGGCGCGAGGCCGATCCGCAGGCCTTCCTGGCCGCGCACGGCGCCGACTTCGCCGGCTATATCGCGTCGGCCCGGCTGGGCGCCGACGCGGGGATGCTGGCGGCGCTGCCGAACCTGCGCGTGGTTTCGATCGTCGGGGTCGGGCTCGATGCAGTCGACCTCGGCGCGGCGCGGGCGCGCGGCATCGCCGTCGGCTACACGCCGCAGGTGCTGGACGACTGCGTCGCCGACACAGCGCTGCTGCTGCTGCTGGACGTCGCCCGGCGCGGCAGCGAAGCCGACCGCTTCGTGCGGCGCGGCGCCTGGGCCGGCGGCGCCGCGTTTGCGCTGGGCACCAGGGCCAGCGGCAAGCGGGTGGGCATCCTCGGCCTGGGCCGCATCGGACGCGCGATCGCGCGCCGCTGTGCCGGCTTCGACATGGAGATCCGCTATCACAACCGCCGCCCGCTGGCCGATGTGCCTTACGGCTATGCGGCCTCCGCGCTGGAACTGGCGCGCTGGGCCGAGTTCCTGGTGGTCGCCGCGGCCGGCGGACCCGCCAGCCGCCACCTGGTGTCGGCCGAAATCCTCGACGCGCTGGGGCCGCGCGGCTTCCTGGTCAACATCGCGCGCGGCAGCGTGGTCGACGAGCAGGCGCTGGCCGCGGCGCTGGCGCAGGGGCGGCTGGCCGGCGCGGGGCTGGACGTGTATGCGCACGAGCCGCAGGTGCCCGAGGCGCTGCTGCGGCTGGACAACACGGTGCTGCTGCCCCACATCTCGAGCGCGACGCACGAGACCCGCCAGGCGATGGCCGACCTGGCCCTGGCCAACCTGCAGGCCTTCTTCGACACCGGGGCGGTGCGGGTGGCGGCCTGGTGAGCCGCGGTCAGGGCGGCAGCGGCCCGGCCGCCGCGGCACCGCGCCGGTCGCCGAGCGTGAACCAGAAGGCGGCGCCGGCGCCGGGGCGCGACTCGGCCCAGATGCTGCCGTGGTGGCGCGTCACGATCTTGCGCGCCATCGCCAGGCCGATGCCGGTGCCGGGGAATTCGTCGGCCGGGTGCAGCCGCTGGAACGCGTTGAACAGCTTGTACGCGTAGTCCGGATCGAAGCCGGCGCCGTTGTCGCGCACGCCGTAGCGGTAGCCGCCGCCGGTGGCCACGGCGCCGCCGAACTCGATGCGCGCGCCGTCGGTCCGCGCGGTGAATTTCCACGCGTTGCCCAGCAGGTGCTCCATCAGGTCGGTGAGCATGCGCACGTCACCCTCGACCCGCGGCGTGTCCTCGATCAGCACGGCGACCCGGCGGGCAGGGTCGCCCTCGCGCAAGCGCGCGATGACCGAATGCGCCAGCGCCGACAGGTCCACGCTGTGACGCAGCAGCGGCGCGCTCGACAGGTTGGCCAGCGCCAGCAGCCCGTCGGTGAGCTGTGACATCAGCCGCACGCCGGCCCGCATCCGCTGCAGGTAGTGGCTGCTGCGCGCGTCCAGATGCCCGTCGAGCCTGCGTTCGAGCTGGGCGGCGAACGCGTCGACCGACGCCAGCGGGGCCCGCAGATCGTGCGCCAGCGAATACGCGAGTCCGCGCAGGTCCTCGTTGCTCTCCTGCAACTGGGCCGTGCGGCTGCGGATGCGCTGTTCCAGGAGATTGTTGAGCAGGACGATTTCCTTCTCGGCCCGGCGCTGTTCGGTGACGTCGCTGTCGACGCTGAGCACCATGGTGGGGCGCCCGTCGGGCCCGTCCATCGTCGAACAGCGGCGCTCGACCGTCATCGCCTGGCCGCGCGCGTCGATGCACTCGAGCACGCCGATCCAGTCGCCGCGGTGTGCCAGTTGCCGCCGGGCGTCCTCCGGCAGCGCACCGCCGGCTCCCACCAGCTCGGTCCAGGTGCGCCCGATCGCCTGCTCGCGCCGGTAGCCGTACAGGCGTTCGGCGCCGCGGTTCCACAGCCCGATGCGCTGGTCGGGCCCGTGCAGCACGATCGCGTCGCGCGTGTGATCCAACAGCGACGCCTGTTCCTGCACCAGCAGTTCGCCGTCGATGCGGCCGGGCTTGCGTTCCGGGGCTGCCGCACCCGCGCCGGCCAGCGGCTCGATGTGGAGCACGAAGTGATGCTCGCCCCGCGGTCCGCGCACCAGGACGCAGTGCTCGCGCGCCGGCACCTCGCTGCCATCGCGGTGCAGGTAGGACTTCACGCGGGCGTAGCCGGCCAGCGTCGCGGCGGCGAGTTCGTCGCGCAGCCGCGTTTCCTCGGCGCGGTCTTCGGCGCGCGTGATCGCCTGCGGCGGCAGCGCCGGCAGTTCCTCGGCGGTGTATCCGAGCAGCCGGCAGGCGGCGCCGTTGGCGCGCAGCACCCGCTGGTCGGCTCCGAGCAGCGCCATCGGAAGCGGCGACAGCTCGAACGCACGATCGAGGAGGACGGCGACAACCGGGTCGGGCTCGGACATGTGCAGGCGGCTTTCCAGTGTGCGAACAAAGCGCAGGCGCTGTCCACCCCGGTTTCCCCTAGAAACTTCGTTGGCAACGCGGCGATCTATCGCTCACCTACGCACAACGCCGGTTTTGACCTACAAGTAGTGACGTTTCACACAAGCTGTCGTCGGGTACAGTGAGTTCGCAGGAGAAAGTCGGCCGCTGCAGCTGCTGTCACCGCACAGGAAGGGGGTTTCATGGATGTCGTCCGCAATTTTCTGGCCCGCTACGAGCAGACGCGCGAGGAGGACATGTCGCTGGAGGAGTATCTCGACCTCTGCCGCCGCGACAAGATGGCCTACGCCACCGCCGCCGAGCGCATGCTGGCCGCGATCGGCGAGCCCGAGGTGATCGACACCCGGCACGATCCGCGCCTGTCGCGCATCTTCGGCAACAAGATGGTCCGCGTGTATCCCGCGTTCAAGGACTTCTACGGGCTGGAGGATCCGATCGAGCAGGTCGTCTCCTGCTTCCGCCACGCCGCGCAGGGCCTGGAGGAAAAGAAACAGATCCTGTACCTGCTGGGGCCGGTGGGCGGCGGCAAGTCGTCGATCGCCGAGCGGCTCAAGCTGCTGATGGAGCAGGTGCCCTTCTACGCGATCAAGGGCTCCCCGGTGAACGAGTCGCCGCTGGGCCTGTTCAACAACGCCGAGGACGCGCCGCTGCTCGAGCAGCAGTACGGCATCGCGCCGCGCTACCTGCAGCGCATCATGTCGCCCTGGGCCGTCAAGCGGCTCGAGGAGTTCGGCGGCGACATCCGCAAGTTCCGGGTGGTGAAGCGCTTTCCGTCGGTCCTCAAGCAGACCGCCATCGCCAAGACCGAGCCGGGCGACGAGAACAACCAGGACATCTCCTCGCTGGTGGGCAAGATCGACATCCGCAAGCTGGAAACCTACGCCCAGGACGACCCCGACGCATACAGCTACTCGGGCGGGCTGTGCCTGGCCAACCAGGGCCTGCTGGAATTCGTCGAGATGTTCAAGGCGCCGATCAAGGTGCTGCACCCGCTGCTGACGGCCACCCAGGAAGGCAACTTCAAGGGCACCGAGGGTTTCGGCGCGATCCCGTTCGACGGCATCGTGATGGCGCACAGCAACGAGAGCGAATGGAAGGCGTTCAAGAACAACAAGAACAACGAGGCCTTCCTGGACCGGATCTACATCGTCAAGGTGCCGTACTGCCTGCGCGTGACCGAGGAGGTGAAGATCTACGAGAAACTGGTGCGCAACTCCTCGCTGAAGGATGCGGTGTGCGCCCCCGGAACGCTCAAGATGATGGCCCAGTTCGCGGTCCTGACGCGCCTGAAGGAGCCCGAGAATTCCAGCATCTTCTCCAAGATGCAGATCTACGACGGCGAGAACCTTAAGGACACCGACCCCAAGGCCAAGAGTTACCAGGAATACCGCGACTACGCGGGCGTCGACGAGGGCATGACCGGGGTGTCGACCCGGTTCGCGTTCAAGATCATCTCGAAGGTCTTCAACTTCGACTCGACCGAGATCGCCGCCAACCCGGTGCACCTGATGTACGTGCTGGAGCAGCAGATCGAGCGCGAGCAGTTCGCGCCTGAGATCGAGCAGAAGTACCTGGCCTACATCAAGGAGCACCTGTCGGCGCGTTACGCCGAGTTCATCGGCAAGGAGATCCAGACCGCCTACCTCGAGTCGTACTCCGAGTACGGCCAGAACATCTTCGACCGCTACGTCACCTACGCCGACTTCTGGATCCAGGACCAGGAGTACCGCGACACCGACACCGGCGAGATCTTCGACCGGGCGGCGCTCAACGCGGAACTGGAGAAGATCGAGAAGCCGGCCGGGCTGTCGAACCCGAAGGACTTCCGCAACGAGATCGTCAACTTCGTGCTGCGGGCGCGCGCCAGCAATGCCGGCAAGAACCCGGTGTGGACCAGCTACGAGAAGCTGCGCACCGTGATCGAGAAGAAGATGTTCTCCAATACCGAGGACCTGTTGCCGGTGATCTCGTTCAACGCCAAGGCGAGCGCCGACGAGCAGAAGAAGCACGAGGACTTCGTCAACCGGATGGTCGAGAAGGGCTACACGCACCGGCAGGTGAGGCTGCTGTGCGAGTGGTACCTGCGCGTGCGCAAGAGTTCGTGACGCCGACGCGAGGAGGCGACACAGTGTCAGCCAGCCGCGCCATGCTGCACCAGGTGATCGACCGGCGCCTGTCGGGGAAGAACAAGTCGATCGGGAACCGGGAGCGGTTCCTGCGCCGCTACCGCGACCAGATCCGCGAGGCGGTGCGCAAGGCCGTGGGCGACCGCAGCATCCACGACATCGAGGAAGGCACGGACATCACGCTGCCCCGGCACGACGTCTCGGAGCCGAACTTCCAGCACGCGCCGGGCGGCACCCGCGAGACCGTGCACCCGGGCAACCGTGAGTACGTGCGCGGCGACCGGATCCCGCGCCCCCAGGGCGGCGGCGGGGGCGGCAGCGGCAGCGGGGCGTCGCCCGACGGGCAGGGCGAGGACGACTTCGTGTTCCGGATCACGCGCGAAGAGTTCATGAACTACTTCTTCGACGACCTCGCGCTGCCGCGCCTGATCCGCACCCAGCTGCTGGCCGACATCCCCGAGTGGAAGACGCGCCGGGCGGGCTTCGTGTCGGAAGGCAATCCCACCAGCCTGCACGTGGTGCGGTCCATGCGCGTGGCGCTCGGGCGCCGCATCGCCATGGGCGGCGACGCGCGGGTCGAGCTGCGCCGGCTCGAGGAAGTGCAGCGCCAACTTCAGGGCGACCCGAGCGCGTCGCCCTCGGAGCTGGCGGCCGTGGCGGCCGAGATCGAGGTGCTGCGGGCGCGCCTGAAGCGCGTGCCGTTCCTCGACCCGTTCGACCTGCGCTACCGCAACCGGGTGCGCGAGCCGATGCCCACCAGCAAGGCGGCGATGTTCTGCCTGATGGACGTGTCCGGCTCGATGGACGAGGCGCGCAAGGACCTGGCCAAGCGCTTCTTCATCCTGCTGTACCTGTTCCTCACCCGGCACTACCAGCAGACCGACGTGATCTTCATCCGCCACCATACCCAGGCGGCCGAGGTGACCGAGGACGAGTTCTTCCACGCGACGGAAAGTGGCGGCACCGTGGTGTCCTCCGCGCTCACGCTGATGAACGACATCGTGCGCCAGCGCTACCTGGGAAGTGAATGGAACATCTACGGCGCGCAGGCGTCCGACGGCGACAACTGGCAGCAGGACTCGTCCAAGTGCCGCGAGCTGCTCGAGGGCAAGCTGCTGCCGCTGTGCCGCTATTTCGCTTATGTCCAGGTGGCCGACGAGGACCAGAACCTGTGGGAGGAATACACCAAGGTGCGCGAGGCCAACCCGCACTTCGCCATGCAGAAGATCGTGACGCCGGCGCAGATCTTCCCGGTGTTCCGCGACCTGTTCAAGAAGAGCACCACACCGGCGTGAGAGGGGCACCATGACCACCCTGACGGAAGACAAGCCGGCGGCGGGCAGGCGCCTGCCCAACCCCTCGGACTGGACGTTCGAGCTGATCGAGAGCTATTTCGGCGAGATCCGGCGCACCGCGCAGCGCTTCGGCCTGGACACCTACCCGGTCCAGCTGGAGCTGATCTCGGCCGAGCAGATGCTCGACGCCTACGCCTCGGTCGGAATGCCGGTGAACTACCGGCACTGGTCGTTCGGCAAGCAGTTCATCGCCAGCGAGAAGAACTACCGGCGCGGCCACATGGGGCTGGCCTACGAGATCGTGATCAATTCCGATCCCTGCATCGCCTACCTGATGGAGGAGAACACGATGCCGATGCAGGCGCTGGTGATGGCGCATGCCTGCTTCGGGCACAACTCGTTCTTCAAGGGCAACTACCTGTTCCGGATGTGGACCGACGCGAGCTCCATCATCGACTACCTGGTGTACGCCAAGTCGTACATCGGCGAATGCGAGGAGCGGCACGGCATCGAAGCGGTGGAGGAGGTGCTGGACGCCTGCCACGCGCTGATGAACCACGGCGTCGATCGCTATCGGCGGCCGCAGAAGATCTCGATGGTCGAGGAGGAAATGCGGCGCAAGGACCGCGAGGCCTACCTGCAGCAGCAGGTCAACGACCTGTGGCGCACCCTGCCCAGGACGCCGGGCAAGCAGTCCAGGAAGGAGCACCGGCGCTTCCCCGAGGAGCCGCAGGAGAACATCCTGTACTTCATCGAGAAGAACGCGCCGCTGCTGGAGCCCTGGCAGCGCGAGATCGTACGCATCGTGCGCAAGGTGGCCCAGTACTTCTACCCACAGCGCCAGACCCAGGTGATGAACGAGGGCTGGGCGACGTTCTGGCATTACACGATCCTGAACGACATGTACGACCAGGGCCTGCTGGCCGACGGCTTCATGATGGAGTGCCTCAGCTCGCACACCAACGTGGTGTTCCAGCCGCCGGTGGGGCACCCGGCGTACGGCGGGATGAACCCGTATGCGCTGGGCTTCGGCATGTTCAGCGACCTGCGGCGCATGTGCGAGCACCCCACCGACGAGGACCGCGAGTGGTTCCCCGACATCGCGGGCTCCGACTGGCACCGCACGCTCGACTACGCGATGCGGCACTTCAAGGACGAGAGCTTCATCGGCCAGTACCTGTCGCCGCGGCTGATGCGCGAGCTGCGGCTGTTCGCGGTGGTCGACGACGCCAGCCGCAAGGAGCTGGAGGTGTCGGCGATCCATGACGACTCGGGCTACCGCCGGGTGCGCGAGGCCCTGTCGCTGCAGTACGACCTGGGCACGCGCGAGCCCAACATCCAGGTCTGGAACGTCAATCTGCGCGGCGACCGCTCGCTGACGCTGCGCCACATCCGCCACAACGACCGCCCGCTGGACAACGGCGCGGAAGAGGTCGTCAAGCATGTGGCCCGGCTGTGGGGCTTCCGGGTGCGGCTGGAAAGCGTCGACGCGCACGAACGGGTGCTGCAGCACTGGGAGATCACGCCCGCGCCGCACCACGCGTGAGCGTGCGCCGGCGCTAAGATGCCTCTCCTGGCAAACGGGAGATCCACATGGACGAGGCGACGGCCGTCATCACCGGCGGGGCGAGCGGCATCGGCGCGGCCACCGCGCGCCGCTTCGCGCAGGCTGGCATGCGCGTGGCGATCATCGACACGAATCGCGAGGCCGGACAGGCGCTGGCCGAGGAACTCGGCGGCGGCGCGAGCTTCCGACTGTGCGATGTAGGCGATGCCGGCGCCGTGGAAGCAGCGGCTGGGGCCATCGACACGGAAGGACCGGCGGTGCGCGTGCTCTTCACCTCGGCCGGCCTGATCGCCAACGCCGAGACCGTGCTGGACATGGACATGGAGGCGCACGAGCGCGTCTGGCGGGTCAACTACCTGGGCACGGTGCACGCCTGCCGCAGCTTCGGCCGGCGCATGGCGGGGCGCGGCGCGGGAGCGATCGTCACGGTCGGCTCCATCAACAGCTTCATGCCCCTGCCGCTGCCCGCGTACAACGTCGGCAAGGCGGCCATCGCGCGACTGACGCAGCTGCTGGCGGTGGAACTGGGCCCGCGCGGCGTGCGCGTCAACAGCGTCGCACCGACCTTCGTGATGACGCCGCCGCTGCGCCAGCGGATGGACGCCGGGCTGCGCGACGAGCGGCGGATGATGCAGACGCACGCACTGGCGAAGTTGCCCGCGCCCGAGGACATCGCCGAGGCCGTCTTCTTCCTCGCCTCGCCCGCGGCCCGCGCCATCACCGGCGTCACGCTGCCGGTCGATGCCGGCTGGCTGGCGGCCGTCAGCTACAACAGCTTTCCGGGGCCGTTGCCCACGCTCGGCGGCTGACGCTGTCCGCCGTCGCGGCGGGCGCGGCGGGCGCGGCGGGCGCGGGACGTGCGGTCAGGCTCTGCTGCGGAGTTCCTCGAAGGAGCACAGCTCGCCGGCCAGGGCGCTGGCCATCACCGTCGGCGGGCTGGCCAGCCACACCCGGCCCGGGCCGCTGCGCCCGGGGAAGTTGCGGTTGATCGCGCTCACCGTGACCTGGCCGGCGTCCGACGACGATCCCGGGCCGCAGTTGGCGCAGGCGCCGCACGAGGGCTGCAGGATGCGCGCGCCGGCGGCGGCGAAGGTTCGGTCGTAGCCGCGCGCCACGCAATAGTCGCGCACGGCGGTGGTGCCGTACTGCAGGAACAGCCGCACCGAAGGCGGCACCCGCAGGCCCTGCGCCAGGCCCCAGGCCAGCACCTCGTGGTAGCGGTCGAAGTCCTCGCGCTTGCCGGCGGTGCAGGAGCCGCCGTAGGCGATGTCGACCGGCACCCGGTGCGCCAGCTGGGCCAGGGCGATGCCGTTGCCCGGGTCCCCCGGCGCCGCCAGCATCGGGCCCAGCACCGAGCAGTCGAGGCGGATCATGCCGGCATAGGCCGCGCCGGCGTCGCTGCGCATCCAGGGCTCGATGGCGAATTCGATGCCGCGGCGCTCGCGCAGGAAGCGCACCGTCTCCTGGTCGGGCGCCACGATGCCGGTGAGTCCGCCGAGTTCGGCCGTCATGTTGGTCAGGGTGGCGCGCTCGTCGGTCGACAGTGCGGCGACCACCGGTCCGGTGAATTCGAACACCTTGCCGATGCCGTCGCCGCCGCGGATCGCGGGCAGGGCCAGCAGGTGCAGGGCGATGTCCTTGGCGGTGACCCCGCCGGGCAGCTCGCCGGCCAGCTCCACCTTGAGCGTCTGCGGCACCGTCATCCGCACCGCGCCGGTGACGAACGCATTGGCCATGTCGGTGGTGCCGACGCCGAAGGCGACGCAGCCCAGCGCGCCGGCGTGCGGCGTGTGCGAATCGGTTCCGGCGACCAGCTGGCCCGGCAGCGCGTAATGCTCGGCCATCATCGGGTGCGAGATCCCGGCCACGTTGCTGCCGTCGTCGGCCGCCGCCTCTTCGTCGGTCAGCGTGCGATGCAGGCGCAGCCCGTGCGCGGCGGCGAAGTCGCGCTGGGCCCGCCGCATGCGATGGATGCCCGCCGCCAGCCCGGCGCGGCGGTGGGCCGGGCTCTGGTCCACGTACGAGGTGTGGTCCTCGAACACCAGGATCGAGTCCGGCTCGCGCAGCCGCAGCTGCGGGCCGAACGCCTGCGCCAGCATGTGCGCGGCCATGCCGGCGTAGTACTCGTGGATGAAGCGCCAGTCGGCCCGCACGAAGATGCCGGCGCCGGGCGCCAGGGCCGTGCCCGTCGCCGCGGTGGCGAGCACATGCCGGTCGACGATCTTCTCGAACAGCGTGCGCGCGCCGGCCGCTGCCGCGGGGGCCGGCGCCGCGGTGCTCAGCTGCGCCTGGCCGAAAGCCAGCAGCCCGCCGCAGCGCAGGATCGCCGCCGCCAGCGCGTCGCGGCCGGCCAGCAGTTCCTCCAGCGGGATGGCCTCGCCGCGCGCGATGCGCGGCAGCAGGCCGAAGTCGGTCGACGTGAACAGTCCGATGTTGTCGGCGTTCTGGCGGTAGATCCGCTCGAAGCTGCGTGCCACCACCAGCCGGATGCCGGCCAGGCGCTCGGCCGCCGGGCTGTGCTCGCGCGAGGAACCCTTGCCGTAGCGCTCGCCGCCCACCGTCACGGCGAAGCCGCCGGCGCGCACGGCGCCTTCGGCCACGGGCAGCGTCGCGCCGGCCTGCAGGCCGGTATAGGGAAAGCGTGCCAGCGCCTGGTCGTAGTGCGACATGATGGCGACCGGCGTGATCTCGTCGGTGGAGACCTCGTCGGCCGGCGCGCCCGCCTCGGCCAGCGTGAGCCGCGCGCCGGCCAGCTGCCGGGCCATGACGCCGGGATCGCGCGACAGGACCAGCAGGCGCGGGGCGGGTCCGAGGTCGAGGGTGAGGTCGGTCATGGGCGGGCTTTCGATGAGAGGTGGTCCAGCAGCAGCTGCGCGGCCGGGGGCAGGGCGTGCGCGTCGCGAAAGCAGACGGTGAAGCGCCGTTCGGCCCAGGGTTCGTCCAGCTGCAGCAGCTGCAGCTGCTGCAGGCCGGCGAAGCCGCCGGCGACCTCGCGCGGCACCACGCTGATCGCGAGGCCGGCGCGCACCACGCGCAGCGCGGCCTCGAAGTTGGTGACGACGACCCGGTGGCGCAGCGGGCGGCCCAGCGCGCCGGCCACCCGCTGCAGCATCACCTGCACGGCACTGTTGACCGGCAGGCTGACGTGCTCGTAGTCGAGCGTGTCGGCGAAGTGCACCCGCTCGCGGCCCGCCAGCGGATGGTCGCGCGGCACGGCGATGCACAGGTGGTCGCTGCGATAAGGCCGGTCCTGCAGCACGTCCAGGTCGGCGGCGTCCCAGCACACTCCCAGCGAAGCGGTGCCGTCGCGCACGCCGCGCACGATCTCGGGGCTGACGCGTTCCTCCAGGTCGACCTGGATGCTGGAATGCCCGGGCAGCTGCAGGAAGGCGGCCACGTCGTCGGCCAGCGACTCGGCCAGCGCCGATACCGACGCCAGCACGCGCACCTGGCCGCGCACGCCGGCCGCATAGCCCTGCATGTCGCGCTCGATGCGGGCGGCGGAATCCAGCATGGTGCGCGCGTGTTCCAGCAGCGTCTGGCCGGCGGCCGTCGGCGCCACGCCGTGGCGCTTGCGCACCAGCAGCCGGGTGCCCACCGTGTGTTCGAGCTGCGCCAGCCGCTTGCTGATGGCCGAGCCGACGATGCTCGCGCGCTCGCCGGCGCGCGCGATGTTGCCGGTCTCGCACACGCTCACGTACAGGCGCAGCGTCGTCAGGTCGAGGTCGCGCATCGAGAAATTCCAATGAGGAACATATTAAGTTCCAATTATGCTTCCATGGATCGTTTAGGAAATTCTAAACTGCTGTCCCCGAACGCTTCAGAGACACCGATGCACCCCAGTTCCACCACGATCCTGCCGCGTCAGGCGACCATCCGCGAGGTAGGCCTGCGCGACGGGCTGCAAAGCATCGCCACGGTGCTGCCCACCGCACACAAGCTGGAATGGTTGCGGGACGCGCATGCGGCGGGCCAGCGCGAAATCGAGGTCGGATCGTTCGTGCCGCCCCGGTTGATGCCCCAGCTGGCCGACACCGCCGAAGTGCTGGCCTTCGCCCACACCTTGCCCGGCCTGCTGCCCTCGGTGCTGGTGCCGAACCTGAAGGGCGCCGAGCGCGCGATCGAGGGGCAGGCGCACCTGATGCTGGTGCCGCTGTCGGCCAGCCGGGCGCACAGCCTGGCGAACCTGCGCAAGGAACCGGACGACGTGGTGGCCGAGATCGCACGCATCCGGGCCGCACGCGATGCCGCCGGCTCGCGCACGCTGCTGGAAGTCGGGATCAGCACCGCGTTTGGCTGCACGCTGCAGGGCCGGGTCGAACCGACGCAGGTGCTGCGGCTGGTGCGCGCCGTCCTGGACGCCGGGGCCGACCGGGTCAGCCTGGCCGACACCGTAGGCTTTGCCGACCCGGCCATGGTGCGGGAACTGTTCGACTTGGTCCTGCCGGCCGCCGGCGGGCGGCTGCACGGTGCCCATTTCCACGACACGCGTGGCCTGGGGCTGGCCAACGTCTATGCGGCGCTGCAGGCCGGCATCGCCAGCCTGGATGCCTGCCTGGGCGGCATCGGCGGTTGTCCGCACGCGCCGGGCGCCAGCGGCAACGTGGCCACCGAGGACCTGGCCTACATGCTGGCCAGCATGGGCATCGCCACCGGCCAGGACTTCGACCGGCTGCTCGCCCTGCGCGGCCGGCTGGCCGGCTGGCTGGCAGGCCAAACGTTGCACGGGTCGCTGTGGCGCGCCGGACTGCCGCGGACCATGCGGCCGCAGGCGCAGCCGGCGCCGGCGCCGGCTGCGGAGACGGTGCAGTGAGCGCCGCGGCCGCACTGCCGCAGCCGCTGGCCGGCCTGCGCGTGATCGAGTTCACCCACATGGTGATGGGGCCGACCTGCGGCATGGTGCTGGCGGACCTGGGCGCCGAGGTGGTCAAGGTCGAACCGGTGGACGGCGACCGAACGCGCCGGCTGCTCGGCGCGGGCGCCGGCTTCTTCCCGATGTTCAACCGCAACAAGAAGAGCATCGGCGTCGACCTGCACAGCGAAGAAGGCGCGGCGGTGGCGCGCCGCCTGTGCGCCGACGCCGACGTGGTGGCCGAGAACTTCAAACCGGGAACGATGGCCAAGTACGGGCTGGATTACGAAAGCCTCGCCCGCGTCAACCCGCGCGTGATCTATGCCAGCCACAAGGGCTTCCTGCCGGGGCCCTACGAGCACCGCACGGCGCTGGACGAGGTGGTGCAGATGATGGGCGGCCTGGCCTACATGACGGGGCGGCCGGGCGACCCGCTGCGCGCCGGCACCAGCGTCAACGACATCATGGGCGGCCTGTTCGGCGCCATCGCCGTGCTGGGCGCGCTGATCCAGCGCGGCATCACGGGCCGCGGCATGGAAGTGCAGAGCGCGCTGTACGAGAACAACGTGTTCCTGATGGGGCAACACATGCTGCAGTTCGCGATGACCGGCAGGCATCCGGCGCCGATGCCCGCGCGCGACAACCCCTGGGCCGTGTACGACGTGTTCACGGTCAAGGACGGTGAGCAGATCTTCCTGGCCGCCGTCAGCGACGCCCAGTGGCAGGTGTTCTGCGACGCGCTGGGATTCCCCGACCTGAAGGCCGAGCCGGAGCTGGCGACCAACAACCAGCGGGTGCTGCAACGCCCGCGCCTGATCAAGGCGATCGGTGAGCGCATCGCGCAGCGTGGCGCGGCCGAACTGTCGGCGATCATGGAGCGGGCCGGCCTGCCGTTCGCGCCGATCCGTCGGCCCGAGGACCTGTACGACGACGAGCACCTGCTGGCCACCGGCGGCCTGGCCGAGATGCGGCTGCCCGACGGGCCGAAGGCCGGCAGCACCGTCAGGACCACGCTGTTCCCGGTCACGCTCGACGGCCGGCGCCTGCCGGTCCGGCTGGATCCGCCGCGGCTGGGCGAGCACAGTCGCGAGCTGCTGGCCGCCGCCGGGTACGATCCGCAGCAGATCGAGGGCCTGCTGGCGCGGGCCGTGGTGGCGTAAGCCGCATCCCCGATTCTTTCGAATACTCTGGAGACAAGCAATGAATCGACGCAGTTTTTCCCGTTCGCTGCTGGCCGTCCCCACGGCCTGCGCCCTGGGGGCCTGGCCGCTGGCGGGCGCCGCCCAGTCCAGCATCAGGTTCATCCTGCCCAACGCCACCGGGTCCGGCGTCGATGCCATCACCCGGGCGGCCCAGCCGGCGCTGGCCAAGGCCCTGGGCACGGCGGTGGCCGTCGAGAACCAGCCCGGCGCCGGCGGCGTGGTGGGCCTGCAGGCGCTGGCGCGCTCGGCGCCGGATGGCAACACGCTGTCGGTCGTGTCCAACAACGTGGTGATCTTCCCCAGCGTGCTCAAGTCGCTCCCGTTCGACATGCCGGGGGACTTCACGCCGATTGCCGTGGTCGGCTTCACGCCGATGGTGCTGGTGGTCAATCCGGCCAAGGTGCCGGCGACCGGCAGCAAGGACTTCGTCGCGCTGCTGAAAAGCAGGCCGGACGCGCTGAACTTCGCCTCCGGCGGCAACGGCACCATCCTGCACCTGGCCACCGAGTTGTTCCTCGATGCCGCCGGCGCGAAGGCCAGGCACATCCCCTACAAGGGCGTCGGACCGATGGTCACCGATCTGATCGGCGGGCAGGTGGACTTCGCGACCGCGGCGCTGCCGAGCGTGCAGGCGCACATCAGGAGCGGCGCGCTGCGGCCGATCGGCGTGCTGACGGCGCAGCGCACGCCGGCCGCGCCCGAGATCCCGACGTTCGCCGAGCAGGGGCTGGCGAACTTCGCCGTGGAAGCCTGGTTCGCCGTGATCGGCCCCAAGGGAATGAATGCGGCGGCGGTCAGGAAGGCGCATGACGCCGTGGCGGCCGCATTCGCCGATCCGGCGGTGAAGGACGTGATGGCCAAGCAGGGCAACACCATCAACGTCAGCACGCCCGAGCAGGCGCAGGCGGCATTTCGCAGCGAGCTGGCGAAGTACGCCGCGCTGGTGAAGAAGGTCGGCCTGGAGCCGCAATGAGCGGACAACGGCCGCGGCGGGCGGCGCGCGGCGCCGCCCGCACGGTGTCGATCAGTGGACCGGCTGCTCGGGCGAGCGGGTCAGGCCGTAGTCCTGCAGCGCCCACAGCGCCAGAGTCAGGACGAGCAGCCCCACCACCACCGCGTTGACCGACGCCGCCGTGGTGGCGAAGCCGGTCACCCACGGCGCGACCGCCAGCCAGGCGCCCAGGGCTGTTTCGGTCCAGTCTTCCCAGGCCCGCGGCACGAACATGCCGCCCAGCGCTGCGGCCAGGAGCAGCAGCCCGACCAGGGCGGTGTTGCCCATGTCGACGAACTCCGACTGGAACCCGAGCGCAAGGGGAGAAAACACCAGCCACAAGCCCAGGACGGCATTGCCCATGTCCTGCCAGTGCTTCAACTGCTTCATCATGGTCGTCTCCTGTAGAGCGTCAAGAAGCTCGTGCGGCGCAGACGCCCTGACAATCCGGCGCCCCGCAAATGGCGCTTCAACAATAGGTTGCGGCACGCCGATTTCCTTGACGTGAGTCAAGCGGTGGCGGCCCGGGCGCCTGCGCAGCAGGCGGCAAGGCTCAGGGCTTGGTAATGACGGTGCTCGCCGTGACCCCGTCGAACGTCATGTTCGCGCCGCTCAGGCCCGTGACCGTGAAGTTCGACTGAGGCGTCGCGGCTGGGATGGCCGCGCTGGTCAGCGTGCACCGCCCGGTGCCATCGGTGACGCAGCTGGCGGTGCCGCCGGGCGCGAACGAACCGGCGACGGTGACGTTGGCCACGGCCGTGGTCTTGTCCACGCCGCTTCCCACGGCCACGGTGGCGCGCGCGCGCCAGTTCTTGCCGCTCTTGACGCCGGTGCCCGAGAGCGAGGCGATCCCGATCGTGGTCGATCCGGGTTCGGTCGCCGCGCCCGAGGCCAGCGTGTACAGCAGCAGGTTGGGTGAGCCGGTGCCCAGCGCCGTGAGCACCCCGCCGGTCGCATGGCCCACCAGGAACGACGCGATGGCGGACGGCGAGGCCGACGCGCCGGTGGCGGCGTTGAAGTTGGCCTGCGCCACCAGCGCAGCCGCGCCCGTGGCGTGCGGAGATGCCATCGATGTGCCGCTGATGGTGTTGGTGGCCATGTTGCTGGTGTTCCAGGCCGAGGTGATGCTGCTGCCCGGCGCGTACAGGTCGACGCAGGCGCCGTAGTTGCTGTAGTAGGCGCCCGTGTCGGTGCGCGTGGTGGCGCCGACGGTGATTGCGGTGGGTTCGCTGGCCGGCGAGTAGTTGCAGGCGTCGGCGGTGCTGTTGCCAGCGGCCACGGCCATGGTCACGCCGCTGCCCACCGCGCCGGCCACGGCCGCGTTGACGGCGCTGGACTTCGCGCCGCCCAGCGACATGTTCGCCACCGCCGGGCGCGCCGTGCTGCCGGCGACCCAGTCGACGCCCGCGATGACGCCGCTCCAGGTGCCCGATCCCCGGCAGTCGAGCACGCGCACCGGCACCAGTGCGACGCCCTTGGCGATGCCCCAGGTCGTGCCGCCGACGGTGCCGGCCACGTGGGTGCCGTGGCCGTTGCAGTCGTCCGTGCCGCGCCCGTCGGTGATCGAGGTGAATCCGCCGCCCACCCGCCCGCCGAAATCGACATGGTCGGCCCGGATGCCGGTGTCGATGATGAACGCGGTGACGCCGGCGCCGGTCCAGTCATAGCTGTACGTTCCGCTCAGCGCGAGGAAGCGCTGGTCGACGCGGTCCAGGCCCCAGGTGGCGTCCAGTTCGGTGGCCTGCAGCGACACGGTCTGGTCCTGCTCGATCGACTCGACCAGCGGGTTGCGGCGCAGGCCCTGCAGCGCCGACGCCGGCAGCGTCGCGGCGAATCCCTTGATCGCGGACGTGTAGACGTGATGCAACTGCGCATCGGGGCCGGCGCGGCGCACCAGCTCGGCGGCTTCGCCCGCAGGGCTTGCGACGCCATTGCCGAACACCACGATGTAGCGGTCGGGGATCGGAGCCGACGCCCCGAACGGCGGGGCCGCGTCGCGCCCGGTCTGCGCGGTCGCCGGCGCACCCGCGAAGGTTGCCAGCGCGAGCAGGACGAGGGCGAGGCAACGGGCTGGCAATGCATGCATGGCGTCCTCCCGGAAACAGCTGGACACCATCACACTGCAGACCCGGGCCCGCAACAAGACCTTCGCCCCGCCTTGTGACAGGGCTTACCAAAACTTGCGCGGGCGCTACGCGGTGCGGATGACCGAGATGTGCTCGGTCCCGCTCTCGGGCAGCCACACCTCGCCCGGACGGCCGAGGATCTGCCGCACGTTCGCGTTCTCGCGCGGCATTCCGTAGCGCTCGAACTGCTCGGTCCTGGGATCGAAGGCGAACACGGCGTTGCCGCCGAAGTCGCTGACCCAGACCCGGTCGCGCTCGTCCACGTACACCGCGTACGGCTGCGGCGCCTTGCCCGGCAGCTTCCAGGACTTCCAGGTCCTGGCCTGCGGATCGTGCATGGACAGCTGGCCGCTGTTCCATTCGCTGACCCACAGCCGGCCCTGGCTGTCGCTCCAGATGCGGCGCGCCCCCTGGCCCGGCGATGGCGGCTCGACGATTGCGGACTCGCCGGTGCGCCGGTCGACCCGCGCGATGTACGAGCCGGCCAGCGAACACCACCAGATCTCGCCGGCCGGCGTGGCGCAGATGCCGTAGGCGCCGCGCCCGCGCGGCACCACTGCGGCGCGCACCTGGCCGGTCTTTACGGCGAGCTTGCCGACATAGCCGAGCTGGCCGGTGAACCAGAGATCGCCGTCCTTGTCGAAGGCGGCGGTGTTCAGGTTGACGTGCGGCAGCCCGGCGGGCAGCGGAAACGCCAGCACCTTGCGGTCTGGCCAGCCGACCCGCACGATGGCGTTCTGCGCGCCATCGGTGATCCAGGCCGCCTTGTCCGGACCCTGGATCACACCGTGCGGCGACGACCGTTGCGCCAGCGCCACCAGCTCGGTGCGGCCGGTCTTCGGATCGAACCAGCCGAGGTGGCCGCTGGCCTGCGCGGTGAACCAGACGCCGCCATCGGGCGCCGGCGCCACGTCGTGGATGCCGGTGCGCGCGGGCGTCTTGAGCGGCCACGACTGCATCTGGAACTTCGGGGCGGCCAGGGCGGGGGTGCCGCAGGTGGCAAGCAGAGTGAACGCGCCGGCGGTGCGAAGGGCGCTGCGTCGGGTGATGGAAACCATGGAACGAGGAATGCGTTGCGGGCCGCCTGCGCGGGCTGTTGTCTCCCCACACTGCAGCGCGCTCGCGGTCGCGCCGGCACGCCGCCTGAGGCGCACAGCTCGTATGTTAGAACATCGGGCCGGCCGCTCAGGCCGCCATCAGCGGCGGTGCCAGCTCCTGGATCAGGTGCAGCATCGCCTGCTGCGTGAGCGTCGCGGGCCGCTGCGAGCTCATGCCGATCGCCAGCGTGCTGCGCAGCGCTGGGCGGGCGATCGGCCGCATGGCCAGCGCCTGCGGCCGCGACCAGGTGGCGACCGCGTGCCGCGACAGCACGGCGGCGCCGGCGCCGTCGGCCACCAGGTCCAGGATGGCCGAGACGCCGTCCACTTCCAGCGCGACCTGCGGCCGGCAGCCCAGGCCGGCCAGCTCGGCCTCCACCAGCATGCGGATCGCGTTCGGCCGGCTCGGAATCACCAGCGGCAGCCCGGCGACCTCGCGCAGGGCGATGGGCCGTGGCCGCGCACTCGACCGGGCGACGCGGCGCTGGACCACGAAGAGCGGCTCCTCCAGCAGCGGCGTGAGTTCGATGTCGGGCGAGGGGGCCGCGTTGTACAGCAGCGCGATGTCCAGACGCCCGCTGCCCAGCGACTCCTGCATCCCCACCGACAGGCTCTCGCTGATGGAAATCGTCGCCTGCGGCATGCGCCGGCGGAACTCGCGGATCAGCGGCAGCGCCAGCACCTTGGCCACGCTGGGCGGCAGGCCGACCGCGACGCGGCCGGCCAGCTGGCCGCGCACCCGCCCCAGCTCCTCGCGGGCCCGCTCCACCTGGTGCAGAATGCCGCGCCCGTGCTCCAGCAACAGCGTGCCGGCCTCGGTCGGGACGGCGCCGCGGCCGTTGCGCGTGAGCAGGGTCTGGCGCAGCTCGACCTCGAGCAGGCGCACCTGGCGGCTGAGCGCCGGCTGCGCGACCTCGAGCGCCGCGGCGGCCCGGGTGAAGCTGCCGAGCTCGGCGACCCGGACGAAATACTCCAGCTGCCTGAGGTCCATGATGTGAATAGCTTGCCGGACATTATGCCGGCCAGGCATAACTGCTAGTGGACCGCGCTGCTGTCGTCCGGGCGGACCGAGGGACACAATCGGCCGATGGTCGTCCGCGGCATTTCATCCATGGCCACGCGCGAGCTGCTGGCGCAGCTGGGCGCAGCCTATGGCGAGCGAGAAGGCGCTGTGGTGCAGATCGAGTCCGTCGGCGGCGTCGATGCCGCCAGGCGGGTGCAGGCGGGCGAGCCGTTCGATGTCGTCGTGCTGGCGTCCGATGCGATCGACCGGCTGGCCGCGGCCGGGGCGCTGCTGGCCGGGAGCAAGGTGGACCTGGTGCATTCGCCGGTTGCGGTGGCGGTGCGCGCGGGCGCCGCGCTTCCCGACCTGGGCAGCGAAGCGGCGCTGCGGCGCGCGGTGCAGTCGGCGCCCTCGATCGGCTATTCCACCGGCCCCAGCGGCACGGCGCTGCTGCGGCTGTTCGAGCGCTGGGGCCTTGCCGACGAACTGCGGCCGCGCCTGGTGCAGGCGCCGCCCGGGGTGCCGGTGGGCACGCTGGTGGCCCGCGGCGAGGCCGCCCTGGGCTTCCAGCAGCTGAGCGAGCTGATTCACCTGGACGGCCTCGCCCTGGCGGGCGTGCTGCCGCCGCCGGTCGCGATCGTCACCACGTTTTCCGGGGCCGTGGGCGCCCGGGCGGCGCAGCCCGCTGCCGCCCGCCGCCTGCTGGCCTTCATGGCCGGCCCCGGCAGCGCTGCCGCCAAGCGCGGCCAGGGCATGGAGCCCGCCTGAAAGGAAGCCACATGTTGATCATCGACTGCCACGGCCACTACACGACGGCGCCCAAGGCGCTGGAAGACTGGCGCAACCGGCAGATCGCGGCGATCGGGAATCCGGCCGCGGCGCCGCGCGCGGCCGACCTCAGGATCGGCGACGACGAACTGCGCGAGTCGATCGAGGCCAACCAGCTGCGCCTGATGAAGGAGCGCGGCAGCGACGTCACGCTGTTCTCCCCGCGCGCCAGCTTCATGGCGCACCACATCGGCGACTTCGGCGTGTCCGCGGCCTGGGCCGCGATCTGCAACGAGCTGTGCTTTCGGGTCAGCCGGCTGTTTCCCGACCACTTCGTGCCGGTGGCGATGCTGCCGCAGTCGCCCGGTGTCGATCCGGCGACCTGCATTCCGGAGCTGGAGAAGTGCGTGCGCGACTACGGCTGCGTCGGCATCAACCTCAATCCCGATCCCTCGGGCGGGCACTGGACCTCGCCGCCGCTGTCGGACCGCCACTGGTACCCGATCTACGAGAAGATGGTCGAGTACGACATCCCGGCGATGATCCACGTCAGCACCAGCTGCAACGCCTGCTTCCACACCACCGGCGCGCACTACCTGAACGCCGACACGACGGCCTTCATGCAGTGCCTGACCTCGGATCTGTTCAAGGACTTCCCGACGCTGCGCTTCCTGATCCCGCACGGCGGCGGCGCCGTGCCCTACCACTGGGGGCGGTTCCGCGGACTGGCGCAGGAGCTGAAGAAGCCGCTGCTGACCGAGCACCTGCTGCACAACGTCTTCTTCGATACCTGCGTGTACCACCAGCCCGGCATCGACCTGCTCAACACGGTGATTCCGGTGAAGAACGTGCTGTTCGCCTCCGAGATGATCGGCGCGGTGCGCGGCATCGACCCGCAGACCGGCCACCATTACGACGACACCAGGCGCTACATCGAGGCTTGCGCGCGGCTGAGCGAGGACGACCGCGAGCAGATCTTCGAGCTGAATGCGCGCCGGGTCTTCCCGCGCCTGGATGCGTACCTCAAGGGGCGCATCGGCCTGGTGGGCGGCTCGGCCGCCTGACAGCCGGTGGGCAGCGGCATGGAGTTCGAGAAGACACCGGGATGGCTGGACTGGTACCAGGGCCCCAGCACGCCGCGCTTCCGGGTCCCGCCCGGCAGCGTGGACGCGCACTGCCACGTGTTCGGGCCGGGCGCGCGCTTTCCGTTCGCGCCGCAGCGCAAGTACACGCCGTGCGACGCCAGCCGCGAGCAGCTGTTCGCCCTGCGCGACCAGCTGGGATTCGCGCGCAACGTGATCGTGCAGGCGACCTGCCATGGCGCCGACAACGGCGCGCTGATCGACGCGCTGGGGCATTCCGGCGGCCGAGCCCGCGGCGTCGTGACGGTGCGGCGCGACGTCAGCGACGCGCAGCTGCAGGCGATGCACGCGGCCGGCGTGCGTGCGGTGCGCTTCAACTTCGTACGGCGGCTGGTCGACTTCACGCCCAAGGACGAGCTGGTCGAGATCGCCGGCCGCATTGCGCCGCTGGGCTGGCATGTGGTGATCTATTTCGAGGCGGTGGACCTGCCCGGGTTGTGGGAGTTCTTCACCGCGCTGCCGACCACCGTGGTGGTCGACCACATGGGACGCCCCGACGTGAGCAAGCCCGTCGACGGCGAGGAGTTCGAGCTGTTCGTGCGGCTGATGCGCGAGCATCCGAACGTCTGGAGCAAGGTGAGCTGTCCCGAGCGCCTGTCGGTGAGCGGCCCGCCGGCCTTGAACGGCGAGCGCAACGCCTACCGCGACGTCGTGCCGTTCGCGCGCCGCATCGTCGAGACCTTCCCGGACCGCGTGCTGTGGGGCACCGACTGGCCGCACCCGAACCTGAAGAACCACATGCCCGACGACGGCCTGCTGGTGGATTTCATTCCGCACATCGCAGTTTCGGCTGAACTGCAGAGAAAGCTCCTGGTGGACAATCCCATGCGCCTGTACTGGCCCGAGGAATGGAGCAACTGAGATGCCGCTGGACAAGCCATACCTGGACGTGCCGGGCACGACGATCTTCGACGCCGACCAGTCGCGCAGGGGCTACCACCTGAACCAGTTCTGCATGTCGCTGATGAAGGCGCCGAACCGCGCGCGCTTCAAGGCCGACGAGCGCGCTTACCTGGACGAGTGGCCGATGACCGAGGAGCAGAAGCAGGCGGTGCTGGCGCGCGACCTGAACCGCTGCATCCGGCTGGGCGGCAACATCTATTTCCTGGCCAAGATCGGCGCCACCGACGGCAAGAGCTTCCAGCAGATGGCCGCCAGCATGACCGGGATGAGCGAGGAGGCGTACCGCGCCATGATGATCGCCGGCGGCCGCCCGATCGAGGGGAATCGCTTCGTCGGCGAGCAGCCGGGACGCGACTGAGATGGCCCGCATCACCGCCAGCGTCTACACCTCGCACGTGCCGGCCATCGGCGCGGCGCTCGACCAGGGCAAGACCGGCGAGCCGTACTGGCAGCAGGTCTTCGCCGGCTACGAATTCTCGAAACGGTGGCTGCGGGACCGGCGCCCGGACGCGATCATCCTCGTCTACAACGACCACGCGACGGCGTTCAGCCTGGAGATGATCCCCACGTTCGCGATCGGCTGCGCCGAGCAGTTCCAGCCGGCCGACGAAGGCTGGGGCCCGCGTCCGGTGCCGACCGTCGTCGGCCATCCCGAACTGGCCGCGCACGTCGCGCAGTCGGTGATCCAGCAGGACTTCGACCTCACCATCGTCAACCGGATGGACGTGGACCACGGGCTGACGGTGCCGCTGTCGCTGATGTGCGGCCAGCCGCAGGCGTGGCCATGCCCGGTGATCCCGTTCGCCGTCAACGTCGTGCAGTACCCGGTGCCTTCCGGCCGGCGCTGCCTCGCCCTCGGCCAGGCGATCCGCAAGGCCGTGGAGAGTTTCGACCAGGACCTGAGCGTGCAGGTGTGGGGCACCGGCGGCATGAGCCACCAGTTGCAGGGCCCGCGCGCCGGTCTGATCAACAGCGCCTTCGACCAGGACTTTCTCGACCGCCTGGTGGCCCACCCGCAAGAGCTGTCCGCCATGCCGCACATCGACTACGTGCGCGAAGCCGGCAGCGAGGGCATCGAACTCGTGATGTGGCTCATCGCGCGCGGCGCGATGGGCGATCTGGCCGGCGGCCCGCCGCCGAACGTCGCGCATCGCTTCTACCACGTGCCCGCGTCGAACACCGCCGTGGGCCACCTGATCCTGGAGGAGTCCCGAGCATGACGCAGAAGATCAGGGTCGCGCTGGCCGGCGCCGGCGCGTTCGGCCTCAAGCACCTGGACGGCCTCAAGCTGATCGACGGCGTGGAAGTGGTGTCGCTGGTCGGCCGAGAGCTGGACAAGACCCGGGAGGTCGCCGGCAGGTACGGCATCGGCCATGTCACGACCGACCTCACCGACAGCCTGGCGCGGCCGGAGGTCGACGCCGTCATTCTGTGCACGCCGACCCAGATGCATGCGGCGCAGGCGCTGCAGTGCCTCGCGGCCGGCAGGCATGTGCAGGTCGAGATCCCGCTGGCCGACAGGCTGGCGGACGCGCAGGCAGTGGTCGGCATGCAGCGGCAGACGGGCCTGGTCGCGATGTGCGGCCACACCCGGCGCTTCAATCCCAGCCACCAGTACGTGCACCGCAAGATCGCGGCCGGCGGGTTCCGTCTCCAGCAGATGGACGTGCAGACCTATTTCTTCCGGCGCAGCAACATGAACGCGCTGGGCCAGCCGCGCAGCTGGACCGACCACCTGCTGTGGCACCACGCCGCCCACACCGTGGACCTGTTCCAGTACCAGACCGGCAGCCCGGTCGTGAAGGCCAACGCCCTGCAGGGACCGATCCACCCGCAACTGGGCATCGCGATGGACATGAGCATCCAGCTCCAGACCGCCGGCGGTGCGATCTGCACGCTGTCGCTGTCCTTCAACAACGACGGGCCGCTGGGCACCTTCTTCCGCTACATCGGCGACACGGCGACCTACATCGCCCGCTACGACGACCTGTACAACGGCAAGGACGAGAAGATCGACGTGTCGGGGGTGGACGTCTCGATCAACGGCATCGAGCTGCAGGATCGCGAATTCATCGCCGCCATCCGCGAGCGGCGCGAGCCCAACGCCAACGTCGCGCAGGTGCTGCCCTGCTACGAGATCCTGCACCGGCTGGAACGGCAGCTGCAGCCCTGAAGCAGCGGCGCCGGACCCGGGGTCAGTGAGGCTGCGCGCAGCAGCGCAGCACCACCCGCCCGTTGATCCGGCCGCGGCGCATGCGGTCGAACACCGCGTTCACCTCGGACAGCGGCTGCGTTTCGGTGAGACAGCGCAAGCTGCCATTGGCCGCGAGCTCGAGCACGGCACGCATGTCGTCGCGGGTGCCCACCGACGACCCGACCACCCTGGCTTCGAGGCCGACCAGCGACAAGGCGGGGAAGGTGAGGGGCGCGGCCGGCAGCCCCACCACCGACAGCACGCCCGCCGGACGCAGGCACTTGAACGCGGTGTCGTAGGCGGCTTTCGCCGCCGACGTGACGACGGCGACATGCACGCCACCCTGCTTGCGCAGGGCCTTGATGTCGTCGGCGTTGCCGGCGTCGAGGGTCTGGTCGGCGCCGAACCGGCGCGCGAGTTCAAGTTTGTCGGCATCCAGGTCCAGCGCGACCACCTCGGCGCCCCAGGCCTTGGCGATCTGCACGGCCAGGTGGCCGAGTCCGCCGATGCCGAAGATCGCGACCTTCTGGCCGCGCGCCACCTCGGCGTTCTTCAGCGCCCGGTAGACGGTGAGTCCGGCGCAAAAGAGGGGGGCCGCCTCTTCCGGCGTCAGGCTGTCGGGCACCCGCAGCGCATGGCTGCCGCGCGCGACCATGTATTCCGCATAACCGCCATCGACCATGACGCCGGTGATCAACGCCTTGCGGCAAAGGTTCTCGCGGCCCTCGCGGCAGGGCGCGCATTCGCCGCAGCTGGCATGCAGCCAGGCGACGCCGACCCGGTCGCCGACCGCGAGGTCGGCGACGTTCGCGCCTTTCTCGAGCACCCGGCCGACCACTTCATGTCCCGGGATCAGGTGCGGCTTGGTCACGGCCTTCAGCGGCTGCTGGTCGCCGTCGGCCACGTGCAGGTCGGAGTGGCAGACGCCGCAGGCCTCGACCTGGATCAGCACGTCGTCGGGGCCGGGTTGCGGCCGTGCGACCTCCTGCAGGCTGAGCGGCTGACCGAATTCCTGCAGGACGGCGGCTTGCATGGCGTGCTCCTCGTGAAGGGGCGCCTGGCGCAACCCCGGCTGGATCGTACGCCGTGGCCGCAGCCCCCGCCGGTCGCGCAGGCGGCAGGCGCGATCTGGTTCAATGGGGGTCCGGCACAGGAGGCAAGGCAGTGGCAGACATCATCATCCGGCGCGATGGCGCCATCGGCACCGTCGTCATCTCCAACCTGGAGAAGCACAACGCGATGACCGTGGACATGTGGCGGGCCCTGCCCGAGCGCATCGGCGAGCTCGACGCCGACCCGGCCATCGTCGCCATCGTGCTCACCGGCGACGGCGAGCAGGCCTTCGTGTCGGGCGCCGACATCTCGCAGTTCGAGAGCAAGCGCGGCGACCGCGAGGCGCAGCAGGAGTACGGCGGCATGGTCGACGCGGCGTACCTGGCGCCGGTGCGCGCAAGCAAGCCGGTGATCGCCAAGATCCGCGGCATCTGCATGGGCGGCGGGCTGGGGCTGGCGGCGGCCTGCGACATCCGGCTGTGTTCGCTGGACGCGCGCTTTCGCATGCCGGCCGGACGGCTGGGCCTGGGCTACAAGCCCGAGGGCGTCAACCGGTTCATTTCCCTCATCGGCGTGCAAAACACCTATGACATTTTCTTTTCGGCCCGCGTTTTCGGCGCCAGCGACGCGCTGCGCATGGGTTTCGTCGCCCAGGCCGTCGCGGCCGACGATCTGGACGATGCGGTGGCCCACCTGGCAGGCGCCATCGCCGAGAACGCACCGCTCACGCTCAAGGCGGTGAAGCTGACGGTGAACGCGTTCCTGGGCACCGAGAGCGATGCACGGCGCGCGGCCGCCGCTGCGGATGCCTGCAACGCGAGCGAGGATTACCGCGAAGGCGTGCGCGCCTTCGGCGAGAAGCGCAAGCCGGTGTTCCGCGGCCGCTGAGCCCCGGCGGCACGGCTTACTTTCGGTTGCCCCGGCACCTCCAGGAAACTGCCTATTTGATTTTGTGCCAATCCTTCTAGAGTGACCCACACAAAACGCAGGGGAGGCGAGCGCGCCCGCTGCGGCGCCCGGCCGGCAGCGGCGCGCGCCCGACAAGCGTTGGTTCACTCTAGGAGACAGACATGCATCGTCGCTTGGCAAACAAGCTTGTGCTCGGCCTGGCCGTCCTGGCGGCGCTGGCGGCCGCTCCCGCGACGGCGCAGCAGATGGCGCCCTGGGAAAAGGAACTGTACGACGCGGCGAAGAAGGAAAAGCCGATCACCGTCTACACCGCGCACTACAACACCGAGGAGGCCCAGAACCTTTGCAACGGCTTCGAGAAGAAGTACCCGGGCCTCAAGTGCAATTTCGTGCGCACGACGGCGCAGGTGGCGTTCCAGCGCTTCCAGCAGGACGTGCAGGCCAACGCGCCGGTGGCATCGGTCTTCAGCAGCACCGACGTCAGCCACTATCCCGAGCTGAAGAGGCGCGGCCTGCTGATCGAGTACAGGCCGAAGAACCTGGCGCAGATGGTCGACTCGCTCAAGCCGTACAACGACGCCGACGGCTTCTACCACGTCACGGCTGCGGCGCTGATGCTGGTCACCTACAACAGTTCGCTGGTGGCGGAGAAGGATGCGCCCAAGAACTGGACCGACCTGCTGGACCCGAGGTGGAAGGGCAAGGTGTCGATCGGCCACCCGGCGTTCAGCGGCTACGTCGGCACCTGGGTGGTGTTGATGCGCAAGCTGTACGGGTGGGACTTCTTCACCAGGCTGGAGAAGAACCAGCCGCAGATCGGCCGCTCGGTGAACGACACCGTGACCATGCTGAACTCCAAGGAGCGCTGGGTCGCGGCCGGGCCGGAAGCCACCACCCTGCTCAGCCGTGACAAGGGCAATCCCCTGGCCGTCGTCTATCCCACCGACGGCGCCCTGCTGATGGTGTCGCCCAGCGGCGTTCCGAAGAACGCGCCGTCGCCCAACGCCGGCAAGCTGTACCTGGAGTACCTGCTGAGCAAGGAGGCCGGCGAGATCCAGACCAAGGCCCACTCGCTGTCGGTGGTCAAGGGAGTCGCGCCGGCGCCGGGCGCCAAGCCGCTGGAGCAGATCAAGGTGACGCGGCCAACCGAAGAGGAGATCACCAAGGGCATCCCCGAGGTGAAGGAGCAGTTCCGCGACACGTTCGGCGTCTGAGCGCAACGCCGCTTCCTTCATGGCCTACGCGAAGACGCCCCTGCCCCGGGCAGGGGCGCTGTCCATGCTGGACCAGCGCTGGCGCCACCTGGACAAGTCGTTCTGGGTCTGGCTGCTGGCGATCGTGGCGCTGGTGTTGCTGGTGGTCAACCCGCTGCTGCGGCTGCTGGTGGTCAGCTTCCAGGATGCCAACGGCGCGTTCACGCTCGCGAACTACGTCTCGGCCTACAGCCGGGTGCGGCACCTGGAGGCCCTGGGCAACTCGCTGACCCTGGGGCTGGGGGCCGGCGTGCTGTGCCTGGCGTTCGGGCTGCCGATGGCCTGGGCGCTGTCGCGCACCGACATGCCGGGCAAGCCGGTGATCTGGATCTCGATCCTGGGCACCTTCATCATCCCGCCGTACCTCGGCGCCGTGGGCTGGATCCTGCTGGCCGGTCCCAACGCGGGCTGGTTGAACAGGGGGGTCGCCGCGCTGTTCGGCACCGCCGGCGGACCGTTCAACATCTATTCGATGCCGGGTCTGATCCTGGTAGTGGCGTGCTACAGCTTTCCGTACGTCTTCGTGCTCACCAAGTCGGCGCTGGACCTCATCTCCTCCGAAATGGAAGACGCGGCCAACATCCTGGGCGCGAGCAACATGCGCACCACGCTGTCGATCACGCTGCCCCTGGTGCTGCCGGCGATCCTGGGCGCGTTCATCCTGGTGTTCCTGGAAGCCATCGCGCTGTTCGGCTCGCCTGCGCTGCTGGCGCTGCCGGGGCGCTTTCACGTGGTGACGACGCAGCTGTGGCAGTTCTTCGAGTTCCCGCCCAAGGTCGGCGTGGCCGCGGCCTACGCCATGCCGCTGCTGGTCATCACGATCGTGCTGTTCTGGGTGCAGCGGCGCGTCACCAGCCGCAAGGGCTACGTGTCGCTCACCGGCAAGGGCGGCGAGCGGCGACCGATGCCGCTGGGGCCGTGGAAGTGGCCGGTGCTCGGCTACTGCCTGGCCGTGTGCACCCTGTCGTTCTTCATGCCGCTGGTGGTGATCTGCCAGGCCGCGTTCGCCAAGGCCTGGGGCCGCGGCTTCTCGCTGGACAACCTCACCTTCGACAACATCTACCGCACGGTGGTGGACAACGACCTGACGCGGGTCGCGACCTGGCACACCTTCGCCTACGCCGGCACGGCCTCGCTGATCGCCATCGCGCTGGCGCTGTGCATCGCCTACATCGTGAACCGCGGCCTGGTGAACCGGCAGGTCGGCGCCGTGCTGGGTTTCCTCACGATGGCGCCTTTCGTCGTGCCGGGCATCGTGCTGGCGATCGGCTTCTACGCCGCCTACACCCGGCCGCCGCTGCTGCTGTACGGCACGGCCTGGATCCTGATTCTCGCCTTCGTCACCCGTTTCCTGCCGATCGCCTTCGTCAACGCGAATGCGGCGATCCGCAGCGTCAACCCGGAGCTGGAGGACGCGGTGCGGATCCTTGGTGGCACGCGCTCGCGGGCGATCTTCGACGTGGTGGCGCCCCTGCTCAAGCGCAGCTTCGCCGGCGCCTTCATCCTGGTGTTCATCCCGGCCACCCGCGAGCTGAGCACCGCGATGTTCCTGTACTCGATCAACACCCAGGTGCTGTCGGTGCTGCTGTTCGACAAGAGCGACGAAGGCAACTTCGAATCGCTGGCCTCGATCGGCCTGGTGCTGGTCGTGATCACCGTGGCGCTCATCCTGCTCGGCTTCCGGCTGATGGGGCGGGACTTCATGCTGAGGAGGACGGTCACATGAGCAAGCTGGTGCTCAGAAACATCACCAAGTCGTTCGGCAGCTACACCGCCGTCGACAACCTGAGCCTCACGCTGCACGAGGGCGAACTGGTGTCGCTGCTCGGCTCGTCCGGCTGCGGCAAGACCACGACGCTGCGCATGATCGCCGGCTTCATGACGCCGACCGCGGGCACGATCGAGCTGGACGGGCAGGTGATCTCGTCGCCGCAGTCCAGCCTGCCGCCGGAAAAGCGGCAGATGTCGATGATCTTCCAGAGCTACGCCATCTGGCCGAACATGACCGTGCAGGAGAACGTCGGCTACGGGCTGAAGCTGCGCAAGATCCCCGCCGACGAGGCCAGGCGGCGCGTGGCCGAGATGCTCGACGTGGTGCAGCTGGGACCGCTGCGCGACCGCTATCCGGCGGAGCTGAGCGGCGGCCAGCAGCAGCGCGTGGCGCTGGCGCGCTCGATGGTGGTCAAGCCCGCGATCCTGCTGCTGGATGAACCGTTGTCGAACCTGGACGCCAACCTGCGCGAGGAAATGCGCTTCGAGATCCGGCGCCTGCACGACGAGTTCAGGATGACCATGGTCTACGTCACGCACGACCAGGCCGAGGCGATGGTCACGTCCGACCGGATCGCCGTCATGAACAAGGGCCGGATCGAGCAGATCGACGCTCCGTTCGAGCTGTATCGCCATCCCAGGACCAGGTTCGTCGCGGGCTTCATCGGCCGCACCAACTTTCTCACCGGCCGCAGCGCAGCGGACGACGTCGACTTCGGGGGCTTTCGCGTCCCGGCGCGCGAGCTCGCGCCCGGCGCCAGCCTGCCGCCGGAGGTGCAGGTGTCGATCCGGCCGCAGAGCATCCACCTGCGGCGCGACCGGCCGGCCGCGTCGCCGCGGTTCGCCTGCGTGGAAGGCAGCATCCAGCGGCGCGCCTACCTGGGCGAGTCCTGGGACTACCACATCACCCTGCCGGCGGGCGCGGAGCCGATCCGCGTGACCGCCCGCCCGAACGAGGTGTTCGACGTGGGCCAGACGGTCTATGCTGAAATCGACACCTCGCAGATCACCATCGTCAGCTGAGCCGAGCCCATATGCCACTTCCTCTCGAAGGCGTCCGCGTCCTGGACCTGACCAACGTCATGGCCGGCCCCTACTGCAGCATGGTCCTGGGGGACATGGGGGCCGAGGTCATCAAGGTCGAAAGCTTCGAGGGCGACGCTTCGCGCCGCTTCGAGCCCCAGGTGGGCGGCGAGTCGTACTGCTTCGCCGTCCTCAACCGCAACAAGAAGAGCATCGCGCTCGACCTGAAGGACCCGCGCGGCAAGGCCGTGGTCACGCACCTGGCCGGCAAGGCCGACATCATGCTGGAGAACTTCCGCCCCGGCGTGGTGCGCAAGCTGGGCCTGGACTACGACAGCCTGAAGCAGCACAACCCCGGCCTGATCTACGCGTCGATGTCCGGCTTCGGCCAGACCGGCCCGTACGGCAGGAAGGGCGGCTTCGACATCATCGCGCAAGGCATGTCCGGGATCATGATGATGACCGGCTACCCGGGCGGGCGGCCGGCCAAGGTCGGCATCGCGATGAACGACATCGCCAGCGGCGTCACGGCGCTGTACGGCATCCTGGGCGCGTACATCGGCCGGCTGCGGCACGGCAGCGGCCAGTACCTGGAAACCTCGCTGCTGGAAGCCGGCCTGGCCTGGAGCATCTGGGAGTTCGGCGCCTACTTCGGCGGCGGCGAGCTGCCAACGGCCACCGGCACGCGGCACCGCCGCTCGGCGCCGTACCAGGCCTACCGTTCGCAGGACGGCTATGTCACGGTGGGGGCAGGCAGCGAGAAACTGTGGCGTGCCTTCGCGACGCAGGTCTGCCACAAGCCGGAATGGATCGACGACCCGCGCTTCAGCGGCCCCAACATCCGCGTCAAGAACGCCGACGCGCTGGAGGCGGAGATCGAGCAGGTGCTGGGCACGCGCCCCACCGCCCATTGGGTCGAGCAGATGGATGCCGCCGGCGTGCCGGGCGGGCCGGTGTACGGCTACGACCAGATCATGCAGGATCCGCACATCAAGGCGCGCAACATGGTGGTGGACATCGACCATCCGAAGATCGGGCCGATGAAGACGCTGGGCCTGCCGATCAAGTCGACCGGCGCGCTGACGCAGATCCGCCAGCCGGCTCCCTGGCTCGGCCAGCACACCGAGGAGGTGCTGCGCGGGATCGGCTACGGCGAGGGCGACGTGCAGGCGCTGTTCGAGGCGGGCGTGGTGCACGACAGCGCGCGCGGCGCGGCGCCGGCGGCGGCGGAACAGGAATGAAGCTGCTCACCGACCGGATGATCGCCGAGAAGGACGGCGCGATCGGCTGGATCACCTTCAACAACCCGGCGCGGCACAACGCGGTGTCGCTGGCGATGTGGCAGGCGCTGGCCGAGATCGTCGGCGACTACGCGCACGACGACGCCATCCGGGTCATCGTCGTCAGGGGCGCCGGCGAGAAGGCGTTCGTTTCCGGCGCCGACATCTCGGAGTTCGAGGAGAAACGCTCCTCGCCCGAAACGACCAGGCTGTACAACGAGACGGCGCAGCGCGCCTCGCGCGCCCTCAAGGACGTCGGCAAGCCGACCATCGCGATGATCCGCGGCTGGTGCGTCGGCGGCGGCGTGTCGGTGGCGCTGTCGTGCGACCTTCGCATCGCGGCGGAGGGCTCGGCCTTCGCCGTCCCGGCCGCGAAGCTGGGCCTGGGCTACGAGTTCGAGGGCGTGCGCAAGCTGGTCGACGTGGTCGGACCGTCGTTCGCCCGCGAGATCTTCTACACGGCGCGGCAGTTCACCGGGCAGGAGGCGCTGGCCATGGGCCTGGTGAATCGGCTGGTGCCGCCCGACTGGCTGGAAACCTATGTGCGCGACTACGCCGACTCGATCGCGGCCAACGCGCCGCTGACGGTGGCGTCGATCAAGACGCTGGTGGCGCAGGCGCTCGAGGACGAGTTGCAGCGCGACCTGAAGCTGTGCCGGGAGGTGGTCGATCGCTGTTTCGACAGCGAGGACTACGCCGAGGGCCGGCAGGCGTTCATGGAGAAGCGCAAACCGAAGTTCGCCGGACGATAGGCTTTCTCGCTTCCGTTCGCGGCGAGACCTCGCACCGCGACAGGCGGTGCCCGGCGCGGCCTCATGGTTCCGCGGTTCGCGCTGGCGCGCGAACGTTCCGTCGCCTGCGCGTCCTTGCGGCCCGGCGCACAACTCACCGCGCGCTCGCAAGCGACCGCTCCGTTCAAACAAGTGCGCCGAGGGCCGCAAGAGCGCGTACTGCCGGCGGGTCTCCCGCGCGGCAGCGCGGGACGCCATACCAGGAACGACGCGGACCGCCCGCACGCGGCTTCGCGCGGTGCTGGCAAGAAAAAAGCGCCCCGCAGGGCGCTTTCTCTGGTCCACGGCTCGAGCAGGAATGCCCAGCGATACTTACAGGGTGTCGATGAAGCTGCGCAGCTTGTCCGACCGGCTCGGGTGCTTCAACTTGCGCAGCGCCTTGGCCTCGATCTGGCGGATGCGCTCGCGGGTGACGTCGAACTGCTTGCCGACTTCCTCCAGCGTGTGGTCGGTGCTCATCTCGATGCCGAAGCGCATGCGCAGCACCTTGGCTTCGCGCGGGGTGAGCGAATCGAGGATGTCCTTGACCACGTCGCGCAGGCCGGCCTGCATCGCCGCCTCGATCGGGGCGGTGTTGGCCTGGTCCTCGATGAAGTCGCCCAGGTGCGAATCGTCGTCGTCGCCGATCGGCGTCTCCATGGAGATCGGCTCCTTGGCGATCTTCATGATCTTGCGGATCTTGTCCTCGGGGATCTCCATCTTGGCCGCCAGGATGCCGGCGTCCGGCTCGAAGCCGAACTCCTGCAGGTGCTGGCGCGAGATGCGGTTCATCTTGTTGATGGTCTCGATCATGTGCACCGGGATGCGGATGGTGCGCGCCTGGTCGGCGATCGAGCGGGTGATGGCCTGGCGGATCCACCACGTGGCGTAGGTCGAGAACTTGTAGCCGCGCCGGTATTCGAACTTGTCCACCGCCTTCATGAGGCCGATGTTGCCTTCCTGGATCAGGTCCAGGAACTGCAGGCCGCGGTTGGTGTACTTCTTGGCGATCGAGATCACGAGGCGCAGGTTGGCCTCGATCATCTCCTTCTTGGCCTCGCGCGAGGAGGCCTCGCCCTCGTTCATGCGCTTGTTGATGTCCTTCAGCTGCACCAGCGGCACGACCACGCGCGACTGGATGTCCATCAGCTTCTGCTGCAGTTCCTGGATCGGCGGGATGTTGCGCGCCATCACGGTGGACCATGCCTTGCCGGCGGCGGCCTGCTTCTCGACCCATTTCAGGTTCAGCAGGTTGGGCGGGAAGTCCTTGACGAAGACGTCCTGGGGCATGCCGCACTTGTCGACGATGATGCGGCGCAGTTCGCGCTCCTTCTTGCGCACGTCGTCGACCTGGCCGCGCACCATGTCGCACAGTTTCTCGATGGTCTTGGCCGTGAAGCGGATGGTCATCAGCTCCTCGGACAGCGCGTGCTGCGCCTTGACGTACGTCGGCGTGCCGTAGCCTTCCTTGTCGTAGACCTTGTGTACCTTCTCGAACAGCTGCTGGATGCGCTGGAAGCGCTCCAGGGCCTGGGTCTTGAGCTCCTCCAGCTTCTTGGTCAGCGCCTTGGACCCGCCGTTGCCGTCGTCGTCGTCGTCGGCATCGAACTCGTCGAAGTCTTCCTCGGCCACGTAGTCGTCGGCCTCGTTCGGGTTGGAGAAGCCGTCCACGATGGTGGAGATGACGACCTTGCCGTCGCGGATCTCGCCGGCCAGGCGCAGGATCTCGGCGATCGTCGCGGGCGAGGCGGAGATCGCCTCCATCATGGCCTGCAGGCCGCCCTCGATGCGCTTGGCGATCTCGATCTCGCCCTCGCGCGTGAGCAGTTCCACCGTGCCCATTTCGCGCATGTACATGCGCACCGGGTCGGTGGTGCGGCCGAATTCGCTGTCCACGGTGGACAGGGCGGCTTCGGCTTCCTCTTCGGCTTCCTCTTCGGTGGCGGCGGTGGGCCCCGTGTTGGTCAGCAACAGGGTCTCGGCGTCCGGGGTCTGCTCGTACACGGCCACGCCCATGTCGTTGAGCATGGAGACGACGACTTCGAGCGTTTCGGCGTCCACCAGCTTCTCGGGCAGGTGGTCGGTGATCTCGGCATGGGTCAGGTAGCCGCGGGTCTTGCCCAGCTTGATCAGCGTCTTCAGGCGCTGGCGGCGCTTGAGCATTTCCTCTTCGGTGAGGATCGCCTCGTCCAGGCCGAATTCCTTCATCAAGGCCCGCTCCTTGGCCTTGCTGATCTTCATGCGCAGCGGCTTGACCTTCTCGGCGGCCTCAGCCACCGGCTCGGCGTCGAGTTCGTCCTCGATGTCGGACAGGTCCAGGTCGTCGGCCTTGGCTTCGGTGGCGGCCTTGGGCTTGCGGCCGCGCTTGGCGCCTGCCTTGGCGGCGCCGGCGTCGGCCGCCTGCGCCTTCGGCGGCCGGCCAGGCTTCTTCTTCACCACTTCCTCGGCGGCGGCGGCCTTGGCGGGCTTCCTGGCCTCATCCTTGGCGGCGGCTTTCTCGGTGGGCTTGGCAGGGGACTTCGTGGACACGGGCTGGACTTTCGTTGCGGACTTCTGGGCCTCGCCGGCCGGCCTGGGGGCGCTCTTGACGACCTTCAGTTCGGGCTTGGCGGGGGCGGGACGTTTGATCGGCTTTTTGGCCGCGGGTTTCGCAGCGGGCTTGGACAGCTTTCCGGACTTGGCAGCGGGCATGAACGGGTACCTCGATACTTTTCAGGAACACATCAAGCGCCACGACGACCCGGCGCGGGGTGAAGCGAGCACCGGCGCGCGGGATTCCCCGCGCGTCAGGCTGTCCTGCCCGGGCAAGATGGGTGGGCGAACATTTGGTGTGCAGTCCTTGCGGGGAAGGTGGCCGGTCGGGAACTGATGTCCGCGGTTGGCCTGGGTCCGGAGGTGCTGCTGTCGCTCTTGCCGCTAGCAAACCTTACATTATATCTTCAATCGCCTTTTTCAAGCGTCTGTTGCCGCTTGATCGCGAATTGCCGCCGGATGAGCTGTTCTTCCTGCAGGGCCCGCTGGGGGTCGGTCGGCGGCAGCGATCGCACCCGCTGCAGGTCCAGGTCCAGCAGGTCCAGCTGCAGCTTCAGCAGTGCGGTGCGCAGGTCGGCCGGGGTGAAGTCGGGGTCCTCCACCACCCGGCCCGAGGGCTGCAGGCGGTCCAGTTCGATCACCCGGCGGGCGGCCGGCTCGAACGGCTGCCCCTGCAGGCCAACCGAGAGGGCCGCCAGCGGCTGCGGCCCGTGTTCCTGGGCCTGGTGGTCGAGCCAGCGGAACAGTTCGCCGAAGTCGCCTTCCAGGGCGCACAGCAGGTCGTGCTCGGCGTGGCTCAGCAGCTCCCACAGCCGGGCGTTGGCCAGCACCATCCGGGCGATGTTGCGGGCACTGGCCTCCAGCGGCGGCCGCACCCCGGCCCGGGTCCGGCGCGGCGGCGCACTGGCCGGCCGGGCGGGGCGCGGCCGGGCGGCGGGCGCGCCCGGGCGCTTGCCGGTCCACAGCGCCTCGACTTCGCGCGGCTCGATCTGGACCAGGTCGGCGAACTCGCCCAGCAGCTGGCGGCGCAGGGCGCCCTCGGGCAGTTGCGACCAGAGCGGGCCCGCATTGGCCGCCAGGTGGGCCCGTCCCTCGGCCGTTGCCAGGTCGCAGCCTTCGCGGGCGGCCAGCACCAGGAACTGCGACAGCGGGGTGGCCTCGGCGACGAAGCGCGAGAACCCGTCCCGCCCGAACGCCCGGATGTAGCTGTCCGGGTCGTGCTCGGCCGGCAGGAACAGGAACTTCACGCTGCGCAGGTCGGTGGCGAAGGGCAGGGCGACCTCCAGCGCCTTGCGCGCGGCCCGGCGCCCGGCGGCATCGCCGTCGAAGCTGAACACCACCGCGTCGGTGAAGCGGAACAGCTTCTGCACATGGTCGCTGGTACAGGCGGTGCCCAGGGTCGCGACGGCGTTCGGGAAGCCCAGCTGCGCCAGCGCGACCACGTCCATGTAGCCCTCGGTCACCAGCGCGTAGCCCTGCTCGCGCACAGCCTGGCGGGCTTCGAACAGGCCGTACAGCTCGCGGCCCTTGCTGAACACCGGCGTCTCCGGCGAATTCAGGTATTTGGGCGTGCCGTCCCCGATCACCCGGCCGCCGAAGCCGATGCACTCGCCCTTGACGTTGCGGATCGGGAACATGATGCGGTCGCGGAAGCGGTCGTAGCGCTTCGCCTGTCCTGAGCCGGTCGAAGGATCCTCTTCCTCGTGGGCGATCACCAGCCCGCTTTCGACCAGCAGCGGGTCGTCGTAGTCGGGAAAGACGCTGGCCAGGCTGCGCCAGCCCTCGGGCGCGTAGCCCAGGCCGAAGTCGCGGGCGATTTCCCCGGACAGTCCGCGGCCCTTGAGGTACTCGACGGCGCGCGGCGAGACCTTGAGGTGCTTGCGCCATGCCGCGCCGGCCCGCTCCAGCACTTCGTTCAGGGTGGCCTGCCGCTGCTTCTGCTGCGCGGCCCGGGCCCGGTCCTGCGGCGAGGCGTCGTCCTCGGGCACCTGCATCCCGTACTGCTGCGCGAGGTCGCGCACCGCCTCGGGAAAGCTCATGCCGGCGTGCTCCATCAGGAAGCCGATCGCGTTGCCGTTCTTGCCGCAGCCGAAGCAGTGGAAGAACTGCTTGCTGGGGCTGACCGAGAACGAGGGCGACTTCTCCCCGTGGAAGGGGCACAGCCCCATGTAGTTGGCGCCGCCCTTCTTGAGCGGCACGTAGCGGCCGACGATCTCCACCACGTCGGCGCGCGCGAGCAGCTCCTGCAGAAATGACTGGGGGATGGCCATGATCGAGGTGCGTATTCTTGCGCAGTCAGCTTGGCGAAGTCCGGAGAGGGTAACCTCGTCCACCAGCCGTTTGCCAACATCCAGCCTTCCGGGAGACCCCATGCCATCCATCCACGACCAGGACCTGCCGCGCAACGAAGCGAATTTCACGCCGATCTCGCCGCTGTCGTTCATCGCCCGCACGGCGGAGATCTACCCGCGGCGGCTGGCCCTGGTCCATGGCGGGCTGCGCCGCACCTGGGGCGAGCTGTACGCCCGCTCGCGCCAGCTCGCGAGCGCGCTGGTGCGCCACGGCATCGGCAAGGGCGACACGGTGGCCGTCATGCTGCCCAACACGCCGCCGATGGTGGAGGCGCATTTCGGCGTGCCGATGGCCGGCGCGGTGCTCAATGCGCTCAATACGCGGCTGGACCCGGCCGCCGTCGCGTTCATGCTCGATCACGGCGAGGCCAAGGCCGTGATCGTCGACCCCGAATTCGCACCGATCATGGCCAAGGCGCTGCAGCTGCGCGAGCGCGCCACGCCGCTGCTGGTGATCGACGTCGACGACGAGCTGTTCACCGGGCCGGTGCAGCGCATCGGCTCGATCGGCTACGACGAGTTCGTGGCCGGCGGCGACAGCGCGTTCGACTGGCAGCTGCCGGCCGACGAGTGGGACGCGATCGCCCTGAACTACACCAGCGGCACCACCGGCAACCCCAAGGGCGTCGTCTACCACCACCGGGGCGCCGCCACCAACGCGATCTCCAACATCCTCGAGTGGGATCTGCCCAAGCATCCGGTGTACCTGTGGACGCTGCCGATGTTCCACTGCAACGGCTGGTGCTTTCCCTGGACCATCGCGGCGCGCGCCGGCGTCAACGTCTGCCTGCGCAAGGTGGAGGCGCAGGCCATGATCGACGCCATCAAGAACCACGGCGTGACGCATTACTGCGGCGCGCCCATCGTCCACAGCCTGCTGGTGAACGCCGGCGAGGACCTCAAGCGCGGGCTGCCGGCGGGGGTCAAGGCCATGGTGGCCGGTGCGGCGCCGCCGGCCTCGATGATCGAGGGCATGGAGCGCCTGGGGTTCGACCTGACGCACGTGTACGGCCTGACCGAGGTGTACGGCCCGGCGACGGTGTGCCCCAAGCACGACGAATGGAACGAGGTGGACATCGGCGAGCGGGCGCGGCTGAACGCTCGCCAGGGCGTGCGCTACCACCTGCAGCAGGGCGCCAGCGTGCTCGATCCGCAGACCATGGAGCCGGTGCCCTGGGACGGCGAGACCATGGGCGAGATCATGTTCCGCGGCAACATCGTGATGAAGGGCTACCTGAAGAACCCGGCGGCCACCCAAGAGGCGTTCGCCGGCGGCTGGTTCCATACCGGCGACCTCGCGGTGCAGTACCCCGACGGCTACATGAAGATCAAGGACCGCAGCAAGGACGTCATCATCTCGGGCGGCGAGAACATCTCGTCGATCGAGGTGGAGGATGTGCTGTACCGGCACCCGGCCGTGCTGGCGGCCGCGGTGGTGGCCAAGCCCGATGCGCGCTGGGGCGAGACGCCGTGCGCTTTCGTCGAGCTCAAGCCCGGCGCCCAGGTGACGACCGAAGACATGGTGGCGCACTGCAAGAAGCACCTGGCGGGCTTCAAGGTGCCGCGCGCGGTGGTCTTCGGCGAACTGCCCAAGACCTCCACCGGCAAGATCCAGAAGTTCGAACTGCGCCAGCGCGCCGGGTCGGCCGCGGCGATCGATGTGTGAATGGCAGGGGGCGAGCCCCTGCCACGTGACGCCGAACGGCGTCAGGTGGCCTTCAACGCCAGCCCCAGCCGCTCCATCAGCACCTTTTCCCTGGCGTACTGCTCGCGGATGTACTTGGCGTACTCCTCGCTGTTCATGTAGATCACGCTCTGGTCGTACTTCTCGAACGTGTTCAGCACCGCCGGGTCCTCCAGCGTCTTCTTGAAGGCGTCGTGCAGCTTCTTCACGACCGCCGGGTCCATGCCCTTGGGCCCGCCGATGCCGAACGGGGAATCGGCCAGCGTCTCGTAGCCCATCTCGTGCAGCGTGGCCACCTGCGGCCAGCGCTTGGTCCGCCTGGAGCCGTAGGTGGCCAGCAGGCGCATGGTGCCTGCGTCCACGTGCGACGCCCAGCCGGTGGAGTCGCTGTGCCCCATGATGTGGCCGCCCAGCAGCGACTGCATGCCTTCGGCCACGCCCTTGAACGGCACGTGCTGCAGCTTGATGCCGGCCTTGTAGGCAAATTCCTCGACGGCCAGGTGCGGCGTCGTTCCCTGGCCGGGCGAGCCGTAGGTGAACTTGCCGGGGTTGGCCTTGGCGTACTCGACCAGGTCCTTGATCGACTTGATCGGCGAGTCGGCGCGCACCACCAGGCCGAAGGTGTAGCCGGTCATGCACAGGATGTAGGTGAAGTCCTTGAGCGGGTCGAACTGCATCTTCTGCATGTGCGGCAGCCGGGCGACGCCGATGGTCAGCTGCGACAGCGTGTAGCCGTCCGGGGCGGCCTTGACCAGTTCGTTGGGACCGAGCATGCCGCTCGCACCCGCCCTGTTCTCCACGATCATCTGACCGCCCAGGGCCTTGCCGGCGCTCTCGGCAATGGACCGCATCACCGCGTCGGTCGAGCCGCCGGCGGTCCAGGGGCAGATCAGCTTGACCGGCTTGGCCGGGTAGTTTCCCTGGGCGAGCGCGGGCAGGGCGATGGCCGCCGACGAGGCAGCCGCGGCTTGCACGAAGCGGCGGCGCGTCAGGGATGTGGCGTGATGCATGGTGGTCTCCGCAGGAAATGAAGGCGGCACGGATCGCCGCCCCGGGTCAGGCCCGAATCTAGGGCAGATCGCCCTGGGGCGCGTCAGGGAAAGCAGGGGGGCTGCACTGCGGAACGCAGCGGCCGGCGGCCACCGCGCGGCCGCCCCGACGCATACTCGCGACATGGCCATGCTCACTCATGCCGCGGCCCGGGTGCTGGCGCACCCGGGCGCGTTCATGCGCCGGGTGCTCAAGGGATTTGCCGCCAACCAGGGACTGCTGCTGGCCGGCGCGGTGGCCTATTACGCGCTGCTGTCGGTGGTGCCGCTGCTGATCCTGAGCGTGATCGCGCTGTCGCACCTGGTCGACCAGGGTGAGCTGCTGGGTACCCTGGCGATCTACCTCGAGTGGCTGATGCCGGGCCAGTCGCGCGCCATCGTCGCCGAGCTGGCATCGTTCCTGGCGCACCGCGACGTGCTGGGCTGGGTGCTGCTGGTCACCATGCTGTTCTTCAGCTCGCTGGCGTTCACCGTGCTGGAAAAGGCGATGTCGGTCATCTTCCTGCACCGGGTCGTGATCCGGCGGCGGCATTTCCTGGTGTCGGCGCTGCTGCCGTACTGCTACATCCTGTGCCTGGGCTTTGGCTTGTTGATCGTCACGCTGGTGGCTGGCAGCCTGCAGGCGCTGGGGCAGGAGAGCTTCCGCCTGCTGGGGCGCGAATGGTCGCTGCGTGGCCTGTCGGGGCTGCTGCTGTACCTGCTGGGCCTGGGCGGTGAGATCTTCCTGCTCACGTCGGTCTACATGGTGATGCCCGTCGGGCGCCTGTCCTGGCGCCACGCGCTGATTGGCGGCGCCACGGCGGCGCTGCTGTGGGAAGCAACGCGGCACGTGCTGGTCTGGTACTTCACGACGCTGTCGCAGGTCAACGTCGTGTACGGCTCGCTCACCACGGCCATCGTCGTGCTGCTGAGCCTGGAGATCGCCGCCGGCCTGTTGCTGTTCGGGGCGCAGGTGATCTCCGAGTACGAGCGCATCGAGCGCGGGCAGGCGACGGCGCGCGGCGCCGGCCCTCACTCGCCCAGCACCACGCCTTCGCGGCGCGGATCGGCGCCGCCGAAATAGCCGTCGGCGGTCCGCTCGATCACCTGCAGCCCGCTGGTCATCGCCTGCTCGTGCACCGGCGCGCCGCGCTGGCGCAAGGCGTCCACCGTCGCGGCCGGGAACCGTCCGGCCTCCAGCAGGCTCGGGCCGTTGAGGCTGCCGAAGTTCGGCAGGTCGATCGCCCGCTGCGCGTCCAGCCCCCAGTACAGCATCGCATACAGCGTCTTGGCCGTGTAGTGGATGATCATCGCGCCGCCGGGGCTGCCGCCGGCCAGGACCAATCGGCCGGTGTCCCGCTCCAGCACCAGGGTCGGCGCCATCGACGAGCGCGGCCGCTTGCCGGGCTCGACCCGATTGGCCACCGGCCGGCCCGCTGCGTCGGCCGGCAGGAAGCTGAAGTCGGTCAGCTGGTTGTTCAGCAGGAAGCCATGCACCAACTGGCGCGAACCGAACTGGTCCTCGACGCTTGTCGTCATGGCCAGCGCGTTGCCGTGGGCATCGACGATGCTGATCTGCGAGGTGCCGTACTCCGGTTGCGGCGGCGCCGGTGCCCAGGTGGTGGCTGCGCCCCCGGGCGTGCCCGGCGCGGCCACGCCCATGCTCGCCTTGCCGATCAGCTGGGCGCGCTGGCGCAAATAGGCGGGATCCAGCAGGCTCAGCCAGCTGCCCGCCGGTGGTGCCACGAAATCGGGATCGGCCACGTACTGCCCGCGGTCGGCAAACGCCAGCCGCGAGGCTTCCAGGTACAGGTGCAGCCAGTCGGCGCCGGGCTGGCCGTTCTCCACCGGCAGGGCCTGGGCGCGCACCGCGTCCAGCAGTCCGAGGATCTGGCCCACGGCGATCGCGCCGGAGCTCGGCGGCGGGGCGCCGCACACGCGCAGGTCGCGTCCGCGCGCCCGCAGGTCGTGGCAGATAGCAGCGCGCTGTTTCGGCTGGTAGCCGGCCAGGTCGGCCAGCGTCATGTGTCCGGGATTGGTGGGGTGGCCGGTCACCTGGTCCACGATGGCGCGCGCGATCTCGCCCTGGTGCAACGCGGCTGACCCTTCGGCGGCGATGCGGCGCAGCACGGCGGCCAGTTCGGGGTTGCGCAGCAGGGTGCCGACCTCGCGCGGCTGGCCGTTCGCTTGGTAGAAGTAGGCGCGCGCGGCCGGCTCGCGCTTCAGGTGCCGGTCGGCCTGGAGCAGCGCATGCAGCCGGGGGCTGACCGGGAAGCCGCGTTCGGCCAGTTCGATGGCCGGCTCGAACAGGCGGGCCCAGGGCAGCCGGCCGTGCTGGCGGTGCGCCAGTTCCAGCATGCGCACGGTGCCGGGCACGCCGACGGCCCGCCCGCCCACCGCCGCGGCGGCGAATGCGAGCGGCTTGCCGGCCGCATCCAGGAACAGCTTCTCGTCGGCCGCCGCCGGCGCGGTCTCGCGGCCGTCGAAGGCCTGTACCTCGCGCCCGTCGTGGTGCAGCAGGAACGCGCCGCCGCCAATCCCGCTGGACTGCGGCTCCACCAGTGTCAGCACCATCTGCACCGCAACCGCCGCATCGACGGCGGAGCCGCCGGCGCGCAGCATGCGTTCGCCGGCCTGGGCGGCCAGCGGGTTGGCGGCGGCCACCGCGAACCGGCGGGTCGCCCAGCCGGGCTTGGGCGTGAAGGCGGAAGTGCCCTCCGGCTGCGCCGGCGGTGCGGCCGCGTGATCGACCGGTCCGGTCGCACAGGCGCCCGCCAGCAGCGCGGCGGACAGCAGCGCCAGGACGGTCCGCATCCGGACTCGCATGGAACCGCCGGAGGTTGCGGCGCTCAGCGCGGCGCGAGGCGGATCGCGCCGTCCAGGCGGATCACTTCCCCGTTGAGCATGTCGTTCTCGAAGATGTGCCTGGCCAGCTTGGCATAGTCCTGCGGCGTGCCCAGGCGTGAGGGGAAGGGCACGCTGGCGGCCAGCGAGTCCTGCACCTCCTTGGGCATGCCGAACAGCATGGGCGTGCCGAAGATGCCGGGGGCGATGGTCATGTTGCGGATGCCGTTGCGCGCCAGGTCGCGGGCGACCGGCAGCGTCATGCCGACCACGCCGCCCTTGCTGGCGCTGTAGGCGGCCTGGCCGATCTGGCCGTCGTAGGCGGCGACCGATGCCGTCGAAATCATGCAGCCGCGCTCGCCGGTGGCCTCCGGCTCGTTCTTGCACATCGCGTCGGCGGCCAGCCGGATCATGTTGAAGCTGCCGACCAGGTTGACCATGATGGTCTTGGTGTACACGGCCAGCGAGTGGGCGCCGTTCTTGCCCACGGTCTTTTCGGCCGGCGCGATGCCCGCGCAGTTCACCAGGCCCATCAACTTGCCCAGGGACACAGCCTTCGCCACGACGGCCTGGCCGTCGGCTTCCTGGCTGACGTCGCACTTCACGAAGGCGCCGCCGATCTCCCTGGCCACGGCCTCGCCCTTCTCGGCCTGCATGTCGGCGATCACCACGGTGCCGCCGGCAGCCGCCAGCATCCGCGCAGTGCCTTCGCCCAGGCCCGATGCGCCGCCGGTGACGATGAATACCTTGCCCTTGATCTCCATACCCGCTCCTGTGAGTTGACGTTGACGTTCACGTCAATTATCGCCCATCAAAAAGCCCGCTCGAGGCGGGCTGGGAGTCGCAAGGGATCGGTCCCGCAGCGGCGGCGGGAGTCAGCGCACCGCCACCGCGGGACCTCCCCGGACAGCAATCATTTGAAGCCGACGCGGTCCAGCATCTGCTGCACCTTCACCTGGTTGGCGCCCACGGCGGCCAGCGGCACGGTCTCGGTCTTGAAGTCGCCGCCGCCGCTCAGGGCCTGCAGCGCCGCGTTGTTCACCTTCACGCCCTTGGCGGTGGGCCACTCGTTGTTGCCGTTGGCGAAGTAGTTCTGCGCCTCCGCGCTGGCGAGGTACTCCAGGAACTTGAGCGCGTTGTCCGGATGCTTGGCGTTGCGCGCCACGGCGCCGCCGGCGATGTTGACGTGCGTGCCCCACGACGACTGGTTGGGGAACACCACCGCGACGCGCTCCATCAGCGCCTTGTCCTCGGGCTTGTCCGAACGCAGCAGCCGCGCGATGTAGTAGGTGTTGCTCACCGCGATCTGGCACTCGCCGGCGCCCACCGCCTTGATCTGGTCGGTGTCGCCGCCCTTGGGATCGCGCGCCATGTTGGCGACCATGCCCTTGAGCCAGGCTTCGGTCTGCTGCGCACCCAGGTGCTCGGCCACGGCGCCGAACAGCGACAGGTTGTACGGATGCGAGCCGGAGCGGATGCACAGCCGGCCCTTGTTGCGCGGATCGGCCAGTTCCTCGTAGGTGTCCACCTCGTCGCGCTTGACCTTCTGCTTGTCGTAGACGATCACGCGGGCGCGGGTGGAGAAGCCGAACCACGCGGTGCCTTCGGGCGTCGCCTTCGCGCGATACTGCGCAGGAATCGCGTCGTCCAGGGCCTTGGACCTGACCGGCTTGAACAGGCCGTCCTGCTCGCCCTTGACCAGGCGCGCCGCGTCGACCAGCAGGATCACGTCCGCCGGCGAGGCGGTGCCCTCGGCCTTCAGGCGCGAGAGAATGCCGGCGTCGTCGGCGTCCACCCGGTTGATCCTGATCCCCGTCGCCTTGGTGAAGTTGGCGTACAGCGCCTCGTCGGTCGAGTAGTGCCGCGCCGAGTAGAGGTTCAGCACCTGCTCCTGCGCGAAGGCGCCGGCACTCAGGCCCAGCAGGACGGCGGCGGCGGTGATCTTGTGCATCATTGGCATGCTCGTGAAGGTTGGGGATGGGCCTGATAGTAATCCAAACGCGAATCATTCGCATCGTACATATATTGACCTGGATCAAGCGGGGCCTGCTGGCGGGCGCCACCGCCGTGCTGCTGGTCGGTTGCGCGACGCCGCCGGCGCCGGTGCCGCCGGTGGCCCCGCCGGCCGCGGCCAAGCGGCTGCCGCGGATCGGGCTGGCGCTGGGCGGAGGCGCGGCGCGCGGCTTCGCCCATGTCGGGGTGCTGCAGGTGCTGGACGAAGCCGGCATCCGGCCCGACCTGGTGGTGGGCACGTCGGCCGGCAGCCTGGTGGCGGCGCTCTACGCCAGCGGCCGCGGCGGGCGCGAACTGCAGCAGGTGGCCGACAGCATGGAGGAGGCGGTATTCGCCGACTGGACCCTGCCGATCCTCAACCGCGGCATGCTGCGCGGCGAGGCGCTGGCGCGCTACGTGAACACCCAGGTGGGCCAGCGCACCATCGAGCAGTTGCCGCTGCGCCTGGGCATCGTGGCCACCGACCTGCACAGCGGCGAGGGCGTGCTGTTCCAGCGCGGTGACACCGGGACCGCGGTGCGTGCCTCCAGCGCCGTGCCGGCGGTGTTCCTGCCGGTGCGCATCGGCGCGCACGACTATGTCGACGGTGGCCTGGTCTCGCCGGTGCCGGTGCGTTACGCGCGCGAGATGGGCGCCGAGCTGGTGATCGCGGTGGACATCTCCAGCGCCCCGGAGGGCAATGCAGCGCGCGACCCGCTCCAGATCCTGCTGCAGACCTTCGCGATCATGGGCAAGAGCATCAATGCCCACGAGCTGAAGGAAGCCGATCTGGTGGTGCGCCCGGCGCTGGCCGGGTTCGGCAGCGCCGACTTCACCTCGCGCCAGCGCGCGATCGGCGCCGGCCGCGCGGCGATGCAGGGCCTGCTGCCGCAGCTGAAGGCCGCGCTGCAGGCCAAGGCGCGCTGAGCCGGCAGGCGCAGGCAAAAAAAACCCCGACCTTGCGATCGGGGTGGAAGGATCCCTGAACCTCTGGAGGTGTCGAAAGGACCCGAGGAGACAACCTGGAGGGACTTTGCCGGGAGTCAGCGCGGCAGCGTCATTGGACAGAGCTGTCGCGCCGGCACAAGTTCCTCAATGTTTCGCACGTGGGGCCGCAGCCCGCCGTTTCAAGAGGAGCGCTTCTTGCCGGTGCCGGCCTTGGCGGCGCTGACGGCCTGGTTGGCCACGGCATTGAAGTTGGCTTCGGCCACTTCGGCGGCCTGCTTGACGGCCTTTTGCACGCTTTCGAGGGCGTTGCTGCTGGCGGCGATGGCGCTCTTGAGCACGGCCACGGCGGTTTCGCTGCCGGCCGGGGCGTTCTTGGAGGCGTTGTCGACCACGGCCAGGAACTTGCGCTGGGCTTCGGCCGCCTGCTCTTCGAAGGTGCGGCTGAACTCGGCGCCGGTGCCGGTGGCGATGTCATAGACATGCCGGCTGTAGGCGGCGGTCTTCTCGGCCAGCGGCTGGAACATGGCGGCCTGCAGGGCCAGCAATTCCTGCGCGTCCTTGACGTTCAGCAGGGCCTGGGTCGAGCCGGCGGCTTCGGCCAGCGCGGCCTTGGAGGCGGTGACGTTCAGCTCGACGAGCTTCTCGACGCCTTCGAAGGCCTTGCCGGTCAGGCCGAAGAGGGTGTCGAGCGTGGCTTTTTGCGAGGCCAGGACTTGTTCAGCGGTCAGCATGTCGATTCTCCGAAAAGAGGTGGGAGGCAGGAACCTGCGCCGAACCCTGGGCCGTCCCAGTGATGTTGCAGTGCAGCATGACATGAGTATACGGGCGCCGGAAGGCTTTGCAAGCGCTTTTTTGTGCGATGCAGCAAAAAAGTTGAAACCGACTTTAACGGTCGAGCTGGGGCCGGCCCACAATGCTCGCCATGCAGGTGTTCTACGCCACGCAGTTCGCGCTGCCGCTGCCGCCGGGCCACCGTTTTCCGATGATCAAGTACCAGTTGCTGCGCGAGCGCCTGCCGGCGGCGGTGCCCGACGTCGAACTGCACCAGGCGCTGCCCGCCACCGACGAAGAGCTGGCGCTGGCCCACGGCCCGGCCTACATCCAGGCGATCGGCGCCGGCACCGTCACCGCCCAGGCCATGCGCGAGATCGGCTTTCCCTGGAGCCTGGCGATGGCCGACCGCGCCCGCCGCTCGGTCGGTGCCACCATCGCCGCCTGCCGGGCTGCATTGCGCGAGGGGGTCGCCGCCAACATCGCCGGCGGCACCCACCATGCGATGCGCGACAAGGGGGGCGGCTTCTGCGTCTTCAACGACGCCGCCGTGGCGGCGCGCCTGATGCAGGCCGAGGCCGGCGGGGGTCCCCTTCCGGTGGCGGTGATCGACCTGGACGTGCACCAGGGCAACGGCACCGCGAGCATCTTCCGGGGCGACCCGTCGGTGTTCACGCTGTCGCTGCACGGGGCGCGCAACTTCCCGTTCCGCAAGGAGGCGAGCGACCTGGATGTCGAGCTGGCGGACGGCTGCGGCGACGATGAGTACCTCGCCGCGCTGGAATCGGCGTTGACCGGGATGGAACGTCGCTTTGCCCCGCAGCTGGTCATCTACCTGGCCGGGGCGGATCCCCATGAAGGGGACCGGCTGGGCCGCCTCAAGCTCACCTGGGCCGGGTTGCAGGCGCGCGACCGGCGGGTGTTCCACTGGGCCTGGCAGCGCCGTGTCCCGCTGGCCATGGCGATGGCCGGGGGCTACGGCGCGCGCATCGAGGACACGGTGCAGGTGCAGCTGAACACGTTCGCGATCGCCGCCGGGTCCTGGCGCCGCTGGCAGAATCTCGCGCCATGACGCACGCCTCTTCCGCGAAGCCGCAACCCGCCACGCGCAGCGACTACCGCGCCTTCCGCCCGATCACCACGCGCTGGATGGACAACGACGTGTACGGCCACGTGAACAACGTCGTCTACTACAGCTGGTTCGACACGGTGGTCAACGCCCACCTGGTCGAGCAGGGCGCGCTGGACGTGCAGCGCGGCCCCACCATCGGCCTGGTCGTCGAGACGCAGTGCAACTACTTCGCGCCGCTGGAGTTCCCGCAGGCGGTCGATGGCGGCCTGCGGGTGGCGGCCATCGGCCGCTCCAGCGTGCGCTACGAGGTGGGTCTGTTCGCGCAGGGCGAAGCGCTCAGCGCCGCGCGCGGCCATTTCGTGCACGTCTACGTGGACCGCGAGACGCGCCGGCCGGTGCCGCTGCCTGACCGGCTGCTCGCGGTGCTGCAGGCGCTGCGCTGAGCCGGGCGCAGCCGGCCTCACATCTTGTTGAACTTCTTCTTCGCGTCGTTCAGGCAGGTGTCCTTGGCCTGGCCGGACAGCGGGTCGCAGCGTTCCTTGGCGGCCGCGTAGCGGGCCTCGCTCGTTTCCTCCCGGGCCTCCTTGCGCTCGCTAGCGGCGTTGACCGACGCCGCGCCCTTCTCGCCGGCCACCTTGGTGACCTTCGCGTCGCCCTTGGCGGCCTCGTAGGCGGCCTTCGCGTCCTTCTTGCAGACGTCCTGCTGGTTGCCCTGCAGGTCCTCGCACTTTTCCTTGGCGACCTTGTAGTCGGCCTCGGCCTTCTCCTTCTTCACCTTGGCGTCGTGCCGCGGGCTCGGGTCGCGTTGCGCCTCGAGTTCGGCCTTCGCCACCTCATGCTTGCCCTTGGCCTCGGCCATGCAGATGTCCTTGGCATTGGCCTTCAGGGTGCCGCATTGCGTCTTGGCCGCCTTGTAGTCGGCCTCGATCCGTTCCTTCTGGGCCTTGACCTCCGGCTTGGTCATGCCGGCAGCGCCGGCCAGGCCGGCGCTGCCGGCCAGCGCGAAGGCGATGGCCGCTGAGATGATGCTGTGCTTCATGCTTGCTCCTGGTGCTGGTGGGGTCACGACTTCTCGAAGAAGAAGTCGGGGTTGCGGCGCTGGAAGGTCTCGACCTGCCGCTCCGCCTCGTCGCGGGCGACGCCGTGCCGCTCCTGGATCCGGCCGAGCAGCTGATCGCGCCGGCCGGCGATGACGTCCAGGTCGTCGTCGGTGAGCTTGCCCCACTGTTCCTTGACCTTGCCCTTCATCTGCTTCCAATTGCCTTCAAGACGGTCCTGATTCATGGTGAACTCCAAGTTGAACGCCAGTCCGGTCGATTACCCCTGGCCTGACCCGCAATCTAGGGCCGCGGGGGGCGCCGCGCCGGTAGGAAGCTCCTGAACGCTTTCGTAGGCGGAAGGCCGACATTGCCGGCAGCGCAGGGCGGGGCCGCATAATCGCCTCTCCTCAGCTCCTGCCAGCCGTGCGGCGGCCCTGCGGTTGCCACGCCCGTCCATGAACCAGCCAAGAATCCTCGTCGCGCGCCGGGTGTTCCCGGAAGTCATCCAGCTGCTGCGGCAGCATTTCGAGGTGGAAGACAACCAGGACGACGTGCCCTGGAGCAAGGCGGAGCTGGCGCGCAGGCTCGGCGACAAGGCCGGCGCCTTCACCACCGGCAGCGAGCGCATCGATGCCGAGGTGCTGGCGCAGGCGCCGGCCCTGCGCATCTGCGCCAACATGGCCGTCGGCTTCAACAACTTCGACCTGCCGGCCATGACCGAGCGCGGCGTCCTGGCCACCAACACGCCGGACGTGCTGACCGAGACCACCGCCGACTTCGGGTTCGCGCTGCTGATGGCCACGGCGCGCCGGGTGGCCGAGAGCGAGCATTACCTGCGGGCCGGCCAGTGGCAGCGCTGGACCTACGACATGTTCGCCGGCACCGAGGTGCACGGCAGCACGCTGGGCATCCTGGGCATGGGCCGCATCGGCCAGGGCATCGCCCGCCGCGGCGCGCACGGCTTCGGCATGCAGGTGATCTACCACAACCGGTCGCGGCTGGATCCGGCGCTCGAGGCCGAGTGCAAGGCGCGCTACGTCTCGAAGGAGGAACTGCTGCGCCGCGCCGACCACCTGGTGCTGGTGCTGCCGTATTCGGCCCAGGCGCATCATGCGATCGGCGCCGCCGAGCTGGCGCAGATGAAGCCCACCGCCAACCTGATCAACATCGCCCGCGGCGGCATCGTCGACGACGCGGCGCTGGCGCAGGCGTTGCGCGAGCGGCGCATCGCCGCCGCCGGCCTGGACGTGTTCGAGGGCGAACCCAAGGTGCATCCCGGCCTGCTGGACGTGCCCAACGTGGTGCTGACGCCCCACATCGCCAGCGCGACGATTCCCACCCGCCTGGCGATGGCCAGGCTGGCCGCCGACAACCTGATCGGCTTCCTGGTGCAGGGGCGGGCGCTGACCCCGCTGAACCCGGAGGCGCCGGGCCGGCGGCAGTGACGCAGCTGTGGATCGCCATCGCCCTGGGCGCCGCCAACCTGGCGCTGCTGGCCGCGCTGCTGCTGCGGCGCGACCCGGCCCGGGTCGAGCTGCTGGCGGCCAGCGAGCGGCTGGAACGCGAGCTGCGGCGGGAAATCAGCGAATCCTCGCGCGGCGCGCGCGCTGAGCTGACGCAGACGCTGGCGACCTTCCAGCAGGCGCTGCTGCAGCAGGACGCGCAAGCGACGCGCACGCAGAACAGCCAGATCGACGCCTTCGGCCAGCAGCTGGCCCTGCTGCAGAAGACGCTGGCCGACACGCTCACCCTGCAACTGCAGTCGCTCTCCGAATCCAACGCGCGCCGGCTGTCCGAGCTGCGGGCCACGCTGGAAACCCAGCTGGCGCTGCTGCAGCAGTCCAACGCCGCCAAGCTCGACGAGATGCGCACGACGGTGGACGAGAAGCTGCAGTCGACGCTGGCGGCCCGCCTGGGCGAGAGTTTCCGGCAGGTGGCCGAGCGGCTCGAGCAGGTGCACAAGGGCCTGGGCGAGATGCAGGTGCTGGCGCAGGGCGTGGGCGACCTGCAGCGGGTGCTGACCAACGTCAAGTCGCGCGGCATGTTCGGCGAGGTGCAGCTGCATGCGCTGCTGGAGCAGGTGCTGACGCCCGAGCAGTACGGCCGCCAGGTCGAGACCAGGCCGGGCAGCAACCAGCGCGTGGACTTCGCGATCCGGCTGCCGGGCCGCAGCACGGACGGCGGGACGGTCTGGCTGCCGGTGGACGCGAAGTTCCCGCGCGAGGATTACGAACGCCTGCTGGACGCCCAGGACCGGGCCGACGCGGCGTCCGCCGACGCCGCCGCCCGCGCGCTGGAGGCGCGCATCCGCGCCGAGGCCCGGTCGATCTCCGAGTACTACCTGTGCCCGCCGCACACCACCGACTTCGCCATCCTGTTCGTGCCGGTCGAGAGCCTCTATGCCGAGGTGCTGCGCCGCCCCGGGCTGATGGACGCGCTGCAGCGCGAGCACCGCGTGACGCTGGCGGGGCCCACCACGCTGCTGGCCATGCTCAACAGCCTGCACATGGGCTTTCGCACGCTGGCGCTGGAGCAGCAGGCCTCCGAGGTCTGGAAGGTGCTGGGCGCGGTGAAGACCGAGTTCGACCGCTATGGCGGCTGGGTGGAGAAGGTGCGCGACCAGGTGCGCAAGGCGGCCGACACGCTCGATACCGCGCAGACCCGCACCAACCAGATGCGTCGCGCGCTCAAGGTGGTCGAGGCGCTGCCCGACGCGCAGGCCAGCGCCCTGCTGCCGGCAGCGCAGCCGGACGCGCCTGCGCCGTGATGGGCGGACTGAGCCCGGCGCTGGCGCGGCTGATCGCCGGCCAGGTCTTCCTGCACGCCAGCATGGCCGGCATGCGCATGGCGGCTCCGCTGCTGGCGCTGCGCGCGGGCCACAGCGAAGCGGCGGTGGGCGTGCTGCTCGCGCTGTTCGCGCTGACGCAGGTGTTCCTGGCGCTGCCGGCCGGCCGCTACGCCGACCGGCACGGCCTGCGCCGTCCGATGGGGCTGAGCGTGCTCGCGGCCACCGCCGGTGCGGCGCTGGCAGTGGCGTTCCCCGTGTTTCCGGTGCTGTGCGCCAGCGCGCTGCTCACGGGCGGCGCCACCGGCGCCGCGTCGATCGCCCTGCAGCGCCACGTCGGGCGCGCCGCCGAGACGCCGACCCAGCTGAAGCAGGTCTTCTCCTGGCTGGCGATCGGCCCGGCCGTGTCGAACTTCATCGGGCCGTTCGCCGCCGGGCTCACGATCGACCACGGCGGGTTCCGGCTGGCGTTCCTGCTGCTGGCCTGCCTGCCGCTGGTCTGCTGGCTCTGGGTCCGCGGTGCGCCCGAGCGGCCGCAGTCGGCCGCACCGCAGCGCGCCGGCACGCAGCGCACCTGGGACCTGCTGGCGCAGCCGCAGTTTCGCCGGCTGCTGCTGGTGAACTGGCTGCTGGCCTCGTGCTGGGACGTCCACACCTTCGTGGTGCCGGTGCTCGGGCACGAGCGGGGCCTGTCGGCGTCGGTCATCGGCAGCATCCTGGGGGCCTTCGCCGTCGCCGCGGCGGTGATCCGGCTGCTGCTGCCGATCGTGGCCGCGCGGTTGCGCGAATGGGTGGTGGTGGCCGGCGCGATGGGGTGCGCGGCACTGCTGTTCGCGGTCTATCCGCTGCTGCAGGCCGCCCTGGCCATGGGGATCTGCTCGGTGCTGCTGGGCGCGGCGCTCGGCTCGGTGCAGCCCATGATCATGAGCATGCTGCACCAGATCACGCCCGAGCACCGCCACGGCGAGGCGGTGGCGATGCGGGTGATGGCGATCAACGCCTCCAGCGTCGCCATGCCGCTGCTGTTCGGCGTGGCCGGCAGCGTGATCGGGATCGCCGGCGTGTTCTGGACCGTCGGCGGCGCCGTCGCCGGCGGCATCCGGCTGGCGGTGCGGCTGAAAGAGTCTTAAAGCCGGTAGAAGCTGCGGATGATCTCCCAGGCGGTGGCCGGATCGTCGGCGTACTGGAACAGCTCCAGGTCGGCCGGCGCGATCACGCCTTCCTCGATCAGCACGTCGAAGTTGACCAGCCGCTTCCAGTAGTCGGAGCCGAACAGGACGATGGGCACCTGGCGCGCCTTGCGCGTCTGGACCAGCGTGATCACCTCGAACAGCTCGTCGAGCGTGCCGAAGCCGCCGGGGAACGCGACCAGCGCCTTGGCCCGCATCATGAAGTGCATCTTGCGCAGCGCGAAGTAGTGGAACTTGAAGGACAGCGCCGGCGTCACGTAGGTGTTGGCGTGTTCTTCCATCGGCAGCGCGATCGACAGCCCGACGCTGATGCCGTCGCCTTCGTAGGCGCCCCGGTTGGCAGCCTGCATGATGCCCGGCCCGCCGCCGGTGCAGATGAACAGCATGTCCGCCGGGTCCTTGCTGGCGCTGTACCGGGCCACCAGCTGGCCGAAGGCGCGCGCCTTCTCGTAGTAATGGGCATTGCGGGCCAGCGCGCGGGCACGCCGGATCACCGCCTCGTCGCCGCCGGCCTCGGCCGCGGCGACCAGCTGGGCCGATTCCTCCTCGCTGCGGAAACGGGCGCTGCCGAAGACCACGATCGTGTTCTCGATGCCCATGGCCTGCTGCTCCAGGTCGGGCTTGAGCAGTTCGAGCTGGAAGCGGATGCCGCGCGTCTCGCGCCGCAGCAGGAACTCGGGGTCGGCAAACGCGAGGCGGCTGGCGTCCGGGTCCAGCGGCAGTCCAGAGTCGGCATGCGCCTGCAGGGTCGCCCAGGCGTCGGCCAGCCGGCGGTCGTGGATGTTGCGTGGAGATGACATGGGCCCGATTCTCGGGCCATTCCGCCGCCGCTCCGGTAGGATCGCACGCAAAGCAAGAATACTTTCCGGGGACTCCAGGTGGAACAGCCGAACTACCACGTTCTGCTCGACGGCCGGACGGTGGGACCTTACGACCGCAGGACCATCGTCGGCATGCGGATCAAGCGCATGCTCACGGGCGATCACCAGCTCGTCACGACCGACGGCACGCGGCTGACGGTGCGCGACCTCGTCGGCTCGACGCGCAGCGGCGCCGAGCGCAGCCGCGCCGGCCCGGCGACGTCGTCGCGCGCCCTGGCGAGCTTCACCGCCATCCTGCAGGAGGCCGGCCGGCGGGGCATCGCCATCCCCAGATTCAAGGGCGAGCTGGAGGTGCGGGTGCAGGCCGAGATGCTGCGGATGGAGGGGCGCCGGCGCCGCTGGTTCGGCTGGAAACACCAGCGCATCAAGATCCCGCTGGCCAGCGTGGCCCATGCCCGCGCCAAGGGCCCGCGGGTGGACCTGTGGCTGCAGCCGGCGGCCGGCTCCGGTCCGCTGCAGCGCCTCGCGCTGCACCTGTTCACGACCGAGGCCGCACGGGAATTCATCGGCTGGCTGCCCCCCGCAGCCACCGACCCGGACAGTCGCGCCGCGGCGCCGGCCCGTGCGGCCGATGGCAGGCTGGTGCCGGTACCGGCGGGTCGTGCGCTGGCGGTCGCCGTGGGCGGGCTCGCGCTGGTGATCGGCCTCGTGCTGCTGGCGCTGATGGCCCGCCGGATCTACTGACCGGTCAGGCGCGCGCCGGCCCGCACGCGCAAGCTCCCAAAAGAAAAGGCTCCTTGCGGAGCCTTGCCATGGTGCCGGGGGACCCCGCTCAGACGCGGCGGCGATACTCGCCGGTGCGGGTGTCGATCTCGACCCGGTCGCCCTGGGCCACGAAGATCGGCACGCCGATCTCGAAGCCGGTGGCGATCTTGGCCGGCTTGAGCACCTTGCCCGAGGTGTCGCCCTTGACGGCCGGCTCGGTCCAGGTGATCTCGCGCTCCAGCGTGGTCGGCAGTTCCACCGATAGCGCCTTGCCTTCGTAGAACACCACCTCGGCGGGCATGCCGTCCTCGAGGTAGTTCATGGCGTCGCCCATGTTCTCCGCCTCGACTTCGTACTGGTTGTATTCGGCGTCCATGAAGACGTACATCGGATCGGCGAAGTAGGAGTAGGTGCAATCCTTCTTCTCCAGCACGATCTGTTCCATCTTATCGTCGGCCTTGAACACCACCTCGGTGTTGAAGTTGGCGATGAGGCTCTTGAGCTTCATGCGCACGGTGGCGGCGTTGCGCCCGCCGCGGGCGTATTCGGTCTTGAGCACGACCATGGGATCCTTGCCGTGCATGATCACGTTGCCGGCACGGATTTCTTGAGCGATTTTCATAGCAGTTGGAGCTAGGGATAAGGGCCGCTGGTGCTCAGGACGGCCGAGCGGCGGCGGGGCGCCTCGCGCGAGCCGGAAGCCCGCTGGCGCAAAGCCCGTTATTTTAACGTTTTTTTCTTCAGTTGCGGCCAATTCCCCCGCAGCGCGTGTTCAGGTTGTCTTAAGCGTTCTTCCTGCACAGTAGCGCCCCATGAGCTGCGATCACCGTTCCGGGCTGCGCTGGCGCCGCGACGGCGTCGTCAGCCTCATGCTGCTGGGTCTTGTCCTGCTGTGGGACGCCAGCGGGCTGGACCTGCCGCTGGCACGCCTGGCCGGCGGCGCCGCCGGTTTTCCCTGGCGCGACCACTGGCTGCTGGCGACCGTGCTGCACCAGGGGGCGCGGCTGGCGGCGTTCGCCGCCGCCGGCTGGCTGCTGCTGGGGTTCTGGCGGCCCGTCGGCCCCTTGAAGTGGCTGCCGTCGGGCGCCCGGCTGCAATGGCTGGCGTCGCTGCTGCTGACCGTGCTGCTGGTCAACTGGTTCAAGCACACCAGCCACACCAGCTGCCCGTGGGACCTGGTGCCCTTCGGGGGTGCCGTCGGCTACGTGCCGCACTGGCCCTGGCTGATGGGCGACGGGGGGGCGGGGCACTGCTTTCCGGCCGGCCATGCCTCGGCCGGCTTCGGTTTCATCGGCGGCTATTTCGCGCTGCGCGGCCACTCCACCCGGGCGGCCCGCGCCTGCCTGTGGCTGGCCGCCGGCGCCGGGCTGGTGCTGGGCGCAACGCAGCAACTGCGCGGCGCTCATTTCATGAGCCACACGCTGTGGACGGCCTGGCTGTCATGGGCGAGCGCCGTGGCCGTCCAGGCCTGGGCGGCAGCCGGGCGGCGCGTGGTGGCACCGGCCGGAGCGCCGGCATGAGGCGGATCCTGGCCCTGGTGCGGTCGCGGCCCGAGGTCAGCGTCGAAACGCTGGTGCTCGCCAGCGCCGTGTTCATGATGGTGGCCGGCAACGGCCGGTTCTGGCAGGCCGCCGCGGCGTCGCGCGGCTGGGCCGAGCTCTCGACCTGGGGCTTCCTGGCCGCGCTGTTCGTGGCCCTGACGGCGCTCTATCTTGCCGCCGGGACGCTGTTGGCAACCCGGCATACGGTGAAGCCGCTCCTCACCGTGCTGCTGGTGGTGTCGGCGGCGGTGGCCTACCACATCGACCGCTACGCGATCTATTTCGACCAGGCCATGTTGCGCAACGTGCTGGCCACCGACTGGCACGAGGCCAGCGAGCTGCTCGGCTGGCGGCTGGCGCTCTACCTGCTGGGGCTGGGCGTTTTGCCGTCGCTGCTCGTGTGGTGGCCGCGCCTGAAGCGCCGGACGCTGCCGCGCGCCGCGGCCTGGCGGCTGGGCTGGCTGGTCGCGGCGGTGGTGGTGGCGGCGGGCAGCCTGCTGGCGGTGTTTTCCGACTTCGCCTCGCTGATGCGCAATCACAAGGAGGTCCGCTATCTGCTCACCCCCGGCAACGCGGTGGCGGCGGTCGCCGGGACCGCCTGGGGCCACGGGCAGCGCGCCGGCGGGCCCAAGCTGCCGGTCGGCGCCGACGCCAGGATGGCCGTCGCCGGCCAGGGTCGCGCCCGGCCGACCCTGTTCGTGCTGGTGGTGGGCGAAACCGCGCGGGCACAGAATTTCGCCCTCAACGGCTACGCGCGGCCCACCAATCCCGAGCTGGCGCGGCATGACGTGATCAACTTCCCGCAGGCGACGGCCTGCGGCACGTCCACCGAGGTGTCGCTGCCCTGCATGTTCTCGGCCTGGGGCCGGCGCGCCTATGACGAAAGCCGGATCCTGAGCCACGAATCGCTGCTGCACGTGCTGGCGCGGGCCGGCGTCCAGGTGCAATGGCGCGACAACCAGTCCGGCTGCAAGGGCGTGTGCGCCGGCCTGCCGCAACTGCAGCTCAACGGACCGGCGGCCGCGGCGGCCTGTCCCGGCGGCCAGTGCGGCGACGAAGTCCTGCTGCAGGGGCTGGACGGCGTGGCGCGGGACAGCCGCGGCAACCTGCTGGTCGTGATGCACCAGCTGGGCAGCCACGGGCCGGCGTACTACAAGCGTTACCCGGACGCCTTCAGGCGCTTCACGCCGGCCTGCGAGAACGAGGACCTGCGCAGCTGCAGCCGCCAGGAAATCCTCAACGCCTACGACAACTCGCTGCTGTACACCGACCATGTGCTCGGTTCGCTGATCGACCTGCTGGAGCGGATGCAGGCGACCCACGACACGGCGATGCTGTACGTGTCCGATCACGGCGAGTCGCTGGGCGAGGGCGGGCTGTACCTGCACGGCGTTCCCTATCCGATCGCGCCCGAGGTGCAAACGCGCGTCCCGATGGTGCTGTGGCTGTCGCCGGCGTTCCGCCGCAGCCACGCCCTGGACCAGGACTGCCTGCAGCGGCGGGCCGGCCAGCCGGCGTCGCACGACAACCTGTTCCACTCCCTGCTGGGCGTGCTGGACGTGGAGACTTCCGCGTACGAGCGGACGCTCGACCTGTTTGCCGGCTGCCGTGCTGTCGGGCCGCAGCTGCAGGCCAGCGTGGCTCACTAGCCGCGCAGCTGCGCCACGTACGCCAGCAGCTGGGTGACGAGATCAGGCTGCGCGCGCAGCCGCTCGCGTGCCGCCAGTGCGCCTTGCGACCAGTCGCCGGGCGCCAGCGCGGCCGGCGCCACGGCGGCGCCGTTCCAGAACCGGTGGTAGGCCCGCCATGAAGCTGGCGTCTGCAGCCAGGCCAGGAACGCGGCCAGCTTGGCGTGGTGCGCGCCGTCCTCCTGCGGATAGAGCTGCCACACGAACGGTCGGCCGGCCCACAGCGCGCGCACCAGCGAGTCCTCGCCGCGCACGAAATTGAGGTCGCAGGACCACAGCAGGTGGTCGAAGTCCTCCTGCGTCAGCAGCGGCAGCCAGCTGATCGCCAGGCGCGACGCGGCAAGCCAGCCGGCCGGCCGTTGGCGCAGCGCGGCCTGGACGGCGGCGGCGGCGCGGCCGGCGGTGACCAGCAGCCGGGTCGGGGCCGGGCCGCCCGCCAGCTGCGCCAGCAGCTGCGGCAGGCCGTCGGGCTCGTAGCAGAACAGGCTGACGAGGCGGCTCGCGCCGTCGGCGGCCACCCCCTGTGCGCGCAGCCACGCGCCGCGGTCGAACGCGGCCTGGCGTGCCGCCAGTTCGGGCTCGCGCAACAGGCCGCCGGTGGCCGGCGTGAACCCGGGGTAAAAGAAATGGCGGGTCAGTCCGGCGGCCGGCCCGGCCATGAGCGGCGAAGGCAGGCGATGGCAGCGCTCGGCGAATGATTCGGCCGTGAGGTACTCCAGGTTGATCCAGGGCGGCTGGGCGGCGCGCCCGCTCGCCGCCGCGGCCAGTGCCGCCTGGTACGCCGGATCGGGCTCGCAGCCGAAGGCCTCGACCACCACCTCGCCCGGCGTGGCCTGCGCCTGCGCCGGCCACGGCAGCACCTGCACGCCGGCCGCGCCGCCCGGCGCCATCCACGCCAGGGCGGCGGCGTCGTCGACCCACAGCCGCACCCGCTGGCCGCGGCGGGCCAGCTGCACGGACAGCCGCCAGCACACGCCGATGTCGCCGTGGTTGTCGATGACCTTGCAGAAGATGTCCCAGAGCATGGCAAGCGGGCCTGTTCCGGCCGGATTGTCCACAATACGCGCGTATGTCCGAGGTCCATTCCGAACAGCTGCTGGCCCAGGTCGCCGCGTTGCCGTCGCTGCCCGGCGTCTACCGCTATTTCGACGCCGAGGGCGGCGTGCTGTACGTGGGCAAGGCGCGCAACCTCAGGAAGCGCGTGGCCAGCTATTTCCAGAAGAACCACGGCGGGACGCGGATCGGCCACATGATCTCCCGGATCGTCCGGCTCGAGACGACGGTGGTGCGCTCGGAGGCCGAGGCGCTGCTGCTCGAGAACAACCTGATCAAGACGCTCAACCCCCGCTACAACATCCTGTTCCGGGACGACAAGAGCTACCCGTACCTGAAGATTTCCGGCCCGGCAGGAGCGGGCGAAGGCCAGGGCGCCGCCGCCTATCCGCGCGTGGCCTACTACCGCGGCGCCGTGGACCGCCGGCACCGCTACTTCGGGCCGTACCCGAGCGCGTGGGCAGTGAAGGAGGCGATCCAGCTGCTGCAGAAGGTGTTCCGCCTGCGCACCTGCGAGGACACCGTGTTCGCGAACCGCACCCGGCCCTGCCTGCTGTACCAGATCAAGCGCTGCTCGGGCCCCTGCGTCGGCCTGGTCGCGCCCGAGGACTACCGGCACGACGTCGAGAACGCCCAGGCCTTCCTGCGCGGCGACACCCAGCAGGTGCTGGCCGGGCTGGAGACGCGCATGATGGAGCATGCGCAGCGGCTCGAATTCGAGCAGGCCGCGCAGCTGCGCAACCAGATGGCGGCGCTGTCCAAGGTGCTGCACCAGCAATCGGTGGAGACGATCTCCGACAAGGACACCGACATCCTGGCGGTGAAGGTGCACGGCGGCAAGGCCTGCGTCAACCTGGCCATGGTGCGCGGCGGCCGCCACCTGGGCGACCGGGCCTACTTCCCGAGCCACCTGGAGGACGCGGCGGCGCTGCAGGGTTTCGACGAGGCGGCCGATGCCGGCGCCGCGGCCGCGGCACCGTCCCAGGCGACCGAGGTGCATGTGCTCGAGGCCTTCATCGCCCAGCACTATCTTGGCGTGCCGGTGCCCGCGACCCTGATCACCAGCGTGCCGGTCGACCGCGCGCTGGTTGCCGTGCTGTCCGAGCAGGCCGGGGTGCGGGTGAGCGCGGTGCACCAGCCGCGCGAGCAGCGCCGGGCATGGCTGGAAATGGCGCAGCAGAACGCCGCCATCCAGCTGGCCAGGCTGCTGGCGGAGGAGGGCTCGCAGCAGGCCCGCACGCGCGCGCTGGTCGAGGCGCTCGACCTGGCGCCGGACAACATCGACCTGTTCCGCATCGAATGCTTCGACGTCTCGCACACCGCCGGCGAGGCGACCCAGGCGTCGTGCGTCGCGTTCCACCACCACAGGATGCAGAACTCGGAGTACCGACGCTACAACATCGAGGGCATCACCCCGGGCGACGACTACGCGGCGATGCGCCAGGTGCTGCAGCGCCGCTACGCCCGGCTGGCCGAGGCCGGCCGCGACGCGCCCGATGCGAACCCGCCCGGCGGCAGCGGCGGCGCGGCGGCACGGCTGCCCGACCTAGTGCTGGTCGACGGCGGCCGGGGCCAGGTGAGCATGGCGCGCGAGGTGTTCGCGGAGCTGGGGCTGGACCTGTCGGTGATCGTCGGCGTCGAGAAGGGCGAGGGCCGCAAGGTGGGCCTGGAGGAACTGGTGTTCGCCGATGGCCGCGACAAGGTGTACCTGGGGCGGGACTCGGCCGCGCTGATGCTGGTGGCACAGATCAGGGACGAGGCGCACCGCTTTGCCATCACCGGGATGCGCGCGCGCCGGGCCCGGGTGCGGGTGGGCGGCAGCCAGCTCGAGGACATCCCCGGCATCGGCGCCAAGAAGCGGGCCCGCCTGCTGCAGCGCTTCGGCGGCGTGCGCGGCGTGGCGTCCGCGGGGGTGGACGACATCGCCAGCGTGGAGGGCATTTCGCGTGACCTGGCCGAGGCGATCTACCGCGCGCTGCACTGAAGCCGGGCGCCGGCCGCAGGAGGCGGGTTTGCGCGATCGAGGCGCGACGCTGAAGCACGACGGCTCTCGTGCCAGAATCAGGCCCATGTTCTTCACCGTCCCCACGATCCTCACCTGGACGCGCATCGTCGCCATTCCGGTGATCGTCGGCGTCTTCTACGTGGGGCTCGAGCCGCGGCTGCAGAACCTGATCGCCACGGTGCTGTTCGTCGTGTTCGCGCTGACCGACTGGCTCGATGGCTACCTGGCCCGCCGGCTGAACCAGGCGTCCGCCTTCGGGGCCTTCCTCGATCCGGTGGCCGACAAGTTCCTGGTCTGCGCCTCGCTGCTGGTGCTGGTGCACCTGAAGCGCACCGACGTGTTCGTCGCGCTGATCATCATCGGCCGGGAGATCGCGATTTCCGCGCTGCGCGAATGGATGGCGCAGATCGGCGCCGCCAAGAGCGTCGCCGTGCACATGCTGGGCAAGGTGAAGACCTCGGTGCAGATGGTGGCGATCCCGTTCCTGCTGTTCGACGGCGTGCTGTTCGGCGCCATCGACACCGGGGCCTGGGGCGCCTGGCTGATCTGGATCGCCGCCGTCCTGACGGTGTGGTCGATGGTGTACTACCTGCAGAAGGCCCTGCCCGAGATCCGCCAGCGGGTTCGGTAGCGCACATGGCCGATCGCAACGACGCCCTGGTGCGGGCGATGCCGGCGGTGTTCGTCCTGATCTGGAGCACCGGCTTCATCGTCGCGCGCTACGGCATGCCGCATGCGCCGCCGATGAAGTTCCTGGCGATGCGCTACGTCCTGTCGGCCGCCTGTTTCGTCGCCTGGGCCATGGCGGCGCGCGTCGCGCTGCCCAGGGACCGGCGCCAGCTCGGCCACCTGGCCGTCACCGGCGTGCTGATGCATGCGGGCTACCTCGGCGGGGTGTGGGCGGCGGTGAAGGCGGGCATGGGCGCGGGCCTGGCGGCGCTGCTGGTGGGGCTGCAGCCGGTGCTGACCGCGCTCTGGATCTCGGCCCGCGGCGGAGCGGTGGAGCCGCGCCAGTGGATCGGCCTGGTGCTCGGGTTCGCCGGCCTGGCGATGGTGGTGTGGCAAAAGCTCGGCGTGGGCGAGATCAACGCCGCCAACGTGGTGCTGGCCGTCGGCGCGCTGGTGAGCATCACCGCCGGCACGCTGTACCAGAAGCGCTTCCTGGCACCGTGCGACGTGCGTGCCGCCAACCTGGTGCAATTGGCCGCGGCGCTGGCCGTGACCCTGCCGCTGGCGCTGCTGGAGGCCGAGGGCGTGCGCTGGACCGGCGAGCTGGCCGGCGCGCTCGCCTGGTCGGTGCTGGCGCTGACGCTGGGCGGCAGCTCGCTGCTGTACCTGCTGATCCAGCGCGGCGCGGCGACCACGGTGACCAGCCTCATGTACCTGGTGCCGCCCACCACCGCCCTGATGGCCTGGCTGCTGTTTCGCGAACCGATCGGGCCGACCACGCTGGCCGGGATGGCCCTGGCGGCGCTGGGCGTCAGCCTCGTCGTGCGGCGCGCCTGAGCCGCCGCCAAGGGCTTGCACCCCGGCCTCGCGCCGCTCAGGCCTTCCCGGGCTTCCAGGGCTCGCCGCGGAAGCGCTCGGCCAGGAAGTCCACCAGCAGGCGGATGCGCCCGGGCGTCGTCGCCGTGTGCGGCGCCACCCAGTGGATGTCGGCGTCCACCATCGCATGGCCCGGCAGCACCCGCACCAGCTCGCCGGCGGCCAGCGCGCCCGCGATGTCCCACAGGCTGCGCAACATGATGCCGCGGCCGGCCAGGCACCAGTCGCGCACCAGTTCGCCCGAGTTGCTCGACAGCGGTCCGCCCACGCGCACCCGCACCTCGGTGCGGTCGCGCTCGCGCTGCAGCCGCCAGACGTCGAACCCTTCGTGCTCGCGCACCACCAGGCAGTCGTGCGCGGCCAGTTCCTCCACCGTGGCGGGATGGCCGCGCCGCCGCAGGTAGTCGGGGGCGGCGACCAGCACGCGCTGGTTGCGCGCGAGCCGGCGGCCGGTCCATTCGCCGGCGCGCGGGCCGCGCACCGCCCATAGCCACACCGCGCCGTCGAACCCTTCCACGGCCAGGTCGGGCAGTTGCTCGGTGAGCTGGAGCTGGATCTCCAGGCGCGGATGCCGCGCCTGGAACTGCGCGAGCGCAGGGCCCAGCCAGGCTCGGCCGAACCCGAAGGTGGCGGCCAGCCGGATGCGGCCCACCGGCTCCTGGTGGCGCTCCTGCAGCTCGGCTTCCATGGCGGCGAACCCGGCCAGCAGGCCGGTGGCGCGCGTGCACAGCGCCTCCCCCTCGGCGGTGGCGACCACCCGACGGGTGGTGCGCTGGAACAGCTTCAGGCCCAGTCGCGCCTCCAGGGCCGCCAGCCGCTTGGTGATCACCGAAGGCACCACGCCGGCCGCCTCGGCGGCGCCGGCCAGGCTGCCGCGCCGGCGGATCGCCAGCAGCAGCTCCAGGTCGGCACGGTCCAGGCGGGGTTCGGATTGCTGCATGATCGGAAAGAATTGCTTGCCGCATTATTGCTTGCCGCCGTCCCGCGACGCCCGCAGAATCGCCCCATGCTGGATTCGTTCGAGCGGTTCGAGGTGGTGCGCGGCGGCGTGCGGCTGAACGCACGCCGCGCCGGGCAGGGCGCGCCCCTGCTGCTGCTGCACGGCCATCCGCAGACCCACGCCATGTGGCATCTGGTCGCACCGGCCCTCGCGCAGCGCTTCTCGGTGGTGCTGATGGACCTGCGCGGCTACGGCGACTCCGGCCGTCCGCCCGGCGGCGAGGGCGGCGCGGCGTATTCCAAGCGCGAGATGGCGCGCGACGCCGATGCGGTGATGCAGGCCGCCGGCCATGCGCGCTACTCGGTGCTGGCGCACGACCGCGGCGCGCGCGTGGCGCACCGGCTGGCGGCGGACCGCCCGCAGGCGGTGGACCGCCTGCTGCTGCTGGACATCGCACCGACGCTGGCCATGTACGAGCGCACCAGCGAGGAGTTTGCCCGCGCCTACTGGCACTGGTTCTTCCTGATCCAGCCGCCGCCGCTGCCCGAGGCGCTGATCGAAGCCGACCCCGGCCGCTACCTGCGCTCGCTGATGGGGCAGCGCCGCGGCGGCCTGGAGCTGTTCGCGCCGCAGGCGCTGGCGGAATACGAGCGCTGCCTCGCACTGCCGGGATCGGCGCAGGCGGTGTGCGGCGACTACCGGGCCAGCGCCGGCATCGACCTGGAGCACGACCGCGCGGACGTGGCCGCCGGGCGGCGCCTGGCGCAGCCGCTGCGGGTGCTGTGGGGCGAGCGCGGCGTGGTCGGCAGCTGCTTCGACGTGCTGGCGCTGTGGCGCGAGCGCGCCGACCACGTCAGCGGGCGGGCGCTGCCCGCCGGCCACTACATCGCCGAGGAGGCGGCCGGGCCGCTGCTGGACGAGGCACTGGATTTCTTCTGAAGGAGTTGCAAGCAATGAGCAGGAAGCGGATCGCCGTGATCGCCGGTGACGGCATCGGCAAGGAAGTGATGCCCGAAGGGGTGCGCGTGATGGAGGCGGCGGCGAGCAGGTTCGGCATCGACCTGGCGTTCGACCATTTCGACTTCTCCAACTGGGAGTACTGCGAGAAGCACGGCAAGTACCTGCCGGACGACTGGAAGGACCGCATCGGCGGGCATGACGCTATCTTCTTCGGCGCCGTGGGCTGGCCCGAGAAGATCGCCGACCACACCTCGCTGTGGCAGTCGCTGCTGCTGTTCCGGCGCGAGTTCGACCAGTACGTCAACCTGCGTCCCGCGCGGCTGATGCCCGGGATCGTCGCGCCGGTCGTGCGCCGCGACGGCAGCAAGCGCGAGCCCGGCGAGATCGACATGTACATCGTGCGGGAGAACACCGAGGGCGAGTACTCCAGCATCGGCGGGCGCATGTATCCCGGCACCGAGCGCGAGATCGTCATGCAGGAGACGGTGATGTCGCGCATCGGCGTCGACCGGGTGCTGAAGTTCGCGTTCGAGCTGGCGCAGTCGCGGCCGAAGAAGCACCTGACCAGCGCCACCAAGTCCAACGGCATCGCGATCACCATGCCGTACTGGGACGAGCGGGTGGCCGCGATGGCAGCGTCGTATCCGGGCGTGAAGATCGACAAGTTCCACATCGACATCCTGACGGCGCATTTCGTGCAGCGGCCCGACTTCTTCGACGTGGTGGTGGCGAGCAACCTGTTCGGCGACATCCTGAGCGACCTGGGGCCGGCGTGCACCGGCACCATCGGCATCGCGCCCAGCGCGAACCTGAACCCGGACCGCCGGTTCCCGTCGCTGTTCGAGCCGGTGCACGGCTCGGCGCCCGACATCTACGGTCGCAACATCGCCAACCCGATCGGGCAGATCTGGTGCGGTGCGATGATGCTGGAGTTCCTGGGCCACAAGGACGCGCACGACGCGATCCTGAAGACCATCGAGAAGGTGCTCGATCCGAAGAGCGGGGCGCCGCGCACGCCCGACATCGGCGGCACGGGCAGCACCACCGACCTGGGCAAGGCGATTGCCGCGGCGCTCTGACGCGGCGCCCGGCCGCCGTGCCGCAATGCGGCACGGAGCCGAGGCGCGGCGGGTCGACGGGGTGGAAAGTGCTCAAAAGCGTCTAGAATCCGCGTCCGCGCTGTTGTAAAGCCGCCTCTCGTATTGACACCGTCTGGCGCGGTGGCTCTAATCGTTCGGTGGCTCGACAGCCGCGAACCCGCGCCTTGCGCGCCGCCACCATCGCGGCCGGCGGCGGAAGGCGACAACAAGAAGACCTGACCAGACTTTCCGTCAACTCCATCTCTCTGCGAGGGGCCCCCGTGAACAAGACCGAACTGATAGAGCACATCTCCAGGCATGCGGACATCTCCAAGGCCGCGGCCACGCGCGCGCTGGAGTCGATGATCGGCGCCGTCAAGATCACCCTGAAGAAAGGCGGTTCGGTTTCGCTCGTGGGATTCGGCACCTTCGCGGTCGGCAAGCGCGCCGCCCGCAGCGGCCGCAATCCGCGCACCGGCGCAGCGATTAAAATCAAGGCCGCCAAGGTTCCCAAGTTCCGTCCCGGCAAGGCGCTCAAGGATGCGCTGAACTGAGCGGCCAAGCGGGGGTGCTTAGCTCAGCTGGTAGAGCGGCGCCCTTACAAGGCGTAGGTCGGCGGTTCGATCCCGTCAGCACCCACCAACAGCAAAGGCGAACGGATGTTCGCCTTTTGTTTGTCCGGCCCGCCGGACGCCCGTAGCCTGGCATGGCCGGCGGAACGATCCGCCCCAGTTCCATTGATGTGAGTCTGAGCATGTTCGATTTCGTCCGCAAGCACACCCGGGTCATGCAGTTTCTGCTGTTCCTGCTGATCTTCCCCTCGTTCGTGCTGTTCGGGCTGGAGGGCTACAACCGGTTCCGCGAAAAGGGAGAGGCCGTTGCCAAGGTCGATGGCCGCGAGATCCTCCAGTCCGAATGGGACGCCGCGCACAAGCAGGAGGTGGACCGGATGCGCCAGCAGGCGCCCAACATCGACGCCAAGCTGCTGGAATCGCCCGAGGCGAAATACGCGACGCTGGAGCGCATGGTGCGCGACCGCGTGCTGGCGGCGGCGGCGGTGCAGTCCAAGCTGGTGACCGGCGACGCACGGCTGACCCGCGAGCTGCAGCGCAACCAGACGATCGCATCGCTGCGCGGACCCGACGGCAAGCTGGACATGGCCAAGTACCGCCAGCTGGTCGGCGCGCAGGGCATGACGCCCGAGATGTTCGAGGCGAGCGTGCGCGCCGAGCTCTCGTCCAACCAGGTGCTGCAGGGCGTCGGCGGCACCACCCTGGTCACGCCGGCGCAGGCGCGGCTGGCGCTGGACGCGTTCCTCGAGCAGCGCGAGGTGCAGCTGGCGCGGTTCGCGCCGGCCGACTACGCCAGCCAGGTCAAGCCCACCGACGCCGAGCTCGAAGCTTTCTACAAGGAGCACCAGGCGCAGTTCCAGGCACCCGAGCAGGCGGCAGTCGAATACGTGGTGCTGGACATCGACAGCGTGCGCAAGGGCCTGGTGGTGAACGAGCAGGACCTGAAGACCTACTACGAGCAGAACGTCGCGCGCCTGGGCGGCCAGGAAGAACGGCGCGCCAGCCACATCCTGGTGGCGGTGCCCAAGGGCGCGCCCGACGCCGACCGGCAGAAGGCGCGCGCCAAGGCGCAGGAGCTGCTGGTACAGGTGAAGAAGGCGCCCGACAGCTTCGCCGAGGTGGCGAAGAAGAATTCGCAGGACCCCGGCTCCGCGCCGCAGGGCGGCGACCTGGACTTCTTTGCCCGCGGCGCCATGGCCAAGCCGTTCGAGGACGCGGTCTTCGCGCTTGCCAAGGGGCAGATCAGCGACGTCGTCGAAACCGAGTTCGGCTACCACGTGATCAAGCTGACGGACATCAAGCTGCCCAAGCAGCGCAACTTCGAGCAGATGAAGCCGGAGCTGGAAGCCGAAGTCGCCAAGCAGCTGGCGCAGCGCAAGTACGCCGAGACCGCCGACAGCTTCACCAACACGGTCTACGAGCAGTCCGACAGCCTCAAGCCGGTGGCCGACAAGCTCAAGCTGCAGATCCGCACGGCCGCGAACGTGACGCGCCAGCCGGTCGCCGGCGCGGCCGGCCCGCTGGCCAACCCCAAGTTCCTGGCGGCGCTGTTCGCGCCCGAGAGCATCGAGAAGAAGCGCAACACGGAGGCCGTGGAGGTGGCGCCCAGCACCCTCGCGTCGGGCCGGATCGTGCAGTACACGCCGGCGCGCACGCTGCCGTTCGCCGAGGTGAAGGAGCGGGTGCGCGAGCGGCTGGTCGCGACCCGCAGCGCCGAGCTCGCGCGCAAGGAAGGCATGGCCAAGCTGGCCGCCTGGAAGGCCGCCCCCGCCGGCGCCACCCTGCCGGCGCCGGTGCTGCTGTCGCGCGTGGAACCGCGCAACCAGCCGGCGCCGGTGGTCGAAGCGGCGCTGCACGTCGACCCGGCGGCCCTGCCGGGCTGGACCGGCGTCGACCTGGGCGCGGACGGCTACGCCGTGGTCAAGGTCAACAAGGTCGTCGCGCGACCTGCGCCGGCGCCGCAACTCGCGCAGCAGGAGCGGCAGCAATACGCGCAGGCCTGGGGCATGGCCGAGAACATGGCCTACTACAACCTGCTGAAGGATCGCTTGAAGGCGCAGATCCTGGTGCCCAAGCCGGCGCCGGAGGCCGAGCCGAAGCAGTAAACCGGGGGCGGGTTCCCCCGCCGGCCGGCGCTTACCAGTTGCGCACCCGGCCGGTGTCCAGGTGCACGAACTGGTCGCGCGGGTAGTACCCGACCCCGCCGGCGCGCAGCGCCAGGGCGGCGTCGCGCAGATCGCCCAGCGCCACGCCCGGCAGGCGCACGTCGATGGCCTTGCCGTCCATGTGCAGGCTGCGCCCGGCCACGCCGCCGCCGCGGGTGGCCTTCAGGGTCGCGTTGGTCTGCGGGCAACGGTAGCCGGAGATCACTTCGAAGGGCCGGGCCGGCCCGAACTCGGCCCCGACCCGGTGCAGCAGGTCGAACAGCTGCGGATCGATCACGCCGACGTCCCCCGTGTAGTGATCGCGCAGGAAACGGTTCAGCGTGGCCAGTGCGTCCGGCACGTAGTGCTCGCCCAGCGCGTAGACGACGGTGAGGCGCTCGTGAGTGTGCGTATGGTCGAACGCCAGGGTGCGTGCGTCGGGCCGGGCCGCCAGCGCCGGCCGCACCGTCGCTGCGGCCGCCCCCAGCGCGGCGAACTGCGCGAAGCGGTGCAGGAACCGGCGGCGGTCGTGATGGGTCGGCGATCGGGCGGGCATGGGTTGGTTGCAGCTCCTTCAACGAGTCGGTACAGACCCCGCCGGAAGCAAACGGTTCCCGGGCGGACCGCGTGAGGGCAGCGGGCGGGACCGGCCTTACTTCGTCCCGGCCAGCGCCGCCGGGGCCGCGGGCAGGTCGGCGGCGACCAGCGCGCCCACCGAGATGATGAAGTCCGCCGCGCTGTTGATGTCCGCCTGCAGCGCCTTCCTGGCGGCCTGGACGTCGCGCTGCCGGATCGCCTGCACCAGGCTGTCGTGGTGGCTCAGCGCGACCCGTTCCCCCACGCGGTTGTTGCCGGAACGCAGGTCGTAGTTGAGGATCGGGCCGATCCGCAGCCACAGCGCCTCGATGAGCTGCAGCAGCACCGGCATGCGCGCGCCGCGGTAGATGGCGAAGTGCAGTTCCTTGTTGAAGGAGATCAGGCGCGAACCGTCGGGCTGCTTCTTGGCCATTTCGTGCCTGAAACGTTCATGCCACAGCACGACCTGCTGCACTTCGGCATTCTCCATCGCCGTGGTGGCGGCGGCCGTGGCCATGCCCTCGAGATTGGTGCGGATGCCGGTGATCTCGCGGAACTGGCTCACCGACATCATCGGAACGCGCAGCGTGCGGTTGGGCGACAGCTCCAGCGCCTGCTCGGCGGCCAGCCGCTGGACCGCCTCACGCACCGGCATCACGCTCACCCCGAGCGCCTGGGCCATGGTGCGCAGCGAGATCTGCTCGCCCGGCATCATGCGCCCGCTGATGAGCAGCTCCTTGAACTGGTCGTACACGTCTCCGCTCAGCGTCTGCCGTCTCAGCGGCGTGACCAGACTTGTGACTGACATGCGATTCCATCCATGAAAACAGGATTTTCGCCGCCGGCGATCGGCCGGCGCACCACCACAGGGTTATCCCCGATCAGATATCTGTGATCACAACCTTACCATGCCACGCCTGAGGGTGACACCCTCATTTCCCCCCGCTCGCAGCGGATCCACCACGAGGAGACAGCACATGAATGACAAGAAGAGCCCGTCCGCCCAGCATGACCGGCGGCTTGTTCTAGGGGCGATGGCGACCGCGGCCCTTGGCCTGGGCGCGCCGGCCATCCTGCGGGCGCAGCCCAATGCGATCCGCATCGGCCACCTGACGCCGCGCACCGGCTTCCTCGGCCCGATGGGCGAATACGCCGTCATGGGTGCCACGCTCGCCGTGGAGGAGGTCAACGCTGCGGGCGGCGTGCTCGGGCGCCCCTTCGAACTGCTGATGGAAGACAGCGTGAATCCCCAGACGGCGTCGACCAAGGCGCAGCGGATGGTCGAGCGCGACCGGGTGGACGTGATCGTCGGCGAAATCAGTTCGGCATCGGGCCTGGCGATCGCGCAGGTCGCCACGCGCGCGCAGAAGCTGTTCCTGCAGACCGGCTGCAATTCGGACGAGCTGCGCGGCAAGAGCTGCAGCCGCTACATGTTCCACCTCGAGGCCAACAACAGCATGTACGTGCGCACCATCGGGCGCGAAATGCTGCGCCAGAACATGGTCAAGGGCAAGCGCTGGATGGCGTTCACGGCCGATTACGCCTTCGGCCACGACCTGTTCGAGAAGACCAAGCGCTTCATGGACGAAAACGGCGCGATCTTCGTCTCCAACGACAACATCCCGACCGACGCGACCGAATACAGCTCCATGATCCTGAAGATCCGGCAGCAGCGGCCGGACCTGGTCATGAGCAATCTGGCGGGCAACCAGACGACGAACTTCATGAAGCAGTACCGGGAGTTCAACCTGCCCATCCCGCTGGCCGGCGCCGACCTCAACGCGGTCAGCATCTGGGGCGCGGGGGAGGGCAGTTTCTCGGGGACCTGGCCGATCATCTGGACGCACCAGATCCAGGCGCCGACGGCCAAGGCATTCACCGAGCGCTTCGGCAAGCGCTGGGGCCGGCCGCCCGACAACCAGGGCGTGGCCGACTACCTGGCGGTGAAGGTCCTGGCGCGCGCGATGCAGGAGACCAAGACCACCGACGTGCAGAAGCTGATCGGCTACCTGGAGAGCGGCGTCAAGTTCGACGTGCTGCGCGCGCGCGAAGGCTATTTCCGCCCCTGGGACCACCAGCTGATGTTCGAGATGTACACCGTCAAGCCGGCCGAAGGCAAGCCGGCCAGCAAGTGGGACGTGATGCAGACCAGCGCCCCGGTGCCCGGTCCGAACGAAAGCCTGGAGATCCTCGCGCCGACGAAACAGGAAAACGCCTGCAACTTTGCCTGATGGCAGCAACGGCCGGGTGCCTTCGCACCCGGCCCGGTGGACGTTTCCCGGGAGAAGGATTTGGCTGTCGAGTTCGTGTTTCTGGCCGAGCAGGTGATCAACGGCCTGCTGCTTGGCGTCTACTACCTGCTGATCGCGCTGGGGCTGTCCATCATCTTCAGCCTGGGCGGGGTGGTCAACCTGGCCCACGGGGCGCTGTTCGCGATCGGCGCCTACCTGATGGTGCAGATCACGCAGCTGGCCGGCTACGGCGTGGCCTTCGTGAGCGCGCCGCTGATCGTCGCGGCGCTGGGCATGCTGCTGGAGCGGCTCTTCCTGCGCCATTTCTACAAGGCCGATCCGGTGCTGAGCCTGCTCTTCACCTTCGGCCTGGCGATGATCATCGAGCAGGGGCTGCGCATGGCCTACGGCGCCTCGCCGCTGCAATTCAACATCCCGCCCTTCGCGCGGGGCCAGCTGGCCGTCGGCGACTTCATGTACCCCTACTACCGCATCGGCATGCTGGCGGTGGCGGCCGCGACCCTGACGGCCACCTGGGTGCTGCTGAACCGGACGTCGTTCGGCAAGGTGGTGAAGGCGGGCGTGTCCGATCCGGAAATGGTCCGGGCGCTCGGGATCTCGCTGGGGCCGGTGCTGACGGCGGTGTGCGGGCTGGGCATCGGCATGGCGGGGCTGGCCGGCGTGCTGCTGGCCCCGATCACCGGCGTCCATCCCGCGATGGGCCAGGAAATCATGACCGCGGCGTTCGTGGTCGTGGTCATCGGCGGCCTCGGCAGCTTCTGGGGCGTGGTGGTGGCGGCCCTGCTGGTGGGCGTGATCAGGGGCCTGACCACCTATTTCTTCCCACCTGCGTCGGAAGCGTCGCTGTACGTCCTGATGCTGTTCGTCCTGCTGCTGCGTCCGCGCGGGCTGATGGGTGAGCGCATGGATCGCCTGGAGTGAAACCTGTGAGCACGAACGCAAGAACCCTCCAGGCACTCCCGGTGGATCACACGACCGGCGCGGGCCCTTCGTCCTGGCACGAGGCCAAGGTCGCGGCCGGCATGGCGCTGGGGCTGATCGTGCTGCCGTTCGCCCTGCAGGCCGGCGGGCTGACCATGACCTCCGCGGTCGACTGCGTGCTGCTCGCGATGGTCGGTCTCGGCCTGAACCTGCTGCTCGGCTACACCGGGCTCGTTTCGTTCGGCCACGCGGCCTGGTTCGGACTGGGCGCGTACGCCGTGGCGATCCTGCAGCTGCGCTACTTTCCGGGCTCGGTCGTCCTGCCGCTGGTCCTGGCGATGGCGCTGGTGCTGGCGGCGTCGGCGGTCCTCGGGGCCCTGATCCTGCGCCGCAAGGGCGTCTACTTCTCGCTGCTGACGCTCGCGCTCAGCGCGCTCGCCTTCACGGTGGCGTTCCGCTGGACGGCGCTGACCGGCGGGGAAAACGGCCTGGGCGGCGTCGAGCGGCGAGCGGTGCTGGGCTTCGCGCTCGACAATCCCTGGAGCTTCTACATCTTCGTCGCGACGATCGCGCTGCTGGTGGGCATGTTCATGCTGCGCCTGACGCAGTCGCCGTTCGGCAAGGTGCTGGTCGCCATCCGCGAGAACCAGCAGCGCACGGCGTTCATCGGTTTTCCGATCGGCCGCTACAAGCTGGCCGCGTTCATGATCTCCGCGCTGATCACCGGCCTGGCCGGCGGCCTGTCGGTGCTCAATCACCGGATCGCCTCGGCCGAGATGCTGTCGGTGCCCTTCTCCGGCGAACTGCTGGCGATGGTGCTGATCGGCGGCATGCGCAGCTTCGCGGGCCCGCTGGTCGGCGCGCTGTTCTTCCTGCTCTTTCGCGAGTACCTGTCGCAGTACACGGAAAACTGGCTGCTGTTCTTCGGCCTGGTGTTCGTGGCCTTCATCCTGCTGTCCCCGGCGGGGTTGATCGGCATCGGTTCGCGCGTGCTGCGCTGGATCCGCCCGCAGGCCGAGGTCTCGGCCGCCATGGCCGCGCGCAAGACACCCGTTGGCGCGCAGCCGTTTCCATCGTTCCTGCCCGGCGGCGGCCAGGCGGCGCTGGTGGCGGACAACCTGAGCCTGCATTTCGGCCCCTTCAAGGCCGTCAGCAACGTCAACCTGAAGGTCCTGCCCACCGGCTTGCACGCGCTGATCGGCCCGAACGGGGCGGGCAAGACCTCGCTGTTCAACCTGCTGTCGGGCATGTTCACGCCCGGCACCGGCTCGATCCGGCTGGGTGAGCGGGTGTTTGCCGGCAACGATCCCACCGCGGCCTGCGCCGCCGGCATCAGCCGGTCCTTCCAGATCACCAACCTCTTTGCCGGGCTGTCGGTGCGCGACAACCTGCGGCTCGCCGTCATGGCGCGCGATCCGCACCGCTTCTCAATGCTGCGCCGCGCCGACGCGCTGGAGGCCACCGAGGCGCAGACCGGCGAACTGGTGCGGTTCCTCGGCGTCGACGGCATGGAAGCCGCGCCGGCGGAGGACCTGTCCTACGGCGGGCAGCGCCTGGTGGACATGGGACTGGCCCTCGGCTCGGCGCCGCGCATCCTGCTGCTGGACGAGCCGCTGGCCGGACTGGCCGCGGCCGAGCGCGAGCGCATCGGGCGCCTGATCCGCCAGCTGGCCGAGCGCATCGGCGTGCTGCTGGTCGAGCACGACGTCGACCGCGTCTTCGAGCTGTCCGACCGCATCACCGTGATGAGCATGGGCACCGTGCTGCTGGAGGGGCCCCCGGCCGCCGTGCGCACCGACCAGCGGGTGCGGGAGATCTACATCGGCTCCGGCACCGAAGCGCTGGCGCAGAAGGTGGTGCCCACCCGGATCGGCGACGGCGTGTGCATCAGCGTCGCCGGCATCGAGGCGTTCTACGGCAAGAGCCACATCCTCTCGGGCATCGGATTCGAGGCGCGCGACGGTGAAGTGCTGGCCGTGCTGGGACGCAACGGCGCGGGCAAGTCGACGCTGCTCAAGAGCCTGATCGGCATGGCCCGCCTGGGCGCCGGCGAAGTGCGCATCGCGGGCCGCACCATCACGGCGCCGGTGCCCGAGGTGATGGCGCGGCTGGGGATTGCATTCGTGCCGCAGGGCCGGCGCCTGTTCCCCGGCCTTACCGTGCGCGACAACCTGATGCTCGGCCGGCTGCGCCGCGCCGGCGCCGATGCGCACGCCTGGACCGACGAGCGGATCTTCACGATCTTTCCGCAGCTGCGCAATCGCTACGACGTCAACGTGGAACTGCTCTCCGGCGGCGAGCAGCAGATGGTCGCAATCGCGCGGGCGCTGGCGGGGCACGTGAAGGTGCTGCTGCTGGACGAGCCGTTCGAAGGCCTGTCGCCCGCGATGACGGAAGAAGTGTTCAACGCGATCCTGCGCCTGAAGGGCGACGTGACGATGCTGATCGTCGACCACAACCTCGATCTGACGCTGGCACTGGCGGACCGCGCCATCGTGCTCGACCGCGGTCGGGTCTCCCATCACGGGCCGGCCCTGCCACTCCTCAAGGACCTGGCCTTCCGGCGCGAGAAGCTCTGGATGTGACACGCCCGTCCATTCAACACACCAACAGGGAAGCAAACGTTCCATGCTGAAAGATCCTTCACTGGCCGGCCGCAGGGTGCTGGTCACCGCCGGCGGCAGCGGCATCGGCCTCGTCATGGCGAGAGGCTTCGCCGAAGCGGGGGCGAAGGTGTTCGTCTGCGACATCGATGCGGCGGCGCTGGAGCAGGCGCGGGCGGCGGTCCCGGGCCTGCACGGGTGCGTGGCCGACGTCGCGGACGAAGCCAGCGTCGAGGCCATGTTCGCGCAGGTCGACGCGGCCCTCGGCGGGCTCGACGTGCTGGTCAACAACGCCGGCATCGCCGGCCCCACGGCGCTGATCGCGGACCTGCGGCGGGAAGACATCGCGCGCACGCTCGACGTCAACGTGGTCGGCCAGTTCCTGTGCGCCAAGCACGCCGTGCGCCGGCTGCGCCTGGCGCGCAATCCCTCGATCCTCAACATGTCGTCGGCGGCGGGCCACCTGGGCATGCCCGGGCGCTCCGCGTACTCGGCGTCGAAGTGGGCGGTGATCGGCTTGACCAAGTCGCTGGCGATCGAGCTGGGCTGCGAAGGCATCCGCGTCAACGCGGTGCTGCCGGGCGCGGTGGACGGTCCGCGCATCCGGGCCGTGATCGCGGCCAAGGCCGGCGTGGCCGGCGCCAGCGTGCAGGCCGTGACGCAGGCCTACGAGGGCCAGGCGTCGCTGGGCCGCATGGTCACGGCCGAGGACGTGGCCAACACGGTGCTGTTCGCCAGCAGCGGCGCTGCCGCCAGCATCACCGGCCAGGCGCTGGCCGTGGACGGCCACACCCAGGCCTTGAGCTGAAAGGGCGGAATGGACAAGAGCATGAAGATCGCCGTGGTCGGCGCCGGCCTGATCGGCCAGGCCTGGGCCCTGGTGTTTGCGCGCGCGGGATGCGAGGTGCGGCTGTGGGACGGCGACGCGGCGGCGCTCGCGCGGTCGCGGGTGCTGGTTGGCGAACTGGCGGCCGAGCTCGCGCGCAGCGGGCTGGTGCGCGATGCGGGCGAACTGATGGCGCGGGTCGCCACCTGCGCGCAGCTGGAGGAAGCGCTGGACGGCGTCGACTACGTGCAGGAGAACCTGCCCGAGGTGCTGGCGCTGAAGCGCGACATCTTCGCGCGCATGGACCGGCTGGCGCCGGCGGCGGCGGTGCTGGCCAGCTCCACCTCCAGCATCCCGGCCTCGGCGTTCACCGAGGACCTCGCAGGGCGCGCCCGCTGCCTGGTCGCTCACCCGGTGAATCCGCCGTACCTCATTCCGGTGGTGGAAGTGTGCGGCGCGCCGTGGACTGGCAGCGACACCATCGACCGATGCGAGGCGCTCATGCGCGCCATCGGGCAGAAGCCGGTCCATGTGCGCAAGGAACTGGAAGGATTCATCCTGAACCGGCTGCAGGGCGCGCTGCTGCGCGAAGCCTTCCGGCTGATCGAGCAGGGCTACGTCGACGCCGACGGCCTGGACACCACGGTGCGCGACGGCCTGGGCCTGCGCTGGTCGTTCATGGGGCCGTTGGAGACGATCGACCTGAACGCGCCGGGCGGGCTGGCCGACTACTGCGGCCGCTACGGCGGCCTGTACCAGTCGATCGCGAAGGAACAGACCTCGACCGAGCCCTGGTCGGCGCAACTGGTGGCGCGCCTCCAAGCGGAACGCCGCGGGCTGCTGCCGGCCGATTCACTGGGGGAGCGCCGCACCTGGCGCGACCGCCGCCTGATGGCGTTGGCGCTGCACAAGCAGGCCGCCGCCGACGAAGAGACAACCTGAGGAGTTTCCCATGAGCACGAGCCGCAAGGTCATCATCACCTGCGCGCCGACCGGCGCGATCCACACGCCCAGCATGTCGCCCTACCTGCCGGTGACCGCCGACGAGATCGCGGCCGCCGCGATCGCGGCGGCGCAGGCCGGCGCCGCCATCCTGCACCTGCATGCGCGCAATCCCCAGGACGGACGGCCGTCGCAGGATCCCGAGCTGTTCGTCCCGTTCCTCCAGCAGATCAAGGCGCGGACCGACGCCGTGGTCAACATCACGACCGGCGGCAGTCCCCACATGACGGTGGAGGACCGGATGCGGCCGGCCATGACGTTCCAGCCCGAGGTGGCGTCGCTGAACATGGGTTCGATGAACTTCGGACTCTTCCCGATGCTGCAGCGATTCAAGGAATTCAAGCACGAGTGGGAGCGCCAGCACCTGGAGAACAGCCGCGACCTGATCTTCAAGAATACGTACAAGGACATCGAGACGATCCTGCGCAAGGGCACCGAGAACGGAACGCGCTTCGAGTTCGAGTGCTACGACATCAGCCACCTGTACAACCTGGCGCACTTCCTGGACCGCGGGCTGGTGAGCGGGCCGCTGTTCGTGCAGTCCGTGTTCGGGATCCTGGGAGGGATCGGCCCGCACCCCGAGGACCTCATGCACATGCGGCGCACGGCCGATCGCCTGTTCGGCGACCAGTACCAGTGGTCCATCCTGGGCGCGGGCAAGGGCCAGATCGCCCTGGCCAGCATCGGCGCCGCGATGGGCTCGCATGTGCGCGTGGGGCTGGAGGATTCGCTGTGGATCGGGCCGGGGCAGCTGGCAAAATCGAGCGCCGAGCAGGTGACGCGCATCCGCACCGTGCTGGAGGCGCTGAACCTGGAAGTGGCGACGCCGGCCGAAGCCCGCAGCCTGCTGGGCCTGAAGGGCGGCGCCAACGTCGCCTTCTGATCCGAGGGCGCGCAGCGCGCGCCGGCTCCAACCTGCGGGGAATCACATGATCCGTTTTCTCAAGCGCGGCAAGGACGTGCAAGTGCGCGCGGACGACGACGCCAAGGTGCGCGCGACCGTCGAGGCCATCATCAAGGACATCCAGGCGCGCGGCGACGCGGCCGTGCGCGACTACAGCCGCCAGTTCGACCAGTGGGACCCCGCCGATTTCCGCCTGTCGCCGGGCGAGATCGAGGCGGCGCGCAAGGCGCTGTCGGAGCGCGAAATCGCGGACATCGCGTTCGCCCAGAAGCAGATCCGGCAGTTCGCCAGCATCCAGCGCGAGTCCATGAAGGACGTCGAGGTCGAGACGGCGCCCGGCGTCGTCCTGGGCCACAAGCACGTTCCCGTGAACGCGGTGGGGTGCTACATCCCGGGCGGCAAGTACCCGATGATCGCGTCGGCCCACATGAGCGTGCTGACGGCCAAGGTGGCCGGCGTCAAGCGCGTGGTGGCGACGGCGCCGCCGTTCCAGGGCCGCCCGCATCCCGCGATCGTGACGGCGATGCACATGGCCGGCGCCGACGAGATCCTGGTGCTGGGCGGCGTGCAGGCCGTGGTCGCGATGGCGGTGGGCACGCAGAGCATCGCCCCGGTGGACATGCTGGTCGGCCCCGGCAACATGTACGTGGCCGAAGCCAAGCGCCAGTTGTACGGGCGGGTCGGCATCGACCTGTTCGCCGGTCCCACCGAGACGCTGGTGATCGCCGACGACAGCGTCGACGCGCAATTGTGCGCGGTGGACCTGCTGGGGCAGGCCGAGCATGGCCCCACGTCGCCGGCCGTGCTGCTCACGACCAGCGAGCAGCTGGCGCAGGACACGATGCGCGAGGTCGAGCGGCAGTTGCAGACGCTGCCCACGGCGGCCATCGCCTCGCAAAGCTGGCGCGACTACGGCGAGGTCATCGTCTGCGACAGCGACGCCGAAATGCTGGCCAAGGCCGACGAGCTCGCGTTCGAGCACGTGCAGGTGATGACGCGCGACCCCGACTGGTTCCTGGCGAACATGACCAACTACGGCGCGCTGTTCCTGGGGCCGCGCACCAACGTCAGCTTCGGCGACAAGGTCATCGGCACCAACCACACGCTGCCGACCAACCGCAACGCCCGCTACACGGGCGGCCTGTGGGTCGGCAAGTTCCTGAAGACCTGCACCTACCAGAAGGTGCTGACCGACGAGGCCAGCGCGCTGATGGGCGAATACTGTTCGCGCCTGTGCCACATGGAGAACTTCGCGGGGCACGGCGAGCAGGCCAACATCCGGGTGCGCCGCTACGGCAAGCGGCCCGATCTGCCCTGGTACCAGCCGATCCCCGCGGATCGCTGATGCTGCCGCGCGCGCCCGACTTCCGGCTGGACGGGCGGCCGGCGCTGGTCACCGGCGGCAGCCGCGGCATCGGCCTGGCCGCGGCGGTGGCACTGGCGCAGGCGGGCGCTGCGGTCACGCTGGCGGCGCGGTCGGCCGCCGACCTGGAGGCGGCGGCGCAGGAGATGCGGCAGGCGGGGCTCGCCTGCGACACCCTGGTGCTCGACGTCACCGACTCGAAGGCCGTCACGCGCGAACTGGCGCAGCGCGCGCCCTTCCGGATCCTGGTGAACAACGCCGGCATGAACCGGCCGAAACCGCTGGTGGAACTGGAGGACCAGGACATCGACGCCGTGCTGGACCTCAACGTCAAGGCCGCCTTTTACGTCACGCGCGCGGTCGCGCGCGGGCTGCTGGCCGCCGGCCTGCCGGGCTCGGTGATCAACGTCTCCTCGCAGATGGGCCACGTCGGCGGCCCGCGGCGCACCCTCTACTGCGCCAGCAAGCACGCGATCGAGGGCATGACGAAGGCTCTGGCCTGGGAGCTCGGAAGCGCCGGCATCCGCGTGAACTCGCTGTGTCCGACCTTCATCGAGACCGCCATGACGGCGCCGATGTTCCAGGACGCTGGTTTTCGCGAGTGGGCGACGCGCAACATCGCCCTGGGCCGGATTGGTCGGCCGGAGGAGGTGATGGGCGCCGTCGTCTTCCTGGCGAGCGACGCCTCCAGCCTGATGACCGGCAGCGCGCTCATGCTCGACGGAGGCTGGACGGCGGCGTGAACGGTGGGTGGGGCCCCAAAAACAGAAAGGCCAGGCGGATCAGTCGCCTGGCCTGCTGGGCTCAGAAAAATCTGGGGTGGCTGATGGGACTCGAACCCACGACGACAGGAATCACAATCCTGGACTCTACCAACTGAGCTACAGCCACCGTAGAGCCTGCCATTATAGCCGGCTGGCGGCTTCAGTTGACCATCACCAGCTTGCCCTTGACGCCGCGCGTGCCCATGTACTGGTAGGCCGCCTTGAGTTCGGCCATCGGCATCTGCCGGTCGATCACCGGCTTGATCTTGCCCTGGGCGTACCAGCCGGCCAGTTCGGCCAGCACCGCGGCGGCGGCCTTGGGCTCCTGCCGCGAGAAGCCGCCCCAGAACACGCCGACGATGGACGTTCCCTTCAGCAGCGGCAGGTTCAGCGGCAGCGCCGGGATGGTGCCGGCGGCGAAGCCGATCACCAGGTAGCGGCCGCGCCAGGCCAGCGATCGGAAGGCCGGCTCGGTCAGGTCGCCGCCCACCGGGTCGTACACCACGTCCGGGCCGCGGCCGCCGGTGGCCGCGGCGATCGCCTCGCGCAGCTTCTCGCGGCTGTAGTTGATGGTGGCGTCGGCGCCGATCGAGCGGCACAGCTCGCATTTGTCGTCCGAGGAGGCGGCGGCGATCACGCGCGCGCCCAGCGCCTTGGCGACCTGGATGGCGGCGGTGCCGACGCCGCCGGCGGCGCCCAGCACCAGCACGGTCTCGCCGGCCTTCACCTGGCCGCGGTCGACCAGCGCGTGGTGCGAGGTGGCGTAGGTCATGATGAAGGCCGCGGCGTCGGCGTGCGGAAAGCCGGCCGGCAGCGGCAGGCACAGCGCGGCCGGCGCGATGGTGTGGGTGCCGAAGCCGCCGGTGCCCGACAGGCAGGCGACGTTCTGTCCCACCCGCAGGTGCTGCACGTCGGGGCCGACCGCGGCCACCACGCCGGCGTATTCGGAGCCGGGCACGAACGGCAGCGGCGGCTTCATCTGGTACTTGTTCTGGACGATCAGCAGGTCCGGAAAGTTCAGGCTGGCGGCCTTGATCTCGACCAGCACCTCGCCGGCCTTGGGCACCGGCGTCGGCAATTCCTTCCACTGCAGCGCCTCGACGCCGACCGGGTTCTCGCACAGCCACGCATGCATGGGGCAGGGTCCTTTCGCTGAAAGCGGGCAATGATAAGGTCGTGCCCGCACCCTGGGCGTCGCTGGAGCGACGCGTTGCCCGCCCTACAATCGCCTCGCTGTCTGCTGACCCATGAAGATCCTGCTTTCCAACGACGATGGCTACCGCGCGCCCGGCCTGGAGGCGCTGCATGAAGCCATTCGCGACCTCGGCGAGGTCGAGGTGGTGGCGCCGGAGCACAACAACAGCGCCAAGTCGAACGCGCTCACGCTGCATTCGCCGCTGTACGTGCACGAGGCGGCCAACGGCTTTCGCTACGTCAACGGCACGCCGGCCGACTGCGTCCACGTGGCGCTGACCGGCCTGCTCGGCTACACCCCGGACCTGGTCGTCAGCGGCATCAACAACGGCGCGAACATGGGCGACGACACCATCTATTCGGGCACCGTCGGGGCCGCGATGGAGGGCTATCTGTTCGGCATCCCGGCGATCGCCTTTTCGCAGACGCAGAAGGGCTGGTCGCACCTGGACGCGGCGGCGCGCAAGGCGCGCGAGCTGGTGCAGCAGGCGCTCGCGTGCGCGGCGCCCGAGGCGGTCCCCTGGCTGCTGAACGTCAACGTGCCGAACCTGCCGTACGAGCAGCTCAAGCCGTTCAAGGTCTGCCGGCTGGGACGGCGGCACGCCGCCGAGAAGGTGATCGCCCAGACCAGCCCGCACGGCGAGACCATGTACTGGATCGGCGCGGCGGGACCGGCCAAGGACGACGCCGAGGGCACCGACTTCCATGCGACGGCGCAGGGCCACGTGTCGGTGACGCCGCTGAAGGTGGACCTGACCGACCACGACGCGCTCCCTCGCTGGTCGCGGCTGGTCGGGTCGCCGCCGGCCGGAACGCGGGCGCGATGACGCGGCGACCCGGCTTTCCCGCCCGATTGCAGGCCGCTGCCGCGCCCGCTGTCGGCCGGCGTGCCGCAGCGGCGCCCACGCTCGCGGTGCCGGGCGGCCTCGGCCTCGACTCGCAGGCCGTGCGTGCGCGGATGGTGCAGCGGCTGGCGGGGCAGGGCATCCGCGATGCGCGGGTGCTCGCGGCTGTCGGTGCCGTGCAGCGCGAGCGTTTCGTCGACAGCGCGCTGGCCAACCAGGCGTACGAGGAGACCAGCCTGCCGATCGGACTGGGCCAGACGATTTCCAAGCCGGCCGTCGTGGCCCGCATGATCGAGCTGCTGCTGGGCGAATCCGGTGGCCGGCTGGGCCGGGTGCTGGAAGTCGGCACCGGCTGCGGTTACCAGGCCGCCGTGCTGAGCCACGTCGCCACCGAGGTCTACAGCATCGAGCGGCTGCGCGCGCTGCATGACAAGGCACGCGAGAATCTGCGCGCGTTCCGGCTGCCCAACGTGCACCTGCTGTTCGGCGACGGCATGGCCGGGTATGCCCGGGGCGCGCCCTACGCCGGCATCATCGCCGCTGCCGGCGGCGAGGCCGTGCCTCAGGCGTGGTGCGACCAACTGGCCCCGGGCGGGCGCATCGTCGCGCCGGTGCAGGCGGCCGACGGGCGGCAGGCCCTGGTCCTCATCCGAAAGACGCCGGCTGGATTGCAACAAAGTGTGCTGGAAGCCGTGCAGTTCGTCCCTCTAAAATCAGGAATCGCTTGAAGGAACAAAACACGATGCTGAGGTGGCGTCACGGAGGATGGACCTGGACCGCAGGCCTGCTGCTGGTGGCGATGCTCGCCGGCTGCGCCTCGAAAACGCGCGCGCCGGCGCCGGTGGAGGACCGCAGCACGCGGCGGCCGCCGGCCAGCGCGCCGGCCGAGGTGCCCAGGCCGGCTGCGGCCGCGCCCGAGGCTGCCGCCAAGCCCGGCCACCATGTGGTGCGGCCGGGCGAGACGCTGATCCGGATCGCGCTGGACACCGGCCAGAACTGGCGCGACATCGCGCGCTGGAACAATCTCGAGAATCCGAACGTGATCGAGGTCGGCCAGGTGCTGCGCGTGATCCCGCCCGCGCCCGCGGCCGAGGCAGCCGTCGCGAAGCCGGTGTCGCCGCCGGCCGTGAGCATCGCACCGGTGCCGCCGGCATCGGCACCCGCCAGCGCCGCCGCCAGTGCCGCCCGGCCGGCCGCGCCGCCGCCGGTGGTCGCGAGCGTGCCGCCGGTCAGTCCGACGCCGGTGCCGCCGGCCGAGGAGGACCTCGGCTGGGCCTGGCCGACCTTGCCTGGCGCCACGGTGGTGGCCGGCTTCGACGAGCAGCGCAACAAGGGCCTGGACCTCGCCGGCAAGCCGGGCGATCCGGTGCTGGCCACCGCCGACGGGCGCGTGGTGTATGCGGGCGCGGGGCTGCGCGGCTACGGCAACCTGATCATCCTCAAGCACAACAACACCTACCTGTCCGCGTATGCGCACAACCAGGCGCTGCTGGTGAAGGAAGACCAGGCCGTGCGCCGCGGCCAGAAGATCGCGGAGATGGGCAGCAGCGACGCCGACCGCGTGAAGCTGCACTTCGAGATCCGCCGCCAGGGCAAACCGGTCGATCCGACGCGCTATCTGCCGGCGCGCTGACGCTGCGCTGCGGGCTAGGGGTTTTCACTGCTCCGGGATAGAATGGCCGTGTGAAACAGCGCGACGGCCGCAGCCAGACCGCCGCTCCTGGGGCGAACCGGGACGGTGCCACGCCGGCCATTCCACCGCTGTCGGAGCACGCCGCCACGCGGGCGCCCAGGTCCGACGAGTTCGCACACGACAGCATGCCGCAGGAGCTTGCCGGCGAGTCCAGCGACACGCTGACGCTGTACCTGCGCGAGGTGCGGCGCACCGACCTCTTCACCCCCGAGCAGGAATTTGCCACCGCCACCAGGGCGCGCGCCGGCGACTTCGACGCGCGCCAGTCGATGATCGAGCACAACCTGCGGCTGGTCGTCAGCATCGCCAAGGGCTACCTCGGGCGCGGCGTGCCGCTGTCGGACCTGATCGAGGAAGGCAACCTCGGCCTGATGCACGCCATCGACAAGTTCGAGCCCGAGCGGGGCTTCCGCTTCTCGACCTACGCGACCTGGTGGATCCGGCAGTCGGTGGAGCGCGCGGTGATGAACCAGGGCCGCGTCATCCGGCTGCCGGTGCACGTGGTGCGCGAGCTGCAGCAGGTGCTGCGCGCGCGGCGCACGCTGGAGAACGACCCGGCCTTCGCCGCGGCGCGCAACGGCTTCGAAGGCGAGGGCGTGCGGGTCGAGGACGTGGCCGCGCTGCTCGGTCGCGAAGTGCAGCAGGTGGCCGAGCTGCTGGCCATGGCCGAGACGCCCAAGTCGCTGGATGCCGTGATGGACCGCTCCGACGACGAGCACACGCTGGGCGACTCCATGGCCGACGAGCTGACGCTCGACCCGACCGGCGTGACCCAGAACCATGAGGTCGAGCGCCTGCTGAACAACTGGATCGAAGCGCTGTCCAATCGCGAACGCGAGGTGCTGGAAGGGCGCTTCGGCCTGCACGACCGCGAGCCCGAGACGCTGGAGGTGCTGAGCGACCGGCTCGGCCTGACGCGCGAGCGCGTGCGGCAGATCCAGAACGAAGCCCTGATGAAGCTCAAGCGCTACATGGTGCGCAACGGCATCAGCAAGCAGTCGCTGTTCTAGCCTGGCGGCCCGGCGGCCGCATGCCTGCTACAGTGGCGCGCATGAGCTGGCCGGTCCTCGTCTTCGACATCGAATCCATTCCCGACGTGGCGGGGCTGCGCGCCGTGCGCGGCGCCGCGCCGGAGCTGAGCGACGAGCAGGTGTACGCGCAGTGGCTGCAGGAGCGCAGCGAGAAGGGCCAGAGCGACTTCATGCCGCTGCACCTGCAGCGCATCCTGGTGATCAGCTGCGTGTTCCGCAACGCCGAAGGGCTGCGGGTGCATTCGTTCGTGGACCGCGACGGCGCCAGCGAAGGCAAGGTGATCCAGGCCTTCTTCAAGACCGTCGAGCAGAAGGTGCCGCAGCTCGTGAGCTGGAACGGCGGCGGCTTCGACCTCCCGGTGCTGCATTACCGCGGCCTGCGCCATGGGGTGACGGCACATCGGTACTGGGACATGGGCGAGGACGACCGCGAGTTCAAGTGGAACAACTACATCGGCCGCTACCACATGCGGCACCTGGACCTGATGGACCTGCTGGCGATGTACCAGCCGAAGAACAATGCGCCGCTGGACGCCATGGCCAAGCTGTGCGGCTTTCCGGGCAAGCTCGGCATGGACGGCTCGCAGGTGTACGGCGCGTTCCTCGACGGCAAGGTCGAGGACATCCGGCGCTACTGCGAGACCGACGTGATGAACACCTACCTGCTGTACTGCCGCTTCCAGAAGATGCGCGGCGGCTTCAACGAGGCCGAGTACGACCAGGAGATCGCCATGGTGAAGGCCACGCTGGGCGGCCTGGCCGGCACCGAGCCGCACTGGAGCGAATACCTCGCCGCCTGGGGCTGAGGCACCTCGCGCCGCCGCGGCAGGCCGGTCCGGCGCTGGCCGGCCTGCCTGCCTGCCTGAGACAATCCGGGCATGAGCGATGAAGTAGAAAGCAGGGCGGCGCTGCCCGAGGGATGGCTGCAGATCGACGGCCTCGACATCGAGGCGCAGGGCGTGGCGCGCCGCGCGGACGGCAAGGTGGTGTTCATCGACGGTGCCTTGCCCGGCGAACTGGTGTCGGCGCAGGTCAGGCGCCGCAAGAACAACTGGGAACAGGCCGGCCTGACCGAGATCCACCGGGAGTCGGCGCAGCGGGTGCGCCCGCGCTGCCCGCATTTCGGACTGCACGAGGGCGCCTGCGGCGGCTGCAAGATGCAGCACCTGCAGGTGTCGGCGCAGGTTGCGATCAAGCAGCGGGTGCTGGAGGACAACCTGTGGCATCTGGCCAAGGTGAAGCCGCAGATGGTGCTGCGGCCGATCGAGGGGCCGACCTGGGGCTACCGCTGGCGCGCGCGCTTTTCGGTGCGGCACGTTCGCAAGAAGGGCACGGTGCTGGTGGGCTTCCATGAGCGCAAGAGCCGCTACGTGGCCGACATCCGCGAATGCCACGTGGTGCCGCCGCACGTGAGCGCGCTGCTGCTGCCGCTGCGCGAGCTGATCGGGTCGATGGAGGCGATCGAGACCTGCCCGCAGATCGAACTGGCCTGCGGCGACGACGTGACGGCGCTGGTGCTGCGCCACCTGGAGCCGCTGGGCGGCGGCGACCTGGACAAGCTGCGGGCCTTCGCGCTGGCGCACCCCGGCGTGCAATGGTGGCTGCAGCCCAAGGGCCCGGAGACGGCGCAGCCGATGGAGCAGGGCGGCGCGCCGCTGGCCTACTCGCTGCCGGAGTTCGGCATCACCATGCCGTTCCGGCCGACCGACTTCACCCAGGTCAACCCCCACATCAACCAGGTGCTGGTGGCGCGCGCGGTGCGGCTGCTGGACGCGCAGCCGGCCGAGCGCGTGATCGACTGGTTCTGCGGATTGGGCAACTTCACGCTGCCGATCGCCACCCGGGCCGGCTCGGTGCTGGGCATCGAGGGCAGCGAGGCGCTGGTCGCGCGCTCGCGCGAGAACTACCGGTTCAACGGCGGCGAAGGGCGGCTGGCGCCCACCAGCTTCGTGGCGCGCAACCTGTTCGTGATGAGGCCCGAGCAGCTGGCGGCCGACGGCATGGCCGACCGCTGGCTGGTCGATCCGCCGCGCGAAGGCGCCTTCGCGCTGGCCAAGGCGCTGGCCGACCTGCACCAGCAGCCTGCGCTGGGCGGGTCCTGGCGGCCGCCCCGGCGCATCGTCTACGTCAGCTGCAACCCGGCCACCCTGGCGCGCGACGCCGGGCTGCTAGTGCACCAGGGCGGCTACCGCTGCAGCGCCGCCGGCGTGGTGAACATGTTCCCGCACACCGCGCATGTGGAGAGCATCGCGGTGTTCGACCTGGAAGACGCCGCGGCCTGAAACGAGAACGGGGCCCGCGGGCCCCGTTGCCTTGTTGCCGCTGCCGGCGCGTCAGTCGCTGTCGGCCAGGCCCAGCAGCGCCAGCAGGCTCTGGAACACGTTGAAGATGTCCAGGTACAGCGCCAGCGTGGCCGAGATGTAGTTGGTCTCGCCGCCGTCGACGATGCGCTTCAGGTCGTACAGCATGAACAGGCTGAACACGCCGATCGCCAGCATGCTGATCACCATCATGCCGACCGACGAGCCGACGAAGACGTTGATGATCGCACCGACCATGATCACCAGCGCGCCGGCAAAGAGCCAGTTGCCCATGCCCGACAGGTCGCGCTTGATGACGCTGGACAGCGTGGCCATCACCAGGAACACGCCCGCCGTGCCGCCGAACGCGGTCATGATCAGGCTGGGGCCGTTGTGCGAGCCCAGCACCGCGGCGATCAGCCGCGACAGCATCAGGCCCATGAAGAAGGTGAAGCCCAGCAGCACCGGCACGCCGGCCGCGGAGTTCTTGGTCTTCTCGATCGCGAACATGAAGCCGAACGCGCCGCCCAGGAAGACGATCAGGCCCATTCCGCCGCCCAGGCCGCGCGTCATGCCCGTGGCCACGCCCAGCCAGGCGCCCAGCACGGTGGGCAGCAGGCTGAGGGCGAGCAGCCAGTAGGTGTTGCGCAGCACGCGGTTGCGCTGTTCGACCTGCGGCAGCGTGCCGTAGTCGATGGTGCGGACCTGGTCACTCATTGATGGACTCCTTTTTGCCTCGTGGCGATTAGATGCGCGCATTCTAGGTTGGTTCAAGGTGAGTTGACCGCAATCCCGGCAATGGGCCGGCGCGGGGCGAGCTATGCTCGCAGCCTCAACACCGCGCGAGACCCCCGATGAAGAACAAACCAGCCCTGGAACTGGCCGACCTCAAGTCGATCGCCGCCGCCGCCGAGGCCGAGGCCCTGAAGAACCAGTGGGCCGTCAGCATCGCCATCGCGGACGACGGCGGCCACCTGCTGTGGCTGCAGCGCCTGGACGGCGCCGCGCCGATCTCCGCCCACATTGCGCCGGCCAAGGCCGCCACGGCGGCCCTGGGCCGGCGCGAGAGCCGGGTCTACGAGGAGATGATCAACGGCGGCCGGGTGTCGTTCCTGAGCGTGCCCGACCTGCGCGGCATGCTGGAAGGCGGGGTGCCGATCATGAAGGACGGCGCCTGCCTGGGAGCGGTGGGAGTGAGCGGCGTCAAGTCCAGCGAGGACGCCCAGATCGCCCGCGCCGGCATCGCCGCGCTGGGCCTGTAGCCGGACGCGCGCTTCAGGCCGGGTGGGCGGCGCCGCAGCCGCAGCCGGCCGCCTCGCGCCGGATCGCCGCCACCGGCGCGCCGGCCCCGCACTGCGCCACGATCTCGCGGGCGCAGCCTTCGCACTGGCCGCACTGGGTGGCCACGCCCAGCTCGAGCTGGATATCGCTGAAGTCCATGCCGGCGTGGACATGGCGGGCGATTTCCCGGTCGGAAACGCGTTGGCAGACACAGACGATCATGGCGGGTACTGCAGGGCTGAGATCTATGTCTGGCATTATCAATGCGAATCGATCGCATTTGCAATGACATAGCTCAAGTCCACAGGAACCCTGCGGTTGCTCGCTCGTGCCCGGGCGCCGGGGGCAGCCCCCGGCAGCGAAGAACGGATCAGCTGGGATCGCCCATCTGCGACTGCAGATAGTTCTGCAGGCCCACCTTGGCCAGCAGGTCCAGCTGGGTCTCCAGCCAGTCGATGTGCTCTTCGGTGTCCTCCAGGATGTCCTCGAGGATGTCGCGCGAGACGTAATCGCGCGCTGTCTCGCAGTAGGCGATGCCGTCCTTGATGGTGGCCTGGGCGGCGCGTTCCAGCTTCAGGTCGCACTCCAGGATCTCCGGCACGTTCTCGCCGATCAGCAGCTTGCCCAGGTCCTGCAGGTTGGGCAGGCCGTCGATCACCAGGATGCGCTCCATCAGCCGGTCGGCGTGCTTCATCTCGCCGATCGACTCCTCGTATTCCTTCTTGGCCAGCCGGTCCAGGCCCCAGTGCTTGAGGATGCGGTAGTGCAGGAAATACTGGTTGGTCGCCGTCAGTTCGTTGCGCAGCTGCGCCTGCAGATGCTGGATGACTTGTGGATCGCCTTGCATGGAACCTCCCGCGGTGAGCCGGTCATTCTGCAGGAAATCGGCGCACCGCGAGCAGCCCTGCCTATTTCGCCGGCGCCTGTCGGATCAGGTGATCGAACGCCGCCAGCGCTGCCTTCGCGCCGTCGCCGGCGGCGATGATGATCTGCTTGAACGGCACCGTGGTGGCGTCGCCGGCGGCGAACACGCCCGGCAGCGAGGTGGCGCCGCGCGCGTCGACGATGATCTCGCCGCGGCTGGACAGCTCCACGGTCCCGCGCAGCCATTCGGTGTTGGGCACCAGGCCGATCTGCACGAACACCCCCGCCAGCTCGACCCGGTGGCTCTCCCCGGACCCACGGTCCCGGTAGACCAGCCCGTCGACCCGGTGGCCGTCGCCCGTGATCTCGGCGGTCTGCGCGTTGAGCACGACGCTGACGTTGGGCAGGCTGGCCAGCTTGCGCTGCAGCACCGCGTCGGCCCGCAGCCCGGTGTCGTACTCGATCAGCGTGACGTGCTGCACGATGCCGGCCAGGTCGATCGCCGCCTCCACGCCGGAGTTGCCGCCGCCGATCACGGCGACGCGCCGGCCCTTGAACAGCGGGCCGTCGCAGTGCGGGCAATACGCCACGCCCTTGTTGCGGTATTCCTGCTCGCCGGGCACGTTGACGGTGCGCCAGCGCGCACCGGTGCTCAGGATCACGCTGCGCGCCTGCAGCGACGCGCCGCTTTCCAGCTGCACATCGACCAGGTCGCCCTGCGGCACCAGCGCCTTGGCCCGCTGCAGGTTCATGATGTCGACGTCGTAGTGCCGCACATGCTCCTCCAGGGCCAGCGCGAACTTCGGGCCTTCGGTCTCCTTGACCGAGACGAAGTTCTCGATGCCCAGGGTGTCCAGCACCTGGCCGCCGAAGCGCTCGGAGGCGATGCCGGTGCGGATGCCCTTGCGCGCCGCATACACCGCCGCCGCCGCGCCGGCCGGACCGCCGCCCACGATCAGCACGTCGAACGGTTCCTTCGCGGCGAGCTTCTCGGCCTCGCGGGCGGCGCCGCCGGCGTCGATCTTGGCGAGGATCTCCTCCAGGCTCATGCGGCCCTGGCCGAAGCGCGTCCCATTGAGGAACACGGTGGGCACGGCCATGATCTCGCGCTCCCGCACCTCGTCCTGGAACAGCGCGCCGTCGACCATGGTCGCCTTGATGCGCGGATTCTGGATCGCCATCAGGTTCAGCGCCTGTACCACGTCCGGGCAGTTGTGGCAGGTCAGCGAGACGTAGACCTCGAACTCGAACTCGCCCGGCAGCTCGCGGATCTGCCGCAGCACCGCTTCGTCCACCTTCGGCGGGTGGCCGCCGGCCTGCAGCAGCGCCAGGACGAGCGAAGTGAACTCATGGCCCATCGGCAGACCGGCAAAGCGCGGCCCGCCGGTCTGGCCCGGGCGGTTCACGGCGAACGACGGCGTGCGCGCCACGCCGGGCGCGGCTTCGATCACGTGCACCCGCGGCGACGCCTCCGCGATGTCCTGCAGCAGGGCCCGCAACTGCGCGGACGCCGCGCTCTCGTCCAGCGCCGCGGTGATCTCCACCGGCTGGGTCATCCGCTCGAGGTAGGCGGCCAACTGGGCCTTGAGGTTGGCGTCAAGCATGCAACTCTTTCCTTCGATGGGCAAAAAGAAAGCCCGGAGCAGGGCGCCCCGGGCCGGCGGGCGTTGCGCGTCAGATCTTGCCGACCAGGTCCAGCGAGGGCTTGAGCGTGCTCGCGCCCTCGGTCCACTTGGCCGGGCAGACTTCGCCCGGGTGCGCCGTGATGTACTGGGCGGCCTTGACCCGGCGCAGCGTCTCGCGGGCATCGCGGCCGATGCCGTTGTCGTGCACCTCCACGGTCCTGATGCGGCCCTCGGGGTCGATCACGAAGGTGCCGCGCAGCGCCAGGCCGGCGTCCTCGCCTTCGGTGATCAGCACGTCGAAGAAGCGCGCCAGCTGGTGGTTGGGGTCGCCCACCAGCGGGTAGCGCACCTTGGCGATGGTCTCGGAGCTGTCGTGCCAGGCCTTGTGGGTGAAGTGGGTGTCGGTCGACACGCCGTAGACCTCGACGCCGAGCTTGCGGAATTCGTCGTAATGGTCGGCCAGGTCGCCCAGCTCCGTCGGGCAGACGAAGGTGAAGTCGGCGGGATAGAACACCACGACCGACCACTTGCCCTTGAAGCTTTCCTCGCTGACCGGCACGAACTGGCCGTTGTGGTAGGCGGTGGCCTGGAAGGACGGGATCTGGGTGTTGATCAGGGACATCGGGGTTCCTCTCGGTTGGTTGTTCACACTGGAACCCGAAGTTTGCGCCGCCCTGCAAAATAAAGCCAATGCATTGATCTAATTATGTAATTAGCTATTTGCTATTTAGCAGGGTGAGAACCGGCAAACTCGGCCGGCAGCCCACGCGGCGGCCAGCTACTCGAGGGGACCCATGTACAGCGACGAGACCGGCCGCCGCGCGGGCGGCACGTCGGGCTCGTCGGCCTCCTCGCCGGGCGCTGCCGGGAGGTGCTCCAGCTGCGAGAACGGCAGCTTCTGTTTGACCAGCATCACGCTGCAGGGCGCCTCCATGGCGACGCGGATCGGCACCGTGGCGGCCAGCCGCTGCAGCTTCAGCCCGTGGGTGGCAGCGCCCAGGATCATCAGCCCCACGTGATTGGTCCGGGCGTACTGCACCAGCGCGGCCGCCGCGTCGGATCCTTCCAGCACGTGGTAGGACGCCTGGTGGCCCTCCAGCTCCACCCCCTGGGCCCAGCGCCGCAGGGCCTCGAGCTGCCGCCGGTGCACCTGCACCTCGCTGCGCTGGGCGTCGACCGGATCGGTGTCGCCCGGGCCGATCACGGTCACGCAGGCCAGCCGCGCGCCCGGGCGGATTCCCAGCGAACGGCTGGCGGCGCGGCGCAGCGAATAGAGCGTCGCGTCCGACGCGTCGCGCCAGGGCACGGCCACCATGACCAGCGGCACCTGGTCGATCTGGCGGCTGGGCAGCGGGCTGGCGTGGTAGTGCATGCCGGCCGCGCGCAGCCAGCGCCTGGCGTGCACGCGCCAGGAGGTGCGGCGGGTGCGCTCGCCGCGCTCGCCGACCTGCACCTGGTCGGGATGGGACAGGTCGAACGCGAGCAAAGCGGCGGAGGCGTAGCGGTGGGCCGCCTCCGGCTCCAGGCAGCGCAGGATGATCTCCTGCAGCCACGGGGGCGTCTGCGGCGCGCGTGCGCGCGGCGGGGCCGGGTCCATCCACAGGCGCTGGCGCAGGCCGCCGGCCGTCTGCGGATCGCCGAACGGCAGCTCGCCGGTGGCCAGTTCGTACAGCACCACGCCGATCGCGAACACGTCGCTGCGCGGGTCGCCGCGCACGCCCACCACCTGCTCGGGCGCGATCCAGGGCGGGGAGCCCACGGCCACCCGCATGCCCTCGGCCAGCAGGTCCGGATAGTGGCCGTGCCAGCTCAGGCCGAAGTCCAGCAGCACGGCCCGGCCGTCGGGGCGGATCATCACGTTGCCGGGCTTGATGTCCAGGTGCACGGCGTCCTGCTGGTGCAGGCTGTGCGCGGCCATGGCGAGCGCCGCGCCCAGCTCCGCGATGGCTGCTGCACCGGGCCGTTGGCCGCCGGCCGCAACGTCGTCCAGCCAGGCCTGCAGCGGCCGGCCCGGCACCTGTTCCATGACGAGGTAGGGGACGCGCAGCAGGTCGCCGGCGGCGACGAAGCGCGGCACGTGCGGCCCGGACAGCACCTGCAGCAGCTGGTGCTCCACCTCGAAGCCGAGGATGGTCTCGGCGCCGTCGCCGGCGGTCATGCGCGGCACCTTCATGACCATCGGAAAACCCGGGTCGCGGTCCTCGCTGGCGTAGCGCACGCGGTAGATGTGGGCCATGCCGCCGGCATGGATGCACTGGTCGAGGACGAAGCCGTCGAGCTCGGTGCCGGGTTCGAACAGTTTCACTCGGCCCCTCACTTGCCCAGCGCGAGGCGGCGGGCGTTGAATTCCGGCAGGCCGGCCGCCAGGATCGCCTGGGCCGCCGCCTGGTGATCGTAGGGTACGCGCACGAAGGTCAGCTGCAGGCCGTCGGTGTCGAACAGGGCGTACATCGCCTCGTTGCGGCCGTCGCGCGGCTGGCCCACCGACCCCACCGTCGCCAGCCAGCGCCGATGGCGCGGCAGCGGGATCGGCACGTTCACCGTCGGCTCGAACGGCATCACCTTGCCGACCGCGCCCTGGAAGAACAGGCGCTGCTCGTGCACGTGGCCGCCGAACACATGGGTGAGGCCCCGATCGTGCGCCGCGCCCAGGCTGGCGGCCGCGCTCCCGGGTTCCCGGACGTAGTGCCACGCGGTCGGATCGTTGGCGCTGGCGTGCACCAGGCAGATGAAGTCGCGCTCCACCAGCAGCGGCAGCCCGGCCAGGAACTCGCGCCGGGCCGCGCCCAGCTGGTCCGCCGTCCAGGCCGCGCCGGCGTGGTCCTGCCCGAGCGGTGGCGCTGCGTCCAGCACCGCCTCGTCGTGGTTGCCGCGCAGTACCCAGGCGCCGCGGTGGTGCAGCGCCATGATGATGTCGAGCACTGCCGCCGGCTCGGCGCCGTAGCCCACCAGGTCGCCCAGGAAGGCGTGCTGGGTCGCGCCGCGCCGGCCGGCGTCGGCCAGGCAGGCCTGCAGCGCGTGCCGGTTGGCGTGGACGTCGGCGAGCAGGGCGAGTTTCATGGCGGCGGGCGTTCCCTGCGCGCGAGCGTGCGACCGCCGGCTGACGGCGAAATTACAGGCGCCCGGAATCGGGGCTCAGTATTCCAGGCGCTCCGGCCGGATCTCCTGCAGGATGGTGGTGGCGATCTCCTCGATCGACTTGGTGGTGGTGCTGAGCCAGCGAATGCCGGCGCGCCGCATCATGGCCTCGGCCTCGCCTACCTCGGACCGGCAGTTCTCCAGCGAGGCGTAGCGCGAGTTGGGCCGCCGTTCGTGCCGGATCTCGGACAGCCGCTCGGGCTGGATGCTCAGGCCGAAGATCTTCTGGCGGTGCGGCTGCAGCGCCGCTGGCAGCTGCTGGCGCTCGAAGTCCTCCGGGATCAGCGGGTAGTTGGCGGCCTTCAGCCCGTGCTGCATCGCCAGGTACAGCGAGGTCGGCGTCTTGCCGCTGCGGCTCACGCCCACCAGGATCACGTCGGCCCGCGCCAGGTCGCGGGTGTACTGGCCGTCGTCGTGCGCCAGCGTGAAGTTGATCGCCTCGATGCGCTCGTGATACTCCTTGCTCTTGCTCACGTCGGAGAAGCGGCCGATGCGGTGGTTGGACTTCAGCGCCAGCTCGACTTCGAGCGGGGCGACGAAGGTGCCGAACATGTCCAGCAGCATGCCCTTGCAGCCCTGTTCCAGCACGCGCATGATCTCCACGTTGACCAGGGTCGTGAAGACGATCGGCTTGCGGCCCTCGACTTCGGCGATGTGGTTGACGTGGCGCACCACCTGGTGCGCCTTGTCCACCGTGTCGACGAAGGGCAGCCGCACGTGGCGCGGCTTGAATTCGAACTGGGCCAGGATGGCGTTGCCGAACGTCTCCGCGGTGATGCCGGTGCCGTCCGAGATGTAGAAGACCGTTCGGGTGTGCTGCATGTTCGGGTGCTGCAGGCCCATCCCCGGGAACGGCGGTGCCAGCCTACAATGGGCCCTGATTATCCCCGCACGCCATGCACTGCCCCGGCCCATTCGAACAAGACCAAAGCCGCCTCCAGTGCCATGCGAAAGCGAGCCGCCGCGCGGCAGTCCCGGTTTCAAACTCTGGAGCTTTCCCATGTCTGCCCTTTTCAGCCCGACCGCCCTGGTCGTTCCGTTTGAGAACCTGAGAATGAGCGACGTCGAGGCGGTCGGCGGCAAGAACGCCAGCCTCGGCGAAATGATCTCGCAGCTGCCCGGCGGCGTGCGCGTGCCGACCGGCTTCGCCACCACCGCCCATGCCTTCCGCCAGTTCCTGGCCCACGCCGGCCTGGCGCAGCGCATCAACGCGCGGCTGGCGGCGCTGGACATGGAGGACGTGCGGGCGCTGGCGGCGGCCGGCGCCGAGATCCGCGGCTGGGTGCACGCGCAGCCGTTCCCGCCCGACCTCGAGCAGGCGATCCGCGAAGCCTTCGGCGCGCTGTGCGGCGCCGACCGGGAGGCGAGCTTCGCCGTGCGTTCCTCGGCCACCGCCGAGGACCTGCCCGACGCCTCCTTCGCCGGGCAGCAGGAGACCTTCCTGAACGTGGTCGGCGTCGATGCGGTGCTCGAAAAGACCAAGGAAGTGTTCGCCTCGCTGTACAACGACCGCGCGATCAGCTACCGGGTGCACAAGGGCTTCGCCCATTCAGATGTTGCGCTGTCGGCGGGCGTGCAGCGCATGGTGCGCAGCGACCTGGGCGCCTCGGGCGTGATGTTCACCATCGACACCGAGTCGGGGTTCCCCGACGTGGTGTTCATCACCTCCAGCTACGGCCTGGGCGAGACGGTGGTGCAGGGCGCCGTCAATCCGGACGAGTTCTACGTGCACAAGCCCATGCTGCAGGCGGGCAAGAAGGCGGTGATCCGGCGCAACCTGGGCTCCAAGCTGGTGCAGATGGTGTTCAGCGACGGCCCGCGCGCGCCGGGCGCGCCGCTGGTGCGGACCGTCGACGTCCCGCTGGAGCAGCGCAACCGCTACTCGCTGACCGACGCCGACGTGGAGCAGCTGGCCCGCTACGCGGTGCTCATCGAGCGCCACTACGGCCGGCCGATGGACATCGAGTGGGGCAAGGACGGCCGCGACGGGCTGCTCTACATCCTGCAGGCCCGGCCGGAGACCGTGAAGAGCCAGCTGGGCGGCAAGCCGGAAACCCGCTACAAGCTCAAGGGCAAGGGCACGGTGCTGGCCGAGGGCCGCGCCATCGGCCAGAAGATCGGCACCGGGCCGGTGCGCCTGGTGCACAGCATCGCCGAGATGGACAAGGTGCAGCCCGGCGACGTGCTGGTCACCGACATGACCGACCCGAACTGGGAGCCGGTGATGAAGCGCGCCAGCGCGATCGTCACCAACCGGGGCGGGCGCACCTGCCACGCCGCGATCATCGCGCGCGAACTGGGCATTCCGGCGGTGGTCGGCTGCGGCGACGCGACCGGCCAGCTGAAGGACGGCACGCTGGTCACCGTCAGCTGCGCCCAGGGCGACACCGGCTACATCTACGACGGCCTGCTGGAGACCGAGGTGACCGAGGTCCAGCGCGGCGAGATGCCGCCGATCGCCACCAAGATCATGATGAACGTCGGCAACCCGCAGCTGGCGTTCGACTTCGCGCAGCTGCCCAACGAAGGGGTGGGGCTGGCGCGTCTCGAATTCATCATCAACAACAACATCGGGGTGCATCCCAAGGCGATCCTCGAGTACCCGAACGTGGATGCCGACCTGAAGCTGGCCGTCGAGTCGGTGGCGCGCGGCCACGCCTCGCCGCGAGCGTTCTACGTGGACAAGGTGGCCGAAGGCGTCGCCACCATCGCGGCGGCGTTCTGGCCCAAGCCGGTGATCGTGCGCCTGTCGGACTTCAAGAGCAACGAATACCGCAAGCTGATCGGCGGTTCGCGCTACGAGCCCGAGGAAGAAAACCCGATGCTGGGGTTCCGCGGCGCGGCGCGCTACATCAGCGGCGAGTTCCACCAGGCCTTCGCGATGGAGTGCGAGGCGCTGCGCCGGGTGCGCACCGAGATGGGCCTGACCAACGTGCAGGTGATGGTGCCGTTCGTGCGCACGCTGAAGCAGGCTGAACGGGTGGTGGCGCTGCTGGCGCAGCACGGGTTGCAGCGCGGCAAGGACGACCTCAGGATCATCATGATGTGCGAGGTGCCCAGCAACGCGGTGCTGGCCGAGCAGTTCCTGGAGCATTTCGATGGTTTCTCGATCGGCTCGAACGACCTGACCCAGCTCACGCTGGGGCTGGACCGCGACTCCGGGCTCGAGCTGCTGGCGGTCGACTTCGACGAGCGCGATCCGGCAGTGAAGGCGCTGCTGGAGCGCGCCATCGACGCCTGCAAGGCGGCCGGCAAGTACGTGGGCATCTGCGGCCAGGGGCCGAGCGACCATCCCGACTTCGCGCAGTGGCTCGCCGACGCCGGCATCTCGTCGATCTCGCTCAACCCGGACAGCGTGATCGCGACCTGGCGGCGGCTGGCCGACAGCTGATGCGGCGCGCCGCCTGCCCGCGGATCGATCATGCGTGACACGGCGGCCAGCGCCGCCTACCTGTGGCGCCTGCACCGCGTGCTGGCGCTGTACCTGGCCGGACTGCTGGCGTTCCTGGGCCTGATGGTGTGGGCGGAACAGCACGGGCTGTCGCGCTTCTGGATCGGCCCGGTGTTCCTGTTCGCGTCGATCATGCTGTACGCGGCGATCGGCATCTCCAGCCGCACCAGCAAGGCCGACGAGTACTACGTCGCCGGCCGGCGCATCCCGGCCATGTACAACGGGATGGCGGCGGCGGCCGACTGGATGAGCGCCGCCTCCTTCATCAGCATGGCCGGCGGCCTGTACATGCAGGGCTTTGCCGGCAGCGGCGGCCAGCCTGGCGGGCTGGCGTACGTGCTCGGCTGGACCGGCGGCTTCTGCCTGGTGGCGCTGCTGGTGGCGCCGCACCTGCGGCGGATGAACCTGTACACGGTGCCGGACTATTTCAGCGTGCGCTACGGCGGGCGCTGGCCGCGCGTGCTCGCCGCCTGCGCCGCGGTGCTGTGTTCCTTCATGTACGTGGTGGCGCAGATCTACGGCATCGGCCTGATCGCGTCGCGGCTGACGGGCGTGCAGTTCGAGATCGGCATCCTGCTGGGACTGGGCGGCGTGCTGCTGTGCTCGTTCCTCGGCGGGATGCGCGCCATCACCTGGACCCAGGTGGCGCAGTACTTCATCCTGCTGCTGGCGTTTCTGCTGCCGGTGTCGTGGCTGGCCTACAAGCAGGTCGGCAATCCGGTCGCGCCGGTCGCCTACGGCCAGCAACTCCAGCGGATCACCCAGCTGGAGCAGGTGCTGCGCGACGCCCCGGCCGAACGGGAAGTGGGCCGGATCTTCCTGCAGTATGCGCGCGCCTACGAGGAGCGGCTGCAGGACGTGGCCGGCGCGCTGGAGCAGGAGCGCGCGGCGGCCAAGGAGCGCATCCGCAGCCTGAAGGCGCAGGGCGCCGACTCGGCCCTGGTGGTGCAGGCCAATCGCGAGCTGGCGGCGCTGCCGCGCGATGTCGCGGCGGCGCGCGAGCAGTGGGAGCAGGACCTGCGCCAGAGCCTGGAGCGGGCCGCGCCGCTGGGCGGCGTGCCGCCGCACAGCCAGCCGTTCGCCGGCGACCCGAAGGGCAGCCCGGCCGAGCGGGCCGCCTTCGACACCTCGCGGCTGAACTTCCTGGCGCTCATGTTCTGCCTGATGGTCGGCACGGCGGGGCTGCCGCACCTGCTGACGCGCTACTACACGACGCCGTCGGTGGCCGAGGCGCGCAAAGCGGTGACCTGGACGCTGTTCTTCATCGCGCTGGTCTACGTGGGGGTGGCCGCGCTGGCGGTGCTGGTGAAATTCGAGGTCATGAACAACCTGGTCGGCAGCCGCTTCGACGCACTGCCGCCCTGGATCGCGCAGTGGGCCAAGGTCGACCCGCAACTGATCTCGGTGGCCGACGTCAACGGCGACGGCGTGCTGCAATGGGGCGAGATCCGCCTGGGGGCCGACCTGGTGATGCTCGCCACCCCCGAAATCGCCGGGCTGCCGTACGTGGTGTCGGGACTGGTGGCCGCGGGCGGCCTGGCCGCCGCGCTGTCGACGGCCGACGGGCTGCTGCTGACCATCAGCAATGCACTGGTGCGCGACATCTACAGTCACGAGACCGCCCGCGAGACCTCCCAGGAGCAGCGGGTGATCCTGTCCAAGTTCGCGCTGCTGTCGGTGGCGCTGCTGGCCGCGATCGTGGCGACGCTCAAGCCCGCCGACATCCTGCCGCTGGTCGCCTCGACGTTCTCGCTCGCAGCCTCGACCCTGGCGCCGGCGATGGTGCTGGGCATCTTCTGGCGGCGCTGCAGCGCTGCCGGCGCCGTGAGCGGCATGCTCGCCGGCTTCGCGGTGACGGCTGGCTACATGGCAGCCAACGCGCCGTCAGTGCGCGGCCTGCTGGGCCTGGCGGGGCCGCCATCGCTGTGGTTCGGCATCCAGCCGGTCGCCAGCGGCGTGTTCGGCGCGGCCGCCGGCGCGGCGGTGATGGTCGCCGCCAGCCTGATCACGGGCGAGCGGCCCCGCTGAGGCTTAAAGATACAAGGCCGCTGGTGCGGGGATTCCCTCTCCGGGCAAACACGGCCGGCGGCGCGTTTGTAAGCGTTCAGTAAGGATGGGCTGCGAACCATGCGGCACTCACCTCACATCCCGCAAGGAGCGCGCGTGCTGTTGTTGGTCGAGATCATGAAGATGCTGGCCGAGATCGCCCTGATGGCGCTGGCGGGGCAATGGGTATTGGGTCTGCTGGCCGGGGCCAGGCGCGACCAGAACCTGTTCTACCGGCTGTTCCAGGTGCTCACCAGGCCGCTGGTCTCCGGCGCCCGCCTGCTGGCGCCCCGGGTGGTGCTTGACCGTCACCTTCCGCTGGTGGCCTTCCTGCTGCTGTGCTTCGTCTGGCTGGTGGCCACCATCACCAAGATCGACATCTGCGTGCGCATCGGAGTCCATCTGTGCAAGTGATGCGGCGCCTGCGCTACCGCGCCCTGCAATGGCGCGCCATGGCGCAGCTGGTGCTGGGTCGGCAGCGGCCTGCGATGGTGCTCTTCGAGCAATTGATGCGGGAGTTTCCCGGCGACGGCTACGCGCTGGCCAGCCAGGCGAACCTGCAGGCGCAGGCCGGCGATCGCCCCGCGGCGCTGCGGACGATGGAGCTGCTGCTGCAGGCGCATCCAGGGGTTGCGGCGCACTGGTTCAACTGCGGGTTCCTGCTGGAGGAATACGGCGAGTTACAGCGGGCCGAGAGCGCGTTCCGGCGGGCCACCGAACTCTCGCCGCAGCTGGACCGGGCATGGTACGGCCTGGGGCTGGTCCTTATCCGGCAGGGCCGCCTCGACGAGGCGGCCGCCGCCCTCAAGCGCAACACGCAATTGCAACCCATGAGCCCGTACGGCTGGTATCAGCTGGCGCGGGTCCATGTGGACCGGCACGAACCGGAGGAGGCGCGCACCATCATCCGCCACCTCCAGCGGTTCGAGCCGAAAGTGGCCGCCCAGCTGGAGCGCGAGACGGGCCTGCTCGCCTCGCGCCCGGCCTGAGCGGCCGCCGCACCGGGACGGTCCCGGTTGCAAGCCGCGGCAATGGCCGCGGGCGGACCGTGGGCAAAGGGTGACAACAGGACATCCGTCCATAGAGGAGACAAGACCATGGAGATGAGTGAGAGGCACCGGGAGTACTGGCAGAGGAATCTGCGCATCACCGGCATCCTGCTGGCAGTCTGGTTCGTGGTGACCTTCGTCGTGGGCTACTTCGCTCGCGATCTGAGTTTCAACTTCTTCGGCTGGCCCTTCAGCTTCTGGATGGGGGCACAGGGCGCACTGGTGATCTACGTCCTGATCATCTGGTACTACGCCCACTACATGAACAAGCTGGACCAGGAATACGGCGTCGCCGAGGAGGACTGAACATGGCCACCATTGCACCCGATCGGCCGCAGCCGAACGTCTCGACGGCGTCCAACATCGCGTTCAAGAAACAGCTGAACAAGGTCTACGCCTTCTACACCGGCGGCTTCGTCGCCTTCGTGATCGTGCTGGCGTTCCTGGAGCAGAGGGGCCTGAACCGCGAGTGGATCGGCTTCATCTTCCTGCTCGCCACCATCGGCCTGTACGCCGGCATCGGCATCATGAGCCGCACCACCGATGCCGCGGAATACTACGTCGCGGGCCGCCGCGTGCCGGCCGTCTACAACGGCATGGCCACCGGCGCCGACTGGATGTCGGCGGCCTCGTTCATCGGCATGGCCGGCACGCTGTACCTCACCGGCTACAGCGGCCTGGCGTTCATCATGGGCTGGACCGGCGGCTACTGCCTGGTGGCGCTGTTCCTCGCGCCCTACCTGCGCAAGTTCGGCCAGTTCACGATTCCCGACTTCCTCGGCGAGCGCTACGGAGGCAACCTGCCGCGCTTCATCGGCATCATCGCCGCGATCCTGTGCTCCTTCACCTACGTGGTGGCGCAGATCTACGGCGTGGGCATCATCACGACGCGCCTGACCGGTGTCGCCTTCGAGATCGGCATCTTCCTGGGGCTGGGCGGCATCCTGGTCTGCTCGTTCCTGGGCGGCATGCGCGCGGTGACCTGGACTCAGGTGGCCCAGTACATCATCCTGATCATCGCCTACATGATCCCGGTGGTCTGGCTCTCGGTGAAGCAGACCAGCGTTCCGATTCCGCAACTGGTGTACGGCTACCAGATGGAGAAGGTGACGGCGAAGGAAGAGCAACTGATCAAGGACCCGAAGGAGCTCGAGGTCCGCAAGGTGTTTGCCGACCGCGCCAGGGCCATGGCCGACAAGCTGAAGGACCCGAAGGCCGCGCTGGCCGCCGACCGCGCCGCCACCGAGAAGAAGGTCGCCGACCTGAAGGCCTCGAACGCGCCGGTCGCGCAGGTCGCCGCCGCCGAGAAGGAACTGGCCACGCTGCCGAAGGACGAAGCCACCGCCGTGAAGGCCTGGACCGCCGCCAAGACCGCGGCGGAAGCCAAGGACAAGCCGCTGGGGGGGATGCCGCGCCACGGAACCATCTTTGCCGGCGATCCGAAGGGCGATGCCAAGGCCAAGGAGTCCTACGACGTCTCGCGGCGCAACTTCCTCGCCCTGATCTTCTGCCTGATGGTCGGCACCGCGGCCTTGCCGCACATCCTGATGCGCTACTACACGACGCCCAGCGTGAAGGAGGCGCGCAGCTCGGTCACCTGGTCGTTGTTCTTCATCTTCCTGCTGTACTTCACGGCGCCCGCGCTCGCGGTGCTGGTGAAGTACGAGATGTTCAACGCCGTGGTGGGCAGCTCATTCTCCGATCTGCCATTCTGGATCTCGGCCTGGAACAAGGTCGATCCGGCGCTGCTGTCGGTGACCGACCTCAACAAGGACGGCATCCTGCAGTTCGGCGAGATCAGCATCGGTGGCGACATCGTCGTGCTGGCCACGCCGGCCATTGGCGGGCTGCCCTATGTCATCTCGGGCCTGGTCGCCGCCGGCGGCTTGGCCGCTGCGCTGTCGACCGCGGACGGGCTGCTGCTGACGATCGCCAATGCGCTCAGCCATGACCTGTACTACAAGATGATCGATCCGAACGCGCCGACCGCGCGCCGCGTGACGCTGTCGAAGGTGCTGCTGCTGGTTGTGGCCCTGGCTGCGGCGGGCGTTGCGTCGCAAAAGCCGGCGGACATCCTGTTCCTGGTCTCGGCGGCCTTCTCGTTCGCGGCCGCCGCATTCTTCCCGGCGCTGGTGTTGGGGATCTTCTGGAAGCGCGCCACCGGCATCGCAGCCGCGCTCGGGATGATCGCCGGTTTGGGCGTCACCTTCTACTACATGGTCACCACGCAGCCATGGATGCGCGGCATGTTCGGCGTCACTTCGCCGATCGCCGACCACATCTGGTTCGGCATCCAGCCGATCTCGGCAGGCGTGTTTGGCGTCCCGCTGGGCTTCCTCGTGATCGTCGTGGTGAGCCTGCTCACGCCGGCTCCCGACAAGAAGACACAGGAACTGGTCGAGCACGTGCGCTATCCGCACATCAAGGGCGCCGCGGCGCGGCCGACTCCCTGACGCCCCTGCCGTGAAAGGCCCCGGTCTCGCGCCGGAGCCTTTCCGTGTCCGATTGCGCAGGCACGACGATGATCCGCTCACCTCGGGGTGCCGATGGTCCATTCGCGCGAGCACTTGTGGCACCGCACGTCGATCGCGTCGGTGCGCTCGCGCACCGGCCTGAAGCGGCCGTATTCGCCGCAGTCCGGACAACTGGCCTGATTGGCAGCGTCCTCGGCGCGCATCAGCAGGAACAGGTAGCGGCGCAGCGCCCAGATCCCGATCACGGCGCACACCAGCACGAACGCCATATCCATGACCTCGGACAGGCCCCGCGCGTGGCGCTGCGCTTCCATGCTGCTCACCAGCGCAATCGCGCTGAGGAAGGCGAGCACCATGTAGGCATGGCTCGAAAGAAGCTGGCGTTCATACCATTTCCTGAAGCCGTCGCGCTTGACGCTTTCGAACAGTCCCCGGTCCATGGCGCTCCTTTCAGATCGCCGCCACCACGGCGGCGCGCCGGCGTTGCATCCACCATAATCCATCGCATGCTCAAGAGCTGCGATCGCTCGTGCGCAGCGCGCGTTGGGGGGGCGCCCGGATGACCGCGCTGCCCGGCTTGCCTCCCGCGGCCGCGCCGGCGACGCACTCGCCGTCCGAGGGTCTGCTGGCTGCGCTGCGTCCGGACCTGGTGCTGCACCCGCCGTTCGCCCAGATGGCGGCCGAGGCGGTGGATTTCTTCCTCGCCCACGCGCAGCAGCGCTACTACGCCCCGGGGGAGATCCTGGTCGCGCCTGCCGCCGGCGACGTGCAGGAAATCTTCTTCATCCGGCAGGGGGCGGTGTCCGGCGTCGAGGGATTGGCCGAGCTGTCCGGCGGCGCAATCCATTACGAGGCCGGCGACCTGTTCCCGCTGGGAGCGGCGCTGGCGCAGCGCGCGGTGACGGCCACCTACCGCGCGGTTGCCGACACCTTCGTGCTGGCCTTGCCGAGCCCGGCCATGAACGAACTGGCGGCCCGCAGCGTGGTGTTCGCCGATTTCCTGAGCCGCCGCATCACGCGCTTCCTGGACCTGTCGCGCCGCGCCGTGCAGGTCGCCTATGCATCGCAGACGCTGGCCGAGCAGTCGCTGGAGACTGCGCTGGGCGAACTCGGCCTGCGCGGCCCGGTCTCCTGCGGTCCGCAGACCTCGCTGCGTGACGCGCTGGGCGAGATGCAGCGGCGACGCGTGGGTTCGATGATCGTCACCGGCGCCGCCGGCCAGGCCAAGGGCATCCTCACCCGCCACGACGTGATCGGCCGCGTGACGCTGCCGCAGGTGCCTCTGGAGACGCCGATCGGCGAGGTGATGGTGCAGCCGGTGCACACGCTCGCGGTGTCCGACACGGCGCAGGACGCGGCGCTGCTGATGTCGCGGCATGGCATCCGCCACGTCCCGGTGACGCGCAGCGGCGTGGTCGTGGGCATCGTCTCCGAGCGCGACCTGTTTGCGATGCAGCGGCTGTCGCTCAAGCAGGTCAGTACCTCGATCCGCGCCGCCGGCGACGTCGCGACGCTGCGGCTGGTGGCGCAGGACATCCGGCGGTTTGCGCGCAACCTGCTCAGCCAGGGCGTGCAGGCGCGCCAGCTCACGGGCCTGATCAGCCATCTGAACGACGTGTTGACCAGCCACCTGGTCGAACTGAAGGCGGCCGAACGCGGCATCGCGCTGGACGACATATGCTGGCTGGCGCTGGGCTCGGAGGGCCGCGCCGAGCAGACCGTGGCCACCGACCAGGACAACGCGCTGATCCTGCGCAACGGCAGCAGCCAGGCCGAGCGCGACGCCGCTCTGGCGTTGGGCCGCGAAGTGAACCTGGCGCTGCAGGAGTGCGGCTATCCGCTGTGCCGCGGCGGCATCATGGCCGGCGAGCCCGAGTGCTGCCTGACGCTGCGCGGCTGGAGCGAGCGCTTTTCCCGCTGGATCGAGCACGGCGCGCCGCAGGATCTGCTCAACGCCAGCATCTACTTCGACCTGCGGCCGCTGGCCGGCGAGCTGGAACTGGCCGAGGCGCTGCGCAGCGAGGTGCTGGCGTCGGCGCGCCGCACGCCACGCTTCCTCAAGCAGCTGGCGCTCAACGCCCTGGCACGCACCGTGCCGCTCAACTGGCTGGGCGGCATCGACACCGACGAGCGTGGCACCGTCGACCTGAAGCTGCAGGGTGCCGCAATCTTCGTCGACGGCGCCCGGCTGTACGCCCTGGCACACGGCGTCGCGGCGACCGGGACGCGCGCGCGGCTGGAGGCGGTGGGCGAGCGCATCGGCTTGCCCAGTGCCGAATACGAGGCCTGGGTCGGCGGCTTCGAGTTCCTGCAGATGCTGCGGCTGCGGCGCCAGCTCGAGGGTGATGACGGCGGCGACGCGCCCAACCGCGTTCGGCTGGCCGACCTGAACGACATCGACCGGCGCATCCTCAAGGAAGCATTCCGTCTGGCGCGCCAACTGCAGCAGCGGCTGCAGCTCGATTACGAGCGGTAACGATGCGCGTCTGGTGGCGTCCGGCGCCGGTCGACGAGGCGCGCTGGCTGATGGTCGACGTCGAGACGAGCGGACTCGACGCCGCGCGCGACCGGCTGCTGGCAGTCGCGGCCGTCGCGCTGCGGGTCGACTGGGACGCACGGACGCTGGCGATCGTCATCGGTGACAGCTTCGAGGTGGTGCTGCAGCAGGACCAGCCGAGCGCGCACGACAACATCCTGCTGCACGGCATCGGCGTGCAGCGCCAGAAGGAGGGTGTCCCGGCTGCCCAGGCGCTGCGGGCCTTTGCGGCGTACATCGGGCACTCGCCGCTGCTCGCGTTCCATGCGGCTTTCGACGAAAGGCTGATCGGGCGGCACATGCGTGGGGCGCTGGGCCGGCGGCCGGCCAACCGATGGCTCGACATCGAGCAGCTGTGCGGCATCACGCATCCGCAGGTGCGCGCCCGCTCGCTCGACGAGTGGCTCGCGCACTTCGGCATCGCCTGCGCCGCGCGCCACCAAGCCGCCGCCGACACGCTGGCCGAATGCGAGCTGCTGCTGCGCATCTGGCCGCGCGTGGCGGCCGAATGTTCCTGCTGGCGCGACGTACAGCGGCTCGCCGCGCGCCATCGCTGGGTGCGCCGCGCCTGACGTGCGCCTTACACGAAGACTGCGCCGCGGTCGGTGTTTGTCCCGATATGGCCGCGCCGCGCGCGTCAGTTTGGAGTCAGACCCCGCTCCAACACTCGCCGTGCATTTCAATGCATCGACCAAAGGAGACATTCATGGGGATCGCAACGACATCAGGCGGCGTGAAGACGGGTGGGGCTGCGCCGGCCATGACACGCGAGGAACGCAAGGTCATCTTTGCGTCATCGCTCGGCACCGTGTTCGAGTGGTACGACTTCTACCTGTACGGCTCGCTGGCCGGCATCATCGCCAAGCAGTTCTTCTCGGGCCTCGACCCCACGGCCGCGTACATCTTCGCGCTGCTGGCCTTTGCCGCCGGCTTCCTGGTGCGGCCGTTCGGCGCGCTGGTGTTCGGCCGGCTGGGCGACATGATCGGGCGCAAGTACACGTTCCTGGTCACCATCCTGATCATGGGCGCGTCGACCTTCATCGTCGGCCTGCTGCCCAGCTATGCCTCGATCGGCGTGGCCGCGCCGGTGATCCTGATCGCGCTGCGCATGCTGCAGGGCCTGGCGCTCGGCGGCGAGTACGGCGGTGCGGCGACCTACGTCGCCGAACACGCGCCGCACGGCAGGCGCGGCGCGTACACGTCCTGGATCCAGACCACGGCGACCCTGGGCCTGTTCCTGTCGCTGCTGGTGATCCTGGGCGTGCGCAACGTGTTGGGCGAAAAGGAGTTCGGCGACTGGGGCTGGCGCATTCCGTTCCTGGTGTCGATCGCGCTGCTGGCGGTCTCCGTCTGGATCCGGCTGAGCCTGAATGAGTCGCCCGCCTTCCAGAAGATGAAGTCCGAGGGCCGCACCTCCAAGGCGCCGCTGGCCGAATCCTTCGGCCAGTGGAAGAACCTGAAGATCGTGATCCTGGCGCTGCTGGGCCTGACGGCCGGCCAGGCGGTGGTGTGGTACTGCGGCCAGTTCTACGCGCTGTTCTTCCTGACGACCATCGCCAAGGTCGACATCACGACGGCCAACCTGCTGATCGCCGCGTCGCTGGTCATCGGCACGCCGTTCTTCATCGTGTTCGGCGCGCTGTCCGACAGGATCGGCCGCAAGCCGATCATCATGGGCGGCTGCCTGATCGCCGCGCTGACCTACTTCACGGTGTTCCCGATGCTGCTGCAGTACGCCAATCCGGCGTTGCTGGCCGCGCAGCAGGCGAGCAAGGTGACCATCACGGCCGATCCGAAGGAATGCTCGTTCCAGGGCAGCCCGATCGCCCGCGACATCGACTTCCGCACCTCCTGCGACATCGCCAAGCGCACCCTGACGCTGTCCTACATCCCTTACGAGAACAAGGTCGCCGCGCCCGGCCAGCCGGCCACGGTGACCATCGGCGACAAGACCTTCACGGCGCCGGCAGGCAGCCTGAACGAAGCCAAGCACGGCTTCTCGGCCGAGAGCGCCAAGAGCATCGCCGAGTTCCGCAAGGGCGTCGGTGACGCGGCCAAGGCCGCGAACCTGACGGTGGCGGCCGATCCGGTGAAGATGAACAAGACCATGCTGCTGGTCCTGCTGACGTTCCTCGTGATCCTGGTGACCATGGTCTACGGCCCGATCGCCGCGATGCTGGTGGAACTGTTCCCGACCCGCATCCGTTACACGTCGATGAGCCTGCCCTACCACATCGGCAACGGCTGGTTCGGCGGCCTGCTGCCGACCACCGCGTTCGCCATGGTGGCCGCCACCGGCGACATCTTCTACGGCCTGTGGTATCCGGTGATCGTCGCGGCGGGCACCTTCGTCATCGGCATGCTGTTCATCCGCGAAACCAAGGACGTGGACATCTACGCCCACGACTGACGCGCCGGCGCAGTCCGCAGCGTGCAACGCACAAGGCCCGCCTCGGCGGGCCTTTTCGCTTCCGGGGCCGATGCCGGCGCCGCCGGAGCGCCCTGGCGGGGCGTGCGGGTTTCCAGCTATAATGGCCGGCTTTCCTTGCCGCACCGCTTCATGACGCAGCGGGCGGCTGTCACCCTCAGCCACGGCGCGAAGCCGTGGCCCATCCTCAAGGAGTGCCATGCGTCACTATGAAATCGTCTTGCTGATCCACCCGGATCAGAGTGAACAGGTTCCAGCCATGCTGGAGCGCTACAAGGGCATGATCACCGCCGGCGGCGGCAAGGTGCACCGGGTCGAAGACTGGGGCCGCCGTCAGCTGGCCTACCAGATCAACAAGCTGGCCAAGGCGCACTACCTGTGCGTCAACATCGAGGCCGACCAGACCGTGATGGGCGAGCTGGAGCACGCGTTCCGCTTCAACGACGCGGTGCTGCGCCACCTCACCGTGGTCAAGAAGAAGGCCGACACCGGCCCGTCCGCGATGATGAAGACCGTCGAGCGCGAGGAAGCGCGCAAGGCGCAGCAGGCGGAGTACCAGCAGGCCTGAGCGCCGCGGCGGGAGTGAACCGGGTCGTCCTGAGCGCCTGCATCGCCGAAGCCTCGCCGCTGCGATATACCCCGGCCGGGATTCCGGCCCTCGACGTCCGGCTCGAACACGAGTCCGAACTGAGCGAGGCGGGGCAGCAGCGCCAGGTGAAGGCGGCGGTCAAGGCGGTGGCCCTGGGCAGCGTCGCCGAGACGCTGAGCCGGCAGGCCATCGGCAGCCGATGGACGTTTTCAGGATTTCTCGCCACGCCCCGCAACGGCAAGCACCCCGTGCTCCACATCCAGTCGTTCCAGCAAACCTGATTCCAGGAGGCGGCGCCCGGCGCAGGCCTTCACAAACTCAAGAGGTCCCACATGGCCACGTTCAAGAAATTCAACAAGGACAAGCGTCCGAAGCGCAACACCCAGTCGCTGCTGTTCAAGCGCAAGCGCTTCTGCCGCTTCACCGTCGCCGGCGTCGAGGAAATCGACTACAAGGACGTCGACACGCTGCGCGATTTCGTCGCCGAAAACGGCAAGATCATCCCGGCGCGCCTGACCGGCACCCGCGCGATCTACCAGCGCCAGCTCAACACCGCCATCAAGCGCGCGCGCTTCCTGGCGCTGGTGCCCTATAGCGACCAGCACCGCATCTGAAGGAGCACCGGACATGCAAGTCATTCTGCTCGACAAGGTCGTCAACCTCGGCAATCTCGGTGAGATCGTCAAGGTCAAGGACGGCTACGCCCGCAACTTCCTGATCCCGCAGGGCCGTGCCCGCCGCGCCACCGAAGCCAACAAGGCCGAGTTCGAAGCCAAGCGCGCCGAACTCGAGAAGGCCGCCCAGGCCAAGCTCGACGAAGCCAAGGGCCAGGGCGAGAAGCTGGCTGGCACCACCGTCAAGCTGACCCAGAAGGCCGGCGTGGACGGCCGCCTGTTCGGCTCCGTTACCAACTTCGACATCGCCGAGGAACTGAAGAAGATCGGCTACCCGGTGGCCAAGGCCCAGGTGCGCATGCCCCAGGGCCCGATCAAGCATGTCGGCGACAGCACCGTCAGCGTGGCGCTGCACACCGATGTGGTGGTCGACATCAACGTGACGGTGTACGGCGAGACCCAGTAAGGGCTCGCCTTGGCGACACGGAACGAGGCTGCCGCGGCAGCCTCGTTCTTCGGAAAAGGGGCTGCCTGCGGGCAGCCCCTTTTCATTCTTCGCCCGAATGCCGCTGGACCCGCTCGGCGATGCGCTCGCGCAGGCGCCAGCGGCCGGCGTCGGCCAGCATCCGGCCGGCCCAGCGGTAGACGTTGAATTCATGCACGGTGGTCCGCAGCGCGGCCATGCGCTCGCGCTGTTCCGCCTCCGGCATGGTGAGCGCCCGGTGCAAGGCGTCCGCGGTCTCCTCGACGTGGTAGGGGTTGACGATCAGCGCCTCGGGCAGCTCGCGGGCCGCCCCGGCGAAGCGGCTGAGGATCAGCACGCCGCGCTCGTCGTCGCGCGCGGCCACGAACTCCTTGCACACCAGGTTCATGCCGTCGTGCAGGCTGGTGACCAGGCACACGTCGGCCGCGCGGTACAGCTCGTTGACGGCGGCATGCTCGTGGTGCTCGGCCAGCAGCAGGATCGGCAGGGTGCCGCCGGTGCCGAAGCGCGTGTTGATGCGTTCAGTCACCTGCGTGATGCGGTCGCGAAAGGCCCGGTATTCCTCCAGCGCGCTGCGCGAGGGCGCGGCCACCTGCACCAGCGTGAAGCGGCCCAGCCATTCGGGGTACTTCTCCAGCATCCGCTCCACCGCGTGCAGCCGCTCCAGGATGCCCTTGGTGTAGTCGAACCGGTCCACGCCCACGGCCAGGCGCTGGTCGCGCGGCAGCCGCAGGCGCTCCAGCACGCGCTCGCGGCACTGCTGCACCGGCGGCCACTGGGAGGTCTCGGCCGCCGTCGGCCATTCGATCGAGATCGGATAGCTCTCCACCAGCGTGCTCACGCCCTGGAACGAGATCGTCGAGTGCTCGTGCTCGATGCGCGCTTCGAGGTAGCGGTCCACGGTCTCGATGAAGTTCTTGCAGTGGAAGCGGGTATGGAATCCGAGGATCGTGCTGCCCAGCATGCCCTGGAGGATCTCGCGCCGCCAGGGGCAGATGCCGAACGATTCCGGATTGGGCCAGGGGATGTGCCAGAAGGTGATGATGGTGGCGCGCGGCAGCTTTTCCCGCACCATCGCCGGCACCAGCGCGAAATGGTAGTCCTGCACCAGCACCACCGGGTCCTCGTCGCGCGCCTCCGCCACCACCGCGTCGGCAAAGCGCTGGTTCACCGCGCGGTAGGCCTGCCAGTCCGACTCGCGGAACACCGGCCGCACATGCGCCACGTGGCACAGCGGCCACATGCCCTCGTTGGCAAAGCCGAAGTAATAGCCCTGTTCCTCCTCGGGCGTGAGCCACAACCGCCGCAGCAGGTATTCGTGCTCGCCAGGCGGCAGCGCGACGCGGTCGCTGCGGTCCACGACGTCCCGGTCGGCGCTGCCGCTGCCGTGCGCGATCCAGGTGCCCGAGCAGGCGCGCATCACCGGCTCGACCGCGGTCACCAGTCCGCTGGCCGGCCGCCGCACCACGACCTCGCCATGCGCCAGCTCGTGGATGTACGGCTCGCGGTTGGACACGACGATCACCTGGTCGCCGCTCAGCTGGGAGCGCAGCAGCGCCTGCAGCCGCTGCGGCGTCCACTCGGCCTGCGGCCCCTGCGAGCGCCGGTATTCGTCCTCGAGTTCGCGCAGCCGCGCGCGCAGGTCGGCGGCCAGCGGCTCCAGCTCGGGCGCGGTGCCCGCCAGCGGCCGCACCAGCCCCTCGCCGCGCAACAGCGCGCGCGTGCCGGAAATCCAGCCGCGCCAGCTCAGCTGCGCGACCACCATGGTGACGAAGGCGATCAGCACGCCGATGCTGGCGATCAGGACGATCAGGTACTGCCTGGTGTCCTGGCTGCGGCGTTCGATGAAGCTCAGGTCCTGCAGCAGCACCAGCTGGCCGATCCGCCCGGACTCGGCCGTGACCGGATGCACCCCGACGTGGACCGGGCCGCCTTCGATGCGCAGCAGCGGGTCGGGCAAGGTCGCCGTTGCCTGTGCGGCCTCGCAGGTGAGATCCCTGGGAAAGCCGGCGCTGGCGCGCAGCAGCTTGCCCTCGGGCGAACACAGGCCGATCGCCACCAGCCGCTCGTCCTGGGTCGCGCGGTTGAACAGGGCCTGCAGCTTGCGCCCGCGCGGGTCGGACAGGGCGTCGGCGATCGATTCGGACAATGCGTTGGTGACCAGCGAGCCGCGCAGGTTCAGATCCCGCGCGAACCAGCGCAGCGTCAGGCGGTCCATCAGCGGCAGCGCCAGATAGGCGGCGGCCGCCAGGATCACCACCAGCGGCACCAGGAAACGCAGCTGCAAGCGCAGGTTGCGCATCAGCGGATGGCCCGCGGGCGCCGGGCGAGCAAGGGGAAAGAGCTGCGGAACGTCGGCATCGTCGCACTGTAACTGCAGTGGCATCCCATCGAGCTGCGAGCCCTTGCTCATCCACAGGCTCGCACGCTTCTTCCACTGGACCTCCAGCGGTTATCCACAAGCTTGTCCAGTGACGGACGCGCTCGGCCAGCGTAGCATCCCGGTTGATCTCAAGAATGCCGATGTCAGCCGTTCTCTCCACCGTCGACGACGATTTCCCGCGCGACCGCCAGGTCGCACAGCTGCGGATCCCGCCGCACTCCATCGAGGCCGAGTCCAGCGTGCTGGGAGGCCTGCTGCTGGACAACGGGGCCTGGGACCGGGTCGGTGACCTGCTCACCGACAGCGACTTCTACCGCTACGAGCACCGGCTCATCTATGGCTCGATCGGCAGCCTGGTCAATGCCACCCGGCCGGCCGACGTGATCACCGTCTTCGAGAACCTGCAGAGCCAGGGGCAAGCGGACGAGATCGGCGGGCTGGCGTACCTGAATTCGCTGGCGCAGTACGTGCCCAGCGCCAGCAACATCCGGCGCTACGCCGAGATCGTGCGCGAGCGTTCCATCCTGCGCAAGCTGGTGAGCGCCAGCGACGAGATCGCCACGGCCGCGTTCAACACGCAGGGCAAGCCGGTGGACAAGATCCTCGACGAGGCCGAGCAGAAGATCTTCCACATCGGCGAGGAAGGCTCGCGGATGAAGCAGGGCTTCCAGGGGATGGACGCCCTGGTGGTGCAGCTGCTCGACCGCGTCCAGGAGATGGCCGACAACCCGAACGACATCACCGGGGTGCCGACCGGCTTCTATGACCTCGACCGGATGACCTCGGGCATGCAGGCCGGCGACATGATCGTGCTGGCGGCCCGGCCCTCGATGGGCAAGACCGCGCTGGCCATCAACATCGCGGAACACGTGGCCCTCAACGAGGGCCTGCCGGTGGCGGTGTTCTCGATGGAGATGGGCGCCAGCCAGCTGGCCGTGCGGATCGTCGGCTCGATCGGGCGGATCGACCAGATGCACCTGCGCACCGGCAAGCTGACCGACGCCGAGTGGCCGCGCTTGACGGAGGCCATCGAAAAACTGCGCAACATCTCGCTGCACATCGACGAGACCCCGGGCCTCACCACCAGCGAGCTGCGCGCCAACGCGCGCCGGCTGGCGCGGCAGTGCGGCAAGCTGGGGCTGATCGTGGTCGATTACCTCCAGCTGATGAGCGTGTCCGCCAGCATGAACGACGAGAATCGCGCCACCGCGGTGGGTGAAATCTCGCGCGGCCTGAAGATGCTGGCCAAGGAGCTGCAGTGCCCGGTGATCGCGCTGTCGCAGCTGTCGCGCGGCGTCGAGTCGCGCACCGACAAGCGCCCGATGATGAGCGACCTGCGCGAATCGGGCGCGATCGAGCAGGACGCCGACGTGATCATGTTCATCTACCGCGACGACTACTACAACAAGGACTCCAAGGAGCCCGGCGTCGCCGAGATCATCATCAGCAAGCAGCGCAACGGCCCCACCGGCACGGTGAAGCTCGCCTTCATGAAGGAGCTGACCCGCTTCGAGTCGCTGGCCTCGGGCGGCGGGGACTTCTGAAACCAGAACAGCCGCGTTCGGCTGCTGGGTCTAGAGCACCTCGGAAGCGAAGTCCGCCAGCCGCGAGCGCTCGCCGCGCGCCAGCGTGATGTGGCCGCTGTGCGGCCAGCCCTTGAACTTGTCGACGGCGAACGTCAGTCCCGATGAGCCCTCGGTCAGATAGGGCGTGTCGATCTGGGCCAGGTTGCCCATGCAGATCATCTTGGTGCCGGGGCCGGCCCGCGTGATCAGCGTCTTCATCTGCTTGGGCGTCAGGTTCTGCGCCTCGTCGATGATCACGTACTTGTTCAGGAAGGTGCGGCCGCGCATGAAGTTCATGCTCTTGATCTTGATGCGGCTGCGGATCAGCTCGTTGGTCGCCGCACGGCCCCACTCGCCGGCGCTGGTGTCGGTCTTGCCCAGCACCTCCAGGTTGTCGTCGAGCGCGCCCATCCAGGGGCCCATCTTCTCTTCCTCGGTGCCGGGCAGGAAGCCGATGTCCTCGCCCATGCTCACCGTGGCGCGGGTCATGATGATCTCGGTGTAGCGGCGGTCGTCCAGCACCTGGGTCAGCCCCGACGCCAGCGCCATCAGCGTCTTGCCGGTGCCGGCGGTGCCGGTGAGCGTCACGAAGTCGACCTCCGGATCCATCAGCAGGTTCATCGCGAAGTTCTGCTCGCGGTTGCGCGTGGTCACGCCCCAGATGGCGTTCTTCAGGTGGCCGTAGTCCTTCAGCGTCTTGAGCACGGCGGTCTTGCCGCGGATCTCGGTGACGCGGGCATACAGGCTGGGTTCGCCCGGCGACTCGAAATAGACGAACTGGTTGATCAGCAGGCTTGGGACGATCGGCCCGCTGATGCGGTAGAACGTGTGCTGGCCGCTCTGCCAGCTTTCCACCGTCTTGCCGTGCTTGGCCCAGAAGTCAGGCGGCAGCGCCAGCGCGCCGGAATACAGCAGTTCCAGGTCGTCCAGCGTCTTGTCGTTGCGGTAGTCGTCCGTGGCCAGGCCCAGCGCGCGGGCCTTCACGCGCATGTTGATGTCCTTGGACACCAGCACGACCTCGCGCGGCGCCTGCTGCTCGCGCAGGGCCTGCACCACGCCCAGGATCTGGTTGTCGGCCTTGCCCTGCGGCAGGCTGCTCGGAAGGTGGTTCTGCAGCGCCTGGGTCTGGAAGAACAGGCAGCCGCCGGCCTCGCCGTGGCCGGTCGAACTGAGCTTGAGGCCCTTGCCGATGTCGGCGCCCTGCGCGCCGGCCAGCGCGTCCAGCGAGCGGCTGGCCTGCCGCGCGTTGCGCGCGACCTCGGTCGTGCCCTTCTTGTGGCCGTCCAGTTCCTCCAGCACGATCATCGGCAGGAAGATGTCGTGCTCCTCGAAGCGGTACAGGCTCATCGGGTCGTGCATCAGCACGTTGGTGTCCAGCACGAACAGCTTGGACGGCCCGGTCGGCTTGGCCTTGCGCGCCGGGCGGGCCGCGGGCTTGGGTTCGGCCGGCGCCTTGCCCTTCTTCCTGGGGGCGGGCGCGGTCGCGTGTTCGATGTAGCTCTCCACGCTGTCGCGGTAGGCCTCCAGGTGCGGCTCACCGCCGCCCATGCGCGGGTCGAAGTCGAGCGCCTGCGGCTTCTCAGCGATCGGGCTGGCCGCCTCCTGCGCCGCCTCCAGTTTTCGAGCGGCCTTGTGCGGGGAACGGGCCGGTGCGTCGAACGCCTCCGGCGGGAGCAGGGCGGCGCGCTTCGTGGGAGCGGGGGGCAATGGCATAGAGCAGCGGGTTCGCGGATGGAGTCGACAAGCAAAAAAGCCGCCGGGGTCGCCGGGCGGCTTTTCCGAACTGAGCTGTGCAGACGCGTTGCGTCCAGTTCAACGGCATGAATTCATTATGCACAAGTGACGGGGGCCGGCAACCGCGGCGCCCGGCTGTTGTGACAAAACGTCAGGCGGCCTTTTTCAGCAGCTTGACGGCCTTGAGCACGTCGTCGACGTGGCCCGGCACCTTGAGGCCGCGCCATTCCTGCTTGAGCAGGCCGTCGGCGCCGATCAGGAACGTGCTGCGCTCGATGCCCTTCACCTTCTTGCCGTACATGATCTTGTTCTTCACGACGCCGAACATGTGGCACATCTTTTCCTCGGTGTCGGCGATCAGCTCGAACGGCAGTTCGAGCTTGGCCTTGAACTCGTCGTGCGACTTCATGTTGTCGCGCGACACGCCGAACACGGTGGCGCCGGCCTTCACGAAATCCTTGAACTTGTCGCGAAACTGCATGGCCTCGGTGGTGCAGCCGGGCGTGTTGTCCTTCGGGTAGAAATACAGCACGAGGATCTCCCCGTGGTGCGAGGTGTTCGTCACCTTGATGCCGCCCGTGGCGTTTGCTTCGAATTCGGGGATGGGTTTGTTGACAACGATCGCCATGGGATTGTTTCTCGTGTAGCTGGATCGGCAGAACGCAGGCGGCGGGCGCCGCGCACGGCCCGTTGCAACCCGCAATTTTACCCCGAATCGCCTCTGGCGGCCGGTGGCGTCAGGCAGGGTCTTCCAGGAGCAGGGCCACCGCGACTTCGCGCCCCTCCTGCGCCAGGATGTTGTACGTGCGGCAGGCTGCCGCCGTGTCCATCGTCTCCAGGCCGATCCGCCTGGCCATCAGGGGCTGCAGCCACGCCGCGCGCGGGAAGCGGATGCGCGAGCCGCTGCCGAAGATCACCACTTCGGCCTGCAGGCCGGCCAGCTGCTCGAAATGGGCAGGCTCCAGGTCGTCGAACCGTCCCGCGCCCCAGGCGATGCGCTCGCCGCGCGAGCTGATGATGACGTTGTGCGTGATCTTTTCCCCGCCCACGGCAACCCAGCCCGGTCCATGGGCGCTGATCGTCTGGGCGTCGGATCGATCGGGTTGGAGCTTCATCGGCGGGACGTATGGGGCGGGCTGCCGCGCCGGGCGGCGCACAGCCGAACTGTGGTCAAATTATAGGTTTTCACACGCGCAACCACGGTCCGGAGGGGCTTTGAAAACCATCCAGAAGTCAGCCAAGCTGGCGAATGTCCTGTACGACATCCGCGGGCCGATCATGGACGCGGCCCGGCAGATGGAGGAAGAGGGCCACAAGGTCATCAAGCTGAACATCGGCAACCTGGCCGTGTTCGGATTCGACGCGCCCGAAGAGATCCAGCAGGACATGGCGCGCAACCTGCCGAACTCCGCGGGCTACTCGGACAGCAAGGGGATCTTCGCGGCGCGCAAGGCGGTGATGCACTACACCCAGCAGCAGGGCGTGCGCGGCGTGACGCTGGACGACGTGTACCTGGGCAACGGCGCCAGCGAGCTGATCGCGATGGCCACCAACGCGCTGCTGGACAACGGCGACGAATTGCTGCTGCCGATGCCCGACTACCCGCTGTGGACCGCGGCCAGCACGCTGTCGGGCGGAACGCCGGTGCATTACCGCTGTGACGAGGCCAATGGCTGGATGCCGGACCTGGACGACATCCGGCGCAAGATCACGCCCGCCACCAAGGGCATCGTCGTGATCAACCCCAACAATCCGACCGGCGCCCTGTATTCCGACGAGCTGCTGCGCGGCCTCGTGCAGATCGCGCGCGAGCACGGGCTGGTCATCCTGGCCGACGAGGTCTACGACAAGGTGCTCTACGAGGGCGTGCGCCACACGGCGATCGCCAGCCTGTCGGACGACGTGCTGACGCTCACCTTCAATTCGCTGTCCAAGAGCTACCGCTCGTGCGGCTACCGCGCCGGCTGGATGGTGGTGTCGGGCGACAAGCGCGATGCCGCCGACTACATCGAGGGCCTGACGATGCTCTCGAACATGCGCCTGTGCTCCAACGTGCCGGGGCAGTGGGCGATCCAGACCGCGCTGGGCGGCTACCAGAGCATCAACGAGCTGGTGGGCGAGGGCGGGCGGCTGCGCCGCCAGCGCGACCTCGCCTACGAGCTGATCACGGCGATCCCGGGCGTCAGCTGCGTCAGGCCCTCGGCGGCGCTGTACATGTTCCCGCGGCTCGATCCCAGGGTCTACCCGATCGCCGACGACCGCCAGTTCTTCCTCGAGCTGCTGCAGGAGACGCGCGTGATGCTGGTGCAGGGCACCGGCTTCAACTGGCCCGATCCCGACCATTTCCGCATCGTGTTCCTGCCGCACGAGGACGACCTGCGCGAGGCGATCGGCCGGATCGCCCGCTTCCTTGAGAGCTATCGCAAGCGCCATTCCACATGAAACCCATTCAAGCAGGCCTGCTGGGCATCGGCACCGTCGGCAGCGGCGTGTTCCACGTCCTGCAGCGCAACCAGGAAGAGATCCGCCGCCGCGCCGGCCGCGGCATCGAGATCACGATGGTCGCCGACCTCGACACGGGCCGCGCCCGGTCGGTCGTCGGCGACGGCGTGCGGGTGGTCAACGACGCGCGCGCCGTGATCGCCGATCCGGACATCGACATCGTCATCGAGCTGATCGGCGGCTACCGGATCGCCCGCGAGCTGGTCATGGAGGCGATCGCCGCCGGCAAGCACGTCGTCACCGCCAACAAGGCGCTGCTGGCGGTGCACGGCACCGAGATCTTCGAGGCCGCCCACCGGCGCGGCGTGATGGTCAACTTCGAGGCCGCCGTCGCCGGCGGCATCCCGATCATCAAGGCGCTGCGCGAAGGGCTCACGGCCAACACCATCGAATGGATCGCCGGCATCATCAACGGCACCACCAACTTCATCCTGTCCGAGATGCGCGACAAGGGGCTCGACTTCGAGGTCGCGCTCAAGGAGGCGCAGCGCCTGGGCTATGCCGAGGCCGACCCGACCTTCGACATCGAAGGCGTGGACGCCGCCCACAAGGCCACGATCATGTCGGCGATCGCCTTCGGCATCCCGGTGCAGTTCGACAAGGCCTACGTCGAGGGCATCACCAGGCTGGCCGCCCAGGACATCCGGTACGCCGAGCAGCTGGGCTATCGCATCAAGCTGCTGGGGATCACCAAGCGCAGCGTCGACCGGGCCACCGGCGCCTGCAAGGGCGTCGAGCTGCGGGTGCACCCGGCGCTGGTGCCCACCAAGCGGCTGATCGCCAACGTGGAGGGCGCGATGAACGCCGTCATGGTGCAGGGCGACGCCGTCGGCACCACGGCCTATTACGGCAAGGGCGCGGGCAGCGAGCCCACCGCCAGCGCCGTGATCGCCGATCTGGTGGACATCACGCGGCTGCACACCGCCGACGCGGCGCACCGCGTGCCGCACCTGGCGTTCCAGCCCGACCAGATGAGCGACGTCCCGGTGCTGCCGATGAGCGAGGTGGTGACCAGCTATTACCTGCGGCTGCGCGTGGCCGACCAGGCCGGCGTGCTGGCCCAGGTAACCGGGCTGCTGGCCGCCGCCGGCATCAGCATCGACGCGATGCTGCAGCGCCCGGCCGGCGACGGCCCGGCGGCCGGCAGCCAGGAGGGTGTGCCGCAGACCGACCTCATCATCCTCACGCACAGCGTGCGCGAAGGCATCATGGACGACGTGCTGGCGCAGATGCAGGGCCTGTCCACGGTGCTGGCCCCGATCATCCGCATCCGCAAGGAAGAGCTCGCCTGATCGGGCCTCAGATGCAGTACCTGTCCACCCGCGGCCATCCAGACCGCAAGCACTTCTGCGAGATCCTGCTGGAAGGCCTGGCGCCCGACGGCGGGCTGTACCTGCCGCAGCGCTATCCGCAGGTCGATGCCGCCACGCTGGCGCGCTGGCGCGACCTGCCGTACGCCGACCTGGCTTTCGAGATCCTGTCGCTGTACATCGACGACATTCCGGCCGCCGACCTGCGCGACCTGTGCCGCAAGACCTACACGCCGGCGGTGTTCGGCACTGCGGAGATCGTGCCGCTCAAGCCGCTGGAACAGGGGCTGTACCTGGAGGCGCTGTCCAACGGGCCGACGCTGGCGTTCAAGGACATGGCGATGCAGCTGCTGGGCAACCTGTTCGAGTACGAACTGGGCCGGCGCGGCGAGCAGCTGAACATCCTGGGCGCGACGTCCGGCGACACCGGCAGCGCGGCCGAGTACGCGATGCGCGGCAAGCACGGCGTGCGGGTGTTCATGACGTCGCCGTGCGGCCGCATGAGCCCGTTCCAGCAGGCCCAGATGTTCAGCCTGCAGGACACCAACATCCACAACCTCGCGATCGAGGGGGTGTTCGACGACTGCCAGGACATCGTCAAGGCCGTGTCCAACGACCTCGACTTCAAGCGCCGGTACCGCATCGGCACGGTGAACTCGATCAACTGGGCGCGCCTGCTGGCGCAGGTGGTCTATTACTTTGCCGGGTACTTCCAGGCGACCCGTACCGACGCGGAACGGGTCAGCTTCGCCGTGCCCTCGGGCAACTTCGGCAACATCTGCGCCGGCCACGTGGCACGCATGATGGGGCTGCCGATCGGCCGGCTGGTGCTGGCGACCAACGAGAACGACGTGCTCGACGAGTTCTTCCGCACCGGCGTGTACCGGGTGCGCGGCAGCGCCGACACGCACGAGACGTCCAGCCCGTCGATGGACATCAGCAAGGCCAGCAACTTCGAGCGTTTCGTGTTCGACCTGCTGGGCCGCGACGCCGCGGCGCTGCGGCGGCTGTTCGGCGACGAACTGGCGCGCGCCGGACGGTTCGACCTGGGCGCGACGCCGGCCTTCGCCCAGGCGGGCGAGCGCTTCGGCTTCATCAGCGGCAGCAGCACCCATGCCGACCGGCTGGCGACGATCCGCGACACCTGGCAGCGGTTCGGGGTGATGATCGACACCCACACGGCCGACGGGCTCAAGGTCGCGCGCGAGCGACGGCTGCCGGGCGAGACCATGGTCGTGCTGGAGACGGCGCTGCCGATCAAGTTCGCGGCGACCATCGTGGAGGCCCTGGGCCGTGAGCCCGAGCGTCCGGCGCGCTTCGAGGGCATCGAGCGGCTGCCGCGGCGCGTCACCGTGCTGCCGGCCGACGCGCAGGCCGTCAAGGACTTCATCGCGGCGCATTGCGCCTGAGGCCGGCATGAAGGTCGTCGGCTTTGCGGGCTTCTCTGGTTCGGGCAAGACGACGCTGGTGGAGCACCTGATCCCGGCGCTGAAGCTGCGCGGGCTGCGGGTGTCGGTCGTCAAGCACGCGCATCACGGATTCGACGTCGACCATCCGGGCAAGGACAGCTGGCGGCACCGCGAGGCCGGCGCCTTCGAGGTGGTGGTGGCGTCGCGGCGCCGGCTGGCGCTGCTGCGCGAATTCGAGCGCGAGGCGCAGCTGACGGTCCACCAGCTGCTGGCGGAGCTCTATCAGGGCGTCGACTGGGTGCTGGTGGAAGGCTTCAAGGACAGCGACCTGCTGAAGGTCGAGGTGTGGCGTCCCGCCTCGGGCAAGCCCGCGCTGTACCCGCAGGACCCGTTCATCGCGGCGGTCGCCACCGACGCACCCGGCGGGCTGCCCGAGGGGACCCTGCGGCCCGTGCTGGATTTGAACGACCCCGACGGCGTGGCGCAGTGGCTGATCGACAATGGGGACCGGTTCGACTACCAGCCCGAGACCTACTCATGACCCGCTCGCCGCTGCGCCCCCTGGAAGACGCCCTGGCCGAGCTGCTGGCGCAGGCGCAGCCGCTGCCCGGCCTGGAGCAGGTGCGCACGCTGGACGCCGACGGCCGGGTGCTGGCGCAGGACCTGGTGTCGCAACTGCAGGTGCCGCCACACGACAACAGCTCGATGGACGGCTACGCGGTGCGCAGCCACGAGATCGCCGGCGAAGGCGTCACGCTTGCGGTGAGCCAGCGGATCCCGGCCGGCAGCGCCGCGGCGCCGCTGGCGCCGGGCAGCGCCGCCCGCATCTTCACCGGCGCACCGGTGCCGTCCGGAGCCGACGCGATCGTCATGCAGGAGGACACGCAGGTGGCCGGCGAGCAGGCGGTGCGCATCCTGCGCGTGCCCACGCCGGGGCAATGGATCCGCCGCAGCGGTGAGGACGTCACGCGCGGCGCCGTGGTGCTGGCGCGCGGCCAGCGGCTCGACCCGGCCGCGCTGGGCCTGGCCGCGAGCATCGGACTGGACCGGCTGACGGTGGCGCGCCGGCCCCGGGTGGCGCTGTTTTCCACCGGCGACGAACTGGTGATGCCCGGGCAGGTGCCACCGCAGCAGATGCGCCCCGGGGCCATCTACAACTCCAATCGCTTCTTCCTGCAGGCGCTGCTGCGCCGGCTGGGTTGCGAAGTCAGCGACTTCGGCATCGTGCCCGACGCGCGCGAGGCGACCATCCGTGCGCTGGAACTGGCCTCGGGCGAGCACGACCTGATCCTCACCAGCGGCGGCGTGTCGGTCGGCGAGGAGGATCACGTCAAGCCGGCGGTGCAGGCGCTGGGCACCCTGGACCTCTGGCAGATCGCGATCAAGCCGGGCAAGCCGTTCGCCCACGGCCGGGTGCGCTCGGCGCACTTCATGGGCCTGCCGGGCAACCCGGTGTCCAGCTTCGTGACCTTCCTGCTGCTGGTGCGGCCGTTCCTGCTGAAGCTGCAGGGTGCGACCGACGTGAGCGTGCGCGCCACGACGGTACCGGCGGCGTTCGACTGGCCGCGGGCCGACCGGCGGCGCGAGTTCCTGCGCGTGCGGCGCAACGCGGCCGGGGCGCTCGAGCTGTTCGCCAACCAGAGCTCGGGCGTGCTGACGTCCGCCGTCTGGGCCGACGGCCTGGTCGACAACCCGGCGGGGGCCACCATCGCGCGCGGCGACCCGGTGCGGTTCCTGCCGCTGGCGGAGCTGCTCGGATGAAAGTGCGGGTGCGCTATTTCGCCTCGATCCGCGAAGCCGTGGGGTGCGGCGTCGAGGACCTGGACACGGCGGCTGCGACGCCGGGCGCGCTGCGCGACGAGCTGATCGCCCGCGGCGACGCCTATGCCGGCTGCCTGGCGCGGGGCAAGGCGGTGCGCATGGCGCTGGACCAGGTGATGAGCGACGAGGCGCGGCCGCTGCGCGAGGGCTGCGAGGTGGCGTTCTTCCCGCCGGTCACCGGAGGCTGAGGTGGGTCCGCGCGTGAGCATCCAGACCGGCGACTTTGACGTCGCGCGGGAGATCGCCGCGCTGCGCGCCGGCGACGGCCGGGTCGGGGCCGTCTGCGCCTTCGTGGGCACCGTGCGCGACCGCAGCGACGGGGCTGCCGTCCGATCGATGGAGCTGGAGCACTACCCGGGAATGACCGAGCAGGCGATCGAGGCCATGATCGACGAGGCGCACCGGCGCTTCGACATCTACGCGGCGCGCGTGGTGCACCGGGTGGGCCTGCTGCAGCCGCAGGACCAGATCGTGCTGGCGGCCGTCACCTCGGCCCACCGAGGCGAGAGCTTTCGCGCCTGCGAGTTCCTGATGGACTACCTCAAGACCCAGGCGCCGTTCTGGAAGAAGGAAGACACGCCCGACGGGGCGCGCTGGGTGGATGCCCGCGCCAGCGACGACGCGGCGCTGGCGCGCTGGGGCATCGAGGCGGGCAACGGCTGAGCGGCCCGCGCCGCCGTCTTCAATTCAGGTAGCGGGGGCGACGCAGCGCCTGGTGGTCGTCCAGCAGGCTGCCGGCCTCGGTGGGAACGTGCGAGCCGAAGGGCTCGGCCCACTGGGCGCGTGCCAGCGACTGCTCCAGCAGGTGCATCACGCCCTGCATCAGCGGCGGCTGCAGGTCGAGCTGGAAGCTGCGCGGCTCCTGCTCCTGCTCCAGCCGCTCGTTGAAGCTCAGGCGCAGGCGGCCGTCGGCCAGCGGCGTGGCGTCCACATCGGTGACCAGCAATGGCTCGGTGCCCAGCGGGGTACCGGCTTCGCCTTCCTGGTAGGGTGTGTCGAAGTCCGCCTGCCGCAGGAACTCTTCCTTGCGGAAATCCGCCAGCATCTTCTTCAGGCTGTCGTCGGCGCCATCGAGCGAGCGCCCGGCGGCTTCCAGCTTGAGCAGGTGGCTGGTCAGGAGCTTGCTGAGCAGCGGCCACAGGCCCAGCATCAGCCGGCGCGTCAGCCACATCCTGATCTCCTCCGATCCGGCGGTCTTGATGCGCACCAGGATCCGGTCCTGTTCGGCCAGGTAGGTGACGGACAGCTGGTGGATCTGCATCCCTCAATTTTAGTTGCCCGACGGTTTTTTGTTTGACGATGACTCCAGCCCGGCACTTCGCTGGACTGCGCCACAGCTCGATACAGCAGGTTTATCAATAACTTAGGCGCGTCCATCATATGCCGGTGCTTTCTGAAACTTGACCTGGTTTCCCCTCGCGCCGCTCCTATGTGGCTCTTGGAACCGGGTCATTCCAAGGAGTCATCATGGCAAAGATCAAGCTCACCAAGACCGCCGTGGAGGCGGCGCAACCCCAGGCCAAGGACGTCGAACTGCGGGATACCGTGGTGCCCGGCTTCCTGTGCAAGATTACCCCAGCGGGCCGCAAGGTGTTCATGCTCCAGTACCGCACGAACGCCGGTCAGCCCCGCAAGCCCTCGCTCGGGCTGTACGGGGAACTGACCGTGGAGCAGGCGCGCGTCATGGCGCAGGACTGGCTGGCCGAGGTTCGCCGGGGTGGCGACCCCGGCGGTGCCAAGGCCGAGGCGCGCAAGGCGCCCACGATGGAGGCGCTGTGCAAGAAGTTCATGGAGGACTACTCCAAGAAGCGCAACAAGCCCAGCACGCAGGACGGCTACCAGGCCGTCATCGACCGCTGCATCGTCCCGGTACTGGGGCGCAAGAAAGTGCAGGACGTGAAGCGGCCCGATATTGCCGCGTTCATGGAAAAATTTGCCTACAAGCCGGCCGAGGCGAACAACGCTTTCGGTGTGCTGCGCAAGATGTTCAACCTAGCCGAAGTGTGGGGCTACCGCCCGGACGGCACGAACCCGTGCCGCCACGTTCCGATGTTTCCACCCGGCAAGGAAACCCGGCTCATCGTTGACGACGAACTGGCGCTGATCTTTCGCCAACTGGAGAAGCTGGAGGCCGAAGGGCTGGAGAACTACGTCATCCCGCTGGCGATCCGCCTGCAATTCGAGTTCGCTGGCCGCCGCTCCGAAATCTGCACGCTTGAATGGAGCTGGATCGACCTGGAAAACCGCCGTGTCGTATGGCCCGATAGCAAGACCGGCGGCCTTTCCAAGCCCATGAGCGCGGAAGCCTATCGGCTATTTTCGACGGCCCCGCGCTGGGAGGGCTGCCCCTATGTCCTGCCGTCGCCCAACGATCCGACCAAGCACCTGACCTTTGGCGAGCACTATGGCGGCTGGTGCCGGGTGCTCAAGGCCGCCGGCGTCCCGCACGTCGGCACGCACGGCATCCGCCACCGCTCGACCACCGACATTGCCAATTCGGGTGTACCCACCAAGGTCGGCATGAAGCTGACGGGACACAAGACCGTGGCGATGTTCATGCACTACGTCCACACCGAGGACAAGCCGGTGCGGGATGCGGCCGAGCTGGTGGCCAGCCGACGCCAGGCCATCACTGGCGCACGGCAGGCCGAAGGAGTGGCGGCATGAACCGGCGCAAGGCATCCGTAGCGTCCGCCGCAGCGCCTTCGGCGCTGCTGGGCGACATTCGGGCACTGATCGAGGCGGCGCGGCAGCGCGCCGCCTCGGCGGTGAATAGCGAGCTGACGATGCTCTATTGGCGCATCGGCCAGCGCATCCACACGCAGGTCTTGGAGGGCCGGCGAGCCGACTACGGCGAGGAAGTGGTGTTGACCCTGGCGGCGCAGTTAGTCAAGGAGTACGGCGGCAGTTTCGCGGTCAAGAACCTGCGCCGCATGGTGCAGTTCGCCGCCGCCTACCCGGACGAGCGAATTGTCGTATCACTGATACGACAATTGAGCTGGACGCATTTCATCGCCCTGATCCCGCTGAAAGACCCGCTCCAGCGGGACTACTACGCGCAGATGGTGAGCGCCGAACGCTGGAGCGTGCGGACGCTGCGCGAGCGCATCGACTCGATGCTGTACGAGCGCACGGCGCTGTCGAAGAAGCCGGGCGAGACGATCGCGCAAGAGCTGGCGACCTTGCGCGATGCACAGCGCATGACGCCGGCGCTGGTCATGCGCGATCCCTACATCCTCGACTTCCTGGGGTTGCGCGACACCTGGCAGGAAGGCGACTTGGAGGCGGCGATCATCCGCGAAATGGAGTCGTTCTTGCTAGAGCTGGGCGCCGGCTTCAGCTTCGTTGCCCGGCAGAAACGCATCCCGATTGACGACGAGGATTTCCACCTCGACCTGCTGTTCTACAACCGCAAGCTGCGGAGGCTGGTGGCGGTGGAGTTGAAGGTCGGCGAGTTCAAGGCGGCCTACAAGGGGCAGATGGAGCTTTACCTGCGCTGGCTGGACAAGTACGAACGGGAGCCGGAAGAAGCGTCGCCGCTGGGCATCATTCTGTGCACCGGCAAAAAGCGCGAGCAGATCGAATTGCTGGAACTGGACAAGTCGGGCATCCACGTCGCCGAGTACCTGACCGCCTTGCCGCCGAGGGGCGTGCTGGTGGAACGGCTGCAACAGGCAACGCAGCGGGCGCAGTTGCACATCGAGCAACGTCAACCGAGCAAAAGAGAGCCTTGAATCTGGGGGCCGCCCGTCCCTTGCCCATTCCTCCCATCAAGCAACGAAGGTATAACCTGCAAAGATGCCATCATTGACGCCTGCGCCCTCCAGTGCCGTTAGCCGACGAATGGCTCGCACTCGCGGAAAGGACAATCCGCGAGAGCGAGAATTGCGCTCGGCGTTGCATCATCAAGGTCTAAGGTTCCGTATCCACTATGCGATTCCTGGCACCAAGAGAAGCATCGACATCGCATTCACAAGATGGCGTTTAGCGGTGTTCTGTGATGGATGCTTCTGGCACGGATGCCCCATCCACGCGACGATACCCAAGACCAATCAAGAATGGTGGAAGGACAAGATCGCTACCAACAAAGCTCGAGACCTCGACACCGATTCAAGATTGGCGAGCAATGGGTGGACGGTTCTTCGTATTTGGGAGCATGTATCTGTGGACGATGCGGTCTCGTTGATCCGCTCCCAGTTGCAGAAGATCAATGCACATGCGCTCGCACATGCTCAACGAGCGAACGAGCGATGACCTCACCAAGCCGAACGGGCACGGCGTTTCCGATCAGACGCCCCATCTTGTTGAACTTGATCGGCGCACCGGGTGGAGCGAAGGCGTAGGACTCTGGGAACGTTTGCAGCATTGCAGCCTCGCGTAGCGAAATGGCGCGATCTTGCTCGGGGTGCCCGAACCTTCCATTGCCGTATCCGAAACATTGCGTGGTGATGGTCGGAGCGGGCTGATCCCATTCCATTCGCCCGTAGACGCTTGGATAGGTGGCGCCTGTATCCTTGCGGTGGCACGATGCCTGCAATTCTTCTGGCCAATCTCGCCACGTCCCTCCCGGGCGGGACACGCGAATCCTCGACAGGTTCAAGGGGCTCAAGGAGGACGCAGTATGCAATTCGTCTTTAGGATCACGCTCGCCAGCCTTGATCGGGAGAAGCGAGCCGATCGTCTCGCGCACGGTCACTCTCCGAACTTGATCCTGTGAAATTTCAAGGCCATTACTGCCAAGTCTCGACGCAAGCAGCACCAGACGCTTTCGAGTCTGCGGAATACCGATCGACGAGCATTCCACGACTTGCCACCACTTCTTGTAGCCGGAAAGGCTCTTGAGGAACTGCTGGAAGACCGGGTGATCGGCCAGTTGCGGGACATTCTCCATGGTCACGAGGTCGGGCTTGATCTTCTTGATCAAGCGGCCGAAGGAGGAGACCAGCGGCCATTGCGACTCATACTCACTGTTCCGGCCACTCCGGCTGTAGGTGGAGAACGGTTGGCACGGAGCGCAACCCGCAAGCAATGTGAAGTCAGCGCCCTCATAGAAGGGGGTGATGTCCTCCGCTTTCAGTTTCCCGACATCGCGCTCAAGAAACGATGCAGCATTGTTTGCCTCGAAGGGATACTTGCAATTCGCGTCGATGTCGATTCCTGCGGCTACCTGAATGCCGCCACGAACGAGGCCATGCGTGAGCCCTCCCACACCGCAGAAGAGATCGACCCCGACGATTCGAGGCATATTCTTTTGATTGCGACTCATGCAGGACGCCTCTCCGGCAGGAGATACTCAAAGCTATCAACGTATCTGGTGAAGCAATCGACAACTTCTCTCAGATAGTTGACAGTTCTATCCTTCAGTTCGACCAGCCGCCCAACAGTGACGTCTTCAGCGCACTGTGCGAACGAGATGGAGCCGTGCGCGAGACGATTCCTTAGTTGCTTCACCAGGCCCAGCGGCCCCAGATCGTCCCGGAAAGGCTGCTTGATGGCACTGTAGACTGGTTGACTTACAACCAGTTGGAAGCCCAGCCGCTTACTGAACGCTTCGATCTCAAAGTCGTCCCAATTGCCGCCACCACCTTTTTCGATGTCAAAGGCATCAATCGGTAATGAAGCCACAAGGTGATCGCAAAGACGCAACGCGCTCTCCAGCCGGTTCTCTGGCGCCAATTCGACGTGCGTGCGAGCGGTCACGCGCACCCACTCGCGCCTCATCGAATCGCTCAGGTCGCCCGGTTTCCACTGAGCATTCTCTCTGGCCGCTTCTGAAACTGCTTCGATGCAACGGGACATCGTTGCTTCGACAAGGTTGTACAACTGCAAATACACGCTCGAATAAAGGATTCGCTGTTGTTGGGTAGTAATCGGATGTTCCGCACCTTCGAACCTTGGAGGCCCTTGCTGGGCTTGGGCTTCCATGATCGAAAGGAACGCCAGATACGCCTCGACTTCGGCCAGTCGCTCTTGGAATCCGGTAGCTAGGTTGCTGCTCATTCACTCACCCAGCAGTCGATTTCGCACGAACCCTGTGCGCTCCCTCAGACGCGCGATGGCATTGGCGCCATCCGAACCTGTGACCTTCGTGAAATCGTCGCTGGTCAGCCACGGTGTCACGTCCGCAATGTCGTCGTTGGCGAGGCCGGGGCGGTCGTCCAGTGCGAGGCGCGATCCCACGGCAATGGCTTCGAACCTAGCCCTGGGGGTAGCTTTCCCTTTTGGAGCCCTGCGGAACCCATACGGGAACACCCGTTCGATGAAGTCGATGGCCTCCTGGAACCGCGCGCGGTACCGATCGGCCAATGCCGGATCATTGGCTGCTTCGACGTTCATCTTCTTGACGTAGTTGAAGATGAACTCGGATGGACGATCCTTGTAGCCCACCAATCCATCGCTGTAGGCAAAGAAGCGGGCAACGAGTTCTTCATGCTCGCGCTCGCTCAAGTCCTTCTTGGATACAGGTGCTAGAGCAACGAACTTCGGAAGCACCGAGAGTTCGATGATGAGGTCCATGAACGGACCGGCAAGAGCGCCACGGCGGACTTCTGCCATGTTGGCGATCTTGCTGCCCGTGTTGATCCGCTCGAACATGTCGAAGCGAGCCTGCTCATCGGCATGTTCGTTGAGCACGATGCCACGTATCGAGCGATTGTTGATCTTCCTCTGACGGGACTCGGGAAGATCGGAGAACTTGAAGCCGGACAATGCCGTCAGGCTTTGCAGCTCACCGAGCCGAAGATCGCCGAGTACGAACTCCTCGATCGACCGCAACCGCTGCGAGCCATCAACGATTTCCAGCTTCCCGTCCGGCATCTCCCAGAAAAAAAGGAATGGAATCGGAAGGCCCAACACCAGCGACTCGATGAAGCGAGATTTTCGATCGTGCTCCCACGTGTATTCGCGCTGATACGCAGGAACGACGAACTCGCCCTTGCTCATCTTGCTGGCCAAGAGTTCGACGGAATACTCCGTCAGATAGAACTCGATCCTCTTGGAAAGCTCGACGATTTGATCTTCGGCTTGCGCAACCTCGTCATCGGACTTGATGAGCGCCAGTTCTTTTTGCTTCTTCATGTCTTATCGCCCGAATTCCGTTTGGCTCGCCGCGCTGATGAGCCATTGAATGGCGCAGTACCGCAGTTCATCCCCAACTCAACCAATCTCCTCACGGCTTCCGGTCTTGTCGGCAGGTCGGTTTGGTCTTTGCGCCAACTATCTATGGCTTCAAGCAAGGTTGCCTGAAACCGCGTCCCGACCAGAGTGCCTGTGGTCGTAGCACGTCGTCGTGGGCCTGCATTCATGGGGGATTCGATCACCATGGATGTTTTCATGTTAACACGATACCATAAATTCAAGCCTCTCAAGAGAAATGGATGAGCGTCCCGGCGTCTCGATGCGCCGCCGTCGCGCTGTCGTGCTGCGCATCGAGCTTCGCTGCGCGAGTCTCGCCCCATGCGGGCTTCCATCACTGACGCCTCCGGCCCTGGCGGGCCTGCGCGCTCCGCTTGCCAAAACCCGCGTGCGTGGGTGGCGTGAGGGGGCGGTCTTGCTGTGTCCCTTCACCGTATCACGGCGTTCTCGCCGTCAAGGGCGGCGCGCCGATGGCGCTTGCGTCCTGGCGGCCGTCCTTGACCCCTGACTGCTGCGCTGCGCCGTGACTTCGACGGTTCCGGGCAATTCCGCCCTGGCAACCGGAGAACCGTCATGAACGACAAATCACACGTTTCCCTCGAACAGCATGTTTGCCTGGTCTGCGGCACGGCGTTCGATACCGGCGCGATCCTGCTGGACAAGCGCCTGCGCGCGAGTATGGAGCGCCACACGGCGACCGGCTGGGGGCTGTGCCCCGAGCATCAGAAGCTGTCCGATGACGGCTTTGTCGCGCTGGTCGAATGCGATCCGCAGCGCAGCGGCTCGCAGGCCGACGGGCGCATGAAGCCCGAGCAGGCATATCGCACGGGCCGATTGGCCCATCTGCGGCGCACGGTGTTCGCCGAGGTGTTCAACGTGCCGATCGAGGACAAGCAGGCTTGCGTGTTCGTAGAGCCTGGCGTGATCGACCAGTTGCAGTCGATGACGACGCCGGCGGCGAACTGATTGCGCCGCGCAGCCTTCGGTGCGTCGTCCCCGCGGGGGCGGCGCACCTTTCTTTTTGCTGCGCCCGGTGCTGGTTTCTCCGCGCCTGCGGCGCTGCGCGCTGCGCTTGCCCTCCAGGGGAAAGCCCTGCGGGCTATCCTCGCCGCGCGAGGCTTGGCGCCCCTGAAAGACCGCCGAACCGGCTGCGCCGGCTCGGCAAGAAATCCGCAGCCACAGCGGAACCCGCTTCCCGATGCGTCGGGCGTGGTGCGCCTGGTGCTCATCGAACCTTGAACGCTGGGCGTCCCCGGCCAAGAAACATGGCCGGTCGCGCTGTCGTGCGCGTAGCGCATCGAGCCGCCTGCGGCGTCTCGCCCCTGTCGGGCTTCCATCGTTCCCTCGCTCCGCTCGGCTGACGCCTCCGGCCCGGCTTCCAGATCCGGGCCTGCGCGCTTCGCTTGCCGTGCGGTCAGCGCAAGGGGAAGGCCGTTGCCATGTCCAGCCGTCTCCCCTGACTTCATCACCTTGTCCGCGACTGTAGCCCGCGCCCGTGTGCCGTCAAGGCGCGCAGGGCCGTGTCCTCGCTGCGCTGCGGGCCGCACCAACCCTGCACTTGCCTCCTTGACGGCACCCGTTCGCGCGCTCCTGACCGTCGCGGGCGATGAACTCAGGAAAGACGGTGGCGTAAGGCCAACCGGGTTCCTCGTGCCGACCGCACCAAACAGCCGAAAGGCTGGGCTCCGAATCTAGGAATCCGGTGTGCGGTGTGAACAGCAAACCTCTTTTTGTCAGGAGAAAGATCATGCAACTCGCATCCCGTTTCGCTTCCCGTTCCCCGGCACTGCGCAGCGATTACCCGCTGTCCGATGACCAAATCCGCAGGGTGGCCCCGTCCATCTTCGCGGACGCCCCGCATGAGAGCCGTTCCGAGCGGTACAGCTACATCCCCACCGCCGCCGTGCTGACCGAGCTTCGCAAAGAAGGGTTCCAGCCCTTCATGGTGACGCAGACCCGCGTGCGCGACGAAGGCAAGCGCGAGCACACCAAGCACATGATCCGCCTGCGCCACGCCAGCCAGATCAACGGCGCGGAAGCCAATGAAATCGTGCTGCTGAACTCGCACGATGGCACGAGCAGCTATCAGATGCTCGCCGGAATGTTCCGGTTCGTTTGCAGCAATGGCCTTGTGTGCGGCGACACCGTGGCCGATGTGCGCGTGCCCCACAAAGGCGACGTGGCCGGTTCCGTCATCGAAGGCGCTTTCGAGGTGTTGAGCGGCTTCGAGCGCGTGAAGGAATCCCGCGACCTGATGCGCGGCATCACGCTGGACGATGGCGAAGCCGAAGTATTTGCCCGCGCCGCGCTGGCCCTCAAGTACGACCCCACCGACAACAAGCCCGCGCCCATCACCGAATCGCAAATCCTGATGCCGCGCCGGTTCGATGACCGCCGCCCGGACTTGTGGAGCGTGTTCAACCGCACGCAAGAAAACCTGACCAAAGGCGGATTGCATGGCCGCAGCGCCAACGGACGCCGCCAGCAAACCCGCCCCGTGCAGGGCATTGATTCCGATGTGCGCCTCAATCGCGCCCTCTGGATGCTGGCCGATGGCCTGCGCCAGTTGAAAGCCTGAATCCCCACGCGGCAGGGGCAGGCAGCAGCCCTTGCCGCATCCCTCTCTGCTGCATCCCTGAATCGTTAGGAGTTATCACCATGAACGCCGTAGCCCAAACCGAAGCCCGCGCCATCGAAACCGTCGCACCGCTGGAAATGGCCGACCCGTCCAAGAATCTGATCTTGGTTTCCCTCTCGCAGTTGCTGCCGCGCCGCTCCAAGCGCAACGCCCGCAAGATGCCGCGCCTGTCCATCCCCGAACTGGCCGCGAGCATCGCCCGTATCGGCCTGCTGCAAAACCTGATCGTGATCGCATCCGCCAATGGCGAGCATTACGAGGTGGTGGCCGGTGATCGCCGCTTGACCGCCTTGAAGCTGCTGGCGAAGAAGCACCGCATCCCCGCCGACTACGAAGTGCCGTGCCTGCTGGTGGCCGATGGCAGCGCCCGCACCGTCAGCCTCGCGGAAAACCTGATGCGCGAACAGATGCACCCCGCCGACCAGTTCGAGGCGTTCGCTGCGCTGGTCAAGGAAGGCCGACCCATCGAGGACATTGCCGCCGACTTCGGCGTGTCCCCGCTGGTGGTGCAACGGCGCTTGAAGCTGGCCCACATCGCGCCGCGCTTGATGGCCGACTACCGCGCCGGAACCGTCACGCTGGAACAGTTGATGGCCCTGACCATCACCGACGACCACGCCGCGCAGGAAGCCGCGTTCTATGGTGCGCCGGAATGGCAGCGCGGCCCATCCGCGCTGCGCGCACGCCTCACCGAGCGCGAAATCGACGCCACGCACGCGCTGGTGCGCTTCGTCGGGCTGGACACCTACCGGCAGGCAGGCGGCGGCATCCGCCGCGACCTGTTCGCCGAAGGCGATGCCGGAACCTACCTC